>Ga0265297_10000006_pt1 | contig 951129 bp, 895 predicted proteins | sample Munlanlwell13791_FD_192502 | JGI IMG/M metagenome (GOLD analysis project Ga0265297, IMG submission 192502) | Leachate microbial communities from a municipal landfill in Southern Ontario, Canada - Leachate well 137-91 | ecosystem: Engineered > Solid waste > Landfill > Unclassified | place... | reverse complement strand
GCGCGAACCGGGATAGCCTTTAAGCCTCCACCTCCGTAGAAACCACCCAGACCAACGGTGTAGTTGATGCTCTTAGCACCCAGACCAACCATTGAGCCGAGGCCCACGAAGTCATCCAACACCAAGCTGTACATCGCACCGATGGAACCGGAGATCGAACCCTTGCCGGTATTGATATACGAACCGGTCAACAAGGTGTTCATCCCCATGCCGAACAGACCAGCGTTGGCCGGAGCCACAACCGGAGCCGGGGCAACAGGAGCGGCTGGCGTCGGCGGCGGGACTGGGGCAACTTCCATCGAAGCTTTCAGCTTATTCCAGCGTGCCAGGGTCGCGGATTTTTGGGCTTTCAGCGCTGTAACTTTTGAATACTGATTGGCCTTCCGCGCCTTGATGATCTTCGCGTCGATCACTTTCAGGTAATCCTGGACCGCCAGCTTTTCCTCTGCCATCGTCCGGCCAAAAGCCACGCTGGTGATCGAAGCCATGAAAGCTATGGCCACAACAAATATAATCACTTTCTTCATTATTTTTCACCTCCTTTTTTGTGTAACTATCTTAAAGTATAGCCCTGCACACCCTAATGTCAAGCTTGGGGCGCCTAAAAAATCGGCCCGGCTGCCCGGTTAGACCGCATTGCTTTTCGGCCGCATTAAGATTAGTATTACACCGCCATGGCTAAAGAACAGAAAACCCCTTTTGGCAAGAACGCCGAAGTCCTGATCGCTAATAAGCAGCTGGGCAAACCGGCGCTCAATGACCCGGTCATCCTCTCCCGTTTATTCAAGCGGATCACCAATAAAACCTTGAAAAATATCCGCCCCGACCAGCGCCGGGTCATTACCCGCCCTTTCCGCCCCGGCAGCGAAACCCACATCAAGAACATGGTCAGCCGGATCCTGGCGTTGGACGAACCCAAGGTTAAATGCCTGTTAAAGAAAACCCTGGACGAGTTCGCCCACCGCCACAAAGACATTCAAGCTGTCTTGCTGAGCAATTACCAGCGGGTCGCCGGATATATTCCGGAGCCGGCAGCGCTGTCGGAGGAAAGGAAGCTCCTGCTCGGCTCCTGTTTCACGATGGAATACTCGATCGAATCGGCCGCCCTTTTTAATCCGTCGGTCGTCATTTATCCCAAGCAGAACCAGATGAAAAAGGGACAGACCCGCGTGATCTTTAGCTTCCGCGCGACCGGCGAAGGGCATATTTCCTCGATCGTTTTCCGCAGCGCCATTATCGACCAGGATAACTCGATCTTCCTGGAACCGATCAGCCCGTTTTTGGGCACGCCCGAGGTCGTTTTAAACTCAACTTACGACCGGGAGCTTTTTAAAGCCAAACTGGAGGAAATGGGCCAGTTCAGCGAAGTGGCCAAGGCGATCTACCAGCACCTGCCGGCCAGTTTCACGCTGGAAGAGATCGGCCGGGCGATCAACGGCGTCCGGGACAGCGGGGCCTTTACTCCCGCCGACATGGCCGACACCATCAGCCACATCAAGTGGCTGGCGGAATCGAATTACGAGGTATTTTTTCCGCACGGCCAGCTGATCTCGGAACGGGTGATCTTCCCCGTGTCGCAGAACGAAAGCAACGGGGTGGAAGACGCGCGCTTCGTCCGTTTTGTGGACGACGACGGCAGCGTCACTTACTACGCGACCTATACCGCTTATAACGGCCGCGAGATACTGCCGCAATTGATCGAAACGAAAGATTTCCATCGCTTTAAGATCTCGACCCTGAACGGGCCCCTGGCGCGCAACAAGGGGATGGCCCTCTTCCCGCGCCGGATCAACGGCCGGTACGCCATGATCACCCGGACCGACGGAGAAAGCCTTTACCTGAGCTATTCCGATAATATCCATTTCTGGTACGAAGGGGTCAAGATCGCAGCGCCGGAAAATCCCTGGGAGCTGGTGCAGATCGGCAATTGCGGTTCGCCGCTGGAAACCAAAAAAGGGTGGATCCTGCTGACGCACGGCGTGGGGCCGATGCGCAAATACTGCATCGGAGTTTTGCTGTTAGATTTGAACGATCCGACGAAGATCAGCGGGCGGCTGGCCGAGCCGCTGCTGGCGCCGCGGGAAGAAGAACGCGCCGGCTATGTGCCGAACGTGGTCTACAGCTGCGGTTCGATCATCCTGAACGGCGAATTGATCGTCCCTTACGCCATTTCCGATTCGGAGTCGCACGTGGCCAGCATTCCGGTGGACGAATTGCTCGCGAAACTGCGCTAAGCCGCCCCTTCGATCTCATACTCTTCGATCATCGCCAGCAGCGCCATGAGAAAAGAGACGGTGCTCTCCCCGCCCTGGTTCAAGCTGACCCCTTCCGGCAGCAAACCGTCGGCGCACCCTTTGGTCTCGTAATCGTAGAGCGACATCCCCATGTCGTTATCGCCGAGGAACCAGCCGAACGCCGAGCGCATCTTTTTCAGGTACTCTTTTTCCCGGGTAACCCGGTAAGCCGATTGATAAGCCAGGACCATGGCGGCCGCGTCGATCGGCTGCTGGTCGTACTGCGCCCGCTCGCCGCCCCGCTTATACCAGCCGCGGCTGCCGACGATCGAGAGCCGGCCGTTATTGCTGGTCATTTTTTCTAAAAACTCCAGCGTCTCTTTGGCGACTTGCAAATATTTTTCCTCACGGAGCAGGGAATAGGTCTGGAAAAGCGCCATCGGCATGATCCCGTTATCGTAACAAACGATCTCTTCGAACCAGCGCCAGTCGTCTTTGGAAACCTTTTTGTACAAGTCCAATAAATAGTCGGCGCACTCGCGCAGCAGGGCGGCAACGCTTTCGTCCCCCTGGTAGCAGCGCAGGTAAGCGGCCAAGCCGAGCATGGCCAACGCTTTGCCGCGCAGGTTCAGGCCACGGATGTGGGGCAAAGCCTTTTGAAAACATTCAAAAGCCAGGGAGCGGTAGGCGTTGTGCGGCGGTCGCCAGATGATATAACCGAGCGCCCAAAGCGCCCGGCCGGCCGCGTCGTCCGAACCGTTATCGTCCAGAAAGCGGCGCTGGTAATCGATAAAATTGCGGAAACGTCCGTCCTTGTTTTGCATAAAATGGGTGAAGCTGAAATAGGTGGGGATCAGCGCCCTGGCTTCGCCGCTTTGCAGCAGGAAAACCGCCCAGGCGCAGAGCATCAGGGCGCGGGAATTATCGTCCAGGCAGTAACCGGTATGCCGGTCGGGGACGATATACTTGGCATGCTGGATCAAGCCGGTGTCGTCGGTCAACCGCTGCAGGTGCAGCAGGTCAAAGGCCGGTTCGCGCAGCAGCAGGGCGGGCGTTTTGAGCGACAGCGATCTTTTGGCCGCGGCCGCCGCCGAATGCCGGAACAGCTCCAGGTACTGGGCCGCCACCACCTCCCAGCGCATCTGCCGCCCGAATTTATAGGTTTTGGCGCGCAGCGATTTGAGCTTGGCCTTGTCCGACAGCAGGTCGCGCAGGGTAGCGGCCAGCGCGCCGCTGTCCCCAAAATCGATCAACCGCCCCCGGCCTTCGGCGAGCAGCTCTTTGGCGTGCCAGTAAGGGGTGGAGATGATGGCGGTCCCCGCCCCGACCGCGTAGGACAACGTTCCGCTGACGATCTGCGCCTCGTTCAAATAAGGGGTAATATAGATATCCGCCGCCATCAACCAGGCATAAAGTTCTTCCAGGCTGACAAAGCGGTCGTCAAAGATCACGTGTTCCTGCAGCCCCAGCTTGTCGACCAGCGCGATCAGGCCGGCCCGGTATTTTTCGCCGTATTCCTTCAGGACGTTGGGATGGGTTTTCCCCAGCACGACATAGATCAATTTGGGAAATTCCCGGACCAGTGCCGGGAGGGCATTAATGACCACCTCGATCCCCTTGTTCGGACTGAGCAGGCCAAAAGTCAGCAGCGTCTGGTTCCCTTCCACCTGGAACCGTTTTTTGTAGCGGCTGTTGTCGAGAGCGGTAAAATCGGGCGTGCCGTGGTAAAGCATCCTGATCTTCCCGGCCGGGACGGCATAAACCTCTTGTAATAACGTGACGGCCAGGTCGCTCATGACGATCAGCTGGCTGGCTCGCTGGGCCATCTCCTGGACGATCTTTTTCTGGTTAGGGGTCGGATTTTTCAGCACGGTGTGCAGTACCACCACCACCGGGACGCTGAGGCTGGCTATCAGGGAGAGGATGTAAATGCCGTCCCAGCCGCCGTAGATCCCGTACTCGTGCTGGACGCAGACCACGTCGGCGTTGCTGGCGTTGATAAAATTGGCCGCTTCGTAATAATCGCTCTGCAGGTTCTTTTGCAGAGTGAATTCCACCCGGCGCGGATAAGCGTAACCTTTGGCCGTGTCGTTGACGGCCAGCGCAAAAACGTTCGACCGGGGCGAAAGAAGCTTGGCGGTCGCCTCGCACAGGTCGGTGGTAAAAGTGGCGATCCCGCAAATGCGCGGGAGATAATTGCCGACAAAGGCGACATTGAGGTCCGGTTTCAGCATAGGGCTTACTCTACCCGATATCGCTTGGGGATGCAACTAACGGTACTCGCCCTAAAGCGAACCGCTGCCTGGCGGCCTAATAATTCAAATAGATCGTGCCGGCTTTGGCGGTCCCGGCATTCAGCGCCGCCAGATCGACCATCAGGTCGGCAAAAGCCCAGAACGGCGTGGCGCTGACATAGGCCTGGTAATCGGCAACGCTCGCCGGCAAAGCGGCCGGGTCGCTGTACGCTTCGGCGGAAACGTTAAAGTTCTGTAACGTCGCCTCGGTCGCCTCGGCGCTTAACACCAGATAACGCGGCGAGCTGAACCCGTCGCTGTTGCGGTTCTGCGCCTTGAAGAGGAAAGAATTCCCCGCTCCGCGCGAGATCCCTTTGCCGACCAGTTGGGTCAGCGGGCCGCTTTCGCTGGAACCGCCGATCGTCTGGACGAATTGGAAAGTGTGGGTCGTAGCGTTGCCGGAGATCCTGGTCCGGTTGTTATAGTCGCAAAGCGTGTCCGCCGGGGTGTAATCGACGCTGAAGACGAAATCGACGGTGAGGTCCTTGGTCGACTGGTCCATCACGGCCTCCAGCACGCCGTATTCCTGGTGCCCGTCGGTGCCGTCGGTCCAGATCCAGGTGACGATCCCTTTCGTGACGCTCCCTTCCTGCGTCATGGCGGCGGCCATCTTCTCCGTTTCATTATTAACGGCGGCCGAGTAGGTAACGTTGTTGCCGAAATCGAACGGCGGTTTGATCACCTTGGGCGCCGCAAGGGGTACGACCTGGCCGGTCATCGCGCTGAAGAGCGACTCGACGTCATAAAGGAGGCGGTAAAGGTTCGCCCGGTCGATGACCCCGGTGTCCCGGCTATTAACATATTCCCGGAGCGTGTAATAAAGCGCATACATGGTGTTGCCGCTCCCCCAGCCCCCGGCGGCCGCCGCCGCAACGCTCGGGCGGAAAACGGGGGTCGTACTGGCGCCCACCGTATAGAAATCGATCGACTGAATGCCGGTCGCGTCGCCGGAACCGGTGTTTTGACTGCAGCCGTAGAAGCACGCCGCCGAAACTATTACCGCGATCACCGCCAAACCAATTTTCACTGAGCGGAATTTATCCATGTTTCTCACCTCGGTTGGGATTATAGCACGGATAGGACCTGGTACTTGACCTTGCCCCGCGGCACTTCGACCTCGACGACCTCGCCTTTTTTCGCGCCGATCAGCGCGCCGCCGATCGGGGAATCGGTCGAGATCTTGTCTTCCAGCACGTCGGCCTCGATCTCGGGAACGATCTGGTAGGCGCACTCCTTGCCGGTATCGAGCGCCTTGATCCGAACCGTGGAACCGACCCGCACCGCGTCGCTTTTCGGCAGGTCCCTGGGGTCGACCACCGTGACGCTCGAGATCTTCGCCTCCAGCTCGCGGATCCGCATCTCGTTAAGCCCCTGCTCGTCCTTGGCCGCGTGGTAAGCGGAGTTCTCCTTCAGGTCGCCGCCGTCGCGCGCTTCGCCGATCGTCTTGGAGATGACCCCCCGGCGCTGCTTCAGCGCCTCCAGCTTCTCCTCCATCTTTTTCAGGTTCTCTTTGCTGACTTGCTCGCCCATGAATGGACCCGCCTTTCGTTAATTCTTGGAAAACTCCAGGCCGAACTTCGGCGGCTCCGGCGCCTCTTTGATCGGCTTGAAGAATTTTTCGTACATGTTGACGTTCTCCTGGATCGCCCGCAGGAACCGCTTGGCGTGGGCCGGGGACATGATGATCCGGGCGTTGACCTTGCCGGTGGGCGGATGCGCGAAAATAAAGTCCATGATGAACTCGTTCTCGTTGTGCGAGATCACCGCCAGGTTGCTGTAGCCGCCCCCCGCCACTTCGTCGCTGATCGAGATCTTGATCTCTTGTTCTGCCATGACCTACCTCCTTGCTGACATTAGGCCGATATTATAGCATCTGCTATAATGGTTAGGTGAAGAAGATCATCAACATCGCCATTATCGCCCACGTCGACCACGGCAAGACGACGCTGACCGACCACCTGCTCCGCCAGGGGGGCGCGTTCGGCGAGCGCGACGAGATCCCCGAGCTGGTCATGGACTCCAACGACCTGGAGCGGGAGCGCGGCATCACCATCTTCTCCAAGAACTGCTCGATCCACTACCGGGACATCAAGATCAACATCGTGGACACCCCCGGCCACGCCGACTTCGGCTCGGAGGTCGAGCGGGTGATGAAGATGGTCGACAGCGTCCTGCTGCTGGTCGACGCCAAGGAAGGACCGATGCCGCAGACCAAGTTCGTCCTGGCCAAGTCGCTCAAGCTCGGCCTGAAGCCGATCGTCGTCATCAACAAGATCGACAAGGTCGACAAGGAAGGGCGCCGGGCGCACAAGACGATCGACCTGATCTTCGACCTCTTCGTCAAACTGGAGGCCAACGACGAGCAGCTCGATTTCCCGGTCGTCTACTCCATCTCCCGCGAAGGAGTGGCGATGAAGGAATTCGGCGACGCGCGGAAAGACCTCGGGCCGCTTTTCGAGACGATCCTGGACCGGGTCAAACCCTACCCCGACAAAAGCGGACAGCCGCTGCAGATGCAGGTGACCAACTTGAAGTACGACGATTACGTCGGCCGGATCGCGATCGGCCGGGTCACCGCCGGCGTGCTGCAGAAGAACCAGGCCATCGTGGTCTGCAAGCGGGACGGCTCGATCGTCCCCGGCAAGATCATTAAACTGTCGATCTTTGAGGGGCTCAAACAGCTCGAGGTCGACAGCGTCGACTGCGGCGACATCGTCGCCGTCGCCGGCATCCCCGACATCACGATCGGCGAAACGATCTGCCTGGCGGACAACCCGCAGCCGATGCCGTTATTGCAGATCGACGAGCCGACGCTGAACATGGAATTTTTGGTCAACGACTCCCCCTTTGCCGGCCGGGAGGGGAAGTTCGTGACGAACCGCCACCTGCGCGAGCGGCTGGAGCGGGAGCTGCAGACCAACGTCGGCCTGCGGGTCGAGGCGATCGGCGGGGCGGAAGGCTACCGGGTCTCCGGCCGCGGCGAGCTCCACCTCTCGATCCTCCTGGAGCAGATGCGGCGCGAGGGTTACGAGATCCAGGTCTCCCAGCCGAAGGTGATCTACAAGACGGTCCACGGCGAAAAGATGGAGCCGATCGAACAGGCGATCATCAACGTGCCGGAAGAGTTCGCCGGCGTGGTGATCGAGAAGCTGGGCAAGCGCAAGGGCGAGATGCTGGAGATGACCAACAAGAACGGGATGACGACCATGATCTATAACGTGCCGACCCGCGGGCTGCTCGGCTTCCGCGCCGAGTTCATCATGGATACCAGGGGGGAAGGGATCGTCCACCACTCTTTTGCCCGGTTCGAGCGCTACAAGGGAGAGATCGGCCAGCGGTACAACGGGGTCCTGATCTCCGGCAATCCGGGCAAAACCGCCTCCTACGCCCTGGACAATCTGCAGCAGCGCTCCCGGCTGTTCGTCGGCCCCGGCGTGGAAGTTTACGAGGGGATGATCGTCGGCGAGAACGCGCGCAACACCGACATGACCGTGAACCCGACCAAGGAGAAGAAGCAGACCAACATCCGCGCCGCCAGCGCCGACGAAGCGATCAAGCTGACGCCGCCGATCAAATTATCGCTGGAGCAGGCGCTGGAGTTCATCAACGACGACGAGCTGGTGGAAGTGACCCCGCACCATATCCGGCTGCGGAAAAAACTGCGGACCGAGAACGAAAGATCACGCGCCCGGTAAGCCGCCGGTGATCCTTTGCATTTTCTGCGCCATGTCGGCCTTGGCCGTTTTTAGCCCCTGGTTGACCGCTTCGCGGACCGCTTTGGTGACCTTGTCGCCCTGCAGGGTCGGCGGGATAAAAAGCTCGGCGATCTCCATTTCGCCGTTAATGACCACCCTGACCCCCTCGCTCACCGACTCGTAGCGCGCTCTTTTGACCTCCGCCTGCAGCTCCCGCGCCTTTTGCAGCATCTCGCCCATTTTCCCGACATTATCGAACATTCCCATGATCTTGCCTCCTCAACTCACCCCGGGGGCCAAGAAAAACCGCGCCCGCCGAGAACGTGGATGTGCAGATGGTCGACCGCCATGCCGGCGGCCCGCCCGTTATTGATCACGGTCCGGAAACCGCTTTTGTCTATCCCCTTCTCCGTCGCCACTTTGTTGACGATCTTCATCAAGCCGGGGAAGATCGAGTAATCTTTGACCGCGGAGAGGGAATCAACATGGACTTTGGGGATGACCAGGATATGGACCGGCGCCTGCGGCGCGATGTCGTTAAACGCGAGGACCTGGTCGTCTTCGTAGACGATGCTCGCCGGGATCTCTTTCTTCACTATTTTGCAGAAAATGCACATACTAACCGCCGAGCAACTCCCGGATCTTGGCGGAGACGTCGCGGCTCTTCAGGATACTCTCGCCGATCAAGACCCCGGAGACCCCTTTGTCCTTTAGTCCCTTGACCTGCTCCGCGCTGCTTATCCCGCTCTCGGAGATGACCAGCCGGTTCTTCAATTCCGGATATTTATCCATCAGCGTCAGCGTCGTGGCGAGGTCGACCTTGAGCGTGTCGAGGTCGCGGTTGTTGATGCCGATATAGTTCGCGCCGCTTTTCAACGCGCGTTCCACCTCCCGCGCGTCATGCGTTTCGACCAGGCATTTGAGCCGCAGCTCCCCGGCTAACGACAAGAAGGCCTTGATCTGCGCGTCGGTCAGGATCCGGGCGATCAACAGAACGGCGTCGGCCCCGGCTATTCGCGACTCGTAGAGCTGGACCTCGTCAATGATAAAATCCTTGCGCAGGACCGGGACCGTCGTCGCCTCTTTGGCTTCGTTCAGGTGCTCCAGCTTCCCCTGGAAAAATGGCCCGTCGGTCAGCACCGAAAGCGCCTGGGCCCCCGCCTCTTCGTACGCCTTGGCGAGGTAAGCCGGCTTATAATTCTCCACCAGTAAACCGGCCGAGGGAGAAGCTTTTTTCAGCTCGGCGATCAGGGAGAACTTGCCCGGCTTGAGAAAGCCGCGGGTTTTGGGAAGGCCAACAACGAGCTTACCGACGCTCTTTACCTTGAAGTGCTCTTTAAGGGCGGCGACCGACTCTTTTTTCGCCAAAATAATGTCGTCCAGCAACATGTTATAATGCTAACACGATGGCTATCCCGTATCAACATGACCCGGTGCTGGCCGAGCAGGTCGTCGACTATCTCGCTCCGGCCAATGGCAAGGTTATTGTCGATTGCACCCTCGGTGGCGCAGGGCATACCGAGAAACTCAAACTTCAAGCTGCAAACCTCAAAATATTCGGCTTTGACCAGGACAGTGAAGCGATCGCGGCCGCGCAGCAGCGCCTGGCCAAATATAACGACATCGTTTATATCAATGACAACTTTTCCACTCTCAAGGATCACCTCAAAAAGAAAGTCGACGGGTTTCTTTTTGACCTGGGGGTCTCGTCGTACCAGCTGGACGAGCCGGGGCGCGGGTTCAGCTTGAGGGAAGACGGGCCGCTCGACATGCGGATGGACAAACGGCAGAAGCTGACCGCTTTGGAGATCGTTAACCTTTATCCGGCGGACGAGCTGGCCAGGATCATCAAGGAGTACGGCGAAGAGCGGTTCGCCAAACGGATCGCCGAGAAGATCCGCTGGAGCAGGGAAAAGGCGGACGGGACGATCGAGACGACTTTTCAGCTGAAAGCGCTGGTGGAAAAAGCGATCCCGACCTGGAAGAAGCGCGAATCGGTCACCAGGGTTTTCCAAGCTTTAAGGATCGCCGTCAACCGGGAGCTGGACAGCCTGCAAACGGCGCTGACCGACGCCGTGGCACTGCTCAAGCCGGGCGGCCGGATCGTCGTCCTCGCCTACCACTCGCTGGAGGACCGGATCGTGAAGCAAACGTTCAACGCCGCGAAAAAAGCTGGTATACTGACGGTGTTGACCAAGAAGCCGTTGACCGCCGCGGCGGAAGAAATAGCTAAAAACCCGCGGGCGGCCAGCGCCAAACTGAGAGCAGCGGAAAAACTATGAACTTTCGCCTGGCAACTTCGATCCTCGCGTTCTTCCTGCTCCTGGCGGGGATCCATCTTTTTGTCTTCGCCCAGAATATCACGCTGAAATACCGGATCACCGACATTAAAGTGAAGGTCAACGAGCTGAAAGCCGTTAACCGGCAGCTGGGAAGCCAGGTCGCCCGGGGGGAAAACCTTAGTTACGTGGAAGATTACGCCACCGGCCGGCTCGGCATGGTCTATCCCGAGCAGATCACCTATATTGTGGGAACAAGGGAGGTAAGCCCAAAGCCGAGCTTACTCCCTGGCCAACCTGCAACCAGGGACTGACGTCCCGGTAATAGATCAGCCGCGGCTCGCCGGCCAGTTTACTCTCCTGCCTGGCCAGCTCGAGCGCCGCCGCGAACCCGCCCAATTGATCGACCAGTTTGACGCCCAGCGCCTGGGCGCCGGTGTAGACCCGCCCCTGCGCGATCTTCTCCACTTCGGCGGTCGGCAGCTTGCGCCCCGCGGCCACCGTGTTAACAAAATCGCGGTACGATTCTTCCAGCAGCCGGTCGAGCGCCAGCACCTCGACCGAGGTGAACTTGCGCAGGCCGGAGAACATGTCGGAATGACTCCCCTCTTTGACCACTTCGGTGGTGATCCCCAGTTTGCCGAGCAAGCCGGCGAACTGCGGGTAGTAGCCGATCACGCCGATGTGGCCGGTAATGGTGGCCGGATTGGCGACGATCTTGTCCGCGGCGGCGGCGATGTAGTAGCCGCCCGACGCGGCCATCCCGCCCAGCGAGGCGATGACCGGTTTCTTCTTTTCCTGGGCGTATTTGATCGCCTGCACGATCTCGCCGGCCGCGATCGGCGAGCCGCCGGGGCTGTCGATCCGGAGAATGATCGACTTGACGAAGATGTCGTCCGCCGCCTGGCGCAGGTTGCGGACGATCTTGTCGGCGCCGGCCGCCGCGCCGCCGAAGAGGAAGTTCTGCCCGCCGTAACCGGAGACGATCTCCCCGTCGACCTCGATCACCGCCACGCCGAAGACCTGGCTGAAGAGCGAATCGTCCGCCTCCAGCTGCTGCGGCTCGACCAGCTTGACCTCGCCTTTCTCGCCGCAATTCTCGCAGGCGTAGGCCATGACGTCGCGGAAATAGCCGACCTTGTCGACCAGCCCCATTTTCAACGCCAGCCCGGACGGGAAGAACATCCCGTCGCCGATCTCTTTCACTTTTTCGAGCGGCATCTTCCGGCTGGCCGCGATATCGGTCAGCATCTGGCGGTAGAGGTCGCTCACTATCCCCGCCAGCATCGCTTTCTGTTTCTGCGTGGAGGGGGGCGATAACCAGTCGAACGAGCTCTTGTATTCCCCCTTGGTCAGGATCTGCCACTCGACGCCGAACTTCTCGAAGAGCCCGCCGAAGCGGTAGATCTCGATGCTTTTGCCGAAACCGGCGATCCCGGAACCGGGCGCGGCGACGATCTTATCGGCCGCCGAGGCGAGATAATATTCGTCGCCGATCGCCGAGCCTTCGATGTAGGCGATGACCTTTTTCCCTTTCGCCTTGAAGCGCTGCAGGGCGGACCGGATCTCCTGGACCATCGCTTCGCCCCCCAGACCGCCGGAGAAACCGCCGATCCGGAGAATGATCCCGTCCAGGGCGCTGTCTTTTTCCGCGGTCCGGATCTTTTCCAGGACCGAATCGAGCCCCGGCTGGAAACCGCCGAAGAAGCTGTATTCGGTCACTCCCCCTTTCAGGGCGCCGGTCATGTCGATGACGGTGAATTCGATCGGGCTGAACAGGGCGAACGGCCGCTCGCGGTCGAGCGACACTTTTAGCCCCGCTTCAAAGCGCTGGATGTTCGGGCCGGCGGCGGGAAATTGCAAAGCGTAGTCGAACGAAAACGCGGCCAGGTCGAGCGTCAGGCCGGCCGTCGGGGTCGTGCGGTCAAGCCCCCCTCTGACGGCAAAACCTTTGGCCAGGGTCATCTCCAGGCCGAGATGGCCCCAGTTCGGCTGGCTCCGATAGATCTCGGCGTCGGCGGCCAACAGGACCTTGCCGTCGAATAATTTGAGCGCCGCGCCGCCGCGGAGCGAAGCGGGGACGACCCGCTCCCTGGTCGTTAGAATATCCTGGCCGACAACGGCCAGGCGGAGCTGCGGCATGATCCGGGCAAGGAAACCGATATCGCCGGTCCAGCCGTTCCCCGGCACGCCGCCGGTCTGCCAATTTTGCGCTTTATAGTTCGCTCCCCAGCTAAACCAGCCGGAACGGTTGCCGAGGCCGAGGGCGGAAAAAGCGAGGTGGTCGCCGTTCTTGGCGGTCGCTTTCCCTGCGACGTAGCCGAGAAAGCCGAGTTTAACGGCGGTAAAGCCGTATTCGTTGTTGACCTGCTGGGAATCGAGGTTGCCGATCGTGTAGCCGAGGCCGGGCTCGGCGAGGCCGGCGGGATTATAAAAGACCGCGCTGGCGTCATTGGCCACCGCGGCGAACGCGCCCCCCATCCCGAGCGCCCGGACGCCAACGCCTTCTTTAATGACCAGATCGCCCAGCTCCGTCGCCTGTGCGGAAAATGCTAATATCGAAATGCTAAATACTAAACAAATCCCAAATAATAACGGCCAATTTCCAAACATTGAAAAATTTGGATTTAATAATTGTTTAGCATTTAGTATTTCGAGCTTAGTATTTCTCATATGTTATACTATTATATATGGTAAGAGTCCGCTTTGCACCCTCCCCGACCGGCGCGCTGCATATCGGCGGCGCCCGGACCGCTCTTTACAACTGGCTCTTTGCCCGGCACCACGGCGGCAAGTTCATCCTGCGGATCGAAGATACCGACCGGGAACGGTCGACGCTCGAGTCCAACCAGGCAATCTTTCACGGCCTGGAATGGCTCGGTCTCGACTGGGACGAAGGGCCCAACGTCGACGGCCCTTTTGGCCCCTACTACCAGACCGAACGATTGGCTATCCACCAGCAACACGCCGAGCAGCTGGTCAAGGCGGGGAAAGCTTACTATTGTTTCTGTTCGGCCGAAGAACTGAAACAGAAACGGGCGGCAGCGGAAGCGCGCAAGGAAGCGCCGCGGTACGACGGCCACTGCCGCAAGCTGACAGAAGAGGAGATCAAGGCGAAGCTGGCGAGCGGCGCGCCGAAAGTGGTCCGCTTTATGCTCCCGCCGGTCGGTGAAGCGGTGGTCAACGACCAGATCCGCGGCAAAGTCGTCTTTAAGAACGAAGTGCTCGACGACTTTGTCATCCTCAAGTCCGACGGGTTCCCGACCTACAACTTCGCCTGCGTGCTGGACGATCACCTGATGGAGATCACCGACGTGATCCGGGGCGACGACCACCTCTCCAACACGCCGCGGCAGATCCTTTTATACGAAGCCTTTGGCTGGACGCCGCCCAAGTTCGCCCATATCCCGATGATCCTGGGGAAAGACAAGGCGCGGCTGTCCAAGCGGCACGGCGCCACCTCGGTGATCGACTACAGCGCGCTCGGTTACTTACCCGAAGCGATGCTCAACTACATCGCCAAGCTCGGCTGGGGCTATAAAGACCAGGAAGTTTTCTCGCGGCAGGAGCTGATCGAGCTTTTTTCGCTCGACGGGGTCAACAAGAGCGCGGCGGTCTTCGATCTGGACAAGCTCAACTGGCTCAACGGCCAGTATATCCGGAGCATTTTACCGGAGCGGCTGTTCGACCTGTGCGAGCCGCTGCTGATCAAAGCGTACGGCACGCACGACCTGCCCTATTTAAAGAAAGTGGTCGCCGTTTTCCACGACCGGCTTGTCCTGATCCCCGACATCGTCCCATTATCGACCTATTTTTTTAAAGATGACTTTGCATATGATCCTAAAGGAGTGGAAAAGCACTTTAAAACAGCTAACGCCAAACAGATACTGGAAACCTTAAAAGAGCGGCTAGCGAAACTTGAACCGTTCACGAAAGAACAGATCGAGCCCGTTTTCAAGAACCTGGCGACCGAACTGAACGTTAAGCTCGGGGTGATTATCCACCCCTGCCGCCTCGCCCTCTCCGGCCGCCTGGAAACACCGCCGATGTACGACGTCGTGGAGATCTTGGGGAAAGAGCGGGTTGCTACCCGGCTCGACCGGGCTTTAGCCGGTCTGGCCGGATAATATTGCACCACAAAAAGGAGGTGAAACAGATGAAGAGATTAGCTTTATTCGTTCTGGGGTTGGCACTGCTCCTCGCTCCGGTCAGCGCCCAGGCGTTGATGGTCGGCGATTGGGGCGGCTGGGCGACGGTCGGCACGCAGTTCAACGAGAACATTTCCGGTTACTTGGGTTACAGTTATTTTAACCCGACTAACTGGCTGCTCGTGAAGGCCGACTACAACCTGGCGAAGCTGGGCGACGTCCAGACGAAAGTGGGCGCCAACTTCGAGTTGACTTCCCCGGACTCCGGAAGTTCCCTGGGCCTGAGCTGGGGCATTTCGGCGATGATGGTGAAGAACCTAATGATCGGGACCGACCTGATCCTGGTCAGGTTCAACCGCAATGCCGGCGGCGGCGGGACGACCGACATTATCCCGGCGGCGGTCATGGTCGCGCAATTGCTCCTTTGATCCTTGTGCCATTTAGAAGGGCTTTCATGCCGCCTCGAGCGATGAAAGCCCTTCTTGCCGTTTAAAGGGGAGTGAACGGCACGGTGTCACCCGCGACGTTGACCTTGTCCGGCGATCCGGCCGTTCTCTCCGCTCCCGCCTCGTCCAGTCCCTTGATCAACTCCCACTCAACCAGGTCGGGATCGGCCAGGCGCCGGCTTTCTTCGGGCTCCAATAATTTGTACAGCAAATAATGCAGGAACGACGGCACGCGCTTGAGATTCTCGGCGCCAAGCGGATGCCCGCTTTCCGGGAAAGAGACGCCCATAAAACCGCCGCCGACCCGGATCTGCCTGACGTAAGGGAACTGGCCGGTCAACGCCTCATACAACGAAACGCCGAGGGCAAAATAGTCGGCCGCCAGGGAAGCGGCCCCGGTCCCGCAGGCGATCAGCTCCGGCGCGGCGTAGCCGGGCGTGCCGCTGTAGTTCCAGTCGGAGCAGACGTCGTGCGGCCGGTTCCGGTCTTTGGCCAGGCCGAAATCGAACAATTTGGCGACGCCGTCGGGCGTGATCATGATATTGGTCGGTTTCAAGTCGCGGAGGATGATCCCTTCCCCGTCGAGATAACGGAGCGCGTTGACCAGCTGCCAGCCGACGACGAGCGTTTCCAGCGGCGACAGCCGCAAATGGCCGAGCAGTCGGCCGGGGATGAGCTCTTCGACCAGATAATCGGGGCCGCCGGCGACCAATCTGACGATATTGGGATGGTTGAGCCGCTTAAGGATCCCGGTTTCCCAGCGGACAATATGGTCATCCTGGCGGGAGTGCATCCGCTTGACCGCCACCGGCTGTCCGCTTTCCCGGTCGGTCGCCTGATAAACGCTGGAAAGCCTGGTCCCGGCGAGCAGCTGATCGATCCGGAACCGCCGGTCCAGGTTTGATATTTTGTCGATCGGGCTTCCGCTCCGCACCCCCGCGGCCCGGACATGCTCCGCCAGGACCGCCTGCCCGTTGAAATATTTAAACCCCAAACGGAGGAATCGCGCTTTGTTCACGACCGTCATCCCGCCGCCTCCACCAAGCCCCCGAGGATCTCCCGCTGGACCAGGTCGGGATCGGCCAGGCGCTCGCTCGGTTCGGGCTCCAACAATTTGTACAGCAAAGAGTGCAGGAACGGCGGAACATCTCGGAGATTTTGCCAGTTCAGGGGATGCCCGCATTCCGGCCAAGAGACTGCTACCCGCTCTCCGTTATTGATCACGATCTCCCGTTCCAGCGGGAAGCGCCTGGTCAACGCTTTATATAGCGTGATCCCCAGGGCGAAAAAGTCGGCCGACGGCAAAGCATACCCGGCGCCGGCGCGGATCAGCTCCGGCGCGGCGAATTCCGGCGTGCCGATAAAATAATCGCCCTCGCAGAGATCTCTGCGCCGGCCCAGATCTCTGGCCAGACCCAGATCGAACAATTTGACGGTGCCGTCCGGCCCGACCATGATATTGTTCGTCTTCAGGTCGCGGAGCACAATGTCCTGCCGGTGGAGATAACGGAGCGCGTTGACCAGCTGGCTGCCGACGACCAGCGTTTCGAGCGGCGTCAGCCGCATTTTTTCCAGGAGCACGCCGGGCAGGAACTCTTCGACCAGATACCTTGACCGGCCGGCGATCAGGCCGACAAGATTGGGATGCCGGAGCCGCTCGAGGAGATCGCCCTCCCACCTGATCAAAAAGTCAAAGTGATAGTTAAGCGCCCTTTTGATCACCACCGGCCGGCCGCTTTCCCGGTCGGTGCCGAGATAAACGCGCGACCCCTTGGTCGATTCGAGCAAGCGTTCGGGCCGGTAACGCGGCTCCAGCTCCGGTATTTTGCCGGCCGGCCTCCCGCGCCGCAGCCGCTGGGCGCCGACTTTCTCCGCCAGCTGCGCCTGCCCGGAAAAGTATTTATGGCCTATTTTAAAGAATCTCGTGATGTTCATTTTAATTGCGCGCGCTAAAACGCCGTCACAGCGAATATTCCAGGTAAATGAGCGCGGCCAAATCCCGCACCTCGGCAAGGCTGTCCGACCGCATTCTGATGATGAGTTGCTGCTGCTGGTCGTTCAGCCGGTTGCCGGGCCGGTCGTTGAGCCGGCAGAATATTTTGTAAGCCAGCCGGTGGTCGGGCAAACCGATCAGCGCCAGCGCGCGGAAGGCGACAAAAAGATTGATATCGTCCCAATCCCCCTCTTCGCCGACCCGGACCCGCTCGGCCACCTGCAAACCGATCTCCGCCACTTTAGCGGCCAGGTCGTGGGCTTCCCCTCTGCCGGCCAGGGCATGGAGCGCCCGCAGGGCGAGCCGTTCGTCGGCGGCTTTGGCCAGTTCGCGCAGTGTTTTCTGGACTTCCAGCGTCCGGAAATGGACAAGCTGGTCGACGGCCGCCAGAGCGCAATCCAGGATACCGCCTGCGGCGATCTGCAGCAGTTCGCCAACGGCTCCCTCGCGGCGGAGGACGACCATATGTTCTTCGATCGTTCTGACCGGGCCGGAGAGCAGTCTTCCCATGAGGAGGAAATCGGCGAACTTAAGGCGGTTTCCCTCCGGGCCCATTTCGCTCGCGTCAGAAATTATGAAAGCCATAAAGTCGTTCTTTTCGCCGACGATGAAACGCGGGTAAAGTTTAAGCGTTGGCCGGTGCCAGGTTTCAAAGACGACCAGGCTGCCGTCGAGGAGGCGGTTACCGAGCTGATCGAGGTCTTTGATCCCCTCGTCCTTCAACGCGCGGGCGAACCGCTTATCGGCGCTTAACCGGATGGCGGTTTGCAGCGAGACCGCGTAGCTCGATTCTTTATGAAAGATCGGGTGCAGGGAGCGTTTCGCCCCGCGCAGCTCCATGATCGGATGCACGATGACGTTGCCGCCGCCGTTCCCATTCCCGCCTATTTTTCTCGGTCCCATACGGATTTTTATCGAGGAGATTAGGCGGGGATTTCAGAGAGAAAACGCTTACTTAACCACCATGGTCCCAATACCATGGTCGGTGAACAATTCGAGGAGGATCGCGTGCGGGAGGCGGCCGTCGATAATATGGGCGGTTTTGACGCCTTTGCGCAAAGCGTATAAACACGATTTGACCTTGGGGATCATCCCGCCGGAAATACTGCCGTTCTTGATCATCTTCTGCGCTTTATAAGTATTGACGTTGGAGACCAGCTTGCCGTGGTTGTCTAGCACGCCGTTGACGTCGGTCATCATGATCAGCTTTTCCGCCTTTAAATAAGCGGCAATGGCCGCGGCCGCCTTATCGGCGTTAATGTTGTAGACCCCGCCCCGCTTGCCGACCCCGATCGAGGTCAACACCGGGATGTAGCCGAGCTTCATCCATTTATTGAGGAACCGGTAGCGGATCCCGCCGACCTGGCCGGTGAAGCCGAGATCGATCTTGTTGCCGTTCTCATCCTTCTTCCAGTACTTGAACGCCTTGATCACGCGCCCCTTCTTGCCGTAGAACCCCTTCGCCTTGCCGCCGGCCTTCTTGATCAGCGAGACGATCTGCTGGTTGATCTTTTCGCCCAGCACCTTCTGGACGATCTTCATCGTCTCCTTGTCGGTGACGCGGTAGCCGCCGCTGAACTTCGGCTCGATCCCGCTCTTGCGCAGGTATTTGTTGATCTCCGGCCCGCCGCCGTGGACCAAAACCGGCTCCATACCGCACATCTTGAGGAGGACAACGTCCTGGATCACGCCCTGCTTAAGCTCTTCGCTCTGCATCGCCGCGCCGCCGTATTTAACGACGATCGTCTTGCCGTTGAACTTGGTCAGGTACGGCAAAGCTTCCAAAACCGCGTTCGCTCTTTTGATTAAATGCCTAAACATTATGTATGATAGTCCGCGTTGATCTTGACATATCCCTCAGTGAGATCGCAACCCCAGGCGGTCGCTTTGGCCTTGCCGGTCCCCAAGTCACAGGTCACGATGCTCTCTTTCTTCCCAAATTTAATATCCGCTTTCATCCGGTCCTGGTCGAGCTTGGCGCTGGTCTGACCAACCGCCGCGTAAACGCGGCCGAGATTGTAATCGCGCCCATAGATCGCGCATTTAAGGAGATCGGAGCCGGCGATCGCCCGCGCGGCGATCCGCGCTTCTTTCTCATTGCGCGCCCCGCTGACCCGGACCTCGATCAACTGCGTCGCCCCTTCCCCATCTCTGGCGATCTCTCTGGCCAGATGAATGCAAACTTGCTCGAGCGCGGCGTAGAACCGCTTGTCGGCTTTCTTGCCGGACATCCCGTTCGCTAAGGCGAATACACAATCATTAGTCGATTGGCACTGGTCGACGGTCATCATGTTGAACGAATTGTCGACCGCCTTGGCCAGCATCTTTTGCAGCAAAGCGCGCGGGACGACGGCGTCGGTCGTGATAAAAGCATGCATGGTAGCCATATTGGGGTGGATCATCCCCGCCCCTTTGGCAACGCCGGCCACGGTGTAGCCGCCGACCTTAATGGCGATCTCCTTGGGCCGGGTATCGGTCGTCATGATCGCCCGGGCGACGTCATGCCCCCCTTTGGTGGAAAGCTTGAGTGCCAGCGGCCGGATGGCCGGAATGATGTTTTTCATCGGCAAAAACTTGCCGATCGAACCGGTGGAAGTGACCAGAACGTGCTTGTCGTTGATCCCGAGGATCCGCGCCGTCTCCCGGACCATGGTCTTGGCGTCGCTTAAGCCCTGTTTCCCGGTGCCGCAGTTGGCGTTCCCGGCGTTACTGATGATCGCCTGGCAGTAGCCGGACTTGATCTGCTGCATGGAAACGAGGATCGGCGCCGCTTTGAACTGGTTGCCGGTAAAAACGGCGGCCGCCACAGCGGGAACTTCGGAGTAAACCAAAGCGAGGTCGGGTTTTCCCGATTGCTTGATGCCGGCGATGATCGAGGCGCCGGCAAACCCCTGGGGCGCGGTGATCGTCATGGATAGAGGGCGATCGCCTTGAGCCCGGTCGTCTCCTCCAGGCCGCAAATGAGGTTCATGTTCTGGACCGCCTGGCCGGCCGCCCCTTTGACGAGATTGTCGATCACCGACATGACGATGACCGTGCCGCTCTCGCTGTTGATCGAGAGGGCGATGTCGCAGTAATTCGTCCCGGCGACGTTCTTGGTGCACGGTTCGCCGCTCTCGTAAACGCGCACGAACGGCGCATCTTTGTAGAAATCTTTATATAACTCAATTAAGTTTCGAATTTCGGTTTTCGGATTTCGCAATTTCCCGTAGCAGGTCGCGTGAATGCCGCGGGTCATCGGCATCAGGTGCGGAACAAAGGTGACGTTGACCGGCTGGCCGGCAAGCTTGCCGACCTGGTAGCTGACCTCCCCCATGTGGCGGTGGTTGTTGACGGCGTAAGCCATGACTCCTTCGTTCCGCTCGCAATAGTGGACCTTGAGGTTGACGCCGCGCCCGGCGCCGGAGACGCCCGATTTGGCGTCGACAACGATCGAACCGAGGTCGATCAGGCCGTTCTTGACCAGCGGCGCCAGGCCAAGGATCGAGGCGGTCGGATAACAGCCGGGATTGCCGATCAGCCGCGCTTTCTTGATCTCCTCTTTATACAGCTCCGGTGAACCGAAGACCGCTTCGGAGAGGACCGCCTTGTCGGGATGATCGAGGTTGTACCATTTCTTAAAGACCGCTTCGTCGTGGAAACGATAGTCGGCGCCGAGGTCGACGACCTTTTTGCCGGCCTTGATCATCTTGGGAACGTAATTGATGGCGATGCCGTGCGGCAAGGCGAGGAAGACAAGGTCAACTTCCGGCAGTTTGGCGTCAAGCTCGGCCAGGGTCGTGCAGACCAGGTCGCAGATCCCGCGCATTTGCGGATAAAGCTCCGCGATGCTCTTCCCTTTATGCGCGTCTTCGGACATCAGCCAAATGACTTTCGCTTCCGGGTGGCGGAGCAGGATCGACAGCAGAGTCACTCCCGCGTAACCACCGGCGCCAACTATCCCGATCTTGATCATTTATATCTCCTCACTTTGAACTTAAATAATTCTACAGCTTCACCGGGAGAAATGCCACCTTTTCTCCGGCAAATAGCGATCTGTTGTTCCGGGGTATCGACCCCCGGCAGGTCGGGCAGCAGCAAGCCGCGCCGGTTCCCGGCCTTGACGATGATGCCGTACTCTTTGGCGTTCAGCTCCGCGACCGACTTGGCCGGTTCGGGGGCGGAGAGGACGTCGACGTTGATCTCGAGGTCGGCCAGCTCGTCCGCCGTCAGCGGCGCAAAGCGCGGATCGCGGGTCGACGATTCGATCGCGTTGCGAATGATCTCGCTGGCGACGTTCTCCGTCGTCGGGCCGAACGTCCCGATGCAACCGCGCAGGTCGCCCTGCCGGTGGAGCGAGACAAAAACGCCGGCCTGCTCCTTCATCTCCGGGGTCAGCTCCTTGGGCGGCTTGATCAGCTTCTCTTCCTTGAGGTAAGTCTCGATCGTCTTGCGGGCTAATTGGACCAGGGGGTGTTCGCTCATGACTGCGGCTCAAGCGCGGCGACCATATAACCAACGCCGAACGGCCCTTCGTAAGAGAGAACTTCGGACTTGACCTTTTGGCCGTCGAGCGCGCCGAGAAGGATGGCGATCGACCAGAGCGCGTCCTGCCCCGCTTCGTCGGCCAGGGCGGGATCGAACTTAAGTATCCCGTTGACGTCGTAATTTTTGACCAGCTCGACCAGCTGTTCGTCGAACTCTTTCCCTTTGGGGGAAAAACCGCTCGGCGCGCCGGGCGTTAAGCGGTGCGACATGTCGGCCGAGGCGATCAGGCAGACCTTGCGGCCGAGGCGATCGGCCGTCTTGGCCAGCGACTTGCCGAACTCGTACAGTTTGGAGAGCGGCATAAAGGCGACCGCGATCGGCAGGACCGGTTTTTTGACGCCGGCGGCGGTCGGATAATAGAGCGGGACGAGGACGCCGTGATCGAGGATCGTTTCCGGGCTGGCGGTCGCCAGGTGCGTGTCTTTGACGATGGCTAACCCGAGCTGCGGGTCGCCCTTGAAGGTAAAGTTCGGCTTGGCCATCCCGAAGGCGCCGAAGTTCCCTTCAAAAACGTGGCCGGTGTAGACCGGGACCGAGGCCTGGCCGACGTCGCCGTGCGGCGTGACAACGACAATCGTGTCGCAGGCGCAGTTTTTGATCCGGCGGGAGAGCTCTTCGAGGGCTTGCTTGCTTTTATCCGCGTCCTTCAAGCGTTCTTTACCGATCGCGGGGACCAGGATCGGCGGATGCGGCATGATTGCGCCAAAAACTATGCTCATTTTGATTCTGATATTATAATAATGTATGATATTAGTCAACATGACATTGAAAATCTCCATCTCCGGCGTGCGCGGTTACGTACCGGACTCGTTAACCCCCGAAGTTTGCCTCGACCTGGCCAAGGCGTTCGGCACCTACCTGCGCGGCGGCAAAGTGGTGATCGGGACCGACCCGCGGGCCTCGTCGGAGTTCATCAAGGGGATCGTTTTCTCCGGCCTGCTGGCGACCGGCTGCGAAGTGGTCGACATCGGCATCTGCCCGACGCCGACCGTCGGCATCATGGTCCGCAAGCTGAAGTGCGCCGGCGGCATCGTGGTAACGGCGTCGCACAACCCCCTCCCCTGGAACGGCCTCAAGTTCATGCGCGAAGACGGCATCTTCCTGAACGAGGGGCAGGCGCGGCGCTTTTTGAAGTTTTACGAGAGCAAGTATTTCAAGCTGCGGCCGGCGAGCAAAGGGGTCAGCGCCAACGCGACCGGGATCGCCACCCACATCGCCCTGGTCCTGAAAACGGTCAAGCCGGCGGCGATCCGCAAAAAGAAGTTCAAGGTCGCGGTCGACGCCTGCAACGGCGCCGGCTCGGTCGCCATGATCAAGCTGCTGGAAAAGCTCGGCTGCAAGGTGTTCGCGATCAACGTCAATCCCCGCCTCCCCTTCCCGCACAATCCCGAACCGACCCCGGAGAACCTGAGCGAACTGCGCGAGCTGGTCCGGCTGAAGAAAGCCGACATCGGCTTTGCCATGGACTCCGACGCCGACCGGTTGGCGGTGGTGGCGGAGAACGGCGAAGCGCTCGGCGAAGAGGCGACGCTCGCCCTGGCGGTCAAATTCCTCCTGAGCCGCCAGTCGGTCCTGGGGCGGTATAAAAGGATCGTGACCGTTAACCTTTCCACCAGCCGGATGATCGACGACATCTGCCGGGAGAACGGCGCCCTGGCGATCCGGACCAAGGTCGGCGAGGTCCACGTCGCCGAAGAGCTGAAAAAACTCGGCGGGCTGGTCGGCGGCGAAGGGAACGGCGGCGTGATCTTTCCGCCGGTCGGGTTCAACCGCGACTCCTTGAGCGGCGCCGCGCTCCTCCTGAATTACCTGGCGGTCTCCGGCAAAACGCTGACCCAGCTGGCCGCCGAGCTCCCCCGCTACGCCATGGTCAAAAGCAAAGTGGAGTGCCGGAGCCTGGACGAGGCGAACGACCTGGTCGAAAAAACGAAGGAAATCTTCAAAGGCGAAGATATGATCCTGACCGAAGGGGTAAAAGTGGTTTTTCCTGACGGCTGGGTCCACGTCCGCGCTTCCAACACCGAGCCGATCATCCGGATCATGGCCGAGGCCAGGGACCGGGACCGGGCCGCCGCCTTAGTTAGACGGATCGGCGTTTAATTCCGCCAGCCGCTCGGTCAAGACCGTTCTCGGCAGGTCGAGAAAACGGGCCATGGCCCCGGTATCCCCGCCGCTCTTAGCCAGCAGCGCCGCGAACAGCTCCGCTTCGTAAAGCTTCCGGGCTTCCCCCAGCGCATAAGCCCCGCTCGCCAGCGCCCGTTTAGCCGCCGCGCCGGCCAGCATTTCGTTCTCGATCGGCAGGTCGCCCAGGCCGATCGTGCCGCCGCCGGTTTTCAGGACCGCCGCTTCCAGCAGGGCCGCCAGCTCCGCGTAATTGCCGGGGTAATCGTAGAGCGCCAGCAGCGCCAGCGCCTCCGGCGCCACGCCGGCGATCGTCTTATTGTGCTCCCGCGCGAAAAGGCGCAGGTAACCTTCGAGCAGCAGCGGCAGGTCTTCTTTGCGGTCGCGCAGCGGCGGAACGGTCAGCTGGAAAAAGCCGTTCAGGTCGAGCTTGCCGGCCGCCTGTCCGTCGGAGAGCGCCACCAGGCAGACGATCTCTTTGTCCAATTTCCCTTTGCGCTCCCGGAAGAGGGTCAAAATACTGGACTGGAAAGCGCCGTCCAGCCGGGAGAAGCCGGTCAGCAGCAGGGTCCCGGTCCGGTCTTCCTCGGTCTGCGGCGATTTGCCGTCGGGCTCCGCCATCAGCTCCTGGACCGTCGTCCAGAAATGGGCTTCCAGCTCCGGCCGGTTGAACGAGCCGAGATCGAGCTCCGCGACCTTGCGCCGCGGCCGGTTGCCCCGAACGTGCAGATGTTCGGCTACCGCCCGGGCGTCGATGCCGCGCTCCGCCAAGAGCGCGATGTTCCGGCCCTGGCGCAGGGCGGTCTCGGCCGCCTGATAAAAATTCTCCAGCGCCGCGCCGGCCCCTTGCAGCCATAAAGCCCCGGCCCGGCCGGGCAATTGCCGGGGCACGGCCAGAACGGCGTCGATCGCCTGCCGGAGCTGTTCCGGCAGGAGCGGTTTTTTCAGGAAATCGGCGACGCCGAGCTTGGCCGCGGCGACCGCCAGCGGAATGTCGTTGTCGGCCGCCAGCATGATGACCGGCGTCCGGGGAGCGGCTAAACGGAGCTGGCGGAAAAAGGGGAACGATTCGCCGCCGGGGAGATCGTGATCGAGGATGATCAGGTCGGGCCGTTCGGACTGAAGGAGGGGCAACGCCTGCTGCCGGTCCGCCGTTTGCGCCAGCGCGTAACCCGGCGCGGCCTGCTTGACCGTCGCGGCGGTCCTGGCCTCGGCACTGATCAATAACAGCTTCCTCTCCATTGCCTTGATTATAACAACCCCTGGCTCACGGGTAAAGTCACGGTGAAGGTCGTCCCCTTCCCCGGCTGGCTTTCCACGTCAATGAACCCCTTGTGGCCGTCCACGATGCTGTGCGAGATCGTCAGCCCAAGCCCGGTCCCGCCGTACTTGGTGGTAAAGAACGGGTCGAACAGTTTTTTCTGCATCTCTTCCGAGATGCCGTGGCCGGTGTCGGCGACCTGGACCTTGATCGCCTGCAGCTGGTCGTCGACCTTCCGCCCCGGCAGGGTCGCCACCGTCAGCTCGCCCCCTTCGGGCATCGCCTGGATGGCGTTCAGGATCAGGTTGGAAAAGACCTGCGCGAGCTGGTTCTTGTCGATGTCCACCGGCGGCAGCTCGGCAAAGCGGCGGACGATCTTGACGCCGCTGTCGGCCGCTTTGCTGGCGAAATATTTCAGGTCTTCTTCCAGGATGTCCTCGATCCGCGTTTTTTCGAAGCTGAGCGCCGTCGACCGGGCGAAGCCGAGCAGGCTTTCCACGATCCGGTCGATCCGGTCGATCTCCCGCGGCAGGATCTCCCCTAATTTCTGCCGGTACTCCGGGTCGTTGATCTTGAGCGGCAGCAGCTGGGCAAAGACCTTCATCGAAGAGAGCGGGTTCTTGATCTCGTGGGCCATCCCCGCCGCCATCGTCGCCAGCGCGGTCAGTTTGTCCGCCCGGCGGATCTTGTCCTCCAGCTCCTTGAGCTCCGTCAGGTCCTGGATCGACAGGAGCGCGCCGCTCTTTTTCCCCTGGCTGTCGCGCAGCAGCGTGGACGAGAGGGCGACCGGCACCAGCCCCCGCTCCGGCGAGCTGATCCCGGTCTCGTAGTTCAGGCACGGCGCCCCTTTCAGCGTGGCGTCGATCGCCTGGCTCACGGCCCCGCGCTTCCCCCAGAGCTCTTCGCAGTTGCGCCCCAGGACGTCGCCGCTTTGCCGGCCGGTGATCCGCTCCGCCATCGGGTTGTAGGTCACGATCCGGCCGCGAACGTCGGTGGTGATCACCCCGTTGGTCATGCTCTCCAGGATCTCTTCGTTGTAGTTCTTGACCGTCAGCACTTCGTCGTAGAGCCGGGCGTTCTCCAGGGCGACCGCCGTCTGGTTCGCCAGCGTGGTCAGCAAGGCCAGGTCTTCCGCCGTAAAGATATCGCCGGACAGCTTGTTGCCCAGGGCGATGATGCCGATCAATTCGTCCTGGGAGATGATCGGCAGCCAGACCGAGATGCCGAGCCGTTCCATCGCGTCGCCGACGATCGGGTCCTCGATCTCTTCCCGGACCAGGACCTCCCGCGTCGCCGCCAACCGGGTGATGATCGGGTTCTTGGCGTCGATCTCGATCCGTTTATAGCGCGGCAGGTTCAGGGGGATCGAGCGGAAATGCTCCCGCTCCGGCAGCAGGAAAGAGATCTCCGAGATCTTCATCGTGTCCAGAAAAGAGGTGACGATCAGGCTGGAAAGTTCTTCCAGCTTGATCACCGAAGCGATCTGTTGGCTGATCCGGCTCAAGGTCTTCTGGTAGTCGTAGCGCCAGCGGAAAAAGATCCGGTCGGTAAAGTTCTGGAACAGGTGGACCAGCGGCTGGTAGACCATGGCGATGACCAGGGCGGCCAGCGCGGTGACGAGCAGCGACGAGTAGCCGAGGACCCGGCGCAGGTAGAGCTCCGAGACCATCACCGCCAGGGCGTAGACCGACATGATCAGCAGGGTAACAAGCGCGTAGACCGCGCTCCGCTGGATCACGACCTCGATGCTCATCAGCCGGTGCCGGACGATCGCGTAAGAGATGATCCCCAGCGTGATGATCAGAGCAAAAGGCCCGATCCCGGCCAGGTCGGAATAACCGAGCAGCGGCAGGACCAGGTTGGTGATCATCGGGAAGGCCGTGCCGACCAGGAAGCCGAAAAAGACGTAGCCGATCTGGAGCCGGATCGCGCCGGAATAGCGCCGGTACTTGACGATCAGCCGGTAAAAGGAGAACAGCATCAAGCCGATAAAGTAGATCAGGAACAGCGGGAAAAGCCGGCCGGGCACGAAGTGGAGCCGGCCGCCGGTCTCCGCCACCCCGCTGACCAGGAAGCGGGAGAACGACAGGGCGGCAAACCCCAGCGCCGAAAGGACCAAGGCCGCGGCGGCCGGCGTTTCCGGAAGCTTTTCTTCCTTGGAAAAATGATAAGTAAAATACAGGAACAGGGCCGGGATCAGCGCGGCGGCCACCGACGCCACTTTGCTAAAGGCCAGGACGGCCGCGGCCGAAGCGGCGGTGCTGTACAGGAAGATCGCGACCGTCCAGACGGCGCCCAGGGCGGCGATCAGCGCGAAGATCAGATTGGTCCCGCTCCGCCGGTTATTGATCAGGACGAACGCGGCCAGCGCCAAATTCGCCAGCACGATGTAGAGCGGGGGGAGGAATTGCAGGTTGCGCGTCAGCAGCAGTCCAGCGGTCCCTAACACGGCGCTAACGCCGAAAATAACGTTGCTGATAAATTGTGGTGATAACCGCATGGAACTCCGATACATTATAGGGTCAACGATCGGGCGCGTCAATGCGGGCGGGTTTTCTGGCGATCAGCAGCCAGGCCTGGTCGGCGTAGACCGACTCGCAGGCGACGATCTCGAACCCGGCTTGCCGGTAAGCGTCGATCAGCGGCTGCCGGTCGTAAAAATGCCAGTCGCCGATCACCGCTTTCAGTTCGGCGATCTTGCCGAAAATGATCGCGACCACGGCCAGCGGCAGTTTGCGCAGGTTGGCGATCACGCTCCGCTCCTCTTTCCGCTGCCGGGCTTCCGCCGCCAGCACCCGGAAGAAGCTTGCCCCGCGGCGCGGGGTCACGACGGCGATCAGGCCGCCCGGCTCCAGCACCCGGAAGTTCTCCTCCCGCGAGCGCTGGTCGTTCCGCAGATAACCTTCGACCAGGATGCTGCCGATCCTGGTGAACGCGGCGTCGGCAAAAGGGAGGTTGTCGTTAAGATCGCCCAGGAAAAAATCCGAGCGGGGCGAAGCCTGGCGGGCGACTTCCAGCATTTTCTTTTCGCAATCCAGCCCGAAGCTGCGCGCGACCTGGCCGCTGATCTGGGCCAGCCAGATGGCGTTGCCGCAGCCTTCTTCCAGCACGGCGTCTTTGGCGCCGAGCTGCAGATAGCGGCCGATCTTTTCCCGGATCAACCGGTGTTCGTGGGAATCTTTCAGGATCCTGATCACCGGCGCGTAGACCCGCCAGAAGTTCGCGTCGCCCGGTAAAACCGTCCGCAAAAAGCGGCGCACGACGCCGATCATGGCCGGTCCCGGCTGATGATCGACTGCCGCAGCCAGTCTCCCGTTCTTTCCATCACGCCGCCCCCTTCCCGCTCTTTTTCCCGTTTCTTCGCGTCCTGGATCCGGCCGAACGTCACCAGCCCGCCGAAGTAGAGGCCGTTGCCTTGCGCCACGCCCTCTTCCCCGCCCAGCATGTCCAGCCAAACCTGGCGGATCGAGGTCGGCAGGTCGATCTCGCTCTGGGAAAGCAGCACTTTGCCGTCCTTGACCGGGTACCGGGTGTTAGCCGGGTAAACTTGCCGGTCGGCCGCGATCGGGAACGATCCGCCGTTGACCCTGACCACGCCGCGGCTGAGCGGCTTCCCCCGGGCGGCCTGGTCGTCCGGCGAGGTGATCCGCTGGTGGACGTCGCCGATGATCGCGTCGGCGACCGGCTGCTGCTCCTCACCGACGCCGCCCAAACCTTTGACAAAAGCGTAGAACGGCGTGAAGCGGCCGGAATGGGCGAACGCCCACATCCTCAGCCGGTAATCTTTGATCCGGCCGTCCCCGGCGATCATTAAGTTCGGCTTATTGCGCCAGACGTCGCGGTAATAAAGGCTGCTTAAGCCTTCGCGGACCAGGTAGGAGGTCAGGCCGTAGCCCTGGACCGCGCCGCGCGTCATGGTGAAATGGATGAAAGCGTAATACAGCTCCTGCTCCTGGAACGAGGTCTGGAAACCCTGCAGCGCGGCAAAAGAAACGGGGAAACCGTCCAGGCGGATGAACGGGACGATCTCCGCGTTGAACAGCCGGCGGACGTAATACGACTCCCGGTCGTAGCTGACGCCGGCGGTGCCGTACGATTCAAAAGAAGCGGCCTGGGAGATCAGGTCGGCGTCAAAGATCAGCCGGTTCTTGACCCCCTGGGCGTGCAAGCTGGGCGCCAGGATCTCCACCTGGAATTCCTTCCCTTTTCTCTTCAAGGTCAGGTGGCTGACGCCGGGCATTTTCGGCGCGTAGGTCCCGGCCGGCGTCAAGGCGTCGCTGTCGCCGGGAAAACGGCCGGCGGCGTCGACGATCTGCGCGATCAACGCGTTATATTCGTCCGCGTTCCTGGGGTAACCGACCCCGGAATGCGGATCGAAGAGCAAATTGTCGGTCAGCAGCTTTTTAGTTCGCGGCACCGCGGTCTTGTGCCCGGCCCGGACCGCGGTCAGCGCGGCGGAGACTTCCAGGAAATACTGCTCCACCGCTTTATGGAGCGCGTCCGCCAGGTCTTTGTCCGCCGGCAGCGCCGTCGCCCGAAAACGGACGACCGCTTCCAGCCCGCGGCTCGATTCCAGGCGGAACTGCAGCTGCCCGGCGCTCGCCGGAACTGCGCCGGTCCGGTCGATCGTCAGGCCGGAAAAACCGAGCCGGGCAAACTTGTGCCGGAAAGCGTGCTCGACCGCACCAAAGATCTTCTCCACCCCGCTCTCGCCCGGCTCCCGCGCCCACTCCCCGACCTTCGCCTGGAAGATCCGTTTTTCGCCCCAGAGCACGTCGAGGAATTCGGACAGGCGCTGGATCTCCTGCGTCGCCGGCTGGGCGAGTTGGGGCGGCGCCGCGTTCCGCCGGGAAAAAGCGAGGAACTTGTCGCGCAGGCCGGTCAGGTCGAGCGTCATGCCGCGGATGTTTTCGCGGAGGAAATCGAGCGGCAGCCGATCGAAGGGGAAATCGAGCAATTGGTGCGGCGGATCGATCAGCAGGTCTTCAAACGCCACGTGCGGCTGCGCTTCTTTCAGCTTGCCGAGCAGCGCGTCGTACTGCCGTTCCGGCAGATGCGCCAAAAAACGCTGGTCGGCTAAACGCAAACCGCGGATATTTAAGTCGAACAGGTCCTGCCGGACGATGATCCCGGTCCTGACCTTGGTCGAAAGGACGGTCGTCCGGGTCAAGCCGGCAAGGCGTTGCAAGAGTGCCATAACTAGGATTTTATCGGGTCGGGAGAGGATAAATTTCAGCTAAACGCTAAACCGCGAACTTCTGATAGATCCGGGGCAGGTCCCGGAGGTCGAGCTTGACGCCGTGCTCGATGAAAACGCAGCGGCTGATCACTTCCGCTAAAGCTTTTTCGGACTGGGCGATCTTTTCGATCTTGATCGGCCGCAGGTCGGCGGCCGACGGCAGGATCAGCGCCACCGGCTCGTTGAACTCCAGCTTGGTGAGCACGTAGTTGTGGATCTTGGCGAGCAGCTTCATCATTTCGCCGTAGTGTTCCAGCGGCAGCTGCCTCAGCGTGTTGACCGAGAGGCGGTTCCACGGGTTATAAAAACCATGGTTCGCCAGTTCGATCTGGACGTTGCTGCGGTTAAGCTTTTCCTTAACTAAGGCCGGTTTCGGTCCGATATTGGCGGCGCGTATCAAAACAGTGCTTCCTCCACGCTGGTTTATCGGGCCGGGCCGGGAGGAATTTCACTTATTTTGCAGGAGGGCCTTTTCGATGGCGACCAGCTCTTCCTTGGTGTTGATGCCGAGGGTCTCGCCGGCGTCGGCGGTCTTGTAAGCCAGGACCGGCAAACCTTTTTGCCGGAGAATGGCGATCGTGTCGGTCAGGTAATACTCTTTTTGCGCGTTCTCCGCCTTGACCTCTTGCAGCGCGGTAAAAAGCGCTTGGGCGTCGAAGCAAAAAGTGCCGGTGTTGAACTCCCTGATCGCCAGTTCGGCCGGGGTCGCGTCCTTTTTCTCGACGATCCGCAGCAAAGAGCCGTCCGGCCCGCGCACGATCCGGCCGTAATTCTGCGCGTCGGGCAATTCGGCGGTCAGGTCGGTCGCCGCCGCCCGGTGCTGTTCGTGGAAAGCGACCAGGTCCTTTAACGTCTGCTCTTTTAACAGCGGGACGTCGCCCGCCAGGACCAGGACGTTGCCGGTAAAATCGCGCAGCGCCGGTTCGGCCTGCTGCACGGCGTGGCCGGTCCCCAGCTGTTCGGCCTGGACAATGAACTCGAGCGGCGAATTGCGGTAATAATCGATGATCAGCCCGCGCTGGTGGCCGACGACCACCAGGATCCGCTGCGGCCCGAGCTTTTGGACCGTCTGGATGACGTAAGAAAGCATCGGTTCCCCGAGGATCTCGTGGAACACCTTGGGGAGGTCGGACTTCATCCGGGTCCCCTTGCCGGCCGCTAAAATGACCGCCGCCAGTTCTCTCATTGAACCATTCTAACAGGCGGACCGGGGGCTTGACAAGTTTATCCTTACATTGATATAATGGCTTCACTGAGCCAAGGCTGGGGTCTTGGCCGTTTTTTTGTGCCAAGACGAGATAAAATAATCAAGCGGCTCCAGGAGACTCTCGATCCCGAACGGTTCGAGCATTCCCTGAGAGTGGAAAAGATCGCGCTCCAACTGGCAGCCCGGTACCGCGTCAACAAGCAGCAAGCCTCACTGGCCGCTCTGCTCCATGACTGTGCCCGCCGCTACGACCGACGCGGTCTGTTACGCGAAGCCAAACGGCTCGGTTTAAAGATCAGGCCGCTCGACCGGGCCGAACCAAAGCTGCTGCACGGCGAACTCGGCGTTCGGCTGGCCAGGCGGGAGTTCCGGGTCGGATCGCGCCCGGTCCTGGAAGCGATCAGGTGCCATACGACCGGCAAACCGGGGATGGCCAAGCTGGCCAAGATCATTTACCTGGCCGACCATGTGGAAGAGGGCCGGGACCACGCGGCAGCCGGCCGCATCAGAAAGTTGGCGTTCCGGCAGCTGGACCGGGCGATCGCCGAGTCGGCGGGCGCCCAGCTGGAATACCTGCTGCGGCGGGGCCAGCCGATCGATCCGGCGACCCTGGAGACCAGGAACAGTTACCTGAAAAAGAGAAGATGAAAAAGACCTTAATCATTATCGCGGTGATCTTAGCGTTCGGGGCCGCCCTGATCGGCTTCACGATCAGCGTCGGCGCCCGGATCGCCCTGCTGGACATTTTTTTCAGCCTGACCCCGGCCACGCCGATCATCGCCGAATCCAACATCCTGGTCCTGGGCGTCGATGACATCTACGGCCACCGCTCCGACACGATCATGGTCGTGCACATCGACCCGGCCCAGCGGAGCGCCGCGGTCATTTCCGTGCCGCGCGACACGATCGTCGCCATCCCCGGCCGCGGGCTGGACAAGGTCAATCACGCGTTCGCTTACGGCGGCGCCGATCTCGCGCGCCGGACGCTGGAAGACTTCTTCCGGGTCAGCATCCCCTACCACATCATCGTCGACCTGTCCGGGATCGAAAAACTGATCGACGATATCGGCGGCGTCATGGTCAACGTCGAAAAACGGATGTACTACGTGGACTACGCCGGCGACCTGCACATCGACCTGCAGCCGGGCCGCCAGAAGCTGAACGGCAAACAGGCAATGGGCTACCTCCGTTTCCGCCACTCCGACAACGATTTCGCCCGGATCGGGCGCCAGCAGAACTTTCTGCGGTCGGTGGCCGACCAGGCGATGAAAAAGGAGAACCTGATCCGGTCGCCGCAGCTGTTCCTCTCCCTGCTCCAGTGCGTCCAGACCAACCTGAACTCCCGGGAGATACTCGGTCTCTCCCTGGCGCTCCGGGGGGCCAACGAGAGCGGGCAGGTCCGCATGAGCATGGTCCCGGGCACGGATTTTATGGTCGACAAGATCTATTACTGGAAGCCGGACGAGGAAGCGGTGCGCAAGCTGGCGAACACTGCGCTCTACAGCGGCAACCTGGCCGCGGCCGCCGGGGAGCCGAAAAATTAAACGGCCGGCCGCTAACCGGCTGCTCGATCTGATCGTCGAAGCGGCCGAAGACAAAAAAGCGGTGGACTTGCGGGTGCTGGACGTCAGCGGGAGCAGCGCGCTCGTCGACCAGCTGGTCATCTGCAGCGGGGAAGCGGACACGCACCTGCGCGGCATCGAGAGCGGGATCGACGAAGCGCTGCGGCAGAACAAGATAAAAGGTTATAAATGGGAGGGGGTGACTAGTTCCGGTTGGCTGATCCTGGACCTCGGGTCGATCGTCGTGCACGTCATGAGCCAGGAGGCGCGCGATTATTATCGGCTGGAGGAGTTGTGGGGGAAGGACGCGATAGTGTATCATTACTAGGTTCCCCCTCGTTTCGTATTTCGAGTTTCGGGTTTCGAGTTTTTGTTTTGTGGGGCTGTAGCTCAGCTGGGAGAGCGCCTGAATGGCATTCAGGAGGCCGTGGGTTCGATCCCCATCAGCTCCACCATATTTTTCAAGGAGGCAAAAGCAATGGCTAAGGGTAAGAAGTACGTTTATAAGTTCGGCGGCGGCAAGGCGGACGGCAACGAGTCGATGAAGAACCTGCTCGGCGGTAAAGGGGCGAACCTGGCCGAGATGGCCGGTCATCCCAAGCTCCGGCTCCCGGTCCCGCCCGGTTTCACCTGTACCACGGAAGTTTGCACTCATTACTACGATCACAAGCGCTCCTATCCCAAGGAGCTGAAAGCCCAGGTCGCGGCCGCGCTGGCCAACGTGGAAAGCATCATGGGGAAAAAGTTCGGCGATCCGGCCGATCCCCTGCTCGTCTCCGTCCGCTCCGGCGCCCGCCGCTCGATGCCCGGCATGATGGACACGGTGCTCAACGTCGGCCTGAACGACGTCACCGTCAAAGGTTTGATCAAGATGACCGGCAACGAGCGGTTCGCCTATGACGCCTACCGCCGCCTGATCATGATGTACGCCGACGTCGTCATGGAAAAAGCGGAAGGGATCGAGCCGAAAGGCGGCAAAGGGATCCGCAAGCAGCTGGACGAAAAGCTGGAAGCGGTGAAAAAAGCCAAGGGCTACAAGCTCGACACCGAACTGACCCCGGGCGAGCTAAAGAAGCTGGTCGCCGAGTTCAAAGCGACGGTCCTGGCCGTGCTCGGCAAACCGTTCCCCGACGACCCGCAGGAACAGCTCTGGGGCGGCATCGGCGCCGTTTTCATGAGCTGGAACGGCAAGCGCGCCGTCGAATACCGCCGGATCGAGAAGATCCCCGATGAGTGGGGCACCGCCGTCAACGTCCAGGCGATGGTCTTCGGCAACATGGGCGACGACTCCGCCACCGGCGTCGCGTTCACCCGGAACCCGGGGAACGGCGACGAGAATTTTTACGGCGAGTACCTGGTCAACGCCCAGGGCGAGGACGTGGTCGCGGGCATCCGCACCCCCGCCCCGATCAACGAGAACTCCAAGAACGACCACAGCCGCAACCTGCCGACGCTGGAAAAGATCATGCCCAAGATCTACAAAGAGCTGTACGACATCCAGCTCCGGCTCGAGAAACATTACCGCGACATGCAGGACATCGAGTTCACCATCGAGAAAGGCAAACTGTACATGCTGCAGTGCCGGATCGGCAAACGGAACGGCGTCGCCGCCGTCCGCATCGCCACCGACATGTACGCGGAAAAACTGATCAGCGCGCCGGAAGCGCTGCTGCGGGTCCAGCCGAACCAGCTGGTCGAACTCCTCCTGCCGATGCTCGATCCCAAGGTGGAAGGCGCGACCAAGGCGATCGCCAAGGGCCTGCCGGCCGGACCGGGCGGCGCCAAAGGGCGCGCGGTTTTCACCTCCGAAGACGCGGTCGCCTGGGCGGCCCGCGGCGAAAAAGTGATCCTGGTCCGCGAAGAGACCTCGCCGGAAGACGTTGACGGCATGCACAAAGCGCAGGCCATCCTGACCTCCAAAGGCGGGATGACCTCCCACGCGGCGCTCGTCGCCCGCGGCTGGGGCAAATGCTGCGTCGTCGGCTGCGAAGGCCTGGAAGTCGGCGGCAAATCCGCCACGACCAAGAGCGGCGAAACGATCAACGAGGGCGACTGGATCACCCTGAACGGGACCAAGGGGCTGGTCTACAAAGGCGACCTGCCGCTCGTCGACGTCGACCTGGAGAACAACCGTTCTTACGGCATCCTGATGAAGCTCTGCGATAAGTACCGGACGATGAATATCCGGACCAACGCCGACACCCCGAAGGATACGGCCAAAGCGATCGAATTCGGGGCCGAGGGGATCGGCCTCTTCCGGACCGAGCACATGTTCTACGGCGAAGGGAGCGACAAACCGCTCTTCCTCCTCCGCAAGATGATCATGAGCAAGACCAAAGCGGAGCGGGTCAACGCGCTGGCCGAACTGTCCGTCTTCGTCAAGAAAGATATCAAGGCGACGATGGAAGAGCTGAACGGCCTGCCGATCACCATCCGCCTGCTCGATCCGCCGCTGCACGAGTTCGTGCCGCACAGCGAAGACCGCCAGGCGGCGCTGGCCAAAGAACTGGGCGTTAATATTGCCGAGATCAAAAAACGGGGCGAGAGCCTGAAAGAGAACAACCCGATGCTCGGCCACCGCGGCGTCCGCCTCGGCGTCACCTACCCCGAGGTTTCCGAGATGCAGATCCGGGCTATTCTGGAAGCGGCCGGCGAACTGGTCAAGGCCGGCAAGAAAGCTTACCCGGAGATCATGATCCCGGTCACCTGCACCGTCAACGAGCTGAACAACCAGAAGGCGCTGGTCGACAAGGTCTACGCCGAGGTCTGCGCCAAGCTCGGCGTCAAAAAGATCCCGTTCATGTACGGCACGATGATCGAGATCCCGCGCGCCGCCCTGACCGCGGGGAAAATGGCCGAGACGGCGGAATTCTTCTCGTTCGGCACGAACGACCTGACCCAGATGGGCTTCGGCTTCAGCCGCGACGATATCGGCAGCTTCCTGCCCGACTACCTGACCGGCAAGATCCTGCCGGCAGACCCCTTCCAGACGATCGACCAGGAAGGGATCGGCGAACTGATCAAGCTGGGCATCACCCGCGGGCGCAAGACCCGTAAACATCTCAAGGTCGGGATCTGCGGCGAACACGGCGGCGATCCCGATTCGGTCAAGTTCTGCCACGCCGTCGGCATGAACTACGTCTCCTGCTCGCCGTTCCGCGTGCCGATCGCCCGCCTCGCGGCGGCGCAAGCGGCGCTTAAATAGGCTTGATGCTGATCAGGAAAGAGATCGAGGAACGCGAAAAAGCGACTTTGTCCGACCAGGCGGCCCTGGCTAGCAATAGCCGGGGCCGTCGGCGGCCGGAAAAGGAGTGCGACCTGCGCACCGCCTTCCAGCGCGACCGGGACCGGATCATCCACTGCAAGTCGTTCCGCCGGCTCAAGCACAAGACCCAGGTCTTTATCTCCCCGGTCGAAGACCACTACCGGACCAGGTTGACCCACACGCTGGAAGTGGCGCAGATCGCGCGGACGATCGCCCGCGCCCTGCGGCTCAACGAGGACCTGGCCGAAGCGATCGCCCTGGGGCACGACCTGGGCCACACGCCGTTCGGCCACGCCGGCGAGTACGTGCTCGACGACATCCTGAGCAAGTATTACGGCCGGCGCTTCTTCCACAACGAACAGAGCATCCGGGTGGTGGAAGTGATCGAGCGCGACGGCCAAGGCCTGAACCTGACCGCCGAAGTGCTCGACGGGATCCGCAACCACACGCCCGACGATCCGTGGCCGGCGACGCTGGAGGGGCGGATCGTCCGCCTGGCGGACCGGATCGCCTATCTCGGCCACGACATCGAGGACGCGCTCCGGGCCGGCGTGATCACCGCCAAACAGCTCCCCGGCAAGCACATGAAGGTGCTCGGGCCCAACCTGCTCGACCGGATCGTCCGGAGCATCGTGCAGACCAGCCGCGGCAAGCGCGAGATCGCCATGGAAAAAGCGGTCCAGACGGCCATGGACGGCCTTTACGATTTCATGTACAAGAACGTCTACACCAACCCGATCGCGAAAAGCGAAGAAGCAAAGGTGCCGGAGCTGCTGCACCAGCTTTTCCGCTATTACCATTACGACCCGAAGTTCCAAAAGGGGCTCTCGGAAGAGGCGCAGCTGCAGCACACCGTCGATTTTATCGCCGGCATGACCGACCGCTACGCCATCACCAAGTTCCAGGAGCTGTTCGTCCCCGACGAGTGGAGAAAGCCGGTTTGATCCCGAAGGAACAGATTGACGCGATCCGCCAGAAGACCGACATCATTGCCGTCGTGTCGCCATACGTCGCGCTGAAAAAGAGCGGCCGCAACTACGTCGGCCTCTGCCCCTTCCACTCGGAAAAGGGCCCCTCGTTCACCGTTTCCCAGGAAAAACAGCTCTTCCACTGCTTCGGCTGCGGCGAAGGGGGGAACGTTTTCGATTTCCTGATGAAGATCGAGAGCCTCGGTTTCGCCGAAGCGGCGGCCGAGCTGGGCGCGCGGGCCGGCATCAACGTGGAACAGAGCGGCCTGACGCCGGGCGCCCGGAGCGACAAGGAAAAGATCTACGAGGTCATGGCGCTGGCCGCCAAGTTCTTCCGGCAATGTTTTTTGGCCGACCAGGGGGCGCCTGCCCGTGCCTATCTGGAAGGCCGCGGGATCACGGCCGCCACCGCCGAGGCGTTCGGCCTCGGTTACGCCCCCAACGCCTGGGACCAGCTTTTTAAGCACCTGATCGGCCGCGGCGCCGCGCCGGCGCTGATCGAACGGGCCGGGCTGATCCTGCCGCGCGAAGGGAAAGACGGCTACTATGACCGCTTCCGGCACCGGCTGCTCTTCCCCGTCCACGACACGCGGGGCCGGCCGATCGCTTTCAGCGGCCGGGCGCTGGACGACGGCGAACCGAAATACCTGAACTCGCCGGAAACCCCGGTCTACCACAAGGGGGCGACGATCTACGGCTTGAACTTCGCCAAGGACGAGATGAAGCGGCAGAAAAAAGCGATCCTGGTCGAGGGGAACCTCGACCTGGTAACGCTCCACCAGGCCGGTTTCCGTTACGCGGCCGCGCCGCTGGGGACGGCGCTGACCCCCGAGCAATGCAAGTTATTGGCCCGTTTTACCGATACGGTAATGTTGGCCTACGACGCCGATCCCGCCGGAGAAACCGCCGCCGAGCGTTCCGCCCAGTTGCTGCGCAGCCAGGAGTTGAAAGTCAAGGTCATCTCGTTCTCCGGGGCCAAGGATCCGGACGAATTTATCCGGCGCCAGGGCGCGGCCGCTTTCCAGAAAGAGATCGACCGGGCCATCCCCTACCTGGAGTTCCGGGTCCGGCGCGCCGTCGCCCGCCACAACACCGGCGACATCGAAGGCAAATCCCGCGCGCTGCGCGAGATCTGCCCGCTGCTGGCCGAGGAGAAGGACCCCTTTATCCAGGGGGAATACGCCAAGCTGGCCGCCGCCCTGCTGGCGGTCGTGCCGGACGCCATCCTGGGCGAGATCAAGCGGCAGGGTTATTACCAGCCCGGCCGGTCCAAGGACCTGCGCCGCGTGACGGAGAAGCCGCCGGCCAAGCTGCTGGAAGCCGAAAAAAAACTGATCGCCCTGTCGACGCAAAGCGCGGCGGCCCTGGCGGTCGTCAAAAAGGAATTGGCGCCGGATTTCTTCAGCTGGCCCGACGCCAAGGCGATCGCCGAGGTCCTGTTCAACCTGGGGCCGCGGCCGGACGCCGAACTGGCCCACGCCGTGACGGACAACCTGTCGACCGAGTCGGCGCGCAATTTCCTGACCCAGGTCCTGGTCGGCGAAGCGCTCGACCGGCCGGACGAGATCTTAAACGACTGCATCGGCGTGATCAAGGCGGAGCACAGCCACCGCCGGGTCAGCGCGCTCAAGACGCAATTGCACGAGGCGGAACAGGCCCACGACGCCGCCAAAGCGGCCGAGATCCTGGCCGCGTTAAAAACTGAAATTTCCTGACCGGTCCGGCGATAACATATTGGAGGGGATTGCATGTTCGGTAAAAGAAACGATCTGGAACTGTTGCGGGCGGCGGCGACCAAGAAAGGTTACCTGACGCCCGAAGAAATATTGTCGGTCTATCCCCATCCGGAAAAGAACCTGGATGAGATCGAGCAGCTGCTGGAGCTGGGGATCGAGCTCTCCGAACGGAAGGAGAAGCGCGCCGAAGAAGCGCCGCCCAAGGCCGACGAGCTGCACCAGGAGCTCGCCGACATCAAGGGGATCGGCGTCGACGACACCGTCCGGATGTACCTGCGCGAGATCGGCAAGTTCCCGCTGCTGACCTCGGAAGAGGAGATCGTCCTCGCCAAGCGGATGAAGGTCGGCGACATGCGCGCCAAGCACAAGCTGGTCAACTCCAACCTCCGGCTGGTCGTCAGTATCGCCAAGAAGTACACCGGCCGCGGCATGCTCTTCCTCGACCTCGTCCAGGAAGGGAACCTCGGCCTGATCCGCGCGGTGGAAAAGTTCGACTACCGCAAGGGGTATAAATTCTCGACCTACGCCACCTGGTGGATCCGCCAGGCGATCACCCGCGCCATCGCCGACCAGGCCCGCACCATTCGGATCCCGGTCCACATGATCGAGACGATCAACCGGCTGCGCAAGACCTCGCGCATCCTGCTGCAGCAGCTCGGCCACAAGCCGACGGAAAAAGAGATCGCCCAGCGGGCCCGCATGTCGGTGGACAAGGTCCGCGAGATCCTGCGCATTTCGCAGGTCCCGCTTTCGCTGGAGGCGCCGGTCGGCGACGAAGAGAGCTCGCGCCTCGGCGACTTCGTGGAAGACGCCACCATTCAGGCGCCGGACGACATCGTCCTGCAGGGTTTACTGCGCGACGACCTGGAAGACGTGATGAACACCCTCTCCGACCGCGAGCGGACGGTGCTCAAGCTCCGGTTCGGGCTGGACGACGGGCATCCGCGGACGCTGGAAGAGGTCGGCCGGGTCTTTGCGGTCACCCGCGAGCGGATCCGCCAGATCGAGGCCAAGGCGCTGCGCAAGCTGAAGCACCCGACCCGGGCGCGCAAACTGCGGGAATACCTGAAGTAGGGTTATTCTTTCGGCCAGGCGGTGATATCGGGACCGTACTTCGCCTGGTTCTCGGCGATCTTTTTTTTCAGGGTGGCGACGTTCTCGGCCAGCCCTTTGATCGTCGATTCGAACTCGTCGATCTGCTTCATCAGATCACCCAGATTTTTCGCTTTTTGTTCATCAGCCATGTTTTTCCCTCCTTGGAAATGATTGGGCGCGAGAGGGATTGAACCTCTGACCTCTTCCGTGTGAAGGAAGCGTTCTACCACTAAACTACGCGCCCGTAGCGTCAATATTAGCATTCCTTGACTATACTCGCAAGCTGGGCTAAACTGACTTTTCTGAGGGCCCATAGCTCAAGGGTGGAGCAGTCGGCTCATAACCGATTGGTTCTAGGTTCGAATCCTAGTGGGCCCATTTTATCTGCGCCGCAAACCATTGCGGGTGTTGGGCGGCTTGGAGGCGACGAATGTTGCCGACAAGCCGCCCCATTATTAGGATCGGCTGAAAACTGACCTTCCGCCGCAGGGTCGCGCAGCGGGCCGGAGGCGGCAGCGACGCTATCGGAATACAATAGTATGACTTCTATTGTCTCTTTCGAATAAATGACCTTTTCGATGTGCCTTTTTATGACAGCCCGTTTCTCAGTTTTTCCCTTTAACCTGGATGCCTCAATGATGGTTTGCAGTATATTTTGCACGTTTTCAACCATTATCGGCATAGATGACTGCTCTGGTTCGAATCCTGCGGGGTTGCCCGTGTTGTTGTGGTTGAGCACATAGACCAAACTATCGAGGTATTGTTTGTTTTTCCTGATCTTATCGAGATTATCGATGATAAAGCTATCCAGCCGGTCGGCGCTGACATACCTGACGTTGCAGAACGACTTGTCTCTTTTATCAACCACTGAACAGCGGTAATAGAAATATCTGGTCCGCTCACCGTCTTTAAGTTTATTGGCGAACGTCGCGGACATCACCGAGCCGCACTCCTTGCAGCGGACAAGCCCTGGGAATAGCGAGTAGTTATAACTCATCGATTTCTTTGGCCGAACTTTATCTTTTCTAAGCTGCTGGACTTCATCGAAAAGCTCTTTGGTTATTATCGGCGTGTGAATGCCCTGGTAGACCGCTCCTTTATGCTTGAGCATCCCGGAATAGACAACGCCCTTAAGCATAAAATCGAGCGATGTCTTTGAAAGTGGAAGCCCGGCACGGTTTAACATGTTTGCTTCTTTTAGCTTGTAGTAAAGGGCACATAGTGATGGATAGGCGATAAAGCTCTCAAAGGCTGTTTTGACGATTTCGGCCTCTCTCGGCTCAATTGCCAGCTTCTTGTCTTCTTTCTTATAGCCGAAAGGAGCTTTCCCGCTGCTCCACATCCCCTTTTTGGCCCGCTCGAATATCTTATCCCTGATCCGTTCGCTGATAAGCTCTCGCTCGAATTGGGCAAAGGTAAGCATGATGTTGCGGAGAAGCCGGCCGGATGGCGTCGAAGTGTCAAATCGCTCTGTGATGGACAGGAAGCTGACGCTGTATTTATCAAGTATCTCGATCAGCTGATAGAAATCCTTGGGCGACCGGGTCAACCGGTCGATCTTGTACGAGATAACGATATCGATTTTGCCTTGCTGAATATCAGCGAGCATATGCTTCAAGGCCGGGCGATCCAGATTAGCGCCGGTATAACCCTGATCTGAATAAACTTTGTAGATGTCCATTTTCTCCTGGCTGGAAATGAACGATCTGATCTTGGATTCCTGTGTTTCGCAAGAGTTGAACTCAACCTCGGCCTGAACATCTGTAGAAACCCTCGTATAGATAGCTGCTTTCATGACTAATTGCCTCCTTTATTAGCGATCAAATATCGAAGCTCTTTAATAAGCACCTGCTGGGCATTCATGCTATTAAGCTTCTGGATATAAGCCAGGAAATCACTGCACTCGACCTTTTGGGCCATGCTGCAGATAAGCCCAGCTTCCCTCTTGCCGCAATAACAGCAGGGATGAATGGGATAAAACGGCATGCTAAACCACCTCCTTTTGTAAAACAAAGCAATGACTGGCGAGATCAGCGGGGAGCGACGCACCCCCGCCGCAAAGGAACACATAGACCGGGATGCCGCGCCTGACTGCCTGGCGCACCGTGAACAGAGTGCCCCGGGACGAACCATGCAGGAAAGCAACCAGGCACGAGCAGGCAGAAACAAGCCGCTGATTGCGCCCCAGGAGAGCGGAAACCGCCTGCTGGCGGGGCGCACCGGGAGAAGCCGATCCCCAAACCACCTGACCGCCAGCGGCCAGAAAACGCCCAACCGAAGGCCGAACCGGAGCCGGGAACCCCAAAGCCGAAGACCAAGCCGAGAAAACCACCCCGGAAGCAGACGCCCCCTGCTCAACTAGGGCAGAAAGGGCGAACTGATCAGCCCCAACTGCGCCACCGGAGGCCACCAGGAAGCCACGGGACCGAAACGCGGAGACCAAAGAGGCAACAAGCGGAGAAAAAGAAGCGGGAAGCGAGCGGGAACCAACGAAACCAGCTATGCGAGACATATGAGCCACCTCCTGAAACAAGATGAAATGGACCTAGCATTTTTTTCTTCCTGTCACCCGGAAGCACATATGCGAGTTAGATGTCGAGCATATGTGCGGAGGGCGCGGAGGAGGCAAAATATTACTCGATACTTCGAATATGATATTTTGCCGACGTAGCAGAGGGGCGTGAGCTACCTTAGAAGGTTTAGCGGATTAAATGATGTATATCAGCGAACGACCCCTTGACAGGAAAGAAGAAAAAAATGCTATCATGAGAAAGCTGGAGAAAGAAAAAAAGGTATAAAAAGGCACAGCGAAAAGTGGCATTTGATTCGAAAGAGGCATAGAAGTCATTATTGTATTCCGATAGCGTCGCTGCCGCCTCCGGCCCGCTGCGCGACCCTGCGGCGGAAGGTCAGTTTTCAGCCGATCCTAATAATGGGGCGGCTTGTCGGCAACATTCGTCGCCTCCAAGCCGCCCAACACCCGCAATGGTTTGCGGCGCAGATAAAATGGCTCGACCCGTTTTTTGCCGAGCCATCCCTCTGATTATACCCAACCCCTCTCAGCGGGCGCGTACATTTTCCCCCACTCTAATAAATGGCGCCCGCTAGAAAAATTCGTTCAATTAGATAATATTGTGGCGTATAATACCTATACGGTGGCAAAGGCGAAGAAAACAAATTACGATAATTGGTCAAGAGAAGAATTGATCAAGGAGATTGTAAAAATCAAAAGCACGACCTACGGTCTTGTTTGGCATCGCGATTTGCCGGAAGAAAAGATCGATATCCTCGTTAATCCCGACGCGCGAACGCCAAGCGAGATGTTCCCCAATGAAATGGCAGGCAAGCCATTCCCTGTCCTGAAGGAAGTTAAAGGGAAGGCAATTGAATCGGACAGATCAAAGCTCGTAAATCTTTTGATCGAAGGCGACAACTACCATTCTCTTGCAGTTCTAAACTTTACTCACCGCGAAGCCATAGATTTAATATATATTGATCCGCCATATAACACTGGCAACAACGATTTTATATATAACGACAAATATGTTGATAGGGAGGATGGCTTCCGGCATAGCAAATGGCTTTCGTTTATGGAAAAACGCCTTAAGCTGGCAAGATTTCTTTTAAAACCTACTGGCGTAATATTTATAAGCATTGACAATAACGAACAGGCGCCATTAAGAATGCTTTGTGATGAAATATTTGGTGAGAATAACTATGTGGGCACGCTAATATGGAGAAAAAAGGAGGGAGGAGGCCAAGCAGACGCATATTTTGTGACTGAGCATGAGTATGTTCTTGCTTACGCCAAATCCGGGGAGTTTAAATGGCTTGACGAGGAAATACCTGTTGAAGAAGCGGAATTCAACAAAGAAGACGAAAATGGAAAGTTTACAGCAGTCAAATTAGCCAAGTGGGGGAATACTGCACGGCGAGAAGATCGACCAAAAATGCATTTCCCTATTAAATCCCCCGATGGGAAGAATAATTACCCAATCGCCCCTGATAGTGGTGAAGGACGGTGGCGAGTAGGAAAGAAACGAATGGACATGTTGGTCGAAAAGGACTTGATCTTCTGGCAAAAGAAAGGGGAGAAATGGTTGCCATATGAAAAAGTTTACTTTAGTGAGGGAGAAGTCAAAATAATCAAAGAACGAAGCATATTGTACGATATTGCAACTACAGCAGATGGAACCAATGAACTAACGCAAATATTTGGCAAAAAGGACATTTTTGGAAACCCAAAACCGACGGAACTAATAAAATTCTTTTTGCAATATGGCGCGAAGCAAAATGCAATAGTTTTGGATTTCTTTGCTGGTTCAGGGACCACAGCACAAGCGGTATTAAGTATAAACAAGGACGACGACGGCGATCGTCAATTTATTCTTTGCACAAACAACGAAAATAATATCTGTACAGATATTTGCTATCCTCGCGTGAAAAAAGTAATTAGTGGGTACAAAAACCAAAAAGGGGAGAAAGTAGAGGGATTGGGCGGGAATCTAAAATATTACACAACAGACTTTGTCGAGGCGGAGCCGACTGATAAGAATAAAAGAAAGCTCGTTAAAGAGTCAACGGACATGCTTTGTATCTTAGAAAATGCTTTTGAGCTCGTTCAGGAAGCCCTAGAGTTCAAAATATTTAAAAATACCGATAAATATATCGGAGTTATTTATTACGAGGAAGCGATAGACGAATACAAAAAGGCCATTAAGAAGATCAACGGGCATTTTAATACCTATGTCTTCTCGATGGGGGATGACCCGCACGCGAAGAAGTTCGCCGATGTCAAAGGCAAGGTAACACTTTGCGCGATTCCTGAAGTAATTTTAAAGGTATATCGGGAGATATTTAAATAATGATATTCGAATTTAAGAATTATCAGGAAAACGCTGTCGTAAAGCTAAAGCGGGAGATCAACGACCTTTTAGATGCCGACGGAGACAAAGTCTGTATTTTCAAGTCCCCTACCGGCTCAGGCAAAACATTGATGATGGCAGAGTTTTTGAAGCGTCTGATTGATTCGCGGATAGATGGCCAGAAGTTTTCATTCATCTGGATCGCTGTTAATAAACTGCACGACCAGAGCAGGAACAGCCTTAAGAAATATTACCACCAAAATGGTGTAGGGCTAAAATGCTCTTATTTTGAGGATTTGGATGATCGGAAGATTAGTGAAAACGAGATATTATTCCTGAACTGGGCAAGTATCAATAAAAAAGACAATTTGTATGTTCGTGCCAACGAACGAGACAACAATCTATCTAGTGTTATCGCCCGCACCAAGCATGAGGGAAGAACAATTGTCCTCATCATCGATGAAAGTCATCATACGGCCAATAGCGAAAAATCAAAGGAACTCATACAAGATATCGGGCCAAAAGTTACGATCGAGGTTTCCGCTACCCCACAGCTGAATAACGCGAATAGGATCATTGAAGTGGAACTCAAGGATGCAAAAGATGAAGAGATGATCAAAAAAGAGATCATCATAAATCCTGGGTTTGAGAATTACATCATTGATAAGAAGAAAAGCGATAAAACAGCAGACGACCTTGTGCTGGAAAGTGCGCTAAAAAAGCGGGTGGAATTGCGCAAGAAGCTCGAAGCTGAAGGATCGGAAGTTAATCCGCTATTGTTGATCCAATTGCCTGATGCCATGCAGGGAATATCTGACAAAAAGGACGAGATTATTGCCCTACTGAAGAAATATCGCTACACAACGGAAAACGGACTGCTGGCGATCTATCTTTCCGACAAAGATAACAAAATAAATCTTGAAAACATAGAGAAAAACGACAATGAGGTTGAGGTGATGATCTTTAAGCAGGCAATAGCCCTTGGTTGGGATTGCCCGCGGGCCGCAATATTGGTCCTATTCAGGCAATGGCGCGAAGAAAATATTACTTTTTCCATACAAACGCTTGGTCGTATTATGCGCATGCCGGAACAAAAACATTACACCGATCAAGCCTTGAATATCGGCTATGTGTTTACAAGCTTACAGGATATAAACGTCGCTACAGATTTATCTCGCGATTATATAACAACCTTTACAGGGCTTAGGATTAAAAGCTACAAAGACCTTGATCTTCAATCTTATCACTCGAAGCGCTTTAAGGAGGAGACGCGTCTTTCTTCCGATTTTACCCCATTATTCATTGAGGCAGGCAGTAAATTGAAGTTGAAAGATAAGTTTTCTTTTAAGCATAGCATCATAAAAACAAGCTTGATTGGGAGCGGTCATATTAGCGATGCGGACAAGGAAACAAAAAGCATAACTAAAGAAGGGACGCTCGACATCCCAAAGAATGAAGTTGAGTTGCAGAACGCGTTCGATCTATTTGCGAGGAATAATATTATGCCGGACTTTGCGCCGGAACAACGTTCAATCGGACGTATTAAGGCATCAATCTATTCGTTTTTCGAAGCGTCGAGGAATGAAGACGAATGGCCAAAGATTCAGGCTGCCGTCCTAGCCGAAGAAAATCAGCAAATTATGATAGATACCATAAACCTTGCAAAAGAGATGTATCAGGCAGAGGTTGGTAAAGGTAAAAACGAGTTAATTAAAAATGAGGAGCCCTGGAATGTTCCGGCCGTAATAAACTATACCCTTTCTTATGCTAAAAAAGAGTACAAGAAATCAGTGATCCAGCCTTATTACACGAAAAAGTCTGGCGTTGGTACGGCAAACCTATTTGAAGAAGACAGTGATCTTGAGGTGGATTTCATCGGGCATTTGGAGAAATCAAAGGCGGTCGAATGGTGGTTTAAAAATGGAAAAAGCGACGCAACCTATTTTGCCGTCCCCTATGTTGAAAATGGGGCTGAAAAACCATTTTATGTTGATTTTATCGTAAGGCTGAAGGACGGCCGCCTAGGCCTTTTTGATACCAAGGGCGGAATTTATGCGCAAACCGCTAAGGAGCGCGCGGAAGGATTGGCCGCATACATCAAAGACGAGCACAAAAAAGGCATAAAGTTGTTTGGCGGAATTGTTATCAAAGATAAGAATAGCTGGCGTTATCATGATGGTTTGAATTACGAATACAATCTGAATAACCTAAAAGATTGGAAGTTCTTGGATTTGATATGAGCCCGGAAACCGCAACAAACAAACTATCAATTTACCTCATCAAAGAAGACTACTCGGAGCACAAAGAGATCCTAAAGAATATTGATAAGTTTCAATCAAAAGACATCGCTGGAGCTGGCATTCTTTATTTTGGAGAATCTCATACTTTTACGCCATCCTGGATAGAAAGGTTTTTTGGGTCCACCTTAGGGAATGACATAGAAAAGTTGTTTAGCGCCAGTGCCAAAGCTATTTTCTTAACAAAGATTAAAATCGCCACGGGCAAAGAAAGAGTATTTGCAATCCCGTTTGGCTATGGCTGGACATTTCTTAATCATGGTGTTTGGGAAGAGCGATTTGGCTTGAAAGTAACCCTGAACACTATTGACCCCAACAATTTACGGCGTATTGACAAAAAGAATATGTCATCGGTGCCAAAAGACACCAGCGAACAATTAAGCAGAGAAGGCGTTGCTGCGGATTTCGGCATTGATATTGAACAGGACTTAATCCAATCCATTACCGGCAAAACCAAAGAGGATGGATTTGGAACAACTATTACAGGCAAGGACTCTCTAAGTTTGTCCGTAAAAGTTGATTTATCCAATATCCAAGATTTATTAAAACGGGCATACAAGAAGTATGAAAGCATTGAATATAAAAAAGATTTTGGTTGGATAGATCAAATCTCGGAAGTAAAAGACGCCAAAACAACTGAAAGTCTTAATAAAGGCTTAATTGGCAGCATAAATAACAATGATTATGATAAAGTATGGATGGCCGTTCCGGAATTAGTCGATTGGGCAGACGTTTCCGGGTTTTCCTACAAAAACAACAAGAACGATCTTAAGGCAGACATTATTTTAGCCGACTTTATTTCGGCTTTACCTGATTCAGAAAAGAGCAATTTAAGCTTGGATGCTTTTAATCGCCGCATCTATTGCTTCGGCGCGAGCAGCGATGAATTAAAACATCAGTGGAAGGCATTTAACTGCTTATACTGCGAAATACAAGATGACGTAAAAAAGAAGACATACCTCTTAAGCAATGGTAAATGGTACGAGGTAGAAAATGGCTTTGCCAAGCAAGTAAATGACAGTTATCAGAAGTTAAGAAGTGGCGCCGCTTCAGTTGCTTTGCCGGCTTACAAACATAAAAACGAGAATGAGTATAACGAAGATGCGGCAAGACAAATTAATGACCTTCACTGTATGGATAAAAAGCTAATAAGCCATGGTGGCGGTTATAGTAAAATAGAATTCTGTGATTTATATTCTAGAAATAAAAGATTAATTCATGTAAAACATTATGGTGGGTCCGCAGTATTAAGCCATTTGTTTTCGCAGGGCGTAGTATCTGGCGAATTATTACTTGACGACCAAGAATTTAGGCAAAAGGTGAACGATAAATTGCCAGAAGGCTATAAAATAGTGAGCCCAAAAGACAAGCCTAATCCCTCTGATTATCAGATCATCTTCGGCATAATAAGTTCTTCATCTAAAGAGCTAGAAATACCATTCTTTAGCAAAGTTAGCTTGAGGAACGCCAAAAGAAGGCTGGAAATGTATGGATATAAAGTTTCATTACAAAAGATTGGCATAGAGAAAAATGAAAATGCTAAGAAATAACAGTTTCTAATTAGTATGTGCCCCTTATTAAGAAGCAGCTTTTTCGATTGATGAAGAGGAAAATATGACAAATGCCTAAAGATATTATTTTATTAACTGGAGCAGGTTTTACAAGGAATTATAACGGCTTCCTTTCAAGTGATATGTGGGAGCAGTTCTTTAATAACCCGAAAATGCCGGACAAGCTTAAGAGCCTAATGAGAAGGGGGAGTAGAGGTGACGATGATTATTTTAACTATGAAGATGTAGTGCAGAAAGTAATGGTAGAGGATGATTATCGCGACTCTCGAGATGTGATTAAGGTGATTGTCGAAGAGACCTATAATCGGCAGCAGGAAAACATTAATAGATATGCATCTGATCATGCTTCCTTGGTTGGTAGACTTAAGGATTTCGTTTTTAACCATATCGGCCTCTTTTTCACCCTTAATCAAGATACTTTTGTTGAGAGATATTTGCATGAGCCCAGCACGCAGATTCTTTCGCTCCCATACTTAGAAAACATAAGCTCCCCAAATGATGATGATATCCCCTTTAAGTTGCCTGAACAAAAGGATACCGACGTTGTTTCTATGCCGACATTAAATGGGGATAAGTTTGTTAATTATATTAAACTTCACGGGTCAAAGAATTGGTATGACTCCCAAGGTAAGAATTTCCCAGTTATAGGCAAAAACAAACGAGAATTAATAGATAAAGAACCCCTACTTAAGGCCTATTTTAGTTTGTTTGCCAAGTCCATGTGTGAAGGAAAGAAATTATTGGTGATAGGTTATAGCTTTGCAGATAAACACATAAACGAAATAATCTTACAAGGGATCAGTAAGGGAATGAAGCTATTTGTTATTGATACAATTTCTTCAAGAGATTTTTGGCATAATTTAATGGGAACGTCGGCAAACCCTGTTGCAGCGCTTCTTCATGTCTCAGGTAGCCATAGAAGAATATTGCGAGATATTTGGCCCGGACTTTCTGGATATCTAAGGATAACCAATATCGATGAATTCCTCGGTAGCAGTACAGCAGGACCGAACGAGGCTTTCCCGGTTTTATTTAGTTAGAATATTCAGGAAGCGTTCCTTGATCATATCGAAAATACCGTTTTACGCTAGGTGGTATACTGAGAAGCGGATTTTTCGGGGGTGTGGGGGAGAAAAATCCGCTTCTTCGACAAATTAACGTCTGTGTAAATCCTTCTTCTTGCTACCATGTATGTTGTTGGGTATAATCAGAGGGATGGCTCGGCAAAAAACGGGTCGAGCCAAAATGGGCAGTTAGTTCAGCTGGTTAGAATGCCTCGCTTACACCGAGGAGGTCGCTGGTTCGAGTCCAGCACTGCCCATTCAATTTACCGATGATCAATATCCTGAAATACCTGCGCCGCCAGCTTTGGCCGCCGTCTAGCCGACCAGGGCTGACGGTCGCCGGTTATTTTACCAACCTCCACGGCACGGGAGAAGCGGCCCGGTACTTTGTCGACAATCTCGCCCGCAGTGGAGTCCCCTACTCGCTGGTGAACTACCTGTCCGGCCTGACGCTGGAAGAGAAAGCGACCGAGCCGTACCGCCGTTTTTTCTCCGAGCGGCCGCCTTATCGAAAAAGTCTCCTCTTTATCGACGCCGCGGCGGCCGAGCTTTTTTACCGCAGCTACCCCGCCCTGTTCGGCCCGGGACGCGCCAATTCCGTGGTCTGGTGGTGGGAATACGAGGACGGATTTTCCCCGGTGGCCGACGCGTTGCCGCGTTTCGCCGAAGTCGTCGTCTTCTCCGACTTCATCCGGCGGAACTTCCGGAACATCCTGCCGCCGGGAACGCCGATCACCAAGCTGAAATATCCTTTCCACCGGCCGCCGGTCACCAGCAACCGCGAACAGACCCGGCGCGCGCTGGGCGCGGCGCCGGCCGACCTGCTGGTCGTCTATTCGTTCGATTATTTCAGCAGCTTTGAGCGGAAAAACCCGGAGGGGGCGGTCCGGGCGTTCGCCGCCGCGTTCGCCGGCAAAAAAGACGTAAAAATGGTCCTTAAATCGATCAACGCCGACTCCTTCCCCGCAAAACAGGCCCGGCTCCAGGACCTGGTCCGGCAATACCGGCTGGAGGAGACCGTTTCGCTGATCGATGAACCGTACGGCCGGGGCCGGCTGGTCGAGCTGCTCAACGCGGCCGATTGCTATTTATCCCTCCACCGGGGCGAAGGGCTCGGGCTGGGGATGCTCGAATCGATGTCGCTCGGCAAGGCGGTGATCGCCTCCAATTACGGGGGCAACACCGAGTTCATGAACAAGGATAATTCGCTGCTGGTGAATTGCCGCCGGACGGCGGCCCGGGACGAACTGCCCGCTTACAAGAATGTGACGGTTTGGGGAGAACCGGACCTCGAGGAAGCGATCGCTCACCTGCGCTTGCTCTATGAGCGCCGGGACCTGGCCCGTTCCCTGGGCGAGCGGGCGCAACGGCACATCGAAAGCGATTATTCCCTGGCCGATTGGACCAATGATTTTAACGCCTGGTTTTCGCGCCCACTCCCGCCTGCCGCAGCTCGTTGATCAGCTTGGCGGTCCGGATCTCCCGGCCCAGGCCGGTCAGATGATAGCTCGTATCGTAAAACAGCTTATCCGGGAACACGTATCCCTGCAGCGCGCCCACGATCTTGATCTTCAGCCCTTGACGCATTTGCCGCTCTACCCCGGATATTAAGGCCCGGTTACGGCGGTAAAAGGTGGCAGCGGTGCTGGGATAACAATAGTAAACCGTTACCGATCGGCGGCGGGCATAATCCGCGAAACGGTTGATCTGCCGGATATTTTCCTCATAGCTGAACGGCTGCATCCGGTAATGATCGATGGTCATCCCTTGCCGTCTGGCTACGTATAACTTGACGTCGCCGTAACGATTTAAAGCTGTTTCCTTGTAAGCCTCATCCAAGCCTTCCCCCTCTTGCGAAGTTTTTTTCACGATCTCGTCCAGTCGCAATGGGATCCGTTCGATCACCCGCCGCTGCGCGACGGCAAACAGCAGGGCCGTCCGGTCCAACAAATTAAGCTCAACATATTTCTCGAGCGCCGGATGTGACTGCAGCATTAAGGCCAATGCGTTAAGGTCCGCTTTGCCGTCATAATATTCGGTGGAGACCAACACGGTATCGCCCGGCTTCAGGTCCTGCTTAACTTCGTTCAATTCATAGGCGACGCCAAGCCCGGCATTAAGCGCCATATTGACCACCGGACGCCCGAACGCCCTTTCCAGCCGCCGGCTGTCGACCCCGAACACGAGATTGGACCCGCCGACTAAAATAATCTTCGGCGACTTGAGCGCCTCCAGGCGGCGGTGTTTATTGACGATTAAGGCATAATAGTCGTTTAAGGCGGACGCCGGCGGCAAATAAACCGCGATCAGCCAGCAGCCCGCCAACACCAGCGCGGCCATTAACATTATTTTCGCGATGAATATTTTCATGTCAAAATTGGAAATAAATGAACTGGTAGTTCCGGTCGAACGCCCCGAACAAGATAATGCTCATGATCAGCCCGTAGTACAGCGCCCACCGAACGACCGGCGGCAGGCGCCTGACCCGGGCGATAATGCTCCCTCGCCGCTGGATCAGCTCAACTATCAACAACACCATGATCCCCAACCAGGCAAGCAAGAACGGCCGCAATCCCTTGCGGGCCAGCATCAGACCGAAGAACCGGTAGTTATCGAGATTATTAACCATGTAAACGTAGCCGGTCGGCAGCCGCCTGATCACGCAAAGCGCGTCGCTTAAACTGGACGCCCGGAAAAATATCCAGGCAAAACCGACCAGGCAAAAAATGCCCGCCGCCCTGACGAACCGCGCATTGACCGCCAAGCCGATCCGGCGGGCGGCGCTTTCGGCGACGTAATATAGGCCGTGAAGCATCCCCCAGATCACGAAGGTCCAATTCGCCCCGTGCCACAGGCCGCTCAAAAGAAAAGTGACCATGATGTTGAACTCCCAGCGGCCAAACGGCACCCGGTTGCCGCCGAGCGGAATGTAGACGTAATCGCGGAACCAGGTCGAAAGCGAAATGTGCCAGCGCTGCCAGAACTCGCCGATCGACTTGGCGAAATACGGCCGCTTGAAGTTTTGCATCAGGCGAAAGCCCATCACCTTGGCCGCGCCGACGGCGATGTCCGAGTAGCCGGAAAAATCGCAATAGACCTGAAAGGCGAAAAAGAACGTGGCGGTCAGCAGCGCGATGCCGAATTGGTCGTTGGGGTGCTTATAGACCGCGTCGACGTAGTAGACCAGCCGGTCGGCAACGACCACTTTCTTGAACAAGCCCCAGGCCATCAGCTTTAAGCCGTCGGTCACCCGCCGGTAGTCGAACCGGTGGTGTTCGTAGAACTGGTGGAGCATGTGCCCCGGCCGCTCGATCGGCCCGGCGACCAGCTGGGGATAGAACATCACGTAAAGGGCGTAGATCCCCAGGTTATGCTCCGCTTTCTGTTTTCCCCGGTAAACTTCGATCACGTAGCTTAAGCTCTGGAAAGTGTGGAACGACAGGCCGATCGGTAAGATCAAACTAAGGGCCGGAACCGGGTAGTTCCAGTGAATGAGGCCCGCCAACCGGGACAGATTGGCGTTAAAAAACCCGTAATACTTAAAGACGAACAGGACCAAACAAGTGGAAACGATGCTGAGGAGCAGAAAATAGCGTTTCCGGTCAGCCGCCGCCCGCTCGATCATGATCCCGGCGGCATAATCGATCGCGATCAGGACAAAGAGGATCAGCAGATAGGCAGGGATGAACGCCGCGTAAAAAACGCAGCTGGCGACCAGCAGCATGAACCAGCGATAACGCTGCGGCAGGATAAAATAAAGAACGGTCACGACCGGGAAGAAGAACGCGAATTGTAAAGAATTAAAGAGCATCGGTCTTTATTCCGCCAGGATATCCTGCCTCACCTTCGCCAGCATCCGCACAAAGAAACGGAGGTTATGGATGGTGAGCAGGTGCATCGCCGAGATCTCCCGCGCCCAGAAGAGGTGGCGGATAAACGCTTTGGTAAAGTTCTGACAGGCATAACAGTCGCACTCCGGGTCGATCGGGGTAAAGTCGCGTTCGAACTTGTTCAGCCGGATGCTCGTTTTCCCTTCATAGGTCAGGAACGAACCGTGCCGGGCCAGGCGGGTCGGGATAACGCAATCGAACATGTCCGCTCCCAGTTTGACCGCTCCCAAGACATCCTGGGCATACCCTACTCCCATCAGATGGCGCGGCGCTTTGTCCGGCAGGATATCGGTCACCGCGCCCAGCATGTCGAACATCTCCGGCTGCGGTTCGCCGACGGACAACCCGCCGATCGCGTAGCCGGGAAAGTCCAATTCGGCGATCTGCTGTGCCGATCGTATCCTTAAATCTTTATAAGTCGACCCCTGCACTATCCCGAACAGCGTCGGCGACTCGTGACCCGCGACCCACGACTTCGAGCGTTTGGCCCAGGCCGTTGTTCTAACCAGGGCCTCTGCGGCCAATTTCTTATCGCACGGATAAGCGACACATTCGTCCAGCGGCATCATTATGTCCGACCCGAACGCTGTTTGGATCTCCAGGACCTTCTCCGGAGTCAGGAAGATCTTTGCCCCGTCGATATGGGAGGTGAAGTCGACTCCCTCATCAGTCACTTCCCGCATGTGCGCCAGGGAAAAGACCTGGAAACCGCCCGAATCGGTCAGGATCGGTTTGTCCCAGCTGATGAATTTGTGGAGACCGCCTGCTTCTTTGATCAGTTCCGGCCCGGGACGCAGGTTAAGATGGTAGGTATTGCTCAGGATGATCTCGGCGCCGATCTCCTGCAGGTCGCGCGGGGTCATCGTTTTAACGGACCCCTGCGTTCCGATCGGCATGAAGGCCGGCGTGTTGACGACGCCGTGCGGCGTGTGGAGCTTGCCGACGCGGGCTTTTGACTTTTTGCTCTTGGCGACGATCTCGAATTTATATGGCATCTCTATAATATTAGCATGGCGTCGCCGAAAGAGAAGAAGCGGTATTTTTGCTCGACCGCCTCCCGGTACGCTCGCTTGATAAAATCTTTGCCGGCAAAAGCGGAGACGAGCAGAATCAGGCTCGTCCGCGGCCAGTGGAAGTTGGTGACCATGGCGTTAACGATCTTGAATTTGTAGCCGGGGTAAATAAATAAGTTCGTCTCCCCTGCGCGCCCCTGGCTAAGCGACTCCAGCGTCCGGACGCTCGTCGTGCCGACGGCCACGATCCGCTTCGCCTTTTTGACCGCCTCGACCGTCTCCTTGCCAACCTCGTAATGCTCCGAGTACATGGTATGGTCTTCCACGTTCTCCGTGTAGATCGGCTTGAACGTCGCCAGGCCGGTGTGGAGGGTAACGTGCGCGACGCCAACGCCTTTTGCCTGCGCCCTGGCCAACAGCTCCGGCGTAAAATGCAGCCCCGCCGTCGGCGACGCCGAGGCGCCTTCTTTCTTGGCGTAAACCGTCTGGTATCTAGCCGTCAGTTCCTCCGTTCGGTCGCCAGGCTCGTTGATGTAAGGCGGCAGCGGGATCTCCCCGCTCCGCCTCATAAAGCCCTCGAGGTCGCCGGTGAACCGCATGATCTGTTCCCCGCTGTCGGTTTTCTCCAGCACCGTCCCGGCAGCCTGCCCGTCGCCAAAGATCACGCCGGAGCCGACGCTCAATCTTTTACCCGGTTTTACCAGACACTCCCAGATATTTTTCTGCGGGTCGATCAGTTTAGCCAACAGGACCTCGACCTTAGCGCTCCCGTCCGCTTTCCGGCCGACCAGGTTCGCGGGGATGACTTTGGTGTCGTTCACGACCAGCAGGTCGCCGGGGAGCAGATAGTCGACGAGGTCGGAAAAATGCCGGTGCTCGATCGTTTGCCGCGCGCGGTCAAGCACCATCAGGCGCGACGCGTCGCGCTTTTTGGCCGGTTCATGAGCGATCAGCTCGTCCGGTATCTGGAAATCAAACTCCGAGGTTTTCATAGAATAAAATCGGGGCGGCGGGATTCGAACCCACGATCTCTACCACCCCAAGGTAGCGCCTTAGACCAAGCTGGGCCACGCCCCGATAATAAACTACCTGCGCCAGATGATATTAAGCAAAATTGTCAGCACCAGGCTGACCAGGACCATCGTCACGAAGGGGACGTAGATCGTCAGGCCTTCGCGCCGCCAGACGAAGTCACCCGGCAGTTTGCCGAACCACGGGACCTTGGCCACCAGGATAAAGAAACCGCCGATCAGGACCGTGACGACCCCGATGTAGACCAGCATCCTGCCGAGTGATTCGTACGCCATTTTATTTCAACTCAAAACGGACCGGGACCTCGAACCAGCTGGCCAAAGCGCCGCTCCCCTGGGTCGCGGGCGAGAACGTCCACTGCGCGACCGCCTGGGCCGCCGCCGCGTCGAGCTCTTTGACCCCCGAAGAAAGCTTGGTCTCGATCTTTTCCGCCCGGCCGGTCAAGCCGACGTAAACCGCCAGCAGGACAGTTCCCTGGGTCCCCCGCTCCAGCGCGGCCGCCGGATATTCGGGCAGGACCTTGAACGTGACCGACGGCGGGACGATCGGCAGCGGCACAGCCGGGCTAACGGGCGCCGGCGCGGCGACTGCCGGGCGGGCTTTGGTCAGGACAACGGGGGCCGCGGTGGTGCGGACCGTCACTGCTTCGCCATAGAAGACCGGGACCGGCCGGGCCGCGGTCTGCGGCCGGACCAGGTAAGTTGCCGCGGACGCCGCCAGGGCGACGAACAGGCAGAGGACGAGATTTTGCGCGTTGATCGTTTTTGCTTTGATCATGGTTTTCACTCCTTATTATAGCAGACTAAAATACCCATTTCACGCCGAGCGAATAAGTCCGCCCCGGCATCGGGTAGCCGCGCGCGGCGAAGGTCGCCGGGTCGTTCCCTATCGCTTCGCTGTATTGCTCGTCAAAAAGATTGCGGCCGAGCAGCTCGACCTCGAACCCGCTGACCACGCCGGCCAGCCGGAGATCGACCACGGTATAAGGAGGGAGCACGATCGTATTATAGGTATCGGCGAACCGCTCGCCGACGTACTTGACCAGCAGGCTGCTGCCGCCCAGCGTCACGCCGACGTTGTACTTGTTCTGCGGCGTGTAGCGGATGGTCTTGCCGACGGCGGCCGCGTCGAAGTCCTTTTTATTGACCGCCTTCTGGTAAGTGTAATTGACAAAGGCCGTCCCCCGGTCTTCGATCCCCCGGGAGAGCTCGAACTCCACCCCTTCCATGTCGGCCTGGCCGATGTTCTTCGCCCGCGTCGCGGTCAGCGAGCTCTGCCAGTCCCAGAGGATCAGGTCGGTGACCGTGGTGGCGTAATAACTGAGCTTGGCGAAAGAATTCCCGCCCAGCCGGCGTTCCAGGCCGAGCTCGTAGGTCTGGGAACGTTCCGGCTTTAACGCGGTATCGCCGAACATCCAGCCGTCGTTAAAGTAGAGCTCGTTGAGCGTCGGCGCGCGGAAGGCGGTGCCGGCCGACGCGCGCAGGGTCATCCCGGCGCTCGGCTGGTAGGCGATGCCGACGCGGGGATTGACGGAGGTCCCGGCCGTGGTATGTTTGTCGCCGCGCAGACTGGCCGTCAGCTGGTAGCGCCGGCCGACGGTAAAAGTGTCCTCCGCGTAGACGGCGTAGTTCCTGATCGTGTGGTCGCCCGCCATCGTCGTCCGGCCGCGGTCTTCGCGCGCTTCGACACCGTAAACGAGCGAGTCGATCGCCTGCTGGAATTCCAGGCCGGTCTGCCAGGTCTGGTTCCGGCTCGCGCCGAAAATATAGGGGGAGAGGTTCTGGTCGGCGGTGTTTTGAAAAGCGCGCAGCTGGTAGTCGCCGACCTTGCAGGCCACGGCGACGTTGGTATTCTGGTCTTTTTGCCGGTCGCTCGGCTCGGTCGCCGAAGACGGGTCAGTTTCCGACGTCGGCACTCCCGGCACCCCTTTATCGGCGTCGTAAAAAGCGTAATCAACGGCCACTTCACCGATCCCGAGCGGGGCGGCGACCTTGCCGGCCACGTTGGTCGCGGCGTAATCGCCGTTCCGCCGGAAACCGTCGCTCCGGATCGAGGCGAGATTGACCGAGTAATTGCCGCCGGCCAGCGCCAGGCGGTATTTGCGCTCGCCCAGCGAGCCGGTCGTGACGGAGAGCGTCCGATCGGCCGCGGCCGGTTTTTTGGTGATGATGTTGATCGCGCCGGAGACCGCGTCGGAGCCGTAGACCGCGGAGAGCGGCGCCCGCACGACCTCGATCCGCTCGATGTCGTCGGTCGCGATATCGCCCAGGTCGACCATGCCGAGCGCCGGCGAATTCAGGCGCCGGCCGTCCAGCAGGATCACGACCTGCGAAGCGTTGGCGCCGCGCAGGCGGACCGCATTGAGCGAACCGGGCGCGCCGTACGACTGGGAATCGACCCCGGCGACCGTCCGCAACGCTTCCCCGACCGTGCGGAACGGTTTTAACTGCTCGGCCGTGATGACCGACGTGTTCCAGGGAGACCCTTGGGAAAGCTGGGGCAATCTGGCGGCGGTCACGACGACCTCTTCACCGTAAAAGCGGGGGGCATCGAGCGCCAGCGCGGCATTACAGAAGAGAACCAAGAGGCAAAGCAAGCCAATACGTTTTAACATCTCCATACTCCTTTTATTTTGAAGTACGGAGTTCGCGGGACAACTCCACTTCCGGCGCAAGGCAGGATTAGAACCTGCTGATTAACTAATTACTCTCCCGTTGAGTAACTTGCCCGGAAACCACGATCACGATCTCGCCTTTGACGTTCTTCGCCGCTAACTGTTCGGCCACCTCCCCCGCCGTTCCCCGGATGACTTCTTCGAACTTCTTGGTCAACTCGCGGCAAACGGCTATTTGCCGGTCGCCCATTATAGCATGGATCTCCCGCACCGTTTTGACGACCCGGAACGGCGATTCATAAATAATGAGCGAGCCCTCTTCCGCCAGCGCCCGCTCCAGCGCCTTCCGTTTTTTCCCCGGTTTCTTCGGCAGAAATCCCAGGAACAAAAAACGATCGGTCGGCAAACCGGAAACGGCCAGGGCCGCCAGCGAAGCCGACGGCCCGGGAATGGCTTCAACCCGGATGTTCTGCTCCACAGCGGCCTTGATGATCTCCTGCCCCGGGTCCGAGATCCCCGGCATGCCCGAATCGGAGATCAGGGCGATGTTCTTGCCCAGCTGGAGCTGTTCGAGCAAATGCGGCGTCTTTCCTTTGATGTTAAATTTATGATAAGAGGTCAGCGGCGTGTTGATCTGGTATTTCATTAATAGAATTTTACTGTGGCGGGTATCTTCGGCGGCGATCAGGTCGACCTCCGAGAGGATCCGGACGGCGCGGAAGGTGATGTCTTCCAGGTTGCCGATCGGCGTGGCAACGATAAAAAGCGTGCCGGCCATGCGCGGCTAAGTCTGCGGCGGTTCGGCCGCGCTCGGGCCCGATTCGACCTGGACCCGGCCGTGGTAGGTCGCCCCTTCTTCGATGACGATCCGGCCACCGGACAGGTCGCCGTGGACCCGGCCGGTCTTGCAGACCTCCAGAGTCTCTTTGGCGTAAATGTTGCCGTCGACCCGGCCGGAAACGCTGACGGTCCCGCCGTGCAGCTCGCCGACCACTTTACCGCTGGGCGCAATGATCACTTCGCCGTCGGCCTTGACCGCGCCTTCGAACTCGCCGGCCACGTTGACCGAGCCTTTGGAGATCAGCTCCCCCTTGATCCGGGCGTTCTCGCCGATGATCGAATCCATCCCTCCACTGAGGAGCGGGGGCCGTTTAGCGTTGGCAAACATTCCCATGGTTTATTCCCTCCAGAGCCGGCTGGCGGTCATCATGTTCAGGTCCAGGAACGCCACCGGATTGATCGGCCGGTCGTAGCGGCGGACCTCGTAATGCAGGTGCGGGCCGGTGGTCCAGCCGGTCGTGCCGACGTAACAAACGATCTGGCCTTTCTTAATGCGCTGGCCGACCTTGACCGCGTAATTGGAGTTGTGGGCGTAGAGCGTGGCCACGCCGTGGCCGTGGCTGATCTCGACGGTTTTCCCGTAGCCGTGGCGCCAGCCGGTGTAGGTCACGACGCCGGGAGCGGTCGCGCGGACCCCCGCGCCGTAGCCGGCCTGGATATCTACCCCGGTGTGCATCCCGCGCCAGGGGTAGCGGCGATAACCGAAGAAAGAGACCAGCCGCCCGTAGATCGGCCAGGTCGACGGGGTTGCCGCGTAGCGGGAGCGGACAAAGCTGACCCACTGGAGCAATTCTTCGTGGCTTTTCCGTTTTTGCGCCAACCGCTCTTCCGCTTTCTCCAGGAGATAGTTGACCTTTTCCGCGGTCGGGACCGTGGTCCGCACTTCCTTGATCTCCCACCCTTTCAGGCCAAGCTGTTTACGCAGTTCATTGTCCTTTTTGACCAGTTCGTCGATCTGGCGGGCGACTTTGTCGGTCTTGGCCGAAAAAGAGCTGATCACCGCCTCCTGCTGTTTGTTCTTGGAGACCGTGTCGGCATAGTCGACCAGCCGGCGGGAAAGGAGAGTTGAGTAGACTATCGAGGAACCGACGACCAGGAGGAAAAAGCAGGTCAGGGTCACGGCTGTGTACACCCAGCTCGCGGGAAGCTTGATGCTGACCGGCTTCCCCCGGGCATCATGGGGTACGACCATGATGGTATAAAACCTTTGCTTTTTAGTATTCTTATCCATAATTATTAAATATCGGGGCGAGAGGATTTGAACCTCCGACCTCACGGTCCCGAACCGTGCGCTCTACCAAGCTAAGCTACGCCCCGACAAGGGTCATTCTATCATTTATTGAATGTTTTGGCCAGAGATTCCTGGATAGTCAGCTCGTTACCGGCCAGGAAACGCTTGATATCCTGCCGGTGGACATAAAAAACCAAAACCGCATTGACGATCGCCCAAACGATGTAGGGGAAACGCCAGAATCCCATCCACATGATCAAAGGGAGGAGAAGAAAAGTTAACAGCGAACCGGGAATGAACCGCTGCAGGATCAGCATGCAGAACACCCACAGCAGGATGATGATGCCGGCAAAAAACGGATCGAGCCCGATCAGGATTCCGCCGGTCGTGGCAACCCCTTTTCCACCCCGAAAACCGAGGAAAACGGGAAAATCGTGGCCCAGAACGACCGCCAGGGAGGAAAAGACGATCCCCCAGTCGTTCAGACCGAGCCAGCGCGCGATCACGACCGCCAGGATCCCCTTGGCGGTATCGCCGATCACCGCCAGGACCGCCGCCAGTTTCCCGGCCACGATCAAAGCGTTGGAGGCACCGACATTGCCGGTCCCGGCCTGGCGCGGGTCGACGCCGCGGCGGAGCCGGGAAAAGATGTAACTAAAGGGGATCGAACCGATCAAATAACAGGCCAGAAGGGAAGCCGCTAAGGTCATGCCACCTTTTCGAGGCCGAACGCTTTATGCAGGATCTGGACCGCCTTTTTCCCCTGATCGGACTTGATGATGCAGGAGATCTTGATCTCGGAAGTGCTGATCATCTGGATATTGATCTTTTCCGCCGACAGAGCGGCGAACATTTTTGAAGCCGTGCCCGGCTGGCTGACCATGCCGATGCCGACCAGGGAGATCTTGCAGACCTCGGGATCGGAAATGACCCCTTCCGCCCCCAGCTCTTTGGCGACCTTTTCGGTGATCGCCACCGCTTTTTTCAGCTCCGGCATATCAACGGTAAAGGCCATGTCCGCCTGGGAGCCGGCGGTATTGATCGACTGGACGATCATGTCGACGTTGATCTTTTCCGCGGCCAGCGCGCCGAACAGCCTGGCGGCCGTCCCCGGCTTGTCCGGCACTTTAAAGATCCCGATCTTGGCGATATTCTCATCCAGAGCGATACCCCGGACCGCTTCTTTCTTTTCCATTTTGCCACCTTCCTCAATGATTCGTTCCGGGGACATGATATAGGTCCCCTCGCCTTCTTTCTGGCTGCTGCGCAGATGGATGACCATGTCGTAGATGCTGGCGCATTCGACCGAGCGCGGGTGCAGGACCTGCGCGCCCAGGCTAGCTAACTCCAGCATCTCCTCGTAAGAAACATATCTCAGTTTCCGCGCTTCGGGACAGATCCGCGGATCGGTCGTATAAACGCCGTCCACGTCGGTATAAATGTCGCAAACCTGGGCGTGGAGCGCCGCGGCGATCGCCACCGCCGAGGTGTCGGAACCGCCCCGGCCGATCGTGATGATATCTCCTTTGCTGTCCACTCCCTGGAAACCGGTGACCACCACCACTTTGCCCGCCTTCAACTCCCGCTTGATCCGGTCGAGCTTCACGTCTTTGATCCGGGCCTTCTGGTAAATATCTTCGGTCACCACGCCGGCCTGACCGCCGGTCAGGGAAACGGCCGGGCAACCTTGCGCCTGCAGCGCCATCGCCAGGAGAGCGGCGGAAACCTGTTCGCCGGTCGAGACGAGCATGTCGTATTCGCGCGGATCGGGATTATCGGTCACCTGGTGCATCAGCGAGATCAGTTCGTCGGTCTCCTGCCCCATGGCGGAAACGATGACGACGACTTCGTAGCCGTTGTCTTTGACCTCTTTGACCCGCCGGGCGACTTGCTTGATCTTTTCCGGGCTGCCAACCGAGGTCCCGCCGTATTTGTGGACGATGACTTCCATGACGGTCAAATTATAACATATGCTGAAATTGCCGTCCATTTGCCCCGAAAAATAACCGTTATGAGGATCTCGGCAATGCTCCCGGCGATCAAGCCGCCTGGCGGAACTCCCGTCCCCCAGGCCAGCAAGGACTACATCCGGCAGCGGATCGTCCGGGACATTCGGGCCAAAGGCCGGATCTCTTACCGCGAACTGCTGACGACGCTTTCGTACGACCCGGACCAGGGGTTCTACACCAAGCATCTCCTGATCGGCAATCGGGCCGGACGCGACCACTTCACCACCCGGCCGCTCGAGTTCGGCCCGCACTACGGCTGGGCGTTCGGCCGCCGTTTCCAGCGGTTATTCGAGCTGGCAAATTTCCCGGCCGGCAAACTGGACCTGGTCGCGCTCGGCGACGGGACCGGCGAATTTTTCTTCGATATCCTGCAGCAACTGAAGCGGAACATCGACCTCTTCCCGCGGCTGGAACCGACCAGCATTGAACTGACCGAACGCTTTGCCCGCCAGCAAAAGGCCCGGCTTGCCCCCTGCGGGGTCAAGGTCATCAACGACTCCTCCCTGGCGATCGACCGCCACCTGCCAAAACTGACCGGGATCGTCTACGCCCACGAAATGCTTGACCAATTCCCCGTCCACAAGGTCTCGACCTTGCGGGGGAAGCTCTACGAACACTACTTGACCATCACGAACGACGAACTCAGGGAGGAGATCGGGCCCCCTGCCGACCCGCTGCTCGCCGAATACTTCGCGGTCACCGGGCCGCTCCCGCGCGACAGTTCCCCCCGGATGGTTAACTTGGACGCCTTCCGCTTTCTCGCCAATCTGGCCAAGAGCCTGGAGCAAGGATTGGTTTTCCTGATCGATTACAACCGGCAAAGCCCGAAATTGCACGGGATCAAATATACCCGCTTCGGCCGGCACGTCGCGCTCGAGCCGGAAACGGTCGACGCGGCGATCGGCCGGGACGTGACGACCGACGTCGACTTCGCCGCGTTAAAAAAGATCGCCGGTCATTTCGGCCTGCAGGTGTTGTTCGAGGTCAACGATTACGAATTTCTGGAGGGGACGATCGCGCCGTCGTATAAAGATGTCCTGGGCGCTCCGATGCGGGTCTTAGCGCTCGGCAAGACGCAGGGCGCGGACCTCGGCTGGGGTCAGCTCTTCCACTTTGCCAAGCGGCAATTTTCCTAGGACAACCTTGCCGATCCTGGTCCGCCGCAGGCTGACGACCTGATTACCAAGCGCCTCCACCATCTTCCTGATCTGCCGGTTCTTTCCCTCTTTCAAGATGATCCGGAACGAGTACGGGCCGAGCAGCGTCACTTTGGTCGGTAACGTTTTTTCGCCGGCGATCACGACCCCCTGCTCAAGCAGCTGCAGCTCGCGGCCGGTGACCGGCGACTCGAGACAGACTTCGTACTCTTTTTCGTGTTCGTAGCGCGGGTGCATCAGCTCGTTGGCCAGCTCGCCGTCATTGGTCAAAATGATCAAGCCTTCCGACCCCATATCGAGGCGGCCGACCGGGTAAAGCCGCTCATCGATCTCTTTGACCAGATCAAGGACCGTCCGCTCCCCCTTCTGGCTGACGCAGGAGCTGGCGTAACCGCGCGGTTTGTTCAGCTTTAAGTAGATCTTTTTGCTTTCGGGTTTAACGCTCCGGCCTTCGACCCGGACTTTATCCTTGTCCGGATCGACTTTCGTCCCCATGGCGGTGACGACCAGGCCGTTGACCGACACTTTGCCGGCCCGGATCAGCTCTTCGGCCTTGCGGCGGGAAGCAACGCCGCAGCTAGCGAGATATTTCTGCAAGCGCTCGCTCATAAGCGTTATAGACCTCCTCGTTAAATAACACGAACAAAACCCTGGCGATCAACTTATTTCCCTTCAAGAACTCGCTGACCGCCCTGGTCGCGAGCGGCGCCGCCTCGGCTAACGGGTAGCGGTAAGCGCCGGTGGAAATTGACGGAAAAGCGATCGTCCTGACGCCGTGCTCAACCGCCAGCTTAAGGCTTTCGACATAACAACTGCGTAATAATGCGGATTGATCCTTATTCTCGCGGTAAATAGGGCCGACCGTATGGATAACGTACTTTGCCGGCAAATTCCCGCCGGCAGTGATCATCGCTTTCCCGGTCGGCAAGCGGCCGTGCTTGGCGACGTAAGTTTTGCACTCTTCGAGGATCTGCGGTCCGCCAGCGCGGTGGATCGCGCCGTCCACCCCGCCCCCGCCCATTAGCGAGGAGTTCGCCGCGTTGACGATGGCGTCAACCTGTTGGGCGGTGATGTCCCCTTTAACCAGTTCGATCAAAGGAGCGGCGCCGACCAGACGTCGTTGAGAAAGCCGGCGGCCGGAGTTTTCTGGTTCTTGCCGCCGATCACCCAGAGCTTGTTATTATAGACCAGGCAGACGTGTGCGAAGCGCGGCGCGTACCTGGCACTGCATTCCGCCGTGCTCCAAACCGCTCCGTCGGTGGACAGCCAGAGATCATCAAAATAGTAGTGGGTCGCACCATAATAATTATAGCCGCCGGTTACGACGATCCGGCTGCTGCCGTTCACGGTCGCCGTGACCGCCCGGTGCCATTCCCGCGCCGTCGCGGAATTCCCCGTCGGGGTGGCGGCCGCCGCCCGGATATTGCCGGCCTCGGTCCAACTGCTCCCGTCGGTCGAATACCAGGCGGTATCCCAGATCTTGCTCGGGTATTCGTTGCCGCCCAAGAGCCACATTTTTCCGCCCTGCACGGTGCTGGCGTGCCGGCAGCGGTTGCCAAAAGTGGCGCTCGCCGTCACTTCGGTGAAGGTCACGCCGTCGTCGGACGACCAAACCTTTGAATAAGGTTCTCCATCTTCTGACCTATTACCGCCGATGACCCACAATTTGCTGTTATAAACCAGCGCAGCGAGATCGCAAACTCTGTCAATTTGGCCGACCGACGCGGCCTCCCAGGTCAGGCCGTCGACGGAAGACCAGATCTCGCTTGTCGCCTGATAGGTCGCCTGACCGCCGATCACCCACAGCTTACCTTTAAAAACCACGGATGCCTGCATCATCCGGCCGCTAAAGCCGCCTAAGCCGGCCAGATCCCAGGTCTCGCCGTCAGACGAAGACCAGACTTCATTAGTGTACGTGCCGTCCGCCAGCTTTCCGCCGATCATCCACATTTTACCGGCAAAGACGGCGCCCGCCGAATAAGCGCGCGCGCCGGAAGTAAAGGCGGCGGCGGTTTTTTGGGTCCAGGTCCAGACCGGTACGGTAGTCGTAGTAGTCGTAGTCGTGGTAGTTGTGGTAATGGTGGTAACGGTGGTAGTAGTTACGGCGGCAGTCGTCGAAGTCGTGGCCGGGGCGGTCGTCGTGGTAGTGACCGGCATGTCGCTGCCCCCGCCGCCGCAACCGAAGAAAATGAAAGCCCCTCCCAGCAAAAGCGCGCCGAATAAGGCGAACGACAGGCCGATCACGGTTTTTGGCTTCACTTTTTCACTCCTCATTATTGATATTATACCCTTTTTCCGTTAAAATGATTATATCATGCCGCAAGACCATTCTTTCGATATCGTCAGCAAACCGAACATGCAGGAGGTCGACAACGCCCTCCAGATGGCGGTCAAGGAGCTTGCCAACCGCTTCGATTTCAAGGGGTCGGTCAGCAGCATCACCAAGGGCGGGGAAAAAGGCGACATCATCAAGCTCGTCTCCGAAGACGAGTTCAAGCTGAAGAACGTCGCGTCGATCCTCAACGAAAAGCTCGCCCGCCGGCAGATCCCGCTCAAGTTCTTTGAGCCCGGCAAGATCGAGGAAGCGCTCGGCGGCACCGTCAAGCAGGACATCACGATCAAGCAAGGCATTCCGCAGGAAAAAGCCAAGGAGATAACGAAGCTGATCAAGGCTTCCGGCCTCAAGGTCCAGGCCCAGATCCAGGGGGACGAGATCAGGGTCTCGAGCAAGAAACTGGACGACCTGCAGGCCGTGATCGCGCAGATCAAAGCGGCGAACCTGCCGCTCGCCCTCTCCTTCGTGAACTACCGCTAATACCGTGGAAAACATCCTCGATAAAACCTTGAACGAGCTCCAGGCGCAATTTACCGAGCGGCACTGGCCGGTCTTCCGGGCGAAACAGCTCTTTGCCTGGCTGCACAAAAAAGTGACGTTCGACTTTGACCTGATGACCGACCTGGCCAAGGAGTCCCGGGCGGAGCTGAAAACGCTCTATGCCATCTATTTGCCGACCGTCAAAAAAGTCGTCAAATCCCGGGACGGGACCAAGAAATACCTGTTCGCCCTCAAGGACGGCAAACTGGTCGAAAGCGTGCTGCTCAAGGACGGCGCCGGCCGGAAAACGGTCTGCCTCTCGACCCAGGCCGGCTGCCAGCTCAATTGCGCTTTCTGCGCCACCGGCGGCAGCGGGTTCAAGCGGGACCTGACCCCGGCCGAGATCATCGGCCAGGTCTACCGGATCGCCGAGGGCGGCCCCGATATTTCCAATATCGTTTACATGGGAATGGGCGAGCCGTTCCTGAACTACACCAATGTCCTTAAAAGCCTGCAGCTGTTGACCGCCAAGGAAGGGGCGAACTTCGGCCAGCGCAAGATCACCGTCTCCACTTGCGGGATACCGGAAGGGATCATGAACTTTGCCGACCAGGAGCTGCAAGTCCGCCTGGCGGTCTCGCTCAATTCCGCCGACGACAAGGTCCGCTCCCAGCTGATGCCGGTCAACCGGCAATACTCCCTCGCCCGGCTGCGCGCCGCGATCGATTACTATCTTCAGAAGACCGGACGGCGGATAACCCTGGAATACGTCATGCTCGACGGCGTCAACGACCGCCAGTCCGACCTGCAGGCGCTCCGTAAGTTCTGCGCCGGGCTCGACGTCCACGTCAATTTGATCCCTTTCAATCCCTGCGGCAATAAATACCGCCCGTCCAAGCGCGCCGCCATCCATCATTTCCTCAACGGCCTCGCCGCCGCCAAGATCAACGCCGTGATGCGTCAGAGCAAGGGGCAGGATATCCTGGCCGCCTGCGGACAACTCGCCGGCAAAGCGGCATGAAAGCCTATTTCATCTCGCTCGGCTGTCCCAAGAACCTGACCGACACGGAAGTCCTGATGGGCAAACTGACCGCGGCCGGTCACGCAGTCGTTAAAACACCGGCTAAAGCCGACATTATTATCATCAACACTTGCGCTTTTCTCCAGACCGCCCGTGACGAAGCGATCGCGACGATCAAAGAGATGGCCAAATGGCGAAAAAAAGGGAAGAAATTATATATTTCCGGATGTCTCCCCAAGACCCGTGACGCGCAACTCGTGACCCGTGACATTGATGGCGAGATCGATTCGATCGGCCTCTTCAATTACTGCACTCCCCGGATCAAAGCGACCCCGCCCTGGTACGCTTACGTCAAGATCGCCGAAGGGTGCAATAATTACTGCGCTTACTGCCTGATCCCCCGGATCCGGGGGCGGCTCAAGTTCCGCCCGGCGGCCGACGTGCTCGCCGAGATCAAGGGATTGGCCAAAAGGGGGGTCAAGGAAGTCATCCTGATCGCCCAGGATACGACCGCCCACCCCGGCCTGCCCGATATCCTGGCAGGCGCGGCGAAAGTTCCGGGGCTCCGCTGGCTCCGGCTGATGTACGCCCACCCCGCCCATTTGACCGACCGGGTCATCGATTTGATCGCCAAAGAGCGGAAAATCGTCAAGTATATCGACTTGCCAATCCAGCACGCTTGTGATAAGATTTTAAGGTCGATGAACCGGCGCTATACGCGCCATGATCTTGAAACTTTAATCTCAAAAATCAGGAGGCGAAAGATCGCTTTAAGGACCTCCGTCATCGTCGGTTTTCCCGGTGAGGGCGAGGCGGAGTTCCGGGAGCTACTTGATTTCGTCCGGTGGGCAAAGTTCGAGCGTCTCGGCTGCTTTACCTACCAGCGGGAAAAAGGGACGCCTGCGGCCAAGATGAGGGAGCAGGTTTCCCCGAAAATAAAAATCGAGCGGTTTCAGAAGCTGATGCGGGCCCAGGCCCGCGTCACCACAAATAATATGGTCGGAACGGTAATACCAGTGTTGATCGAAAGGGGCAGAGCCGGCAAGTATGTCGGCCGCAGCTGCATGGATGCCCCGGAGATCGACGGCAGCGTCATCGTCCGAGCGAAAAAATCCATCCAACCGGGAGAGATCGTCAAGGTCCGCGTCACCAAGGCGGCCGCCTACGATCTCTACGGTTGTTTGACTTGACGTTAGCCAACAAGATCACCCTGGGCAGAATTGCCTTAATCCCTCTCTGCGTTATCTTCTTGCTTTCCGGCTTGCTCGGCTTAGCCGCGCTCCTTTTTGTCCTGCTCTCGCTCACCGACCTGGTCGACGGTTACGTCGCCAGGAAATATAACCAGGTCTCGGAGCTGGGCAAGATGCTCGACCCGCTGGCCGACAAGATCCTCGTCATCAGCGTCTTGATCGGCCTGACGGCGATCGGCCGGGCCGATCCGGTCCCGGTGATCATTATCGCCGCGCGGGAGTTCCTGATCGCCAGCATCCGGACCAGCAAGCTCTTCGCGGCCAGTCCGCTCGCCAAGTGGAAAACGGCCACGCAAACCCTGGCGGTCTTCATGCTCTTTTTCGCGCTGCCGCTGGCGGACGTCGTCCTCTGGCTGGCGGTGCTCCTGTCCCTGGTCTCCGGTTGGGCGTATTTATGGCAGAGCCAATTCCTCAAGCAGTTGAGATCAAGCTAGAGGACTTCTTCACGAAGTTCCTCTCGGTGATCGGCAAGGCGACCGACCAGCAGATCGCCGAGCTGCTCCGCAAGAGCAAGCAGACGGTGGCGGCCGCGGAATCGGTCACCGGCGGCCTGGTGGCGAGCCATCTGACGAGCGTGCCGGGGAGCTCCGACTATTTTATCGGCGGGATCGTCTGTTACTCGCCGCGGGTCAAGGTGACCCAGGTCGGCGTGGCGCCGGCGCTGATCAGCCAGCACGGCGTGGTCAGCAAGGAAGTGGCGATCGCCCTGGCCGAGGAAGTTAAAAAACGGCTCCGGACCGATATCGGTTTGGCGACGACCGGCGTGGCCGGCCCCGCCCCGGTCCCGCCGGCGCCGGTCGGCAAGGTCTTTATCGCCCTGGCCGGCAAGAGCACGGTGGAGTACAAGGAACTGAACCTGCAGGGGACCCGCGCCGAGATCAGGGAAAAAGCGGCGCGGGCGTGTCTCGGGCTGCTCTGGTTGTACCTGGGCGGCGAAGACGTTCTGAAATAAGGGAGGTGGCGGCAGGGGGCAAGCTGGGGGCAAGGGGAACTTAGCGAGTGGAAAAGATATCAGAGGAGGAAAAGTCATGAGAGTTATCGGTAGAGAAGAAAAAGGCGAAGGGAAGTCGAAAACGGTCAGCCCGGCGATCATCAATGCCGAAGGGAAGTCCAAAGCCCTGGGCCTGGCGATCGCGCAGATCGAGAAGAATTTCGGTAAAGGTTCGATCATGAAGCTGGGGGAAACGACCAAGTTGAACGTGGAAGTCGTCCCGACCGGGGTCCTGTCCCTGGACCTGGCGCTCGGCGTCGGCGGATTGCCGCGCGGCCGGGTCGTCGAGATCTTTGGCCCGGAAGGGGGCGGCAAGACGACCGTCTCGCTGCACGCCATCGCGGAAGCCCAGCGGCGCGGCGGCACCGCCGCGTTCATCGACGCGGAGCACTCGATGGACCCCAAGTACGCCAAGAAGCTCGGCGTTGACATCGAGAATCTCCTGATCTCCCAGCCCGACTACGGCGAGCAGGCGCTGGAGATCGCGGAGACCCTGATCCGCTCCGGCGCGATCGACATTATCGTGGTCGACTCGGTCGCGGCGCTGGTCCCCAAGACCGAGGTCGAAGGGGAGATGGGCGACTCGGTCATGGGCCTGCAAGCCCGGCTGATGTCGCAGGCGCTCCGCAAGCTGACCGCGGTCATCGGCAAGTCCAAAACGACCATGATCTTCATCAACCAGCTCCGCGAGAAGATCGGCATCATGTTCGGCAACCCGGAAACGACGCCGGGCGGCCGCGCGCTGAAGTTCTACTCGTCGGTCCGGCTTGACGTCCGCGCCGCCGAGAAGATCAAGGAGAACGACAAGATCATCGGCACCCGGGTCAAGGTCAAAGTCGTCAAGAACAAGGTCGCCCCGCCCTTCCGCGAGGCCAGTTTCGTCCTGATCCACGGCCAGGGGGTGTTGCGGGAGGCCGACATCATCGACCAGGGAGTCGCGCTCGGCGTGGTGCAAAAAAGCGGCGCCTGGTTCAATTACGGCGACACCAAGCTCGGCCAGGGCTTTGACGGCGCCATTACCTTCCTGAAAGAGAACTCGAAACTGGCGAACAAGATAGAAGGCGAGGTCCGGAAAGCGATCACCGCGCAGCAAGCATAGGGACTAAAGGGACCGGGAACCGTCCGCCGCTGGCGGACCGGTTCCCGGCCGGTTCGAAAGAAAGGAGAAAAGAACAAACATGGAAATATACACAATGAGTTATCTGCTCATCGCCGCCCTGGTCGTCTTTGGGTTGGCGGTCGCTTACCTGATGGTCAGGAAGCAGTTATCGGAACAGAAGGTCCGGATCGCCGAGGAAACGGCCAAGCGGATCGTGGAGGACGCCAAGAAAGAAGCCGACCGGGCCAAGAAGGAGGCCCTGCTCGAGGCCAAGGACGAAGCGATCAAGGTCCGCGCCGACTTTGAACGGGAAGCCAAGGAACGCAAGAGCGAATTGACCGGGATGGAAAGAAGGATCCAGTCGCGCGAAGACCATTTGGAGAACAAGGAAAAGAACATCGAGAACCGCGAGAAGCTGATCAAGAAGATCGAGGACGACCTGGTCAAGCTCAAGGACAACCTGCAGCAAGGCAAGGACCAGTTGATCGCCGAACTGGAGAAAGCGGCGGCGTTCTCGCGGGAAGACGCCAAGCGCGAACTGCTCGGCCGCCTGGAGCAGGAGCTGGCGGTCGACGCGGCCAAGATGATCAAGGCCAAGGAAGAAGAGGTCCGGAAAGAATCGGACAAGCGGGCGCGCGAGATCCTGGCGACCGCCATCCAGCGCTGCGCCGTGGACCACGTGGTGGAAACGACCACTTCCATGGTCGAGCTCCCCAGTGACGACCTGAAAGGCCGGATCATCGGCCGCGAGGGCCGCAACATCCGGGCGTTCGAGACGCTGACCGGCGTCGACCTGATCGTCGACGATACGCCGGAAGCGGTGATCCTCTCCAGCTTCGATCCGCTGCGGCGCGAGACCGCCAAGCTGACGCTGCAGAAATTGATCTCGGACGGCCGGATCCACCCGGCCCGCGTCGAGGAAACTTACGAAAAGGCCAAGCAGGAGCTGAAGGCCGCCATGTGGAACCACGGCGAAAGCGCCGCCACCGAGACCGGCGTGCACGGCCTGCCGCCGGTGATCATCCAGCTGCTCGGCCGCCTGCACTACCGGACCTCGTACGGCCAGAACGTGCTGCAGCATTCGGTGGAAATGTCCCACCTGGCCGGCATGCTGGCCGCCGAACTGGGGGTCAACGTCAACCTGGCCAAGCGCGCCGCCCTGCTCCATGACATCGGCAAGGCGATCGACCAGGAGACCGAAGGGACCCACACCCGGCTCGGCGTCGCGTTCGCGGAAAAAGCGGGCGAATCGCCGGAAGTCCTGCACGCGATCGAGGCCCACCACAACGACGTGGAGCCGCGCACCATCGAAGCGGTGATCGTCCAGGTCTGCGACGCGATCAGCAGCGCCCGGCCCGGCGCCCGCCGCGACACGCTGGAAGCTTACGTCAAGCGGCTGGAGAAGCTGGAGACCGTCGCCAAATCGTTCCCCGGCGTGGAAAAGGTCTACGCCATTTCCGCCGGCCGCGAGGTCCGCGTCGTCGTCCAGCCCGACCGGATCGACGATCTGGGCGCGGTCAAGCTCGCCCACGACATCGCCAAGAAAGTGGAAAGCGAGCTCGAATATCCGGGCGAGATCAAGGTGACGGTGATCAGGGAGACCAGGGCATCGGATGTCGCCAAGTAAACTGAACATCCTGTTCATCAGCGACATCGTTGGCTCGTACGGGCGGGAGATCGTCCGTTACGTGCTGCCGGAGCTGAAGCAAGAGCTCGCCGTCGACCTGACGATCGCCAACGGCGAGAACTCCGCCCACGGCTACAGCATTACCGAAAAGATCTACCGCGACCTGCTGGACCACGGCATCGACGCGGTCACGATGGGGAACCACGTCTGGGAAAAGAAGGAGGTCGTCGCCAAGATCGACACCTTCGACCGGCTGGTCCGGCCCGCCAACTACCCGCCGGGCCTCCCGGGACGGGGCCACCTGGCGCTCGACTGCCAGGGGGTGAAGGTCGGGATCGTCAACCTGCTCGGCCGGGTCTTCATGAATTGCGTCGACTGCCCGTTCCAGGCGGCGGACAAGATCATCCCGCAAGTTCAGGCCGAAGCAAAAGTGATCATCGTCGATTTCCACGGCGAAGCGACCTCGGAGAAAGCGGCCATGGGGTATTATCTCGACGGCAAGGTTTCCGCCGTCATCGGCACCCACACCCATGTCCAAACGGCTGATGAGCGGATCTTAACGGGCGGGACGGCTTTTATCTCCGACGCCGGGATGTGCGCCGCCCAGGATTCGGTGATCGGGATGAATAAGGTGCAGATCCTGAAGCGGTTCACCACCTGCCTGCCGGAGAAATTCGAACCGTATGACAGCGGGCCCGGTCTATTTAACGCCGTCCTCTTGACCGTCGAGACCGCGACCGGCAAGGCGCTGGCAATTAAACGGATCAACCGCGTCACCGAACCGCTGAATATCTCTAAAGAGGATAAGAACGCTAAGCAGGACTAGCCGGCCAGGCTGGTCAGCCGGTCCGCCAGCAGCTTGATCTTGGCGGCAAATTCCGCCGCCCGCTGTTTCTCTTTTTCCACCGATTCGGGGTTGGCTTTGGCGAGGAAATTCTGGTCGTGCAACCGGTTCTCGATCTTGGCCAGTTCCGAGACCAGTTTTTCCTTCTCCTTGGTCAAGCGGGCGGTCTCTTTTTCCAGGTCGATCAAGCCGGCGAGCACGGCGTAAACTTCCAGGCCGCCGGCGACCGCCGAGGCCGACCGGGCCGGTTTCTGGTCGAGTTTTTTGACCGCCGTGATCTTGCCGACCTTCGCCAGGGACTTTAAATATGCTTCGTTGAACGTTTTCTCGCCGACGATCGTCACTTCGAGCTCGTTCCCGTGCGGCACGTTGAACTCCGCCCGGATATTGCGGACCGCCCGGACAACGTCCATCACGACCGCCATCTCCGCTTCCGCTTTCGGGTCGAGCGCCTTGTCGTCCGCCGCCGGCCACTGTTCGAGCATTATCGTTTTCAGCCCCTTCGTCCCCGGCCCCTCCGTCCCCGCGATCCTTTGGTGGATCTCCTCCGTGATAAACGGCATGAACGGATGCAATATCTTGAGCGTCCCCTGCAGGACCGTTAAGAGGACGCTTTGGACGACCGCTTTGGCCTTTTCGTCCTGGCCGTAAAGCCGGATCTTGGCGATCTCGACGTACCAGTCGCAGAATTCCGACCAGATGAACTCGTAAAGCCCGTGTGCCGCTTCGCCAAACTCGTAAGCGTCAATATTCGCGGTGACCCGCTTGATCGTCTGGTTATACCGCGACAGGATCCACTTATCAGCCAATTCCAATCCCTGACCCGTGACCCGCGACTCGCGATCCGTAACCCCCATCAGAACGAACCTGCTAACGTTCCATATTTTATTCGCGAAGTTCCGCGCTTCGGTGATCTTGTCTTCGGAGAGTTTAACGTCCTGGCCCTGCCCGGTTATCAGCGAGAGAAAGGCAAACCGCAAGGCATCCGCCCCCGCCCGGTCGATCACCTCGAGCGGGTCGATAACGTTCCCCCACGACTTGCTCATCTTTTTGCCGTGGACGTCCTTGACCAGGGCGTTGAAGTAAACGGTGTGGAACGGCGCCTTTTTCATAAAATGGAGGCCGGCCATGATCATCCGCGCCACCCAGAAGAAGATAATGTCATAGCTGGTGACCAAGACGTCGGTTGGGTAGTAAGTCTTGAGGTCTTCCGTCTGGTCGGGCCACCCCAGCGTCGAGAACGGCCACAAGGCCGACGAGAACCAGGTATCAAAGACATCCGGGTCCTGGGCCCACCCCTCGCCTTTGGGCGGCTCTTCACCGACGTAGATCTCGTCCCCCTTATACCAGGCGGGGATCTGGTGCCCCCACCACAACTGGCGCGAAATGCACCAATCGCGCAGGTTGGTCATCCACTGGAGATAGACCTTGGTCCAGCGCTCGGGAACGAACTTAACCTCCCCCCTTTCGACCGCCTCGATCGCGGGTTTAGCGAGTGGACCGACCTTGACGAACCACTGGTCGGACAGGTAAGGTTCAATGACCGTTTTGCAGCGGTAGCAGTGGCCGATCGAGGTATCGTAATCCTCGATCTTGACCAGTTTCCCTTCCGCTTCCAGCCGTTTAACGATCTCTTCCCGCGCCTTGAAGCGGTCCAGGCCGTCGAGCTCGGGAATGCCCGAGCCGGTTATCCGGCCGTCCGGGGTGAGGATATTCAGGGAAGGGAGATTATGACGGATCCCCATATCATAATCGTTCGGGTCGTGAGCGGGAGTAACTTTGACGGCGCCCGTGCCAAAGGCCGGGTCGACAAAGTCATCCTGAATGATCGGGATATGCCGGCCGACCAGCGGGAGCTCAACGGTCTTCCCCCACATATGCTTGTACCGCTCGTCCCGGGGATTAACGGCGATCGCGGTGTCGCCGAGCATTGTCTCCGGCCTGGTGGTAGCGACGGTTAGCGGCCCGTACTTGAGGTGCCAGAGCGACCCTTTTTTCGCCTCGTGTTCGACCTCAATGTCGGATAACGCGGTCTGACAGCGGGGGCACCAGTTGATGATCCGCTTGCCGCGGTAGATCAGCCCTTCGTGATAAAGCTGGACAAAATGTTTCTTGACCGCCCGGTTCAACCCCTCGTCCATGGTGAACCGTTCGCGCGACCAGTCGCAGGAGGCGCCGAGCCGCCTGAGCTGCTGGGTGATCCGGCCGCCGTATTCCTTTTTCCACTCCCAGACCTTGGCAATGAACTTTTCCCGGCCGAGGTCCTCTTTCCGCTTTCCTTCTTTCTTCAGTTCCCGCTCCACGACGTTCTGCGTGGCGATCCCGGCGTGGTCGGTCCCCGGGACCCAAAGCGTTTGGAAGCCCTGCATCCGCTTATAACGGATCAACAGGTCTTGAATGGAGTTATTAAGCGCGTGCCCCATGTGGAGCGACCCGGTCACGTTCGGCGGCGGGATCACGATGGTGAACGGTGGTTTAGTGGCTTGATCGTTCGGCTTAAAATAGCCGCTCTCTTCCCAGAACCGGTACCATTTCTGCTCGACCTGGGCCGGGTCATAAACTTTAGCTAGTTCTTCGCTCATAAATAATTATCAATTATCTTATTTTCCGCAAAATTGTGCAACAATAACTCGTCTTTCAGCCCCGCGTAGACGGCCGACGCCGGGAGCAAGCCGACCAGTTCGGCGCCGGCAATGCCGACCCCGTACTCTTTCGCCCATTTCTTGACCTCTTTGTTCAATTTCTTGAGCGAGGTCTTCTGGTGATCGACGATATTGACCGTTACCTGGGCGATCCCCCGGCTTTTTAATTCGACCCCTAAAGCCCTGACCCCCGGCAGACCCCCGCTCTTTTCCCGAATATTCTTGGCGATCGACCGGGCGATATCGACGTCGGCCGTGTCGAGGTCAAAGTTAAGGGCGATCAGGTAGTTGCGGGCGCCGGCCGCCGTCGCGCCCGCGGTCGGATGGAGCCCCTGGCCGACGTCGGGCCGGCGGCGGGGCGAATTGATCTCGCTTTTCAACGCTTCATAGCCGCCGTGCCGAACAAAGGGAAGGTCCTGCCGCTCCGGGATAGCCGCCGCTTCGCCGTAAAAATAGACCGGCAGGCGCAAATGCTCCCACAGTTTTTTGCCCAGCTCCCAGGTCAGGTCGACCGCCTCCCCCATCGTGCAATCCCGCACGGGGATGAACGGAATGACGTCGACCACGCCGATAAAGGGATGGACGCCGGCATGTTGGTTGACGTCGAGGAGCTGCATCGCCCGCTCGGTCAGGTCGAACGCCGCCTGGCCCACGGCCCCCGGCTCGCCGAGCAGTGTGACGACGGAGCGGTTGTGGTCGGGATCGGAGTGGAGGTCGATGACTTTGGCGGTCTTAACGGCCGCGGCTATTTCCCGGACCAGCTCGAGGTCGGTCCCTTCCGAAAAGTTCGGGACGCACTCGATCAGTTTAGGCACTTTGCAGCCCCTGGAGGGCCGACTCCAGGTCGCTGTTCTCCAGAGTTTCCTTCTCGATCAAGACCTGGGCGATCGCCTCCGTTTTCGCCCGGTTCTTGGCGAGGACCTCTTTGGCCCGGGCGTAACACTCGTCGATGATCGTTTCGATCTCGTGGTCGATCTCGTCGGCCGTCTGCTCGCTGTAATCTTTCATTTCGGTAATATCGCGGCCGAGGAAGATCTGGCGGTTCTTGTGGCCGAACGTCCGCGGTCCGAGGCCGGACATGCCGAACTCGGTGACCATCCGCCTGGCCAGGTCGGTCGCCCGTTCCAGGTCGTTATGGGCGCCGGACGTGACCTCTGCAAAGAACAGCTCTTCGGCCACCCGCCCCCCCATCAGCACGGTGATCTGGTCCATCGCCTGCCCCCTGGTGACCAGGTACTTGTCTTCCAGCGGGAGCTGGAGCGTGTAGCCGAGCGCCAGGCCGCGCGGCAGGATCGAGATCTTGTGGACCCGGTCGGCGTTGGGGAGGACGGTGGAAAGGATCGCGTGGCCGACCTCGTGATAAGCGATAATCTTTTTCTCCCGGTCGGAGATGACCCGACTCTTTTTTTCCGGCCCGGCCATTACCCGGTCGGCCGCTTCCTCCACCTCTTCCATGCCGACCTCTTTTTTGTCGACCCGCGCGGCCAGGATCGCCGCTTCGTTCAGGACGTTTTCCAGGTCGGCGCCGGTAAAGCCCGGGGTCCGGCGGGCGACGACGTTAAGGTCGACGTCGGCCGCGAACGGTTTTCCTTTGGCGTGGATCTTGAGGATATCTTCGCGCCCCTTCAGGTCCGGCTTGTCGAGCACGATCTGCCGGTCGAAACGGCCGGGGCGCAGGAGCGCCGGGTCGAGGATATCGGGCCGGTTGGTCGCCGCGATAACGATGATGTTGACCTTGGGATCGAAGCCGTCCATTTCGACCAGGAGCTGGTTAAGGGTCTGTTCCCGCTCGTCGTGCCCGCCCCCCAAACCGGCCCCGCGGTGCCGGCCGACGGCGTCAACCTCGTCCATAAAAATGATCGACGGGGTCTGTTTTTTGGCCTGCTCAAAGACCGAGCGGACGCGAGCGGCGCCGACGCCGACGAACATTTCGACGAAATCGGAGCCGGAAATGGAAAAGAACGGGACTCCCGCTTCGCCGGCGATCGCCCTGGCCAGCAGGGTCTTGCCGGTCCCGGGCGGTCCCATCAGGAGCAGCCCTTTGGGAATCTTGGCCCCCAGCGCCTGGAACTTTTCCGGTTTCTTGAGGAACTCGACGATCTCCTGCAGCTCTTCCTTGGCCTCGTTAACCCCGGCCACGTCGGCAAAGGTGACGTTGACCTTGCCGGTCTGCGGCTTGACGTTCGCCCGGCCAAAGGACATCGCCTGGGAATTGGCCCCCTGCGCCTGCCGGAGCATCAGCCACCAGAGCAAGGCGAAAAAAGCGACCGGGGCCAAGAGCTGAATGATCAAATTGACGACCCAGCTCGATTCGACCGGCGCCTCGACGTTGATCGCCACCCCTTTATCCCGGAGCAGCGGGACCAGGTTCGGGTAGTTCAGCGCCCGGGTCTTGAACTTGGCCTTGTCGCCCGCCGTCCCGGAGATCAGGTCGTTATTGATGCTGACCGTCTTGATCTCTCCCCGGTCGACCCGGTCGAGGAACGCGGAGAACGGGATCTCCTTGACCGGTTTCTCGCTGGGAAAGAGGGGGGCGACGATCGCGATCCCCACCAGCGTCAACAGGATATAGGTCAAGATATTGCGCCAATTGGACTTCATGACGATAATTATACCACTTTTTCGGCCGCTTTGGCCCGGTCCCAGAGGGCGTCCATCTGCTTGAGGGTCAATTTCTTTTTTTGCAGCTTTTTTTCGATCCGCGCGAACCGCCGCATGAACTTGGTATTGGCAAGCTGCAGCGCCTCTTCCGCGTCCAGATCGAGCTTCCTGGCAACGTTGACGATCGAGAACAGCAGATCACCGATCTCTTCTTTAATATTATCCCTTAATTTCGACTTTTGACCTTTAACTTTTGACTTTAGCAGGGCATGGACCTCGTCGAGTTCCTCGTGCACCTTGTTCCACGCCCCGGCGACCTCATCCCAATCAAACCCGACCCTGGCCGCCCTCCGCTGCACCTTATCCGCCCGGTAAAGCGCCGGTAAACTTTGCGGTATCGACTCCAGCATCCCTTTCTTTTTCTGCTTCTCCGCCCGTTTGATCTTCTCCCAGTTCCGCCAAACCTTTTCCTTGTCCCGCGCCTCCGCCTTCCCGAAAACGTGGGGGTGGCGGCGGACCATTTTGGCCGCGATCGAGCCGATCACGTCGTCAATGGTGAACTTTTTCTCCTGTTCGGCAAAGACCGAGAGCATGACGACGTGCAGCAGCATGTCGCCGAGCTCCCCGGCCAGCTGGGGGAAGTCCTTTTGGTCGATCGCCTCGATCGCTTCGTAGACCTCTTCCACCAGGTACGGCTTAAGGGACACGAACGTCTGTTCCCGGTCCCAGGGGCATTCCCGCCGCAATTTCCGCACTATCTCCACAAATTCCCGGAAGCTGTCCATGGCCTCAATTATACCCCATTTCCATGCAAGTTTTCGGCCCCCAAACTCGATAATAAAGGTGGAAAGGGAGTGTAACAAAATGGCAGTTGGACCGGTTCAAGGAAATTCGAATGGACCCGACCTCAAATCATTGGGGCTGAATTCCCCGATGGAGGTCATCGATATCCTGGGCGCCATGAATATCGACGGCAAGCCGGTGATCACCGACGACAAAGCGCACCTGAACCCGGCGGTCAAGGCGGAACAGGTGGTCAAGTTCTTCACCCAGAATTTCGACATGAAACCGAGCGAGCTCCCGCAGCTCGCTTCGGTCGTCAAACGGGACCTGAAAGCGGGCAAATTAGGCTGGGAAGCATAAAATGGGCATAGGCGCGTCAACCGAATATATCAAACAAACGCAAGTTAACCTCCGCAAGGTTAATACGCCGGACATCCATCGCGCGGAAGTCCGGCAGATGTCGAGCAATCCGGTCGACCGGGCTTCGATCTCCGTGCCGGAACTGAAGGCCCAAACCCTCGACCTCAGCCCGGAAACGCCGATTTTTGACGATTCCATGTCCTCCTACCAGCAGCTGGTCGGCAATACCGATATCTGCACTTTGTTGTCCGGCGGGGTCCCCGGCTTGGAAAAGATCTACAACGCCGCTAAAGCGGTAAAGGCCGAAATGTCCTTATTGGCGGGGCAATAATAAGATGGAACAGGAAAAAAGCGCCTTAGAAAAACTGGAAGAGCTGCTCAAGGACCTCTGGCGGCAGAGCGGCAGCGCTTCGGTCATCGCCGCCAAGCATACCGAGTTCGTCGTGGAGCCGATGGTCTTTCTGGGCGACAAGATGAACCCGGACATCCTGAAACTGCTGGTGATCAATTACCTGGTCCAGACCTCCAAACAGGATTCGGGGACAGGCAATGTCGAGGTCACGCCGGATAAACTGACGATCAAGACCCCCAAGGGGAAACCGCTCGTTATCGTCCGCGACAAGAAGCTTATCCAGCAATACCTTGCCGCGCGAGCTTGATCTTATCCTGACCGCCGACCGCTACTGAAACGCTCTTTTTGTTCAACCATTCGATCTTGATCTGGCCGTCGCGCTCCTTGACGCTCTTAACCTCGCGCTTTAAGGCCTCGACCTTCAACTCCACGATCCGCAGCAGCGTCGCCAGCGGCGGCGGGACCGGCCCAAAGCGGTCCGCCAGCTCGCCCCCGATCTCGGCCAGCGCTTCGGGGGTCGTGATCAGGTTAAGCCGCCGGTAGAGGGCGATCCGCTGGCGGTCGTCGGTCACGTAGTTGACCGGGATCGACGCCTCGACCTTCAGGTCGATCTCGACCTCCCGCGGCGCCACTACCTTTTCCCCTCTGATCTCCCTGGCCGCCTCTTCCAGCAGCTCGCAATAGAGATCGAAGCCGACCTCGTAGATATGGCCCGATTGCTGCGCGCCAAGCAGGTTACCGGCCCCCCTGATCTCCAGATCCCTCATGGCCAATTTGTAGCCCGAACCGAGCGCCGTGAACTCCTGGATCGCCTTGAGCCGCTCCACCGCCTGGTCCGACAGGCTTCGGGCGGGATGGTAAAAAAGGTAAGCGTAAGCCCGGACCGCCGAGCGCCCCACCCGCCCGCGGATCTGGTAGAGCTGGGAAAGGCCGAGCCGGTCCGCCTGGTCGATCAGGATCGTGTTGACGTTGGTTATATCCAGGCCCGATTCGATGATCGACGTGCAGACCAGCACGTCGGACTTTTTCTCCAGGAAATCGAGCATCGTCCTTTCCAGCGTTTTTTCGTCCATCTGCCCGTGGCCGACGGCGACCCGCGCCTCCGGGACCAGCCTGGCGATCTTGGCGGCCATCCCGGCGATCGTCTCGACGAAATTATGGACAAAATAGACCTGGCCGCCCCGGTCGATCTCGCGCCGGATCGCTTCCGCGATCACCGTTTCGTTATAGGGGAGAATATGGGTCCGGATCGGCGAACGGTCGACCGGCGGCGTGGCGATGAGGCTGAACTCCCGGATCCCGGCCAGGGAAAAATAGAGGGTCCGCGGGATCGGCGTGGCGGTCAGCGTCAGGACGTCGACCGTAGTCCGCAGTTTTTTCATCTTTTCCTTGTGGGTGACGCCGAACTTCTGTTCCTCGTCGACGACCAGCAGGCCGAGGTCCCGGAACTTGATGTCCTTGGAGAGGAGCCGGTGCGTGCCGATCACGATGTCCACCCCGCCCGCCGCCAGCGCTTCGATCACCGCCTGCTGTTCCGCCTTGGAGCGGAAACGGGAGAGCATTTCCACGACGTAAGGGAGGTTCCGGAACCGCTCGCGGAAACTGTTGTAATGCTGCTCGGCCAGGATCGTCGTCGGCGCCAGCACGGCGACCTGTTTGCCGGCCGCGGCCGCCTTGGCCGCCGCCCTGATCGCCACTTCGGTCTTGCCGTAGCCGACGTCGCCGCAGACCAGCCGGTCCATCGGGCGGGGCGATTCCATGTCCTGCTTCACGTCGCCGATCGCCTTGAGCTGGTCGGCCGTCTCGTCGTAAGGGAAAGTCGCCTCCAGCTCCTTTTGCCAGAGATCGTCGGGCGGGAACGCCTTCCCCTCCAGCTTTTGCCGCGCCGCGTAGATCTGGACCAGTTCTTTGGTCATCTCCCGGACCGACTCTTTGACCTCTTTCCTGGTCCGCAGCCACTCCTTGGTCCCCAGGCGGCTCAGGCGCGGGCGCGCCTCGCGGCCGCCGTTGTATTTCTCGACCAGCCCGGCCATTGTCGGCGGGACGTAAAGCTTGTCCCCCTCGGCGTACTCCACCAGCAGGTATTCCTGTTTCAGGTCGTCCAGCTCCAGGACTTGCAGCCCGCGGAAGATCCCGATCCCGTAATTCTCATGGACGACAAAATCGCCCAGTTTCAGGTCCGCCAGCAGCTCTTCGGCCACCCCCTCGCTTACCGGCTTTTCCCGGCGCGGCGGGGCCGGCTCTTCGCCGAACAGCTCCCGGTCGCTCAGGACGATCTGGCCGCGGAAAACGAAACCGCCGCGCAGTTCGCCGGCCACGATCCGGCGTCCGGGCAGCTCCTCCAGCAGGCGCGGCGCGTGCCGGCTGACGATCAGCGCCGCCGGCGGAATATCCTCCAAACGGCCGGCATAATCGGGCGCCGGGTCGAATAACGGCGTCTCCCCCGCGTCCAAAAAGCTGGAAAGCTCGAGCGCCCCCCGCCCGGCCAGTTCGTTAAAACCGGCCAGTTTTTCCAGCTCCACCGGCTCGTCCAGCAAAAGCCGGGAACCGGCGGGGAGCAGGTCAAAGATCAGGTGCTCCCCTTTTTCCCTGGCCGGCAGGACGGCGATCTCCCTGATCTTGCCGGTGGAACGCTGGGAATACGGGGAGAACCGGCGGAGCGAAACGATCGTGTCGGTCATCAGTTCCAGGCGGACCGCCTCCTGGCCGTTGATCGGGAAAATGTCGATGATCCCGCCGCGCACGCTGAATTCCCCCCGTTCGCCGACGATCTCGAAGCGCTTATACCCGAGGTCGACCAGCTTGCCGATCAGCGCGTCGAGCCGCACCGCCTGGTCGACGGCCAGCTTTAAGCTCTCCGGCCGGCCGCTGGTCTTCTGCAGCGCCGCTTTGAGCGGCGCGATCACGCACTGTTTTTCGCCGCGCAGCCAGCGTTCGACGATCGCCAGGCGTTCGCCGACCAGCTCTTTGCTCGGCAGCAGCTCTTCGTCGGGCAGCACGTCCAGGGCCGGGAAAACGGCCGGCGTTCGCGTCGTGAAAATGGCGATCTCGCGCGCCAGTCGTTCGGCCTTGATCGCGGAAGCGGTTATTATAAGGAGGCTAGCTTCTTTCTCGGCCAGGGCGGCCAGGACGGCCGCTTTGGCCGAACCGACCAGGCCGGAGATCTTCCGCCGGGCGGCGGAGCTCAGCTCGCTGGCGATCGCGGTAGTTAACTCTGTTGGCTGCATGCTGGCCTAAGCGTTGTACTGGTTCATCGCCGCGGCCAGGCCGTGGGCTAAAATAGCCTCGATCGCCTCCGCGGCGGCCGTGACCGCCGCCGCCAGCGGCTCGCGCTCGGCCGGCGGGATCCTTTGCAGGACGTAAGCGCTCACGTCGCCGGCCAGGTCTTCCCGGCCGATGCCGATCCGGACCCGGGGGAATTCGGCCGTCCCCAGCTGGGCGATCAGCGACTCCACTCCGTGGTGGCCGCCGGCCGACCCCTTTTCCCGGAGCCGAAGCTGGCCGACCGCCAGGTCAACGTCGTCGTAAACGGCGATCACTTTGGCCGGCTCGATCTTGTGCCAGGCGGCGACCGCCCGCACGACCAGGCCGGAATTGTTCATGAAGGTTTGGGGTTTGACCAGCAGCAGTTTATGCCCGGCCAGCTCAGTTTCGGCCAGCAGCGCCTGATGTTTTTCCTTGAAGCTCCTGAGCCCGAGGCGGACGGCCAATTCATCCACGGCCCGGAAACCTAAGTTATGCCGGGTGTCAGCGTACTCCGCCCCTGGATTACCGAGCCCAACGACCAAAAACATCGTTTTAGCGACCGTAGGAGAAGTCTATACCAAAGCGGACATCCGACGCAACCGTTTTCTGCGGATCGGCCGGTTTGTCTTTCAGGTACGAGACGCCGAGCACTTCGGCGAACATCTTGAACTTTTTCAGCAGGGAATCCTCATCGGTCTTATAGGCGCTCCGCCACGGCTCGAAGCGCAAACCGACGCCATAGTCGGCGACGTTCAGCCAGTAATCGTCCTGGCTCGACATCGTCACGTCCGCCTTGAGATAAGCCTCCATCCCGTGCCCCAGGTGCCGCCCGAGTTTCGGTTGAAAATAGAAGACAGACCCGTTGAAGTCGGTCCAGCTGAAATTGGTGGAGCGGTAAGAAAAATTGCTCCACAGTTCGCCCCAGAACTGGTTGTAATCGGGCTTATCCAGGTTCCATTCGTGCCAGAGGTCGAATCCGTAGCGCAGGTCGGTCTGGCGGTTCGCTTCCCCCGAGGCGACGTTCTTCAGATAGCCGGCCGAGAGGGATTCGGCGAACACTTTAAGGTCGGGCAGCCACTCGATCGCCCAGCCGGACAACTGCAGCCCGGCGAACGGTTTGACCCGGACGCCCGGGCCGTAGAAGACCGAGTTGTCCCAATAGTCGGGGCTTTGCGACGCCATGCAGTAGTAAGCGCCGTAGAGCTGCAGCGGGGAATCGAACAGCGTCAGCCCGAGCTTGCCTTCGAAGCGGCCGAGGACGGAGGAAAAGCCCTGCCGCTCGATATTGGTGCCGTAATAAGCGACGTTGTTCCACAGTTCGGCGAACGGCTTGGTCTCCGCCGCGGCCGCGCCGCAAAGGAGCAGTAAGACCACGCCGCCCAGCAACCAGCGTGCCATTACTCGATGGTCAGGGCGATATTGTCGGCGTTAAAGTTGATCTTACCCTTGTCGGAGCTCCCCAGGCAGATGAACTGCAGCTGGAGCAGGCCGCCGGAGCCGTTGAGCTGCTGCGGGTTCCAGATGTCGTCGCCCACCATCGGGTTCTCGTCGGTAAAATCGGCCAGCGGGATGCTGACCCGTTTCCAGCCGGTCCAGTCCACCTTGATCTCGTAGGTGTATTTGTCGTCCTTGGTCAGCGCGTAGTTCTTGGCCGGGTCCTGCTCCGCCTGCCAGTTGTTGTTGTCGTCGTCGACCAGTTCAACTTTGAGCGAGCCGGAGGCCGGGCCGGTGCCGTAAATGTCGGCCTGGAAATAAGAGTAGCGGGCGAGGTCCAGCCCTTCCTTAGCGATGTAGGTGCCGCAGCCGCCGCCGTACCAGTTCTTGGCGGTGCCGGACAGGAGCAGGGAATATTTGCCGACCAGCCCGGCGATCTTTTCGTCGCCCGCGGTCAGGTCCCGGTTAAAGGTCGGTTCGACCTTGGCCAGTTCAAATGTCCACCATTCGCGGGGCTGCTTGATGCTCCCCGACTCAAAATCATCGATCAGGAACACTTTTTCGGCCAGCGCCACCGGCACGGCGCCCTTCGCCGCTTCCGGTTTTTGCGGGGCCGGGCCGCCCATGGCGGCCGCCAGGGAACAAGAGACCATCGTCAAACAGACCGCTGCGATCAATTTATTCATTTTTTCCGATCCTCCTATTTAAATTCCAGAATACCCCAGCCGCTGGGATCTTTATAGAAGTAGTAATCGCCGTTCCAGATGAACTGCTTTTCCCGTTCACCGGACTGATCCGCGTCGTCTAATGCAACGTCAAAGCCAACCTTGGTCCCGCCCTGCGGCACGAACGTGCCGAAGAACTCCCAGGGGATCTTGGCCTCGATCACCTGCCCTAACGGTTTATCGACCTTTTTCACCGCGATTTCACTGCCCGTCGGGCTTCTTCTTCTTTGCCAGCTCCAGATCGTCGGCTTGTTCGCCTTGCCGTTGCCGGTGCCGAAACCGATCTGGTTGTCGCCGCGCTCGAACGATTCGCGCCGGGGATCGGCGCCCGGGTCGACGCTCAGCACCATTTCAATGGCGTCGCCGTTCCAGATCTCCTGGCGCTCCTGCTTGTTGACCAGCGGGAGCTTGTCGGTCACCTGGGCCGCCAGGTAGAGATATTTATCGTCCCACATCAAGTAGACCTTCCCCGACAGGTCGGCCAGGCCGGCCCAGTTCAATCCTTCCTTAAAGTAGGAGGGGTCTTCCATGACGATCGGCACGGCCGCCTGCCATTCGTTCAGCTTGCCGTCGATCTTGACCGGGCCGCAGGCTTTGACCGCCACGGCCGTTTTCTTGATCTCGCGCTCCTGCGGCACGGTGAACGCGGCCATTTGCGCGCCGTTGCCGGTAAAGAGCGGGTCCTTCATGATCGCCTTGAACGCCGCCAGCGACCGCTCCGAGGAGGCGATCCGCCAATCGGTCTCTTTCTTATGGTCGAACCAGATGATCGCGTCGATGTCGCGCATGCTCGTTTTGAGGTAGCTGGGCAGCTCCTTGATCCAGGTCGCCTTGTCGCCGCCCTTTTCCGCCGCCGCGAACTCGGCGACCATGATCGGCTTTTTCGGCCAAAGCTTGCGGGCTTTGCGGACCTGGTCGCGGAACAGGTATTTGAACGCCTGCCAGTCGCTCCAGCTCTGGGTCGTGCCCCAGTTGTAGCCGTCGAAACCGACCCAGTCGACGTAATCGTTGCCCGGGTACGCTTTCTCCCAGTCGTTCCACAATTCGTCGGGGAACGAATAGTTCATCGGCGCCCAGACCCATTTGACGTTCGTCGCTTTCTCGTTCCGGAAAACGTCGACGATATGCCGGAAAGCTTTGACATAGATACCCGGGTCCTTGTCGTTGTTCAAGACCCCCCACGGATATCCGTCGATATTGAACTCGTGCGCCGGCCGCAGGAAGATCGGGTGTCCCCAGTCCCTGATCGACCGCGCCCAGCCCCGGATGTAGTTGTCCCACTTGCCGCTGATGATGTCCTTGAGCTTGATCTTCTCCTTGTCGCCCCAGTACCACGGCTCCCAGACGATGTGCGGCACCACGCCGTAGTCGATCACGCTCTGCGCGTCGGCCTGGGGGAATTCCTGCGCCCAATCCTGGTACCACATCACCATGGCCGGTTTTTTGCCGGTCTGGGACTCGAATTGCTTGATATAGTTCAGGTTGCGGGGCGCCCCTTCGCGGAAAATGCCGACGAATACCGTCTGTTTGGGCGCGGCGCCCGCCTGGGCCGACATCGCCACGGCCGCGCCGGCGGCCAGGGTTAAGATCAAACCACCAACGATCGCGCTCTTTCGTAGTTTCATTTTTCCCTCCCTATCCCTTGACGGCGCCGGCCGTCAGGCCGCGCACGATGTGCTTTTGCAGCATAAAGAATAACACGACGACCGGGATGGTGGCAACGGTGGCCGCCGCCATCATCAGGTCGAAGCGGTTCTGGTAATTGCCGACGAACAGGCGGATGCCGACCGGGATCGTCATCGTGTCGCCGTTGGTCAGCACCCAGGCGAACATCAGCTCGTCCCAGGCCTGGAGAAAAATATAGATCCCGGTGGCGATAATGCCGGGCATCGCCAGCGGCAGGGCCACGTGCCGGAAGACCTGGAGGGGCGAACAGCCGTCGATCCGGGCCGCCTCTTCCAGCTCTTTGGGGATCGAAGCGAAGAAACCGCGCAGGATCCAGATCGAGAACGGGACAAAGAAGGCGGAATAGATCAGGATCAGCCCCCAGTAGGTCCCCTTGATCGGGATGCCGGTCATGACGGTCAATTTCACGAACATGATGTAGAGCGGGATCAGGTACATGATCGCCGGGATCATCTGGGTCGCCAGGATCGTGTTGGAAAAGAAGTCCGCGCCCGGGAACTTGAAGCGCGACAGGGCGTACGCGGCCAGGGTGGAAAAGATCATCGCCAGGACCATCGTCGAGCCGCAGATGATCAGCGAGTTCTTGAGGTAAAGGCCGAAGTTGACGTTCTTCCACATGTCAACGTAATTGTCCCAGTGGACCTCGACCTGCCCCTGCACGTTGCGGGAGAGGCCGACCCGGCCGATGGCGATGTCGGACGAGCTCTTGAGCGAAGAAAAGACCATCCAGCCGACCGGCAGCAGGGTCAGGGCCAGGAACATCAGCATGATGATGCTGATGCCGATATCGGTAAGCCGTTTTTTCGCGTAATACGGCAGGGCCATCAGTTCATCTCCTCCGCCCGCTTAAAGTAGCGGAACCAGACGTTGACGATAGCGATCATCACGCAGAGCAGGAGGACCGAAGCGGCCGCGCCGGTGCCGAAATTCCAGAGCTGGAAGGAGTTGCGGAAGATGTTGGTCATCATCAGGTCGCCCCATTCGCCGGGGAAGCCGGCGCCGAAGCCGAACATCATGATGACGATGTTGAACGAATAGGTGTTGTAGATCAGGCCGAACAGGATCAGGATGAACCAGACCGGCCGGAGCATCGGCCAGGTGATCCGCCAGAACTTGGTCCACGGCCCCGCCCCGTCGATATCGGCCGCTTCGTACAGCTCGTCGGGGATCGTTTGCAGGCCGGCCAGGAGCATCAGCATGGAGAGCGGCCAGAAGCGCCAGATCGTCGGGATAATGATCGCCCACATCGTGTTCCCGCCGGTCAGCCAGGACGGTTTGAACGGCAGCAGGTGGAGCCAGTCGACTAGCATGACGTTGACCAGCCCGCCCTCTTTCAACCACATGATCCCCCAGAGCAGGCCGGTAACGTAGGTCGGCACGATCCAGGGGAAAAGGAAGAGGGTGCGGACCAGCGAGCGGCCCCAGAACTTCCGGTGCAGCATCAGGGCGACGACCATGCCGACGCCGAGGGTGCCGATGGTCACCACCACCGTGTAAATGACCGTGTTGCGGACCGCCTCAAATAATCCGATCCGGATCGGGCTGGTCGGGTCGATCAGGACCTTGTAATAATTATCGAACCAGACGAAGGGGGCAAGCAGGTAGCTTTGCAGCGTCATTTGGTTCAGGTTGAGGAACGACATGTAGATGCCCTGGGCGATCGGCACGACGTGGAGGAACAGCATGGCCAGAGCGGTAGGCGCAATGAAGTAGTAAGCAATGCGACTTTGCTTTACCCGGTGCCACAGTCCTTTTTTCTGCTTGTTGTTTGGCCTCTTCAAACGGAAGTATCCCTTCTCAAGACCTCACTGGGACTTATAACGCTTAGCGGTGAGCTACGCGCGGCAAAAACCAGTTACATTTTACTGGAAAAATGCTCGTTTTGCAAGGCTTTTTTGAACGCCGCCAGCGCGCCGGCGGACGACTCTATCCGCCAATCGCGCTCCTTGTTGATGTTGAACCAGCAAAAAAGCTTGATCCGGGGGTAATCCGCGCCGATCCGGGCGAACGCGTCGGCGATCCAGGCCTCTTTGCTCCCCCCGTTCTCGGCCGAGGCGAATTCGCCGATCATCAGCGGCTTGGCGGTCAGCGCCGCCAGCGCGGCGTAAGCGTCGGCAAAGATCAGGTCGAACGACTGCCACTTATCGTATCCCCAGTTATAGCCGTCCATCCCGATCCAATCGACGCAGGCGTCTCCCGGGTAATACCGTTCGAGCTCGTTCCAGTCGGCGTCAGGCAAACTGTAGTTGTTCGGGCACCAGACCAGCGCGACGTTGGCGGCGCCGACCGCTTGCTTTACATTATATATATAGGTCCAAGCTTTTTTATAACTGTCGGGCCCCGCGCTTTCGCCGTTGTGCGCGCCGTCCCAGGGATACCAGTTACCGTTCATTTCGTGGGCAAAACGGAGCAGGACCGGCTTGCCCCACTCTTTCGCCGCCTGGAAAAAAGCGCGGACATAGCTTTCGTAACTCCCCGCCGCGATCGCTTCGAGCGTGCCGGCCGGATCGGTGATCCACGGCTCCCAGGTGATCAGCGGCACGCTTCCGTTGTTGGCGACCTGGTCGGCTTCGCTTTGCGGGAACGGCTCCTGCCAGTGGACGTACCAGAGGACGACGGCCAGTTGCCGGTCGATCTTGGCCTGAAAATCGGCCAGGTTATCCAGGCCGTTGACGAACGCGCCGATGGCGCAGGTTTGGGGCGGGACCGTTGTCGTCGTGGTCGCGTTATTCACCGGAGAGCTGCTGCAACCGACCAGGGGAATGATCAGGGCAATAACGCATATTCTAGCGAAGGTGGACATTGCGGATCTCGAGGTCGGTCTCCGAAGGGCCGACGACCATCATCTGGACCTTGGTCGGCTTTTTGACGATCCCCAGGATCGGGAAGGAGAACTTCTTGAAGACGGCGGCGGAAATGTCCTTGGTCAGGTAATCCTCTTCGAACGAGGTGGCCGGCTGCTCCGGCTTCCCTTTGTCCCAGATCTCGACGCGCAGCCGGGTCCAGTGCTGCTCCTTTTCGATCGTCCCTTTGACCTCGAACTCGAGCAGGGTCGGGTTGGCGATCTCTTCGCGGACCTCCAGGACGCAGCCCAGGTCGGTCCCTTTGCCGGAGAGATAATACGATTCGGCCCGTTCTTCCGCTTTTTCTCCCGGTTTACCGAAACCGGAAAAGAGATGTTTATCTTTGGCCATGGCCAATTTTAGCATATTAACTGAAATTCTCAAAACCAGGGGGCGATATAGAAACGATGACAAGCATTAGCCCGGTCGGGGCCCCTCGCCCCTTAATACAGGTCAAGGCGCAGTGCTCCGCCGCGCCGACCGAGAGTTCGTGGTTTGAGGACGCAGTCGATTATATCGGCTCGATCTTCTCTACCCCTACCCCTTCCGCCGCCGGCTGCGGTTTTATCGGCGAGGCGTTATCGGGCGGGCAAGACGCCGGGCCCGACGTCGACGCCGACAGCGACACGGACATTGACGCCGATTCCGACACCGACACGGATACCGACGTCGACACCGATACCGACACGGATACCGATACCGACGTCGACACCGATTCCGACACGGATACCGATACCGACATCGACGGCGGGACCGATACCGACACGGATACCGATACCGACGTCGACACCGATTCCGACACGGATACCGATACCGACATCGACGGCGGGACCGATACCGATACGGATACCGACGAAGATGGCGGCACCGATACCGACACCGATACCGACACGGACACCGGGCCAGCCTGCACGCCGCACTTATATTCCGACACGACTTTCACCGCCGGGGCGGCCGACTCCAACGCGATCGTCAGCAGCGGCTCGGTCTCACTGGTCCCCGACCAGTCCGCCTGGGTCTGCTACGACGGCAGCGTCCTGCCGGAAACCGCCGGGTGGACGGAGACCGCTTCGATCGGCTGGACGACTAAAGTGACCAGCGGCGGGATCCTGGAGCTGAACAGCGAAGACCTGAACCAGCCGGCCAACTACTCGCTCGATCCGCTTTTCAACAGCACGACCGGCTGGATGGTGCGGGCCAGGATCCAGCTGGTGAACAGCCAGGGCGGCAGCGCCTGTTCGGTCCAGATCCAGGACGATAATTTTAACATCGATTTCCGCTTCCAGAACGACCGGATCGCCGACAACAACGTGGTGGGCCATTTATACATGATGGATCCCCGGCTGAGCTATTACGAATACCTGGTCACAGAGCGGGACGGCGAATACGCGATCTCGGTCGACGGCACGGTCCGGATCAGCGGCACGGCCGCTTCCAACATCGGCACCAGCAACCTCCGGTTCCACGACCCGGCCGGCACCTACGACAGTCATGCTTTCTGGGACTACCTCTGTTATTACAATGGGGGCGACGTTCTCCCCTATGTCCCCAGCGGGACCTACACTTCGGAGATCGTCGATACCGGCAGCGCCGCCAACAACATCGGCAGCGGCGCCATTATCAGCTGGTCGCAATTGATCCCGAGCGGCACGGCGATCTCGCTGGAGATCTGCGCCGCCGACGACCCGGGAATGGCGGGAGCAGTTTGCCAGTCGGGCTTGACGAATAATCTGGGAGAACTGATACCGTCGAGCGTGGTGGGCCGCTATTTGCGCTACATCGTCACCCTGCAAACCTCGATCGACCAGCTCACGCCTCAGCTGCAGGACGTGACGATCAATTACGAAACCTGCGAATAGCCGCTAATATCTAATTAATGATCAGGTAACGGAACGGGATCGACGCCCCAGCAGTGCCATCAACGGTTTTAACGACGAAAGAAACTCCATCATTGATCTGCGACACCTTTAATGCCTCATCGGTATTTTCGTCCGATTCGCCGACCATTAACAGAATAATACTGGAGGCGGTCACCTTGTTATTGGTCACGGTTATCCCGGCGGTCCCCGACGGAACGGTGTTATTGCCCGCCGACATGTTCGCGCCGGCTTGCACTCCGATCTTGCCGGCAAGAATGTAGAGAGCATTGTTCGTGCCGCTCGCTTCCGCCGACACCGCCAGCCCTTTTAACCGTTTACTCCCGTCAAGAGCGAGAAGCTGACCGGCAATCGCCTCGGTACTGCTGGCGCTAAAGTTGTCGACCATACCGGCATTAGTGGCTGTCCCCGTCAAAATGGCATAACCGGCATTCGTGGCTGTCCCCGACAGCGCAGCGTAATCGACATTACCGGTGGTCGTCGCGTAAGCGGCGGTCGACGCGCTCCCTGAGAGCGTCGAATAATCGACGTTGCCGGTGGTCGTCGCGTAAGCAGCGGTCGACGCGCTCCCCGAGAGCGTCGAATAATCGACGTTGCCGGTGGTCGTCGCGTAAGCGGCGGTCGACGCGCTCCCCGACAGCGCCGCGTAGTTCGCCGTGCCGGCCGTGGCCGCGTTATCCGCCGTCACCGCGTAAGCAACACTTAAAATCTCCATCCGTGGGGAGAGCGTTTCGCCCCCCACCGCGAGCTCCAGCCAGCGCCGCCCGGCGCCAAGCTCGCTGGCGGTCAACGGGCCAAGCTGGACAAAATAGATGCCGCCGGAAACTTTGACCTCGGCCGAGGTCATCGTCCAAAGCAGATTGCCCGCGGTTTCGGCGTCGTAAAGCTTGAAGACCATCGCCTTGTTCCCGTTGATCAGCAGGCCGCCGCTGTCGCGCAGTAATCCTTGATAATTAACATATTGCGGCACGGCTGCGGCCGCGAACGCCAAGACCATTAAACCGAGTAAAACCAAAGCCGAACGCTTCATCATAAAGATCACTCTCCCTCGCCGCCTATTTTAACACATCCCCGAATGAAATTCCGCGGCTGAACGCCCGATAACCACCCGTGATCGGCAATTTGCACAATAAGGCGCGCAGCGCCGTCCGTTTTCACCTGATCCACCGGATGCAGGATGCCCTGTTGCGGAACAACCGGGCGGCCGGTAAAGCCCTGACCCACCTCAACACGGTCTGGCAGCTGAACTACTGCGACGTCAAAGACCCGAATAACCTCCGCGATTGGGACGTCCTCTCGCGGCCCGGTGAAGGGGCGCATTATGACGCCCTGAAAATCCTGGAACAGCCGGCCGAACGGCGAGCGGTCCTCCATTACAGCGCTTACCATCTCGGCATGAACGCCGAACATATTGCCCCGCTTCCCGTGCTGCTGACCTACGCTAAATTCCCGAACTACTATCTGGTGGAAGCGCGCGACCTCGGTCCCGGCCTGGGCAGTTACCTGGACCACCTGGGGAGCAATTATTCGTTCCGACCGTATGCGCGCCGGCTCCTGCTGGGGATCACCGAAGGAGGCAACGGTATTTTCCTGACGCTGAACCAGGTCTTGAACGGCTGCCCCGGGAGCCGGGCCTTTGTCGAATCGAGCGGCCAGCGGGTCTTTCTGCTAAAACGGGACGGCCAGATCTGGGGCCGCCGCTTTACCGGCTCCCAGCTGGCCGGCACCAGATTCTCTTTTTTTCTGCCGCAGCAAACCGGCTGGACCCAGGAAGAGAGCGGCTGGAATATTGACTTGCTCCCCCCGCCGCTCCGGATCAAATATCTCCCGGCCCAGCCGCTCGGCCGCCTGGCCGCTTTTTGGTGAAATTTCCCGCCATTCGGCACGATAATCAAGGGTAACCAATTACGGAGGGAGTTGCATGGCAATGATGGCAAGAACGATCGAGGGTTTCCGCCGGGAGATGAGCCGGAGCATCCTGAACTTTTACGCCCGCCGGGGCCTGAGCGGGCCCGATCTTTTCATTTTCGCCCGGAAACTCCAGGACCAGGTCACGCAACTGCGGGGCCAGAACGCGTCCAAAGACGACATTAAAAAAGCCTTGGCCGGCCAGCAGGCCGGCTTGATGGAGTTTCCCCGGCCGTTCAATCCCCAGCCGCTGCAGGACGAATCGTTCCTCGTCGTCAAAAAGGGCGGCCTGATCGAACGCGAAGCCAGCCTGTCGCCGGAGCGGCGCATCAAGTACGTCAGCGAATTGCTGGGCGGCGTCTACACCGCGCTGGTCAACGGGACGATCGCCTCCGAAGGCCACTATGCCGGTTTGGGCACCCGCCTGGAATCGCCAAAACCGAAATTCACCATGACCCCCGCCGACCTGCTGGCCTGCCTGAAAAAATTCGCCGACCGGAGCGCGGAACCGCAGTTCCGTGACGATCCGACCTACGTTACCCTGCGCGAGCAGCTCGCCGAACAGGGCGGCTTGCCCTCCGTCCTGACCAAATTCGCCGGCCTGCACGACTGGACGATCGGCGAACGGATCTTCCTCGCCAAGATTCACGACATTTATCAGATCGCCTCCACCAAGTTCGGCGTGACCCCCGAAAGCTTCCGGCGGATCCTGCAATCGCTCAAGTTCAAGATCATCGTCAACGAGCAATCGGGCGGCGTGATCATCGAGAATTTCATTAAAGGCCGTTTCTTCGGCCTGAACCCGGAGAACGTCATCTTCATGTACCAGGCGCAGCACCCGACCTGGGAGGTCGCCGAGAACGGGGGGTTGCGGCCCGACGCGGCCAACATGTCGCAGGGTAATCACGGCCTGCTGCCGTTCCAATCTAACCTGGAAGGCCAGTGGTTCCGGGTCATACCGGACAGCGCGCCGCGCGGCTACCGCGAGGAGCGGATCACCACTACCGACTACAAGGATTTCCAGGCCAACGTCACCACCCTGGTGGTGGAGAGCGTGGAAGACACCAGCCAGTATGTCCAGCCGTACGACTACACCTACCTGGCTTACGTCGAGAAACTCGGCCGCGAACAGGGTGTCCAGATGTTCATGAAGATCGTCGGCCAAAAAGAGAAGAACCCGCAAAAAGGCGGCTTCCTGGCGGCGGTCACCCAGCCGGACAATGCGGTCGCCAACGCAGTGCTCGAGTCTAACCGCGCGCCGGCCTTAAAACCGCGCGACATCACCAACCTGAACCTGAACCGGAACGCTTTCTTCAACCCTAACGCCGTCGACGACGCGATCATGGAAAGCGGGATGATCGAAGACCTGCATCCGACCATCGAACCGCAGGGGAAAGAGCTGCTGGTCCGGATCGACCCGAAGGTCCCGCAGGGCGACCGCAATCTTTACCTGCGCACCCGGTTCATCAAGGACGACCCGCCCGCCTCGATCAGCAACCTCAAGGACCCGGTCGACATCCTGCCGACGCTTCTTCTGATGCGGCGGATGGAAGACAATCCCGAGGTCGTGAAGTTCGCCGAATATATCGGTTTGCTCCAGTCGGCCGGCGGCGCGATCTTCATCGAACGGCCGTTCAAACCGACCCTGCCGCGCCTGGCGGAAGACGCCCGGAGCGCGGACCAGCCGCTTTCCCTGGCCCTGTTCAACGACCCCGTTTACCTGAACGCCCTCTCGGTCACCGCCCGGGAACACCTGCAGGCCTTGTTCGAGGTCGCCGAAGTGACCGGCTCGCTGGTCCGCGAATACGAGATCGCTCCGGACAATACCGTCTATTTACGGACACTGCCGGCGACGATGAAGGGAGCGGCCGCCGGTTATCAGACCAATTCGCTGGAACGGACCATCGCGTCCGATTCCAAGGCTTACATTGCCCGCGACGGCGGCAAGATCTTTATCGGCCGGCGGCACGATTTCGACGTGATCGACCTGCCGAACAAGCAGTCGGCGCGGGGCGGCGAGATCGTCACCCTGACCCTGAACTTCAAAGCGGTCGCGCCGGCGCGGATCGCGGAGCTGTTCGCTGGTAAATTCCAGCGGGTGCTGGAGCAGATCGCCGATACCGGCATCTCCAACCACCACAACCAGGTCATCGATTATTTGACCGGCCTGCCGATCAGGGACGTCCTGTTCAACAACTCCAGCCGCCTGGCCGATATGGTCGTGGAGCGCTTCTTCCAGGCCTGATATTGCCTGAAATTCCTTCCGTTTTTTGCCGATATATATACGGAAGGATGAAGAAGATATGAGCCCAACCAACATGATCGGTCAAATCGGCAGGTTCCGGACTTTGGTCCGGGAAAAAGTCACGCCCCGCGTCACCAGCGGCTGCGCTTACCTCGGTTTCGCCGATCGCTCCCAGCTCGTCGCCGGCCTGCGCGCCAGCGCCGCCAACCGCCACGACCTGCTGCTCGATTCACTGATCGCCAGCGGCACGATCAAACAACGCTTCACCAAGGATTTAACTTCGCTCGACCAGCTGAGGCCGTTCATGCTCAAGGCGAACATCACCGCCGAGACCGTCGGCGCCTGGGGCGTGGAAGGCCTCGACTCCGCCGCCCTGATCGCCGAGAACCGGACCGTCGTTGCCAAGCTCGGCCGCGGCATCGTTTCCGGCTACTACAGCATTTGCCATTACGCCGGCACGGCGGAAGGCCTGTCCGCCGCCTTCTCGTCCGGTACCAAAGCCGCGAAAGCGGCGGCGGTGGTACTCGGCGTCGGCGGCGCCGCCTGGTTCTTCGGGCTGCCCACCCTGAGCGCGGGTCTGGGGCTCGGCGCCGCGACCGCGCTCTGCGTCCTGGCCGCCAAGTACGGCGACAGCTTCCCGACCCACGGCCTGGCCGGCAAGGTCGGCAGCGTCGCCCGCTTCGTCTCGCGCAAGATCGCCCCGTTCGTCTACGCCATCGACGGCCTGTACCTTGGTTCGCTGGTTTACGACAACAACCTCCGGATCGCCGGCATTTTCGATTCGCTCGGCCTGGAAGGGAGCGTGGCGGTACTGGGCGGCCTCGGCCTCGGCATCAAGACCTGGGTCGGCAAAAAACTCGGCGAGCTGCGCCGCTCCCACGGCGGACAGCTGGACCCCGGCAACCGGCATTTCATGGAAAAATCGATGCGGAGCGCCGCCCTCTCGTCCGCCGCGGAGCTCCACTACATCGGCACCCGCCTGATGCTGCTCGGCGGGGCCGCTTTTTACATCGGCGGCAACGTCATCGCCTCGCTCGGCACGCTCGGCATCGTCCCGCTGGCCATCCCGCTGGCGGTGATCGGCGCCACCGCCCTGCTGCGCGCCCGCCACGACATCGCGGCGCCGGGCAAGGAGGTCCATAAGACCTTCTGGCAAAAGCTCGCGTTCTGGCAAGACGGCTATTACACGGAGAAAAAGCAGGCGGAAAAGCTCGACAACACCAAGATCAACCTCCCGCTCTGGGGCGGGATCATCGGTTTCGGCGCCAGCGCCGTGATCAGCCTGGCCGTGGGGGCGCCCGCCGGCTCCTGGCAGACCGCGCTGCTCGGCCCGATCGGCTTCGCCACCTTCTACGGTTCGCTGGCGACGTTCTTCCTGAACGAACTGCACGGCGCCGGCCATTCGCTTAACACTAACCTCGGCTACATCGCCTCGCTCAAAGCCTCGAGCCGCGACCTGGTCGGCGAGACCGAGAAGAAAAAACTGACCGATAGCGCCCGGATCCTGGCCGTTAACCCGCACACCGGGATGAAAGAGCATACCTACGGGCTCTTGTTCAGCGTCTTGCTCAACCGGAAACCGGGCCTCTCTTTCATCTGCATGTACGATTACATCCTCTCGCAAAAGGACGGACAGGACCTGCCGAACCGGAACAACCACCGGCAGGAGAAACAGTTCCTGGCCGAAGTTACCAGGATCCAGGCCGGGATCTTCGACCTGGCGCGGGGCGGGATCGCCGGCCCGATGAAGCTTGCCGACAAATACCGGCAGCTGATCGCCAATCTCCACGCCCTCTCCCGCCACTACCGCGGCCCGCTGGTCGATACGCTCAACGCCCTGACCGCCAAGAACAAAGGGTGGTTCGAACCGTTCCAGGACGTCGCCGAGTACCGGCGCGCCGCCTTTGAACAGCTGGAGATCAGGGGGGACGAGTTCCGCCAGCTGGCCGACAAGCTCCAGCGCAAGCTGGACAAGGGCTATATTTCCGCCGAGGATTTCAACGCGGAGTGGACCCGCCTCCTCCACTGTTACGATCCCGACCTGGTCAAGAAGATCCCGGTCGCCCGCAAAGCGGTCGCCGGCGACGAACGGAAGGTCCGGAAAGTGGAGAACGTCGCGGCCGGCCTGATCATGCGCGGCCTGACGATCTACAAGGGGTGGTACACCGAAACGGAAGAAGACAAGACCCGCCATCCGCAGGAAGACTGGATCAGCGGCGACTGGACCCAGGTGCCGAACCCGAACTTCAGTTATACGGCGGAACCGGGGACCCTGGCCGGCGCCAAATACCTCTGGGTCCGGGCGGAAGAGGTCATGGTCGACCTGCAAAAGAAGAACCGGAAATACCTTTCCACTTCCCGCTTCGTCTCCAGTGTCGACAACCGGCCGAGCCGCGACGAAGGCTTTGTCGAGCTTACGCTTCCGGCGGACCAGGCGATCGTGGTGCCCGTCAACGGCCGCCAGGTCCCGATCACCAGTTTCTACTACGTGGCGGAAGGCGACCAGAACGCTTACCCGGCGGTCAAGGCCCTGCGCCACCGCCCCGGCGCCGCGCCCCTGCCGGCCGGCTACGAGTTCCCCTACCAGGGACATTTGGCCAATGACGACCTTAAACCGTACGTCTTCACGCCGCCCGCTTTCGATTTCAGCGTGATGATGGACAAGAACGACATCCAGGTCAATTCTTACACCCTGCTGCCGACCATCCTGAAGCGGGCCAAACGGGACAAGTTCATCCACCTGGTCCTGCGCTACCCGGTCGGCGACCGGGCGATCGAGGCCGACAATCCGTTCCCCCTGAAGGAACTCGACCTGAGCAAGGGGGTCGGCGTGATCGACGCCAACATCGAACTGCGTTACCGCGGGAGCGACGGGATCGAGCGGGTCGCGCCGTTCCAGATCGACCGGGCCGCGGCCCACGTCGGCATCAACGAATCAATGGGCTGGAAAGACATGACCGGCGCGGTCGTGGAAATGCGCGCCGGCAAACCGGTGGCTTTCTCCCTGGTCTACAACAAGACCGGCAAGAAAGAAGACGACGTCCTGATGCCCATGCCGCCCCGCGACTGGCCGCAGTATCTCGGTTCGCTCGGCCTGCCGGCCGACGGCCCGGCGGAGCTGAAGATCAACAATTTCACCGCGGTGCCGCTGCGCGACGGCGACCCGGCCTGGCTCAAGTTCTATTACACCGACGGCAGCGTCGGCTTCGCCCGCACGGCGGACGGCCGCCGGCCGATGCTGATGAACAAAGACCTGTACGCGGAGACGGGGAGACCTTAAATGAGCGGACCAATTAACAAAACGGGCAGCGGCCCCCAATATTACAAAGTCGCGATGCTGGAGCATAACCGGCGGATCAGGATCGACGACGTCCGGATCCCGCGCGGCACCTCGATCCTGGTCGCCCGCGGCTGGGACCGCACCCTGCGCGAAGGGCTGAAGATCGACCAGCTGAAACTGCAGGGCCACGACCGGATGATGGGGATGGTCTTCCGCTACGCCGCCGACGGCCAGGAACTGGCCGGCCAGGCGATCGTCGAGCTCGGCCATTACAAAGTGCTCGACCGCGCCCGGCACATCGAAGCGGTGGTCGAGATCGTCCCGTCGGACAAAGCGGGCAAGCTGACCGTGATCGAACGCCGGCTCGACACCACCGGCCTGTCGGAGGACCGGTCCAAATACGTCTACACCCTGACCGACAGCGCGGCTAAACTGATCGAGGCCGAGGTCATCGACCTGGCCTGGATCAAGGACATCGCCCTCGACCAGCACGGAGTAACGGTCAAGTTCGTTACGCCGGGGGTCGAAGCTTCGACCGAACGGACCGTCCGCCTGCCGGCCGCCGCTTTCCGCGACAACGCCGGGAAGCCGCTGTTCGGCAACCCGGAAGCAAGAGTTGCCGGCGCCGGCGACGTCTACCAGAGCCGGTTCTACACGACCGAGACCGAACGGTTCCGGCCGGAACTTGACTACTTCAACGGCAACCTCCGGCTGATCGTCCACAAGGTCGACCGCTACGAGATCGACCTGCCGGCCGGCCTGCAGATCGCCGCCGGGGAAACGGTCAAGATCTTCCCGTCCGGGGTCGACGCGGTCGCGACCGTCGCCGGCCGGGAAGTGCCGCTCACCGTCGGCGAACCGCTGACCAAGCAGCTGCAGGAGATGATCGACCCCAATCTCTCCCAGGTCCAGGAAGGCCAGATCAAATCGGCGATCGGCCCGCAGACCCGTTTCGGGGAAAGCGACAATCTGTCTTCGAATTATCCGCGCGACCCGTACTTCTACGGGCTGATGATCTTCGCCCTGCACCGGAGCGTGGAAAAATGGGGCGAAAATTTTGCCATTAACCGGGCCAAGGCCGTGCGCGCTTTCCGCGGCATCCAGAGCGGCCGGACCCACGTCATGCCGTGGGAGCTGCTCTACAAGGAATTCGCCGACGTCTTCGAGGCGAACGGCGACCACCTGCGCAAGCTCTCCAACTTCGCCGAAGAGATCTGGGGCCCGGGCGTGTCCGAAGACACCCAGATGGAGATGGCTTACTGGCTGAAGGGGATCAAGATGTGGGTCGTCAAAGAAATGGTGGCGCTGATGTCGGCGGAAAAGGAATGGGGCCGCTATGACATCCAGAACACCAAACGCTACGACTATTCCGAGGTCCTGTTCAACCTTTCCGCCCTGCTGGCCAAGACCGACATCGTCCAGGGCCGCTTCCTCGGCCGAAAACCGGTCCTGATGAAGTGGGCGGAAATGTCGGAGATCACCGCCGGACGGACCTGGTACAAGATGCCGTTCGCCAAGCTGACGGAGCTGGCGGCCATCCCGACCTACCTCCTCTCGTTCGGGCACGTCCTCTGGTACCCGGTCGACCTGGCCTATTTCGTCGGCGCCTGGCTCTTCCGGACGGTCGCTTCGTCGGTCAACTACACGCGGCACCTGCTGTCGCTCGGTTACGGTTTCAAGACCGGTTTCTGGAAGAACCCGGCCGAAGAACTGACCATGCTCCGCGGCTACTATAAAGCGGCCATGGACCAGTTCCTCCGCCGCTACCAGTACGGCACGTTCGTTCCAACGGTCAGCGGCTCCGGCGCGGCCATCCCTGACGACTACAAGGCGCTGATCCGCCGCAACGCCTGGGCGACCGGCGTGTCGGCCGTCGTGACCGGCGTCATGCTCGGCCTTGGCGGCCTGGCCTCCTGGCTGGCGCTGCCGCTCGGCATCGCGGCGATCCCGCTCGGTCTTTCGCTCTACGCCAAAGGGTTTAACGCTTTCCGCGGCTGGAAGCGCGGGCTGGTCGCCGCCGGCGGCGCCGCGACCGCGGCGGCGGGACTGGGCCTGGCGATCTTCGGCGCCCCGGTCCTCTGGGCTACCCCGCTGAGCCTGGCCCTGATCGCCAATATCGGGTTCGGGCTTTATTCGCTCGGCCTGCTGGTCAAAGCGCAGTCGGCAATGAAGAAGGCCACGCGCGAAGACGAACTGATCAAGGCCGGCAACCGCCACCAGGGTGCGGTCGATAAGGCCGACCAGGCTAAGCTGGCGGCCGTGGCCGCCAAGCTTGCCGCCGACAAACTGGCCCTTGGCTACAAAGATCTTTATCTGCTGCGCGGCGAACTGGCCGCCCTGCTCCGCAAATTACAGGTCATGGACGAAGCGGGCCGGATCGTCCAGGGCGTGCAGCATACCAACCGGCTCTTCTCCCACCAGGTGATCGACCAGTACGCCGCCCTGGAAATGGCGATCTGCGTCAAGGCCTGCCGCGAACTGGCCGTCGACAAGAACGACCGGCCGGCCCGGGAAGCCCTGCTCTGGCTGCTGCGCGAATCGCGCGAATACCTGGTCGTCGACATGGCCGCCAAGTTCTACCGGCGCCTGAACCTCGACCTGGGCACCCCCAAGACCTTCTCCCAGGCCGTGCGGCACCCCGTCCGCTGGCTGCGCGAATTGCTCGAAGACCTGAACAAATAAACCTGAAATTACCGCCGTTTTTTGACGATATATATCCGGAAGGCAACTACCATGGGAATCATTACAGCAACTAGGAATTTGGTGCGCGAAAACTTCTCGCCGCGGCTGACGCGGTTTTACGCCCGCCTGGGTTTCGCCAACCGCGAGCTGCTCGCCGCCAACCTGCGCGGCCTGCAATTCGACAAGAAGAACAATAAGTACGACCGGGAAAAAGTCATCGACAAACTGGTCAGCGAAAACCTGCTGAAAAAGGGCTTCGCCGGCACCCCGCTCGACAAGCTGCAGCCGCACATGTTCTTCGGCACGATCGCCCGGGAGCAATACGCGAATTTCGCCCGGGAGATCGACTTGACCATTATCCGGGACGAAACGAAAACGGACGCCGACTACCGGAAGAGCGTCGACAGCGTCGACCTGCTCACGAACCGGCTCGCCGGCCTGATCTACAAGGCCGGCCAACCGACCGGGACCGGCAAGTTCGGCGCCGGACTGAGCCTGGCCTTCGCCCTGGGCGCCGGCACCGCCGCCGTGATCGGCCTGTCGCTGGCCGGCCCGTCGTTCTCCGCCCTGGCCGGCGTCAGCTTGGCCCTGACCGCCGCGGCGAAAGTCGTCGGCCGCTGGCTGAACCCCGCTTTTTCGACCGGCAAGTTCTTCCGCCGGCTGTTCTACGTCTCGCTCGGCGCCCTGCTGCTCACCGGCATCCTCGCCATTAAGGAGCGGCAATACCCACGCTACACCAACAACAAAGACATCGCCGTCACCAGCGTCGACAACGAGATCCGGGCCAAGGTTTGCGACGCGGGCGCCTGCCGCGAAGGAACGGTCTTCGCTTACCAGGGACCGGATGCCGCCGGCCGCGCCCGGGAAAGCGCGGAAAAACTGCAGGAGGTCATCAACGAACAGGACCTCTTCCAGGGCGGGATCATCCCCGAAGGGGACAAGATCATCGTCACCGACAACTGGCTGCCCGCCTGGGTCCCGTTCTCGACGACCGAAGTGATCGATATCTCGGCCGAAGGCCTGACCGGGGACGCCCGGCAGAACCGCCTGGTCTCTTTCTACAACGGCCTCTGGTCGTCCGGCATCATGCCGTCGAGCCGGGAGCTGGCTGAATTCGAATTGCAGAAACTGGAGCGGCAGCTCGATTTCCGGCTCTGGCGCGACGTCCGCCTCAGCACCAAGCTGCAGCTGGCCTCGCTCTCCATGCAGCTCGGCGATTACCCCCGCGCCCTCGACCTGAGCCAGCAGATCATCGACAATCGCCTGGCGGTCACTTCGGCGCGGGCCCCGTTCACCGACGAAGCGGTCTTCCTGCAGGCCGACATTTACCGGATCAAGGCGATGAAGAGCTGGTCCGACGCCCATATCGCCCAGGCGGTCCGGCTGCTGCAGCAGCATCAAGGCCAACTGAAACCGGAAGAGAACGGCTATCTCTCCCGTTACGCCTTTGAACTGCTCAAGACCTGCACCATTGCCCGGCAATTTTTCCCGCGCGGCGAATGGGCGGGCAACGAAGCGTGTTCGCCGGCCGCGACCGCCCGGTACGCGGAGGCCGCGACCTTCGGGCATAACCGGTATTCGCCGACGTTCAGCGACAACTTCCTCGGCGTCCGCACTTTCCTGCAGTCGGGCAGCCTGTTTTACTCCGGCGGCGAACTGGCCGCCGCGCGGGAGGAATACCAAAAAGCGCTGGCGCTCGTCGACCTGATCGACGGCTGCGGCAATATCACCGGCGGTGACACCGACCGCAACTGGCGGCTCTACAGCCCGTACATGGCCGACGTCGACCGGGGGATCGGCGATACTTTAGGGCAGCCGTCCGGCTTGCTCTCTTTCGCCGCCCGCTGCGAGGTCGGCCGCCTGCTGCGGGGCGACACGCCGCTCAAGAAATTCACCAACCAGTTCGATCCGACCTTCTTTAAGGTCTTCAAGGCCCAGGCGTACCAGGGCCTGGCGGCGATCGAGATCAAGCAAGCCAAGACCGACCGCGACCACCAGCTGGAGCGGCTGACGTCCGCCCTGCTCCACCTGAAGTCGGCGTTCGAGATCGTCCGCGCCATCCAGCGCGACGACATCTTCCGCTTCTTCACCGGCATGTTCGAGGAAAAACAGACCTATTACGAAGTGCTGGCCGATTACGCCGACCTGAATTTCAGCCTCTACACGCTGGGCGGCGGCAAGTTCGCCGACAAACTGGCCCTGGCCCGCGAACTGGCCGACGAGGTCGCCGGCCAGCGCGCCAGCGAACCGCTCGATATCCCGTACCTGCGGGCGATCCTCCTGAAAGGCGAACTGGCTCTTCTCGACGGTAAAAAGCGCGAAGCGCTCGGCTACTACCGGCTGGTGCTGGACAACATCGCCGCCGCCGAAAAACAGCTGGCCGCCGGCGAACCGCTCCCGCCCCACTACCAGATGCTGCAGGAATCCGCGCTCATCCGGACCGCGATTTTATCTGAAATTAACCCCTAAAAGTAACGATATATATACGGGAAAAGTATATATATGAGCGAAGCCATTAGACCGATAGGTAACCCTGATTACTCCGCCGTTCTCCGGCAGTCCTGGGAGTACTACGCCAAGAACATGATCGACGAGACCGGCCGGCCGCTCGCCCTCCCCGACACCGGCGACATCGACCGCGACGGCAACACGAGCGAGCAAGTCACCTTTTCCGAAGCGGCCGCCTACGTCATGCTCCGCGCCGTCATGATCGGCGACCACGACACCTTCGTCAAGGTCTGGCAGTGGACCCGCGATAACCTGCAGCGGCAGAACCTCGACTACGTCTATACCTGCCCCGCCGAAAAACCGGCCGGCTGCGCCAGCAACTGGTGGCAGATAAAACCCAGCCCTGAATACCAGGACCACCTTTTCGCCTGGCGCTATGTCCCGTCGCTCAACGGCGGCGACCACCCCGGCGGCGTGATCGTTTACAAAAGCGGCGTCGGCGACGAGGTCGTCGACCTGAGCGGCCTGAGCGCCGCTTCCGATGATATTGAGATCGCCGCCGCGCTCGCCCTGGCCGGTTCCCGCGGCTGGGACCCGGCCGGCGAATACGCCGCCGAGGCCAAAGCCATCCTGGGCGACGCCTGGGAAAAATACGTCGTCAAGGTCGGCGACCGGAACTACTTCTTCGCCGGCGACCAGTTCGCCCGGTCGGGCGACATCAACCCGAGCTATTTCCGGCCGGCCTTTTTCCGCTCTCTCTTCCAGCAGATCGACGGCACCCATCCCTGGGCCAGCCTGACCGACACCGTTTACGACACGCTCGAAGCGAGCGGCGACCTCACCCTCGGCGGTAAGCGCGGAAGCAAGAATCTGCCGCCCAACTGGGTCGCGCTCGATTATAACGGCAACTACACCACCAGCGTCCTGTTCCCCGGCGTCGCCGGCGAGCTCTTCGGCCGCGACGCGTTCCGGACCCTGTTCGCCGTCGCCCAGGATTACGCCTGGTTCGGCGATCCGGCGGCGAAGAGATATTTGACCGACCCGCAGGTCGGGCCGCTCGCCTTCCTCCGGTCTCGGGTAAACGACCAGGGGATGGTGATCCCGGCCGGCTTCCACCACGACGGCTCCAGCGTCAGCCCCAACGGCGTGGAGCAAACCGTCGGCTTGAACCAGGAGCATTTCGCCTTCTACGGCGGCTACATCCCGTTCCTCTATTACGCCGGCGAACAGGCCAAAGCGCGGTCGATCATCAGCCGCCTCGACCAGGCTTACAGCCGGGACGGCTACTGGGGCGCCGACAGCCGCGACTATTACAACCAGAACTGGCTCTGGTTCGGCCTGATGCTGACCAACGGATTGCCGGAAGCCGATCCGGTGCTGGCCGCGCTCCAGACGGCCAAAGCGGAAGCCGACCGGCAGATCAACCCGCCGGTGGTGGAAGTTCCCGCCGGTTACACCCTGCAGGTCGATCTCGCCCTGGGCGACTTGACCCCCGACCGGACGCCGGTCCTCTCGCGCGAAGCGGCGATCGCCCTGCTCGATGTTTGCCAGATCAAAGAACTGCTCGCGGCGATCGCCCAACAGCCGTACTCGCCGCTCGACCGGTCGAATGACCGGTTCGCGCAGTTCATCAAGCTGAACCAGCTCGACCAGAAATATCCGCATAAGCTGCTCGCTTATTTCACCAGCCCGACCTCCTACTGGAACAACGTCATCACCCTGCTCTCCGCCGCGGCGCAGAAACTGGCCGAGGCGAACGACCGGGCCGGCACGCTGGCCGCGGTCGAGCAATGCCGGCTCTTCCGGCAGCAGATCGCCCCGCTGACCGGCCTGGCCAAGATCTACGCGCCGCACGACTACAGCAAAGTCACGCTCGACCTGACCGAGGCCGAGCTCCGCTCCCGCCTGCCTAACGAGGGGCTCGCGTTCTACGAAGAAGGCCGGCGGATCGCCGCCGGCGCGATCAACGCGATGTTCGCCGTCAACCGCGAGACCGCGGCCCCCGACTATTACCTGATCGGCAAGGCGCTGCTGATCATCGGCGACCTCTATCTCCAGCTCGACAGCGAGCGCCAGTCGGTCTGCTCCACCGTGCCGCTCAGCTACTACCGGGAAATGGCCGGTTTCTATTACGACCAGGCGGCGGAGATCGGCGAAAACCGGGTCAACATTTTCGACCCCGACGCCGGACTTTTCCAGACGATCGAGCCGGCCGATTACCTCAACGCCCTGCTGGTCAACTGGAACAAAGGATACCTGTCCGAAAGCGAATTGACCGAAGCCAAACTGGCGGTCCACTACCTGCGGGGCGCGGCGCTGGCCAAGGGCGCGGCCATCTATCTCCGGGAAACCGGCGCCAAGGAGATCGACCGGCTGTTCACCGAGATCGCCCGGACCGACGAAGCGTTTGCCCAGCTCGAGCTGGCCGGCGGCGACCCGCAGAACTTTAACCTGGCCTTCGCCCAGGCGACCAAAGCCGACTTGCTCCTCTCGCTCTCCGACCGGGTCAAATACCTCTCCCAGACGGCGGGGTTCCTCCCCGGTCAGGAAGAGGATATCAAGCTCGCTCTCGCCATGCTGACCGGCGGCGACATCGACGCCGTGACGGAGAACGCCGACCGCCTGGTGGAAATAGCCGCGGAGCTCTACCGGCAGGTGCCCGACACTTACTCCTACCTCTACGCCACCGCGCAGGTCAAGCAGATGGAGATCGCCATCCGGCGGGGCGACTTCATCAACCGGGAATTCAGCCTCCTGCGGCCGTTCTACACCAATCCGGCTTTGCTCAGCCAGCCGATCCCGGAGAACGAATTCATGTACATCCAGATGAACTACCTGAAAGCGCTCCTCCTGGTCTCGACCAAGCGGTCCGGCGGCCTGCAGGAAGCCCGCGACCTGCTCAACGAAGTGCTCTGGTCGGCCAACAGCCTGGCCGAGCCATATCGCGCTTACTTCCAGCTCCATGCCCGGCTCAAACTGGCCGAGATCATTGCCAAGATCGGCAGCCCGGCCGAGAAACGCAACTTGACCAAGGTTTTTGCCGAGCTGGAAAAAGCTGCCGACCAGTTGGCAACCAGCGGCCCGCAACTCTCCTGGCAGCCTTACTCGTTCAAGGCCGAGCTCTATCACGAATGGTCGACCCTGATCCGCGACAGCAACCTGGCCAGAGCACAGCAAATGGGCGCGAAAGCCCTGGAAATGTGCCGGCTCTCCAATTCGCCTTATGACCGGACGCTCCGGATGCAGGAGATCATCACCGCATTCAAGCCGTACTTGAACAGGTACGAGCAGTATGTGGTACGATAGGCGGAAAGACCATGGCAATAAATAGCATAAATTTGATCGCTTCACTGACGGCCGCGGCAACCGCCGCCGCCGGACAGAAGCAGGCCGGCCAGCCGCTGCCGGCCGCCGGAGCCGACGGCGCGACCGCCGGCGCGATCAACCCGCCGGTCACCGGCGCGGCTACCCCGGTCGTCGTCTCCCTCGGTTTCGAGGAGCCGGCCGAGTCGATCAACCACTACTTCACCCAGCTGAACATCGTCAACACGATCAACCTGGGCGAGAATATTTCGCTGGCCGCACTGTACGAAGCGGTCCAGTCCGGCGACAGCAACGCGACCCGGCTTGATAACCGGCGGAACGCGCTGGGCGAAAAATATATCCTGGCCTGGCTCCTCGGCCGGACGCTCGGCATACCGGACAACCGCCTGCTGGAGATCATCGGGATCCCGGCCTCGCAGCGCGCCAACTTCGACCTGCTCGGCCGCGCGATCGTCAATCTGCGCGACCACGGCGTCGCCAGCGGCAGGGACCAGTCGCCCCACTACCGCGAAGAGTACTGGCTGCCGCACATCGCCATGGTCCTGGTCAACGAAATGGACAATCCCGCCCTGCTCCCCCAGCTCAAGAACGTGCTGGCCAACGGCAACCACTGGCAGGAAAAGAGCGGCAAGGAACGGGAATACCTCGCCCTGCAGCAGATCTACGCCCAGTTCCTGGAAGGCCACCGCGAACTCGGCCTGATGCAGGCGGAGAACCTGCTCCGCCAGGCGGAGCTCGCCAAAACGCTCGACCCGGAAGACTACCAGGCCAAATTGACGGCCGCCATCGAGATACTGGAAAAGATCGCCGACGCCCGGCAGTTCAGCGCGTTCGAGGGAAGCGGTTCGGCAAGCGAAAAATGCCGGCGCCTGCAGACCAATGACGGCAGCCGCGATTTCAACCGGGCCGACTACCTCCCGCCGCTGATGAAGACCGGGCTGGGCAAGGACCGGATCAACGACCAGCTCGCCCTGCAGCAGACCCGCGAATACATCGCCGGCGCCAACATGATGCTCGGCAAGGCCTACATGCTCCAGGCCAGCGACCTGACCGATTCGGCCGCGGTCCTCGCGGTCATGGAAAAGGCCCGCCCCTATCTGGAAAATATCGCGCCGCTGCACGGCCTCCAGCGCCTGGAAGGGACCAAGGCGCTGGCCGAGAACCTGCAGCTGCAGGGTTACATGCGCAAGAACGCCGGCGGCGACTATCTCGGTTATTTCACGGCCGCCAACGACCTGTTCGCCGGCATCGCCGAACGGCTAGCCGGCTACAACGCTCAGCCCTTGGATTACCGGAATTATTCGACCGCCGCTTACGACGGCGCCACCGGCCGGATCTCTTTCCGCGGCCGGGCGCAAAGCTACGCCGTCGCGCCGGAGCAGCGGATCGGTTCGCTCTGGGCGGCGCAGATCGGCGCTTCCACCGCGCTCCTGCAGGCCAAGCTTTCCATGGTGCTGGCCGGGGAACTGACGCTAAAACCGGCCGCGCCGGTCAGCGCCTTGCTTGCCGGCGCCTTGACGCCGGCCGAGATCGAAGAGCTTAACCAGCCGGCGGGCATCTCCCTTGTCCGCCTGAACCAGCTCCAGCTCAAGCTGCTCGGCCTGGCCGCCAACCGGCTGAAAACTTTGGCCACAGAACAATACCGTTTCCCGGGCGGCACGCCGACCTCCCTCTTCCGGGACGAAGCGCTGGCGGACATCAACATCACGCTGACGGAAAATTACGTCCGGCAGGCGTTCATCCTGAAAGAACAGGGCGACGCCGCTTACGCCGACCTGTTCACCAAGGCCAAGGAGCTGATCAGCCAGATCCTCTCCGGCGAAGTCCTGTCCAGCGAACAGACCGTGGCCGTTGCCCATCTCTGGCAGGCCAAGATCCTGCTGGTCGAGGCCGGCGGCAAGCCGACCCGCACCACCATTGCCGCCGTGCTCGCCGCGAACGATAACAAGAGCGGCGCCGCCGATCATATTAAAGCGGCGATCGACGGCGGCAAGCTGTTCGGCATCGTCCTCTCTTCGGCGCGCCAGACCTACGCGGACATCCTGTCGACCCTCGATGACATGGACGGCGCGGAGGCGCAGCTCGAGCTCGCCCTGGCCGCCTACCCCAATAACGTCGAGGCGCTGGCCGCCCAGGCGGATATCCGCAACTGGCGCGGCATCCAGGAAGGCGCTAACGGGGCGATCGCCCTTTATGACCGGATCCTGCTGACCTATCCCCATCATCCGCTCACCCTGCGGGTCGAGCTCGGCCGGCTCGAGGCGAACATGCGGCTCGGCGAAAAATATTCCGCGGCGGACATCGCCAAGCTGGAAGAACTTGTCCTCACCCGGGTCCTGAACCGGGAAACCCCGGGTTCGTTCCTGATCCCGCGCGCCATCGAAGACCTGATCGAGGCCTACAGCACCGACGAGAGCCTGCACGGGCGGATCATCGTTATCGCCAACACCCTCCTCGGTTTGACGGTCGATCCGGACTGCATCCCGGAAAAAGACGAGGATAAGGCGCCAGAGAACGCCGCGCGGGCAGTGCTTGCGGCGGCGCTGGAGCCGTTCACCGGCGAGCGGCTGCCGCTCCGCTTCCGGGCCAAACTCTACCTCAAACTGGCCGAGGTCGTCTCCTGGACCAAGGTCAAAGTGGGCGGGCAATGGGAAAAACGTTACCAGGAAGCCGTTGACCTGATCGAAAGAAGCATCCCCACCGACCTGGCTGCGGTGATCGACGGCGACCGGGAACTCGGCTTGCTCCGGCGGCTCCTGCTGGCGGAGCTGGCGATGCGCCGGGAAGAAAAGATCCTGACCGAGACCACCAGCCCCCTCTGGAACGAGATCATGGCCAGCGGCGAACCGGACCTGATCGCCCGGCTGATCATCGACCAGGCGGAAGGTTACGCCTACACCAAGGATTTCGCCGGGATCGTCGCTTTTGCCCGGCAGTACCTGACGGCCGACGCCGCGGCGAATTATGAGAGCGCTAAGCTGGCGGCGATCCGGGAGATTTTCCGGCTGAAAGGCCGCCTGGTCAGCTTTGAGAAGTTCAAATTCACCCTCTGGCAGAAACTGGCCGACGCGCTCAGCTGGAACAAGGATTACGCGGCGGCCGCCGGCGAACTCACCCGGATCTTGGAAGTGATCGGCGGACAGGGCCTGCCAGAGACTTTCGTCACTAACGTCCGGGCGCGCTCCCATGTCGCCCTTGGCGATCTCTACAGCTACGATTGGGACGGCAAGGACGTCGCCAAGGCCCGTGACCACTATCTGGCCGCCATCGCGCTGCTGGCCTCCGACCTGCAATCCGCGGCGATCAGCGGCTTCTTCAACGGCACCGCGACCGAACTGGCCGACACCATCATCTCCGTTGGCGGCTCCGAGCTCCGCAAAGAGACCCGGATCGCCCTCGCCTGGTCGCTCTTCGGCCTGGGCGAAGTCCGCCGCTACGGCGAAGGGCTGAAAGATTACGACCAGTCGTTCCAGCTCTACCAGGCGGCGCTGCGGACCGCGGAAACCGTGCCGGAACAATCGGACGACCGGAGCCTGCTGCTGACCCGGATCAACCTGGCCCTGGCCAAGCTCGAGGAGACCGAGGGGCATATCGACAGCTCGGCCGGCTACCTGGCGGCCGCCTACCGGGAATTAGCCAAGGTCGAGAACCCGACCGCTGAACTGCAGAGCGAGTTCAACGCCTCGCACCTCAACGTCGCTCAGCGGACCGACCCGCGCCTCGCCGCGCACACCACCATGATCGACGGCTACGACGGGCGCGGCGAAACCCAGCTGACCCTGAACGGCGAACTGCCGCTCGACGTTTTCGGCGGCAGCTTCGGCCGCGTTATGCGCGGGCTCCACCTGACCGCCGAAGAGCAAATGGACTTCGGCCCGGGCGGCGGCAACCTGTACGCGTCATACCTCGGCGGCAAGTTCTATTTTGACGCTTACGTCCCCGACCTGCCGCTGACCCTGGGGCTCGATGGCAAAGTCTACACGGACGGCAGCGCGCCGGGGATGCTCTTCTTCCAGCGGCCCGACCTGCGCCTGACCGGCTCGTTCTGGAACAAATATTTCACCGCCGATCTGGCGTCCGGCCTCTACACCGACAATGTCGACCAGAGCTCGGTTTACCTCTCGGCCGCGTTCAATTACGGCTGGACCGATTCCCGGTGGACGCAGGGTTTCCGCTTCCCGTACCTGGAGTACAACCACTTCCGCTTCGGCTATAACGGCGAAATGATGCAGCGCGACCAGGTCGGGCTCGGCATCCGCTACGACGTCGAACTTGCCGACTGGATCAGGCTCAACGCCCGCCTCTCCGGCCAGTATCTCTCTACGCCGGCCGCGGCCCCCCATCAGCGCGACATTTTCGGCCTCGACCTCGGCGTCGGCGTCGATATCCGGATCTGGAAATCCCTGATCCTGGAGATGGACTACAGCCGCCAGCAGAACGCCCTCTACCCTTTGAACCAGTACGACCTCGGCCTGACCTGGCAATTCTGATTTAACTGAAATTCCCTCCGTAAAGTGACGATATATATATGGAAAGTCAGGCCCATAGGAGGCAAAGCTAATGGCAATGGAGAGAACCATGAGTGTTCCAATCACGCAACCGCGGACGATCAGGACGGCCGTTAACGATTTCCGGACCAGGGCGTTGACCAATTCCCACTCGCTCGGCTCCGGCAAGAAAGCGTTCGGCTTTGGCCTGCTGACCATGGTCGGCATCCCGAACCCGAGCCTGGTCGGTTTCACCGCCGCCGCCTACGCCCTCGGCAAGGTCGTGGGGGTCAGGGGCGAACGGGCGCTTGTCGGCGAGATCATTGAACTGGCCAAACAACCGAACGGCCTGGCGGAATTGAAAGCAGGAATGAACGATCTGCTGGACGTTGCTCAGCAGGAACGTTTGACCATTAAGCTGGAGAAACAGGGGGTCGCGATCCGCGATCTCGGTCTGACCGTGCAAAGCTACCGGGAATTGTTCGGCAAGCCGCGCCTTTGGTCGCTCGGCGCCGGCAGCCAGATCGTTAACAAGGTCTGGCTCGGGGTCGCCTGGGGCGCCGGTATGCTGCCGGTGCTGCTGGGGACCCAGCCGCTCTCCGCCGGACTGGTCTTTTGCTCGCTGCTGACCGGCGTCATGCTCGGCGCAGCTAAGATCTGGGGAACGATCCGGGAGAACGGCCACGTTAAGAAACTGGCCGCCCTGGTCAAGACCGACCAGGACAGGGAGAACCTGAAACAGCTGATGAAAGACGAAGGATACTCGCCGGCGCTGCAAGCGCGGCTGACCGCCAAACTGAACAAGAGAGGAGTTAATTTATGAGCGATATTCTGGATTACATCGGGAGCATATTTTCGACCCCGTCGCCGTCGGTTTCCGCCTGCGTCGCCCCGGCCGATTCCTGCCTGGCCCGCAACGGCCTGCCGACCTACCCGACCTATATCAACCCGTCCCCGGCCGACGTTTACCTGTCCGCGTTCGCGGAGGGCGTCACCCTGACCTGGACGCCCGAATCGCAGCCGGCCATTATCAACGCCGACGACTCTTTTGCCGGGATGAAGCTGATCTGCAAGTTCAGCACCGGCAACGTCGAGGCCGTGCCCGACGAGAACGGCAACCTGGCGATCAGCCACACGCTGAGCGCCCCCCTCTCCAGCCCGGTCATGTGCGACCTGGTCTACGAAGATTGCGACGGCAACAGCAAGACCCTGCGCGACGCCGTCACCCTGTACGGCCCGCGGGTGATCGACGATTCCCAGACCAACCTTGACCAGTGCTATTACAACCCGTCGCCGATCATCGTCCCCGGCTACAGCCTCGACGTCGAGAACCTGGCGGCCGAGCACGAAGAAATATATGAAGGCGACACCGTCCGCCTCTCGTTCCCTGTCGCCGGCATCACCGAGTGCGACGGCAGCGCCGATGAACTGGCCGTTGCCATTATCGTCGACGGCGCGGAGTACGCGCCGGCGATCGACGGCGACCGGTATTACGCCGATGTCACGCTCGCCGACAACCTGCCCGGCGTCCCTTATAAAGCAGCGGTCAGGGTCATCGACAACAACCCGCTCCACAGCGGCAGCCAGGCGGTCTACAGCGACGAGATCTCGATCTACGTCCAGAGCGCTGGCAGCAGCACCGACCTGCCGTCGGCCACCATTTCGTCCAACCTGGCCTACAGCTACCACGCCGGCGAGACGGCGACGGACATCACCTGCTATTCCGACGATCCGGACGCGACCTTCGCCTGGTCCGTCACCCGCCCCGGCCCCGACGAAGACGAAGCAGTGGTCCAGTATTTCGACGGCGCGACGATCGCCTCCTACACTTTTGACCTGGAAGGCGATTACGATTTCCACTGCGAAGTGACCGCCGGCGACGGCGTCACCCAGAACCACGAGATCCGGTCGGTCGGCGTTTACCCGGCGGAGACGGTTATCCCCGCCGCTTCGATCATCGCCCCGTTCTCGGGGAGCACCGGCGAAACGATCACCTTTATCGCCGGCGACGCCGATGAGGGGACCTACGCTTACGTCTGGAACTTCGGCGACGGCAACAGCGCCGCCGGTTCGCTGGTCGACTACGCTTACACCGACTCCGGCACCTATACCGTCGGCCTGACGGTTTCCCGGCTCGACGATCCGGAGGTCTACAATACCGTTACCCAGCAGGTGACCATCGCCCCGCCTGCGGTTACGCCGCCAATCCTGTCGCTGATCGCCCCTTACGCCGCCCACGTCGGCGAGGCGGTCGAACTGAACATCGCCAGCGCCGACACGGCGAACTGGGACTACGCCTTTAATTTCGGCGACGGCACGGCGATCGCCGCCGGCATCAGCGCCAGCCACGCCTATGCCGAGCAGGGGACCTACACCATCCAGCTGACGGCCACCAGCACGGCCGATGCGGCGCTCCAGTACAACGTGACCCAGAGCATTTCGATCGTCCCGGTCGAGATCGAGCTGCCGGCCCTCTCCTGCGTCGTCCCCTATTCCGCCCAGGTGGGCAGCACCATTATGATGAGCGTCGCTTCGCCCGACGAGGCGAATTGGGGCTATTCCTGGCAGTTCGGCGACGGCGAGGCCGTCAGCGGCACCAGCGTCACCCACGCTTACGCCGATCAGGGGACCTACACCGTCCGCCTGACCGCCGTTTCCCTGGCCGACCCGTCGATCAGCACCTATATCTCCCAGGCGATCGCGATCGTGCCGATCAGCGTCGCGCTGCCGGCCCTTTCCCTGCTCGCCCCGTACGCCGCCGAAGAAGACACCAGCGTCGCCTTCAGCGTGGTCTCGCCGGACACGGCGCACTGGACCTACACCTTCCAGCTGGGCGACGGCAGCGCCGCGCAGACCGCCACCATGGTCAACCACACTTACGCCGCGGCCGGTAAATACACGGTCCTGCTGACCGCCGCCTATAACGACGATCCGACGATCAGCTCCACGATCTCCCACATCATGACGATCGTGCCGCACGGCGACCCGGTCCCGTCGCTGGAGCTGAGCCCGGGGATGGGGGCGGCGCCGCTCACCGTCACCGCCGACGCGACCGACAGCTACGCCACCGCGGCCGGCGCGGCGATCACCAATTATTTGTTCAACTGGGGCGACGGCAGCGCGGAAGAGTCGAGCGCAACCGGCGTGCTCAGCCACCTGTTCAGCTGCTCCGGCAGCTCGTGCGCCTATACGGTCAGGGTCACGGTGACCGACAGCTACGGCGGTATCGCTAACATCACCGCCACGGTCAGCACCTGGCAGCCATAAGCCCGGTATGTTCGGCCTGAGGATCAACCGGCTGGTTTGCGGCGGCGCGAACTCAAAACGCGTCTATACCGCCCGCCGCGGCGCCCTGGCGGCCTATACCAACCAAGCCGGCCGCGCCGAGAACCAGGACGGGTTCCTCGCCCTGAAACGCGGTCCAGAGCTGTTTCTCGCCGTCGCCGACGGCATGGGGGGACACGCCGGCGGACGCGAAGCTTCCAAGTTTGCCCTCCAGACGCTGCAGCACTCTCTCGCGGCCGGTTCCACCCCGGACAACGCCCTGCACCTCGCCAACCTTAAAGTCATCGACGCGGCGAAAACCGACCCGGCGCTGGCCAAGATGGGCTCAACGCTAACCGCCGCGCAGATCACCGGCGGATCGCTCCGGCTCTGCCACGTCGGCGATTCGCGCGCCTACCTGGTCGACCGGAACGGGACCATCGACCTGTTGACCCGCGACCACAGCTCCAGCTTTGAGATGTATGAGCTCTTTACCCCCGGCTTTGCCCTGCCGCGCCGCGATCCGGAAAATGTCTACGAGATCCTGCGGACCCACAGCCGCTCTAACCCGATCTATAGCTATCTCGGCCTGTTGAACACCGAAGTCTTTACCGCCGACCATGGTTTTCCCGTCGGGGCCCGGCTGCTCCTCGCTTCCGACGGACTTAACTACCTCCCCTACCGGGAGCTGAAAATGATCCTGCAGGGGAAAATGAATCCCAAACAGACGGTCCTCGCCCTGATGAAAGCGGTCCGGACGGTCATGGAGCCGCTCAACGCCGCCGGCATAGCCGCCGATAACGTCACTATTCTCCTCTACGAAAACCGGTAAATTGACTGAAATTTCCCCCGTTCTTTGCCGATAATAATATGAGGCAGGTGTAATCTGCCTGTTCGTCAAGATATTCAAGGAGGAGACCATGCCATTGTTAAAGCAAATAGACAGGGGGATGAGCCGGCTGATGACGTCGCAGCATCCCGCCCTCAGGCTCGTGGATCGCGTCGGCAGAAGGATGTTCGGTAACGGCGCGGAACGCCTCGGTGAACGCCTGTCCTACGGCGGGATGATCCCGCTCGGCCCCAACGGCCGCCTCAAGATCGAAGAGCTCAATCCGCAAGCCATGATGCTGGAAGCGCTCGGCAATAACGGCGGCAACGTCGGGCCGAAAGTTTCCGTGGCCGGCGTGCAAGCCCAGGTCGCCGACCTCCAGCTCGCCAATAAGCAGATCGATACTTATCTCGAAAAAACCACCAAACCGGGCGTCGGCAAGAAATGGCTGATGTACGGGCTGCCCGCCCTGCTGGTAACGGCGGCCAAGACCGCCCTGCTCCCGCTGACCCTGGCGGTCCCGTTCTTCTCCAACGTCGCCCTGGTCGGCCTCGGCAGCAAGGCCATGATCACTCTTGGCGTCCTGGCCAATAACGCCATCCCGGGCGTCGGCCTCGGCCTGCTCCTCGGCGTCGCGATCCACCTGATCGCCCGCGGGGTGAAGAGGTCCTCGGCCGCCGGCCAGTTAAAAAAACTGCTGGCCGATCCCCATACCGCCGAGCTCCTGGCCAAACGGCTGGTCGAGACCGAAAACCTCGCCCCGCTCAAGGATAAACTGGCCGCCGCCAATCCGCAGCTCCGGCAGCTGATCGACAATATCATCAAGCAGAAGCTGGTCGTGCCGCCGCCCGCTCCAGCCCCGAAAACCGACCCGACCGACGGGACCCAGAACCTGGATACCGGCGACATTAAGCCGGTCGGCCCGTCCGCCCCGCCCGCGCCGCCGGTCGATTTTACCGGCAAGGTCGGCGGTTACACCCGGGTCAAGCAGATCGGCCAGGGCGGCTTCGGCGCCGTCTACCTGGTCAAGAACGTCGTCACCAACGAACCGTTCGTCGTCAAAGTGATCGATTTCGACAAGAAGATCGCCGAGCTCAAGTCCGAGGGGAAATCGGGCGAGGTCATCCGCAAGGAGCTGATCGACCTGATCCTCCGCTTCGAGCAGGAATACCGGATCCAGGCCAATTTCTCCAAACCGCCGGTCAATCAGCATCTTTGCCCGTCGGTCGACACCAATATCTATACCCTGTTCCCCGAGTTAGCCCAGGTCTCTTCGGTGGAAGCGCGGACCTCCGACAAGTTCAAGGCCTCTTTCGCGCCGGAACGGGCTACGGGAAAAGAGATCTTCATCGTCAACCACCTGGTCCCGGACAAACCGGGCTCGGACAAGGGGGCGCCCGAACTGAGCATGGCGCTTAAGCGGAAACTTGACCCGGCCGACGCGATCGAGCTCTTCCTGCCGGTGCTGCAAGCGCTCGGCCAGGTCCACACCGAGTACCAGGCCGCCCACCGCGACCTGAAGCCGAAAAATATCCTGCTGACGGAGAACCTGTACGGCAAGGAGATGCTTGTCATTATCGACTGGGGGATCGCCAAGGATGTCGCCCGCGAAACCCAGCTGACCAGCGCCGACAAGCTGCCGGGGACTTTCGCCTACATGCCCCCGATGGAGCATTACAGCGTCCCGGCCAAGACCGACACCACCCTTTCATATAAATGGGACATCTACCAGATGGGCCTGGTCATACTGGAAGCGATCACCCGGACCAATCCGCTCCGCGGCAAGAGCCTGGAAGAGCTGGTCCAGTTGCAAGCCAATCCGAAACAGATGGTCAGCGGCGTCCCCAATGAAGCGCTCCAGGCGATCCTGGCGAAAATGCTGGCGACCAAGCCGGAGGATAACTACGCCTCCATGGCCGAAGTGGTCGCGGCGTTCGAGGGCTTAAAACTGGCGCACGAAAAGACCGAGTTCGCCGATTCCACCACGGGCGGCCCGGCTCCCAAGGGACCGACCGGCCTGGATGACGGCTTGGGCGTGCCTCCGCTCCCGCCTGTGCCCAACGTTCCGCCGCCGCTGCCGCCGGTGGCCACCGGCATTCCGCAACCGAACACCGCCACCGTGCGCGACGCGCTGGTTTACCTTTCGGTGATCAACACGCTCCTGTATGTCGACGGGAAATCTCTGACGGGAACCCAACTGGACCAGATCAATCTCGATCTGCTCCGGGTCCTGGAAGCTTATCCCGATAACGGCGATATTCAGCTCCAGTACGGCATGCAGCAGGCGAAACTGACCGAACTGATCAGCGGAGGTACAATATAATGCCGGTCAAATTTGACAGGATCGACCGCAAGTTCCTGGCCGGGGTCAGGACCCGGACCCTTGCCCACGCCACCTGGCGCGGGCCGCTTCTGCGGATCGCCGAACGGGTGCTCAAACCGATCGCGACCGGCCAACAGGCCGTTTCCCGGGAGATCAAGCTCGACGCGCTCCGGCTGCAGGCCGAGATCAACGCCGCCATGCGCAAACTGCCGCTCGAACGGCCGGCCCTGGTCGTCAAGGCCAAGACGCCCGAAAAAACGGGCGGCGAGATATTGGGCGAACCGTTCGTCGGCGAGATGATCGGCGGCGGCGCTGAAGGCCGCGTTGCCGAGATCAGCGCCGGGAATGCGGCGTCCGCCGGTTTGACCGGTAACGGGGGAAGGTCCAATAACGAGGACGCCCTCCTGGTCGCCCGCTATTCCACCGCCGACAAGGACCAATTCCTCCTCCTGGTCGCCGACGGTCTCGGCGGCCACGGCGACGGGGAAAAGGCCTCAGCAGCCGCCGCCGCGTCGTTCCGCGCCGCCTTCGCTCTGGCCCCTGATTTCCGTTTTGTCGACGGCCTAAATGCCGCGGCCAACAATCTGGCCACCCAGAAAGCCGAAGGGCTGACCGACAAACAGGCCGCCACGACCGTCGCCGCCATCCAGATCAACGCCACGGATAACCGGGCCGTCGTCAATTCGCTCGGCGATTCGCGTGCGTACCTGTTCCGCGACGGCGAGCTCTACCTGCTGACCCGCGACGGCATCAACCTCGACAATTTTTATCAGGCGATGAAAGATCAGCCCGGTTTCGCCAAGGACTACCCGAACATCGCCGCCCTGTACGCCCACCTGGCCGGCGAAGGGCTCGGCCGTTTCGACGCCCTGCGGGCGCCGTTCGCGCCGCAGCTCGCCCGCCTGATCGACGCCGCCAGCCGCGACTTCCGCGATTCCCGCTCGCCGCTTGCCGGTTCGCTGATCAACAACGCGGTCGGCGCCAGCAAGCCGTTCGTTATCCTGCCCGAAACGGCGCTCGAGCTGAAAACCGGCGACCTGCTTATCCTGGCGACCGACGGCGCGTTCGAAGCGGTTCCGTCGTTCGACGCCCTGGCCGAAATCATCCGCCAGAACCAGGGGAAGGCCCCGGCCGAACTGGCCGACCTGATCAACGCCGCCGCCCAGAAACAGGCGTCCGACAACCAGACGATCGCCATTTACCGGCACGGGGAAGTGGTCCTGGAAGTTTCCGAATCGATGGAAATTCACGAGCCGCCGGCCGCTCCGCCGGCGCCGGTGCCGGTCCAAAAACCGGTCGATCTGCCGCCGGTCCGCGAAGAGAGCTGGGCTCCCCCGCCCCCCCAAGCGGCCGCCGCCGACCCTTTGGCCCAACAGATCGGCGCCTTAAGGAGCGATCTCCTGCAGGTCGCCGAACCGCTCCTGCAGCAACAGACCGTGGCGAGAAACACCCTGGAAAAACAGCAAAGATATTTACTCGGTCTGCAGCAGGAACGGCAGCTCAAACTCGACAATATCGAGCTGCAGGTCACCCTGGCGCGCGAACACGCGGAACAGCGGATCAAGCACCTGAAAGACGCCATGACCAAAGCGATCGACGAGCGCCGCGCCAAAGTGATCGAGGAGCTCCGCGGGATCTGGCAGGAGATCGATCCCGAAATACTCGCCAAGCGGGTCTCCGTCATCGACCAGGAAGATCCCGAGATCATCTCGATCCGCGCCCGCTACGAGTCGAAGATCGCGGCGACGACCACCGAAGCGGCGGATTCCATCGCCTTGCTGTCCAACCAATCCTCGCCGATCTGGCGCGTGGTCGGTTCCTTGGCGGCCGAGATCAAAGAACAGGAAGCCCTGGTCGAAGCGGCGCACACCGTCGCCGGCGCGATCGCGGACAAGATGCACGACTACGAAGCCGCCCGCGGCGCCCTCACGGAGATCAGCGAACGGCTGGCCAAAGCCGCCGGCCTGGCCGGTTCGATCAAGGATTTTCTTACCGCTTTAACGCCGGTGCCGGCCGCGGAAGAAGACGCGCCGACCGCCGTCCGGAACATACCGGCCAAAGCGGCGGCGGAAGAAGACGCGCCGACCACGGTAATGCCGATCACGAAATGGAAAGACCCGGACGTTATCCGGATCTTAAACACCACTATCACCATCGCCGAAAAAGCCAAAGTGCTCGGCATCCTGGCCGGCCAGGGGAACAAGGAAGCGGCCGCCGCCCTGCTTTTGCCGGAGTTCCAGGTCTGATAAGGGATCCTCACTAATGCCTACCGTCGAAAGATTGGGCCGGATCAAGGCGTTCTTACAGCGAGCCGGCGGGCAAGCCGAAAAACGGCTGGCGCTCGGCCGTTTGGCCGCCCTCCCCTATGACGAAACCCGCCCGCTCGAGCTCCGCCGCGCGGCGCGCGACCTGACCGTCTTCACCGCGGAACATCTCCAACTGGAAAAGCTCGATCCGGTCAGCGTCGCCGACCAGGCGGTGGTCGAGCTGGAACAGCTGCGGCAGGAGGCCGAAGTCCTCCGGCTCGAGCTCGACCAAGCCAAAACCAAACTTAACCGCCTGGAACGATATTGGGAGGGGTTCGATCCGGTCCTGGTCGACACCATGCGCCTGATGATGCAACAGCTAATCAATAACGTCCGCTCCGATCCGAAGCTGGCCGAAGCAATGAAGCCGGACATGATCCGGAACATCATGTTCACCGCCTATGTCGCCCTCGATAAGGCGTACAAAGCCCATCAGCCGGAAGAGGCCGACGTGATCCTGCGCGACCTGCGCGCTTTCTTCGATTTCCACGGCTTGACGATCGAGCAGATCGACGAGCTCCTTGACCACCGGGAACGGATCGCCTCCCTTTCGGGGTTGGAGCCAGCCGAGGCCAATCAGCTCCTGTTCGAGTTCGGCATATTCTTCAACCGCTTTTTCGACCTCCAGCCGGAACAGCGCGAGTGGCTCTTTTCCACTTTGAAAAAGACCGAACTGCAGGACGAGGAGATCGCTAAGCTCCCGTTCCCGGAACAATTGGCCGCGCTGAGCTACCCGCTCAGCGCCGACGTCCGGCAGCAGGCGATCGGACGGATGGCGTTGCTTCACCCCCATGAGATACTTGATGCCGTCTATTCCCCTTGCGAACCGGTCAGCAATGCCGCCTGGACAGTTCTCACCAAACGGCTCCACCTCTGGCTGGAGGAGATCGCCCGCGGCGACAGCGATCTCGACAAGCTGAAGGCAGAAATCCGCTCCTTTTCGCCGGTCGAGATCGGGTATGTCCGCGAGCTCCTGCAGGAGCGGATCGTCAAATCGCCCGACGAGAAACCGGAGATTGTCAATCTGGCCAACCAGCTGCTGGGAACGATAAAAAAGAGCTGGTTGGGCAAGTGGAAGATATCTTAAAAAACCTCGAGTTTTAGTGAAATTTCCCGGTATACCTGTCGATAATCATATGGATAGGAACGGTCCGTTCCAGGACCGTCCCCAGGAGGAAATAAAATGACGGAAGTTACTTATATCAATCGGAACGGACAGACGGTCGGTCGGGAAGTTTATGATCCGGCAACGGGCTATGGCGCCAGTTTCCCGGCGGAAGGGCCGGCGCCGCTTGGCGTCGTGAAACCGCGGTTCACTGATACGATTTCCCTGGCCGCCACCGTGACCGGCCACACCAATGCCGGCTCTTCGTGGTTCTCCGACGCCGTCGATTTCGTCGCCAGCATTTTCAGCACCCCGGCCCCTTCGCTTTCCGCCTGTGACAACGGGACCGGCTCCGTCGGCGACGAATGGCCCGACGGCGGCATCCCCATGGACACCCCGGACACCGACGGCGACGACGAGTGCACCGAAAGCGGCGCCTGCATCACCGACGACGGCGGCGTGATCCTGCCGACCGACACCGACGGCAACCCGATCCTCCCCGACGACATCTGGTTCTCGATCGAAGGCCAGGGGAGCTTCTTCCAGGAAACCCCGGCGATCCTGATGGAATCCGGCTACATCACCGGCCAGAACCTGCAAGACCTGACCCTGCGGGTCGAGCTCGGCACCGACTCCACCCTGATCGACACCATGCCGGCCGACGGCTGCTTCGACGGGATGATCAACATCAACCAGCTCAGCGACGAGGATATCGCGAACGGCGTCCCCGGCTGCCCGGAAGACGGGTACGAGACCTTCACCGCCTGCCCCAGCGATGAGAGCAACCGGCTCCGCGTCTATGTTGCAGGTTACACAATAGAAGGGTACACTTATGTAGGGGGCGAGTACCAGATGGTCGACTCCGTGACCGAAACGTTGACCAACGTCGAAGAGCTGTTCGCCGACCTGGACGCCGGTCAGACCCTCCCCGTGGTCTGCGGCGACAGCCCGACCCCGTTCATCATCCCGATCCCGGCCTCGTTCAACGAGAACGGCGACCTCTTTCTTAAATTGCGGTTCAACCTGATCGTCGACGCGCGCGAAGCGGACCAGAGCGCCGCTTTCCAGACCAAGCTCGGTGTCAGGATCAAGGAGGCAGAGTAAAACATGAAATATTCCAGGATACTGGCCGTCGCGCTGGTTTTGCTCGGCGCCGCCCTGTCCGTGGCGGCGTCCGCCATTACCGACGTCACCCCGGCCAATTCGGTGATCAACCCGAATAACTTCACCGTCGCGTTCGCCGACAACGCCAACGCGCGGGTCCGGTTCTACACCAAGAACGTTTCCGTCGGCTGGACCGCTTCGACCAATTCCGCCCTGCCGGCCGGCGCCACCTGCTACGGCCTGGCGCTCAATGACGCGGCCGATAAGTTATATGTAAGCGTCAGCGGCAGCACCTCCGAGGTCCGGGCCTATTCCCTGACCAGCAACGGCCTGCCGACCGGTTCGCCGGTCAAGCTGACCGGCGCCTACTGGAGCCCGACTTCCTCCACGCCTGCCGGCCTCGCCGTCGGCGGCCAGAACCGGCTCTTCGTGGCGGACAAAGGGGTCGGCTGGTTCCGCGTGTACAACACGTCGACCAACGCCTGGCTCGGCAACGTCACCGACCAACTGGCCGGCAAAACGAACCTGTTCGACATCGCCGTGACCCCCGGCACCGCGTCGTACAAGATCTACGTCTCCCGCAAGACCGAGGCGGGCGAGATCTACGTCTACAATTATAATAGCGGCACCATCACCTACAGCAAAAAGCTGACCGGCCTCACCTACCCGACCTATATGAAAGTGGTCAACGGCAAGCTTTTTGTCGCGGTCAACGGGACCGACGGCGCCGATCTCAAGGTTTACAGCACCAGCGACGAATCGCTGGTCGGCACCGTTAAATCAGGGGTTACGGGCAGCTACGGCTGGAACTCGTTCTTCGTTTCGCCCGACGGCGCCTGGCTTATCTTCAAGAAAGCGCACAACTCGGCCGAGACGACCAACGGCCTCTACAAGCAGGCCGTCGCCGGCATCTCCGGGACCACCACCGCCGCGCTGATGAAGACCACCGCCTTCAAGTCCGACGGCCTGGTCCTGAACCGGAACCTTTACCAGATCGGGATGAGCGACAGCCCGACCGGTCTCTTTAACGGCACCGCCACCACCGACGCCGACGTCGCCAACGACGCGCCCGACGTTTCGACGCTGACCATGTCGCAGTACAACTACGACAGCACCGCGCTGGCGACCGGCGCGACCGCCAAGACCGCCCAGGTCCGGACCCGCGCCTCGATCGTCGATCCGGAAGGGGGCAACGTTAAGATCACTTTCCGCTACCGCTCGGCGGGGACCGGCGCCACTTTCACGCTCGGCCCGACCGTGGAAGTCGCCTCCGGCGCCGTCGCGGAAGCGGTCCTCCCCACCGCCACCGCCACCTTTGAGAACGGCGGTTACGAATGGGGCGTCTCTTACGAAGATCTGATCGGCCAGGGGAACAACGGCGACGTCGTCGGCTACGGCAGCAACGGCTCCAGCGCCGACTTCGTCATCAACGTCCAGCCCGCCCCGACCGTGACCAGCCTTGAACCGGCGGTCGGCGTCCAGGGGACGACCCTGACCAACGTCAAGGTCCACGGCACCAATTTCCAGAGCGGAGCGACCGTCGGCTTCAGCGGCAGCGGCGTCACCGCCGGCACTGTTACATTTAATAACGCCACCCAGCTGACCATCAGCTCGGTCACGATCACCGCCGGCGCGGCCGTCGGCGCCCGCAACGTCACCGTCACCAACCCGGACACCAAGACCGGGACCCTGACCAACGGGTTCACCGTCCTGCAATCCGGCACCGCCCCGGTCGTCACCGGCATCACGCCGTCGATCGGCCAGCGGGGCACCACCGTCGGCGCGGTCATCACCGGTTCCAACTTCCAGACCGGCGCCGCGGTCGCCCTGACCCGCAGCTCCAGCACCATCACCGGCACGGTGACTTCGGTCACCGGGACGCAGATCAACTGTTCGTTCGACCTGCCGCCGACCGCCGCGGTCGCCCTCTGGAACGTCGTTGTGACCAACCCCGACACCCAGACCGGCACCCTGACCAACGCCTTCAGCATCGTGGACAACCTCTCCGCCGTGCCGACCGTCACCAACATCTATCCGCGGCGCGGCCCGACCGGGACGGCCCACACGATCAAGATCATCGGCACCAACTTTGCCAGCGGCAATATCGCCAAATTGCAGTCGCCGACGGCGCTCACCCTGACCGGCCTGGTCGTCAATTCACCGACCATGATCACGGCGACGATCCCGTCGACCGCGGTGGTCGGCATCTGGCACGTTACCGTGACCAACACCTACGGCACCTCCGCGCCGACGGCGGCCGACACCTTTGAAGTGATGAGCGGGACCGAAGTCCCGGCCACGCCTTCGCAGGTAGTTAACCTGAACGCGACCGACGGGGAGAACACCCAGTCGACCGTCACCTGGACCAACCCGGCCGACGGCGACATGGCGCTGATCGAGCTCCGGCGCTTCACCGGCAGTTATCCGACGGTTTACAGCTCGACCGGCACGCTGGTCTATTCCGACATCCCGGCCCCGGGCGCCGCTCTCAACCAGGTCAACACCGGCCTGGTCAACGGCACCACCTATTACTATGTCGCTTTCATTAAAGATACTTCCGGCAACTGGAGCGCGGTCGATCACGTTTCTCCCGAGGTCAACGCCGACACCGGTACGCCCGGGGTCGTGATCCCCGACACCATTTCGCCGGACGCGGTCAGCAACCTGACGGCTAACCCCGGCGCTTCCGCCGGCGAAGTCAGCCTGACCTGGACCGCCCCCGGCGACGACCACATGGCCGGCACGGTGGCCGGCTACCAGGTCCGCTACGCGACCAGTAACTCGCCGTTCGCCAATCCGTTCACCAACGACAATTTCGCGACGACCGGTACCACCTACGACACCGCCGCCTGGAGCGGTCTGGTGGCCGGCGGCGCGACCGAAAGCCGGGTCCTGACCGGCCTGCCGTCCAGCCCGATCATGCCCACCTACATCTGGGTCGCCATCAAGGCGTACGATGAAGTCCCGAACGTCGGCCCGCTCGGCCAGAACAGCACGGTCGAAACGCTGGTCAAGGATTCTCTCCCGGTGCCGACCGTGACCCGGATCTATCCGAGCCGCGCGCCGAACACCGCCGCCACGCTGATCGTGATCGAAGGGACCAACTTCGTCAGCGGCGCGGTCGCGAACATCCAGACCTCGCCGGCCACCGCGCTGACGGGAACCAGCATCATTTCCGCCACCAAGATCCTGGCGACCGTTCCGGCCAGCTTAATTGCCGGCACCTATCATATTACGGTGACCACCGGCGGCGGCACTTCCGCCCAGACGGCGGTCGACACCTTTGAGGTGATGAACGGGAACGAAGACCCGACCACCCAGGCGCAGGTGCTCAATTTCAACGCCGCCGACGGCGAGAGCGCCCAGTCGACCCTGACCTGGACCAACCCGGTCGACAACGACATGGCGACGATCGAAGTCCGGCGCTACACCGGCGCCTATCCGCTCGCCTACGATCCGACCTCGCCGGCGGTTTACAGCGAAGGTCCGGTCGAACCGGGCGCGACGCGCAACTTTGTCGACACCGGCCTGATCGACGGCGTGACCTATTACTATGTCGCGTTCATTAAAGATACTTCCAATAACTGGAGCATCGTCGACTACACGACCCCTGGCGTCAACGCCGACACGGCGCTGCCGGGAACGGCCCCTGTCGACCCGATCTCCAGCATCAGCATCACCCGCGAAGGCGAGGCCGCCGGCAGCGGCATCAAAGTGACCTGGACGACCGACCCGGCCGGCCTGGGCGTGGACATTTACGCGCTCACCTGCACCGCCGATACGGGCACCGGCGACTATAGCAGCTACTTTACGACCGACGCCGCCGCGTGGACTAAGGTCGCCGACAATGTTACAATTGGGACGTACTCCATCCCGAGTTCCGTCGGCACAGGAACCGCCCAGTACTACAAACTCATCACGCACGGTGCAACCTTGGTCAATAGCGATCTAACAACCGAAGTGGTCGGAAAATTCGATATCGCGGTCGGAACTGAACCGGAAAGGTTCTTTGTGTCTATCCCTCTGGAATTAACTGATTATTCCTTAGAAAGTGCTCTGGGAGGGCAAGTTCAGAACAATGACTGGATCGGCAAGTTTAATGACTCCGAAGAGATCGTGCAAGGGTCAATGTTTACGAGTGGAAGCTGGCAAGACTTCCCGGTTGTGCCCGCTGTTCCGAAAGTTACCAACATTGAGCTCGGCCATGGTTACGGATACTTTACTTCCACCTCAAGGTTCATGACCGTGGTAGGTAGATTACCGGAAGCCAACTTCTCAATGACAGTCTCTGGCGGCCCTTCTGCTAACCCTAACTGGATCGGCCAGCCATATCCTGTACCGGTCGCTTTGTCTAGCGCTGGTTTGAACAGCACAAATTATTCAACGAACATTGCTGAAGCATCTAGGGTGTTCCGCTTAAAAGGCAATGCGGAAGCCGAAGGGGGAGCTGCAGGACTTGCATTCCACAAAGAAGAAACCTTATGGACCGATGGAAGCTTTATGGATGCGTCTTCTCTTATGCTTAAGCCAGGCAAAGGGTATTATTTGAGAGATCTTGTCAATTCGTCTACCAACTGGCAAATGGCCAGGCCATACTAGGTAAGGAGGGAAAAATGTTAAACAAAATGAAAAATATTCAAAGGTTAGGAGCGCTCACGATCATCGCCCTTCTCAGTGTGGTTTTGCTGTCAAGTGAAGCGATGGCAGCTACTGGCTCTATCACTATAACTGGGATCACTAACCATTCTGGGGCTGCTCTGCCAGTTGGCGCCTACGTGCAAGTTATCCAATCAACTGACAGCACCATTAGCGCACCTGGAACCAATGGTCTTCCTACCGGCAATGACACCATTGTTGGCACGGGAACTATTAATCCAGCAGGCACTTTTTCTTCCGGTTTTAGCATTACAAACGGCACTTATTTATATGTTCGCGTGTGGGAAACATGGAATGGCTCTGGCTCGCCGGCTACGGGGACTTATTATGGGAATCCTACTAGCCCTCAACTTTACAGCAGCGGCTATTCCAATACATATACTCCCGCCGGTTTTGCCACCAGCCAGCGTTTAGCGCCGACCATCACCAAGTCGGTCACCACCCTGTCGCCTTCAGCGACACAGGGGAGCAACGCTTCCAGCCAGACCTTTACGGTCGGCAACAGCGGCACCGCGGCCCTGAACTATACCATCAGCAAGACCCAAACGTGGATCGCTTCGGTCGCTCCGGCCAGCGGCGCGATCGCCGTCGGCGGCGCCAACCAGACGATCACCGTCACTTATAATACCTCCGCTCTGGCGGCCGGTACTTATAACGACACGATCACGATCACGGACGCCAACGCGACCAATAACCCGCAAACCATCGCGGTCACCCTGACCGTCAATCCGCCGGCGGCCTTCAATTACACGCTCGGGGTCGCTCCGGCCAGCGGCACGGTCCAGCAGGGGAACAGCACTACCCCGGTCGTGACCGCCACCCTGACCAGCGGCACCACCACCTCGGTCGCCCTGTCCGCCACCGGGCAGCCGGCCGGCGTGACCGTTAGTTTCGCGCCGACCAGCATCAGCCCGACCGCGTCCTCGAACATGACCATCGCGGTCGGCGGCTCCGTCCCGGTCGGCACCTACCCGATCACCATTACCGGTGTCGGCGGCAGCGTCACGCGGACCGCAACCTATAATCTGACGGTCAGCTCCACGCCGGTCGTGACCCCGACCATCACCAGCATCGTGGTTAAAGATACGACCGTGACCTCCGGTTACGTCTACGACACGATCGACATCATCGGGACGAACTTCACCGGCAGCGGCTCGACTTCCGCGCCGTCCGGTTGTTCGGTTGAACTGATGTCGCAGGGCGGCTCCTACGTCACCCTACCCGATTCCGGCACCAGCGACATCGTCTTCTGGTGGGATGCCGGCAAGATCCAGGTCCTGGTCCCGCACGTGGTCGGTACGACCTACACCGTCGCCGGCACGGCGACCATCCGGGTCACTACGCCGAGCGGTTCGGGCACCGGCACCTTCACGATCCTGCCGAAGGTCTACAACGTGACGCCTAACTCCGGCTCGGTCGGCACCAGCGTCGCCATCACCGGCACCGGCTTCCATGGGACCGCCGCCAGCAACAGCGTCAGCTTCAACGGGACCAGCGCCGCGGCCTCGGCCCTGGCGCAGACGTCGTCCAACGAGACGCTCACTGTCGCCGTCCCGACCGGCGCGACCACCGGCCAGCTGCTGGTCAACGTCAACAGCCAGAGCTCCAATGCCAATTACGACTGGGCGCCTTACGGCCAGGTCGTCTTCACCGTCGCCGGGACAGTCAGCCCGCGGGTGACCGGCATCGCGCCGGCCGCCGGCGAACAGGGGATGACCATGGACGTCACCATCAGCGGCGCCGACGTCACCTGGAGCGGCGACATGGTCTCGGCCGTCCACTTCAGTAACCCGGGCATCACCGTTAATTCGGCGACCGGCAGCGGCACCAGCATCAGCGCCAATATCACGATCGCGACCAGCGCCGCCACCGGCGACGCCACCGTCACGGTCGACGGCGCGAGCGGCTCGGCCACCTTCGCCGTCAGCACGGCCGGTTCGGCCCCGATCATCGTCAGCATCAGCCCGAGCGCGGCCCCGGCCGGCACCCGGGTCAGCGTGACCGGCGTCCGCTTCGGCGCGGCCCAGGGTTCCAGCTACCTGGCGTTCCAGAACATCGTCAGCAATGTCTCCTACAACGCGGAGATCGTCAGCTGGAGCGACACGGCAATTATCGCCATCATCCCGCGGCTGGCAGCCGCCGGCACCTACGAAGTTAAGGCGACCAGGATCGCGGTCGTCGCCGGCGCCGTCACCGCCCAGCAGTCGAACACGACCGGCTTCCAGGTCACGTCGGCTGTCGCGGGGGGCGATATCGCCACCATCTACCCGAACCCGTTCAACCCGAACGCGCAGGTCGTCACCATCGCGGTCAATAACCCGACCGGCGCGACGAACCTGGGCGTCTACATCTTCGATATGACCGCCCACCAGGTGGCGAAACAGGCGCTCACCGGCACCAACCAGACCACTTGGGACGGCAAGGACCTGAACGGCGCCCTCGTCGGCGACGGCGCGTACATCCTGAGAGTGATCAACGAAGATACCAAGACCATGATCGCGAGGGGCAAGATCCTCGTGGTCAAGCAGTAAGGTGAAATTCATGAAGAAATATTACGATATATATACGGGAATGATAAACATGAAGAAACTTATTGCGCTCATCATCATCGCTCTCTCCGTCGCTACCGCCGCGCTGGCCGAAGGGTACGTTAACGACCCGATGTCGATCGGCGTCGGCGCCCGCGCGCTCGGCATGGGCAAGGCCTATGTCGCCATGGCGGAAGACGGCGACACCATTTTCATGAACCCGGCGGGCCTCGGCCGCATCGCCACCCCCAAACTGTCCAGCATGTACTCGTCGCTGATGGGCGACGTCAGCTACATGGTCGTCGGCGGCGTTTACCCGTACGGCGAGAAAGCGGCCATCGGGGCCGGCTACATCGGCTCCTCGGTCGCGGAGATCCCGCTGACCGACGCGACCGGCGCCTCGCTCGGTTCCGGCCGCTGGGGGAACAACATCATGTTCCTCTCTTACGGTACATATTTAAGCCAGTTCGGGCTCAAGCTGGACCGCGACGTTCTGGTCGGCGGCAGCTTCAAGTATTACAGCGTCGGCGGCGACGGCACCGGCGTCAGCACGGCGGCCGGCTCCGGTTATGATGCCGACGTCGCGGCCCTGGTCCCGGTCACCGAATCGATCATGGTCGGCGTCAACGCCCAGAACATCATCCCCGCTTCCATGGGGGGCAAGATCACCAAGTCGAGCGGCCAGTCGGACAACCTGCCAGCCACGATCAAGCTCGGCACCAAGGTCAACGTCCTGGGCCAGGACGGCACGGCCATTTACGCCAACAACGCCCGCAAGCTCTACGCCCTGGCGGATTACGATTACTTCCCGGGCGGCGCGCGCAACGGCGAGACCCACCTCGGCGTCGAGTTCTGGCCGGTCAATAACCTGGCCCTGCGCGTCGGCAGCGACAACAGCAGCCTGACGGCCGGCGTCGGCGTCAAGGTCTCCGGCGTCTCGTTCGACTACGCTTACCATCCTTATAATGGGATCGGCGACAACACCACCCATTACTTCTCGATCGGGTACCTGGGCGAACCGCGCAAGCGCGAGCTCAAGATCACCCTGACCGAGCCGAAGGACAAACAGGTCATTTACGAAGACCAGGTCCCGGTCAAGGGGAAGGTCGAAGTGATCGAGGGTGACGAAGGGAAACCGACCGGCCCGCTGACGATCAAGGTCAACGGCGCCAACGTCGCCGTCGCTCCGGACGGCTCTTTCTCGGCCGTCGCTCCGGTCAATAACTACGGCAAGAAGCTGGTCCAGGTCGAGGCCTCCGACAGCGCCGGCACCACGGCGTTGATGGAATCCCGGCTGGTCCGCCTCAACTCGTTCGCCGACGTCCCGGATGGTTACTGGGCCAAGTCGCCGATCGAGAACAACGCCACAGTCGGCCTGGTCCAGGGTTACCCCGACGGCAACTTCAAGCCGGAACGGGCGCTGACCCGCGCCGAGCTGGCCACCCTGCTCGTCCGCGCCAAAGGGATCAAGATCCCCGACGGCCGCGCCCGGCAGGCGTTCAAAGACGTGAAGCCCGATTTCTGGGCGGCCAAGTACATCGACATCGCCCAGCGCGAAGGGCTGATCAAGGGTTATCCCGACAAGACCTTCCGCCCGAACAACAAGATCAACAAGGCCGAGGGGATCGCCGTCCTCGTCCGCTTCGACCAGGCCAAGTTAGCCGAAGTCGACAGCAAGCCGTACTGGGACGTCTCCACCAGCCACTGGGCGGCCAAGTACATCCAGGCAGCCAAAGAGAACGGCATGCTCAAGTACGTCGAACGGAACCGCCTGCGGCCGAAAGACGCCCTGGTCCGTTCCGAATCGGTCGAGATGCTCGGCAAGACCAATCTCGCCGGCGGCAAGATCAAGGATCTCTACACCTGGGAAAAAGGCTTCAAGCCAGGCACCGAGACCCAGCCGACGATCCGCGGCGCGGTCGACAACGTCGCTCTCAATCCGTAAACCGAGCCTAGTTTAGTCAAACAAAGGGGGTTGACCTCAGGGTCGCCCCCTTTTTCTTTTCCTCTACGCGTAACATCTCCTCACTACTCACTACTCTCTAGCGCATGCTCTACGCGGTAAGTAGTTAGGAGTAAGGAGTGGCTATCGCTCTTCCAGGCTATCGATCAGACCGGCCAACATGCGGGCGATTTCTTCTGCCTGATCGTAAAGAGAGCGAAAAACATCAGGGCCAATCTTTTTTCTCCTTAATAAGATCTCGATTATCGGTATGCATTCATGCAGCGATCCCCGGCTGATGAAATAGAACTGCTTTTTTTCACGGTAATGGGTGCGCCCGTTGGATTCAGCAATATTAAGCGGAACCGACAAAGCCGCCCTTCGCAATTGGTCTTTAAGCGGCGCGTAAGCCCTGTCTTGGACCTCATCACAGACGAAAATTGCTTTGTCCGCGAAATCAACGCTTTTTTGGTATACCGCCAATTTTTCAAACAAAAACATGGGAATCCTCCTTGTGCATGCCTAGTGCAGTAAATGGTAAGGAGTAAGGAGAAGGAAGATGCTAACGCTCTGTCCCCTCACTCCTATCTATTCACTCCTCACTTCCCCTCCCCAGCAATTCCATTGCCACGCTCACGCTTAATATTGTGTAGTACATTTCGACACTAAAACGAAATTCCTCTTGGTTTTTAACGATAAAAAGGAGTGAGGCTGCCGCCTATAGCCGGTCCGAGAAAACCGCCATGGCAGAGGGTTTACGCGGCCGCTTTACTGGTCTTGTTCGGGGGAAAATAAGCCCAAATTAAGTGAAATTTCCCGGCCAACTGGCCGATATATATATGGAATAGGAGTGGGTATCCGGTGATCCGGGTATCCGGAATGAGAAAATCCAGGAGGAAAAAAAGATGAGCGTTATCGACTATATTTCGAGTATTTTCTGGACCCCGTCCCCGTCCCTTTCGGCCTGCTCGCAGGAAAGCAAGGACGCCACCTCCAAGGCGGTCGTCCCGGCGAACGAGGAGCCGATCGCGCTTGGCCGCGCCGATCTTAACGCGGTGATGGCTTCGATCGATCCGAAGTTGAACGAATGCAGCCTCAAGGAAAAGAACCCCAATCTCTGGCTTGCCGTGGCCAACTACCTGGTCAACAGCAAGTACCAGGCGCTCAAGATCGGCGATACCGTTTTCGGGGCCGCCGGCAACATGTCCGGGGTCGACCTGCAGGTCCGCGACGCCGTCGCCGGCCTCAACGACAACCAGCGGCTCGAGCTGGTCAAGGCGCTCGCCATCGCCCTCAACGCCGCCCACGGCGCCGACGCCGTCCTCTTCAGCAATCTCTCGGCCGCCGACCAGAGCAGCTACAATACCCTCTGCTCTTCCAGCGAACCGAGCGGCCTCGCCTACTGGACCATCGTGTACAGCGAGCCCGGTTATCCGAAAGCGGTCAACCTGAGCGGCGTGACCAAGCAGGGCCTGCTCAAACTGATCGCCGAGATCAAGACCAAGTTCCCGGCCGCCAACGCCGGCTCCATGGCTTGTTCGGCCGAATCGGTCGTCTCCTGCCTCAGCTCCGGCACCATCGACGCCGCGACCCGGCAGCAGATCCTGACCCCTTACTATCCGTTCTCCCAGATCTGTGAAATGACCCCGGCGGGCGGCAAGCAAGGCCAGGAACTGACCATCACCTTTAACGGGTCAATGACCGGCATCCTGGGCGAGAACAACGCTCTGGCCCAAGAGTTCGCCATCGATTTCGGCGCCGGCATCACCCCGACCTACGGGACCCCGGTCACCAGCAACGGCGTAGTCACCTCCCTGCCGGTCACCGTCCAGATCGATAGCGGAGCCGCGGCCGGTTCCCGCAGCGTCCTGATCAAGTTCGGCGAACTCCTCCTGCAGACCCTGCAGAACTTCAGCGTCACCGGCGTCCGGAAACCGCAATGCGCCGACGGCCTCGATAACGACCGCGACGGCAAGATCGACGGCGACGACCCGGATTGTTCCAGCGCGACCGATAACAGCGAAGCGGCACGGGTAATTGAGCCGCCGGTCGGGGAAGACGCTTGTGCCGGCAAGACCAGTGTCATGCTCTCCGGCTGCTGCCGCAATAACCCGTCAGCGGCCAGCTGCCAATAAGGAGGAAAATTGATGTCAGACTTAACTCCATTACAGAGAGCGCAAGTCAAAGCCAGCATGTACCTGATGGATACCATCAGTTACATCGCCAGCGCGATGTCCAATCTCTCCGGCCAAAGCGAGTGCGAGGCCCGCGGCACGAACTGCGACCGGGTCTGGAACGGTAACGATCCGGCCAGGCAGAATTTGCCGACCTATCTCAATCCGCAGGTCCGCCGCCAGCTGCCTGATATTTTCCCGCAGGCGACGGCGTACCAAACACCGAACTCGGTCGCGTCCACCCTGCTGACCGACGACGCTTCCAACACCGACCTGAACGGCGTGCTGCCGACCCTCTCCAGCTCCTCGCTGAGCGCGGAAAGAAAAGGGAAGGCCATCGCCGGCTTCTATCTGCTCGACGTCGTCGGCTACATCGCCAACGCCATGATGGGCCTGGGCGCCGAACCGGAATGCGTCGAAGGGAACGGCATCAGCACGCCCGAGTCGGTTGCCGTTTGCAACAATATCTGGAACGGTAACAACCCGGAAAACAACATCCCGACCCAACTGACCCCGAACGCCCGGGCGGTCCGGACCCTTTTCCGGTTGGCCGCCGCCGCCGACCAGGTCCAGCTCCAGACCCAGCTGGAACAGAGCTATCTGACCGACGTTAACAACAACGTCGACCTCAAGATCGCCCTTTGCAACATCGATCCGACCGAGGCCTGGTGCCCGGCGATCAACGGGGTTTCCCCCGACACGATCACCCGCGGCACGGCGCCGGTCACGGTCGACATGACCATTACCGGCGTTAATTTCCCGGCCAATCCGGTCGTGGAGATCATGCTGGGCGACCAGCTCGACCCGAACCTGACCCCGGTCGCCGGTTCCGTCGTCCTGAGCGAAGACAAAAAGACCATCACCCTGAAGGTCGAGGTTAAACCCGAGGCCGCGATCGACGACCCGGCCACCGCCGAAGTCGAGAACCAGCGGCTGATCCGGGTTGCCAGCGCCACCAACGGCCGCCTGCAGGTGGTCTTCACTTCTTCCCTGCGGGTCCTGGCCCCGGTCGTTGTCCCGCCCCCGGTCGTCACGCTCAACACCAACTGCACCGACGGTCTTGATAACGATCGCGACCACAAGGCCGACGCGGCCGACGAAGATTGCGACGCAGCTAACCCGAACCCGGCCGGCGAATCGACCGCCCTGACCGGCTGGCAGCGCGCCGCCGACGTCGTTTACAACATGCTGCACGGTTCGCTGACCGTTGAAGGGGGACACGTTACCGAACCGTCCGTCCCGCTCGGCCAGGAGCCGGCCGCCGACGCCGAGAACCTTAATGTCACGCTCCGGCTCGGCAACCCGAACGACCTTGACCCGACCAACGACTGGGTCACCATCTTCGGACTGAGCAACCCGCTCGTCAATTGGAGCCAGCGGATCTGGGAGCTGCAGTTCAACCTGCGCGCCCAGTACGAGGGCCGCTACACGCTCGACGCGCCCGACACCAACCTCGGCGCGCTCGACGTCAATATCAATAACCGGCTCCACCTGATCCCGCACGTCCCGGTCGACATTTACGGCGGCTATAATCTGAACGGCGGCGATTATGCCGAGCAGAACCGCTGGTACTTCGACGGGATCACGCACCAGACGACCGGCGGCCTAGCGGCCAACTCCGACTTCGGCACCCGCGGCCTGCTCGGCCGGGTCTACGGCGAATACCGCCAGGCCTGGTTCACCTGGGACGAAGGGGTCCTGCCGGAAGGTTCGTTCAGCGGCCGGAACAACTCGGTCTGGACCGGCGGTTCGCTGACCCTCGACGTTTCCCAATACTCCACCAGCAAGTGGGCCCCCAGCATCACGGCGAACGGCTCCTACAGCCCGTACGCCCGGTTCGCGGTCCCCGAGCTGATGCCGGGCATGGACGCCTACTCTTACGAGGGGGCGACCGGCTGGAGCGCGGGCGGCAATATGCAGTTCAACCTGCTCCAAGTTCCCTGGTACGTCGCCGCCAACTATTCGGCCTTGAGCCGGGAGAACTGGGCGGACCAGCAGAACGTCAGCGGCAGCGTCGGCTTCAACCTGGGCAACTACCGGGGCGGTAAGTTCGACGTCACCGCCGGCTGGAGCGATAACTTCTCGATGCTTTACGGCGGCGAGAACGTTTACGGCAACCTGACCTACACTTTCGATCCCTCCTGGTTCCGCGGCGCCGACGCCTTCTCGGTCACCGGCAGCTGGGGCCAGCTCAACGGCGCCAATTACGGCGGCGCGTCTGCGGGCATCGACATCCTGAAACTGATCGTCCCGACCGAGCAAACGCCTCCGGACAACAACCGGTAAGCGGCGTTTTCCCTGCGGCCTGTTAAGGGCCCGCCTCACGGCGGGCCCTTTTTTTATGCTATAATTTCTCCATGAACTCTTCGGAAGTCGCCCAAAAAGGCCTCGCCGCCCAGCTCGCCGCGCGCCAGCTCGCCGTGACCCCGACGAAAGTGAAAAATTATGCCCTGGAACGGATGGCCGCGGCGCTCGAACAGAACGCCCGGACGATCCTGGCCGCCAATTCGCTTGACCTGGAAGCGGGCGACAAAAAAGGTCTATCCCGGGCGCTGCTCGACCGCCTGGCGCTGGACGGCAAGCGGATCGCCGGGATGATCGAGGGGCTCAACGCCGTCAAGGCGCTCCCCGACCCGGTCGGCGAAGTGCTGGCGGAAGGGAAACGGCCGAACGGCCTGAAGATCAAGAAGGTCCGCGTCCCGCTCGGCGTCATCGGCATCATCTACGAAGCGCGGCCCAACGTCACGGTCGACTCGGCGGCGCTCTGCCTCAAGTCGGGGAACGCGGTCATCCTGCGCGGCGGGAGCGACGCGATCAAATCAAATATCGAGCTGGCCCGGGTCATCTCCGGGGCAGCCCACGACGCCGGCCTGCCCAAAGGGTGCCTCCAGCTGATCGAGAATACCGAGCGAGCGACGGCGGAAGAGCTGATGGCGGCGCGGGAATACGTCGACGTCCTGATCCCGCGCGGCGGCCGGAGCCTGATCCAGTCGGTCGTTAAGAACGCGAAAGTCCCGGTCATCGAGACCGGCGAAGGGAACTGCCACGCGTACGTCGAAAAGAGCGCCGACCTCAAGATGGCAACGGAGATCGTCTATAACGCGAAAGTGTCCCGCCCCTCGGTCTGCAACGCGATCGAGACGCTGCTCATCGATCAGGAAGTAGCGGCGGTATTCATACCGCCACTTTTTGCCAGACTGAAGGAAGCCAAGGTGGAACTCCGCGGCGATGAAGAGGTCAGGAAGATCGATCCAATGGTTAAAGCGGCAACGGAGGAAGACTGGTCAACGGAATTTTTGGCGCTGATCCTGGCGGTTAAGGTCGTCTCCGGCGTTGAGGCGGCGATCGAGCATATCAACAAATACGGGACGAAGCACTCGGAAACGATCGTTACCAAGGATAAGAAAGCGGCAGCCAGGTTCCAGGCGGAGGTCGACGCAGCGGCGGTCTACGTCAACGCTTCCACCCGCTTTACCGACGGGTTTGAGTTCGGCCTGGGAGCCGAGATCGGCATCTCCACCCAAAAACTGCATGCCAGGGGACCAATGGGATTAGCGGAATTGACTTCCTACAAGTACCTGGTGGAAGGGAACGGCCAGGTCCGCGCATGAAACGGATCGGCATCATGGGCGGGACTTTTAACCCGGTGCATAAGGGGCATTTGGCCCTGGCCATGGCCGCTCAGGCGCAATACGCCCTCGATGAAGTCGTGTTTATCCCCTCCGGCAACCCGCCGCACAAGGCGGCCGGCACCGTGATCGACAAGAAATACCGCCTGGCCATGGTCAAGCTGGCCATTAAAGGAAAAAAGCGCTGGTCCGTTTCGCGGCTCGAGGTCGACCGCCCCGGCCTCTCCTACGCGGTCGACACGTTTTCCGCGCTCCGGCAGAAATACGGTCAGCGGGCAAAGCTCTTTTATCTCATGGGGCTTGATTCGCTGAATGAGATCCGCGGCTGGAAAAAGCCGCTCGAGCTTTTTACGCTTTGCGAATTCATTGTCGCCACCCGGCCGGGGACCAGGGGCCGGATATTGCTGAAAGAGACCGACAAAGTCCACTGGCTAAAGCTGAAAGAAGCGGTCTCGGCTTCGGAGGTCCGCCGCCGGCTCAAAGCCGGTAAACCTGTCAGTAAGTTCGTACCGGCAAGGATCGCCGCCTACATCAAGGCGAAAGGACTATACCAATGAACGCTTTACCGAATGCTAATAAGTTTATCCTCCCCAACGGGGTCCGGATCGTGACCGAGGAGATCCCGACCATGCGCTCGATCGCCATGGGGCTGATGTTCAATGTCGGCTCGGGGAACGAGCTCCCCGCCGAGGCCGGCATCTCCCACTTCATCGAGCATCTGATGTTCAAGGGGACGAAAAAGCGCTCCGCGTTCGACATCGCCCACGCCTTAGACGCCGTCGGCGGCAAGATGAATGCCTACACCAGCAAAGAAGTGACCATGTACTACGCCGTCGTCCTCGACCGCCACCTCGACGTCCAGATCGACGTCCTCTGCGACATGATCATGAACTCGGTGTTCGACCCCAAGGAGATGGAGACCGAAAAGGGGGTCATCCTCGAGGAGATCAAGATGTACGAGGATACTCCCGACGAGCTGATCCACGATTACTTCGCCGAACAGATCCTGCACGGCCATCCGCTCGGCGCGCCGACGATCGGCCACGCCGAGGCGATCCGGGCAACCGGGCGCGACGACATCGTCAGCTACGTCAAACGCTTCTACTCGCCCCAGAACCTGATCGTGTCGCTGGCCGGGGCGATCCCGCCGAACGTCATCGAGCTGCTCAAGCCGTACCTGGAAAGTTTTAACGGCGGGCCGGTCCCCCATTTCCAGCCGGAGCCTAAGATCGAGGGGACGCTCGCTCTGAAGTACAAAAAGACCGAGCAGACCCATCTCTGCCTCGGCAGCCGGGGACCGTCGCAGCTGGGTGAAGACCGCTTCGCCTTTGCCGTCCTCGACAATATCCTGGGCGGCAGCATGAGCTCGCGGCTCTTCCAGGAAGTGCGGGAAAAACGGGGGCTCGCCTACTCGATCTACGCCACCACCTCGCCGTTCCGCGATTTCGGCCTGGCTTACACCTACGCCGGCACCAGCAAGGAAAACCTGGCCCAGGTCGTCGACCTGATCCTCCAGCAGTTCCGGCTGATCAAGAAAGAGGGGATCACCAAAGAGGAACTGGCCAAGGGGGTCGAGAACCTGAAGGGGACGACCGTCCTCGGCCTCGAATCGAGTTCCGCCCGAATGGGCTACATCGCCAAATCGGAGCTCTATTACGGGCGGAACGTCACCATCGACGAGCTCTTCGCGAAGATCGATAAAGTGACCAATGATGATATAATTAAGTTAGCCAACCAGTATTTCCGGGACGAGTACCTGACGCTGGCCGTCATCGGCGATCTGGCGGAGCTGCCGTTCAAGGAGATCAAATGTTAAAGGTCCAGGTTAAAGTCTTGCCGCACGGCGCGGGGCTTCCCCTGCCTAAATACATGAGCGAGCACGCGGCGGGGATGGACCTCTACGCCGGGGTGGAAAAGGAACTGGTCATTGCCCCGGGCGATTGGAAGCTGGTGCCGACCGGCCTGGCGATCGCCATCCCCGCTGGTTTTGAGGCGCAGGTCCGGCCGCGTTCCGGCCTGGCGCTGAAACAGGGTGTTTCCGTCCTCAACACGCCGGGTACGGTCGACGCCGATTACCGCGGCGAGGTCGGGGTCATATTAATGAACCACAGCAAGGCCGACCTGGTCATCAAGCGGGGCGACCGGATCGCCCAGATGATCATTAACAAGATCGAGCGGATCGCGTTCGAGGAAGTCGCTGAACTGCCCGCCACCGACCGGGGCGCCGGCGGGTTCGGATCAACAGGGGTGAAACATGGCAAAAATTAAAGTGATCGTGAACGGGGCCAAAGGCAAGATGGGGCAAGAGGCCGTCAAGGCCGTGCAAAACGAGTCCGACCTCGAGCTCGTGGCGCAAACCGACCTGGGCGACGACCTGGCCGGCGCGGTCAAAAAGGCCAAAGCGGAGGTGGTCGTCGATTTTACCCTGCCGAAAGCGGCCATGGGGAATATCCGGACGATCCTGGAAAGCGGGGCGCACGCCGTGGTCGGCACGACCGGCCTGACGGAAGAGAACCTCCACGAGATCAAGATGCTGTGCGAGAACTTCAAGGTCAATTGCCTGGTCGCCCCCAATTTTGCCATCGGCGCCGTTCTGATGATGCGTTTCGCCAAAGAGGCGATCAAGTATATGCCGAGCGCGGAGATCATCGAGTTCCACCACGAAAGCAAAGTGGACAAACCGTCCGGCACCGCCATCAAGACCGGGCATTTAATGGGGAAACAGGTCCCGATCCATTCTGTCCGCCTGCCGGGGCTGGTCGCCCACCAGGAAGTTATTTTCGGCGGCCTGGGACAGACGCTGACCATCCGCCACGACTCGCTGAACCGCGAATCGTTCATGCCCGGCGTGATCATGGCGATCCGCCAGATCAAGGGGCTAAAGGGCCTGGTCTACGGCCTTGAGCAAATACTTTAAGGTCGCGGCCGAGAACCGCAAGGCGCGCTTCGACTACCAGATCATCGAGGTCTTCAAGGCCGGCCTGATCCTGCAGGGGAACGAGGTCAAGTCGATCCGCCTCGGCAACGCCAACCTCAAAGACAGTTTCGCCCGGGCGGACAAAGGGGAGATCTGGCTCCATAATATGCATATAAGCCCCTACTCCGCGGCCGACCAGAACAAGATCGATCCGCTGCGCAAGCGCCAGCTTTTATTGAATAAGCGAGAGCTGGTGAAATTGTCGTCAAAAGCGGCCGAAAAAGGATTGACTCTCGTACCTCTTAAGGTATACTTTGATGGTAATTGGGCAAAGGTTGACCTGGCCCTCGCCAAAGCCAAAAAGAAGTACGAAAAACGTGACACCCTTAGACGTCGAGAAGCTGAAAGAGAAATTGCGAGCGCTTTTAAAGGAAAAGCTCACCGTGGAAAAGATCAGCACAAACCGTAAATATACCGTCGCCGACCTAAACGCCGAAGAGGCCAAAATGGTCCGGGAAGAGATGTTCTCCCTGAAGACCAAGCCGGTCACTCCGGCCGAGGAAGAGAAGATCCAGGCGCTGGCCAAAACGATCTCCAAGACCGTGTTAAAGGAGATGAGAGTGGTATGAGCATCAAGGGACCGGGCGAGCGGCCGTTCACCCCGCCGATCAGCCCGAAAGAGATCAAGCCGCAGAAAGGGCCGGAAGAAAAGCTGGTGCCGCAGCCGGCCGTCAAGGCGCCGCTGCAGCCCGGCATCGGCCGCGGCCCCGAGCTCGACACCCACGCCCTCGCCACCCGGCTCGCCCTTTTGGCGACCGAAGCGAAGGAAAAAGAGCTGAAGTTCGAGGACATCATCGATCGCGTCATCTCCGAGACCGGCATGACCAACGCCCAGGGGGCGCTGGAAGAAGCGAACCGGAAGCTCCAGAAAGAGATCGAGGACGAGATCGTCAAGATCAAGAGCAACAAGGAACTGATGGAAGAGGCCGAGGCCTGGCAGGAGTTCGCCGAGATCCTCGGCCGCATGAACGCCGACCAGGTCGAAGGTTTTCTCGGTCTCCTCAAAGAGACCATCCGCGTGGGGCTGTAAGGGTTTTGACGGGGAGTGTGGCCGCGCGAGTTGCGAGCCGAGGGTGCGATAAGCCTCGTTAAACACGGTCGCCAACGTCCTAAATGCAGACGTAAAAGAAGCACTAGCTGGCGTGCAGTGGGCCTGGACTAATACTTCAGTGCTCGCGCCCGCCGCTGTCGCAGCTTAATTAATTAAGTTGCCCGTCCCTTGAGCTCTCCGGTAAGCTTGAGTCGGACGCTATAATCCGGATCGCCTTTCGGTTTCTCCGGCCGGCCGGGGGGCTAAAAAATAGAACGGATAGCTTAGGGATCTCCTCGTTTCGGGTCAAACCTTAAGCGAACTAAATAATTGAAACTACGCTCGTAGTAGCTCTCGTGTCTACCTTTCCGGACAGGGGTTCGACTCCCCTCAGCTCCACCATTTTTATATGTACGGCAAAAAAGCCCGCGAACATTATATCGGTAAAGGCGGTAAAGGGCGGCTGAACTGCGCGCAGTCGGTCGTCGCCGCTTTCCAGGAGCGCTTCGGCTTCAGCGACGCCGAAGTCGGCAAATATCTTGGTCATGGCAGCGGCAACGCCCCGGGCGGCCTCTGCGGCGCCTACGCCGCGGCCAAGGATATCCTCGCCAAACATTACCCGGATAAAGTCGCGGACCTGGAAAAATTCTTCCTCGAGCAGGCCGGTTCGTTAAACTGCACAGAGATCAGGGGGCAGCGGCAATTATCATGCCTTGGCTGCGTCGAAAAAGCGGCCGAATTTGTCGCGCAGCTCGGCTGAGGTTATCTCCCGCCCGTTGAAGCCGTAGAAAACGTCCGGCGGCGCCACTTTTTGCTCCTGCGCGATCTGCGCCAGGAACTCTATCCAGGCCGGGTCGATATTGCTGGTCGCGAAATTCCGCCGCGAGCCGGCCGCGGCCAGGAGCGTCGTCTCCGCCAGGCAGGTAAAGGTCACGTCGGGCGGCGTGCCGAGCCCGAAATCGAAGTTCGGCTTAAGGCCCGGCACTTTGGCCAGCACCTTCAGGACCGCGATCTCCGGATGCCGGGCCGCCAGCGCCTGGCTGACGTTCGCCGGCTGGGCGTCGTCGATAATGATCATCCCCGGCCGCAATAATTCTTCCCTGATCAGCATCTTATCCGCGTTGGTGACCGAAATAATAATGCCGGCCCGGCTGACCTGCGCCAGGTCGCTCGTCACTTCGACCTCGACCCCTTTGGCCGTCAGCGCCTGGGCGGTCGTTTGCGCCTTACCCAGTTTCATATCCCGGTCGATCAGCAGCAGCCGGTCGGCCCCGTTCTCGCCCAGGATCAGGCTGGCGGCCGCGCCGATCGAGCCGCCGGCGCCGACCACCGCGATCAGTTCGCTCCGGTTGGGAGCGACCAGGCCGGAAACTTTGAGCGCAGTTTGCGCGACAAGCAGCGCGGTATACGCGTGCCCGGTCGTGATGGTCAGGTCGGGAACGTGTTTATTGATCGTTGTGCCGTAACGGGTCAAAGACGGCAGCAGCGCGCCGAGCCCCAGGATCCCGATCCCCAGCTTGTCCGCCAGCCTGGCCAACAGGACCGCGTGCATCGCCGCCCAGCGGCCATCCTCCAGCATCAGGTCGGGCGTTTGCGCCGTGGTGAGAAGTTGGCCGATCAGCGTCTTGCCGTTAACGGGCGAAACGAGCCCTTCGATCGTCGAGAGCCTGGTCGGCGGTAAATAGCGGCAGATCTCCTTGGTCAGGCTTTCCGGCAAGTAGCGGAAGAAAGGATAATGGCGGTAGACGTCGGCCAGGTCGCGCGGGTGGATGCCGAAAGCGAAACTGCCGTAGCGCGGCGCCGCTTTGCCGGGAAGGACCAGGGTCGCGATGTCCTGGCCGAGCCGGAAAAGATGCGCGGCGGTCACGCCGGCGTCGATCACGATCTGCTTTAGACCGGCCTGCTTGGCCACTTGCCAGCGGCGGTCCAGGTCGCTCGCCAGTTCGGCGCGGCTGCGCGGCAGCGCCCGGTACAGATTGGCCGCCGACCATTTCAGCCTGGCAAGAGTAGTCACGACAGTCCCCCCATATAGCCTATTATCGGCGGTTTAACGTCGTGATTTCAGCGTTTCAGCGCGGAAAAGGAGACATCGTAAACGTTGCCGGCGTTCCAGATCAAGAAGTGGTCGACCCCGGCGTCCTTGCAGGCGCGGACCTGTTCCAAAATATAGTTCGGCCCGTAATTGGGCGAGCGCATGTTAAAACCCTGGATCCACGGGACCAGGACCGTGCTTTCGCCGGAGAGGATCTCGAGCGCTTTCTTGACCCCCGTTCCCATGAAGTAATAAGGATAGGAACCGGGATTGGCAAAGCCGTCGTAGCCGCTGTGGAAATGCGACGGGTAAAGCATCGGCGACAGAGTGTCCAGGTACGGCGCCATCCGCTTCAGGTCCTGGCCGAGGATCTCGATATCGTATTCGCTCCGCCAGGCGGTGACGCCGAAAATATCGACCGCCAGCGCGGTGTTGTATTTGGCGACCCGCTGCCGCGCCTCTTTCAGGAACTGGCAGATGATGTCGACCCGGGTCGTTTCGGGCGAGGCGTGCGGATACACGGCGTATTTCGCCGTCCCTTCGGCGGGAAAGCGGATGTAGTCGAACTGGACCTCGTCCACGCCGGAGAGCGCGGCCGATTCGGCGATCAGGCAGTTGTACAGCCGCGCTTCAGCAATGTAGGGGTCGACCCATTTCCCCCCTTTCCGGTCGCGGTAAAGGGCGCCCCCGGCCAGGTGGATCCCGAGGTCGGGCCGGGTCAGAACGAGATGGTCGTCCTTAAAGACGACGAGTCGGGCGGTCACGATAAAACCGTCGCGGTGGAGCTCTTCGGTCAGTTTCGCCAGCCAGGGGCTGACTCTCGCTTTAGTTTCGGGCGTCAATTTTCTCTGCCGCGCCAGTTCCAAAAAATCGCGGCTCAAGATCTCTTTCGCATCGATGACCAGCGTATTGATCCCCGCCTGCTTGCACTGCTCCCTGATCCGGCCGAACTTGACCGGGAGCTGGACCGTGTAGGCGGTCAGGTAGATCCCCTTGTCGGAAGTCCGCTTTTGTTTAGGCAGGACCTCGCCGAGCTTGGCCTGGAAATCAAAGGAGAGCGCGGCAAAGGCCGCCAGCAGCAGAATGACCAGTAAAACCGCTTTTTTCACGCTCCCATTTTAGCACAAAGTTGACGCGGCGTCCTTTTCGTGGGAAAATATGCCCGACCGAACAGAGGAGGGACCCAACATGGCAAAGCCTTTAGTAATGGTCGTCGATGACGAAGTTGACGTCGCCAATGTCATTAACAGCGTGATCCGGGACAGCGGCAAGTACGACGTGCTCACGGCCAATTCCGCCGGGGAAGCGCTCGGGCATCTCGCCAAGAACAAGGTCTTTTTCGGCCTCGGCGGCAACCGGATCCGCTTCATTTTCCTCGACATCAAGATGCCGGAAATGGACGGGCTGACGTTCCTGGGGAAGGTGCGCAAGGAGTTCGGCGAGGATATCGGGGTTTCCATGCTGACCGCCTGGGAAGACGAGGAAAAATGGGACAAAGCCACTTCCGGCTTCGTCGTCAACTACATCAAGAAACCGTTCAAGACCCAGGAGCTGCTGACCACGCTGGACAACTTTTTCGCCGGCAAGGACGCCAAGATGGTGCTGGACACTTTTGAGAAGCACATCGAAAAGCGCGAGGAGTTCAAGCGGCCGAAAGGCTGATCCGGAAAGTCGTCCCCTTCCCCACTTCGCTGGAGACTTTAATATCGCCGCCGTGCTCGCGGACGATCCGGTAAACGATCGACAACCCCAGGCCGACGCCTTCGTGCCGCGTTGAATAGAACGGGTCAAAGATCTTTTCCCTGATCTCTTCCGGTATCCCCTTGCCGGTATCGCTGACCTCCAGGATCACCCGATGGTCTTCGGCCAAAGTCCGCAATCTCAACTGCCCGCCCCCCGGCATCGCCTCGATCGCGTTCTGGATCAGGTTGACGATCACTTCCTGCAGCGCCGTCGGGTCCCCCGGGATCTGCGGGATATTCCCCATCTCCGTCCCGATGGCTACTTGTTCGGCGGTAAAAAGCGGCACGGTCGCGCCGATCAGCTCGTTCAGGTCGACCGGGACTTCGTGCCGCGGCTTTTCTTTGGCCAGGCCGAGCATCCGCTCCACGATCCCGGCGATCCGGTCGATGTGCTTGAGCAGTAGGTCGCGGAACTGCTGGAGATAGGCCAGGTCGCGCGTTTCGTTCGCCAGCCGTTCCGTTTCCCCCCGGATCACGGTCAGCGGGTTCCTGATCTCGTGGGTCACGCCGGCGGTCAGCGTGCCGAGCGACGCAAGCCGCCGCGACCGCTCCAGGTGCCGCTCCGCCTCCTCCAGGTCCGCCTTGATCTTGGCGTACGAATGGGTATGGTCAAGGGCGACCGCCGCCTGGCTAGACAGCGCCTGCAGCAAACGGAGGTCCTCTTCGGTGTACGGGTCTTCGGACAGCTTGGGGCCAAAGACAAAGAGGGCGATCAGCCGCTCTTCGAGCAGGCAGGGAACGATCAGGGCGTGTTCCGGGTGGTGCGGATCAAGCAGGGGGGCGCGCCGGGCGATCAGTTGCGGCACCAGCGGATCTGCCAGGCCGATCCGTTCGCTTTCCGCCTGGGACCGGCTCCCCTGCCGGTCGAACACGACGTAACCGCCCGATTCTTTTTCCGGTTCGGTAAAAGCCTCGGGCAGCATGATCCGCGGCCGGGAAATCTCCATCACGTCGCCGAAAGTCTCGTACAGGACCCGGAGAATGTCGGGCAGGGAAAGTTTCTCGACCACGCGCGAACTGGCGGCGGAGAGCGCCGTATAATAATCGTACTTGCCGCGCAGGAACAATTTTTCTGAAGTTGTCTGCAGGAACAAACGGATCGGCTGGTGCGTCTGGCCGACGATCACGCCGTACAGCACCGTAAAGATCAGGAACAGCGGCTCGATCACCGCGCCGGTCACGGTACGGTACAGGCCGACCAGGAGCAGGTAAAAGGCGCCGTGCAGGAAGATCGCCATCAGCTCGGCCACCGTCCGGCTGATCACGACCGAGATGTCCATCAGCTGGTGCTTGGTGATGGCGTAAGCGGTAAAAGCGATAAAGCTGAGCGAGAACCAGGCCCCCATCCATTCGAGCGCGGAGGTCATGGTCCAGGGAATGATCAGGTTGGTCAGCATGAAGCCGGTGACCGAGAACAGGGCGCCAATGAGGAAATAGAACATCTGCGCCCGCTCCGAGCCCTTGGCCCGGCGGTAGGAATGCCAGAGGCTAACGGCGCCGATCAAGATATAGCCCAGCCCGTAGATCCCGAACAGGTCGTACCCCGGGCCAAAGACCGGCGAGCGGACCCCTTTGGCGATCACCATCTTGCTGATGATCGACTGCGGGGCGGCCAAGACCAGCCCGATCAGCAGCAGCGCCGGCAAGATCGACAGGGCCTGCGCCCAGGGGCGGAAGAACTCCTGCCGCTTGGGGAAGACCATCGTGAAGTAGAAGAGAAAATAGATCATCAGCGCGGCCGGGATAAAAATGTACCAATCCGCCCAGAAAAGCGGCGCCGCCGGGGGAACGTGAATGACCAGGATCGAAAAAAGGTTCCAGATCGCCAGGGAAAAAGAAAAACAACCGAAAGAGACGTTGATCGGCGAACGCGGATTGTTGGCCAGCAGGAAATAGCCGAGATAGAGCTGGGTAATGACCAGGTAAAAGCTGGAAATGACCGGCAGGTCCTGCTGTTTGATAATGAGCCAGAGCGTGCCGAGCGCGGCGGCGGCGATCAGGATCAGGAGCGCCGGGTTAAAAGCCGGCCGGCGCAGTACCGGGCCACTAAGATCCATACTGCGCTATTATAGTACGGATCAGGCCGGCAATCTATCGATGACGATCGTGTAGTTGGTCCCCGCGTAAGCGGTAAAAGGCGGTTGGACGCTGAACCGGTACGGGCCTTCCTGCCGGGCCGCGTCGATGACCGCTTCCCACTTTTCCAGCGGCCAGAAGTGGGAACCGACCCTGACGTTATATTTCAGGACCATTTCGAACGGCAGGAGGAGCAGGTAATTCATGATCGCTTCCACCGAATGCGCGGCGGTAAAGACCCGGCCCATGGCGGCGCCGTAGCGCAGCCGGTAATCGGCTCGTTTGTCTGCCATGTGTTCCCGGAAGATCCGGGTGGTATCGACATTGTCGACCGGGTTGGTCATGACCAGCCGCCCGCCCGGTTTCAGCACCCGGAGGATATCCAGCAGCGTCTGTTTCGGGTCGGAAACAAGATAGAGCGAATTATTGGCCAGCACGCCGTTGACGCTGGCGTCGCCCAGCGGCAACGCCTTTTGCATGTCGGCCCAGGTGAAGCGCAGCCGGGGGAACTTGTCCCGGGCGCGCTCCAGCGCTTCCGGCGAGTTGTCCAGCCCCAGGACGCGCCCGCCCATCAGTTCCGCCGCCACGGCGGCCGTGGAATTGCCGGTGCCGCAGCCCAGGTCAAGAAAAGTGCCGTAGCGATGGTCGTTGACCACCAGCGCGGCGTTTTGCTTGAGCAATTTAAGGTACGGAGTGGACCGGTTCCGGTCGTAGACGTGGAAATAGCCGCGCCAAAAGTTCCTTTTAATTCCGCCGGTCATGGTCATGATCTCTTTTTCCTCCCGAAGAGCCTGGTCCACAGCAGTTCCAGCGCGACCTTGATCCCGACCCCGATCGTCATATAACCGACGATGTGCAGCCGGCCGTTCACGCCCAGCTCCGCCAGCAGTTTGTTGAGCGCCGCTTCTTTCTTCCCGCCAAAAACGACGATCCCCTGCTCTTCTTCGTCGATCGCGATCCGTCCGCCGTAAGCCTCCGGCTCGACCCCGTCCTTGGTAGCCTTGCCGGCGGAACTGTGCTCGATAATGCCTTTCTGCTCGGCCGTCAGCCCGCGTCCTTCCACGGTGTTGCGGACCGAAAGGTTAGCCAGCCGCATCATGTCTTTGATCGCCCGCTTGCTCTGCGTCGTTCCGTAGATCGGGATCCCGTGGGTCAAAGCCAGCCAGAACCCCTTGAACAGGCCGTTGTCGAACCAGTATTTAAGCAGCTGCCGCCGGCCGATCTCCAGGGTCAGCCCCACCAGGATCTTACGGCCGCGCGCCTCTTTCTTGATCATCGCCTCCGGCACTTTCAGGACGCCGACGTTATGATCGCCGACTTTGACGTCGAACAGGTTGTACGAGACGATGCCGAGCAGATCGTGCTCCTCGCCCGGCGCCCCCTCGATCAGCGCCGTATAGCGCGAGTAGATCACCCGTTCGTTCATTTTCTCGTCTTCCAGCGACAGGGCTTTGATCAGCTCCGGCTTAGTCTTGCCCGCGGCTGTCCGGGTGCCGTGATAGACGCCCAGGATCGTGTCGCGCAGCCAGTTGATCACGCCGTTCAGGCGGGTGTAGAACTTCTCGGCCGGCGCTTCATACAACCGGACCCGCTGTCCCTGCAAGACCCGCAGCTCGCCCTGTTCCAGCACCGCGCGTTTTTCCAATTCGTTCAGTTCCGGTTTGGTCTGGCTCCCTTCTTTCAAACGGACGCTCGCCAGCGCCAGCGCCGCTTCGTCAAAGATCGCTTCCAGCTGGGTCAGCACCCGGGTCGCCGCCGTTTCCTGGTTGGGGAGCAGCCGCTTCGGCGCGGCTTTTTCCGTCAGCTGAACCCGGTTATGGATCTGCACCACGGCGACCAGCTCGCCGCTGAGCGGGGAAACAACTTTAATGAAGATCATCTGGCTCGGGCCCTTGGACAGCTCCAGGTCGTTCCTGATCGAATGCTCGTCGGCGACCAGCCCCTGGCTGCGGAACGATCCCGGCTCGGCGATATCGACGATGAACCGCTGCCCCGGCGCCTCGATCACGCTTTTCAGCGTGGTCTGCGGTTCGCTCCCCCCGCCGGCCGGATCGTACTTGGAGTGCCCGTTCATCATCCAGGGCGAGGAAGAATATTTCCGCTCCCATTTGCCGCCGTCGGCCGGGAAATAGATCTGGATGTTGCGGAAATTCAGGAGATTGACCACCGCCTGGATCCGGTCGACGACCGTTTCGGTGGTCGCGTCCGGCCCCATGGTCCGGAACAATTGTTTCGCGATCCCCAGCGCGTCGACCAGGTCGACCAGCTGCGTCTGCTGGCTCCGGCTGGTTTCCTTGGTGAAAACGCTCGCCAACCGGATGGCTTCGTTCATGTCGGCCATCAGGCGCCGCAGGTTAAAAGTATTGCCGAAAATATGTTCGCGGACCTGCATCTCCGAGATGCCGGCAAAGCTCTGGTTTTCCTGCAAGCGCGTGGGGAGGACAATGGTATCAAGGTTAGGATTCAGCCGTTTGGCCGTATCGACTAAACCGAGAATTTCCCGATAAGAGCTCTCGTTCAACCGGCAAAACCGCTTGATCAGTTCATGTCCCGCCCTGATGCCGAGCGGCTGCAGGCGCTCCCTGACGGCCGCCAGCGTCCGGTATCCCCCGGCTTTTGGTGTTCCTGTTACCATTCCGGGTATTTATCGGCAAAAAAAGGGGGGAATTTCAAGCAAAAACGGGCAAATAGCGGGCGCGGCGCCGGTTAGCGGCTCTTGACGTAGATCCGGGCTACCAGCCCTAAACCCGGAAAACTTTGCGACAGCTCCTCTTTGATCTCGCCGAGCTGGGATTTTTCCCTCAGGAAACTGTTCCAGCGGTGGACCGAGTCATCAAGCACCTCTTCGGTATAGGGGATAGCCGGATCGAGTTCCACCGCCAGGAAATACCGGGCGGCGCGGAACATTTCCGCCTCGCCGACGATCGGATCGGCCAGCACCGGCGCGTTCCAGTCCCAGAAATGGAAAGCGATCCCTTCGGGATTAAGCCGCTGCAGGTTCATGCCGGCCGCGATCGGGTAACGCGGCAGGATGTTGCCGCGGAAAAAGCCGAGCACCTGGATCATCCGTTCCCCCGACCGGCCGGATTGGTAAAGGCCGCCCAGCTGCGGCAGCCAGATCAGCGCCGGCAGCAGGATCACGACCAGTCCGGCGGCCGCCGCCCGCTGGTATTTTTCCAGGAGGTAGAATACCGTCGCCGCGAAAATAATGAAAACGAACGGCGCGATGATGTAAATGAACTGCGGCGCCTTGGTCGGGACCGTCAGGGTCGCCAGGAGCAGCGCCGTCCAGACAAAAGTGTAAAGCTTGCCGGTCTTGGGAAAACGGAAAGCGACCCAGGGGAGGAACAGCGAGATCACCATCAGCAGGCCGAGCCAGGGAGAAAAACTGAAGTGGCTGATGATCGCCCGCGGGTAGTAAAGCAGGATATTGCCGATCCCGGCGACCTGCTCGCCGCCGGAATAGCGGAAGATCGCCTGCAGCAGCAGCATGATCTTCCGGTTAAAGGTGGAAGTAAAAAACCAGGCGGCGATCAGGACCGCCAGCACGCCGATCACCACCAGTTTCCGGTAAGCCCACCAGAAGAACGGCACCGCCGCCTTCTCCCCTTTTTTGCTTAGCGTCACGACTTCCGCGCCCAGCGGTCCGAGCTTGCCGAGCGTCATGACGATAAAGGCCGGGACCATCAGGTAAGCGTACAGGTAATTGGTGTAGATCGACAGGCCGAGCAGGACGGCCAGGATCAGGTAGTTGACCGTCAATTTTTTCTCTTCGGTCAGGATGTAAAAATAGAACGCCGCCATAAAGATCAGCGCGCCGAGCCCCTCCAGCGTGTTCTCGGTGCCGAAACGGGCCATCAGCGGCGAGGTCAGGGCCAGCACGCAGGCCAGCGCCCCGATCCGCCACCCCTGGCGGTCGCAAAATTTGACCGAAACGAGGTAAGTGATCAGCAGGGTGGCGAAGAACATCGCGAAGCTGAGAAAGCGGGCGGAAAAATAGCTGACGCCGAAACAGAGAAAAAAGACCGACAGCACCCAGGAGTGGAGAAAAGGCCAGAACATCTGCCGCTGGGTGTCGTACCAGAAGCCGCTCAGGTCGAGCGCCCGGACATCCTTGGCCAGCGCCAGGCCGTAAAGCGCGTGCTGGGCTTCTTCTTTGGCGAAAGCGTCGCCGAGCAGGACGCGATTGATAAAAAGCAGGCCGCCCAGGACCACAAAAGCTGTGAGGACAATGACCAGGCCCTTCTGGAAATCAGAGAGCTTCATGCCGGTTATTATATTATACCCCCCTTGCCTTTACAATAGTTTTGCCTTGGGCTAAACTAAAACCAGCTATGGAGATCAGGGCCGGCGCCGCCGCTATTATCCGGGAGCTGAAAACCCGCGGGCATCAAGCTTACGCGGTCGGCGGCTGCGTGCGCGACGCCCTGCTCGGCAAAACGCCTCACGAATGGGACATTACCACCAGCGCCCGGCCGGCCGAGGTCAAAAAACTGTTCGCCAAGGTCGTCCCGACCGGGCTCAAGTACGGCACGGTGACCGTTATCCTGCCGGACGGCCATTACGAAGTGACGACTTTCCGGTCGGACGAGCGGTACGTCGACGGCCGCCACCCGGACAACGTCAAGTTCACCGACGACATCCATCGCGACCTGGCGCGCCGCGATTTCACGGTCAACGCCCTCGCCTACGACCCGGAGAGCGGCGAATTGCTCGATGATTTCGGCGGGCGGAAAGACCTGGCCGGCAAAGTGCTCAGGACGGTCGGCGACCCGGTCGCCCGCTTTGCCGAGGACGGCCTGCGGCCGCTCCGCGGCTGCCGCTTCGCGGCGACCCTCGGCTTCCGGCTCGAGGAAAGAACGCTGGCCGGCATGGCCCAGACGCTGCGCATCGCGAAAAAAGTCGCCCTGGAGCGGGTCCACGACGAGCTGGTCAAGCTCCTCGCGGCGGACAAACCGTCGGTCGGTTTTGACTACATGGCGCAGGCCGGCCTGCTCCCGCTTTTCCTGCCGGAGCTGGCCAAGTGCCGCGGGGTCGAACAACCGCCGGAATATCACCAGCACGACGTCTACTGGCACAGCCTCTACGCCTGCGACGCCGCCCCCCAGGAGCGGTTAACGGTCCGGCTCGCCGCCCTCCTCCACGACATCGGCAAACCGTCGTGCAAGGAGGGGATGACCTTTTACGACCACGACCAGGTCAGCGCCAAAATGGCGGAGAAACTGCTGCGGCGCCTGAAGTTCAGCAACGCCGACATCGAACAGACCGTCAACCTGATCGCCAATCACATGTTCGACTATAAGAGCGCCTGGAGCGACGCGGCGGTCCGCCGCTTTATCCGGCGGATCGGCGGCCCGGCCAACGTCCCCGACCTGTTCGCCCTCCGCCTGGCCGACACGCGGGCGATGCGGCAGACGATCGGCAACGCCTACCTGGCGGAGCTGCAGCAGCGGATCGACCGGATCGTCGCCGAGGCGAACGCCCTCCACATCGGCGATCTGAAAGTTAACGGCAAAGACGTGATGAAGACGCTCAAGATCAAACCGGAGCCCAAGGTCGGCCAGGTCCTGCGCGCCCTGCTCGAACAAGTCCTCGACGACCCCGAGCTGAATGACCGCCAAACCTTGCTGAAGTTGATCAAAAAGCATGGTTAAGAAGGCGTTTTTCGCGCTGCTCTGCCTGCAAACGTTCGCGCTCGCCGCCCAGGTCGAGCTTTGCTCCGTCGAGATGAAGCGCGACCGCGGCTATGACTACCTCGACGTTTACACCACCGGCTACGTCGTCGCCAAAGGGCTGCTCCTGGAGGACAAGCTCTATCTCGACTTTCCCGGCGCGACGGTCGGCAAGAAACTGAGGCTGGCGAAAAAGGCCTCCCGGCGGATCGCCAATATCCAGGTCGTCCGGAAAGACGCGCGCACCGCCCGGATCGTGGTCACGCTCAAGCGGACGATCGATTACGACATCGTCAACGTGTTCGGCCGCGACAAGTCGGTGATCGAGATCGGCGACCGGCTCGACAATATTTTTGCCCAGCAGGTGGCGGCGGAAAAGGTCTATTTCCGGCGCAAAGCCAAAGCGCTCAAACCGCTCGAACTGGCGCCTACCGCCGCGGCGCCAACGGCCAAGCTGCGCGGCAAAACGATTATTCTCGATCCCGGCCACGGCGGCGACGATCCCGGGGCGGCGAACGGCCGCGGTAAGCCGGAAAAAGACCTGACCCTGGACACCGCGCAGAAAGCGGCTGAGCTGCTGCGGGAAGCCGGCGCCAAGGTCCTGCTGACGCGCAACGAAGACCGCCGCTCCAACCTGTACGACGTGGTTGATTTCGCCAACCGGAGCGGCGCTGACATTTTCGTCTCCATCCACTATAATTCCACTTATCAGAGCGGCATTTCCGGTTCGGAGAGTTACTATTACAATCCGCTGAGCCGGCGTTTTGCCGCCGTGATGCACGAAGCGGTCGTCCGGGGGATCGACCGGAAAGACCGGGGGCTCCACCGGGTCAGTTTTTACACGGTCAAGAACGTCCGGATGCCGTCGGTCCTGCTGGAACCGGCCTACCTGTCCAACAACGACGAGAACGACCTGGTCAACTCGGCGTCGTTCCGGGCCAAGGTCGCCGCGGCGATCGCGCAAGGAGTGATCAACTATTTCTGAAGTAACGATCATCAGGCACGTGGCGACCGACCGGGTGGTCGGCAAGAGCGCCGGCAAGGTCGAGGACCGCAAGGTCCCGCCCTCTTCGCCGATCGGGATCTTTGATTCCGGCGTCGGCGGCCTGACGGTTTACCGCGAGCTCCTCCGCCAGCTGCCGCACGAAGACGTCGTCTACCTGGCCGACACCGCCCGCGTGCCGTACGGCGGCCGGCCGGCCGAAGAGATCGTCAAGTTCAACGAAGAGATCATCCCCTTCCTGATCGACAAGCACGGCGTCAAGCTGATCGTCGTCGCCTGCGGCACGTCGTCCGCCATCGCCTACCCGCTCCTCAAGGACCGCTACAAGGTCCACCTGATCGGCCTGATCGAGCACGGCGCGCGCGCGGCGGTCGCCGCTTCCCGCTCCGGCCGGATCGGCCTGATCGCCACCGCCGGCACCGTCAACTCCGGCGCGTACCAAAAACAGATCGCCGAGCTGAAGCAAGAAGCGGTCGTCTTCGCCCAGGCCTGCCCGCTCTTTGTCCCGCTGATCGAAGGGGGCTTTACCGAGGCGGACGAGACCAGGAAGGTCGTTAAGGAATACTTAAAGCCGCTCTTGCACGAAAAGATCGATACGCTGATCCTCGGCTGCACCCACTACCCGCACCTGGCCAATCTGCTGCGCGAGCGGACCGGCCCGGAAGTCGCTTTTGTCGACCCGGCGGAGACGGCGGTCGCCGAGGCGAGAAAACTGCTGGAAAAGGCCGGCACGGTCAAGGGAAAGAACTCGCCGCCCCCCAAGCATGAGTTCCTGGTCACCGGCCCCGTCCTGCAGTTCCAGGAGGTCGGTTCCCGGCTGCTTGGCAAACCGATCACCCACGCCAAACATGTTATAATATAGTGATGTTCGAGCTGATGGTGGAAGACACTTTTGACGCCGCCCACGCTCTCCGGGGTTACGAAGGCGCCTGCGAAAACCTGCACGGGCACACCTGGCGGGTCCAGGTCTTTTTGACCGGGACCAGGCTGAACAAGATCGGCCTGATGGAAGACTTTAAGGTGGTCAAGAAAGAACTGTCCGCCGTTCTCCGGCCGTTCGACCACCGGCTGCTCAACGACGTCGCGCCGTTCCTGATCAAGAACCCGACCTCGGAGAACCTGGCGGAAACGATCTTCAAACAGCTGCGCAAGCGTTTTAAAACGATCGCCAAAGTGGTCGTTTGGGAGTCGACGACAACCTATGCTGCCTTTTATTAAAATGCACGGCCTCGGGAACGATTTCGTTCTCGTGGACAGCCGCAAAACCAAGCTGGACGGGCTCGACCTGAAGCAGCTCGCCCAGGCGGTTTGCGACCGGCATTTCGGCGTTGGCGCGGACGGCCTGCTGATCGTCTGGCCGTCGGAGAAGGCGCACTACCGGATGCAGGTGATCAACCCCGACGGGTCGGAGGCCGAGATGTGCGGCAACGGGATCCGCTGTTTCGCCAAGTACGTCTACGAGACCGATAAGCTCAAAGAAGAGGTCATCTCGGTCGAAACGCTGGCCGGGACGATCCTGCCGGCCGTTATCCTGGACGGCGGCAAGGTCCTCGCCGTTGAAGTCGACATGGGCATACCCAAAGCTGAAGGGGAAGTCTCCCTCGCCGGCCATAAATTCCAGAAGATCTCCATGGGCAATCCGCACGCTGTCGCTTTCGTCGCCGATGTCAACGCGATCGACTTGCCGGTCATCGGCCCGCGGGTCGAGAACGATCCCCACTTCCCGAACCGGACCAACGTCGAGTTCGTCCAGGTCTTGAGCGACAAGGAGCTCGAGGTGATTGTCTGGGAACGGGGCGCTGGCGAAACGCTCGCCTGCGGCACCGGCGCCTGCGCCTGCGTCGCCGCCGCCCACCTGGCCGGCAAGACCGGCCGGCGGGCGTTAGTCCGTCTCCCCGGGGGTAATTTGGACATCGAGTTGAACGACGAGGAGCATATCTTAATGCGCGGCCCGGCCCAGACCGTCTTTGAGGGGAATTATGAAAACAGCTAAAAGACTCGATTTGATCCCGCCCTATCTGTTCGTCAAGATCGAGGAAAAGAAAGCGGAGCTGGTCAAAAGCGGCGTCGACGTCATCGATTTTGGCATCGGCGATCCCGACCTGCCGACCCCGGCGCATATCATCGCCAAAATGCGCGAGGTGCTGGACAGCAAAGAGGCGGCCAATTACCCGACTTCCAAAGGGGAATTCGTTTTCCGCAAAGCCGTTGCCAAATGGTACCAGAAGCGTTTCAAGGTCGAGCTGAACCCGCGCGACGAGATCTGCTGTCTGATCGGCTCGAAGGAGGGCATCGCGCACCTGCCGCTCTGCTTTATCGATCCGGGCGATGTTGCCCTGATCCCCGATCCTTCATATCCGGTCTACAAGATCTGCACCACCCTGGCGGGCGGCGAACCGTACCTGCTGCCGCTCACCGCGCAGAACAACTTTATCCCCGACCTCGACCGGGTCCCGGCCGACATCCTGAAGCGGGCCAAGATCCTCTTTGTCAATTATCCGAACAACCCGACCGGGGCGGTTTGCGACAAAGCGTTCCTGGAGAAAGCGGTCGCCTTCGCCAGGCAGAACGATCTGCTGCTCGTCTCCGACCTCGCCTACTCCGAAATGGGCTATGACGGCTACCGGCCGATGAGTATTTTGGAGCTCCCGGGGGCGAAAGATGTCGCCATCGAGTTCCACTCCCTCTCCAAGACGTACAACATGACCGGCTGGCGCATCGGCATGGCGGTCGGCAACAAGGCAGCGGTCGGCGCGCTGGCGAAGCTCAAGTCGAACATCGACAGCGGCGCTTTCAAGGCGGTCCAGTTGGCCGCGATCGAGGCGCTGTCCGGCCCGCAGCAATGCGTGGAAGACAACCGGCAAGTGTTCGAGGAGCGGCGCAACGTCTTGATCGATGGCCTAAATTCGCTCGGCTGGAAGATGGCCCGCCCGCAAGCGACATTTTACATGTGGGTCCCGGTGCCGAAAGGCGAAACGTCCGCTTCCTTCACCGAAAAGCTGCTCGACAAGTGCGGCATTCTGGTCGTTCCCGGCAACGGTTACGGCCCCTCCGGCAAAGGTTACGTCCGTTTTGCCATTACCCTGCCGAAAGAGCGGATCGCGGAAGCCATTCAGCGCTTGAAAAAAGCGGGGATCAGCGGGGGAGCGTGATCCGGAACCTGGTCCCTTCCCCAACCCGGCTTTCTACCGTTATCTCCCCGTTATGCCCTTTAATGATCTGGTAGGTGATCGCCAGCCCTAAGCCCAGCCCTTCTTCTCTGGTGGTAAAGAACGGCTCAAAGATATCTTTGACCTTATCCGCCGGTATCCCCCGGCCGGTATCGGCTATTTCCAAGATGACCGCGCCAGCCGTCGCGCGAGTATTAATGGTTAGCTTGCCCCCGGTCGGCATCGCCTGGATCGCGTTCAAGATCAGGTTCGTTATAACTTGCGTTAGCTGCTGCGGGTCGGCGTTGATCTCCGGCAGCCGGCCGAGCTCCTTGCCGATCGTGATCTGGTGGTTGCGGCAGCGGTGCTCGAACAGTTTCAAGTCGTGCTCGATCAGCTCGTTTAGCTGCACCGGCGCGAAGATCAGCCGGGGCGGCCGGCCGAGCTGGATCATGCCGTCGACCAGCCCGTCGAGCCGGTCGATCTCTTTCGGCACTACCCGCTTAAAGTCTTCCAGGAATTCCGGGTCGTTGGCGTTCTTGTCGATCGCCTGCGTCATCCCTTTCAGCGCGGCCAGCGGGTTCTTGATCTCGTGCGCCATGCCGGCGGCGATGCGGCCGAGCGCCGACAGCTTATCCGCCTGCAGCAGCTGTTTTTGCGCCGCCAGGTTCGCTTCGTGCAGCCGGGCGTTCTCGATGGCGATCGCCAGCTGGTTGGACAGGGTCGTCAGGAGGTCGAGGTCCTCGTCGGTGAACATGTCTTGCGACAGTTTGTTGCCCAAATTAAACAGGCCGATCAGCTTTTCTTCGAAAAAGAGCGGGATCGAGAGCGCGGCGCCGAGCCGCCGCATTTCTTCCTGTGCCAGCGCCAGTTCCGGGGCGTTCTTCGTTATTGCCCGGTGGGCCAGTTCTTCCTGATCGAGCGCCACCCGTTCTTTTAAGAGCAGCTTCACCATGGCGGCGTTGCCGGCAAGTTCCTTCTCCTCGATCAGAATCGTCGCCCCGTCCAGCTTCATAATGTCCCTAACCTTCTCGCTGATCAGTTTCAATAGCTTATCCAGTTCGATCACCGACACCGCGTACTGGCTCAGGTGCTTCAGCATGTTCTGGTAGCTGTACTTGCTCTTGTAGAAGCGGTTATCGATGAATTCCTGGATCTTGTCTTTGAGGGGCTGGAAGGCAAGGGCGAAAATAAATATAAATACACCCCCGACCATCAATGGGTCATATCCTATTTTTGTTTGCATTAGCTGGCCTATTGAAAATACTAAAAACAAGTAAATACTAGTGAGTGCTGCGATCGAAATTGAATACACTAAGCCTTTCTGCACGATTACTCTTACATCCATGAGCCTATACCTTATCATCGCGTAAAATATAATTAACGGATAAATAAAAAAAGGCAAAAACCCTATTGGCATCATTGGGAAATACACAGGCAAGAACCCGGAGGCACCACAAGCAAACCCTAGCGCAGATGCCCAGAACAAATATAGCACCTGGTTTTTCTTAATACCTGAGCTCACCTTATAAGCCTTATACAACAAACATTCCCCGTATATAGCTGCCACAAATAAATGGGCGACATAAAAATGATAAACAGGCTTTGCTTTCCACCAATATATACCAATATCGCTCATAAACACTGCATCAGCAAAATAGCCAAGCAAATAAGCGCAAAATAATATTGTGCTTAACAAATAAGACAGCCGAACAATTATGCGATTTTTATCTTCTAAATACGAAAAAACAAAATCAAGAAATGTTGTTGGGACAAAAAAGCCCCCTATAAATAAAGGAAGCATGGCCCTTTCCGCCTGGCTCAAGCTTTTTGCGGACAGCATCAAATACTCGCCATAGCATAAAAACCCAACAAAAATCCCAAGCTTTGCCCAATTCCATTTAATTGAGCTTCTAGGCCCTACTAATAATGCATAAATTGAAACAACAGAGCTGGTTAATACTCCCAACAACAATGATAATCTTAGTACGTCAACAATCATAATTACTTATCCCTATTCTCTTCATTATATTTCTTTACTTATTCTATTATTCTTGGCATAATCATAACAATTATATGAGGATTGCACTGACTGGCGCAACTGGTCTCTTGGGCAGGAATCTTCTTTTTGAAATTATTAAACAGTACATTGGTAAGATGGACACCCTCGAGCTTCTTATTCTCGGCCGATCCGGAATTGACACCTCCTTAGACAATCGGTTAGAAAACATAATTGATAAAGAGGGGTCATATTACTTAGGCTATAATGGGCACCTTAGCGAAGATAATAAATTAAACATATTTCGCCGTTCTGTCCCAATATTCTTTGACTTAACCCATAACAACTTAGGCATTTCCGATGACAGCTTTAATATTCTAAAAAGAAAAGATATTGATCTTTTCTTCCATATTGCTGCGCTTACGGACTTCCGATCTGGCGATATTATTAAGCATAAACTTTATGATGTCAACGTTAATGGCACAAAAAGGGTCTTAGATTTAATTAGTACACTAAACGTGAAGCAATTCATTTATGTTGGTTCGGCATATTCATGCGGGAGCAAAACAGGCCTAGTCAGAGCAGATTATGCCAATGCAGACGAAACCTTTAGAAACCCTTATGAACAATCTAAACTGTTAGCAGAACTTCTTGTAAGATCTTTTTCCAAGAATTCTGGTATTCCAACAAAGATTTTCCGCCCCTCAACCATAGGCGGCAGATTGATTGAGCCTCCCATTGGATACATTAATAAATTTGATGTTTTTTATGCCTGGGCTGCTTTTTTCTTGCGTTATAAATATAAGATTATAAACAACTTGCCCCATCTTTTCTCTGAGCCATTGGAAATCCCTATAAGAATACATTTTAACCCGAGAGGAGGCCTTAACATTGTTCCGGTTGACTATGCCGCCAAAGCGCTCTACTTCGCTTGCCTTGATTCGGATTCCTCAGAGAGCTACCATTTAGCAAATAGGCATCAAACCCCTAATCAGTTTTATGGTGATGCCATTTTTAAAACACTTAATATGCATGGATATAAATACGTATTAGAAGAGCCTACGGACAAAAACAAGATCGAACAACTGTATTACAAAACCGTTGGAGAAATATTTACCCCCTATGGCTTGAGCGAGGAAATAACTTTTTCTCTAGACAACATTGAAAAGACCGATCTAGCACATGGCCTTTCATGCCCTCCCATAAATGAAGAGAATCTCAACAAGCTATTGGCTTTTGCTGCGCATAATTATTTTGGAGTCATCCATCAACCATGACATTATCTTTCAATATATACTCTATCCTTCCTTTGTTTTCTAGCATTTGTTTATTTTGTTTTGGCCTATTTGTTTTTAGCAGAGACAGCAAGTCTACTCTTCACAGAACGTTTTCACTCCTTTGCGGCAGCACTGGATTATGGGCCTTCGGCTATGCCTTGATGTATGCAAGCGATAATATCGCTAATGCTGTTTTTTGGGCGAGGCTTGGTTACTTAGGGGTGATTTTTATCCCCATCTCCCTCTATCATTTCACTATTACCTTTCTCCAAGACCAGAAGCGGAAGAAATACTTGCCCTACATATACCTGATTGGCTTAATATTTATCATTGCTTCTAGAACCGACTATTTTATTAACGGGATGCACAATTATTTCTGGGGATATTATCCGAGCGTTGGCATTTTTTATCCTTTTTGGGTGCTTTTTTACGGCAGCATGTTTTTATGGACCGTGTATATTCTTTATAGTGCATACACAAAACAAGGAGAAGAAAAACCTTTTGCTCAAAAACAACAAATAAGATACGTTCTATTTGCATTTTTTGTAGCTTCTTTTAGCTGCGTTGATTATCTACAAAACTTTAATTTAGAAGTCTACCCTTTCGGATATATTATTGCGTTTATTTGCATCCCAATTATTGCCTACGCAATTCTTCGTCACCGGCTCATGGATATCGAAGTTGTCATCAAGAAGACCGCCGCCTACTCCCTTCTCACCGCCATCATTACCGGGATATTCCTGTCGGTGATCGTGATCAGCGATTACGTGGTGCGGGCAACGATGGGGACCAGCTCGATCTGGGTCGGCATCCTGGCGGCGTTCGTGGTGGCACTGGTGTTCCAGCCGCTCCGCGACCTGGTCCAGAAAGGGATCGACAAGCTGTTTTTCCGCACCCGCTACGAATACCAGTCGATCATCAACAAGTACTCCCACGCCCTCGCCCGCCCCATGGCGGACCTCGACCGCTTTGCCCGGATCGCGCCGTACTTATTGTGGAAATCGATGAAGCTTTCCAACTCTTCGCTCATGGTCCTCGACCGGGTCACGAAAAAATACGTCCTTCGCGCCGGCGAAGGGACAGCCAAAGAGCTGATCGGCCAGACCCTCCCCGAAGACTCGGCGCTGATCCAGGAGCTGGCGCTCCGCTACAAGGAGATCGACCGCGAAGAGCTGAGCTACCGGCTGCGCGATGACAAAAAGCTGAGCGACCAGCAAAAGGCGTGGTACCAGCGGATCCTCGCCGAGCTCGACCAGATCAAGGCGGCGCTGGTCATCCCCAATATCTCGGAAAGCGAATATTTTAACAAGCCGACCCTGCTGGCGCTGCTTTGCCTCGGGCCCAAAATGTCGGAAGAGCAGTTCTCGCGCGAGGACGTCGAATTCCTGGAAACGCTCGGCCACCAGGCAACGATCAGCATCGAGTACGCCTTTATCCTGGAAGAGCTGAAGAAGAACCAGGAGCAGGTCATTAAAAGCGAAAAATTGGCGGCGCTCGGCACCACCACCGCCGGCATCGCCCACGAGCTGAAGAACCCGCTCACCTATTTATTGACGGTCGCCCAGACCATGGAGAGCGCCTGGGACAACAAGGCCTTTAAGGAAAGCGTCATCAAGATGCTCCCCTCGGAGGTCGAGCGGATGAAACTGATCATCGACGGGCTGTCGGATTTCTCCAAACAGCACGAGCTCCGCCTGGAGCCGACCGAGATGACCGCGGTCATCGACAAAACGCTCGCCGTCCTCGCTTACGAGACCCGCAAGAACAACGTCTTCGTCAAAAAGCACTATCCGGCCGAGAACGAGGAAAAGGCGATCGCCATTGCCGACAAGTACCGGATCGTCCAGGTCTTTATGAACATCATCGCCAACGCCGTCCAGGCCATGGGAAAGCAGGGAGGAGACTTGGCCATCACCGTCCGGCAGGACGAAAAAGAGGTCAAGATCTCGATCATGGACACCGGGCCGGGGATCCCGGCCGAACAGCTGAAAAAGGTCTTCGATCCTTTCTTTACCACCAAGGAGAGCGGCACGGGGTTGGGGTTGTCCATCACCAAGCGGATCGTCGACGAACACCACGGAACGCTCTATGTGGATTCCCACGTCGGCGAGGGGACGACTTTTACGATCTGCTTACCGCGGGCGTGAGGCGTTCATACTTGAATACTTTAGAACTGCCATGGGGAGGATGATTCCCAAACACCAGCGGAAAGGTGCTGTCGATCGTTGGCGCGCCATAAATGGCTGCTAATATAACAGGTAAAAACTGCCCCCGTATTTCTCCGAAAAGCATCGAGCTGTTAAACCGCATAAGAAATGAATAAGCGCTCATAAAATTATCAAGGTTTATATTCAAGCGACCGTGATCGATATCTAAAGGCAGGAACAAGGTTGAGATCAACTCCGGCAATAAGATGGATTCTAACGGCAAATAACCACACATCCTTACCCTGTCGCTCAGCTGGTAAAGCCTATTGACAAAGGCTTGACCGGTCAGATGCTCAAAGAGCGCTTGCGCAGAGGTCCTTGCTTGTTGGCCGTCGACACAATCAAACAGAGGGATATATTCATATGGATTTATCTCCGCATTAGGGAAAAAGTTTTTTATCTCAAGAAGCCTACGCTCAGCAAGCAGGACAGCTCTTAATGATTCATCTCTCCGTAATGATTCATGGACCTTTTCCCATTCCGCCGAAAAATACGGTTTCCAGCAACTTTTTGGATCTAACCCATACTTTAATATCAATTTGGCTTTCGACCTGTTATCCAATTCATTGGGCGTCGCCTCCCCAATGGGAGACGTAACATTGGCTTCGCTTGGCAAATAACTTTGATGAGCGTTCGTGATAAACCACCCAATTACCTCGGCGTGATATCTCCCTGCTTCTTGCTCATCGCCGGTATGCGGGCCGAAACTGTATCGGGGCTCGAGCAAACGGGGCACTTCCTCCTCTCTCATCCCTCGGTAATAATGATGATAACCGGCGGGCTTTTTACCATCCTTAAAGACGTCGGGCTTTAGCTTCTGCTGGATATAGCTTCTGATCATTGTCGGATATTCGGCGCAAAATATTTTTGCCATATATGCCTGCTTGTACTCTCCGGTATTTATCGTTACTTTTTATTGGATATTTCAGGCAAATATTGCGTTTTCGTGTTAAAATAGCGTCTATACCATGGCCGAGTATAAGCACACCCTTAACCTGCCCCAAACGGAGTTCCCGATCCGCGCGAACCTTGCTAAGGTCGAACACCACGGCTCGCTCTATGTCGATTCGCACGTGGGGGAAGGTACGACCTTTACGATCTGCCTGCCGCGGGCATGATGGCAAGGAGGCGAAACCGCCCGCGTAAAAAGATCTGGTTCATCTTAGGCTTGTCGGGCGCCGGAAAAACCCACTTCAGCAATTTTCTGGCGGCGCAACATGATTTCCTCCATTTGAATATCGACGAAAACGGCATCGATTCTTACGGTCTGGAGCAGGCCTGGGCCCTGTTTGAGCAAAAAGGGAGCATTGAGCCGCTGATCTCGGCAATAACCGCTCGATACCGATCAGCCAAAAAAGCCGGCGCGGTACTGTCCTTTACCAGCGTTCATTTTATCCCGATAGACAAGATCCGGGCGCTCAAGAAGGTCGCGATCGTGGCCTATCTGTTCGGCGGCCGGCAAAAATGCCGCGATAGTTTCCTGCGCCGCGAAGAGACCGAACAGCGGCTCCCTCCGGAGATAAATAAGGCCAAAAACTGGAATATCGCCAACCGGGAGCTGCTGGGCCGTTTAGCCCAGCCCATTTATCGCCGTTATATGGCAGGCGTTTTCCGTGCGAACGGCGACCGGAAAACGCCCGAAGCGCTCTACAATGAGATAAACGGCCGCGGCCTTGTCACTCTGGGGAGGATCACGGCACTGTTTAAGAAGTTATTGCGGTCAGTTTGAGGCGGAATTCCGGGCGGCTTCTAGCTGCGCTTTATAAAGCTCTCTTTGCGCCTGCACTTTCTCGTAATATTCCTGCAGGTTCTTTTCCCTGGCCGTCAGGCCGCTGTTGTCTTCCGCCGCCTCGCCACTGGCATAAGTAAAACCGCAGACCAGCAGGTAACAAATAACTATTAATACCAGCGTTTTCCGGCGATCCATTATATTGTTATTATCGTGTTATTGCGGGTAAAACTTGCGGAGCTAACGGACGTGAAGGGTTAGCCATGACGCAGTTTTCATGTTAAAATACCGTCAAAATGTCCGAAGAGAAAGCAAAATACAAACACACCCTGAACCTGCCGCAAACCGACTTCCCGATCAAGGCAAGCCTCGCCAAGGTCGAGGAGGAGTTTCTGGGTAAATGGGCGGGGTCGGACATCTACCATCAGCTCCTGGCCAAGAATAAGGGAAAAAGCAGCTACATCCTGCACGACGGCCCTCCCTACCCGAACGGCGACATCCACCTCGGCCACGCGCTGAACAAGACGCTCAAGGACATCATCGTCAAATATAAATCGATGTCCGGCTTTTTTGCCCCGTATATCCCCGGCTGGGATTGCCACGGTCTGCCGATCGAGACCCAGCTCTTGAAAGAGATCGGCGACAAGCGCAAGGAGATGCCGGTCATCGAGTTTCGCGAAAAGTGCAAAGAGTACGCCTTGAAATACGTCGACCTGCAGCGAAAAGAGTTCCAGAAGCTCGGCATCTTCGGCGAATGGGACAAGCCGTACCTGACGATCGATCACCCGTACGAGGCCAAGATCATCGAGCTGTTCGGCAACCTGGCGGAAAAAGGGTACGTCTATCGGGGGCTCAAGCCGATCCACTGGTGCCCGACCGACATGACGGCGCTAGCGGAAGCGGAGATCGAGTACGAGGATGACCGATCGCCGTCGATCTATGTCAAATTCGAAATACTAAATACTAAATCCGAAATAAATTCTAAGGTCCGAAATCCTAATTTACCAAAGGACAAGCCCTGGTCAGTCATTATTTGGACCACTACTCCCTGGACCTTGCCGGCGAACGTGGCGGTGGCCGCGCACCCCGGCTATGAATACGTGTTCTTGGATATCGGCAGCGAAGTCTACGTCGTCGCGGAAGGACTGCTCAATAACTTTGTCGATAAGCTGGGGTTAAAAGACCATAAGATCATTGATAAGGCCAAGGGGAATATGCTGGAAGGGATATTGTGCAAACATCCTTTTGTCGACCGCGAGGTCCCGATCGTTAACGACGAATATGTCACCCTGGAACAGGGGACCGGCTTTGTCCACATCGCCCCCGGCCACGGCGCGGAGGACTACCAGGTTGGCCTCAAGTATAAACTGCCGATCGTCATGCCGGTCGACGAACGCGGTTATTTCGACGGCACCGTCCCCGACTTCATCAAAGGGAAACATTACGACGAGGCGAACAAGCTGATCACCGAAAAGATGAAGGAGAACGGCACGCTCCTTAAACTCGAGTTCTTCAAGCACCCCTACCCCCACTGCTGGCGCTGCAAGAAGCCGGTCATCTTCCGGGCGACCGAACAATGGTTCATCGCGGTCGACCATCAGGCGATGCGCCAGGAAGCGCTCAAGGCGATCACGCAGACCAAATGGTTCCCCGCCTGGGGGGAGAACCGGATCCGCGGCATGGTGGAGACGAGGCCCGACTGGTGCGTCTCGCGCCAGCGCTCCTGGGGAGTGCCGATCCCGGCCTTCTATTGCGTCAAGTGTAAAAAACCGCAGCTGACCGGGCTCTTTAACAAAGCGATCGTCGAGCTCGTCAAAAAAGAGGGGACCAACGGCTGGTTTGCCAAAGAAGCCAAAGACATTCTGCCGGCCGGGACCAAATGCCCCGCTTGCGGCGGGACCGAGTTCACCAAGGAAACTGACATCCTCGACGTCTGGTTCGAGTCCGGCTCGTCGCATGCCGCCGTCCTGGAGACGCGGTCCGAGTTAAGCTGGCCGGCTGACCTCTATCTTGAAGGATCCGACCAGCACCGGGGTTGGTTCCAGTCCTCGCTCCTCCTTGCCATCGGTTATAAAGGACGGGCGCCGTTCAATGCAGTGCTGACGCACGGCTTCACCATCGACGACAAGGGGAAAAAGATGAGCAAGTCGCTCGGCAACGTCATCGACCCCAACGACGTCGCCAAACGGTACGGCGCCGATGTCCTCCGCCTCTGGGTCGCGTCGACCGATTTCCGCAACGACATGGCGGCCTCGGAAAAGATCTTAAAACAGGTCCAGGAAGCGTATTCGAAAATACGCAACACCTGCCGTTTCCTGCTAAGCAATCTTAACGACTTCAACGGCGGTAAACCCGAACAGTTGCTGGAAATAGACCAATGGATACTGCTCAAGCTTAACCGGCTGACCGAAAAGATCGTTAAAGCTTACGACGAGTTCGAGTTCCACCAGGTCTATCACGGGCTCTACGATTTCTGCGTCAACGACCTGTCGGCTTTCTATCTCGATATGTCGAAAGACCGTTTATATTGCGGCGGGAAAAATTCGCCCGAGCGCCGGTCCGCGCAGTTCGCTATGCATGAGATACTGACTACGTTGGTCAGATTAATGGCGCCGATCCTGTCCTTTACGGCCGAAGACATCCTGCGCTACACGAAAATTGACGGTTCGGTCTTTCTCCAAGGAATGCCGCAGGCCGACAAGGTTTACCTGGATGAAAAGTTGGGGGAGAAATGGGACGCGCTGCTCGACATCAGGGCGAAAGCTTACCAGAAGATCGAAGAATTGCGGGCGGCGAAGGCGATCGGTTCGTCGTCGGCCGCGCAGGTCACGCTCGCGGCCCGGGGGAAAGAGCTGGAATTGCTCCGGTCGGTGGAAAACTTATTGCCGATGATCATGATCGTCTCTAAAGTGGTATTGACCGAAGGGGAAAGCGACATAAAAGTTTCTCCCGCTCCCGGCGAGAAATGCCAGCGCTGCTGGCTCTACAGCGAAAGCGTCGGTCAGGACCAGGCGCATCCAACTCTTTGTCAGCGCTGCGCGTCGGTCGTCAAAGCGCTTGGTTGATCTTCTCCGCCGCGAGCAGCGCCCGTTCATACTGCAACCGCATCGAGTCCCGCACCCGTCCCAAAGAGGGATTGGTGAAGACTAACGCCATTGTCTCCAGTATCTCCCGGGCAAACGCCTGTTTCAGGTCGGGCGAGAGCTGGTTCGGGGCCGCCAGGTTCTCCAGGCCGTACGCCAGGGCGAACAGGAGCTTGACGGCAAGCACTTCGTCCGCCTGCCCGCTGGCCAGATAACCTTTGCCCACCAGGGTGAACAGCTTAAGCCAGCGCCGGGCCTGGCCGTTGACGAATATCTCGTAAAGACCGTCATAACTTTTCTCGGACAAATGCTCGAATACTTCCCCGATCTCCTGCTTGCCGGCCTTGAACGCGGCGATCAACCGCGAGACCCGGGCGTCGCGCCGCTCGCCGGCCGCCACCGGCCCATGTTCGGTCCGGTAAAGCTCTCCCGCTTGGGTTTCCAGCTGGTTTTCCTTGTTCAAACGGCAGTCACCGATGTATTCCCGGCGGCCGTCCGCCCGTTCGATAAATAATTCCACCCGGCGGCCGACCGCCCGAAAGACCAAATTGCCCGCAAGAAGTTCGTGGAAATAAATATCGCCCGGTTCAAGGTCGAACAGGTAGCGGATCTCCCGGTGCATGATCGCGCCGGCCGCGTTTAACCCGGCCCGTTTTTCCAGGCGCCCCAGTTCGGGGATCAAGCGCTCGATGTTGACGCCCGGCAGGCGCTGGTCCATCCGCTTGACCGGTTTGCCGTCGATCTTGAACATCCGCCCGGTCGAGGTTAATAGATTGCCGGTCGGGGAGAACTCGATCCGGCCGATCTCGCTGAAGCGCCGGTCCACCAGGGTACCGACCGCGATCTTGCTCCGGTAAGTGCGGCAGATCAGTTTGCCGGTCCGTGCCGCTTCCCGGTACGCGTTACCCGCCCGCATCGGGAAATAAAAATTGATGTTAAAGATCCGGGCCTGGACCCCTTTGGGGAACGTAGCGGTATCGAGCGTAACGTCGCGGGCGCTCAGCTCCTCGATCAGCCGGTCGACCCGAAAGTAATTGCCGTTCCGGGCCGGCTGGTCGAGCGGCAAGTCCTTGGTCGGGAGCGCGCCGATCAGCTCTTCCCCGTTCCGGGTTTTCTTGATCACTTCGATCCGGTCCGCGAAACCGACGCGCAGGAACAACCGCCCCTCAAAGATGTCGCGGAAATAGACGTTCTTCGGGTCGGCGCTAAAGACAAAAACGATCCCCCGGTGCTCGACCCGGACATCGTTGCCGTACAGCCTGACCGGCAGGTCGTGCAGGGCGAATTTTTCGATGTATTCATCGACCCGGACCCTCTCTTGCCGCTTGATCCGCTCGTCGGTCAGCTCGATCGTCCCGATGTATTCTTCCTGCCCGGCCGGGGTCCGTTCATAAAATTCGATCTTCTGGCTGTTGGCGAGCGCGATGATCCGCTGCTCGCGGACCGCTGCCCCGAAATGGGCATGCTGGCCGGTCGGGAAGACGAACGCTTGCCTATCGTGCACGATCTCCGCCCGCCGGTTCGCTTCTTCATAGTGATTGGCCCGGCGGACCTTGCCGAACTCGGGAAAGAGGGACTCCGCGGTTACGTGGCGGTAAGGTTTGCTCTCCCGGCACTTGATCAAGCCGTGCTTATCGGCCGCCGGTACGCCCTGGACCAGGAACGTCCCTTCCGGACCGAGCAGCGCCCGGCCGAGCACCTTGATCGCTCCTTCGCCGTTTTGCTGGCGGAGTTCCACCCGATCGGCATAAGCGACGAATTGCAGTTTTCCGGCCGCGAGCAGCGGGGCATAGACCCGCTCCTGGTTGGCGCTGAAATAAAGCCAGAGGCCGCGATATGTCAGACGAACGCCTTTGCCCGCGGTCGCGGCCAGCGTCCGCTCCATGATCGGCCTGGCCGCCGGCGGCTGGGAACTCTCCCTGACTCTCGGGATATAAATGGCCATGGTACTGTTTTTTCGTCCCGATGGGGAAAAAATTTCACCTTATGGTATAATGTAAGCATGCCGAGCCACGACATTAAAGACCCAGCTCTCGCCCCCAAAGGCAAACTCCGGATCGAATGGGCCGAGCGCGACATGCCGGTCCTCGCCCGGGTCAGGGAAAAATTCGCCAAAAGCCAGGTGCTGAAGGGGAAAAAGCTGAGCGCCTGCCTTCACGTTACCGCCGAAACCGCCAACCTGGTCCGGACGCTCAAGGCCGGCGGCGCCGATATAGTCCTCTGCGCGTCCAACCCGTTATCGACCCAGGATGACGTCGCCGCTTCGTTGGTGGCCGACTACGGCATCCCGGTCTACGCTATCAAGGGGGAGAACACTGACACTTATCATAAACACCTGGTCGCCGCGATCGAACATTCTCCGGTCATCACCATGGACGACGGCTGCGACCTGGTCTCGGCCATTTCCGCCAAATATCCGGCGGTGGCCAAGCAGATCATCGGGAGCATGGAAGAGACGACGACCGGCGTTATCCGGCTCCGGGCAATGGAGCGGGACGGCGCCCTCAAGTTCCCGGTTATCGCCGTCAACGACGCGACGACCAAGAACCTGTTCGATAACCGCTACGGCACCGGGCAATCGACCGTCGACGGCATTATCCGGGCGACCGATTTCCTGATCGCCGGCAAGACCATCGTCGCCGCCGGCTACGGCTGGTGCGGCAAAGGTTTCGCCCTCCGCTGCAAGGGGATGGGCGCGAACGTCATCATTACCGAGGTCGACCCGGTCAAAGCGCTCGAAGCGGCCATGGACGGCCACCGGGTCATGTCGATGGCGGAAGCGGCGCCGCTCGGCGACCTTTTCTGCACGCTGACCGGCAACGTCAACGTGATCCGGCCGGAACATTTCGCGGCCATGAAGGACGGGGCGATCGTCTGCAACTCCGGCCACTTCGACGTCGAGCTCGACCTGAAAGGGTTAAAGAAGCTGGCGAAAAAAGAGGTCAAGAACGTCCGCAACTTCGTCGACCAGTATGTCCTGCCCAGCGGCCGGAGCATCTACCTCCTGGCGGAAGGCCGGCTGGTCAATCTCGGCGCCGCCGAAGGGCACCCCGCCTCGGTCATGGACATGAGCTTCTCGACGCAGGCGCTGGCGACCGAATACGTCATCAACCAGGCCGGCAAGCTCGGCCCCAAAGTCTACGCCGTCCCGGCGGAGATCGAAGCGTGGGTCGCGGCGGCCAAATTGCAGTCGATGGGGATGGCGATCGATCAATTAACGCCGGAACAGGTCAAATATCTCGCTTCCTGGCAGGAGGGGACATAAATGGACGAAGAGAACAGACTTCTTGAAGCGCTCGAACAGGTCCGCCGGGACAAACATCAGCCTTGGCGGTATATCATGTTTACCTTCTTGAACGGGATCGCCCAGGGGCTCGGTATGGCGCTCGGCATGACGCTGCTCCTTGGCATCCTGCTCTATATGCTGACCGTGATCCTGTCGCACATGATCAATTTCCCGGTTGTCGGCGCTTACGTTAGCGAGCTGATGAAGATCATGGAAACGTCCGTCAGACATGGGGGCAGGGTCAGATAAGTGGCGATTTTCTATCTTAACGCCCTGCTGGTCCTCGCCGTCGACCAATTTCTCAAGCACCTGGTCCACCGGTTCATGTATTTCGGCCAGTCGATCCCGCTCATCGATGACGTGGTCAGGCTGACCTACGTCCGCAACACCGGAGCGGCTTTCTCCCTGTTCGTCGGCTTTTCCCCTTATCTGGCGGTGGTCGGCGTACTGGTGGCCATCTTCGTCGTCTATTACCATTATCGGATCCCGGCCAATAACTATCTGATGCAACTGGGCCTGTCTTGTCTTTTGGGCGGCAGCATCGGCAACCTGACCGACCGGGTGGTCCGCACCTACGTCATCGATTATCTCGACATCACCATCTGGCCGGTCTTCAACTTCGCCGACATCATGATCAACCTCGGCGTCTTCCTGATCCTGCTCAACTTCCTGAAGTCGCCGGACGAGGAACAGGGCTGATGCATCCGGTCATCTGGCAGGCCGGCGGGTTCACGCTCCACGCGTACGGCCTGATGGTGGCGCTCGGCCTGGGGATCGGCGTCGCGCTGATCGCTTATTTCGCCTGGCGTTACGAAAAGATCGCCCCCGAAACGATCCTCGACCTGGCGCTCTACTGCATCCTCGGCGGCATCGCCGGCGCCCGCCTCCTGTACGTCGCCGGCCAGTGGGAATATTTTGCCGAACACCCGCTGGAGATCGTCATGCTGCAGAACGGCGGGCTGGTTTTCCTCGGCAGTTTCCTGGTCGGGATCCCGCTCCTCGCCTTCCTGGTCAAAAAAAGAAAACTCTCCCTGCTCAAGGTCCTCGACGCGACCGCTCCGGGGATCTCCCTCGGCTACGCGATCGGCCGGCTCGGCTGTTTCCTGAACGGCTGCTGTTTCGGCCTGCCGACCGATCTCCCCTGGGGGCTCGTCTTCCCCGCCGGTTCGCTGGCCGCCCAGTATTGCCCCGGCGTCCGGGTCCACCCGACCCAGCTCTATTCCTCGCTGCTCATGCTGCTGGTCTTTGCCGTCACCGCCCTGCTCTACCGGCGCAAACGGTTCGACGGCGAGATCGCTTCCTGGTGGTTCATCCTTTACGCTTTGTACCGCTTTACGGTCGAGGCCTTCCGTTTCAGCCCGTTCCATTGGTTGTCCCTGACGCCGGTCCAATGGCTGGTGCTGCCGCTTTTCCTCTTCGGCATCTGGGGGTTGTTTTATTTTCGCCGCCGCGCCGCCTAAAGCCTTTGCGCTGACCGTCACGGCCGAACAGCAAGGGACGCGGCTCGATCATTTCCTGGCGACCGTCGCCGCGCTCGACCTCTCCCGCTCGCACGCGAAAAAGTTGATCGAGGACGGGCTGGTCACCGTCAATAATGCCCCGGCGGAGCCGAGCTACAAGCTGAAACTGGCCGACCGGGTCAGCGGCGCCGTTCCGCCCGCGCTCGAGCCGACGGTCAAGCCGGAGAACATCCCGCTCGACGTCGTTTTCGAGGACGCGGATATCATCGTCGTTAATAAACCGCAGGGGATGGTTACCCACCCCGCTCCGGGGCATTATCACGGGACCCTGGTCAATGCGCTGCTGGCGCATACCCCGCATCTTGCCGCTTACGGCGCCCCGCTCCGGCCCGGCATCGTCCACCGGCTTGATAAAGACACCTCCGGCCTGCTGGTCGTCGCCAAGAGCGATCGCGCTTATCTCGACCTGATCAAGCAATTCAAGGAGCGGACGGTGGCAAAGACCTACGCGGCGCTGGTCCACGGGATCATGAAGAACGACGCGGGGACGATCGCGGAGAACATCGGCCGCCACCCGGTCCACCGGAAAAAGATGGCGGTCATCAAGGGGGAAAGCCGGTCGCGCTCGGCGGTCTCCGAGTACCGCGTTCTGGAACGGCACGCCGATACGACCCTGGTCGAGGTCAGGATCAAGACCGGGCGGACGCACCAGATCAGGGTCCACCTCAGCTACATCGGCCATCCGCTGGTCGGCGATCCGACCTACGGGAAAAGAGAAAATGGGCTAGGGATAAAAGGCCAGATGCTGCACGCGCGAAAATTAAGTTTCCACCATCCGGTCAGCGGAGAAAAATTGACGTTCGAAAGCAGTTTACCGGCAGCGTTTACACAATGGCGTAGGTCGTAACGAGGCCGACGGTCAGCGGTATCCCGACCAGGACCAGGACTTCCCGCAGGGCGATCCCCATGTTAAAGAGGCCGAAAGCGAAATAACCGCCGAGCGCCGCGATCACCATGACCGCCAGCGCGTTCAGCGCCAGCTGGCGCAGGTCCTTCTTCGGCTTTGCCGCCGCCGCCGGCGCGTGCTCGATCGGCTGCGCCTTCGGCTGTTCCGCCGGCTGGATGATCCTGACGACTACGTCGCGGCTATTCATACCATAGGTATATCGTGCCCCGGGCGGGGAAATTTCAGCGGTTTTAGCGGCTCAGGAAGCCGATCAGCTTGTAAACCAGGCGGGCAATGGTAAAGTCGGAAGCGCTATCGCCCCGGCGGGGAGCCAATTCCACGACGTCAAAACCGACCACGTTCCGATCGGCGCAGAGCCCTTTTAACAGGACCAACATTTCCGCCCAGCTGAAACCGCCCGGCTCCGGCGTCCCGGTCGCGGGGACGACGGACGGGTCAAAAACGTCGACGTCGATCGTCAGGTAGACGTTCCGGCTCAGTTCGGCCGTCACCTTGGCCAACTCATCCCGCTGGCGGGCAAAGACGATCCGGTCGAGCTGCCGGTTCTTTTGCGCCCACTCGTGCTCTGCCCGGGAGATGCTCCTGACCCCGGCCTGGACGAGGGGGCACAGTTCCCAGATCCGCCGGGCGGCGCAGGCGTGGCTGTTCTTCTTCCCCTGATAGGTATCGCGCAGGTCGGCATGCGCGTCGAGTTGGAGCACCGAGAGGTCGGGATACTTGGCCTTGCAGGCCTTGACGGCGTAGGGAGAAAGCGAATGTTCCCCGCCGAGGATGACCGGGATCTTATCATCGCGCAGACAACTCGCGACTCGCGACTCGAGACTCGCGACCGGGGACGGCTTGTCGGTATAGACCCCGGCTTTAACGCACGGTTCGGAGCCGAGCTCTTCGTCAAACCATTCGATCTCGCGGGAAGCCTGCAAGATCGCCGCCGGGCCGTGCTTGGTCCCCTTGCCGTAACTGGTGGTCGCTTCGTGCGGGCAAGGGATGACGACGAACTGCGCTTTGGCCCGGTCGGCCGGTTTTTGCGTGAGGCCCAGAAAATTGCTCATCGTTCGTAGCGCACCTTAAGCTGGTCGCGCGACCAGTCGTAGCGCGGTTTCGGCCGTTTTTTGGCCAGCGGTTCGACCTCGCACAACCCCTGCGCCAGAAGCGGCAGGGCGATCGTCAGGTCGCAAAAACACTGGGTCATCTTGGCGTGGCCGGCGATCTTTCCCCAGCTCTGCGCTTCCTGGAAAGTGCAGCCGGAAAGCCCGCCGAAGTGCGGATTGTCGGTCGTGATCTGGACGGCGTATTCGTGGCCGGGGAGCTGGTTCCCCAAGATCATGTTGAGCAGTTCGGTCTGCTGGATAAAGTTCTTCGGCACCCCGCCCCCCAGGTAGATAACGCCGGACTTCCCCGAGTTTTCCGCGATCTGCACCGTTTCGTCGGTATCTTTCATCTGGTCGATGTAGCGGAAAACTTTTTTCCCGTCCCGGCGGTAGGCCTTGCCGTCCTTACTGTCCTGGATCCCGTGCCGGGCCATGACAAAAGAATAACCGATCGAACTGTCGCACAGCGCCGGGGCAAAGACCGGGATCCCCGCCTTGGCCGCCTGCAGGACAAAAGAATCCTTATTGACCGCTTCAGCGGCCAGGTATAAGCCGAGATGCTTCAGGAATTCCCGCGAGGAATACTGGTAATCGGGGTCGAGCGTTTCCAGAAAGACCTGGATGCGCCGGTCGACCTTGCGCTGCAGCTCTTCCTGGACCAAAACGTCGTAGAAGCGGTCGATCCCCTCTTTGAGCAGCGCCTGGTCGTCAACCAGGGCCGAGCCCCGGTAGTGGACGACGCCGAGCGCTTCGGCCAGGTCGTGGAAAACCTGCGCGCCGGTCGAGACAATGACGTCGACGAACCGCTTTTCCACCAGGTAGCTGATGACCCGCCGCATGCCGGCCGGGATGATCGCGCCGGAGATCCCGAGCCAGATGGTGATCTTCTTCTGCCGCAGCATCTCCTGCCAGATGGCGTACGCTTCGCCGAGCGCTTTCCCCTGGAAGCCAGTCGCCAGCATGCCGTCCAGGATGTCGGCGGCGTTTTGCCCTTTGCTGACCCGGAACGGGATCGTCGGATTTTTCAGGTATTTGGAAGCCATAGCTCAGTGGTAAACGCGGGGGCGGACTCGCTCTTCGACTGCAACGGCGACTTCCGGGCTGCGATTGATCATGGTCAGTTCGTGGTCGCGGGCGGCGAAGGCGCCCAGTAAAAGCTCCCTGGCCAGCTCCGCGTTAAAGTCGCGGCAGGAAAAAAGATCGATGACCGCCCGCCCCCGTTCCGGGAAGGTATGAACGGAGATGTGCGCGTCCTCGACCAGTACGACCCCCGTGACCCCCGCGTCTTCCGCGACCCGCCCGGTATATTTGAAGACCGATGGGGTGGCAATGGGGGTCATCCCCAGTCTGGCGGGCAATTCTTCGAGGACGTTAAAAATTAGCGCTACGTCGGCCATTTTTTCGGCCGGGCAGCCGGACAGATCGAGGGTTAAGTGCGGATTGCCGTGCGTTTCCACAACTGATAATTTAGGCGCTTTTCCCCGGTTTGTCAAGAGAGGGCGGCAACCCTTGTCCGCCTGCCGGTTTTATGGTATTATTTCTAAGTTATGGCTGAAGAACTCTCCGCGACATCTTTTGACAAAAGCCAGGGCGACGCCGGTTTATCCGAAGTCGAAGAACTGATCCGCCAAACCCTGGCCGAGACCAAACGGTTCGAAAAACCGGCCGAGACGCCGGCCTCCCCGGCCGCCGACAAGAAAGACGAATTCCGGGCGACCGCCTTTGCCGCGGCGCCGAAACCGGCACCAGCCCCAACGCCCGTTCCCGCCGCGCCGGTCTTAGCGAGCGAAAAACCGGCCCCGCGCCCGGCCGCCGCCAAACCGGCGGCGGAACCGTCCGCTTACGAAGCGACCATGAAAGAATACCAGGTCGGCGATATCGTTAAGGGGAAGGTCCTCAAGGTGGATCCCTCCGGCGTCCTGGTCGATATCAAGTACAAGGCCGACGGCCTGATCCCGATGGAGGAATTGTCCGACCGCTCCGGCCGCTCGGCGGAAGAGACGGTCAAGGTCGGCGACGTCATCGACGTCCTGATCGAAAACCTGGAAAATAAGGAAGGCTACGCCATCCTCTCCAAGAAAAAGGCCGATTTTGAAAAGAACTGGAAGATCGCCAACAACGCTTACCACAGCCGGTCTCTCCTGGAGGGGAAAGTGCTCCAGGCCTTGAAGGGCGGACTGGTCGTCGATTGCCAGGGGATGCGCGGTTTTGTCCCCGCTTCCCAGGTCGCCAAGCGGCCGGAAGAGACCCTCGAGTCTTTCGTCGGCCAAACCCTGCCGCTCCGGGTCATTGAAGTCAACCAGCGCCAGGGGAAGATCGTCCTCTCGCACCGCCAGGCGGCCGGCGATAAAGAAAAACTCGACTCGCTCAAGATCCTCGATGAGCTGGAAGTCGGCCAGGTCCGCAAAGGGAAGGTCTCCCACCTCAAGAGCTTCGGCGCTTTCGTCGACCTGGGCGGGATCGAAGGGCTGATCCACCTGACCGAGCTCTCCTGGAAACGGGTCAAGCACCCGTCGGAAGTGGTCAAGGCGGGCGAAGAGATCGACGTTTTTGTCCTCGGCGTCGACCGGATCAACAAGAAGGTCTCCCTCGGCCTCAAGGAACTCCAGCCCGACCCGTGGGCCAACGCCTCCGACCTGTACAAACCGGGCCAGACCGTCAAGGCCAAGGTCCTCCGCTTCGCCAAGTTCGGCGCTTTTGCCGAGCTGGAGCGGGGACTGGAAGGGCTGATCCATATCTCCGAGCTCGCCAAGGCCCCGGTCCAGAACCCGGGCGACGCGGTCAAGATCGGCGAGACCTATGATGTCAAGATCCTGCGCGTCATCCCCGAAGAGCAGAAGATCGGCCTCTCGATCAAGGAAGTGATCAGGGAACGGGAGCGCAAAGCGGCCAAAGCCGCCCCGCCGCCGCCCGCCGCCAGCACCGCGACGACCGAAGAGAAAAAAGTCACCATCGCCGACATGATCGCCGAAAAGGAACGGGCCAAGGCCGAAAAAGAGGCGGAAGCGGCCGAGGTGATCGACGAAGGATCCGAAGACCAGACCGCCAGCGACCAATCCGGGACATGAGCTTCGTCCAACTTCTTGACCAGGCTTCCGCCGCCAACCACAGCGCCCTCTGCGTCGGCCTCGACGTCGATTTAAGCCAGCTTCCCGCCCGGTTCCTCAGCACCGACGACCCGATCCTGAACTTCAACATCGCCGTGATCGAGGCGACCGCCAACCTGGTCTGCGCTTACAAGCCGAACGCCGCGTTCTACGAGATGTACGGCCTCTACGGCCTTAGCTCCCTGATCCGGACGATCGACTACATCCATGCCCATACCAAGGTCCCGGTCATTCTTGACGCCAAGCGCGGCGACGTCGGCCACTCTTCGGCCGCCTACGCCAAGGCGGCGTTCGAGTCGCTCAAGGCCGACGCCGTCACCGTCAATCCGTACATGGGGCACGACTCGGTCAAGCCGTTCCTCGATTACCGCGATAAAGGAACTTTTGTCCTCTGCCTGACGAGCAACGCCGGCAGCCAGGACTTTGAGGCGGCCGGCGGCCAAGAGCCGCTCTACCTCTCCGTGGCCAAGCACGTCAAGGAATGGAACCACTACGGCAACTGCGGCCTGGTGGTCGGCGCCACCAAGCCGGACGAGCTGCAAGGGATCGCGGCGATCGCCGGTGAGATGCCGATCCTGATCCCGGGGGTCGGCGCCCAGGGGGGCAGCCTCGAAGCGGCCGTCAAACACGGCGGCCAACGGCCGATCATCAACGCTTCGCGCAGCATCATTTACGCGGCGGAACCGAAAGTGGAAGCCAAAAAACTGCGCGACGAGATCAACAAATGCCGGAAATAGCGGTTATTGAGAATAAGAACGCCGACCGCGATTACGCGGTCAATATCGAGTTCCCGGAGTTCACCTGCGTCTGCCCCAAGACCGGCCTCCCCGACTTCGCCACCATCAAGATCGAATATATTCCCGACAAACTGATCGTGGAGCTCAAGTCGCTGAAGCTTTACTTTGTCTCCTACCGGAATGTCGGCACTTTCCACGAAGAGGTCGTCAACAAGATCCTGGACGACCTGGTCGCCGCGTGCAAGCCGCGGAAGATAAAGGTGGTCGGGGAATTCAACGTCCGGGGCGGGATCAAGACGACGGTTAGCGCTAGTAAGTAGAGTCCGCCTGCTGCAGGATCTGCAATTCCACGGGGTCATCCAGGGCAAATGGCTCAACGCGCGGGTCGTGTTTCTTAATGATCATCAAATACTCCCCGGAAACGCCGATCTTGGCCAGCATATCCGCCCCGACCAGGCCGTGGTGCTTATGGACAAAGAACTTCCGGAACAGCCGGCGCCGGGCACCCAGGTCTGCCAGGCGGTCGTAGAGATAGGGGAAAAAGAACCGGAGCAGCACCAGGCCCGCCTTGGCCAGGATCGAGTTGTGCTCCGCCACCTTGCCGATATCGTGGAGCAGGCCGAGGATCGCCAGTTTGCGCGGATCGAGCTCCGGGTTGTAAAGGGCTAGCTCCAGCATCTTTTTGGCGACTATCACCGCGTGCTTTTTCTCGTAGGTCGGCAGCTGGTTGAACAGCCCCACTTCTTCGCTGCTCAGGTAGCTCCGGACAAAAGCGTCGTCTTCTTTCAGGTAGACCGCCGAGAGATTGGCGTAAAACTGCCTGACGCGATAAATCAGCCTGTTAATAAACATAAGCCGGGGGGATTATAGCATATCAATAGTGAAATTTCGGCCGGAGACGGTCGAAATCATCTTGTATGAGAGTTGCCGCCAGCAGAAGCAAGCCCTTGCATATTTGGATGGTCACGCCCGAGATGTCCGGCATTAAAAAAACCGGCGGCCTGGCCGACGCCGTTTCCGGCTTGAGCGAAGGATTGGCCCGGCTCGGCCACACGGTCACCGCCATCATGCCCAAGCACCTCGGCACGCTGGAGCTTTTTCTCCGCGCCAAATTCAATCTCAATTATTTTGACGATATGACCGTGCCGGTCGGCGACCTGCGCACCCCGACCTCGATCATCAGGGGGTCGATCCGCGACGAGGCGAGCGGTTTCAACATGAACGCGTTCTTCCTGGATACCGCCGATTCGACCGCCTTCGGCAGCCGGACCCGGCTGTACGGCTACCAGGACGACGCCCACCGTTTCTTTTTTTACAACCGGGCAACGCACGAGCTCTTTTGCAAGTTCCTGGCCGAAAAGAAACGGGGCAAATTCATCCCCGACATCGTCCACTGCCACGACTGGCAGACGGGGATAACCCCGTTCCTCTTCAATTACTTCGGGCCGTCGGCTGCGACCGTCCGCACCATTTACAATATCCATAACCTCGGCTACAGCTGCGGCGAGCGGAACCTCGATCCCTGGAACTTTGCCCACAAGATCGGCGTTTCGACCAATAGCGATCCCCGGCTGTTCGGCCCGGATGGGCTGGAGTTCTACGGCCGCGTCGAGCCGCACAAGGCCGCCCTGCTCTTTGCCGACCGGGTCGTCGCGGTCAGCCCGGCTTACGCCGAGGAGCTGCGCAGCGGGAAGACCGATCCGCCTGCCGACCTCTATGCCGGTATCCTGAAAACGCGCGGCAGCGACATGACCGGGATCCTCAACGGCTTGCCCGACAATTTCGGGCCGACGCTGTTCTTTAACCAGGGAGTTATCCCGGCCAATTTTGGCCCGGCCGACCTGAGCGGCCGCACGGTTAACCGCGCAGCTTTGCAGGACCGGTTGGGATTGCCCCGCGATCCGGAAGCGATGGTGGTGGTCTGGTCGTCGCGCCTGGCCGACCAGAAAGGGATCGATATCACCATCCAGGCGCTGCCGGAGATGCTGGAAAAGATCCCGCGCTCGCAATTCATCTTCGTCGGCGACGGCGAACAGCGCTACGTCGATGCGTTAAACGACCTCGCCAAGCGCTACCCCGGCCGGGTTAAGATCGAAAAATTCAACGAGCAGCTGGAGATCCTGGCGCTGGCGGGCGGGGATGTGCTCTTGATGCCGTCGCGCTATGAACCGTGCGGGTTGAACCAGATGAAAGCGCAGAAGCTCGGGACCGTGCCGTTCGGGCGGGAAACCGGCGGGCTGATCAACACCATTGCTTACGCCAAGACCGGCTATTCCTTCTGGGAACTGTCACCGGAGGCGATGACCGAAAAACTGGTCGAAGTCTGGACCGCTTTCCAGAACAAGCCGTTCTGGCAGGAAATGGTCGCCCGGATCACGCAGCTGGATTATTCCTGGGACAGCCGGGCGCAGGATTATGTCGACCTCTTCCGCGACGCCCTCAGCGCCCCGCGCCGTCGATGGCCTTTCTGAGCGACGCGACGAATTTGACCGCTGCCGGGCGCTTCCCTTTGGCGATCAGGTCGACGATCGCCGAACCGACGATCACGCCATCAGCAACCTTGGCCGCTTCCTTGGCCTGAGCCGGCGTGGAGATCCCGAAGCCGACCGCGACCGGCAGCTTGGTGAACCGCTTAACTTTGGCGACCAGCGCTCCCAGGTCGGCGGCTAATGCCTGCCGCTTCCCCGTTATCCCCGCGACCGAGACAAGATAGACAAAACCGGACGATTTCTCCGCCGCCAGCTTGATCCTTTTCTCCGTCGACGTCGGCGCAATTAAATATATCTCATCGACCCGCGACCCGTGACCCGCAACGCGCGACTCTTCGGGCGGCAGGTCCGGGACGATCGCGCCGTTGACTCCGAACCGCGCGCAATCATCGTAGAATTTTTGTTCGCCGTACTGGGCGATCAGGTTATAAGCCAGCATAAAGCAGAGGGGAATACTCGAGCGCTTTCTGACCCGGCCGACCAGTTTAAAAACTTCCGCCAGGCTGACGTTCTTTTTCAGCGCCCGCTGGTGCGAAGCCTGGATGACCGGGCCGTCGGCGAGCGGATCGGAAAAAGGGATCCCCAGCTCGATAATGTCGGCGCCGGCTTTGACCAGGTCAAAAACCAGTTTCTCGGTCACCGCCAGCGACGGATCGCCGGCGGTAATGTAAGTTATTAAGGCTTTACGCCCGGCGAAGGCTTCTGATACTCTCGACATCCTTATCTCCCCTGCCCGACAGGCAGACGATCACGGTCTGCGACCGGTCCATTTGCGGCGCCAGTTTCCTGAGGTAGGCGATCGCGTGCGACGATTCCAGCGCCGGGATTATCCCTTCGGTCCGGGACAGCAGCCGGAACCCGTCCAGCGCCTCTTTATCGTTAGCCGTCACGTATTCGACGCGTCCGGCGTCTTTCAGATAACTGTGCTCCGGGCCCGAGCCGGAATAATCGAGGCCGGCCGAGATCGAATGAGTATTCATGATCTGCCCGGTTTTCGACTGCAGAACATATTCCCGGGCGCCGTGCAGCACGCCGATCGTCCCTTTGCAGAGCGAGGCCGCCCCCGCCGCTTCCACGCCGATGATCCGGACCCCGCTGTCCGCCAGGAACGGGTGGAACAAGCCGATCGAGTTCGAACCGCCGCCGACGCAGGCAACAAGGCAATCCGGCTCTTTTTTCTCCGCCGCCAGATGCTGCACCTTAGCTTCCCGGCCGATGACCGACTGGAAGTCGCGGACCATCAGCGGATATGGGTGCGGGCCGACGCAGGAGCCGAGGCAGTAAAAAGTGTCGGTGGGGTGCGCCATCCAGTCGCGGAAGGTTTCGTTGACCGCGTCTTTTAAGGTTTTGCTCCCGGCCGTGACCGGGATGACTTTTGCGCCGAGCAGTTCCATCCGGAAAACGTTGAGCGCCTGGCGCTTGACGTCTGCCGAGCCCATGTAGACGGCGCATTCCATCCCGAGCAGCGCCGCGCCGGTCGCCGTGGCGACCCCGTGCTGCCCCGCGCCGGTCTCGGCGATGATCCGCCGTTTCCCCATCCGCCGGGCTAGAAGCAGCTGTCCCAGGACGTTATTAATCTTGTGGGCGCCGGTGTGGCAAAGGTCTTCGCGTTTTAAATAGATCTTCGGGCCGCCCAGCTCGTCGGATAACCGCGCCGCGCAATAGAGCGGCGTCGGCCGGCCGGCATATTGTTCCAGATAATAGTCGAGCTCGGCCTGGAAAGCGGGGTCTTTTCTCGCGGTGAAATAAGCTGCGGTCAATTCCTCCAGCGGCGCCATCAGCGTCTCCGGCACGAACCGTCCGCCGAATTGGCCAAAATAACCGCGGCTGTCGGGTAGCTGGTGGGAATCGACCATGGTGAGATAATTATAAGCTAATAACTATTCGGCTTCAACCGACTGGAGCTCGTAGCTGGCGAACTGGCCGCCCAGCGCCTTGAGCCGGTCGGCGATCTCCGGCAGGTTGAAGGGCCGCTGCGCTTTGTCCGGGTGAAAGAGCGAAGCGAGGTAACGGCCGAGCGGCGTTTCTTTCAGTTCGGCCGGCAGATTGCTCTGCCGGGCGACCGACTCTACGCTAAAGTGCTCGCGGGCGCTGATGGCGCGATAATAGTTCTCGATCATTTTCTCCCTGGTCATGAGCATCATCAGCCGGTCCAGCCCGGTATAACGCCAGGGATCGTCCATCCCTTCATAAAGTAAGCCGTTCACCCCCGCGATCAGCGTCAAGGCGCTGGTCCCCAGGCCGTAAACGTCGGTCCGGACGTCTTCTTGGAGATAAAGGGCAAAAGCCATTTCCGGCGGATAAAAGCCGACCGCGCCGGTATCGGTCCGGGCCGGACTGTTCAAGCCGTTGGCCCGGCCAAAGTCGAGCAGTACGACTTCGCCCTGGCCCCGGTATAAGGCGTTGTTAGGTTTGACGTCCCGATGGACGATCTGGCGGGCGTGGAGATCGCCCAACCTCGCCGCTAAGCCCGGCAAGACCGATTCGGTCAGCAAAGAGATCTCTTCCCGGCTCGGCAACTGTCCGCGCCATTCCGGCAAGGCCAGGCATCCGAGACTGATCCCGTTGATCTCCGGCATGACAAAGAACGGCTGCTCCCCCTTTCCTTCGATCTCCACCTTCCCTTGGCCGCTTATCCGGGGAAATCCCGGCACCCCTTCGAGTTTTTGCAAAAAGTAGGTTTCGCTTTGCACCTCGACTGCGCTGGACCGGTCCGGAGCGATCTTGACGACGACATTTTCCACCGCGCTGTCAGCCGCAATCAGATGCCCGCGATAAAGCAGCATCGACGCTTCCGGGAGCTGGCGCCGCTCGTTGATCGCGACGATCCGGCCGTCGTTCAGCCGGCCGATGTTCTTCAGCCCCGGCTGCAACTTGGCGGCCGCGGCGATGTGGGGCGACAGTTCCGCCCCTTTGATCCTGGCGTAGATCATAACGCCTATCTATCGGTTTTTCCGCCGTCTGATTTCAGGAATGATATAATTGAGCCATGAACAGATCGGCGCGCGTTTTTCTCTGGCTCTGCGTCCTGGCGCTGGCGGCTTTTGCGGCCGTGACCCCGGAACGACTGGTCGATAAATTGACCGCGAAGTTCCTCCTGGTGCAGGACGCGGAGTGCGACATCACGCTCGATACCAGCCTGCAGCTGATGGGCTGCGGCGGCGTTAACCGGCAAAAAGGAAAGCTCTATTACAAAGCGCCCGACCGGGTGATGGCGATACTCGATAAAGAGCGTTATTACATCAGGGGCAATAACATCAAAAAGATCGATGCCCAGGGCAAGCGCTTCTATATCCGCCTGCTGCACGCCCCCGATTTCTCGGTCGGTTTCAACCCGCGGCTGATGGACCATAATTTCCACCTCCGCGTCATCAGCAGTACGACCAAGGAAGTCGTACTGGAAGGATTACCCAAGCCGGGCGTGCTGAAGAACGTCAAAAAGGTGACCTTTCGGGCCGACCCGTCGGCCGAACTGCTTAAAAGCATGGACCTCGCGATCGCCAATAACCTGAAAGGCCAGGTCTTCATCGATTACCGGGTCATTGAGGGGCTTGACGTCCCGGTCGCCTGTCACGGCCGGTCGGCCCTGGAGCTGAACGGCGGGTTCCTCGTCGGCCTGGTTTTTAGCTTAAAAGGGGATAATTTTAAGATCAATACCGGCCTGCCTGATAAATTATTTGCAGCCGGGTTTTGACCAGCTCCCAATATATGCTTGACATTTTCATTGTCAAGGTTTATTATGCTCCCCATGATAATGTTCGGCTGGGTCCACGATAGCCATAAGCCGGTCTACACCATTCAAGTCGCCGCGGAGCTGATCGGCTGCCACCCGCGAACTTTACGGATCTACGAAGAAGTCGGCCTGGTCCATCCGCGGCGCACGGCCAAGAATTATCGTCTTTATTCCCAGGGCGACCTGACCCGGATCAAGCAGTTCTGCGCGCTGATGGACGAATGGGACCTGAATCTCTCCGGCGTCAAGGCGCTGCTGGAAATGGCCGAGCGCTTCCACATTGGGGTCGAAAAGCTGATCGAGGAAATGCTATAATTAAAGAAAGGAAGGGTAAATCAACATGATCTGTCAAAGTTGCAAGATCAACCCGGCGACGGTCCATATCACCAAGATAATCAACGGCAAGAAAGTCGAACGCCACCTCTGCGGCCAATGCGCGGCGGCCGAGGGCTTTGTGCCGGGGGGCGACTTGGAGAATTTCGGCCTGGCCGATTTCCCCGGCTTTTTCGAGTTCCCCGACCTGTTCGCCTCGCTCTTCAAGCGGCGCCCGTCCGAGCGGTTCTACGACTATTTCTCCGAATCGGCCAATAAGATCCTGCAATTGGCCACCGAGGAAGCGAACCGCCTGGGCCACGACCATGTCCGGACCGAACACTTGCTGCTTGGCCTGATCAAGGCCGAAGGCGCCGCCTACAAAGTCCTGCAGACGCTCGGCGTCGACCTGGTCAATCTCTTTTCCGACCTCGAATCACTGATCGGCCGCGGCGAGGGCTCCCCCAAGAAAATGACCCTGTCGCCCAGGGCGAAAAAGGCCTTGGAACTGGCCTACCAGGCCGCCCGCGAGCTCGGCTTTAATTACGTCGGCGAAGAACACATCCTGCTCGGCATCATCCGCGAAGGCGAAAGCATCGCGGCGCAAGCGCTCCACAAACGGAAGATCAATTTTGACAAGGTCGCCCGCCAGATCATCACCGACGTCGAAAAAGCGCTCGGCTCCGGCGCCCCCGAAGACGCCCAGCAGGACTACCCCGAAGGGCCCGAGGAGTTCGAGGGCGAGGGGGGCGGCGAAATGCCCGAGGGGATGCTCGGTTTCCCCGGCATCGGGATCGGCGCCCCGCCGCGGCCGCAAAAGCCGGCCCTCACCACCTTCGGCCGCGATCTGACCGCCATGGCCCGCAAAGGCGAACTGGACCCGGTCATCGACCGGGAAAAAGAGATCGAGCGGATCATTCGCATCCTCTCCCGCCGGACCAAGAACAACCCCGCCCTGCTCGGCGACCCCGGCGTCGGCAAAACGGCGATCGTCGAAGGGCTGGCCGAGCGGATCGTCAGCGGCGACGTCCCGGAGATCCTGAAGGACAAACAGGTCATCGCCCTCGACCTGGGCGGCATGGTCGCCGGTACCAAATACCGCGGCGAGTTCGAGTCGCGCGTCAAAAAGGTCCTCGACGAGATCCTCTCCAAGAAGCGGCAAGTCATCCTCTTTATCGACGAGCTGCACACCCTCGTCGGCGCCGGCGGCGCGGAAGGGGCGATCGACGCGGCGAACATGCTCAAGCCGGCCCTGGCGCGGGGCGAATTGCAAGTGATCGGCGCGACCACGGTCGACGAATACCGGAAGAACATCGAAAAAGACGCCGCGCTGGAGCGGCGCTTCCAGCCGGTCCTGATCGGCGAACCGTCGGTCGAGCTGACGATCGAGATCCTGAAAGGGATCCGCGACCGCTACGAAGCGCACCACCGGGTCAAGATCCCCGATGCGGCGCTGGTCGCGGCCACCACCCTCTCCCACCGCTACATCTCCGACCGGTTCCTGCCGGACAAGGCGATCGACGTCATGGACGAAGCGGGCGCCAAGGTCCGCCTCCGGACGATCTCGCCCCCGGCCGAGCTGAAAATGGTCCAAAAAGAGCTGGCGGCGCTGAAACGGGAAAAAGAAGAAGCGCTGACCGGCCAAAAATACGAAAAAGCGGCGACCTATCGCGACAAGAGCGCCGAGTTAGAGAAAAAAATGAAAGAGCTGGACGAAAAATGGAAACTCGAACGCGGCACCGGCGAACCGACGGTGACCGAAGACGATATCGCCTCGATCGTGTCGGACTGGACCGGCATCCCGGTCATCAAGCTGACCGCCGCGGAAACGGAAAAGCTGATCCACATGGAAACCGAGCTCCACAAACGGATCATCGGGCAGGACGAGGCGGTCGTCGCCATTTCGCAGGCCATCCGCCGCGGCCGCGCCGGCCTCAAGCCGCCGCAGCGCCCGGTCGGCTCGTTCATTTTTGCCGGCCCGACCGGCGTCGGTAAGACCGAGGTCGCCCGCCGCCTGGCCGAGTTCCTCTTCGGCACGCAGGAGGCGCTGGTCCGGATCGACATGTCGGAATACATGGAAAAGCACACCGTTTCCCGCATGGTCGGCGCCCCCCCCGGGTACGTCGGCTACGAAGAAGGCGGCACCCTGACCGAAGCGGTGCGCCGCAAACCGTACTCGGTCATTCTCTTCGACGAGATCGAAAAAGCGCACCCCGACGTTTTCAACATCTTATTGCAGATCTTGGAAGACGGCCGGCTGACCGATTCCAAGGGTCACGTCGTCGACTTCAAGAACACGGTCGTGATCATGACCAGCAATATCGGCCAGAAAGAGATCGTCCAGACCGGGCCGATCGGCTTCCTGCCGCGCGAAGACCGGGAAGCGACCTACGACAAGATGCGGGACACGGTCCTGGCCGACATGAAGAAAGATTTCCGGCCGGAGTTCCTCAACCGGATCGACGAGATCATCGTCTTCCACCCGCTCGACGAGGACGAGCTGAAGCAGATCGCCGGCCTGATCATCGCCGACCTGGAAAAACAGGTCGAGACCCGCGGCTTCCGGCTGGAAGTGACCGACGAGGTCAAGGCGAAGGTGATCAAGGAAGGGTACGAACCGAAGTACGGCGCGCGGCCGCTCCGCCGCGCCGTCCAGCACCTGCTGGAAAATCCGCTCAGTAACGAGATCATCGCCGGCAAGTTCAAGGACGGCGACACCGTTATTGCCGCCGTGGTCGAAGGGAAGATCACCTTTACCCCCGGCCTCCGCAAGGCGGAAAAGAAAGAACCGCCCAAGCCGGCCGAGCCGCCGGCCCCGCCCCCGGCCAAAGAGAAGAAGACGAAAAAGAAATGAGCGATTACGCCCCGGCGCAGCTGGAGCCGAAATGGGAAGCCGAATGGGAAAAGCAGGGACTTTTCCGCACCCCGGACAAGCCCGGCTTGAAGTATTACGACCTGGTCATGTTCCCCTATCCTTCGGGGAACCTCCACATGGGGCACGTCCGCAACTACGCGATCGGCGACGTCATCGCCCGTTACAAACGGCTGCAAGGATTTTCGGTCCTCCAGCCGATCGGCTGGGACGCTTTCGGCATGCCGGCCGAGAACGCCGCGATCAAGAACAAGACCCACCCCGAGCCGTGGACCGACAGCTGCATCGCCCGGATGAAAAAACAGCTGAAACGGCTCGGCATCTCCTACGACTGGGACCGCGAGGTCAACACCAGCAAACCGGACTATTATAAATGGACCCAGCGGCTCTTCCTGCTGATGCACGAGCGCGGCCTCGCCTACCGGAAGAAAGCAACGGTCAACTGGTGCCCGTCGTGCGCCACGGTCTTGGCCAACGAGCAGGTCGTTAAAGAGGACAAGTGCTGGCGTTGTGACTCGACCGTCGAGCAGCGCGACCTGGAACAATGGTTCTTCAAGATCACCGTTTACGCCGACCGCCTGCTCGCCGACCTCGAGAAACTGACCGGCTGGCCGGAGCCGGTCAAGATCATGCAGCGGAACTGGATCGGGAAGTCGGAGGGAGTGGAGATCAACTTCAAACTTCAAACCTCCAACCTCCAAACAAAAACAAATATCACAGATCTCAAAATATACACCACCCGACCGGACACTTTGTTCGGCGTGACGTACATGGTCCTGGCGCCGGAGCATCCGCTGGCGCTGGAACTGTCCAAGGGGACGCCGCAGGAGAAAGCGGTCCGCGAGTATATCGAAAAAGTCCAACACGAAAGCACCCGCGAACGGGCGGTGTCGACCGGCAAGGAAGGCGTTTTTACCGGCGGCTACGCGGTCAACCCGGCCAACGGCGAAACGGTCCCGATCTGGACCGCCGATTACGTCCTGATGGGTTACGGGACCGGCGCCGTCATGGCGGTGCCGACGCACGACCAGCGCGACTTCGAGTTCGCCAAAGCTCACAACTTGCCTCTTAAACTAGTAATTCGACCCGAGACCGGCGACCCGCGACCCGAGACGATGAAAGAAGCCTTCGTGGATGAAGGGATCATGGTCAACAGCGGCGAATTTAACGGCCTCCGCAGCGCGGAAGCTTTGGAGAAAATTGGCGACAAGTTCGGCGTCTGGCAGGAGAAATATAAATTGCGTGACTGGTTAGTCTCCCGCCAGCGCTACTGGGGCGCCCCGATCCCGATCATTTATTGCAGTAAGTGCGGCGTTGTTCCGGTCCCGGCCAAAGATCTCCCGGTCAAGCTCCCGATGGACGTTAAGTTTACCGGCGAGGGGGCTTCCCCCCTGACCCAGTCCAAAGCTTTCCTGGAAGCGAAATGCCCGAAATGCGGCGGCCCCGGCCGGCGCGAGACCGACACGCTCGATACGTTCAACTGCTCGTCGTGGTATTACTTCCGTTATGCCGATCCGCACAACGATCAGGAACCGTTCGGTAAAGAGAAAGCTAAGCAATGGCTGCCGGTCGACCAGTACATCGGCGGGATCGAGCACGCGATCCTCCATCTTCTCTACTCCCGCTTCTTCACCAAGGTCCTGTTCGACGCCGGCTGGTCGAACACCGACGAGCCGTTCACGAATTTATTAACGCAGGGGATGGTCGTCAAAGACGGCGCCAAAATGTCGAAATCGAAAGGGAACGTCGTCGACCCCGACTACATCGTCGAGCGTTACGGCGCCGATACGGCCAGGCTTTTTATCCTCTTCGCTTCCCCGCCGGAAAAAGAGCTGGAGTGGTCGGACCAGGGGGTGGAAGGGAGCTTCCGGTTCTTGAATAGAGTTTGGCGGCTTGTTACTGAGAAATCCGAAATACGAAACTCGAAACTCGAAACAAATCAGAAATCCGAAGCAGAAAATTCGAAACTACTAAGAAAGCTCCACCAGACTATCAAAGGGGTGACCGAAGATATCGACCGCTTCAGCTTCAACACGGCGATCGCCAAGATGATGGAGCTGACCAATACTATGTACGAAATCCCCCCCAGCCCCCAGTCCCTAGCCCCCCTCTTGGTCATGCTTGCCCCCTTTGCCCCTCATCTGGCAGAAGAGCTTTGGCATCAGCTGGGGAACAAGGATTCGGTCTGCAGCCAGCCGTGGCCGATGTACGACGCGGAGCTGGCCAAAGAGAGCGAGCTGACGATCGCGGTGCAGGTCAACGGCAAGCTGCGCGACACGATCACCGTGCCGGCCGACGCCAAAGAAGAGCTGGTCAAGGAAAAAGCGCTGGCCAGCGAGAAGGTCAAAACGAACTTAGCGGGCAAACAGGTAGTCAAACAGATCTACATCCCGCAGAAACTGCTCAACATCGTCGTTAGGTAGCTACAACTGGTAAGCTAAGCCCGCCTGCAGATAATAACCGGCCGAAGTAATGTCGGTCACCCCCGCCGCCTTGCCGGCATAGCTGGCGTAACCCGCCTTGACCAGCATTTTCTGCCCCTGGTCGATCGGCCGCGCCCCTTCAACGTAGAACTGATAACCGAGCCGCGGCTCGATGCTCAGCTGGACGCCGCCGCCCGGCGTGTACAGGGCGTAGTTAAAACCGCCGCCGCAATTGATCCGGAACGGGCCGGACTTGAGCACCTCTTTGGAGAGGCAGATATAGGGGGACGACAGCGAGACCTGTCCCTCTTCCCAGGTCCCGCCGCTCAAGTCGTAAAAACGGAGGGTCGACGGCATGTTCAGGACAAAGCCGAGGTCGATGTTGACGTCGATGACCGGGATCGGATATTTAAGTTCCGCGCCCAACCCGAATTGCGGCTTGTAATCAAAAGAGGAAAGGCCGCCGACCGCGGGGGAGAACTTATAACCGACGGCGGAAAAGCTGCCGAGCAGGGCGACCTGAGTTGGCTTGCGCGTCTTGGAGAGCAGCTCTTCGCTCTGTTTGGCAACGATGATCGTCTCCTGCCCCTCTTTAACCTCCACGATGCCGGTCTGGATCTCCTTGTCGTCCTTGACCACCCGGACGTAATGCTTGCCGACCGGGATGTTGGAGATCGTGGCGCGGTCCTGGCCGACGAACTTGGCGTCAACGTAGATATCCGCCCCCGCGACATCGGAGTAAACGGTCAGCTTGCCGTATTCCACGGCTCCCTGAAAAGCAGGCGCATTCGCCCCCCAGGCCAAACCCACAAAACAGCAAAGCAACACGACGGCAAACAGGTTTTTCTTCATGGCAGGATTATAACACCAGCATGTTATAATGCAAATATGCTCGAGAACGTGCAAAGGCCGGGGCGCTACGTCGGCAACGAACTGAATTCGGTCCATAAGGATTGGGCCAAAGCCGCATTAAAATTCGTCCTGGCCTATCCCGACACCTACGAGATCGGCATGTCGAACCTCGGCCTGCAGATCCTTTACCATATCCTTAACGATCAGGCTGACGTTTTGGCCGAGCGGTGCTTTGCGCCGTGGCCGGACCGGGAAGAACAATTAAAAGTTCAAAATGAAAAATTAAAAAGTTTGGAGTCGCAAAGGCCTCTCCAAGAATTCGACGTGCTCGGCTTTAGCTTGGGCCATGAATTAACTTACACCAACATCGTGACGATGCTCAAGCTCGGCGGCATCCCGCTCCGGAGCAAGGAGCGCGGGGAAAAAGATCCGCTCGTCCTCGGCGGCGGACCGTGCTCTTTTAACCCGGAACCGCTCGTCGACTTCTTCGACTTCTTCGTCATCGGCGAAGCTGAGGAGGTTTTACTGGAGATAACCAAGGTTTTGCTCGACTCGCGACCCGCGACCCGCGACTCGCGACTGAACAACCTCGCGAAAATCCCCGGCGTCTACGTCCCGGGGATCAGCCAAAAAGTGACCAAGCGCTATATCAAGTCCCTAGACCCTATTCCCTATCCCCTCAATCCCATAGTCCCCTTTATCGAAGCGATCCACGACCGGGCGGCGATCGAGATCATGCGCGGCTGTAAATGGGGGTGCAAGTTCTGCCAGGCCGGCTGGACCTATCTGCCCGTCCGCGAAAAGTCGGCAGAAACCTTGCTGCGGCAGGCGGACGCGCTTTTAAAGAACACCGGTTACGATGAGCTGACGCTGATCTCGCTTTCCAGCTCCGACTACAGCGCGATCGACACGCTGGCCCGGACCCTGGCCAAAAAATATGAAAGCAAGAAGATCAATATCTCCCTCCCCTCGCTCCGCACCAACTCTTTGACGGTCAAACTGACTAAAGAAGTCGCCCGGGTTAGGAGCGGCAGCCTCACCCTGGCGCCGGAAGCCGGCACCCAGCGGCTGCGCGACGCGATCGGCAAGAACCTGACCGAGGAACAGATCATCGAGGGGGTCAAAGCCGCGTTCGCCGAAGGGATCGAAGCGATCAAGCTTTATTTCATGATCGGCCTGCCGACCGAGACCGACGACGACCTGCTCGGGCTGTGCGCCCTGGCCGACCGGATCTACCAGCTCGGCCGGACCTACAGCCGCCGGGCCCGGATCACCGTCAACCTTTCGACCTTCATCCCCAAGTCGCACACCCCGTTCCAATGGGAGCGGCAGATCGGGATCGCGGAAACACTGGATAAACAGCGGTTCATCAAGCAGCATCTCCGGACGCGCGGCATTGAGATCCGCTGGCACCAGGCGGAGGCCAGTTACCTGGAAGGGATCTTTTCCCGGGGCGATCGGCAGCTAAGCAAGGTGATCGAACGGGCCTGGGAACTCGGCGCCCGGTTCGACGCCTGGCAGGAGGGGTTCAAGTTCCCCGTCTGGCTTCAAGCTTTCAGCGATTGCGGGATCGATCCGGACCGGTATCTGGCCGCCAAACCGCAAGACCAGCCTCTCCCCTGGGACTACATTGAGACTGGCGTAACTAAGGAGGCTCTCCGGCGTGCAGCGGATAAAAGTAATATATAAAAAGGGCGAAGAGGTCAAATATATCGGCCACCGCGATCTGATGCGGGCTTTTCAGCGCGCCATCCGGCGGGCGGACCTGCCGATCGCCTACTCCCAGGGGTTCAATCCGCACATGAAGATCTCCTGGGGAAACGCCCTGAAAGTCGGGGCGACTTCCGAGCACGAAGAGGCCGAACTCCAGATGGAAACCTGGATCAAACCGGACGAAGTTAAAGCCCGGCTGAACGGCACCCTCCCCGGGGGGCTTGCAATCCTCGACTCTTTTCTGGTATAATTACCAACTGTTATGTACGCTGTAATTGAAACGGGTGGCAAACAACAAAAAGTCCTGGCCGGCGACATCCTCGATGTCGAGTTGCTGGATAACACCAAGAGCGTGACCTTTAACAACGTCCTGTTGATCGCGGACGGCGACCAGGTCGCGATCGGCACCCCGTACGTCAAGGGGGCCAAGGTTTCCGCCAAGGTGATCGGCAACGTCAAGGACGACAAGGTCACCACTTTTAAATACAAGAACAAGACCAATTACCACCGGACCATCGGACACCGGCAAAATTACACCCGGGTCCAGATCGAGGAGATAACACATGGCTCATAAAAAAGCTGGCAGTACATCCCGCAACGGCCGCGATTCGATCGGCCAGCGGCTCGGCGTCAAGATCTTCGGCGGGCAGCAGATCAAGGCCGGCGCGATCATTATCCGCCAGCACGGCGCCTCTTTCCGGGCCGGTTCTAACGTCGGGATGGGCCGCGACTACACCCTGTTCGCCAAAGCGGCCGGGACGGTCGTTTTCACCGGGAAAAAAGTCAACGTCCAAACCGCCTAACAAGGCCAGCTAATGGCTAAAACCATTATCATCAAGATCGGCTCCAGCACCCTGACTACCCCGCAAGGCACCCTTGATCACGCCAACCTCCGCCGGATCGTGGCCGAAGCGGCCGCACTGGTCAAAGCCCGGAAAAAGGTCGTGATTGTCACCTCCGGCGCCATCGTCACCGGCGCCCAGGCGCTCGGCCTCAAGGCCAAGCCGAAAAGCATCCCGCAAAAACAGGCGGCGGCCGCCATCGGCCAGTCGCGGCTGATGCGCCAGTACGAAAAGGCCTTTGAGGAGCACGGGATCACCGTCGCCCAGGTCTTATTGACCCGCGACGCCCTGGCGGACCGCCGGCGCCACGAGAACGCCCGCAACTGCCTCCACACGCTCCTCAACGAGAAAGTCGTTCCGATCATCAATGAGAACGACACCGTCGCGGTCGACGAGATCCGGATCGGCGACAACGACACCCTGGCGGCCTTGACCGCCCGCCTGGTCGGCGCCGATCTGCTGATCTTGCTGACCGATGTCGACGGCTTTTACATGAAAGACCGGAAAGGCATCCCTTTCCTCGTCCCGGCGATCAAGAAGATCGACCGCGCTGTTAAACGCGCAGCCGGCCATTCCGCCACCCAGCAGGGGACCGGCGGGATGATCACCAAGATCCAGGCGGCGCAGATCTGCAGCCAGGCCGGCATCACCATGGCGATCACCAGCGGCCGCAAACCCGGCGTGATCCGGGCGATCGCCAGCGGCAAAAAGATCGGCACGCTCTTCCACCCCAAGGCCTAGCTGCACCTTGCTTTAGCGTCGTTTTTGTGCTATAATTTTCCTGTTCCCAAAGTAAAAACGAGAAAGAGGTATTGTTGTGAAAAAAACGCTCATTCCCTCCCTGGTTATCGTTCTCCTGGTGTTCGGTGTCTTGATCAGCGGCTGCGCCCCGACCAATAAGGGCGGCGCCGGCGAAAAGGTCGTCGAAATGTGGGTCATGCCCAATTCGCTCAACCCGATCACCGATATCGAAGAGCTGCTTAAGCCGTTCGAGGCCAAGACCGGCATCAAGGTCAAGATCACCTCGGTCGACTGGGGCGCCGGCTGGAGCAAGATCACTACCGCCGCCACTTCCGGCGACGTTCCCGACCTCGGCCAGCTTGGCTCCACCTGGGTCTCCGCCATCACCGGCATGGGCGCGCTGGAAGAGATCTCCCAGGAAGCGATCGCCCAAATGGGAGGGAAAGCCGCTTTTGTCCCCGTCTCCTGGCAAACCACCGGGACCGAGGGTTCCGGCAAAACGACCGCCATTCCCTGGTTCGTCGACGCCCGCGGCCTCTTTGTCCGCACCGACGCCCTGAAAAAGGCCAAAGTTTCCGTCGGCGAACTGGCCAGCTGGGATTCGTTCAAAAACTCGCTGAAGAAGCTCTACGATGCCGACCTGGTCCTGGACGGCCAGCCGATGGCGCCGCTCGGCGTTTCCGGCAAGAACGACTGGAACGTCATCCATTCGCTCGCCCCCTGGATCTGGATGGCCGGCGGCGATTTCCTGTCCGCCGACCGGAAAAGCTGCGTCATCGATAGTGAGGAATCGGTCAAGGGGCTGATGTTCTATCTCGGCCTGGTCAAGGAAGGCTACGTCCCGTCGGAATACCTGGAATTGAACACCGCCCAGGTCAGCGCCAATTTTAACAGCGGCGCCTGCGCCATGTACTTTGACGGCCCGTACGAGATCAAGACGCTCACCCGGCCGGAATCCGAGGGAGGCGCCAGCACTTCGCCGGCGGCCAAAAACTTTACCGTGACCGGCTACCCGAAAGGGCCCAAGGGACGCATCACCTTTGTCGGCGGCTCTTCCCTGGCGATCTTTAAGCAGGGGAAGAATAAAGCGGCCGCTCTCGAAGTCATCAAGTACTTGGCCTCCAAGCAGGCGCAGATCAATTATGCCAAGGCGACCGGTTTCCTGCCGGCCCGGGTTGAGGCCTTCAACGATCCGTTCTTTGCCAAAGATCCGAACCGGAAAGTCTTCAAGGACGCCGTTTTTTACGGCCGCACCTACCCCAGCATCCCGACCTGGGGACTGCTGGAGCCGATCCTGACCCGGCGCCTCGGCATCATGTGGGATTACGTCCTCGGCGGCAAAGAGATCGATCCGGCCAAGATCAAAGATCAACTGAAACTTGCGAAGCAAGAAGTCGAAACTATTCTGTCCCAAAAATGAGTTAAAACCATGTGCGGAATAGTTGGTTATATCGGTTCCAAGGAAGCCCTCCCCTTCCTGGTCGAGGGCTTAAAAAAACTCGAGTATCGCGGCTATGACTCGGCTGGGGTCGCCACGCTCGACAAGGGCGCGCTCCATGTCAGCAAATGCGTCGGCAAGATCGCTGACCTGGAAATCTTGCTGCAGACCCAACCGGTCAGCGGCACGCTCGGCATCGGCCATACCCGCTGGGCGACCCACGGACAACCGTCGCATCTGAATTCCCACCCGCACGAAGACTGCAAGTCCGAGCTGGTCGTCGTCCACAACGGGATCATCGAGAACTACCTGGAGCTGCGCCAGGAGCTGACCGGGCGCGGGCACGTTTTCCGCTCCGCCACCGATACCGAGGTCTTTGCCCACCTGATCGAGGAGAATTTTCACGGCGACCTGCTCAAGGCGGTCCAGGCGGCGCTGCCGGCCGTCAAGGGAACTTACGCGCTGGCCGTCATCGCCAAACAAGAGCCGGGCAAGATCGTGGCCGCCCGTTCCGGCAGCCCGCTGATCATCGGCCACGGCGAAGACGAGATCTTTATCGCCTCGGACATCCCGGCCATCCTCAAGTACACCAGCCGGGTAACCTACCTGGACAACGGCGATATCGTCGAGTTGTCGGCCCAGGGACCGCGGATCTTCGATCTCCACGGCAAGCCGATCGTCAGAGAGATCTCCCTGATCTCCTGGGACCCCGAATCGGCGGAAAAAGGCGGCTACTCCCACTTCATGCTCAAGGAGATCCACGAACAGCCGAACGCCATCCGTAAAACGATCGAAGGGCGGGTCCGGGCCGAAAGCCACGAGATCCATTTCGACGAGCTTAATTTGTCCGACGACGAGATCCGGCAGATCAACCGGGTCGTCTTTACCGCCTGCGGCACTTCCTGGCACGCCGGCCTGATCGGCGAATACCTCTTTGAACAGTACGCCAAGCTGCCGGCCGAGGTCGAGTACGCCGCCGAGTTCCGCTACCGCCACCCGATCATCGATAAAAACACGCTGGTGATCGCCATCACCCAGTCCGGGGAAACGGCCGACACGCTCGGCGCCGTCTGGGAAGCCAAGGCCCAGGGAGCCAAGGCGGTCGCGATCTGCAACGTCGTCGGCTCCACCATCGCCCGCGAGGCCGACGGGGTCGTTTACACCAACGCCGGGCCGGAGATCGGCGTCGCTTCCACCAAAGCTTTTACCACCCAGCTGACCGTGATCTACCTGCTGGCGGTCCTCTTTGGCCGCAAGCGCGGCCTCCTGAGCGAAATGGAAACCGCCAAGCTGGTCAACGACCTGATCGAGATCCCGCAGAAGCTGGAAGAGACGATGCTCGGCGAACCGATCGTCGAAGAGATCGCCGCCAAGTTCTACGCTACGACCAACGCGCTTTACCTGGGGCGCGGCAAGGGATTCCCCATCGCCCTGGAAGGGGCGCTCAAGCTCAAAGAGGTCAGCTATATCCACGCCGAAGGATATCCGGCCGCCGAGATGAAGCACGGCCCGATCGCCCTGATCGACAAGAACATGCCGGTCGTCGTCCTGGCCTTTGCCGGCCGCCGCTACGACAAGATCCTCGGCAACGTCGAAGAGGTCAAGGCGCGGGGCGGCCAGGTGATCGCCATCGCCTCGCGGGGCGACGAACTGATCGCCGGACGGGCGGACGAAGTTATCTACATTCCGCAGACGACCGAATCGCTGTCGCCGCTCCTGGCGGTGGTGCCGCTCCAGCTGCTCGCTTATTACATCGCCGTGAAAAGAGGCTGCCACGTTGACCAGCCCCGCAATCTCGCCAAGAGCGTGACCGTGGAATAACCGGTCCGCGCCCCTGGTTTTTTGACTATCCCCGCGAAAAATGCTATAACTTACGCTCGTGAGCCAACCGAAATATTATGTCGCCAAGGACGGGGCGTTCGTTATCGAGCAATACGGTCATGCCCCAACCTTTGCCAGTTTTTTCCCCGGCATCGCCGGCGTTTTCGGTTGCCCCATGTGGGTCTTTTACACCAACCGCGGCCAGTGCATCACTTCCGCCGGCGTCCACGACAAAAATTCGGCGATCCTCGAGTTCAATTCGGCCAATAAAGCTTACCGCAACGTCGCCCTGCAGGGCTTCCGGACCTTCCTCAAGATCGACGGTAAATTTTACGAGCCGTTCAGCAGCCGCCAGGAGCTGAAGCGGGAGCTGCGCATCCTCCCCCACAGCATCAAGATCAGCGAAGAGAACCCGGCGCTCAAGCTGCGGGTCGAAGTCGCCTATTTTACCGTGCCGGGCGAACGCTTTCCCGCTCTCGCCCGGGTCATCAAATTGACCAATCTGGGCAAGAAAGCGCGGCAGCTCGAGGTGATCGACGGCCTGCCGGCGGTCATCCCCTACGGTTTTGAGAACGACCTGCTCAAGCGGATCAGCACGACGATCGAAGCGTGGTGCACGGTAGAGAATCTGGCCAACGGCGCGCCGTTCTACAAGCTCAAGATCATGCCGGCCGACGTCTCGGAGACCCGCTTCCTGCGCCGGGGGAACTTTTTCTACGCCTTCTGCCAGGATAACGTGCCGGTCGAGATGATCGTCGAGCCGGCCACCGTTTTCGGCGAGAATTCCAGCCTGGAGGTCCCCGAACGGTTCCTGGCCGGCAAGACCTTTACGGTCCCCGCCGAGCAGCTGACCGAAGGGATCATCCCGAGCGCGTTCGCCTATAAGAAGGCCGTGCTGACCGACGAGTTCGAGCTGGCCTCGCTCTTTGGCCAGATGGACAACGTCGATTTGCTCAACCAGGCCAAGCCGTCCATCGACCGCAATTATCTCGCCGCCAAATTTTTGGAAAATAAGACGCTGATCGACGACATCACCGCCCGGATCAAGACGATCAGCAACTCGCACAGCTTCGACCTTTACGCCCGGAACACTTTCCTGGACAACGTGATGCGCGGCGGCCTGCCGCTGATCTACGACGGCAAGGTCGTCTACGTTTACTACCGCAAGCACGGCGACATGGAGCGCGATTACAACGACTTCAAGCTGATGCCGATCTATTTTTCCCAGGGCGACGGCAACTACCGCGACATCAACCAGAACCGGCGCAACGACCTGTTCTTTAACCCCGACATCGGCGCCGACAACATCAGCCGCTACTTCAACCTGGTCCAGCTCGACGGCTACAACCCGCTGGTCGTGCTCGGCAGCAAGTACTTCATCAAGTCGCCCGGCCAGGCCGAGGCGCTGATCGGCAAGCATATCAAGGGGGCGGACCGGGAACTGCTCGGCCTGATCAGCCGGCCGTTCCTGCTCGGCGCCGTCCTGAAAAAGATCGAGGTTTCCGGCGCGACTTACAAGACCGGCCGGGAAACTTTCGTCGTCGACCTGCTGGAAAACTCCGCGGCGGAGGAAGGCGCCTACCACGGCGAAGGTTTCTGGATCGACCATCCGTTCTACAACCTCGACCTGCTGGAAAGCTTTGAAAGCCTTTTTCCCGACCGGCTGGCTGATTTATTATATGACCAAAAAACCTTCACCTTTTACGACAACGATCACGTCGTCGTGCCGCGCCGCCAGAAATACCGGCTGGTCGGCGACCAGGTCCGGCAGTACGAATGCGTCCGGCTCGACATTGAAAAATCTTCGGCGCTCAAGGGGCGGACCAAGCAGCGGACCATGGTCCGCGCCGATTACGGCAAGGGCGAGGTCTATCACACCACCCTGGCCGCCAAGCTCCTCTGCATCGCCGTTAACAAAGCCGCCACTTTCGACGCCGCCGGCGTCGGGATCGAGATGGAGGCGGACAAGCCGGACTGGTACGACGCGCTCAACGGCCTGCCCGCCCTGTTCGGCTCTTCCCTGTCGGAAACCCTGGAGCTGAAACGCCTGGCCCTGTACCTGAAGCAGAACACGCCGGCCGACCGCGCGGTGGCCCTCCCCGAAGAGCTCAAGGAATATATCGACGAGATCGCCCTGGCGCTCGACCAGCATCAGGATCCCTTCGCTTACTGGGACCAGTCCTACGAGCTGAAGGAAGCGTACCGCCAGCGGACCAAGCTCGGGGTCAGCGGCCGGGAAAACACGGTGGACGGCGCTTATATCAACGCCTTCCTCGACCGGGTGATCAAAAAGTGCGACCGGGGGGTCCAGGGTTCGCTCGCGGAGCACGGCAACTACTACACCTACTTCATCAACGAAGTGGCCGAATACGAAACGATCGAGGGGAAGGTCAAGATCAAGCGGTTCCGGCAGCGGCCGCTGCCGCTTTTCCTGGAGGGCTTTGTCCACGCCCTGAAGGTCAACCGCGACAAGAACATCCCCGGGCTCGTCAAGAACAGCCCGCTTTACGACCAGAAGCTCAAGATGTACAAGGTCAACGATTCTCTCAAACAGACGCCGATCGAGATCGGCCGCTGCCGCGTTTTCGCCCCCGGCTGGCTGGAGAACGAGTCGGTCTGGCTCCACATGGAATACAAATACATGCTGGAGCTGCTCAAGGCCGGCATGTACCAGGAGTTCTTCGCCGACTTCAAGAACGTCTTTGTCCCGTACATGAACCCGAAAAAATACAAGCGGAGCATCCTGGAGAACTCCTCGTTCATCGTCAGCAGCGCCAACCCGAACCAGCACAACCACGGCCGCGGGTTCGTCGCCCGGTTATCCGGCGGCGCCGCCGAATTCATCGACATTTGGATCAACATGACCGCGGGCAAGCGCCTCTTCCAGCTCGACGCCGCCGGCCAGCTCTGTTTCCGGCTCGCGCCGGTCCTCCCCGCCTGGCTGTTCAATAAAGGGAAGCTGATGTGCCGCCTGCTCGGCTCGATCGACGTCATCTACCTCAATCCGAAGGGGAAAGATACTTTCGGCAACGGCGTCAGCCCGGCCTCTTACCAATTGATCTTTGACGACGGCGAAGAGGTCGACATTACCGGCCAGGTGGTCAAGGAGCCGTACGCCAGCCTGATCCGCCAGCGCAAGGTCAAAAAGATCGTCGTTACCCTCTCCTGACCCGAGTTTGCCGCCGGCCGGGAATATGCTATAATTACCCTCGCTATGTTGCCCTTTGGCGTCACTTTTTACCCTGACCAGTGGCCGGTCGAAACCTGGGAAGAAAATTTCCGGGAGATCAAAAAGAGCGGCTTCAACGTGGTCCGGTTCGGCGAAATGGCCTGGGATTGGCTGGAACCTGCCCCGGGCAAGTTCGACTTTGCCGGGCTCGACCGTGCCATGAATATTTGCCATAAACACGGGATAAAAGTCCTGCTGGGCATCCCCACTTCCCAAGTCCCTCCCTGGTTCTACCGGCTCTGGCCCAACAGCCGGCCGGTCGCCCAGGACGGGACCCTGTATCCGGAAGCCGGCCCGCGGCCCAACATCTGCAAAGACAACCCGCATTACCGGAAACTGGCTGAACGGCTGACCAGAAAGCTGGTCGCCCGGTACAAGAATCACCCGGCCCTGCTCTACTGGCAAATCGATAACGAGCCGGTTTACCCGCCGCTCGACCATACGACGATGAACGATTTCTGCCATTGCCAGCACACCCGCCGCGCCTTCATCAGCTGGACGAAGAAACGCTACGGCTCGCTGAAAAAAGTGAACGAGGTCTGGGGAACTAAGTTCTGGACCAACCACCTCTCCAGCTTTGAGGACATTACGACACCGAAGGCCGGGATCTGGGAAGCCGTCTCGCCGCATATCTTCCTCGACTGGTTCCGGTTCAAGACCGATAGCTTGGCTGGCTGGATCGGCTATTTGGCCAAGATCGTCAAACAACTGGACGGCAAGCACAAAGTCGGCGCCAACGGTTTCATCGGCATCAGCACCCGTGTCCCCGACCATTCCATTATGGTCCAGGGGCTCGACTGGTACGGCCTCGATATTTATCCCAAGGGGGGCCGGATGGGGAAGACCGATCTCGCTTTCATGCTCGACCTCTGGCGCAGCTTCGCCCGCGCCGGTCATGCAGAATTTCATATTACTGAAATGCAGGGCGGTCAGAACGTTCGCTGGGGCTGCCCCGATTACGTCGCGGGACCGGAGATCAAGTGGTGGACCGAAATGGCTTTTGAACATGGCGCCCAGGCCTTGCTCTATCATGCCTGGCGTCCGCCTTTGTTCGGCGCGGAAACCGCGGGTTTCGGCATTCTCAAAGCCGACGGTTCCTCGACTAAACGTTTGGACGTTATTAAAAAACTAGCCAAATCAATTCCGCATTCGTCATTCCGCAATCCGCATTCAAAGTTAGCCATTGCTTATCTTCGCTCCAGCGAAGTGCAGACCTATCAGGAACAGGGACCGCCGCGGGGGGTCGCCGGACAATGGGAGCCGGTTCGCGTCGATATCGGCCTGCTGCACGGGATGATGTCGATCCAGGGAGCTTATCAGTTGGCCGCCAAGAAACATAAGCTCATCGACTTCATCTTTGAGCAGGACCTGACCGCCGGCAATATTCCGTACCGGACACTGCTGCTCCCCGATCCTTATCTGCTTTCCAAACAGCAGTTCGCCAACCTGAAAAAGTGGGTCGCTCAGGGCGGAACGTTAATAACCGAGTCCCGATTTGGCCTGAAAGACGAGAATGGGCATCTCTACCCCAATCCGCTGCTCGAAGCGCTGCTGGGCGTTACCTGGGACCACGGTGAGATGAATGCCGACGGTTTTCTGGACGTCCTGGCCGGACACCCCAAAAAGAATTTATTGATCACCAAGAAGATCGGTCGGGGCAAAGTCCTTTACGCGAATTTTAGTCTGTTTTCCGTAATCCAGAAGGGAGCAAGCAAATGGCGAAATACGGCTACTTTGATCAAGACAATAAAGAATACGTTATAACCCGGCCCGACACCCCGCTGCCGTGGATCAACTACCTGGGGGCGGAACAGTATTGCGCGTTGATGAGCAACACCGCCGGCGGCTACAGCTTCTACCGGGACCCGAAAGAGCGCCGCATCACCCGCTATCGTTACAACAACGTGCCGATGGACCGGGGCGGCCGCTACATCTACATCCGCGACAATAAGACCGAAGATTACTGGTCGGCTTCGTGGCAGCCGGTGATGAAAAAAGACAAGTACGAATGCCGCCACGGGATCGGCTACACCGTTATTACGACCGAATACGCCAACGTCCAGGCCAAGACGACCTACTTTGTCCCGCTCGGCGAAAATCTGGAAATTTGGATGCTGGAGATCAAAGCGCGCAAAGCGGCCGACCTGTCGGTCTTCCCCTTTGTCGAGTTCTGTCTCTGGGACGCGCTCAACGACATGACCGACTACCAGTACAACCTGAACATCGGCCAGACCGAGTTCAAGGACAACATCATTTATCACCTCTCCCGCTACCGCGTCTCCCAGGACGTCGTCGGCTTCCTTGCCTGCGCCAACGCGACCCCCAAGGGGTTCGACACCCAGCGGCGCGACTTTATGGGGACCTACGGCGACTTCGCCAATCCGCGCGCGGTCGAAGAGGGGAAGATGAACAATTCGATCGCCTGCGGCTGGTCGCCGGTCGGGGCGCTGATGTTCCCCTGCCATTTAAAGGCGAACGAGACCAAGACCTTTATCTTCGTCCTCGGCTTCTCCGAGGACATTACCGAGCCGGCGCGCAAGGTCAAGAAATTCGCCAAGAAAGAGGTCGTCCTGAAAGAGCTGGCCAAGCTGAAGGAATACTGGGACGAGAACCTCGACAAGTTCTCCGTCCGGACCCCCGACCCCGAGCTGAACATCATGGCCAACACCTGGAACCAGTACCAGTGCCGGACCACGTTCAACTGGTCGCGCTCCGCTTCTTATTACGAATCGGGGATCGGCCGCGGCATGGGTTTCCGCGATTCGAACCAGGACACTCTTGGCTTTGTCCACATGATCCCGGCTAAGGTCAAAGAGCGGATCAAGGACCTGGCCGCCACGCAATTGGCCGACGGAAGCGCCTATCACCAATATTCCCCGCTGACCAAAAAGGCCAATCCGTCCGACCACAAATACGGCGACGACCACCTCTGGCTGATCTACTCGGTCGCCAGCTATCTCAAGGAGACCGGCGACCTCGCTTTCCTGAAGGAAAAAGTGACGTTTGCCGGCGAGGACAAGGGAACGATGTACGAGCATCTCGCCCGGGCGATCCGGTTCTCCCTGAAGCATATCGGCTCGCACGGCCTCCCCAAGATCCTTTTTGCCGACTGGAACGACTGCCTCAACCTCGACCAGGGTAAAGGGAAAGCGGAATCGGTCATGGTCGCGCAGATGCTGGTCGGGGCCGCTTTTGAGCTGGCCAAGATGGCCGGTCTGCTCAACAAGAAGAAGGACGCCAAGCTCTACCAGCAGATCGCCGAGAAGATGAAAGAACAGATCAACAAGGCTTCCTGGGACGGTGAATGGTATGTCCGCGCTTATACGGACGACTGCGAACCGGTCGGCGCCAAAGCCTGTCCCGAAGGGAAGATCTATTTGGAAACCCAGGCCTGGGCCGTTCTTTCCGGCACGGCCGACCGGGAGCGCGGGCTTAAGTGCCTGGACGCCGTCCACCGGCACCTGGCGACCGAGCACGGCATCCAGGTGATGACCCCACCCTACTCCAAATTCTACCACCAGCTCGGCTCGATCGGCGTTTATCCGCCCGGCCTAAAAGAGAACGGCGCGATCTTCTGCCACCCGAACCCGTGGGCAATGATCGCGGAATGCCTGCTCGGCCGCGGCGACCGCGCTTACCAGTACTACCGGGCGATCCTCCCGCCGGCGCGCGGCGAGATCGCCGACCTCCACAAGACCGAGCCGTACGTCTACTGCCAGATGATCGCCGGCAAATACCACAAGGATTTCGGCGAGGGGAAGAACTCGTGGCTGACGGGCTCGGCCTGCTGGAACTTCGTCGCCATGTCGCAGTATATCCTCGGGATCAGGCCCGATTACTTGGGGCTAAAGATCGACCCGTGCATCCCCAAGGCGTGGAAAGGGTTCTCCGCCAAACGGACGTTCCGCGGCGCGGATTATTACATCACCGTGCGCAATCCGTACGGGGTCAGCAAAGGGGTCCAGAGCGTTGTCATGGACGGCAAGAAGGTCGTCGCCAACATCATTCCGCCCGACGCCAAGCCAGGCAAAGAGCATCACGTCGAAGTGATGATGGGTTAACTGTTCACCGCGGCAGGGGCCATTGAGGCGATCTGCTGCAGAGCGGCCTGAATGAACGGGTCGCTGTAATCGAGCACCACGTCCTCCCCGGCCAGCGCCCGGGAAACAAGCTGCAGCGCCTCATACGCCCGCCGCTGCATCTGCGAGATGTCCGCGATCGCTTCGCCGTTCTCCGCCAGCACGTACCGCATCAGGTCGGCGTCGTCGATCCGGCCGCGGCTGTCGCCGAGCAATTCGGCCGGCAGCTCAACGCCGATCCCGGTGACTATATCGTTCTCTACCGCGCTCCGCGCCTGTCTGGCGGTATCCTGGGCAAAATCAACCGCTTCGCCGACCGCCCCGTTATGGACCTCGCGTCCCAGCGTCAGCACCAGCCCGTTCCGTTCGGTGATCGCGTCGCGGCTGTCGAACAGCGCCTGGCCGTGCGTCACGTGTTCATTGGTCAGGACCGGGTTGCCGTTGTTATCCATCAGCCCCAGTGCCTGGTAGAACGGCTTTTCGGCCGACAGGTCCCGCCCCTGATGCAGGCCAACCAGCATCGTGTAGGCGACCTCGTCCAGGTCGCGGGGGTTGTTGCCCGTTAATTCCAGCGGGTCGGCGGTCTCGCCGATCAGCGACGGGTCAAAAGCGAGCGGATTGGTCGTCGTCCCCATATTGTAGGCGACCAGTTTATCGTAATAGGCCGGATCGTCATGCTGGGCGTTGTCGGCCGTCAGGGTGAGCGGCGTTTCGCCGTACAGCTCCGGGTTCAGGAAGATCGGGTTCTGCGCGATGTACTGGAGCGCGATGGCGGAGAGCACGTCCAGGACCTGGCGGCCGGTCGTTTCGGCCTGCACGCTCTGGTCGATCAGGGCGTCAACCGCCTCGTCGTCCGCGTCGCTGAAGATGTCGAGGATCATCGTCGCGTATTCGCTCCCCAGCAGGGAGAGCGCGCCGAAAGCGGCCGGGTGCGCCGCGCTGAACGCGCCGCTGTAAAAATCCATCCCCTCCCGCTCGCCCCACAACCGCGTCATCCCGTCGGTGATCGGCGCGTTGAGCGCCAGGGCGACCAAGAGCCGCTGGGTGATCGGATTGCTCATCAGCCGGCCGAGCGTCCGGCCAACAGCGCTGTTGGCCGTGGTCGCGCCCGAAGCCAGCTGCGTGTAAAGCATCGTCGAAAATACGCCGGCGGAGACCTGCGGCACCAGGCCGCGGGCGAAACTATCGTCTCCCACGCCCGCTAAAGCCAGCAGCATGTTATAAACGTTACTGCCGACGATGCCGGCGCCGGTCCCGACCATGCCGGTGCTGAAAAAGCCGCGCAGCGCGCCGAACCTGCCCCGCGCCATGGCGGCCAGCATTTCCGGCTCCACCAGCGGCTCCAGCAGGAAGCCGATGATCGGCGCGTTGGTCCCCAGCGCCCCGGTAATGCCGCCCTGGACATATTCCTGGCAGATCTCCTGCATGATCTCGCCGCCGATCGAACCGCCGCTGACCTGGAACTGCTCTTGCAGGCGCTGCGCCAGCGCCGGGTTTGCCTGCGCCGCCGCGGCGATCCTTTCCGTGACGAGCTCGGTTACTCTGGCTTTCAGCTTGCCGACATTATTGGCCATTTCCGGGTTGATCTCCCGTAATCGGTCGGTAAAGACCTGTTCGGTCATTCCCGGCGTGGTCATTAAGGTTACGACCTGGGCCGCCTGGGCCGTGGTCAATCCGTACTCGCTGACCAGGACGTCCGTAATGCTCCGGCCGACGGCGCTCGCCGTCTCCGCAGCCGCCGCCGTTTGCGCCGCTGCGCCCGCTCTGGCGGCCAAGCTCTGTTGGGCGGCCGTTATCCGTTCCTGGCCGATCATGGCTACCAGGTCGGATTGTTCGGCCATTGCCTGCAAGGCAAGCTGTTCCTGTTCGATCTCCGCCGCCGTGAACCGGGAATCCGGGTTATCCAGCTTAGCTTGCAGTTCATTGAAATGATAAGCGCGGCCGCTGACATATTCCGTGTGGGCCGCCTGTAATTCGACTTCGAGCCGACCCAGCTCCGACGCGCTCAGGTTGAGCGCGGCCAGCGACGGGGTGATCTGCCCGGTCTGGCGGAACTTGACCAGCGCCTGCCGCAGCCGGTCGAAATTGACGTTCGGCTGGCCGGCGATCTTTCCCTCGATGATGCCGGTGACGTCGCGGCCGAACCGTTCGTCGAGCATCCTCATCCCTTCGTAATATCCGTCGGGCAGTGCCATGGTCAGTATTTCACCCGACGGTGCGCCGGCAAAATTGACGACTGCCTGTCCCGCGGATGACGGAACATAGTCCGCCTGATAAGCATAGATCTGTCCGTCCTGTAAGTAGTAGGGAGACAATCTGATCCCTTCCCGGCTGACGGTAAATGGCCCCAACCGGCCGTCGCTGACCGTGATCTCTTGTCCGTTAGGCCCGCGATAGGTAAGCGACGTTCCATTTGAGCCCGAAACGGCAGTATATTGCGTGCCGTTATAAGTGATATTGATCGTGCGCGCGGCGTCACCGGCGCGCAGCGGCGTCAATACCGCCAATTGACCCGGCACGTAAGAAGCGGTGGTCCCGTCCGGGTAGCTAAGATTCGTTGTCGCCTGGTAACCGCCGATCCGGTGGACCATGACCGTATCGCCGACCCGCTGATATAATATGTCGCCGAATATCTGCGGTTCTCCTTCGACTAATTTATAGGGGTTCGCCTCAAATCCTTCATAGCGGACAAAGATCAGCCTGTTCCCGCTGAAGTCGGTCATCGCGCTCAACTCGGCATTAACGGTATAGGGATTTCCCTCGCTGTCGACCGCCGGAATGCCGAAGACCCGGTTTTGCCCTGATTGCACATCCAGGCTTAAAGTCGGATTTTGCGTATCCAACATGATCTCGGGGGTCAAGGCGGCAGGTTGCGGCGCCGGAGCGACCGCCGGCGCTGCTGTCTCCGGCAAACGGACTTCGGTTTCCGGAACCCGGACCTGCATGAACGGCCCGTTCATTTCGAAAGGAAGGTTCAACCGCTCAAATACTCCAGAGTAATAACGGAATAATTCGCCGCCGTCCGGCACCAGCTTGATCGACTCGACGCCGGCTTGCCGGGCTAAATTAAGTAGGCCAACAAACATGTCCGGCGTGCCGCCCGGTCCGGTCCCTCCCAGCTGCGGATCGACCGCTGACCTGCCCTCTGCCAAAGCGGCAGCTACTCTAACATGGTCCCGCAGCCTGATGCCGGCAACCTCAAGCGACACAATGTTCCCCAAGGCGTCCCTCGTCGGTTTGAGAACGATGCAAAAACTGTAACGCCCGCGCAACCCCTCCGCCGTCGGCTCGACCATGTCGTTGCTGCTCTTAAAAACAAAGTATTCCGCTCCGGTTTCCGATTGCCGGCGTTCAAATGTCGTGGCGACCCCATCCCCGGCCGCGCCCGGTCCCTGGAAATACTGGGCAACTTCCGGCGTCAGCAGGGAAAAGCGGCCCTGCTCCAGCTGCGCGGCAAAGCCGGCATCTTCGGTCGCTTGGGTCGGCGCCGGCTGAATGATCGTTTCCAGATCGATCAGCTCCGCGCCTTGCAGGCTGGGCGCTTGCGGCGAATACTCGGGCGCGTAAGCTTCGATTGTTCCGTCCTGAAGGTGAAAAGGCGAGAAATAAACCCTGTTATCCTGAATGACGAACGGACCGAGCCGCCCGTTCTGGATCGCCGTGTCCTGTCCGCGGGGGCCATGGTAAGTAACGGTTATCTCCTGCGCGGTTGTCGTGAGCGTATATCTGGCGTCGCCGTAGACGATCTCCTGCGCGACCTTATCGTCCGCCGCGGTGATCGTTGGCAGATCGATCCGGCTGCCGGGGTAGAGAAATTGAACTTCGCCGTTCGCCTGTCTGATCCCGCCGACGGCGCTCGGCATGGCGTCCACCTGCATGGCAACGATCGTGTTCCCTTGCCGCTGCAGGACGATCCCGTCTTTCCCGTAGTAAAGCGGGCTGTCTTCCCGAATAAAGGTCGGGAAGTCGTTCTCGTTCAGGCGGATATAGATCTGCGGATCGCCGTTCGTCTCGGTGATGGCGGTCAATTCCGCCGTTGCGATCGTCGGATTTCCCTGGCCATCCCGGGTCAAAAAGGTGATCGTCCTGGTTTGGCCAGACGGGACCTCGACGCTGAGCAGCGGATTGACGTCGTCAATAACCAGGTTAGGCACCTCGACAACCTCGACTTGCGGCCGCTGTTCCGGTATGCTAACAACTTGGTCCGGTTCGGCAAAACTGAACGACTCAGCCGCCGGCGTCCGGCGGACCTGGCCGGCGCCAACCGACGGAGTATCAAGCAGTTTCTTAACCTCGATATTGATGATAATATGGTCGCCGATGTGCCTGACTTCAGCTCCCATTTCTGCTAGTACAGGGGCCATTCTCTGACTATAACTGTCGGCAATAAGCTGCATGCTGAGCCGGCGGTAACCGAGGCCGCTTAACAACCCCGGGAGGTTCGCTCTGATATGCTCCATCCCTCCCAACCTCCGGTAAGCTCCCTTGCTCTGGCAAGTTAACCCGCTGATCACTATGTCCTGACGAACGCCTCTCTCCCGGAACTCAGCCAGTTCCAGGGAAAAGATATATTGCGAGTTCTCTGCTTTGATCTCGACATGGCGACCGTCGAGAGAAGCTTCAATGTGGATATCGTCCGGTGAGAATGAGCGATAAACTTCCGGGGGAATAAGTCTGCCTAAATTATCTCTGACCGCTTGTTCCAGGCTGACATCTGCCATTGAGCCGGGAGTAATTTCGGCAAATTGGAGAGGGGCAACCTGACCCGCCTGGGTACCTTGGCGGGCTTGATTGACCGGATAACTGTTTATTTGGCTGCTTCCGTAGGTCATTTATTCCTCTTTTTTGGGAATCTTATAACTAAAAAGTCAACCTCAAGCGGTTGACCCTTTTCACTATATTTATCGTATCTGCAGGGTAAAAACTTGTATGAAAAAGGGCCTTTTAAGCGGTCAAATGGCGGTGGAAAAGAAGCAACCCGGCATGGGTCGCCAGGCGCTGGAGCGGGGCTAACTGGGTCCATTCATCCAGGAAGTGTTTTGGCCCGGTAACGGTGATCATCCCGACGACTTGTATATCCCCGGTCGGCCGGGGATAAAGGGTGTAAATGTCTTTGATCTCCGGAAAGTTGAAGAGCGGAATGGCGATCGCCGCCCCCTTCAGCTGGAATCCCCAGAGCTCCGGAATTAGTTGCATCTCCTCGCCCCGGGCAGAATAGATCTGGTCCGAGTTCCCCCGCTGATTGCCGCTCACGAAGATCCGAAAGTTCGCCCGGTCAGGTATGTAGATCAGCCTTTTCTGCTTGGCCGCCGCGATCGCCAAATCACGCACCGGCGTCGGGGCCTCTTGTGCGAGATTCGGCAACATCACATTGATGTCCAGCCCCTCCGGCGGATACTGGCTGCTGTGCTTGACGAACTTCTGTACTACCCAGGCCAGACGGGCCGCGAATTCCGCCAGGTCGCGGCATCCCTCCAGCCGGCTTTTACCGCGCATTCCGTTGATGACTCCGACGTTCACCAGCTGTTGATTACGGCGGTAATCGGGGCTAAGCGCCTGGAGATGTCTAGTGATCCGCTGAGTGAAAACACCGGGACGCGGCCTGAGTATCTGCGCGGTCATGATGTCACCCTGGCCCAGTTGCCCGGCTGCATGTACAGCGTGCCGCTCTTCGGTTCGATCTCCAGATAGAAAGATTTAACCCCATCCCCATCCCAGGTAAAATCAAAATGCTTATTCACGGCAAAACGCTTCCAGGCGGCCATTTTATTCTCGTCAAAGACCAAACTCCGGATCGCCCTGGGAAGAAAAGTTGTTTTTTCTTCGATCCCCAGCATCCGGCGGAAATATTCCGTGCCGCCGAGGAACCCGATCCGGGCGCGGATATCGTCTTGCAAGCCGAGCTTCATTTTGAGGTGGTCGCGGAGCGGCCGATGGCGGCCTTGCGCGTCGCGGTAAAACAATTCCCGCCTGCCTTGCGGGCAATTCGGCCTGGCGACCGTACCGGGCACCAGGTTGAGCGAGCGATAAATATTCGCTTTTATCCGGCTTAAGAACATTGGCTGTCTCCGAGGGTTCATCGCCAGATAAAACGCGCGATTTCAAAGAAAATGCCCGGCTTTTTAGGCCGGGCATTCACTTATTAAAACAGTTAACTAACGGGTGCCGAAACGGGTCGAATAAACCGCCCCCAGGCCGCACAGCCAGGCGATCGCCTTGATCAGGAAACCGCCGACGGGGACCAGGCCGACCAGCGACAGGATAACGATGCCGGTCAGGGTCTCGACCATCATCGATTTACCGGAGATCTTGAAGGCCTGCAGCGTCTTTTTGCCCAGCAGATGGCCGATCGCGATATAACCGAACAATCCGGCGGCGATCACCAGGACGGCCCAGACCGGGATCAGGATAATGCCGATAATGGAAACAGCCAGGATGATGGCGATCGGGACAAAAAGAATGGCGATCAGGATGCCGATCAGGAAATCACGAAGTAAGTTGCCTTCCATGCTCCCCGAGGTCCGCCCCAGCTGCGGGGTGAACAAGGCGACCAGGATGACCGCCAGGATAATAAAACCGATAAAGTTGAGGACGCCGAACAGGGCCAGGCCTTTGAGCATCCCGCCCTTGGTAAAGAACGAGACCGCCGGCGTGATCCCGCCGATCGCGACCTCGACGATATCGCCCTTGTTGATCGCCCCCGGCTCCTTCATCACTTTGCCGCCGACCGAAACGACGTCGCCGCCGACCGCCGCGGTGTCTTTCAGGAAGACCGAGCCGCCGATCGACACGACGTCCTCGATGACCTTGCCGTAGACGGTGACCGAGCCGCCGACCGAGACGGCCGAACGGACCTCCGCCCCTTCGGGGATGGTAACGCTGTCGCCGACGCGGACGACCGATTGCTTGTCTTTTTCCAGCCCTTTAACGATGGCGAACGCGGTAGCGGCAAAAGAGACCAGGAGAAAGACGACCAGCAGCGAACCAAGGATTTTTTTCAACATTCCGACACCTCCAAAGGTAGTTCTGTGCTGATTATATGACGCTAAAAGAGGGATGTAAAGGGCTATTTGCCTTCGGGCGCGGCGCTGGCCGGGTCGATGATCAGGACGGCGGCGGCCAGCACGGTGGTCCAGAGGCCGCGCTGGCCGATGGCGCTCTGCGTCACGTGCGAGGTCCGGACGATCTTGTCGGAGAGCTTCCACATTTCCTGCCGCTCGTCCCAGCTGGTAGTCTCGTCGAACGGAATGTCCAGGACGGTCGCCAGCATCTGCGCCGCGATATCTTCGGCGTATTCGCCGCACTCCTCGTCGGTCATCCCGTGGCCGTGGTGTTCGCTCAGGTATCCGTAGGTGCTCGGGTCGGCCGGCAGGGCGACGCCGATCGACGCGGAAATGAGGCGGTGCGATTCGTTGGTGTCGTTGCGCGACATGACGATAAAAGTGATCTGGCCCGGCTTGATCATTTTCAGCCCTTGCTCGCGGGGGACCTGCTTACAACCGGGCGGGAAGATGCTGGAGACCTGGACGTAGTTGACCGCCTGGATGCCGGCGTCGCGCAGCGCCATCTCAAAGCTGGCCAGCTTTTCTTTGTGCCGCCCGACCCCTTTGACGAAAAAGATCTTATCCGGGACCATGTCGTTCATTAAGATTTATTATACAACTCTCTGCGGAAAAAGCAAAAAATTGCTTTTTATAATTGAAATTAATTGATCGCTCCATCGATAACCAGTCAACAATGCCTAATTTTTACAGCGGGAAAAGAGTCTTGGTCTCCGGCGCCAGCGGGTTTATCGGCTCGCATCTGGCCCGGGCCTTAGCCGACAAGGGGGCGCGGGTGACCGCTTTGCACCGCAGAAGCCCGGCCATCATCCCCCACTCCTTGCTTTTTTCCCCTCCCGATCCCCGGATCGCTCTTTTACAGGTTGATATCAACGATCATTCTTTGGTGGACCGGACCATGGGCGCGGTCAAGCCCGAAGTCGTTTTTCACCTGGCAGCCGAAAGCCAGGTCCGCAGAGCGGCCGAAAACCGGGAATTGACCCTTCAGACCAACTATCGTTCCGCCAAATATTTGCTCGAGTCCGCTTTCCGGCATTCCCCCGATCTCCTGGCCTTGGTGGTCTCTTCCAGCATATTGGTCTATCCCCAGACCCTTACCCCGCCTTTTCGGGAAGAGATGCTCTCCGCGCCCGGCGAGGATGACCGCGCGGCTTCCGTCTTTGCCTCCCAGCCCTACGCCCTGTCCGTCGCGCTCATCGATCAAGCGGCTCGCAACTCGGGATTGCCGGTTTCCGTCTGCCGGCTGACCAACGTTTATGGCCCGGGAGACTTTAATTCCCAAAGAACGGTCCCGCTGCTTTTCCGGGCGATAATCCGCAATTCCCCCCTGGAACTCCGGCTATCTGCCGGCCAGCTTGCCGGCGTTCGTGATTTTCTTTATATTGACGATGCCGTGGGATCATACCTGCGGCTGGGGGCGAAAACCCCGGAATTGCCAGGGCAAGCCTTCAATTTTGGGACCGACCAACCGATCACTCTAACCGGTTTAATTAAATTGCTCTTTGCCGGCGCCGGCCTTACAATGGAAAACAGTCAGGTCTCCTATTCTGCGGTGAGAACCGAAGGCGCAACGCCCAGCTACTTTGCGGACTGGTCCAAAGCTAAAAACTTATTGGGTTGGGAGCCGAAGATCGCCCTGCAAGAGGGGCTGCAAAGGACCTTTCTCTGGTATCAGGAATTCTTCAAGCGCCACCCGGAAGCCTTGCCCTCTTAGAGCGTTCGATCAAGGCGAGTTTTTTTCTCCTCGGCCAGCTTTTGATCTCGTGTTCTCTTTTTGCCGCCGCCGACCTGGTCGCGTATCTTTTGTAATAGCGGATCTTGACCGCTGGATTATACGAGGTGTAACGAGCCCCCCTGCCGGTCCGGTGCTGTTCAAAGCGGCGCTTAAGATCGGTGGTAATGCCGGTGTAAAACGCTCGGTTGGCACATTCGATAATATAAACAAAAAAGGGCATAGATCTCGGCTCGTCGAGGGGCTACTCCTCCAGCAGGGAATTAAGCACCTGGTACGCGTCGTCCTGGGTCAAGCGCGCGAGCGCCAGGCGTTGGAGTACCAGCTCCTGGACATAGGCGTGAAAAACGACCGGGTCGCTGATCTTGAACTTAGTGAGGTCGTTCAATAAGGCCCGGCGCAAAGGCGCCAGTCCCGCCCAGCGCGACTTAAGCGTCGCATAAATGTTCGCGTTCTTCTTGATCGAAACGACATATTCATTGATATCATTGATCAAGCCCTGCGTCTTGAGCCGGTCGATCTTTAATTCCGCACCCTCCCGTTTAGCGATCCCCTCGCTGACCAGGAGGTCCGACTCCGCGGTGGTCAGCGGGATATCGCCGGCCACCTTATAAGCGACAAAGACGTCCGGCGGGACCTCCGCGGCCTCGGCGCTGGTCAACGGCAGGTTCAGCGCCAACTTATAACTGGCGCTGCCCGCCGGCTCGATCAGGTCGGGGGTGTTCGGGTCCCGGATAAAATCGTAACAGGCTAAATATAGTTCAAAATTCTTGCTGTACTTGGCGCAATCTTCAAAAGTGTCCTTGGGCGCCGCCAGGACCTTGATAAGTTCGCGGACCATTTGGCGCTGTTCCATCATCAGGTCGCCGGAGGTGTGCGCCAGCTCCGCCGCGGAGGTCTTGCGGTCGCGCGAAAGCTGGATCGGGTATTTGCCGAACTCGTTGCTCCCCCAGCGGGCCTTGACCACGTTGCCGCTCTCGTCGGTCGCGACGTTATAATACAAGTAGACCTGTTTGGCGGCCGGCGCGTTAAGATCGTCGGCGACGATCCCCGGCACCTTAGCCCAGTTGCCCCCCTCGTTAAGAAAGTTCCATTGGCCGCCCGTTTTTTTCAGCTGCGCGTCCTGCGGGATAACGGTCGTGTCGTGATAAATGCCGGAAACGTAGTTGACCGGCTTTTTAAAAACGTAAAAGGTCGCCGCCGAGGTCGGATAAGCGATATCGGCGCTAAATGTCGGCTGCCCGAGACCTTCCCGGCTCTGGACGACTTTCACCGCCGTGCTCGGCCCCGACTGGATCTTGATCTTGGCGAACGGTTCGCCGTCCAGGAAAATGACCCAGAGCGAGGAAGCGGGATAGACCGTCACGGTGACCGCCGCCGGCCTGGCAAAGCGGGGCGCCAGCGCTTTGATGTCAGCCGCAAAATCGATCAGGCTGGTTAAGGTCGGTAATTGCTCATATGACGGATCGGCCAGGTCTTTGCCGCCTTTAACGATTATCTTAGTGCCGATCGGCAGCAGCCGGCTGGCAAGAAAAACGCTGCGCGGGGCCATATGCAGGCAGCCGTGGCTGCGATAAAGGCTGCCGATCATGTCGTTGATCAAAACGCCAAAATTGTAATCGTTGAGCGCGCCGACCGATTCGATCAAGAGGCCCTGCCCTTCTCCGGAAGCGGTCATTTTGATGATATTGAGCAGGGCTTCCTTTTCGCTCTGGCCCAGGAGTGAAGTATCCGGGCCCCGCTCAAAAAGAGTGCCGTAGGTCACCGGGATCCGAAAATACGCCTGGGCCGGCAGGGCCCATAGCAGCACGAGCAAGAAGATCAGCCAGGTCCAACTATTGCGTTTTATCGTCATAATGCGATTTGTTTGCCACGCAGCCGGGAAAGCTGGGGGACAGGGACTTGAACCCCGATTCTCGCCTCCAAAGGGCGGTGTCCTACCATTAGACGATCCCCCACTGAAATAAACTCGAAATACTAAAAACGAAACTCGAAACCGCATTGAAGTATATCATTTATTCTTGAAATCATACACATTTTTTGACGATATTATACTGATATGGTGAAAGTGCAGGAAAACAGAGGATTTGCGATCCGGCCGCGCCCGGTTAGGACCTTGACCGATACCACCCGGCGTTTGGCGGACAGGGTCGGCAAATGGCTATTCCCTAACCCCGAAGCCTTGCTCGGCTGGCAGCCGGCCGCGCTGGGGCCCAGGGACATTTCTCCCGTCATGTTCATGGACGGCATGTCGGCCTCGGGCGGCAAGCTGGTCGACGAACTGGACGTCTCCCGGCAAACCTTGATCGATTCGCTGGCCAAGAACGGCCACAAAGACACTGCCTCGGTCGAGGCCGCCTTTTCCGCACTGGCCCGGCTGGCGCCGGCACAGCGGGAAAGGAACCTCCGGGTCGCCTTCCAGCTCGTGGAATGGCAGGTCTCGCCCGGCGTCGTCGCCGCCTCGCTGCTGCTCGACAGCGCCGAGCTGCCCGGTAAGATCGATGCCGAAACGAAAAAGGCGCTGGCTAACATCAACCGGTTGAACGCCCTCGCCTGCAATTGCAGCGACAAGCAGCAGATCAGTCATTTCCGCAACCTCCTTTTTCAGCTGGCCGACAGTCACGAAACCTTGCTCGCCCTGGCCGCCAAGGACCTCTGCGACCTGCGGCTCTACAACGCCGGGATCAAGCAGCCGAAAAAAGAGCGGATCGAGCGGGCGTTCCATACCAGTTCCTGGGTCCTGAAATATCTAAATCTCGAGGAATGCGGCGAGCTTGAGGACCTGGCCCTGCTGCACCTTGACCCGGCCTATTACAAAAAGGTGGAAGAGCTGCAGGCCCAAACGATCGGCATGGGACGCACCCAGGCGCTGGAACGGCTCAAAGGGATCACCCAGGACCTGGACGCCTTGCTCGATCTCCACGAGATCCCGCACCGGATCATTTACCGGGTCAAGCGGGTACCGAGCTTCGGCCGCAAGGTCAACGAAAAAGGGGAGATCCCGGCCGACTCCAACGGGATCAGGGTGATCTTGACCTCCAATAACGCGGCCGATTGCTATTTGACCCTTTTCCGGATCAGGGAACAGCTGAGCGAGGACGGCTGGGAAGAGATCCCCGCCAAGTATGACGATTACATCGCCAAGCCGCGCCCGACCAGTTACCAGGCGCTGCACGCCCAGTTCCGGCATGCCGACGGCTACACGCTGGAAGCCCAGTTCCGCACCGAGGAGATGGACTGGAACGCCGAGTTCGGCAAAGCCTCGCACGCCGCCTACAAGACCGGCGACGAACTGGCCAAGATCGTCATCGACAACCGCGCGAATATTGCCGAGCAGCGTTTCGCGGCCAAACGGGAAACGATGCAGAAGGCCGGCGTCTATTATGTTTACGACGTCGACAACCGGCTCTTTAAATTGATCAGCGTCACGCCGGACGCCGCGCCGACCCTGCTTGATTTCGCCTTCGCCCGGGGGCTTGGCGAAGGGCTGCTGCTCCAAAGCGGCCTGATCAACGGGCAGCACGCCGCCTTGCGCGACCCGGTCGCGACCGGCGACGTGGTCCGGTTGCTGAAAGGGACCCACCTGCTCTCCGCCGGCCGCGACAAAGACGTCAATACGTTCCTCGGCCGGGCGGTCATTCACGCGCTGTCGCGCGGCGGGATCGACCCGCGCCAGCTGGCGGACGAACGGCGGCTGATCACCAAGGGCGGCAGCCGGTTCGCCGAGCTCAGCCGCGGCATCGCCGGAGAGATAATCGCCGAGGTCCGTAAATATTTCGATGGGCTGGAAAAAGAATCCGAACCCGAAACGTTCCGGTTTTCCCGGGCAGCCGAGCCTCAGCTCCGGTTCTCCCTGGAAAGGCTGGCGCGGCGGAAAGGCTTTTCTTCCGTCGACGAGCTTTACCTGGTCATGGGCCTGCTCAACAATGATGACGCGGCGTTCGCGGCGGCCCTCAAGACCAAGGTCAGGGAAAACGCCGTGATCGCCGCCACGGAGACCGCCGGCCGGACCGCCAAACTGGCCATGCTGGGATTAAACATCCCGGGGGTCGCGCTCGAGCTTTTCCGGCTCATGGAAAAGTACGGTATCAAGGTCCTGGCGATGGAGCAAAAGCCGCTGCGCGGCAATGTTTTCGGCCAGTTGAAGTTCGCGCTGGCCTTTGGCGCCCGGGAAAAATATCAGGCGTTCATCGCCGACCTCGAGAACCTCTACCGCGACGTGCCGCCGCCGGCCCCCCAGCTCGGCAAGATCGTGAATATCGATTTCCGGATCAAACAGGAAGCCGTCAGGCTGGAAACCCTGAAAACCGCGTTGGGCGAGATCGTCGAGCTGGGCGCGAACGTCAGCAAGATCGCGTATCCGTCGGCCTCGCCGGACAAAGAATCGACCTACACTCTTTCGATCCAGCTCCCGTACGGTAATCGCGGGCCGAAGATCATTAAGCTGCTCAGCGAACGGTTGTACGAGATCGAGGGGATCCGGGGGGTAGTCGTTACTTCGTAAGGGAATAGGCCTTGGTCAGCGCCTCTTTCAACCGGTCATCAAGTTTTTTGCCGCGCCGCCCCATCATCGCCGCCGCCGCTTTCAGGAAATCGTCGAGCCGGTAACGCTCCGCTTCGTTCCACTGGAAATCGGGCACGACTTTCGGCGTGACCTTGCCGCCCAGGACGTTCGCGCCGAGGCCGATGACCGAACCGGTGTTGATCAGCGTGCCGATCCCGGTCTTGGCGAAGTCGCCGACAAAACAGCCGAGGAATTGCTGACCAGTATCGACTCCCCCGACTCTGACCGGGCCATAATTGTTCTTTAAATTCGAGTTCGTCGTCCCCGCCCCTAAGTTAACCCACTCGCCGACGTACGCATGGCCGATGAAGCCGTAGTGCGCTTTATTGGCGTAACCGTGGAAGATCGAGTGCGTCACTTCTCCCCCGATCCGGCACTCGGGGCCGATCGAGAGCGGGCCGCGCAGGTAGCTTTGCGGACGGATAACCGTCTTCTTGCCGATGTAGATCGGCCCGGAACGCGCGTCGAGCACGGCGCAAGCCTCGATCTCCGCGCCTTCCTCGATCAGCATGTTCTCCTTGGCGTAAAGGACGGCCGACGGGTGGACCCGACCCGAGACCCGCGACCCGAGACTCGCGACATCTTTTTCCAGATCTTCTTTCAAACCAACGATCAGGTCCCAAAGATATTCGATCTTTTTCCCGGGATGGTCAGCCAAAGTGCGGGCGCCGCAGCGTAATTCGGTAATTTCCCTGATGTAAGTTAGCGGTTTAAAATTTTCTTTCCCCATAGTCCCTCAGCCCCCCTAGTCCCTTGTCCCCAGCGCCGAGTCCCCCTTCTTCCGGTAATTCGGCTTCTCGAACGAATAATGGAAGTGGGTGTGGGTCTCGTAGCGGCCTTCCATGATCGCCACCACGTCCTCGATAAAAACGATCTCTTCGTCGGTCGGGATGACGTAGATCTTGACCGGCGAATCGTCGGCGGAGATCGGCGTTTCCTGTTCCCGGCTGATCGTCTGCTCGTTCTTTTTCTTGTCCAGCTTCAGGCCCAGGTTCTCCAGGCCGTCGACGACCTTCTCCCGCAGCCGCCAGTTCAGCTCGCCGGCGCCGGCCGTAAAAACGACCGCGTCCACCCGGCCGAGCGCGGCCGCGTAGGCGCCGATATATTTTTTCAGCCGATAGGCCTCGATCTCCATCGCCAGCTGGGACCGGCGGTCGCCCTCGCCCGCCGCTTTTTCGATGTCGCGCCGGTCCATGTACTTGCCGGTCAAGCCGAGCAGGCCGCTCTTTTTATTCAGGATCGTGTCGAGCTCTTCGGCGTAGAAGCCCTCTTTTTCGATCATGAAGAGGATGATCGCCGGGTCGATGTCGCCGCAGCGGGTCCCCATCACCGCCCCCTCCAGCGGGGTCAAGCCCATGCTGGTGTCGATCGAGATCCCCCCTTTGATCGCCGTAATGCTGACGCCGTTGCCGATATGCATAGTGATCAAATTCGTTTCCAGCGGCGGCTTGTTCAATAGCACTGACGCCCGGCGGGAAACGTACAGGTGCGAAGTACCGTGAAAACCGTAGCGGCGGACGCCGTACATCCCGTACCATTCGTAAGGGACGGCGTAAAGGAAGGAGCTTTCCGGCATCGTCTGGTGGAAAGCGGTGTCGAACACGGCGATGTGCGGGATATCCGGCAGGACTTCCTGGGCCGCTTCGATCCCGGCGATGTTCGGCGGATTGTGGAGCGGCGCCAGGTCCTGGACGTTCTTGATCGCTTCCAGCACCTCGCTGTCGATCCGGACGGAGCTCTTGAACTTTTCCCCGCCGTGGACGACCCGGTGGCCGACGGCGCAAATGTCCTGCAGGTCGTGGAGCACGCCGTGCTCCTTGTGGACCAGCGTGTCGATGATCAGCTGGAGCGCGGTCCGGTGGTCGGGGCATTCAAAATCAAGCTTCTGCTCCCCTTTGCCCGGCACGCTGAAGCTGATGAACGATCCGGGGATCCCGATCCGTTCCACGACCCCTTTGGTGATCGTCTCCCGCTTCTCCCAGAAGAAGAGCTTATATTTTACCGAGGAGCTACCGCAATTTAACGCCAATACTATCATAAGTTTTTCCGTTCCTGTCGATCACGAACGCTTTGGCTCCGAACCGTTCGAGCAGTTGCCAACCGTCAGCGGGGCCTAACACGAAGACAGCGGTTGATAAAGCGTCAGCCAGGGCCGCGTCTTTAGCAACGACCGTCACGCTCAGGCACCGATCGGCTTTTTTTCCGGTCCGCGGATCGACGATATGGCCGGGTTGTTCGTATTGGCCGGAGGTCGAGAGGGCGTCTCCGTTGTTCAGGATCACTACCCCCAAAACTTCCCCGTCCCTCGGGTCTTTGATCCCGATCCGCCAGCCGTTACCGATCACCGCGATCGACGAATGCAGGTCAATTATAGCACTTTTGACCCCTTTCTTCAGCAGGAGCCGCCGGGCGGATTCGACGGCATAACCTTTGCCGATGCCGCCCAGGTCAATGTCACGGGTCGCGTATCTGATATCGAATGCTCCGCCCGAGGCCCGCTTAACATCCTCCGCCATTTTCAGCACAGCGGCGGTGTCGGCGGAAAGCTGCAGCGGCGCCCGGCCGGCAAGTTTATTGAGCAGGAAGATCTCGCTCCGCCGGTCGTACCGGCTGAACAGGCGGTCGAGCCGCCGGAGCTCGTAGATCGCCCGCAGCGTCCAGTGCGGGGCGCCCGGGCCGGTCACTTTGACGCGAACCGACGTCCCCATCACCGGGGCGGTCCGCTCGGCCACGACCGGCAGCTTGGCGTAATATGATTCCCCGGCGATCGCCAGCAGCAGGAAAAGAATGATCAGGTAAGCGGGGCGTATTTTCATCGCTTAGTATGATATAATAGATACTCAGGATGAACAAGGTCAAAGGGCTCCGATCAAAAGACCTCCTCGGCCTCAAAGACCTCACCGTTGAGGAAATCAAGCTTATTTTAGAGACCGCCCGTTCGATGAAAGAGATCATGCTCCGGCCGATCCCCAAGGTCCCGACCCTGCTCGGCAAGCACATCGTCACTCTCTTCTACGAGCCGTCGACCCGGACCCGGACTTCGTTCAATACCGCCGCCAAGATCCTCTCCGCCAACATCACCAACGTCCAGATGTCGACCACCAGCGTGGTCAAGGGCGAGAGCCTGATCGACACGATCAAGAACCTGGAAGTGATGGGGCTGGACTGCATCGTCATCCGCCACAGCATGGGGGGCGCCCCGCTGCTGGCCGCCCAGCACTGCAACGCCTCCGTCATCAACGCCGGCGACGGCTTCAACGAGCACCCGACCCAGGGGCTGCTCGACATTTTCACGATGATCGACAAGCGCAAGACGGTCAAAGGGAAAAAGGTGGTGATCGTCGGCGACATTCTGCATTCCCGCGTCGCCCGGAGCAATATCTGGGGGCTCAAGAAGCTGGGCGCCGAGATCGTCGTCGTCGGCCCGCCGACCCTGATGCCGATCGGGATCGAGCAGATGGGGGTCCGGGTCTCCTATAAACTGGACGACGAGATCGCGGACGCCGATTTTATCAACATGCTCAGGATCCAGAAAGAGCGGATGGAAAAAGGCTTGTTCCCTTCGATCGAAGAATACTCCCAGCTGTACGGTCTCAACGCCGAACGGATGAAAAAGGCGAAAAAAGACGTCGTCGTCATGCACCCGGGGCCGATCAACCGCGGCGTGGAAATAACCTCCGAAGTGGCGGACGGGCCGTTCAACGTCATCCTGGAACAGGTGACCAACGGGGTGGCGGTCCGGACGGCGATCCTCTTCCTACTCCTCAGCTCGCAGCCTGCTTAGCGTGCGCTTCGGCCAGCCTCGTTTTTAGTTCGGCCAGTTTATGCCCGGCCAGCGGATAGAACAGCATGATGCTGAACCCGATCGCCAAAGCGATGATCGGCAGGCCGGCGATCAGGAACCGTAAGCCCGCCCGGAATTCCGCGTACTGCGTGAAGACGTAAGGATTGTAGCCGCTCATGATAAAGACGGCGCTCATGCTGAACGCTTCCAGGCCGATGGCAAAGCGGGTGATAAAGGCGTTCAGGCCGAAATACATCCCCTCGCGGCGGTGGCCGGTCGTCAGCTCGTCCTCGTCAATAATATCGGCAATGACCAGGTCGGCGACCAGGATAAAGCCGGCCATCGCCGCCCCGATCAGGGCGGCCGTCAAAACGACCAGGCCGAAACTCTGGACGTAAAAAAGCGGCGTCAGAAACAACGCCAGCAGCAGCAGGGAAGCGAGAAAAGCCTGTTTGGCCCCGAACCTGACCGCCACCCGCTTCCAGACGAACAGCATCGGGATGGCCGTCAGGAAAGCCGCCGCCAGGATAACGGTCACCCGCTGCGGGTTGGCGTTGAGCACGTATTTAGCGAAGAACGGGATCGTCGCCATGATCAGCGTAAAAGTGTATTGCACGAACAAGTTGGCCAGGACGAACGTCAGGAACGAACGGTTGCGCAGCGTCGCCTTCAGGGCCGGCCAGAACGGCAGCGGCTGAGGCCGGCTGAAGGCCTTGTTCTCCCGGCTTCCCCACACGGCGATAAGCATCGTCAGGGAGATCAAACAGCCGAAGAGCGCTCCCATGCTCGGCCAACCCCAGGTGCTGTAAAAAAGCGGCGGCAGGGCAATGCCCAGCAGCAGGCCGATCATCCCCAGTGACTGGCGGAAAACGTTGACCTGCGCCCGCTCCTGGTCGGTCGGGAACATCTCCGGGAACAACGCCGCCCAGTTCAGCACCGTGATCGTGTACAGGGCGTCGAACAGGCAGATCAGTATGGCCAAGTAGAGGAACAGCTCAAGGGCGTGGTCGATCCCGTCGAACGGCGGGACCCAGAGCAGGAAAAAGAGGAGGCCGAAAGGGATGGCGCCGGCTAACAGATACGGGATCCGGCGTCCCCACCTGGTCCGGGTATTATCGGAGAGAAAACCGAAGAGCGGATCGTTGACCGCGTTCCAGAGCCCGTAGAGCAGGATCGCCGAACCGGCCAGGGCGACCGGCAGTTTCAGTACGTCAACGTAGAAAAATATTAAGTAGGTGGAAAAAGCCTGGTACGAGATCGCCGTGGCGACCGCGCCGAGGCTATAGGCCAGTTTCTTTAACAATTTATACGGCGATCGCTTCGGTGGGACAGGCGCCGGCGATCTCTTCCAGGTTATGCTGGTCGCATTCCGCTTTGACGGTTTGCGCTTTGCCGTCGGCGGTCATGACGAAAACCTCGGGACACATGTCCACGCAAACGCCGCAGCCGATACATAAAGATTGGTCAACACTTACCATCGTTATCACCCCTTACCGGCAAATTATAACACAAATATTATTATTTGGGACTGTGCTTGATGACCTTGCCTTCGGCCATGTAAACGACGTCCTCGGCAATGTTGGTGGCGTGATCGGCGATCCGCTCCAGGTGGCGGGCGATCAGGATCAGCGGCAGGGCCCGCGCGGTAGTGGCGGCGTCCTTGGTCATGATGTCGACCAGCTCGTCGGTCACCAGATTGCGGTAGCCGTCCGCCCGGTCCTCGTCCTGCCAGAGGGTGCGGGCCAGCGCCGCGTCCCGTTTCACGAACGCGTCGAGCGCCTTGTGGACCATCGCCTCCGCCAGCTCCGCCATTTTCGGGATGTCTTCCAGCGGTTTGAGCAGCGGCAGTTCCGCCAGCTCCACCGCCCGCTGGGCGATATCGACCGACAGGTCGCCGATCCGCTCCAGGTCGGAGCCGATCCGCATCCCGGTCGTGATAAAACGGAGGTCGACGGCCATCGGCTGCTGCGTCGCCAAAAGCTCCAGGCAGAGCTCGTCGACCTCCAGCTCGATGTTGTCGACCTGGCTGTCGGCCAGAATGACGTCTTTCGCCAGCTTCGGGTTGTTCTTCTTCAGCGCTTCGACCGAATTAAAGATCGATTTTTCGACGAGCCCCCCCATCTTCAGGATCAGGTCGTTCAAGCGGTTCAATTCTTTTTGAAAATGCTCTCTGCCGTCTATCATGGTTATCCAAACCTCCCGGTTATGTAGTCTTCGGTCCGCTTGTGGCGCGGCGTGGTAAAGATCTGCTTCGTCGCGCCCAGCTCGACCAGTTCGCCCAGCAGCATGTACCCGCATTCGTCGGAAATTCGCGCCGCCTGCTGCATGTTGTGCGTCACGATGACGATCGTGTACTGCTTTTTCAATTCTATCATCAACTCTTCGATCCGCATAGTTGCCAGCGGGTCGAGCGTGGAGCACGGCTCGTCCATCAGCACGACTTCGGGGGTCACGGCCAGCAGGCGGGCGATGCAAAGCCGCTGCTGCTGTTCCAGCGAGAGCGTTAACGCGTTGGCCCCCAGCTGGTCTTTCAACTCGTCCCACAGCAGCACGGACGAGAGCGCTTTTTCCGCCGCCGCTTCCAGCTTCTGCCGGTCCCTGATCCCGTGGATCCGCAAGGCGTAGACGACGTTCTCGTAAACGGAGAGCGGGAACGGGTTCGGCCGCTGGAAGACCATGCCGACCTTCGTCCGCAGGGCGATCAGATCGGTTTCACCGCCCAGTATCTCCTCCCCGCCCACTTTCACGCTCCCGGTCGTCCGGACCCCTTCGATCAGGTCGTTCATCCGGTTAAAAACGCGGAGCAGGGTCGATTTGCCGCAGCCCGACGGGCCGATCAGCGCGGTGATCCGGTGCTGGGCCACTTTCAAGTCGACGTCTTTCAGCGCCTGGAACGTCCCGTACCATAAGGCCAACTTGCTGGTTTCGATAATGTTCATCCGAATCTCCCGGTGATGTAATCCTCGGTCCGCTTGTCGCGCGGCACGGTAAAGAGCTCGCCGGTCGGGCCGATCTCGATCAGCTCCCCCATCAGGAAGAACGCGGTCCGGTCGGAAGCGCGCGCCGCTTGTTTAACATTGTTCGTGACCAGGATCTGGGTATAGCTCTTTTTCAGCTCCTGCATCGCCTCTTCGATCTTTAAGGTCGAGATCGGATCAAGCCCTGAGCACGGCTCGTCGTACAGGATAACTTCCGGTTCGACCGCCAGCGTCCGGGCGATACACAGCCGCTGCTGCTGTCCGCCGGAAAGCTTAAAGGCGTTGGTCTGCAGGCGGTCTTTGACCTCGTCCCAGATCGCCGCCGCTTTTAACGCTTTCTCGACGATCTCGTCGACCTTTTTGCTCCCGTGCAAACGCGGGCCGTAGGCAACGTTGTCAAAGATCGACAAAGGGAGAGGGAGCGGCAGGGCGAAAACGATCCCGACTCTTTTACGCAAAAGATGTTTATCGATCCTGCAAAATATGTCCATGCCATCCAGCAAAACCTCGCCGGTTGTTTTAGAATTCGGATAAAGCTCGTTCAAGCGGTTCAGCGTCCGGAGGAACGAGGTCTTGCCGCTGTTTGACGGCCCAATGATCCCCAAAATCTCATTGGTTTGGACTGCCAAGTTTAAGTCTTTTACAGCTTGGTGCTTGTCGTACCAGACATTGAGGTTTTTAACTTCGAGCTTTACCATGTTTTCCGTTTCCTCAACCTTGCTCTCAGCCAGGACGCCAGAATGTTCATGATGAAAACCATGCCGACCAGGACCAGTACCGTTCCATACTGGATCTTAACGCTGACGTTCGGCACCTGGGTGGAAAGGACATATATATGGTAAGGCAGGACCATCGCCTGGTCGTAGACCGAGCGCGGCAGCCGCGGCAGGTAGAACGCGGCGACCGTGAACAGGATCGGCGCGGTTTCCCCCGCCGCCCGCGATAATCCCAGGATCGCGCCGGTAATGATCCCCGGGATCGCGTTGGGCAGGACGACATGGCGGACAGTTTGCCAGCGGGTGGCGCCGAGCGAGAAGCTGACTTCGCGGAAAGAGCGCGGCACCGCCCCCAGCGCTTCCCGCGTCGCCGTAATAATGACCGGCAGCGTCATGATCGCCAGGGTCAGCGACCCTGCCAGAATGGACGCCCCGAACTGGAGGAACGTCACGAACAAGCCGAGGCCGAACAGGCCGTAAACGATCGAGGGGACGCCGGCCAGGTTGATGATCGCCAGTTCGATCACCCGGGTTAACCAGTTCCGCTGGGCGTATTCGTTCAGATAGATCGCGGCCATGATCCCGAGCGGTATCGAAAATACCGCCGTACCGATCGTCAGGTAGATCGTGCCGACGATCGCCGGGAAGATCCCGCCGGCCCTCATCCCGTCGCGCGGCATGGCGAGCAGGAATTCCGCGGTCAGCGCCGGCAGCCCCCTGACCAGGATCAGGATAAAGATCAGGACGACCGGCAAAACGATCAGGAGGGTGACCAAATGGAGGATCACCTTGGCGATCTTTTCTTTTTGTCTGGCGTCGATCATCTTTTCTTTTTCCCTTTGTTGCTCCGGTGGAGGAATATGTCGGCCAGCAGGTTAATGATGAAACTGATGATGAACAGGATGATGCCGATCGCGAAGAGCGAATAATAATGCCCGCTCCCAGCGACCGCCTCCCCCATTTCGGCGGCGATCGTCGCCGTCAGCGTCCTGACCGGCTGGAGAAAGCTGGTCGGAATGACCGCCGCGTTGCCGGTGATCATCAAGACCGCCATCGTCTCGCCGATCACCCGGCCGATCCCGAGCATCATCGCCGCCAGGATGCCGGAAGAAGCGGCCGGAATGGTTACCCGGTAAACGGTTTGCCAGCGCGTGGCGCCCAAGGCCAACGACCCCTCTTTATAGCTCTTGGGGATCGAAACGATCGCGTCCTCGATGATCGAGACGATCGTCGGCATCGCCATGAAAGCGAGCATGATCGACCCGGCCAGCGCGGTCAAGCCGCTCGGCAGGCGAAAGACGGTCTTTAAGAACGGCGCGAGCGTCACGATCCCGATAAAACCGAGGACGATGCTCGGGATCGCCGCCAGCAGCTCGATCCCGGTCTTCAAGATATTGGCGAACCAGTGGGGAGCGAACTCCGAAATATAGATCGCGGCCGCCAACCCCATCGGCACGGCGATGACGATCGCCCCCAGCGTCACGAAGAGCGAGCCGAGCAGGAGCGGCGCGATCCCGAACTGCGGCGGATCGGAAATCGGATACCAGTTGACGTTGAACAGGAACGACTGGATACTGACCTGGCCGAAGAGCGACAGGCCCTCCTTGAGCAGGAAGATAAAGATCAAGAGAACGAACAAGATCGAGGCGACCCCCGACAGGAAGATCAGCTTTTCAATGATATAGTCGAACGGCCTTCTCATTTAATGGGGACAAAGTCCATTTTTAGGACTATCTCCTGCCCCGCTTTACTAAAGACATAATCAATGAAAGATTTCACCTCTCCGGACGGGACGCCGTTGGTGTAGAAGAGGAGCGACCGGGAGATCGGGTAGCGCCGCTCGATCACGCTTTTAACGGTCGGGAGCACGTAGGGCGAACTGCCGTCTTTGGCGATCGCCAGCGCCTTCTCTTTTTTAGTCATGTAGCCGAGGCCGATGTAGCCGATCGCCGTCGGGCTGGAAGCGATCTCTTCGATGATCGCCTGCGACGACGGCATCATCAGGACCGACGCGTCGAATTCGTTCGGGTTATTCTTCTCTCCCAGTTTAACGACGTGCTCCAGAAAGAAAACGTGGGTCCCGGAGTTCCGCTCGCGGGAGAGCGCGACGATCCGCTTGTCCTGCCCGCCAACCTGGCGCCAGTTCTTGATCCGGCCGGTAAAGATATCCGAGAGTTGTTTGATCGTCAGTTTATTGACCGGATTGGCCGGGTTGACGGCGATGGCGACGCCGTCGTTGGCGACGTGCCACTCGACCGGGTGAACGCCATTATGCTCCGCCTGCTTGATCTCCTTCTCCTTGATGTTCCGGGAACACTGGGCGATGTCGGTCGCGTTGGCGATGATCGCGGCGATCCCGGTCCCCGACCCGCCCCCGGTGATGGCGATCGCCGTTTCCGGATGGATGTTCATGTACTGCTCCGCCCAGGCCTGGGCCAGGTTAACCATCGTGTCGGACCCTTTGATCTGTAAGGCCTTCTGGGAGCGGGAGCAACCGGTAACGATCATAGCCAAGAGGCAAAAGATAGCAACCAAACCAATTAATATCTGGCGCCGGGCTTTCACAAACCTATTATCAATAATGAATGTTAAGCGAATGTTACGGGAATGTTAAATCGCCGTTAACAAAACGCCGACCTTTTCCTTGATCAGGCCCCTCACCCGCCGGAATTCTTCTCTCCCCTTTCCTTTTGGATCGGGAATATCCCAGGCCAGCTCCTCCTTGGCCGGAAAGAACGGGCAGACGTCCTGGCAACCCATGGTGACCACATAGTCGTATTCCTGGACCGGCAGATCGCCAAAGCCTTTTGACCTTGCCTGCGAAATATCGACGCCGGCCTCCTTCATCGCCTCTATCGCTTCCGGATTAACGACCCCGGACGGTTTTGACCCCGCCGAGTACGCTGCGACCCGGTCGCCGCCCAAAACCCGGGCAAAGCCCTCGGCCATTTGCGAGCGGCACGAATTCTCGACACAAACGAACAGAATCCTAGTTTTTTTCTCCGCCACTATGTTTCACCACCTTGGCTTTTACCATATAGATGACATCTTCGGCAATATTGGTCGCGTGATCGGAGATCCGCTCCAGGTGCCGGGCGACCAAAAGGAGCGGGATCGCTTTCCGGACCGAACGGGGATCGCTTTCCATGATCGCCATCAGCTCGTCCTGGACATGGTCCCGCAGTTTATCCACTCTATTCTCCTTCTCCCAGATCGACTTAGCAAGCTCCACATCGCCGCTCCGGAACGCGTTCAGCGCGTCGGCTAACGCGTCCTGCGACAGCTTAGCCATCTCCGGAACATCGACCAGCGGCTTGATCAGTCCTTGTTCCGCCAGTTCGATCGCCCGTTCGGCGATATCTTCGGCCAGGTCGCCGATCCGCTCCAGGTCGGTCGCGATCCGCATTCCGGTCGTGATGGTGCGCAGGTCGATCGCCATCGGCTGGCGGACGGCGATCAGGTTGATGCAGCGGTCATCGATCAAAAGCTCCAGCCGGTCAACTTCCACGTCATCCTTGATCACTTGCTTGGCCAGGTCCTTATCGCGGTTGGCCAGGGCGGCCACTGAACGGCCGATCAGCTGGCCGACCAGCTCCCCCATCCCCACGATCCGCCCCTTCAGCTCTTCTATCTCCTGATCGAACAATATTTTATGGTCCATTATCCGAACCTCCCCGTCACATAATCTTCGGTCCGTTTGTCGGCCGGCGCGGTGAATATTTTTGTCGTGATATCGTATTCGATCAATTCGCCGAGCAGGAAGAAACCGGTCCGGTCTGCCACTCGCGCCGCTTGCTGCATGTTGTGGGTAACGATGACGATCGTGTAATCCTTTTTCAACTCATGGATCAACTCCTCGATCTTGCCGGTCGAGATCGGGTCAAGCGCCGAGCACGGTTCGTCAAGCAGGATGATCTCCGGTTTGACTGCCAGCGTCCGGGCAATGCATAGCCGCTGCTGCTGTCCGCCTGACAGGCAGACACCCGGCTGTTGCAGACAATCTTTAATTTCGTCCCAGAGCGCCGCCCGGCGCAAGCTGGTCTCGACCGCTTCATCCAGCACCTGCCTGTTCCGCTCTCCGTTCAGCTTAAGGCCGGCCGCGACGTTTTCATAAACGGTCATCGTCGGGAACGGTGTCGGCTTCTGGAAGACCATCCCGATCTGCCGTCGGATCGTGACCGGATCAATGCTTGGATCGAGAATGTTCGCCCCGTCGACCCGGATCTCGCCGTCGGCAGTGGCGCCCGCGACCGTCTCATGCATCCGGTTCAGGCAGCGGACAAAGGTCGATTTGCCGCAGCCGGACGGGCCGATGATCGCCGTCACCTGGTTGGCCGGGATCGCAATGTTGATGTCCTGCAGCGCCTGCTTCGCGCCAAACCAGGCGTTTAGATTTTTGACGCTTATCTTGTTTTCAGCCATACACCACCCTCTTTGAATATCTTCTGACGATCACGGTAATAAGCAGGACGAAACCGACCAGCGCCAGCGAGCCGGCCCAGGCCATCCGGTTCCACTCCTCGAACGGCGAGATCGCGTAATTGTAGATCTGCACGGTCATCGAGGCCATCGGCTGGTCGAGTTGGAAATTCCAGTACATATTGTTGAACGCGGTAAAAAGGAGCGGCGCCGTTTCTCCGGCCGCCCGGGCAACCGCCAGCATGATCCCGGTAAAGATCCCGCTCCAGGCGGTCCGCAGGACCACGAACAGCATCACTTTCCACTCCGGCACGCCGAGCGCCAGGGCCGACTCCTTGAGGGTGCGCGGCACCATCCTGATCATCTCCTCGGTCGTTTTCGTTATGTACGGGATCATCACCAGCGCCAGAGCGAAGCCGCCGGCCAGCGCCGAGAACCTTTTCATCGTTAGAACGAACAACATATAAGCGAAAATGCCGAAAACGATGGTCGGGAAACCGGACATGACATCAACCGCGTAACGGACAATGAAACCTCGCTTCCCTTTCCCCCACTCCGCCAGCCAGATCCCGCCCAGGATCCCGACCGGCAGGCTGATCAAGCCGGCGATGCCAACAATGATAAATGTCCCGACGATCGCGTTCGCCATGCCGCCTCCCTGCTCGCCGACCGGGACCGGCAGGTGAGTGAAGAAATCAAGGTTAAGCGCCGTGGCGCCGCGGAGGCAAACGTAAACCAGCAGGGAGAATAACGGGAGCACGGCCAGCGCCGCCGCCAGGTAAACCAGCGTCAAAAAGAACCGTTCTTTGAGCTTCCTTATTGAATACGACTGTTGCTGACCATTTTCCATACTAACAACCTCGCTAAACCGTTGACCAGGACCGTGATCAGGAGCAGGACCAGGCCGATCTCGACCATGACCGAAAAGTTCAGATCGGAAACCGCTTCGGCAAATTCGTTGGCAATGACCGCTGATAACGAGTACGCCGGAGCAAGGAGATTGAAATTAACCTCCGGCCGGTTGCCGATCACCATGGTGACCGCCATCGTCTCCCCGATCGCCCGGCCGAGGCCGAGAACGATCGAGCCGATGATCCCCGACGCGGCCGGCGGCAGGACTGCCAGCCGCAGTGTCTCCCAGCGGGTAGCGCCTAGTGCCCGGGCCGCTTCACGCAAGGGATTAGGCACCGCCTGGAGCACCTCGCGGGAAACGGCGGTGATCGTCGGCAAGATCATTATTGCCAAAAGGACGCCGGCGCTCATCATGCTCAGCCCGAAGATCGGGCCCAGGACGAATATCCCCCAGAGGCCGTAAACGACCGATGGAATCGCCGCCAGCATATCGACCATCGTGGCTATCCACTCCTTGTATTTGGAAGCGGACACTTCGGCCAGGAAAATAGCGCAACCGAGCCCAAGCGGCACGGCGATCAAAAGTGCCAGGAGCGAAGAGACCAGTGTGCCGTAGATGAACGGGAGGGCGCCGTATTGCTCGCGGATCGGGTCCCAGACCGAATTGATCAGGAAGCCGAAGCCGAACCGGAAGATCGCCAGCTGCGACTGCCAGATCAGCATCAGGAAAATGCCAAGGAAGAGCAAGGGGATGCTGGCGGCGAACCCCAGGGTCGCCGCCCGGAAAACCGCATCCCCTCGATTGCTTTTCACTGCCGTCACTTCGTGGAGATCCCCTCGACCGCTGCCAGCACTTTTGTGATCAATTGGTCGGGCAGCGGCGCGTAATAGAGTTCCTTTGCATAACGTTGACCGTCGGCCATCGCCCAACGAAGGAACGATTTGAGCGCTTCGCCCTTCTCTGCGTTCCCTTGTTGCTGGTGAACGACCAACCAGGTGAATCCGCAGATCGGGTAAGAATTGGCGCCCTTCTGGTTCAAGAGCTCGCCGCGGAAATCGGCCGGGATCTTGCCGATCCCGCCGGCCGCGGCTGCCGTCGTCCCATCCACCGACGGCTTAATGTAATTGCCCGACCGGTTTTTCATCGCGGCCACTGCCAGGTTATTGGTTTCGGCGTAAGCCAGCTCGACGTAACCGATCGCTCCGCCATTATTCTTGACCGCCCCCGCTACCCCGGGGTTCCCTTTACCGCCGACACCGGCCGGCCAGGAGACGGATTTGCCGGCGCCGACCTTGGCCGCCCAAGCGGTGCTGACCTTGGCCAGATAATTGGTGAAAATATCGGTCGTCCCGCTGCTGTCGGAGCGGTGGACCACCTTGATACTTTTATCCGGCAGAGAAAGCCCGGGATTTAGCTCTACGATCGCCGGGTCATTCCATTTCTTGATCTCGCTGAGGAAAATGGCGGCCAGCGTATCGCCGTCCAGTTTCAACCCTTCGAAGCCGGCGTTATAAACGACCGCCACCGCCCCCATCACGGTCGGGATGTGCAGAACGTCGCCGCCGGCGCTCTTGATCTCGGCGTCGGTCATCGGCGCGTCGGTCCCGCCGAAATCGACGACCCCGGCCAGGAACTGGCGGATGCCGCCGCCCGAGCCGATCGGGGCGTAATTGATCTGTGTCCCCTTTTCGTTCTTATACTGGGAGAACCATTTGGAGTAGATCGGGTACGGAAAAGTGGCGCCGGCGCCGTTGAGCCCGACGGCCAGAGCCGCCCCCGACAGCAAGACCAGGCCCAGGCAAAAAGCGGTTATCTTTTTTAACATTTCATTCCCTCCCTGTTCAAAATGTGATCGACGAATGCGCGTAGAGAATGCTGGTCGTCGTTCCGGAACCGGTCTGGGCGGTCTGCATGTCCAGCGCCAGTTTGACGTCTTTGCCCCAGTCATAGGTCACGCCGTAGAACGTCTTTTTCTTTTCGTCGTTACTGGCGGCCGCGCTCGGGTCATAATTGTCCAGCCGGGCGAACAGGCTAAGGTCTGGCAGGAAACCGAGCGCCGTGCCGACGTTAAATATTCCGCCAAGGCTGTAACCGTTGATCTTCTTGCTGCTCTTCGACCCAGTGACATATTCCAGGTTGGCTGCTCCGAGGTCGTGCTTGTAAACCAGGTCAAGGCCTGCTTGTTTCATGCTCCCGTTGAAGGAGAAGTCGCTCTTCAGCGATTCAACGTTGCCGAAAGCGCCCAGCAGCACCTTGCCGTTATCGCCGGCGTCATAAGCGGTCGTATTTAACCTCAAGGCCACCGCCTTTTTACCGTCGCTTTCGTTGGTGGCATAGCCGGTCCCGTTCAGGACCGTCCCGTGGTACTCGATCTCCGGCAAACCGGCGATCATCACTTTGCCGAGCGCGCCGACACCGAAGTCGGATGAGCTCATCACCCCTTCGTTATCGACCAGGCTCTTGGCGATGTAGCGCAGGTTGAGCGCTTTATCTGCCCAGTCGATCCACACCGTGTGCTGGAGACCGACCTTAGCGGTCATTTCCCAGGGAACAATCTGAAATGCGGAAACGTTGAGCGGCATTTCGACATAAGCGTATTTCAAATAGTCGAACAAGTTCTGCCGGGCGGCGCCGGTGATCCGGGCGACGTCGAGCGTTACGCGGGAAGCGGCGCCCCAGTCAAGCTTCTTCTTGATATCAATGTAAGCGCGGTCGACGTCGAAATTGTTGACATTGGTCCCGGCGTTTTGGGTATACTTCTGCCAGCGGAAAAAGATCACGCCGCCGACCTTAGCATCCTTGTTATCGGCTTTGACCTTATCCAGGTCGTTCTTCAGGCTGGTCAGCGCCTTGTTGGTTTCTTCCTTGAGATCGGCGATTTTATCCTCTTCGACCTTAGCTGTTTCGACCGGCGCCAGCACCGGAGCCGCCTTTTTGGCTGCACTGGGGGCCTTTTTCGTTGCGCTTTTGGCCGTCTTCTTCGGCGCGGCATTAGCCATGGCAGTGAACAGGAACAATAATATGAATATCAAAGCGATAGACTTTCTTGGCATTTTACTTCCTCCTTAATTTAAATGAACAGCGGCCAGTGGCGTCCCTTCTCACCCCCCTCTTCTTGCCATCCAGCTAATAGCCCGGCAATGAAGCCGGCATCCTTAACGACCACCATCTGTTTGGCGACGTATAATCCGATCGCGATGATCATTGCTATTACCAGGATGTTCATTACCATGTCATTCACCTCTGCCAGTATTATCGGCTCGGGGTGTTAAGGAGCGATGAAAATAATGTTACAGAGAGGTAAATTTCGGGGCGGTCAGTGGGTCAACTGCTTCATCAGCCACATAAAGAGGAGCCCGAGGATAAAGAGGATAAAGGCGAGGTTTGACTTATTGGCGTCCTTCTCTTTGTGCAGTTCGGGGATCAGGTCGGAAGCGGCGATATAAATGAACCCGCCGGCCGTGATCGGCAGCAGCGGGGCGGAAAACCCGGCGATATTGGTCGCCAGGAAATAACCGGCCACCCCGCCGGCGACCGCCATTACGGCCGACAGCAAGTTATAAGCCAATGCCCGGCCCTTGGAAAAACCGCCGTAGATCAAGACCGCAAAGTCGCCGATCTCCTGGGGGATCTCATGTGAGACGACCGCAACCGTGGTGGCTATCCCCAGGGGTACGCCGCCAAGAAAGCTCCCCGCGATGACCAGCCCATCGATAAAATTATGAATACCGTCACCGAACAGGTTGAGGTAAGAAAAAGCGTGGACATCGCAATGGCCTTCGTGGCAGTGGCGCCAGTACAAGATCCGCTCCATTAGGAAAAAAACGCTAAAACCGACCAGGGCGTAAACAAAGGTCTCTCCCCCCGGCAGTTTTTCCAGCGACTCGGGCAAGAGATGGAGAAAAGCGCCGCCGGCCAGCGTGCCGGCGGAAAAGCCGACCAGCAGCAACAATATCTCGTCAAGAATTTTATCTTTTAAAGAAAGGGTGAACACCCCGACCAGCGAGATCAGGCTGATCAATACAGTGCTACCAATGATCCACAAGAGCGTCATGTGGTCATCTTAACATAATCAGAACTCGTAATGAATACCGGCCGTCGCGCTGTTCTTGATCGTGTTATTGTTCAAGCCGACGCTATAGCCGGCGTCAAGCTTCAGGCCCTGGGCGACCAGATAGCGGGCGCCCAGCTGAATGAACGCGGGGCTTGGCGAAGCGGCATTGTTGGCCACATATTCGGCCACGACGTCCCCGTTCTCTCCCCAGACCGGCTGCTCCAGGGCAATAGAATAAGCGAAATAATCGGCTGATTGCACGCCGCCGTTGATCCCGACCTTTACGTGGCCGAAATTCCAGTGCGTTTTAGTTGACCCGACCATTTTCGAATAGATCAGCATCAAGCAGTAGTCGTTGTCCCCGCTCCCTAATCCCTGGCTGACGTCGCCATTATTGAACTTATAATCGATCCGGCCGGTCAAGCCCTCATCCTCCCCCCTCTCCCAAAGGCGGTATTTAGCATGCAGCAAAATATCATTCAAGCCCGAAGGAGAAGAAACGGCGTACGGGACCTCGATCCCCAGGTCAAAGTTCGCCAAAATGCCTCGCTTGAACGAAAGATTGGCGCCATTGGCTTGTGACGCTTGGTTTTGCGTAGCGGCGTAACCGACCTCCAGCTCGTAACCTCCGGCCGCGACCGTGTAAAAATCATCGGTCACCAGCGGGCGAGCGGCAAAAACCGGAGAAACCGCGGCCAGGATCAAAAACAGGGAACAAGCTGCTTTGTTTTTAGTTTTATTGTCGCCTCTCTTTAAAGCATAAGCAGCCAGCCAGAAGATCCCCAGCGTGATCAAGATTCCGGCGATCCCGGCAGTCGAAGTGGAAATGCCCCCGGCCGGCAGAAAGCCGACGCTGTAATCGGCCAGCGGCGCCGTTCGCTCCTGCCCCTTCTCGGCGAACCCCAATTTCTCGGAGATAAAATCAAGACCGTCGGGATTGGCTGAAGCGAAAAAAGCGGCTAGGATGGCAATAACAACGGAAACCCAGAACAGCTTCTTCATGGCTATTCCTCCCCCTTCAGCATGGCGCGAAAGACATTGATTAGCGCCAGCGTGATCAGCGCTTCGGCGATACCAATAATGGCGTGAACTTTGACCATCGCGGGGACCACTGCGGCAAACGGGATCGTGCCGGAAAAACCGAGCTCCAACGCGCAGGCGAACGCCGCCAGCGGAACGGCAGACCAGGCGGCGGCAACGATCGCCAGCCACTCCGGCGCGATCCTCTTCAAATAGTAGTATATATAGTAAGCGACGATCGTCCCAAATAACGCCATATTGATGATGTTGGCGCCGATCGCGACCAACCCCCCATCGGCAAAAAAGAGCATCTGAACTGCTAATACGGCCGCGATGACGATCGCCCCGGCGAACGGTCCGAGAATGACCGAGGCAAATACGCCGCCGATCAGGTGGCCGGACGTACCGCCGCTGATCGGAAAATTGAACATCTGCCCGGCAAAGACCAGGGCTGCCACCATCCCCATCTGGTAGATGGTTCGCTCCCCGTTCCCGGTCAAAACCCGCTTCATTCCGCCAACCACGTTCCCCATCCCCTTGCCCGCCGCCGCCCATGCCGCCGCCGGCTGAATGGCGGTAACCACCTCCCGCACCTTCGCGACGCTGAACGCCAGCACCACCGCCGCCGCCCCCATCAAGCCGGTCGCCACTTTTGGATCAAGAAAACCGTCCGGAATATGCATAGCACCTTTTCTCCTTTCGTGTTACTCTTGCAAGATATTATCATTTACTATACAATCTTGTCAATGACCAAAAGGTTCGGTGTTTCGATCCCGGACGAGCTGCTGGCCAAGCTGGACAAGCTGGCCAAAAAGAAGGGGTATAGCAACCGCTCCGAAGTTCTGCGCGACCTGGTCCGCGACCGGTTCGTCGACGAGGAATGGGCCGCTCCCTTAAGCGAAGTGGTCGGCACGGTCACTCTGGTCTACAACCACCATTCACACGACCTGTCCGACAAATTAGCCGACCTGCAACACTCCCATTTTAAGAACATCATCTCGACCACCCATATCCATCTCGATCATCACAATTGCCTGGAAGTGCTGGTCGTCCGGGGAAAAAGCCGGAAAGTGAAAGATATCGCCGATCGCCTGATCGCCACCAAAGGGGTCAAACACGGGAAATTGGTAATGACCTCAGCCCTGCGGGAAGACTAAAGTAAACATCGCCCCTTCCCCCGCCTTGCTCTCCATCTCAACTTTGCCACCGTGGATGTCCATAATATGCTTAACGATCGATAAGCCGAGCCCGGTCCCGCCCAGCTCTCTTGATCGGGCTTTATCAACTCTGTAGAAGCGTTCGAATAACCGCGGATGATGCTCAGCTGGAATGCCCGGCCCGTAGTCCTTAACGCTCAGACGCAGCTCGTGCACGCTTCTAGCGCAAGCGATCTCGATCCGGCCGCCGGCATTGGAATACTTAACAGCATTATCAAGCAGGTTTAGGAGAGCCCGGTAAATGTGACTCGGCTCACCGGCAATCTCGCAACTCCCCGCCTCGCCCTGTTTGACGACTTCCAGCATTTTCTCCTTGATCCTGGGGGCTAACGTTTCCAGCGCCTTGTCGATCTCTTGCTCCAAATGGACCGGTTCAAAGGGGGCCAGGCCGCGGTGCGCCTCCAGCCGCGACAGCTCCAGCGTGTCATCGATTAGGGCGGCAAGGTCTTGCGCGTTCTTCTCGATCTTCCCCAGGAACTGCCGGTTGTTTTGCGGGTCGTCGATCGCGCCGCCCAGCAGGGTCTCGGCGTAGCTCTTGATAGCCGTCAACGGGGTTTTCAGCTCATGTGAGACGTTGGCCACGAATTCCTGGCGGAGATTTTCCAATTTTTTTATTTCGGAGATGTCCTGGACAACGACCGCCACCCCCTGGCCGTTCTCGGTTTCGGCTAGGTTAGCCGATCCCAGCAACGTCTTCTCCGCGGGGTAGACGACCCTCATCTCCTTGCTGCCGGGCTTGCCGGATGCCCGAACTTCGGCGACCAATTCTGCCAGTTCAACTAACCGGATCGCTTCCAGCGGCCGTTTGCCGATCAGTTCCCGGTGAGGAACGGAAAATATAGCGGTCAAGGCGGGATTGGCAAAGATGATCGTGTCGGCGGAGTCGACCACCAGTACGCCGTCTTTCATGCCGGAGAGGGCTTGTTCGAACATCCTACGCCTCAAACTTATAGCCGACGCCGCGCAGGGTGATCAGATGCTTCTCGGCCTTACCCAGCTTTTCGCGCAGCCGGCGGACATGAACGTCGACGGTCCGGGTCTCAATCGCCACCTCGATCCCCCAAACCGCGTCAAGCAGTCTTTCGCGTGAGTAGACTCGGCCCTTATTTTCCGCCAAGTAACGCAACAGTTGGAATTCCTTGGCCGTCAGTTCCAGCGGCTTACCAGCCACGCGGACTTCGTACCGGTCGGTATCGATCTCCAACTCTTTAAACTTGAGCACCGCCGGCGGCGGGGCCTCTTTTTTACCGCTGCGGCGGAGGATCACTTTGATCCGGGCGATGACCTCTTTAAGGCTGAACGGCTTGACGATATAGTCATCGGCGCCGACCTCCAGGCCGACGACCTTGTCGGTCTCGGTCCCTTTGGCGGTCAGCATGATGATCGGGATAGCCGAGGTCTTGGCGTTTTTCCGGAGCCGGCGGCAAACTTCCAGGCCATCAAAGATCGGCAGCATCAGGTCCAGGAGGACAAGATCCGGCCTTTTCTCTTCGGCCGACTTAAGGCCGGCCGCGCCGTCATAGGCCTTGGATACTTTAAAGCCTTCCTTCTTGAGGTTGTATTCCAGGCTTTCGACAATGTCCCGGTCATCTTCAATAATGAGGATCTCGGTCATAACTGTCCATATTATACCCTCTTTTTCCCCTTGGTGTACTTAGTGCCCTTTGTGCCCTTAGTGGTAATTCCGGAATAACCACTAAGATCCCTAAGAACACAAAGGGGGGCCAAGTTGCTTACCGACGCTAAAAGTGATATAATAAGTCATCCCCCCATGAAAACTTTCATTGACGAACGGCAAATTAACACCCTCATCAAGAAGGCAGCCAAGGCCCCCCGCCGGGAGGCGGAACGGATCATCGCCAAGGCGCTCCAGCTTAAGGGGCTGACCCCGGCTGAAGCAGCGGTCTTGCTGGCGGCCAAAGACAAAAAGGTCCTGGCCAAGATGTTCCGGGCAGCCCGGACGGTCAAAGAAGCGATCTACGGCAAGCGGCTGGTCCTCTTTGCCCCGCTCTACACGACTAACTTTTGCATCAACGATTGCCTCTACTGCGGTTTCCGCTCCGGCAATGCGATGCTAACGCGGCGCCGGCTGACGATCCCGGAGATCAAGGCCGAGGTCCGGCTGCTGGAGAAAGAAGGCCATAAGCGGATCCTCCTGGTCGCCGGGGAAGACCCCAAAACCGCCAACATCGGCTTTCTGCAAAAAGCGATCAAGGCAGCCTACGCGACTAAAGTCGGCAGAGGGGAGATCCGCCGGCTCAACGTCAACATTGCTCCGTTATCGGTAGCTGACTTCCGCCGGCTGAAAAAGAGCAAGATCGGTACTTTCCAGCTTTTCCAGGAAACTTACCATCTGCCGACATATAAAGTGATGCATGTTAAAGGGCCCAAGAGCGACTATCGTTACCGGCTCTACGGGATGCACCGGGCGATGGAAGCCGGGATCGACGACGTCGGCATCGGCGTCCTGTTCGGCCTATACGACTTTAAGTTCGAAACACTCGCCCTGCTCTACCACGCGCTCGAACTGGAAAAGAAGTTCGGTGCCGGCCCGCACACCATTTCCGTCCCGCGGATCGAACCGGCGGTCGGCGCCCCGCTATCCTTGAACCCACCGTTCCAGGTTGCCGACGATGACTTCAAGAAGGTCGTTGCCATTCTTCGTCTGGCCGTCCCCTACACCGGGATCATCCTCTCGACGCGCGAATCAGCGAAAATGCGGAACGAGCTCTTTGCCCTCGGCATCTCCCAGATCAGCGCCGGCTCGCGGACCAACCCGGGCGGTTACTCAGCAGGCAAACACAATGCCGAGCAGTTCTCCCTGCACGACAGCCGTTCGCTCCTCCAGGTGATCAAGGACATTTCGGCGCTCGGCTATTCGCCAAGCTTCTGCACCGCCTGCTACCGGCTTGGCCGTGTGGGACACGACTTCATGGACCTGGCCAAACCGGGGCTGATCAAAAGCTATTGCCTGCCCAACTCTCTCCTGACGTTCCAGGAATACCTGCTCGATTATGGCGACAAAGAAGCCAAGAAATTGGGAAAAAAGGTGATCGGCCGGCATTTGGCCGATATTAGCAGCGATAAGGTGAGAAAAACGGCGCTGCAAAAGCTGAAAGCGATCGCCAAGGGAAAAAGAGACCTATACTTTTAGCTCTTTGACGACCAGCTCGTTCCCGGAAACCATTTGAATGTCCGTCGACCCGCATTTTTCGCAATCTAACCGCATTGTCTTAGGGCTGAACTCCGCTTTACACTGGGCGCAGGCGGTCTTGACCGGGATAACGTCGATCTCCAGCTTGATCCCGCCGGAAATGTCGTCAAATAATTCGAGCAGCTCTTCCATATGAGTGAAGCGTGACGCGCCCAGCCCGATCCTGGCGCCGGTTATTTCCTTCTTCTCCAGTTCCTCGGCCTTCTCCATTATCTTCCGCAAAATGTCTTCCGCTAAATGCAGCTCATGCATAGCGGGCTACCACTGCTCTTTAACGATCATCTTGCGGCGGCAATTGGGGCACAGGAGCTGGAGATGCCCGGCGCGCGGGTGCGGGCTGCCCTGGCCGCGCTGCTGTTCCAGGAGCTTGAGCTCCGCGTGGCGCGCGAGCAAGAGCGTCGGGTTCGTGTAGAGGAGCGGGCCGACTTTCTTCGCCAGGAATTTTAAGTGGTCCAGGCAGCCGATGACTTCGCCGCAATGCTCGCACAGGACCAGCTCTTTCCGGCTCTGCGACAGGTCGTTCTTCCGTTCGTAGCGGGCTAATTCGAACGCCTTGGTCAGCTTGATCCCTTTTTCGGTGATGCAGGCTTTTTCGCACTGCTGGCAAAAGATGCAGAGATCGGCGCGGTGGGTCAGCGTTCGCTGTTTCGTTCCCTTGTTATCTTCGTAACTGATCGCCCGGGCCGGGCAGACTTCGTAGCAGGCGAGACAGCCGACGCAATCGTTCTCGTAATATTCCGGTTTACCGCGGAAACCGTCGGGCGGCGTCAGCTTGACGAACGGATAACCGTTGGTGAACGGCCGGGAAAATAGCGACTTGATCGCTTCGATCAGCTCTCTGATCTTGGGCAACGGTATTCTCATTGCAGTCCCCCCATGATCATCCTGGCGTAACCGGTCCCGTTCGACAGCGCCACGACCGCCGGATTGACCAGGTACGCGATGACCAGCGGATAAGCGAGCCCGACCACTAAGCAGAGCAGCGCTAACCCGACGACCGCCAGGCTCATGGTCAGCGGCGCCTCCCGCAGCTCAAAGAATTTCTTGTGCGGTTGCCCGAAGAAAACATGCTTTTGCAGCCTCAAGAAGGCCCCCATTGTCAGCAAGCTGCCGATCACCGCCGCCAGAGCGACCCAGAGTTTACCGGCCTGGACACAGGCAATAATGATGAACAGCTTGCTCCAAAACCCGTTGAACGGCGGCACGCCGGAGATCGCCAGCGAGCCGACCAGCGAGGTGGCCGCGGTGACCGGCATTTGCCGGCGCAGGCCGCCGAGCTCCGTCAGGTCGCGCGTCTCGGTCTGGCGCTCCACCGCGCCGGCGTTCAGGAAAAGGAGCCCCTTCATCAACGCGTGATTAAAAAGATGGAAGAGCGCTCCCATCAGGGCGAGCGGCGTCGCCAGCGCCAGGCCGACGGTAATATAGCCGATCTGTGAGATGCTCGAATAGGCCATCAGCCGCTTCATGTCCGACTGGCCGACGGCGAACAAGCCGGCGACAATGATCGACAGGACGCCGAGCCCGATCAGGATCAGCGAAAGCTCCGGGGTCATCCCCAGCACGTTAAAGAGGATGCGCGCTAACGCGTAGATCCCCAAAGTCTTGATGATCACGCCGGAAAGGATCGCGGAAACCGGCGCCGGCGCGGACGAATGCGCGTCGGGCAGCCAGGCCTGGAACGGCATCAGCGCCGCTTTGGTGCCGAAGCCGGCGATAAAGAGCAGGCTGGCGGCCATTTTCAGGCTAACGGGGCCGTTGGCCATGATCTGCGCCGCCTCCCCCATGTTGAACGTGCCGGTCATTTTGTGGACCAGGCCGCAGCCGGCCAGGATCAGGAGCGACGCCCCCTCCCCGATCAACAGATATTTGACCGCCGCTTCCAGTTGGGCGCGGGTGTTGCCGAACGCCACCAGCAGATAAGCCGACAGGGCGGCTAATTCCAGGAAAATGAAAAGCCAGACCAGGTCGCCGGCCAGCACCACCCCGTTGATCCCGGCCAGCAGGACCAGGAAGAGCGCAAAGAACCACGGCTGGTTCCGGTATTTACCGGCATAAGCGGCCGCGTATAAGATAATGAAGAACGCCGTCAGGTCCGCGGTGAACAGGAGCAGATGGCTGAGGCCGTCCAGCACCAGCGCCAGGCCAAACTTATTGAAAAGGATGATATTGTTGAACGGCCGGACCAGGTAAAGCCAGCCGATGATCTTGGCCAGGACCAGGACGGTCAAACCGGCCAGCCAGGCGCCGGAACGGCGAAAAACGCCGATCAGCAGCGCCGCCAGCAGCGGCAGGGCGATCAGGACAAACAATAGTAATTGATTATTCATTGGCATAACTCCTGCTCAACCGGGCGGTCAGGAAAAAGGTCACTGCGACCGCGGCCAGCGCGGTTAGAGTGGTCAGCAGTTCTCTGACGCCGCAAAGGAGCAGCAGGCCTTCGACCAGCAGCTCGGCCGCGACCAGGGCGATCAGCAGCCGGGTCGCAAAGGCGCGGTCGCGCCGGAACCAGCCAATAAGGCCGAACGGCTGTTTCGTGTCGAGCCAGAACAACCGCGCGCCGAGCCAGCGGACCAGGGCCGTTGTCATTTCGTACAGGTCAAAATAATGTTTCTCGCCGGCCGCGTAGGCCATTTCCAGCGGTTTGAATCTTTTGACCGTGTCATAGAAATCGGTGCCGGTCACTTTGATCTCCGCCAGCGGGAGCTCTTCTCCGCCGTAGAAGGCCGGCCGCTCGCTGACCTTGCGGACGTTGCCGAGCAAGTAGATCGCCAGGCCGACGGCCAGGCCGGTCAGCAATAACAGGGTAGCCGGACCCGGCTCCCAGATACCGCTAAAAGGAATGATCGCGATCGCCGGCGCGACCAGGTACCTGATCGGTAAGGCGAACGCCCAAAGACCGAAAATGACGCAGACTGCGGCCAGGAAAACGGTCGGCAGCCAGAGCCAGGCCGAGCCTTCTTTGGCTTTCTCGGCGAATTCGCTCCCCTGGCCGAGAAAGACCGCCTGGATAACTTTGACAAAACTGGCCAAAGTAAAGGCCGAGCCGAACATCGCCGCCGCCAGCCAGACGATCCACCAATTGCTGCTGCCTGCCAGCTGGATAACGCTGGAATAGATCATCCACTTGGAGACAAAACCGTTGAGCGGCGGCAAACCGGAGATCGAGAACGCCGCGATCAGGAACGCGGCAAAGGTGAGCGGCATCTTTTTGCCGAGCCCGCCCAGTTTTGCCAGCTCCGTCGTCCCGGTCCGCGCTTCGACCGTCCCGGCACAGAGGAACAGGCACGATTTGTAGATCGCGTGGTTGAACATGTGAAAGATGCCGCCGGCCACGCCGAGCGGCAATCCGGTCCCCAGGCCGAGCACCATGTAGCCGACCTGGGAAACGGCGTGGAAAGAGAGGAGCTTTTTCAGGTCGTGCTGTACCAGGGCGGCCAGGACCGCGCCGATGATCGTGACCGAGCCGATCGCCAGCAGGCCGATCGCCAGCGGGCTGTTCGGCCGGATGATAAAAACGTCGTAACAAAGCCGCGATAATAAATAAATGCCGAGCAGCTTGTCGATCGAAGCCGGCAAGAACGCCATGACCGGCGCCGGGGCGCAGGCGGCCGCCTCCGGGATCCAGCTGTGCAGCGGCATAACCCCCGCCTTGGCAAAGGCGCCGGCTAACAGCGCGAGGAACGCGGCGATCATGAGCGGCGTATTGAGCGGCAAATGAGTGGACCCGATCTGCAGCGAGCCGGTCGCCAGCCAGATAATGCCGATCCCGATGATCATCAGCGCGTCGGCGCCGCCGACGATCAGCAGCGTTTTTTTGGCCGCGCTCCCGTCGTCCTGATCGGCAATGCCGACCAGCATATATAATGGTATGCCCAGCGTTCCCCAGCAGAGGATCAGGGTCAGGAAATCGCTGGCGAACAGGACGCCGGCCGCGCAGGCCAGAGTGATCAGCACGTAGGCGTAATATTCGCCGCTCCGTTTCCCTTCGGTTATGAACCCGATCGAGTAAATAACGACCAGCAGCGTAAAGACCGCGGCGGCCAGGAAAATACCGGCCGTAAAAGGGAAAGCCTGGAGAGCAAAAAGCGGAGAAACCGCGCCGCCCGCCCGGAAGACCAGGGCCGCCTCTAACACGACAAAAGCCGACGCCAGCAGCGCCAGCCAACCCGCCAGGCGGCGGAATAGCACACAGAGCAGCGCGGCCGCCAGCGGGACCATGATCGTTAGCAGAATATTGTTCATTGGTTCTTCAACTGCTCCGTTTTCGCCTGGCTGAGCCGGACCATTTCTTCGCCGGATAATAATATTTTGTCGGTTTCCCGGTCAACGATCGCCATCCGCTCGGTACAGCAGTAGCACGGGTCGACGGCGGCGGTGATCAGGGCGGCGTCGGCGATCGATTCGCCGATCACCGTCAGCTTGAACGACGGGACGTTCATGAACGAAGGGGCGCGGATCTTGTGCCGCTCCGGGTTGTTCGAACCGTTGGAGCGGACGTAGTGAATGCATTCGCCGCGCGGCGCTTCGTGCTGGCCGATCCCCTCACCCGCCCCGACCTCCCGAACGGCGGCGTCGATCTCGCCCGGCTTCATCTGTTTCAGGCACTGGCGGATGATCTTGGCCGATTCGACGCACTCCAGCAGGCGGATCGCCGCTTTGTTGAAGACGTCGCCGCCCTCCATGACGATCCGCTCGAAATTGACCCGGTCGTAAGCGGCGTACGGGTGGTCCTTGCGGACGTCGATCGGTATGCCGGAGGCGCGGGCGACCGGGCCGACGACGCCCAAGGCGACCGCGTCGGCTTTTTTCAGGACGCCAACATTTTTCAGCCGCGCCTTGATCACCGGGTCGTCGATCACCGCCTTGAGCAGCATGTTGCAGAAACTCTCGACGTCGTCGATCGCCTTGAGCAGGCCGGGGACGTCGCTCTCCTTGATGTCGCGGCGAACGCCGCCGACCTTGAACATGTTGTAATGGTTCCGGTTGCCGGAGATGATCTCGAACATGTCGAGGACCGGCTCGCGGTATTTCCAGGCCCACATAAAGACCGTGTTGTAACCGATAAAGTGGCCGGCCAGCCCGACCCAGAGCAGATGGCTATGGATCCGCTCCAGCTCGCCGATCAGCGTCCGGATATATTCCGCCCGCTCCGGCACTACGATCCCGGAAATATCTTCCACCGCCCGGACATAAGCGAACGGATGGGAAGTGGAGCAGATCCCACAGATCCGCTCGACCACAAAAGTGGACTGGTCGAAGGTCTTCCCTTCCGAGATCTTTTCCACGCCGCGGTGGTTATAGCCGACGCGGACCTCCGCGTCGACGATCTTCTCCCCTTCGACGTAAAACTTGAAGAACTCCGGCTCTTCCAGGAGCGGATGGTACGGGCCGATCGGGATCATCGTTTCTTTTCTCATTTTAGTTCTCGTTCTCTTTCAGCTCTTGCTGCGACTCGAATGTTTGCTTGCGCAGCGGGTAGACGCCGGCCGGCCAATCGTCGGGCAGCAGCAGCGTCGCCATGTTCGGGTGCCCGGTGAACTTGACGCCGAGCATCTCCGCTATTTCCCGCTCGATCCACTCCGCCGCCGGGATCTCCGGCGTCACCGAGCTCATCTCCAGCTCCGGTTTCTGGACCAGCGTCCGGACGGTGATCACCTGCGCTTCGTTATCGGCCGCCAGGTGGTAAAGCAGCTCGACCCCCGCCCTGGTATCGACGCCGGTGATAGTGGACAGGCGGACCTTGAGCTCCGCGAACAGGCAGACCACGATCGCTTTGGCCGTTTCGTTATCGGCCGTGATATAGATCCTTTTTTGGTTCTTTTCGTCCACCGCGATCTTGCTGAATCTCTTTTTAACTTGTGCCAAGGCGTTCATTTGATTTTCCCCACCGCCTTAATGACTGCGTCGATCATCGCCTCCGGTTTGGGCGGACAGCCGGGCAGGTAAACGTCGACCGGAATGATCTGGTCGATCGGGCTGACGTAATTATAGCTGTCGCGGAAGAAGTGCCCGGAACAGGCGCAGCTGCCGATCGCGATCACCAAACACGGCTTGGGGACCTGCTCGTACACCCTTTTCAGCCGCGGCGCCGTCTGCCGGTTGCAAACTCCGGTCACCAGCAGGACGTCGGCGTGCCGCGGCGAGCCGACCAGCATCACGCCGAACCGTTCGACGTCGTGCCGCGGTGTCAGCATATCCAGGATCTCGATGTCGCAGTTGTTACAGGCCGACGCCCCCGCGTGGTAGACCCACAGCGACTTTTTTGCTCCCCATTTAAAGATATTCTTTAGCATCTTATTTCCCCAGCATGGCCAGAATGAACCCGGCCGCCGCCATGATCGTCACCGGCCCCCAGAAGAACCGGAGCGCGTGGTCGATCCGCAGCCGCGGATTAGTGTTCTTGATCAGGATGATCAAAGTTAAAATCCCCAGATATTTGAGCGGGAACCAAACGTCGATCCCGCCCAGGAACAGCACGGCCAAAAAGAGCGGCAGGACAAAGTACAGGATCGCCCGGGTCAATTTGATGACCGCCAGCGCCGGGCCGGAATATTCGATGATCGCCCCGGCGGCGATCTCCTGCTCCGCCTCCGCGATATCGAACGGGACGGCGCCCAGCTTGGCCTGGACGACCAGCAGCGCCGCCAAAAAGGCCAGACCGCCGGACAGGGACCAAAGGACCGGCCCGTTGACCGCTTGATAACCGGCGATCATCCCCAGCTGGATAGCCTTGGTCCGGTAAATGACCGTCGCCGCCGCCAGGATGAACGGCAGTTCATAGGCGAGGATCAGTTTCATTTCGCGGCTGGCGCCGATCGCCGCCAGCGGGTTGCGCGAGGCCGACCCGCCGATAATGATCGCCAGCGACGGCAGCGTCAGCAGATACATTACGACGATCAGATCGCCGATAAATGTCCGGCCGACGTTCAACCAGAGCAGTGTCCCGACCAGGGTTACGCTGGCCAGACCGACCAGCGGCGCGCCGAGAAAAATCGGCCTGGCCGCTCCCGCCGGGACGATCGTCTCTTTGCCCAGCAGCTTGGCGACATCGGCGAACGGCTGAAACCAGGGCGGCCCGACCCGGTACTGCAGCCGGGCGGTCACCTTCCTGTCCACCCAGGTCGCCAATAAACCGGCCACCGCGCAGAACAGGAACCCCGGAAATATTAAATAATCAAACAATAATTTTAAACTTTGCATTCTAACTTTTGAACTTAGAAGAACCGGCTCTTTAGGTCCTCCAGCATTAATAAGTTCTTTTTCGACCGTTCGTCTTCCGGATCGATGTCGACCGCTTTTTTGAAAGCGTCGACCGCCTTTTCCACATCCCCTTTATTATAGTAGGCTTTACCCAGGTTGTAGTAGGCCGCGGCGCTGGCCGGCACGTCTTTCAGGAACAACTCAAATTCCTTGATCGCTTCGGTGAACTTGCTTAAACGCGCGTAGGCCACCCCCATGTGGTAGCGGGAAATAACGACGTGCGGCTCCTTGTCCAGCACCTGCTTGAAGTATTCGATCGCTTTCAGCAGCTTGCCGGAATAATAGAAAGAGAGCCCCAGCCAGTAACGGGCAATATGGAAGTTCGGGTTGATCTCCACCGCCTTCTCGAACGACTTGATCGAATCTTCCAGGCGGCCGCGGCGGTAGAGCGAGACGCCCAGCTCGTAATAAGCGTCGGCGTACTTGGGATGATGCTTGACCGCCAGCTCGAACTCGCTGATCGATTCGTCGAGCATGGTCAACCGGTAATAGATGCTCCCCAGGCTCTTGTGGGCGATCGCGTTTTCCGGATCAACATCCAGCGCCTGTTTATATTCACCGATCGCGTCGCGCAGCTTCCCCTCGCGCAGCAGCGAACAGGCCTTGTCCATGTGCTCTTCGACTCTACCCATGATTACCGCCTCCTCCCGATGAAATTCGACAGCATCCTGACCGAGACCAGGTTCTTGTTCTTGTCCGCGATCTGTTCGTCGACCTCGGCGAACGACAGCGCGCCCGAGGTGCAGGTCGCCACGCAGCGCGGCACCTCCCCTTCGGCCAACCGGTCGAGGCAAAGGTCGCACTTGGGGGTCACGTGCTTGGCCAGGTCCGGCTGAATGACGCCGAACGGACAGGCGACCGAGCAGGAACGGCAGCCGACGCAGCGGTACTGGCTGCGCAAAACCGTGCCGTCTTCCATTTTCTTCATCGCTTCGTTCGGGCAGGCGGCCGCGCAGGCCGGCTGGTCGCAATGCAGGCAGTGGAGCGGCAGCGCCGCCGCCGGCAGCGGCGCGTGGCCGAGCAGCGACTGGAGGTGGTGCCCGTAAGCGCAGGCCGCCGCGCAGCTCTTGCAGCCGCAGCAGAGGTCGAGATTAAGATAGACCCTTTTAGCCATTCTTGTTCACCTGATACCAGAAAAAGTTGCTGACCAGATGGTTGTTGCCGAAATAGGTGATCGGCTTGGTCGTCGAGCTTTCGACCGGCTGGACCCCTTTAAGCTCGGCCAGCGCCTCGGCCTCGTCCTTCGTTTTGCCGACCAGGCCTTGCTCGACGCATTGCCGGCCTTCGCTCCGGCCGACGCTGACATCCGCCAATAAACCGCAGATCTTTGTCAGGGTCGCGCTGCCGACCGCCGGCGCGACCGGTTCGCACTCGGCGACCTTGCCGTCCGCCAGCAGGTAACTGCCGCCGGCCTCGCACTGCGTGGCCAGGGGGAGCAGGATGCTGTTGTCGTAGATCGCCGGCGATTCGCTTTCAAAGTGGCCGGCAAAAGCGACGAACTTCAGCATCCGGAACCGTTTCTGCAGCTCCGCGTGGCCGGCGGAAATGTCCTCGCCGAACATCAGCAGGCTCTTGATCTCGCCCCGGTCGATCTTGGCAAGCAGCTCGTGGTAGGTCGGGTGATCGGGCGCCTCCCGGTCGATCACGGTGTTCACGCCGAGTGTGTTGCCGAACAGGTAGTAGACCAGGTATTTTTTGTTGGCCGAAGCGGCCGCCAGTTTCTTCGCGTAGTATACGGCCAGGTCGTTGCGCGGCTTCCGGCTCTGGGGGACATAGATAACCGTGCCGGCCGCGGCGGCCTGGAAGTCAGCGGCCGTTTGCTGCAGCCTGGCGGCCGGGATACCGCAAAGTCTCTCCGCCTCGGCAGCGGGGAGCGCGCCAGCCAGGGCCGCCAGCACAACCGCCTCCGTCCCCGGCTTGCAGGCCAGATGGCTCGTCGCGAACCAGGTCGTATGGGTCTGGTTCGGGTCGATCACGATTATCTTGTTCCCGCGTTTGCCGTACTTGACCTTGTTGACCCGTTTGGAGAGGACCGGCGACCGGCTGAGCAGGTCGCCGACGATCAGCAGCGCGTCGGATTGCTCCAGGCTTTCCAGCGTCGCCAGCTCTGCGCCGGGGACCTGCCATTTATTCCCCTCGTACGCTTCCAGATCGGCGGCCGCACCGGCCGTCAGAAGATTCTTGATGCCGAGCCTTTGCGCCATCCGGGCCACGGCCAGCGCCGCTTCGTTGCTGAGCAGGCAAGAGACCAGGCAACCGATCTCCGGCTTGTTGAACGGCTGCAGCTCTTGCCGGATAAAGGTCGCGGCCTCTTCCCAGGAGACTTTCCGCTTGCCGATCTGCGGCTCGGTCAACCGGCCGGGATGATTGACCAGCTCAAGATTGTAATGGCCGCGCGGGCACAGCGCCCCCTTATTGACCGGGTTCTCCTGGTCGTAAGCGAGCGCTTTGACCTGTCCCCCCTCGGCCCGGAAACTGACCCCGCAGCCGAGCGAACAAAACAAACAAATTGAGTTTTTTGTTACCATGGTTCGGGAATATCCTTTATCTGCTCCCACGTGAACACCGGGCCGTCCTGGCAAACGAAGTATTTCCCCAGGTTGCAGTGGAAGCATTTGCCGACGCCGCAGCTCATGTTCTTTTCCATCGACAGGTAAATGTCCTTGGGCGCGAAGCCCATGTCGAGCAGCCGTTTGTTGACGAACTTCATCATGATCGGCGGCCCGCAGACGACGGCGACGGCGTTCTTCACGTCCACGTCGTCGTCCTTGAGGATGGTCGTCACCAGGCCGACATTGCCGGTCCAGCCGGGCGCCGCGGTGTCGACCGAGATCACCAGATTGGTCTTTTTCCGTTTCTGCCAGTTCGGCAGGTCGTCCCGGTAACAGATGTCCTGCGGCGAGCGGGAACCGAAGCGGACCTCGACTTTTTTCAGGTGGTCGATCTCGTGGTTCAGCCCGTAGAGCAGCGCCCGGAGCGGCGCCAGACCGACGCCCCCGCCGACCACGTAAACGTCCTTGCCGTGATAATCTTTCAGCGGATACGGCTTGCCGTACGGGCCGCGCAAGCCGACCGTGTCCCCTTCTTTCAGCTGATGGATCAGGCCGGTGACCGAGCCCGCCCTCATGATGGTGAATTCCAGTGTTTCGGTGACCTTGTAATCAGAAGAAGGAGTAAAAGCGCACTCGCCGACCCCCGGCACCGTTACCAGCATGAACTGGCCCGGCAGGAACGTCAGCGGTTCTGCCGGGCGGAAGACAAAGGTCTTGATGTTGGACGTTTCGGTGATGACCTTTTCCGTCCGCGCTTCGACCGGCCGATAGGGATTTTGTCCGTTGCAGCCCATATTATTCCAGCTTCGCGGTCAGCGGCACTTGCCGGACCAGCTCGGCGTAAACTTCCCTCATGTCGATATTGCCGGCGCAGCCGTCGATGCAGCGGCCGCAGCCGACGCAGGTATAACGGCCTAACCGGTCATGGGAGTAATCGAACTTGCAATGGTAGCGGTTCTGCAGCCGCTCGGGCAATTTCGGCCGCGAATTTGCTCCGCCCGCCACCCGGGCGTAACCGTTCTTTAAACAGGCATCCCAGACCTTATAGCGGTCGTGCTCTCCGCCCGCTGCGGCGTCCAGCAACAAGAAACAGGTGCAGGTCGGGCAGACAAAGTTGCAGGCGCTGCATTCTACGCATTTTTTCGTGACCTCTTTCCAGGCCCGGCCGTTCTCCAGATTGATCTTATGCGCGTCCCGCCAATCGATGTTGCACTTGCATTTGAATTCCCGGTTGACCGACTCCAGCTTGTCCGCCATTTCGTTCCTGACGCCGGCTTTCAGCATTAACTGGTCGTCGGACGCTTTGTTGAACAGGACAACGAGCTGTTCCCCTCTTGCGCTGCCGGTCTCGATAACATATCCGTCCGGCACTTTTGTCACGTTCAGGTCGAACCCTTTGCCGGCAAACGCCTGGCCGCCGACCATGTTGCAGAAACAGGTCTTGCCGCAATCGGTGCAATCGGCCGTAATGATCAAGAGGTCCTGCCGGTTCGCCAGGTAATACGGGTCGGCGACCTCCCCTTCGCCCAGCACGCGGTCATAAACGCTCAACGCTTCCCGGTCGCAGCCCCTGACGCCGAGCAAGACCAGTTTCCGTCCGTGCGTTGCCTCGTCGGCGCCAAAATAGCGGGCGACTTTTTCCGTCAACCGGAAAAGATACGACTTGAACGGCTCGACCGCCCGGTAACCGCCCAGGTTAACGGCCTTGATGGTCTCCGGGGTCACTTCCTGCAGGATATTGCGGCCCGCGACCAGCGTCGGGGCGATGACCGTACCTTCCGTTAGCAGCTTGGCAATGAAGCCCTCAAACTCGACCGGCGTAATAAAATAGCTTTGCATGTGAATTAGGCAGGTTTGTGATGTTCTTCACAATTGACCGCTCACCTCTATTTTACGGCATCCGGCGGCCGGTTGTCAAGGGTTGCGGGCGGCGCTTTTTTGGCCGAAAACGAAGTAGGACAGGCTTTTCAGCTCCGTGGCCAGGTCAACGTTGGTCACGTGCACGGCCCGGGGAACGTTCAGGTGGACTGGCGTAAAATTGAGGATCGCCTTGACCCCGGCGGCGACGATCGTGCCGGTCACTTCATGGACCACTTCGGCCGGCACGGTCAGGATCACCATCTCGATCCCCTCCCGAGCGGCAATTTGCTTGAATTCGCTGATATTATAGCAAGGGCGTCCCCTGTACTTTTTCCCTATCTTATTTGAAGAATTATCAAATACCGCCAGGATCTTAAAGCCCAGGACCTCAAAGCCTTTATAGCCGACCAGTGCCAGGCCCAGGTTCCCCATGCCGACGATCGCCACTTTCCTCCCCTGCTCCAAGCCGAGGATCCTGGCCAGCGCGTTCTTCAGCTCCGAAACGTTATAGCCGAACCCGGTCTTGCCGAACGAACCGAAGTAAGAAAGGTCCTTTCTGACCTGGTCGGCTTTCAGGCCGACCATCGAAGCCAGCGATTTGGACGAGATCGCGTAGGTCCCCTGCTGCGACAAAAAGTGCAGGTTGCGGTAGTAAAGCGAGAGGCGCGAGATGGTTTTTTCCGGTATTTTCATTTGTGATACTATTCACAATGATACTATTTGGCGCGGTTGCTGTCAAGCGGGGCTTAAAGGCCGAGGTCGGTCGGGGCGCGGCCCAGGGAATAAAGCAGTTCCAGCGTGGCCTTGATCTGTTCCCCGATCGTTTCCGTGACATGCGCCCGGTTCGGGTAGATGTCGTAGAGCTTGCGGTACTTAAAAGGGGTGACGTTGAGCATCACCGAATTCGCGCCGGCCAGCAGCCCTTTCCTCCTCGCCTCCGGGTCGAGCGTTTCAAAACCGGTCGTTACGACGATCTTGGCGTTGACCGGGTCGACGATCCGGCTGACGGCCAAAACTTTCAGGACCAGGTCGGTCGGCGGGCCGTCCGGCAGGACCGGGCCGAACGTGTACATTTCGGCGTTCAATTCCTTGGTCAGGCGGATATCGTTCAGCAGGCTTTCGGCCGTTTGGCCGGGCAAACCGATCAGCCCGCCGGCGATCACCAGGAACCCGAGGCGATAGGCTTCGCGCAGTTCTGCCAGCCGCTCTTCCAGTTTATCGCCGCAATGCAGTTTAGCGTATAGCTTGGGATCGCTCGTCTCAAAACGCATCAATATTCCCCGCGCCCCCGCTTCCCAAAGCAGCTTTAGGCCCGGCTTACCGACCTCCCCGACCGAGACAAAGATCAAGACGGCATGACGGGCTTTGATCGCTTTGACCAATTTGGCGACCCGTTCGACCGGAAATTCCGGGTCTTCGCCTGATTGCAGGACCAACGCCTTGAAGCCGTGTTGGTCGATCGCTTCGGCCGCCGCCGCCAGTATCTCCTCTTCCGTCATCCGGTAGCGCTTTAAGTCGGCGTTGCTTTGCCTGATCCCGCAATAAACGCAGTCGTTCCGGCAGTAATTGGAAAACTCGATGATCCCGTGGACGCAGCAGGAGTTGGACAGGTATTTCTGGCGGAGAAAGTTGGCGGTTTTATAAAGGAGTTCGAGCTCGGCCGGGTTTTCGCTCTTTAATAAGCGTAACAGCTCGTCGCGGCTCAGTTCGCGTCCTTCCGACGCCTTATCGATGATCAGGGAAAAGCTTTGGTCGACGCCGAGCTCGGACGGCTTGCGCGAAAGTTTGACGTCGGTCTCCCGGAGCTCAAAGAAGAGCTCTTTCCACGTTTCCAGGGTCTCGATCGCCTCTTTTTCGGGGACCGTCTGGATGACGTAGCCGCCCTGAGCGTAGATATAATCGCCGACCTTCAGGCTGACAATCTCATTGATGGCGGTTTTCTTCTCGCCAAAATAATCGACTGTGACTTTCTTGCCGTCGATGGCCGTAACCTTGCCGGGGATAGCGTAACACATCAGAAGTGACCGGAAATGAGGATATCGTTCTCCAGCCGGTCGACGTACACGTTCTTCAGCCATTTGGCCTGGTTCGGCAGGGCGATCCCCTCGCCTTCGACCGGAGTTTTGGCATCGCGGCCGCCGAAGATCTTGGGCGCGATGATAAAGTACGCTTTGTCGATCGCGTTGGCCGCAATGAACGACGAATTGACCTCGCCGCCGCCTTCGACCAGCAAACTGGTGATCTTCATTTCCCCCAGCTTCTTGAGCAGCTCCTTAATGTTGATCCGGCCGTTGGGGGCCGCCACTTGCAAGACCTCCGCCCCTTTTTTGGCCAGCGACTCGATCTTGCTCTTGGGCGCCCGCGGGCCGACGACGATGATCGTCCGGGCGGTGCCGGTCGTCAGCACTTTGGCCCGCAGCGGGGTCCGGGCGAACGAGTCGAGGACGATCCGGACCGGGTCTTTGACCTTTTCCACCCGGCGGACGTCGAGCCGCGGGTCGTCGATCAGGACGTTGCCGATGCCGACCAGGATGGCGTCGTAGATATTGCGCAGGTGATGGGCGAAGCGGAGCGAGGCCGGCCCGGCTACCCAGCGGCTGGCGCCGGTCCGCGTCGCGATCTTGCCGTCGATCGTCAGCGCGGTCTTGAGGCAAACGAACGGCCGTTTGGTCTTGATGTACTTGGCGAACACCTCGTTGAGCCGGCGCGCTTCTTTTTCCAGCAGGCCGACTTCCACCTTGATCCCGTGCCGCTTGAGCTTGGCAAAGCCGCGCCCGTTCACCAGCGGGTTGGGGTCTTTCATCGAGGCAACGACCCGCTTGATCCCCGCCTTGATGATCGCTTCGGTGCAGGGAGGGTTGTTTTTGTTGGCAAAATTGCAGCAGGGTTCTAAATTTAAATAGAGGGTCGCGCCGCGGGCTTCTTCGCCGGCCTTCTGGATCGCCCAGGCTTCGGCGTGCGGGGTGGCGACTTCGCCGTGGTACCCCATGGAGATGATCCGGCCGGCTTTGACCAGGACGGCGCCGACCAGCGGGTCGGGCGTTGTCCGCCCTTCGGCCGATTTGGCCAGGCCGTGCGCCTCGCGCATGAACCTTATATCGTCTTCAGTCCACATCGGGACTGCATTTTAACACTTAATCAACGCGCTGTCAGCTCGCCGACGCGCTGTCGCAGGCAATCAAGGATAAAATCGGCCGTGTGCCCCATCTCCATGATCTCAAAGCCGATCCCGGCCAGCTCCTGGATGCCCCGGACGACCCCTTCGGTATGGAACATCCCCTTCTTCTCAAAAACGACCATGAGCGGCAGGTCGAACATGCTCCGCTCGATCAGCGCACGGAGCGCGCGCTGGAATTTCGCGACTTCAGCCGGGTCTTTGCCGCTGAGGAACAAGATCCGCGCGCTGGCGATATGCTGGGCGACCAGCGCATCGATCTCGCTCCTTTGCTCGTCCGGCAACATCTGGATCAGCCAGGGATTTAGATTGAGGTCAAGGATCCTCCCGCCTTGCTCTTTTAGCGCTTTTGCCGCCTCCAAAGCCAGGTCAAAAGAGTAATAGAGCGAATGTTCGTTCAGCGACAGGTCATCGAGCAGCGGCGGCCGGACCTGCCTCTGGTTGGTCACTTTAACCCCCGCCATATGCCGGAGATGTTCCAGGTAATTAACGAACTGCTGCTCCTGGGCCGGGTTTCGCAGGGGGATCGACAGTTTTAATTCGTTCCGTTCGCTGCCGTACCGCTCGATCGGAAAATTCTCCTTGACGGCATTGATCAGGCTTTCCTGAGGGAAGCCTCGGGTTTCCAATTCCAGCCTTTCTATGACTCTGATCTCGGTCCCGCCGCGACGGATAGAGGACTTGATCTCGGCCGCCGCGTCAACCGCCGCGCTCTCGCCGCTGCCGGTCCTTTCGATCAGCCAGCGCGTTTTTTCCGGGTCCACCTCTTCCACTTCCCGGAGCCGGATAAAAGCCTTGGCCAGCTCCGCTTCCAAAACCTGCCGGGCGAATTTAATTCGGGACGGCTCACCGCTCTTTCTCTGGTGCGTCATGAACCGGCGCCGCGCCAGCGGATCGGCCAAGATCTTGGCATAATCCAGCGGCTTGGCTTCGCCGCCGATCTGCAGCTTGATCAAGCCAACCCCCTGCCTGATCGGTTCGCGTAAATCTTGCGGCCGTTCATCATGGATCGCTCCGGCCAGGCAAAATCCCAGCAGCGGGTCGGTAATAAAGGCGATCTCCAGCGGCGTGACCCCGCGCGGCAGCAGCACGTCGCGATAAATGGTGTTGACCGATGGGCCGGTCACCATGACCGTCGCCAGCCAGGCCTGGGCCAGTGATTTTGTCAGCCTGATCTTTTCCCGGCGATCCTTGACCTCAAAGATCGTCTGCAGCCAATCGGCATTCAGCCAGGGGAGCCGCGGCTGGACATACCTGCCGCCCCGGTCATAGGCGTCGACCAGGACCCCGTCGTTGGCGACCGCCTGCATCCGCCTGGTCCTGATCTGGAAACGGATCAGCGTATCGCCGGCCAGGACCCCGGTGTGGAGCGATTGATAACCGTTGATCTTCCGGTCCTTGATGTAATCGTGCCAGTAGCGGTCGATCGGGATCCCCAGCGAATGGACGACGTCGATCAACGCGTAACAATCCTGTTCGGTCTCGACCGTGATCTGCATCATCACTACGTCGGACAGGTTACGGGCTTCCGTCCCGCGCATGGCGGCGATCTGGTCGACCTCATAGACGGTCCGCGGCTTGGTCAGGATCTCGGCCGGCTGGCGGCGGGCTCTTTGCTTGAATTTGGCCGCGATCTCCCGCCGCAGCGAATCCAACAATTCCTGTTTTTTGCCGATCGTCTCCTTGATCACCGCTGCGACCTCGTTATATCGATCGGGGTGCAGTTTCTTAAAGGCGATGTCCGACAAATGCCGGGAGGCTTTCATGAAGCCGCACAGGACGCCCAGCGGAACGTAAAAATCCAGCGCTTCACGGCAATTTCTTTCCCGCCGTTCGGCCGATAGTTTTTCGGCGTCCTCCAGGTTCACTCCACGGTCGATCATCTTGATCCGCAAGGCGCGAATGTCTCGGGCCAGGGTGCCGACGAATTTATCGATGTTCTCTTCGCTGATCAGCTTGTCCTTGCCCAGCTGGGTGATCTTGGTCACGCCGTCGACCAAGACGGCGGTCCCGCGTCCGAACCGACGTTCAATGAACTTCAGGTCTATCTCGGTGTCTTCGACCGTGTCGTGAAGCAGGCAAGCGATCAGTTCTTCGCTGTCGGTCACCCGCAAAATGTTAACATCCCGCTCCGCCACGGTTATCGGGTGGTCGGCGTACGGCCGCCCGCTCGTTTGCCGTTTCACGTCGCGGTGCGCCCAGATGGAAACACCGGCCGCCTCGTAGAATTTCTGCCGGTTAAAATTGCTCCGGTCGCCCCGCTCCCTGATCATGGTCTCGATCCGGTCGGCCAAGACGGCGATCCGGGGATGGAATTCGGACTGCAGCAAAATATTAATATAGAACTGCTGGCCGGCCGGAACGCGGCGCACCTGTCCGCCCTTGTTAACAAAGGTAAAACGTATTTTCCCTGGGCTATTCATGACCAGATGCTTTTCGCCCGTAAATCGGGGAAATTTCAGTTAAGCGCGGTTAAATTGCTTTTAACTTGCCGATGATTTCGCGGTAATCCTTGGCGTAAAAGATCGCCGAGCCGGCGACCAGCACGTTCGCCCCCGCTTTGACGACCTCTTTGGCGGTCTCCAGATTGATCCCGCCGTCTACCTCGATATCAACTGACAACTTACGACTAACGACTAACGACCGAAGGACTTTTATTTTATCTAAAACCACCGGCATAAATTTCTGTCCCTCGAAGCCCGGATTGACCGACATTAATAAAACCATGTCGACTTTGTCCAGAACGTGAAAGACCGAATCGGCCGGCGTTCCCGGATTTACGACAACACCTGGCTTAACGTTGTGTTGCCTGATCAGCTCAATGTCGGCGTCGAGGTTCTTGACCGTTTCGACGTGGATCGTAATGATGTCCGCCCCGGCCCGGGCAAAATACGGGATGTAGCGGTCCGGGTTCTCGATCATCAGGTGAACGTCGAGCGGCAGCTTGGTCGCCTGGCGGCAGGCTTTAACGACCAGCGGCCCGATCGTGATGTTCGGGACAAAATGGCCGTCCATCACGTCGATGTGGATCAGGTCGGCGCCGGCGGCCTCGACCTTCCTGATCTCGTTCGCCAGCTGGCCGAAATCCGCCGACAGGATCGAGGGGGCGATCTTGATGTTCATTGTTCGGTCTCCTCCGTTGTTTCTTCGGTGATCACTTCGCCGCTGGTGGCGACCAGCAGGTCGACGCTGCCGCCGGCCCCGGTCTCTTCCCCCGCCATCGGCTCCTGGGCCAGGATCGTCCCCTCCGCCACCCCGTCCATCCGCTCAAAACGGATATCCCCCAGCTGCAGTTCGGCCGCCAGCAGGAGCTCGTCGGACTGGGCCAGCGGCCGGCCGATCAGGTTGGGGACCGGGACCTTGCGCTTGCCGCCGCTGATCATTAAATTGACGACCCGGCCGACTTTCACGTGGCGCCCGGGCTCCGGCCGCTGAGAAACGACCGTCCCCTCCGGCTGTTTTGATTCGTAAACCTGACCGGCATCCCGCGCTTTAAGGCCGATCTCCTCCAGCCGGGCTTGCGCCGCGACCAGCGGCAGGCCGGTCACGTCCGGGGTGACCGTTTCCGGCAGCGAATTAAAATACATCAGGTAAAAGTAGCCGATGACCAGGGGAGAAACGATGAACAGGGTCAGCAGGCCGATGACCAGCCGGGGCGACGGGAGCTTAAGCCGCAGCACGATCAGGCTGACGGCCAGGCTGGCCGCGATCACGAACAGCAGATAAAGGACCAGGTATGTCGTTAGCATTTATAATCCCAGGAGAAAAGCATAGATTATGCCGAGCGCCACGGCCAAGACCGCGACGACCGCCAGGATCCAGTTCCGGTGCTTTTCCCTTCCCCAGCGGAGCCGGATCCGGCCGACGTCCTGGAGCACTTCGCTCTCCTGGTCGACGACCTCCCCGCCGTACTGGGTCACGACGCTTTCGTAGATCCGGATCAGCTCTTCGTCGGCCGGGGCTTGTCTGATCAAGGCCTTTTTCTCCAGGCTTTCCCTCATTTCTTCGGCCGACGCGAACCGCCGCAGCGGCTCCCTTGCGGTCGCGCAGAGGATAATGTCTTTCAGGTAAGGGGGCAAGGCGGCCAGCTCTTCTTTCGGCAACAGCTGTTTGGCCCGGAGCTTTTGCAAGCTGCCGGACAAACCCTCCGCCTGCGGCAGCGGTTTTCCCGTCGCCATTTCGTATAAAACCAGGCCGAGCGAATAAATATCGGAGGCCGGCGTGACCGGTTCCCCCTGCAGTTCCTCGGGCGAAGCGTACCGGGCGCCGCTCATCAGCTCTTCCACCTTTTGCGGCAGCGCCGACTTGATCTCCCCCTCGATCACGAAATCGGCCAGCTTGACCAGCCCCTGGCTGTCGACGAAGATATTGCCCGGCTTGATCCCGGCGTGGACGATCCCGCGCTCGTGGGCGGCCTGCAGGGCGGCCGCCGCTTGCTCCGTCGCCGCGCACGCCTTGTCGATCCCGGCTTTCTCGCGCCGGTCGAGCAGGTCCTTAAGGCTGAAGCCGTCCACGTATTCCCGGACGTAGTAGAAGCCCTGCCAGCCGTAATCGCCGTCGAGCAGCTTGGCCACTCCGTGGTGGTTGAGCAGCGACAGGGCCAGGACCTTTTGCTTCATGTTCTTGATCAGGGAAGAATTGAGGGTCCCGCGCTTGTAGATCTTGACGATCACCGGCTTTTCCGTGCCGATAAAGAAGCCCTGATAAGTGACGCTAAAGGGGTTTTCCGCCAGCTTATTGCCGATGCGGTACTTGCTTTTGAGGAGCTGCTCCATGCCGGTCGTTATTATAACACGGGGAAGATGATCCCTAAAGCAATGAAATCAACGGCCGCAGGGGCCGATATTCCTGCGGGCTGGATAATATGATAATTACCAATCGGATTAAAATCGTAAACGGCCGGCTAACGAGCAAACTGGCAAACCCGCTGTCCTATGACTTGGCCGCCAGGGCCGACTTGGTTCATACAGCCGAGAAGCTGATCGCCGGGGGTCGGTTCTCTCGGATCGCGGAGGTCCGGGAACACCTGGACAGGAACGAGATCGGGCCTGACCGAGCGATAGCTGTCTTTGTCAGGCATCCCTCAACGGTCTACTCCGAAATCAGGAAGCTGGCCGGCTCGGAAGATATTCCTCTCAGCGAGACGGGCCGAACCGAAGCCCTCAAGCTGAAAACGGCGCTGCGCGGCCTCGCTTTCAGCTTCGTTTTCTCCAGTCACTTATCCCGGGCGCGATTGCTCGCCGCCGAGATCGCGGCCGATCTCGGGTTACCGCACCGGACGGAACCCGCTCTGGGTGAAATAAATTGCGGCACCTGGCATCATTGCTTTTTCGACCGCAGCGCGGGCGGGAGCGGGTCGATCGAGGCCCGGCTGCCGACGAGTTTTAGGCTCCTCCGGGACCGACCGCATCGCTGGAAAGCCCCCGGCGGCGAATCTTTTTCCGACGTCGCCGACCGGACCGGCCCTGTCGTCGGCCGGGCGGTCCGCAGTAATCTGGGAAGAGCCTTTTTGATGGTCGGCCACGCCTGGGCGAACGGCGTCATCGCCGCCCGGGCTTTCGGCGTCCATCTGGCGCATCTTCATCCGTTGATCGACAACATTGCCCCGACGGCGATAACCGTGATCGAATTCTCGTCCGATCTGAGCGATAACCATTTGTGGCTGTGGGCCGATGCGGGGCATCTGGAAACAAAGTGAAATTTCCGCCCAAAACGGACGATATATACTTGAGAGGAAAAGACCATGGCACAAGATTACTTAAAAGATCAATACGATGTCGCTTCCATCACCCGCAAGGGCCAGGAAAAACGGGCCAATTACGTCCAGGACGCCATGTCCCTGGAAAAACAGTCCAAGACCACCGGCAATTTCGTTAAGGTCATGGCCGATATTTTTCTGAAGCTCGAGGCTAGTGAGGGGAGCTACCGATGAACACCATGGACAACGCCAAGGTCATCGAAACGCTGGAAAAAACGGCGGCTTTCACCTATTTTACCAAACTGATCGAGACCGACATGCAGCGGCTGGTCCTCTTCTCCGTCTTCCCGTACACGGCCGCGGCTAACCTCTCCGATCCGCACCCGATCATGCTCCTGAGCGACCTGGGCGGCCTGACCGAGCTGAACAGCGGCAGCGTCCTGAACTAATTCCTCTGCCCGAAACCGAACGTTTGTTTTACCCTTAAGAAGAACGGGTATTCCTTTAAGCGGATGAAGCGGGCCTTGAGCCGCGATCTTTGCACCACGATCTTCTGGCCTTCCTGCAGCGCGAGCACCTGCTGGCCGTCCGCGGTCAGGTTCACGTCCCCGCCCCGCGTCAGGATAACGCTTATCGGCTTATCGATCACGATCGGCCGGGTATTGATCGTGTGCGGGCAGATCGCGCAGATCACCAGGCTTTGCGCGTCCGGCGTCAGGAGCGGCCCGCCGGCCGACAGGTTGTAAGCGGTCGAGCCGGACGCGGTGGAAAAGATCAGGCCGTCGGCCACGTATTCCGCGATGCCGGCGATCTCCAGCCTGATCACCCGGGCGATCCCGCTCTTGCTGATCACCAGGTCGTTCAGGGCGATCAAGGTTTTTCCGCCGGTGTGCGCTTCGATCATCGTCCGCTCGTCGATCTGGTATTTTCCCCGCCTGATCTGCGCCAGCGCCTCGCTCAGCTGCCGCAGTTCGATCTCCGTCAGGAAGCCGACGCCCCCCATGTGGACGCTCAGGATCGGCGTGCCGCTTTTCGCCAACTGCCTGGCCGCCCGGAGCGTCGTCCCGTCGCCGCCGAGCGTAATGACAAACTTGGCGTTCCGCTCGCCGACCTTATACCCTTTGGCCTTCAGGTCTTTAACGACCTGCGCCGCCGTCCCGGCGATCAGCTTGTCTTCTTTTTTAAAAATTACGTTGACCGTTGTCATTTTTGTTCTCCTTTTCCTTAGTCCCCGGTCCCTAGAAGAGTTTAACGGCGACCATCAGCCAGATTATACCAATAACGAACGCCAGGACAAACAGCGCCGCCAGGAACTGGAAATAAAACTCGAGCCCCCGCTCCCGGGGGTAGCGGAGCGCGATCGTTTGCAGCCGCTCGTTTTGCCAGTCGGCCAGGATTACGCCGTTCAAACCGAAGGCCCGGTCAAAAGCGATCAACCTGTCGCGCAGCGCCGGCAGCGTCGGATCGCTTTCCCCCTCGCTCCTCACCCCGCAGACCGCATACCGCTTGCCCTTTTTCGCGACGGTAAAATCCGCGACCAGCTCGCCGAGCTGCGCCCGCCCCTCAATTGTCATCTCCACCAGCTCGCGCTGGTTTTTCCCGAGTATCTGGTACCCGTGCCGCTTCAACAGCTTTGCCGGGTCATCCTTTGCCGAGCCAAATAAGGTATTCAATGTTCCCGTCCGCTCCTTCGATCGGCGACTGGACCAAGCCCTTGGTCTTCAGGCCTAAGCCTTCCGCCCCTGTTTGCACTTTCGCGATAACCTCTTGCCTGACCGCCTCGTCCCTGACGACCCCGCCCCGCCCCACTTTCCCCTTGCCCGCTTCGAACTGCGGCTTGATCAGGGCGACGATCTCCGCCTTGTCCGCCAATAAATTATAGACCGCCGGCAGGATCTTCGAAAGGGAAATAAAGGAGACGTCGATCACCGCCAGCGTGGGGGGAGCCGCCTGGGGGACCAGGTCGCCGGGCGTCAGGTTGCGGGCGTTGGTCCTCTCAATAACCGCAACGCGCGGATCGTTGCGCAATTTCCAGTCGAGTTGGCCGTAACCGACGTCAACCGCGTAAACTTTGGCGGCACCGCGCTGCAGCAGGCAATCGGTAAAGCCGCCGGTCGAAGCGCCGACGTCGAGCGCCGTTCGCCCGGCGACGTCGATGGGAAATTCATTCAAGGCTTTTTCCAGTTTGACCCCGCCGCGGCTCACAAAAGGATGCGGTTTGCCCCGCACCTCGACGCTGGCCCCTTCCACCACGTTCATCCCCGGCTTTTCCGCTTTCTGGCCGGCGACATAGACCAGCCCGGCCATGATCGCCGCCTGCGCCTTGCTGCGGGAAGCGCAAAGACCCTGGTCGGCAAGATACTGGTCGAGCCTAACTCGCTGTTTCACGGAGGAATTTGGCCGCTTCTTCGGGGATAACGGTATTAATGTAGATCCCGGAGCCAAGCTCAAAACCGGCCACCGCGCTGACCCGGGGCAGGATCATGATGTGCCAGTGGTAGTATTCGACGTTCTTCTCGTGGACCGGGGCGGAGCGAAAAACAAAGTTATAGTCGGGGTTGCTCAGCGAGCGGTAGATCTTGCCCAGCGTTGAACGCATGACAAAGGCCAGCTCCTTGGCGCTCTCCGCCGAGATCGACTCAAAAGAGGAGCAGTGTTTTTTCGGCAGCACCCAGGTCTCGAACGGAGCGCGGGCGGCGAACGGCTCGAACACGATGTAGTTATCGGTCTCGCTGACCACCCGCTCCTTGATCTTTTTCTCTTTGGCGATCATGTCGCAATAAACGCAGGTGCCGTTGTCGTCGAAATAATGCATGGCCGATTCGATCCGGTTCCGGATATTGAGCGGCGTGATCGGCGTGGCGATGATCTGGGAGTGCGGGTGGCGGAGCGAGGTCCCCGCCGACGCGCCGTAGTTCTTGAACAAAATGACCATTTCAAAGCGCGGGTCCTTGGCCAGGGTCATGTAACGCTCCCGGTAGGCCAGGAAAAGCTCTTCCACCTGCTTCTCTTCCATCAACGCGATCGTCATCTGGTGATCGGGCGACTCGATGATCACTTCGTGGTCGCCCAGCCCTTCCATGTAAGTGAAAAAATCCTCGACCTTGAACCGCTCGGGGACCCCCTGGGGGATCAGGGCGGGAAACGCGTTGGGGATGATCCGGATCCACCAGCCGGGGGAATTCGCCTGCGTCCCATAGGCGCGGTAGGCGAGGAGCTCTTTCGGCGTTAAAGTCTCTTTGCCGGGGCAGAAGGGACATTTATCATGTTCGTTGGGGGTAAACTGGGCCGGTCCGGTCCCCAGCTCTTCCGGGCGGCGGGCGCGCTCGGTGGCGATAATGACCCACTCTTTGGTCGCCGGATTCTGGCGCAGCTCTGGCATGGTGGTTTGTATTATAACACGAAAAATGTTATAATTAATCTCTCAAATGCGCAGCGCTATCGTCGCAATTCTGCTTGTTGTTTTAACGATCCCTCTCAATGCCCAGTCCGATGAAAGCGGCCGGCTTGAGGCGAGCGCCCCGTTGATCAAGGCCTATCTGGCCCGGCAGGAAGGGCGTTTCGCCGAGTCGCTCCCGCTTTTCCGCCAGGCCGCCGGCGATAAGCGCTATCCGCTGGCCGATTACGCCCAGTTCGAGCTGGCCGAGACCCTGTACGCCAGCGGGGAATACGGCGCCGCCGTCCCGGAGTACTATAAAGTCGTTACCGATCACCGCGAAAGCCTGCTGCTCTCCCGGTCGTATCTGCAGATGGGCAAGAGCTACTTCAACCTGAAAAAATACGATCGGGCGGTCAAGACCTTTGCCGGCCTGGTCGATAAATATCCCGAAGCGGCCGAAGCGGCGGAAGCCCGTTACCTGATCGCCCGCGCGCGCGAAGCCCAAAAGGACTGGAAAGCCGCGTACCTGGCGTACGAAGAGGTCGACCTGTTCCACCCCTTAAGCTATTTCGGCAAGCGGTCCCGCCAGGCGATCGCCGCGCTGAAGCGGGCGCATAAAAAGAAGCTCCCCAAATTCACCGCCACCGCCCCGGTGCTTTACAAGAAAGGGATGGCCTATTTCGAACAGGACGATTACGAAATGGCCGCGAACATCTTTAATCGTCTGGCCCGGGAATACCCGCACAGCAAGTACGCCTACGAAGCGCTGCTCATGCTCGGCCGGGCGGAAGACCAGGCCAACAAGCCGGCGGCGATCTCGGACCTGGAAAAAGCGACGCGCGGCCCTGCCAATACGGCCGGCCGGGCACACTATTACCTCGGCTTGGCGCGCGGCCGCCGCGGCGATTACGACAACGCCATTTATTCGCTGATGAAGGTCACGGGAAATTATCCCGATTCCGGGCTGGCCGACGACGCCGCCTACTGGATCGGTTATTACTACGAACAGAAAGACAACACCCAGCGGGCGCTCGACGCCTATTACGCGATGATCACCAAATACCCGTACAGCAAAGCCGTGCCGGCGGCGATCTGGCGGATCGGCCGGCTCTACTATTGGAACAGCGACTTCCAGAACGCCGCCACTTACCTGCACATGGCCCAGATCTATCCGGCCGGCGAGGACAGCGCGCGCTGCTATTTCTTCGAGGCCAAAGCGCTGGAACGACTCGGCAACCGCGGCGCCGCCGTTGAGGTCTACAAAAAACTGCTTGGCCGCTTTGACCACACTTATTACGCCTACCGGGCGCAGGCCCGGCTCAACGCCGGTGGTATTTCCTATTCACTAGGCACTTCGTTCAACGGCGAAGATTATTCCGCCGTGCTCAGCAACGTCGACGGCGAAAAGACCGCGGAACTGGCCGCCATCATGGAGATCTGGGAACAGACCAAGATCGGCGACGTTGACCCGGGCAGCACCCGGGAGGCGCGCGCCCACCTGGCCAAATATAAGGAGCTAATGGGGGTCGGCTTGCCGCAGTACGCCGCGGAAGAAGCCCGCTACCTGGTCGATATCACTTCGGAGATCGAGAAAGATTCCGCCCAGATCAAGCTGGGCGAGATGTTGGTCCGCTCGGGCGAATTCCGCCAGCCGATCCGTTTTGCCGACCGGAAGATCAAAGAAGCGGTGATCAGCGGCAAACCGGAGGTCCTGCCCAAGAAGATCTGGGAGCTCGGTTACCCGCGCGGCTACTGGTCGCACGTCGCCCGCGAAGCCAATAAGTTCGATATCGATCCCTACCTGGTCCTGGCGGTGATCCGGGAAGAGAGCCGGTTCAATGCTAAGGCGGTCTCCCGCTCCAAAGCCCGGGGGCTGATGCAGATCATGGCGCGGACCGGCACCGGGATCGCTAAAAAGCTGGAGCTGAACGGCTACCGCACCGCCAAGCTCTACGAGCCGTCCACCAACATCAAGATGGGGACCTTTTACCTGTCCGACCTGATCAAGCGCTTCCAGGACAACGCTTACCTGGCCCTGGCCGGCTACAACGGCGGCCCCAACCGGATATCGAGATACGTGAAAAGCTGGTATAATGGCGACCTGAGCTCGGTCGATATTGACGAGTTCATCGAAAGCATCCCGGTCCGGGAAACCCGTCTCTACGTGCAAAAGGTGATGGGCAGCTATTTTGAGTACAAGAGATTGTATGAACGAAAATCATGACGACGAACGCGCCTTTGACGGCCTAAGGCCCCGCAAGTTCGACAACTTTATCGGCCAGGGGCCGATCCTGAACAACCTGCACATCCACATGGAGGCCGCCCGTTCCCGCGGCGAAGCGCTGGAACACCTCCTCTTTTACGGCCCGCCCGGCCTGGGCAAAACCACGCTGGCCAACATCATCGCCAACGAAATGGGGGTCAGCATCAAGGTCACTTCCGGGCCGGCGATCGAGCGTCCCGGCGACCTGGCCGCGATCCTGACCAACCTCAAGCAGCACGACATCCTTTTTATCGACGAGATCCACCGGCTCAACAAGGTGGTCGAAGAGGTCCTCTACCCCGCCATGGAAGACTTCGGGCTCGACATCATCATCGGCAAGGGGCCGAGCGCCCGTTCGATCCGGCTCGACCTCCCCCGCTTCACCCTGATCGGGGCGACGACCCGCATCGGCCTGCTTTCCGCGCCGCTGCGCGACCGCTTCGGCATCGTCAACCGGCTGGAATATTACAACCACGACGAACTGAAGCAGATCGTCATGCGCGCCGCCCAGTCGCTGGAGATCAAGATCGAAGGCCCGGGGGCGCTGGAGATCGCCAAACGCTCCCGCGGCACGCCGCGCATCGCTATCCGCTTCCTGCGCCGGGTCCGCGACTACGCCCAGGTCAAAGGTTCGGGGGAGATCTCCTTTGCCATTGCCAAGGAATGCCTTGATTCCCTGGGGGTTGACGAGTTCGGGCTCGACAAGATCGACCGCAAGTACCTGATCACCATCATCGACAAGTTCGGCGGCGGCCCGGTCGGCGTCGAGACGCTCGCGGCCGGGATCTCCGAAGAAGTGGAAACGATCGAGGACGTTTACGAGCCGTTCCTGATGCAGCTCGGCTTCCTGGAGCGGACGTCGCGCGGCCGGCTGGTCACCCCTTCCGCCGCCACGCACGTCGGCCGCAAATTGAAAACGGGCAAAGAGAGCTCGCCACAGGAGAAATTATTCTAATGAAAAAAAGAACGGCTAAACTGCTCCGAAAGACCAGGGAGACCGCGCTTAAGATCGAATTGAACGTCGACGGTTCGGGGAAAAGCCGGATCAAGTATCCGATCCCGTTCATCGGCCACATGCTGACGCTGTTCGCCAAGCACGGCCTGTTCGACCTGAAGCTGGCGGCTAAAGGCGATCTGGAGGTCGACCTCCATCATCTGATCGAGGATACCGGGCTTTCTTTGGGTGAAGTCTTCGCCAAGGCGCTGGGAAAGAAATTAAAGATCGAACGCTACGGGCACGCCATCGTCCCGATGGACGAATCGCTGGCCGAGGTCAAAGCGGCGATCGACATCTCCGGCCGGCCGCATTTTACCTTCAAGGCGAAATTCCCCAGGGAGCTTATTTACGCGGAGATCGGCAAGACGCGCGTGAAACTTTACCTGGACGACGAGATGCTCCGGGAATTCTTTGAGGCGTTCGTTTATAAGGCGGGCGTTTCACTGCACATCGACCTGGTCCGGGGGAAGAACACGCACCATAAGATCGAAGCGATCTTCAAAGCCTTCGGCGTGGCGCTGATGCGCGCCTGCGCCGTCAATCCGCGGAAAAAGGGCGTTCCTTCAACTAAAGGACGGCTCTAAAGCCTGCCGGACCAGATCGGCCGCTGGCGAGTCGGCCCCCAGGGCGACAATAATGAACTCCCCTAACTTCTCTTGCGTTAACCATCCGCGCCCGATCGCTTTCCGGCCGAAATTAGTGATCATCTCGGCCTTCTTTTTGTCGGTATATTGCCCGATCGGGTGCAGCCTCTCCAGGTCAAGAAAACGGAATATCCGGTTGGCCGCGTTTTTTTCAATGAAATAATTGTTCAGGCGGTCAGCGTCTTCAAGGTACAACTTGGCATTGATCAAGCGGCTGAAAAATTTACCTGATTCCCAAAGCGCCCAATTCATAGCCCCCTCGTCTTCCGCGTCGATCGCTTTATCCAGATCAAGCCCGTTGAGGTGCTTATAGAACATTAAACCGGGCTGCCGTTCGCCGTAAATATCATTCTGCCAGAAGATAAATCCAAGCGGCGATTTTGCCTCAACGATGCCGGCACAACGGGCCAATAATGCCCGGTGGAACTCTTCGAACGCGTTGTTGCGGAAGGGGTTCCCCGTCTTGATCGTTAATCCCTCAAGGGAAAAAACATCATGCATGGTTACCGGCGGCCGCTCTGGCTCAATTCCGTGATATTTGGAGAAGACCTCCCATTCGCTAACGCTTAAGCGTTGTCCGTCTTCCGGCTGATGCTCGGCGACCACTTCGGCAAGCTGGCTATAATAATCTTCACGAAAAACCGTGGTTCTGTCGCCTTTTTTCTCGATCACGAATTGCGGCTTTCCGACAAAACAGCCGCTCATGCGGGATATATCCTTAAGCATTTTCGGCATGGCCCGGACTTTCGCCAGAGCAACCCGATGTTGTTGCGCCGAAAGGATATAATGAAAAAGCCCCCTGGTCACGGCGACATTACTCATTTGCTTTTATATCGCCTTCTATTTCGCATTATTTCAGATCTTTGCTATAATCCGGGGCATGGTCTATGAAGAGCGAACTTACCGCAATTACGTCAAAGCCGATAACCTGATCAAATTCGAGATCATCGAAAAGGAGACCGATCTCCTGATCCTGGCCGACACGAACCTCTATGACAAGGCGTTCGCCTTTACGCTGAAGTACCGGACGGAACTGGAAAAGTACATCGAAAGCGACCCGACCTTTTTCAAGACCTACTCCTCCCACCGGGTCCGCTACGACGCCCCGCCGATCGCCCGGGCAATGGCCGACGCGGCCCGCCGGGTCAAGGTCGGCCCGATGGCGGCGGTCGCCGGCGCAATAGCCGAATTCGTCGGCAAAGAGCTGCTGGCGTTCACCCAGGAGCTGATCGTGGAGAACGGCGGCGATATTTTCCTGAAGATCAGCCAGCCGCGCAAGGTCGGCGTCTACGCCGGCGCCTCCCCTTTTTCCGAGAAGATCGCCCTTGAGCTCGAACCCCGGCCCGAGCCGTTCTCGGTCTGCACCTCGTCCGGGACGGTCGGCCACTCCTTCAGCTTCGGCAAGGCGGACGCCGTCGTGGTGATCGCGAAAAGCGCTCTGCTGGCCGACGCCGCCGCCACCGCCATCGGCAATGTCGTCAAGGATGTCGGCGATATCGAGGCGGGCCTCAAGCAAGCCAAAAAGATCCGGGGGCTGGACGGGGTTTTGATAATCAAGGACGATCAATTAGGCGCCTTAGGCAAACTCAAGATCGTTCCGCTTTAGATAATATGCGGGGTTATCAAGAAGACTATTTCTGTTTTCTCTTTTTCCTGGCTCTTGTTTTGAAATAAATAGCCGAGCAGCGGCAAATAACCTAAGACCGGGACCCGGCTGACGTTTTCCCGCACCGTTTCCGACAATAGCCCGCCGATCACGATCGTCTCTCCGTCTTTCACCCTAACGGTGGCCGCCGCGTTGCGCGTCGAAATGACCGGGAAATCGCCGGCGGCGGTCGTGCGCCATTCGGAGACCGTGGAGACTTCCGGCTGGATCAGCGTAGTGATCTCCCCCGCCTCCCCCAGCTGCGGCGTGATCCTCAGCTTGACCCCGGCATCGATGTAATCGACCGTCCACTGCGTGGTCGCCCCGCCGCTGGTGACCGGCACGGCATAGGGGATCCGGTTGCCGATGTTGATCAATGCTTCTTGGTTGTCCAGCGTGGCAATGCGGGGATTGGCAACGACGTTCGCCCGGCCGTTGGCGGCCAGCGCGTTCAGCGTCGTGACCAGGTCGTCGGCCGGCCGGGTCATCTTCGTCTCCTTATTGGTGACGAACTTATACGCCCCGTTGCCGAACGAGAGCCCGAGCCTTAAGGAATCGCTTTGCGACAGTTCCATGACCTTGCTTTCGATCAGGATCTGCGGCGCTCTTTTATCGATCTCGGCCAGGAGCCGCCGGGCTTCGCCGATCTCCGCCTCCCTCCCCCTGATGACCAGGGCGCTGGCTCTCCCGCCAACTTGGAAAGCGGCGGCCGGCAGCAATTTTGCCAGCAGTTCAACGGCCCTGGCGGCCCCCAGATATTTAAGGTTAATGACCGCGATCGCCGGCTGGTAAGCGGTCGGCGCCAGGTCTTGCGGCAAAGAGGAAACCAGTAAAACCGTTCCCTTCTTCTCGTAATTGAAACCGTTGGTCCGCAGGATGTATTCGAGCGCCTCTTCCGCCTCAACTTCCTTTAGGTGAACGGTCGCTTTTTTCGCCTGGGCGGCCGCCTGGTCCCCCGCGATCACCAAGTCGAAGCCGGCGCTTTTCGCCAGCGCCTGCGCGATGCCGACCACCGGCGCGTCCTCGAAATCTATCCGTTCGAGCGGCACCGCCCAAATGGCGGACGGCGTTAAAAACATCATCAAGGCCCAGCAGAAAAAGAGCGCCCTTTTCACTTTCTACCTCTCTCGTTTAAGTAAAAGGCGATCGCCAGCAATCCCCACAACTCGATAATCATCTAGCCTGTCTCCTTCCGCCAGGGCGAGCCCGCGGCCGCCAAGGTCCAGCAGGGCGACTTTCTTCCCCCCGCTGACCACCCCAACCAGGCGCCCGCTGCCGCCCGGCAGCCTGCCGGGCTCACCCGCTAATCTTAAAACGACCCGGTCCGCGGCCTGGTCGTAGACCGCCACCGCTTCATTGCTGATCGCCGCCGCTTCCGGGGTTAGATTTTCCGGCTCGAACGAAGGCTTCGCCCCCTCTTCACTGCCGGCGCAAGCGCCCAGCAATAAGACCAGGGGGAGTAAAAGCCAGACCGATCGTCCCATGCCAGAAGCCTAGCAAGTTTATTGCCACGCTTAGTCCCGGGGAATTGTAGGGGATTTCGACAGTTAGAGCGGGGCGAATTCGCGTTTGAGGCGGTCGACTATCCTTTTACCGTAAAACCCGAGGTCGGTCCGGCGGCCCAGGACTTGCCAGATGCCCAGCCGCACCTCCCGGCCGATCGCCGTATCAATCTTGCGCCAGAGCTCGTATTGGCCGCTGAAATACTCTTCCGCCTCATCTTCCAGCTGGTCGCAGCGGCGCTGTTTTTCTTCGAATTCTTCGCGTTGGAACGCCGGGTAGAGCTGCGTATTCAGCGAGCGGCGCCATTCGCCGGCCCACCCTCTTTTGCTTAGATAAGTGTGGGCGATCCTTTTTCCTTCTTCCAGCGGAGGGAGGTCGGCGGTCATATAAAGGTCGGAATGGGGATGGTCGGGATCGTCGGCGTTCCCGGCTTGATGTTAACAAAAATATCCTGGGTAACGGTCTCGCCGCTTGCCACGGTAACCTCTTGCGACCCGGGGTAATAGATCGAAGTTTCCAGCGTATAAACATTGTGCTGGCCGGCCGGGACGCCCGAGATCGAATAATCGCCGGAACTGTCGGTAAAATCGACATAGGTCGGCAAGTCGAAAAGGTAGACTTTTAAACCGGAGGGATTCGATCCGTCCGAGGCGGAAACTCGCCCCACAATCCAGCCCTTGGCCGTTATCGCTGCGCTGGCCTGCGCCGAGATCGAGTCGACCGTCGCGACGATGGTGCACGTCCCTTCGTTGCCGCCGGCGGTAAAAAGCCCGGTCTGGGAGATCGTCCCCAGCCCGCCGATCACGCTCCAGGTCACGGAGGCGGAGACGATCTTGCCGGCACTGTCTTTGGCCAGCGAGCTGAACGCGGCGCTCCGGTTAACGCCGACCGTGGTCGTGCCGGGGCTGATCGTCAGGGAAGCCACGTTGCCGTTTTCCAGGTCGCCGCAGCCGAACAGGGAAAAAACGAGGGAGAAACCGAGCACGGTCAGCAGGACGCCGGCGCCGGCCCAGTATTTACGCGAGCTTGCCATCTTTAACGATCTGCTTGCCGCCAACGATGGTCTGGACGACCTTCCCCGTTAGCTGCCAGCCGGCAAAAGGGGTGTTCCGGCTTTTCGAGGCGAATTTACCGGGGTCAACGGTCCATTTGCCGGCCGGGTCAACAATGATCAGGTCGGCGTCGGCGCCCGGCCGCAGCGTCCCTTTGCCGGCCAGGCCGAGGATGCGCGCCGGGTTGGCGGTCATTTTCGCCACCGCTTCCGGCAGCGACAGCGCCTTGGTCGCGACCAGCTGGGTCAGGACCAGCCCCAGCGCCGTCTCCAGGCCGACCATGCCGCTGGCCGCCTGGTTGAACTCGACGTTCTTGTCGTCGATCGTGTGCGGCGCGTGATCGGTGGCAATAACGTCGATCGTTCCGTCCTGCAAACCCTTGATCACCGCCTGGCGGTCGGGCCGGGTGCGGAGCGGCGGGTTGACCTTGGCGTTGGTGTCGTATTCCCGGGCCGCTTCGTCGGTCAAGGTAAAATAATGCGGGCAGGTTTCGCAGGTGACCGGCGCTTTTTCCCGCTTGGCGTCGCGAATGAACTTGATGGAGCGGGCGCAGGAAACGTGGGCAACGTGGACCCGCCCGTATTCCCTGGCCAGCAGCACGTCGCGGGCGACCATCACTTCTTCGGAGAGCGAAGGGCTGCCGGGTAACCCGATCTCGGTCGAGACCACCCCTTCGTTCATCGAGCCGCCGGCCGACAGGCCGGAGTCTTCGCAGTGGGCGATGACCGGCGCGTCGAACTGGCGGGTATATTCCAGCGCCCGCCGCATCACGTCGGCGCGCATGATCGGGTGGCCGTCGTCGGAAAAGGCCACCGCCCCTTCCATCCGGCAGCGGCCGATCTCGGCCAATTCTTCGCCCTTCAAGCCCTTGGTGACCGCCGCGATCGGCAGCACGTTGACGATCGCTTCCGCTTTCGCCTTGGCGATGACGTATTCAACGGCCGCCGGATTGTCGATCGGCGGATCGGTGTTGGCCATGCAGCAGATGGTCGTAAAGCCGCCCAGCGCCGCCGCCCGCGCCCCCGAAGCGATGGTTTCCTTGTCGGGCCGGCCCGGATCGCGCAGGTGAACATGCATGTCGATCAACCCGGGCAGCACTAACATTCCCTTAGCGTCAATGACTCGTGCCCCGTGACTCGTGACCCGCGACCCGACCGCTTTGACCTTCCCGTTCTCCAGCAGCACGTCCCTGATCCCGTCGAGGCCGCTCGCCGGATCGATCACCCTGCCGCCTTTGATCAGTAGCTTGCTCATTCCAGGTTCATCTTCTTTTTGACTTTATTCAGCAGCGCCCGGATCCCGGCCGTCTTTTGTTCCGGCCGTCTGGCCGGCGGTCTGGCTGGCGGCCTTTTCTCCGGCGCGCCGCCGCGCTCTTCCTGCTTGATCCGTTTCAGGCCCATCGCCGCGGCCCGCTGTTCCGCTTCCTTCTTGTTCGCGCCGCGGCCGACGCCGTACCGCCGCCCCCGCACTTTCACTTCCATCCAGAAAACGCGCCGGTGCTTCGGGCCGGATTCTTTGATGACGCGGTACTGGGGCAGGTCGTATTTCCTTTTTTGCGCGTATTCCTGCAAGGCCGATTTGTAATCGCTGATGTAGCCGGCCTTGGAGACTTTTTCGATCTCTTCCCGGAGCATGTCGATCACCATGTCGCGCGATTTGCCCAACCCGGCGTCGAGGAAAACCGCGCCGATCAACGCCTCAAAGGCGTTCGCCACGTTCGATTTGCGCCGCTGGCCGCCGCTCTTTATCTCGTTCTCGCTCAGGAGCAGGTGGTCGCCGAGCGCCAGTTCTTTGCCGACGACGGCCAAAGTGTCGTCGGAGATCACCGACGCGCGGATCTTGGTCAGGTCGCCTTCCGCCCGTTCCGGGAACTTGTTGTAGAGGTATTCGGTGGTCACCAGCTTGAGGACAGCGTCGCCCAGGAACTCCAGGCGCTCGTTGTCCGGCAAGCTTTTTTCGTGGCCGTAAGAGCTGTGGGACAGCGCCTGGTTAAGGAGCGATTTGTTCAGAAAAGCGAGGTCGAGCTTTTTTTCCAGCTCCTGAAGTGACTTTTCTCGTTCGGGCGAGAGCGGTTGCATTTGACATTACATTTTACATTATATAGAATTGAAAAACAAGGAACCCGAGCGTCCGTTCCGGCGGTTTCTTGCCAGAGGGTGGTTATTAATGGCGGTTTTATCCCCAATAATGAGTTACATCGTTGACAAGGAGATCGGCTTCCCGATCCCGTCCGAAAAAGAGAAGATCAATAAGGCCCTGCGCCGCTACCGCAACATCCTCGCCCAGCATCCCAAGCGTTCCGACGCGCCGGAGATCCTGTTCGGTATCGCCGACCTGCTGGTCGGCCGCGGCGAGCCGGGCGACAAGGAAGAGGCGACCCGGACCTACGACCAGATCCTGCTGCGCAACCCGCCGGAATATCTCAAGGCCCGCGCCCTGATCGGCAAGGCCGAGCTGCTGATCGGTATCCCCGAGGAATTCGGCAACGCGATCTCGCTCTGCGAAAAAGCCCGCCAGATCCTGGGCAAGGACGTGTCCGAGTTCTTCGCCTCCAAGGGGATCATCGTGGAGGCGGAGCTGCGCCTCGCCCGGCGCGACAAAGGCGACTGGGCGACCGCGCTCGAGCTGATCAACTCCGTCGTCAAGGAAAAAGCCGCCCACTGGTATTTCCGCGGCCGCGCCCTGCTCTCCAAGGCGGAGATCGTCCTCTACCGGAACCCCGACGACTTGGCCGCGGCGCTCAAACTGGTCGACTTCTCGCTCAAGGAATTAGCCTCCCGGCCGGATGACTACTTCGCCAACAAGGGCAAGGTCGTCAAGTCGGAGATCCTGGCGCGCCGCGCCCGCAAGGGAGACTTCCACAAAGCGGAAAAACTGCTGACCGAAGTGATCAAGATGTCCTTTAACTACAAGGACCTGGTCGCCCGCGCCAAGCTCGACATGGCCGACGTCGTCACCCACCCGAAAGCGGCCAAGCTGCTCAAGGAAGTCCACGACATGGAAGGCCTCGACCCGTACCTGATCGAAAAAGCCAGCCTCATCGAACAGGCGATCAAGCAGAGAAAGAAGATCAAGTAATGGGGAAGACGATCGCGGAGAAGATCCTCTCCAACCACTCCGGAAAGGACGCTAAAGCTGGCGACATCGTCATCGCCGACCTCGATTTCATGATCGGCCAGGACGGCACTTCCGGCGTAGCGATCGATTCGTTCCGGAAAATGAACGCCAAGAAAGTTTTCGATCCGAGGAAGATCGCCATCATCATCGACCACAGCTCCCCCTCCCCCAACGAAGGGGTTTCCGCCATTCACAAAAAAATCCGCGAGTTCACCAAAGAACAGGGGATCAAGCTTTATGATATCGGCTGCGGCGTTTGCCACCAGCTGACGCCGGAACAGGGGCACGTCGTGCCGGGCGACCTCGTCATCGGGGCGGACTCCCACACCTGCACCTACGGCGCGATCAACGTCTTTTCGACCGGGATCGGCTCGACCGACCTCGCCGCCGGGATGATCTCCGGCAAGCTCTGGTTCAAGGTGCCGGAAACGCTGAAAGTCGTCTATAAGGGGAAACTCCCCAAAGGTATTTATTCGAAAGACTTGATCCTCAACCTGATCGGGCAGATCGGGGCGGACGGGGCAACTTACCTGGCGCTGGAGATCGTGGGCGACGCGATCGACGCCCTGTCGGTCGACGCCCGCTTTACCCTCTCCAACATGGCGATCGAATGCGGCGCCAAGGCCGGCTTGATGAACGCCGACGCCAAGGTCCTGGAGTGGGTCAAACAGCACGGGCAGAAGAAACCGAACCCGCAGGCAGCGGATAAGGACGCAGTCTATAAGCAGGTCGTGGAGATCGATGTTGCGAAGCTCGAACCGCAGATCGCCAAGCCGCACCAGGTCGACAATACTTGCGGCGTTTCGGCCGTCGCCGGCACGCCGGTCCAGCAAGGGTTGATCGGCACCTGCACCAACGGCCGGCTGGAAGATTTCCAGGTCGCCGCCCAGATCCTGAAGGGGAAGAAAGTGAAAGACGGCTGCCGCCTGATCGTCGCCCCCTCTTCCAAGGACATTCTGCTGGCGATGATCAAGGATGGAACTTACCAGAGTCTGCTCGATTCCGGCGCGGTCGCCGTCACCCCTGGCTGCGGCCCCTGCGTCGGGACGCATAACGGCGTCCCGTCCGACGGGGAGAATGTCATTTCCACGGCCAACCGGAACTTCTTAGGCCGGATGGGAAATCGGAACGCTTTTATCTATTTAGGTTCGCCCGCGACGGTCGCCGCTTCGCTGATCGAAGGGCAGATAACCGATCCGCGGAAGTATTTATAAACGCGGCCAGCGGGAAGTTTCTTCGGCGCGCAGGTCGGTCAAGAGATCAAGTTCCATTCTCCCGCCTACCCCGGCTTTAACAACCACTTGATAATGCTTTACCAGTTTATATGTCCGGGCTTGTTTTGCCATTTCCGCCAGTTCGCCGGGAAAAGTGTTCAATACCCTGGCTAAATTTAGGGTGTACGCGCGCTTCCCCTTCGGCGTCATCCGCATATACCCCTCTCTGACCTTCTGCGCGACCTGGTGCCAGCCATCGTCCGTTATTGCGGGAGGCGTCCAGCGTCTCGCCCCTCTGATGACTTCCGCTAGTCCCTGGTCGGTCATGATCTTCATCTGAAAAACGCTCTCGAGAAGCCAGGCCTGCAAGGCGGCCGCCACTTTATCCGCCGCCCGGGCGGCCAGCGCTTCTTTCAAGACCGGGCAATTATTCAGGTCTTTTTTGGCAAAAAGATTCCCCAGCGGGTGTGCCGGATCCTTAAGGGCAATAACGAACCTGGCAGTTAAACGAAGCTGATTGTTCCGGACCAGTTCGAGATTGCGCCGGTATGCCCCGTTGGCCATCACGCCCGCGTATTTCCCGTCTGTTCGGCCGATCCTGTTCGCTGTGCGCATTTCAGCTTATTGTCGTGACGGCAAGATGAATATTTCAGTCCTTTAAGGTATAATTAATTCATGAAATTAACGGGGAAGGCGCGCGTCCCGAAAAACCAGGCCGACGACATCAATACCGATTACATTATCTCCGGCCGGTACAAGTTCAAGATCCAGGACCCGGTGGAACTGGCCAAGCATGTCATGGAAGATATCGACCCGGAATTCTACTCCCGCGTCCAAAAAGGCGACTTCCTGGTCGCCGGGACCAACTTCGGCTGCGGATCTTCCCGCGAACAGGCGCCGATGGCGATCAAATACGCCAACGTCTCCGCCGTTCTGGCCAAATCGTTCGCCCGGATCTTCTATCGCAACTGCTTCAACCTCGGTCTGCCGGCGATCGAGTGCGACACCGACGGGATCGCCGAGGGGGACGAGCTGGAGGTCGACTTTGACGCCGGCGTGATCCGCAACAAGACCAAAGGGCAAGAGATCAAGATCTCGCCGCTCCCCAAAACCATGCAAACGCTCCTCGCCGACGGCGGGCTCGTCGAGCACTTCAAGAAGCATGGCAGCTTTAAGATTTAAGCGGGTCGAGAACCCGCTTGGCATCGTCACCTACGGCAAACAGCGCAAAGAGCTCTTTGAGAATGCCGCTTACGGCCTCTTTTCGCTGATGGCCGACCTGGAGTCGGTCTCGCCCAAGCAGCTGATCAGTCTTAAGGTCAAGGGAGACGACTTCGGGTCGCTGCTGGCTAACTGGCTGAACGAGCTGATCGCTCTCAAGGATTCCCGAAAAATGCTCTTCCGGAAATTCCAGGTCAAGGCGCTCTCCGACACCGGCCTGGAAGCCGAGGTTTCCGGGGAAAAGATCGACCCGGCCCGGCACCAGATCACCCTGGCGATCAAAGCCGCCGCTTACAACCAATTGCAGGTCGGCCCCGGAGAAGCTAAAATTATCTTTGAAACTTAAAGGGGGACGAACATGAACGGCGACTTAACTACCATAACGAATCTATTGCTGGCCTTCATCCTGGGAGGATTGATCGGCTGGTTCCGCGAGAAAGAAAAAAAGACCGCCGGGATGCGGACGCACACGCTGGTCGCCCTTGGTTCCGCCCTCTTCATGGTCATTTCCCGCGATATGATGTCGCTGACCGGGATCGCCGATCCGGGCCGGATCGCGGCCGGCGTGGTCACCGGCATCGGTTTTATCGGCGCCGGCTGCATCATGCAGACCGGGAGCGGGATCACGGGGATCACTACCGCCGCCTCGATCTTTGTCACTTCCGCGATCGGCATCGCCGCGGGAGCGGGTTTTTACGTCAGTTCGGTCACCGGAACAGCCCTGACCATCGCCACCCTCCAGATCTTGCGCCTCCTGGAAGTGCACGTCATCAAGACCAAGCACCACGAAGAATGAGCTCTCCTGCCGGGATCAAGATCCGGGGGGTGATCGAAACCTCGTTCCTCGATTGGGACGGCAAGGTCAGCTGCGTCATTTTTGTCCCGAACTGCAACTTTACCTGCCCGTTCTGCAGCAATTGGCTCCTGGTCCATGACCCGGAAAGCTTGCCGGAAGTCCCCCTGGAACGGCTCGAAGCCTTTATCAAGGAGCGGCAGGACTTCCTCGACGGCGTCGTCATCACCGGCGGCGAGCCGACCATCCACCGCGATCTGCCCGATCTGGCCAAGCGGCTCAAAGCGCTCGGGGTCCTGGTCAAGCTCGATACCAACGGAACGAACCCGGCCATGCTGGCCGCCCTGATCAAGGACAAGCTGGTCGATTATATCGCGATGGACGTTAAAGCGCCGCTTGACGCAAAGTACGACCTCGCCTGCGGGGCCAAGGTCGATCTGGCCAAGATCAGGGAAAGCATCGGCCTGATCATGAAGTCCGGCGTCGATTACGAGTTCCGGACGACCGTGACGCCGAACATTTTGCATAAACCGGAGATCGCGGAGATCGCCAAAACGATCGCCGGGGCCAGGAAATACGCGCTGCAGCAATTCGTTCCCGCCCACTCACTGATCAAGGAAATGCAGAAGCTTGACCCCCACCCCAAAGAAACGCTTGAGGAGATGGCGGCGCTCGCCCGGCAATACGTCCCCAACACGATTGTCCGGGGTATCTGATTTTGTTATAATTCAACCATGTACTTCTACAACGACGCCACTTTCCTGCTGGTCATTCCGGCCCTGGTCCTCGCTTTCTACGCCCAGTGGAAGGTCAAAAGCACGTTCGACAAGTATTCTAAGGTCGCTTGTTCGCGCGGTTACACCGGCGCTTCCGTCGCCCGCTATATTTTGGACGATTACCGCCTGCAGGATATCGCGGTCGAAGCGATCGCCGGCGAGCTGACCGACCATTACGACCCGCGGGCCCGGAAACTCCGCCTTTCCGACCCGGTCTATAACAGCAATTCGATCGCCGCGCTCGGCGTCGCCGCTCACGAAGCCGGCCACGCCATCCAGGACGCCAAGGGGTACGTCCCGATCAAGCTCCGGAACGGGATGGTGCCGGTCTCTAACCTCGGCTCGACCCTCGCTTTCCCGCTCTTTATCCTCGGCATGTTCGCCGGCATGCCGATGTTCATGGACGTCGGGATAGTGCTTTTTTCGCTGGCCGTCGCTTTCTCGATCCTGACGCTGCCGGTCGAGTTCAACGCCAGCGCCCGGGCGATCCGCGTCCTGGCCGACGGGCATTTCCTGACCGAGCGGGAACTGCCGGGCGCGAAAGCCGTGCTCAACGCCGCCGCTTTGACTTATGTCGCCTCCACCGCCATGGCGGTGCTCAACCTGGTCCGCCTGCTGATGCTCCGCAGCTCGAGAGATTAGTGAAGCCGCTGGTCCTGCTGGGCCCGACCGCCGTTGGCAAAACCGCCCTTAGTCTTGCCCTGGCCAAAGAACTGAACGGCGAGATCATTTCGGCCGATTCGATGCAGGTCTATCGCGGCATGGACATCGGGACCGCCAAACCGACGCTCAAGGAGCGGCAAGGGGTCCCTCACCACCTGATCGACGTCATCAACCCGGACGAAGTCTGGACTGTTTCCGACTTTATCCAACAAGCTAACGGCCTAACCGCCCAGATAATTGCCCGGGGACATTTGCCGATCATTGTCGGAGGGACCGGCCTTTACCTCTGGTCGCTGCTGGAAGGCTTTTCCTTCCCGATCACCCCAGCGGATCCAGCCTTACGGCAGAAGCTTGAGCAGGAACCAGCCGCTACTCTCTACTCCCTACTCTCTAAGGTCGATCCTGCATCCGCCCAAAAGATCCACGCCAATGACAAAAAGCGGCTGGTCCGGGCGCTGGAAGTCTATGAGTTGACCGGGAGACCTATCTCGGAACTGCAAGCGACCCGTGACCCGGGACGCGGGACTCGAGACTACCTCCTGGTCGGCCTTGACCTCCCCCGCCCGGAACTCTACGCCCGGATCGAACAGCGCGTTGACGACATGATCGCCAAAGGGCTGATCGCAGAGGTCAAAGGCTTGCTGGCCAAAGGCTATTCCAAAGAGCTGAATTCCTTCCAGGCGCTCGGCTATAAGGAAGCGGTCGATTATCTGGACGGCAAGTGGGACAAGAAGACGATGATCGAGGAGCTAAAGAAGCGGACCCGCCACTTTGCCCGCCGCCAGATGACCTGGTTCCGGCGGTTTAAGGACGCCGCCTGGTTCCCGCCGGGCGAAAAGGATGGTATAATAGCTTTATGCCACGCACCAGACAGCAAGAAATAAAACGGCGCCAGAAGAGAAAAAAAGAAGTTAAACGGAAAAAAGGGCTACTGCGAAAAGCTTCTCCCTCCGCGGCTTAACTTTACCACCACCTCAACGTGCTCCGTCTGCGGGAACATGTCGACCGGCTGGATCGCTGCGATCTGGTAATCCTCATTGACCAGCGCTTTCAGGTCGCGGGCTAACGTCGTTGGATTGCATGACACGTAAATGATCAGGCGCGGCTCCGCGCGCACGATCCTTTTCAGCGCCTGCTCGGAACAACCGCCGCGCGGCGGGTCGAGCACGGCCACGTCCGCCCTTTTGGGGAATTCCTTTTCCGCCAGTCCGGCGACCATGGTGACGTTCGCCAGCTTGTTCAGGGCGATGTTCTGTTTGGCGTCCTTGACCGCTTCCTCCCGCTCCTCGATCCCCACGACCCCCTCCGCCTTTTCGGACAGCCAGAAAGCGATCGTCCCGATCCCGGCATAGGCGTCAACCACTTTCTCGGTCCCCGACAGTTCCGCGTATTTTTTGATCAGGTTGTAAAGCTTGACCGTCTGGGTCGGGTTGACCTGTAAAAAGGAATGCAAGCCCACCTTGAACTTGAAGCGGCCCAGCTGTTCGCGCATGAAAGGGATTCCCAGCAAGGTGGTATCGAACTGCCCCATGATCACGTTGCCGCGGGCCAGATTGCTGTTCTGGACAATGCCGACGATCTTCGGGCGGGTCTCGAACCGGGGATAATCCTGGTGGCGGGCGACCTGCCGGTGCATCAGCCGCTCCTGTTTCTTGATCTCGTCGGCGACCGTGAACCCGGCCGGCAATCCCTTGGCGTTCACGACGATCCCGAGCAGGAGTTCGCCGGTCGCTTCCGCGCTCCGGCCGATAAAATGGCGCAGGAGCCCTTTGCCGGTCTTTTCGTCGTAGGCGGTTAACCCGCGTTCAGCGAAGATCTTCCGGGCGATCTGGGCGATCTCGGTCAGGAACGGGTTCTGGATGTAACATTCCTTGATGTTGACGACTTCGTGCGTCCGCTTCCGGAAATACCCCATCTGCAGCTGCCCGTTCTGCTGGCGGATCGGGAATTGGATCTTGTTCCGGTAGAACCAGGGGTCTTCCATCCCGATCGTCGGCCTGACCCCGATCTCGCCAACCCCTTCCTTGGCCAAGGCCTCTCTGACGATCCCTGTCTTGAGCACGAGCTGATCGTGGTATTCCAGGTGCTGCAGCTGGCAGCCGCCGCAGGCGCCGTAATAAGGGCAACGGGGTTTGACTTGTCTATCCATTCTTCTCTATGATACCATAATTACATGAACAATCTTGGCCCCCGGGTCGAGTTCCATTGCCATTCGATCTTTAGCGATGGCGCCTTGCTGCCGGCCGCGCTCGTCCGCGAGGCCGAGGTCCGGGGCCATAGCGCCCTGGCCATTACCGACCACGTCGACGCTTCCAACCTGGAAGCGGTCTTAAAAGCTTTGACCAAGTTCGAAAAGGAGACGCGCGGCCAATTGCCGCTCAAGTTCTTCCCCGGCGCGGAAGTCAGCTACGTCCGCCCGCCGTTCCTCGCCCAGTATTGCCGCAAGGCGCGGCAGAACGGCGCCCGGATCATCATCGTCCACGGCGAGTCGCCGGTCGAACAAGTTTACCCCGGCACGAACCACGCCGCGGTCAAAGACGCCGGGCTGGTCGATATCCTGGCCCACCCCGGCAACATCACCGAGGAGGACGTGATCCTCGCTGCCAAGAACGGCGTCTTCCTGGAAATAACCGCGCGCAAAGGGCACCGCGAGGGGAACCGCCACGTGGCGGAGATGGCCCGGCAGTTCAAGGCGAAGTGCGTGGTCGATACCGACTGCCACAACGAAAGCGACATGATCACCCAGGAGCAGGCTTACTCCCTCTGCAAGGAAGCGGGGATGACCGACGAGGAAGCGCTCCAAACAGTCCGGGATAATCCTCAGGAGTTAATTAAGAGAATCGAACGTCGATAGACCGGGCGTGCGCGTCCAGCCCCTCGATCTCCGCCAGTAGTTTAACGTCTTTCCAGACATTCTTGAGCGCCGGCTTGGTGTAGCCGATAATGCTCTGGTGCTTGACGAAGTCGTAGACCCCGAGCGGGGACGAGAAGCGCGCCGTCCCGCCGGTCGGCAAAACGTGGTTCGGGCCGGCGATGTAGTCGCCGACGGCAACCGGCGAATGCGGGCCGATAAAGACCGCGCCGGCGTTCCTGATCTTTTCCAGCAGCCGCTGCGGCGAGCCGACTTCCAGCTCCAGGTGCTCCGGGGCGATCCGGTTGCCGATCTCGATCGCCTGGTCGATCGACTCGACCTCCAGCAAGACGATCTCCGCCTGGTCGATGATCGCCTGCCGCTTGAGCTTGGGCTTTTGCTTGGCGATCTCTTTTTCCACCCGCTCGATCAGCTTGCGCGAGTTCGTGGCCAGGACGGCCGAAGCCGAAGGGTCGTGTTCTGCCTGGGCTAACAGGTCGGCGGCGATGAATTCGGCTTCCGCGTCCCGGTCGGCGATGATCAGTACGTCGGACGGACCGGCCAGGCTTTCGATCCCGACCGCGCCAAAGACCTCTTTCTTGGCCAGGGTCACGTAGATGTTCCCCGGGCCGACTATCTTGTCCACCCGGGGGACCGTTTCCGTCCCGTAAGCCAGGGCGGCGATCGCCTGCGCCCCGCCGATCTGGTAAACGGCGCTGACGCCCGCCTCCGCGGCGGCGACCAGCACGTACGGGCTGACCGGCGGCGGCGACACCAGGATTATCTCCTTCACGCCGGCAACTTTGGCGGGGATCGCGTTCATCAAGACCGACGACGGGTAGGTCGCCCGCCCGCCCGGCACGTAAATGCCGACCCGCGCCAGCGGGATCAGGCGCTGGCCGAGCAAGACGTCCAGCGGCAGCGTTTCAAACCATTCGTCGCTCTTTTGCTTCTTATGGAACGCGGTAATGTTCTGGATGGCCTTGGTCAGGGAGTCGATAAAACCGGCAGCGACCTGCTGGTAAGCCGCCTTGGTCTCCTGATCGGTGATCCGCAGCGCGCCGGCCGTCAGTTTCGCTCCGTCGAACTTGGCCGTGTACTTGAGCAACGCCTGGTCGCCCGTTTTCCGGACGTCGGCCACGATCTCCTGCACGACCGCCGCTTCCGGACGGTCGGCGGTGATCGTCCGGCGCTCGATCAACCGCCGGACTTCGGCCGCGGTTTCTTCTTTAGCGATCACTTTGAGCATAGGACCGAACCTTTCTTGATCACCGTCCGATCGGCCAGCACGACGCCGGGTCCGATCGCGGCAAAATCCTCGATCACGCAGTCGTAGCCGATGATACAGCCGTCCAGGGAGACGTGGCTCCCGACCTTTGTCCCCTCCCAGATGATCGTATTGGTCAGGACCGAGTCCTTGCCGACCTGGACCCGGTCGCCCAGGACGGTATAGTCTTTGATCTTGGTTTCGTCGCCGATCACGACCTTCTGGCCGATGATCGACGGCCCCAGCAGCTTCGCGCTCTTCGCGATCCTGGCGTGCTCGCCGATCCACGCCCGGTTATCGACCCTGGTGCCGAGCACCCGGGCCGTAACTTCGTTGCGCATGATCGCTTCGTGCGCCTGCCGGTATTGGTTCGGCTTGCCGATGTCGATCCAGTACCGGTCGGAAATAAAGCCGCAAACCAGCTCGCCTTTTTCCAGCAAGCCGGGGAAAAGCTGCCGCTCAAAAGAATATTCGACGCCGGCCGGGATATTGCGGAAAACCTTGGGGTCGAGCGCGTAAAGGCCGGCGTTGATCGTGTCCGCCGTGCCGATCTTCTTGACGTTGGAGACCTGTTCCCAGCTCGGTTTTTCGATAAATTGGGAGACCACGCCGTGCTTGTCGGTCACGATCAGGCCGTAAGCGGTCGGATCGGCCACCCGGGTCAGGGTCAACGTCGCCCGGGCCTTGTTCTTTTTGTGAAAAGCGATAACCTGCGCCAAATTGATGTCGGTCAGCACGTCGCCGTTAAAAACGAGCAGTAAGTCTTCGTCAACAAAATATTCCTCGGCGTTCTTGACGGCGCCGCCCGTTCCCAACGCCTGTTTTTCCAGGGAATAGTACAGCTTGACCCCGAACTTCCGGCCGTCGCCCAGGACCGCCCTGATCTCCTCCGTCAGGTAGTGCAGGCTGAGGATGATCTCCGTGATCCCGTGCTGTTTGAGCAGTTCGATCTGGTGCAGGATGAACGGCCGGTTGGCGACCGGAACGATCGGCTTGGGAATATTGTAGGTTAAAGGCCGCAGGCGGGTGCCCAGCCCCCCCGCGATAATGACCGCTTTCAACGCGCCATCTCCTTTTTCAACCGCCCGATTATCTCGACCGGCGTCGGGTCGATCCCCTGGAGCAAGGCCAGGTAAACGCTAACATGGTCGAGACAATAAATCAACGACAGCAGCCTGGCCAGCGGGGACTTCCCCTGCCCGGCCAGCTCGTTCGCCCCGCCCAGCTGGCAGCTGATCAACGATTTAGTGATCTCGATCCGTTTCTTGACCCGTTCGTTGTCGTCGTCGTCGCGCAGCACGATCAGGGCGAACGGGTTATCGTCTTTCCGCAGCGCCGCGATGTTGACCAGTTCGTTGTGGTTCAGCTCCGGAAAAACGTTGGCGATCGCCGTCAGCTTGCTGTTCTCGTTGAACTGGCATTTCGCCCGGTAAGCGACCGCGCCGGTCGTGCCGGCCGTACCGAAGACGACCGGGATCTTCCCGAAGAGCTTTTTGGCTAATTGTTTGGCGAGGTTGGTCCGCGCCGGCTTGGCCGGCTTGTATTCTTCGCGCAGCTTCTGCAGCAGGGCGGCCGCCTCGGTCAGCTCCGCCGTCTGGTCGGGCGCGACGCCGGCCTTGGCCAGGGCGGCCAGCAGGCAGACCAGCAGGAACGGCAGCGCCGCCCGCGGCTGGTAACCGGCAGGGATCAGAAAGACCGGATATTTTTTCGCTTCCGCGATCTCCCGGAGCTTGCCGCCGGCGGTAACGCAAACGACCTGCGCCCCTTTTTTTTCGGCGTCCTTGACGGCGCTCACGGTCTCTTCCGTCTCGCCGGAATAAGAGAGGGCGATCACCAGCGTCTCGCCGTCCACTCCTTCCGGCAAGGCGTAGCCGCGCACGGTCGTCAGCGGCACTTTAGCTTTCTTATAGAACAGGTCGGCCGCCAGGTCCCCGGCGATCGCCGAGCCGCCCATCCCGGTCACGATCACCCGGGAAACGGGCCGGGCCGGCAACGATACTCCGGCGGAAAATTGCTGCGCTTGCCGCAGCATTTCCGGCATAGCGGCCACGACCGCCAGCATCCCGCTCCGGTCGGTCTTTTTTAGCTGCTCTTCGCTATCCAGCAGCTCAACCTTGGCCACCGGTTCCCCCCATGATCTTGTCCTTCAAGACCTTGATCGCTCTCTGCAGTTGGATGTCCTTGGCTTCGTCGGGCAGGGCGTCATCCGCCTCCATTTCCGCTTCCGCGGTCGGGACGGAAACGACCACTTCGGCCGAGATCCCGCGCTTGGTGATGTCTTCGCCGTTCGGGGTCAGGTACTTGGCAATGGTCAGCAGCACCGCCGAGCCGTCGTTCAGCTGGCGGACGTTCTGGACCGAGGCCTTACCGAACGAGTGCATGCCGACCAGGGTGGCGACCTTGTTGTCGCGCAGCGCCCCGGCCAGGATCTCGGAGGCGGAGGCCGAGCTTTCGTTGATCAGCATCACGACCGGTTTGGTCCACAGCACCCGGCCGGTCGATTCCAGCTGTTCGCGCCGGCCTTCCCGGTCCACGGTCTGCACGATCATCCCCGGCGTGGGAATGAACATGCTGCCGATGTCGATCGCGTTCTGCAGCAGGCCGCCGCCGTTCCCCCGCACGTCGATGATCAGGCCGTCAGCCGCTTTCGCGTTGCGCAGCGCTTTCTCGAATTCCCGGGCCGCCGCCAGATTTTCGAACGTGTTCAGTTTGATATAGGCGATGCCGTTATCGTACATCTTCAGGACGACGCTCTTGATCACAATCTTTTCCCGCGTGATGCTGAAGTCCTTCGGTTCCTTCCAGCTCCGGCGGAAGATGTTGATCTTGACCTTGGAATTCTGCGGGCCCCGGATCAGGCTGACCGCTTCTTCCAGCGCCATATCCTTGGTCTCCTTGCCGTCTATTTTCAAGATCGCGTCGCCCGCTTTCAGCCCCATCTTCTTGGCCGGGGTCTCGTCGATCGGGGAAATAACGGTCAGTTGTTTGTCCTTGATCCCGATGTAGATGCCGATGCCGGAGTAAGAGCCGCTCATCCTCATCTTCATTTCCTTGTACGACTTCGGCTCCATGAACCGGGTGTAAGGGTCGTCGAGCGCGTCGAGCAGCCCGCGGATCGAGCCGTAGACCAGTTTCTGGTCGTCCACGTTCTTCTCGACGTAGTCGCTTTTAACGATCTCCAGCACCTGCAGGTAGGTTTCCAATTTGCTTTGCAGGTCCCCGCCCTGCGCCACGACCCGGCCGACGGAAAAAGAAGTGAGCGCGATCACCAGGCAGACGATCATGAGCCCCGTGCGATTGAACTTCAACATTTTTGCCTCCTTGCGTCCTACGGTAAATACGGCATCGGGTTGACCGGTTTACCGTTCTTTCTGACCTCAAAATGCAGGTGCGGCCCGGTCGAATAACCGGTGCTCCCCTCCAGGCCGATCGTCTGTCCCTTGGCGACCGTCAGGCCGACCGCCGGATAGATCCGGGACATGTGGCCGTAGACCGTCGCGATCCCCTTGCCGTGGTCGATCACGACCGCCTTCCCGTACCCGTCCCACCAGCCGGCAAAGATCACTTCACCGCCGTCCGCCGCCAGGATCGGCGTGCCGTAGGTCGTGGCAATGTCCACGCCCGTATGCCGCGACCGTCCCCAGCGCCGGGACGCGCCGTACCGCGAAGTGATCCTCCCCTGCAGCGGCCAGATCATCGTTCCGCTGCCGCGGGCGGAAACGCCGGCCCGCTTGCGCTCGGCCATTTTCTTCTGGATCAAAACTTCCAGCTCGCGCGAGCTCCGTTCCAGCTCGGCGATCTTTTGCTCGTATTCGGCCTGGCGTTCTTTCAGGTCGTCCAGGACCTTCTTTTTCTCTTCCGCCTGGGTCACGATCTTGCTTTTCTGTTCGGCGATGACCGTGGCCAGCTGCTTGATCTCTTTGGTCCGGTCGTTCAGGACCGTCCGTTTCGTCTTCGTCTCCTGCAGGTCCTGCCGCACGCCCCTGATCAGGCTGGCGTCCCGGGCGACGACCTTTTCAAAATAATAGCTGCGGTTCAGGAAATCGGACACGGACCGGGACAAAAAGAGCAGGTCGAGGTAGCTGACCCGGCCGTTCTTGAACGCTTCCCTGACCCTGGTCTCCAGCAGGCTTGATTTCTGTTCCAGGTCCGCCTCGGTCTTTTTCAGCTCCACCGACAGTTCGGTGATCTTGGTCACGTTCTCGCTGATCTTTTCCTTGGCCTTGTTCAGCCGCTTGTTCGCCTGCTTCAGCTCCTGGGTAATGACCACCAGTTTCCCCAGCTCTTCCTGCCTTTTTTGCTTCGTTTCTTTCAGCCTGGCCTGGCTCTGTTTAAGCTCGTGCTGGATCTGTTGCAGTTTCTCTTGCTCGGTCAGTTTATCCGCCATCGCCGCGCTCCCGAGCAGGAGGCAGGCCAAAACACAGCACCAGAGCTTCATTGGTTTTTTATCATAACACAAATGCCCCACCCTCTCAAGTTAGGCAAAAAGCGTTTTTTTCCGTTTTTCTCGATGAAAAGTGACGGCGAACCGGTGGGCTTCGTCGCGGACCCGCTGCAGCAGCAGCAAGGCCGGGTCGCGGCGCGCCAGCTTCAGTGTTTTGACCTGTTCCGGCAGGTAGATCTCTTCCTCTTTTTTGGCCAGGCCGATGAGCGGCAGCCCGGGCACCCCGGCCTCCTTCAACGCCCGCCGGCCAAAGGCCACCTGGGCGGCGCCGCCGTCCACCATGACCAGGTCCGGCAGGGCCATTTTTTTCGCCAGCGAGCCGGCGTAACGCCGCTTTACCACTTCGTAGATCGCCTGGACGTCGTTCGGCTTTCCCTGCACGCTGTTGACCTTAAAGCGGCGGTAATCGCTTTTGAGCGGGACCCCGCCGAGAAAAGTGACCAGCGAAGCGACCGTGTTCTTCCCCTGCAGGTTGGAAATGTCAAAACATTCGATCCGCAGCGGCGCCTGTTTCAGCTTCAGCGCCCGCTGGAGCGCGATCAGGTCCTGGCCGCCGCGCAGGGAGGGCGTCCGGGCCAGGTTTGTCTTCCCGGCTGCCATTTTTTCCAGCAATTCAATGCTGTCGCGGAAATATCCGGCCCGTTCAAAGTCCTGTTCCGCCGCGGCGCGCGCCATTTCGCGTTTTAACTTGGCGATCGCCGCCGCCATTTTGCCTTTCAACAGCAGGGCGATCCCTTCGACCAGCGTCCGGTAATTGTCTTTATCGATCCGGCCGATGCACGGGCCGGTGCAAGCCCCGATGTGGTAGTAAAGGCAGGGCCGCTCCCTTTGTTTCAGCGGGCTTTCGCCGCACCAGCGGATCGGGAAAAGCTTTTTGACCAGGCGGATCACCGTCCGGACCATGGCGCCCTGGAACCGGCCGAAATAGAGCGCCCCGTCGTCTTCGCGCCGCCGGACCATCAGCAGCCGCGGCCATTCTTCGTTGACCGTCAGCTTGAGGAACGGATAGGCTTTATCGTCTTTCAGGGCGATGTTGTAACGCGGCTTGTATTTTTTGACCAGCTCGTCTTCCAGGATCAGGGCGTCGAGCTCGGAAGCGGTGGTCAGGTAATCCAGGTCGTAAAGCCGCTCGACCAGCAGGGAAGTCTTGATGTCGGGGTGCGGCCGGAAGTAAGAGGCCACTCTTTTCCGCAGCGATTTCGCCTTGCCGACGTAGATGATCGCGCCGGTCCGGTCCTTAAAAAGGTATACCCCCGGCTTAAGCGGCAGAGCGGCAAGCTTCTCGCGAAGCGTGCTCATCGCCTAGCGGGCGGCGACGATTAGCTTGAGGTGAGCGGTGACGTCCTGAAAAAGCTTGACCGGCACGGTGTATTCGCCGACCAGCTTGATCGGTTCGCGCAATTCGATCTTTTTCCGTTCGAGCTCCACGCCGTGCGTTCCTTTGACCGCGGCGGCGATGTCGCCGGTCGTGACCGAACCGAACAGCTTGCCGCCTTCGCCGACGTCCGCGCTGACCGTGACCGGCGCGCTGGCCAGCTTTTCGGCCAGCTCGTTCATGGTCGCGCGTTTTTGCGTGACTTGGGCCTGTTTCTTCTCTTTCCGTTTTTCGACCAGCGCGACCGCCGCCGGCGTGGCGATGATCACCTGCTTGCGCGGCAACAGATAGTTGCGGGCGTACCCTTCGGAGACGTCTTCGATCCGGTCGTCTTCAATGAATATAACTTTCATCTTTTTATCCTCTCCCTCTCCGCCGGCCGCTCAGTCGAGCACGAACGGCGCCATGCCGATCTGCCGGGCGCGCTTGACCGCTTTGGCGATCATCCGCTGGTGCAGGGCGCAGCAGCCGGAAAGCCGCCGCGGGGCGATCTTGCCCCGGTCGGTCATGAACCGCCGGACAAAACCGATGTCCTTATAATCGATCCCGCGCTGGTCGACGCAAAACACGCACGGTTTCTTTTTCCTCTTCTTGAACGGGCCGCCGGTCTTTGGTTTTCTCGCTTCTCTGGTCATTGGTCCACCCCTTTAAAATGGTATGTCGTCGGCCGCTTCTTCGGCGGCCGGCGCGACATCTTTGCTCGGGCCCGCGCCCGGCTTGCTGCCCAGCATCTGCATGTTATCGGCCACGACCTCGGTCATGGTCCGTTTTTGCCCGTCGCGGCCGGTAAAGCTCCGGATCTGGAGCCGCCCTTCGATCGCCACCGGCCGGCCCTTTTTCAGGAATTCGCCGCAGATCTCGGCCAGGCGCCGCCAGGCGACAATGTTGATAAAATCGACGTCCTGGCCGCCGCCTTTTTTGAAACGGTTGATCGCGATGGCGAACCGGGCCACCGGGATCCCGCTGGTCGTGTAGCGGAGTTCCGGGTCCCTGGTCAAATTGCCGATCAAGAACGCTTTGTTATACATGGCTTAAAAAGGGAGATCGCTGGCCAGGTCCGTGTCGTCCACGACCTCTTCGCCGGCGCCCGACTCCTCGTCATGATGGGCCGCGGCCGCGGTCTCGTGGCCCGTGACCCGCGACTTCTCCAGCATCGTCATCGTGCTGGCGATCACTTCGGTCACCCATTTCCGCTGCCCGGACTGGTCTTCGAACGAACGGTTCTGGATCCGGCCGTCCACCAGCACCAGCTGGCCTTTTTTCAGGTACTGCCCGCAGACTTCGGCCAGGCGCCGCCAGGCGACGATATCTATAAAGTCGGCGCCCGTTTCTCCCTGCCCGCTCGTCGGCCGGTCGACCGCCAGGCGGAACTTGGTGACCGGCAAACCCTCGGCCGTGGAACGGCCTTCCGGGTCCGCGGTCAACCGCCCGACCAGGATGATCTTATTTTGATTCGCCAAGCGGCTCCCCTTTGATCTCACCGACGGATATGGCCTCGAGCGGGGCGCCGGGTATGCCCTTTCTCTCCGGAGGAGCGATATCGGCCGCGATGACCGCGCGGGAGAGGAAGTAACGAATAACGCTCTCGTTGACCTTGAGATAAGCCTGGATCTCCGCCGGCAATGACGGGGCGGAATTAAATTTGATCATGACGTAATAGCCCTGGGTCAGGGTTTTCGCCTTGCGGATCATCGAGGCCAACCGTTTGGTCCCCCACTTTTCGGTCTTTTCCACTTCTCCGCCCAGCGCCTTGATCTTCTCTTCCACCTTAGTAACCACCTGGCTGGCCTTGTCTTCTCCCAGCGCGGCGTCCATGATCATGATCAATTCATAAGGATTCAACGTAAAAACCTCCTGTAATTAGGAATATCTCAGACCAGCGCATTTCACTCGGATAACAGGGGAAATGAGCCTCGGCGATATTACCTCGCTTGAACGCTATATTATACCACGAAACGGACTAAAATCAAATCTCCGTCCTGGACCAAATATTCCTTCCCTTCGGTATGTAAAAGCCCTTTTTCCCGGGCTTTAGTGTAACTGCCGGCCGCGGCCAGATCGGCAAAATGGATCACTTCCGCGGCAATAAAGCCCTTTTCCATGTCGGAGTGGACTTTACCGGCCGCTTTTGGCGCTTTCTCCTCCCGCCGGGTCGTCCAGGCCCGGCATTCTTTGTCGTTAGCGGTGAAAAAAGTGATCAGTTCGAGCAGTTCATACCCCGCTTTGATCAGCCGCTGCAGGCCGAACTCTTCCAACCCGACCGCCTTGAGATATTCCTGCGCCTCCGCGGGGGGCAGCTCTCCGATCTCCTGCTCGAGTTTGGCGCAGATCGCGACCAGCTGGGCCCCCTCTTCTTTGGCGATCTGCCGGACAAAATCGACCTCCGCCCGGTTCCCGGTCTCGTCCACGTTGGCGATGTAAAGCACCGGCTTGGCGGTCAGGAGGGACAAGTCGCTGAGTAAGGCCAGGTCCTCCTGGTTCATCGAACGCAATACGGAACGGGCCGGCAAACCCCGGCCCAGGTGTTCTTTCAGCTTGTCCAGCAGGTGGAGGTATTTTAAGATCTTTTTGTCGCCGGCTTTGACCGCGCCGCGGCAAGCTTCGAATTTTTTGTCGATCGCCGCCAGGTCCGCCAGGATCAGCTCCGCCTTGATCAGTTCGCTGTCGCGGCGGGGGTCGACCGCGCCTTCGACGTGGGTGATGTTCGGGTCGGCAAAACAGCGCACCACGTGGGCGATCGCGTCGGCCTCGCGGATGTTCGCCAAGAATTGGTTGCCCAGCCCCTCTCCCTTGTGCGCCCCCTTGACCAGGCCGGCGATATCGTGGAATTCGATCACGGTCGGGACCGCTTTAGCCGACCCGATCAGTTGTTTGACGGCCGCCAGCCGTTCGTCGGGGACCGCGACCACGCCGACGTTCGGCTTGATCGTCGTGAACGGATAATTGGAAACGTCGGCCTTGGCTTTGGCTAAAAGGTTAAAAAGGGTCGATTTGCCGACGTTCGGCAGCCCGACTATACCGAGGGAAAAGCCCATGATGGAGCCGATTATATCACACCGGCCGCGCGCCTGCCGCCGGCCGGTTGACACCCCGGAGTTGGTCGGCTATATTAGTGTATAGTGAAAGCTGGCAAATTCATCCTGCTCGTCGGCTTCCTGGCGCTGGCCTTCTTCGTCAGCGGCTGCGGCGATCAAACCACCAACCCGGACGAAAAAACCTTGACCAGCCTGACCGTGTCGCCGACCAGCGCGACGGTCTACGTCGGCAATCGCGTTTTTTTCACGGCCCTGGCCGCTTACTCCGACGGTTCCAGCAATTTCGTCGTTCCCACCTGGTCCGTTTCCAGCGAGATCGGCGCGATCGTCTCGGTCGGCCTCTCCGGCATGTTCACCGCTTCCGCGGAAGGGACCGGCACGGTGACCGCCGTTTACGAGAGCAAATCGTCCTTTGCCTCCCTGACGGTGACCAAGTCCACGACCGCCGACGTGAACCGCCTGACCACCATCGAAGTTTCCCCCGCGACGGGGGAGATGCCGGTCAACAGTTATCAGCTCTTTAACGCGACCGGCCTGACGGCCAGCGGCGAGATGATCGCCATCGCGCCTTCCTGGCTGATCTCCGGCGACGCGGTCGGCGTTTTCACGGCGGTCGGGCAAATGGCGACACTGGAGGCGAAGGCGGTCGGGACGGCCGTGATCAGCTGCCTTTCCGGCGAGGTCATCGGCCAGTCCTACGTGACGATCGAGGGCTACCTGCTGGAGATCACCGTAGAGGCGGACATTTACGTTGACGAGGGGAACCCGACCGTGACCTATGAGGGGGAAACCGCGCTCAAGGCCGGCTACTTGTCCTCCACCCCGGCCCGGTATTACGAGACGTATCTCCGGTTTTCCCTGGCCGCCATTCCGGCCGGCATGACGATCGAATCGGCCTCGTTAATGCTCTACGCAACATCGGCCGGAACGCCTTCGTTGCAGCTTTACAACCTCAGCAGCGCTTTTTCCGGCACTACGACCTGGGCAACCAAGCCGACGGTCAGCACTTATCTGCTCGCCAGCGCTTTTACCGCCGGCCAGTACAACGAGCTCGGCAGCGATCCGTTTCTGGCCGCCGTGCGGACCTGGTATTCCGCCCCGGCCGTTAATTTCGGGTTCGCGCTCCGGCAGGATGGCGGGGAGAACGGGGTGGTCGGCTTGCTCAGCAAAGAAAATCCCACCAATAAGCCGACCCTCAGCCTGGTGTATAAGTAAAGTTTTTCTGCCCCTCTGAAACACGCGGTTCAATCTGCTATAATATGCCTGATCTTGGGGCCCCATCGTCTAGGGGTTAGGACACCAGCTTTTCAAGCTGAGAACCGGGGTTCGATTCCCCGTGGGGCTATTTAACCAAAATCTCCGATCCGCGCCGGGAATTTGGCGAAAAACGTTTTGCGGTCCAAACCGACGATAATTATTGCCATAACTACCATCACCGCCGTTTCGATCCCTTTCGCGAGCTGCCCCAGCGGTAAAAGCCCCTGGCAATTAGCGGACGCGTGAACAAGGACCGCCGTTAAAACGCTCCCCTTGTTCTTATGCCATAACCAATTAATAATGAACGTCATGGGAAAGACGCTGACAAAGAAGTTGAGGGCGAATAGAGGGTTAGCCCTTAAGATCAGATTATGGTAATACCCGTTGATCAGGAATAAAGGGCTATGCCAGCAAGCCCACAGCGCGGCATAAATGAGCGTCGCCGTAAAAAAAGTGCGTTGGCCGCGAAGGCTGTCCACTCCATACCCTTTCCAGCCCAATTCCTCTAATAAAGCAGGGACAAAAAGCATGACCGGGACCGGTAAAATTCCGGCGGTGAAAGTCGACGCCTTAGCAAGGCTCAATTGGTCCAAAGATCGTCCGAAAAAAAGATGGGAAAGCCAGACGGCAACTACGACCGCCGCCGGCATGACCAGCAAAATGACCGGGAAACTGGAAGGTTTTATCAACTTCAAATTTAAGAGTCGATTGATATAGTCCCGCCGCAATCCCTTGTCAGCCGCGGCAAAGACCATCCATAAAGAGGCGAGGAAAGGGCCGAACAACCCGACGATCTCCAACGCGGGAATTAAGCCGCTTGCTCCGCCGCCCGGCTGATAACTTAAATAAGCGGCCGTTAACCAGGCCGCCCAAGTGAGCAAAATGGCGATCAGGAAAAATTGAACCGGCTTATAGGCGTAGGGAACTTTCATCTTATTGTTATACCGCGTACTTGAGCAGCGTCTCCAGCGAGTTGACCCCGTGTTTTTCCAGCAGCTCGATGATCTTTAGCCAGACCTGGTGCGTCGTTTCCACGTCGCCCCCCGCCCGGTGGGCTTGCGAGACCGGGACCTTAAAATATTTGGCGATCTCGCCCAGCCGGTGCGAAGAAAGGCCCGGCAGCAGCTTGCGTGAGATCTTGAGCGTGCAGACTTGCGGGCCCTGCAACGTGATCCCCCAGTCTTTCTTTAAATGGTGGTTAAGGAACGGCACGTCGAACTCGGTGTTGTGGGCGATCAGCGGCGTTTTGCCGATAAAATCGTAGAGCGAACGGAGGACCTGGTTCCGGTTCTTCCCTTCTTCGACCAGCATCTCGTCGGTGATCCCGGTCAGCTTGACGATCTCCGGCGACAGCTTCCGGTTGACGCGGATCAGCGAACCGAACACGTCGACGATCTCGCCGTTCTTCAGCTTGAGCGCGGCCACTTCGGTGATCTCGTTGTCCGCCGGCTCCAGGCCGGTCGTTTCGATGTCCACGATCACAAAGGGGAGCGACTTCAGGCCGAAGACTTGCTCGCGCGCGCGGCGCAAGAAAGGGTATTCGGTCTCCAGTTTGGCGAATTCTTCGGACTGCATGAAGCTGAACATACGCGAGGCAGTATTATAGCAAATTTATTCCCAGTCTTGGGAGTCGACCGGCAAACGCAGGACGATCTCCGTCCCTTCGTTCTCTTGCGAGGCGATCTCGACCGTCCCGCCGTGTTCCCTGACGATCTGCTGGACAATGACCATCCCGAGCCCGGTCCCCTCTCCCGCCGGTTTAGTCGAGAAAAAGGGCTGGAAGAGCTTGCCGATGTTATCGGGCTTAATGCCGCAGCCGGTGTCGCAAACTTTCACCACGAAGTAGCGCTGCTCGCCGGCAAATTCTTTCGCGAGGGAGACCTTGACCCGCCGCGGGGCTTGGCCGTCGGCGGCGCGGCGCGCGGCGATCGCCTCAACGGCGTTATTCAGCAAGTCGATCAAGATCATCTCCAGGCCGTCAAAATGGAGCTCCATGAGGAAGCGGTCCGGCGCCGTGGCCCCGTCCGGGCCGACCGCGATCCGCGGGCAATCGACCTCGAACGTGGCGTCGGCGGCATTGAGCTTTTCCTGCATCAGCGCCGCGACCCCCTCGACCAGCACCCGCAGGTCGGTCCGGGCCTTGGCCCGGCCGGAAAACTGCAGAAAATAATGCAGCCGGTCGGTGAACTGCCGGATCCGGCCGGCATTCCCGGCCATTTGCCGCAGGCAGCGGTTGATCATTTCCTGGCTTCCCTTTTCCAGCAGTTGTTCGACGTTTTCCAGGACCAGGAGGATCGGGACAAAGGCGTTGTTAAACTCATGGTTCATGCCGAGCCAGATCTGCCGCAGGAAGCGGAGGCGTTCGTTAACGATCATCTTGATCTCTTTTTCCTTGCGCTCCGTGACGTCGCGGATGTTCAGTGCCACGCCGACCGGCTTTCCCATTTCGTGCAGGACGCGGCCGACGATCCAGCCCCAGAAAAACGACCCGTTTTTCTTGAAGCGGGCCTCCATCGGGTTGGAGCGGCCGGTGGCGATCAGCGCGGCGAACCGCTCCTTGGCCAGCGGCTGGTCATCGGGGTGAAGCAGCTCGAAGTGGCTGCGGCCGACGATCTCCGTCGTGTCGCGTCCGAGCGCCTCGATCATCGTGGCGTTCAGCCAGGTAATGTTGCCTTTCAGGTCGAGAAAGCAGACGTAATCCGGGGAATGGTTCAGCACCTGCCCGTCGATGCTGTTGATCTTCATCCGGCCCCGGATCTTGCCAAGCTGCACCCTGGTCTCTTCGAGCGGCAAGCGGCGGAACTCGTCCGGTTGGCCGGACAAGCGGTTGCCGATCTGGAGCAAGCGGAGGTAGCCGATTTGCATGCCGCCGATCAGGTTGAGGCCGGTATCAACGGCCTGGAGCCGGGCGCGTTTGGCGACACCCAGCTTGATCTCCCCCAGGCCGGTCAGGGCGCCCCATTGCCTGGTCATTTTCCCTTTTATATAGCCGATGATCGGTTTGATCGGCCGCATTTCCGTCATACAGTTTTGTATCGCTTAACTCCGGGGTTGATTTCAGGGTTTTTAGCGGGGGAAAAGGTCGTTCAGGTCGACCGCTTCAAAGTCGCTCTTTTGCCCTTTGACGTTGACTTCGCGGTACTGGCTCAGGTCAATGGTCTCCTGCGGCCCCTCGCTGTCCGTTTCAATGTCCCAGCGGTCGTAGGCCCAGTCGGGGAGCTCTTCCAGGTAGCGGGAGATCTTCATCAAGACTTCGCCGTCGTAGCCGGAGTAGATCAGCGGGTAAGAGAGGTACAACTCGTCCTTGGCGCGGGTCACGGCGACGTAAAAAAGCCGCCGCTCCTCTTCCATCTCCTCGTCCTTGCCGAAGCTCAGGTAGGACGGGAACCGGCCGTCCGCCAGCCAGACGATAAAAACGACCTTCCATTCCAGCCCCTTGGCCTGGTGGATCGTCGTCAGGACGCACGCCTCTTTGTCCCCTTCGCTCCCCTCAACGATCGTTTCCGCTTCGATGCCCGACGCTAAAGCCAGCGAACTGAGCAGCTCCTCCAGCGACTTGAACTGGGTGGCGTAACTGCCGAGCTGGGCCAGGTCTTCCAGTCTTTCCCGCCAGTTCGGGTATTGCGCTTTCAGGTGCTCCGCGTAACTCGATTCGCTAACGATCTTGATCATCTCGGCCGGGTGGTCGATCTTCTCCAGCATCGCGCCTAGTACTGCCTGAAATTCCTTGAACGCCCGCTCGCCGCCCCCCGGCACCAGCGGCAACACCGCCTGGGCCACGATCTCCTTGAGCGGCTCGGGCGCCCGGGAAATGAACTGGAAGATCTTCTCCGCCGTCTTCGGCCCGACCTTGGGCAGGAGCTTGAGCACCCGCTGCCAGGCGATCTCGTCCTTGGGGTTGTGGATGACCTTCATGTAGGCCATCACGTCTTTGATGTGGGCTTCTTCAAAAAAGCGGAGGCCGGAGCGGATCTCGAACGGGATAGCCCGCTTGGTCAGCTCCATTTGGACCTCCATCGACTGGTAGTGCGAACGGTAAAGGACCGCCATGTCGTTGAGCGAATGCCCCTCCTCGCGCAGCTCCAGCATCCGCTGGGCGATGAAGGCGGCCTGCTCGTGCACGGTCGTCACCGGCACGATGATCGGTTTTTGTCCGGCTGGCCGGTTCGTCCTCAGGTTCTTCTCGAACTTTTCCTTGGCCAGCATGATCGAGCTGTTGGCGACCGAGAGGATCTCCGGGGTCGAGCGGTGGTTGATCTCCAGCTTAAAGAACTTCGCGTCCGGATAGACCCTGGGGAAATTGATGATGTTCTTGAAGTGGGCCCCGCGGAAGCTGTAGATCGACTGGCTGTCGTCGCCGACCACCATTAAGTTCCGGTGCTTGGCCGCCAGGATATCGATGATCTTAGCCTGCAGCGAGTTCGTGTCCTGGTATTCGTCGACCAGGATATGCAGGAATTTGGCGGCGTAAGCCTCGGCGACGTCGGGGTGGTCGTGCAGCAATTTCCACCAGTAGAACAGGAGGTCGTCAAAGTCCATGATGTTCCCCTTCCGCTTCCGGTCGACGTAGAGCCGGTAGACCCCTTCGATCTCGTCGGTCAGCGGCTCGAACTGCGGGTAGTTGTAGGCGATCACGTCGATGATGTTCCGCCCGGTGTTGACGGAAAGGCTGAAGATGTCCTGCAGGGCCTCGCCCTTCGGGAAGCGGCGCGCCTTGACGTCGATCTGCGCCTCGGCGATGCAGGCGTCGATCAGCTCTTTGGCGTCGCCGCGGTCCAGGATCGTGAAGTTGTTGCTGAAGCCGAGCCGCTGGGCGTTCTTGCGCAGCATCATGTTGCCGATGTGGTGGAAGGTCCCGCCCCAGATCCCCCTGGCGTCGCGCTGGAGGAGCACTTCGACCCGCGAAAGCATCTCCTTGGCCGCTTTGTTGGTGAAGGTCACGAGCAGGATCCGGTCGAGCGGCACGCCGGACTCGGCCAGGTAGGCGACGCGGTAGGTCACGATCCGGGTTTTGCCCGAACCCGCCCCGGCGATGACCAGCATCGGCCCGCCGGCAGCCGTGACCACGGGCAGCTGTTCCGCGGTTAATTCCTCTTGGTAATTTATCCGGGACTGCTTCCCCGCATCGAAGGTGGTCTTGAGAATATACTTTTGCGGCATTGAACGAACGATTATAACACTTTTAGACTGATATCTAAAGCGGGAGCCGAATGGGTCAGCGCGCCGACGGAAATGAAGTCGACGCCGGTTTTGGCGATCGCCCGGACGTTTTTTAAATTTACGCCGCCCGACGCTTCCGTCTTGATCCGCGCTTTTTTGCACAGTTTAACGGCCTGGCGGAGCATTTTAACGCTCATGTTATCCAAAAGGACCCGGCCGACACCGACGCTGAGCGCCGCCTTAACTTCCCCGAGCGTCTTTGCTTCCGCTTCGATCTTGTTGGCGCGAAAACCTTGGCGCTTGACCTGATAGACGGCCTCCCCGATCCCTCCCGCTTGCTTAACGTGATTGTCTTTTATTAAGATCGCGTCATGCAGCCCCAGCCGGTGGTTGGCCCCGCCCCCGCATTTGACGGCGTACTTTTCGAGCAAGCGCAGGCCGGGGACTGTCTTGCGCGTATCCAGCACCTGGCACCTGGTCCCTGGCACCCTGGCAACAAATTTACGCGTCAGCGTTGCGATCCCCGAGAGGTGCTGCAGAAAGTTCAACGCCGTCCGTTCGCCGGTGAGGATCGCCCGGGCCGGGCCGGAAACGAGCGCAATGACTTTGCCCTTTTTGACCAACGCCCCATCCTTAACCTTCGCCGCATATTTAACGCGCGGGTCGAGGTGCTTAAATACTTCGGCAGCGATCGCCTGGCCGCAGATCACGCCGCGCTCTTTCGCTCTGACCGCCGCCTGGGCCCGCTCCCCTCTCCCGACCACGGCGCGCGTCGTAATGTCGCCCGGGCCGAGATCTTCGGCCAGGGCGAGTTTAACTAAGAAGTCGGTTATCTCTTTCATTTAAGCACGAATATTACCAGGTAATAATACATCAGCGGCGCGGTCAGGACAAAGGAATCGATCCGGTCGAGCACACCGCCGTGCCCCGGCAGGATGTCGGACGAATCTTTCGCTCCCGCGTCGCGCTTGATCAGCGATTCGATCAGGTCGGAGATCTGGCCGAAGACCCCGATCAGGGCGCCGAGGATCAGCGCGTGCCAAAGCTCCAGCTGGGCGGTCTGCGAAAAGATCGCCGCCGCTACCAGGCAGGTCAGAAAGCCGGCGATCGCCCCTTCCCAGGTCTTTTTCGGCGAGATCGACGGCATCAGCTTGGTGTGCCCAAAAACTTTGCCGGCCAGGTAGGCGGCGCTGTCCATCGCCCAGATCGTGAACAGCAGGAAGAACAGATAGCCGCCGTGGTCGGTCAGCGCCCGGATAAAGATCAGGTAGCTGAAGAACCAGCCGACATAGAACATCCCCAGCACGGTGACGGCAACATCGACGATCGTGTCCTTTTCCCTCTTCAGGAAAACCCCGGCGATCATGGCGACCGCCACCGCCAGCGTCAGGATCGCCGAATGCGCCGGCTCCCAGTTCCGTTTCAGGGCGTAGTAGGCGAAGGTGATGAAGAAGATCGTGATCAGGTTGCCGACCCAGTAAGCCGGGAACAGCCCTTTTTTCATCATCAAATTGTAGAACTCGTTGACGGCGATGATCGCCAGCGCCAGCAGCATGATCAGGAAAGGGATGCCGCCGTAGTAGACGCAGGCCAGGATGATCGGCGCGGTCAACAGGACCGTCAAGCTCCTAATGACCATTAGAGCTTCCCGTAGCGCCGCTCTCTTTTCTGGTAGGCTTCGAGCGCGGCGATCAGCTGTGCGCGGCGGAAATCGGGCCAGAGCGTCTCGGTCACGTAGATCTCGGCGTAAGCGATCTGCCAGAGGAGGTAATTAGAAACCCTCATTTCGTTCGCCGTCCTGATTAACAGATCGGGATCGGGCATCCCCGCGGTATAGAGGTGCTTGCTGAATTCTTCTTCCGTGATCGGCCCGTGACCCGCGGCCCGCGACTCGACGACCCGGTTAACGGCGTCGACGATCTCCGCCCGTCCCCCGTAGTTGACCATAACGCTCAGGGTGATCCGCTTATTGTCCCTGGTCTTTTCCATCGCCGCGTTCATCTTTTTCCGCAGCTCGGCCGAGAACTTCGCCAACCGGCCCAGGAACTGGAGTTTGACGCCGCTCCTCATCAGTTCGTCCATCTCGCGGTCGATCGTCACGGAAAAAAGGTTCATCAGGAAGTCGACTTCGTTCCGGGGGCGGCCCCAGTTCTCGGTGGAAAAAGCGTAAACGGTCAGGTATTTGACCCCGAACTCGGCGCAACCTTTCAGCACGGCGCGCAGCGACTCCGCGCCTTCCTTGTGCCCGAAGATCCGCGGCCGCTTGCGCCGCTTGGCCCAGCGGCCGTTCCCGTCCATGATGACCGCGATGTGCTGTGGGATGTTCTTGGGGTCTATGGCTAGACCTCCATTATCTCTTTTTCTTTAGCGGTTAAAAGTTTGTCGATCTCGAGGGAAACTTTGTCGGTCAATTCCTGGACCTTTTTGTCCTGCATTTTTTCCATGTCTTCGGTGATCGTTTTGTCGGCCTTTTGTTTTTTCAGGGCCTCGATCGCGTCGCGGCGGACGTTGCGGATGGCGATCTTGGCGTCTTCGGATTCTTTTTTTGTGACCTTGACCAGCTCTTTCCGCCTCTCCTGCGACGGCTCGGGCAGGGATAGCCGGATGGTGCCCCCTTCGTTCTTCGGGTTGATGCCGAGATCGGAGGTCAGGATCGCTTTTTCGATCGCCTGGGCGGCGGTTTTGTCGTAAGGGGTAACGAGCAGGCTGCGCGCGTCCGGGGTGGCGATCTGCGCCAGCTGTTTGAGCGGGGTGCTTGCCCCGTAATATTCGACGTGGACATGGTCCAGCAGGGCGGCGTTGGCGCGGCCGGTGCGGACCGCCGCAAAATTCTTTTTCAAGACCTCCATCGCCTTCTGCATCCGCGCTTCGCTCTCTTTGATCACGTCCTGCATCACTGGCCTCCTTGCTTTCCCTTTTCGTTGTAAACCATGGTGCCGACATCCTTGCCGAGCACGGCGCTTTTAATGTTGCCACCCTTCATTAGATCGAAAACGATGATCGGGATCTTGTTCTCCATGCAGAGCGAGGCGGCGGTCGAGTCCATGACCCGCAGCCTTTTTTGCAGTATTGCCATGTGGGTGATCTTCTTGAATTTTTTGGCGTTGTTGAACTGCAGCGGATCTTTGTCGTAGATGCCGTCGACCTTGGTCGCTTTCAGGATCACTTCGGCGTCCAGCTCGGCCGCGCGCAGGGCGGCGGTGGTGTCGGTCGAAAAATAAGGGTTGCCGGTGCCGGCCGCCAGGATCACGACCCGGCCCTTTTCCATGTGACGGATCGAGCGGCGGCGGATGAACGGTTCGGCGATGGAGCGCATTTCGATCGCGGTCTGCACCCGGGAAGGGACGCCCGCTCTTTCCAGCGAATCCTGCAGGGCCAGCGAGTTGATGACCGTGGCCAGCATCCCCATGTAGTCGCCGGTCGCCCGGTCGATCCCTTTGACCGCCCCGGCGACGCCGCGGAAAATGTTACCGCCGCCGATCACGACCGCCACGCCGACCCCCAGCTCCTTGACCGATTTGATCTCCTGGGCGATGGTCGCCAGGACGTCCAGGTCGATCCCGTATTTCTGTTTGCCGCCGAAAACTTCACCGGAGAGCTTGAGGAGGATTCTTTTGTAGCGCGGTCTTGTCATATCGACGAGATTATACTATAATCTGGGCATCATGGCAATGTTTTTCCCGTACTTCGAATTGGCCGCGTCGCTCTTTATTTTGCTCCTCGCTTTCCAGATCTGGACGCGGCATTACGAGAATAAATTGGCCCGGTTTTACGGGCTTTTCGCCATTATGGCCTTTCTGGCGGCCATCCTGACCTACTCGCTCCGCATCGCCTTTACGCTGGAGATCGCCGCCGACATTAACCGGCTGAGCGGCTCCCTCTGGGCCTTTGTCTTCGCCATGTACGCCCATTTCGCCCTGCTCTTCACCAAAAAGCGCCGGTTCCTGGAAAACCCGTTCAGTTACGTCCTCCTGTACCTGCCGCCGGCGATCATCAGCTTCCTCTTCCTGTTCACCAACCAGATGTACCTGCGGCACGAGATCTGGAACATCGGCATTATCAGCGCCCCGGCGCCGCTCTATTTCCTGTTCACCCTGGAGACCTTCGCCTATTGCCTCTGGGGGATCGTCGTCCTCTTCAATTATGCCCGCCATACGCCGCAGAAGACCGAGCGGCTCCAGGCGATCCTCATCATGCTCGGCTCGATCGTGGCGGTCGGCATCGGCGTACTGAACGACATGCTGGTTCCCGGCCTGCTCGGCGCCCGGCTCACCGCGCCGACGGTGGTCTTCGATATCGCCATCATGAACCTGTTCATTTTTATCGCCATGCGGCGTTACGCCCTCTTTTCCATCTCCGCCGCGCTGGCCGCCGATACGATCATCGAAACGATGCCCGATTCCCTGATCGTGACCGACCTGCTCGGCCGGATCATCTTTATCAACGAAGAAGCCCAGCAGTTCTTTCATGTCTGCTGCGAAGACGTCGCCGGCCACCGGATCATCAATCTGTTCAAGCATAAGGACGATTTCTACAAGCTCTACCAGGAAGTGGCGCAGAAAAAGGTCCTGGTGGAGCGGTACGAGGCCGAGCTGGTCGATAATCTGGGCGAGCGGATCCCCGCGCTGATCAACGCGCGCCTCCTGCGCGAAAAAGTGGTCGGCGAAACGATCGGCATCGTCTTCGTTATCCGGGACATCAGAGGTTAACTTCCGCTCCGGGTCGTTATGAAAAAGATCAGGGATTATATCTACCCCAAACACTATGATGTCATCGTCATCGGCGCCGGGCATGCCGGGATTGAGGCGGCTTTGGCGGCGGCGCGGCTGGGCTGTCGGACGTTATTGTTGACGATGAACATCGACACCGTCGCTTTTATGTCGTGCAATCCGGCGATGGGCGGGCCTGCCAAGTCAACGCTGGTCCGCGAAGTCGACGCTCTCGGTGGCCAGATCGGTATTTCGACCGACCTGACTTTCCTCCAGATGAAAATGCTCAACACCAACAAAGGGCCGGCTGTGTGGGCGCTCCGCGCCCAGTCGGACCGCAAGGACTACCACGTGACGATGAAGGAAATCCTTGAGTCCGAGCCGAACCTCGACCTGAAGCAAGGCGAAGTTGTTGAGCTGCTCGCGGCCCGCGACCCGCGACACGTGACCGGCGTCAGGACAAGCCTGGAGGTCGTTTACCACGGCAAAACCGTCGTCGTCACGACCGGCACGTTCCTCAACGGCATAATCCACGTCGGGATGAAACACCAGGAAGCCGGGCGGATGGGCGAGTTCCCGGCTAAGGGGCTTTCCGCTTCGCTCAAGAAGCTCGGTTTAAAGCTTGGCCGGCTGAAGACCGGGACGCCGGCGCGGTTGAATAAAAGGACGATCGACTTCTCGAAAATGACGCCGCAACCGGGCGACGAACCGCCGAAAATGTTTTCTTTCGCCTGGGAATATCAACAATACGGCCTGACCGGCCTGCCGGACAATCCGGTCATTGGGCTGCCCCAGGTCGCCTGTCACTTGACCTGGACGAACGAAAAAACCCACCGGATCATCCGGAAGAACCTCGACCGCTCGCCGCTTTTCCAGGGGAAGATCAAGGGGACCGGCCCGCGCTACTGCCCCTCGATCGAGGACAAGGTCGTCCGTTTCCCGGAAAAGAACAAACAGCAGTGCTTCATCGAGCCCACCGGCCGGCGCACCAACGAGATGTACGCCCAGGGGATGTCGACTTCGCTCCCCGAAGACGTTCAGGTCGCTTTTTTGCGGACGATGCCTGGGCTGGAAAAAGTCGAGTTGATCCGCCCCGGGTACGCCGTCGAATACGACTACGTCCTTCCCTCCCAGCTCCAGTACGCTTTGGAAACAAAAAAGATCGGCGGGCTTTTTTGCGCCGGGCAGATCAACGGGACCTCCGGCTACGAAGAGGCGGCCGCCCAGGGGCTTGTCGCCGGGCTCAACGCCGCCCTCCAGGTCAAAAAGAAAGCCCCGCTGATCTTGCGCCGGGACGACAGCTACATCGGCACGCTGATCGACGACCTGATCACCAAGGAGATCCTGGAGCCGTACCGGATGCTGACCTCCCGTTCGGAATACCGCCTCCTGCTCCGGCAGGATAACGCCGACCTCCGGCTGACTGAAAAAGGGTATAAGGCCGGGCTGGTCGGCAAGGCCAGGCATCGGGCGTTCAGGCGGAAAAAGGCCGCGGTCGAGAAAGGCGCCCGGATCTCGCCGGAAGCCGCCGAGCAGATCGACATTACCGCCAAATATGCCGGTTACATTACCAGGCAGATCGAGGAAGTCGGGAAATTCAAGCGGCTCGAGGGGCGCCGGATCCCGTCAGGCGTCGATTATCATCGCCTCCGGGGCCTTTCCCGCGAGGCGCAGCACAAGCTCACGGCCTTGCGGCCGGCCTCGGTCGGCCAGGCCTCCCGGATCGCCGGCGTCTCCCCGGCCGATATTTCCGTCCTGCTCGTCCACCTGGCGGCGTCTGGACGAAAAAAAACCGCCGTGTTAGAATAGCGCTGTTCAAGAGGAGGTGACAATCATGAGAAAGTTATTAGTCGCATTGTTAGCGATCGCCTTTATCGCCGGTGTTTCGCAAGCCGCCAATTTCAACTCTATCGGCTTTATCGACGTCCAGAAGGTTTTCAAGGAATACAAGGAAACTTCCAAGGCCCAGAGTGAACTGGGCAAGCAGGAAGAAAGCTTCAAAAAGGAATTTGAAGACAGCCAGAAAAAGCTGGAAAAGGCCGAAAAGGACGGGAAAAAACCGGAAGAGCTCGAGAAGATGAAGAAAGAGCTCGAGACAAGCCTCGCGCCCAAGCGGGAAACCTTGCTCCGGCTTAACGCCCAGTTGACCGGCAAGCTCCAGCAGGAGATCTTGCAAGCCGTCCAGAAGGTCGGTAAAAAGGTCGGGATCGAAATGGTCCTCGACAAGCAAGTCGTCATCACCGGCGGGATGGACCTGACCGAGATGGTGATCACCGAGCTCAATAAGTAATCGTGAAGCTAAAAAAACTGGTTGAGATCGCCGCCGGCGCGTTGGTCGGCGACGGAAATCTGGAGATCGGGGGCGTTTCCCCCATCGAAGAGGCCGGGGCCGGGGATTTGGTCTTCGTACTCGAGGACAAGAACCTGGCTCCGGCTTTGTCCTCGAAAGCGGCGGCGCTCGTCGCCCCGGCCGCCGCGCAGATTTCGGGGAAGTCCGCCATTCTGGTGAAAAATCCGCGCCTGGCCCTGGCGCAGATCCTCCCTCATTTCGCGCCAAAACCAAAGGCGAAGCCCGGCATCCACCAGACCGCCGTCATCGCCCCCGGCGCCAAGATCGGCAAGCGGGTGGCCATTCACCCCTTCGTCTGTATCGGCGAAGACGTCGAGATCGGCGACGACTCGGTAATTTATCCCTCCGTCACCATTTACGACCGGGTCAAGATCGGCAAGCGGGTCGTGATCCACGCCGGCGCCCGGATCGGGGTCGACGGGTACGGCTTTGTCTGGCACGACGGCAAATACGCGAAGATCCCGCAGGTCGGCACGGTCGTTATCGAAGACGATGTCGAGCTCTACGCCAACGTCTGCGTCGCCCGCGGCACGCTCGGCGCCACCCGGATCGGCGCCGGCACCAAGATCGACAGCCTGACCCACGTCGCCCACAACTGCGACATCGGCCGGCATTGCGCCGTCACCGCCCTGGTCGGGTTTGCCGGTTCGGTCACGTTCAAGGACCACGTCTCGGTCGGCGGCATGGCCGGATTCAACGGGCACATTACCGTCGGGGAGAACTCCGTCATCATGGCCAAGGCCGGCGTGACCAAAGATATCCCCGCCAACTCGGTCGTTTCCGGCTTCCCGGCTGTCCCCCACCGGAAAGACCTGGAACAGCAGGCCGCGCTCCGCCGCCTGCCCGAAGTGCTCAAAACGCTGAAACCAAAACAGTGAAGATCGCCTTTTTCGCCGACTCCTACAAACCGTACCTCTCCGGGGTGACCAATTCGGCCGAGATCCTGGTCAATGAGCTCCGCTCGCTCGGCCATAAGGTTTATGTGCTTGCCCCGCGCTATCCCGGCCACGTCGATACCGACCCGGACATTATCCGCTTCCCCTCGTTCTCCGGCGGTTACCCGAAGTTCCGCCTGGCGATTCCGATCGTCCGGCAGATCCCCGAGGTCGACATTATTCACAGCCACTCCCCTTTTCAGGCCGGGTTATTGGCACGCTTCGTCGCCCGGCGGAGAAAGGTCCCGTTCGTTTACTCGTTCCACACGCTCTTCACCCGTTACGTCCATTACGCCCGTTTTGTGCCAAAAACCCTGGCCAAAATGGGGATCGTCGCCTATTTACAAGCGTTTTGCCGCGGAGCCGACCAGATAATTACTCCGTCGGACATGGCCAGGCGGGTGTTAAGGGCGTGGAAAATTGCTAAGCCGATCGCCGTTGTTCCTTCCGGCGTTGAGCTGTATAAATATCCCGCCGACTTCGCGGCCGCGAGGAAAAAGCTTCGCCATAAATACGGCATCGGCGAACACGAGAAAGTCTTGCTCTACGCCGGCCGCGTTTCGAAAGAGAAGAACCTCCCTTTTATTCTAAAGGCATTCGAGCGACTCGCGGCTCGCGACACGCGACTCGTGATCGTCGGCGGCGGCCCGCTCAAGCTTCCTCATCATAAAAGGATCGTCGCGACCGGCGAGATATCCTATCCGGAGATCTTAAGCTATTACCTAATGGGGGATATCTTCGTCTTTTCGTCAACGACCGAAACGCAGGGGATGGTCCTGGCGGAAGCCAAGGCGGCAGGGCTCCCGGTCGTTGCCTTGTTCGCCGGCGGATTAGTTGATACTGTCCGCTCTGGGGTCGACGGCTACCTGGTCCGACGCGACCTCAACGCTTATGTTGAGCATTTAACGCGCCTGCTCGAGGACGACGCTTTGCGCCGCAAAATGGCCCAGGCCGCCCGGTCCGACGCGCAGGAGCGTTTTGCCTCATTTGTTGTTGCAAAGCGGATCGAATCTATTTATAATTCCCTCATATGAGAACAAAAGCGGCGCTCGTTTGCTCTATTCTCTACTTACTAATTTCTGCTTTCTCGTGTTCCCTGGCCGCACCCCAGTATCTCCCCGCGCCGGCCTTGAGCGGGCCGACGGGCGTGGTAAAGATCCCTTCGGCCGACTGTATCCCGTACAAGAACTTCAACATCGGCGCCGACTACGGCACGACGGTGACCGCCAACGGGAGCGCGACCGGCGAAGCGGTCGTCTCCTACAAAATGAACCTCGGCACCTTCCACGGCGTCGAGCTCGGCATCGTCGGCGGGACCGAGAAGAATTCGAGCAAGCTGCGCGAAGGGGTGTTCGTCAACATGAAGCTGTCGCTCTCCACCGGCGACGAGCCCTACCCCTTGCTCCTGGCGCTCGGCGTGGAAAACCTTTTCTCCTACACGCAAACCGACGTTTACATGGTCGCCACCAAGTACTTTAAACAGGGGCCCAAGGCGACCTTCGGCTTCCAGGCCGATTTCCCGAACAACAAGTTCCGGCCGCTCGGCCTGGCCGGCATCGAGATCCCGCTCGGCGACACCGTTTTCCTGCTGTCGGACCTGCTGGCCGGGGAAACTCTTTTCCAGGTCAACGCCGGTGCCCGCCTTTATTTTACGCCGATCTTCTCCCTGAACGTCAGCGCCTTGAACGTCCTGGACGGCACGCAGGTCAAGGATACGCGCTCCGTCCTGCTCGGTTTCAGCTGGGCTAATCCTTTTTAATAAGGGGGTGGTTAACAGTTAAATATTGCGTCCCGAGATTAATTACTATTAGGAGGACCAAATGAGACTCTTAGCCACGTTATTATTAGTTTCTGTTATCGCCGTCTCCGCCGTCTCCGCTGAACTGCTGATCACCGCTAATCCGCTGGGCCAAGGCAAGATCGCCGTTTTGGGCGGCTACATTCAGGACTCTAATTACGGCAACATGAGCGGCCTGACGCTGGGCACCATCGGCGGCTATGTTGGGTACGGCCTGACCGACAAGTTGGATCTGCTGGCTCAGATCGGCTCGTCAACGGCGGGCGGCACCCTTCCGCTCGGCGTCTCCAGCATAACCGGGTCCGGCTATGCCCTTAATCTGAAGTACGCCTTAATGGCCGAAGGCAAAGACTTCCCGGTCAGCGTCGCGCTCGGCGGCGGCTATAAGTCCGCTTCCAGCACCACCAACATCACCGGCCTCGGCTCGTTCTCAACCCCGACGTCCCAGATCGCCGTGGCGGTTGGCGTCAGCAAGATCATGGCCCCGTTCGTTCCTTACGGCGGCCTGACCTATCGCTCGATGAATTCCAGCGGTACGGCGCTCGGCACCGCGATCGACCTGAGCGTCGGCACCGCGATCGCCTGGTCCATGCAGGGCGCGGTCCTGGTTGAGTATACGGCGCAGTCGACCACCCCGAATGGCGGCAGCAACTACAGCAGCAGTCAGATCGCTGCCGGCGTCGCCTATTCTCTTTAGTTCCGGTCTGTTTGTCCCAAAGGCCTCCGGGTCCCTCCGGAGGCCTTTTTTTTAGGGCTGTGCTATAATTTCCGCATGGGCGATATCCCGATCAGAAAAGAAGTCGAGGCGATCAAGGATTATATCCCGGGGAAGACTCCGAAAGAGCCGGGGGTAGTTAAGCTGGCGTCCAACGAAAATCCCTTTGGCCCCTCGCCAAAAGCGGTTAAGGCCATAGGCGAAGAAGCCGGCAGACTGCAGATCTATCCTGACCAAAAGTCGACCCTTTTGCGCGAAGCGCTGGGGAAAAAGCTTGATATCAGCCCCGATTGCATTATCTGCGGCAATGGATCGGACGACATCATGCAGGTCCTCGCCTCTACATATATAGAGCCCGGCGACGAGGTTATTGTCTCTAAGAACACCTTTAGCCTGTATGAGCTGGTCACGAGGCTCTTCGGCGGCAAGCTGGTCCTGGTCGATATCAAGAACGAAGCGCTCGACCTGGCCGCGATCGCCGGCGCCGTTACGGCCAAAACCAAGGTCGTTTTTCTGACTAACCCGAACAACCCGACCGGGACGATCTTTACCGCGGCGGAGTTTGCCGCTTTCAAGAAAAAGGTCCCCGACAACATCCTGATCGTAATTGACGAGGCTTACGCCGAGTTCGTCGAAAGCAAGGATTTCCCGAATAGCATCGACTATGTCAAAGAGGGGCGCAATGTGGTGGTGCTGCGGACTTTTTCCAAGTTCTTTGGTTTAGCCGGCCTGCGCGTTGGTTATGGCGTTGCCCGAAAAGAGCTCGTTGCTCCGATGTTCCGGACCAAGATGCCGTTCAACGTTAACCGCCTGGCCCAGGCCGGCGCGGCGGCGGCCCTCGACGACGATGATTTTATGGCCAAGACGCTCCAGAACAATGGCGCGGGCAAGGATTATCTTTACGCGGAGCTGGACAAGCTGGGCATTAAGCACCAGAAGACGGAGGCCAACTTTATTTTCCTCTACACCCAAAAACCGGCCGATGAAATGTTCCTGGAGCTGATGCGGCGGGGGGTAATTATCCGGCCGTTGACTTCTTTCGGTTTCCCCAACGCGATCCGGGTCTCGATCGGCACGCGGGAACAGAACGAAAAGTTCGTCGCGGCGCTCAAGCAAGCCCTCTGACCTACCCCTGCAGGTCGGGGTTCATGATCGTTCGTTCAAAGTAGATCCGCAGTTCTTCCGGCACTTTTCCCAGCCCTTCTTCCGAGTAACCCGGCGCGAGGCGGGACAAGATCGCCATCGAGGCGCCGTAGGCAAAGATCTCCCCGATAAAAATCTGAGTATCTTCCAGGAATTTGAGGTTGCGCCTGGTCGCCAGGATCTCGGGGACGTTGGTCTTGGTGATCCGCGCCAGGTCGAACGGTTCGGCGCAGCGGGCAGCGACCCCGGCAAAAAACTTCATCGCTTCGGAATCGGGCGCCGTTATCGCTTCCCGATAGATCTGGGAGACGACCAGCCGCGAAAAGCCGATCCGCTCTTCCGCCAGCGCCCAGAGGTTTTGGTTCAGATAAAAATCATGCAGGATCTCGTGGCACAGGGTCAGCGCGCTGGCGTCCTCGGGGACCAGGATCTTCCGGTTCGCCCGGGAAAGCATCGGCTGGGCCCCCTGCATCAGGCGGTAAAGTTCTTTTTTTCCGGCCGGCGCGTAAACTCCGGCCAGGACTTCGGGGTCGGCTTCGAAGGTGGCGCAATAGCGTTTATAATCTTCTTTGGTCAGGACCTGGATCTCCGCTCCCCCCCGCAAGGTAACGGGGCTGATCCCCAACTTCGCGGCCGCGCGGCCGTTCAGGTGGTACGCCGTAACCGTTAGGTCAAGCCCGTTGATCTTCAGGCGCTCCGCCCTGCCCGGCTGGGCAAAGATCGTGGAAAACAGCTCCGCCCCGCGCAAAGAGGCGACGTTGACCCGGCGTGTTTTTACAACTAAGCGCGCCACGATCCCGGTAATTTTTTGGCCGATTTTCATCATATGTTTATCGTCATTTTTCGCCAAATATTTCATGATATAATTGGTTCATGCTCAACCGCACCCCTCTTTACGAAAAGCATCTCGCTCTCGGCGCCAAAATGGTCCCTTTTGCCGGCTGGGAAATGCCGGTCCAGTACCCGGCCGGGATCATCGCCGAGCACCTCGCCGTCCGGTCGACCGCCGGCCTTTTTGACATCGGCCACATGGGGCTGGTCAAGGTTGAAGGGGACCAAGCCTTGCCGCTGCTCCAGCGGGCCATGACCAACGACGCCTCCCGCCTGGCGGAGAACCAATGCCAGTACACCGTCCTCTGCAACGAGGCCGGAGGGACGATCGACGATCTCTTCCTCTACCGCCTGCCGATGCTTTACCTGATCGTTGCCAACGCCGTTAACGCGGACCGGGTCCTGGCCCGGCTGAAAGAGCTTTCCGGCAACAAGCACGTTGCCTTTTACGACAATTACTGCATGCTTTCGGTCCAGGGCCCGCAGGCCGTTGCCGTGGCGAGCAAGGCCTTGGCTATTCCGCTCGCCGGCCTCAAACATAACCGTTCGCTCTGGTGGCGAGACATCATTCTGTCCCGGAGCGGCTACACCGGCGAGGACGGGATCGAACTGATCGCGCACAAGCAAGAAGTTCCCGGGCTCTGGGACAAGTTCATTAAGGCCGGGGTCCAGCCTTGCGGGCTGGGGGCGCGGGACACGCTGCGGCTCGAAGCCGGGCTACCCTTGTACGGCCACGAGTATGACGAAGAAACCTCTCCGCTCGACGCCGGTTACGCCTGGGCGGTCAAGTTCGACAAGGGAGATTTTATCGGCAAACAAGCCTTGTTAAAAGGCCCCAAAAAGAAGCTGGTCGGTATTGAAATGGCCGGCCGCACCATCCCCAGGCAAGGATACCCGGTCCTCGCGGCCCAGGGCGCGCGCCAGGTCGGCGTAGTGACCAGCGGCACCTTTTCGCCGACGCTGAAAAAGCCGGTCGCCCTCGCCTATTTAACGTCGGACGAAACGGCGGTTCTCGTCGATATCCGGGGGCAGATGGCGCCGGGGCGCGTCGTTGACAAAGCGTTCTATAAAAGAGTACAATAGTTCTGCCATGGACCTCAAAAAAGCCTACTACTTCATCATTTGCCTGGCCGCCCTTTTCTTCCTTTTTTGGGGGGCCGTTGACCTGACCGGCTCGGCGATCGGCCTGGTAGTTAACCGGGGAGCGGCCCCGGCCGCCGACCAGCTGGCCGGCCAACCGAGCGAGCAGTATCTCGAAGCATATTACCAGAAAAAAATGCTGGTCGACCGCCTGTGGGACGGGGTGGCGCGGGTCGCTTTTGCCGGCGCCGTTTTCCTGTACTGCCGCAAGCGGGCCGACGGATCGGAGAGCTAACATGGGAAATTATCCGGCTGACCTCAAATACAGCAAGGAGCATGAATGGGTCCGGGTGGCGGGGAACGTCGCGACCATCGGGATCTCCGATTACGCCCAGGATTCTCTCGGCGACGTCGTTTATGTCGAGATCCCGGCGCTTGGCAAGGAGTTCCAGGCCATGCAGGAGTTCGGTGTCGTCGAATCGGTCAAGTCGGTCTCCACTCTCTACTCTCCCGTTTCCGGCAAGGTCGTGGCGCGCAACGAAGGGCTGAACGATCATCCGGAAAAGGTCAACTCCTCTCCTTACGACGAAGGGTGGATCATGAAGCTGGAAATGTCCGCGCCGGCCGACCTGAACGCGCTGCTTCCCGCCGCTGATTACCAGAAACTGATCCAGAAGTGACGACCGATCTCTTTGCCGTTATCCCGGATAAAGTTCGGGTCAAGCAGCCCTTGTCCCTGCCCGCCCCTTTAAGCGAGCCGGACCTGCTGGCCGAGCTTGCCCGCCTGAGCGAAAAACAGCCGCGGGCCGAGCGGTTCCTCGGCGCCGGGTCTTACCGGCATTTTATTCCCAGCGCGCTAAAGCATCTTGTCGGCCGCGCCGAGTTCTCTACCGCCTACACCCCTTACCAGGCCGAGGCTAGCCAGGGGACGCTCCAGGCGATCTATGAATACCAGTCCCTGATCTGCGAGCTGACCGGGATGGAAGTCGCTAACGCCTCGATGTACGACGGGGCGACCGCCCTCGCCGAGGCCGCCTTTATGGCCTGCCGGATAACGGGCCGCAAAGAGATCGTCGTCTCCGCCGCGATCCATCCGAACTACCTGGAGGTTTTACGGACCTATTGTAATGCGGCCGATTTAAAGCTGACGGCCTTGCCCTTTGACCAAACAACAGGGTTAACCCCCAGCCCCCAGCCCCTGGCCCCCGGTGCCGCTTGCTTCGTTTTACAACAGCCAAATTTTTTCGGCAACATTGAAAACGTTTTCGGGCTGGCCGACAAGGTCCACGCCGCCGGCGCCCTCTTTATTGTCAGCGTCGACCCGATCTCGCTCGGCCTCCTCAAGCCGCCCGGCGCTTACGGCGCCGATATCGTGGTCGGCGAAGGGCAGGCGCTCGGCAACCCGCAGAGCTTCGGCGGGCCGGGGCTTGGCTTGTTCGCCGCTAAAAAAGAGTTCTTACGTCAGATGCCGGGCCGCTTGGCCGGCGCGGCCGTTGACAGCCAGGGTCGCCGCGGCTACGTTTTGACCATGGCGACTCGCGAACAGCACATTCGCCGCGAGCGCGCGACCTCCAACATCTGCAGCAATGAGGCGCTCTGCGCCCTCTCCGCCTGCGTCTATCTCTCGCTGCTGGGCGGCGGCGGGCTGCGCCGGGTCGCCGAGCTCTGCCTGCAAAAATCCACTTACCTGAAAAGGTTGTTGGGGGCTAAAGTGTTGTGGCCCGAGACGCCGAGCTTCAAGGAGTTCGTGGCCCGGTCCGGCGCCCCTTTCGGCTACGACGCCTCCGCCCTTATTTCCCAAACTTCTCCCTTGCGCTTGCTGTGCGTGACCGAACTGGTAAAAAAAGCGGCGCTGGATAAATTAGCGGCGGAGATCGGCGCGGCCTAGCGGCTTGTCCAGGACGAGCCCTTCCCCGCCGAGGACGACCTCTTTGTTCCCTTCGATCCGGACCCAGACCTTCTTGACGCCGGGGACTTCCGTCGCCGTGTAAACGATCTGGGCGATGATCCCTTCGATCCTGGCCGACCCGCCGCCGTAATCTTCGAGCTGCCGGTTAAAATCAACTATCGCCACTCCGTCCTTGACCCGGTGGTGCAGCACCCTGGTCCCGCCGGGGATCAGGGTCGTCAGCCCGCCGGCTTTTTCCGCTGCGGTCGGCCCGGCGAGCAGCGCGGCGATTGCCCGCCCCAGCCGATCGTCGTTTTTCGCCAGCGGCCGCTCCGCGGCGGCCAGCCGGTCTCCTTTGGTTAAATAGATCGTGACCGTCGGCTGTTTGGGCTGGGGCGCGCTGGAACAGTAGTAGAGCGCGGCGAGGATGATCGTCGCGAAAACAAACGACGCCAGGAGCAGGCTAAGCGGGATTTTTTTCGGGCGTTTTCTGGCCATCGCGAAAAAAGTCTACCACAATTAAAAAGTAAATGCTATAATCTCGAAAACTCGAAGGAGATAATATCATGAAAAAATATTGGGTCGTTATTCTGGCCGTGGCCGCCGTCGCCGTTATCGGCTCGTTGTACCTGGCCCTGCGGCCTTCCGCCCCGCCGCCGGCCGTCAAGCTTGCCGGCGCCACGCCGGAGGCGACCGCCGTCAAAGCGGTCGTTCTCCCCAAAGTCGTTACCTTGTACCAAAAAGGGGAAAGCGAGTCGGACCTGGCGGTTTTCGTCTCCCGGGAGCTTGCCCGGGAATGGCGCGGCCGCGCGTCGTTCCGCCTGATCAATGTTGAGGACGAGCCGCAGCTGGCGGAATTTTATGGGGTGAGCGAGATCCCCTCGGTTATTATTTTAACGCCCGCCGGCGCGATCCAGGCAAAACACGAAGGCTATTGGGATAAATCGGCGATCCTGGCCGTTCTCAAGAAACTCGCCGCCAACTAGCTCTTTCTTTTTCTGGTCCGCTTGATCGGGAGCTTGGCGCGCTCTTCCTTGATCTTTTCCAGGAGCTCTTCCTTGCGCTCTTCTTCTTTCTTGACCGCTTCCTCGAGCGCTTCGGCCGCTTCTTCTTCGTTCACGACGCGGGCCAGGTCGACGATCCGGTCGCCGTCGTCCACCCGCTGGATCCGCACGCCCTTAGCGTAGCGCCCCTGGGCGGTGATGCCGGAGGCCTTCTGCCGGCTCATGGTCCCGTTCGCCGTCACGAACAGCAGCTCGTCTTTCGGCTGGATGATCTTCATCTGCGAGACCGTGTCCTTGTCGCGCAGCTTGATGGCGATGTGCCCCTTGCCGCCGCGGTTCTGGGCGGAGAACTCGCCCATCTTCATCCGCTTGCCGAAACCGTTGTCCGAGATGACCAGCAGGTCGCCGCCGTCGTTGATAATGTCCATGGAAACGACCTTGTCTTTGTCTTTTAAGCGGATCCCGCGCACGCCCGAGGCCGCCCGGCCCATCGGCCTAACGGTCTTTTCCGAGAAGCGGATCATCAGGCCGCTGGCCGCGCCGAGAATAACTTCTCTCTTGCCGTCGGTCTCGGAGACCCAGCGGAGCTCGTCCTTGTCCTTGAGCTTGATCGCAATGATCCCGTTCCGGCGGATATTGGCAAAGTCCTCCAGCGGGACCTTTTTGACCATGCCGTTCCGGGTGCACATCATCAGGAACGTCTTCTTTTCAAAATTGTCGACGGGCACGGCGGCCGTGACCGTCTCCCCCTGGCCAACTTGCAGGACCTGGGCGATCGCCTGGCCTTTGCCGGCCCGGCTCGCTTCCGGCAGGTCGTAGACCTTGAGCTTGAACACCCGGCCCATGTTCGTGAAGAAAACGACGAAGGCGTGGGTCGACGCCGTAAAGATGTTCTCGATCTGGTCCTCTTCCCGCGTCGTCATCCCGGACACCCCTCGCCCGCCGCGCAGCTGCGACTTGAACGAGGAGACCGGCACCCGCTTGACGTAGCCGTCGCGGGTGATCAGCACGGCGACCTCCATGACCGGGATCAACTGTTCGATGTCGATCTCTTCGGCCGCGGCGGCGATGTCGGTCCGCCGCTTGTCGCCGTATTTCTCCCGGACGTCGACGAGCTCTTTCTTCACGATCCCCATCAGCTTTTTCTTGCTGGCCAGGATCTCCTTCAGCTCGCCGATCAGTTTCTTGAGCGCCTTCAGCTCTTCTTCGATCTTCAGCCGCTCCAGGGCGGTTAACCGCTGCAGTTTCAGGTCAAGGATCGCCTGCGCCTGGACCTTGCTCAGGTCGAACTTCTTCATCAACCCTTCGCGCGCGTCCTCGACGTTCTTGGCCTTCTTGATCAGGTTAACGACCGCGTCGATATTGGAGACGCAAATGACCAGGCCTTCTAAAATATGGGCCTGCTCTTCGGCCCGGCGCAGGTCGTACTTGGTCCGGCGGGTGACGACCTCTTCGCGGTGCTTGATGAACTCGGCCATCATCTCCTTCAGGTTAAGCAGCCTGGGTTGGCCGTCGACCAGCGCGACCATGTTGACGCCAAAGGTCGTTTGCAGGTTGCAATGCTTGAATAGCTGGTTCAGCACGACCTCGCGGCTGGCGTCGCGCTTCAGCTCGATGTAAATGCGCATTCCGTCGCGGTCCGATTCGTCGCGCAGGTCGGAGATCCCCTGGATCTTTTTATCCTTGACCAGCTCGGCGACCTGCTCGATCATCTCCGCCTTGTTGACCATGTACGGGATCTCGGTGACGATGATCGCTTCCTTGCCCGCCTTGGCCCGCTCCACGTCGTAGCGGGCGCGCAGCGTCAGCAGGCCGCGGCCGGTCGTGTAGGCGTCCTTGATCCCCTGTTTGCCGCAGATCAAGCCGCCGGTCGGGAAGTCCGGCCCTTTAACGACCTGCATCAGCGACTCGATCGTCGTTTCCGGGGCGTCGATCAACATCACCAGCCCGTCGACGATCTCCCCCAGGTTGTTCGGCGGGATATTGGTCGCCATGCCGACGGCGATCCCGGACGAGCCGTTGATCAATAAGTTTGGCAGTTTGGACGGCATGACGAGCGGCTCTTGCAGCGACTCGTCGAAGTTCGGCCCGAAGTTGACCGTCTCTTTTTCGATGTCCGCCAGCATTTCGACGGCAAACTTAGAGAGCCGGGCTTCGGTGTAGCGCATCGCCGCCGGCGAATCGCCGTCGACGCTGCCCATGTTGCCCTGGCCGTCGACCATCATGTAGCGGAGCGAGAAATCCTGGGCCATGCGGACCATGGCGTCGTAAACGGCCGTGTCGCCGTGCGGGTGGTATTTACCTAAGACTTCACCGACGACCCTGGCGGATTTTTTGTACGGCTTGCCCGGCTGCAGGCCCAGCTCGTCCATGGCGAACAAGATGCGGCGGTGGACCGGCTTGAACCCGTCGCGGACGTCCGGCAGCGCGCGGCCGACAATGACCGACATCGCGTAGTCAATGTACGACGACTTCATCTCGTGTTCGATCGTGGTCGGCAGCAGCCCGGCCTCCAGCTTTGCCGGCGCCTGTTCCGCCGGCCCTTCTTTCATTTTCCTTTTTTTAAGCGCCATTATACGTCCAACCTCTTTACTAATTTAGCGTTCTGCTCGATGAACTCGCGGCGCGGCTCGACTTCCGACCCCATCAGGATGGTAAAGATCTCGTCGGCGGTCTCCGCGTCCTCCAATTGGACCTGCAGCATCGTTCTGGTTTCCGGGTTCAGGGTCGTCTCCCACAGCTGTTCGGCGTTCATTTCGCCCAAGCCTTTGTAGCGCTGCAGGCTGATCCCTTCCTTGCCGATCTCCTTCAGTTTCTTTTCCAGCTCCGCGTCGGAGTGCAGCCAGTGCTGGGCCTTGTTCTTTTTTAGCAGGTAAAGCGGCGGCTGGGCGATATAAAGGTGGCCGTTCTCGACCAGCTCGCGGGCATACCGGTAAAAGAAGGTCAGGATCAGCGTCCGGATGTGCGCGCCGTCAACGTCGGCGTCGCAAAGCAGGATGATCTTGTGGTAGCGGAGCCGCTTATGCAGCTCTTCCGGCGTCAGCTCCACTTCGGCGTCGCCGTTGCCGTCGCCCTTGAGCGCGGTCACGACGCCCGGGCCGATCGCGGTGATCAGCGTCCGGATCTCGTTGTTGGCCAGGATCTTGTCCAGGCGGGCCTTTTCCACGTTCAGGATCTTGCCGCGCAGCGGCAGGATCGCCTGGAACCGCCGGTCCCGCCCCTGCTTGGCCGAGCCGCCGGCGCTGTCGCCCTCAACGATGAAGATCTCGCATTTGGACGGGTCCGACTCCGAGCAGTCCGCCAGCTTGCCCGGGAGAGTGGCCGTGTCCAGGGCCGATTTCTTCCTCTCCAGCTCCTGGGCCTTGCGCGCCGCCGCCCGGACCCGGTATGCCAGGAGGGATTTTTCAATTATCGCCCTGGCCGCCGCCGGGTTTTTATCCAAATAGGCGCCCAAGCCGTCGATCGTGATCGAATCGACCAGCCCCTTAATTTCGCTGTTCCCCAGCTTGGTCTTGGTTTGTCCTTCGAATTGCGGGTTCGCGATGCGGAGGTTAATGACGCAGGTTAGCCCCTCGCGGACGTCCTCTCCCGCCAGCGCTTCGTTTTCCTTGAGCAAGTTATTCTTCTTCGCAAAATTGTTGATCGCCTTGGTCAGCCCCGACTTGAAGCCCACCAGGTGGGTCCCGCCCTCCCTGGTCCGGATGCAGTTGACGTAAGAAAAAATGTTCTCGTCGTAATATTCCTTGCAGTGCTGCATGGCGATCTCGACGTAAGTGTTGTCCTTGTCGGTAGCAAAAAGCACCGGCGGCGCGTACATCGCTTCTTTGCCCTTGTTCAGGTGCTTCACGAACTCGATCAGCCCGCCTTCGTAGTGGAATGTCTCCGGTTCTTTTTTGCCCCGCTCGTCGGCCAGGATGATCTTTAATCCTTTATTAAGGAACGCCACTTCCTGCAGCCGGTGTTTGACCGTTTCATATTCAAAAATAATGTCGTCGAATATTTTCTTGTCCGGCATGAAGGTGATGACCGTCCCCGTTCGCTCTTTGTCCTTGGCCGAGCCGATCTTCTCTTTTTTCGGTTCGCCGACGTCAAAGTGCTGGTTGTAGACCTTCCCTTCGCGGTAGATCTCCACGTCCATCCATTCCGACAGCGCGTTGACGACCGAGACGCCGACGCCGTGCAGGCCGCCGGACACCTTATAGACCGAGTCGCCGAACTTGCCGCCGGCGTGCAGCGTGGTCAAGACGACTTCCGCCGCCGGCCGCTTCGTTTCCGGGTGGATATCAAAAGGTATGCCGCGGCCGTTGTCGTCCACCGACACGGAATTGTCTTTATGGATCGTCACTTCGATCGTATCGCAGTGCCCCGCCAGCGCCTCATCAACGCTGTTATCCACGACCTCGTAGATCATGTGGTGGAGGCCTGGTTTTCCGGTCGAACCGATGTACATGCCCGGCCGCATCCGGACCGCGTCTATCCCGCCCAGGATCTTAATGCTGGATGCGTCGTAACCTGACGGATCCTTGGTTTTTGCCGCCTTTGCCATTAAGCTACCTCCATCGTCTTGAAGCGAATGTCGGAAATGACGTCCCGGCCCGCCTTCTCGTTGAATTTTTTAATGATCTGGGTTTTCAGGAACGATAATTCCTGCGCCCAGACCGGCGTTTTGGTGTAGATGTGGAGCGTCCGGTCGCGGATCTTGACCGGCTCGGTGTTGCGGGCGACCCGTTCGTCCACGACCATCGCCCAGAGGTCCAGTAGCCGGCAGTTGCGGACTAACCCGCCGATGTTCCCGTCTATCTGCAGGAAAATCTCCCCAATCTTCTGCGTCACTAGGCGGCCTCTTGCGTCCTGATCGGCATTACTATGTAAAGATAATCGGGGCCTTCCGCCGGCTTGATAACGCCCGGGCTCAGCCCTTCGCCTAATTCCAGCACGATCTGCTCTTCTTCGATGGTGTTAAGGACGTCGGTGATCAGGCGGATATTGAAAGAGACCCGCGCCTTTTCCGCCCCCTTAACTTCGGCGTTCAACACTTCGGTCACGCTCCCCAGGTCCGGGGTATTCGCGGTAACATAGAGCTTTCCGCTCCGCAATTCGAAGGCCGTGACGTTGGCCGATCCGGAAGCGATGACCGCCGCCCGCTCCGCCGCCTTCAGCAGCTCCCGGGTGTTCAGGTGCAGCTTGGTCGCGCTCTTTTTGGGGATCACTTGCCGGTAATCCGGGAATTGCCCCTGGATCAGGCGGGAAACCAGGTAAGTGTCTTCGTATTTAAAACTGATCTGTTCGCCGGAGACGTTGATCTTGACCTCTCCCTTGTCTTTTCCTTCCAGGATCTTGGCTAGTTCCTGCAGCGCCCGGGCGGGAATGATCACGCTGATGCCCGGATCGCCCTTTAGCTCGATCTTTTCGCCCCGCTTGGCCAGGCGATAGCCGTCCGTCGCGATCATGCGGAGATTGGAAGCATCCCCGGCCTGGCTGCTTTTCCCCGCCTCCAGCAATGCTCCGGTCAAAACGTATTTTTCTTCGCTGCTCGAAGCGGAAAAGATCGTTTGTTTGATTACGCTGACCAAGGTCTCTGGCTCAACACTGAAGGCTTTGCCCTCTTTGACTTTCGGTAAAGCGGGGAATTCGTCCGCCGGCAGCGCGTGCAGGTTCACGTGCGATTGGTCGTAGTTGATCCTGATCGTTCCGTTCTCGCCCAGCTTGAAGCTGATCTTTGTTTCCGGCAAGCGGGAGACGATTTCGCTCAGTTTTTTGGCCGGCAATAATGCGGAACCTTCTTTCGTGACGTTCGCCTTGATCCCCAATTCCATGCCGATCTCTAAATTGTTCGCGGAGATCTTTATGCCGCTCTTTTGGGCTTCAAAAAGAACGTTGCCGATGATCGGCAGCGTGCTGCGGGTGGCCACGATCTTTTCGACCGTGGAAACTCCGGCTTGCAAATCTTTCTTTTCACAAGAAAATTCCATAACTCCCCCTTTCTGGGCTTGTCCACCTTATCCAAGGCTCTATGTATTATAGTATAAATAATACAGTAGTAAAAGAGCCTGTTGATATGTGAATAAGTCGATTAATCTCCCCTTTGGCGGGAAAAGAAATGAGACTTAATCCACAACTGTTTAAAGAACCGGTGCAAAACTCCCCGGGCCGGACTAATGCACAGCCGAGGGTGTGTACTTCCTGACCAGCGCGCCGATGCTCCGGATCGAGTCGGCCAGGTCGCTGTCTTTTTTCTGTTTGGTCTTGATCTTGGCGCAGGCATGGAGGACCGTCGTGTGGTCGCGGCCCCCGAATTCGTCGCCGATCTTCGGCAGCGAGGCCCCGGTCAGCTCGCGGGCCAGGAACATGGCGACCTGCCGGGCGGTAGCGATCTTTTCGGTCCGCACTTTGGCGGACAGGTCCTCGATCCGGAGGTTGAAATGCTCGGCGGTGATCTTCTTGATCAGGTCGATGGAGATGTTCAGCGCCTCTTTTTCCGGCGTGGACACGTCCTTGAGCACCTGGTCCACCAGGGCGATGTCGATCGCCCGGTTGGTCAAAGAGGCAAAGGCCACGACCCTGATCAGCGCCCCCTCCAATTTGCGGATATTGGAGATGATCCGGCTGGCGATAACGGCCAAAAGGTCGTCGGAAACGACGATGCCGCTGATCTCGGCCTTCTTTTTTAAAATTGCCATCCTGGTCTCGAAGTCCGGCGGCTGGATATCGGCGGTCAGGCCCCATTCGAAGCGGGAACGCAGCCGGTCTTCCAGCGTGGTCATTTCCTTCGGCGGCCGGTCCGAGCTTAGGACGATCTGCTTGTGCGATTCGTATAAAGTGTTGAAAGTGTGGAAGAACTCTTCCTGGGTCCGCTCCTTGCCGGCGATGAATTGGACGTCGTCGACCATCAGGATGTCGATATTGCGGTATTTGTTCCGGAACTGCAGGGCGCGGTCGTCGCGGATCGAGTTGATCAGCTCGTTGGTGAACATCTCCGAGGTGGTATAAAGGATCTTGGCGCGCGGATTTTTCAGCAGCACGCGGTGGCCGATCGCCTGCATCAGGTGGGTTTTGCCGAGCCCCACCCCGCCGTAAAGGAAAAAGGGATTGTAGGCCGTCGCGGGGCTTTCGGCGACCGCCAGGGCGGCGGCGTGGGCGAAGCGGTTGCCGTGACCGACGACAAAAGTGTCGAAGGTGTAACGGTAGTTCAAATGCTGGTTGAGCGGCGGCTGCGCCTTGACCGGCTCGATCGAGGTCGCCTCAAAAAGCGGCGTGGAAAACAGCGACTCGGGGCCGACCACGAAAGAAACGCTTTTTAAGCCGGGCAGATGGGCCGCCAGCTCCTGCTCCAGGAGCGTCACGCAATATTTCGAAAGCCATTCTTTGACCACGTGGTTGGGCACGGCGGCTTCGAACACGCCATTATTAAAGGAGACCGGCTTGGTCGAAGAGATAAGCGCCTCATAAATAGGCCGGTTAAGACTTTTTTCCAATAACGGGAGTACGTCGTTCCAGATCGTGTTAATATCGACGATAGCCATGGCCAGAAAAACATTGTAGCACGGCCGCCGCGCATTAACAAGAAGGTTGACACGGCCCGGGGCAAAAAGTATAATTGACCCATGTCAACGAAAAGAACGTATCAGCCGCACAAGAAGAGCAGAAAAACAACGCACGGGTTCCTGGTCAAGATGAGGACCAGGGGCGGCCGCCGGGTGTTGTCCAGTCGCCGGAAAAAGGGCAGGAAGCGGATTGCTCCCTAAGGACCAGCGGATCGTCAGGGGCGATGAGATCAAGCAGACGGTAAGGAACAAGCAGTTTCACTTTGCCTCTCCCCTACTCTATTTTTCTGGTAGATATAGTAAAAACGACAAACGGGTCGTGGTCATTTGTAGCGGTAAAGTCGGCAACGCGGTGACGAGGAACCGCATTAAGCGGCAGATCGTCGGAGCTTATGGCAATATTAGGCATAATATCGCCAAAAACATTGATATGGCCATCATGCCGCAAAAGAGCGCGGCGACAAATGAATATCAGGGCGCGCTGGAGCAGGGTTTGAAGCAGGCAAAATTATGGCAAGAATAGTGATATATTTGCTGACATTATACCAAAAATATATCGCTCCCTACCTGGGCCAGCGCTGCCGTTACTATCCAACCTGTTCTGATTACACAAAGGAGGCGGTAGGCAGCCACGGGGCACTGGTTGGTTCATTATTAGGCATAAAAAGGCTAATAAAATGCAACCAGTTTTTCCCGGGTGGATTCGACCCGGTCCCTGCGGCTGTTTCACGTGAAACAAAATGGAACAATTAACTAATATTATGCTCGAGGTGCTCAAGTTCTTCTATGTAATAGGCGGGCACAACTACGGCCTAGCAATTATTTGGCTGACGATAGCGGTAAATATCGCGCTGTACCCGTTAACTTTGTCGTCGATCCAGCAAATGTCGGCCATGCAGCGGTTGCAGCCCAGGATCAATGAAATCCAAAAGAAGTATAAAGACGATCCAAAAGAGCTGCAGAAAGAGATGATGGCCGCCTATAAAACCGAGGGGGTTAACCCGCTGGGGGGCTGTTTGCCGGTATTATTGAAGATTCCCTTCTTTTTGGCCTTATTTTGGGCCCTGCAAAGCAAGGAGTTTGTCGCGCTTGCCGGCCAAAATGCGTCATTTATCCCGGGCTGGATCAATAATATCACCGCACATGACCCGTATTTCGTTTTGCCCATACTAATTGGGGTAACGACCTGGCTTTCCCAGAAATCCATGCCGCAAACGACCGGGCAAAGCCAGGCGATGATGGCATTTATGCCTTTATTTATCACTTTTATAAGCTATAATTTTGCCGCCGGGGTGCAAATATACTGGATCATCTCCAATTTAATGGGGTGGGCCCAGCAAACGTATATTATGACCTGGCGAGTAAGGGGGAGGAAAGTATCATGAAAACGATCAAAATGAAGGGGAAAACGGCCAACGAAGCAATTGAAGCGGCGGCCGCCGTGCTTGGCTGTGAAAAGGACAAATTGAAAATTAAAGTAATTAATGAAGGAAAACCGGCGATGATGGGGATAATCGGCGGGGAAGAGGCGGAAATCGAGGCGACGCTGCTGGCTGGCGGGGGAGAAGAGGCAAGAGAAATTTTGCAGAACATACTAGATAAAATGGGGATGTTGGCGGTTGCGGAGATCGTTTCGTCAAGTGCCGAGGAGGTCTCCATGGCGGTCAAAGGCGAGGATATGGGCAGAATTATCGGGAAAGAAGGGGCAATGCTCAAGGCGCTGGAGACAGTAGTTGGGGCCATGACTGGTAAGGCGGTTGGCGAACGCATCAGAGTAAGGATAGACGCCGGCGGCTATCGGGAGAAGCGGGTCAAGGTGCTGGAGCGGCTCGCGGCGGATATTGCCGAAGAGGTCGCCAGCACAGGGCAAGAAAAGGTGCTGCCATATATGGAACCGGCCGACAGAAGGGCGATCCACCTTTATTTGGCGAGCAACGAAAGGGTAACCAGCTATAGCAAGGGCGAGGGGAAGGACCGGCGAATGGTGATAGCCCCCAAGCAATAGGGGCTGTTTCACGTGAAACATTCCCTTGATGATACCATTGCCGCGATCGCTACGCCGCTAGGGCAGGCCGGGCTCGGAGTTATAAGGATATCCGGTAAGCGAGCACTGCCAATTCTTCGCAAGATCACCTCATTTAAAGGGAAAATCCCTTCACACAAGCTTAGGTTGGCCTGGATAAAGCAGGACGGCGTCAAGTTTGACCAGGCAATGACGGCTTATATGAAGGCGCCGCAGAGCTATACGGGCGAAGATGTCGTGGAAATAAGCTGTCACGGTTCGCCGGTGGTACTAAAGAAGGCCTTGTCGGCGATCATTGCTAGCGGAGCAAGGCTGGCTGAGCCCGGCGAGTTTACCAAGAGGGCTTTCTTGGGGGGGAAGATCGACCTTACGCAGGCGGAGGCGGTGATCGACCTGATCCAGTCGGGGGCGGAGGCGGCGATAATTAATGCCAACAAACAAATGGCAGGGACGGTGGGGGACGAGGTGCGGGGGGTAAGGCGGGCTTTGCTTGGTGCGTTGGGGGAGACCGAGGCGGCAATTGACTTCCCGGACGACATCATGTTTAAAAAGAAGGAGATAAAGCGGCAGATCGAAAAACAGATCAAAAGAATCGGCGCCGCCCTGGCCGGGGCCGAAGAAGGGCGGATGATCAGAGAGGGAGCCAGGGTGGTGATCGCGGGGAGGCCGAACGTAGGCAAATCAAGCCTGCTGAACGCGTTGATAATGAGCGAGAGGGCCATTGTAAGCAAGGAGCCCGGCACGACCAGGGACACCATAGAAGAGATGATCAGCCTGGGGGGAATGCCGGTTGTTTTAATTGACACGGCGGGGTTGCGGGGCGGCCGGGGAGAGGCCGAATTGGCCGGGGTCCGGAGAGCGGAAAACGAGCTAAAAAATGCCGACCTGGCCTTGGTGGTTTTCGACCTTACCAGGGGGCTCGGGTCCAGAGAAAAGGCGCTGATCGCCGGGCTTAAAAAGAGGCGGTTTTTGCTGGTAGGGAATAAGGCGGACCTCCCGAGAAAGGAACAAGTGAACAGTATTTATCCACACCATACAACATCGGCCAAAAACGGAAAAGGGGTAGGCCGGCTAAAAGAGGCGATCAAAAGAAAGTTGTTAACAAGGTCATTGGTCAGGCAGGGGCCAATTTCACTGATCAACGAAAGGCACCGGGAGTGCTTGACAAAGGCCAGGGAATCGCTTATAAGAGGGCTGGCGGCCCTTAATAGAGAGGATTGCGGCGAACTGGTGGCCGAAGACTTGAAAAAGGCAATTATCGCGCTGGGAGAGATTGGCGGAGAAGATGTTTCGGCAGAAGTGATCGGCGGGATCTTTTCACGATTCTGTGTGGGTAAGTAGCGGAGGGGGCCTTAGGGCCGACCCTGTGGAAAAGGAGTGTGGATAACTTATGGGGATAATTATTGATGGAAAAGCACTGGCAAAAAAGATCAGAGAAGGGGTGGCCGTCCAAATAGCGGAGCGGGTCGCGCGGGGAGAGAAGCGGCCGCGGCTGGTAGTGATCCTGGTGGGGGAAGATCCGGCATCACAAACCTATGTCAGAAATAAGGAAAGGGCCTGTCAGGAAGTGGCGATGGAATCGGAAGTAAAAAGGCTGCCGGCGGAGACCAGCCAAGAGGAGATAATCAAGATCATCAGGCAGCTAAACAATGACCCAAAAGTAGATGGGTTGTTAGTCCAACTCCCGCTGCCAAAAGGGCTCAACGAGATCGAGATCCTGGGAGAGATCGACCCGGCAAAAGATGCCGATGGGATCCACCCGCTGAACATGGGAAAGTTGCTGCGCGGCGAAGAAGCCAAGCTTCTCCCTTGCACCCCCCGGGGAGTAATGGAAATGCTGTTATCCACAGGGGTGGAAATTAAGGGGAAAGAGGCGGTCGTGGTTGGCCGGAGCAACATCGTAGGGAAGCCGATCGCGATCATGTTACTGGCCAAGCACGCAACCGTTACTATCTGCCACTCCCGGACCAAGGCCCTTGGCGGGGTAGTTGGCAGGGGAGATATTTTGATCGCTGCCGTTGGCGTTCCCGAACTCATTAAGGGGGCGATGGTTAAAAAAGGCGCGGTTGTCATTGACGTTGGAATGAACCGGGTAGGGGAGAAGTGGGTAGGGGATGTCGAGTTTGAAAAAGCCAAGGAAAGGGCAAGCTACATTTCTCCGGTTCCGGGAGGGGTTGGCCCAATGACCATTGCCATGCTTTTACAGAACACGCTTAAGGCGGCCGAGGGGAAGAAAGGCTAAAGCGCTACGGCCGGGAAAAGAGCCGCAGGATGTCGTTGAAAGAGACCAACGCCATTAACGCCAGCAACGCAATGAAGCCCCACTGGTTGATATTCATTTCCAGCTTCTGATCGACCGGCTTTCTGCGCAACCACTCCAGCAGGATAAAGATAAGCCGGCCGCCATCCAGAGCCGGGATCGGGAGCAGGTTGAGGACCCCAACGTTGACGCTGATGAAAGCGGTAAAGTAGGTCAGGGAAACTACCCCGGACTCGGCATAGCGGCCGGTGATCTGGGCAATGCCGATCGGGCCGGCAAGGTCACGGATCGACACCGCCCCCAGGAGCAGTTGCCAAACAATTGCCAGGGTCATCACGATCATCCCGCCGGTTTGAGTAAGCCCATGGTAGATCGCCAGGAACGGATTGACCCGCTCATAGATCGGCTTGGGCGAAAACCCGAGCAGGGAGAGTTTGAGTTTAGGGTTGTATTTTGGCGCGGCAGAAAGGGTAAGGTTCTTGCCCCCCCTTTGGACAACAAGGGCCAGAGCGCCCCCCTTGCTTTGGTGGATAAAGTCGATCGCCTTTTCCATCTCTCGATACTCCCGGCCGTTGATCGAAACGAGGCGATCGCCGGGCCGCAGGCCGGCAAGTTCCGCGGGCGAATTTTTGGTCACAGAGCCGACTTCGGTAGAAACGCCGGCCGGAACGCCGGCACAAAGAAAGAGCAGTGACAGGATAACGAAAGCGGCCGCCAGGTTCATGGCCGGGCCGGCAAAGATCGCCATAAATTTTTGGCCGACGTTTTTGGCCTGGTACCTTTCGGCCGGGGGGGTGTCAAGGTCTTCCTTGTCTTCCCCTTCGCCGGCGATCCGGACAAAGGCCAGGATGGGGATCAGGTTCAGGGAAAAAACGGTGCCGCCTTTTTCCCTGGCAAAAAGCCGCGGGCCAAAACCAAAGCCAAATTCAATGACCCGGATCCCAGCCCGTTTGGCCCAGATAAAATGCCCAAGCTCATGGACCAGGGCAATGAAAGTGAAGACAACCAAAAAAGCCACGATGTTAAGAAGCATGTTTGATGACCTCCTCCGTCAGCTCCAGGACGCGAATAAAATCGCCGCCGGAAACCAGGGGCGGGCGGACGGACTTGATCGCTGTAATAAAATCTTTTTGTTCCTCGGTCAGCTGGTCAACGGACTTTACCGGAACGGTGCTGGGTGTTGGGGAGGAAAAATCGCGGATATAAACTTTCTTTTCCAACAGGTCGGCTTCGTAAAGCGCGCGATCGGTCGTAACCGTTATTTTCCTTGATTTAGAGCCAAAAACACGAGAGGCCTCGATCCTGGTAATGGTCCCGGTCTTGTGCGTAAAAGTGGTGACCAGCCGGTCAAACCGCTTGGTCCGGATCTTTTCCCCCTTGGCCTTGATATCGATGATCTCCTCGGGGAAGATCTGCAAGGCAAGGTCGAGATCATGGATCATCATATCAAAAACCACATCGGTGTCAGTGATCCTTTCCGGAAAGGCGCTTAGCCGCTTAATGTCAATGCCGATGATCTTTTCCCCCTTGATCTCTTTCAACAACTTTTGGAAGGCGGGGTTAAAACGCTCGACCATGCCAACGGCCAGGACCAACTGTTTTTCCGCGGCCTGGGAAGCCAGGGTCCGGGCAAGGCTGGAGGCGCCGGTCAGCGGTTTTTCCACCAGCAGATGTTTGCCGGCCGCCAGGCAGGTTTGGGCAACCTCAAAATGAGTGCTGGTCGGGGTGACCACGACCGCCGCCTCAACTTCCGGGAGAAGCTGCAGGTAATCGGAAAACCAGGGGACGTCAAGATGCTTGCCGGATTCTTCGGCCAGGGAAGGATTGGCATCGGCGACCCCAACCAAGCGAACGCCGGGGAGATCGGCGGCGACCCGGGCGTGGTTTTTCCCCATGGAGCCGACGCCGATGATGCCGATTTTCAGCCCGCCGCCGCGCCTCATCTTTTAAAGAATTCTTTGACTGCCTGGGCAACAGTCTCGATCTCGGCCCCGGAGAGCTCGGGGAAGATCGGGAGGGAGAGGACCTCGGTCTGGGCAAGCTCGCTGGCCGGGAAATCGCCTGCCTTATGACCAAGCGTAGCGAACGCTTTTTGCTGGTGCAGGGAAAGGGGGTAGTAAACCATAGCCGGAACCCCTTTGGTCTTGAGGTGTTCAAATAAAGCGTCGCGACCAGTCGCGCGGACAGTGAACTGGTTGAACGTATGCCGGCCTTCCGGCAGCTCAAAAGGCAGCCGGAGGTCGGCCAACCCGAGAAATTGCTGGCGGTATAAGCTGGCGTTGTGGCGGCGCGCCTTGATCAGGGCCTCAATATTTCTTAATTTAACGCGCAAAATAGTGGCCTGCAGTTCATCGAGGCGGCTATTATAACCAATAATGTCATAATGGTAAGTCTTACGGCTCCCATGGCCGCGCAAAACCTTTAATTCCTCGAAGATCGCCTGATCGTTGGTCGTGACCATGCCGCCGTCGCCAAAACAACCGACATTCTTGGTCGGGAAGAAGGAAAAGCAGCCGGCCGCGCCAAAAGAGCCGACTTGTTGCCCGTTAAAGGTCGCCCCCATTGCCTGGGCGCAGTCCTCGATAACCGCCAAATTATGCTTTTTAGCGATCGCCATGACCCGATCCATCTGGCAAGCCTGTCCATAAAGGTGGACGGGGAGGATCGCTTTGGTGCGACTCGAGACTCGCGACTCGAGGCTCGCGACATCAAGATTAAAGGTATTTGGCTCTATATCAACGAAAACAGGAGTAGCGCCGCAATAGGCGATCGCTTCGGCCGTAGCGACAAAAGTGAAAGGGGTGGTAATAACTTCATCGCCGGGCTTAATGCCGGCAGCGCGGAGGGCAAGGTGCAGGGCATCCGTGCCGGAGGCGACCCCAACCGCGTATTTAACGCCAACATAGGCGGCGACCTCTTTTTCCAGGGCGGCGACGTTTTCCCCCAGGATATAGCGGCCGGAAGCGATAACGGCCGAGATGGCGCCGTCAAGTTCGGCTTTTTGCGAATTGTTTTGCCGGGAAATATCGAAAAAAGGGACTCCCATTAGGAAAGATTATATCATCAAAACGAAAAGAAGAAAAGTTACTTGGGGAGAGAAGCGAGAAACTGCTCCAGCGCCGAGCCGAATTCGGGATAAGTACGAAAACGGCCATCGGGCGCCGGGGCCATGGCGCGAAAAACTATCTGCCAGAGATCGCCGGGGACATCGGCCGGCTTGTTGGCGTACAGCGCGGCGATGGTCGGCGCGGGATTAGAAGCGAAGGCGGCAAAACGGGTCGACCAATGGGCGGCGCGCAAGATCTCGTAGATCCGGCTCAGGGCGGCCTCATCGGTCGTGATCGGCAGGCGGAATTTTCGGGGGCCGTCGTCAAAGCGTTCCGAAATATTACCGTTAGCGTCGATATAGCCGGCGGAAGACAGTGATTGCCAGACCAAATTAGCGTTGGCGCCGAACTCCTGGAAGGAAGCGGGCGAAACGCGGCTGGTAACCAGGTCAAAAGCTTCGCGACCGACCAGCAGGTAATAGAGCACAGCGCCGAGAGAGAAAATATCGGAGCGCTGGTCGGCGATCGACGCGCCGTACAAAATAGTTTCCGGGGCGGAATAGTTCGGCGTCCCAAAATACTGGCCGGTGGCGGTTAACTTCAAGTCGGGGAGGCGCAGGATGCCAAGATCGATCAAGATAACGCGCTTGATCGATCCCGCCTCGGAACAGAACATGATATTCCCCGGCTTAATATCGCGATGGGCGAACTTCGCGTAGTTGCCGGGCGAAGCGGAAACGCGGGCGAGCAGGTCGAGCGCCCCCAGGACGCGGCCGATAATTTTCGCGGACAAGACGGGAATAACGCGGCCCCATTCGACCATCGCTTTGTCCAGGTCCTGGGCGTTGGGTAAAAGTTCCATAACGTAGAAATCGGGCGGGGTGGAGGGGTCGTGATCGATAAGCTTGACGAACCGGGGATCGTTATTGCGGGAAAGCGAACGGAGCGCGTCGATCTCGCGTAAATACCGGATCGAAAGATCGGCCTGCGTCTCCACGGGAAAAGACGCCAAATTAAAGATCTGCTTTAAAAGATGGGAACGGCCGGCGTTATCCTCGACAAGGAACAGCCGGGACATCCCGCCTTCGGCAAATAAACGTTTGACCAGATAGCTGCCGGCGGCCCCTTTCACGACGGAGCCGACGGTAATGGGCGGACGCGGGGCCAAGCGCTCCGCGCCGTTAGTTTTTGGTACAACCGGCGGCAAGCCGCCGACTTTAGCGGACATAGTTCACCACGAATGATTATCGTAATAAAACGGGGGAAATTTCAGGCGATGATCAGTCGGTAAGGGGCGGCAAGCGCTTAATGGCGGACTGGCCGAGCGGAGTATTATAGATCATCATCACGATCTCCGCCCGGGTGATGGGTTGATTGGGGCGGGAGACGGGGTCGGTGAAATCAAGTTGGGCCGCGGCTTCCGCGCGAGTGACCAATTTGTTGGGATTATCGACGGCCGGCGCTTCAATGTGCTTGGCGGCGGACAGGATCGCCGCAAACTCGGAGCGGGAAACCTTCCGGTTCGGCCGGAACATTTTATCGGGATATCCCCAAATAACTCCGGCCGTCGCTAAAAGTTCGATCGGTTCTTTCGCGTAATACCCGTAAGGAACGTCGGGGAAACGAACGCGCTCGATCTTGACCGGGGCCACCGGCTCCGGCGAAGGAATGCCGGCCGCTTCGGCGGAGACGGGGCGCGGCCGGATCGGCGCCAGATAGCCGACGGAAAAATAATGGGAAACCGCTTGAGAAATATCGCCCTGGCGGTAGAACGCGTAATCCAGGGAAAAACCGGCGAACCTTACCCCCAGACCGCCGGTCAAATTGACAAAAACCTCGCTGGCGGTCGCGGATTGATCGGCGCCCAGCCGCAGGGAGAACGCGCTCACCGGCGACCACTCAACGCCGGAATGAAGCAAGAACGCCTTGCCGTCTTCTTTGCTGACGTCAACGTCGAGGAGCAGCTCCGGGCGGAGCCGCCAGGCAGACCCGACAACGATATTGGCCGGAAAAGTTTCGGTAACGCCGTTCTTATAATTAAACCGGCCGCCGATCTCCTGCCAGGCGAGGCCAAAGGACAGATAAGGGAGGTAAAGATACTTTAAGGAAAGATCGAGCGCGCCGCCGCTGCCGGAGGCGCCGTCGGAGCCGGGATAATCCTTCGACGGATACTTGGCGAGCGAACGATAATCGGCGGCCAGGAAAACCGCTTCGCTCAGCCGCCGGGAGTAACTAACGAGCAGTTCCTGGTTGGTTAAGCTGACGATCTCGGACGAGATCTGGAGCCCGGAAATCGTTTGCCCGCGGTAGCCGGCGCCGACAACGCCGCCGAGGAAGGGCGCCGCGCCGCCCAAGGAAGTGAACATAATGTCCGGGTCCGGTTGGGTGTAAGTGCTGATCAGGGCAAAGCTGCGCAGGTCCGCCAATCCGGCGGGATTGGTAAAAAGGGCGGAGGCGTCATCGGCCAGGCCGTAATAAGCGTTGCCCATCCCCAGGGGACGGGCGCCGGTGCTGTGGGAAAAATAGGCGCCCTGGCTGGCAGAAACGAGCGCGGCGAATAAAAATAGTAAAAGCGCGAGCGCTCTCATCAATATGCCGGTACGATCCCCTTGGTAACGTATTTATCGCCGCTTGGCCCGATGATCGTGATCCGGACCGGCTTGCCGCCCCACGAGCGCTCGGTCGCCAGGTCGAGAATGTTTTGTCCCTCGCGGATATTGAAGCGGACGACCTTGATCGGCGTCGGCGGCGTGGAGCTAAGGTCCTCGATCAGCGCGGTGACGTCGGCGTTGACCCGAGAAGCGAAATCAAGATTGATGCGGGCGGCGCCCCCGGTTGAGGCCGGACTAACGCCGAAGCGGATCGCCGAGAAGCTCTTGTCGGCCGGGATCGGCGTGGTCGTGGTTGTTGTGGTCGACGTGGTCGTCGTCGAGGTCGGCGCGGCGGTCGAGGTGGTGGTCGTGGTGGTCGGCGCAAGAGACGTGGTCGTGGTCGTCGTAGTCGTCACGACGGAGTACGCGCCGATATTCGCGCCGCCTTCCCCGGCGCCGAGGCAGGGCGAGCCGGGCTTCAGGCGGTAATCGTCGCGGGCAACGTCGTTAAAAAGGGCTTCCAGCGAGAGCGAGCCGGTGCCGGGGGCGGCGCCGCTGCCGCCGAACTCATTTTGGTAATTTGCCGCGTTGAGGTAAACATTATTGTATGAACAAATGGTTTCCCCCGAGCTGTAGATCCCAACGCTGTTGGGGAGCGCTATCCCTTCCGGACTGCTGCAGATGATGTTGTTCTTGGCATACACCGTGTCATTGAGGGCGGCCACGCCGACGCGGCATTTGACAATGGTGTTCCCCTCGACGGTAGCGGTCTCCGCGTGACTATTCTTATAAACAGACACGCCGTAGTGAACGTTGCGGATCTCGTTGTTGCGGACCAGGCCTTCGGAGTTTTTGACGTAGACGCCGCAGGAAAAAGCCGGGTAGGCGCCGGACCAGAACAACCGGTTGCCGATCGCGTCGCCGCGGACGTTCGGGCTATTGACCAGGAGAATTGAACCGTCGGGGGTAACGGAGCTGTTGATCAGGGTGAATCCCTCCAGGGTTAGCGGGTAAACAAACCTGAGAATGGAAGAAGCATCGCCTTCGATCGTTGCCAGGTCCGGCGAAACGCCGCGCAGGCTGCGCAGGTAAGGGTAGGCGCCAAGCGGAAAAGTTTCCCCGGCGGCGGCGGTATAAAGCCCGGCACCGGCGTAAATGGCGGTCTCCGCGTAATTGGCCGCCTGGGTGATCGAACGCCAGGGGCTCGATTCGCTCCCGGCCCCGGGACGCGGAATATCGCTCCCGGTTCCGGAGACGTAAGCAGTCTCCCGGAAATTCGAAGTGCCGACGCCGCTCCCCTGATAAAAGCCGATATTCTTGCCGCCCGGCCCGGTGCCGAGGCAGGGAGAATCGGCGAAGAGCCGAAAATCGCCGGTGCTGCTCGAGCCGTTCAGGAAGCGGGGAAGCACGCTGATATCGGTCAGGCCGGGAGTGACGCCGCTGTAATTGGTATTATTCCCCCAAACGCAATTATGATCGAGCGCGAACGTGGCGGTCCCGACTATCCCGGTCCCGTATATGTCGGTCAACATCGGGCGGCAGCTGATGATGTTGCCGCTGGCGCGAACGGTCCCGCCGACCGCCCGAAGCCCAGAGTAACACCAGACGACCGAATTCAACTCAGCCGTCACGGTATTTATAGTGTTGATCCAGATCCCGTACATGCCGGTGATCAAGCAGCCGGAAACGGTGCCGGAGGAACCGTCGCGAAAATCGATCGCGGCGCCGCGGCCGCTCAGGTTGGTGACTAGAACATCTCTGACCAGCACGTTTTGCCCCCAAATGTAGAGCAGGGAGCCGCCGGGAGTGTCGTCTGGCCAGGAGGAAATGAGGTAAGTGCCGGTAGTGACATGGCAGTTGGCGAGCGAAGAGCCGGTGTCGAGAGAGAGAAAAACGATCCCCTTGCCGATCGTCCCTTCGATCGTGACGGTGGAAGTCGATTCGCCGCTGACCGAGATCCCGCCGGGAAGACTATAGTAGGCGCGCTCGCCCTCGAAAGTGGAATAATGTCCGGCGGCGACCATGACCAGCGAGCCGGACTCGACGGAGGCAACGGCGTAAGAAACGTTCTTCCAGGGGGTGGACGGATTTTGCGCCTCGGCGGAGGAGCGGGAATTGTCCCCCGTATTCACATTAACGTAGTAAGTCGTGGCAGAGGCGGACGTAGCACAAACGAGCAAGAGCGTCAGAAAGGACAAAAAGCGCTTTAAAAAGATCAAGGGTGCCCCTCCTTGGAAGTAAAGTGCGCCCATTGTAGCACATTTGCGCGGCATTCGGCAAAGCGGGCGAGGGAACGGTCAGTCGGCGAGCGGCGGCAAACGCTTGATCGCGGCCTGGCCGAACGGGGTCTGGTAGATCATCAGTGCCGCTTCCGCCCGGGTGAGAGGGGCTTTGGCGCGGGAAACGGGCTCGGTCAGGTCGAGCAATTTGGCGGCTTCTCCCCGGGTGATTAGCTTGTTGGCGTTGTCGACCGGCGCCGGTTCCAGGTGCTTGGCGGCGGCCACGATCGCCGCGAATTCGGCGCGCGTCAATTTTTTGTTCGGCTGGAACGTCCCGTCGGGATATCCCCAGATGACGCCGGCGGTCGCGAGTTGCTCGATCTCGTTCTTCCCCCAGTGCTTGGCCGGCAGGTCGGGGAAGCTGATGCGCGGGATCTTGACCTCGGGGGTCGGTTCCGGCGTCGGATAATAAGTTACGGGGACGGCCGCTTTCTTGGCGGGCGGCGCGTAACTGATGGAGAAATAGTGGATCGAAGCGCGGGATTGGTCCTTCCAGCTGTAAAGCGCGTAATCGATGGCAAAACCGCCCAGGTGGATGCCGAGGCCGGAGGTAATGTTGGAATGGGCGGAAGCGCCGGCGGCGGTCTGGTCAACGCCGAAGCGGAGCGAGATCAGCGAGGCCGGCGACCATTCCAGTCCGGAATGGAGCAGGAGAGGTTGGCCGTTTTCCTTGTTGACGTCAAGGGTATAGGTCAGGTCCGGCCGCCAACGGTAAGCGCCGCCAACGGTAACATTGGTCGGGAAGTTCTCGACGGCGCCGTTCTGGTAATTAAAACGGCCGCCGATCTCGCGCCAGACCAGGCCGAGAGAAAAATTCGGCTGGTAATTATATTTCAGGGAAAAGTCCGCCGAACTGCCGTTGGCGGTGGCCCCGTCCGAGCCGGGATAGGCGCGGGAAGGGCCTTTGGCGAGAAGGCGGTAATCGAGGCCGAACGAAAGCTGCTCTCCCAGCTGGCGCGAGTAAGCGAACATGATGTCCTGGTCGGTGAAGCTGAAAACTTCGGTCGAGACCTGAACGCCGGCCACGGTTTGCGCGCGGTAGCCAATGCCGAGAAAGCCGCCGAAAAACGGCAAGCCGCCGCCGAGCGAGGAAAAAGTCGTATCGGCATCCGGCTGGGAATACATGCTGGTCACGGCGGGGCGGCCGAGGGAAGCCAGGCCGGCGGGATTGGCAAAGAGCGAGGCGGCGTCGTCGGCCAGGCCGACGTAGCCGTTGCCCAGGGCTAACGGCCGGGCGCCGGTGCTGCCGCTAAAATAGACCGCGTTTCCCGCGCCGGCAAGGAATAGCGCGAGCGCAAGCAGCGCGAGCGACCCCCTCCTGATAATAGCTAACCCTCCTTGCCGGAACCGTTATTTCTTTTCGACGATCGTTTTAATGCTGTAGAGCTTGAAGCCGCCGTCACCGGACGGAACTTTCAACATGACGATGATCAGCTTGCCGTAGGCCCGCGGGTCGACCAGCGTGACCGGGACCAGGTTGGAGCCGACCTTCAGGGTGACAGGCGTCCAGCCGAGATATTCTTCGCCAGTCAGGTTATCCACGACCCGGACAAAACCTTCGCCCGCCACCTTGGAGGAAAAGTCGAGATCGATCCTGGCGGAACCGCCGGCGGCCGCGCCGGTGATCCACGGATAGATCCGAGAAACGACCGATCCGTCCGGGATCGGGTAGGTGGTGGTCGTGGTCGTTGAGGTGGTGGTCACCGTCGACGTCGTTGAGCTGGGCGTAGTGGTAGTCGTGGTCGTCGTGGTGGTGGTCGTTGTCGTCGGCACTGGGTAGCGCCCCGAGAACGCGGAGGTATTAAAATAATCCGGCTCGATGCGGGCGGCCGAAGGCCGGACAAAGTTAGCGACGATCCTTGCGACAGGCTGAGTCGCCGTGGCGCAGACCTGGCCGCCGCCCGCCGCGCCGGTCAGGGCGGCGGACCAGTTACCGGTAAGATCGGCGGTCGCCGAGCCGAGATAGGTTTTTCCCTCGGCGGTCAGGAGCGACGCGCCGGCGGGGTCGGAGCGGAAGAGCTCCACGATCGCCGACGGAGTACAGACGCCGGTCACGGTCAGAACGGTATCGTCGGCGTTAAAGACGGCCGATTCGATGGTTGGCGCGGCCAACAGATGGTTAGCCCCGTCCAGCAGGAAAATGCCAAGGCCGTTGTTCTGGAAAATCGAGTTCTGGGTGATCTGGTTGCTGACAGTCGTCTCGCCGCTGAGGGCCAGGCCGGCCGGGTTAAAAGCGATAATGTTTCCCGGGCCGATCACGTTGCTGTTGGCGCCGTTCCACGCCACGATGCCAGCCATCGTATTCGGCAGGGCAGAGGCGCCAGTCGCGTCGGTGCCGACGTAATTTCCCCGGATAACGGCATTGGTGGCGCTGGTGCCGTTAAAGGATATCCCGGCGGCATTGCCGGAAATGACGTTCGCCTCAACTGTCGTGTATTTGGCCTGGAAGAGGACGCCATGGGTGCCGTTCCCTAAAGCGGCCGTACCGGTCCGGTCAAGGCCGAGATAGTTGCCGGCGATCACGGTGTAGTAAGCGGTTATATGGCCGACTATGACACCGGCCCTGGTATTGCCGGAAATGACGTTCCTTTCGCCGGCATTAAGGCCGCCGATGCGGGTGAGGCGGGTATATTCGCGGAGACAAACGCCGTAATCGCCATTGGGGATCGCGGCCGCGCCGGTCCGGTCGGTCCCGATATAATTGCCGATGACCGTGGAGTGCAGGTTCATCAGCGATTCCACCCCTTCACCGCGGGACGAGAAATAAATGCCGCTCTCGGTGTTGCCGGAAATGACGTTCCGCTCCGCCTCGGACGAACCGCCGATCAGGGTGTAGTCGGGGCCGGTCAGGATATAAATGCCGTTCTTGGTGTTGGCCAAGGCGGCGGAGCCGACGGCGTTGGTTCCGATGTAACAACCGGAGACAACTGTGTTGCTGACGTCCCCGCCGTAAACATAAACGCCGTTCTGGCCAAAGCCGCTGATGCAAAGCCCCTTGACCGTCACGTTGGAGGCGGCGATCGTCAAGCCGTCGTTCATCGCGTCGCCCGATTTAGTCAGCAGGATCTCAGGGCCGTAGGGGTTAACATTTCCCACATTAGTCGTTTGGGTGGTGCCGTCGATGATCACTTCGTCAGTGATATTGATCGGCGGGCCGAGCGCGATCTTCCACCAGTGGGCACCGTCGCCGGACTGGTAGCTGGGATCGGAAGTCGGAATATTAAATGCGATCGTGTCGCGGTGGCCGACATTGGAATTGGACTGATAGACAGCCCAGCGGAACGTCCCTTCGTTATCGTCATCGCCGGTTTCCGTGACGGTAAAGGTTTGCGGGCCGTCAAAAGCGGCTGCGGCTGGATGGGAAAAAGTCAGCAGGGCCAAGCCAATAAGAGCCGCGCACAAGAGTTTCTTATACATAATATATGGTACCCCCTTGCGAAAAGGATCAACGAGTAATTATAGCAAGAAATCGGGCCAAAATCAAACCGGAAGGAAGAAGAATGAGCGTAAAAAGGTATTGCACATTGTTGTGTGGTGTGCTATTATTATGCGGTAATGCGGCTGATGAAAAGTTTTTTCATCGTGGCTCTGCTTGCTCCCCTCGCGTGGGCGGGATGGGTAACGCAAGAGTCAACGACCACTCAAGATCTCCAGGCTTGTTATTTCCCCGCTTCGGCCATCGGCTTCTCCGTCGGCAATAACGGGACCTTTTTAAAGACCGGCAACAGCGGCGTCACCTGGGAAGCAAAAGTTACCGGTACGGCGCAAACATTATATGACGTGGCTGCCCCGGCAGCCGGCGAGCTCTATGCCGCCGGCGCGTCCGGCACCCTGCTCAAGTCGCTCGATGACGGCGAAACGTTCTCTCCCGTCGCGCTCGCCGGGGTCGGCACGGCAAACCTGCTCAAGATCGGCTTCAGCGGCGCGGCCCGGGCGATCGCCGCCTCCAACGGCTCATCCGGCGACAGCTACCTGTATCGATCGACCGATAGCGGCGCAAACTGGACTCCCGAACTGCAAAGCAATCTGAATATCCAGGGCGCTTATATAAGCGAGGCCGGGGACATCTTCGTTTGGGGCCAAAGGAAAGACTCGGTCAATTACGCTATTATCCGTAATGGGACGGAGGTCTGGACCGGCACCGGCGCGGTCAGGGACGTGATGCTGGCAAGTGCTTCGGTCGGCTACGCGGTCGGCGCCTCCGGGTTGGTCTTGAAATCGCTCGACGGCGGGGCAAATTGGAGCGAGATCTCCGCCGGCTTGGTCGCGAACCTTAATTCCCTTTATTTTGTCACAGAAGGCTTTGGTTGGGTGGTCGGGGATGCCGGCACGGTCGCACTGACCGCGGACGGCGCCTTAAGCTGGACCACTTATGCCCTGACGCCCGCCGCCGATATTAGGGATATTTCGGTCAAAACGGTCGGAACCAGCCCAAATATCTCGGTTTTTGCCTTCCTGGCCGGTGCCGGCGGGAACATTTACAAGCTGGAATCTCCCCGGATCACCGGAGTAACCCCAAGTTCGATCAAATCGGGCTGGATGGGGACGGTGGAGGTTGTCGGCAGCGGGTTTATTGCCGGCGCCTACGCGACCTTTGAGGCGACAGGGAAAAGCGGCATAACCGTGCTCTATTCCAGCTATGAATCGGACAGCCGGCTTCTTACATATATAATAACCACTCCGGAGGTAACCACCGGGGCCTGGGATGTTACGGTCACCAACGGCGACGCGACCGTTTCCACGGAAACCGGGGCGCTGGTGGTAGCCGCCAACGGGGCGACGGTCCAGATCCCCCGGGTTTGGTTCGGCGCCGGCGCTTCCCGCAGCGTTTACCTGCCGCCGACCACGGAAGGGAGCGTCGTTACCCCGCGGACTACGATCAGCCGCAACGACATCATGACGATCGAGGCTACTTCCAGCAATAATATGACCAAGATCGTCAGGTTCATTATTAATCTGGATGGAGCCAGCTATGACTATCTCATTCCGGAAAGCTCGGTCAGCCTTATTTCGCCGGTCAGCATTGAGGCCGGGTATCAGTTCAGCCTGCCGACTACCGCCGGCGGCAAGGACGCGGCCCTGATCATTTATACCGAAGACGCGGCCGGCAACAACCGCCAGCAATATCTCCTGGTCCGGGTGGCTGTCCCCAGCACGGGCGAGACCGGGGCGATCGTCCCGGCGACCGGGGCGGGGAACGGCGCCATCGGTTACGGCGGCATGAAAGAAAAGACCTGGGACCCGGAAACCAAAGGGGCCATGCCCGCCTTTATCCGTCTTCCCAAGGGTGTGCAGATCAGCTACCTCAAAGCGGTGCTGAGCGACGGCTATGGCCGCAAGATGTGGGAAGAAACCTTCACGTTCAATCCGCCGGCGACGAACAAAGTCGACTTTGTGATCGAAAGGGCGAAAATGGCCCCCTATCTGACGTCGGGACTTTACACCTTGCTGGTTTTTGACGAAAAGAACAAGAAGATCGTCGAGAACCGGATCATGATCAAGCCGGCAGCCGTTAGATAAACAAGAATGAAACGAATATTAACCGCCATAGTGGCCGCCGTTTTACTGGCGGGCGTTGCCTGCGCCCAGTATGTCGCGCAAGACCCGACGAGATACGTACCGAACGGCCGCGTCCTGGGGCTTGGTAAAGCGTATATCGCCCTGGCCGACGATACCGGCGCGATGTACACCAACCCGGCCGGCATGGGCGACGTTTCCGGGTGGCAATTGTCTTCTATGTCCGGTAAATTCCTCGACGAATACAGCTATCTCTCTTTTTCCGGCTTATATCCGACCGAGTACGGCGTTTTCGGTTTTGGTTACGCCGGGACCTCGATCGCCGGGGCGTTCGCCACCACGATCGAAGCGGGGTCCGACCCGGCCGATCCGATCTACACGATCGACCCGAGCCAGCCGACCATGGGGAACGACAACGCCGCCATGGTCTTCTCTTACGGCAACAAAGCGGACAAGATCCCTTACGTCAAACAGGTCCCGCAAGCGGACAAGATCACGCTCGGCACCAGTGTTAAATTATTCCGGGCGCGCCTCTACGGCGACGGGATCCAGAACGGCGACGCCTCCGGCCAGGAGCTCGACTTCGGCATCAAATACACGCCGCTGCGCTGGCTAGCGCTCGGTATGGCGGTGCAAAACGCTCTCCCCGCCGGCCTGGGCGGCAAACTGACATACTCCGGCGGCCACGAAGAATCGTACCCGGCGGTGATCGAGACCGGCGCCGCCTTTTCCGTGCTCGGCAAAGATAAAGCGCTGGCGAAATACGGGGACCACGAGCTCAAGATCATGACCGACATCGACCTCCATCCTTCGCTGGCCGGGTATCCGCCGGTCATGCATTTGGGCGCGGAATGGAAGCCGGTCTCGATCCTGGCGATCCGGGCCGGTATCGACCAGGATGCCGGCGGCGACGGCAACGGCGGCCTGACGACTTATTCCGATCCGACTTACGGCGTCGGCATGTATTTCGGCGGGTTCCGGTTCGACTACGCCTACCACGCTTTCGCCGGCGCGCCGAATATCGACAACCATTTCTTCTCGCTCTCTTACAACTACCTGCCGCCGGCCGTTGAGAGCAGCAAGGACCCATTCACCTTTACTTCGCCCGATGACAAGACGATCACGTTTGCCGGCGCGACGCGGGTCCACGCGCACGCGGCGAACAGCCGGATCCGCACCGCCACGATCAACGGCCAGCCGGTCAAGATGAACCTGAAGGGGGACATCTCGACCGAGGTGGAACTGAAGATCGGCAAGAACGGCATCATCCTGGCCGGCAGCGACGACCGGGGCAAGCTGGTCGGCTCGTCCAAGGTCCGCCTGCTCCGCTTAACGACCTTCCCGGACGTTGTCATCGGCTACTGGGTTGACAAGCCGATCTCGCTCCTGGCGATGCAGAACATCATCACCGGTTATCCCGACGGCACGTTCAAGCCGGAGGGCGGCATTTCCCGCGCCGAAATGTGCTCACTACTGATGAAGACCAGGAAACAGAACGCGTCGACGGCAGAGGCGGCGTTAACGGCGGCGGCGTTCAAGGACGTCCCCGGGAAGCACTGGGCCAGCGCGTTCGTCGCGGAAGCGGCGGCGCTCGGCGTCGTCAAGGGCTACCCCGGCAACGTCTTTAAACCGAACGGCAAGATCACCCGCGCCGAAGGGCTGGCAATGATCGCCCGCTTTGCCGGCGTCAGCGAAGAGACCTACGCCCGCGACTTCCCGGACGTCGCCGGCAACCACTGGGCGGCCAAGATCATCGCCGGGAGCAATAAAGTTAATATCTTGCAGTATCTGAAAGGGCTGAACTTTGAGCCGAACAAGCAATTGACCAGAGCGGAAACGGTGGAGATGCTCTATCGCACCGATTACGTGCAGCAGGTCTTGAAGAAAGACCTCTTGAACTGGGACACATACTAAGAAAAGTCGATTAGGAGGAAATAAAATGAAAAAATTAATGATGGCGGTCGTGGTCCTTTTTGTGGCGCTGGTGGTGGCGAGTCCGGGCTGGGCGGTCCCGCAAAAAATAAACTTCCAGGGGGTCTTCAAGAAAGGGGCGCCGACCGGCAGCCAAACCGTCGTGTTCAGGATCAACAGCTGGTCGGAAAGCTACACCGCGACCGAACTTAACATCGATGAAAAAGGTTTTTTCAGCGTCCAGTTGGGGTCAAAGACCGCGTTATTGCTCCCCGAATACGCCGTAGTTACCGTCGAAGTGAACGGCACTGCTTTACCGGGCCAGGCATTAACTGCTGCTCCCTACGCGATAACAGCGGGACATGTGATCAGCAGAAATCCCAACAACGACAATGCGAGCGTCAGCCTGGGTTGGTGGAATGACGTCGCCAGGATCAGGACCGGCGGCACCGGCGTTGGCGCCGGCAACGGCCTGGATATCCAGGGCTACAGCGACCTTAGTAAGCTGCGGGTCACGAACGTCGGCGTCGGCGTCATGACCCCGGAAGTGACAACGGGTTACGAATGTGACATTAACGGCGACTTGCTGGTCCGGGGGAACATGAACGTCCAGGGAGCGATAACGGGAGTAACTTCTTCTCCGGCGTTTACCATTAGTACCGACCCCGCTGATTATTTCTATATTGGAAAACCTTGGTCAGGCGTATTTGAACGAAAAGCCGGCGCCGGGACACCGACCTTTACCTGGACGGTTTCAATCGAGCCGGCTGTTACGGGGATCAATCCGTCGGCGTTGACGGTTAGTACCGGCCCCACGGCAACGCAAAGGGCGCAGCTAAATGGCTCTGTAGCGCTTACCGCCACAGAAGGCTGGAGAAAATTGACGGTTAGGATGAAAGATTTTTATAACCAGGTTGCTGTCGAAGAAAGAAACATCATGGTTAAAAAGCAGCCGGTCACTTTACACAAGATTATAAACGTCATGAAAGCCTCGGCCGGGATAGCTGATTTTTCTGTAACGATGCAGGCCAGCGGAGGGGTCCCCGACTACCTCTGGAATCTTCGGGGAACTGTAACGGCGTATCACGTGCCCGACGGTGGTTATTTACCTTTACCCCCGATCACGGTAGCGGTTTCGGACGTTATATTTGGCCCAACGACCGGCCAGATCGTTTTCACGACCATGGTCCCGTCGACGGGGGCCACGGTTGTTAATGTCCCGGTCAGAGTGGTCGACCAAGTCAGCTCCAGCGCTGAAGGGGATGTCAAGATTTGGGTCACCAAAGGGAGCTTCAAAATTGAGTTGCCGGAATTTATGCAATCGGTTGAGAAGATCGATCCGGCAGGCCCGGTAACCGACCCTGGCGACCCGGTAGGGTCGGACGTTGAGGACCGGGTTGCGCTGGCAGAACACGTGATGGGGATGAGCGGCAACGCGGCGTCGGATTGGACCTATACGAGCAAAAGCGGCGTTACCACAACTTACCGGCTGAAGGCGGGATCAAGCCTGCAAAAATTGGCAACGAACATGAGCAAGGTCCAAAACTTGAGCGGCGACTTCCTGACCACGGTTGCTCTGGACGGTTACGCGAAGACCGACTTAAGCAACGTCTCCGCCGTGCCGGCGTCAAAAGTATCGGGATTGCTGTCGTTCTCGCAAGTCGCGCCCAGCGGGACGGCCTTACCGTCAGCAGGCACGGGCTACACCGGGAACTACTCACTCGGTTCATTCTTTAATCTGACCGCACCATCAGGCAGCTACGGTGCCGGTCTCTACCAGAACGTGGTAGGCGGTTCGTGGCACAAAGTGGCGTCAGACTTCGACCTGACATTCACCAAACTGCAAGCTTCGGCTGGATTGGGAACGATCGCGCAAAGGAACACCATTGCCACGGCCGATATAGCGGCCAGCGCGGTTACCGATGCGAAGATCGCTAGCGGCATTACCGCGTCGAAGTTAACCGGGGCGCTTCCGGCTATCAGCGGAGCGAACCTGACCAGCCTTAACGCGGCCAATATCACGACCGGCACAATCGCCGACGCTAGGCTTACCAACAACGTTTTCAAGACGCAATATATCAACGACCTTGCGGTCGGGACCAAGAAAAACCTTGTTCTTTTGCCGGAGACGAACGGCGGGCAAGCTCCGGGGATCTGGATCGCTGATAACACGGCAGGCACAACCTACTCGGCGCTTTTCGCGCATTTCCCTGCCACGGTGAACTATCCGGCAACAACGGCGTTGGGGGTAAGGGGCTCGAGTGGTTGGAAGGCCGCTTATCAGATTAATAACAATACTGGTCGGATGAAAGCGCCGTTACTAACAGCTGACGAAATAACTTACGGTACGTCGATCGGTAAGTATAGTTACTCAACAGTTGGCATTGTCTTCTCAGATATGCGGCTTAAGAGTGACATAGCGCCGCTCTCCGGCTCGCTTAATAGGGTTGCTGCACTGCAAGGCGTAAGCTATAAGTGGAAGGATGCGGGGGCCAAAGGATTGCCGGGGACGACCCAGCTCGGGTTGATCGCTCAGGAGATTGAGAAGGTGGCGCCGGAGTTGGTCAGCGAAGGGCCGGACGGCTATAAAGCGGTCAACTACAATGGCTTTAGCGCCCTCTTTGTCGAAGCGATCAAGGAATTGAAAGCGGAGAACGAAGCGCTGAAGGCGCGGATCAAAGCGCTGGAGGACAAGTCGGCGAAGTAAGGGGAGAAGCATTTGTTTAGAGTTTCGAATTTAGTAATTAGGATCTCGCTGGTCGCGGCCATGGTGTTGGCCATCGGCGGCGTGGTGTACGCGGATAAGCTGATAAACGCGGACCCCCAGATCACGCTGTATGACACGGCCAACGGCGGCGGGACCAAAGAAGCGAACGCGACGATCAAGCTTTACCAGACATTCGGCGAGCCGGCAGGCGCTAATTTCCAGAACGATACCGGCCTGATCCGGATCACTCCCGGGATCCTGGGCTTGCTGGACGACCAGGGAATTGCCGCGGATGGGACTTATAAATTATACATATCCGCCAACGGCAATAACGTCGAAATAACTTGGGAAACGACAGATAACCCGCAGATCTTCGCGTTAATAGGCAACGGCGCCGGTGAATATTTAAACGACTATTCGGCGGCCAAATGGAAGCTGATCGCCTCCGGCGGCGCGTTGGTCTCTCCAACGCCGGATGGATATGGAACATTCACCTATGCGGATAATAAATTAGTTCACCAAAACCAGGTGAAAATGGGGACGGGTGAAGTTTATTATAAGGCTCTTTGGTCGACGATCCCGTCGACACAATACAGCTACTACATACCGAGCGCGGAAGCGGTCGGCAAGATCAATATCCAGCTTTCCAGCGGCTTCAATTTGGTGGGCGTCCATTTAGTAAAAGGCGAAGGTCATCTGGTCAGCGATTTTATCGCGAACTGGTCGGACCAAGACATGATCTTTAAAAAGACCTCCGGCAATCCGACTTACGACAAAGCGATATACAACGGTTCCGCCTGGAGCGATCCGTTCTCGCTCACCATCCCGGCCGGAACAGGATGTTTTGTCAAGACCAGCGCATCGAAGATGTTAACACTGCTCGGCAGCGTCCAGTTGGTGGGTTCCTCGAGGATCTATGGGAATGGCGGCTTCGCGATCGTTTCCATGGCGGTTCCCAGGGCGATCCCGGACGGCGAAGGGGCAAATTTATTTAACTTCGCGTCTAACAACGACACGGTCTTCAAGAAAACGTCAGCGGCTAATCCGACATACGATAAGGCAAAGGCGGTTGTCTCGGGAGCAGCGATCACCTGGACGCTTTCTCCGCCGGTCCTTGATTTTAAGGGCGGCAGGGGCTACTTCTATCAATCGAATAATCCCGCTTCGGTCACGGCTTTTAGCTGGGGCTTGAACGCGGCCGGTTTGAGTTATCAATCAATGAGCCTTGCCGAATAAGGCGCACAAAGTAAAAGGGGGAATAAGATGAGAGTAAGTAAATTTTTGGTGAAAGGTGGGTTGCTGGCCTTAAGCTTGATCTTGTTATGCTCCGTCGCCAACGCGGAAAGCATGTCGATGCAGCTCAGACAGGGATCGCTCTCTTTAACGACGGCTCTGCAAAACCGGGACATCATAGTACTGCAAGTGCCGGCCGGCTGGGGCGAAAGCGACATCATTGCCGGCTTCATCAAGCCGATGATCGACGGCACGGCGATCTCCACCGACATTACGGTGCCGAAACTGGCCAAGGTCGGCACGACCGTCTATTCGCCGGCGATCTCCTTTACTTGCCAATATGACGGGACGAACCTGAAGGTCATGACCGGGCCAACGACCAGCGTCAACTTTGGCAGCGGGCTCGACGTTGACATAGATAACCTGGTGCTGGGCAAAAAGATCGTCCCCGTGGTTTGGAGCACTATCAGATACTCGATCCTGACGGCGTATTCCGTCCCGGCCGACGCGACCGCGTTCGGCCTGATTGTCGGCGCCAGCTGGACCCTGGGCGGGACCGAAAAGACGGCAGGCGCACCGCCGGCCCCGACCGTGACCAATTCGACCGGCGGCGTTGTTAACCAGGTGAACGTCAGCATGGGTGAAGCGTTCCTGACGCTCGGCTATGACACCAATTATTCCTACAGCGGCATGTCGCTGGAAGTGGTCGGTTTCTCCGCCCTGCCGCACGCGAGCACGCCGGCGACCAAGCTGATCGGCCGGATCGCCGCGGCCCCGGACAACCTGGCGCTCACGGCGGGAACGACCTACACCCTGCTGACCACCGGCTGGAACGCGTTCGGTCCGAGCGCGGCCCCGAACACCTACACGTTCACCACGAAGTTCGGCGGCGCGGGCTCCGGCACGTACGTTATCACGCTGGAATCGCAGGCACCGCTCGGCGCGGGGATGAACTTTATCGCTATGCCGTCGCCGGGGCCGTGGTTCGCGTACGATAAACTGGGCGCGGCGCTCAACTTTACCAATTATGACGGCAGCACGACAAATGAAGTCAAAATGGCTTACGACCTGGTCAAGGTCATTAACACTGCGGCCGGGAATAAGGTTGTTTCCACGGTCGGCAGCTGGCTGGCAACGACCCAGACGCCGAGCTATGTACTGCTGCCATTGAACGATCCGGACGCTTCTTCGGCTGCGGCGGCATTGAAGGCCTCGCCGCTTAAAGAGGGGATGGGCGCGCAGTTCTATATCGGCACGGTCAACGCGGACGGGGTCACGGCGCCGCCGGCCAAGATCGAGTTCGTTTTAAAGAATAGCCAATAGGCGATAACAAAGGGGAAATTTTTGTTTAAACGGATCAAGATACTGACACTGCTGCTGCTCGGACTGGCGATATTCGCCGGCGCCGCGGCGGCAGTTTGGCCGGCGCCGCAAGCCGGCACCATGCCGTTCTACTGGGTCAAGGGGACGGTCAACGACCCGAGCGGCCAATTAGCCGGCCGCCCGGTCATTCTTTACGCCACGACTTTCGACAGCACCAAAGTCGTGACGGCGGAAGTGGGGACCGGCGGCGTGTTCTACTTTAACGCCTATGACCTCTTCTTTTACCACAAGGACGACAACTATATGGAGATCGGCGGCAAGCCGGTGTTCAACGTCGCCGTGGTCAGGGACTGGGGCGGCGTTACGAACAACTACGGTTCGTCGGAGATCTGCACGGTTGACTGGTCCAAAGGTTATATTACTACCGGCTTGACGCTGATCAATGGCGGCGGGCCGCAGGCGGGCAAAGGCCAGATCGCCGGCATCGTGACCGACGAAGTCGGGGCGGTGGTAGCGGGCGCGACCATTATCGCCAATACCGGCGCCTCCGATACCTCCGACACCAGCGGCGCCTATTTGCTGGACAATTTCGATCCGGGATCTTACGCGCTGGCCTGTTCCAAGGCGAGCTACGGCACGGTCAATAAGACGGCGGCGGTTACCGCCAATAACGTTACCTGGGTCGGCTTCCGGTTAAGCGTCGGCGGCAATGCCGACACCGGCAAGGTCCGGAAGACCTGGATCGAAAGGATGACGAACGGCAACGTGATCCTCCACTGGGATTACGATACGCCGGCCGGATATACCATTCATATTTATGCCAAGGACGGCGGGCCGTTCTCTACGAACCCGGATGATTACAGCGTTAACCTCGGTTCGGAAGTCGCCGGAGTAACATCTAAGCTCATCACCGACGCCGCCGTGCCGATCCGGTATTACCGCGTCGTCACCACCTCCGACCCGGCGCTCCGGATGGCAGACTCGGAGAACTCCATCACCGCGGTCAAGTATACATGGGATCTCGCCAAAGGCTTTAACTTGGTCGGCGTGCCGTTCTACCCGACGACGCCGTCCGGCTCGCCCGATAACAACCACATTGATGGAAGCATACCTAATATTGTTGGCGCACAATTGCCGAACGAAAGCATCATCCAGTCATGGAAAACGACCGATTTTAATCCGAACAACTGGATGTTGGATCCGGCTTCCTACAATGATACGGCGGGTGGCTGGGGAACTCCGCCCTTCGAGATAACGCTTGGTAAGGGATTGTGGGTCTACCGGCCATTAACCGACGGAACTGGGGCAGACCCGCGAGCATTGCGCATGGTTGGAGTGGTCAAGAACACAGACTTTAGCAGCCAGATCAGAGGTAGCTTTAACCTGATTGCGGCTCCTTACCCGATCAATTATATTGTTGACAACTTTGGGCTAGGCACGGGCCCGACAGATGAAGATGTGATCCAAAAGTGGGATGGAATCGGGTTGATCCCTGTTTCCAAGATCGATCCGGCCTGGGCTGATACGCCGATCGAAATTGGGAAGGGATACTGGTACTATCACAAGCTGGATGCCGATCCAATCGACTGGAACGCGCCGAGGCCTTAGAAGGTAGTGATAAATTAATGGAGGGAGATAATATGAAAAATTTCAATATCAAAGGAGGGTTGACTGCACTGCTGGTGTTATTGCTGGCGGGAGCAGCCTTTGCGTCAGGATATATTAAGATCGAAAAAAGCATCGGCTCGCCGGACTGCACCATCACCGGGGTCAGCGACCCAAAAGCGGCTTATCTGGCAGGCGAGTTGAAGTTTTATAATTCCGCCAGCTTGCCGACGCCCGACCAGGACGGGACGCCGCTTGTTCCTTATGGAACGATCGATGAACTCCCGGCGGCTGGAGGGAAGCCGGCGTTTAACCGGTTCTATTTTGCCGAAAATTTGATCAATATTACAGTAAGATACAAAGCCGGCGGGAAATACGGGTACGGCACGCAGGGTTATAGCGACGATAAGACCGTGACGCAAACATTAGCCTTGGGCTCGAACATCGCTTCTTCAATGCAGTGGCTCAAGAACTTTTCGGCAAATTATTTCGAAGAAGCGCCGAACGCCCCGACGATCGGCTCGGTCGTTGAAGCGTCGCAAAGGGACGGCAGCACAACGAACCAGTTTCTGACGCTGACAGTCCCGGTTGTTTGCAGCGAAACAACGCCTAAAGTGATCCAAACTGCAGCGGTTTCGCCAGGCACGACTAAATATTCAATAGATGTGACCTATCCGGGCGCGGGCGGGACGGCGACAAAATACACGAATGGCACGCTGGTCCTTTCCACGAGCACCGACCCGCTGGTCATTGCCGGAACATACCAATTTGTCCCCAAGGCCTATAACTGGTTCGGCTCAACGGTCGGCGCTCCGCTCGATCCGGCGTGGACCACTTTAACCGGCGGGACCGGCGGTCCCACCCTGGTGCCCGTTACCTGGTACTTTAAGAGGCCGTCGTCCGGCATCAACACGCTCTCTATTCCGTTCACCGCGTCGAGCGGGATCTGGGATGGCACGACGGAAATAACCACCGGCGCGCCGAAAACGCTGACCGTCCAGGCGCTGATCGAAAAGATCAACGAAAAGGCCGCGCAGCAAACGGTTAAAGTGTTCGGCTGGTACGACGCCGACACCCAGAAGCACGTCGGTCTGACGGCGATCAGCTACTCCGGAACGGCGATCGATACCGGTCTGACTGTCGCCACAGGAGATTCGGTCGCGAACATATTGGCGGCTTCGATCGTCCAGGACCGGCCGTATCAAGTTAGCGTCGACAAAGACGCCTTTACCATGACGCTGACCGGGTACAAATAAACAGAAGGAGAACCATGGCGCGTAAGTTACTAACGGCAATATTGATCACGGCGGCCCTGCTGGCGGGGAGCGTTTTCGCCGCGCAGCAGCTGGCGCCGTACCCGGCCGCCTACTGGGTGAACGGGGTGGTCAATGCCGGCGCCAGCGGTTTAACCGACCTTTCCGGGTTCAAGGTCATATTCTACAAAGTGACCGGCGATACCGCCGCGGCTTACGCCGACGCGACCACCGATATTTACGGTCAGTTCAAGATCAACGCCATGGACGACCTGAGAATGCTTCCCTTGTCGACCACGACTTACTTTATCGGGGTGGTCAACAAGGGCGGATTCGGCGTCAACCAGAAAGATGTCATTATCAGCACGGCCGACTTGAATAACGGCTATAAGAACCTGGCCGCCGACTTGCTTGCGCTGGCGGCCGGCGAAGGGGTGACCGATCCGGAGATCAGCCTCCACATCACGATCTCGGCCTTGCCGAACGCGACCGTCGGCCAGCCGTATAGCGCGATCGTTTCCGCCGAAGGCGGGACCGACCCGCTGACCTGGTCGATTACTTCGGGCGACCTGCCGCCGGGTATTACGCTTAATACTTCCAACGGCTTGATCAGCGGAACGCCGTCGACCGCCGGCACCTATAACATCACGATCAGGGTGACCGACGCCACCGGCCAGTTCGTGGAAGCGAACCTGACCTTGTCGGTCACTTACGCGATCCAGATCATCGCTTACGGGCCGCAGATCAAGCCGACACTTCTCTTCCAGGCGCTGGCCAACGCGACGACCTTTAGCCACGCGGCGCCGAAATATGTCCGGATCGAAGCGCGGTCCGGCGTGTCGCCCGATACGGCGACGACGATCGTCGGTTACGCCGACGTCATTCTCGACCAGAGCGGCAACACGACCGGGATGAACGGCTTCCTGAAGCCGGACGGGACAGAGTTCGGCGCCGTCGCGCCGCTCCCCAACGGCGACTATTACCTGGCGGTCAAGCAGTGGTTAACGCCGACACTGGTCGGCATCGGGCACCTTTCCGCGATCACCAGCCGGAAGATCACGCTGTACACCGGCGCGGATACGGCGGCGTCGACGACCCGCCTCGAATTGACCGGCGATACGCTGGTGATCGACGACCCGGCGACCAGAGTTTATAACGAAACCTGCTACGCGCCGTCCGGCAAGCCGCCGGCGCTGGTCACGGCCAATGGCCGGACGATGCTGCGGGCCGGCGACATGGACGGCAACAATTACATCGACGTGGTCGATACCTCGCACTGGTATCGCCTGTTCACCAGATTTAACGCCACCGGCGAGGACGACCCGGCCGATCCGTTCATTCGGTCCGATCTGGACCAGAACGGCCTGGTCGACGTCATCGACACGAGCTGGTGGTACGGTTCATTTAATAACCTGGCCCTGGAACTGAACGATCCTGGCCCGCACGGCTATGTGCCGGCGGTCACGCCATAAAAAGGAGGAGCAAGAGGAACATGAAAAAAGCCTTAATATTTTTGCTAATAGGAGGGGTGCTCGCGACAGCCGCCGCCGCCAAGCTCGAGTTCTCCGCGCCGTACGTCGGCCGGGCCGAATACCGCTATGTTGAGGTCGGCGCCACCGGCACAGTCAACGTCATTTACACCAACAACACCGGCGCGGCTGTCAATGTCGACGCCGCCAAGCTCTACATCGATTACGAAAGCAACATTCTGGAGCAAGCGTCCATCGCGGTCACCCAGGCGAACTCGGCGAACTTTGTCGTCTCCGAAAACAATGTCGCCACGCCGGGCTCGATCCGCTATCAGCTGAAGACCGATCCGGCCTCCGGCAAGGTGCCGCTGGCGGTCGCGGCCGGCGCCAGCAAAACGCTGGCAACGATCAGCTTCCACGTTAACCAGGGGGCGACGGTCGGCAGCGAGACCTACTATATCCGCTTCACCATGACCGACCGGGTGAACAACGTCTCAGTCGTGCAGTCGGGGACCGCGGTTACCGGCAGCATCGTCGACCCGGTCGACGCGACCGATACCACCATCCACTTAGAGGCGTCCAAGGTGCCGAACTTTGTTGGGCTCAACACCGCGGCCGACACGACCAAGGGAAACACGGTCTCCCTCGGTTGGGCGGCGAACGAAGCGGCGGCCAACGACAAGAAAGAGAACGCCGAAACGATCTACGCTTCCGGCACCAAACTCCGCTACAACTTATACCGGAGCGAAGCCTCGGGCACGCTGGGGAGCAAGGTTAACGGTTCGGCGATCAACGCCTCCGCCTACACCAACGGTCCGGATACCGGGATCCCGGGGACGGCCATGGAACAGCTGAGCGATTGTACGACCTATTATTTTACCGCGCACGGCCTGGACGATTGTTTGCCGACCCGGAACGAAGAAGCGAATACTACCCAGTTATCGGCGACGCCGCACGACTACACCGCGCCGGGCGCGCCGACCGGCATGGCGATCGCCGCCGCCGACAAGAAGCTGACGATCTCCTGGACGAACCCGGGCGCCCCCGATCTGGGCGGCGTTATCTTGCTGAGAAAAGAAACCGGCATGCCGGCGCCGACTTTCAGCAACGCCAGCGGCAATAGCGACGGAACACCGGCCCCGGCGGTCGGCGCGAACCCGCCCGGCGACGCGAACGCGGTCGTTATTTATAAAGGGACCGGGACCAGCTACGTCGACAACGGCCTGACGAACGGCAAGGTTTATTATTATGCCCTGTATGCTTACGACCGGGCGGTTGCCGGCCCGCCGAGAGAGCAGGGGAACAACTGGTCGGCAGCGACGCAAAAGTCGGCCGCGCCGGGCGTGGCCCCGACCGCGCTGAAGAACTTCCTTTCACTTGCCTCGTCCAGCGGGCTAGCTTTCCGCTGGAATAACCCGCCCGAAGCGTTCTTTGGCGGCGCGCTGATCATCGGCACCACCAGCCTGGGGGCTTGGGCGGACCTGACGACAACCTCGCACCTGGATAACCCGGCGATCGCCAAGATGGTATTGAACCAGCCGGGGCCGACGCCGGCCGAGGCGGGATTGCTGACCGAAGCGCCGCTGGCGAACTTCGCCGGCGAGACGCTCGACACGACCGGGGGGACGATCTACTACTTTAAGGCGTTCGCCTACAATGCCGGCACGGCGCTCGATCCGACCAGCGCCGCCTCCATTGCCGGGCACCAGTTCTCCGGCGGCGTGCTGTCCGGCGGCCGCGTAGTGCCCGGCGGCAGCGGCAGTATGACCTTCCCGCTCAAGGCCTCGGCCACGGATAAACTGATCGTCAACTCGATCACCATTCCGAGCGGCTTGAAGGAAGCGACCGGCGCGACCGTCACCAACGCGAGCCAGCTGATCAACGTGATCAACGCCAAGGCGGGGAAGAGCGTCGTTATTGTCGTCGGTAAATGGGACAGGACCACCGGCACGGCGCTCGGCTGGACCCCGGCCGGCGAGGGGACCGACTTCTTGGTCACCGCGGGCGAAGGATACCAGGTGTTCGTGAACGAGGACTTTACCTTAACTCTCCCTTAGGGAAGGAATAATGAAAAGAGCTTACATCGGACTGTTAATAGCGTTGATAGCGGCGGCGGCGGTAGTCGCGTACACCCTGCCGTTCTATCCGCAATATTGGGTAAAGGGCGGAGCGCAGGATTCCGAAGACGGCAAGACGGTGGAAGGGCGCTACGTCATTTTTTACAAAACAGCCGATGAAGCGATGGCCGGGAAATACTCTTTCGATAAGATCGGGCTGGCCGGGGTCGCCAAGGCCACCGGGCAGTATATGTTAAATACCTACGGGCTTAAATTCAGCTCGCTGACGGTCGGCGAAACATACTATGTTTCCATTCCCAACGACAACCCGAGCGACCCGGCCAACGGCTACGGATCAGACCCGGTCAGCGTCAAGATCACCGGCGCGGGGCTCGACCTCGCCTCGGGGACGCTGATCCTGGCCAAAGGGAAGGGCCTGGCCATAGTCGTCACGACCGAAGTCGGCGGCGAGCCGGCCCCGCGGATCAAGATCTGGTTCGGCAACCGCCTCTACCAAAAAGTGCTGGTCGCCAAGGGAGAGAAGTTCGTTATTTCCAGCACCCCGGACATCAAGGTGGAAATGGGGATGGACAGCCCGTTCACCCTGGCCCGGAACATCGAATCGCACTCGATCGTTGTCGACGAGGGAACGGCGACCGCGAGGACGCTCTCCCTGACCGCCGCCAACGTCGCTTCCACGGTTTACGCGGCGGGAACGGGAGCCGACGAAGGGAAAGTTAGCAGCATGACCGTTAAATACACCTTTGAAGAAGCGCTCAGCGAAGGCGAGCATTCGTTCAAGGTCAAAGCCACTTCCAGCGGCCTGATCGCCGCCGCGACGACCGCTACCGAGATCGCCTCGGTCGAAGTGATGGGCGGTCCGGTCCGCCTGATCGGCACGCCGATCACCTATCCGTCGCCGTTCAGCATCTCCAAGCAGAAGAAGGTCTACATCCAGTACACCCTGTCGACCGACGCCAATATCGACATTTACCTGATCGGCGTCGGCGGCATGCGGATCAAGCGCTGGAACTGCCTGGCCGGCAGCGAAGGCGGCTCGGCCGGCGTCAACAAGGTTGAATGGGATGGCCGGAGCGACCAGGGATACCTGGCCGGCAACGCCATCTACGTCGGCACCATCCTGGCCAAGGACGACAATCGCCTGCTTGGCAAGGTGAAGATGACGCTGGTTGACTAAAGCACCTCACCCGCGGTAGCACACCCCTCTCCATCGCCGATGGAGAGGGAAAAGTCCCTGAAATCCCCAAAATTGCAGACCGATAATCTTCCGGAATGTCAGATCCCGCAGCGACCAGCGCCATTAAGGGCGCCGGAGGCGTTACGGGCGGTCAGGCTTGGCCTGTCGCCCTGCTGCCCCTGCAATATGTGCCGGACGAAGTCATTATCAAGCTCAAGCCGGGAGTCGATCCCGACAGGCTAACTCATGACTACAACGGCGCAGGTTACCGCCGGGCATTCAAGCCCCGGCCCAAAAAGGCGGCCTTGCAAAGGGCGGCCGGACAAAAACTGCCCGATCTGACCAACATTTACCGCTGGAAATTGTCGCCGGGCGCCGATCTTCTCAAGGCGCTGGAAAAACTGAGACGCGACCCGCGGGTGATATACGCGGAACCGGTCAGCATCCCCGCCAAAACGACCACTCCCGACGATACCAATTACGGTTCCCAATGGCACCTCCCCCAGATCTCCGCGCCGGCGGGCTGGGATATTTCGACCGGCTCCTCGTCTGTCACGATCGCGATCGTCGACAGCGGTATCGATTACAGCCATCCGGACTTGGCGGGGCGGCTATGGGTCAACAGCGGCGAAACGGCGGACAACGGGATCGATGACGACGGCAACGGTTATATTGATGATATCAACGGCTGGAACTTTTGCTCCAGCGATAATAATATCTATGACGAAGGCGGGGGCATTATCGGCTCAGCCGGCCACGGGACGGAAGTGGCCGGAGCGGCGGCGGCGACGGGGAACAACGGAGAAGCGGTGGCGGGGCTGGATTGGTACGCCAGGATAATGGCGATCAAGACGAATGACGGCTACGACGCCATCGTCTACGCGGCCGATAACATTGGCGGCCCGTGCGTGATCAACTGCAGTTGGGGGGCGTACTTTTTCACCGAGTACATCCAGGATACGATCGATTATGCGATCGCGCTTGGCTGCGTGATAGTGGGCGGCGCCGGGAACGACGGGACCAGCCAACCGTTCTATCCGGCGGCGTTAAACGGGGTCATCTCGGTCGGCGGGCTCGATCCGGGAGGCGGCTCCCTATATAACAACGGCCCCTTTGTCGACATTTATGCTCCCGCGCAGGATATTTATACGACTCATTTGGGCGGCGGCGCAATCTCGGTCGACGGGACTTCGGTCGCGTCTCCGCTCGTTGCCGGCCTGGCATCGCTGATCCTGGCGCAAAACCCGGTGCTGACCCCCGCCCAGGTCAAGACCATTATCCGTCGTTCGGCGGACGATCTAAACCAGCCGGGGTGGGATTATTTCAGCGGCTGGGGGCGGATCAACGTTGCGCGCGCCCTGACGGAGATGGACACGACCAACTACCCCGAGTCACGCATTTTCTCGCCTATTCCCGCGGCTACTTATGAGCCGGGCGATATAATGGTCACCGGCCGGGCGGAATGCGTCGATTTTGCCTACTATATCGTGGAATGGGGCGAGGGGACCAGTCCGACTATTTGGTCGGTAACGGGAGTAACGTTGACGGCTGGAGGGACGACTCCCGTCGCGAACGGCGATCTGGCGACGATCAACTTCCCGGATAATGGGACCTATGCGATCCGCCTGACGACCTACGACAGTAGCGGCAACAATTCTCTCTCCACTACATATTTTGTAGTTGATAGCATGGCCAAGAGCGGGTACCCATTGACGCAGACAGAAGTTGTTTACGACCTGACCCGTGCGGACATGAACGCGGATGGATTCATGGAGATCGCGATCGGCTACGACGGGAAAGTCAGCATCCAGGCCGGCGATTATTCGACGCTCGCTTCCTGGCCGGCCACTACTCTATCGGGCAGTAAATCGATCGCCATTGGCGACATAAACAACGATCTGTTCAACGACGTGATCAGCAGCCAATGGTCGGCCGATCCGGCAGGGAATAAAATATATCTTTGGGGCGCCGACGGGATAATCGGCGCCGGATGGCCAAAAAGCCCGGTAAATGTGTGGGAAAACTTTTATGATTGCCTGGCCTTAAGTAAGCTTAATAGCCCGGATTATATCGATATAATCGCAGGGACAAGCACCGGGACGGCGGGGCGGGTATATTTCTTGGACAGCGGGGGGCTTAATCTGACCGGTTGGCCGTTGGCGCCCGGCCCTGTTAACCAGTGCGCCATTGGCGATTTTGACGGCAACGGGGAACAAGAGATCGTCTTCGATTACAGCATGAATTCGGAAGCGGATAACTACCTGAACATTGTTGATGGTAGCGGGGCGTACTCCTCCAGCAGCCCCTATATTTTAGCGTCGGGGGAAGCGGTCAGGGCTTATGCCGTGGCCGACCTGGATGGCAACGGAAGCGATGAGTACTTTGTTGGGACGGTGACGAACTTTAGAGGGTATAACGGCCAGTTTAGCCCGCTAACGGGATGGCCGCAGAACCACGAGACAACGAATATCGCTATCGGCGACGTCAACGGCGATGGCGCCCTGGAAATCGCCGCCAGCAATGCCGACAACACCTATCTTTATAATATGGCTGGAACGCCTCTCCCTGGCTGGCCAAAGGCGGCCGGCGGAAAGCTTTTACTGGGCGATGTTGACGGCGACGGGACGGCAGATATCCTGGCGATGTCTTCGAACCAGATCAACGCCTGGAACGGCGGCGGAGTTTCTCTCCCCGGCTTCCCCAAGACGATCAGCACTTCACTCGAAGAACATAACCGGATGATGCTCGGCAACTTCGACGGCGATTGCCGGACCGACTTGATCGCCGTCACGGAATGGTTTGAAGGAATGTCTGTCGGCTCCACCGTTTACTGGTGGGAACTCGACGCCGAATGGGAGCCGGAAGCAAACCCGTGGCCGCTTTTTACTCACGATTCCCGCCGCACTTACAATTATAACAGCGACATCATCCCGCCAACGATCGCGCCGGAATCGACAACCGCGATCGCCGGCTATCCGATCACGGTCGGCGCGACGTTCAGCGATCCGGCCGGGGTAGTGCGGGGAAGGGTCTATTACAAGCCAGCGGCCGAGTCGGCTTATAGCTATGTCGAAATGGCCAATATCTCCGGCGAAGAGTGGACGGCGGATATCCCGTTGGCCGTCGCCCAGTATAACCAGGAGATCAATTATTACTATGTCGCCCACGACCGTTACCTCAACCCCCGGCTCGAGCCGAATTGCGCCCCGCAAGACGTCCTTTCCGTCACCGTTACCGACCCGATCGCGCCGCTGATCGACCACCTGCCGCCGGCCACCGCCGAGGCATATCAACAACTGACGATAGAAGCGACAGTGACCGATAACGCCGCGGTCGATACCGTTTATCTCCATTTCCGGACGGCCGGCGAGACCGCCTGGCAAAGCTTGCCTATGTCCGGGACCGGATCGAGCTATAGCGCTAATATTGCCGCGCCTGCGGTCGTCCAGCCGGCGCTGGAATATTACCTGGAAGCGGTCGACGTTGCCAGCAATGCCATGACGACCGAAGTATATACGGTTGACATCGTTGATGCGCTCTCCCCGGCGGCGCCGACCGGAGTGGCGGCGACGAGCGAAGAAGAATCCCAGTCGACCGTCAGCTGGCTCCCGCCGGGAACGAATATCGACGGTTCGCCGCTGACCGACCTGGCCGGGTATATCGTTGCTTACCGCAACGTTGCCGCCGCCGGCGCCTGGATCGAAACGGATGCCGGCAATGTTGCCAGCGCTACCGTCACCGGCCTGGCCAACCACGACGAATACGAGTTCCGGGTCCTGGCGTACGATAACGCCGACCCGGTCAACTTAGGCCCCTGGTCGTCCACCGCGACCGCTACACCGGGGATCATTGACACCGATTCCGATACGGACGAAGAGACCGACACCTATGACGATACCGACACGATCGATGATACGGATACGATCGATGACACCGATACGAGCGATGATACCGATACGCCGGGCGGGGACGACGAGATCAGGGGCGGGGGCGGCGGCTGCGGTTGCTCGGTGATCGGGGCTTAGGCGAGGATAGACTTAGCGATCCGGCCGATCATTCCCGGCCGGCCGAGTTCCCCTTTTAGTTTAACGAACTCCTTTTTCATTTTCTCCTGCCGCTGAGTGTCGCGCAAAATAGCCAAAGCTTCTTGAGCGATCTTTTCCGCGGTCGCGTTTTCCATCACCAATTCAGGGATGACTAAATTATCCATCAGAATGTTCGGCATGCAGAAATATTTGATCTTCCGGTCGATCTTCAGGATATATTTGCCGGCCCAGTAAGTCAGCCGGGATAATTTATAGGTCATAATGTTGGGAACACCGAGCAGGGAGGCTTCGAAATTGATCGTTCCGGAAGTGCAGATCGCTAGATTGGACGAAGCGAGGGTCTCATACGTTTTGCCGAAGACCGCCATCGGCCGGAAGTCGCCGACCAGGGCGAATATCTCCTGAAAGAGATTGCGCGACGAGACCGGGATGAGAAACTCGGCGTCAGGGAGCTCCTTTTTTATCAATTCACCGGCTTTTAACAGGATCGGCAACAGCCCCCCGATCTCCTGCATCCGGCTTCCTGGACAGAGGGAAATACGGGGACTAGGGGATCGGGGACTAAGGGGCTGGGGGGCTTGGACAATGTCGATCAAAGGGTGCCCCTCGTAGATGACATTGGCGCCGGCGGCCTTATATGCTTCGTATTCGCGCGGAAAAATAGCGACGATCAGGTCGACGATCTGCGCGACATGTTTAACGCCGCGCGGCGTTCCCCAGAGCCACTCCTGCGGCGCGATGTAGTAAACAGTCTTGATGCCGACCGCTTTGCAGAACTTGGCGAGCGGCAGGTTGATCCCCTGCGAGTCGATCAGGATGACAAGATCAGGCTTTTCCGCTAAAACGAGCTTCTTGACCTTGCGGAAAATAGAAAATAGCGGGAAAACATTGGGCAGGGCTTCCAGGATCCCGATCGAACCGCGCTTGATGATGTCAAATCTAATATCAACACCGGCTTCGGCCAGCCGTTCGGAGCCGAGACCGAAAAACGCCAGGTCAGGGCGAAGCTTTTTCAGCTCCTTGACCAGGTACGAGCCGTGGACATCGCCGGAGACCTCCCCGGCGCTGACCATTATTTTCATATGCCGAGTTCGGGGATGTCGGGGAGAAGCAGCTCTTCCGCCTCTTCTTCCAGGGCGGTCTTCTTGCTGATCCCGCGGTGGCTTTCCTGTTCGAGGAAAGCGACGATCTGCTCGATCTCGGGGAGCGGCCGGAGCCGTTTCTTGATCTCTTTGGCGGCTTCGGCGGTAGTGTGGCCCGATTCGTAGAGGAGCTTGAACGCTTTCTTGATCTCCGAATGGGATTCCTGGCTGATGCCGCGCCGCTGGATGCCGATGCTGTTGATCCCGCGGACCTGCGCCGGGTTCCCTTCCACCAGCATGAACGGGGCGATATCCTGGGTGACCTTGGACTGGGCGCCGACCATCGTCAGCCGGCCGATCCGGCAGAACTGGTGGACCCCCGCCAGCCCGCCGATGATGACCTGGTCGCCGATCTCCGTGTAGCCGGCCAAACCGACGTACCCGCCGAGGATCACCTGGTTGCCGATCCGGCAGTTGTGCGGCACGTGGGCGTGGACCATGATGAAGCATTCGTTGCCGATACGCGTCTCCCCGCCGGCGGAAGGGATGTGGATCGTGACAAACTCGCGGATGATGTTCTTGTCGCCGATGATGATCTCGCCTTTTTCCCCTTTGTATTTAACGTCCTGGGGCGGCAGGCCGATCGCCGTCCCGTTGTGGATGGCGTTCTCCTTGCCGATCGTCGTCCAGCCGGTAATGAGGCAATGGGCGCCGACTTTCGTGCCGTCGCCGATCTTGACGTCGGCGCCGATCACGGTGTCGGGGCCGATCTCGACGTTCTTGCCCAGCACGGCGTTCTTGTGGACGGTTGCGGTTGGGTGGACCTTGGCGCTGCCGGCGGCCGGGTCTGCGAGCGAGAAGGTGAATTCGCCCTCAGCGGCGACTTCGCCGTTAACGGTCGCCTTCCCCTTCATTTTGCCGAGCGGGCCGCGCACCCAGACAGTTTCTACCTCCAGCCGGAGCTGGTCGCCGGGAATGACCTGCCGCCGGAAGCGGACGCCGTCGATCCCGGCAAAAAGGACGATCTTCCCTTCGGCCGAAGGCTGCCGGAGCGCCATGACGCAGCCGACCTGGGCGAGCGCTTCAATAATAAGAACGCCGGGCATGATCGGGATGCCGGGGAAATGGCCGGTGAATTGCGGCTCGTTCATCGTCACGTTCTTGATGGCGACGGCCCGTTTTCCTTCTTCCAGTTCGATCACCCGGTCGATCAGCAGGAAGGGGTAACGATGGGGGATCGTTTTCATGATCTCCTTGATATCGATGTTCACTTCGTTCATGGCTGTAATATCCTCCTTACTAATTCCGCGTTCAACTTGTGGCCGGAGCGGCTGGCCTTGAGCCGGGCCTTAAGCGGTCTTCCCAGCAGCGCCAGGTCGCCGATCAGGTCCAGTATCTTGTGGCGGGCCGGCTCATCGGGGAACCGGGGTTCGTTGACGTAGCCGCTGTTATTTAAGACCAGAGCGTTGTCGTAAGATGCCCCCAGACCCAAGCCCTGCGCTTTTAGCGCGTCGATCTCTTCAAGATAGCCAAATGTCCGGGCCGGGGCGATCTCCGCCTTATAGCTCATTTTTTCAGCGTTATAAGCGAATTTCTGCTCTCCAACCCCTTTAAAGTCTACCATAAATTCGACCTCGAAGCCATCGTAAGGGAAGGCTTCCAGGGAGGCATCCTGGGTGGTTAGGCGGATAGGTTGTTGAATGATGAGAGGGGTAAGTAGTGAGGAGAGGGGGAGAATTCCCGCCTTTTCCAAGGCCTCAACCCAAGGCAAAGCACTCCCATCTAGAACAGGAATTTCCGGCCCCTGAACAATAACGGCAAGGTTGTCGATGCCAAGGCCGGCGGCGGCCGAAAGAAGATGCTCGACCATGGCCACGTTGCCAATTGTAGTTGCCCGTTTTGTCGCGGTTACGTTAGACAGGATTGCTCGGGTCCCGTTGAACGTTACCCCGGCGCCTGCTTCAGCTGGCGCGACCGTCGCGGAGACCTTTGCCCCGCTATGCAGCCCGATCCCCTCCAGGGTAAAAGCCTTTTTGATCGTTGTTTGGAATTTCGGGTTTCGCATTTCGGATTTGTTTAGAATTTAGAGTTTAGTATTTCGAGTTTTGGTTATCTTGGTTCAGGCCTGGCAATCGGCACATTTTCTTTTTCTCCATAAAGCTTGTAGAAGCTGAGGATCTTTTCGCTCTTCAGCTCTTTGCCTTCTTTGTCGAAGACCGTGCGGGTCACTTCGGTCTTGAACGGCGCGTCGGCGGCCAGCACCGCCCGGACCGTGGCCGGGACGTACCCGGATTCGGTCAGCATATGAACGCGCGGGTAGGTGAACTTGACCGTCTTGCCGGTCGGCGTCCCGTAGAGCCGGAAAGAGAGCCGCCGGTTGGTGGCAAGCGCCTTGATCAGGAGCGGGTGGCCGGTGTCGTTCTCGAACTTGAAATCGAGCGACGGGGGGAACACGCCGGCGTCGCGGCCGAGCGGGTAGATATTAAAATACATCGAATGGCTCCGCCGCTGGACGACCTTGACGTCGGCCAGCTGGATGGTGTTGTACAGGGTTGTTGCGATCTGGCAGGAGCCGCCGCCCAGCTGCGGGACCAGTTCCCCCTTCATGATCACGAAAGCTTCCTTGAACCCGCGTTCCGGCGTGATGTCGCCCAGGATGTCCCCGACCGAAAAAACCTCGCCCGGCATCAGGATGGTGTTGTTGATCCAGGAGGCGACCAGCCGGATGTTGTGGATTCGGTTAGGCGAATCGTGTTTGCCGTAATAGGTGGTGAAGGCGGAGAGGCGGTGAGCCGGCGGCGCGGCGCGGAGCTCCTTTTCCGTGATGTACGGCTCCTCGTACTCAATGACGACCGGGAAGGTCTTTTTTTCGGCCGCCAGGGCGGCCTTGAACTCTTTGACGGTGTCATCGATATTGACCTCGCGCCCCATTTCCTCCGGTTCGATATGGTAGCCGCCGGTCTCTTCGTAAAGGATGATCGAAGCGTCCTGGGAATCGGAGCGGATCTTGTTGGCCAGGGTTTCCAGCGCATCGCGCAATTTGTTCTCGTTCAGCGACAGGACAACAGGGCAGTGGATCATCCCCTCGGTCAGGCGCTCCTTCAGCTCCCGGATATAGCCATCCTGGTGGGTCATTTTAAAGGCCTGTTTTATGCTCTCTTCGTAGTTGACGGTGACGCCGAGCTCTTCGGGGGAATAAGAGAAACTTTCTTTTTCCGCCTCAAAGGAAACGGCCGGCGCGAAGACCTGGGAAGGGTTCAGGGAGCGGATCTTGTCGAGGGCTTGCGGCTGGTCGAGCCCGGAGACGTTGACCGCGCCGATATAGGTCTGCGCGGGGAATTTCTCCTGGACCTGGAAGAAATCAAAGCCGATCAGGCCGGCCGTGACGAGCAGCGAGGCTGCCGCCACGACCCCGAATACTTTGATCAGCGTCCTCAACTAACGGGCTGCTAGGCGAGGATCTTGGAAACCGCGCCGGCGCCGACCGTGCGGCCGCCTTCGCGGATCGCGAAGCGGAGGCCTTCTTCCACGGCGACGTCGGTGATCAGCTCAACGGTCATCACGATGTTGTCGCCCGGCATGACCATTTCGACCTTGTCCGGCAGCTTGATCTCGCCGGTCACGTCGGTCGTGTTGATGAAGAACTGCGGTTTGTAACCGTTGAAGAACGGCGTGTGGCGGCCGCCCTCTTCCTTGGTCAGCACGTAAACCTGGGCTTCGAACTTCTTGTGGGGCTTGATCGAGCCGGGTTTGGCGACGACCATGCCGCGCATCAGCTCTTCTTTTTCCACGCCGCGCAGGAGCAGGCCGATGTTGTCGCCGGCCAGGCCTTCGTCCAGCGTCTTGCGGAACATTTCGACGCCGGTGGCGACGGCTTTCTTATGGCTGCCGAGACCGATGATCTCGACCTCTTCGCCGACCTTGACCCGTCCGCGGGTGATGCGGCCGGTGCCGACGGTGCCGCGGCCGGTGATGGTGAAGACGTCTTCGATCGGCATCAGGAACGGCTGGTCGAGCGGCCGCTGCGGGTTCGGGATGTAGTTGTCAACGGCGTCCATCAGCTCCAGGATGCACTTGGCGGCTTCGCCTTTCGGGTCCGGGTTTTCCATCGCCTTGAGGGCGGAACCGCGGATGACCGGCACTTTATCGCCGTCGAATTTGTACTTATTGAGCAGGTCGCGGGTCTCCACCTCGACCAGGTCGATCAGCTCTTTGTCGTCCACCATGTCGCACTTGTTCAGGAACACGACCATGGCCGGAACGTTGACCTGGTGGGCTAACAGGATATGTTCGCGGGTCTGCGGCATGGGGCCGTCGGTGGCGGCCACGACCAGGATCGCGCCGTCCATCTGGGCCGCGCCGATGACCATGTTCTTGACGTAGTCGGCGTGTCCGGGGCAGTCGATGTGGGCGTAATGCCGCTTGTCGGTCTCGTACTCGACGTGGGCGATGGCGATGGTGATACCGCGGGCCTTTTCTTCCGGCGCGCTGTCGATCTCGTCGAACTTCTTCGCCTTGGCCATGCCCTTGGCGGCCAGCACGCTGGTGATCGCCGAGGTCAGCGTGGTCTTACCGTGGTCGACGTGCCCGATCGTCCCGACGTTGCAGTGCGGTTTTTTTCTCTCGAATTTTTCTCTTGCCATGATACATACCTCCTAAAGTGATTCGTGACCTATTTTTTAGGCAACGTTGTATTATACCCTAAAACCGGGGGGGATTGTCAAGTTGTAAAACCGGGATATCTGCTATAATAGCCACACGGTGAGCAGGTGGAAGGGCTGCCGGTTTGCCATGAGAACAAAAGGGGGCTTCACTTTAATAAGCACGATCATGGTGATGGTGATCCTGAGCATCATCGTGGCGATCGCTTTTTCCGTATACCGCAATTTTGAGCCGGTCGCCCAGGAATCGGTGGAAAAATCGACGGCCGAGGCGATCAAGACCGGGGTCATGATCTACTTCCTCGACCCGCAGCAGGGCGGGACCAGGAACTTCCCCCCCGAGCTGGATTCGGCCGAGGCCGGGTCCTATGCCACCAACACCAACCCTTTTTTTGGCGTGGTCCTGCAGGAGCCGGTCAAGAGGGATTGGCAGAAGTTGAGCGCGAACACCTGGCAATTCACCCCGACCGGCAATACTTATGAGTACCGCGTCGAACTTTCCGGCTTGTTCCGGCTGATCGAAGCGCCGACCACCACGACCATCATGCCGCCGCCAACGACAACTCCATTGACCACGACCAGCACGACTTCAACGACTACCAGTACCACAACAACCACGACTTCTACGTCGACTACGACCAGCACAACGACCACGTCAACAACAACGTCCTCAACGTCGACTACGACATCGACAACCACTACAGCGGCGCCAACTACGACGACCACAACCACCACCACGGTCACGACCACCACGACGCCGCCGGCGCCGCCCAGCGTTGTGACCCAGGCAGCTACCAGCATCGGCCGCAACAACGCCCGCCTGAACATGACCTATAATTTCGGGGGGTACGCGACCGGGCAAGTGCAGTTCAAATACCGGCGGTCCGGCGTAGCGACCTGGACCTATACGGCTTGGGCGATCAGGAACGGTTCGGGTTCGTATAACACGAACCGGAGCGGCTTAACCAGGAACAGCCTCTATTATTTCGTGGCGCGGCTGCAATACAGCGGAGGGGAGATCGAGGGGGCCCAGTTGTCGTTCACGACCCTTCCTTAAGGTTCGGGGTCGCGGTCTGGTTGGTGGCGCCGCTCCAGTTCTTTTAGCATATTATCCACGGATGTTTGTAAAGTAGCCAGCTCGTCCTTGTCGGTCGGTGCGGCCAGCTTTGCCCCCTGCATCAGGTTACAGTGGTCCATTATTTGGTTTAATTCTTTATTGACCCGGTCGATCGGCGCGATCACCAGCGGCTGCAGGATCAGCAAGGTGACCAGCCCGGTGAAAAAGAAAGCGGATAGGCGAATGATCGACAACAAACTGGAGAACATCTGGGATTGGAAATAAAGGGTCCGGGGCATTTCGATGCGAAAGACCAGGGCCGGCCGGCGAAAAACGTCATTCATCAGCAGATAGCCGACCATCGTTTGTTTATGATTGTCCAGCTTGATCGGTGAAGAAGCGAGGGCCGGGAGGGCTGCCTTGACGTCGGCAGGGATGTTTTCCTGGTTGAGCGAATAAGCCTGGGCATAAAGATGGGTCACCGAGGTCAGGCGCCTGAGACGGAACGCGTCAAAATAACGGCCCATTACCAATGTCCCCCTGATCGGGCCGGTTTGGCTGCTTTGAATGATCGGCCGGGCATTGACCAGCATTGCCCCTTCGGGCATCATGATCACTCCCTGGCTCCCTTTATTGATCACTTTGCAAGTAAAACCGGCGATCAGCGCCTTTTCGGCCGCCGAACCGAGCGGCTGAAGCGTATCGGCCGAATTGTTATAACCGGAAGCGTACACCACCCGGCCTTTTTCGTCGAACATCATCAGCAAATGGATCCGGAGGTTGTCAAAGGTTTGCGGGGTCAGGTTGGACCGGCGGTATTTTTCGTTCTTATCCCGGACAAAGGCGTAGGTATCGTCCCAATAAGCCCAGTCCCGGCAGGTGTCGTCGTAACTGGTAAAAGAATCGTTGATAAAGTAGAGGACCCGGCCCATGTCGCTGATCGCGTAATCGCGCTCCAGTTTATCGAAATTGCCGAAGATAAGCTTCTTGCCGATCTGGTCGGAAGCGAAAAAGAAGAAAATAAAAGTAACAATTATGGCGAGCAGCAATTTCAAACGGAAGTTCATGGCTCTCCTTTGCCCGATTGGATCAAAAAGCCCGCGGCCGGAATCGAACCGGCGACCTTTTCCTTACCATGGAAATGCTCTACCAACTGAGCTACACGGGCCCGCGGCCATTATATCAAAAGAACTCGGACTTTTTAAGTAGCGGGTCGAAGTCGTACTTGGCCAGGGCCTCTTTCGCCCCCTCTTCCCGGTCGACCACGGAAATGACCTTGACCACCTTTGCCCCGGCTTGCTCGACCGCCTCGATCGCCTGCCGGGCGGAGCCGCCGGTCGTGGCGACGTCCTCGACGATGACGACGTTCCAGCCGGGGGCGATATGCCCCTCGATCTTTTGCCGGGTCCCGTGTTCCTTCTCCTTTTTCCGGACGATAAAGCCGGGGAGGTCGGAGAGGGTGACGACGGCGCCGGTGATCGGGTCGGCGCCCAGGGTCATGCCGCCAACGGCGTCGACCTTGAGCCCTTTGATCTTTTCCAGGACGAGCTTGCCGACCAGTTTCGCCCCCCTGGGGTGCAGCGTTACCTTGCGGCAGTCCACGTAAAAATCGCTTTTCTTCCCCGAGGAGAGGGTAAAATCGCCGGTCTTGACCGCGCCGGTATCTTTTAATAATTTTTTGAGTTCATTGACCGCGTCCATCAGCTTGATTATACCAGATTGCCGGGGTAATATTAACCATCATGGGCGACAGCGAACAGATCGATATAGAAGTACCGGCCGCAGCCGAAAGCATAGTTAAACAGCGGCCGCTCGGGGCGTCAATAATAAGGGAGGAGTTTTTTATGGGGTTTGCGATCTCGGGGCTATTATTTTTGGTCATTATGTTGGTCGGCGGCTTCTGCAGCCTGATCGTCCTGGCGGCAACCAGCACGTTCCTGGGCGGGGCTGCGTTCGTCGTTACTTTTTTCCTGGCCTGGTTCGTCAGCGCGGCGGTCCGCATCGCCCTGCAGTGGGAAAGGGCGATCGTTCTCCGGCTCGGTAAGCTGAAAGGGTTAAGAGGGCCGGGGATGTTCTTCATCATCCCGATCATCGAAGCGGCCGCGGTCATTGATACCCGGGTCCAGACGCTCGATATCCCGAAACAACAAGTTATAACCAAGGACAACGTCCCGGTGGCGATCGACGCGGTCCTCTACTTCAAGGTCGTCGACCCGATCGCGGCCATTGTCAACGTCCAGAGCTACACCTACGCGGTCTCGAACTTCGCCCAGGCGACGCTGCGCGACGTGATCGGCGGCATGACCCTTGACGAGCTCCTGGCCGAGCGGCAGAAGATCGGCGAGGAGATCGAGAAGTTCGTCGAGGCGGAAAGCAAGAACTGGGGGCTGGAGATCACCAACATCAAGATCCAGGACATCAACATGCCGGAGGACCTGAAACGGATGATGTCGCGCCAGGCGTCGGCCGAGCGGGAAAAGCGGGCGAACATTACCAAGGCGGAAGGGGACATGCTGGCGGCGGTCAACCTGGCGGCAGCGGCCAAGACGATGGCGGCCAGCAATGGGGCGATGCAGTTGCGTACCCTTCAGACGATCGACGGGCTAGGTCCGACCGCGTCCAACACGGTTGTCCTGGCCGTGCCGATCGAGATCATGGAGGCCATCATGGCCTTCAAGAAAAATCAAGAGGCTAAATAGCTAAGCTTAATCTGCTACCAGGGCAAAAGCGATCAGGCCGCAGAGGATCAGGAATAACCCGAGTCCGCCCCGGACCAGAGCGAGCAGGTCGCCCCACCAGAGAAATACCAACCAGGCGCCGAGGGCGATGAGAGCGAGGCCGAGGATAACCTTGATAAGCTTGCTGACCATTGTAGAGTCCTCCTTATATCCCTTAATTCCTCCGGGATTATAACAAGGGAGGACGGTTATCGCAAGCAGTTACTCTTCCGTAACTTCTTCGACCGGGGCGACCTTGGCGATCTTTTCCATCCGCGAGGCGATGATGTCGCCGACCGGGATCTTGGCCCAGCCGACATAGGTATACCCTAACGGTCCGAGGTTAAAAGAGATCCTGACTTTGTACCAGTTGCCGTCGTTGGACATGTCGAGGAGCTTAACGTCGATCGGGATATCAAACACGATATTCGAGTTCTCGTCCGGGACAGAGTAGAGCTTTTTGACCTGCAGGGAATACGGCTCATGGGCAGCGGCAAAACCGACCCCGGCCAGGATGACCAATCCGAGAATTACAACTAAGGCTTTTTTCATATAGATAGCACCTCTCTCTACCTATATTATCGGGTTATTAGGGGAAAAACTTGCGTGCCGGGTCTAGAACTTGAGGAGGTCTTTGATAGCGCCTTTGGCCTTTTCTTCGAGCTCTTTTTTGACCTCGGCTGCCTTAGTGGCTACCTCGGTTTTGGCAGATTCGACGATCTCGACTTTCTTTGCTTCGATCTTGGCCTTGACCTTTTCGGTCAAGACCTCGAGCGGCTTGTCTAAAATTGGCTTAGGAAAGGGCTTTTTTAGGTCACCGGTCATCTCAAACGAGAGCTCGAACCACCCTTTGGCGTCCTTGAAGATCGAGTACTCCCGGGGGAGGTCTTTGGTCAGGTGGGGAGCAAGCTTAAGCGTCAGTTTATTGCCCGGCACCCATTTCAGGCTTTTTAGGTCGGCTCCGCCGTTGAAATAAAGCTTAAAATCCGCTTCCTCGACTTTCAGCGCCTTGGCGGTAACGACCCGGTTGGCAAAAGAAAAGGCCGTGTAAAGGGCGCCGAACTTGAGGTCCTGCTGGAGAGAGGTCGACTTCAGGGTCTTCCCGATCTCGGCCAGGGTTTTTAGCCTTTTTAATTCGCCATTCTTCAGGACCAATGAACCGTGCAAATTCAGGTTCGACATAATGGCGTCCGGCTCCACGCCGCGGCCGGTCAGGGAGGTGGAAATATCGAGTGTCCCGTAGACCTTATTGACCAGGTCCTTTGAATCGGGCATACCGGTCAAGAAGGTTTCGACCACGGCGTTCGAGAACGGGCTCGCGTTGAAGCCGGACAGCCGGAGATCCTTCACTTCGTAAGCGAGGCCGGGGGTATTCAAGTTCGCCTGCAAGTTGCCGGAGAGGAGCCCCTCGTAGATCTTGACCCCTTTCAGTTTGACCGTCGCGACCTTGTTGGCCAGGCCGAGCGATGCGTCGATCTTGTCGACCTTGAATTTCTGGAACGTCAGGTTGGCGACATCCAGGTTAACATTGGCGGAGACATTTCTGGGAATTGCCGCGGTCAGGCCATTGACCATTTTGGTCAGCTCGCCCGGCTTCGGTTTGGCCGACGGGGTTTTGGCCGCGCCGGCAAAGATGGCCAGCAGCGGGTCGACATTGAACTTTTGCGAACTGATCGTCGCGTTCAGCCGCGGCGCCTTGCGCCAGCCGCTGACGGCCGCGCCGGCCGAGAGGCTTTCTCCCGCGATCGACAGGGTTAAGTTCTTGACGTTGATCGTTTCCGACGCCAGGCTGACGCCGATCTGGCCGCCGAGGGAGAGGGGGATCTCTTTCCCCTGATAGGTGGCGACGGCCGAAGCGGCCAGGTCGATCGGCTTGACGAGCGCCAGCTCGAACCCGCCCACCTTCAGGTTAAAGTTCTTGACCTCGTTGACCGTGCCGGCCGCGCGGTCGGCATACGTCAGCTTGGCGTTCTTGATGCTAAAGGAGGAAACGAAAAGGTCGAAAGGCGGCTTGGCGGCCGGCTTGTCCGGCTGTTTTGCCGCCGGTTTGCCGTTCCCGGCAACCATGTCCGAGAAATTGAATTCGCCGCGGGCGTTCTTCTCGACCAGGATCTGCGGCTTGACCAGGGCGATCTCCTTGATGATCACCTGCCGGGAGAAGAGCGGCCAGAAAGCATAGCGGAGCTCGATCGCGTCGGCCGTGACGAACGGCTGTTTGGCAAATCCCGGCCGGTTGCCGACGTACAAGCCCTGCAGTTTAATGCCGGAAAAGAGGTCGAACGAGACCTTATCTATCTTGACCTCGCGGTGGATCGTCTCGCTGATCTTGGCCACGGCAAAATCCTTGATCTTTTCCAGCGGGAAGACAAAGGGGAGGGCGACTATCCCGATGACCAGCAAGAGGAGCAGCCCTCCCGCCGCGATCCCCGCCCATTTGAGCGTTTTTTTCAGCATAGCTTTTAATTTATCCTTTTAACGGTGTAACCGAGCTCTTTAAGCTTTTTGATGATGCCGATGGCGGAGAGCTCGGCGGGATTGAAAGTGACCGACAGGGCGTTATTGTTGACGTCGATCGCGGCGTCGTCCGCCCCCAGGGCTTTGAGCTCGCCGATCACGTTGTCGGCCTCTTGCTCTCCCAGCCCCTCTTCCAGGGAATAGCGCTGGGTAAGATTGCCGGTCCGGCCCGGCAGCTGGTATTCAGCGTCATCTTTGATCGGCTTTTTGGCCGCGGGCTTCTTAAGTGCGGTTTTTTTCGGCAGCCGGACCGATTTTTTGGCGACTTTCCTGGCCTTGCGGATAACGCGCTTTTTCTTTTTAACGGCTTTCTTTTTCTTTACCCGCCGCACGATCTTTTTGCGGGCCTTGCCTTCGGCCGAGCGGACAGCGACCGGCGCCAAAGGTACTAGCCCCAGCAAAAAAGCGCCGAGCAACAGGAGGGAGAGGAGCCGCTTCATTATTTTGTGCTGATCTTCAACAGGGAATACAACGGGCACCAGCCGGCCAGGCCGGTCAGCATCAGGATAAGCCCGACAACGACCAGGAGCCAAGCCACTAGGCCGCTGACCGGCACGTAAGTCGCCAGCAGCAGCAGGACGCCACCGATGATGATCCGGGCGAAACGGTCAAAGGTGCTCATGTTCATCTTAATATCTGACATTATTAACCCTCCTTTAGGGATCGGCTACAGCATTATTATAGCGTTGCAGGCGCGGAAGTAAAGGGGTTAATAGCCGCGCCAGAGAAAGGTCCGGTCCGGGGCAAGACTGAGGTTCGGGTTGTAATAGGGGTCGTCAAGGGGGAGCCCCTTTCGCCATTTGGCCTGGAAGACGGCCGCGTCTTCCGGATACCAGGCCGTTCCCCGGGAGGCGGATTCAAGGTGGTAAAGGCGGGCTAACGGGGTATAAACGATCAGCAATCCTGCCTGCCGTAATTTATGGCAGAGGTCGACATCGCTAAGGATGACCCGGTAATTTTCATCTAAGCCGCCAACCCGCTCCCAGGCTTCACGCCGGATCGCCAGGCAAGCGCCGGTGACGGCGCCGCAGTCCCTGATGGCGTTCGCCAGGGAGAACTCGTTCTTGTTTTCCGGTTGCCGGGCAAAGGCGTGCAGGTGGCCGTAAGGGGATTCGATCACTCCCGCGTGTTGGATGGTCCCGTCCGGGTACAATAATTTGCCGCCGACCGCCCCAACCTCGGGCCGCAGCGCCTGTTCGACCAGCGCCGTTAACCACGCCGGCTCGAGCACTTCCGTATCGTCATTCAGTAATACCAGCACTTCGCCTTGAGCCTGCCCGGCCGCGAAATTATTTATCGCTGAATAGTTGAACTGTCCCGGCAAGTCGATAACCCTTACCCGGTTGGCCGGGGAGTCCGGCGCGGTGGGCCGCCCTGAGCCGTTATTAATAATGATCATTTCATAAGGCGCATAATCGGTTTTCGCCAGGATGGAGGCAACGCACTTTTCGATCAGATCCGGCCGGTCCCGGGTCGGGATAATGATGCTGACCAGCGGATGGTTTGGCAGGGCGTAGCGAACATGGTGCAGCCAAATATTGCCGCTCGCCTGCGGCCGGGCGTTAAGCCGGCGCCGCCGCAGGGCGTCCTCAAGCACCGCCCGCGTCCGGGTAAAGACGTCCGGCTTGGCGTCGGCTGACCCGGCGCAGGAGCTCGGGCTCATCCGCCAGTGATAAAGGACGGCGGGGAGATGGACGATCTTGCCGGTCAGCTCGGTAACGCGCAGCAGCAGGTCGTAATCCTGGCAGCCGTCGTATTCCCGCCGTAGCGGACCGGTGCGGTCCAGCAGGCTTTTCCGCAGGACGCACAGGTGGCAGATATAGTTGATGCCGAGCAGTAGGTCGGGCGACCAATCGGGTTTAAAGAACGGGTGGCAATATTCGCCGTCAACGCCGATCTTATCTTCATCGCTGTAAAGCAGATCGGCATCCCGGTCCGTTTGCAGCCGGGCCACTACCACCAGCAGCGCGTCGGCGGTCAATTCGTCGTCATGGTCCAGGAAAGCGACGAACTCGCCGTCGGCCAGGGCGAGCGCCGCGTTAGTGTTGTCGGCGATGCCGCTCCCGGCGGCAGTTTTAACCAATTTGATCCGCCGGTCGGCGGCCGTCAATTCCTGCAAAACCTGAGCGACGTCGGGGCGAGTGCTGGCGTCCGCGACGCAGAGCTGCCAGTTCTCGTAGAGCTGGCCAAGGACCGAGCCGAGGCTCAATCGCAGGATGCCGGGAGCGATATCGCAAACCGGCATGATCACGCTGATCAACGGCCGATAGGGAAAGGCCCTGGCTTGCGAACGGAGCCGCTCGACCGTCCGGGCGCTTAACCGGCGCCTGATCCAAGCGTCGTAGCCGAAGGCCGCTGGCGGAGTTTTTTGTTGGGGAGGACGCGCCCTAAAAAAAAAGAGAGCGCGAGCCAGGGACTTTAACCGCCGCGCCAGCTTATGAGGCCAGCTAGGGGCTTTGCTTTTGTCCAGCCGCTGCTGGAGAACAGCCGCTTCCGCCGACCGCTTGATGCCGTCAGCCAGGGCCGTTCGGAGGAGCGGCAGGTGCTTCCGGTAAAAACAACCGAGCAGGTCGCCGTCTTTTTCCGCGTCCGGCCGCCAGCTATGGGCCGCGCCGGGCCTGACGCGCGACAAGCAGAACGGTTCCGGCAAGTAAGCGAAGCGGCCGCCTTGTCCGCAGATCTTGAGCCAGAGATCCCAATCCTCCCAATCCGGCAGCGATTCGTCGTAGCCGCCGGCCGCCTGCCACGCGGCGCGGCGGAACAAGGCGCAGCGGGGGATAAAATCAGCGTGCAGCAGCCGGAGCGGCGTGAAGTCCCACGCCTTGACCGTTTCGTTCCGCGCGCCGAACGCTTCGCTGTCGGAATAGACAACGGCGACGTTCGGGTCGCTTGCCAGCAGCGGCAAGGCTTTTTCCAGGTAGCCGGGCCGGATAAAATTGCCGGAGTCGAGAATGAGAAGATATTTGCCGTTTACCGCGGCGATCGCGGTATTGAGCGCCGCCGCCCGCCCGGCCGCGCCGTGGGGGGCGAGGACGATCTCCGCCAGCGCCTTGTCCGCCTGTTCGGCGCTTTGCAGAGCGTCCGGCGGGAACGAGCCGTCATTCTCGCCGAGGATGATTATCGAGAGCAGGGGGCTATTTGTTTCGTTTGCCATTCGCTAATGCCGCCGGGTCGATCTGAGTAAGAGAGAAAAATGGAGAGGGAAGGATTTGAACCTTCGAAGGCGTAAGCCGTCTGATTTACAGTCAGATGCGTTTGACCACTTCGCTACCTCTCCACAAAAAAAGAACCCGCGCAAAGGCGAGCAAGTTAATTACCCGCCTTTGGCGGATTCGCAAAAAGACTACCGTTTCTTGGATTTCTTCCGGCCGCGGGCCATTTTGGCGCGGGAGATATCACCTTTCTTGTCGATGAAATAAAGGTATCCTTTCTGTTTCTTGATACCGCACTTCATTACTTTTTCTGCCATTTCATTTCACCTCCCTTTGTCTTAAGACTTCGTACAGGACAATGCCTGTAGCCACTGACGCGTTCAGGGAATTGATCCGGCCGCGCATCGGCAGGCGGACCACTTCATCGCAACGTTCCTTGACGAGACGGGAGAGCCCGGCCCCTTCGCTGCCGACGACAAAAGCGACCCCGCCCCGGTAATCTGCCTGATTATATAACCTCTTTCCGTCGATTTCAAGCCCGATTACCGTCAAAGATTCGTCCTGAAGCCGGCGGACGGCCTCGGCGATGTTGGGGACCCGGGCGACGGGGACCAGCTCGGCGGCGCCGGTCGAGACCTTGAAGACCGTTTCGGTTACCGGGACCTGGCGCATTTTTCTGATGACGATGCCGTGGACGCCGGCCGCCTCGGCGGTACGCAGGATGGCGCCAAAGTTGTGGGGGTCTTCCAGCCCGTCGAGGATGAGAAGGAACGGGGGCTCGTTCTTGGCCGCGGCGGCCGCCAGCAGGGCTGACAGGTCGCAGTACTTAAACATTCTCGAGAGCGGCGGCAAAGGCCTGCAGCGCCTGGTCGACCTGCGCCCGGGTGACGTTGAGCGGCGGGATCAGGCGCATGACCGTGCCGTCGGCCCCGGTCGGGATCATCAGGACACCCTGCTTGAGGCACTGGTTCATGATCGACTTGACCGGGGGGTTGGCGCCAAAGTCGACGCCGATCATCAGGCCAAGACCGCGGACATCCTTGATCGCCGGATATTTCTTTTGCAGTTTTTTCAGTTCGCCGATCAGGTAGCCGCCCAGCTTGGCCGCGTTGGCCAGCAGTTTTTGCTCTTTGATCACCTGCAGCGTCGCGATCGCGGCGGCGCAGCTGACCGGATTGCCGCCAAAGGTCGAACCGTGGGCGCCGGGGGACCATTTGGCCATCACTTCCGCTTTGGCCAGGCAGGCGCCGAGCGGCAGGCCGGAGGCGATCCCTTTGGCCAGGGCAATAATGTCGGGAGATACTCCGGCGTGCTGGCAGGCGAACCACTTGCCGGTGCGGCCGATCCCGGTCTGGACCTCGTCAAAGATCAGCAAGGCGCCGTATTGGTCGGCCAGCCGGCGCAGCCCCTGGAGGAACTCTTTTTTGACCACGATATAGCCGCCTTCGCCGAGGACCGGTTCAATGATGATCCCGGCGATCTGTTTGGTCTCCAGCAATCCGGCAACGACCTTGAGATCGAGCGGGGCGACGTAGACTTCCGGCAGGAGCGGCTCGTAACCGTCGCGGTATTTCATTTTTGAAGTGGTGATGGAAAGAGCGCCGAGCGTCCGGCCGTGGAACCCCCCTTGAAAAGCAATGATCCCCGGCTTTTTGGTCGCGTACTTGGCCAACTTCAAGGAGGATTCGATCGCCTCGCTGCCGCTCTGGCAAAAGAACGCCTGCGCGTCCTTCAGCGGGGCGACCTTTTGCAGCTCTTCCGCCAGTTTGACATAACCTTCGTAATAAGCGACGCCGATGCAGGTGTGGAGCAGGGTGTCCGCTTGCTTTTTAACAGCGGCGGAAACTTTCGGATGGCAATGGCCGATCACGCAGCAGGCGATGCCGGTGGCGAAATCGAGATACTTTCTGCCGTCCAGGCCGATCAAGTAACCGCCCTTGGCTCCCTTGATCTCGAAATCGTCGAAATATTTGCCGAGGACCGGGGACATGACCTTTAAACCGCGTTGTTTTAATGTTGGCATGATACTTTTATTATACGCTAAAGTTATGCTATACTTCAACCAATGTCGCGGCTGCTTTCAACTTTTATCGTCTGCTGTTTGCTTTTCTGCGCCGCTCAAGCGGCAGGCCCCAATCAGCTGATCGTCAAGTTCAAGGCGCGCGGCGTATCCGCCTCATCGGTCCGCGCGCTGGCGGCCAAATATAATGCGGTCGAGGTCAAGCCGCTTTATGCCGCCGCCTTGCGGATCCGCCCCGACTGGACCTATCTGGCGGACGACTATCTGGTCGTCCTGCCCAAGGACAAGGACGCCAGCGCGGCGGCGGACGAATTCCGGCAAGACGCCAACGTCGTTACCGCCGCTCCCGATTCGCGCGTCCGCGCTTTTGAGGTCATCCCCAACGATCCTTACTACCCCCAGCAGTGGGGATTGCCGAAGATCGCGGCCCCCCAGGCCTGGGAAAAGACGAGCGGCACCAACGAGGTCCTGGTCGCCGTCCTCGATACCGGGATAAATTATAACCACGAAGATTTCGTCGGCCGCGTTAACCTGGCCTACGCCAAGGATTTCGTCAACGACGACGACGACCCGCTGGACGATTACGGGCACGGCACGGCGATCTCCGGCGTGATCGGCGCGGTCAGCAATAACGGCAAAGGGATCGCCGGCCTGGACTGGAACTGCAAGATCCTGCCGATCAAGGTCCTGGACAGCACGGGGAGCGGGCTGGTTTCCACCATTTCCCAGGCATTGGCTTACCTGGCGGCGCTCAAATCGACCGGGGTCAATGTAACCGTGGCGAACCTGAGTTTGGGGCAGTATAACACCGGGGTCGACCGTTACGCGGAAGAGAACCCGGCGAACCTCAGGGACCGCTGCCAGGACGCATACGATGAGGGGATAATCCTGGTGGCCGCCGCCGGCAACGGGAGCGTCGATTGGAACACTTATCCCGCCGTCTATCCGACCGTTATCGCGGTCGCCGCGACCGACACCGGCGACAAACGATCGGTCTGGACCGGGATCGACAGCGAGACCGGCCGGACCCAGGCTTCCAATTACAGCCGGAAAGATGTTGTCGGTTACGCGGACAGCCTTTGGGTCGACGTGACCGCCCCCGGCAGCGCCATTTACACGACCGACAAGGACGGCGGTTACAGCAGCGGCTGGAACGGGACCTCCCTGGCTTCGCCCTACGTCGCGGCGCTGGCCGCCCTCGTCAGGGGCTTGAGCCCGGGCATGACGGTCGACAAAGTGATGAGCCAGATCAGCGAAGCGGCCGACGACATCGATGACCTGAACCCGCTGTACAAAGGAAAACTGGGGAGCGGACGGATCAACGTTTACCGCGCCCTGGCCGGGGTGATCTCCGAGATCGACGCGCCGCCGAGCGGGACCTACGCCCGCGGGATCGTCGAAGTGACCGGCAAAGCGGGCGGCTGGAACTTCCGCTCTTTCCAGCTGGAAGCGCTGCGCGGCGGCTCCGTGGAGGCGCTGATCACCAGCAGTTTTGTTTCGGTCGAAGCGGCCGGCCGCCTGGGGCTCTGGGATACGGCCGGGCTGAACGGCAATTACACGGTCCGCCTGCGGGTGATCACGGCCGATCTGGCCTCGGCTGACGCCTCGGTCGCCATTATAGTGGACAATACGTCGCCGGAAGCGGCGATCACGGCGCCGGCCGCGGGGGCGGCGGTCACCGGCCGGCTCCAGATCGTCGGCAAAGCCACGGACGATCACCTGGACAACTACCGGCTGGAGTACGGCCCGGGCCTGAACCCGACCGCTTTCCAGGCGATCGGCCAATACTATAATGCGGTAAGCGGCGGCGCGCTGGGCACCTGGGAAACAAGCGGACTGGCGGGCGTTTACACTATCCGTTTGACCGCCACCGACCTGGCCGGCAACGTTGGCCAGGACAGCGTGATCGTGCAGGTCGAGCGGCAAACCCCCACCAAAGAGGTTGAGCCGCAGCCGGGCGTCCCTTTGGCTTACGCGCTCCCCAATCCCCTGAACCGCTCGGCCACGGCCGAGACCGCGTTCGTTTATTCTCTGGCCGGCAATTTCGACGCGACCATCTATTTGTTCGACCTGAACGGCAACCTGATCTGGCGGCAAAATTACTTAGCGGGCGAGGACGGCGGGAAAGCCGGGCACAACGGCCCGGCCTGGAACGGCCGGAACCAGTACGGGGAGCCGGTCGAGAACGGCGTTTACTTCTACCAGATCACCGCGGACCGGAAAGTCATCGGGCGGGGCAAGATAATCGTCCTCAACTAAAAGTTCATCGTCCCTTCGAACGAGATCAGTTTCGCCTTGAAGTCGTCATTATGGTTCTTATTGTTGATGTAATCCACCTGCTTGATCGAAGCCAGCACGTTAAAGTTTGACAGCACCGGATTGTCGACCGGGATGGTGATGTTCATGCTGATCGTCGTAGTGGTCTTGACCAAGTCAAGATCGACCACCGAACCGGCCTGGACCTCGCCCTTGTTGATCTCCTGCGACAGGTCGTAGATCAATTGCCCCCAGCTGAAAACCTGGTAGCTGGCTTTGCCATTGGTCACCGTTTTCGGCCGGGCGTCGCCGGTCAAGAGATTCTTGGTGATCTTCTGGTTGTAATCCGCCCCGACCGCCAACTGCGGCAGGAAGGGGAGGGTCAAAGTGGCGTTGGCCGTGGTGGTCTGGTTCTGCGTTTCCGTGGTGACCGGCGCGGTCGGCGAGTTATTCTTGTTCTTGTAGTCCTCGGAGATAAAGCCGAAGGTCAGCGGCAGGATCGGTACCGGGCTCAGGTTGAGCGTGTAATTCTGCGACAAGGTATCGGTCAGGGTCGAAACCGGCACGGTGCCCTGCGGGCCGGTCTGCCGGGTGTTGGCCACGGCAAAGTGGGTGTTGAGCCGGGCGAACGAGAGCGAGAGCGGCGTGAAGTCGAGATCGCCGGCCTTGGCGCTGCCGGTCGCTTTGTAGAGAGAACCGGTTTCCGGGATGGTCTCGCTCTTGCTCCCGTTGACGCCGAGGGAAAGGAAAGAGAACGGCGTCAGCCGGGCCGAGCCGGCGGTGCGCAGGCTGAGCGGGTTTTCCCCGCCGGTCACGTAAGAGGTCCGTTCCTGCCGGTTATGATCGAGCGAGCCGGTCAGGATCGAGAACGGGGTCAGGTCCATGTGGTAGGTCTCGTTCTTGGTCTTGACCGAGCTTTCCGGGGTCGGCAGCGACTTGAGGTCCTGGTGGTCCTGGAACGAGGCCCGGGCGATCCACTTTTGCAAAAAGAGCATCGTCAGGTCGAGCTGGGCGTTATAGGCGTTGTCGATCGACTGCGTGTTGTTGGCGACGGTTTCCTGCGAGTTGAGGCCGGTCGTTTCGTTGTACTGGAAATCGATCCCCGCGGAAAAACGGTCGGTAAACTTCAGGCCGCCGCCGGCGCGGTAATAATCGATCGTCGAGGTCGAAAGGTTCGCCGTGCGGTCGACAGTGTCGGTCTTGGACGTGGTCTTGCGCAGTTCGTATTTCTGGTTCAGGGTCAACGGCCCGCGGGACCAGTCGACCGGGGCCAGGCCGGCCGAATAGGATTCCTGGAGATTGTCGCTGTTGTGCAGGGCGTCGTTGGCCAACGGGTCGTCGAGCGAGTCGAAACGGCGGTAACCGAGATCGAGCTTGGCCAAGCCGCCCGGATTGACGCCGGTCGCGATCGAATGGTCGTAGGTGCGCAGGAAAGTCTTGCGGGTGGTGCCAATCGGGCTCTTGTTGAACTTGTACGAGTAGTTGCTGAAGAACTGCTGCCAGGTCGGCTTGAAGTTCATGTTGTACTCTTCGTATTCCGAGCCGTTGCCGATGGCGGTGCTGCCGAGCGGCGAGAAATCGAAACCGATCCGCTTGGTCGTACCGTTGATCGTCAGCATGTCGCCCCAGAGCCGGGTCTCGGCGCCGAGCCGGAAAGCGGTGTCGGTCTTGACCTTGGTGCCGGCCACGACCCCGGAGGCCGACTGGTAGTTGTACTGGACCGAGATCGCGTCGAGCGTGGTCGGGGTGATGTAGTAGAAATTGAACTGGCCGGGCTTGGTATAACTGATGAAATAATCGATGTCCCGGTTCAATAATTTATTGTTGACGAAGATCTGTTCGGAGCCGTCGATCAGGTCGGCGCCGGAATGGAGGACGTAGGTCTTGGTCCCGCTGCCGCTGAACGTTTCATTGGTCGTTTCCGCCACAAAGACCTGGTCGCTCTCGCTCTTCGCGTAGGAAGAGTCGATCTTGAAGACGTCGCCGATCTTGAAGCCGCCGTCCAGGCCGAAAGCCGACTGGGCGATGTCGCCGCTTTGGTCGGAAGACGAGGGGACGTACTGGTAGATCACCTGGAAATTCTTGGTCGTGGACAGCTCGGTGTTGAAGGTGATCGACGGGTTGGTGTTGTTGTAATTGATCGAATAGCCGGTGTCGCCGGCATTGGCGTCGAAACTGGTGTTCCGGGTGTAGGTCGTGATGGCCGAAGCGCCCTGTTCCCAGACCTGGACCGTTTCCGTCCCCGGCACGATATTGAGCGTGTTGCGCAGATAGTACGGCCCGCGGGTGCCGTCGCCGACCCCGCTGTACTTGCTGACGATGCTCTTGGTGTAACCGTAAGTGACGGTGATCTCGTCGGTCGGCTGGATGTTAAGCCGGTCGTTGTTGAGCCAGAGGGAGCCGGTATCGTAGCCGTCGCTCGGGTCGCTCCGGTCGGTGATATAGGCGAGCGGCACGTTGGGGGTCACGATTGTCTGGCCGGTCGGGTCGCTCTCGGTGGTCGGGACGGCGTAATCGACCTCCCAGGTCAGTTCGCGGCTCACGCCGCCCTGGAAGAGCCGGACCACGATGGCTGCCTCGGCGGTGGTCGCGACCGGCCGGTTCTTTAGGTAAATGATATGCCCGTTGGTGATCGCGGTTTGGCCGGTAAAGGATTCGATCACCGAGGTGGGGGCGCTGGTGGTGCTTTTCTTGGCCGACTCACGCAAATAGGTGGCGCCGAGCTTCAGCTCTTTCGGGAACTTGGAAGGGGTTTCCGGCGGCAGGGCCAGTACGCTGTGCCGGTAGCCGATCTTGATCTGCGACGTCGGCCCGATCACCACGCCGAACAGCATTTCCCCTTTACCGTAGTCGATGGTGTAATCGAGGTCCCGGACAAAAAGCTTCCCGTCAACCTCGACCCGCTCGCTCTCGGGCACCAGTTGCCGAAACGAGGTCCGGTAGGGCCCGCGGCTGCCGATGCCGGAGACCATTTCCACTTCGCCGGACGTCTGGTAATAGGAATACTCGATCGCCAGCGCTTCTTCCGAAGTCGGCAGGAACCTGGTCATCAGCTTGATCTCGCCGGTATCGTAACGGATGATATAATCTTCGTTCTTTTTCAGCTGGGTCCCCATAAAGGAGAGGGTTTCACTGAACTTGACCAACGGGGCGTTGCGCACCCGATAACGGCCGGACGATTCTTCTTCCTGGACCTCGGGCTCGGCCGAGCCGGAAGAGGGGAAAACCTCCCGCGCGGGCGAAATTACCGGCTCCTCTTTGGGCGCGGGCTTGCCGAATTTTTCCGGGTCGATGGTAAAGCGGCTCTGAAAACCGAAAAAGTCGCGTTTGGAGAGCGACGGGAAGAACAGATCGAGGATGTTGGTGTATTCGTAAGAGTACTTGAACTCGTCGGTCTCGTTGAGCAGGCGGTTGAAGGTCACCTTGCCTTCAAAATAATCGATGGTGTAATCGACGTTGCGCGTCAGGTAGATGCCGTTGAGCTGGATCTGCTCCGAGCCCTCGACGATCGAACCGTGGCCGAGATTATAGGGGCCTTTGGTATTCGTCCCTTTTTGCGAGGTCAGCGCCTGGGTTTGCGACTTGAGCTTCGCGGAAGGGACGGCGACGACGTCGTACCAGGGCTCCTTGGCGGTCAGCATGACGCCGTTCAGGTACTTGGAAGCGGAAACGAACTCGTTGCCGGTAAAGTTGGCGGTAAAATCGCCGAAGGTCAGCTCGGTGTTGTAGTACTTGACCTTGACGTCGAACTTTTCCGGCGTTTCCGGCTGCTGATCCAGGTCATAAGCGACCGAGAGATTCTCCGACAGCTGGCCGAGGATCCGGAGCTGCAGCCGTTCCTGCCAGGGCCCGCCGGAATAGGTCTGGTAGTAGCCGCCGAGCTGGGTCAGGCCGGAGAAGTAGTTCCGGGCGGGGTCAACCTCGACCTTTTTCTGTTCCCATTTCTTGAAGCCGGAGATGTCGATCTGCGGGTAGGCGCTTTCCGCCAAGGCAATGGCGGCGGACAGCATAATAATAATGAAAGCGGCGGCGAGCTTTTTCACACGCCGTATTATAACATCAGGCGTATTTTTTGACTACAATGATCGCGTTGTGGCCGCCGAAACCGAAAGAACTGGAAAGGGCGGTAGTGATCTTCAGCGGCCGGGCCCGGTTCGGCACGTAATCGAGGTCGCACTCCGGATCGGGATTCTCCTGGTTGATCGTGGGCGGAGCGACCTGATGCCGGATCGACATGACGGTGGCGATCGCCTCGACCGCGCCGGAAGCGCCGAGCAGGTGGCCGACCATCGATTTATTGGAGCTGATCGCCAGCTTGTGGGCGTGGTCGCCGAAAGCGGTCTTGAGCGCCATGGTCTCGTATTTGTCGTTCAATTCGGTCGAAGTGCCGTGGGCGTTGACGTAATCGATCTCCTCCGGCTTAAGGTTGGCGTCTTTGAGCGCCGCCCGCAGGGCGCGAGCCGCCCCTTCGCCGCCGGGGGCGGGGGCGGTGATGTGGTTGGCGTCGCCGCTGGCGCCGTAGCCGATGATCTCGGCCAGAATATTGGCGCCGCGCGCTTTGGCGAACTCCAGTTCTTCCAGGACCAGGATGCCGGCCCCTTCGCCCATGACAAAGCCGCTGCGCGCCTTATCGAACGGCCGGCTGGCGCGGGTTGGTTCGGCGTTCTGGTTCGACAGGGCGCCGGCCGCGATAAAGCTGGCCACGCCGAGCGGGGTGATGGCGGCCTCGCTGCCCCCGGCGATCACCGCCTTGGCGGCGCCGCGCTGGATCGTTTTATAAGCTTCGCCGAGGCAGTGGGTGCCGGTCGCGCAGGCGGTGACGATGCAGAGGTTCGGGCCTTTGGCGCCGGTCTTGATCGAGATCATCCCGGCCGCCATGTCGGTGATCATGTAGGGGACGGTGAAAGGAGAGATGCGGCTGGGGCCCTTGTCCTTCAAGGTGTAAGCCATCTCTTCCAAATAATCGATGCCGCCGATCCCGGAGCCGACGATCACGCCGATGTCGGCCGCGTTCTCGGGCGTGATGGCCAGACCGGCGTCCTGGACGGCGAGCTGGCCGGCGGCGATGGCGAATTGCAGGAAGCGGGCCAGGCGGCGCGCCTCTTTTTTGTCCATGTAGAGGGAGGGATCGAAATCGTTGACCTGGGCGGCGATCTGCGTGTCAAAACCGGTCGGGTCGAAGTGGGTAATGCGGCCAACGCCGCTTTTACCGGCGGACAGGTTCTCCCAAAAAGCGTCCTTGCCGATGCCGATCGGGGTAATGGCGCCGAGGCCGGTGATCACTACCCTGGGGTTCAGCAATCTTTCGCCTCCGCGGCTTCCTGGACCAGCTCTTTAACGATCTGGGCGGCCGGCTTGATCGACCGGTCGGGGATCTTCCAGACGTATTCGCCCGAGAAGACCACGCCATGCTCGACGTCCCCTTTCTGGGAGTTGATCAGCGCCTGGATGATGCAGTATTCCAGGGAACAATGCTTGAGGCAGAAATCGCAGCCGACGGGGCGGGGGGCTTTTTTCGCCAGGATCTTTTCGACGAATGCCGACTTGATCGCCCGGCCCGGCATGCCGACCGGGGAAGAGATCAGGACAACGTCATCCTTGGTCGCCGTTTGGTACTTCCGCTTATATTCCGGGGCGGCGGCGCACTCCTCGGCCAGGACGAAGCGGGTCGCGATCTGCACGCCGGACGCCCCCATTTTCAGGGCCCGGCACATTTCCGCGCCGTTGATGATGCCGCCGGCGGCGATGACCGGTAAATTGACCGCCTTCAGGACCTCGGGGAAGATATCCCAGACGGAGCGGTCGGTGCCGAGGTGCCCGCCCGCTTCCTTGCCTTCGACCACGATCGCCGCGGCGCCGAGCCTTTGGGCGGTCTCGGCGAGGCGGGCGGAGGAGACAATCGAGACGATGGGAGTATTCCCGTCCCGTCCAACCTTGAAAATGTCTCGGGAAAAACCAGCGCCGGTGATGATCAGGTCGATCTTCTCCTGAATGGCCGTCTGGACAATTCCCCAGAACTCCCGGGCGGCAAACATGATGTTGATGCCGACAATGCCTCCCCGCGCCAACCCCCGCGCGATCTGGATCTCTTTCCGCAGCTCGTCAAAAGCCATCCCGGAGGCGCCGATAATGCCGATCGCGCCGGTCGCGGCGACCGCGCCGGCGAGCGTCCCGGTGGAGATCCTGACCGCCATCCCTCCCTGAATGATCGGGAGCCGGGCGGTCAGCTTATCTATTTTGAGCTGCGGCAGGTCCATGTTTTACTTCTTTCCGTGTTGCATCACGTAATTAATGGTATCGCCGATCGTTTTGATCTTCTCGGCGTCCTCGTCCGGAATTTCCATCCCGAACGCCTCTTCCAACGCCATGACCAGCTCAACGGTGTCGAGCGAATCGGCGCCCAGGTCGTCGACGAAAGATGACTCGCGCTTCACTTCCGCGTCGGAAACGCCGAGCTGCTCGGTGACCACCTTTTTAACTGCTTCAAAAGCCTGATTTTCGTCCATGTTCCACCTCCTCCTTATTAAACTCTAAATACTAAACTCTAAACTACATGTACATTCCGCCATTAACGGCCAGGACCTGACCGGTAACGTAATCGGACTCCGGGCCCGACAGGAAGAGCGCCGCGCTGGCGATGTCTTCCGGCGTGCCCAGCTTGCCGAGCGGGATCTGCTCCATCATTTTTTTCTTAACGTCCTCGGACAATTTGTCCGTCATCGCGGTTTGGATGAACCCGGGGGCGATCGCGTTGCAATTGACCCCCCGCGAAGAGAGCTCCTTGGCCACCGTCTTGGTAAAGGCGATGACCCCGCCCTTGCTCGCCGCGTAGTTGGCCTGGCCGAAATTCCCCATCTGGCCAACGATCGAGGCGATATTCACTATTTTACCGCACCGCTGCTTCATCATCAAGGTGCCAACTGTCTTGGTGCAGTTAAAGACGCCGGTCAGGTTGACGGCCAGGACGGCGTCCCACTCCTCTTTCTTCATCCGGACCAGCAAGTTGTCCTTGGTGATCCCGGCGTTGTTGACCAGGATGTCGATCCGCCCCAGGGCGGCGACGATCTCGCCGACCGCTCTTTCCACGTCGGCCGGATCGGCGACGTTGGTCTTGACCGCCAGCGTTTTGACGCCGAGCGCGGCGATCTCTTTGGCCGTTTGCTGCGCCAGCTCCAGATTGATGTCGGAAACGACGATGTTCGCCCCGGCCTTGGCGAACGCGACGGCGATCGCCTTGCCGATCCCCTGGGCCGAGCCGGTGACCAAGGCGACCTTATCCTTTAAATTCGTCATAACTTTTTACCTCCACGCCGGCGTTGATCTTCTTGATCAGGCCGGTCAAGACTTTGCCCGGGCCGACTTCCACGAACGAGTTAACTCCGGCAGCGACCATTTTATTGATCGAATCTTCCCAGAGGACAGAACCGGTAACTTGTTTAATTAACAGCTGTTTGATCTCGGCGGCGGCGGTGACGGGAGCGGCGGTCACGTTAGCGTAGACCGGGATCGCCGCGTCCTGGAAGGTGATCCTGTTCAGCTGCTCCGCCAGTTTATCCGCGGCCGGCTGCATCAGCGGGCAGTGGAAAGGGGCGGAGACGGCGAGCGGGATGATCTTTTTGACGCCGGCCGCTTTCAGCTTCCCGGCGGCAGCGTCAACGCCTGACTTGGTCCCCGAAATAACGACCTGGCCGGGCGAGTTAAAGTTTGCCGGCCAGACATTGCCAACTTCTTTACAAATGTTAGCGATCGCTTGCCGGTCGCCGCCAAGGAGGGCCGCCATCGCCCCCTGGCCGGCCGGGACCGCTTCCTGCATATACTGGCCGCGGAGGTTAACGGTCTTGACCCCGTCCTCGAACGAAATGACGCCGGCGGCATATAACGCCGAGTATTCGCCGAGGGAATGGCCGGCAAATGTCACGGGTCGCGGGTCACGGGTCGCGAGTCGCTCATACATGGCAGCACTAACGGTGAAAATAGCCGGCTGCTGGATAGCGGTTTTCTTGAGTTCATCCTCGGGGCCTTCCAGGACGATCTTTTTCAGGTCAAAGCCGAGGACGGCATTGGCCCGGTCGAGATATTTTTCGGCCAGCTCTTTCCCCATCCCCACCGACTGCGACCCCTGGCCCGGGAATACGAAAGCGGTTGTCATTTAACCTCGTAATTCTTTGATCTTGCGGGTGAGCAAGGGGACGTATTCGAACAGGTCCCCGACAATACCGTAAGTCGCGACTTTGAAGATCGGCGCATCCGGGTCCTTATTGATCGCGACGATCGTGTCCGAAGACTGCATACCGGCCAGGTGCTGGATCTTGCCGGCGATACCGCAGGCGATATAAAGTTTGGGCGAAACAGTTTTCCCGGTCTGGCCGACCTGGTGGTGAGCGCTGATCCAGCCGGCATCGACGGTAGCGCGCGAGGCGCCGACCGCGCCGCCGAGGACGGCAGCCAGCTCTTCGATCAATTTGAAGTTCTTCGCTTCCTGCAGGCCGCGGCCGCCGGAGACGATGATCTCCGCTTCGGCCAGGTTCACCTTAACGCTCTCGTCCTTAATGACCTCCAGCAGTTTAACGGCCAGGTCTTCGGCGCCGATCGCCGGCTGGAATTTAATGACTTCGCCCTTTTTCGGGTTAGCAACCTTGACCTTCTTAAAAACTTTAGGGCGGACCGTTGACATCTGCGGCCGGTGCCGGACGGTTTGAATGGTCGCCATGATGTTGCCGCCGAACGCGGGCCGGGTCTGCAATAAAATTTTCTTGGCCGGATCGATATCGAGGCCGGTGCAGTCGGCCGTTAAGCCGGCGCCGACCCGGATCGCCAGGCGGGCGGCGAGATCGCGGCCCATGGTCGTCGCGCCCAGGAGCATTATTTCCGGTTTGTACTTGGTGATCGCCTCGGCGACCGCGCTGGTGTAGGGGGCGGTGTGGTAATGCTTAAGCTCCGGATGGGTGATCAGGTAAACTTTATCCGCGCCGTAAGCGAAAAGGTGTTCGACCTCTTCCTCAATAGCGGCGTCGCCGCAGAGGATGGCGCAGATCTCGGTCTTCAGGTCGCCGGCCAGTTTTCTCCCTTCGGTCAGGAGCTCATAAGCGACCGCCTGGACCTTGCCTTCGCGCTGTTCGGCGAAAACCCAGACGCCTTTAAAATGCGAGAGATCGTGGTCGGTGCCGCCGAGCTCTTTTTTCAGCTCGATCGCGCCGAACTTGCAGGACTCGACGCAGGCGCCGCACAGGGTACAGGTGTCAAGGTCGATGACCGCGACTTTTTTTCCCTTGCCGGGAGCGTCGGCCGGGCGGTCGATCATTTTGATCGCCGCGAACGGGCAGGCTTTGACGCAAAGAGTGCAGCCCGTACATTTATCCAGTAAGATTTTAATGCTCATCAGATCGTCTTCCTCTCTTTGAGCTTGCCGAGCAGTTTATCCACGATCTCCGCCGGCTCGCCGGCCAGGATCTGGCCGCCGCCTTTCGCCGGCGGGGTGAAGATCCGGACGACCGAAGTGGGGGAGCCGTTCAGGCCGAGGTTCTTGGGGTCGCCCTCGATCTGCGCGGCGTTCATCATCTTAACTTCCGCTTTTTTGGCCCGCATCATCCCTTTGAGGGAGGGGAGGCGCGGCTCGTTCATCTGTTTGACGACGGTAATAACGGCCGGGAGAGGGCATTCCACCTTTTCGTTGTTCTCCTCCAGCATTCTTTCCACCGTCAGCTTGGGACCGTTGACCTCGACCTTGACCGCGAAGGTGACTTGCGGTATGCCCAGCCATTCGGCGATGCCGGGACCGACCTGGGCGGTATCGCCGTCGATCGCCTGCTTGCCGCAGAGGATCAGGTCATAATGCCCGAGCTGCTTGATCGTTTGCGAGAGGGTGTAGGAAGTGGCCCAGGTGTCGGAGCCGGCAAAGGCGCGGTCGGAAACGAGCACGACTTCGTCCGCTCCCATGGCGACCGTCGTCTTGAGCGCTTCGGCCGCCTGCGGCGGGCCCATGGTGACGACCGTTACTTTGCCGCCGTGTTTTTCCTTTAACTGCAGGGCGGCTTCGACGGCATTTTCGTCGAAAGGGTTAACAATGGAGGGAACGCCTTCGCGGATGAGGGTGTTGGTCTCCGGATTGATCCGGACCTCGGTTGTATCCGGAACCTGCTTGATACAAACGATGATGTCCATGCTACTTCGAAGAAGCCAGCTCTTTGATCAGCGAAAGGGCGATCTGGTTCCGCTGGATCTGGTTCGTCCCCTCGTAGATCTGGGTGATCTTGGCGTCGCGGGCCATCTTCTCGACCGGATACTCCTTCATGTAGCCGTAGCCGCCGAGGATCTGGATGGCGTCGATCGTCACTTTCATCGCGACGTCGGACGCGAAGAGCTTTGCCTGGCAGGCGGGGAGGGTAAAGTCCTTGGCGCCGGCGTCGATCATCCGGGCGCAGGCGTAGACGAGCGAGCGGGCCGCTTCGATCTGGGTCGACATGTCGGCCAGCATGTGCTGGATCGCCTGCAGCGAGCTGAGCGGCTTGCCGAACTGGACCCGCTCGCGGGCGTACTTGAGCGCCTCATCCAGCGCCCCCTGGGCGATGCCGACCGCCTGGGCGCCGATGCCGGGCCGCGTCATATCGAGCGTCTTCATCGCCACGATGAAGCCCATCCCTTCCCGGCCGAGGATCTGGCTCTTGTGGACCTTGCAGTCCTGGAAGACGAGCTCGCGGGTCGCGGAACAGCGGATCCCCATCTTGTTCTCTTTCTTGCCGAAGGTGAAGCCGGGCATCCCTTTTTCCAGGATAAAAGCGGTGGCGCCGCGCGCCCCCTTGTTCTTGTCCGAGATCGCGATCACGGAATAGGTTTCCGCTTCGCCGCCGTTGGTGATCCACTGTTTGGTCCCGTTAATGATGAAGTAGTCGCCGTCTTTTTTGGCGGTCGTTTCCATGCCGGCCGCGTCCGACCCGGCGTTCGCTTCGGTCAGGCCGAAAGCCGCCAGTTTTTTGCCGGCGGCGATGTCGGGCATGTATTTCTTTTTCTGTTCCGGGGTGCCGAAGAGGAGGATCGGGGTCGAGCCGAGGGCGGAAGCGGCAAAGGAGACGCCGACGCCGCCGCAGATCCGGCTGATCTCCTCGGTGGCCAGGCAGAAATTAAAAACGCTCTGGCCCATGCCGCCAAGGTCTTCCGGGATGTAGAGGCCGCAGAGGTCCGCCGCCGCGTAAGCTTTTAACGCCTCCCAGGGGAATTCGCCGGTCTCGTCCCATTCCGCCCGCTTGGGGAGGGCTTTTTCCAGAGAAACTTTCCGGGCCAGGTCGCGGACCATCTGTTGTTCTTCGGTCAAGCCATAATCGAGCATAACTTACCCCCTACCATTTGATCAGATTCGAGCCGTAGGTTAATCCGGCACCAAAACCAGAAAGGATCAAAAGATCGCCTGATTTTATCTTCCCTTCAGCCAGTGCTTCGTCCAAGGCGATGGGGACGGAAGCTGCCGAGGTATTGCCGTACTTGTGGAGATTAACATAAACCTTTTCCTTTGGCAACCCCATCTTCTTGCTGACATGTTCAATTATCCTGATATTGGCCTGATGGGGGATGAAGAGGTCGATGTCGGCGATCGTTTTTCCCGCCTGAAGCAGGATGTCCCGGACGGAGGTCTCGAGCGCCCGAACGGCGAATTTGAACACTTCCTTGCCGTTCATCTTGATAAAACGGCCGTTTTTCTCTTCCGGGTCGCGCGAACCGCCCCCCGGCATCGTCAGAAAATGGCCGAGGCTCCCTTCCGCCCGGATCAGGCTAGCCAGGACCCCCTCGTTCTTATCGGTCGCGGTTAAAACGACCGCTCCGGCCCCGTCGCCGAAGAGGATGCAGGTGCCGCGGTCGGTCCAATCCAAGTATTTAGTTAAGGTATCAGCGCCGACCAGGAGGATCGTTTTGAACTGGCCGCTCTGGATCAGGCTGCTGGCGGCCGTTAACCCGAAGTTGAAGCCGGAACAGGCGGCCGAGAGGTCGAAAGCGGCCGCGTTGGTCGCCTTAATTTTCCCCTGGAGGATGCAGGCGGTGGACGGGAAGAGCATGTCGGGGCTGCAGGTGCAGACGATTATCAGGTCGAGCTGGTCGGGAGAAATTTTCGCGGCGGCCAGCGCCCGTTCGGCGGCGATCAGCGCGAGGTCCGAGGTCGCGGTCCCCGCGTCCGAGACCCGGCGCTCCTTAATGCCGGTCCGTTCCTGGATCCAGGCGTCATTGGTGTCGACGATCTTGGAGAGGTCGTCATTCGTGACGATCTTGCTGGGCAGAGCCGAACCGGTCCCGAGTATCTTCGCTTTCATCTTGCCTCCATTTTTGAGATACAGCCGACCAGGTCTTCCTTGACCGCCTCGATCGCGACCCGGACGGCGTTCTTGATCGCTTTCGCCTTGGCCCGGCCGTGCGCCTTGTAAACCACGCCGTTAATGCCGAGCATCGGCGCGCCGCCCGCCTCGTCGTAATCGACGCTCTTCTTGATGTTGCCGAGCGCCGGCAAAAGGAGAAAAGCGGCGAACTTGGTGATCAAATTCTTGTTGAGCTCCTGCTTGAGGAGATTGACCGTGTAGGCGCTGATCGATTCGCCGAATTTTAATATTAAGTTGCCGACAAAGCCGTCGGCGACCACCACGTCGACCTTGGCGGAAAGGATCTCCTTCGATTCCACGTTGCCGACAAAGTTGATCCGGGCTTCCTTGAGGAGCGGCCAGCTTTCCACTGCCAGCTGGTTCCCTTTTTCCTTTTCTTCGCCGATGTTGAGCAGGCCGACGCGCGGGTTCTTGATGTGCATGACGTGCTCCGCGTACTGGGCCCCCATTTCGCCGAATTGCTGGAGATGTTTCGGCTTGCAATCGACGTTAGCGCCCATGTCTAACAGTAAGATCGGGCCCGCCGGGGTAGGGAAAATAGTGGCGATCGCCGGGCGTTCAATGCCGGACACCCGCCCCAGCCCAAAGAGGCCGGCGGCCATAAGCGCGCCGGTGTTGCCGGCCGAGACGACGGCGTCGGCCGCTTTATTCTTGACCAGAGAGATGGCGACGTTGAGGGAAGAATCCTTTTTTTGCTTGACGGCGGCAACCGGTGGCTCGTCATTGCCGATCGTTTCGGTGGCGTGGACAATGGAGAGGTTTCCCCGTTTTTTGTACTGGGAAAGCTCTTTTTCGAGCCGCGGTTTATCGCCGACCAGACTGATGCTGACCGGGTATTCAAGGGAAGCGAGAACAGCGCCTTTGACTATCTCGCCGGGGGCGTGATCGCCCCCCATGGCGTCGAGGGCGATCCGGATCACTCTTTAGGTCCCTTCTGTTTCCCTTTCTTCTCCCCTTTCTTTTCCTTGAGCTTGATGACCTGCTTCCCCTTATAGGTGCCGCAGTTCATGCAAACCTGGTGCGGGAGAGCCGGGGCGCCGCATTGCGGGCATTTGCCGATGTTGGTCGACTTTAAACGATAATTGGAAAACCGCCGCTTTCCCTGCCTGATGTTCGAGTGTCGTTTTTTCGGTACTGGCATTTTATTTCTCTCCTTTATTGCTCTGGCACCCGCCGCAGATGGTCTGCAGCGGTAGGGCCAGGATCAAATCTTGCCGGGCCACCTCGTTCAGGTCCAGGGTATTGTCGGGCTCGATCCGGTAAACAAAATCCTCGTCACGGAGCTCGACCTCTTTCCCTTTCTGGACAGTGACCTCCCGCGGATTTTTCGAGTATTCTTCGGAAATATCAGCGGCCAGCGAGGTGGTGAACATCTTCCCGCAGCGCGAACATTCCAGCTCGAACTCAGTCTCCGCAGTCCCATCCATCAGGACCAGGGGGCCGGTGTTGGCCAAATGGAGCCTGACATGGACCGGCTTGGTCGCCCTCAGGCCGTCTTCGGCGAAGTTGACCTTCAACTCCTCGTCAATATTGGCCTCATTACCCGTATTCCGGAGGAGGTCTGTCAGGTCAAGTCTCACAACAACGTCAAATTATATCATTTAGCCCGGGGGTGCGCAAGGTCGTAGACCTTTTTCAGGCGTTCCTTGGTCACGTGGGTATAGACCTGGGTGGTCGACAGGGAGACGTGGCCCAGCAGCTCCTGGACCATCCGGAGGTCGGCTCCCCCCTCCAGAAGGTGGGTGGCGAACGAATGGCGGAGAGTATGGGGGGTCACTTTTTTCTGGAGCCCCGCCTTTTTGGCGTAGAAGTGGATCAGCCGCTCCACCTGCCGGGGCGTTAACCGGCTCCCCCGCCGGCCGACAAAGAGGGCGGCGGACTTAGCCCCCTTGAGGAGCTCTTTCCGGGCGCCGGCCAGATACTCTTTCAGGGCTGTCCGGGCGTGTGAGCCGTAAAGGACGATCCGCTCCTTGGAACCCTTGCCAAAGACCCGAATCTCGTTATCATCCTGGTCGAGGTCATTAACGTTGAGCCGGGTAACCTCAATGACCCGCATCCCGGTCCCATAGATCATTTCCAGGATCGCCATATCCCGCTTCCCGGGCGCCTTGGCGCTGTCAACCGCGTTGAAAAGGGCCTTGATCTCCTCCGGGTAAAGGAAATTCGGCAGTTTTTTCGGCAGCTTGGGTGTTAACAGGTTTTGGAAAGGATTGGCCCTGATCTTTTTCTCTCTTTGCAAATAACGGAAGAACGAACGGGCGGCCGACAGCTTGCGGGCGATCGACCGGCGCGAGTATTTCTTCTTTTCCAGCGCCAGCAGGTACTCCCGCGCCGCCAGCCGGTCGACGTCCTGCCGGTCGAGGAACTTGACGAGGAACCGGAGATCGCGCGCGTAATTGCTGGCCGTGTGGTCGGAATAACGCCGTTCGTTGCGCAGGTAATTGAGATAGGCGGGGAGGAGGCTAGAGTCCATATTGCGCCCGCTTGTCGGCGGTCAGCGGATAATATTTCCCCTTTTCTTTGATCCAGGCTTCTTTCTTTTCGACCGGGCGGGTATCGAGATGGACGGCGTTCTCATCGACGTACAAACCGAGGCCGTTAACTCCTTCGATCGTTTCCGCGTATTTGAAGACATCCTTGGCCGGGATGCCGTCCAGCGTGATGTGGGCGGCTTTCCCCTTGGAGTGCCAGCTGATCTTTTCGCGCTTCATCGCTTCGATCTGGTCCTCACAGTAATAGCCGGCCAGGACCTTGGGCCGTTTCTTGAAATGGACGGCGATGTTCTCCAGGATACCGACCAACCCGAGATGGATGCGGTATTCGTTCCGGCATTTCCCGCATTTGCAGGCAAAATCCTTGTGGTTAAAATTCTCGCTCAGGTTCCCCATTACATATATTATATGGGCTTTTTGTTGACTAAGCAAACCACGGTTGTTAAAATGGCCTTATGAAAAAAACAATTGTCGCCTTTGCCGTTTTACTCTTTGCCTTGTTAGCCGTTAGCTTGGCCGGTTGCGGGACCGGAGTGGACACGACCACGACCACCGCCGCGCCGGTCACAACGACCACTTCCGCGCCCGCCACTTCGACCACCACGATCGCCACGACCAGCACCACGACCACCACGACTACCACGACGACCAGCACTACGACCACGACGGTCTGGTCGCCGGAAACCAGCTCCACGGCCGAGGACCTGCTGGGAATGTTCGCTTACGGCACCGGCAGCAGCAATTACCGGGCCTGGGCGGTCGGTAAAAGCGGGAAAATAATCTCCAGCTCATACTCTACTCCCGGCAATTGGTCGGTCATTGCCAGCGGCACGCCGGAAACGCTGCGCGGCTATGAGTATTTCTGGGCTGCGGGCATAAACATCGAACTCTTGCCGGGCGACAACGGGCTCATCTTGCGGAGCACGGACAGCGGGTGGACCTGGGCGCCGCTGACCAGCGGCACGACCGAAGATCTGTACGGCGCTTCGCTCGTCAGCACGCTTGAGGCGTGGGTCGTCGGCAACAATGGGTTGGTCATGCAGACGTCTGACGGCGGCGCGAACTGGTCAACCCAGAGCAGCGGGACCAGCTATGACCTGAGAAAGGTCCAGTGTATTACCACCGCCTACGGCGTCGCGGTCGGAGCGGGCGGGACCATTATCCGAACGGCCAACGGCTCCAGCTGGAGCACGCGAACGAGCGGCACGACCGGGACATTGCGAGCGGTCTGTTTCCCCGGCAGCCAGCTGCATATCGGCTGGGCGGTTGGCGACGGCGGCACGATCTTGAACATCATGAATTGGGACAGCGGCGCCTGGTCGCCGCAAAGCAGCAGGACGTCAGCAGACCTGTACGGGGTCAACTTTATTAATACTTTTGAGGGTTGGGCGGTCGGGACCGGCGGGACGGTCCTCCATACGACGAATAGCGGGGCTGATTGGGAAATTCAGGGGAGCGGGACGGCCGCGGACCTATACGACGTATTTTTTCTTTCCAGCACCGAAGGGTGGGCGATCGGCGCCGGCGGCACGATATTTAGATACGCGCCCTGATCCTCAATAGCCGAGGCTTTTCAGTTTGGCCAGGTTGGTAAGCGCGTTCCGGTGGTCCGGCAGGACGGCTAGAGCGGCCTGGAACTCTCCCCTCGCTTCCTGATAGCGATTGTTCAGAGCAAAAACCACGCCGGAATAATTACGCGCTTCGGCGTAAAGGTTGAGGATCTCGTACTGAAAATAATCGTCGCGATCGGCCGAGCCGAGCGGCGAACGGAACTGATATTTACCCCAGAGCGGCTTGCTTCCTTCCAGCGCCCGTAATTTTGCCGCCTGATCGGCCGTCGGCAGGATCTCGTAGATCATCCCGGCCGGGGCAAAGCGCGGGTAAAAAGCCCGGAATTCCGGGGCGCTGTTGATATCGACGTAGATCGGCGCTTTGTCTAGGTTAGTGCTGATAATATCGGCCAGGAACGCTATCCCGTCGGGATAAGCGTCGATCCGGGCGGCGATCGCCCGATCGCTCGGCTCGACAGCGACTAGCCCGGGATAGCGCCGCAGCAGCTGGAACGCCCGCCACTTGTGCGGCGTGCCGCTGACGATCCGGACGTCCGGCCGTAAACCCTCGGCTCCCTGCAAATACCAGAGGCTGAAAAGCGAGCTGTCGGAATTGCCAAAGATGATCCCGTTAGGCTTAACCGACAGCAGGACGTTCCTGGCCAGATCGTCGACATAATAAAAATGGCTTTTGTCCGCTTTGGCGTAATGGAGCGAGAAAGAAAGGCAGGGGAGCGCCAGGAGCAGGAGCGCGACAAATAATTTAGCCCGATATCCCTTGGCCCAGGTTAGCAGGGCGGCGGCGCCGTAGCCGACCCAGACGGCGAACACGAACATGGCCGGGAGCATGAACCGGCTCAGCATCGACGCGCAGTACGGATAATAATAAATGTCGTCAAGCGGATAACGCGACAGCAGGATAAAGAGCGGGCCGGCGCAGGCGAAGAGGAGCAGGCAGAACCAGAAAAGTTTGCGGTCGGCCTTGTAGTTAGCCGCCGCGCCGATCAGCCCGACCAGGACGCCGAGGCAAACAAAACTGTCGAGCAGCCAGCCGAGGAGCGTTCGGGCTTGAGCGAGCGCCAAGGAGAAAGACCAGGCGGCGTTCGGCACCGACGGGTCCAGCTTCATTGACCCGAATTGCGACCTGGTCACGACCTGGATAAAGTTCGTCAGGTTTTGCGGATCGCCCCAATCGATATAAGGATTCGCCAGGGAGCGGATCGGGAGGTAGGCATAAGGGATGAGTCCTAGGGCAAAGGCAAAGATGCCGGATAAGATCTTTTTCCATTGCCAAAAGATCGTCCGGTCGTTCGCCCAGATGAAATAGAGAAAGCCGGGGGCCAGCAGCGCCGTCGTATGATGGTGGGAGAAACTCAGCCCGTAGACAAAGGCGAACAGCAGCAGCCGTTTGAGCTCTTTGGTCCTCGACCACCAGACGATCAGGCTGACCGTCGCGACGGCAAACAGCAAGTTAAGCTGGAAAACTTCGGCGACGACCGCCTGCCACCAAAAGATCGGCGAGAAGGCGAGCAGGAGCGCGGCGGCCGCGGCGGCGAGCAGGCTTTTGGTCAAGCCGGCGATCAGCAGGAACGTCAGGCTGGCGGCCGCGGCGGCGCAGACGGCGGAAAAAAGATTGACCCGCCAGGCGATGGAGCCGAGGGGGATAAAGGCGAACAGCTTGCCGAGCATGGTGTAGAGCGGATAACCGGGCGAATGCGGGATCCCGAGAGTGTAAGCGGCGGTGATCAGCTCGCCGCTGTCGCGCGGCGCGACGGTCGGGCAGAGCGTCAGCAGATAAACGGCGAACGTCAGGCAGAATACCAACAGGACGGCTAAGGTCTTTTTTGACATGGTGACTAATAACATTATACAATAGCAGCAAGTTCATTGCAGTATCCGGTCCGCTCGCAAGAGGGAGGAGAAAAAAATGAAGAAGAACTATCTTTTTACGTCCGAATCCGTCACGGAAGGCCACCCCGACAAGCTTTGCGACCAGATCTCCGACAGTATCCTGGACGCGATCATGAAAAACGATCCGCACGGCCGGGTCGCCGTGGAAGCGCTGGTCACCAACGGGCTTTGTATCGTCGCCGGCGAGGTAACGACCGGCTGCTACGTCGAGATCCCCCAGATCGTCCGCGAAGCGATCAAGAACGCCGGCTATACCCGCGCCAAGTACGGTTTTGACTACGAGATGTGCGGCGTGATGGTGGCGATCCAGGGCCAGTCGAAAGATATCGCCCGCGGCGTCGATAAAGCGCTGGAGATCAGGGGGGGCGAGGTCGTAAAGGAAGACTTAGAGGGACTGGGGGCTGGGGACCAGGGACTGATGTTCGGGTTCGCCTGCGACGAGACCAAAGAACTGATGCCGCTGCCGATCACCCTGGCCCACAAGCTTGCCAAGCGGTTAGCCGAAGTGCGCCGGACCGACGAGCTGTCATACCTCCGCCCGGACGGGAAATCGCAGGTCACTATCCAGTACGAAGACGATAAGCCGGTCCGGATCGACACGGTGCTGATCGCCGCCCAACATGCCCCGGAAGTCGACGCCAAGCAGATGAAGGCCGAGATCATCGAGCGGGTGATCCTGCCGACGCTGCCGGCGGAGCTGGTCGACGACAAGATCAAGTATTTTGTTAACCCGACCGGGCGGTTCGTGATCGGCGGGCCGCAGGGGGATACCGGAGTGACGGGGCGCAAGATCATCGTTGATACCTACGGCGGTTACGCCCGCCACGGGGGAGGGGCGTTTTCCGGCAAAGACCCGACCAAGGTCGACCGCTCCGGCACTTACGCGGCGCGCTGGGTAGCGAAGAACATCGTGGCGGCAGGCTTGGCGAAAAAATGCGAGGTCCAGATCGCTTACGCGATCGGCGTCGCCCGGCCGCTGTCGATCATGGTCGACACTTTCGGCACCGGCGAGATCCCGGACGCTAAGCTCGGCAAGCTGGTGGCCGAAAATTTTGACCTGCGGCCCGGCATGATCATCAAGCAACTGCAGCTGCGCCGGCCGATCTATAAACAGGTCGCGGCGTACGGCCACTTTGGGCGGCCGGAGCTTGATCTGCCGTGGGAAAAAACCGATAAAGCGGCGGGCTTGAAAAAGAAAGCCGGCCAGTCCTAGTCCAGCTGGAATTTCTGGCCGAAGATGGCCTTGCCGCCGCCGGTGTAATCTTCCCAGATCACGATGAAGGCGGCTTCGTTCGGGAGGGCAAGCAGTTTGGGCGCGCGCGCGCCGTTGGTCGTTTTGACCATGATCCCGTTCGCCGGCCATTCCGGCCTTCCTTCGGCGCTCAACTTTTGGGCGAAGATCTCGTATTGTTTGCCGTTCCGGTAATCTTCCCAGGCGACCAATAATCCCCGCCCTTTCCAGGGGGCGATCACCGGCGCGTACTGCGTCAGCGGCAGCGACACCACCGGGACCCCTTCTTCGCCCCAGGCCAGTTTGCCCTGGCTGGAGACCGAATTGGCGAAGATATCCCAGTTCCCCAAGCGGTAATCTTCCCAAACGAGGATCTGGCCGCTGTCGATCTGCGGATTTTGCTGGGTGCGGGCCGCCTGGTTGATCGGGATGCCGTCGGTCAACCACAGGGTCTTGCCTTCGGCGTTCAACCGTTGCGCGTAAATGTCGTAGCTGCCGCCCCCTTTGTCGGTCCAGGAGATGATCGCTCCGCCTTCGCCGTCCCGCTTGACCTGCGGCGTTCTTTGGATGTCGGGCGCGCCGCAAACCAGTACGCCGTCCTTGGCCCAGAGCGGCTTCCCCCCGGCGTTCAACCGCTGCGCGTAGACGTCGGGATTCCTTTCCCCCCGGCGGTAATCGGTCCAGGCGACGATCGCGCCGCCGGCCCCGTCGGCGACCATGGCGGCCTCGGCCTGCTCGCCGTTCTCGTTGCCGACGGCGATACCGCCCTTGCCCCATAAGAGCTCGCCCTTAGGGGAAAGGCGCTGGGCGAAAATGTCTTTAATGCTGAGCGCGTCCCGTTCGTCTTCCCAGCAGATGATCGCGCCGCCCGCTCCATCGCCGATGATCTCGGGCTTGCTTTGCCGCGCCTCGATCTTGGTGACCGGTGCGCTCCCTTTCTCCCAAACCTTGGCGCCGTTGCCGCTGAGGCGTTGAGCGAAGATCCGGGGAGCGTTCGGGTTGCGCTGGTCTTCCCAGGCGACGATCGCCCCGCCGGCCCCGTCGGGGATCAGGCACGGATTGATCTGATCGGCTTTGATCTTGGCCAGGGGCAAGCCGTCCCTCCCCCAGAGCAGGGTCCCGCCACTGCTGATCTTTTGCGCGTAAATATTGATGAACCCGTTGCGGGCGTCCTCGAACACCATGATGATATTGCCGTTGCCGGAGTCGATCAGGTTCACGTTCTGGTGGATGACCGAGCCGTGCGTGTCGCTGAGCGCCGCGCCGCCGGGCGCCAGCAGGGGGTCTCCCTGATCGCCGTCCAGGACCTGGGAAAACAGGTCGAAATTACCCCGGCGCCGGTCTTCCCAGACCAGGTAACAGTTGCCGTCGGCGGTCAAGGCGGCGGCGGGCTTTTCCTGCGGCCCGACGACCGGCGCGACCGGTTCGCCGGTCGGCTGCCAGAGCAGGACGCCGGCGCTGTTGATCTTTTGCGCGAAGAGGAGCGGATAACCTTTCCGGTAATCTTCAAAGACCGCCAGCCAATCCGCGCTTTTGAGCTTGATCAGCTCCGGATTTACCTGCTTGGCCGGCGCTTTGGCCAGCAAGCGGCCATTCTCTTCCCAATTGCTGTTCCCGTCGGCGGTAAGCCGCTGGGCGTAGATCGCACTCTCTTCTTCCCGGTTATCGGTCCAGGCGACAACGGCGCCGCCGGCCCCGTCGTCCGCCAGTTTCGGGCCGGTCTGGTTGAACGGCGCCAGCGTTACGGCGACGCCGTCTTTAGCCCAGGAGGGGGCCCCGCTCGGATTTAACTTTTGGGCGAAAATATCGGTGTTGCCGTTGCGGGAATCGTTCCAGGCGAGGAGCGGTCCCTGGACTGTGGCGATCATTACCGGCCGTTCCTGGTTTTGCGCCGCCTCACAGACCGGGAGTCCGTCCTGGGGCCAGAGCGCTTTCCCGGCCGGATCGAGCCGCTGGCAATAAATATTATTATCGGCGGAACTGACGCGGCCGTCGGACCAGGCGATGTACGCCCCGCCGGCGCCGTCCGTCGCGATCTGGGGATACCATTGGGTCCCCGCCGCTGCGCTGACCGGCAGGCCGTTAGCCCGCCAGAGCGGGACACCGGCACTGGAAAGGCGCTGGGCGTAGACGTCCTCGCCGGCACCGCTCCGGTAATCGTGCCAGACGATGATCGCGCCGCCGGCCCCGTCGGTCGCCAGTTCCGGCGCGAATTGACCCGCCTCGGCGGAACAGACGATCACGCCTTGTTCGCCCCAGAGCAGGGTGCCCCGGGCGTCGAGCCGCTGGGCGACAATATCGGCGTTGCCGTTACAATAGCCTTGCCAAACGATGATCGCCCCGCCGTTACCATCGTCGATCAGCTGGGCGTTGTTCTGGTTGCCGTGCGCCCGGCAAAGACCGACGCCGACCTCGTCCCAAAGCTTGTTGCCGCGGCTGTCGACTTTCTGGGCAAAGATCGTGGAGAAGCCGTATCGGCCGTCTTCCCAGACGATCAGCTGGGAACCGTCGGTCAGCGCGGCGACCCGCGGGTTCTGCTGGGGAGTGTTCCCTTTGGTATTACAGATCTCCAGGCCATAACTGCCCCAGAGCGGCTGCGGCTCTTTGGCCGGGGGCGGGGGAGGATCGTCTTTGGATTGGGCGGAAGCGGACCAAAATCCTAAACACGAAATACTAAATACTAAACAAGCACTCAGGATTAAAAGCCAATTTGTCCAGGGGATCTTTCGGGTTTCCATCAGACGGCGGCTTCGGTCAGCTTCATGGAGATCACCTTGGAGACGCCCGGCTCCTCCATGGTCACTCCGTAGATGTTGTCGGCCGCCGCCATCGTCCGCTTGTTGTGCGTGATAACGATGATTTGGGTAGCGGCGGAGAAATCCTTGAGCATCTCCGTGAAACGGCCGATGTTCGCTTCGTCCAGGGCGGCGTCGACCTCGTCCAGAAAACAGAACGGCGAAGGGCGGATCTTCATCAGGGAGAACAGGATGGCGATCGCCGAGAGGGAGCGCTCCCCGCCGGAGAGCAGGGTCAGCGGCAGCCAGCGCCGGCCGGAAGGGCGGACGGAGATCTCGATGTCGGCCTCCAGCACCGACACGCCGGGCGCCAGATTGATCTTGGCCTCGCCGCCGGCGAACAGCTTGGCGAAAGTTTCGGAGAAGACGACAGAGAGCTGCTCCATCGTCTTGACGAAATTATCTTCCGCGCGCTGGTCGAGCTCGAGGATCAGATTTTTTAAATTCTCCCGGGCAGCGGCCAGGTCGGCCAATTGGGCCTCGATGAACGAGAGCCGTTCTTTGGTCTTTTCAAACTCCTCGATCGCCAGCAGGTTGACCGGCTCCAGCGCCCGCAGGCGGCGCTTTCCCTCCTCGACGTCGGACCGGGCCTTGCCGACGTTGGTCACGGCGTAAGGGAGGGATTCCAGCTCGGGCAGGGTCAAGCTGTACTCGCTGGACAGCTTTTCTGTTAAGCCGAGCATTTCCCCTTCGATCTTGGCCAGGCCGATCTCCAGCGCGGTCGTGGTCTCGCCCTTGGCGCGCTCCTCTTTTTCCTGCTGACGGATGGCTTCTTCCAGCTGGGCGATCCGCTGGTTGATCTTTTCCCTTTCGCTCTTCAACTCGCCGATCCGGTCGAGCAGGACCGACTTGGCGGAACCGGCGCTCTCGGCGGCGGCGGCACCGGACAATTCGCTCTGGTGCGCCTGCAGGCCGAACCGGGTCCGTTCCAGTTCCGCGGCGGTCCGCTGCTGTTCTCCGGCCAACAGTTCGATCTGTAAATTATAAGTGGCGTCGAGGTCCTTACGGCCGACCACCTGGAACGAGCTTTCCAGGCCGAAGAAAGCGGCGATCCCCGCCAGCGTTGCCATCAGGCGGTGCGCTTCCCCGATCAATTGCCGGACCGAGACTCCCAGCGGCTGATCGCCGGCGGCCGTTTCCCCGCCGCCCGCTTGCCGGCGCTTCAGCTCTTCGATCTTTTGCTGCAGCTCGGCCTGTTTGGCGGTCAGCCCGGCGAGCAAACCTTCTTCCCTCTGCAGTTCGCCCTCGAGGAAACGGCGGTTCAGTTCGGCGTCGCGCAGGCGGTCTTTTTCCGAGTCGAGCTGGACGGTCTGTTCCTCGATCTGGACTTCCAGGGCGCGGAGCTGTTCCTTGAGCGCGACCAGCTCGGCTTCGGACTGCTGCTCGGCGGCGACCTTGGCGGCCGAGGCCTGGCGGGCCTGGGCCAATTCTTCCTCGAGCTTGAACTTTTTCTCGAGCAGGGAGCCGACCAGTTTCTTGATCAGCCCGATCTCGATCTCCTTGACCTCACTTTGGACCTTCAGGTATTCCTGGGCGCGGCGGGCTTGCTCCTCCAGGGTGATCAGGTGTTCGCCGACCTCGACCTTGAGGTCGTTGATCCGGAGGAGGTTCTGTTCGGCGGCGATCAGCTTTTTTTCCGCGTTCAGCTTACGAGTCTTGTACTTGTTGATGCCGGCGGCTTCCTCGAAGACCGCCCGCCGGTCCTCCCCCTTGCTGGAGAGGATAGCGTCCACCTGTCCCTGGGTGATGATCGAGTAGGTCCCTTCGCCCAGGCCGGTGTCCAATAACAGGTCTTTGATATCCTTGAGCCGGCAGAGGTTCTTGTTGATGTAAAATTCGCTTTCCCCTTCGCGGAAAGTGCGCCGCTTGATGACCACTTCGCTGAACGGGACCGGGAGCTTGCCGGAGCTGTTATCGAACAGCAGGGCGATCTCCGCCATGGAGAGCGGCTTGCGTTTGGAGGTGCCGGCGAAGATGATGTCGGAGAGGGCGGCGACGCGCAGGTGGCGGGGGTTGTCTTCGCCCAGGACCCAGCGGGTCGCGTCCATGACGTTGCTCTTGCCGCAGCCGTTCGGGCCGACGACCGCGGTGATCCTGGCTTCGGGCCCGAATTCGATCTCTGTCGCGTCAGCGAAGGTTTTGAAGCCGCGCAGGGTCAATGACTTTAAAAACATTAGGTTTACATTATATTAGCATATGTTAAAATGGTCACGCAATGAGAAAATTACTCCGGTTTCTCCCCGTTTTTCTCCTTGTGTCGACCGTCGCCGCGGAAATCAGGCTTTTTAACCCGACCGATAAATTCCTGACCTTTAACGAAACCTTGATGGCGCAGGGCAAAGCCGACCCGGGCGAGCCGCTTTTGTTCAACGGCGTGCCTTTTACCGCGGCCGAAGACGGGACTTTTGCCTGCGGGCTGGTCCTGCGCGGCGGGAAAAACCTGGTCACGGTTGCCGGGCGGAAGGAAAGCAAGTCGGTCCGCGTCCTCCGGCTGGTGACCTACCCCGACATTGAAGAGTCGTACGAGGGGAAAAAGCATTGGGCCCGGGGCCAGATCGTTTACACTTCCACCCTCGGTTACGTTGAAGGATACCCGGACGGCAATTTTTATCCGGCCAATCCGGCCACCCGCGGCGAATTTGCCACCTGGCTGGCAAAGGTCAAGAAACTGACGATCCCGTCGCTGGAAAGCGACGTTTTCTTTGACGTCCCCAAGGAGCACTGGCGGGCCCCGTTCGTGAAAGCGGTGACCGACCGTGGTTACATGGTCCCGTTCTCCCGGGAGATCTTCGGGATCGACGAGCCGATCTCCCGGCGGGAAGCCGCCGAGATCGCGGTCAAGGCCGAGGGGCTCGGCATCATCGCCAGGATCACTCCGTTGTTCCGCGACGTCCCGCAGGAGGAGACCGGGGCGGCGCCAATCTACACCGCCCGGGAACGCGGCCTGGTCATCGGCGTGTCGCCCGATCTGCCGGTCTACGACCCGGAACGGGCGATCACCCGCGCTGAAGCCGCCACGCTGATCTCCCGCTTTTACGCTTCCCAGCTCGGCGTCCGCGCCCTCTCCGATTTTGAGTCCGGCTACGGGCCCGACCGGCTCTGCCGCCTGAACGTGGCGCCGCAGATCGCCGCTTTCACGATCGAGCCGGCCACCGTGCCGGCCGGCAAGCTCTCGACCATCCGGCTGCGGGCGGCGATCGCTTCCCGGGAATCGTTCGTGCCGATCGCCCGGGTCAAGATCGACCTGACCGCGGTCGGCGGCATGCCGGACGCGGAAATGTTCGACGATGCCACGGCCGGCGACGAGACCGCCGGCGACCTGATCTACTCGCTGAACATTTCTTACGAACCGACAACGACCGGCGACAAGGCGCTGCGGGTAACCGCCGCCGACCGGCTCGGTTGGGAAGGCAAGAGCGAGGAATACTTGACGGTAACGGAATGAAAAGGTTAACGCTGTTATTGGCGCTGTGCCTCTGCTGCTGCGGGCCGGCCGCGGCGGAACTGGCGGAGATCGGGCTCAACCCGCTCCGCCTGGAAGTGGCCGCGCGGCCGCTGGGGATGGGGGGGGCGTTCACCGGGCTTGCCGACGACGTTAACTCGGCGCTGTACAATCCCGGCGGTTTGGCCTGGGTCAAGGGGATCGCGCTGACCATCAAGGATTTTGACAACCTGGTCGCGCTGCAGGCTTATCCGACCGGCTTTGGCTCTTCCCTCGGCCTGGCGGTCGTCAGCCAAAAACTGAACGATATCCCCAGCGGCTCCGGAGTGGCCAGTACCAACAGCAACGTGGTCCTGCTTTCATACGGGACCAAACTGAACTTTATCCCCGCGTTATATAAAAACCCGGCTTGGCAAAAGGTCGGCGTCGGACTGGCGATCAAGGGCTTGTTAGGCGAAACCTTGCGCCGCACCGGCGTGCGCGACCGGTCGGCGACCGGCTGGGACCTGGACCTTGGCGTGCTGTACAAGGCGACCGAATGGTGGTCCGTCGGCTTTGCCGCCCAAAATTTCCTGCCGGCCAAAGCCCTGGGCGGCGGCGTTCTTTACTGGGACCAGGGGGGAGAAGAAGGGGTGCCGGCGTCGTTTAAGCTGGGCGGCTCGGCCAGGGTGATCGGCGATCTGAACACGCCGGTTTTCCTGGAAGGCCGCGAGCTGACCGTGGCCGGGGAACTGAACTATGCCAGCGGGAAGCCGCTGGTCCGCCTGGGCGGCGAATGGGGGCTGAACAAGACCTGGTTCTTCCGGACCGGCGTCATGCAGCAGTTGAAAGTGGACAGCGTCGTCTCCGGCCTGAATTTCGGCGCCGGTTACCGGACCGAAAGCTGGGGCGCCGACCTGGTGATCTGCCGCGAGCCGCTGCGCGACGAAGCGCTGTTCTACTGCTCCGTGCTCTACTTCCCGAAGGACTGGATCGTCCTGAAAAAGCTCGACGTGGACAAACCGTCGCTCTACCTGGAGTCGGCGCTGGAGAAGATCTCGCTCGAAGACAATATCATCACTTACGAAGACAAGATCGAAGTCTTCGGCCGGGTCAAACCGGGCGTGGAGGTCTACGTCAACGACCTGCGGGCCGCCACGGCGGAGGATAACACGTTCAAGGTCGTCGTCCCGCTGCAGTTCGAGAAGAATTTAATAATTGTCGAGGCGCGCTACGAAGGCGACAAGAAGAGCTGGAAATACAAGGTCCTGCGCAAAGCCCGGATCAAGGTCGCGGAAGAAAAGGACGTCAAGCGGGAGCTGGAGCGGGCCAAGGATGAGGCGGAAAAGGCCGCGCTCCGGAAAAAAGAGGCGGAGATCGCCGCGCGCAAACAGAAAGTCGAAGAGCTGGTCACGCTCGGCGTGATCGAGGTCACGGCCGAAGCGGAATTCCGGCTCGACGCCAGCATCACCCGGGGCGAACTGGCTTCCTGGTTGGCAAAATCGACCGGCAACCGCCTCCCTAAAGTTGATAAGGACGTTTATCCCGACGTCTCCAAGGACAATCCCCTGGCGCCGTACATCAAGGCGGTGACCGATTGGAACCTGATGAAGCCGTTCCCGGACGGTTATTTCCGGCCGGGATCGCCGGTGTCCAAGGAAGAGGGCGAGAAGCTGTTCTCGATCCTGAAAAAGGCCCAAAAGTGAAGAACTCAAGCAGACTACTACTGATCGGTTGGTTGTTGCTGGGCGCGTTGCTTTGGCTGGCGCCGCCGGCCGGCGCGCAGCCGAAAGCGGTCGAAGGGGAAACGCTGACGAAAGGCGAAGCGGTCATGATGCTCTCGGCGACCGATTTTATGAAACAGAAGATCGGCGAGCTGCTTTCCTGGACGGTCGGTTATGACGTTTCCAAGGTCAACCGCGTCCGGCTGACGCCGGTCATTAATTACGTCAGGGCGTTGCCGAAGAAAGCGCCGCCGGACGGCCGGACGGTCGTGGAGCTGATCGCGTCGGTTGACGATCCGGGCGGGCTGGTCAACATCGCCGGGGTCCGGGCCGACCTGTCGGCGATCGGCCGGCTGCCGAACACGATGCTGGTCGACAACGGCCTGTTCGGCGACGACAAGGCGAGCGACGGCGTCTTTACCCTGCAGACCAGCGTTTCGCCCCGGATCGAGATGGGGGCCAAAGATATCCCGGTGGCGGTCGCCAACAAAAAGGGATGGCTGGCATTGGCTAAAACCTCGTTGGATGTCAAAAAGAACCCGACGATCCTGGACGCCCGCTGCCAGCCGGAAAGGGTCTTGGCAGACGGAAAGAGTTTGGTTACAATAACGGTGAAAGTCGACAATCCCGGCAGGCTGGAGGATGTGTCCGGCGTGACCGCCGACCTGCGGGCGCTCCGGCTGGGCGACCGGGTCGGTTTGCTGAACGGCGGCGAGAACGGGGATGCGGCGGCGGCCGATAACATCTGGTCGCTGCAGTTCACCCTGGCCAGAGAAGTGCCGGCCGGGACCTATATCATTCCGCTCCAGGTCACCAACCTGGTCGGCGGCCTGGCGGTCGGCGAAGCGACCCTGACGGTGGTCAAATAATGCTTTCCAACCTGACGATCATCAGTATCTTTACGGAGATCTTCACGGCCGGGATCCTCCTGTCCGGGGCGCTGACGTTTATCCGCGTGTTTTTGCTGGGGCGCCGCTCCAAAGACCTGGCTTTTGCGCTGACGCTCCTGTTCTTTTTCCTGTACGTCGCCCTGGGGATATTTTCCCAGCTGATGTTCGACCTGGGGTGGGGGGCGCCGGAGCTGATCCCGGTCCAACGCTGGGTCTATACCAGCCTGGCGCTCTGCGCTTTTGCCCTCTGGCTGTTTATCGTCGAGAAGTTCGCGCTCCGCTGGGGGCACCTGGTCACGCTCTTGCTCCTCTTTTTCACCGGCGGCCTGATCTTCCAGGTCTTCGATTCGACCGTTAACCTCGCTTACCGGGAAGACGTTATTGAGCCGCTGGTCTATTTTTCCAACCTGGTTTCCGTCAAACCGTTCTTTGCCTTTGTCTGGGCCTTTCTGGCCGGCCTGTCTTTCTGGTCGGCTTTCCGGTCGGCCGGCGGCCGGCGCGTCTTATCGGTCTATTCCGGTTTGGCCGCCTTGCTGGTCCTGGCGACGTTCCCGCTGTCGGTCGCTTACGGCCGTTACGGCGAGGCGGGGTACCTGCTGGCGTTTTGGATCGTGACCATGATTGCCGCCCTGGCCCTGATCCTGGCCGAATTGATCCCGCCCGAATCGCCCGAGGCGGCCGCGCCGCTCCGCTTCCTGCGCACGCGGATCCTCTTCAAGTTGATGCTGATCTTTGTCCTGCTGATCATCATCCTGTTCGAGGCGACGACCGTGGCCACGATCAACATCAGCAAGAGCGCCCTCTCCAAGAGCATCCAGGCGGCCTACCTGAAGAGCGCGGCGGAGATCGCCGCCAAGATCGGCGCCAGCGACGCGGAACCGTCGCCCGACGCGCTGCATAATATCCTGGCCCGGACCGCCCCGCCGGAAATGGCGGAAGCGTTCGTGATCGACCGGACCGGCGCGGTCATCGCCCATCCTGACCGCAAGGTGGCGCTGCAGCGCCAATCGATGCTGGCCAATGAAGCGGTCGGCCGGCTGCTGGCCGGCAAAGAGGGGGTCGCGGAGTTCCGCAACGAATTGGGCGCCAAAGTGGTCGGCGCTTTCGTGCCGGTCAGGCGTTTCGGCTGGGGCGTGGTGGTGCAGCAGCCGATCGAGACCGCTTATTTTGAGATGCGGCGGCTGGAAACGAACTCGCTCCTGTTCGTGATCGCCGGGATCCTGCTGACCGCCCTGACCGGGATATTCTTCGCCCGCTCGATCGAGCGGCCGATCATGGAGCTGATCCGGGGGACCGAAGCGGTGTCGCGCGGCGAGCTCGGCTACAAGATCGCCGTCGATTCCAACGACGAGATCGGCAAACTGGCGACCGCCTTTAACCAGATGACCCGCGACCTGCGCGACAGCCAGGAACGGCTGATCCTGTCGGAGAAGCTGGCCTCGCTCGGGACCATGGCGGCCGGCATGGCCCACGAGATCAAGAACCCGCTCGTTTCGCTGCGCACATTCACCCAGCTGCTGCAGCAAAAATGGGACGACAAGGAGTTCCGGGAAAAATTCTCCGCCATTATCCCCACCGAGATCGAGCGGATCAACCGGATCGCGGAGAGCCTGCTCAAGTTCGGCCGGCCGATGAAGCCGGAGCTCACCAAGGTGGACGTCAACTCGCTGCTGGAAGAGGTCCTGCTGCTGTTCGAGAGCGAGTGCAAGAAACACGACGTCAGCGTGACCAAAAAGCTGGCGGAGCTGCCCGAGATCTCCGGCGATGCCGGCCAGCTGTCGCAGGCGTTCGTTAACATCATCAAGAACGCGATCGAAGCGATGGACAAGGGCGGCGAACTGATCGTCAAGACCGATATCGGCGAAGTGATCAAGCTCGGCAAGATCCGGGGGCGCCAGGGAGTGCAGAAAGGGGACGAGATCGTTTGGGGTGAGGAAGAGGACTTGGGCAAGCCCATCCCGGTGGTCTTTATCGAGATCACCGATACCGGCGAAGGGATCTCGGAACAAAATTTAAAGAGTCTGTTCGACCCGTTCTTCACCACCAAGATGACCGGGACCGGGATGGGATTGCCGATCACGCTCCGGATCATCGAAGAACACAAGGGCTCGGTGAAGGTCAGAAGCCGGGGGGGCAAGGGGACGACGTTTATTATTACGCTGCCGCAGAAGCTCTAGCCGCGGATCTTTTTCATCAAGCTTTGCATGCCGTTGACCAGAATGCCGTTCTCGATCGCCTTGTCCATGTTATCGAGCACGGCGCTTTCGGCCAGGTAGTAGGCGCCTTCTTCGCAGTCGGCAAAAACGATGTTGCCGCCGGTCTTATAGGTGGTATTGCCGATCGTCAGGCTGCTGTTATCCATTATTTTTTCGGGCTTTTCCTCGCTCATTGCCTCACGCCCTCACTATATTTATCGTAATTAAGCGGCTAAAACTTGTGTTATAATTCGCTTATGTTCGAGCGTTTTACCGAGCGGGCGATCCGCGTCATCATGGCTTCCCAGGAAGAGGCGAAAAGGCTCCGCTGCGGCTTTGTCGGCGGGGAGCATTTTCTGCTGGGGATGCTGCGCGAATCGGAGCCGATCGTCGTTAAGACGCTGGAATACTTCCACGTCGACCCCCCGGCGCTGAAGGAAAGCCTGGAGACCGAGGTGGGGGCGGCGGCGCCCGAGGGGGCGCTGGCGCTGGAACTGCCGTTCAACGCCCAGGCCAAGAAAGTGATCGAATACGCCTGGGACGAGGCGCGGGGCCTGGGCCATAATTATGTTGGTGTGGAGCACCTGTTCCTCGGCTTGCTGCGCGACAGCAGCGGCCTGGTCAACAAGGCGCTGGGAGACCTGGGGATCACCTGGACCTCGGCCCGCAGCAAGATCGTGAGCCTGCTCGGCGAAGGACCGGCCGCGGCCCTGAAAAAAACGCCCCGCAGCGGCAAGACGCCGCTGCTCGAGCTCTACGGCCGCGACCTGACCACGCTGGCGACCGAGAAAAAGCTCGATCCGGTCGTCGGGCGCGCCCGCGAGATCGAGCGCGTCACCCAGATCCTGTCGCGGCGCCGCAAGAACAACCCGGTGCTGATCGGCGAGGCGGGGGTCGGCAAGACGGCGATCGTCGAAGGGCTGGCGCAAAAGATCGTGGCCGGGGACATTCCCCGGACGCTGCAGAACAAACGGCTGGTCTCGCTTGACCTGGGGCTGCTGATCGCCGGCACCCGCTACCGCGGCGAATTCGAGGAGCGGCTGAAAAAAGTGATCGACGAAGTGATCAAGAGCGAGAGCGTGGTCCTTTTTATCGACGAGCTGCACACCCTGATCGGCGCCGGCGCTGCCGAAGGGGCGATGGACGCGGCCAACATCCTGAAGCCGGCGCTCGCCCGCGGCGAGATCCAGTGCATCGGCGCGACCACGATCGACGAATACCGCAAGCGGATCGAGTCCGACCCGGCCCTGGAACGCCGTTTCCAGTCGGTCATGGTCGGCGAGCCGTCCGTGGCGGAGACGATCGAGATCCTCAAGGGCTTGCGGGCCCGCTACGAAGAGTTCCACAAAGTTAAGATTACCGACGACGCGCTGCTGGCGGCGGGACGATTGTCCGCCCGCTATATCCCCGACCGCTTTCTTCCCGACAAAGCGATCGACCTGATCGATGAAGCGGCCTCCCGCATCATGTTAAAAGGGGGAGAGAACAAGATCGTTGACGCCGAAGTGATCGCCCAGGTCGTTTCCGCCTGGACCTCGGTCCCGGTCACCCAGCTGACCGCCGCCGAAACGGAGCGGCTGCTGAAGATGGAAGCGGAATTGAGCGCCAAGGTCATCGGCCAGGAAGAAGCGATCAAGGTGATCGCCCGGTCGATCCGCCGCGCCCGGGCCGGGCTCAAGGACCCGCGCCGGCCGATCGGCTCTTTTATCTTCCTCGGCCCCTCCGGGGTCGGCAAGACCGAACTGGCCAAAAGGCTGGCCGAGTTCCTGTTCGGCGAGACCGACGCCATGATCCGGCTCGACATGTCGGAATACCTGGAATCGCACACCGTTTCCCGGCTGGTCGGCTCGCCGCCCGGCTACGTCGGTTTCGGCGAAGGGGGGCAGCTGACGGAACCGGTCCGCCGGCGGCCGCACTCGGTCGTGCTGTTCGACGAGATTGAAAAAGCGCACCCCGACGTGATGAACATCCTGCTGCAGATCCTGGACGAAGGGCAGGTCACCGACGCGCAGGGACACCAGATCGATTTCAAGAACACGGTCATCATTATGACCAGCAACGTCGGCGCCGACCTGCTCCGCAAGGAAAGCCAGATCGGTTTCGTGACGCGGGACGACGCCCAGGCCGGCTACGAAAAGATGAAAGCGACCGTCCTGGAACAATTGAAAAAGAGCTTCCGGCCGGAGTTCCTGAACCGGGTGGACGAGTCGGTCGTTTTCCGGCCGCTGGCCAAAGAGGACCTGGCGGCGATCATCGACGTGATGCTGGCGGAAGTCAACCAGCGGCTGGAGGAGAAAGGCTTCCTGCTCGTCCTGAGCAAAAAAGCGAAACAGTTCCTGGTCGACAAGAGCTACGACCCCAAATACGGGGCGCGGCCGCTCCGCCGGGCGCTGGAAGAAAAGCTGGAAGATCCGCTCTCCGAAGAAGTGCTGCGGGGGCGGTTCGAGTTCGGCACGGAGATCAAGGCCGATATCAAAAAAGAGAAGATGGTCTTCTCCGGCAAGCCGAAAAAGTTCGTAGAGCGGCCGCCGCAAGAGGCCAAGACCGCGCCGGCCGCCCGGGCCAGGCGCCCGCGGTCCAAGCCGGCCGCCGGCGGCCATCTGGCCGGCCGGGCGCGATGACCGCCCGGTTCGTTTGCCAGGCCTGCGGCCAGGATTTCCCCCGCTGGTACGGGCAATGCCCCTCCTGCCAGGAATGGAACAGCCTGGTGGAGGAACTGCCAACTTCCAACCTCAAACATCCAAAAGGGCTGCAAAAGCCAAACGCCAACGCCCAAAAACCTGTTCCGATCACGGAAGTCGACTACAAGGTTGAAGAGCGGATTGGAACGGGGATCGCCGAATTGGACCGGGTCCTGGGCGGGGGAGTGGTAGCCGGGTCGGTCGTCCTGCTGGCCGGCGAGCCGGGGATCGGCAAATCAACCCTGATGCTGCAGGCGGCCGAAGCGCTGGCCAAAAAAGCCAAGGTGCTCTACGTTTCCGGCGAAGAATCGGCCAAGCAGATCCGCCTGCGGGCCGAACGTTTGGGGACGCTGTCCAAAAACCTGATCATTTATCCGGAGACCAACCTTTTTGCCGTCGAAAAGGCGAGCGAGGAGCTCAAGCCGCAATTCATCGTGATCGACTCGATCCAGACGATCTTCCGCGAGGACGTCGCCTCGGCGCCGAGCTCGGTCGCCCAGGTCCGGGAGTGCGCCGCCTACCTGGTCCGGATCGCCAAGTCGACCGGCATCCCGATCTTTATCGTCGGCCATGTCACCAAAGAAGGGAACATCGCCGGCCCGCGCGTGTTGGAGCACGTCGTCGACACGGTCCTCTATTTCGAAGGGGAACAGCACAAGCAATACCGCCTGCTCCGGGCGACCAAGAACCGGTTCGGCTCTACTAACGAGATCGGCATTTTCGAAATGAAGGAGAGCGGCCTGGCCGAAGTGGCGAACCCGTCGGAACTATTTTTATCGGAACGCCCGGCCAACGCCCCCGGCTCGGTCGTGACCGCGATCATGGAAGGTTCGCGGCCGCTGCTGGTCGAGGTCCAGGCGCTGGTCGCGCCGACCAAGATGGCCTATCCGTCGCGCAAAGTGACCGGCGTCGACCTGAGCCGCTTCGCGATGATCATTGCCGTATTGGAGCGGCACCTCAACCTCAAGCTTTCGGTCATGGACGTCTTTGCCAGCGCCGCCGGCGGCATCCAGGCGACCGAACCGGCCGTTGACCTGCCGATCGCCCTGGCGATCGCTTCCGGCTACAAGAACAAGCCGCTCGAACAAAAGGTCGCCGCGCTGGGCGAAGTCGGTTTATCCGGCGAGATCCGCTCGGTCGACCACATTGAACGGCGGGTCAAAGAGGCGGAAAAGCTCGGTTTTAAGTCGATAATCATCCCGCAGAACAACTTTAAAGAGCTGAAAAAAACGCGGATCGAACTGATCGGCGTCGCCGACCTTAAGGGCGCTTTGGCAGCAGCGCTGCAATAGTCTCGCGGACCTCTTTTACTTTCGCGTCATACTCCGCTTCCGAGCCGATCAGGATCGGCTTGCCGATCCCCAGGAAAACCTTGGTCGGGCGGACCAGCCAGGTGCCGCGCGGCATGATGTTGTAGCTGCCGTCGATGGCGACCGGCAGGACCGGCACTCCCGCCTTGAGCGCCGCCATTAAGCTTCCCCGCTTGAACTCGCCCAGCGAACCGTCGCGGCTCCGCGTCCCTTCGGGAAAGATCATGACCGATTCGCCGGTCTTAAGGATCTCGATGATCCGCTCGACCATCTTATAGGCGGAGAGGATCAGCGCCCGGTCGATCGGGAAATAACCGGCCTGGCGGAGGTACCAACCGAAGACCGGGATACCGAACAGCTCTTTTTTGATGGCAAAGCGGAAGCAGACCGGGATCTTGGCCAGCAGGACCGGGATATCGGCCGCTCCCTGGTGGTTGGCGACGATGATCAGCGGCTGGTTTTTCGGCACATTTTCCAAGCCCTGGACCGTGACACTGATCCCGGACATAAAGGCGATCGTTTTTGCCCAGAGATGGGCGGCGTTCTGGAACAACCGGTGTTTGTTGCGCGCGAACGGGTAAAAACAGAAAATGATCGCGCAGCCGACAAAGAAGCTGACGACCGTGTACAGGTAGAGCAGGAACGTATGAGCGAACCTAATGACGATCATTTCCTCATCATTATAGCAAAAACAGCGAAATTAGTCCGGGAAAATGACGATATATATCGGGAAATGCCATGAGTGGACCAATCACCGGAGCTAGCCTAAGACTCGACCCCTTAAGACCGTTAACGGTTACCCAACCGCCGGTAAATCCGGCTGTCACACCGGCCGACCCGTCCGTCGCCCCTGTACCGGCCACCTCTCCGGCGCCGATCCCCGTACAGCTTGCCGCGCTGATCACGCTGGAAGATGGAACAGTGATCCCGATCGAGACCGCTCAACTACCGGCGGAAAACGAGCAACCGATCGACCTCAGCATCCAACTGCGCTATCTGAACCTACAGGAGCTGGTCGACGAGCACCGCGGCGAAATGAAAACATTGGAGATCAAGGAGGCCGACCTAGCTGCTTTTTACCTGCTCGACAAGATTATCACCGGCCCGCTTGACGACACCTTCATCAAGCAATTGGACCGCCAGGTCGCGGCGATCGATTCGCGCGAGACCAGGGCGGCCTTGAAGTTCCTGATCGCCCAAACGCTTTTTAAGAATAACCGGATCGACGTCCAGCAATTGAAAGAACGGCTGGAAAGCCTCCTGCGGGAAAAAGTCAAAGACGTCCGTTACTACGATTTTTACGCCCAGCTTTACGTTCGCGAAGGCAAGGCGCTGCGGGCGGCGGAGACGTTCGCCCGCCTGCTGCAGCTGGAAACCGGCTGGTCTCTGCCGGATAACGATCTGCGGATCGGGGCGGCCGGGTTGATCGCCCGGGTGAACGACGGCGCGCTCTTGAACAAGTTCGGCGATTATTTGCTGCTCTGGGCGAATACGCAAACGCACTGGCGCTCGCAAGGGGAACTTCTGCCGCTGGCCGAAAGTTGTTACCGGCGGGCGCTGCTGGTCGATAATGCGCCGGCGGCGCAAGCCATTTCCCGCGTCAAGCTGGGCGATGTTTCCCTGCTGTTGGCCAATGTCGACCAGCAAAAGGAAGAGGAAAAAGCCGCCCAGGCCAAGATTGGTCAGGCGATCGACTTTTACCAGGCGGCAATTGACCGCGACCCGGAAAATATCACTTTCCGCCTGAAACTGGTCGACGCGCTGCTGTTGCGCGGACAGCTGCAGGGGAGCGAAGACGACTTAAAGCGGGCGCGGACCGAATGTTACAAGGTGTTATCGCTCGATCCGCGCTCGAGCGAGGCCGGCATCCGGCTGGTCCCGATCCTGAACCAGCTGGACGAGGAAGATCAGGCGCTGGCGGTCATCGACGGTTTACTGGAGAAAAGACCGGACGATGCCGAACTTTATGCGATGCGCGGCGATCTGCAGGCGGGCAACGGTAAGTTTGACGCCGCGCTGACCGCTTACCGGCGCGCTTTTGAGCTGGCTTTAAAGGCGCCGGAGCCAGGGCTGGCGTACGCGGCGGTTTTCGCCCGCTGGCAAAAAATGAAGCTCCAATGCCGGCTGCAATATGCCCAGCTGTCGGCCAGGTTTTCGCCGAACCCGCTGCGGCTGCTGGTCAGATTGACCGGCGACCTGCTGTATTTTGCCAATCCGGTCAACATGATCATCCACGCGGTCAAGCACAAGAAACCGAAATACAGCAAAGAACAACTGGCCGGTTTTTTGGCCGAGATGCCGCAGTTCGAGGCGCGGACCGTTAATCGCTACCGGCAACAGAGCCATGACGCCAATTTTTATCTGGCCAACGCCCGGGAATTCTCGGTTTTGCGCCAGAACGCCGCCGCGCAGCTGGCCGGCTCAAAAAAAGGGCTGGTCGAAAAAGAGCTGATCGACGAGCTCAAGGCGCTGGAGCGGGATTACGCCGCGGAAGCGGAAAGCAATCTGGAATGGTTGACCTCCGATTACGAATGGGACAAAGCGCTGGCCAAAAAAGACCGCCCGGCACTGACCGCGCTTTTTCAGTCCACCCTCGAAAATTATTTCGCGGTCCTGGTTTTTTCCGCCCGTCCGGACATTGATCCGGCGCTCAAGGAAGGATTAGCGGCCAAGCGGAAAGCGGTTTGGTCGCTGGCCGAGGACCGCTTTGACGACTTACTGGAACTGGCGGAAGATACCAACGATCTGGAGACCGCCTTTGCCTGCTTCCGCCTGGTTTCGCAGGCGGGCGGCATGCTGGACCGGCTCGGCCCGACCGTCAAAGAAGCAAAGCTTGATATCGCCAAGCAACAAGAGCGGACGGCCGCATTTTTCCGGCAGGCCATAAGCTCCCTGATCGAGATCGCCGCGGCCAAGAAAGACTATGCCACGCTGCTGGAGCTGGCCAAAGACCAGGAGCATCTGGGCCGGTTCGCGCTCGATAGTTTGGATGCCGCGATCGAAACGGCGATCGAGGACAAAGAGCGGCCGGCGCTCGAGCAAGCGGCGGAATTCGCGCTTTATCAGGCTAGGAGCGGAGCAAAGAGCCAGGCGCAACGGGGACAATACCGGAAGTTCGCCCTGGCTGCGTTGAACGGCCAGCTTGAGATCCTGCAGGCCGGGCCGGACGACCAGCCGCGGCTGAAAGCGGCGATCCAGCTCTGGCGCCTGGGAGATTACGATGCCGCAACCGCGGTTTTTACCGAGAATCTTAGCCGGGCGACGGACCAAATGATCCGGTTGCAGTTGCTCCTGGACCTGGCTTACATGTCCCTGGCCCGCGACGACAAGGAACAGGCGCAAACTTATTTTGAGAAGATCCTGGCCGAGGTTCCCGGCCAGGCGGACATCGAGCGCGAGATCGAATACCTGCATAACTCCGACATCATGCCGGCCGATATCATTCTGGAAAGTTCGCCGCATTTCCCGCATCACGCTTTGCGGGCCACGGCGATCCTCTACGGCCACTGGCTGGAAGGGGACAAGCCCGCAGCGATCGAGCAGGGCTTGCGCGATCTGTACGAGGCAGGCGGTTATCGGCTGATCGTCAGCCACGAAACGACCCGTTCGGGGATCCTGGTCGTTCACCTCAACGAGCCGACCGTTAAGAAAATCAAGATCGAGAAACACCGGCCCAATTCCCTGGTGCCGATCGAGACCAAGGATGAGGCAATACTGCGCGAACTGGGGTATTTCGGGTTCAAGACCGGCGACGAGATCGATGAAGCGAAGATCGCCGAGGCGCTGAAGGTCGCCCGCCTGCGGCTGAAGACCTTTGACATCGTCGATTGGCGCGTGACCGTGGATGACCGGAGCGGTGAAGCCAAGCTGGAGATCGAGATAGCGGAAAAACCGCCGGCGTTCCTGAAAGTGGGCGGCGGCGGCGGGACGATGGACGCGAAAGTGTATCTCGACGGCGGGATCAACAATTTACTGGGCGGGGGTGAGCTGTTGGGCGGCGGCGTCGCTTATCACTGGTTTTACGGGGAGGGGTTCAAAAGCTTCAGCCTGCTGGAAGGCCGGCTTTATTACCGCGACCCGCACCTTTTCCGTTTAGGCCAGAGTTACCCGGTCTCGTTCGGGATCAATGCCGAGCGTTTTGGCCAGCGCGACCTGACGACCGGGGGGCTGGAGATCATGAATGGCGGGGCCGTCGATCTCGGGATCCAGCTGTCGCAATACGTCGGCCTCCACTTCTCCCCCAGCCTGCACTATGTCCAGAACGATGCCGGGGCAAACTACCTGCGCAACGGGTTCCGGATCAGCGTCGATTACGACGACCGGGACGATTGGCTGCTCCCGTCGGAAGGCCAATTTGCCACGTTCTACGTTCAGCCGGGCGTTTATTACGGCGGGATGCCGGCGGCCGGCTTTATCAAGGCCGGGATCGCGGCGGAAAAGTATTTTGCCCTGCCGGCCGATTTTGTCCTGATGTTCGGCGCCAAAGGGGAGATCGGTTATAACGTGCTCGGGAGCGACCTTTTCGCCCTGGGCGGGAATGGTTATGTCCGCGGGGCCAAGAACTTCGCGCAATACGGGCCGATGATCAGCGCCGGCACGGTGGAGCTGAGGTCGCCGGTCTGGAATATCGGCGAGTACGGAGAGTACGCCAAGGTCCAACCTTATGTTTTTGCCGACATTGGGGCGATCTTCAATTTTTCCGGACGGACCACGTTCGGTTGGGGAGTAGGTGGCGGGGTCCGTTTAGCCATCCCGTTCCTGGGATTGTTGAACGTTTATTACGGTTTCCCGGCCGGGATCGGTTTTGCGGTCGGCTCGCCGGCCCCCCAGTACTAAAAGGAGCGGGTTAAGAGTGAAATTTCGCGGTCTGACGCCCGATAACACAATATGGTCAGCTTAGGTAGAATCAATGCGCGCTTCTTGACCAGGATCGAACAACTGGCCAATAAGGCAACAGGCAACCACGGCAAGCGGATCGCCTTGCTGACGACCCCGGCGAACGTGTCGCTGGCGAGCGATGTCGCCCGGCGGCTGGGGACGCCACTGCTCGCGGTCGGTTTTCAAAAAAGTTTGTCCGGCCTGTGGGAAGCCCATTTACCGGGAAGTCTGGCAGGCCGCGAACTCTTCATTGTCCATACCGCGAACACCGGCACGATCAATGAAGATGTCATGCAGCTTCACGCGCTCCTGACCGAGATCGCCAAACTCCCCCAGGCCAAACGGCCGGCCAAGGTCGTGATCTCGCTGCTGCATTTCCCTTACGCCCGCCAGGAGCGCAAGGCCGAACCGCGCGAGCCGATCTCGGCGGCGGCCATGGCAAAGCTGATCTCCGGCGTCTATTACCTGAAGGCGAGCGGCCTGAACAGCGGTTTGCTTTTCCGGATCTGCGAGAAACGCGTGGTCGACCGTCTGGTGGTAGTGAACCTCCATTCGGCGGCGATCGAGGCGGCGTTCCCGATCCCGGTCGACCATCTGGACGCCCGCTCCCTGATGGTCAACATATTCATTAAAGAGCAGCTGGGCGCCGACCGGCACAGGGGCGTGATCACCGGGCCGGATATCGGCCGGGTCAGAATGGCGAAGAAGATCGCCGAGGATATCTACGGCGCGGAGGCGCACCGGCACGTCATCGAGATCGTCAAGGTCCGGGGGAGAAAGGACGCGACCGGCAAGACCCAGATCGAGAGCCGGGTGCTGGGCAACGTGCGCGGCAAGGTCGTCGTGATCGTCGACGACATGATCGATACCGGCGGGACGATCGAAAAAGCGGTGCTCAAGCTGAAGGCGGAAGGGGCCAGGCGGATCCTGGTAGTGGCGGTGCACGGTGTGCTGTCGGGCCCCGCGGCCGAGCGGCTGCGGCGCCTGGTCGACGAGGGGCTGATCGACCGGATCGGGGTCGTCAACACGATCGCGGTGGCGGCCGAGACCAGGGCGAAACTGGGAGACAGGCTGGTCGTCCTGAATTTCGCGCCGCTGTTGGCCGAAGTGATCAGCCGGACGTTCCTGGAACGGACGATCGTCGGCTATCAGAGCGAAACATAACATGACGCAAAGAGTACTAATCCATACTCCGTCGGTCCCGCATTATTTCGCGCAGCGCGTCGCGAAAGAGGCGGGGCTGCGCCTGGTCCCGTACCAGCACACGGTCTTTTCCTGCGGGGAGCTTTTTTCCAAACCGCGGGAGAGCCTGCGGGGAAAATCGGCGACCGTCCTTTTTACCTTTAATCCGCAGACCGCCAGCCAGGACGCCGTTCGCCTGCTGATCATGCATGACGGTCTGCGGCGGATGGACGTCAAAGGGGTCGATTTCGTCGGCCTCCATTTCCCCAAGGCGGCCGATTTGGCCCCGCTCTACGCCGGGATCAAGAGCCTGATGATGATCGGGATCCCTTATGACACTATCGCGCTCCGGGGAGAGAGCAAGGCGCTGATCAGGCAGCCGGCGATCGACCTGATCAGGGAAGGGCTGATCATCCAGCCGGGCATTCCGCTGACCAATATCAGCGCCCTGCCGCTCTTTGAGGACTATTTCACGACCGTCGGCCAGCGGCTGGTGACCTCGTCGCTGGAAACATACCGGATGATCAATGAAATGGGCTTGTCGCAGGGCCTTAAACAAGAGGCAGATTGGCAAGCCGGCAAGACCGCGATCAGGTTTGACCTGTCCAAGTCGGGCAAGAAAGTGGTTGCCGCCCGGTTGCAAGGCGACCCGGTCGTAGGAATGCCGGTCAGCTTGATCGACTATAAAATTTCCTCCTGGGATAAACTGGCCCGCGGCCTCGACCTGCTCGGCGCCAGCGGCGCGACCGGGGTGCACGTGGCGGTCGCCCACGCGATCTTCGGCGCGGCGATCAGGCGGGAACTGGAGCAGAACGACCTGGTCAAAGCGGTCGTCACGACCGATACGATCGGGATCCCGGGCGAAAAATGGCTGGTCAACGGCGCGGTTAAATCGCAGGCGCAAGCCCCGCTGCTGCCCAAAATGAGGGTCTTTTCCACCATTGGGCTGGTCACCAAAGCGCTGCTGGAAAAGTTCCGTCTACAGGGAGGCTAAATGGAAGTTACGCGCGTCGAAGATTTTTCCGGGACCGGCCAGATCACCGGCGCCGGAGCGAAAGGTAGCGTCCGCCAGTGCCTCTATTATTATGAAGAGGTCTGCACCGCGCCCCGGATCAAATTCGCCAGCTGCCGGGGCTGCTGCCGGATCAATCCGCACCAGGCCGCTGCCAACCTGTTCGAAAAGATCAAACAGCTGGCGGCCGAGCTGCTTAATCTGAAAGAACCCGAGCAACCTCCGCTAGGGTAGTGATCCCCCGCTCGATCTTATCCCGCCCATCGTCGGCCATGGTCCGTCGTTCTGCCGTTACCCGGGAACCGATCAGTATTTCGTAAAGCCCGGTCCGCCCTTTCAGGGCGCCCCCCGTTAATGTCCTGACCAGCCGCTGGGCGACCACGCCGATCACGGTCGCTTCCACTAAAAAACTTTCGATCCCCATTTCCACCAGCCGGGTGACCGCCGAGGGAGCGTCATTAGTATGCAGGGTGGCCAGGACCAGGTGCCCCGTCAGGGCGGCCTGAATGGCGATCCGCGCCGTTTCCAGGTCGCGGATCTCGCCGATCATGATGATGTCGGGATCCTGCCGGAGGATGGAGCGCAAGCCCCGGGCGAACGTCAGGCCGGACTTGGTATTGACCGGGACCTGGTTGATTCCCGGCAATTGGTATTCCACCGGGTCCTCGATCGTCACAATGTTCACTTCTTTGGAATTCAGTTCGGCCAGGGTGGCGTATAAAGTCGTTGTTTTACCCGAACCGGTCGGCCCGGTCACCAGGAGCAGACCGGTTTTTTTATTGATCAGCGACCGGTAGTTCGCCAGATCGCGGGACTCGAGGCCGAGCTGGTCGAGGCGCCAGTGCGCGTGTTTCCGGTTAAGCAGGCGGATGACCGCTTTTTCCCCGTGGATCGTCGGCAGGATCGAGACCCGCAGGTCGTGATGCTTGCTCGTTGCCCGCCCGTCCTGCGGCAGCCGGTTTTCCGCGATGTCCAGGTTAACCAGGACCTTGACCCGGGAGAGCAGGGCGGCCTGTTTGTGCTTATTGACCGGGGCCCCGTCCTGCAGCAGCCCGTCGACCCGGAAACGGACGCGGAAGAATTCTTCCCGCGGCTCCAGATGAATGTCGGAGGCGCCGAGCTCGATCGCCTTGCTTAAGAGGTCGTCCAGCAGGGCAACAACACCAGTGGCTTCCATAGCAGAAAATACAGCAAGATTATTGCCACGCTCAGCGGGGCGGAAGTGTAGTGATTTTCGTCAGTTGGCGCGGAGGGCTTTTTTCGCGGCGTTCCACATCGTTTCGAGCGGCGCTTCTTCGCCGGTCAGGACCGTGAAGGCCAATGCCCCCTGTTGAACGAGCATCCCGAGGCCGCTCACTGCCCGGCAGCCGGCAGCTTGGGCGGTTTTCAACAGTTTAGTCTCCGCCGGATTATAGACCAGATCGTAAACGACGGTTTTTTTGTTCAGTTTGACCTTGTCCGGCAAAGGCGAATCATTAACGTTGGGGTGCATCCCGACCGGGGTGGCGTTGACGAGCAGGTCGGCGCCGGCGATCGACTCTTTTAGGCTTGCGCTGCCGATCTTTTCAAATGTGGCTTTGGTTTTTGACAAGGTACCGAGGTATTCAGCCAGTTCCTGGCCTTTGAATTCATCGACATCGGTGACGGTCACCCTTTTCGCCCCGACCTCGGCCAGCATGATCGCCACGGCGCGCGCGGCGCCGCCGGCGCCGAGGACGACCGCTTCTTTTCCTTTCGGTTCGAAACCCGCCTCTTCCGTCAGCGCGTTGAGGAAACCGGGCCCGTCCGTATTGTAGCCGACCAGCCGGCCGTCCTGGTTCTCTACCGTATTGACGGCGCCGATGATCCGGGCAAGCTTGGTCACCTCGTCCAGCAGGGGGACGATCCGTTCCTTGTGCGGGATGGTGACGTTGAAACCGGCCATGTGGAGCGCCCGGAAACCGTTCAGGGCTTCCGGCAGGTCTTCCGGCTGGACCTCGAACGGCAGGTATTCGTAATCCAGCCCGAGTTCGCGATAGGCCGCGTTATGCATGGCCGGCGAGACGCTGTGGCCGAGCGGGTGGCCGATAATACCGACTATTTTGCGCATGACTTTCATAGTATATCACGGCTTGAAAAATATACAAATTTTCGCTATAATTTGAGAGGATAAGGAGGAAAAAAGATGCCAAAGGTTTATATCATCGACGTAACTAACCGCGACGGGGTCCAGACCTCGCGGATCGGCCTGGCCAAACTGGAAAAAACGATCATTAACATGTACCTGAACGAGATGGGGATCTTCCAGTCCGAGTTCGGTTTTCCCTTCACCAAACACGAGACCAATTACCTCAACGCGAACCTGGAACTGGCGGCAATGGGCGTTCTCTCGCCCATCAAGCTGGAAGGCTGGGCCCGGGCGATCAAGAAAGACGTCGAGCTTTCTTTCAAGCTGACCCCGAAGATCAAGCACCTTAACCTGTCGATCTCCACCTCCAACATCATGCTGGAGAATAAGTTCATGGGGAAACTGTCGGAAGACCAGATCATCGGCAGCATGGCGGAAGCGGTCGACACCGCTTATAAGCTCGGCGCCGAAACGGTCGGCGTCAACGCGGAAGACGCTTCCCGGACCGAGCTCGACTACCTGGTCAAATACGGCAAGGCGGCCAAAGAGCACGGCGCCAAACGGCTGCGCTATTGCGACACGCTCGGCGCGGACGACCCGCAGACGATCTACAACCGGATCAAGATCCTGGCGCAGGAGATCAAGTTGCCGATCGAGCTCCACTGCCACAACGACCTCGGGATGGCGGTCGCCTGCTCGGTGATGGGGGCCAGGGGCGCAGTGGCCGGCGGGCAGGACGCTTACATCAACACGACGGTCAACGCGGTCGGCGAGCGCGCCGGCAACGCCGACCTGCTTTCCTGTCTGCTGGCGCTGAAATACAGCAGCGGCCTGCGCGACCAGAATCTGCTGCCCGAAACGATCAAGCTGAACAAGGCCTGGCAGATCGCCAATTACGCTTCCTACGCTTTCCGCATCCCGATCCCGGTCAACCAGGTCGGGGTAGGGGCGAACGCGTTCGCCCACGAATCGGGCATCCACGCCGACGGGGCGCTCAAGGACCGGCGCAATTACGAGCTGTACGATTATGAGGAGCTCGGCCGCGGCGAGCCCGAGCTGGTGGAGACCGGCCGGCTGATCACCGTCGGCGAGTACAGCGGGATCAAAGGATTCCGCAACGTTTACGGCAAGCTGGAGGTCGAGTTCAAGGACGACAAGGAAGCCGAGCGGGTCCTGGAGCTGACGCGCTACGCCAACGTGCACACGCAAAAGCCGCTGACCAAAGCGGAATTGCTTTTCTGCGCCAAATATCCGGAACAGGCCCGCAAGATCATGACCGTGACTCCTGAATAAAAGGAGCGCAACAATGGCTAAGCCAAGAGTCGGGATCATTCTGGGAAGCAAGTCAGACCTGCCGGCGCTGGCCAAGGCCGAGGCCCAGCTCAAAGCGTTCGGCATCGCCTACGATATCACCGTCGCCTCCGCCCACCGCAACCCCAGGCAAGTTGAACAGTACGCCAAAAGCGCCGAGCGGAATTACGACCTGATCATCGCGGCGGCCGGGATGGCGGCGGCGCTGCCGGGAGTAGTGGCGGCGCACACGCACCTGCCGGTGATCGGCATCCCGCTCCATTCGGCCGGATTGGGCGGCCATGACGCCTTGTTCTCCATCGTCCAGATGCCGCCGGGCGTGCCGGTGGCGACGGTGGCGATCGACGGCGCGAAGAACGCGGCTATCCTGGCGGCCCAGATCCTGGCGTTAAAATACCCGGCGCTGGCGGCCAAGCTGAAACACTTCAAGCAAGGGATGGCCAAAAAGTGATGCTGAACGTCATTGACATCGTCATCGGCGTTTTGATCCTGTTCTATCTTTTGAAAAACGCCGGCGGTTTGTTGAAAACAGCCAAGAATATCGTTTTTGTCCTGATCTTCCTGCTTATCTTCACGATCGCCGCCCGGCTGCTGCTGGACACGACGATGATCTCCGGCGAAGCCCGCAAGACCCTGGAGGGGTCATATTTCGTTAACCTCTCGACGGTCATGATCAAGGCGGCTTATCCGGCGGTGGAGAACGGGGCGCCGCAAGTGAACTCGTTCATCAAAGAAAAGATCATTGCCGCGCCGACCAGGGAAGTGACCGTTCCGGCGGTGAAGATCAAGATCCCGGATGAGATCGACCTGCTTGGCCCGGACGCTCCCGCCAAGAAAAAATGACAAAATACCTCGTCCTGATCGGCGACGGGATGGCGGACTTGCCGCTCAAACAGCTGGGCGGCAAAACCCCGCTGGAATACGCTAAAACCCCGAATCTCGACCATCTGGCGCAGAGCGCCTTGTGCGGCTGGACGAATAACGTCCCGGCCGGGCTGGAACCCGGCTCCGACGTCGCCGCGATGAGCATCTTCGGTTACGACCCGAAAAAATATTACACCGGCCGCGGCCCGCTGGAAGCGGCAAGCCTCGGCGTTAAACTGGCGCCGGGCGAAGTCGCTTTTCGCTGCAACCTGGTCGGCATTGCCGGCGGCAAGATGAAGGATTTTACCGCGGGCCATGTCGCCACGGCCGAAGCGCGGCGGGTCTTTGCCCGGCTGAATAAAGAGATCGGGGGAAAGGCGGTCAAATTTTACCCGGGATTAAGTTATCGCAACCTCCTGGTCATGAAGGATGATAAACGGGGGACGCTGGCCAGGCTCAAGACCACCGCGCCTCACGACATTACCGGCAAAAAGATCTCTCCTTACCTGCCGCGCGGCCGGGGAGAGGGACAGGTTATCCGCTTGATGAACGAAGCGGAAGTCATCCTGCATCAGCTAGGGAGCAAGGCGACGCTGATCTGGCCGTGGGGACAGGGGGCCACGCCGCATCTGCCGTCGTTCCGGGCGCGCTTCGGCAAGCGCGCAGCGATCATTACCGCCGTTCACCTGCTCAAGGGCTTGGGCAAGACGCTCGGGATGAGCGTGCTCGACGTGCCGGGAGCGACCGGTTACTTGGATACCAACTTCCGGGGGAAAGCGGAATACGCCCTGCGGGCCTTGCGGCGTCATGACGTCGTCTTTGTCCACGTCGAAGCCCCGGACGAGGCCGGCCACGAGGGGAACGTGCGGCACAAGATCAAGGCGATCGAGGATTTCGACCGGCTGGTCGTTGGGACCATCCTTAAGAAAGTTAAAAGTCAAAAGTTAAAAGTTAAAATTTTGGTATTGCCCGACCATCCGACGCCGATCAAATACATGACGCACACGCGGGCCGACGTGCCGTTCCTGATCTACGATTCCCGGGACGACGGCGAGCCGACGGGGATCGCGGCCTATAACGAGCGGGCGCTGCAACGGTCGAAGTTCCGGGTCGCGGCCGGCGCCCGGCTATTGGAGCAGTTATTTGAAGGACCTTAGCTTCCGGGATTGGTCGTTCCCGCTCAAGATCATGGCCGGTTATTTGACCGGGATCTTGGTCCTGGTCATCCTTTTCTCGATGAGCAGCCGGCATTTCGCGACGATCGTCGGCGATTATAACCGCCTGATGAACGACTCCTGGCGGCAGCTCGACAGCCTGCAGACGATCCGGGCCGGCGTCTTGCAGGCGAAAATGAGCTTGCCGGACAATCCGGAGCGGGCCAGGCGGAGCCTGACCTTGATTGATCTCGCCCTCGATAAGTACCTGACCTTGAAACAGGGCGGCATCCCGCTCGACTTGATCGTGCTGGTCACCGATATCAATCGATTCCGGATGCAAGCCGAGCTGATCCTGGTGGGGCGCGGGTCCCCGGCTGAACTGACGAGGACCTTCAACCTCCTTGACGGCCGGACCTTTTACGAGATCGAGCGGAGCCGCAGCTACACCGAGCTGGCGGAGATGAAATTCATCGAACGGATCAACCAGGTCCTGCTGCTGGACATTATCCTGGCCCCGCTCGGCTTCCTTTTCCTTTATTACTACGGCTACCTGATCGCGAACTCCACCGGCCTGCGGCTGCGGCGTTATTTGACTGCTCTCCGGCAGATCACTGGCGGCCAATCGCGGGCGCGGATCTGCGACTCCTCGCTGGACGAGCTGGGGCAGATCGCGGCGGAGATCGATAAGCTGGCCGAAAAAAACGAGAAAGGTTATAATATTAAGCCATGAGAATAGCGATCATCGGTTTAGGCTTGATCGGCGGTTCGCTGGGGCTGGCGTTGAAGAAACAGCTGCCGCCTGCCGCCAAATTGAAGGTCGTCGGGATCCCCCGGCGGGCCGAGACGATCGACCTGGCCAAACAGCTGGGGGCGATTGACGAAGGGACGACCGATCACGTCAAGGGCGTGGCGGACGCCGACCTGGTCTTTGTTTGCACGCCGATCAACCTGATCACGGCGGTCATCAAGGATATCGCGCCGGCCCTGAAGAAGGGAGCGATCGTGACCGACGTCGGCAGCTCGAAGCAGGAGATCGTGGCGCAGGCGGAACGGCTGCTGCCGCGCGGCGTCTTTTTTGTCGGCGGCCACCCGATGGCGGGGAAAGAAACCAGTAAGCTGGAGGCGGCCGAGCCCGACCTGTTCCAGGGGAAGAGCTGGCTGCTGACGCGGACAGGCCGCACCAGCATTCGGGCGCTGGAACAAGTCGGCCAGCTGCTCGGTCAGCTCGGCGTTAAGATCGTGGAAATGGAGCCCAGGAAACACGACCTGGCGGTCGCGGCGGTCAGCCACCTGCCGCTGGTGCTCGCGGCGGCGTTGGTTAACGCGGTAGCCGCGGAGCCGGAACAAGCCTTGATGAAGCAATGCGCCGCCTCCGGGTTCCGCGACACGACCCGCGTCGCTTCCGGCGACCCGATCCTCGGCGTGGACATGTTCACGACCAATAAAAAAGCGGTCTTGAAGATGATCGGCGGCTTCAAAAAGGCCCTGGGACAATTGGAACGGCTGATCAAGGCGGGGCAGGGCGAGGAATTAAAGGCCGAATTGGATAAGGCGAAACAGTTCCGCGACTCGATCTACCAGTAGGCTTCCGCGCTCACTCTTCCTCGTTAAGCTTGGCTTCCAGCCCTTGTTCCAACAGCTGCAGCTCACGGCAGGCAAAATGATCGCCATCCAGCGTTAACCTTCCCCAGCTTTGCAGTTTTTCGACCGCGGCCGCGGTTTGCGGCCCGTACACGCCGAAGTTGAATTCCGCTGGTTCAACGCCGATCAAACTCAGTACGATCAGGCCGCGCTGGACGATCGTGAGCGCCTCCTTCCCCCGCTCGGTCAATTTTTCAATGTGCTTGGACCGGAACGAGAGCCGGCAATCGCGCATTTTACCGAGCACTTCATTTGCCCGCAGGTCGGACAGGACCGCGCCCGGCGTCAGCCGAAAACGTTCGCTGTTCCGGCAGCCGGCCGGCAAGGCCAGCGCGGCGGCGGAGTAACTGAGCAGGCGCAAACAGGCGCGACGGGTGATCATGCCCATATTTCGCCCGGTCAAATAGAAAATTTCAGGCCTTGGTGTTATAATCACTTTTGATGGAAAACTTGCACGTCTTTCCGGCGCAAAGCCTGCGCGGCGCGATCGCCGTTCCCGGCGACAAGTCGATCTCCCACCGCGCCGTCATGATCGGCGCGCTGGCGCGCGGCGCCACGGTGATCGATAATTTTCTCCCCAGCGCCGACTGCCTGGCGACGATCGACTGCTTGAGAAAATTAGGGATCGAAGCCGCGAGTCACGGGTCGCGGGTCACGATCACAGGGAAGGGGCTTAAAGGGCTGGTCAAACCGTCCGAACCGTTATACGTCGGCAATTCCGGCACGACGATCCGGTTGATCTCGGGGATCCTGGCCGGGCAGGCGTTTCCCGTAGAGATCGACGGGGACGAATCGATCCGGAAACGGCCGATGGGGCGGGTCGCGTTGCCGCTGCGGGAGATGGGCGCGAGCCTGGAGGGGCGCCGGGGCGGGGGGGCGAGAGAAGAGCTTTATCCGCCGCTAAAGATCTTTGGCGGCAATTTACGGGCGATCGCTTACGAGCTGCCGGTCGCGTCGGCGCAGGTCAAGTCCGCCATCCTGCTGGCCGGTCTTTTTGCGGCCGGCACGACCAGCGTGACGGAAAGGACCGCTTCGCGCGACCATACCGAGCGGATGCTGGCCCATTTCGGGGCGGCCATTACCGTTACGGGTCGCGAGTCGCGAGTCACGGGTCAGCAGGAATTCGACGGGACGGAGATCGACGTTCCCGGCGACATTTCCTCGGCCGCTTTTTTCCTGATCGGCGCAACGCTGGTCCCGGGGAGTGAACTGCGCTTAAACAACATCGGCACCAATCCGACCCGGACCGGGATTCTTGACGTCCTGCACCGGATGGGGGCGCAGGTCAGGGTGGAGAACGAACGGCTGCTGGCGGGAGAGCCGAGAGCGGACATCATTATCCGGAGCGGCCGGCTGAAAGCGATCAAGCTCGACGGCGAGATCATTCCCCGGATCATCGACGAGATCCCGATCATCGCGGTCGCCGCGACGCAGGCCGAAGGAGTGACCGAGATCCGCGGGGCGCAGGAGCTGCGGATCAAGGAGAGCGACCGGATCAAGACCGTAGCGACCGAACTGCGCAAGCTCGGCGCGGCGGTAGAGGAATTGGCTGACGGTTTACGGATCACCGGTCCGGCGAAACTGACCGGGGCGCGGTGCGAAAGCTACGGCGACCACCGGATCGCCATGGCGCTGGCGGTTGCCGGCCTGATCGCCCGGGGCGAAACGATCATTGATAATACCGATTGCATCGAGACTTCTTTCCCCGGGTTCGAGCCGCTGCTGAAGAGCGTTCTCCGCTAAAACAGCTGGGAGATCAGGCGGGCGAAGTCCGGCCAGTCTTCCCGCAGCGCTTCCAGGATCGGCCAGGGGCGGTTCAGGGTAGCGGGGGAAAAATCCTCATTGAACGACCAGCGGCGCCGATTGGCCGAGATCTCCTGCCAGAAATCAGGGAAAAGCCGCACGCTCTTGCACATCCGGTTGAACGAATAAGTGGCTTCCAGCGGGTGGTTTTCGACCAGGCGGTAGTTCGCCGCGTCAAAATCGATGAATGCGCCGCGCAGCTGGAAGTGGTGGGAGAAGAAGCTGCGCCGGTAACTGATCTCGGTCAGGACCAGCGTCCGGTCCGCAAAGCGCGCCCGGAACGGGTAGAATTGTTCGTCAAGCTGCAGCTCGGTCGCCGGCTCCGCGCTCATGACCCCGAAAAAATAGCCATCGCACTCCCTGGTCAATTGCTTGTAAGCGGCCGGGGTGAAATGGCGGAGCGGATCGATCCCCAGCAGGCGGTCGAGCGGCGTAAAGCCGACCAGGGTGCAGTCGCCGCGCTCGCCGCTCACCTCGACGACATTATGCGCAAAGGCGCCGGTGTCGCCGATCGGGATGGACAGGCCGAGAATGGTCGCGTCATAACCGGCTTTAGTGATCGCGGCCTTGGCGCTGACGCTGGCCGTCAGGCAGTCGAATTGTTCCCGAACGTTAGCGGGATAAAGCACGACCGTATCGCCGGCCCTGGCCAGGCGGCCGGAACGGGCGGCGTTACCCCAGCCGTAGTTAGCGGTCGGGTATCTTTTCGCCATCCTGGCGACTAATCTCTGCAGCGCAGGCGTGCCCATATCACTATTGTTTTCGTTGGCCGGCCCGATTAATTTCAGCCATGTTATAATTAAGCCATGAAACACCAGTTCGCCCACCGGGTCATTTACCAGGACACCGATGCCGAGGGAGTCGTCTACTACGCGAACTATCTGGGTTTATTCGAGCGGGGGAGAACGGAACTGCTCCGCCAAATGGGGCTTAAGGTTAAAGAATTCAAGGAAAAGCAAGGGATCCTTTTTGCCGTCATCAGGGTCGAATGCGATTACCATGCCCCGGCGGTTTATGATGATGAGTTAACTGTTACCACGGAGATTGCCGAGACCACCCCGGCCCGGGTCGTTTTTCAACAGCAAGTTCTCAAAGGGAGCAAGGCGCTGGTTTCCGCCCGGATCACGCTTTGCGCCTTGAGCGCCGACGGCTTCCGCCCGGTCCGCCTCCCCGCCGAATTGCGGTGAAATCACCCCGCTGATCGCCTGATAACCAATTACTATGGGCGTCCGTATTATTTCCGATTCCGGCGGTTCGCATATTTACCGGCCGGCAGGCAAGTTCAGGCATTCTTTTGAACGGGTCCGGATCGACCGGCAACTTTTGACCGCTCATCCCAATCGTTCCTTGATGGAGCGGCTGGAAAACGATGACCGCTTATTGGATGAGCTGGCGGAGATCTCGGCCGGGCGGGGGCTTCCCTATCTGAACATCCTTGACGCGCAGCCGCGGCTGAAGTTCGTCCAGCAAACCTGCCGGGCGATGATCATCCCGATCGAAATCCTGGACTACGCGTTGCGGGAGACTCTGCCGCTGGCGGACACGCTGGGCATACCTGATTACGTGAACCGGAACCACGACGAATTCGGGGTTAACGGAAAGGGAAAAGTACTGGCTTTCCGGGGTACATACATCGGCGACGGGGTCCGTTTCGACACGCAGGCGGACAAGCCGATCATTCTCCGGGAAAACAGCGAACTGTGGGGCGAGTTGACGCTGGCGGCCGGGCAAGTGGTCAAACCGGGAGAAAAGATCGAAGGCCGCAACCTTTTTTTACCCCGCCCGTTAAGGTAAAATGGAGGGGTGAACAAACACCCGATCCAGGTCCTGTCCGATGACCTTATTAACAAGATAGCCGCTGGTGAAGTGATCGAACGGCCTGCCTCGGTCGTTAAGGAGCTGATCGAGAACGCGCTGGACGCCGGGGCCAGCCAGATCAGCGTCGAGGTCCAGGATGCCGGCAAGAAACTGATCGGGGTGGCCGATAACGGGAGCGGGATGACCGCCGCCGAGATCGAACTGGCCCTGCAGCGCCATTCTACCTCCAAGATCGCGACCGCTGACGATCTCTTTGCCATCAAGACCCTCGGCTTTCGCGGCGAAGCGCTCCCGTCGATCGCCAGCATCGCGCAAATGAAGATCGAGCCGAACCCGTCGGGGAACGGACTGACGGTCGAGGTCGGCGCGCTTTTTTACAACACCCCGGCCCGCAAAAAATTCCTTAAGTCGAACGCGACCGAGCTCGGTCACATCGGCGATATTATCGCCAAGTACGCGTTGGCCTGCCCGGGCGTCGCTTTCCGCCTGATCTCGGACGGGAAGCCGCTGATCAATTCGCCGGGCACGGGAAACTTGCTCGACGCGGTCCTCGCGATCTACGGCGCGGAATTGGCCCGGGAGCTGGTCGAGGTCGACCGTCCGTTCGCCGCCGGGAGGGTGGTCGGACTGGTCAGCCGCCCGACCATTAGCCGCCTGGACAAGAATTACGAGACCTTTTTCGTCAACGGCCGTTACATCAAGAATTTTCTGCTCAACCGCGCCCTGGAAGAAGCCTGCCGGACGCTGATCCCGAACAACCGTTACCCGGTCGCCATTTTGTTCATTGAGATCGATCCGCGCCAGGTGGACGTTAACGTTCACCCGACCAAACGCGAGGTTAAATTCGCGGACAACACTATGGTCATGCAGGCTGTTAGGGAAGCGGTCCGGGAGGCTTTGGAGGTTAGAAGTCAGGTTACAGGCGAAGAGGCCGGAAGGGAAGGCGGCAGTGAGATGGTGGAGATGGGAACAGCCGACCAACTTCCTATTTCCAACATCCCGTCCGGCTTCTTGGCCTTACAACCTACACCCAACTTCGAGATACCGGAGTCAGCCTTGTCAGAAACTCAACCGCTAACGCCGATCTATCAACTAATGCCTACATATATAGTGGCGACCGATGGCCGCGAACTGACGCTGATCGACCAGCACGCCGCCCACGAACGGATCATTTACGACCAGTTGAGCCGCGGGCCGCGGGTCGCGAGCAGCCAGTCGTTATTAATTCCGGAGACGATCGAACTGTCGGTCGGGGAGACGATGGCGTTAATGAGCAACCTGGACAACCTCAAGGGGATCGGCTTCGAGATCGCCGAATTTGGCGGGAATAGTTTTATTGTCCGGGCTGTTCCGGCTGTTTCGGCCAAGATCCCGGTCAAGCAGCTCCTGCTCGATATCGTGACCGAGCTGCTGGAAACCGGCGGCAGTACCCAGTTAGAAGTTAAAAGAGAGAATATCAGGAAACTGGTCGCCTGCCACAGCGCGATCAAGGCCGGCGACCCGCTGACCCCCCAGGAGATGGCAGGCCTGATCAAGGACCTTTACGCGACCGAGAACCCGCTGACCTGTCCCCATGGCCGGCCCACGATGGTCAGGATAACCCCGGAAGAGCTGGCCAAACGCTTCGGCCGCTGACGAAAACCACTACACTCCGGCCTCGCTAAGCGTGGCAATAAAATTGCTGGTAATTTGACAGTTTATTAACATGTCTGATAGTATAGGTTCGCAATGGCCAAGAATTTAGTAATTGTCGAATCGCCCGCCAAGGCCCGGACACTGGAAAAGTTCCTGGGGAAGGACTTTGCCGTGGCCGCCTGCGGGGGACATATCCGCGACCTGCCGGCCAAGTCGCTCGGCGTCAAAGTCGATAAGGACTTTGAGCCGAACTACCAGATCATTAAAGGGAAGGAAAAGATCGTCAAGGAGCTGAAAAGCGCCGCCGCCAAGGCCAAGCTGATCTACCTGGCTCCCGACCCGGACCGGGAAGGGGAAGCGATCGCCTGGCATCTGCAGACCATCCTGGGAGGGAACGGCAAGGTCAAAAGGATCGAGTTCAACGAGATCACCAAAGAGGCGGTCACCGAAGCGGTGAAACACCCGCGCAAGATCAACCTTCCCCGGGTCGACGCCCAGCAGGCGCGCCGGATCCTCGACCGCCTGGTCGGTTACAAGCTTAGCCCGCTCCTTTGGAAAAAGGTCCGTAAAGGCCTGTCGGCCGGCCGGGTCCAATCGGTCGCGGTCCGCCTGATCTGCGAGCGGGAAGAAGAGATCGGCAAGTTCAAAAAAGAAGAGTACTGGGATATCATCGCCAACCTTGCCAGCCTGGCGGGCACGGAATTCGCCGCCAAGCTGGTCGCCCGGGGCGAAACGGCGCTCGGCGTCCGGCCGAAGGAGAAAGGGAAGGTCATCGGCTCGGCGGCGGACGCGCAGCAGATCGCCAAAGCGCTGGAAGACGCCGCTTACGCGGTCAAGGAAGTCCGCAAGAAAGAACAAAAGCGCCACCCGGCCCCGCCGTTCATCACCAGCACGCTGCAGCAGGAGGCGGCCCGCAAGCTCGGTTTCTCGGCCAAGAAAACGATGACCCTGGCGCAGAAACTGTACGAGGGCGAAGAGGTCAAAGGGCACGGGCGCGTCGGTCTGATCACCTACATGCGCACCGACTCGGTCCGCATCGCGCACGAGGCCGAGCTGGAGGTCAGAAAATATATCGCCGAGAGCTACGGCAAGCAGTTCCTGCCGGCCGCGCCGATCCATTACAAGAAGAAGAAACAGGCGCAGGACGCCCACGAGGCGGTCCGCCCGACCTCGGTCCTGCGTTCCCCGGACAAATTGAAAGAGGACCTGAAGGGGGACGAGTTCAAGCTGTACGAATTGATCTGGAAACGGTTCGTCGCCTGCCAGATGGAAGCGGCCGTGTTCGACCAGACCGCGGTCGACATCGCGGCCGGCGAATACCTGCTCCGGGCCAACGGCTCGGTCATCAAGTTCGAGGGTTTTCTCAAGCTTTACGTCGAGAGCACCGACGAGAACGAGCCGGCGGAAGAAAGAGAAGGCTTCCTGCCGCCGCTGAAAGAAGGGGAAGCGCTGACGCTCCTGAAGGTCGCGCCGGCCCAGCATTTTACCGAACCGCCGCCGCGCTACACCGAGGCGTCGCTGGTCAAGGAGCTGGAGCAGCGCGGCATCGGCCGGCCGTCGACCTACGCGCCGATCATCTCGACCGTTCAGGACCGGGGGTACGTGACCAAGGAAGGGAAGGCGCTGAAGCCGACCGAGGTCGGGGTCACGGTCAACGGCCTGCTGGTCAAGCATTTCCCGCTGATCCTGGACGTCAAGTTCACCGCCCGGATGGAAGACCAGCTGGACGAAGTGGCGGAGGGAAAACTGCAATGGGGGAACGCTCTGAAGGAGTTCTACGAACCGTTCAAAGCCGCCCTGGCCGAAGCCGACGTAAAGATGGAAAAGGTCAAGACCGAGATTATGACCGACGAGAACTGCCCGACCTGCGGCAACAAGCTGGTGATCCGCGAAGGGCGTTTCGGCAAGTTCATTGCCTGTTCCACCTACCCGAAATGCAAGTTCACCAAGAATCTGCCGGAGGAGGAGGCCCGGTTCGCGGCGCTGGCGGAGAACTGCGAGAAGTGCGGCAAGCCGATGGTGGTCAAGCGCGGCCGGTTCGGCGAGTTCCTGGCTTGCAGCGGTTATCCCGACTGCAAGAACATCAAGTCGATCCTGAAAAAGCTCGGGGTCAAATGTCCCAAGTGCGGCGGCGACCTGGTGGAGCGGCGGACCAAGAAAGGCCGGCTCTTCTACAGCTGCAGCAATTATCCCAAGTGCGATTTTGCCACCTGGCAGCGTCCCAAGAGCGAAGAGCCGCCCAAGAAGAGCGGCGAGGCGCCGGGCAATGCTTAAAGATTTCTTTACCAAGAACCTGGCGCTGAAAGCGATCGCCCTGAGCGTGGCCGCGGTGCTCTGGGCGATCGCCCGCTACCGGCTCGGCCACTAAAATGCGCGAGATCCGCGACCCCGGCGAGATGCGGCTCTATTCCCAAAAAGCGAAGGCGCACGGCAAGCGCGTCGCGCTGGTGCCGACCATGGGGGCGCTCCACGAGGGGCATCTCTCCCTGGTCGCGCAAGCGCGCAAGCGGGCGGACGTGGTCGTAGTTTCGATCTTCGTCAACCCGATCCAGTTCGGCCCGAGCGAGGACCGGAAAAAGTACCCGCGCCGCCTGGGGCGCGACAAAAAGGCGCTCAAGGAGCTGGGGGTCGACGCCCTCTTTGTCCCGGCCGCCGGACGGATGTTCCCGCCCGGCTTCAAGACCTACGTCGAGGTCGAGGGCCTGTCCCGGAAACTTTGCGGCCGCTCGCGCCCGGCCCATTTTCGCGGCGTGACGACCATCGTCGCCAAGCTTTTTAATATCGTGCTGCCCGACGTCGCCCTGTTCGGCCTGAAAGATTACCAGCAACAGGTCGTTATCCGGCAAATGGCCCGCGATCTCGACCTGCCGGTGGAGATCGTCTCCCTGCCGACCGTCCGCGAGTTCGACGGGCTGGCCATGAGCTCGCGCAACGCTTACCTGACGGCCCGGGAGAGAAAAACGGCGACCATCCTTTATCGGGCGCTGATGCAGGCCCAGAAATTGGTCGGCGCGGGCGAGCGCGACCTGAACAAGATAATGTACAAGCTCCGCTCGCTGATCGGCACCGAACCGGCGGTCCGCCTCGATTACCTGGCGGCGGTCGATCCGGAAACCCTGGCGGAAGTGAAGAAGCTAAAAGGGAAGGTCGTTTTTGCCGTCGCCGCCTATTTGGGCAAGGCGAGATTGATCGATAATATTATGGTTGACGCGGGGTAGGATCAGGGACTAAGGGGGTTGGCAGGATGGGGCGGCGGGGGTTTACTGTAGTTGAACTGCTGGTAGTTATTGCGATCGTCGGGATAATCCTGACCGTTTCTTCCCCTCCATTAATGAAACTCCGCCAAACCGCCTTGATCGAAGGGGAATGCGGGACGCGCGCTGCCGACTTGAGACGAGCGGAGATCGAAGCGCTGACGCGGGCGCAGACGGTCGAGCGCTTGCCGTTCAAGTTCGCCGGTTCCGGTTTCCCTCTGCCCGGTTATAGCGGGACTTTAACCCTTTCACCGCACAGAAAGATCATCGTTTCCTCGGTCGGGAGGGTCAGGATTGAATAGAAAAGGCTTTACCCTGGTCGAGCTGCTGACGGCGCTAACTATCCTGCTGACCTCGTTATCGTCAGCGAGCTATCTTTACCGGGCAGCTTGCCGGAGCCACGCCAGAACAGCCGGGCTTTCCCGGACTCTTTACGAAGCGAGGAGCAAAATGACCGCCGCTTACTCGGCGCCGGCCTCGGCTGAGCTCGAAGTGATCATGATCGAAGCGCCGCCGGTCCGTCTTTATTCGTTGCGGGGCAAGGAATGACGCGCCGGGGCTTTACTCTAGTCGAGCTGGTCGTTGCTTTAACGCTTTTCGCTTTGGTAGCGGGTACGATCACGCTGGCTTTCGGCAGTTATTGGCGGAACTGGCGGAAGTTAACTAAGCAAGCGAGCCTGGCCCAGATCAAGAACCTGGTCGCCGAAAGGATCACGACCGACCTGCGGGCGGGCGATCCGACCATCGCTTATTCTTATGAGGCCGGTAAGGTTCAGCGCCGGAAGAACGGGACGGTCGCCTATTTAACTTCACCCGGGGAGATCGGACGGCTGCTCTTTACCCCTCTGGCGGCCAAAAGGGTCGTCGTGCAACTTGACGACCTTTCCTGGGAGGTCGCGACCCCATGAAAAGAGGGGCGGCGCTGATCATCGCGACGGTCCTGGCCGGTTTATTGCTCGCGCTGGGTGTAATGCTCGTGAAAATGGTCTATAATGAGCAGGTAACAGCCGTTCTGCTCATCGACCGGGAAAAAGCTTACTGGTTGGCCAAGGGCGGGTTGACATGGGCAAGGGGACAGTTAACGCGTAATCCGGGCTGGTACGGGACAGAAGAGCGGGCGCTGGGCGAAGGGCGATACAAAGTGGTCCGGGAGATGGGGAAACCCGGGCTTCAAGCGATAGGATACAAAGGCAAAGCGGTTTATGTTTTGGAGGGAGCAATAAAATGATGAATTATCTGATCATGATCGTTTCGATCACCCTGGCGATCGCCGGCCAGCTACTGATGAAGCGGGGGATGATCGCGTTCGGAACGTTCCCGGTCAGCCAGCTGCTGGTCAAGCTTGTCCCGATCTTCCTTAATCCGTGGGTCTTTGCCGGGCTGGCTTGCTTCGGCCTCTCTTCGGTCTTCTGGCTGGTCGTTCTTTCGCGGATGCCGCTTAGCCTGGTGTATCCGATGGTCAGCTTTGGCTACGTCCTGGTCGCGCTGTTATCGGTCTTTTTCTTTAAGGAACACGTTTCCCTGATCCGCTGGACCGGGATCGTCGTTATTATCCTCGGGGTCTTCCTGATCTCGAGAAGCTAGTCCTGCTTGTAGTACTTGGTGAAGTCTTCGGGGCGGATGTTCTCGATAAAATCCTTGAACTTCTTGGTTTCTTCCGCGTCTTTCTCGGAATTGACCAGCTTGGCCTGCATCATCACGACCTCGGAAACGAAGATCGGGGTGTGGCCGCGCACGGCTAGCGCGATAGCGTCGGAGGGGCGGGCGTCGAGGTTGATGACCTTGTTGTCCTTGACCTCGACCTCGACCGTGGCGTAGAAGGTGCCGTCCTTGACGTCGTTGATCACGACTTTTTTCAGCTTGCCGCCCAGGGTTTCGATCGCGTTGCGTAATAGATCATGGGTCATGGGGCGGGGCGGTTGGACGTTCTGCAGTTCCATGGCGATGGCGGCCGCTTCAAAGACGCCGATCCAGATCGGCAGGAAATTGAGCTCTTCCTGATCGCGGAGCAGCACCAGCGGCGAGAGGTTGCGGGGGTCAAAACCAAGCCCCCCGACCTGCATTTCGATCATTGTTTTCGGGCGGCGTTAACGATCGTGGCGAAGGTCTTCGGGTCCTGCAGGGCGAGATCGGCCAGGATCTTGCGATCCAGCTTGATGTTCGCCAGCTTCAGGGAATGGATCAGCTGGTTGTATTTGATCCCCAGGAGGCGGGCGGCGGCGTTGATCCGGGTCGTCCAGAGCCGGCGCATCGTCCCCTTCTTGTCGCGGCGGTGGCGGGTAGCGTGGACCCCGGCCTTGATAACGGCCTGTTTAGCGCGCCGGAGCTGGGTCCGCTGGGTGATGCGAAAGCCGCGCGTCTTGGCAAAAAGTTTTTTCTTGCGGCGGCGGGCGGTGAAACCTCTTTTAACTCTAACCATTGGACCCTCCCGGGATCATGTCGCGGATCCGCCGCTCGTCGGAGCGGGCAACGACCGATTTACGGCGCAGTTTCCGGCGCTGGCGGGACGATTTCCATTCCAAGATGTGGCGCAGACCGGCTGACCGGCGCATGATCTTGCCCGATTTCTTGACCTCAAACCGTTTCGCTGCTGCTTTTCTTGTCTTGATCTTCGGCATGTTGTTTTTTCACCGGCGAAAGCATCAGATGCAGGTTCTTTCCCTCCAGCTTGGACGGGGCATCCGCTTTCGCCACCTCCTTGACCGCTTCGAGCACGCGGTCCAGCACTCTGCGGCCTAAATTAACGTGGGCCATTTCCCGGCCCCGGAACATAATGACGATCTTGACCTTGTGGCCCTTGTCGATCAGCTCTTTGGTCTTGTCGACCCGGACGTCAAAATCATGTAACGCGATCTTCGGCGAAAGTTTGACCTCTTTGATCGTCCCGATTTTCGACGACTTGCGCGATTCCTTGTCCTTCTTGGCGAGCTCGTACTTTAGCTTCCCGTAATCGGCGATCCGCGCGACCGGCGGTTTGGAAGCGGGTGCGATCAAAACGAGATCTAAACCACGCTCGCGGGCAAGTCTTAGAGCTTCCGGGGTGGCGACGACACCTAACTGCTTAGCGTTCTCGTCAATGAGCCGAACATCCTTGGCCCAAATCCGCTCGTTAATCTGATAGTCCCTAATACGCGCTAACCCCCGTCATTGCCACTATTATAGCTCATTTCCCCTTTCAGGTCAAAGAGGAAATCGCTGACCGACTTGGCCCCCAGATCACCGCGGGAGCGGTGGCGGATGGCGACCAGGCCGGCCGTGGCTTCTTTTTCGCCGACCACCAGCATGTAAGGGACTTTTTGCATTTGGGCGCCGCGGATCTTGGCGCCGATCTTCTCGTTCCGGTCGTCCACCTCGACCCGGACCCCGTGTTCCCGGAGCTGGGCGGCGACCTTAGCCGCGTATTCGAGGTGTTTATCGGAAATAGTGAGGATAGCCACCTGGACCGGGGCAAGCCAGGTCGGGAAAGCACCGGCATAGTGCTCGATCAGAGCGCCGAGGAACCGCTCCAGGCTGCCGAGGACCGCCCGGTGGATCATGACCGGAGTCTTTGCCTGCCCCTTGTCATCGGTGTAGGTCAGGTCGAACCGCTGGGGGAGGTTAAAGTCGACCTGGACGGTCGGTCCCTGCCACTCGCGGCCGAGCGAATCTTTCAGTTTGACATCGATCTTGGGGCCGTAGAAGACGCCGGCGCCCGGATCGATCTCGAAGGGGAGTCCGCGGTCCTGCAAGGTCTTTTCCAGGATCGCCGTGGCCCGTTCCCAGTTTTCCGGCGTTCCGGCAAAATGTTCCGGCCGGGTGGAGAGGTTCACCTTGAACTCAAAGCCGAAAACCTTCATGACGTAAGTGATGAAGTCGATGATCGCCAGGATCTCGCCTTCCAGCTGGTCCTCGCGGCAGAAGATGTGGGCGTCGTCCTGGGTAAACCCGCGGACCCGGAGCAGACCGTGCAGTACGCCCGATTTTTCGTAGCGATAGACGGTGCCGAGCTCAAAGTAGCGGATCGGCAGGTCGCGGTAGCTGCGCGTTTTCCGCTTGAAGATCAGGATGTGGCCGGGGCAGTTCATCGGTTTGACGACGTAATCCTGCTCGTCGATCTTCATGAAGTACATGTTCTCGCGGTAGTAATTGGTGTGGCCCGAAGTGTTCCAGAGGTCGATCTTGCCGATGTGGGGGATAACGACGAACTCGTAACCCCGCTTGGCGTTCTCTTTCTTTAAAAAATCCTCGATCAGCATCCGGACGGTCGCGCCGCGCGGGTGGTAATAGACGAAGCCGGCGCCGGCTTCCTCGTGGAAAGAGAAGAGGTCCAGTTCCTTGCCGAGCTTGCGGTGGTCGCGCTTCTTCGCCTCTTCCAGGTTCTTCAAGTATTCGTCCAGCTCTTTCTGGGACGGGAAAACCGTGCCGTAGATCCGCTGCATCATCGGGTTCGTCTCGATCCCGTGCCAGTAGGCGCCGGCGATGGAAAGGAGCTTGAACGCCTTGATGTGGCCGGTGTGCTCGAGGTGCGGCCCGCGGCAGAGATCGAGGAAGTCCCCGCTCTTATAGAGCGTCACTTTTTCCGCTTCGATCTCTTTTAACAGTTCAACTTTATACTTTTCCCCGCGTTCTTCGAACAGCTCGATCGCCTTTTGCCTGGCGATCTCCTGGCGTTCGAACTTATGCTCTTTCTTGATGATCTCTTGCATTTTGGTCTCGATCTTGGGGAGATCTTCGGGCGTGATCTGGGTCGGCAGGTCAAAATCGTAGTAGAAACCGCTCTCAATGGCCGGTCCGATCCCCAGTTTAACCCCAGGGAACAGTGCCTGCACGGCGTGGGCCATCACGTGGGAAGTGGAGTGGCGCAAAACCTCAAGTTCGATCTCTTTTTTCGTCATCAAAGAGAGTATATCACCGGAGCTGGGCACGGGCAAGTTCGTCGGCTTCCAGGAGATCGCCGAGGCCGGGGTTCAGCTTGTTTTGGTGCTGGTCAAGAACGGCTTTGATCTTGACGGCGATCTTGTCGTAAGTGAACTTGCCGGCGAGGAACTGGTTAACGGCTTCTTCGTTGGCGGCGTTGAGAACGGCGGGAAGGGTACCCTTAGCCTTGCCGGCTTCATACGCGTAGGCGAGACAGGGGAATTTGACCAGGTCGGGCTTCTGGAAGGTCAGTTGCGGGGTTTTGGTCAGGTCGAGCCGGCCCCAGTGGTTGGAGGACCGCTCTTCTTCGAGCAGGGCGTACTGGATCGGGACCCGCATGTCGGGGGCGCCGAGCTGCGCCTTGACCGAACCGTCGACGAACTCGACCATTGAATGAATGATACTTTCCGGGTGGATAACGACCTCGATGTTGGCGTAATCGATCCCAAAAAGGAAATGCGCTTCGATGACTTCAAACCCTTTGTTCATTAAGGTGGCGGAATCGATCGTGATCTTCGGCCCCATCTTCCAGGTCGGATGCTTAAGCGCTTCTTTGGCGGTCATCTGCGTCAGCTTTTCGACCGGGGTCTTGAGGAAGGGCCCGCCCGAAGCGGTCAGGATCAGCTTCTTGACCGTCTTTTTGTCTTCCCCGCGCAGGCACTGGGCGATGGCGCTGTGCTCGGAGTCGATCGGCAGGACCTTGACGCCGGCCGCCTTCACTTCGTTCATGAAGAGTTCGCCGGCGGCGACCAGGACTTCTTTGGTCGCCAGGGCGATATCTTTCTTTAGCTTAACGGCTTCCAGGACGGCAGTTAAGGCGAGCGAGCCGGGGATGGCAACGACGACCGTTTTAGCGTCGGCGGCGGTGGCGACCTTCAACAGGCCTTCGGCGCCGTGGTAAAGCTCGACCTTGGCGCCGGCCAATTTAGCTTCGACTTTAGCTTTAATGTCCTCGTTCAGAACGGAGACGATCCGCGGCTGGAACTTTTTGACCTGTTCGACGATCAGGTCGACTTCGTCTTTAGCGGCGATGGCAGAGACCCGGAGACGGCTTGGGAAGATGGAGATGACTTCCAGGCACTGTTTGCCGATCGACCCGGTTGAGCCGAGGATCGCGATCCCTTTCTTTTGTTCCGACGGTTTAGTCGCCATTGTTATCGTGATAATAATCCCAGATGATCTTGACGATCAACGCGACGATCGCGATGCCGGCCAAGATATCGAGATAGTGGCCGTACTGTCTGATTACCATCCAGTTGCTACCCAGGATAAAACCAAGATAGGTGAGGGCAAAACACCAGGGAAGCGAGCCGAGGAAAGAAAAGACGGCAAATTTAATAAACGGCATTTCGGCGACGCCGGCCGGCAGGGAGATAAAGGTCCGGATCACCGGCAGGTTGCGGGAGAGAAAAACGGACCAATCTCCCCATTTGGCAAAGAACTTCTCGGCGTGGTGGACTTCCTTTTCCTTGACGAAGAAATACTTGCCGTATTTCAGGATGAAAGGGCGGCCGCCGTAGAAGCCGATCGCGTAGGTGATGACCGCGCCGAGCAAATTACCGAGCGCTCCCGCCAGCGTCACCCCCCAGATGTTTAATTTGCCGGTCGTTACCAGGAAGCCGGAGAACGGCATAATGATCTCGGAGGGGATCGGGATACAGGCCGATTCGAAAGTCATCAGGACCAAGACCCCGAGATAGCCGACCGCTGAAACGGTCCCCGTCACAAAGACAACGATCAGGTCAATTAGGTGGGTGACCAATTAGCTCCCTTTCTTCAGCCAGTGCATCATGCCGCGGAGCTCGCCGCCGACCTTTTCGATCTGGTGGTTCTTGTCTTTCTCGCGCAGGGCGTTGAAGTTCTTGCAGCCTTCCTTGTTCTCTTTGATAAACTCGCGGGCGAAGGCGCCGTTCTGGATCCGGCCGAGCGCTTTCTTCATCTGCTTCTTGACCTTCTCGTTGATGATCTTGGGCCCGACGGTCAGGTCGCCGTACTCGGCGGTGTTGCTGACCGCTTTGCGCATCCCGAGCAAGCCCTGTTTGTAGATCAGGTCGACGATCAGCTTCAGCTCGTGGCAGCATTCAAAGTAGGCCATCTCCGGCTGGTAACCGGCTTCGACCAGTGTTTCGAACCCGGCTTTGATCAGCGCGGTGCAGCCGCCGCAGAGGACGGTCTGTTCGCCGAACAGGTCGGTCTCGACCTCTTCTTTAAAAGTTGTTTCGAACACGCCGGCGCGGGTCCCGCCGATTCCTTTCGCGTAGGCGAGGGCGGTTTCCTTCGCTTTGCCGCTGGCATCTTGGTAAACGGCGATCAGGCAGGGGACGCCGGCGCTGTCAACGTAAGTGTTCCGGACCATGGCGCCCGGACCTTTGGGGGCGACCATGATGACATCGACATCCTTGGGCGGTTTGATCGCCTTGAAATGGATATTAAAGCCGTGGGAAAACATCAGCGTTTTCCCTTTCTTTAGCGCTTTTTTCAGCGCTTCTTTGTAAACCCCGCCCTGAAGCTCGTCCGGGATCAAAACCTGGATGATGTCGCCCGCCTTGGCGGCCGACTTGGCATCCATGACCTCGAATCCGGCTTCCTGCGCCGCTTTCCAGTTCGGCGTCCCTTCGACCTCGGCAATGATCACCTTGACGCCGCTATCCCGCAAGTTCTGGGATTGCGCCGTTCCCTGGTTCCCGTAACCGATCACCGCTACCGTCTTGTCCTTCAATAACCCCAGATCCGCGTCCTTGTCGTAATAAACCTTAGCCATTTCCTTTTCCCCCTTCGTGATTATTCCGCGCTGCCGCGCTGCAGGGCGATCCGCCCTGTTCTGACCAATTCCTTGATCCCGAACTTTGTCAGGAGCTTGATCGCTCCCTCAACCTTGCTCTCTTCGCCGGTCAATTCCAGCGTCATCGACGTTTCCGCCACGTCGACGATCTTGGCCCGGAAGATCTCGGCGATCTGGGTGATCTCCGGCCGGGTCTTTTCGCTGGCCGCGACCTTTGCCAGCACCAGCTCGCTCTGGATCGATTTCTCCGCCGGCAGGTCGAACACTTTTAAGGTGTCGATCAGCTTATAGAGCTGCTTGGTGATCTGTTCGAGGTCGGACTCGTCGCCTTCCACGACGATCGTCATCCGCGACATGGTCGGATCCTCGGTCATCCCGACCGCCAGCGATTCGATGTTGAACCCGCGGCGGGAAAAGAGCCCGCTGACCCGGGAGAGGACCCCCGGCTTATTCTCCACTATTACGCTAATGGTATGTTTCATGTTAGTCGATCAACATTTCGTTAATGGCTTGCCCCGGCGGCACGAACGGGAAGACGTTCTCTTCCTTGGCGACGACAAAGTCGACCAGGACCGGCCGGTCGTTAATGGCGAAGGCTTTTTCGATCGCCCCGCGCACTTCTTCCGGCTTAGTGACGCGCAGGCCGACCGCGCCGTAGGCTTCCGCGATCTTGACCAGGTCCGGGTTATTGCAAAGATTGGTGTGCGAATAGTGCCGGTCGTAGATCAGCTCCTGCCACTGCCGGACCATGCCAAGGAAACAATTGTTCAACACAAAGATCTTGATCGGCAGCCGGTTGTTGACCGCGGTCGTCAGCTCCTGGATGTTCATCTGGATCGAGCCGTCGCCGGCGAAGTCGATCACCAGCGCGTCGGGCCGCCCGAACTGGGCGCCGTTCGCCGCCGGCAGGCCAAAACCCATTGTCCCGAGGCCGCCGGACGAGATCCAGCTCCGCGGTTTGGTGTACTTATAGAACATCGCCGCCCACATCTGGTTCTGGCCGACCTCGGTGACGATGATCGTGTCGCGGTCCTTGGCCAGTTCGTGCGCCTGCTCAATGACGTACTGCGGCTTGATCGTCTCGTCCAGCTTATAGGAGAGGGGGTATTTCTTTTTCCACTCGGCGATCATTTCCACCCACTGCTGGTGCTTTTCCTTGGGGCCGATCTTGTCGAGGATCGCCTGCAGCACTTTTTTGACGTCGCCGACGATCGGGATGTCCACCCGGACATTCTTGCCGATCTCGGCCGGGTCGATGTCGATATGGATCACCTTCGCGTTGGGGGCGAACTTGGCGATGTGGCCGGTCACCCGGTCGTCAAAGCGGGCGCCGATCCCGATCAGGAGATCGCATTCGGTCACCGCGTAGTTGGCGTAAGCGGTGCCGTGCATACCGAGCATCCCCATCGACAGTTCGTGCGTTTCCGGGAACGCGCCGATCCCCATCAGGGTGGTGGTCACCGGCAGGTTGCATTTTTCCGCCAGCTCCTTCAGCTCTTTGGCCGCGTTGGCGGAAATGACGCCGCCGCCGGCGTAGATGATCGGTTTTTTGGCGGCTTGAATGGCCTTGACCGCCAGGGCGATCTGCTTCGGGTGCCCGTCGGTCCGCGGCTTGTAGCTCGGAATATCGACTTTGTCCGGATACTGGTAATCCAGCTTATTGGTGAAGACGTCCTTGGGGATATCGACGACGACCGGGCCGGGGCGGCCGGTCCGGGCGATATGGAACGCTTCTTTGATGATCCGCGGCAGGTCCTCCACCTTCTTGATCAGGTAGTTGTGCTTGGAGATCGGCATGGTGATGCCGGTCACGTCGGCCTCCTGGAACGAATCGCGGCCGAGGAGCGGGGTTGCCACCTGGCCGGTGATCGCGATCATGGGGATCGAGTCCATATAGGCGTTGGCGATGCCGGTAGTTAAATTTGTTGCGCCGGGACCGGAAGTGGCCAGGCAGACGCCGACCTTGCCGGTTGCCCGGGCGTAGCCGTCCGCCGCGTGGGCCGCGCCCTGTTCGTGCCGGACCAGGATATGTTTGACCCGCTTGTCGGCGAACATCGCGTCATAGAGGGGGAGGACCACCCCGCCGGGGTAGCCAAAAATGATCTCCACCCCTTCGCGGTGGAGCGATTCGAGCAATGCTTGCGCGCCGGTCAGCTCCATATAGCCGATTTTATCACAATAAAACGGCTATTTCAAAACCGCGCCGGTCGAGGCGGAAGTGACCAGCCGCTGGTAGCGGGACAGCCAGCCGGTGGTGAATTTCGGTTTCGGCTCTTTCCAGTGCGCCAGCCGTTGGGTCATTTCGGCGTTCGTTAACCGGACGTGCAGTTTCCGGTTCGGGATGTCGATCTCAATGATGTCGCCGTCCTTAACAGCCGCGATCGGACCGCCCTCCGCCGCTTCGGGAGAGACGTGACCGATACACGGCCCGCGCGTTCCGCCCGAGAACCGGCCGTCAGTTATTAACGCGACCGATTCGGATAACCCCATCCCGGCGATCGCCGAGGTCGGGTAGAGCATTTCCCTCATGCCGGGGCCGCCTTTCGGCCCTTCGTAGCGGATGACAACGACATCGCCGTGCTTGATCCGGCCGGCATTGATCGCCCGCTGGGCGGCATCCTCGGAATCAAAGACCTTGGCCGGGCCGACATGTTTCATCATCTTGGCCGAAACAGCCGTTTGCTTGATAACCGAACCTTCCGGCGCCAGATTCCCCTTCAAGATCGCCAGGCTGCCCTGTTTGTGATAAGGATTGGAGAGAGGCCGGATAATGTTCTTGTCAAAGACCTCTCCGGCGGCCGCGATCTGTTTGATCGTCAGGCCCGAGACGGTCGGATTGTTGACGATCATTCTGCCCAGCGTGTGGAGCGCCGCCGGCACGCCGCCGGCATGGTCCAGGTCTTCCATAAAATGGTCGCCGCCGGGGCGGATACTGGCGATGTGCGGCGTTTCTTTGCTGATCTTGTCGAAGAGTTCGACCGGCAGCTTGAACCCGGCTTCGCTGGCGATCGCCGTCAGGTGGAGGACGGCGTTGGTCGACCCGCCGAGCGACATGTCGAGGCGGATAGCGTTCAGGAACGCGTTCAGGTTCATGATCTTGCGCGGCGTGACGTTTTTCTTCACCAGCGAGACGATCTGCTTGCCGCTTTCGTAGGCGATCATTTTCTTTTTCGACGAGACGGCGAGCGAAGTGCCGCAGTAGGGGAGAGACATCCCCAGCGCTTCCGTCGCGCAGGCCATGGTGTTGGCGGTGAACATGCCGGAACAGGCGCCGGCGCCCGGACAAGCGTTCAGCGTCAGGTTATCAAGCTCTTTTTTGCTGATCTTCCCCTGATGGTAAGCGGCCTCGGCCTCGAAAGTGTCGTGGACCAGGTCGAGCCGGGTCATCTTGTAACAGCCGGCCAGCATCGGGCCGGCGGTGACGACGATGCAGGGGATGTTCAGCCGCGCGGCCGCCATCAACATCCCGGGGGTGATCTTGTCGCAGGCGGTCAGCAGGACCAGGCCGTCCAGCTGGTGCGCCTGGGCCATCGTTTCGATCTCGTCGGCGATCAGTTCGCGAGAGGGGAGCGAATAGTGCATCCCGTGGTGCCCCATGGCGATACCGTCGCAGATGGCGGGCAGGCCAAAGGTAAAGGCGACGCCGCCGCCGGAGTGGATCCCTTTTTCGATCACCCGCTCCAGCCCCCGCATGTCAACGTGGCCGGGGACCAGGTCGGTAAAGCTGGAGGCGAGACCGATGAACGGCTTGCCCATTTCCGATTGGGAGACGCCGGTCGCGTGCAGGAGCGAGAGGATCGGGGCCCGTTTTTTCAACGCATCACTTCTCATCTAACAATTCCTCCTTTAACCATTTCAGCGCGCCGCGGGCGTCGTGCACCCCTTCTTTGACCTGCGGCTTCTTGGCTTCTTTGCCAAGCGTCATTAAATAAGCGACCTTGCCGGCCCGCGTCCGGATGTCGTTATATTTCGCCTGTTTGACCAGGTCGTCGCTCAGGTAGGGCAGGTACCCGTAGGCGCCGACCCCCGACATGTCGATCATCTTTCCTCCGTTTGCGGCGGGACGATCGTGACCAGGTCGTCGACCTGGGCGTGATCGAAGAAATAATTCAGCCGCTGCTTGAACTTTTTCAGGTCCGAACCGCCGCCCGGCTTCTTGTCGACAAAGATCTTACCGCCGTGCTGGTCGTACTCGATGATCTCGAACGCCGCGCCCGCGTGTTCCTGGAATACCAGGACCCAGTGCCCGCTGTCGACGCCGAGCGCCAGCTTGCTGCCGTCGGGCAGCGTCAATTCCTCGTTGCGAAAAGCGATCGTCCCGATGAATTTTTCGTCGCGGAAGTCGACCGTCTCCAGGTATTTGGACAACCGGGCCATATCGGGATTATAGCCCAAATCGGGTGAAATTTCAGCCGCGACCCGCGGAAATAGCTCTGTATGGTTTCCCGAGCAAAGGCGGCTGCCGCCAACACTTTTAAAGAAAGAGTTTATAACATGGCCCAAAGGCGGCCGCGGCAGAACGTCGCCTTTTTCAGCATGGAGTACGCCCTGGCGAACAAGTTCCGGATCTATTCCGGCGGACTGGGTGTCCTGGCCGGCGACTGGGTCAAATCGGCGGCCGATATCGGTGCCCCGGTTTTTCCGATCGGCCTGCTCTACCGCGACGGTTATTTCAAACAACAGATAGTTGACGGCCGCCAGCGGCAGGAAAGGCAATCGTGGGACATCGAACGGGGGACCGGGCTCGTTGACCTGCAAGAGGCGGTCTCGCTGCAGATCGCCGGGCAGACGATCACCGCCAAACTGTGGGGGATGGAGATCAAAGGTTACGGCGGGGAATTCGTGCCGCTGACCCTGCTCGATACGCGGGGAGTCCCGAACCCGCACGGTTTTGAAGAGATCACCAGCCAGCTGTACGCGGCCGGCCAGTGGGAAAGACTGACCCAGGAGATGGTTCTCGGGATCGGCGGCGTCCGCGCGCTGGAGCTTTTCGGCCTGCCGATCTCTTATTATCATTTAAATGAAGGCCATGCCGCGTTCGCTATTGTTGAGGTCCTGAACCGGCTGGGAAAAGCGCTGGAGAACATCACCCCGGAAGATTTCCAGGGGGTCAAGGAGCTTTTTTCCTTTACCACCCACACGCCGGTCCCGGCCGGCTTTGACCGGTTCGAGATCGGCCAGATCACCCACGCTTTCAGCGAGCAGTTTTTGCGGACAGCCGTCCTGGCGCTCGGCAAAGACCCGCAGAACCAGAGCTTTATCAACATGGCGCTCCTGGCGATGCGGCTTTCCGGCGTCCGGAACGGAGTTTCCCAGCTGCACGCGCAGGTTTCCGAAGAGATGTTTCCCGAGTTCCGGCCGATCATCGGGATCACCAACGGCATCCACCACCTGACCTGGACCTCGGAAAACGTCCAGCAAGTGCTGGACGAACACGTGCCGGACTGGAAAAAAGACCCGGCCCAGCTCAGCGCCCTGATGATCAAGCGCGATGACCCCGGAGTCCGGGAGGCGCTTTGGTCGGCGCATCAAGCGAACAAGGCCAGGCTGATCAACATGGTCAAAAGAATGGTCGGCGTCCAAATGGACCCCGAGGTCTTGACGGTCGGGTTCGCCCGCCGGTTCGCCACTTACAAACGCGGCAACCTCCTTTTTACCAACGAAGCGGAACTGCGGCGGCTGGCGGACGAGCACGGCGGCTTGCAGATCATCATGTCCGGTAAAGCCCATCCGGCCGACGGCCCGGGCAAGGGGATCATCGCGCACGTGATCGAGGTCGGCAACCGGCTGATGCGCGAGACCGACGGCAAGATCAAATTCGCTTTCATCCCCGATTACGACATGTCGAAGGCGGCGGTCCTGGTTTCCGGCGCCGATATCTGGCTCAATAACCCGCTCCGGCCTTACGAAGCGTCGGGCACCTCCGGGATGAAAGCGTCGATCAACGGCGTCCCCAACGTCAGCATCAGCGACGGCTGGTGGGCGGAGACGCGCGGCGGCGGCTGGACGATCGGCGATCCGGCGCTCAAACCGAGCGATAACGATCCGCAGCTTTATAATGCCGATTCCGCTTCGCTTTACCAGACGCTGGGAACGGTTTTGCAAGCTTACCGCAACCGCGGGGCGGACCCGACCTTCGTCAACCAGATGATCGAGGCGATCGCCCTGAACGGCAGCTTTTTCAACACGCAGCGGATGACCGAACAGTACGTGGCCGAGGTCTGGCGGCCGCGGATCAGCGATCCGCTCCTCCTGCCGAAACAAGAGGAGCGGGCAAGCCTGTCGCTCGGCGACACCTTCAAGCTGTTCGGGCGGACCGCGCTGGCGGTGGCGGAAGCGCCGACCGAAGCGAAGATTGAAGAACTGGCAGCCACGGCTTTGCTCAAGGCGCTCCCCGGCAGCTGGCGCGTTACCCGCTACGACGCGCACAACGAATCGGTCCGGATCGCCCGCGGCTGGATCGGCAAACGCTTTGGCGAGATCGTTTACGAAGAGCGCCGGAGCGAGCTGGGGCAGTCCGGTTTCGACCACTGGAAGGCGCTCGCCGAATTTTCCGGCGAAGTGATGGCCGACCTGCTTCGGACAAAAGAGGCGCAGATCATCGCCTATCCGGAGAAAGACCGGCGCTGCTACCGCGACGGCAAACTGTCGGCGCCCGAGCCGTTCATTTTGGTGCCGGAGATCGTCAACGGCGAGATCCGCGGCGCCTACAAGATCGATTTCCGCAACGGCGGCCTGCTGGTCGAAGAGAGCGGCCAGATGTTGATCAATTCACTGCTGGAGATCGTCGGCTCGGCCAAGGCGAAACGGCTCGAGGTCGACATGGCGGCCGATTTTGCCGAATTCGACAACGAGGCGGCGGTGATCAACTGGGCGCTGGTCCTGGCGACGGCCGGCGGCTTTGTCGACATGCCGCGCTACGCCATCGAGACGAACCGGGTGGCGATCTTTGTCCCCAACGAAAAAGGCGAACTGGTCGGCGCCCAGGCGATCGGCGAGACCAGCACGAGCGAACACCACCGGAAATTGACCGACCTGAGCCGTAACACCTACACCGCCGGCGTTCAGCAGTTCTTGCGCAAGTTCGACCAGGGCCAGAGCGCGCTCAATCTGGCGATCAGCGGCAAACCGGTCGGGAAGAACATCGTCTACGGCCCGATCAAGGTCCAGGACGGCTTTACCATGTTCAACCATCTGGAGTTCAACGGCGGGTTCGACACGGTCCGGCTGCGCGAACTGCGCGAACAGATCGAACAGCTCTTGGCCGTTGACGGCCGCAAGATCGAGAATTATCTCCTGCTGCCGGTCAAAGGGGCGGACGGCAAACTGCAGGCGATGGTCTACGTCGACAACGCTTTTTCCGGCAAACCGCTCAATGCCGACAAGTTCATGGAGATCATCGACGCGGCGGCCCAGCGGATCATCGAGCTCCGGGCGGCTGCTAAAGCCGCAGCGCAATAACGTTTTCCAGGTGCGGGGTGTGGGGAAAGAGGTCGAGCGGCTGGCAAGCTTCAATTTTATACCCGAACGCTTTTAACGCCTCCACGTCATTTTTCTGCGTCAGCGGATTGCACGAAACGTAAATTAGCTGCCGGGCTTTTAACTCGCCCAGTTTTTCGAGCACTTTTTTATGCAGGCCGGGACGGGGCGGGTCGACCACGATCAGGTCGGCTTTCTCCCGGTAAGAGGGAAGGATCTCCTCAACTCGCCCCAAGCTGGCCGAGAAATTCTTGATACCGTTCAGCTGCGCGTTGCTCCGGGACAGCTCGACCGCTTCTTTGTTCTCTTCCAGCCCGATGACCTTGCCGACCGACCCGGCCAGGAAGAGGCCGATGCTCCCGGTCCCGGAATAGAGGTCAAGCAAGGTGCCGCTGCCGTCCGCCTTGATCAGGCCTTGCACGGTCGTTAGGATGTTTTCCGCCGCTTTGATGTTGGTCTGGAAGAACGATTGGACCGGGACGTTGAACTTTAGCCCGCCCAAGACTTCCTCGTAATGGTCCCGGCCGAGCGTTTGCAAAACGTCGCCGAACGAGCGGTCGGCCAGCGAGCGGTTAACCGCCCAGGTCAGGCCGGCGACCCGGTCTTTCAGCTCCGCCCAGAGCGGCGGCAGCGGGAATTCCCCCTGATCGGAGGTCAGGATATTGACGACGAGATTGTTGACGTTCTTCCCTTCGCGGATGACCAGATGGCGGAGCAGCCCCCGCTTGAATTCGTAGGCCGGCAGGCCGGACGCGGCGGCAAAGCGCTTGATCGCCTGCATGACCTCATTGCTGGCCTCCGACATCAGCAGGCATTTTTCCAGGTCGATCACTTTATACCGGCCGGCTTTAAGGCCGAGGGCGTGAGCGGGGCCGAAAGCGTAATCCATCCGATTGCGATAGTAATAGATGTCCGGTGAAGGGATGATCGGCCGGCAGTCGCCGAAGAGGGCCCTGACCAATGTTTCTTTGTGTTTTAATTGGGCCGCGTATTTTAGCCCTTGCCAGGAGCAGCCGCCGCACCGGCCGAAGTAGGGGCAGGGGGGCGTCTGGCGATCAGGCGAGCCGGAGATCAGGGAGTGGACGGCGCCCAGCTTCTTTTTCTTGTTCATGACCGAACCGCTGATAACGTCGCCCGGGTAGGTGAAAGGGTAGCTTGCTCCTTCGCCGACCCCTTTCCCTTTCTCATCCAACGCGGTGATCTTGACCGTTTCGGGCATACAGGCATTATAGCAAACCGTGAAATTCCGGCTGATATTTCACGATAAATACCAGTAGGGAGGATACTATCAGGTCATGGTTGCCAGGATAGAAAGACAACAGATCAATCTGGCTATTTCCCGCTTTTTTGGCGTGGAGATCAAGAAACAACGGCAAACCCGGGTCTTTAATCTTTTGCCCAGCGCCGTGCTGTGCGCCGACGGGCGGATCAACGAACAATTCCTGCCACACATCGCTCCCCGGATGGTCGAACTGTTCCCGGAAACACCCCGCTCGGCCGAAGAGCTGATCGGAATGCTTAAAGCGGAGGGCCTGACTTGCGCCGAATTCAATTTCGGCGGCATTTATACCGGGGTTATCAAGGAACGGGATGCCATCGGCCGGTTGGTCGACGCCCACATCAAATTGCGGAACATCAACGCGCGGCTGCTTTCCCTGCAGGAATTCGTCCAGAAGCTCGGCCTGGAGCCGGAACAGAACCGGTTGATCGCCACCAAATGCATCCGCGAGGCGCTCGGCTTTAGCGGCGTCCGCGTCTACTCGGTAAACTCCGGGGAAGGGACCTGGCACCATCGCAATTCCGAGGGGGAAGAAGGGGTCTCCCGCTTCTCCGAACGGCGGCCGTCCGATCCCAACTCGGAAAAAGGTTTTATCATTAAGCTGTTGCGGCAAGAGATCCCGGCCGCTGACGTTGCCCGGGCGGCCAGCGAAGGATTGTACGAATGGAAATTTGACGGGGAATGGGGTTTCCTGCATATTCCCGACCGGGCCAAGTGCGACTTTGTCGACAAAGAACAGCTGCGTAAGGACGAGGAGGGCGATGTTGCGCAGGGCCGGAACGGTTACGGCTCCGGCGGCGCCCGGGAAATACTGTACCTGGTTCTGAACCGGCGCGACCGGAACGAGCAGGAAGTCTTCATGATCACCAACTGGGAAAGCCGGAAACCGCTCTTTGAGGAAAAGAAGCGGGACCTGGAATTGCTGCACACCTTCGCCAAGGGGGTGATCGGCGCGAACGACCGGGCGGAAAATCACCAGAAATTGAAGGACATCTCGGTCCACGACGAACTGACCGGCGTCCACAACCGGCGCTACTTCAACAAGCATTTGGAAAAGGAAATCGCCCGTTCGCTCCGCTATAACCATCCGCTTTCCCTGCTGATGACCGACATCGACTTTTTCAAGAAGGTCAACGACACGCTCGGCCACCAGGCCGGCGATTATATCCTGCGCCAGGTGGCGCAAACGATCAAAGAAGAGCTGCGGGACAAGATCGATACGGTCGCCCGCTACGGCGGCGAAGAATTCGCGGCCATCCTGCCGGAAACGAACGGGGGCGGGGTCAGCGCGCGGGAGATCGCCGAGCGGGTCAGGTTAGCGGTCGAGAATAAGAATTTTGAATATCAGGGAAAATCCATCAAAGTGACGATCAGTATCGGGGTCTCAACGCTGGTCAAGGACCAGGACCCGAATAAGCCGCTGACCGTTGGGGAGCTGATCTACCGGGCCGATCAGGCCCTATACGATGCCAAGGAAAAGGGCCGTAATCGGGTGATCGTTTCCTCTCATTGACCCGGCTAAATTAGCATTGCCCGCCCAAAAACCCCGTGTTATAATCCGAGCAAATGCTGCGTTACCTTACTGCCGGTGAGTCTCACGGCCGGGCGCTGGTCGCCATCCTGGACGGTTGCCCCGCCAATCTTCCCCTGACCGCCGAGGATATCGATCTTGACCTGGCTCGCCGCCAGCTGGGGTATGGCCGCGGCGCCCGGATGAAACTGGAAAAAGACCAGGCGGAAATCCTGTCCGGCCTGCGCAAGGGAAAAACGATCGGCAGCCCGATCGCCCTGCTGATCCCCAACAAGAGCACCGAATTCTTCGAAAAGGCCATTACCGCGCTGCGGCCCGGGCATGCCGACCTGGCCGGCGCCGCTAAATACGACCAAAAAGACGTGCGGAACATTCTGGAGCGCGCTTCCGCCCGTGAAACCGCGGCCCGCGTCGCCGTCGGCGCCGTCGCCCGCGCTCTGGCGGGAGAGGTCAAGATCAGGGCGACCAGCCGGGTCGTGGAGATTGGCGGCCGCAAGGAACGGAAGGAGTGGCAGCGGGCGATCGACCAAGCTAGGGCAGCCGGCGATTCGGTCGGCGGTATTTTCGAAGTGGTCGTGACTGGGCTGCCGATCGGCCTCGGGACTTACGCTCAGTGGGACAAGCGTTTGGACGGGAACCTGGCCAGGGCGATCATGTCAATCCCGGCCGTCAAAGGGGTGGAGATCGGGCTCGGGTTCGAGGCGGCCAAACGGCTCGGTTCCAAGGTCCACGATGAGCTTTTCTACGTCAAAAAGAAAGGTTTTTACCATAAAAGCAACAATGCCGGCGGCTTGGAAGGCGGCATCACTAATGGGGAGCCGATCGTGATCCGCGCGGCGCTGAAGCCGATCGCCACGCTAGGGAAGCCGCTCCAGTCAGTTGACCTGGCGACCAAAAAGCCGGCAGCGGCCCACGTTGAGCGGGCCGACGTCTGCGCCGTCGAAGCGGCCGCCGTGATCGGGGAAGCGGCCGCCCTGATCGAAGTGGTCAACGCGCTGCTGGAAAAGTGCGGCGGCGACAGCCTGGAAGAGCTGAAGGCGAATCTTGCCGCTTATCAAAAACAAGTTTCTGTGTTATAATAGCCTCACTATGTCAGCAAAAATCAAATTACAAAGAGTTGGGACCAAAAATCAGCCGTCTTACCGGGTCGTTGTCCAGGACGAGGCCCGGCCGACCGTGGCGCGGGTCGTCGCGATCCTCGGCACGTATTTTCCCCTAAAAGAACCGACCGAGTTTGCGGTCAATAAAGAGTTAACCCTCGACTGGATCCGCAAGGGAGCCAAGCCGACCGAAAAGGTCAGGATCCTGCTCGGCAAAGCGGGCGTCCTGCCGCCGATCGACCTGGCGGCTTTACCGAAACGGAAGAAGAAAGGCGAGGCGGCGGCAGCGCCAGCGGCGGAAGCCCCGGCGGCGGCCGTTCCGGCAGCCCCCGCGCCCAAGGAAGAAGCGGCCGCGGCATGAAAGAGCTCGTCGAATACGTCGTTAAGTCATTAGTTGATAATCCCGAGGCGGTCACCGTGAACGAAGCGGCCGGCCCCATGGCCACGGTCATCGAGATCCGGACCGCGCCGGAAGACGCCGGCAAGGTCATCGGCCGCGAAGGCCGCATCGCCAACGCGATCCGGACGATCGTCAAGGCGGCGTCTGCGAAACAGAACCAGAAGGTCTCGGTGGAGATCTTGACCGAAGATAAGCGAACAGGGGAGGCAAGATAATGGCGGAAAAAGGGATCGAATTAAAACGGATCGTGATGGTCAAGGCGATCGTGACGGAAGCTTTTAAAGACAACCTGGTCAAGGAACTGGAACGGGCCATTGCCAACATCGACGGCCAGGTCAATCAGATGGAAGCCCAGAGCAAAGGGTACATGGAAGACCTGAAAAAGAAGGGGCTCATGCAAAAAGCGGCCGCCTTCAAGCACCAATACGAAGAAGAACGGGGCCGCCAGTCCGCCGCCAAGGCCGATCTGATGATGAAGGTCGAAGAAGCGAAGCGGCTGCAGATCGGTTCCGAGTTCGTCCAGGGCCCGCTGGAAGGCCCGGTCACCGTCAGCATCGGCGACAACCTGTATAAACGGGTCGGCGGCGCCGAGATCGTCGTTAAGGACGGGATAATCCAAGAGATCCGCGGCGTCTGATCCGGCGCCCGGTCTCGGGATACAATGCGCTTTACTCTCCTCACCCTTTTCCCGGAGATGTTCCAGGGGCCGTTGAGCGAAAGCCTGCTCAAAAAAGCCCAGTCAAAAGAATTACTCTCTCTGCAAGTGGTCGACCTGCGCGATTTTACCTCCGACAAGCATAAGACGGCCGATGATTCGCCTTATGGCGGCGGCGCCGGCATGGTGATGATGGTCGGCCCGATCGCCGCGGCCTTGTCACGGGTCAAGAGTCACGGGTCACGAGTTATTTATATGTGCCCGACCGGGAAACCGCTGACGCAGCACAAGGTCAACGAGCTGGCCAAGGCGGAGCACCTGGTCATCCTTTGCGGGCATTATGAGGGGATCGACGAGCGGGCCAGGCAGCTGGTCGACGAGGAGATCTCGATCGGCGACTATGTTCTGACCGGCGGCGAACTGCCGGCGATGGTCCTGGTCGACGCGATCGCCAGGCAAATTCCCGGGGTCATTAAGGAGCAGAGCTCGGTCGAGAACGACTCCTTTTTCGGCGATCTGCTCGACCACCCGAGCTACACCAAGCCGGAGGAGCACGCAGGGGACAAAGTCCCTGAACTGCTGCTTTCCGGGCACCACGCGGAGATCGAGCGGTGGCGGCGCCGGGCGGCGCTGCGGCAAACGCTTTACCGGCGGCCGGACCTACTGGCCAAGGCAAAATTGACCGCAGAGGACAGGGCGCTCCTGACCGAGATCGTGCAGCATGGCTAATCTTTACCTCGCCTTGCTCCACCATCCGGTCTACAACAAGCGGCAGGACGTGGTCACGACCAGCATCACCGGGTTCGACCTGCACGATATCGCCCGTTCGGCGCTGACTTTCGGGGTCAAAAAATATTTTGTCGTTAATCCGCTGCCGGCCCAGCAGGAGTTCGCCCGGCGGATCTTTGAATTCTGGATGGACGAAGGGAGCCTGGAGTTCAACTGGACCAGGGCGGAGGCGTTCAAGCTGGTCTCGATCCAGGGGACGCTGGCCGACGCGATCGGCGCGGTGGAAAAGGCCGAAGGCCGGAGACCAAAAGTGATCGCGACGTCGGCCAAGCCGCGGACCACGCTCGGCTTTGCGCAGCTGAGCGCCGAACTGAAGACCGGCGACCAGCCGGTCCTGCTGCTGTTCGGCACCGGCTGGGGGATGGCGGACGAGGTTTTTGACCAGGTGGACGGGGTCCTGCCGCCCGTGATCGGCCAAGCCGAGTATAACCATTTGTCAGTTCGCTCCGCAACTGCTATAATACTGGATAGATTGCTAGGCCGATAGCTTAGAAGGAGCGTAATTCCCCATGGACGTTATTACCGAGATCGAAAAAAGTCAAATGAAGAAGAATGTCCCGAGCTTCAAGGTCGGAGATACCGTCAAGGTCTTTTCCAAGATCGTGGAAGGCGGCAAGGAAAGGCTGCAGGGCTTTGAAGGGATCGTCATTAAAAGGACCGGCGGCAGCAGCCGGGAAAATTTCACGGTCCGCAAGTTGGTCCAGGGGGTCGGCGTCGAGCGGACGTTCCCCATCCACTCGCCGAAAGTCGACAGGGTGGAAGTGATCCGCAGCGGCAAGGTCCGCCGCGCCAAGCTTTATTACCTGCGCAAGAGGATCGGCGGCCAAGCGACCAAGGTCGACGAAGCCGACAAGATCGAAGGGGCCACGGAAAGTGCCCCGGCTTAACCACTGGCTTTTTGACTGGTCCGAAACGATCATCGTCGCCCTCGTTCTGGCGCTGGTGATCCGCGCTTTTTTCCTCCAGGTCTTTTGGATCCCCTCCGGCTCGATGGAGCCGACGCTCGACATCAACGACCGGATCGTGGTCAATAAAGTCGCTTACCATTTCCGCGAGCCGCGGCGCCTGGAGGTCGTGGTTTTCCGCGGCGTGCCGGCGATGGGCGTGGAGAAAAAAGACCTGATCAAGCGCCTGGTTGGCCTGCCCGGCGAGAAGCTGGAGGTCAAGGACGGCAAGATCTACATCAATGACCAACCGGTAGCCGAGAAACACACGCTGAACGAGGACTACGCCAATTTCGGCCCGGTCACCATCCCGCCCGCTTCGTTCTTTGTCATGGGGGACAATCGTCCCGCCTCGGCCGACAGCCGCTACTGGGGTTTCCTGCCGAAAAGCAATTTGATCGGCCCCGCGTTCCTCCGGCTCTGGCCGCTCGCCAAGTTCGGCCTGCTTGCCTGGGACTGATGCCCTCGCTCCTTTACGAGAACCGTCTCCGCCAAAAAGGCTTCACCCTGATCGCCGGCATTGACGAGGTCGGCCGCGGTCCGCTGGCCGGTCCGGTCGTCGCGGCCGCCGTTATCCTGCCGCCCCAATACGCGATCAAGGGCCTTAATGATTCCAAGCTTTTGTCCGCCCGGCAAAGGGAGAGATTGTGCCGCGTGATCAAGGCCAAAGCGCTGGCGGTCGGCGTCGGTATCGCCGGGCATCTGGAAATAGACCGCTTGCATATCGGCCGGGCCAATCGGCTGGCGATGGAGCGGGCGGTCGGCAAGCTGGGCGTGAAGCCGGATTTTTTACTGATCGACGGCGGCCGGTCGAAGATCAAAAGCGTCATTCCCCAGCAAGGGATGACCGGCGCGGACCGGAAAAGCGCGGCGGTCGCGGCCGCTTCGATCATCGCCAAAGTAGCTCGCGACCGGATCATGCAAAAATACCATTATCTTTACCGGCTCTACCGCTTTGACCGCCACAAAGGCTACGGCACGGCGGAGCATTGCCGCCTGCTGCGGCAATACGGGCCGGCGCCCATTCACCGGCGTTCGTTCCGGCCGGTCGGCTCTCTGGCTTGACCCGCTTGACACTCCGCCCGGGGCGTTGTTATAATATTTTTACTAAAACCAACCGGGGAGGTGAAAAAAGATGAACAAGGAACAGCTCTGCAACTTCGTTTCCAAGCAGACCAAAATGTCCAAGACCAAGGTGATGGCGATGCTTGACACGACCTTTGACGCGATCGAAGGCTCGCTGAAAAAAGGCCAGGAGGTCCGGCTCGTCGGCTTCGGCACCTGGAAAAAGGCGCGCCGCAAAGCCCGCCCGGGCCGCAACCCGCAGACCGGCAAGAAACTGACGATCCCGGCCCGCAACGTCGTCAAGTTCAGCATGGGTCAACATTTATTCGATCAGCTCAATTAGCTCCCGAAGCCCCCTAAATTTTGGCGTTTTAGCCGGAAGGTAGGGGGCTTCTTCTATCCGCCAGTCACCCCACTGTCGAAAAGCACTACAGTTCACTTAGCGCTGAGCGTGGCAATAAGATTGCTATTGCGCGGGCATGGGGATGGAGAGTTACCGGCTGGGGCAGGAGGGGGAAGACGCGGCGGAGGAGTATCTCCGGCAACAGGGCTATCAGATCATCGAGCGGAATTACCATTCTCAGCAGGGGGAGATCGACCTGATCGCCAAAGAGGGCGGTTTCCTGGTCTTTGTGGAGGTCAAGAGCTACTCGTTCCGCAGCCTCGGCTCGCCGGCCGGCGCCGTCCGCAAGAGCAAGCGGGAGAGCATTATCCACGCCGCGCAAACGTATATTTACCAGCAACAGGTCAAGGACACTTATTGCCGGTTCGACGTCCTGACGATCTACCGGCGGCTGGACGGCTCCCGGGCGATCGAGCTGTACAGGAACGCTTTTTCGTGCTGATCAAGATCAATTCGGCGGCGGTGCTCGGGCTGGAAGCTTACCGGGTGACGGTCGAGATCGACGCGCAAAAGCGGCTCCCCGGCCAGTCGATCGTCGGGTTGCCCGACGCCTCGGTCAAGGAATCGCGCGACCGGGTCCGGGCGGCGATCGAGAACTCCGGCTTCGAATTTCCGCCCGGCTATTTTACGATCAACCTGGCGCCGGCCGACACCAGGAAAGAAGGCCCGCTTTACGACCTGCCGATCGCCCTGGGGATGCTGGCCGTTTCCGAACAGATCGGCCCCAAAAGGCTGGACGGCGCCTTCATGCTTGGCGAGCTGTCGCTGGACGGCGGCGTGCGCGGAGTGAACGGCGTACTGCCGATCTGTCTTTCCTTAAAAAACGCCGGGGTCAAGACGCTCCTGGTCCCCCGGGAGAACGCCGATGAAGCGGCGCTGGTGGCCGGGATCGACGTCCTGCCGGTCGGCTCGCTGCGGGAAGCGGCGGAATATTTGAGCGGCGCCAGGGAGATCGCCCCGCACAAAATAGATATCGCCGCCCTTTTTCCGCCGGAGCCGGATTACGGGATCGATTTTGCCGACGTCAAAGGGCAGGGGCACGCGAAAAGGGCGCTGGAGATCGCGGCTGCCGGCGGCCACAATCTTTTACTGGTCGGTTCTCCCGGTTCGGGCAAGACGATGCTTGCCCGCCGGCTGCCGACCATCCTGCCGCCGCTTTCCCTCGGCGAAGCGCTGGACGTGACCAAACTGTATTCCGTGACCGGGCTGCTCGACGGCAAGAAAGTGCTGATCACCAACCGGCCGTTCCGCTCCCCCCACCACACCACTTCCGACATCGGGATCATCGGCGGCGGCCGGATCCCGCGCCCGGGGGAGGTGTCCCTCGCTCATTTGGGAGTCCTCTTCCTCGATGAATTTCCCGAATTCGAACGGAACGTGCTGGAGGTCCTGCGCCAGCCGCTGGAAGACGGCAAAGTCACCATTTCCCGCGCCCATTCGACCCTCACTTATCCCGCCCAGTTCATGCTGGTGGCGGCGATGAATCCCTGTCCGTGCGGCAATTATCTTGACCCGATCAAGCATTGCACTTGTTCCCCGTTCAAGGTCCAGCAGTACTGGAGCAAGTTGTCCGGTCCGCTGCTCGACCGGATCGACCTGCATGTCGAAGTTCCCCGGCTGAAGAAGGAAGAGCTGGCCGCGCAGCCGAACGGAGAACCGTCAAAAGCGATCAGGGCCAGGGTCGCGGCCGCCCGCCTGGTCCAGCAGGCAAGATTCCAGGGGAGCGAAGCGTTCTGCAACGCCCGGATGAGCCCGCGGCAGATGAAGGATGCCTGCGTGCTGGATAAGGAGGCCGAGGCGCTGCTGAAAGCGGCGATCATGCACCTGCAGTTGTCCGGCCGGGCTTACGACCGGATCCTCAAGGTCGCCCGGACGATCGCCGACCTGGACGGCTCGTCCGCAATCCAGGCAAAGCATATAGCGGAAGCGACTCAATACCGTAATATGGATCGCAACCCCGCAACAAGCTCGGGATAAGGGGGGAAAGACAATGGACCAAATGATGCTGCTGAAGATAGTTGATCGGAATATCTATCAGATCAGAGGACTTAAAGTGATGCTGGATCGGGACCTGGCGGAATTATACGGCGTTAAGCCGATCCGTTTGCGGGAACAGGTAAAACGTAATCCGGGACGCTTTCCGGCAGATTTCATGTTCCGCTTGAATGAGACAGAAACTAGGTGGCTGGTATCGCAAAATGCGATACCTACTACCAAGAGCCTGGGCGGATCACTCCCTTTAGTATTTACGGAACATGGCGCTCTGATGCTTTCCTCGGTTTTGAATACGGAACGGGCTATCAAGATGGGCATCTTCATTGTTCGGGCGTTCGTGAAGATGCGGGAAATGGCCGGTTCATACAAGGCGCTGGCAGTACAGATAAGGGAAATGGAGCGGACTTATGACAAGCGTTTTCGGATCGTTTTCAGCGCTTTAAGAAAAATCATTGATCCGCCTATAGGACCGAAGAAACGGATCGGATTTCTCCGAGGAGGTGAGGCGTAATGTATCGGGTGGTTTATCAATTACCGTTCAACAGCATCAGGGAAATTTACATGCCGTCAGACGAATTGCAAACCTGGCTGCGCTGGCACTGGCTGCGCGAGCGGATCGTTAGTTACGAGGAGGTGAATTAAATGAAGGAAGGGACAAAGGAGTTGTTCCAACGGATGGTTAAGGCTGGGAGGCGGACCTATTTCATTTCGGTCCGGCAGACGGAGAACGAGAAGAAGTACGTGACCGTGACGGAGAGCCGGCTGGTGGACAAGAACAAGTTCGACCGGTTCAATATCATGGTATTCCCGGAAAAACTGGCGGATTTCGTCACGGCTTTGCAGGATGCTTACGCGGTGGCGGTTTAACGCTTAGCCGAAGGCGCTCCGGCCGGCGCCGGGGCGCCCGGCGGCCTAAAAGCGGCGCCGACGCGGGCGATCGTGCGGAGAAAACCCTTGTCCCGCAGCCGGTGAAAATACCGTTCCAGCTCGGCGTCGCGCTCCCGTTCCGACCAGTCGGCTCGGTCGAACCTGCGAAAGTTCAGGGCGGTGAATTTCCTGACCGTCGAACATCCGCCTCCGTAGGCGGCGAGGAGTTTTTTCCACATGTAAAGATCGGTCGCGATCTCCTGCGGCGGGGTTGTCACCCAGCCTTCTTTTAAGCCGAAATAACTGTCTCTGGTGTGGGCGCCGAAGGTTAAACCGAAAAAATTTTCCCCCTTTAACATCCGCTCGACAATAGCGGGATCGTTCAAGTCTATCCAGTAAACCCCCATCAGTAGATTTTTGTTGTCCCGGATTTTCTTGGGCGGGGCGACAATGCCGTGGAGGGAATGGGTAAAACGGCAACCGGCCAGGGAGCGCTCCATTTCCGCGACGTGCGCGGGGAGCCACAGGTCATCGTGGCTGCAATAACAGATGATCTTGCCGGTCGTTTGCTTGATAACGACGTCCCGGTAAGACTCCCCGGTCCTTGGCGATTTCGGAAAAATGAAAACTTTGACGCGGGGGTCATCGTCCGCTATTTCCCGGAAGAGGGAGACCATCTTGTCGGGCGAGCCGTCGCAGATGACGCAGATCTCCAGGTCGCGGACCGTCTGTTGTTGGACGCTTTTTATTGCCCAGCGGGCAAACAGGGCGTCGCCGTAGGTCGGGATGATAACGGTTGCCCTGGCCGGGCCGGGCTTCAGTTCTAAATAATGCCCGGGTATTGGAAAGTATTGGGCGATTCTTGCAAGCCATCCCATGCCTTGTGCTCCTTGCGGGTATCGATCAATTTCTGGATATAATCGCTGAAGATGGGCGGCCGGTGTTTGGTCCCGATATACGGGTAATTATCGCTGTTCGCCGCCTCGATCTTTCTGAGCCGGCTGGGATGCCATAAAAAATCATCTTCTAAATAGTCGTTCAAGTCGAGCAGCGCGGCCTCTTTCTGGTATTTGCATTCCGGGCCGAGGTAATTGACGCCGTCCGCCCCGACCTGGATCAGGAAATAAGACCCGTGCAGCTTCTCGAACTTCAGGGGGAGAGGGGAATAACGTTCCAAGGGGACCTGGACGTTAAAATTTTCCGGCCAGACCGTTTTCAGCCGTGCGATCTCTTCCAGGGTGCCGGACTGATCGTCCTGGACCGGCGTTCCCGCCTCCCAATCGACGCAAAACGGGTGAAAATAGAGCCAGTCTATACCGGCGGCGAACGCCTGGGCCCCGACCGGGCCGTACCGGTGGTTCCACGCTTTTCGGGTCAGCATGGCGGCGCCGAGCTCCAGCGGGCTTTTTTCCCGGTCGATGCGCCGGCGCAGCCCGGCGATCTTTTTCAGGGTATTGCTAAGCGATTCGGTGTCCGCTTCCTGCCAATCATAGAGAGAAATGCGGATCGAGGTCGCATGCTCCAGCAGGGCATCTTGCACTTCGGGGCGGTCGATGTTGGCGCCGTTGGAAATAATTGCGATCTGCTTGAACCCTTTCTTTTTTGCCAGCTTGATCGTTGCGGGAAAATGGGGGACGATCGTTGGCTCTCCCCCTGACAACACTAAGCCAGTAGTTCTGTGGCCCAGTATCCCGAATAGCCTGTCGAGAAAAGGGAGCTGCAAGGTCAACCCGGGCTTTTTGGACGCTGAGTAGGGGCAGGCAGGGCAGTCGCGGGAACACAACTGCGTCAGGTCCATTTCCATGGTGGTCGGGAATATCCGTTCATTGTTCAGGTACGCTTCTATTTTATGATGATCAATCCCTACCTTGGAGGGGGCGAAGATCTTGCCATGGTGTTTCATCTCATAAACCTGCCTTTTTCCGCAGATTCAGGATCGCTTGCGTGACTTCTTTGGCGCTTTCCAGGTCGCAGCGCGGCGCGGGCCCGCCCTGCAGATAGGCGACGAATTCCTGCAGTTCCAGGTAAAGCGGGTAAGCGGTGTCGATCGGGACCTTTTCTTCGCCCTTGGCATTCCTGACCGTCAGGTGGTCATCGTAAGCATCATAAAGTTCAGCGGACCCTTTCTGGCCATGGAGGCTGACCCCGCTGACCTTATTGCAGTGCCGGCCGCTGACATTCAAGGTAACCGCGGGATCATGCCCAAGCATGGCGGTAAGACTAACCGGGAGCCCGGTGTTGTCTTTGATAACCTTGATCGCTCTGATCTCTGCCGGAATAGCGCCCAGGATATGCTTGATAATGGTCAGGTCGTGGACGGACTGGGTCCAGAAAACATCGCCGCCGTGGAAATCATTTACCCAGGCATGCCTGGTCAGGCAAAGCTCCTCGAGCCGCCCGATCCGGTCCGACCGCGCGATCAGCCGCAAAGCCTCGATCCCGGGATGATAATGCCATTTGTGCATCGCGAAGATATATCCGGCGCCGCCGAGGCTTTTTAGCCGAGCGTAATCGGCCAGGGAGAGACAGAGGGTCTTTTCCGCGAAGATCGGCTTTTTCTGCGGCAATAAGCGGGCGCATTCTTTTGTCAGGTCGGGGATCGGAACGGCGACGACATAGCCGTCACAGGCCGGCAGCTCACTTACGCTGGAATAGGCCCGGAGCGCGCCCAGCTCGGCGGCAAGGTCCCGGGCGGCGGGGTCGGGGTCCACGACCTGTGTTTCGCATTCTAGTTTGATCAGGTCCCTTAAAATATTCCGGCCCCAGTTCCCGCAGCCGATCAGGCCGAGGCAAGGCCCCTTAAGGTTTGACTTTATCCCCATGCTCGAAGCGGTTGACGACCAGGCCGGACAGGAGCTTGGGGTAGAAGTAAGTCGACTTGTGCGGCATCTTTTCCAGGTCGCTGGCGACGGCGATGATCTCTTCGATCCTGGTCGGGTTCATCAGGATGGCCATGATCGCCCCTTTGGCGTCAACGGCCTTGATCGCGTCCTCTTCCTTCTTGAAATAGGTGACCTTGTCTTCGGTCTCCTGGGCGATGTTCAGCAGCCGGTCGAACACCGCGTAATGGAGGATGTTGACGTCGAGCTTTTTCCAGGCGGCCGGTTTCTCTTCGGCGACCATCTCTTCCACGATCGCTTCATCGCGCAAGGTCAGCAGGTAATAGCGGTAATTGCCGAGGTACAGGCCCAGGACGTGCTTGTCCGCGGCTTTGGCCATGTCCTTGAGCAGTTTCTTGCGGACATTTTCGGCGGTCTTTTTTGTGGCGGGGTAAGGGGTGACCGTAAAGTATTGCTTCAGGTCTTCCTCAAAGCGGATCGGATCGTAATATTCGAGATTGCTGACCGCCCGGTGGATCGGCAGGACGACCAGGCCTTTCCCCTCGACCGGCGTAAAGTACATCAGGACGTGGTTATACGCTTCCTCCTCGGTGAACTTCGTGTTGCGCGTTTTCAGCTCGTTCTTGAAGCGGATCGCCGCTTCGTAGCGATGGTGCCCGTCCGCGATGAACACCGCCTTGTCCTTCATCTCCTGCACGATCTTGGCGAGCGCCGGTTTCTTGTCGATCCGCCAGAGGCGGTGCGTGACCCCGTCCCGGTCCTTGGCCTCGATCGTCGGGGTCTTTTTCGTGAATTGTTTCAAGGCCTTGCTGAGCTTGTCCTTCTTGTCCGAATAGAAGGCGAAGACCGAATCGAGGTTGGCGTTGGTGGCGCGCATCAGCTGCAGCCGGTCGAGCTTCGCTTTGGGATAGGTCTCTTCGTGCGGGTAGACTTTCCCCCGGCCGATATCTTCCAGGCGGATGATCCCGAAAAAGCCGAGGCGGACGAATTTGCGCCCCTGGCAGGAGAATTTCTGCTCGTAGGCGTAAAAAGCCGGTTTATCGTCCTGGAGGAAGATCTTGTGCCGGGACCAGCCGTCGAGGAACGCGGCGGCCCGGACATAGCGGTTGTTATATTCGTTATCGCCCGGGAACTCCTTGCCGAGGATCAGCCGGATAAAGTTGAAATTGTTAAGCCGATAGAGCTCGTCCTGCTCCTCCGGGGAGATAACGTCATAGGGTGGGGACATGACTTTCGAGAGGTTCTTGAGCTTTTTCTTGTTATAAATGATCCCACGAAAGGGAAAAACCCTGACCATATATCCGGCATTATAGCATATAGGCAAATAACCGCCAAGTCGGGTGAAATTTCAGCAAAGCCGGCCCGATAAACAAGAGGCATATGATCATTAGCAATCTGATCTCAAAAATAGCTCAAATTACGGCAAAAAACGTAACGGCGCAGAACGCGGCCAAATCCGCCGACGGGTCGCTTTGGGATTACATTACTGATATTTTTACCACTCCGGCCCCCGCGGCTACCGGCTGCTCGCTTGACCAGGGGCATAACGACCAGGTGCCGCCCGGCGTCCATTTCTACCTGACCGGTGAAGCGCGGAACGATTGGGGGAAGGCCGCCGATCAGGTCTTGCGGCAGTATTGCGGCATCGCGGAGCCGACCGCCGAGCAAGTCAATGCCACCCGCCAGGCGCTGGTGACGGCGAACGTCGACCACCTGGATAACGGCGTCAACGGCGTCATCACTTACGACAGTAACAGCCCGGTCGGGGTCGACCACCGGCTCCTCCTTTTCCTTTATAACGACACGGAGATTTTCCTCCCGCAGACGTCTAGCCCGGCGATCTGCCCGGCGCCGCCAGCGACAACGACGCCAACGCCGGTTCCTGTCCCGGTACCGGCGCCGGCCGTCCCGGCCGAACAACCGCCGGTCGTGCCGCCGCCTCAGCCGCAAGTTGACGCCAACGCTCCGGACATTACGCCTCCGGCCGAGGACGTTGTCCAGGCGCCGGCGGCAGTGGAGGCCGGCACCGAAATGGCGGAAGCGAAAAAACAGCTGGAACAGGCGATCGGCCGGGCGACCAGCGTGATCAGAGATTTGGAGTCGACCAATGACGACCAAATGAGGGCCCGGGCCGGCACTTTAAGACAGGCGCGCAACCAAGCCCAGTCGGCGCGCGAAGCGACCGAGCTTCAGGCGGTCCAGGACGCGACCCAGGCGCTGAACAGCGCCCGCACCAGCGCCAAACGGGCGCTTGACGCGTATTTAAGAAATCTGTAACGGAGGATAATATAATGATCAACGGGGTACAGCTCGATGTCGCCAGTGTTTGCCGCTCCCGGGGCGGTTTGGTGGTCAATGATCCGGCCGGGATCACGGCGCAAAGCGGAGCGGCAATCGGACAGTTGAACGATCTGGCCGTTCTTTTAGCGGCCGGACAGATCTTAAGCGACCTCGACGCCTCCTTATCGGCTATTGAACGGTTCTCCACCAATTCCGCCATTAAGATCAGCCAGGCGATGGCGGCGGCGACCGGGGCGACGGCGCTCGAAAAATATTTCAGCGCCTTGCAGAGCGTTTGCACCGACGACCAGTGCAGCGGCTTGCCACTGGCCGACCGGCAGCGGGCCATCGCGCGGCTCGGCTTGCTGCGGACGGCAATGGATAAGCTGAGCGCCCTCTCTCTCTCCACGCAGACCCTCGACCGGCTGATCGCGGCCGAAGCCGACCAGGGCGATGCCGGGGTAAAAAAGACGCTGAACGCGGTCAATTTCCTGACCGCGAAGCTGGCGGAAGAGTTAACCATCCCCCAGGATCAATTGAACGAAGCCGGGCTTAACCGGCTGATCGCCGACCGCTGCCAGGCCGGGGTCAGGACCGAAGCGCCGGTTATTGCTCAGCCGATCGTGCCGCCGGTCGTGGTTAATCCGCAGCCGGAGCCGGTCGCGCCGGCCAGCGGGATGTCGTTCGCTTACGGCGTCAGCGCAATACCGTCTTATAGCTTTTTGGTCGCCGGCGACGAGAACGCCGCGGTCGAAGCTGGTCCGGCGCTGCACGACCGGGCGACGCTGGCGTTCAATTTCCCGGGAACGCTCAAAACAGTCCAGTTGGATTATGCCGGGCTGGTCAACGTCGACAATGGTTTTACCTCCCGCTTCACCCAGGACCAGGCGACGGCCAGCCTCATGCTCGGCTGGAGAACGGTGGAGTTGACCTTCCAGGGAGGGTACCTTTGGCTCAACGATCTGCTCAACAATAACAGCGAACATCTCGGCGCGCTCGGCGTCGGCGCGGCGATCTTCGACCGCCTGCTCGGTCTTTACGGCGGCGGCATTGCCGGCACGACCTTTGGTGGTTACGGCGGGGTCCGGTCCACCTATACCTGGCAGGACTACGATATCAGCCTGAGCGGGGAAGTCGACTACAGTTACATTAATTCTTCACAGGTGGCGGGGACGCTCGGCCTGAACTATTCGCCGGTCTCGTTCTGGGGAGCGGACCTGCTCCTCGGCCTCTCGGCCGGCGCGGTCTATAACGTCGACCAGCAGGCGGCGGCCGTTAACCTCGGTTTAGTCCTGTCGCTGCAGGGCGATATCCTAGCTCCCCAGCCGCTCCGTCAGGGAGGGTTTTAATGGCGGTCAGCTCCCCAAAACCGGCCGTCCACTCCTGGCTGCACCCGATCCGCCGGATCGACGCGCGGACGGCGGAACGCGCCGGCCTCAGAAAACTGGGAACGGCCTTAAAGTATATTTTCCCCGTTTCCACGATCGGCGTGACCGCGGCGCTCTTTTTGACGGCGCCCGGCGCGGCCACCGTTGGCGGGCTGGTCCTGTATTCGCTGTTGACCGGGAGCGGCAGTTCGCTGCTCTCTTGGGGTCTCGGCAAAAGTTTCCGCAACGCGGCGCTCGACCGGCAGGTGGCGGAAAAAGCCGAGCAGGTCAACGAGCTGCATCGCGAGCGCTCTTCGCTCCTCGGGAAACTGCGCGAACTGGGGATCGAGGACGAAGAGATCCAGGAAAAGCCGTTCGACGGCCATAACGTTTACAAGAGTACGCTTGGCATCGGCGGGATGGCGGTCGCCCTGCTGGTCAAGAACCTCGATCTTGACCGCCATTGGGTCTTTAAGATCCCCCGGCCGGACCTGCTGAACAACGCGGTCCTGCTCGCCCAGTTCAAGGGGCGGGAAGCCAGGGCGATGCTCGACCTGAACCACCCGAATATCGTCCGCTTTTTCAAGCTGTCGCACATGAGCCGCGAGATCTATCTCGACCTGCTTGGCCGGACGGGGATCGAAGAGTACCAGCGGCTGGGCGCCGACCAGGGAATGCCGGTCGAGATCCCCTACATTGAAATGGAGTTCATCAACGGGGAGACTTTATCCCGTCATCTGGAGAGAGGGGCGTTGCCGGCCGGTAAGGCGGCCAAACTGGCGATCGATATCGCCAACACGCTCTGGTTCGTCGGCTACAAGGGGATCGTTCATCGCGACCTGAAGCCGGACAATATTTTCGTGGTACCGGACGAGACCGCGCCGGGGAGCGAAACGATCAAGATCGCCGACTTCGGCCTGGCCAAAACGGTCGACCGGAGCGGGAAGCGGGAGACCGCCAACCTGACCCTGTTCGGCGAAGTCAAAGGGACGCCGGAATACATGTCGCCCGAGCAGGTGCGGGGCGAAGATATCGACTGGCGGACCGACCAATACTCGCTCGGCGTTATCCTTTACGAAATGCTGGCCGGCAAACTGCCGTTCGGGGAAAGCGCCGGCGGCCTGGACGATAACCAGGCGCTGGTCGGCTATTTTTCCAAGGTCTTGAGCGAAAAGCCGCGCGATCTGAGCGAGATCCCGGGAATCCCGGTCGGCCTGGCGCGAACAGTTGATAAAATGCTGGCCAAGGCGCGGGATGACCGCTTTGCCAGCTGGGAAGACTGCGTCCGCGCCCTGGAGAGCATCGATCTGGGGACCGAAACGACCGCGGTCGCTCCCCGGCCCAAGCACTGAGAGCGGCCGTTCCGCCGACATTATGCTATAATTGCCCCATCATGACGACGCCGATCGCGGTCCTGATCATTTTCCTCCTGACCTACGCGCTCTTTGTCTTTTTCCCCAAGCACCGGACGATGTTGGCCTTATCGGCATCAGCCGTGCTGCTGCTGGGCCGCGCGCTGACCCCGGAACAGGCGTTTTGGGCGGTCAACTGGAACGTGATGGGGATCTTTGTCGGGACCCTGGCCGTGGCCGATATTTTCATGGAGAGCAGGGTGCCGGCCCACCTGGCCGAGCTGATCGTCGACCGGGCGAAAAATACCGGCTGGGCGATCCTGCTCATCTGCTTGTTGACCGGCTTTATTTCCGCTTTTGTCGAGAACGTGGCGACCGTTTTGATCGTGGCGCCGATCGCCCTGGCGCTGGCGAAAAAATTGCAGATCAACCCGGTCAACATGATGATCGCCATCGCCGTTTCCAGCAACCTGCAGGGGACGTCCACCCTGATCGGCGACCCCCCCAGCATGCTGCTCGGCGGTTTTGCCAAAATGACCTTCTGGGACTTCTTTTTTTATCACGGAAAGCCGAGCATTTTCTTTGCCGTCGAACTGGGGGCGCTCGCTTCGTTCTTTGTCCTCTATTATTTCTTCCGGCAGCAGCGGGCAAAGACCGCGCTGGTCCGGGTCGAAAAGATCAAGTCGTTATTCCCGACCGGGCTGCTGGCCGCGCTGGTGATCTGTCTGGCGCTCAGCTCTTTTATCCCGTTCGAGGGAGCGGCCGGCACGATCTGCCTCATGTTCGGCCTGGTCTCCCTGCTCTGGAAAGTGGCAACGCAAAAGACTCCGTTCTTCCGGGAGATCGTTAAACTGGATTGGGACACGACCTTGTTCCTGGTTGGGGTGTTCGTCCTGGTCGGCAGCCTGACGCTGGCCGGCTGGCTCGATATCTTTGCCTCTCAGCTGGCCGCTCTGGTCGGCAGTAATGTCCTGCTCGGTTTTATTACGATCGTTGTTGTCTCGGTCGTTATCTCGGCGTTCGTCGATAACGTTCCGTTCCTGGCGGCAATGTTGCCGGTCGCCGTTACGCTTTCCGCCAAGCTGGGGATCGAACCGTCGCTGCTCCTTTTCGGCCTGCTGATCGGAGCGAGCCTGGGCGGGAATATCACGCCGATCGGCGCGTCCGCCAACATCGTCGCTTGCGGTCTCTTAAAAGAAGAAGGCCATCAGGTTAGCTTCGGCGAGTTCGCCCGCATCGGTTTGCCGTTCACGCTTGTGGCGGTAACGGCCGCGTCGCTCTTTCTCTGGTTCGTCTGGCGCTGACGGTTAAAAGACCGGCGGCGGCGGTTGCGGCGTCGGATTGGCCTGAGGAATGGCCGCGATGTGCGGCGCCGGGGCGAGCTCGCTTTCCGGCCGCTTCATCTTGCCGCCGGTGATCAGCTCCAGCACCCGCTCCAGGTCTTCCTTGGAATAATACTCGATCTCGATCTTCCCCCGGTCCGGCGTGCCGAAGATCTTGACCTTGGTCGCCAGCTGCTCGGTCAGCTGCTCGACCAGCGCGTTCAGCTCGGTGTTGGTCGTGTAAGCCCGCTTCCGTCCGCCTTTTTTCGCTTTGGCCTTGGTCTCCTTGCCGGTGACCAGGATCTCGGCGTCGCGGACGTTCAGGTTCCCCTTAACGATCTCTTTCCAAAAGTGGATCTGCTTGTCGGCGTCCTCCAGCGACAGGAGCGGCCGGGCGTGGCCGACGGTGATCTCCCCCTTGCGCAGGCTGTCTTTCACCTGTTTGGGGAGGGAGAGGAGGCGGACCATGTTGGCGACGGTCGAACGGTCCTTGCCGACCCGCTTGGCGATGTTCTCCTGGGTCAGGCCGAACTCCGACGCGAGCCGCGCGTAGCCTTCCGACTCGTCCATCGGGTTCAGGTCTTCCCGCTGCAGATTTTCGATCAGCGAGATCTCCAACGATTGCTGGTCGGTAAAGTCCTTGACGATGGCGGGGATCACGGCGATCCCGGCCATTTTCGCCGCCCGGAGCCGGCGCTCGCCGGCGATCAGTTCGTACTTGCCGTCGCGCATCCGGGTCAGGATCGGCTCGATCACTCCCTGGGCCTTGATCGATTCGGCCAGGTCATGGAGCGCCTCTTTGGTGAAAACGGTGCGGGGCTGCCGGGGATTGGCGACCACGCTGTTGATGTCGACGTTAACGATCGTCCGGCCGCCGACAAAGACCGATTGCTGGGGGATCAGCGCCCCCAAGCCCTTGCCTAAACCCCTTTTATTCGCGCCGCTGTTGCTAGATCCTGCCATCATCCAACACCTCCCGACAAAGATTTTCGTAAGCTTCGGCCCCTTTGCTCCCGGGGTCGTAGAAGATGATCGGCTGGCCGAAGCTGGGCGCTTCCGCCAGGCGGACGTTGCGCGGGATGACGGTCTTAAAGACCTTGCTGCCGAAGTATTTCCGGGCTTCTTCGGCGACCTGGGAAGAGAGGAGGGTGCGCGGGTCGAACATCGTCAAAACGATCCCGCGGATCTTTAGGCTGGGGTTCAGGCTTTCGCGGACCAGCTCGAGCGTGTGGGTCAGCTGGCTGATCCCTTCGAGCGCGTAATACTCGCACTGGATCGGGATGATCACTTCGTTGGCGGCGGTCAGGGCGTTGACCGTCAGGAGCGAGAGCGACGGCGGGCAATCGATCACCACGATATCGTAGTTCTGCTGGATCGAGCCGAGCGAGCTCTTCAGCCGGGTTTCCCGCGGTTCCACGGCGACCAGCTCGACTTCGGCGCCGGCCAGGCGCGGGGTGGAGGGGAGGACGTCGAGATTGGCAATGTTCGACTTGATGATCACTTCCTGCGGATCGGTCCCTTCGATCAGGACGCTGTAGAGGCAGTCCTTGATCTGGGTCCGGTCCACGCCCAGCCCGACGCTGGCATTGCTCTGGGGGTCGATGTCGACCAGCAGGACTTTTTTGCCGAAGGTCGCGAGGTATGCTGCCAGGTTGACGGTGGTAGTCGTTTTGCCGACTCCGCCTTTTTGGTTGACTACCGCGTAGGTCGTCGCCATAACCCGGCCATTATATCACAGGGGTTGTTTTTTTGCCACGCCGGGGCGGCGCGGGTATTGGGGTGGGGTCGGGCGGACTTTCTTGATGATCAAGAGAGAGCGCCGGGGGTGTTTTATAACGGCGCTGATTTCGCCGCCGAGGAGCGCGACCGCCTTTTGGGCCGATTCGACCTCCGGCTCGATCGCCACTTCTTTCCAGGCCGCAAAGGCGCCGCCGACCTTGACCAGCGGCAGGCAGAGTTCCGCGAGGACGCGCAGGTCGGCGACCGCCCGGGCGACCGCCAGGTCAAAACTTTCCCGGTGGGTGCCGGCGTAATCCTCGGCGCGGGCCCAGACCGCCTCCGCCCCGGCCAGGCCGAGCGTTTTGATGAGATGGTCAAGAAAGCCGACCTTCTTTTTGGTCGCCTCGAGCAGGGTCAGTTTGAGGCCGGGGCGGGCGATCTTCAGCGGAATGCCGGGGAAACCGGCGCCGGCGCCGACGTCGACCACGGATTCGTTAGTGAGCGGGAGATGTTCAAGCAGCAGCAGGGAATCGGCGAAGTGCTTTTCTTTTATCGCTTCAGGCTCGGTGATGGCCGTGAGGTTGAACTTCTTGTTCCACTCGACCAACTCGTTCAGATAGAGGTCAAAAAGCTTGTCCAATGGAGAAATGCATAATGCCTTCACCGAAGGCTTTGCCGCCCGGGACGCCCCAGTCGAGGCGGATCGGGCCGAGCGGGGTGTTGATCCTGATCCCGGGGCCCCAGCCGGAGATGAACGAGCCGTAATCGGCGGGACCGACGTCCCAGGCGTTACCCCAGTCGTAGAAAAACACGCCCTGGAACATGTCGGAGAAGTTCAGGCGGTACTCCGCGTTGGCGATCAGCTTTTTCTTGCCGATCCGCGCTTCGGACGGATAGAAGCCGCGGACGGTGTTGGCGCCGCCGATCCAGTAAAGATCGCCGATCGGGACGTCGCCGTAGCCGATCCCGGTCCCGACGTGGAAGGCGGCGACCTGGTTGTCAAAGAGCGGAAAATACTGGTTCAGGTCGATGCCGACCTTAGTGAAGCTGGTCGTCCCGCCGGTGTGCTTCCACCCCTGGCGCAGGTCGAGGGTGTAATAGCGGCCCTCTTTGGGGTTGAGCCAGAAATCGCGGGTGTCAAAGGCGATGTTCAGCCCGATCGTGTCGGAGCGGTACGCCTCGAACGTGGCGGCGTTGTAAGGGCTGACGTTCTCGCTGCCGATCGTCCAGGTGACGTTATAATTGTCCCGGAACGGCTTGCCGATGGAAACGTCAAACCCGTTATAGACCCCGTCCTGGGTGGTGAGAATGATGTCCCGGCCGATCGTCAGCCAGCGGCGCGCGGTCAGGGCGGCGTGGTCGCCCAGTTTTTGCTCCAGGAACCACGGATTGTAATATTTGAACTGGTAGGTCGACATCGTCTGGCCGGCCTGGCCGCGGATCAGTATCCCCTGCGCGGTCCCCATCAGGTTGTTGATCGACAGGTCGACAAAACCGAACCACCCCTCGCGCTCGCCGTAGCCGCCGCCGAAATTGACGGTGCTGGTCCGCGTCTCCTTGATCTTGAGCTGGAGGACGATCTTGTCCTTGGTGCTCCCCGGCTCAAAATTGGGGGTGACTTCGGCGAAGAAGCCGAGGTTGAAGATGCGGCGCAGGTCTTTCTTGAGCAGTTCCTCGTTGAGGACCGAGCCGGGCTTGGTCTTCATCTCGCGCAGGATCACGTAATCCTTGGTCCCCTCGTTGCCGTCGAGGGTGATCGCTTCGACCTGGCCTTCCATGATCTGGAAAGAGAGGACGTTCGTCTTTTTATCGGTCTCCACGTCGATGACCCGGGCAAGCATGTAGCCGTCTTTTTTGTATTTGTTGTTGATCTGGTCGATGTCGCTCTGCATTTTCTGGTAATTGAGCAGGGCGCCTTTTTTGGTGGTGAGCAGGCCGAGCAGCTCGGCGGAAGAATAGACGGTGTTGCCGGAAAAGACGATGCCGCTGATGACCGGGTTTTCCACCACCCGGAAGATCACCCGGGTCCCGCCGCTGGCGGCCTCGAACGACGGGGTAACGTCGGCAAAGTAGCCGAGCGCGTAGATCGCCTTCAGGTCGCCTTTGATCTTTTCTTCCGACAGGGTGTCGCCGACGCGGGTGAAGACGACGTCCATGATGTCCTTGGTCGCCACCTGTTGGTTGCCGCTGATCTCCAGCGCGGTGATGTTGGGCGACAGCGCCTCGTCGCCCGGCGCCGCCCAGGCGGCGGCCGCGACCAGCAAGGCGAGGAGCAGCGTTATCAGTATCCTGTTTTTGCGCATATATTCCTTAGACAGGCCGCAAGGCCGAAAAGTTCCCGCGAACCTGCTTACCAAAAAGAAAAACCGGCTTTTAGAGTGAGCTTGGAATAGCCGGTCGAGATCTGCTGCATACTTATCGGCTCCCGATAATATATTATAGACCAAATCGGGGTTAATTTATACATTAACTGGTAGTTAAAGCTGTTGGCGGCCGCGCTCCCGTTGCCGGCGCTCGACGGGTTCTGTTCCATCGCCTGGGAATAGCGGACATCGATGTAAAGCCGGTCAAAGAGCCCTTTGACGAAGCCGACGCTCCAGGCCGGCTTTTCGGTGTCAAAGCCCTTGATGTCGCGCGCCCCCATCGCTTCCCGGAACTTGGGTCCGAAGTTGTACTCCAGCGTCAGGCTTTCCAGGCCGAGCTTCGATTCGATCTCCCGCTCCACGCCGCGGAAGAGGATGGTCGAGACCCGGCTGCTCAGGTAGTCGGCGACGATCGCGTTGGTTTCGACCTGCTCGCTCTGGCCCCCTTCCTGCCGCCCGATCCCGGCGAGCGACTTGATGAAGTCGGGGAGGAGCAGGACCTTGAGGTCCTGTTCGCTGTAAGCGGCCGGGACCATTTCGGGCGGCGACTTGCTCTTGTCCTCCGTAAAGGCGGCCAGCGCGATCTTGAGCCCGAGGGTTTGTTCCTTGGCGCCCATCGTCCCGCTGAGCCGGGCAAGGACGTTGACCGGCTTATTGACCGTTTTTCCCTCGGTGTCCTTTTCGAGGTTCTCTACCTGGACGTTCGCCGTGATATTGATATCGGGCATCGCCCCGGCCGCGCCCTCGCGCCCTTTGAAGACGGCCCGGTTTTCCTGGACCTTATCCGCGTCGTACGGGTAATATTTTTTCTGCTGCTCGGCGTTCAGGAGCATGAATTCCCGGTTGAAGATATTGACCGTGCCGCGTTTAACGTCGATCTTGCCCAGCATGATCGGTTCGCCCAAGCTGCCGCTGATCTTCAGGCCGGGGCCGGCGATCTCGAGGTTCATTAAAATGTTGCTCAGGTTCAAGGTGGCCACATCGCCCATGGCGGCATAAACGTTCTTGTTCAGGTCGACGGCCAGGTCGAGGTCGAGCGGGAACGCTTTACCGCCCTGGCCGCTCTGGACCAGGGTGATGACCGCGTCATTGACGGCCGCCCGGCCGGTCAGTTTCGGTCCCTGGCTCAGATCAAAATAGAGCGGGCCGGCGAGCGTCAGCGACTTGATGTCCATTACGCCGACGAACAGGTTGGGGAAAGCCGCGTAGATCTTGGTCGGGCTGAATTCCAGGTCGAGATCGATCGCGCTTTTGTCCGCCAGGACCCGGCTGAGGTCGATCGTGCCGGCCAGGCCCAGCGGGTTGGACTGGTCCCTGGTCCGCCGCCCCTGCCAGATCCCGGTCAAGCTTTGGATGGTCAGCAGATTGCTTTCGATCTCGGCCGTTCCCCGCAGGTCGTGCAGCTCGGAATCGAGCGCCCGGACGTACAGGGTGCCGTCGTTAATGGTGGCGCGGCCGCTGATCGTCGGCCGCTCAAAGCTGCCCGACATGTTCAGCTTGACGGTCGATCTCCCCTTACGCCATTCAACCTGGTCGGTAAAAAGGTTGAGCAAGCCGAGCGAGTTGCCCTGCAGATCGGCTTCCAGGCTGATCCCGCCCGGCGGCGTTAAATTGACGGAGCCGTACGCCCGGGAAAGGAGCCCGCCCTGGAGCAGGGAAAACTCGTGCAAGTAAAACTTGTCATTGCGTTTGCTGGCGGCAAAAGTTATCTCGTCGTAGTCGGTACCGGCCAGGGAGAGCCCTTTGCCGGCCGCGGCCACGGTGAGCCGCAGGTTTTCGAGCGGCCCGTCGATCCCGGCGTTCATGTTAAAGTTGCCGCGGTACTTTTTGCCGGGGAAAGCCAGCTCCAGCAGGTCGACCGGCAGGTCGTTGGCGACGATATGGAGGAACAGCTTATTGTCCAGGTCGTATTCGCCGCGGACCGTCAGATTCCCCGGGCTTTTGCGCAGCAGCGCCTGGCTGATCTTTAATTTCCGCTCCTGGAGGGCGGCCGCGAACGTCAGGTCGTCGAACCGGTATTGGCGCAGCGAACCGCGGCTCACGACCGCCCGGAAGTCGCCGCTCAGCTCCGCGGCGCTGCCGGTCAGATGCGCTTCTCCGGTCAGGAGGCCGCTGAGGTTTTCCGCCGGGGATTTGGCGAGCTGCTTTTCAAAGTCCTGCCTGATCAGCGCGAACTTTTTCAGGAAATATTTGTTCCCTTCCGCCTGGTACATCCGGATCGAGCCGTTGTCCGCGAACGCCGCGGCGGCCGGGAGCCGGAAGCCGGTCAGATTGATGGTCTTTTTCCCCCGTGCGGTCGGCGGCGAAAAACGCCGGAAGAATTCCGCCTGGACTTTGCTGTATAAGTTATAAGCGGCGCCGAGGTCGGCGTGGAGGACATGGAAATCAAGGTCGAGGCGGGCGGGGGAAAATTCCCCGTCCAGGGAATAACGGTCCGTCCCGGCGGCCAGCACGATCGGGTCGAGGACCGTCAGCCGGCCGCCGCGCCAGCTGACGCTGCCGTCGACCCGGTCAAAGTAAAGCTCGTTCAAATAAAAATTCTTGAACCAGAACGCGGAGCAGAACTCCGGCGCGTCCGCTTCCCCGGTGAACTGCAGGCTGAAGCCGGCGGTCCCGCGGATCCGGCCGTAATTCGCCGTCAGGCGCTGGAAGAGCGACAGGTCGGTCACCCCTTGCAGCAAGCCGCTCAGGCGGCCGTCCCTTTCCCGTTTCAGGTCAAGCTGCAGGGAAGAGCGGGGCATGATCAACAGGGTGTCGGCCAGCGTCAGGGAGCGGTCCTGCCAGCGGATATCGGCCTGGGCGTAATTGATCGGGACCTCGGCGACCCGGCCGTCCCAAACCTTGATCCGGCCGCGCAACGAGAGATCGAGCAACGGATCGAACGAGGTTAATGCCGATTCCCGGGAGAGCTGCCCGGTGACCGCGACCTCGAACGAGGCGTGGCCGCTCGGGTCGCGCAGCTCGGCCGGCAGGAACAGGTTCACCAGCTTCAGCTCTTCGAGCTTCACGGCCTCGCCGGAAATATACAGGTTGGTCGGTTGGCCGCCGCCGGCCACGCCGGAGAGCGTGAGCCGCGAACTGCCGTTCTGGAGCAGAGCGTCGCTGATCCTGATCGCGCCGCCGCCGAGCGCGATCTTGCCCCGGGCCAGATCGAAAGTTTGTTCGCCGATCCGGCCGTTCGTCAGCACCACTTCGCCGCTGGCGGTCAAATGCTGGAGCGGGGAGGCGAGGAAGGCGGGGTTAAGCCGCCAGCCCAGCTCGCCGCGGAAATTATTCAGGGTGGCCGCCATTTTGCCGGCCGCCCCGCGGCCGCGCAGCTGCAGGCCGGCCGCTTCGGCGAAAAGCGAGAATTGCAGTTGGCGGGAGATCTTTCCCTGGGCGGAGAAGCCGGCGTTCCCGCTCTCCGCTTTCAACTGGTCAAGATAGAATTCGCCCGCCTTGACCCGGAAAGAAGAGCGGAGCGACTGCATCGGCTGGCCGAAAACCAGCGCGCGGTCGAGCCGGGCCGTCAGTTGTCCGGAGAGCGCGCTGAGCGGTCCGTTCAGGTCGATCGTCCCGGAGGCAAGCCCTTCGATCCCCGGCGATCGCTGAGAAAGCGCCGCCAGATCGAACCGGCTAAAACTGCCGGTCAGTTTGACCGTTGGTTCGCCGCCGCGCAAATTGACGGTGGAGCGGAGCGAGCAGAGGCCCTGATAGACGGACAAGGCGTCGGCCGCCGCCGTTAGCTGCGCGTCCTGGAAGACCAGGGAGACGGTCCCCCGGAACGCTTGGCCGTAAAGCGCCCCCTGGTTGACCTTGATCCGGGCGGCAACGCGCGGCGCCCTAAGCGGGCCGGTGATCTGGAGCTGGGCGTCCCCCCGGCCTTGCAGGTCGAGCTCCTTGAGCGGCGGGACCAGGCCGAGCGCTTTGTTCAGCTCGCCGCCGGCCAGGTCGACCGTCAGGTCGAGCTTCGGCTGGGCGAAATCGGACAGCCGGCCGTTGACGACGACCGGCAGGGTGTCGAGTTCCCCTTTAAGATTGGTGAAGCCGAGGCTGTCGTCGGCCATGAAGAGCTTGCCGTTGACCTGGGCGGCCGCGTATTGCCAGAAGTCGGCCGCCGCGTCATAAAAAGTGAATTTGCCGGTCAGCGCGACCGGCCAGTTCTTTGTTTTGGCCGGGGCGAGCTCGATCATGACGTCGGCTAGTCCGTTCCGGGCCGTTAAACCGGGGAGCGGGACGGCATAATTGACCCATTTTTTGACCGGCAGTTTTTCCGCGGTCACCTGGACCGCGAATTTGCCGCTCTTTTGGTCGAATGAGCCCTTGGCTTTGAGCTTTTCCGGGACGAGGGCGGACAGGTTGAAATTGACCCTGGCCTTTTTTCTCAAGTCGACCGAACCTGCGACCTTGACCGCTGACACGGAAAAACTTTTTGGTATCGAATGGAAACCGATCTCATCGTGGTAGAGGACGCGGCAATCGCGCAGGACCAGCCGGCCGGCGAACGGGGGCGGGGCGCTTTCCGGCTGGTCTCCCTGCGGAACCAGGGAAAGGATGTTCCATTTTCCCCGTTTATCCCGGACGACGTGAAAATCGCCGCCGGTCACGGTGATCCTGGTCAGCGCCTTGATCATATCGCCCTTGGCCAAAGCGTATTCGATCGGATTGTATGAAAGAGTGACCTGATCAGCCCGACCCAGACCGGGAATGGTCATGCCGTAAAGCTCGATCCGGCCGATGACAATGCCGCCGGCCCGTTCGATCTTGACCGGCCGGTTGAAAGAGGCCGAAAAGCTCTTTTCCGCCTCGGCTTTGATCGAGCCGTAGAGCGAGGCGCTCCACTCCTTGACGGAAAAAGCCTGCGCGGCCGGGGAGAAAAGCAGCAGCAGCAGGAACAGGATAAAGAAGGAGCGGAAGGGCCGCATCCTAAAAGATTATCCCGACCAGGATGGCGAACGCGGGGGAGAGGATCAGGTCAAGCCCGAGCTCGGCTTTCAACGTGACTTTTTGGTAGATCGCCCCCGGCTCGTTCCGCTTGCTGATCCCGCCGGCGATGGCAAGGCCGGCCAATCGATAGATGGTCTTGAGCAGGATAACGCCGGCGACCAGGATCGGCCAGTGCGGCAACGCGCCGACAAAATAGGCGATCGCCCCCCGCTCCAGGACGCCGTCCCAATCCCAGGCCAGGGGGAGCTTTTCTCCCAGGAGGAAGTTCTTCAGATAATGGATCAGCAGGGAGCCGCCGAAGGCCGCGATGCTGAGCGTTCCCGCCTGTTGCCACATGGCAAAAATATAGCTGATGGAGGGATAAAAAGCAAGGCGGCCCGCCGAAGCGGGCCGCCTTGAAGAAACCGATTAACCGGGACCGTTACCGGGAACCAGCCGCTGTTACCGCGCCGGTGTCGAGATTGCAGGTAAAGGTCGAAGTGACCCCGCCGGACGTGACGGTGACCGTGCAAATATTGGTCCCGTTATAGGTGATGCCGCCCGAAGCGGTGGTTGCGCCGCCTTCGGCGACGGAATAGGTGATCGAGCCGTTCGGGTAACCGCTGGCCGTCATCCCCAGAGCGTCATAGGTAAAGGTCATGGAATAAGTGGTCGTCAAGTACGTGCCGGCGTACTTCATCGTGCCGCTCAGGGTGGGGGTGGAGGTGCCGAGCCCTTCGAACTTGATCGGGTCATCTTTGCTGTTGCCGTAAGATGACGTATAGGTTGAATCACCCATCGAGTAGGTGAAGGTAGAGTAGGTCCAGATCTTACTGAGACCGCTCTCTTCCTCGACCCCTCGCAGGGCGGCTAACGTGGTCAGCTCGGTGCCGGCCGCGTTCCAGACCTTGAAATTATAAGCGTAAGAGTAGGTGTAAACGGTAGTCGTCCCTTCGGAAGTGTAAGTGTAGGCGTAGCTGCTGGTCCCGCTCCACCAACCGTCGGCGTAAGCGAGCCCTTCGACTTCGTTCACTTTAATGCCGCTCGATCTGACGCCGGCGCCGGTGACCACGCCGAGAATGCTGTTATCGATCGTCAGAGCGTTCTTCGCGGCGACACCGACCGAGACGGCAATATCTTCGGCCGGGATGGAGCTGGTCGCGGTGCCGGACGACGAAGTGGAACTGCAGCCGGTCAAAGAGACAACGGTCAGGGTCAGGGTCAGGGCCAGGGTCGCTAACAAAAACTTTTTCATTTTCTTTTCCTCCTGTTTTATTTGCTTAGAACGCAAAACCAAGATCGACCATGGTCGAGTTGTTCTTGCTGTTCTTGGCATCGGTCATCATGGCGATATTGAGGTTGGCGCCCATTTGGATGCCGGCGCCGAAGGTGGTCTGCTGGACGTCGGCTCCGCCGGACTTGCCGCTGACCTGGCCGGCGCGCAGGGCGACGATCCCGCCGAGGAGCGGGTACTCAAGCCCGATGTGGGTCAGGCTGCCGCTGGCGACGGTGGTGCCGAGCAGCTTGCTCTCGGCGATACTGTCGATATCAAGCGCGACTTTAAGGCCGACGACCGGGATGGTGGTCGAAGCGCTGATGACGGTGGCCGGGGCGACGGTGGTATCGCCGGCGTCGGTCTCCGCGCCGTCAACGGTGGTGACCACGCCGGTGACCGGGTTAAAGGTGCTGGTCTGCGGTTTAATCTTCCCCTTGAGCGAAGTACTCAGGTCCCTGAGCACCAGGGCGAAGTTGAACGGCATGACGCCGGTGTTGATGCTGGCCTTGGCGCCCAGGTCGTAACCAACGCCATTGAGAGTGGCCACTCCGCCGCTGGCGGTCGTCGCGCCGGTGGCGCTGCTGAACCCGCCGACCAGGTTGCTCGACTTGATGTTGGCGCCCAGATCGAGCGTAGCGATCGGCAAACCGGGGGTTTTTAAGCTATAGCCAAGGGTCAGGATCCCCTCGTAAGCCCCGATCGCGGTCAGGCTGGAACCGGCGAAAGTGCCGGCGGTCGGCTTGACCAGGGTCAGATTGGCGAGCGGGATGACGCTGATCCCGATCTTGGCGACGTTGATCCCGACAAAGGCGTTGAGCCCGCCGTTGATGTTGGCGGTCTTGTTCCAGTTGTCGGCCAGGAACTTGGTCGGGTTACTGGTATTGCCGAACGTGGACATGATGTCGTTAAGCCCTTCGGTGGCCGCGCCGGCGGCGAGCTTGAACTCCATCCGGCCGGTCTCGACAATGGCGGCCGGGTTGTAATAGGCGCAGGTGATGTCATCAACGATCGAGGCGCCCGCGCCGCCCATCGCGCCGTACTTGGCGCCGACTCCGGTCGGCAGGGTCATGGCGAAAACAGCGGAAACAGCGAGGCAGGCGAACAGGGCCGAAACAATGAGCTTTTTCATAGGTACCCCCTTATTAAGGTACACGATTTTAGCACGGGCGGTTGATTTGTCAAGGCATCTGTGTTAAAATCATTGTCTCCATGCCAAAAAGAGCGAAGCGCAAGCGGGGATTGCTTGTTGTTATCTCCGGCCCGTCCGGGGTGGGGAAATCGACCGTGGTGCGCCGGCTCTTTAAGATCTATCCCGAGCTGCTGATGTCGATCTCGTCGACGACGCGGCCGCCGCGGCCGGGCGAGGTCCATGGCCAGCACTATTTCTTCGTCACCGATGGAGAATTCGATCACAAGGTGAAGAAGGGCGAGTTCCTGGAGTGGGCAAAGGTCCACGGCTGTTATTACGGCACGCCGCGCAGCTTTATCGACGAGAAGCTGGCCAAGGGGGAGGTCGTGGTCCTGGAGGTGGATGTCCAGGGGGCGGCGTCGGTTAAGCGGCTGACCGAAGAGGGGAAGCTGAAGGCGGCGATCGTTTTTGTTTTCCTGATCCCGCCGTCGGTCGACATCCTGGCTTTCCGGCTGAAAAAGCGGAAAACGGAGGACGAAGAGCTGGTCAATTATCGCCTGCGGGCAGCGATCGCCGAGCTGCAGGTGATGGAAAAATACGATTATATTGTGGTCAACGACAAGGTCGAGTCGGCGGCCGACAAGATCAAGGCGATAATCAACGTAGAAAAGGAGAGGACACTACTTAACTAACATGACAGAACTAACGATCGATAATTTGCTTTCCAAGGCGAAGAACAAGTTCCTGCTGGTCAACGCGGCCGCCGGCCGCGCCAAGCAGGTTTCCGAGGGCTCGCTTCCTTACATAGATAACTTTGACCCGACCAACCCGGTCATCACCGCGCTGCGCGAGATCGCGGCCGACAAGATCAGGATCAAGGTCCTGAGCGGGCCGTCCAAGAAGGCTCAGGAGATCCTCAATATTGACGACGAGGACGCTCTGCCGTCGGCCATGGAACGCCTGGCCAGAGGGAAAAAGGCCGCCGCTCCCGCACCGAAGAAAAAGAAGTCGAAAAAGTAGGTGATCGGCTTGCTGGCTGGCAAGACCATTATCCTCGGGGTTACCGGCGGCATCGCCGCCTACAAATCCGCTGCGCTTGTTTCGCGTTTAAAGGATTTGGGGGCGGACGTCTGGGTGGCGATGACGGGCGAAGCGACCAAACTGGTCGGCCCGTTGACTTTCCGCACTTTATCCGGCAATCCGGTCATTACCGATCTTTTTTCCGAAGAGATCGCCAACCTGCCGGTCCCGCATATTGCTCTTGCTAAAAAAGCCGACCTGGTCCTGATCGCCCCTTGCACCGCTAATATCATCGGTAAATTGGCCCACGGTATTGCCGATGATGCCTTGACCACTATCGTTCTGGCCGCGACCGCCAAGAAGCTGCTGGCCCCGGCGATGAATGTCGAGATGTGGCGCAACCAGTCGGTCCAGGAGAATCTGGCAAAGCTGCGGAAGCAGGGGGTTCGCTTTGTCGGCCCGGTCGAAGGCAAGCTGGCCTGCGGCGATAATGACATCGGCCGGATGGCGGAACCGGAAGAGATCCTTGCCCGGATACTGACCGTGCTTGTTCCGCAACAGGACCTCAAGGGAAAACATTTTTTAGTTACCGCGGGGGGGACCAGGGAGGCGATCGACCCGGTCCGTTATCTTGCCAACCGCTCATCCGGCAAGATGGGTTACGCGATCGCGGCGGCCGCCCGCGCCCGGGGGGCGACCGTGACCCTGATCGCGGCGAACGTCGACCTGCCGGCGCCGCTCGACCTGAAACCGGTCAAGGTGGAGTCGGCCGCGGAAATGCTTGCGGCCGTGCTGGACGGCCAGGGCAAGGCGGACGCGATCGTCATGGCGGCCGCAGTGGCCGACTATAACCTCAAACATCCAACTTCCAACTTCAAAATAAAGAAGCAAAAAACAAACTTCAAACTTGAATTAAAACCAACAGAAGATATTCTCGAGGCGATCGCGAAGCAGAAAGGGAAAAGGGGAAGGAAACTTGTTGGCTTTGCGCTGGAAACGGACGATCTGATCGGGAACGCGAAGAAGAAACTAAAAGAGAAGGGGCTCGACTTGATCGTCGCGAACGGGCCGGCGACGTTCGGCGGCGACCAGGCGACGGTCAGCATCATTGACCGGAGCGGCAAGACGGAAAAACTGCCGAAACTGGCAAAGAGGGCGATCGCCGATCGGTTGCTCGACCGGCTCAACGCCCGGTGAGCGCCGCCTCTCCGCTGCCGCACCGCGACCGCGGTTATGAACTGCTGCGCGGCGAAGGGATCGAGATCGGAGCGCTGCATCAGCCGGCGCGACTGCCGGCGCGTTGCCGGGTGCATTATTGCGACGCGCTCCCGGCCGCCGCGGCGGCCGAACTTTTCCCCGAGCTGGATCCCCACGACCTGACCCCGGTGGAGTTCATTCTCGACCTCGATACTCAAGGACTGGCGGCTTTTACCGACAACCGCTGGGACTTTGCCGTGCTTAACCACGTTATCGAGCACGTTGCCAACCCGATCCGCGTGGTGGGCGAACTGTTCCGGGTCGTCCGTCCCGGCGGGTTCGTGGTCATCTCCGCGCCGGATAAGCGTTACACTTATGACCGCGACAGAGGACTAACCGGCTGGGATCATTTATACGCCGAATACCGGGCCGGGGCCAGCGCGGTGACCGACGAACACTGGCTCGATCTTCTGCGCGGCGGCAGTTCCGAGCAGGCGCTGGCGCGGGTGCGGGCCCGGCGGGAACACGCGCACGTTTGGACCTCCGCCACTTTCCGCGATTTTCTCGGCCGGGCTTTCTCGCTGCTCCGCATTCGGGCGGCGCGGCGGTTCGAATCGGACGCCGCCGAGAACAAGCTGGAGTATTTTACCGTGCTGCAAAAACGGCGCCGCTGGCGTGATATAATCAAGCTCTAATGCCTTTTTACGACTACAAATGCGGCCGCTGCGGCCAGGTCACCGAGGTCCGGCACGGGATGAACGAAAAGCCCGCGGGGTTGCAGTGCGCGGGGTGCGGGGCGGGGGAGTTGGCTCGGGTTTTCCAGGCCTTTGCCCGGCTCGGCGGCGCGTCAGCCCGCTCCTCCGGCAGTTCCTGCTCCTCTTGCGCCTCCGGCTCCTGCGGCAGCTGCGGGCATCACTGACCGATGTTCGCCGAAGTCGCCATCTCCCGCACCGCCAGCGATATCGACCGGAGTTTTACCTACGCTATCCCTGAAGCGCTTCAGGAGCAAGTCAAACTCGGGTCGGCCGTGGTTGTCCCTTTTGGCCGGCGGCGCGACGTCGGCTACGTCATCGGCTTTGTCGAGCAAACAGAGTTCAAGGGGATTAAGGAGATCATCAGCCTGGCGGCCGACGAGCCGGTCTTCAGCGACAAAGCGGTCCAGTTAGCCCGCTGGGTAGCCGATTATTATCTCTCGTTCTTTTTGACCGCCCTGAGATTGGTCATGCCCCCCGGTTTGCGGAAGATGGAAGTAAGAAGTCGGGCAAAGAAACCGGATAAGAAGTCGGAAGTAGGAAGTCAGGCCCAACATCCAGCAGCTGGCATCTCGTCCGGCGTCCTTACCTTTGCCCATCTTTCCCTGACCCCGGAACAAAGCGTCGCCCTCAAAGAGATAACCTCAGCGCTCGACTCCGGCAAACCAGCGACCTTCCTATTACACGGCATCACCGGCTCCGGCAAAACGGAAGTCTACCTGCAGGCGATCGCCCATATTTTACCGGGCGGGCAGAACGCGATCGTCCTGGTCCCGGAGATCTCGCTGACGCCGCAGCTGGTCCAGCGGTTCCGCGACCGGTTCGGCGACCTGGCGGTCGTGATCCACAGCGAACTGACCCCCAAGCAGCGCGCCGAGGCCTGGGCGCGGGTGGCGAGCGGCGAGGGCCGAATAGTTTTGGGGACGAGATCCGCGCTGTTCGCGCCGGTCGCCAACCTCGGGTTGATCGTGCTGGACGAAGAATACGAACATACTTATAAATCCGACAAAAGCCCGCGTTACCACGCCAACGAGGTCGCCTTGGAGTTGGCCAAGCTGCACGGCGCGGTCGTCGTCTTCGGTTCCGCCACGCCGTCGTTGGAAACGTATTATCGGGCGGAGCAGGGGGAATATCGCAGATTAAGTTTGCCGAAGCGGATCGACGACCGGCCGCTCCCGCCGGTGACGATCGTCGACTTGCGCCAGGAAATGAAAGCCAAGAACTACGGCGTCCTCTCCCGGCAGCTGAGCGCCGCGCTGGGCGAGACGCTGGCCAAAGGGGAACAATCAATCCTCTTCCTGAACCGGCTCGGTTACTTCACTTTTGTCATCTGCCGGGAATGCGGGCTGACGCTGCAATGCCCGGAGTGCACCGTTTCGCTCGTTTACCACACCAGCGACAAAAGGGTCCGCTGCAGCCGCTGCGGCTACAGCCGGGAAGCGCCGTCGCTCTGTCCCCGCTGCAACGGGAGTTCGATCCGCTACTTCGGCACCGGCACCCAGCGGATCGAAGAGGAAGTGGCCAAGCAATTCCCCTCCGCCCGGATCCTCCGCTACGATCGGGACACGGTGGCCAAGCGCGGCTCGCACGAGGCGTTCTTCGCCGCTTTTGCCGCCGGCCAAGCCGACATCATGATCGGGACGCAGATGGTGACCAAGGGGCTGGATATCGCCAACGTGACGCTGGTCGGGGCGGTCTCGGCCGATACGGCGCTCAACCTCCCCGATTTTCGGGCGGCCGAGCACACTTTCCAGCTGCTGACCCAGGTCGCCGGCCGCGCCGGCCGCCACCACCTGCCGGGCCAGGTCATTATCCAGACCTACAACCCGGACCATTACGCGATCAAGGCGGCGGCCAAACACGATTACGAGCTTTTTTACCGCCGGGAACTGGAACACCGCCGGGAATTGATGTATCCGCCGTTCACCCGGCTGATCAGTATAACGGCGACCGCGGCGGAAGAAAACCAAGCGGTTAGAACGATCGACCAGCTGGCCGGACTATTGAACGCCAGGTTGGACGGCGGCGTACTCGGCCCGGCCCCGGCGCCGATCAGCCGCCTGCGGGGCGAATGGCGCTACCACCTGTTGCTCAAGGGGACAGAGCTTGACGGTTTGCGCGCCGCGGTGCGCGAGGCCCTGGCCAAAGCGGTCATCCCCGAGACGGTGAAACTGGCGATAGACGTTGAGCCGCTTTCCCTCCTTTAGTATAATGCTGGCATGATCTTAAAAATCATCAAGTTCCCCAACCCGCTCCTCCGCCAGAAGGCCAAACCGGTCAAAAAAGTCACGCCGGAGATCGTGAAGCTGATCGACAACATGATCGAGACGATGCACCAGGCGCCGGGCGTCGGCCTGGCGGCGCCGCAAGTCAACAAGTCCCTGCAGGTGATCACCGTTGACGTCGGCGAAGGGGCGTTCGGCCTGATCAATCCCCGGATCCTGCAGCGCTCCGGCGCGCAGGTTTTTACCGAAGGATGCCTCTGTTTGCCGGGCGTGGAAGCGCCGGTCGAGCGGGCTTCTTTGGTGACCGTCGAAGCGCTCAATACCGCGGGAGAAAAGATCGTGATCGAAGCGCAGGGCTTTTTAGCGACCGTCCTCCAGCATGAGATCGACCACCTGGACGGGCTGGTCTTTATCGACCGGGTCAAGGACCCGAGCTTGATCAAATACGTCCCCAAGTCGCAGGAAAAACGGGAGGAAATGATATGACCAGAAAATGGCTGCTCGGAATTTTGGCGGTTGGTTTGTTGCTGGCCGGCGGCGCGTGGGCGGTCGACCCTTACGTCTATAATTTCCCCAAGCCGCCGGCGGACTGGGGGCAGGCGGTCTCGTTCGGCAACCTTTCGCCCGGCTTTTTCCAGGTGATGTACCAGAACAAGACGGGGGTGGTCCGGATCGCCACCTACGGGATCGTCGGCGCGTCGATGGACAACCTGAAAGACCCGCAGCTGATGATGGTCTTCGCCTTTGACCAGAAAGCCGGACTGGTGAGCAGCCTGAAATAACATGAAACGCGCCCTGCTGGTCATTCTAATACTGGTAACGGCGGCCGCGGTAATGGCGGACGCGCCCGAGTTCAAGTACGTGTCGCCGGCGCAGGCGGTCTACTGGACGCCGCCGCCCGATTTCGGCCAGACGGCGCAAAGCTGGGAGCCGCCCCCCGGTTTCGAGAAAACGGCCCGGCCGTGGGCGCCGCCCGAGGGCTGGGGTGAGCCGCCGCAGCAGTGGGAGAGCGTGCCTGAATGGCGGTGAGCATGGGCTTTGTCCCCGCGCCGCAGATCGTGCTGCAAAGCGGCCTTTTCTATAATGTTGTGATCGACCTCTTAGTTTGCCTGGCTTGCTGCGCCGCCGCCTACATAATAAACGCGCGCGCCGGCGAAAAGAACTACGCCCGGTTCCTGCTGCTGCTCGGCTTGTACTGGCTGGCGGTGGCGGCCGGCAATCTGCTCGGCTGGTTCGGCCTGCTGGCCGGGGCCGGTTATTTTACCTGGCTGGTCAAAGGCTTGATGGCGGCGCCGGTCGTCGCCCTGCTTTACTTCTGCTTTGACCGGATCTTCCGCAACAAGCTGATCGTCAACGCGCTGACCGGTCTGGCGGCGCTGGTCGCGCTCTATTTTCTCCTCGAGACGGCGGCGCGCGACGGCGCCGCTTTCAATTTGACCTACTGGGGAGTGCAATGGAAGATCAGCCTGGAAGCGGCGCAGATCTACCTGCAATGGCTGGTATTGCCGCTCCTGATCGCGGCGATGTTCCTGATCCTGCTCGACGCCCTGTCGGGCTTTAAGGAGCGGGTCGAACCGAACGCCACGCTCTACTGGAGCGCGGTCCTGTACGCCCTGGTCGAGTACTGGCAATTGGCGCGGGTCACCGTCACCTGGCAAGCGCTTCTGCTGCGGCTGTTCTATCTTTTGATCGCTTTTGGCGCTTACCTTTATTATGTCGACCGTTTCACGCCGGCCAAGCCGCGGACGCTCCGGCGGATACCGGTCTTTACCAAGCTGATCGGCCTGTTCGTGGCCCTGTCGGTCATTCCGAGCACGGTGCTGTCGCTGTTGACCGTGGTCTCTTTCAAGGAGATCATCGACCTATACATATATAAGCCGCTCCTCTGGAACTTAAAGACCAGCCGGGAGTCCTTTTTGCTGGCGCTAAGCAACGTGCAGGTGCAAGCGGTGGTCCTGCTGGTCCTGACCGCGCTGCTGGTCGTGCTGGCGGCGGTCCTGGTCAGCCGCAACCTGGCGGAATCGCTCCGCCGCCTCCGGCGCGCCATGGAACGGGTCTCGCGCGGCGATTTCAGCTTCACGCTCCGGCCCGACAGCAACGACGAGCTGGGCGACGTCGTTAATTATTTCAACGAGATGACGCAGGAGATCAAGCGGGCGCGCGACGTCATGGAGAACTGGAACCGGGAGCTGGAAGTTAAAGTCCGCGAGCGGACGGAAGACCTGCGGGCGCTGTTCGATATCGCCCGGGCGATCGGCAGCAGCCTCGATCTCGAGCTCCTGATCCGGCGGACCATGGAGCGGATCGGCGTGGTCAACTTTGCTTTATTGAACCCCGACCAGACCGTCCGCTTTGCCGGCGGTTCGACCGACGGCCTGCGCGGCGCGCTGACCGTGCCGATCAAGGCCAAAGGGGAAGTGATCGGCACGCTGGTCCTGGACGCCGGCTCGGAACTGGCGCAGAAAGAGGCGCTGCTCTCGACGATCGCCGACCAGCTGGCAATCGCCATCGAGAACATCGGCAGCTACGAGCGGGAAAAGGAAGCGGTCGCCCGCCTGACCGAACTTGACCGGCTGAAGAACGAGTTCATCTCCATGGTCTCCCACGAGCTGCGGACGCCGGTCACCTCGGCCGACGGCTACGTCTCGCTCTTTCTGGCCGGCGTGGCCGGGCCGATCAGCGACGATCAGCGCAAATACCTGACGATCGTCAAGGAGAATAACCAGCGGCTGCTGACGCTGATCAACCGGCTGCTCGATTTTTCCCGGATCGAGACCGGCCGCTTCAGCATCCAACGGGAACTGGTCACGATCGACGAGGTCATCACCGCGGCAATGGAGTCGCTGCGGCCGCAGCTGGAAAAGCGCCAGGCACGGATCAACTTGAATCTGACGACGCGCAACCACAGTTTTATGGGCGACCGGGAAAAGATGGCCGAGGTCTTTATTAACCTGATCGAGAACGCGCTCAAGTTCGCGCCCGCGGCGGGCGCGCCGGTCATCAACATTACCGCGCGCGACGCCGGCAATTTTCTGGAAGTGACCGTGGCCGACAACGGGATCGGCATCGACCCGCTGTATCTGGACAAGATCTTTAACAAGTTCTACCAGATCGAGGACGCCATGACCCGCAAGGTCGGCGGCGTCGGTCTCGGCCTGGCGCTGGCCCGGGAGATAATCGGCAATCACCATGGTAAGATATGGGCGGAGTCGGCAGGGAAAGGGCAAGGGGCCCGCTTCATCTTCCAGCTTCCTGTCGCGGAGAAGGCATGAAGATAATATATTTTGGCACACCCGAGCCGGCGGCGGCGCTGCTGGCCGAGTTAATAAAGTCCCAGCACGAGATCGTTCTCGTCGTGACGCAGCCGGACCGGCCGAAGGGGCGGGGCCAGAAGCTCGCTTTCTCGCCGGTTAAAGAATTGGCCCTCAAGCACGGCTTGCCGCTCGAACAACCGGCGAAAGTCAAGGACAACCCGGTTTTTCGGTCGCTGTTGGCCTCGCTTAAGCCGGACATCGCCGTCGTGGCCGCTTACGGGCAGATCCTGCCCAAGGCGCTGCTCGATATTCCCCGGCACGGTTTTATCAACGTTCACGCTTCACTTTTGCCGAAATACCGCGGTGCGGCGCCGGTCCAATGGGCTTTACTGAACGGCGAACAGGAGACCGGGATCACGATCTTTAAACTGGTCGAACGGCTCGACGCCGGTCCGATCATCAGCCAGCAAAAGCTCGCGATCGAACCGGCGGACAATGCGGAAACACTGCTGGCCAAACTTTTTGAGCAAAGCAAAAGCTTGCTGCTCGCCACTTTAGCCGAGATCGAGCAGGGGAAAGCGCGCTATCAGCCGCAAGCTGAGACGGCCGTTACCTACGCGCCGGTCCTGACGCGCGAAAGCGGCGAGATCGACTGGCGGAAAACCGCTGCGGAGATCAACGACCGGGTCCGCGGGCTGGTTCCCTGGCCGGCGGCGCACACTTTTTGCCATGGCAAGCGGCTGCAGATCCTGCAAACGGAGCCATACGGCGTTGATCTGGTTACCGGCGACAAGCTGCCGGGGATGATCCTGCATATTTTAAAAGGCGACGGCTTTGTCGTCGCTACCGGCGGCGGGGACCTGCTGGTCCGGACGGTAAAACCGGAGGCGGGCAAGGCGATGAATGCCTATAATTATGTGCTCGGTCACGACGTAAAAACGGCGGAAACCCTTCCCAATTAAGGGAAAAAAGGCCTATTGACACCCCCAGATATGGTGTGTTAATCTCTGTCTCACCCTAAATCTATATGAAATGCCCGTTTTGTGACACAATTGAAGATAAGGTCCTCGAGTCGAGGGAAGTTGACGAAGGAAGCGTCGTTCGCCGCCGCCGCGAGTGTTTGTCCTGCCGGGGCCGCTTTACCTCCTACGAACGGATCGAAGAGCGCCCGATCATGGTCATCAAGCGGGACGGGCGGCGCGAACAGTTCAACCGCGATAAGCTGATCCGCGGTATCCTGCACGCCTGCCAGAAACGCCCGGTCTCGCTGGAGACGATCGAGGAGATCGTGGACGAGATCGAGCGCGATATCCACCGGGAAGCCGGCCGCGAGGTCCAGAGCCACAAGATCGGCGAACTGATCATGGAAAAACTGCAGGCGGTCGACAAGGTCGCTTACATTCGGTTCGCGTCCGTCTATCGCAAGTTCGAGCACGTGTCGGAATTTCTGAAAGAAGTCAAAGAATTGACCGCTTCACCCGCCGAATAGGCGGGGAGTTAACAGGAGGTACTAAGATGACCCAGGCTACACGTACAGATTCGACCGATTTGGCCTTATTCGTCCGGACGTCCGGTGACGACATCGTCGGCTGGAGCCGGGAAAAGATCGTCGAGGCCTTGATCAAGGAGACGGAGCTTAACCGCGATATCGCCGAAGAGATCGGGCTGGAAGTGGAGAAGCAGGTCCGGGCGATGAACATCCGCTCGATCACCGCGCCGCTCGTCCGCGAGCTGGTCGACGTCAAACTGCTGGAATACGGCCTGGAAGAGGCGCGCCGCCGGCACACCCGGCTCGGCTCGCCGCTCTACGACGTCAAGAACATCATCTTCAACCCGAACAAGGAGAACGCCAACGTGCCGCACGGCCCGGAGGCGACGAATTTAACGTTAGCGGAGAACATCAAGAAAGAGTTCGCGCTGATGCACGTTTTTACCCAGGACATCGCCGACGCCCACATGCGGGGCGACCTGCACCTGCACGACCTCGGCTTCATCGACCGGCCGTACTGCAGCGGCCAGTCGGTCGAATACGTCAAGAAATTCGGCCTCGACCTGCCGAACGCCATCTCCATCGCCAAGCCGGCCAAGCACGCCGAAGTTCTGCTGGCGCAGATGGTCAAGTTCTCCGCCGCGCTCCAGGGGGTGTTCGCCGGCGCGATCGGCTGGGACGCCGTCAACCTCTTCTTCGCGCCGTTTTTGGTCGGCATGTCCGACAGCGAGATCGAACAGATCGCCCAGATGATGATCTACGAGTACAGCCAGCAGGCGGTCGCCCGCGGCGGGCAGGCGATCTTCTCCGATATCAACCTGTACTGGGAGATCCCCAAACACTTTGAGAACGTCCCGGCGATCGGCCCGGGCGGGACCTACACCGGCAAGAAGTACGGCGACTACCTGGAAGAATCGCAGAAGTTCGTCTGGGCGCTCTTTAATGTGTATAAGGCGGGCGACGGATCGGGGCGGCCGTTCTTCTTCCCCAAACCGCTCGTCCACATGACCGAGAAGTTCTTCAATACGCCGCGGCACGAGGAGTTCCTCCGCCACATTTCGGAGTGCGCGGCTGATATGGGGAACACTTATTACGTCTTCGACCGGGGCGAGACCGCCAAGATCTCCGAATGCTGCCGGCTTTCTTTCAAGCTGGAGCAGTCCGACCTGGACGACGCCAAGGAGCCGTGGCGGATGCGCTACTCGGCGCTGCAGAACGTGACGATCAACCTGCCGCGCCTCGCTTTCAAGGCGAGCGGTTCGTCCAACCGGCTCTTCGACCTGATCGACCAGGCGCTGGAGATGGTCGCCCGGGCCCATTTACAAAAGAAAAAGTTCATCGACGAGATCATGGCGGCCGGGCAGCGCGGCCCGCTCTCGCTCCTGGCCATGCAGCGCGACGGCCAGCCGTACCTCCGGATGTGGCGCGTCAGCTACCTGGTCGGCATTCTCGGCCTCAACGAGCTGGTCCAGGCCCATATCGGCAAAGAGCTGCACGAAGGGCCGGACGCGCTCAAGCTCGGTCTCAAGGTGATCTCGTTCATGAAGCTCAAATGCGAAGAGCTCTCCAAGCGCTACGGCATGCACTTCGTCCTGGAGCAGACGCCGGCGGAATCGACCGCCTACCGCTTTGCCAAGCTCGACAAGGAGCATTTCCCGCGCTTTGCCGACCGGGTCGTCAAGGGACACAAGGAGACGAACGAGATCTACTATACGAACTCGACCTACTTCAACGTCTCGGTGCCGATGAACCCGATCGACCGGGTCCGCCAGGAAGGGCTGTTCCACCCGCTGATCGACGCCGGCGCGCTGACCCACGTCTGGCTCGGCGAAAGCAAGCCGAACCCGGAATCGATCGCCAATTTCGTGATCAAGACGTTCCGCAGCACGCAGAACGGCCAGATCGCCTTTTCGCCGGAGTTCACCTCCTGCAACGCGTGCGGCAAGATCACGCGTGGGCTGAAAGAGGCGTGCCCGCACTGCCAATCGGCCAACATCGAAGGGATCACCCGGATCACCGGCTATTTCTCCCGGGTCACCGGCTGGAACCGGGGGAAAACCGGCGAACTGAAAGACAGGTATCGGAGCGGTGGGCAACTTAACGACAATTAACCGCCCGGCGGACAATAAGCTGGAGGAAGCGACCGACCTGTCGGTCTTCGTCCGGACCTCGACCGATGACATTATCGCCTGGGACAAGGAGAAGATCAGCGCGGCGCTGGTCAAGGAAACCGGGCTGAACGGCGAGATCGCCGGGATCATCGCCATTGAAGTGGAAAAACAGGTCAAGGCGATGGCGGTCAAGAACATCACCGCGCCGCTGATCCGCGAGCTGGTCGACGTCAAACTGCTGGAGTACGGGCTGGAAGACGCCCGCCGCAAGCACACCCGCCTCGGCGTGCCGGTCTACGACGTCAACCGGATCATCTTCCACAAGAACAAGGAGAACGCCAATACGCCGCATTCGCCGGAGGCGACCAACTTGACGCTGGCGGAGAACATCAAGAAAGAGTACGCGCTGCTCAGTGTTTTTTCCCTGCCGGTCGCCGACGCCCACATGTCGGGGGAGATCCACCTGCACGACCTCGGTTTTATCGACCGGCCGTACTGCAGCGGCCAGTCGATCGAGTTCGTTAAGAAGTTCGGCCTCGACCTGCCCGACGCCGGCAAGTCGGAAAAACCGGCCGAGGATGCCGACGAACTGATCTCCCAGATCGTCAAGTTCTCGATCGCGCTGCACGGCCATTTTGCCGGGGCGATCGGCTGGGATGCGGTCAACATGTTCCTGTCGCCGCTGCTGGAAGGCTTGAGCTACGACCAGATCAAGAAACTCGCCCGCAAGCTGATCTACGAGTTCGCTACCGTGGCGGTCTCCCGCGGCGGGCAAGGGCTGTTCTCCGACCTGAACATCTATTGGGAGACGCCCAAGCATTTTGAGTCCGTTCCGGCGATGGGGGCGGGGGGCAAGTATACCGGCAAGACCTACGCCGACTACAATGAGCTGGCCCAGCAATTCGCCAAGGCGATGTTCGAAGTTTATTTGGAAGGGGACGGGGCGGGACGGCCGTTCTTCTTTCCCAAGCCGCTGGTCCACATGACCGAAAAATTCTTTGTTACGCCCGGCCACGAGGAATTCCTCCGGCTGATCTCCGAGGTTGCGGCGGAAAAAGGGAACACCTATTTTGTTTTTGACCGGGGTGAGACCGCCAAGATCTCCGAATGCTGCCGCCTGGCGTTCAAGCTGGAATATTCCGATCTGCAAGACGCCAAGGAGCCGTGGCGGATGCGCTATTCGGCCATTCAGAACGTGACCGTCAACCTGCCGCGGATCGCTTACCTGGCGGAGCATGACGACGCCCGGCTGTTCCAGGAGATCGAAAAGAAACTAACCATCGTCGCCCAGGCGCACCGCGAGAAACGGCGCTTCATTGAAGAATTGTTGAAAGAAGGGGCCGAGGGCCCGCTCTCGCTCCTGGCCACGAAACGGGACGGGGAGATGTACCTCCGCCTGCGGCGCGTTACCCACCTGGTCGGCATCCTCGGCTTGAACGAGCTGGTCCAGTACCACCTGGGCCAGGAACTGCACGAATCGCCGGAAGCACTCAAGCTGGGCCTCAAGGTCATCTCTTTCATGAAGTTGAAGTGCCAGGAGCTGTCCGAAAAATTCGAGCTCCATTTTGTCCTGGAGCAGACGCCGGCCGAATCGACCGCTTACCGCTTCGCCCGGCTCGACCGGGAGCATTTCCCGGAGCAGGCGAACCAGGTCCTGAAGGGGAACAAGGGGACGGACGAGATCTATTACACCAACTCGACCTATTTTAACGTCAGCAATCCGATGAGCCCGATCGACCGGGTCAAGCAGGAAGGGATCTTCCACCCGCTGATCGACGCCGGCGCGCTGACCCACCTCTGGCTCGGCGAAGCGCGGCCGAACGCCGACTCGATCGCCAATTTCGTGATCAAGACGTTCCGCACCACCCAGAACGGGCAGATCGCCTTTTCCCCGGAATTCACCGCCTGCTCCGATTGCGGGCGCACCGCCCGGGGGCTGCACAGCGCCTGCCCGGCCTGCAGCTCCACCAACATCGAAGGGATCACCCGGATCACCGGTTATTTTTCCCGGATCCCGGGCTGGAACAAAGGGAAGATCGCGGAGCTGCGCGATCGCCACAAATTTGAGGAGGTTCAATGATGGAAGTAAAAGTGTTCGGGAAGCCGGGTTGCGAATATTGCAAGACGACGATGAAGAAGTTCGAGACTTTTCTCGGGCGGTGGAACATCGACCAGAGCAAGGTCAAACTGTCTTTCTTTGACATGGAGACGTCGCCGGACGGGTTGGCGGAAGGGGCGTTTTACGAGGTCCAGAAGATCCCGGCGACCGTGATCGAAAGGAACAGCAAAATTCTCCAGCGCTGGGACGGCGTCGTGCCGCTGTCCGAGGATTTTAAACAGTATTTCGCGGAGTTCTCCGGGCCGGTCAACGATTAATTGCGGGGCCGGATCACGATCGCGTTGCTGACGCTCTGTTCGTAGCCGCCGACCGGCCGGTTCACCACCCGCCCGTCGATCCACATGGTGGTGGAGCTGCCGCCGTCCAAATTCATCGCGGACACCGCGCCCAGGCTGAGCATCATTTCCGCCAGTTCTTCCAGCGTCAGGCCGATGCTGCTCCGGTCGCTCCGGTTCTCTTTTTGCCGCGGCAGGCCGTCGACCGTGACCAGCAATAAACTCCCTTCTTTCGTTATCCCGACCGCGGTCCGGGCCGCCCGGCCGCGGGCGATGTCGGACTTGAAACGCTCCCCGTGCTTGGAAACGTAAACCACCCCGTCCTTGATCAGCCGCGGCCCGCCGGAGATCAGGTGGGTGACGCTGGTCAGCTGGGTGGTGTAGGGGATGATCTTGATGTGGACGTCGAGCTTGTCGCCGACCTTGGCGTTGTCGGTGATGAACTGGGCGGCCGGGCCGCTGAGCGAGAGAACGTAGCCGTCGGGCGGGATGACGGAGTTGCCGGTCCTGATCTCCTTGACCACCTGGCCGGAGATGACCAGCTCGATCCCCGAATTGTCGGTCCCGGTCTTTTCGCCCCAGGCCGGGGTGTAGAGGACGATCGCTTCCTGCCGGCGCCCCTGATTGACCCCGGTGATCTCATAACGGATCCCGCCGGCCGTCTTGAAATAACAATCGATCAGGATGTTGTCGATGAAGGCTTGCCGGTCGTCGGTCAGGATCAGCGCGGTCCGGTCGTAGATCGGGGTGGCGACCAGCTCCTTGTCGACCAGGAGGGTGCCGAGCGGCTTGCCGGTGTAGGCGAAATAGGTGCCGTTGACCGCCGCCACCGCCCCCTGCTGTTCGGCGATCGTGCTGACCCGGGCGCGGAAAAAATGCTGGTCGTTTTCCGGCGGACGCCACGGATTGATGACGTTGATGAACGATTCCACGACGTTGGCCTTGCGCTTGAGGGCGAGGGCGGGCGCGACGTCGGCTTTGGCCATATCGACCTTCAGGACGTCGGCGGTGATCCGGCCGTTGGTCGTCCCCTTGGAGACCTTGAGGTGTTCCACGCCGCTGACGATCGTGCCGCCGGAGATGATGTTGGTGAAGTCCCGGTTAAAGTCGATGACCAGCCGGGGCGGGTCGCTCAGGGAAAAAACGTTGTAGGGGATCGGCTCGCTCAAGGGGATCGTAACCTTCAGGCCTTCGTCCTCTTTTTCGACCTCCAGGTAGCGGACGATCAGGTCGCTGAGCTCGATATAATTCTGGATCTCCGGGGCCGCCTCGACGTTTTGCAGGTGGAGGGTGATCCGTTCCCGGGATTCCTCCATGGTGTAGGCGAAAGCCGAGTCGAAATCTAGCACCGCCCGGATCTTGTCCGGGAAATAACCGAAACGGACCTTGTAAAGTTTAGCGGCGTCGGCCGGGGCGGCGGCCAGGAGGCAGAGCAGCGCCAGGGCGGCGAATTGCATTAATTTTTTCACGGTAGTATTATAACACCCGGATGGCGCGAGAATCGAGACAACAATGGGGGACCAAGCTGGGGATAATCCTGGCGGTGGCCGGTTCGGCGGTCGGCCTGGGCAATTTCCTCCGTTTCCCGGTCCAGGCGGCCCAGAACGGCGGCGGCGCCTTCATGATCCCGTATTTCGTCTCTTTCCTGCTGCTTGGTATCCCGCTGATGTGGATCGAGTGGGCGATCGGCCGGCACGGCGGCCTGTTCGGGCACGGCAGCGCCCCCTTTATCCTGAACCGGCTTTTCCAGCACCGGATCGTTAAATACCTCGGCGTGATCGGGATCTTCGGCCCGGTCGTGATCTTTATCTATTACACCTACATTGAATCATGGCTGCTCGGCTACGCCTTTTTCGCGCTGACCGGACAACTGTTCGCCACGGTTACGCCGGAGGCGATGAAGGGCTTTTTGTCCGCTTACCAGGGTTTAGCGCCCGGCAGCAACCTGGGGACCGCCTATCTCTTTTTCCTGATCACCTTTGCCCTCAATTTCTATTTTCTCTACCGCGGCGTGCAGGGGGGGATCGAGCTCCTTTGCAAGGTCGCCATGCCGGTCCTTTTTATCTGCGGCTTTATTTTGGCCGTCCGGGTTTTGATGATGCCGAACATCGTTAACGGGCTTGGTTTCCTGTGGAACCCTGATTTTTCCGTGTTAACCAGCGCGCGGGTCTGGATGGCGGCCGCCGGCCAGATCTTCTTTACGTTAAGCGTCGGCATCGGCGTGATCCTGACCTATGCCAGCTATCTGAAGCACGGTGACGACGTGGTCCTCTCCGGATTGACCGCCGGCGCGACCAATGAACTGGCCGAGGTCGTCCTCGGCGGCTCGATCGTCATCCCGGCGGCTTTTGTCTTTTTGGGCGCGGCGGGGGCGGCGCAGGCGGCGGCCAGCGGCGCCTTTAACCTTGGGTTCGTGACGATGCCGCTGATCTTCGGCCAGATCTCTTTTGGCCCATTTTTCGCCTTGCTTTGGTTCCTGCTTCTTTTTTTGGCCGGCATTACCTCGTCGGTCTCGCTGGCGGAGCCGGCGGTCGCCTTTATCGCCGACGAGTTCGACCTGGACCGTAAACGGGCCGTTTTGCGCCTGGCCCTGGTCCTTTTTTTGCTCTGCCAGTTCCCGATCTTTTTCCTGGGGCAGGGGGTGGTCGATGAACTGGATTTCTGGGGCGGAACGTTTGCCCTGGTCCTGTTCGGCACGATCGAGACGGTCTTGTTCGTCTGGGTCTTTGGGATGGACAAGGCCTGGGACGAGATGCACCGCGGCGCGGAAATGACGATCCCCGCTTTTTATAAGCCGGTCATCAAATATGTCACACCGCTCTTTCTCTTTGCCATCCTCGGCTCCTGGTTCGTCCAACAGGGGCTGCCGGTCATCTTAATGCAGGGGATCGCGCCGGCCGCGCGGCCGTGGGTACTCGGGACCCGCCTCGGCTTGATCGCCCTTTTTCTGGCGATCGCCTGGCTGGTCAGAAAAGCCTGGTACCGGAAAAAATCATTGGGGTTGGTGGAATGAACCTGTACGGCTGGATATTTATGGCGGTTTCCTGCGGGCTGATCATTGCCCTGAACATCTACTGCTTCTGGCGTGTCCTTAAGGAGCCGACCGAAGAGCTTTAAGCACTTGCGCAATGACCCATTCCGGGGTGGAGGCGCCGCCGGTGACGCCGACCTTTTTCTTGCCGGTCAGCCACTTATAGTCTAAATCCGCCGCCGTTTCGATCTGGTGGGTCTCGGCCCCGGTGGCGGCGCACAACTCTGTTAACCGCTTCGTGTTGGCGCTCATTTTATCGCCGATCACCAGCATCAGGTCGACCTGCCGGGCCACTTCGACCGCCGCCGACTGCCTTTTGTTGGTGGCGCCGCAGATCGTATCGTGGATCTCGACCGCGGGCGCTTTGCGCTGCAACGCTTCGGCCATCCGCCGGAAATGCTCTTCCGCCTGGGTGGTTTGGGCGATCAGCCCGACGCATTGGCCCGGCGGCAGAGAGAGCTGTTCGATGTCGGCGAGCGTTTGTACCACCTTTGCCTGCCCGCGGCTCCAGCCGACCAGTCCTTTGACCTCCGCGTGCCCCTTGTCGCCGACGATCACTACCGTGCACCCTTTGCCGGCCAATTTATTCGCCAGGTTTTGCGCTTTCTTGACCCAGGGGCAGGTGGTATCGATGATCTTGAGGCCCTTGGCCTTGGCCTCTTCGTAGATCTCGGGGGGGACGCCGTGCGCGGAGATAAGGAGGGCGCCCGGGGCGTTTTCCGGCACTTCATTTAACGAGGCGACCGATCTGATCCCGCCGGCCTTCAGCTTTTCGACCACCTGTTTATTGTGGACCAGGTTGCCAAGCATATAGACCGATTGGCCGGCCTTTTCACTCTCCAGCGCGATCTGGAAAGCGCGTTCCACCCCTTCGCAAAAACCGGAGTAGCGGGCGACGATCGTTTCCATGGCCTTATTATATCATTGACTTGCGCCGGTAAGGTTATAAAATATGGACATGAGCGCCAAAAAAGTGATCGTTGTCGGCGCCGGCTGTGGCGGATTAGCGGCCGCGGCTTTGTTGGCCCGGGACGGATATACAGTCACTGTTCTGGAGAAGAATGCCGAGCCGGGCGGCCGGGCGCGGATCATGAAAACCCACGGTTTTACCTTCGACCTTGGCCCCTCCTGGTACCTGATGCCCAAAGTTTTTGAAGGTTACTTTGCTCTGTTCGGCAAGAAAGTCAGCGATTATTATCGGTTAAAACGGCTCGATCCTAATTACCGGGTCTTTTTTGGCGGCGGTGACCAGGTAGATATCCCGGCCGACCGGCAGAAGACCGGCGACCTGTTCGCCAGCTTGGAACCGGGCGGGCGGGAAAAATTCACCCGTTACATGAAGAGCGCCGAGTTCCAGTACAAGACGGCGATGAAAAGCTTTATCTACCGTGCTTACCGGACCTTCTTTGATTTCTTTAACTGGGAGATAATCACCAAGGGTTCGCGTCTCCATATCTTTGAGGGGCTTGACCGTTATGCCCGCCGGTTTTTCCAGAGCGGCAAGATCAGGAAGATCCTGGAATATACGGTCGTCTTCCTCGGCGGTTCGCCGGACAACACGCCCGCCCTGTACTCGATCATGTCGCACGTCGACTTTGATCTCGGCGTCTGGTATCCGGACCAGGGGATAGGATCGGTCGTCAGTGCGCTCTGCCGGTTAGGGAAAGAGCAAGGGGTTAAAATCCTGACCGGGCATACCGTTACGCGGATCGAGACCGAGAACGGGAGCGCGAAACGGGTCGTGACCGACAAAGGAGCATTTGAGGCCGATATCGTCCTGGTCAACACCGATTACCATCACGCGGAAACCACCCTGCTGGCGCCCGGCGACGTCTCTTACCCGCCGCAGTATTGGGCGAGCCGGAAGATGGGGCCCTCCGCTTTCCTGATCTATCTTGGCCTTAATAAGAAGCTTAAGGGATTGCTTCATCACAACCTGTACCTCGACCCTTCCTGGGACGAACATTTTAAGTCGATCTTCGACCGACCGGCCTGGCCGGACGCCTATTCGTATTACGTCAGCTGCCCCTCCAAGACCGACGAGGCGGTCGCACCGCCCGGCGGAGAGACGATTTTTATTTTGGTCCCGGTCGCGGCCGGGCTGGATGATACTCCCGCTGTCAGGGAAAAAATGTTCGACCGGACGATCGCCCACCTGGAAAAGCTGCTGGGGGAGGAGATCAAGAACAGCATTGTTTACCGGCAGATCTTTGCGCAAAGGGCTTTCACCCAGGCCTATAACGCTTACAAAGGGACGGCCCTTGGCCTTGCCCACACTCTTTTCCAGACCGCGCTCTTTCGGCCGTCGCTCCGGAGCAAAAAGGTCAAAAATCTTTATTATGCCGGCAGCTACACGCACCCAGGGATCGGGGTGCCGATGGTCATTATCTCCGCGCAGATCGCGCGGGAGGAGATCAGGAAAAACCATGTTCTCTGACCAGCACCGGGCCGTTTTTAAAGCGGGGAGCCGGACATATTATTACAGTTCGCTCTTTTTTCCTAAAGCGGTCAGGGACGACGTTTCCATCCTTTACGCTTTTGTCAGGCAGGCCGACAACTATGTTGATTCCGTTCCCCAGGATAGGGAAGGCTTTGCCGCGTTCGCCGAGCGTTACGGGCGGGCGGCGTCCACTGGCGAGCTATCGGGCGATCCGATCATCGACAGCTTTGTCGCCCTGGCCAAAAGGCGGAAATTCGATCCCCGCTGGGTTGAAGCGTTCCTCTATTCGATGGAGCTCGACACCTACAAGAAACAGTACCAGACTATCAAGGAGACGGAGGAGTATATCTATGGCTCGGCCGAGGTCGTTGGCCTGATGATGGCGCGGGTCCTTAATCTGCCGGACGCAGCGCTGGAGCCGGCCAAATATCTTGGCAAGGCGATGCAGTACATAAATTTCATCCGCGACATTAACGAAGACCTGAAGCTGGGGCGGGTTTACCTGCCGCAGGACGAGCTGGAGCAGTTCGGGTTGCCTTCGCTCCGTTTCGACCAGGTCCGGCAGCATACGCATAAGTTCCGGGAGTTCATTAACCTGCAAATCGTCCGCTATCAGAAGTGGCAGGCCAGGGCGGCTGAAGGGTACAGGTTCATCCCGCGCCGTTATCTGGTCCCGATCAAAACGGCGGCGGATATGTACCAGTGGACGGCGGCCAAGATCAGGCAGGACCCGCTGGTCGTTTACCAGCGGATCGTTAAGCCGTCGCGGACCCGGATAATCTGCCGGGTGATCTATAACGCGGTATTGGGCAATGGGCACGTATCTACTGATTAACCTGGCGATCATTGCCGGGCCGTTCGGTTTATCCTTTCTCCCTTGGTTCCGTTTTTACCGCCGCTGGCCGGCCGTGCTGGCAGCGTTGGCCGCGGTCGGGGCTTTATTCATTGGCTGGGACGTTTTGGTCACTTGGCGGGGGGACTGGGCATTTAACCCGCAATACATTAGCGGCCTTAAGCTACTCGGTTTGCCGGTCGAGGAGTGGCTGTTTTTTGTGACCGTCCCTTACAGCTGCCTTTTTCTTTATGAACAGATGGCCACCTATTTGCGGGACGCGACGGTTGAGATCAATGCGCGGCTTTATTTCTGGCTAGCCCTGGCTTGTTTCACCGGCGCCTTGCTCAATACCGATCGCGGCTACACCTGCCTGGTCCTGGCGCTGACCGGCCTGATCTTTTTAAGCGCCCGGATCTACCACGAACGGGTCTTTGCCTCGCGGTTATTCTGGTGGTGGATGGCGATCTGCATGCTCCTTTTTTACGGTTTTAATTATATTTTGACCGCTTTACCGGTCATCAGTTACGCTCCGGCGGCCGTGCTGGGGGTGAGAGTGGGGACGATCCCGCTGGAAGACTTCTTTTACAACTTCACCATGCTGACGCTTTATCTGGCCGTTTATCGCCGGTTCAGGCGACCCGGTTGAAGAGCGCTCGCTGAAAGGTCTCGGCCGCGATCCGGTCGAACTCCGCAGATTGCAGCGGGTTATGCCGCCGGAAATCGTCGACCTGAACCGACATCTTCAAGGGACTCGCTTCGCGCGACCATTCGCCCCCCTGGCCGATGCCGACGCTGACCGATTGCACCCCCGCCGCGATCCAGGGGAGGTTTTGCCTGACCTGGTTCTCGATCCGGGGGAGCCAGATGGCGGCTTCGACCAAATTGGAACCCTGGAGCGAAAGGGTCAAGCCGGTCGTGGTTTTGGCGATGACACAGTCGGTTTCGGGGTCGTAAGCGATAAAGTGGGCGTAGCCGTCCCTTTGGGCGATGGCCGGCGCCAGCGGCGCCCAGTCGGTGACAAAGACCTCTTCGATCCGGCCAAAGGTGTTTTCCAAATGTTGGGCGGCAACGGCGGCCAGCGGCTTATAGTCCACCGTGCCGAGACGGACCAGGTCGACGTCGGTCGGGAGCGGGCGCGGCCGGGAGAAGCCGACCCACTGGTAGAAGAAATAGGTCCCCATTTGGACGGTGCCGCGGTCGAGCTGGCGCCAGGTCAAGGCGAGGTTGGGTTCGGTCGGGTGGTTTTTGCCGTGCAGCGCGCGCAGCTGGCCGATCCCCAGCAGGCGGGGCCTGGCCGCGCTGAGCGGCAAGAGTCTAACGTGGCTGATCGCTCTGATCTCCGGCACTAGCCATCATCTCCTGATCGTATATCGAGAAAAATGCGGAGAAATTTCAGCCGTTTGAGGGATTATCTTCGGTAGTACTCGTTATAGATCGTTAACCGGAGGGTTGCGTCTTCCGGAACACCCAGTTCAGACTGAACCCGGTCAAAGGTGTCTTGAAATAAAACCCCCGGCTCGAGCCACAATGCCCTGGAAAGAGCAATGGCAGCTTTGGTCCAGCTTCCCCGAGTGCCGAGCGGGGCAGCCTCACCGGCCAATAATTTTTCCAGGCTTTCATAAGGAACGCCGGTCTTCTTCGCCAGATGGGGTAAGTCAAGACGTTGTTTTTTGACCAAGGCATTCAGCACGGCATGATCGAGTCTTTGGGCCTGGGCCAGCACTCTCCCCGGGATCGGAATATTGAAAGCTCTTGTTGAAAACCTGATTTTTGACATTATTCTCTCCTTTAGCGGTCCGGATCTTTTTCGACCGTCGGCTGCGGCGATTTCAGGCTATTTTTAACAATAAAGGCCCTTATGGGCCTTTTTGCCTATTTTTGTTTTGAGTGAAATTTCCAGTGGAAAGTGACGATAATATATTAGGAACTCATACCGTTCACTCTTTGTCGAGACAAACGAACCCCAGAGCCTGTTCTGGGGTTTTTTGTTGGGATTTTCCCCCTTTGTGATCTTAGTGTTCTTTGTGCCCTTAGTGGTTATTCCCTTTCCGGAATTACCACCAAGAGCACTAAGGGCACGAAGGGGGATAAGGGGAATTAATCTACGAACGAGCCCTGGGAGATACCGGTGTAGTTGCCGGGGATCTGCTTGATGATCTTATCGGTTTTCGTGTCAATAACGACCAACCGCGGTTTTGTTGAATCAGGAGGCCATCCTTTATCTGCGGAAAGGTAGAGTTTGCCTGGCTTAACCAGGGCGAACATAAGAAGCGGGGTGCCGATCTTTATCCTATTTATTATCCGGTCGTTTTTCGGGTCGAGGACCTCAATGATATCCCGCGGCGCATAGTCGGGCAGATGCCGGACAAAAATCTTGTTGACCGAGCGGTCATAGACCAGCTTGATCGGGTGGGGGGAAACAGGGATCTTTTTGATCAACCGGCCACTGCTGAAGGAGAAAACCAGGAGCTCTTTGTTGAGCGGCGTACTACCGCGGGCATCCCTTGTCCTTCCCTTGCTCAGCGCGGCAACGTAGATCTTGTTCCCGACCCGGCAGACGCCGTCGACCGGGGTATAGTCGCGCGGGACCGGGATTTGTTTGATGACCGCTTTCTTCGCAATGTCAACGATATAGACATCCCCGTAACCGTCCTCGTTGCGAGCTTTGTTCCTAGCTGCATCGTCGTAATACCGGTCGATATAGAAAGAGGTGAAGAGGATTTGACCGGCACCGTCGTAAGACAGATCATTAATATTGGCCTGGAGCAGCGCAGTATTGTCCTCTTGAATGAACAGTTCCCGAACTATCTTCCCGCTCCGGCGGTCAATGAAGATGAGCCCGCTTTTCATTCTGGTCCGGTCATTGCCGCAAACTTCCACGATTAGCTCGTCCTTGGTCAGGATCATATAGCGCGGCCCGAAAATATCTTTGAACTTAATGAAGCGGGAGATCTTTTTGGCTTGGGGATCATAATATGATATCTCCCGACCGTACCAGGGATCGTGCCGATATTTGGCCAAATAACAACCGCCGGCTTCATCGACTACGAAATTATTGTAGCCAGCATCCCGGGGGATGCTGGCCCGGGCGCTGACCGAGTCGTTGGTCAGATCGAAATGGTCAAGATAGACCCTGGCCTGATCGAACCGCATAACGTAGGCGGAGCGCCCCGGCAAGGCCGGAGCGCTGGCCGCCATCACGATCAGGCAGAATGAGATCAATAATGCTTTAGGCCAAATCATAACCGGCTAAGGTTCGACGAGTAACAAAAGTCGGGCCCAAGCGCCTCCGAATAATAAATGTCATCCGGGGAAACACCGATCCAGCTGAAAGCCGGGACGCCAGGGCGCTTGTCACACAAGGAATCCCAGAAAACTGAGGTATTATTGGTGTCAAGATTGACATAGGATTTGAAAGTATTATACACCAGCTTGGAGCAGTACATCGATTCGAGATTGTTCTTGTCGCTCCAGCGGGCGAGGAATGTTAGCATATCCGCTGTCGTTTTGACGTTTGGCAGATAAGGGAGCCCGGTGAGCCGGCTTTTGGCCTGGTTGAGGGCCGACTCGATCTGGCCGCGGCTCATGACCGTTATTTTCTTGCAGCTGTAGTACGAGAGAGCGCCCCATTTGTCCGGCGTATAATTAGATCTAACCCCGCCGTCGAGCATGGCCTCAAAAACATAGCTGCGGAAAGGATCGTCGGCAATGGCGACATGGGTCCAGCTGGAAAAGATCTTGACCAGATCATGGCATTTGCCGTTAGCCCGGATGAAGATCAGGTCTCCTCTCTGGCCGCTTTCCCGCGTAAACCTGGGCCAATCAAAATTATAGGCGGAACTATCGCTCCATTGGACGAACGCCCGACTCGATTTTACCCGGAATCGCGAGGGATTAGGCCAGATCGTGTAACAGACGCTCATCCTTTTTTGCCCGCTGGCGGGGTAGATGGGAATAAACCCCAGGTCAACTCGGGCATTGGTCGGCTTAGAACTATTGGCAAAGTAGAAGCTCTGGTCCTTTAAACCGTTGCGCAGGTCCTCGAAGCCGTAGTAAGAGGGCTTGGTAACGCAGCCGGCTGTTAGCAAGAGGGCGGCGAAGGCAAAAACGGCGAATTTAATGGTTTTCATCTTCTGCTCCTTAATCGCAGACGGTAGAGATATAGGAACCGATCTTGTTGGCCGGCAGCTTGACCGAACCGGCCGGCGCCGAGCCATCGTCCCGCGAGCCGATAGCGTAACCGACAACCATGGCATTGAGCGGCGTCATCTCTGCCTTTTTACCCGGGTTGAGATTGGGGATCGAGGCTTCTACCGAATCTTTGGCGGTCTTAACGGTATCGTCATCGACCCAGATCCCGGCTTCGGCGCCGAGCTTGTTGATTGTATCGGTGACCGTGCCAATGTCGATTGGCGGTTTGGCGATCTCTGTGCCGTCAGCGGCCAGGAAAGTGACCGGCTCCCCCTGGCGGGAAAAAAGTTCCTGTCTGGCGACTTCCTTGATCAGGTCGTTCGTCATCAGGGCGCGCAGAGATTGCGCGGAAACCCCGTTTCCTGATTTATCGAGCCGGGAATCGACATAATTGACAAAACTGTCGACCGCCTTTTCCGCGCTTGGTTGGTCATTAATCTCCCCCAATTGTTGGTTAAATTCACGGACCTGCTGGTTATTTGCCTTGGGCGGGACCGGTTTGTCGGCCAGGGTGACATCGCTATTATGTTGGTCGGCCGAACCGCAGCCGAGGGCGGGGAGGAGAAGCAGCAGGAGCAACAGAAAAGAAAGATGCTTATTGTTCATATAAACCCCCTTGTGGATCATTGACCGACCTAGCTGTTTAACCTCCCAAGTAAAATGACAATTGACCTGCAGCAATCTTATTGCCACGCTCAGGCGCGGAAAAATGTAGGGATTTTCGACAGGGGAGAGTAGCGGAACTCGACTATTTAAGCCCTAATTGGTCCATTTTGGAGATCAAAGTGGTGCGGTGGATATTCAGGAGCTCGGCGGCCTTGGTCTGGTTGCCGGCCGCTTCCGCTAAGGCGTTCTTTATATAGCGCCGCTCAAAATCCAGCAGAGCTTCTTTTAAACCTTCCTGGACAACGTTCTTGGCGGCCGCTTCCAGCGGTATGTCGTCCGCCTGGACAGATTCGGTGTTTTCGGTCAGGGCGACGATCCTTTCCATGAGGTTCTGCAGCTCCCGGACATTGCCCGGCCAATCGTAATTGATCAATAACCGGATCGCTTCCTGGCTCAGGCCTTTTAACCCCTTGTTGAATTCCCGGCTGTATTTTTCCACGAAATATTCGGCGTATAGGGGGATGTCTTCTTTTCGTTCCCGGAGCGGGGCGAGTTGGACCCTGATCACGTTCAAACGATAAAAAAGATCGCTGCGGAATTCGTTCTTTTTGATCGCTTCTTCCAGCGCGAGGTTGGTGGCGGCGATGACCCGAACGTCGACTTTGATCGGTTTCGTCCCGCCAAGCTTTTCTACGCTGTTGTCCTGCAGGACCCGCAGCAGCCGGGATTGCAGGTTGAGCGGCATACAGCCGATCTCGTCCAGGAAGATCGTCCCGTTATCGGCCAGCTCGAACTTCCCTTCTTTACGTTCCAGGGCGCCGGTAAAAGCCCCTTTTTCATGGCCAAAGAGCTCCGCTTCGATCAGCGACTCGGGGAGCGAGGCGCAGTTGACTACGACAAACGGTTGAGCTGCCCGGGCACTGCTCTTATGGATAGCGTGCGCGACCAGCTCTTTGCCGGTCCCGGATTCGCCGGTGATCAGCACGGTGCTGTTGACCTTGGCCGCCTTGGCGATCAGTTCGAACGTCTTTTTAGCGGGGGCCGACCGGCCGATCAGGTCCCATTGATACCCTTTTTCCGCCAGGACCTGCTTGAGATAGATGTTTTCCCTGACCAACGAACGTTTGGCCAGCGCCTGGGCGATGGTGGCAAGCAAGGATTCCGCTTCGAAGGGCTTGGTGACGTAATCTTCGGCCCCCAGCTTGATCGCTTTGACCGCCAGTTTGATGTCATGGGCGGCAGTGACCATGATCACGGCTAGGTTTTTATCAAAGTCTTTGATCGTCCGCAGCACATCAAGCCCATTCTGCCCGGGCATCATGACATCGAGCAGGATCAGCGCGATATTATTATCCCGTAAAGCGGGGAGCGTGTCGGCGCCATTGCTTAAAAGCACCAGCTCGTAGTCGTTCTTCAGGACCGACTTGAACGTCGTCAGCATGCTCTCTTCATCGTCGATGATCAGGATGACCGGTTTCACAGGGGAGCGATTATGGCACATCGTTTTGGAAAATGCAAACGGAGTGAAATTTCTCCCAAAAAGTGACGATAATATATTAGGAACTCATACCTGAGTCACTCTTTGTCGAGACAAACGAACCCCTGAGCCTGTTCAGGGGTTTTTTGTTGGGATTTTAGGGTTTTAGGAGAACGATCGCCATTATCCCTTCCCGGATGAACTGGACGGCGATGGCGGCGATCAGGATGGCGGCAACCTTGGTTAACAGGATCGAGCCGTTGTGGCCGAGGATCCGGTGGATGTGATCGGCAAAATAGAGGACCAGCCAGATCAGGAAGAAACAGGCGGCGATCGCGCTCAGAACGACCACGTAGCCGTACAGCTTCAGCAGGACGATCGCCGTAGTAATTGCCCCGGGGCCGACGAGCAGGGGACAGCCCAAAGGAACGACCCCCGCATCTTCTTTCCGCTCCAGGTTCAACCGTCCCCGCAGCATGATCTCGATCGAGATCCAGAGCAATAATATTCCCCCGGCGATCTTAAAGTCGTTGAGGGTAACGTTGAACAGGTCGAGAATAGCCAACCCGGCGAAGAGAAAGACCAGCAGGAGGATCAGGCCGGTCAGGATCGCGGTCCCGAACATCTTCCGCCGCGACTCCTGGGTCTCCCCCTCGGTCAGGCCGAGAAAGAACGGCAGATTGCCCGGCGAATCGGTGATAATAAAGAGCGCGATGACCGATTTAATGAACGGATAGAAAAAGGCTTCCATTTAGCGCATGAACGGCGGCAGCTCGATATTCTCTTTGCTGGCGCTGGCGGCATGCCCGCCGCCCGCTGCCGCCCCGACCGTCCGCGGCCGCAGGAAAGGCAGGGCTTCCTTCTCTTTCTTGGCCGACGGCCGGAAGCCGGTGGCGATAACGGTGACCACGACGTCGCCCTGGAGCTTTTCGTCGATCGTGGCGCCGAAAATGATGTTGGCGTCGGGATCGCCGGCGTTATAAATAACTTCGGCCGCTTCGGTGACCTCGGTGAGGGCGAGATCGGCGCCGCCGGAGACGTTGAAAATGATCCCCTTGGCGCCGGTGATCGTATCTTCGAGCAGCGGGGAGGAGATGGCCGCTTCGGCCGCTTCCACGGCGCGGTTCTCGCCCGAGCCGGTGCCGATCCCCATCATCGCCGAGCCGGCCTCGAACATGATGGTGCGGACGTCGGCAAAGTCGAGGTTGATCAGGCCGGGGACGGTGATCATGTCGGAGATGCCTTTGACCCCCTGGCGCAGGACGTCGTCGGCGATCTTGAACGCCTCGATGATCGAGGTCTTTCTTTCCACCACCTGCAGCAGCTTGTCGTTGGGGATGACGATCAGGGCGTCGACTTTTTCCTTGAGGAGGGCGATCCCCGATTCCGCCTGGGAGATGCGGACCGGGCCTTCAAAACGGAACGGCTTGGTAACGACGCCGACGGCGAGACAACCCAGCTCTTTGGCGACTTCCGCGATAATTGGGGAAGCGCCGGTGCCGGTCCCGCCCCCCATGCCGGCGGTGATAAAGACCATATCGGCCCCTTCCAGGGCGAGACGGATATCGTCGCGCGATTCTTCGGCCGCTTTCTGGCCGACTTCCGGGTTGGAGCCGGCGCCAAGGCCGCGGGTCAGTTTCATCCCGAGCTGGAGCTTGTGGTCGGGCAGGGAGACGTTGAGCGCCTGCAGGTCGGTGTTACAACCCCAGAACTCGACCCCCTTGACCCCGCCGCTGATCATCCGGTTAACCGCGTTGGTCCCGCCGCCGCCGACCCCGAAAACCTTGATCGTCGCGAAGCCCTGTCCGTTGCTTGCTGCTGGCATCTGTTATCCCGCTCCTTTGCCGCCCGCTTTACCGCCGGGGGCGAGGGATTCCGGCCGCACTCATTTTAGCATATTATTTGTATTTTATCACCGGGTTGTCGGGGTAGCGGACGTCGACATATTCGACCGAGCCCCACTTCCCTTCGATCACTTTGAGCAGGCGCTGAAAGACCTCCATTTTCCGCTTGATCTCCTCGTCGCGCCCCAGCTTGACCTTCAATAAGTCGTCGAGCATGAAAGTGATCCGCTCAAAGCCGCCGGTCTCCAGCTGGATGCGGGGAGAGCCGAGCCGCTTGGCCAGGTCGATGATGATGTCGGAGATCAGGCGGGAGATCTGCGGGTTGATCCGCCCCTCGACGGAAACGTCGGTCGAAGCGACGCCCGACACGACCGGCAGGTCCGCCATATCGGTGACGTTGATGGTAAGCCCCGGGTTCCGGTTGAGGACGTACCCGGCCTCGTCGATGATCGCCGATCTGCCCCGCAGGACGACGACGGCGGCCGGCCGGCGCTCCTCGATCTTGATGTAGACCGTGGCCGGCGGGATCCGGTAAATGCGGAACGACTTGATCGCCGTGATGCCTGTTAAGTTTTTCCTGACCCGGCTGAAGCTGGTCAGGAAGAGGTTCTCATTGAGCGGCACGCCGGACAGGTCTTTGACCTCTTCCGCGGAGAGGAGCCGGGCCCCGGAAACGACGACGTCCTGGATCCGCCAGATCGGCAGGGAAAGGAGAAAATAGGTCCCGATCCCGAGCGGGATCAGCAGCAAAATAGCGATATAAAGCCGCAGGCGGAAAGGGAGCTTTTTCCGTTTAGAACGCGCTCTCAAGGATTTTTACCACCAGCTCGTCGAAAGAAAGGCCGGCGCTCTCGGCTTCGGCCGGCAGGTCGGAGTGCTCCGTCATGCCGGGGATCGAGTTGACCTCGTGGACGTAGGGGGTATGGTCGCCGGCGACGATGATGTCGACCCGGGAAACGCCGTAGCAGCCGAGGGCCCGGTGGGCGGCAAGGGCGACTGCCTGGGTCCTCTTATACAAGGCCTTGGGGAGTCGGGCCGGGAGGATGAACTCGGTCATCCCCGAGGTGTATTTGGCTTCGAAATCGTAAAATTCCTTGCGCGGGACGAGCTCGAGGATTGGCAAGGCTTGTACGTCATCCCCCGTGCCGATGATCCCGACTGTTACTTCGCGACCCTTGATGAACTCTTCGATAAAGACATCCTGATATTCCTTGACCGTTTTGGCTAAGATCCGTTCCAGGTCGTCGTTTTCCTTGACGATCGAAACGCCGAGGCTGGACCCTTCGCTGGTCGGCTTGATGACGAGCGGGAAGGGGAAGATCCGGCGGAGCTTCTCGGCCTCCTTTTTCAGATCGCTGCCGGGGTCGATCGCCAGGTAGCGCGGCGTCGGGATATTGCAGGTATCGAAGATCCGCTTGGCGGCGAGCTTGTTCATCGCCAGGGCGGAGGCCAGGACCTTGGAGCCGGTGTAAGGGATGTTGGCGACCTCCAGCATTCCCTGGACGCAGCCGTCCTCGCCCCAGCGGCCGTGCAGGGCGATGTAGACCAGGTCGATCTTCTTCTTTTTAAGCTGGGCGATCAGGTCGTCGGACAGGTCGAACATGGCGACGTTGAACTTCTGCTTTTTCAGCGAGTCGAACACTCGTTTGCCGGAGCGGAGGGAGACCTCGCGCTCGCCGGACCGCCCGCCGCAGAGGACCGCGATCTTCTTGTTTTTGAGGTTTTTCACTGAATTGATTTTAGCACCGAAAACCTTTATAATCAATTTAGCATGGCTTACAAGATCACCTTAATCCCCGGCGACGGGATCGGGCCGGAAGTCTCGACCGCGGCGCGGCGCTGCGTCGACGCGACCGGCGTCAAGATCGACTGGGAGATCGCCGAAGCGGGCGCCGATATCATCAAGAAATACGGGACGCCGCTCCCCGATTCGACCCTCGCTTCGATCCGGAAGAACAAGGTCGCCCTTAAAGGGCCTCTTACCACGCCGATCGGGACCGGGTTCCGCTCGGTCAACGTCGCCATCCGCAAAGAACTCGACCTTTACGCCTGCCTCCGCCCGACCCGGTCGTATAAAGGGGTCCGCTCCCGGTACGAAAACATCGATCTGGTCATCGTTCGTGAGAATACCGAAGACCTCTACGCCGGCATTGAGTTCGAAGAAGGGAAGCCGGAGACCAAAACCTTGATCGCGGAGATCGAGAAGCTCGCCAAGAAGAAGATCGCCGCCGATTCCGGGATCTCGATCAAGCCGATCTCGGTTTCCGGCTCGAAACGGATCGTTAAATATGCTTTCGAATACGCCGTTAAGCACGGCCGGAAGAAAGTCACGGCGATCTCCAAAGCGAACATCATGAAGTTCACCGACGGGCTCTTCTTTAAGGCCGCCCAGGAAGTGGCCAAGGAATACGCCGGTAAGATCGAGTACGAAGAGCGGCTGATCGACAACATGTGCATGCAGCTGGTACAAAAACCGGAGCTGTATGACGTTCTCTGCCTGCCGAACCTGTACGGCGATATCCTCTCCGACCTCTGCGCCGGGCTGATCGGCGGGTTAGGCATTGCGCCCGGGGCGAACCTGGGCGAGGGGATCGCGGTCTTTGAAGCGATCCACGGCTCCGCCCCGAAATATACCGGCCAGAACAAGGTCAACCCGGTCGCGATGATCCTTTCCGCGGTCCTGATGCTCGATTACCTGGGGGAAAAAGAGGCGGCCAAGCGATTAGACAAAGCGGTTGCCAAGGTTATCGCCGAGGGGAAAGCCGTGACTTATGACTTAAAACCAGACCGGAACGACCCGACCGCCGTCGGGACTTCACAGATGGCCGACGCGGTGATCGCCGCTTTATAACAGGCTTCGCGACTTTCTCGCCGGTATAATCCTCGTAAACGGTCCGCGAAATATCGTTGATCAACTGGCGGGCGCGGCTCTTGTTTTTAAACCCCGAAGTGAAGACCGCCAGGGCGTAAGTCCCCTTTTTGGTATAAACCAGACCGACATCGTTCAATATCCCTGCGAGGTGGCCGGTCTTATTAGCGACATAGGTCCCCGGCGGCACCCCGCGCCAGATCCCCCAGCGGTAACGCTGGTAATTCATCCAGGCGATCATCTGCTTGGCCGACTTTTTCGAGAAGCCGCGGCAGTTATGAACCAGGACCAGCTGTTTGGCCATGTCGTTGGCCGAGGTCAGGTTGTTGTTCTTCGCCGGCGGTTCGACCAGCATGGTCGGGTCGCTGATCCGGGTGTTAGTGAGGCCGATCCCTTTCATATAAGCTTCGATCGACGGTAAACCGACCGTGTTAACGACCAGCCGGGTCGCCGTGTTGTCGGAGAGAGTGATCATCAACCGCATCAGGTTCCAGAGGGTGTATTCCTGGCCGGCCTTCATCCAGCGGAGGACGCCGGCGCCGTCAAGCTTATCGCTTTCCCGGAAGACGATCCGTTTTTGCAAGTTAAGCTTGCCCGAGTCCGCCAGGTGGAAGGCGGCGCACATGACCGGCACTTTGCCGACCGACGCCGCCGGCATGGGGAGGTTGCCGTTGACCGATGCTTCCCGGCTGTTCTGGAGGTCGATAAAGGCGATGCCGACCTTCCCCTCGGCCGTCGCGGCCAGGCGCTCGAGTTTGTTTTGGAGGTTGGCACTGGCTGCCGTTGAAAGGCAAAAGACCAGGACGACGACTAACGCGCGCATATTTTTTATTATACCATATGCTATAATTTGGTCATGCCAGTCGTGAAGATCGGAATGTGGGCGGGCCGGGACAAAGAGACCAAGAAAAAACTGATCGAGAACGTCACCAAGACGATCTGCGAAACGACCGGCTGCCCGGCGCAGGCCGTGATCGTCATTATCGAAGACATTCCCAAAGAGAACTGGGGCCAAGACGGGAAACAGGGAGGCTAACGTGACACTGTTCGAACAGATCAATAACGATATTAAGGAAGCGATGAGGGCTAAGGACGAGTTGAAACTGAGCGTCCTCCGGATGATGAAGAGCAAAGTGCTTTACGTTAACGCCCGCGGCGACCTGCCGGAGGCGGAAGTTACCAAGATCGTCAATAAATACGGTAAGGATATCAAAGAGACGATCGAAGAGTATAATAAGGTCGGCCGCGCGGCCGAAGTCGCCCAGGCGGAGAAAGAGCTGGCGATCGTCCAGTCATACTTGCCTAAAGAGCTATCCCCGGACGAGCTTAAAAACCTGGTCAAGCAGGCGATTGCCGAGACCGGCGCCGCGACCCCCAAGGATATGGGCCTGGTGATGAAGGCCGTCTTGGCTAAAGCTCCCAGCGCCGACGGCAAGATCGTCAGCCAGTTCGTCCGGGAACTCCTCAAATAATGAACCTCGTCGGGTTGGTCCTTGTCGGTATCGCGGCCGGGGCGCTCAGCGGTCTTCTCGGCGTCGGCGGCGCGACAATCATGATCCCGGCGCTGGTCTTTATCTACGGCACTTCCCAGCATCTGGCGCAGGGGACCTCGATCGCCGCTTTACTTCTCCCGGTCGGCATCCTGGCGGTGGTCAAATACTGGCAAACGGGGAACGTTAACCTGACTTTCGCCTTCCTGATCGCGCTGGGGTTCTTTATCGGGGCTTACTTTGGGGCGGTTTACGCGCAACCGGTCCCGGATATATTATTAAAACGGTTATTCGCCGGCTATCTGCTCGTCATCGCCCTGCAGATGTTGTTCTTCTCAAAATAGCGCTTTCACCAGGCCCAGAATGCCTTGTTTCCAGGGAACGCGGTGGGAGACGCCGCTTGAGTGTTCGAAGTTTTTCAAGTTAGCCAGATACCATTCGTAATTCCGGACCAGCGCGTCTTTATTAGAGAACTTGGGCTTGAAACCGATGATCTTTTCCGCTTTCTCGATCGAAACGAACGAGTCTTTTGAGGCGGTCTCGTAAACCCACTTGTAAAGCGGGGAGAGCTTGAAGAACTCCAGGGCCCGCAGCGCCCAGATGACCGGTTCGGCGGGGAAACCGATGATCCGCTTGCCGAAACCGGCCCGGTCGAGCACCGCCTGGTAGTCTTCTTTCATCGTCGTGAAATCCTTGGCGCCGACGTTGAAAGTGTCGTTGACGGTCTTCTTGTCGAGCGTCAGGCAGAGCCAGATCGCCGCGCAGAGGTCTTCCACGTCGAGCAGCTGGTAGCGGTTGTTCCCGCTGCCGATCATCGGGAAGTTCTTGCCGTCCTTGGCCCAGTCGTAGAAGAGGGCAAAGACGCCAAGCCGCTCCGGCCCGATGAACGACTTGGGCCGGATGATCGGGACGCACATCCCCCGCTTCCGGAATTCCAGACAAACCTCTTCGGCCTTGATCTTGGCGATGCCGTAAGGGCCGACGCCGTCCAGTTTATCGGTCTCCCGCAGCGGGTGATGGTCGGGGATGCCGTAAACGGCGGTGGAAGAGACATGAACAAAGCGTTCAACTTTTTCCTTGGCCGCCGCTGCGAGCAGGATCCGCGTCCCGTCGATGTCGGTCGAGAAGATCTCCTCTTTCTTGTAGAGGGGGAGGGCGGCCGCGGTGTGGATGACCAGTTTCACTCCGGCCATTGCTTTGGCAACGGTCTGCGGGTCGCGGATATCGCCCCGGATGACGGTGACCCGGTCGCGTTCCGGGTAATCGAATTCCGCCAGGTCGAGCGAAACGATGTCGGTGATCCCCTGTTTCATTAAGTGGCGGATCAGGTTGATGCCTAAAAAGCCGGCGCCGCCGGTGACCAGGGTTCTCATTTCAGGTAGATAATGGCCATCAGGGACGCCAGCCAGAGGACGATGTCAGCGAGGAGCGGGAGATCGGTCAGCAGGATCTCTTCCGGTTTTCCTCCCTTGCCCTTCTGGTAGATCAGGTAGAGATAACGGAAAATGCCGTACAGAACGAAGGGGACGGAGTAGACCAGGTTGTGGGTGCCGAACTTGGCGACCGTTTCCGGCCAGAGGGTATACAGGGAATAGGCCATCACGGTCGAGCCGGCCACCGCCGAGATCATCTGATCGAGCAGTTGCGGGTTGTATTCGTCCAGGATCCGCCGGTGCTCCACCGCCCCCTGCGAAAGGGTAAGCAGCTCGTGGCGCCTTTTGCCCAGGGCGATAAAGAGCGACAGGAGGATCGTGCAGATGATCAGCCAGGGGGACATGGCGACGCCGATCACCACCACGCCGGCGATTGCCCGCAGGACAAAGCCGGCGGCGATCGTGAAGGTGTCCAGGATCACCAGGTCGCGCAGCAGGAAGGTGTAGACGACCATCAGGACGAAATAAGCGGTCGCCGTCAGCGCGAACGGCAGATCGAGGGCATAAGCGGCGCCCAGGCCGATCAGGGCCAGCAGGCAGGCAACGGCGATCGCCAGGAACGGCTTGATCTCCCCGGCCGCGATCGGGCGGCGCTTCTTGGTCGGGTGTTTCCGGTCGCTATCGGCGTCCCGGACGTCATTAATGAGATAAACGGCGCTGCTGAGCAGGCAGAAGACGGCAAAAGCTTCAATTACCTTATAAAGCAGGGGGAGATCGAAGAACTTGACCGAGAAGACGATCGCCGCGAAGACGAAGAAGTTCTTGGTCCACTGGTTGATCCGCAGCGAACGGACAAGGGCGCCCATCACTTTTTAACGAGGAATAGTTTCTGGCCGAACTCGACCGGTTTCCCGTTCTCGACCAGGACCTTGACGATCTTGCCGCGAACTTCGGATTCGATCTCGTTGAACAGCTTCATCGCCTCGATGATGCAGACGACCTTGCCCGGCTCGACCTCGTCGCCCGCTTCGACAAAGGGGGCCGATTCCGGCGAAGGCGAGCGATAGAACGTGCCGACCATCGGGCTGGTAATGGCGGTCAGGCCGTCTTCCTCGGTCTTTTCCTTGGCTTTGGGCTCATGATGGGCGGGGGCGCCGGAGGCTTGAGGGGCCGGGGCGCTGATAACGTGCCCGCTCTTTTCCCGGCGTACTTCGTATTTGACCCCTTTTTCCTCGACCGCTACCCCGGAAATGTCCTCGTCCTTAACGAGCTGGATCAGTTTTTTCAAGACCTCAAAATCCATATTTGATCACGCCCTTCCGAGGTATTTACCCTCGCGAGTATCAACTTTCAACGTGTCGCCGACATTAACGAAAAAAGGGACCTGGACCACCAGGCCGGTCTCCATGGTCGCTGGCTTGCCGCCGGAGACGGTATCTCCCTTAAAGCCGGGGGAGGTATCGGTGACTTTAAGGTCGACCGAGGACGGCAGGTCCAGGTCCAAAAGCTCCTCGCCGTAGAAGGTGAGGTTGGCTATGAACCCGTCTTTCAGGTAATTGGCCGCTTCGCCGACCTTTTTGACCGGCACGGCGATCTGCTCAAAGGTCTTTTGGTCCATGAAATGGAAGGCGTCCCCGTCCGAATAGAGGAATTGCATCGGTTTATAATCGATGTGGGCCGTTTCCGCCCTTTCCCCGGGCTTAAAGGAGCGTTCCACGATCGCCCCGGTCCGCATGTTCTTGAGCTTGATCTTGATCCAGCTCTGCTGGGCGGCCCGCTGGTGGTGGTACTCGACGCAGCGGAAGAGCTGGCCGTCGAATTCGACCGCCATCCCCGCTTTGACCTCGTTAATTGGTATCGCCATGACGACCAAGTATATCAATCTTGACGATGATTTTCAACTACAGTAGAATGCAGGTATGGTTTTTTGGCTGTTCCTGGCCGGTTATTTGCTCGGTTCGGTCCCTTTTGGCCTGATCGTGGCCGCTTTTTGGCGAATCGACATCAGAAAGTACGGTTCGGGCAACATCGGCGCGACCAACGTCCTGCGGACATTGGGGATCGTGCCGGGGGGGCTGGTCTTTGCCTTAGATATGTTAAAAGGGACCGCGGCGGTCATGCTGGCAGCTTATTATCTTTCCGACCCGCTGGTGATCGTCGGTTGCGGCCTGGCGGCGGTGCTGGGGCACACTTTTTCCCTCTTTTTGCGGTTCCAGGGAGGACGAGGGGCGGCGACGGGGCTCGGAGTGCTGCTTGGCGTGGCGCCAGACCTTTTTTTGTTCGCCGTGGTCCTTTTTACCCTGATCGTCGGCTTGACCCGCTACGTCTCGCTCGGCTCGGTCCTGACCGCCCTGGCGGTCACGCTCGCCTTTTTTGCTTTCGGCCGGCCCCTGCCGTACTCTCTGGCGGCGGCCGCGATCTCCCTGGTCATTATCCTGCGCCATATCCCGAACATTAAGCGGCTTTTCCAGGGGACGGAGCGCCGCCTCGGAGAGAAAGGATGAGCCGGGTCGCCGTGGTCGGCGCCGGCGCCTGGGGAACAACCCTGGCGATCCTGCTGGCGGAAAAAGGGGCGCAGGTTTCCTTATGGGCTTATGAAGCGGATCTGGTCCCGGAGGTCAGGGAATTCCGGGAAAATAAGCGGTTCCTCCCCGGTTTCCCTCTGCCGCAAACCATCGCGATTACCAATGAAGTAAACGACCTGCGGGCGGCCGAGCTCGTTTTCTTTGTCGTGCCGACGCAATTCCTCCGGCAGGCCGCCCGGCGCTTTCAGGGGGTGTTCGCTCCGGGCGCGGTGATCGTGGCGGCCAGCAAGGGGATCGAAGGGGGTACTTTAAAACTCCCGCTGCAGATCCTGGCCGAAGAGCTGGGTGTGGGGAACGCGGCGGCTTTATCCGGCCCCAATCTTTCCCATGAGATCGCCCGGGGGCTGCCGGCGGCGGCGGTGGCCGCCTCCCGCGATAAGGCGACCGCCCAAAAGGTCCAGGCGGCGCTGATGCTCGACCGTTTCCGGGTCTACACCAACGACGACCCGACCGGCGTCCAGCTGGGCGGCGCTCTGAAGAACGTGATCGCGATCGCGGCCGGGGTCGTCGACGGCCTGGGCCTGGGCGACAACGCCAAATCCGCCCTGCTGATCCGCGGCATAGTGGAGATCACCCGGCTTGGCTCGGCGCTCGGCGCCAAACCGGAGACCTTTGCCGGGCTATCCGGCATGGGGGACCTGATCACCACCTGCGCCAGCCGACTGTCGCGCAACCATACCGTCGGCGAACAGCTCGCGAAAGGACGCAAGCTGAAAGAGATACTGGCCGGGATGAAAGAGGTCGCGGAAGGGGTGCCGACCGCCGTCGCGGCCCGCGAATTGGGGAAGAAGCAGGGAGTATCCCTGCCGATCGCCGACCAGGTTTACCAGGTCCTCTATGAAGGGAAAGACCCTTACCGGGCGATCAGCGAACTGATGACCCGGTCGGCCACTAGTGAATAAGGACCGCGTCCCGGGCCGACTTCTCAGTTAACTTCTTGATGGTCGGTTCCATCGATTCCAGGTATTCGTTGGTGATGATGTGCGGCGTGGCAAAGACCATCAATTCCACTTTGGCTTTCTCCGTGACCGAACGCCGGAACAAAGTGCCGATATAGGGGATCGCCGAGAGGATCGGGACGCCGATATCGGTCACGATGTCTTTATCGCGGACCAGGCCGCCGATGACGAAGGTTTGGCCGTCCTTGACGATCACCTCATTATGCGTTTCGGTCGTATCCTCCTGCGGCAATTCGTTCTCGATCCGGCCGTCGCTCAGTTTCGGCTCCACCTTCAGCCGGATCATCCCGTTCTTGTTGACGTTGGGGGTCAGGACCAGCGAAGTGCCGACGTTGAGGAAATTGACCTGCTGGGTGGTCGAGGTCTGGGAGATGATGCTGGTCTTGTAGCCGAGCTTCTGGCCGATCAGGAGCGACGCTTGCTTGTTATTCAAGGTTGTTAGCCGCGGCGTGGCGACAATGTCGTATCGGGCGACGGCTGACAAGGCCTGGAAGAACGCCTCCAGGCTGGCGTTGGAAAAGATCGAAAGGGCATGAGCGTACAGGCCGGCCGCTTCCAGCGAGCCCAGGCCGGCAAGACCGCTGGTCTTGACGTAATTGTTGTTGGGGCCGTTGCGGGTATAGTTGACGTTCAGGCCGAGCGTGCCGCCGTCGCCGTCGGCGATCTGGATCATCTTGACCTCCACCATCACCTGGATCGGCTGGACGTCGAGTTCCTTGATCAGTTTCTCCAGGCGGGGGAGGTAATCGGAAGAGGTCTGGATCACCAGGACGTTGTAGCTGTCGTCGGCGGTCACGACGCTGCCGGCGGGGAGGATGGCGGCCAGGGTCGCCTGCATGTCGCTCGGCTTGGCGTTGGCCAGGTAATAAGTGCGCATGATCTTTTTGGTGGAAACGAAGATCGTGCCGGCTTCGTCGAACCAGTCCAGCCCTTTGGCGCGCAGCACGGCTTCCAGCCCGGCCTTCGCTTCGATGCCGGAGAAAGTGACCGTGACCTTGCCGGTCACGTCGTCGCCGGCGACGATGTTAACGCCCGTTGCCTTGGCGAAAATCTGCAGGACCGACTTGATGTCGGCGTCCTTCAGGTTCAGGTAGACTTTCCCCTTGGCGATGCTGACGTTAACCATCTCTTTTGGCGCAGCCAGCGCCGCCGCGCCGAGCACGAGGCAGAGGCCCAGGCAGAATAAGGTCTTTTTCATTTTATTTTCCCTCCACTTTTAGGGTCTTGGTCAATGAACCTTTTTGCAGTATAACACGTTCTTTGCCGATCGAGGTCACCTTCCAGCCCATAACCGTGCCGCCGACCGACAGCGACTGGCCGGAAATGAAAGCGACCCGCATGTCGGAGTCGATCCAGACGCCTTCGAGCTGCGGTTCCGCCGGCTTGACGACCGGCCCTTCCGGAGCATGTCCCGGCTCCTTGACGACCGGCAGCGGCTCTTCGGCCCGGGTTTTGACCTCGATCCGCAGGGCAAAAGGATCGATCATCTTCGCCTCGTAGGTCGGCAGGACGATCTCGTCGATCTCCTCCTTTTCCGCGGCCGCGGCTTCCCGGGTCGGAACGACGACCGGCAAGGCGGCCGGCGCAGACGGCGCCGGTTTAGCCAGGGGGACGATCGGCAGCAGGGGAGCGACTGCCGGCCAGTAGGTGAAGACGGCGTAGCCGAGCGACGCGAACAATATTAGGATAATTATGATTTGTCTGGCCATATCAATAATAAGCCGTCAGGTTGATCTTGATCCCCAGGTCGGGCGCGGCGCCGCCACTGGAGATGATCTCCATCGAATCGATCAGCACCAGGATCCGGAGCCGGTACAGGATGCTGAAGAAAGTATACAGGCTCCGGAACCGGCCGGAGCAGGAGAGATTGAACTTTAATCCTTCCCCTTCTTCTTCCAGGTTCGGCTTGATAAAGTTCAGGGTCAGGCCGGACCGGACGGTCGCCTGGGAGAGGAGCTTGAGCACTTCCAGCGCCCTTTCGTCGCGGGGGAGGATCGATTTTTCCGGGACCATGCCGACCGATTGCTCGATCGCGTCGAGGATCTTGACCTTGCCCTCGGCGACCTTCAGGTCCAGCCGCAGGCCGCGCGCCGTGTCCTTGAGGCGGGCGATCTCGTCCCACTTGGGGGTGAGCAGGAACTGGAAAAAGACGTAGAAGACCACGAAGCCGATCGTGACGATCAGCAAGTTCCTTTCCCGGTCCGATAGTTTTAGCGGCGCCATGTTTATTCCTTGATCTTTCCCGTGATCTCAAAATTGAACGCTTCGGTCGCGTAGTCGCTGTTCTTGATCGCCTGGACCATCTGGACCCCGTCGAACAGCGGCGAAATCGAGAGTTTCAGGACGAAACGGGAGAGCAGGGTTTCGGCGGCCTCGCCCCGCTTGAAGACGATCCCCCATAAATGGAAGTCGGTCGCGCTCAGGTGCAGCGTGTTGATCGCCGCGCTTTCCGGGATCAAGCGGCTGATCTCTTGCAGGATCTGCGGCACCTTGTTGCGCTTTTGCTCAAAGGTCCTGATCGTCAATTTGCGTTTTTCCTCTTCCTTGGTCGTTCTTTCGATCGCGTCCAGGCGGGAGATCCGCGGCTTGTATTCGTCCAGCTTTTGCTTGATCCGGCTTAATTCGGACTGCAGGCCGAACGCTTGCAGCCAGAAGATGAGGTAAACGACGGCCAGCACGCCGGAAAAAGTCGAGACCAGGAACTGCGGCTGCAGGAAGCGCCGGGCAAAGAGTTTCCAGCGGTATTTGACGTCTTCCGGCAGGAGATTGATCTGGCGCGCGCCGGAGAGGGCGGCCCCCAGGGCGGCCGCCAGGCGGGGATTGAGCTTGGGGAGCGGTTCCGGCGTGATGACCGGGACGCCAAGCCCCTCGCTGATGAACTGGCTCAGGTTCGGGGTCAGGGAACTGCCGCCCGTCAGGACGATCTTGTTGATCCCCCCTTCGCCGGTTTGCCCCTTGTAGTATTCGAAGGTCCGGGCGACCTCGCTCTGCATTTTTTCCAGCGCCGGCCGGACCATCGCCTGGAGCTGGGAAATGGGGATCTCGCCGAGCTTGGGGAATGTTTCCAGATTTGTCGGCACCCCGTACTCGACCTTGATCCGCTCAGCCTCCTCGGGGCTGACCTCGATCCGCCCTTCGGGGGAGACCAGGATGCCCGACATGGCGCGGGTGATGTTCTCGCCGCCGATCGGCAGCTCCCGGTTGAACTCGAAGACGCCGTGGCGAAAGATGCTGATGTTGGTCGTCCGTTTTCCCATGTAGAGGATGGAGGTGATCTTGTCGTCGGGCTTGGTGAGCTCCGCCTTGAACAGCTCCTGCAGCGCTTCCGGCAGGATGGTGATGCCGCCCAGCTTGACGCCGGCCTTGCCCAGGATGTAAAGCGCTTCCAGGTAATTCTTGCGGCTGGTGCAGGCGGCGACGTAATCGATCTTTTCGGTAAAGACCTCGCCGCGGGGGACCGGGTAAAAATCGAAGATCGCTTCCTCGATCGGGTAGGGGATCTCCTCGGCCAGTTTCCAGCGGATGGCCTGGGCGGCTTCCGAACGAGGCATGTCGGCCAGGGTGTAGAGCTTGACGAAGGTGTCGCTCCCCCCGACGACCACGACCGCTTCGCGGGCCTTGATCTTGTTGGTCTGGAGGAGCTTTTTCAGGGCGTCGGCCTTGGCGTCCTCGAGCTGGGGATGTTTATCGATAAGCTGGTAGGGGACCTCGGTCATCCCCCAGTTCTTCAAAATAAAACCCTGGTCTTTCCGGTCGATCTCGACCAGCTTGACCGAGGTGATCCGCAAGTCGATTCCCAGGACCGATCGCGCGCTCAGCATTTACGAACAATTATAGCCAATACGACGCTATTGTCAATTGGAATCGGGCAGGTGCTTTCTGACCCGGGCGATCAGGTCGTTCGGATCGAACGGCTTGGGGATGTAATCGACCGCGCCGGCCTGCAGCCCTTTTTCCAGGTCCTCTTTCTTGTTCATGACCGAGAGGAAAATGACCGGGATGTCCTTGTAGTCCGGCAGGCTTTTCAGCTTTTTGCAGAAGTCAAAACCGCTGACCCGGGGCATCATGACGTCGAGCAGGATCAGGTCCGGCCGGTGCAGCTTGATCGCCTGCTCCGCCTCCAGGGCGTCGCTGGCGGACAGGGCGTCAAAGCCCTTGAGCTGGAGCAGGTCCTCGACGATAGTGACAATGGTCGGTTCGTCATCGACGATCATTACGACTTTTTTCATGATTTGGCCTCCTCTTTGGTCTCGGTGGTCGTTTCCTGCGGGAAATTGGCGGTGTGGCCGACTTCGATCGTTTCCAGGTTGTTATGGATCGCTTCGGTGATGACCCAGTCGCAGACTTTCAAGATCAGCCGGGGCACCCCATTGGTCATCTTGTAGATGTTCTCGATCGCGTCGGCGGTGAAGGGGCCGAACCCGGTGCCGCCGGCGTCCTCGATCCTTTTCCGGATCAGCTCGCTGGTTTCTTCCAGCGACAGGTGGTGGAGCACCACTTCCTGGATGATCCGGTCGAAGAACGGCGGCGAATCGCGCTTGATCTTTTCGCGGGTCTCCATCAGGCCGCCGAGGACGAAGGTGACGCCGTTCAGGTCGCCGAGCGTCCGGAGCGACCGCTCGAAGTCGGGCCCGAACTCGTGCGCCTCGTCGAGCAGCAGCAGGATGCTGCGGCTGGTCTTGCTGACCAGCTCTTCCATGTCGTAGATCGAGATCTTTTCCCCGCGCCCCTTCTTGATCTTGAGCGACTGGGCCAGGTACTGCAGCAGGTCGTCAAAATTGTCGGTCGGCCGGGGGATATAGACGGTATGGAATTCTTTGGCGAGCGTCTCCGCCAGCCACTTGAGCAGGGTGGTCTTGCCGACCCCCTTGTTCCCCATGACGAGCAGGTGGCCGGTCTTGAGATAGACCTTGTCGAAGATCGTATTGACCTGGGTCTGGTAGCCGGTGAAGAGCTTCGGCATGATGTCGAGGGTGAACGGGTTCTTCTGCCAGTTGAACTTGGCGTACCACTTGCGCTGGTTGGCCGTGATCCCGACCCACGGCTTGAGGCGGCCGCCGCACTTGATGCAGAACTCCGCCAGGCGGGAATTGGCGTAATGGCACTCCGTGCAGACCTGGATCGACCGCTTTTCGATCACCAGCTGGACGTAGGCGTAGGCGTAGCGCAGGGCGACGTAGAGCAGGGTCAGGAGGGCGGTCAGGATCCAGGCCAGGTCCCACCCGGTCAAGCGGAGGACCGGCGAGGCGGACGGTTTATAATAAGTGTAAGTGCTGGGATAACCCTTCGGCTTGACCGTTTCCTGCTCTTTTTCCCGGGTCGGCCGTTTTTCCGGCGCCGTTTCGATCGCTTTTTTGATCGCCTTGGTCAGTTCCTCGATCTCGGTCCGTTCCGTTTTGGCCGGAGCGGGGGCGGGGGCGGTCACGGCCGGGGCGGGCGCGGCCGGCGCGCCGCTGTCCTTCCTGATCTCCTGGAGCAGGTCCCGGGCCTGGGCGTTGGCCGGGTCGAGCCGGAGCGCTTCGTTCAGGTCGCGGATCGCGCCGCTGTTATCGCCGAGAAAATACTTGTTGACCGCCTTGTTGTAATATTCATCCGAGGTTTGCGCCAGGGCAGGTGAGACCAGCGTAAAAGTGAACAGGCTCAACAAAACACAGAGAAAGACCCGCGACCCGTGACTCGTGACTCGTGATTTCATCGTTGCTCCTTTTTACTTGGTTTGGATCTTCTGGATCAACTCGAGCTTTTTCTTCAGTTCCAGGGCCTGTTTGTTCTTCGGGTCTTTTTCCAGCGCCTTGTTGAGCGGCGCGAGCGCTTCCGCGTACTTGCCGGTAATGACCAGCTTCATCGCTTCGCCCAGGTATTCCTTGGCCTCGGTCCGGCTCTGTTCGATCAGCTGGGTTTCCATCTTGTTCTGCGCCTGGTTTTGCAGGCGGAGCGCTTCGGCGTTGGTCGGGTCGATCTTTAGCGCGTTGCCGAACTCGCCGACCGCTTCGATGTATTTGCCCTGGTCGTAGAATTTCTTGCCGGAGGCGATGATCTCGCCGGCGCTCCGCTTGATCTCCACCTCTTTTTGGGTAAAGACCTGGGCCAGGGCCTGGTTATCCAGCTCGTTCTGCGCTTTTTTCACCAATAAATTCGCTTCTTCGTTCTGCGGATCGACAGCCAGCACCCGGTCGAGGCTGACGATGGCGTCGGCATATTTTTCTTCCTTGATAAAGGCCTTGCCGTAAGCCAGGTTCTCGAGGATCAGTTTTTTCGCCTGGTCCGGCGCGCCGAACAGCAGGCTGACGCTGACCTGGTGGGCGGCGCCCAGGTCCTGGTGGCCGAGATAGGCGTAATCGAGCGAGAAGAGATTGGCCGACACGCCGAGGCCGGCGCGCAGAGAGTTTCCCGACAGGCCGGCGCGCAGGGAGAGCAGGTTGCGCAGGACATATTCCGCGCCGAAGTTCATTTTAGTCCCGTCGGCATAGGAGACCAGGTCGCCGGTCAAGTTGACCGCGTCGCCGTAGAGCCGGCCGGAGAAGGCAAGCCCGCCGCGGTAGGCGGTTGGGAAAGGGGTGTTGTCGCTGATGAACTTGAGCCCGGCCCCCAGATTGGTGGCGGCCAGGCCGGCAGTAACGTTCTGATTGATCCGGTAGAACAGGCCGGCGTCGGCGGCCAGGGCGGAGGCGCTGTTGTCCGCCAGTTTTTCGCTGACCTGTTTCAAACTGATCCCGTAGGAGAGGGCGGGATTGAACTGGCGGCCGAGCGCAAGGGTAAGGCAGGAAGAACCGGTCGTGAAGACCGTGGTCGCCGCGCCATTCTGGTCGTAACCCTGGATGTCGCCCGAGTTGAAGCCGGAATAGCCGACGCCGATGATGCCGTAGCGGGTCGGGTAAACGATGCCGGCCGCCTGCTGCAGCGAATCGACCAGGTACTTGTTGTACATCGTCATCACTTCGGGGAAGTTGAGGTTGGCCAGGCCGGCGGGATTGTAGAAGATGGCGGCGGAGTCGTCGGCAAGCCCGGTGTAGGCGTCGCCCATGGCCAGCGGCCGGGCGCCCGCGCCCAGCTTCAAGAACTCGACGCCTGAACTAGCCCCGGTTCCTGCGGCCGCTGGAAATACTAAGCACGAAAGACTAAATACTAAACAAATTACCGATCCCAAATTCCATTTTTTCATTTGTTCACCTTATTATAACAACTTTCCCTTTCTTTTGGCTGTCGATATTTTTGATCACATAATCGTAGGTGCCGCTGACGAGCAGGTTCCCCGCGCTGTTCTTCAGGTCCCAAATGGCCTGGCCGTTGCCGTTCGTGACGGTGATCGTCCGGACCGGTTCCCCGGCCAGGGTATAGATCTCGATCGTGCAGGTCGCCGCCAGGTCGTTAAAGACGACCTCGCTCGTGCCGGTCACCGCCAGGTACGGGTTCGGCATTTCCGGATTAGCCGTGTTCGTTTGCGCGGTACAACCGGTCAGCAGGAGGCCGACCGTCGCGCCGATCAGTATTAAGGCCGCCGATTTGCTCATCTGATCACCACCAGTTTGCCGCTCTTGGTATCGCCGCTGCTCTTGATGAAGTAGAAATAAGTGCCGGAGGCGAGAAGCTCGCCCGATTCGTTCTTGACGTCCCAGGCGTTCTGGCCGGTGCCGGAACTCTCGTTGATCGTCTTGACCAAGTCCCCCGTCAGCGTGTAGATCTTGATCGTGCACTGCGAAGCGAGATTGGTAAAAGTGACGGTCGCGTGCCCGGCCGACGGCTGGAACGGATTGGGGAAGGCGTAAGCCCCGGCGACATTCAGGGCCGGGACCGCCATAATGGTGTAGACCGAGAAGCTCCGGACCGGGGCGGAAACGTAATTGTCGACGGTATTGACCGCTGAGCCCGGCACTTTGACAAAGAGACCGTGCGCTTCGTCGAGCCGGTAGAGGACCAGGTTCTTCTCGTTGGCCTCGGCGGTGTAGTAGAGGGCGATGATGGCGGCTTCGGCAAAAGTGGTGGCTACCCGGGTGCCGCTGGCGTCGAACAGGTTGAACTCGGTGATCGTCGCCGGGAGCGGGTAATGATGGGGATCGCCCAGGGCCAGCACCTTGGCGATGGCGGCGGCGATCGCGGCCGGGTCGACTACGGTCGGCGCGTTTTGCGGGTCGCGATTGATCAAAATATATCCGTCGGTCGGCAAGGTGCCGCTGCCGGTCCGGACACTGGCCCGGCGGTCGGTGCTGTAGGTCGTGTTCTCCTTGCTGTGGTCGTAAATGACGGTGAACAGCCAGCTCTCGGCCGAAGCGACCTTGACCTGGTCGGCGCTTTGGGCGGTGGCGGCCAGATCGGCCCGGTACTGGTAACCTTTGTTAAGCGCCGACGGGATAAAGCTGAAGAGCTGGCCGGCGGCGTCCCAGGTCGTGGTTCCGCTGACGCCGATCGCCTCGAGCGAAGTGCCGTTGTTGTCCATAGTTGCCTTAAGAGTGAAAGCGGCGGCGACCGACGCCTGGTCCATCGGCGAGTCGAAAGCGATCATGACCTGAGCGGCGACCGGGACGTTGGCCGCGTCACGGCTAGGGGAGAGCGACAGGACGAGCGGCGCGGGCGCTTCGCCGGTGATATTGAACGGTTCGGAAGTGGCCGGGCTCAGGATCAGGGCGGTCGCCTCCAGCGTGTAGCCGTCGCCTTTTTTATTGATCCGCAGATCGTTGAAACTGGCGACGCCGCCCGCGGCGGTCCGCGTTTTTGTCCCAAACAAGGTGCCGCCGCCCGGATTATCCCTGATCGCCACGGCAACGCCGGTACTGTTGTCGAGCACGGCCAAATTGCCGTACGCGTCGAAGAGGGCGACTTTGACCTCGGGCGAAATGACGATACCCGCCCGGGCCGTGGATGGCTGGACCTGGAAGGCGAGGGCGGCGGCAGCCGCCGGATCGACCGTAAAAGCGTCGGACGTGGCGGTCGCCAGGCCGGTTGAGGTCGCGGTCAAAGTGTAGCCGCCGACGGATTTATTAACGCTTAAGCCGCTGAAGGTGGCGATGCCGGCGGCGGCGGTAACCGTTTTAGTCCCTGACAGAGTACCGCTCCCCGGATTGTTCCCCAGGGCGACGGTCACCGGCGTGGTGTTATCGCCGGCCACCGTGTTGCCGGAAGCGTCCTGAACGGCGACCTTGACCTCCGGCGTAACGGCGGCCCCGGCGGTCGTCCGGGACGGCTGGACGGAAAAAACGAGCTTGCTGGCCGGGCCGGAAGTGATATTAAAAGCGGCGGATGTTCCGGCGTTCTTGCCGGCGGAAGTTGCCGCCAGGGTGTAGCCGGTGCCAACCTTATCGATCGAGAGGTCGTCGAAAGTGGCGATGCCGGCGGCCGCGGTCCGGGTTGCCGTGCCGGTTAGCGCGCCGCTCCCCGGATTAGCGCTGATCGCTACCGTGACCTCGCTCGAATTATCGGTGCTGATAATGTTGCCGTACTGGTCCTCGATGGCGACCTGGACCGGCGGGGTGATTATGGCGCCGGCCGCGGTGTTGGCCGGCTGGACGTAGAACGCGACCTTGTCGGTCGGGGCGACGGTAATGTTGAACGCATCGGAAATCTTGCTGGCGGTCGCCGCCGAAGCGGCGATCAGCGTGTAACCGACGCCGATCTTGTTGATGTTCAGGTCGTCGAAGGTCGCCTCGCCCAGGACCGCGGCCTTGTTCGTGTTGCCGGCGAGCGTGCCGCCGCCGGCGTTATTACGGATCGCCAGCGTGATCGTCTCCGTCGTCGCGGTCAGGTTGCCGTAAACGTCGAGGACCCGGACCTTGATCGCCGGCGCCATGATCGCCCCGGCCGCTTCATCGGTCGGCTGGACGGAGTAGGCGAGGTGGTGGGCGGCGGCCGGAGTAATGGCGAACGGTTCGGTCGTGGCCGGGACCAGCGAGGCGGCCGAGACCTCCAGGGTGTAACCGGCGCCGGTCTTATTGATGCTCAGACCTTCGAAAGTCGCGACGCCGCCCGCGACCGTCCTGGTCAGCGTGCCGGACAGGGTCCCGCCGCCCGGGTTATCGCGGATCGCGATCGTGACCTGGGTCGAATTGTCGCCGCTGATCAGGTTTGCCCCGTCGGTCACTTCGACGGTCAGCGCGGAGAGCGCGGCGCCGGCCTGCGCGTTGGCCACGGCGGCCGACACCAGCCGGAGGGTGGTCGCGTCGGCGGGGATGACGCTGAAGGTTTCCGAGGTGGCCAGCGCGTAGCTATCGCTGGTCGCGTGCAGGGCGTAGTTGGCGCCGGTGGCCTCGATGGTCAGGTCGTTGAAAGCGGCGACCCCGGCGACCGCCGCTTTACTGGTGGTGCCGAGCAAAGGACCGGTGCCGCTTTTGAGCGACAGGTGGATGGTCGCGGTATCGTTGACGGTATTGCCGTACTGGTCCTGCACCGCGACTTGCACCTCGGGAGTAATGATCGCGCGCGACTTGACCTGGCTCGGCTGAACGGTGAAGCCGAGCTTGCTGGCCGCGGCGGCGGAGATGGTGAACGGTTCGGAGGTCGCGGTGGCCAGGTTGGCGGAGACCGCTTCCAGGGTGTAGCCGGCGGCGGCCTTATTGATGCTGATATCGCTGAACGTGGCGGTGCCGGCCACGGCCGTTTCGATCGTCGTACCGGAGAGGACGCCCCCCCCCGGATTATCCTTGAAGCGGAGCATGACCTGCGAAACGTTATCGGCCGTGTCGGTGTTGCCGTCGTTATCCCTGACGGCGACCGTGATCGCCGGGGAGATGCTGGTCCCCGCGGTGGCCGCGGTCGGCTGCTGAGTATAAACAAGCTTGGTCGAATTCGCTTTCCAGGCGGCGAAGCGGTAAGCGACGCCGCTGCCGTTGACCGCGGCATGGGTGCCGAGGGTAAAGCCGTCGGCCCCGAGCGATTTGACCAGGCCGCTCCCGTTGGCGGTGGCGGTAAAATACTGGGAGAGATCACTGGACAAGTTATAGCCGCGCTGGACGGCCGCGTTGGTCACTTCCGGCCGCTTGACCCAGACGTAACCGGGACGGAAACCGAGGCCGTCGACTGCCCGATCGTTGTTGCCGTCGCCGGTGTAGGCCTCGACGGAGAACTGCCCGGCCGTGTTCTTGAAGGCAAAATAGAAATTGGTCGCGGCCGCGGTATTGACCTCGGCGTTGGCGCCGACCTGGAAACCGTCGGCCTCCAGCGTCTGGACCCGGTCGGCGGTGTCGGCGGTGGCGGAGAAATAGGCGGTATTATCGCCGGCGATCGCCGAGGTCTTGAAGACGCCGAAAGAAGCGCCGTCCCGTTTAACGGCGACCAGGTCGGGCGCGAAGCCGAGCCCGGTTATCGATCGGTCGTTGGAGGTGACTCCCAACCCGGTATAGGCGCCGATGTTGAAATTGGCGCAGGGGGCGCCGGTAAAAGCGTAATAGCGGTAATTGGCCAGCGCGGTGTTGACCGTCGCGTTGCTGCCGAGAGAAAAACCGTCGCCGTCGAGCGAGACGATCCCGTCGGCGAGGCTGGCGGTCGCGCTGCCGAGATAGGCGGTCGTATTGGGGGCCATCAGCGAAGTAGTGAAAACCGCCAGCTGGGTCGAATCTCCCTTGATGATGACGAGGTCGGGATGGAAACCGAGGCCGCTGATCGGCTGGCTGGTCCCGTTGCCGGTGTAATAACCGGCGGTCATCCGGAACCCCCCGGTCGGCGCTTCGGCGGTGGAGCCGTGGAACGCGGCATAATAATAAATACCGGCGTTGACGTTGACCCGGGCGTCGGTGCCGACCTGAAAACCGTCGTTCTCCAGCGCCCGGACGCAGTTGGTGGAGTTGGCGGCCAGGGTGAAGTTGGTGGTCTCATCGCCGTAGTGGTTGCCGTTGCGGAGCACGGCGTTGCTGGCGGCGTTCCGCTTGATCATGACCCGGTCGGGCGCAAAACCGACGCCGGTGATCGACCGGGCAAAGACCCCGTCGCCGGTGTAGGAGCCGACGGCGAGGCCGCAAGACGCCTCGGACGTCGCCTTGAATGCGATATAGTAGTAAGTGTCGCCGCTCTGGTTCACCTCGGCGTTCGCCCCGATCTGGAAGCCGCCGGCGATCATGCTCTGGACCCGGTCGGCGGCGGGCGCGGTGGCGGAAAAATACTGGGTGCTGTCGGCCGGCATGGCCGACGTGTACCAGACGCCGACCGAAGCGCCGTCTCGCTTGATCCAGACGAGGGCGGGGTCGAAGCCGGGAGCGGTGATGTTGCGGAGATCGACGCCGTTGCCGGTGTAGGAGCCGACGTAAAAGTCGCCGCCGCCGGTCCCCTTGTAAGCCGACCAGGTGTAGCGGACGTTGCGGGCGTTGACGTAGGCGTTGGTGCCGAGCGAGAAGCCGTCGCTGTCGAGCGAGCGGATCAGGCCGGTCTCGTTGACGACGGCGTTCTCGAAGTAAGCGGTGGAATCGCCGCTCATCGCGCTGCTCCGCCAGACGGAGCGGCCGGTGGCGGTGTCGCAATTGATGATGACGAGGTCGGGCTGGAAGCCGACGCCGGTGATGGAACGGGCAAGGCCGGTGCCGATAAAATAGCCGCTTTGCATCTGGAAAGCAAAGGCGCAGCTCGTTAATAAAAGGAAAACGCCGAAGAAGACGGCCGCTTTTTTCATTCAGCGTTTATTATAACTAATGTAAGAGGGATGTCAATTGAAGTATGGTATAATCCTGCCCGTGGGAAATGGCAAAGCGCGCAAAGCGCTCGTTCTTCTCTTGTTAGCGGCGCTGCTGGCAACGGCGGCCGCGAACCTTTCCGCCTGCGGCCAGAACGCGCAGCAGACCGGCGCGGCGATCGGGACCGGGCTCGTTGTCGGCGGGCTTTTTGCCGCGATGGTGAAAAACCCGGGGACAATGCCAACGACGACCGCGCCGGGCTCCACCACTACCACTACTATGACGACGACAACCGGCGGTTCGGGGACGTCGACAACCACCGTCACTTTCAGCACCACCACGGTGACGATCGTGACCCCGGCCGGCACCTTTTCGCTCCAGAACATCGACAACACCGGGACCGCCGCCTGGGACATCTACGCCTCACTGGCGCTTGATAGCCGGAACCTCGCCCACATCAGTTATTACTACCAGTTCAGCGAAGACCTGAAATTCGCATTCGGCAGTTTCGAGACCTGGGCGATCGAAACGGTCAAGAGCGCCGACAGCGTCGGCCAATATTCCTCGATCGCCCTGGACAGCCGGGGTAAGAACCGGATCAGCTACTATGACCGGACGCTGGGGGCGCTCGGCTACGCCTCGGACGCCGGCGGCGACTGGCAGTTCACCCTGATCGACGACCCGAGCGGCGCCGACGTCGGTTTTTACACTTCGATCGCGGTCGATTCCCGGGACAAGGTCCATATCTGCTATTACGACGTGACGAACCACGACCTGAAATACGCCACCGATAAGGACGGGGGCTGGCAGACGGAGGTGGTGGACGGGGCGGGGATCACGGCCGGCAAGGATTGCGCTATCACTATCGACGGGTCCGACGTGCCGCACATCAGCTACATTGACGAAACGAACGAACGGGTCCGGCACGCTTACGGCGGCCTGGGGAGCTGGAACTTTGACATCGTCGACGTGCCGATCAAGGGGGCGTTCACCTCGATCAAGGTCGACGCGCTCGGCCAGGTTCACATCACTTACTACGACACGCAGAGCCTGCGGCTCCGCTACGCCAAGAAGGCGGAGGGATACTGGACGCAAACGACGGTCGACGCCAGCGGTAACGTCGGCCAGCGGAGCTCCCTGGCTTTGAACAGCGCCGGCGCCCCGCGCGTCACCTACTACGATTCGACCAACACCGCGTTAAAATACGCCCGCCTGGACGGTGGGAGCTGGACGAGCGGCACGCTGGACAGCACCGGCAACGTCGGGGAAGACAGCACGCTGGCGATCGACACGGCGGGGAAAGCCCATATTTGCTACCACGATGCGACCAACTATCTGCTTAAATACGCCGTCGAACAGTGATCAGTAAACCTCGTCCCAGTCGTTGACCTCGAGCTCGCCGGACGAAGTTCCCGTGCCGCCGCCAAAACCGATCACGGAGTCGGGGAGATAGGACGCGTCAAAATAAATATGCAGGCTGCCGCCCAGGGTGGAAGTGCCGTACGAAACGATCGCGCCCCGGAAAGTGCCGCTGGAGCTGGCGCCGATACTGTCCGCGTAGACCAAGCCCTCGATCTGCTGGCCGCCGCCGAAGGTAAATTCGCCGTAGGGGCAGAGCATGACCGAGCGGTAGACCTGGGCCGGATCGATCTCGATCGCGTTGTCGCCGGTGTAACCGGAATAGAGGACGCTGCTTGGGATGGTGAGGTTGCTGAGAATGCGGAGCTGGCGGTTGCAATACGCTTCGAAGGTATTGACGAAGCTCGATCCCCCCTGGTAGATAAAGTCGCGCTGGGCGATGAAGCGGACGTTGCGCCCGATCCCTTCGCCGTAGTTGATGGTAATGTCGCCGTTGCCGGAAGGGGTGGCGGTGGCGCAGAGTGTCCCCGGCCCGATGACCGTCGATCCCCAATTGATGGCGATGTTCCGGTAATAGAGCGTCCGGCCGGCCAGGTCGAGCGTTTGTCCCCAGCCGAGGGTTAAAGTCTCGCTGGTCGAGGTCATGGCCTCCCGGGTAATAGCGGCGTAATAAGTGTTATCCCAGGGTGGGATCTCGCCGGACGAGATCGGTTCCCAGGAAGCGCAGCTCGAGGTGCCGGAGAAGGAAATGCTGGTGCTGTAAACAGTGCCGTCCAGCTGGTGCGCGCTTCCTCCCATCGCGATCGGGCCGTAATAATAAAAATCCCCGTAAACCCTGGCGTCCCCCTCAATGTATAGAGTATCGCCGCCGCCGGGCGGCGCGATGTACATGCCGTAGTCGAAAACGCCGGGCAAGCCGCCCGCGCTGGAGAGCGGTTTTCTTAAACCGGTCCGGACCGTGCGGCTGACCCCCTGGACCGTGCCGGTCACTTCCATAGTGCAGCCCCGGACCGCTTTGTTGACGTAATGGACCGTAAAGGTGCCGGGGCCGAAGCTGATCGGGCCGTAATCGGCGTTGTTCGACCAGTCGCTGTCGGCGGCGAGCGAAGTGGCGATCGTAAAGCGGGTGCCGGCCTCCGCTACGTTGAGCGCCTGGATGCCGTGCAGGTTCTTGAGCGCGGAGACGCCGCCGGAGGAGAGCAGGGAGGCGATAATCAGGCCGAGAAAAGCGAATGTCACCAGGACAAAGACGGAGATGATCGCGATCTGGCCGTTCCTTAGTTTCATCTTCAGAGATTCCTTATCCTGGCCGCCGATTCCAGGGTGATCCGTTCGGTCCCGCCGTAGAGGGACAGCCAGATCCGGATGGTGCGGATGTTGTTCTTGACCGCGGTCACTTCACCGGTCGAACCGAGGTAAGTGAAACGCAGCCCCTCGGGGGTGACCAGGTTGGTGGCCAGGATGTCGCTGTTGCGCATTAGATTTGTGCCGGTCTGTTTATAGTCGATCGTCTGGCTGCTCAAGTCGAGGAACTGGAGCTCGGCGGTCGTATACGTCGTGATGTTCTGCGGCTTCTTGGTCCGGCGGATCTCGGTCAGCATCCGGTTCATCGCCGCGCGCGCCTTGCCGGCGGCGGCGTCGCGGCTGGAGATCAGGACCCAGCCGCGCATCAGTGTGACGATGAAGTTCGCCATGCCGAAAGAGAGGATGGCGACCAGCGTGAAAACGATGATCGCCTCGACCAGGGTAAAACCTTTTTTGTCGTTAATGGACTTCATAGGTCGCCAGCAGGGCGGTGATCTCCACGGTCGACGCGCGATCGAGCGGCCCGCCCCAGACGCGGACCTTGATATTCTTGAACGGGGTGTTGTAGCTGACCGGGGTGTTCAGGTCGCTGGTCGCCACCCGGGTGACGATGATCCGGTACTGATAGCCGGCGAAAGCGCCGCTGAAAGAGCCGGAGGTCTCGCCGGTCGTCGCCTGGACGAAGGTCCGGGCCGTATATTCTTCCATTTTGGCGTGGGCCAGATAAGCTTTTTTGTCGATCGTTTCGACCCTGGCGGTCCGGGGGGCGAGGTTGATGAAGATAGCGGCGAGCAGGTAAAAGGCGATCCCGATCACCACCAGGCCGACGGTCGCTTCGATCAGCGAAAAACCCTGCCTGCCGGCAGGCAGGGCCCGCCGGTTCATTGTACGTAGATCCGGCCGGTGTTGGGGACGATCCGGATCGTCTTGGTGGTCGACCCGTCGCTCAGCGTAATGACCCCTTCGCTGACGAGCGCCGTGCCGTTCTTCGCGTTATAAGGAGTGCCGGCCGGATTGAAAACGACGGTATCGCCGCCGGCGATATTAACGCTGGTGATCGTGATGCCCGGGTGAACCGCGTCCAGGGCGTAGGTCATCGACCGGTTGGCGTTGGCCGGGTCGGTGACGGCCGTTTCGAACGTGCCGGTGTAAGAGAAGACCGAGTACTGGTTCGCGCCCATGACCGTAGTGGTCGTGGTGCTGGTGGTGGTCGTCGTCGTTGTAGTGGGCGGCGGCAAGGTTGTGGTGGTCGTCGTTGTGACCACAGTAGTGGTCGTGACGGCTGATGTTGTAGTGGTCGTGACCGTGGTGGTTGTCGTTGTTGTGGTAGTAGTCGTTGTCGTCGCCGGATAAGTGATCGTGTAGGTCTCGGACCGCATGTTGCTGGTTGTCCAGCCTGATTTCCAGGCCTTGGCCCTGATCGTCATGACCGTGCCGTTGCCGCTGACCGAGATCGGCGTCGAATAAATCGGCGAAGAAGAGGTCGGTGTGGTGCCATTGGTGGTGTAACGGATCGTCGCGCCGGAGGTGGAACAACTGATCGAGACGCTCTGATCGGTGGAATAGGTTCCCCCGACCGGGCTCATGGTCGGCGTGGCGACCTTGGCGGCGTAGGCCGGCGATTCGAGGATGGGAATATGGAAACCGCCGGCGACCTCGGCTTCCGACGCCAGGCTGCCGACCGTGAACCGGACCCCATACCATTGATAGTAGGAAGAAGCCATCGATTGGGCGAAACGGAGATCGGAGGCGATCTTATCGGCGGCGCTGCTGAGCTGGATGCTGCGCAAAGCGTTATTGACCGCGACGCCGGCAAAGATCGCCATGATGCCGATCACGACAATAACGACGACCAGTTCGATGATGGTGTAAGCCGACCTTCTCATCTGCCAGAAATTTTACCGCTTATAGCCCTGCTTAGCAAGCAAATATTTGGCGCAAACCAGGAGCGTTTGCAGGCCGTAGACGGTGCTCCGCCGGAAGTTTATTTCCGACGCTTCCGGGAAGTAGCGGCAGGGGACGGCGATCTCGCCGGCGCGGAGGCCGTTGGCCGCGATCTCGGCCAGGACCTCGGAGTCAAAGACAAAATCGTTGGAATTGCGCTCGAACGGGATCGCCTCGAGCGCCCGGCGGCTGAAGGCGCGGAAACCGGTGTGATATTCCGAGAGGCCCAGCCGGAAGACCAGGTTCTCCACCCAGGTCAGGAAGCGGTTCGAGACGAACTTGTACCACGGCATCGTTTCCGCCCCGCTCAGGATCCGGGAGCCCATCATCATGTCAAATCGTCCAGCCGCGATCGGCTCAACCATGGCCGGCAACTTGGTCGCGTCGTACTGCCAGTCGGGGTGGACCATGACGATGACGTCGGCGCCGTGGTCGAGCGCGGCGCGGTAGAGCATCTTCTGGTTGCCGCCGTAGCCGAGGTTGCGCGGCGTGCGCATGACCGTCAGCCCGAGCGACCGGCCGATCTCGACGGTCCGGTCGCGCGAGCAGTCGTCGCCGAGGATGATCTCGGCGACGCTCCCCCGGGGGATATCGTTGACCGTTTTCGCCAGCGTTTTCTCCGCGTTATACGCCGGCATGATGACGATGACCCGGCTCAACGGGTTTTCCTTTCGTACAGGGCCCAGCCGCAATAGCTCATCTTTTGATTATAATCGCCCCGCAGCCAGGCGGCAAGTTCGCCGCCGCGCGGCGCGTAGTCGGTCAACAGGACAAAACGGGGGCGCTGCGGCCGGACCTCGGCCAGGATCATTTTGGTCGAGACGAACGGGACCATCCAGCCGAGGTAATTCGGGTATTTGGTCGGCGCTTTTTTATGGAGATAAAAATAGAGCTCCGGCTCCGCGGCAAAGACAAAGACGGTGTCGCCCGGCGCCAGCCGCTCCTTAAGGACCAGCGCGAACCAGTGGGAGAGACCGAAGGTCCGGTTGCCGTAGAGCGTCAGCACCATTTGGTAGGGATCGGTGGTCAGGTAGAACGGGACTTGATATGGGAGGGTGATGGCGACCAGCCAAACGGCGAGCAGCCCGGCGAGCAGTTTCAGCAGGAACTCCCGGGAGCGGTAGAGCCAGAGGAACGCGTAGGCGGTCAACAGCGCCAGCCCGGGGACCAGCTGGATAAAGTAGTGCGGGAAAAAGAGCGAGCTGGCGGCGACGCCGCTAAAAGCAAAAACGGTCCAGAGCGCGGTGAGCCGCCAGGCGGGCAGCTTTTCCCGCAAGAGGATGAGGAGGAGAGCGAGCAGGGCGAACACCCAGAGCAGCCCGTTGTCCAGCCGCGCCTGTTTCAGGATGACAGTCAGGCCGAACGACGGATCGAGCAGGAAGTTGGGACAGGGCGAAGAAGCCAGATATAGGCGGTTAACCGCCAGGTTGCAAAAAAGAAAGGGGCCGAGCGCCCCCTGCAGGGTAAAGTAGAGCGTGAAGAGGAGCGGGACGACGGCCAAGCCGAGCAAAAGCCAGAGCGCGTTCAGGTTCAGAGAAAAAAGGAGGAGCGGGAGAAAATTAAACCCGGCGACCGGCTTCATCATTACCGCCAGGCCGGACAGCAGGCCGGCCAGGAGATACCAACCGGGGCGCCCCCGCTCTTTGGCGATCAGAAAGGCGAGGAGGGCAAGGACGAGCGGCAGGACCATGAACGTTTCGGTATTGGCGGCGATCCCCTGGACGGCCGGACCGGCGCCGAAAAAGGCGTAGAGCGCGGCCGCCGCCAGGGCGCCGCCGGGGCCGAGTAGCCGGAGCCCGACGCCGAAGAGGGCGAGCGTGGTCAGCAGGGAATAACCGGCGGTGAAGACCCGGATCGCCTGCAGGGAATTGCCGCCCAGGGCGACCACGCCGGCATATATATAGTAGACGGCCGGCGGTTTATGGTCGAAGACGTCGCGGTAGGGGAGCTCGCCGGCGACGATCCGCTGGGCGAGGTAGGCGTACATCCCTTCGTCCCGGTCGAGCGGCAGGGCGACGAAGTGAAGCCGCAAAAGGAACTGCCCGAGCAGGATGATAAGCAATGTAATGATGACGGCACGACGCGACATGATCCAATTTTATCGTACTTAATGATATAATTCTACCGATGGATAAATACGCCAGGCGGCTGCTGGCCGCCGCGGTCCTGATAATCCTGACAGCGTTCCTGCTCAGTTATTTTGACCTGCGCTACATTCTGCTCGACACGACGCCGACCGGCGGCGACACGCCGGCCCACAACTACCTGGTCCGGCACCTGGCGGAGACTTTCTTTAGCCGGGGGGCGGTCATCAGCTGGGCGCCTGGGTGGTGGTGCGGTTTCCCGATGTACCAGTACTATTTCTTTTTTCCCTACTGGGTCATGGCGCTGCTCGGCGCGGTCATCCCGCTCAACATCGCTTTCAAGATCATCTCGATCCTCGGCATCCTGCTGCTGCCGGCCGCCGTCTATTTTTCCCTGAAGTGGCTCGACTTTGGGGAGCCGGTCCCGCTGATCGGGGCGATCATGGCGGTGCCGTTCCTCTTCGTAGAGACGCACACGATGTGGGGGGTCAACATTTACAGCACGCTGGCTGGCGAGATCTCCAACAGCATCAGCTTCCTCTTCTTTGTCCTGTTCCTCGGCTCATTCTACGGCGACATGAAGAGCGTCCGGTTCCGCCTGCGGACGGTCTTCTTGTTCACGCTGATGTTCTACACGCATTTCTTCACCTCGGTCATCGCCGGGGTCGTTTCGTTCGCTCTCCTTTTTCTCTTCGGCTTCGACCGCTTTAGGGAGCGGTTGGTCGTTTACCTCAAGACCAACGGCCTGACGTTCCTGCTGATCGCCTGGTGGGCCGTGCCGCTCGTCGCCAAGAGCGCTTATTCGATGGAGTTCGGCGGCGACTGGGACAAGGTCCTCTGGCAGACGTTCCCGCCGTACGTCCTCGGTTTCCTGCCGCTGGTCCTCTACGCCCTCTGGAAAGGGATCACGCGGAAAAAAGCGAACGTCCTCCTCCTGCTGGTCCTTTTACTGACGACCGTCGCCGCTTTTTATACCGGCGGCAAGATCAACGCCAGCTTCACCAATATCCGGTTCTGGCCGTTCATTTATTACGCGCTGGTCATGCTGACCGCCGTCGGCGCCGGTTTTCTCCTCCGCGGCCTGAAGGGGCGGGAGCTGCTGGTCGGCGCGCTCCTTTTGGCGATGCTGCTGGTGATCGCCAATTCCCGGAACAATGTCCGCGGCTGGGTCAAATGGAATTACGAAGGGCTGGAGAACAAGGCCGATTACCCTTCGTTCCGCGACCTGGTCTTGCCGCTCGACAAGACCCCGGGGCGGTTGGCCAACGACCTGCACCCGTACAACGATCACCTTGGCTCGACCCGTGTCTTTGAGACGGTCCCGGCGCTGATCGACAAACCGATCCTGGAGGGGGGGATCGTCAACTCGGCGACCGGCTCGATGTTCTCCTACTACATCCAGGGGGAGATGTCGCAGAACTCCGCCGGCTTCCCGACGGTCGTCAATCCGGCGAGCTTTGACCCGGGGCGCGGGACCCGGCATTTAAAATTGGCCAACGTCAAACATTTTATCGCCCACTGGGACCAGACCCGCCAGGCGCTCCGCCGCCACCCGGAGTGGAAATTGTTGAAGAGCGCCGGGCAGTATGACCTGTTCGAGCTGACGAGCAACGACGGGCGCTACGTTTACGTGCCGGCGAGCGCGCCGCTGGCCGTCAAGACGAAGCAGTGGAAAGAGCGGTCGATGGAGTGGCTTTACACGATCGACGCCATCGACCAACCGTTCATCCTTTATTACGGCGGGGCCAGCCCGGAGGTCCCGGTCGTTTCGGAAGAGGAATACCTTGCTTATCTTTCCCACCGGACGCGGGGGAGCGACGGGATCCCGCTCTGGCTGGTGCTCGGCCCGTTCTATTTCCCGGCCGGCATCGGCGACGAGCGGGCGGCCGACCTGGAGTTCGTTAAGATCAGCGAGCTGCGGCCGGCGGCCGGCGCCCGCCAGGCGGGCAAGGCCTGGCAGCCGATCCTGCGGCAGGGGCCGATCTTCCTCGATTCGCTCTACCAGCCGAAATATAATTTCGTCTGTTACAGCTACGTCGGCATCAACGCCGACAGGGAGCTGCCGGCCCGCCTGCACTACAGCAACGACGACCATTGCCGGATCTACCTGAACGGCCGGCAGATCGTCCGCGATTCGATCACCGGCCTGAACAGCGCGCGGACGGTTGAGGTCACCCTCCGCCGGGGCGTCAATCATCTCGTTTACAAGCTGGAGCAGAGCGTCGGCGGGGTCTTTTTCCAGGCCCGGTTGACCGACCGGAGCGACCAACCGCTTTCGGGGATCAGCTATTTTATCGGCCAGGATTCCCGGCCGCTCGGCGCCCGGGCGACGGAGCAGGCCGGCACCTCCGCGATCACGGAGGAACACGTTTCCGGGAACGAGATCCGGTTCCGGACCCGAGCGCTCCACCAGCCGCACATCATCAAGGTTTCTTATTTTCCGAACTGGCAGGTGCGGGGGGCGAAGCGCGTTTACCACGTGACGCCGAACTACCTGCTCGTCTATCCGGAGCAGGCGGAAGTCGTTCTCTACTACGGCTCGCTGCCGGTCGACGTCCTCGGCCGGCTGTTGACGCTGGCCGGCGCGCTCATTTTCGCCGGCCTGCTGCTGGGCAGGAAAAGATAATGAAACTAAAACTGCTAAAACTGACCGATACGCTGGTCGGCAAGCCGCTCTGCTGGCTGGTCGGCTACTGGGATTATCTCTTTAACTGCCCGAACAAAGAGCGGACCATCCCCGAGCCGCGGAAGATCCTGGTCATCCGCCCCGGCGGGATGGGCGATTTTCTCTATCTCCTGCCGGCGCTGCAGCTGCTGCGCCGGAAATATCCGCAGGCGCGGCTCGACGTTCTGGCCGAGAGCCGGAACCGGGCCGTCCAGGGCTTGAGCGGGGCGATCGGCCGGCTTCTGCTTTACGACGCGCATCCGCTGGCGACGCTGGCCGCCCTGCGGTCGGGCAAATACGACCTGGTGATCGACAGCGAACAGTTCCACAACTTTTCCGCCCTCTTCGCCTACCTGACCGGGGCGCCGGCCCGGATCGGTTTCAAGACGGTCCCGTTCCGCAACCATCTTTACACCCATTTGGTCGACTACTCGCTGACCGGCTTTGAAGCGGGGGAGTTCGCCGGGCTGCTTGCACCGCTGGGGATCGAAACGTCCGGCCGGGTCGACCTGACCGGCGCGATCGACCGGGCGACGTACCAGGGCGCCGCTTTGCCGGCGGCGTTCACGGCGCTCCGGCAGCGCTGCCAAAAGCTGATCGTGATCGCCCCGCGCGGCGGCGACAAGTACCGGGAGTGGGGAGCGGACAAGTACCGGCAGGTCGTCACCCGGCTTTTAGTTAACCCGGCGCACGGCGTCGTGATCGTCGGCGGGAAACAGGAAGCGAAGTTAGCCGCGGCGCTCGCCGTGACCGGCGAGCGTTTGCTTTCCCTGGTCGGCCAAACGGAACTGCCGGCGCTCTGCCGGATCATCGCCGATAGCGATCTTTTTATCGGCGCCGACTCCGGCCTCGCCGTCCTCGCCAACGTCCTGGGGCAAAAGAGCGTAACGATCTTCGGGGCGACCGACCACCGGAAGTGGGCGGCCCCCGGGCAAACCCAAACGGTGATCAACAGCGACCTGCCGTGCGCGCCGTGCTACCACTTCGGCAGCCACAAATTGTGCCGGAACATCGATTGCCTGGCGGGGATCAGCGCCGACCGCGTCGGCGCGGCGGTCGACCGGGCGCTTAGTTAACCCAGATCAACCCCTTATCGCTCAAGCCGCGGCGGGCGCAGAACAACTTCAGCAGCAGATAAGTGTCGTGGTGGTGGCAGATCACGTCGGGCGACTTGGGGTATTGGCTCATCTTGACCGGCCGCTTTTGCGATTCGGCAATTAATCCCTCGATCGTTCCTTCATAGTTCTTCCCCGGCAGGTAAGTGAACTCCCGCTGCAGCCAGTTCCGGTAATCGAGCGAGACGAAACGGTAGGTGCCGTGGAAAATGAAGAGGGAGTAGCCGACCAGGAGGGCGACCAGTATTCCCTGCCAGAGCTTGCCGCCGGCCAGACGGCCGACCGCTTCCACCCCGTAGCCCGCCCAACAGGAACAGACGATCAGACAGGGGAAGATCCGCCTGATCCCGGGAACGTCTCCGAAGAGGCCGCCGAGGAGAAAGCTGCCGACGGCGAGCGCCAGCAGCCAGAACAAGTAACGGTTCTTTTCCCGCCAGAGGAGCCGGAGCCCGGCCAGCAGCAGGCCGGCGAAGAGAAGCTGGTACCAGAGGCCGGGCAGGCAGGCGTACAGCAGCCAGGGGCGGAGCAGGTAACTGTCGGAAGCGACCAAGAGGTCGCGGCAGATCACCGCGAAACTGCCGGCGACCGCCGGCCAGCTCAAGGTCAAATGCCGGCCGCCGTTGAACATGACGACGGCGGGGCCGAAGTATAATTTCGGCCACCAGAGAAGGACGAAAGTCAGCAGCGCGAAGAGCGACCAGTGGAAAAAATCGCGCGGCCGGTCGGCCGGCTCGCCGGTCAGCGCCTTCCAGCCGAGCAGGAGCGGAATGATCAGCGCCAGGACAAAGGAGCCGCCGTAAAAGTGGACGAACCAGACGATCAGGAGGCCGATCGCCGTCAGGCCGCCCGCGACCCGGAGCGGTTGGTCGCGCCAGGAAAAGCGGAACGCCAGGAGCAAAGCTAAAAAGGAAAAAACGCAGTCGGTCGGAAAATCCTGGACCATGATCGAGAACCAGATGACCGGCGGCATGGCGCAGAAGAGAAGGGCGGCGCTTGACGCCGCCAGCCAGGAAGTAGGCGGGCGGATCGTCCGCATTAAAAGGACGATCAGGAGCGGCAGGAACGCCATCCCGGCGATCTTGAAGAGCCGCTGGGAATTGACGGTGATCGGCAGCAGGTAGCTGCCAACCCAGTAGTAGACGGCGGAAGAGAAGGTGGTGGCGTAGTAATTATGCTGGCTCCGCGTCGGCAGGAGGTAAACGTCGCGGTAGGCGATCGCCAGCTCCTCTCCGGTTAAGCCGGGGTCTTTCTCGACCCGGACCGAATGGGCGTAATAGAGCAGGCCGAAAGAGAGAAGGTAGATCGCCAGGCAGATGAGCGCCGCGCGCCGGCCGACCGTCATCAGCTAAGCTCCCCCCGCCAGTCAAACCCGCTCTTGATCAAATAATAAGCGCCGAGCAGGATAGTGCTGATCATGCCCATCCCGTGGTAGACGATGGTGACGCCGAGCGCGTTCTCCCGCGCCAGGCCAAAGAACATCAACCCCCAGGCCATGCCGACGTCGAACGTCCCCAGGTAACCGGGCGAGGAGGGGATGATGACGGTAAAGGTTAGCAGGACGAGGATGAACAGGGCGGCGGCAAAGGAGACCGGCTGGTGGAACGCCATGACAGCCAGGTAGATGCTGTAAGCGGACACGCCCCAGATCAGGAACGAGTAGAGAGCTGAATAAAAGAGGACCCGCGGGTCGAGGATCGTTTTAAAACCGGCGACCAGGGAGTTGAAGGTTTGTTCCGCTTTTGCCCGCCAGGCGGCAGGGAGCCGGCCGCTGAGCCGGGCGGCAAGCTCCGGCCGGTAAACGGCCAGAGCGATCAGGCCGCTGATAAAAAGATAGAGGGCGAGCGCCGACCAACTGGCGGCCGCCAGCGCGGTTCGCGCCGGGAGCCGGAGCCAGAACGGGAGCAAGGCCAGGATAACAAGGATCGAGAGCCCGTCGAACAGCCGCTCAACGACGACGGTGGCGAACGCCGCGGCGCGGCTGATGTTCTCCGTTTTACCGAGGTAATGGGCGCGGGCGAACTCGCCGACCCGGCCCGGCATGATCGTGTTGAAAAAATAGCCGATGGCGGCGGCGGCGAACAGGTTGGACAGTTTGGCCGTTTTTAGCGGCCGGACCAGCCACTGCCAGCGGACCGCCCGGAGCCAAAGGACAAAAAGGGAGGCGGCCAGCGACGGGATGAGCAGCCAGTAGTTCGCCGAGCGGCAGGCGGCGGCGAAGCGGGGGAGGTCGAGCCGGTAAAAGAGGAGCCCGAGCAGGAGCGCGCTGACCAGGAGGCCGAGGAGCAAGCCGAGCTTTTTCATTCCCTAACGAACTGCAGGGCGACGAAGCCGAGGGCCAGGATAACAATCAGGGCGATGAAATACGCCTGGTAGTTGACCAGCACGTTCGACTCGTTGATCTTGACCGTCCCCGGGGCGAGGCAGGTGTAGTGGAGGCCGTTATCCTCGAACTCGGCGACGGCAAAGACCTGGTAGGTGCTCCCCGAGAGGGCGGAGAAATTGCTGAGCGAGAAACTGGCCGACTTTTGGCCGCGGGCCGGGACCGTCAGCGGCTGGGCGTCGCCCGCCACCGTCAGCTCGCGCGGGATGACCAGCCGGGTCGTCGCCTTGATCTCGCGGTCGCCCGAATTTTTCAGAAGGAGGTCGATCCGGCCTTCCTTGGCGAAGGTCGCCGGTTTGACCTGGCCGAAAAGGGGCGGGACCCCTTCCCGCTGGTAGACGAACGCCTGGCCGGTGAGGGCCGAGAACGGGTACTGGTTGGCATCGGTGTAGTGCATGACGAGGATCAGCGGGTAGCTCCCCGGCGTCTGGAGATCGAGCGGGACCAGCGCCTTGACCTGGTAAGCGGCGTTGACCGGCAGTTCCTGTTTCTTTTCGGCCAGGATCGTCCGGCCGCCGACCCGGAGCTCCGCCTGGACGCCGAACGCCGACTCGTCCCCCTTGTTGACGACCTGGACCATGACCCGGAGCTTGCCCCTTTCCAGCTTGGAGGTCAGCGTCGTGTTGAGACTGATGAACGAGGCCTGGCAGGCCAGGGTGCCGAAGAGCAGGGCGGCAAGCACGGTCGCGAGCTTTTTCATGGTTTTTCTCCCTCGATCACGATCTTTTTGAGGTCGGCGACCGCCAGGTAACATTTCTCCAGCGACTTCAGCAAGGCCAGCCGGTTCGTCTTGAGCCGCTCGTCGTTATGCATGACGAGGATCTTGTCGAAGAAGAGCTCGATCGGGTCGGTGAGCTGGGCGAGCGTCTTGGCCGCTTCCGCCCATTTTTCCTTCTGGCAGAGCTCGGCGACCGCGACGTTGACCTTGAGGTAAAGCTGGTAGAGGTTTTTTTCTTCCGGGTCGGCCAGGTCGTGCTCCAAAACGTTCTCGCGGGTGGCGTGGCCGGCGATCCGGGAGAGACGGTCGGCCGAGGCGATGACGCCGGCGAACCACGGTTCGGAGGCGACGGCGTTCAAGGCGTCCGCCTTTTCAACGACGTCGAGGATGTCGTTGAAATCGCCGAGCGCCGCTTCGGCCACGTCGTGGCGGATCCCCCGGTCGAGGAGGAGCGGGCGGAGCCGGGCGACGAAGAAGTCGAGGATGGCCGCTTTAATTTTGGGATAATCGCGGCTGCCGGGGAGGAGCGTTTCGTACAGTTTATGGGAGTGCTGGAACGCCTCGTCGAGGAGCAGGTCGAGTTTTTTATCGATGACGATCTTGATGATCCCCTGGACGGCGCGGCGGATCCCGTACGGGTCTTCCGAGCCGGTCGGGATGTTGCCGGCGGAGAAGGAGCCGACGATCGAATCAAGCCGGTCCGCCAGCGCGGCGACCGTTCCCGGCAGCGACTTGGGCAGTTCGTCGTCGGCCGAGCGGGGGAGGTAATGCTCGAAGATGCCGAGGGCGACCGCCGGGTCTTCCCCGGAGAGTTTGGCGTACTCGCGCCCCATGACCCCCTGCAGTTCGGGGAATTCAAAGACCATTTTGGTCGTCAGGTCGGCTTTGCAGAGCTGGGTGATCCGTTTAACCTGCTTAAGGCCGGTTTCGTCGAGGCCGAGCCGTTTGCCGAGCCACTCGCCGAGCTTGGCCATTCTTTCGGTCTTCTGGTAAATAGTGCCGAGCTTTTCGAAGAAGGCGACTTTTTCGAGGTCGGCGATCCGCATCTGAAGCGGTTCGCGCTTGTCTTCTTCGAAGAAGAAGCGGGCGTCGGAGAGGCGGGCGGTCAGGACCTTTTCGTTCCCCTCGACCACTTTGGCGTTGGTACAGCCGTCGGTCACCACGGCGAATTTCGCCTGGAGCTTGCCGCCGGCGTCGACCAGCGGGAAATACTTCTGGTTCTTTTTCATCGAGGTGATCAAGACTTCCTGCGGGATGTCGAGAAACTCCTGTTTGAACGAACCGACATAGACGACCGGGTTTTCCGCCAGGAAAGTCACTTCGCTTAAGAGGTCGTCCGTGATCAGCGCCGCGGCCCCGTGCTTCTTGGCCGCCGCCTCGACCTGTTTTTTGATCGACGCGCTCCGCTCGTCCTGGTCAACCACCACGCCGAGCTTTAACAGCTGCTTTTTGTAGGCCGGCAGGTCGGCGACGCGGGTCACGAGCTGCGGGGCGCGGGCCGCTGTATAGCGATGCCCGAAAGTTTTATTGCCGGAGCTGATACCGGCCAGGTCGAATTTGACGACTTTGGCGCCGCAGAGAGCGAGGATGTTGTGAATTGGGCGGATGAACTTGTAGTCGAGCTCGCCCCAGCGCATCGAGAGCGGTTGGTAAAGCGACGAGATGATCTCCGGCAGTAGGGTCTTTAATACTTCTTCCGCCTTTTTTCCCTGGCGGGTGACCTTGGCAAAAACGAAGTTCTTCGGCCCCATCGTCCGGACAAAGAGCTTGTCGGGGGTCACGCCGTGGGCTTTCGCGAACCCCTGCGCCGCCGGGGTCGGCTTGCCGGAGGGATCGAACGCTGCGTCGGCGAGCGGCCCTTTCAGCTCTTCGGTGACGTCGGGCTGTTTGGCGGCGAGGTTCTCGATGTAGAGTGTCAGCCGGCGCGGGGTGCCGAGCGTCTCGACGGCGCTAAACGTCAGCCGGTCGCGGACCAGCTTCTCTTCCGTTTTTTTCTTCAAGTCGGCGAGGAACCCGGGCATAAAACGCGCCGGGATCTCCTCGCAGCCAAGCTCAAGTATTACGTTCGACATATAATTTGGCGCACTGGCGCGCCATCTTCCTTATCCTTAGTATGAAAGCCATTCGCTCGGAGACGGAGATCGCCCCCCGCGCGTCGAGAATGTTGAAAGCGTGGGACGATTTGAGAATGTAGTCGTACGCCGGAATGATCTCGCCGTTCTTGAGGAGCCGGAGCGCCTCTTTTTCGTAGATGCCGAAGAGGAGGGTGACCGCTTCGATGTCGGCGGTCTCGAAATTGTATTTGGACTGTTCCCGTTCCTGCGGCAGGTAGATGTCGCCGTATTTCACGGTGTCGTTCCATTTGATCTCGTAGACGCTGTTCACTTTCTGGATGAACATGGCGATCCGCTCCAGGCCGTAGGTGATCTCGACCGGGATCGGCTTGCAGTCGAACCCGCCGCACTGCTGGAAGTAGGTGAACTGGGTGATCTCCATCCCTTCCGCCCACACTTCCCAGCCGGTCCCCCAGGCGCCGAGGGTGGGGGATTCCCAGTTATCCTCGACAAAGCGGACGTCGTGCTTGGCCGGTTCGATGCCGATCGCCCGGAGCGAATCGAGGTAGAGGTCCTGGATATTCAAAGGCGCCGGTTTCATGATCACCTGGTACTGGAAGTAGTGGAAGAGGCGGTTCGGGTTCTCCCCGTAGCGGCCGTCGGTCGGCCGGCGGACCGGGTCGATGTAGGCGACATTATGCTCTTTGGGGCCGAGGGCGCCGAAGAACGTGGCCGGCGACATGGTGGCCGCCCCTTTTTCGACGTCGTACGGCTGGCGGATGACGCACCCCTGGTCGGCCCAGTAGCCGTTGAGCGCGGCAACAATATCCTGGAAATTGAGAGTCTGCACGGGGAAATTATACCACGAAGTCGGGGGTGGAGGAACCGGGGGTTGTAGGTAATTCCCTTTATCCGTCTGAAATCATCGCCCAAAAGCCACGATGCTCTGGTGTATGGCGCGGCAAGCAATGAGAATAACTCCCCGGGCTTTGGGCCTGATCATGCCCGATCTGGCGGCGACCAAAGAGCGCCGGCGAGCATTTGGCCGGGTACTGGCGGCCAGGCCGGAGGCGATCGCCCAATTGACCGGCAGCTGGTATGAACGGATCGCCCCCTGGCGGAAAACTGTCGATGAATTCGACCGGCGGTTGCTGGGTATCCTGGGGGAGCGCCGGATCGGCCTGCATTTCAGTTCGGCCTGCTGGGAGATACCGGTCGAGCTGGACCCGACCAAAGACGCGCTCCGGACCAACAACCTTGGCGTGCTGAATTATTTTGCCCTAAACCTGGAAGCCGGCAACCCCAGATTCTTGAACCATTTCCCGGGGTGGGTTATTCGCGGCCGGGATTCTTTGATCGTGATCGATCGTGAGCAGGCGGCGGTCAAACGGGTCGAGGGGACGAAGTCCGGCCCGGAGCCGCTCACCCACGTGATCGTCAACGCCCAGCCTTTTGCCCCGGTTTTCGGCCGGTCCACCTGGTTGCTTAGGGAACCGCTTCCCCTGTTAAGCATTTTGGATACTTACAAACCGGAAAAAATGGCCAAATTCACCCCTTTAGACTTGGTTTACCGGTCCAGCTGGCAACGAGAGCTGACAGGGACCGAAGCGGCCAATTTTTATATAATGCTTTTTTCGGTTGCCAACGGCTTGGCCCTGCTCGATGCTTTAACCATCCTCAGTGCCGGCCGAACGGGGACCGTGCCGCCGCTTAGCGCGGTAGACGGGTTCGCCGGATAAAGTTATAATACGCCCATGAAGATCGCCTTGGGCATCTTAACGCAGCCGCTTTATTTAGTTCTTTTCCTGGCGCGCAAGATCGGGATAACCGCCGTCCTGGTCGGCGACAGTTTACTGGGCAAGCGGCCGCTCGAAGCGGTGCTGGTCGGTAGTTTGGTCGGCTGGGTGGTGCTGGCGATACTGGTGGCGGTGGTTTTGATCGCGGCTTGCAAGTTCGTGCTGGAGAACGTGGCGTCCGGCAGCAGCCTGTCGCGCCTGATCGTCATTTTGGGCCTTTACGTGGTCATGTCAATTTTATTATACGTTTTCGTCAATTTTACCAATTTGGTCCTGCACGAAATGGGGTAAGCGCCGTCCGGCAGGCAAGGGAAACGCGCGGTTCTCTTCTCAAAAGAGTATAATATGTTATCAATCGATCCCGGAGGTGAGATCATGGCAAACAAAGAGCAAGGCGGACAGAAGAACGTGAAGAAGGTCGCCAAGTATTCGCTCAAGGAAAAACGGGCGATGAAGCGGGAGAAAGAAGCCCATAAGGGCTTGAACACCCCGTCCGGCGCCGGCGTCTTTACCCCGCAAGCGCAATAATCCTTATCCCGGGCGGCCGCGATGCGGGCAGGGGCGGGAAAAACTGCAATTTTCCGTTAGACGTGACGAAAAACAACCATGAGAGTAGCCGCGCCGTCCAATATCCTGATCAAACAGCTTTTGCGGAAACAGATCGGCCGCGATTTTTACCGCTTTTACGAGACGGTGCAAGCCAACGGCGCTTACCCGTCGCTGATCGGCCAGGGCAAGTACGCGGCGGAGAGCTGCCGGCATGAACGGATCGGCCAATATCAAGAGTTTACGGTCGCGCGCCACAGCGATCTTGTCTCCAGCCAGTCGCTTTTCCGTACGGTGTTAGTCCTGCAGGCGGAGTTCCACCTGCAACCGGTCAAGCCGCCTGATTTTTACGTGCGCAATGACCTGGTGATCGAGCCGTTTACCGGCAAACTGTTCTTACTGCTGGCGGAAGACCTGCGCAAGACCGAGGAGACGATCTTTAAAAGCGACAAGAGCGTCTGGGACCTGTATCGGGAAGGTCTGTTCAAAAAATTCATGCCGCAAATTCAGGGGATGATGGAGAACTTCATGGCCATTGCCAGGCAAAGCGCCGGCCATTCCCTGATCTGGGGTTTGGGGGTTCCCGCCGGTCCGGGCTGGCCGTCGGCGCCGCCGCTGGATGATCTTCCGTTGTTGGAGTTGGACCCGGAGACGGGCCCGGGCGTCTCCAAGCCGGAGGCGATCGTTGCCCGGCTGCGGGAGATCGGCGGGCAAAGGATGACCCAGGAGCTGGCGCGGGAGATATTCGGCGTCAGCGGCAGCCGGGAAGAACAGGCGAGAGAGGCGAAAGCCCTGTATCTTCAGATAATGAAAGCGATGCATCCCGATCGCCACACCACGACGGAAAGCGGTTTACTGGCAGTCAGGCAGTTGAACGCCGCTTTTGACCTGCTCAAGCGCTGACCGGCGCCGCGCCCGCAGAGCGGAGTCTATCTCGTCCGCCACGGCGAAGCCGTTCCCGACAACGTCGGAGATGCTATAATACGGGCAATGAAGCGCGTATTTTTAGCGGTTTTTATCATCGCGGCCGGTCTGCTGCTCAGCGGCTGCCAGACCGTGAGTTCCCCGGCCGGCGAAGAACCGCTTTTTGGCGACCCGCTGGCCAGTAGCCGGACCATGACCGTGGTCATCAGCGACATTCACATGGGGGAGGAGCGGGCGGCTGACGCGGGCTACTGCTGGTTCACCGAAAACTCAAGCCTGCTGGCCGGTTTTCTCGACGAATTAGCCGGGAGCGCGCAGGTCAAGACCCTGGTGATCGGCGGCGATTTCTTCGACGAATGGATCGTTCCCATGGCGACCGAGCCTTTCCAATCCGGCGTCACCTCCAACGAAGGCTACTTCCTGTCGGTGGCCGCCGCCCCCTTGAACCGGGAGATCATCGCCAAGCTCAACGCTATCGCCGACGGCGGCTCGATCGAGGTCGTTTATGTTCCCGGCAACCACGACATGCTGCTGACCGAAGCGATCATGAAAAAGATCATCCCCAACATTGTTTGGGCCGGCACCGGCGCCGGCATGGGGGCCTACTGGCCGGCTGGCGATATTGCGATCGAGCACGGCCATCGTTACGACTTTTTCAACGCGCCCGATCCTTTGACCCGGGCCGGCAGCCTGATCCCGCCGGGCTACTTCATTTCGCGGGTTTACGCGACCAAGACGGCGGCCGAAGGGGTGGTGGTGGAGCCGGCGGCGCCCGGCGCCACCGACCTGGAGTTTTACGCCGCCTGGGAGATCGCCATCGCGGCGATCGGCGTTCACGATCTCGACAAGGACGCCAAGATCATCAAGACGGGGATCGACGGTTACACGGCCGACATGTCGGTCAACGGGGCCAGGGACAACTATGCCGCCACGATCGGGAGCAACTGGGAGCAGCGGCAGGCGAGCAACGAGGTCTATTCCAAGATGAGCGAGACGAGCGCGATCCTGGCCGGCTCGGGGATCGGCTGGTGGGGGAACCTGGAGGAGCCGGCGGTTACGCAATATCTCTTGCCGGGCAGGGCCAAGATCGTCGTCTTTGGCCATTCGCACAAGGCGATGATCAAGAAGAACCTGCTCACGCTGTACAGGATCTACGCCAATACCGGCACCTGGATCGACGCCAAATTCGTGAAATCCGGTTATGCCACGCGGACTTACGTGGTCATCGATCCGGCCACCAGCGGCGGGTCCAACACCGTTACTCTTTATCAATACAACGGCACGGGTGAAGTGACCAAGTTAGCCGAAGAGACGATCTGAACCCGCTCCGATCGCCGGCAGGAAGGAATTAGGAATTAAACAGCGGGTGCCGCCTGATCTTTTTCGATCCGCGCAGCTTGTGGTACCTGTCCGGGTCGCGCTTCTTCAGCTTTGACAACAGCCAGGCAAACTCTTCCTTCACCTCGCGCTTGCCGACCGCGATCCGCCTCCGTGTTCTCCCTTTGCCGATCTTGCGCCGGTCAAAGCAGTAGCCGCGCCGGCACGCTTCTTTCTGGACAACATCGAGGTAAGTGGCGATCGCTTTTAGCGGATAGGGGTGGGACTTGAAGCGGTCGAGCTGGGGGTGGTGCCGGTATCCTTTTGTTTTCCCCTGCAGCACCTTTTGCGCCAGCAAGGACTCTCGCCAGAGCGCAACCAGTCCCTGGGGATCAAGATATTGCGGATGTAAGCTCCAAAGGCGCATAATTTATAGTATAGCGTATGAGGCTTAATGTAATATATTTACTTACTAGCTTTTGTTTTTTTAGGCGGAGTTATCCAAAAATAGATGAAAACACTTGAAAGAAAGAGCATAATTGGCAAGGAGACAGCTAAGAGATTATTCCCCTTTCTCCAGAGGGTTAAAGCTTCTAAGCTTATTATTGCATAACCGATTGATAATCCATTACCAACCAAAAATCTACTAAGCCAATGTTGGGGTACCTTCTTTTTTTCGCTTGTCCATGTTGCCCAACGACCCGCAAATTTAAGGGAAAGCCAAAGGCCAATGAATGTAGGATAATGTAGCTGATAAGACAGCATATAAAGGGTCCTTTCCACCGCGCCACTAAGCTGTGCTAATTGCGACTCATATCTGTTTGAGCTTCTTTTTGTTTTATTCCAGAGCTTATCACGTATCAACATTATAATAATTGATCCGATAAATAATGCAAAGAAATAGGCTAGAAAATCAGCTTTATAAGGGATTGTCTGCCATAGTATGGTGATAAAAACTGTGCCCATATTGACAAAAGATGCTTCTTGAGTGCTCATGGTTAATTCTCCCACCGTCATCTTTTAATGTCAAAGGGAAGAAGGCTATTAAGGGCCTTTGTCCCGCAGAAAAACAAATCTAGCAGTTCATCCCGCACGGGGCGAGCAGGTTGGCTGGGATCATTTCAACCCGTATCTAAGCCAGACCGGGCCGTTCTTGTATTTTTTGCAGCCGAGGAGCGTTAGCTTATCAAGCCGGAGACCGGTGAAAATGTTCAATCCTTTCCCGCCGTCTATCTGGGGGTGGACCAGCAGGCTGAGTTCGTCGGCCAAACCTTGCGTTATCAAAAGATTGCTCAAGATCTTCCCGGTGTCGGCCAGTACGGTCTTTGCCTTGTATTGTTCGGCCAAAAGCGCCAGGGCTTGCTTCAGGTCAATGCGGTCTTGACCGACTACATGATAGTCGTAATGCCGCTCCGTTAGGTAGTCCAGATAGTCGCGCGGGGTGCTCTCCGAGACCAGAACGACGACGTCGCGGCAATACTCGAACCGGCGGCAGCCGTGGAGCAGGCCCTTTAAGCTCCCCCTGGTATCCGGGATCACCCAGTAGGGGAGAGAGGAGGAGCGCTGCGGCTGGCTGAAGTCGGCGCTCGTTTCCGCCGACGGCATCCCGAACATTTCAAATCCGATCCGGGCGGTATTTGAGCCGATCAGCGTCGCTTCGGGCTGATATTGCCCCGCCAATTTATAGTGCAGCGCCATGTCGGGAGTAAACCCGGTCAGCGCCCCGTCAAGAGTGACCGAATTGTGGATGATTACTTTGGGAAGCATGGGGGAATATTATCATCACTTTCTCCGGGAGACAATGGGGACAAAGGGGTTTTGACCGGGAAGGCTGAAATTGTCCGGGGGGCGGCTCGATAACAGGACATGACAAGGGTCGGTCGGATCACGAATGGCGGGAAAGCGGTCTTTGACCAGAAAACGCTTTTTAAGAACGCGGTTCCTTTGCGCGGGCGGTTAGCGCTGGTGCTCAAAGGGATGCCGCATGTGCTCGATGTGATCGTTGACCCGGCGGCGTGGCTCAAGCTCAATACGCTTGACCCGGCGCGGGTCGCCGAGTTCGGGCGGGCCCAGACTTTCCTGGCCTCCCATTACTTCCGCGACCTCGGCCTCCGCGCCTGCTGGGGGACGATGCCGCTCAAGATCATCTATATCATGGGGGATCCGGCCAATATCAAGGCGCTCGATCGATTGTCGAATTCCGAACCAGACCAGGCCGTTCTCAACCTCCGCCGCTTCAGCAACCTGGTCGGGGAATAACCGCCAGCACTAACGGCGGGATCGCTTTATCATTTCCCCCTTTGCTTCTCCAGATACCGCTGGTGATATTCCTCGGCGCGGAAAAAGTCGCTGGCCGGGATAAGCTCAGTGACGATCGGCTGTTTATGCTTTTTCTGCTCGGCTTGCTGCGACTTCTCCGCCGCGGCTTTTTGCTCGTCATCATAATAGAAGATCACCGACCGATACTGCTTGCCGACGTCCGGCCCCTGACGGTCGAGTTGAGTCGGATCGTGGATCCGCCAGAAAACTTTTAGCAGTTCCTCGTAGCTGACCTGCTTCGGATCGTATTTCAGATGGACGACCTCGGCATGCCCGGTATTGCCGCCGCAGACCAGCTCGTAACTCGGATCGGGGACCGTGCCGCCGGCAAAACCGACCGCCGTCTCCTTGACCCCCTTGACCTTGTCAAACTCCTCCTGCACGTGCCAGAAACAACCGGCGCCAAAAGTTGCCTGCTTGAGCTTGGACGCCGCGCCAAAGGGGACGAACTTCAGGGCGACACCGTTGATGCAGTAGCGTTTTCCCGTGGGGCGGGGGCCGTCGTCAAAAACATGACCGAGATGCGCGCCGCAGCGGGCGCAAACGACTTCGGTCCGCTTTATTCCGAGCGAGTTGTCCGGCAATTCTTTGATGTTGAGCGGCGAGACCGGCTCGTAAAAGCTCGGCCAGCCGGTCCCCGATTCGAACTTGGTGCCGGCCTTGAAAAGCGCCGTGCCGCAGCGGACACAGCGGTAAAAGCCGTCCCCCTTGACCTCCTCAAACGAGCAGGTATACGGCCGCTCCGTCCCCTTGTTGGCCGTCACTTCATATTGCTCGGGCGTCAACAGTTTTTGCCATTCCCGGTCGCTCTTGACCACCCGGTCGACAACAACTACCGTTCCCAGTTCGGGGTCGTAAAGCCGGACCTTGCCGCTCTCGCTCGCTTTGGGGGGTTGCGACATAGCTAATACACCTCCGGTTAGGAAAAGAAGCAGATAAAAGGTCAACAGTTTTTTGACCACGGGAACATTTTCCCACCGCTATCTATTAAAGTCAAAGGGCTATTACGGGCCCTTACGGGCCTTATTTCCACAGAAAAGGCAGAACGGCCGATGCACGCATAGCGTTTTACCGCATTTCGGGCACTTCCACCGTTTTTCCTCACGCTTGACGAACTTCCTGACCCCGATCTTTTTGATCAGCGCCAAATTGTCGAGCATGCTCATCCCGTACCGCGTCCGATACCGTTTGTCGAGCTTTTTGAGCCGGGCGCAGGGGAAGATGGGGCAGGTGAAACAGAAGCGCTTTTGGTGGGTGCAAAACTTGATACTGCAGATGCGGCAGTACTTGGGCTTGTTGCGGCCCCAGGAGTTGCAGCCGGGACATTTGTTCTTCTCCCGGAGATGGCCGAGACAGATAGCGCAATTCATCCCGCAGGGGGCGATCAGCACGGTCCCCACTTATGCCGGGGATGGCGCTTGGCATATTCTTGCGCCGTCTCTTTGGTGATCTCGTGCCAGGGCGCGCCGACGCTGGCGCCGACGATCGACGCCAGCGCGCAACGGCACAGGGTGGGGTCGCATTTTTTTAACAGGGTGTCGAAAACCGTGAATGGATCGCGTTTCAGGAAGTCTTTCTTGCCCTTGATCCCGATCTTCCTGAGCTTCCCGGCGATCGTCTTGCCGATGTTTGGCAGGGATTCGAGCGAGTCGTCGGCGGCTTTCTTCATCATGACTTAGCGGTTGTCCGTGGCCGGCGGCAAACCTTCCTCGGTGGTGACCTCGGGGACCGCGATCAGCATGAAGACGCCGAAAACAACGACGACCAGCGCCGCAACAACCGCCAGGATCAGATGGGCCTTCTTTAATTTAAATTTCATCGCCTATTTACCGAGCTTCTTTTGCAGAACATACCCGACCGGGATGCTCATCGCCGGCATCACCAGATAACGGAGGCCGATCTCCTTAAAGTATTGCAGGTACGGCATCTTGGACAAGGGGAGAAGAGCGGCGAAATCGAGCAGCCAGTTGAGCACCAGCCAGACGACGCCGAGCCAGATCCCTTCCGATAAATAATCCTTGTCCACTTTCATAAAGTAAAGAGCGACGCAGACCGCGCCGGTCAACCCGCCGATCACGATCATCAGCGTCTTGAAGAAATGGACGTCGGTTTGCATGAGCCCGAGCAAGGGGATGGCGGCAACATAGGGGACCACCCAGACGATAAAACCGTAACCGATCTTTCTTAACATGACATTCCCTCCTTTTACCTGTCTCTTAGAGCGCCCTGGTCGGATAAAGTTGTTTGATGACCATTAACAGGGTCGCCATCGCAGTGCTGATGTCGTTGGGCTCGGTGTTCATCATCGCTACGACCGTCGTCCCCGTGGCCGGATCGTAGGCGGCGATACAATGATAACCGGGGACCGCGCCGTCATGGCAAAAGAACCCGCCGATCTGCACCCAGCCGAGCCCGTACTTGCAGGTCGGCAGTTCGGCCGAGATGCTGACCCAATCATCGTTGATCCTTTTGGCCTGCATGGCCGGGCTTAACAGGCCGGCGCTGTTGTCATAGATCGCCTTGATGTAGGCCTTGAGGTCGTAAATGTTGGAAATGACCGCGCCCGCCGCCCACATCCAGGAAGGATCCTCGAGGCTCCAATCTTCCGGTGTCCCGGTGGCGGGATTCGGCATGTAGCCGTGCAGGTACGCGCCCGGAAAGGTCTCGACGGTCGCGAACGTGGTATTGATCAGCCCGATCTTGTCAATGACCCGCCTTTTGACCGCCTGTGCCAGCGTTTCTCCCTGAGCGTTGTATTTTTCAATGATCATCCCCAGGATCGTGGTATTGGTATTGGAATAATGATACTCCGTTCCCGGAGCGGCCGTCATCGGCAGGGCAAAAGCGAAATTAAGCAGGTCCTGGGGAGTGTACTTGTGGAACCGGTCGGCCGCGATCGCGGTCCAGAAGGCGGACGAAGCGGTGTAATTGGGCAGGCCGCTGGTGTGATTGAGCAGCATCTTGATGGTGATAACGTCGCCGCTCGGAATGCCGGTGAGGTATTTGTCGACCGTCGCTTCCAGGCTGATCAACCCTTCGTCGACCAGCTGCAGGGTAACGGTGTTGGTAAAGGTCTTGGTGATGCTGCCGGCGCGGAATAGCTTGCGGGGGTCGATCGCCGAGCCGGTGGCGACCTCGTCCGTTCCTTTTACGCCCAGATAATCGCCTTTGCCGGGGACCGAGACCAGGAGGACAAATCCCTCGGCGCTGGCGTAAGTCTTCATGTCGCTCATGATCTTATCGAAGGCCGCGACGGTCGCCGAGTCAAAGGCGGGAGTGGGGGAAGTGGTGCAGCCGGCGGCGATGGCAACGGTGACGAACAGCAGGGCAAAAGCCGTTTTAATTTTCATGCATTACTTACCGGTCAGCGCCCGATTGACGGCGATCATGATCGCCATGCTGCTGCCCGAGGCGCCGGTCACGGCGTCGACCTTGGGCGATTGCGCTTTGACGATCCGGTTGGTCGTGTCAAGCGCTTCGTAGCCGGGGCCGCATTTCTGCTCCATGATCTTGACCTCGGCGATCCGGTGGCGCTTGACCGTCACCTGGACCTTGACGGAGACGAGGAAGTCGCCGAAGCTCCCCGCATAGACCCCGTCGGTTACTTTGGCCAGGTCGAGCGGCTTGATGCTCGCGTATTGGTGTTTAATATTGCTGGCCATTGACTGAGCGCGGAGATAGAACACCCCGGCCAAACAGATGATCACCAGCAGGATAATCCCCAGAACGATCCCGAGCTTTTTTAACATGTTAACTCCTCCTTCACGGTCACTCGACCCTATTATTTTGACAGGAAATGACCAGCCCGTAAACCCCCAGGATGAACAAGGGGAGATGGAGCAGGCCGAACCACCAGTAGACCGCCGGGTTGGCGAAAACGACCAGGACGTTGAAAATGCCGATGATCACCGCGGCGAGCGAGTTGACCCGGAGCAGGGCGAAATTAACTTTCGGATAGAAAGTGATAAGGACCGCCAGGAAGACCGGCGTCATCATGCAAAAGGCGACCCCGCCCGGATTGTTAATTAGATAAAGCGGGTTGAAGTCGGGCAGCCGGGTCGCCGCGTTGATCGGGTCCCAGAACGCCCAGAAGGCGAGGGCGATAAAGGCCCATTTCAGCGGCGTCAGCTTGACCGGCGAAAAATCGTTCCGGCCCGCCGACGCTTCCCAGAACCAGAGCAGGGAGACGAGCAGCATCGTGACCAGGTTCTGCAACAGGATCCCCAGGCCGTATTCCTGGCTAAAGGAAAAGTTTTGCAAGATGTTGAACGCCAGATAGGCGAAGCCGGCGTAGAGGGCGAAGAGCCGGCTAAAGCGGTTGCCAAAGAGCACGATCCCCAGGACAAATAGAAGGGGGACGAGCTTGAAGACGATCTGCCAGTCGCCCAGGTGGTGCATCGGAGCGTTCATTAAATGCGTCGCCAGAAATTGCGGGACCGAGTGCAGCCCTTTGGCGGCGTAAGGGGGGAGAAACTGCAAAAGAATGACCAGGACAAAGAACCAAGAGCGGCGCGTCAGCTTATCGATATCCAGCTTCATTTCGACCTCCTTGCTCAGTCGATCTCGTGCGGGGAAACCTTGCGCTGCTGTTTCAGGGCAGACCGCTGCTTTTTCTCTCCCAGCATCTTTTCCTTGGCCCGCCGCGAGCGTTTCCGCTTCTGGCGCCTGATCTTCTCGATCGCCTGCCGCCGCTGGCTCTTCTTATGGAGGATCCGTTCTTCGATCTTTTCGAGCAACAGCCGCCAGGCGAGAAAACGGTTCACCGCCTGCGAGCGCTCCTGCTGCATCTTGACCTCGAGCCCGGTGGGGAGATGCTTTAAATAGACCGCGGAGGAAACTTTGTTGACGTTCTGCCCGCCGGCCCCCGACGAGCGAAGGAACTTTTCGATCACGTCGGCCTTGCGGATGCCGCGCGCCCTTAAGCGGTTTTCCAGTTCGGCCATTTTTTGGGGCGTTACGTAGGTCATGACCGTTCGTTTAAATGATCTTGATCGTTTTCTGGAGCGAATTGTGCCCCTTCATGATCTTGATCCGGTTCTTTTTGACGTTGTAATGCTCGGCCAAAATATCGATCACCGTTTCGTTGGTCCGGCCGTCGTGCTCCGGCGACGTGATGTGCAGCCGCGTGCCGTGCAGTTCGTTGCGCTCCCCGCCGGGGACGACCTTGATCTCCACCAGTATTTCTGACATGAGGAACCTCCTTAACTGGCTTTATTATACTACAGCAACGGTCCTGAAATTATAACTTTCCCCGCGCGATAACCAAGCATGGTCAAAGTCGCTCGTCCAGCCAGGAGAAATATCCAGCGTCCCGCGCCGGTCGCCGTGGACCAGAAGGCGCTCTTTAAAGGGGCGCTGAGCTTTCGGGGGATAGTGGCGCTGGCGATCAAGGCGCTGCCGGCGGGGAAAGAGATCGGGGAGATCGTCGTCGACCTGGCTGCCTGGAAACTGCTCAACACGCTCGCTCCGGAGCGGATCGCCGACCTGGGCCGGGCCGAAGCGCTTTTCGTTTCCCGCGACTTTACCGCTCTCGGCCTCCGGGTCCGCCGGGGGAGCAAGCCGGAGACGACCGTCTACATCATGGGCGATCCGGAAAATATCAAAGCGCTGGAAAGATTATCGGCCCATAAGCCCGACGAAGCGACCCTCGCCCTGCGGCGGTTCAGCAATCTGCTGATCGATTAAGAGTTAGCCGCCCCGCGCAGCCGCCGGTATTCCGCTTAGTGCTGCTCGAAGTTCTGCAGGTAATCAATGATCAAAAGACTACGGTCATGGGGATATATAAGCCCCTTTTCTTCCAGGGTAGAGGTCATCTTGATCTCGCCCCAATCGGATACGCCCCGGGCCAGACTGGTCATCAGATGATATAACGCTGCGTTGTTGACGCGGCCTTCAGCGGTGTTCTCGTCGGTAATAAAATAGTTGCCGTGATAATTGGCGAAATAGTCGGCCAGATGGCTGAAACTGCCGCAGGAGCCCAGGAACAGGACCTTGCCCAGCCCGGCGGCCTGGTTTTCCGGCGCGAAAGTATCGGTCAAATGATAGGAATGGCCGCGGTGGACCAGGATATCGAGCGCTTCGTCGTGGAGGTCCTGTTCGACCGTGCTGGCGTCCAGCGTGATAATGACCTTGAGCGTTTTGCCATTGAAAGTCTCGACCATCTCCCAGCTCTTTTCCCCTTTTTGCGCTAAGGAAAAGCCCCGGGAGCGAAGATCGTCGATGGTTAGCAGGTAGTGGCGCTCATCTTCATAGAAATAGAGCTTGGCCGTAATGGCCCCGTCAGCCAGATACTTTTCTATGGGAATTGCCGGACTTAAGATGGCCGGCAGCCGGTCCGCGATCCGCTGCCCGACGGGCGACCACTTGGCGGCATAGAGCTTAAGTAAAAAGCCGATCGCTCCGCGTTGGCGGTCTTTTCCCGCGCTTTCATATTTTTCGTAAAGGCCGACCAGCAGCGATTCAACCTTGTCCAGGTACCGCCCGTCGGCAAAGATCGTGTCCAGTGCCGGGGTTAGGACGGACACCTTGCCGGCCAGGTTTTCTTCTTTTGCCAGCAAGCGCTCAATATTATTGAGGAAATAATCCGGGTCAAGGTCGAAAAGCGCGGCAAATTTATTATAATTGGAAGCGGTCAGGATAAAACCGCCCAGCTGTTCGCTACCGGGGTCGACCCGGGAGATCAACTCGAGGATATTCCCCTGCTCAAGATTGGACCAAAGCTTGAGGAACGTGGAAGTGTAAAGGTCGGCACCGCCCAGGGCGATAAGGAAATAGGCGGAGGCCGGCGAAATGGTCCGGCAGGCCGTTTTCCTGATCTGGTCGCCCGGGTCGTTGTCGTGGATGGTATTGAGCGAGATCGCCGCGGTCTGGCAGAGCTCCCGCAATTTTTGCGGGTCAGCGGCGTGGGCGAGCACGGCCTGATCGATGGCCGCAGCCAGCGCACGGGCCAGCGCCGCTTTGCTGCTATCGGCCGGCGGTTGAAAGTCCGTCAGGGAAAGGAACGTTATCAGACTGCTCAAATTGCCCTGGCCTAAAGTAAGAAGAGAAGAAAGCTGGCCCAACCGGCGTTCGAGGATTACCGGGTCTTTGATCTTCAGCGAAGCCAAAAGCTTGGGAAAATAAAGATACGCGAAACTATCTTGATAAGACTGGGAATTGAGCCGGTCAAAGACCTTGACCAGGGCAACGATCGTTTTGCCGTCGATGATCCCGGCCCGGAAAAAATCGGGGAGGGGCTGTAAAGTATAACCGATCGATTGGAGCGGGGACTGTCTGATCTCGCTAAAAATGGCCAGGATATTCTCCCGGCTTAACCCCTGGTCAACCAGGCCGGGCAGAGCGATCAGGGCATTGCTCGTGTAGCAGTCAACCGCTTTGATCGTTCCTTCGAGCAGGGCGTAAATAGCGGCGTTGCTCAAGCCGGACCGTTTTAACCCCGCGACCGCGGCCGGCAGTCCGGCGATGGCATTAATGATCCCAGCGCCGCATTTTTCGTTAATTAAAAGCACCAAAGCCTGGGCCTGGCCCTGATCTAAACCGGCCAGAACCAGTTTTTCTTTGGCTTCGATCGACCGTCCCAGGCTGTACTGATTGTGAAAAGGGTCGTTGCTGATGATGAGGGCCTCAAGGTCCTGGCGCCAAATATTTTCCGGTTCAGCTGTTGGCGGCGCGGGCTCTTGGCATTGCAGGTTGTCGGCCAACGGGATCGATTGCGGCCAAAGCGGCGGAGCGATTAGCTGAACGGCCCCATTTTCATCCTGGATAACGGTTTGCAGGCCGTTCTGGCCGGACGGGGGAAAATAGCTTCCCGCGACGCATTGGTTATTATAGTAGTACCCTTTAATGTCCATAGCCGTATATATTATTATCGTGTTTTACAGGGAAAAACTTGCGTTTATTGCCGGTGAATAACTCTTGCCCGTACCCGATCAAAAGGCTATAATAACAGCGTTACTTCGGGAAAAACCATGAAAGACGCTATCCGTAAAGTCGTCGAAGGCCACAACCTCACTCGCGAAGAGGCGGCGATCGCCATGGATACTATCATGCAGGGGAACGCCACACCGTCGCAGATCGCCGCCTTTATCACCGCCCTCCACACCAAGAAAGAGAGCGTCGACGAGATCACCGGCTTTGCCGAGAAGATGCGCGAACACGCGGTCAACATCTTCCCGCACGCCAAGAACCTGGTCGACACCTGCGGCACCGGCGGCGACCACGCCGGCACGTTCAATATCTCGACCATCTCCGCCCTGATCGCGGCCGGGGCCGGGGTCAACATCGCCAAGCACGGCAACCGCTCGATCACCAGCCGCTGCGGCTCGGCGGACCTGCTCGAAGCGCTCGGCGTCAAGATCGACATCGAGCCGAAAGCGGTGGAAGAGTGCATCAACGAGGTCGGCATCGGCTTTATCTACGCCCCCCGGTTCCACCGGGCGATGCGCTTTGCCGCGCCGACCCGCCGGGAGATCGGCATCAGCACCGTCTTCAATATCCTCGGCCCGCTCTCCAACCCGGCGAACGCCGGCGCCCAGGTGCTCGGCGTCTTCCACGCGGAGCTGACCGAGATCATGGCGGCGGTGCTCAAGAACCTGAAAGTGAAACACGCGCTCGTCGTCCACGGCAACGACGGCCTCGACGAGATCTCGCTCTGCGAACAGACCAAAGTGACCGAGCTGCGGGACGGCAAGCTGGAAACCTACCACCTGAAGCCGGAAGACTTCGGCCTCCTGCGCGTCGGCAACGAAGAGCTGCGCGGCGGCTCCGCGGCGGAGAACGCCGAGATCGCCATCCGCATTTTAGCTAATGAGGAAAAAGAGGCGCGGCGCCAGGTCGTGCTGCTTAACGCGGCGGCGGCGATCTACGTCGGCGGGCTGGCTAAGAACTTAAAGGAAGGGTTGGCCCTGGCGGAGCAGTCGCTCGCTTCCGGCGCGGCCAAAAAGAAACTGGAGGGATTAGTCCAATTTACATCAAAACAGACAAGTTAGTCAAAAACTACGGCAAGAAGGTCGCGGTCAACGGCGTTTCCGTCGAGGTCAACCAGGGGGAAGTGGTCGGCCTGCTCGGCCCGAACGGGGCGGGGAAGACGACCACTTTTTACATGGTCGTCGGCCTGATCAAGCCGAACGCCGGGAAAGTTTTCCTCGGCGACCACGACATCACCAATTACCCGATGCATAAGCGCTCCCAGCAGGGGATCGGCTACCTGCCGCAGGAGCCGTCGATCTTCCGCAAGCTGTCGGTCGAAGAGAATATTTTTATCCTTTGGGAGCTGATGCCGGAGATCCCGAAAAAGGAATACGAGACCCGGCTGGTCAAGCTGCTCGACGAGCTCGGCGTTACTCACCTGCGCAAACAGAAAGCTTATTCCCTGTCGGGCGGCGAACAGCGGCGGGTGGAGATCGCCCGGGCGCTTTCGACCAACCCGGCGTTCCTCCTGCTCGACGAGCCGTTCACCGGCATCGACCCGAAAACGGTCACCGACCTGCAGGGGATCATCTGCCACCTGAAGGACAAGGGGATCGGCGTGCTGATCACCGACCATAACGTCCGCGAGACGCTGGCGATCGTTGACCGCGCCTACATCATCCACAAGGGAGCGATCCTGGTCTCCGGCAATTCGCAGACCGTGGCCGAGAGCGAAGACGCCAAGAAATTCTACCTCGGCGAAGAATTCCAGCTTTGATCAAGATCATCGACCGGTACATCTTCAAGGAACTGCTCGAGCCGTTCCTCTTCGGCCTCGGCGCCTTTACCGCCATCCTTTCCTCGTCGATGATCATGTTCGAGCTGGTCCGCCGGGTCGTGATCAACGGGATGCCGCTCCTCGTCGCCCTGCAGATCTTTGTCCTGCGGCTGCCCGGCATCGTCGTCTACATCTTCCCGATGGCGACGCTGTTGGCCGCGCTGCTCGCTTTTTCCCGCCTGTCGCACGACAGCGAGGTGATCGCCTTCCGCGCTTCCGGCATCACGCTGTTCCGCCTGATCGTGCCGGCCCTGGCGCTCGGCTTGCTCGTTTCGTTGATCAATATGAGCTTTTCCGAGGTCGTGGTGCCGGAATCGAACAAGGCGGCCAAAAATCTGTTGATCGAGACCACCGCCCGGCGCCAGCCGAAACTGCAGAAGAACGTCTTCCTGCCGGAAATGGAGGGGGGCTCGCTGAAACGGATCTTTTACGCCGAGACGATGCAGGGGGACGAGATGTCCGGCGTGGTGGTGCAGGAGTTCAGCGGGGGGAAGCTGGGGCAGATCGTCAACGCCCGCTCGGCCAAGTGGGTCATGGGTAAGAACCAGTGGCTCTTCCGCGACGGGACGATCTACCTGCTGGCCGAGAGCGGCGAGTACAAGCACCTGATCAAGTTCGCCGAGCAGTACGTGACGATCAAATACACGCCGGCCGACTTTTCGACCGGCGACCGGAACCCCGACGAGATGACCATCGGCCAGCTGCGCGATTACATCGCCCTGAAGGAAAAGATGGGGGTGGAGACGACCGACCTGAAGATCCAGCTGAACATGAAAATGGCCATTCCCTTCGCCTCGCTGGTCTTCGCCCTGCTCGGGGCGCCGCTCGGCCTGTCGCCGCGGCGGGCGTCCGGCTCGATCGGCCTGGGGATCTCGATCATCGTCATCTTCTTCTACTACATCACCATGTTCATCGCCATGGCGGTCGGCGAGATGAAGCTCATCCCGCCGGGGGGCGCCGCCTGGCTGCCGAACATCTTGACCGGCGCCGTCGGTTATTTCATTTTGCGCCAGAAGGCCGAACAGTAATGTCGCTTTTCACCCTGAGGATCCTCCTGCTTCTGGCCGTGCTCAGCGGCACGATCGCGTTCGTCGGCAACCGGGTCGGCAAGTACATCGGCAAGCGGCGGGTGACCATTTTCGGCCTGCGCCCGCGCTACACCGCCATGGTCATCACCGTCATTTCCGGCATGTTGATCGCCCTCGGCACGGTCGGTATCATGCTGGCGCTGTCGCAGAGCGTCCGCACCGCGCTGCTCGGGCTGGAACGGCTGCAGACGGAGATCGGCGTAAAAACGGCGGAGCTGGCGACGGCCAACAAGTCCCTCGACGAGGTCCGGCGGCAGCAGCGGCAGCTGGCCGAGGAGCTGGTCGCCGCCAAACAAGAGGTCTCCCAACTACAGCGCGCCAAGCAGCAGTTGAGCCGGGAGGTCAAGACCGCCCGCCAGGGGGAAGTGCTGTTCAAGAAAGGGGAGATCATCTCCCTGTCGCTGATCCAGGCCGGGCCCGATAAAGATAAGATCGTGGAAGGGTTGAACCTGATCACCGCCAATGCCGACGACAGTCTCCGCCAGCTCGGCATCAGGTCGGCCGTGCCGATCGTCACGGTCAACGAAGAGGAGTTCAACGAGACCGTTTACTCGCTACTGGGCGAAAACCGGCCTTATATCGTCAAACTGGTGGCGGACAGCAATTCGGTCTGGGGAGAGCCGGTCCCGGCGCTTTTTGCGCTGGCGGAGAACAAACTGGTCTACCGGGCGGGGGCGGAGATCGTCAGCGGCGAGGTCGCCGGCGGCCTGACCCAGGCGCAGGAAGAGCAGGCGGTGATGCAGCTGCTGAGGCGCGCGCACCAGGCGGCGCGGGATCAGGGGATCGTCCCCGATCCGGCCGGTTCGATCGGCAGCGTCCCGTATTCGCAGATCTCCGATACCGCCCGCAAGATCAGGGGGCTCGGCCGCAAGGCGGTCCTGCGGATCGTCGCCCAGAAAGACATTTACGCGATCGGCCCGCTGGCGGTCGACCTGAAGGTGAGCGGCCGGTGATCCTGGCGATCGATCCCGGCAGCGCCAAGAGCGGCCTGGCCGTTCTCGAGGAGAACGGCGCGGTCCGGCACCGGGCGGTGGTCGCCAGCGCCGACCTGCCCGGCGCGCTCGCGCCGCTGCTTACGGTCTATCGCCCGACCGCTGTGGTGATCGGCCGCGGCCACTACGGCCGGCGGATCGCCCAGGAGCTGACCGGCCTGAATCTGATCTATGTCAACGAAAAAGACTCGACCTGGCTTGCCCGCCGGCGCTACTGGCGGGAGAATCCCCCCGCCGGCTGGCGCAAATTGCTGCCGACCTCGCTCCGCGTCCCGCCCGTGCCGGTCGACGACTGGTCCGCAGTCATCATCGGCGAACGATATTTAGCTTCTTAGACTGAAATTTTGGCCGCGGCCGGGCGATAAACAGCCGTGAGTACCGTGAGTAACAACCGGGCGATCGTCCGCGTGCAAGACCTGCGGCGTTACCAGGCGCCGACCAAGGCCGTCTGGCGCAACATCCTGCTCCAGCAAAGATTAATGATCAAGACGCACGGCCTGCCGCCGTCGGAACGGGTCTTCCTGGCCGGGCCGGTCGGCGCTCCCCGGATCTTCCCCAAACAATACCTCAACGAGATCCTGACCATCACCGCCGGGCTGGATGAGGCGGGGGTCGTGCTCGTCCTCAAAGCTTACAACAAAGTGCGGCAAGCGTTCGCCGGGAAAACGCGGTTATCGGGCCGGCCCTGCATCGACCACCTGGTCGATACCGCCTATCTCCTCCGGACAGTCATGGAGAACCGCGATCCGGTCCTGCTTGCGGCCGGCTTGCTGCACGATATTATCGAAGATATTGGAGTTACTTATGAGGAGCTGAAACAGGAATTCGGCGCCGAGGTGGCCGACCTGGTCGACGCGGAGACCAAACTGAGCAAGGAGATCGACCGCGATATACGAGATCTGGAATATCTGAAAAAACTGATCAAGGGGATCAGCCAGGACCCGCGCGTTGCCCTGCTCAAGGCGGCCGACAACCTGAGCAATAACCGCGACCAGGAAGTTTTCCCGAAAGAGAAACAGCTCGAGCACGCCGGGGAAACCATGGAGATCTACGTCCCGATCATGGACGCGATGGGGGTCTGGGAGATGCGGCTCCGGCTGGAGGACTCGGCGCTCAAATACCGCGACCTGCCGGAATATCCTGAGACGATCGCGCTGTATGACCGGGTAATGGCGCAGAACAAGGGGCTTTTCCTGGAGCTGGAAGCCAAGATCAAAGAAGTGCTGGCGGCCAAAGGCTTTAAAGGGGCGCGCGTCGAGCTGCGCCAGCGGGCGGTCTCGGAAGTTTTCCGGAAAATGCGGCGGAGCGGCCGGACGCTGGAAGACCTGCTGGCCGAGAACCCGCTTTACCTCCACTACATCAACGTGGAGGTCAACAGCGCGCTGGACAAGGACGTTTACCGGGCGATGGCGACGCTGCGCGACACCAATATGCAGCCGCGGCACAAGGAAAACCAGCTCTCGGGCTTCCAGCCGCGCGGCGAGAAGCTGCTCGATTTCGTCAGCTTCCCGCGCCGCGGCTACCGCGCCCTGCAGTCGTACTTTGTCAAGGAGGGATTGCCGGGGAGCCTGCTGATCACCGTTAACAACAAGGCGATGAACCGGAGCAACCGGCTCGGTTTTGCCGCGGCCGGGGCCGACGCCGCGCCGCGCCCCAACTGGTTCAAGCAGAGCTACGACTGGCTGGACAAGCTGCTCAACTACAGCCGCAACCTCCTCTCGGCCGACGAAGTGCGCGAACTGATCGGCGAGGTGACCTATCCGATCATCGTTTATACCCAGAACGGCCGCCGGGTGAAACTGCCGCGCGGCGCGACCCCGCTCGATTTCGCTTTTTTGGAAGAGCCGATCCTCGCCCAGTTTACCACCGGCGCCAAGGTCAACGGCGTCGGCGTTCCGCTGAACCGGCCGCTCCGGAGCAACGAGACGGTCGAGCTCGAGCACGGCCGGGAGATGCAGGTCTCCCCGACCTGGTTATCCTGGGTCGGCTCGACCGGGAGCGCCGAAGCGATCAGGTGCCTGCTCCAGACCAAGACGCCGGAGGAGCGGCGGACGCTGGCGCTCAACGCGCTGAACCGGGCGGCGCAGGGGGAATACCTGAACATGCTTAACATTACGGCCGTTTCCTGGCTGCCCCGGTTCATCGCCCGGTTGAACGAGAAATACAGTTTGGCTTACAAGACGGCGCCCGACTTGATCGCCGGCGTCGGCCGGGGAGAGATCGATCCGGAACAGGTTATCACCGATTTCCTGACCTTTTTCCAGGAACTGCTTAAGCAGCGGGTCGCGGAAGGGACGAGGAGCCGGCAGCGCTACATCTTTGTCGTGCATACCGAGAACCGGGTCGGCATCCTGAAGGAGATCACGACCGAGATCAGCCGGCTGAAACTGAACATCGACATCAACCTGGCGAGCGGCGGCGAGGACGGCGGCTCGCTCTTTTTCACCGTGTCGGCCTACAGCAGCCTGCAGCGCGACCAGGTCAGGAACATCCTGTTAAAGTTCGGCGAGCTGGAGAAATGTTTGCGGATACCCAATAACAAGTTCGACCGGTTGAGCCGGATGCTTAGCGGGTTGATGGAAAGGCTGGGCGAAAAAGTCTAACTACTTGGCCGCGGACCAGTTCGGTCCCGCCCCGACCGTCACTTTGACCGGTACCGCTAGCGTCAGCGCCTTTTCCATCTCATCTTTCACGATCTGTTTGACCGTTTCTCTCTCTGCCTCGGGGCATTCAAATAGCAATTCATCGTGAACTTGTAAGATCATTTTTGCTTGTAAGTTGTAAGTTGTTAGTTGTTCGTTAACCCGTACCATGGCGATCTTGATCAGGTCCGCCGCCGTCCCCTGGACCGGGGCGTTGATCGCCATCCGCTCCGCCGCCGCGCGCAGGCCGCCGTGCGGGCTGTTGATGTCGGGGAGCGGCCGCTTGCGCCCGAGCAGCGTCGTAACGTAGCCGTTCTCGCGCGCTTCCTTGATCGTCCGGTCGAGGAACGCCTTGACCCCCTGGTGCTTCCGGAAATATTTCTCGATGTAGCTGGCCGCCTCGGTCCGCTTGATCCCGAGCTGGCGGGCAAGGCCGAAATCGGAGATGCCGTAGATCACGCCGAAGTTGACGGTCTTGGCGGCGGCGCGCGGGATGCCGAGCTCGTCGGCCGTCGACTGGTGGATATCGCGGTCTTCCTGGAAAGCTTTGAGCAAGACCGGGTCGCCGGAGAGATGCGCCAGGACCCGGAGCTCGATCTGCGAATAATCGGCGTCGACCAGGGCCCAGCCTTTTTCCCCGGGGATGAAGGCGGGCTTCAGGCGGGCCGGGATGTTCTGCAAGTTCGGGTCCGAGCTGGAGAGCCGCCCGGTGGCGGTGATCGTCTGGTTGAACGAAGTGTGCAGCCGGCCGGTGCGCGGCTGGACCAGCGTCGGCAGGACGTCGATGTAGGTGCTTTTCAGCTTGGTCAGCTGGCGGTAGTTCAGGAGCTTTTCGGCGATCTCGAACTTCTCGCCGGCCAGCTCCTCCAGCACTTCGGCGTCGGTCGACTGGCCCGACTTGGTCCGTTTCTTGACCGGCAGCAGCAGCTTGGTAAAAAGTATTTGGGAAAGCTGCTTGGGCGAATTGAGGTTGAAGACCTCGCCGGCAATGGCGAAGATGTGCCGCTCCAGCTCCTGGAGCTCGACGGCGATCTCGCCCGACATTTTGGCGAGCAGCGGGGCGTCGATCGCGATCCCGGTCATTTCCATGCCGATCAGCGCGGCCAACAGCGGCATCTCGATCTCCGTCAGCAGTTTGTCCATTTTCTGCGCGCGCAGCGCCAGGGAGAATATTTCGTAAAGGGCAAAGGTCGCGTCGGCGTCGCTGCCGGCGTAATCGGTCGCCAGCTCAAGCGGCACGTCGGCAAAATTCTGGTCCGGGCTGACTTCCTCGAACTTGAGCATCTCCCGGCCGAGGAACTGCTTGGCCAGGTATTTGAGCGAATATTTGCCGGCGGTCGGATCGAGGAGATAGGCGGCGACCATCGTGTCGAAGTAGGGCCCGGCGACCTCGATGCCGTTGGCTTTTAAAACTTCAATATCGTATTTCAGGTTATGGCCGATCTTTAATTTAGCGCTCTGGAAGAGCGCGGTAAGGTCCTGCCGCTTATACGGTAAATAATACGCCGTCTGCGCCGCGGTCGAGAAAGCAATGCCGACGATCTGCGCGTTAAAGACGTCGAGCGAGGTCGTTTCCAGGTCAAAGGCGAAAGCGTCGGCCTTCGCCAGTTCGGCCAGCAGCGCTTTCAGGTCGGACTCCGTCTGCACGCACTTGTAGTGCAGCTTGGCGATCGCCTCGCGTTTCTGCTCGATCACTTTGGCGGGCTGCAGGTCGGGGAGGCCGCCGGCGTATTTTTTGACCAAGCTGTTGAACTCCAGCTTCTGGAGGAGCGGCACGACCTTGGGCCAGTCGATCGCCCCCCGTTTCAGCCGGTCGAAGTCGATCTGGAGAGGGACGCTGGTCACGATCGTCCCGAGCCGCCGGCTCATTTCGGCGAGCGGCAGGTTGTTTTTGAGGTTTTCCTTGAGCGCCGGTTTCTTGATCTTGTCCAGGTTGGCGTAAATGTTCTCCAGCGTGCCGTACTCTTTCAACAGTTCGATCGCCGTCTTTTCGCCGACCTTGGGGACGCCGGGGATATTGTCCGAGGTGTCGCCTTTGAGCGCCTTGTAATCGATCAGCTGGTTGGGCCGGAGCCCATCGTAGCGTTCGGCCACTTCTTTTGCCCCGTACAGGACCGTGTCAGTGATCCCTTTCCGGGTCGTTAAGACCTTGATGTGGTCGTTGACCAGCTGGAGCCCGTCCAGGTCGCCGGAGACGATGACGACGTCGTGCCCCGCTTTCTCCGCCGCGATCGCCAGCGTGCCGATCAGGTCGTCGGCCTCGAAGCCGGCCTGCTCGTAGACCGGGATATCGAGCGCCTGCGCCACCTCTTTGACGAACGGCAGCTGTTCGTGCAGGGTGGGCGGCGCTTTTTCCCGTGTCGCCTTATACTCCTTGTACTCTTTGTGGCGGAACGTCGGCTCCGGCCGGTCAAAAGCAATGGCAACGTAGTCGGGTTTATCGTCCAGCAGTTTGAGGAGCATGGAGGTGAAGCCGTAAACGGCGTTGGTCGTGATCCCCGCGGCGGTCCGCATCGTGTCGGGCAAAGCGTAGAACGCCCGGTAGGCGAGGGAGTTGCCGTCGATCAGGAGGACTTTAGTGTTAGGACTTTTCGCCAAGTTGGAACCGGACGAACCGGCGGATGACCAGGTTCTCGCCGATCTTGGCGGAGAGCTCGCCGAGCAGGTCCTTGATCACGATCTTCTGGTCGCGGATGAACGGCTGGTCGAGCAGGCAGACCTCGGAGTAGAACTTCTCCAGCCGGCCTTCGGCGATCTTGGCGATCGCTTTTTCCGGTTTCCCTTCGGTTTTCGCCTGGGTGGAGATGATCTCTTTCTCGTGGTCGATGATGCCGTCCGGCACTTCGTCGCGGGAGACGTACTGCGGATTGGCCGCGGCGACCTGCAGGCAGAGGTCCTTGACGAACGCCTGGAAATCGGTGCTCTTGGCGACGAAATCGGTCTCGCAGTTCACTTCGACCAGGACGCCGATCTTGCCGCCGAGGTGGATGTAGGAATCGACTATCCCCTGGGCGGCGACGCGGCCGGCCCGGCGGGCGATAGCGGATAACCCTTTTTTGCGCAGGATGTCGATCGCTTCCTCAAAATTGCCTTTTGCTTCCGCCAAGGCCGCCTTGCAATCCATCATGCCGATGCCGGTCTTTTCGCGGAGCTGCTTCACCATTTCGGTCGAGATCTCAGTCATTAGAAACCAACCCTCTTTTCTTCTTCCTCTTCCTTCGGCATGATCACCTGGGACAGCACGGTGTTCTCCAGGTGTTCTTCCATGGTCAGGGTCTCGGCTTCTTCGACCTCGAGCGGGGCGGCGATCTCTTCCGTCTGCTCTTCGACCGGCTTGGACATTTCGCGGCCGGCCAGGACGGCGGAGGCGACGATGCTGGTCAGCAGCTTGATCGAGCGGATGGCGTCGTCGTTGCCCGGGATCGGGTAGTCGATCTCGTCCGGGTCGGTGTTGGTGTCGACAATGGCGACGATCGGGATGCCGAGCCGCCGCGCTTCCTTGAGCGCCGTCTGCTCCTTGAGGATGTCGACGATGAACACGGCCGAGGGGAGGGCGACCATCTGGCGGATCCCGCCGAGGCCGCGCATCAGCTTGCGGTGCTCGCGCTCGAGCAGGATGACCTCTTTCTTCGGCAGGAGGCCGTAGGTGCCGTCCTCTTTCATCTTTTCGATATCGTTGAGGCGGGCGATGTTCTTTTTCAGGGTCTTAAAGTTGGTCAGCGTGCCGCCCATCCAGCGCTGGTTGACGTAGAACATGCCGCAGCGCTTGGCTTCTTCCTCGATCGCTTCCATCGCCTGCTTCTTGGTGCCGATGAAGAGGACCGAGCCGTTGGCGGCGGCGTTCTTGATGAATTCGTACGCTTTTTCGATCAGCGGGATGGTTTTGTGGAGATCGATGACATGGATGCCGTTCCGGGCGGCGTAAATGTACCGCCCCATTTTCGGGTTCCACCGCTTGCTCTGGTGGCCAAAATGGACACCGGCCTCAAGCAGCTCTTTCATTGTAACTACAGGCATTTAACTCCTCCTTGGTGATTAACGCACACGAAAGGTAATTTTATCACAAACTTAATGACCCTGCAACCGTTTTGCCAGGTAAGCGTCCGAGGGGGCTTCCGGCGGCCAACCCTTTTCATCATAAGAAAGCGAGAAGAAGCTGGCGTAATTGCCGTCAAAACCGCTAAAAGTATGGTAAGCGTAGTGAAAACCGAGGCCGGCGTAGCGGAAGCTGAGGCCGGCGGTCAGGCTGCCGGCGTCGGAGCCGCAGCGGACGGTCAATTGCTCGACCGGCGCGATCTCCAGACCGAAATGCTGGGTCACGGTCTTGCCGGCGTCGGGGGTAAAGCGGGCGTCGCAGGCGAAGTTGAGGCCGAGCGGATCGTACAGCTCCATTTTCGCGCCGGCCTTGAAGGTGCGCGGCAGGTCGGAAGCGAGCAGGTTCTGGACGACCGCGCCGAGGCTTAACCACTCCACGCCGTGCTGGAGGACGCCGAGGTCAAGGTTGGTCCGGCTGCGGTCGCCGGCGGCGATCTCGGTCCCGTCGCTTATATAATGTTTCAGGCCGAGGCCGACCGACCAGTTCTCGTTCAGCTTCTTACCGAAAGAGCAGAGCAGGGCGCTGTCGCCGAAGTTCGCCCGGCTGGTCAGGTTGCCGTACCGGTCGCGGAGCTCGATCGCGGAGACGAACGCTCCCGAATAGCCGAACCCGATCGCCCCTTGCCGGCCGAGCGGATAGACGCCGCCGAGCACCGAGTAATTGACCTCTTCCAGCAGGCTGCCGGCCATGGAGGTCAGCTGGAAATGGTCGATCTCGCCAAGGCCGGCCGGATTGGCGAAAAGGGTGTCGGCGTCGAAGACCGTCGCCGTGTTCGCCCCGCCGACGCCGAGCGACCGCGCGCCGACGCCGAGCGCCAGGGGGTCAAAAGTGGCCAGGCATTGCGTCGCCAGCAGGCAGACCAGGATCAGCGGTTTATGATCCATACCTTCCCTTTGCCGATCGACTTATTGGTGGCGGTCGCGACCAGGCGGTAGAGGTAAACGCCCGGGCCGGCAAGCTCGTTGCCGTCGCTGTAGCCGTTCCAGGTGGTCCGGTTGTAGCTGGTCGGCGCGAGGGGGAACGGCTTGCGGGCGATCAGGCGGGCGGAAAGGTCGTAGATCAGCAAGCTGGTCTCGAGCGAGGCGGTCGCGGCGCATTCGAACGTCACGAATTCGCCGGCTTGCGGGTCGAAGGGATTGGGATAATTGATGATCGTGACCGTCAGGAGCAGCAGGAGCCAGGCCCAGCCCGATTTGCGCATGGGACTATTATGCTATAATTCTCGACGGAGTGTCAATCAAGGAGAACATCGGCAAGGTCCGGGCGCGGATCGCCGCGGCGGCGGAAAAAGCCGGCCGCGATCCGGCCGCGGTCAAGCTGGTCGCGGTCGTCAAGCACGTCCCGCTGGACGACGTTTACCGGGCGCTGGAGGCGGGGATCACCGACCTGGGCGAGAACCGGGTGCAGGAGGCGGCGGAACGCTGCCGGGCGATCAGGGAAAAATTCCCCGGCACGACCCTCCATTTTATCGGCCATCTCCAGCGAAATAAGGTTGGACAAGCGCTGGAGCTGTTTGATATAATCCAGTCGGTCGACAGCGAGCGGCTGGCCGCGGCTCTCGACGAAAAAGCCGGCGCCGCCGGCCGGATCGTGCCGGTCCTGATCGAGATCAACGTTTCCGGCGAAGCGAGCAAGTTCGGGGTTTCCGGCGCGGCGGCGGCAGGCCTGGTCCGGTCCGTGGCCGGGCTAAAAAATCTGAAAATCAAGGGGCTAATGACGATGGCGCCGATCGGCGATGCCAGACCGAGCTTTCAAGGTTTACGCACTTTCCGCGATTCTCTGCACCTGACCGACGTCGACCTCACTTGTTTGTCCATGGGAATGAGCGCTGATTTCGAGGCGGCGATCGCCGAAGGTTCCACTCTGGTCCGGATCGGACAAGCGATCTTTAAGGGGGAGGAAAAAAATGATCGATAATATTTTCAAGCGGGCGAAGACGTTCATCGGGCTGGAGGAAGAAGGGCCGGACATGCCGTCGGGGCAGCAGCTGGACCTGAGCACGATCCTGAAGGGGAAGCGGGAGCCGCGCGGCGAAGCGCCGGCCGGGGCCGAGATCATCATTTATGAGCCGAAGATCTACGAGGACTCGCTCAACATTTCCACCAACCTGCGGGCCGGCTCGCCGGTCATCGTCAATCTCAAACACCTGGACCCGGCGGAGGGGACCCGGCTGATCGATTTCGTCTGCGGCACCGCTTACGCCATCGACGGCCACATGATGAAGATCGGCGACACGATCTTCCTCTTCACGCCGAGCGCGATCGCCATCGTCGCGGCGGAAGAACGCTCCTCCATCAGCGAGGACGTGGCGGAGAAAAGGGAAGGTTTTTTCGGCCGGCAATAGACTGGATCAGGACAAAAATAAACTACAACCATGAAAAGGTCAGTTTTTGTCGTATTGTCCCTGTTGCTGGCTTTGCAGCTGGCAGCGCCGGCAGAAAAACTGACCAGCGGTTCCAACTCTCTCTACGCTAATCCAGATTCCGCTGCCGGCGCTTCTGCTGCCAACAGCACGTATTTGCTTCGTTATTCAACATCTGATCCAGCTGCCGCCCGCCTAAGTGACGGCAGCCGCGTTGTCCGAACGATGTTCTTGCAGAGCCGCCCGCCCGGCGCCAACGAGTTTTTTGTTAACGGCGTAACCGGCAGCGATCTGCCCGCAAACGGTACCGCGTTAAAGCCCTGGAAAACGATCAAGTACGCGGTGACGATTGCCAACCGTTCGGGGGATATCATCAATGTTCTGCCGGGGATCTACGGTGACGATAACCTGCCCTTCCAGGTCCCGGCAGGCGTGAAAGTTGCCGGCTATAGTACCGACCGCAAGAACGTGATCATCGCGGCAGCGTCCAATTTCCCGTCGCTGATCATTTTGAGCAGAAACAGCACGTTGGAAGGCCTGACCGTTATCAGGGCGCCGCTGACCGGAGTTGCATCGAACCTGCTGACCACCGCCGGGCAATCAGTAGATATAAATAATTGCATTATTGACACGAATTATGTGTCTGACGTGGCCTCGCCGACGACGGTGGAAGCGATTAGCGTAACCCAATTTAATTGCGCGGTCAGGAACTGTCTGATCTATTCGTCACGGACTTATAACCCGATGACGGCTGGCCCGCGGGCGATGAATGTTGGTTTGTGGGTATCGAGCAGTAACGGTTTTCGGCTTACCGGCAATGAACTGCGGAATTTAATGCTCGGCATTGCGACGAACAGCTGGGTGACCGGTGTTTGCGAGATCAACAAGAACACTTTTATCGATTGCATCGGTGGATTTTTGGCGCATGCCCATTGGGGGGCGGTGACCTATAATGTTAAAGACAACATCTTTGCCTTGCCGATCACCAGCGGCTGGGCCTCACACTCGTATGATGTCAGGAGTGAACTGCTTTCGGGCGCCACCCCGAGAATGGTGACGATCAATTATTCGCACAATTGCTACTATAACTTGGAGCATTCGATCGACCCGAACTCAGGCTATTTCCTGGATGATGGAACGAATATAAAGGCCTATCCGTGGTTTGTCAGGCCGATGAATAAAGATTTTCGGCTCTATGTCGATGAGTCACCCTGTTTCGGGACTGCCAGCGACAATGGCAACCGCGGCGCCTATGAAGGAGGCGTGCGGCCGACTGAAATGATGATAACGATCAGCCCACTGACTACCGAAGTGGCGCCGGGCAACCAGTTCGATCGGTTTTCCGCCCGGGGTGAGGATGTCGACGGTTATTTGATCCCGGAGGTTGCCGTAACTTGGACCGTGACCGATCCGGCCGCCGGAGCGATCGACGCCGGCAGCGGAGTCTTTACTGCTGGCACCACCCTGGGGATTTTCCCCGGAGCGATCAAAGCGCTCTTTAGCGGGAAGAACCGCGAGTTTACCGCTTATGCCTCGGTCAATGTCGGCGGGGTGGGGGCGGTTGCTGGACTGATTACCGATGAGAGCAGCGGCCGGGCGGTCGTTGACGCGCTCGTCAGCCTTGAAGCGCAAAGCGCCCGGACCGATACGGTCGGTTATTACGCCGTGAACGGCGTGCCTGCCGGGACCTATCTGGCGCAAGTGAAAGCCGGCAATTATTTAGACGCTTCTAAACCGGTAACGGTCGAAGCCGGCCGGACGACAACGTTGAACTTCCTTTTGACCAGGAGCGATGTTCCCTGGGGGACGGTGCCGCTTAACATCGCCCGGCAGGGAACGGGGTTAATGATCTCCTGGGATAAGGCCCTCTACCCGAACCCGCAACTCTTTGTTCTGGCTGGCGACGGAAGCGGCCAGTTCACCAACAATATCGACAATAACAATTGGCTACCGCTTACGGACTACGCGGCCGCGCATGACGGCGAGATTGATGACGCGGCCGGTCTGGGTGACGGCCGGATCGTCCACGGCGGCCAGGTCGGCAGCGGCGCGCCGGAACTTTATTACAAAGGGGTCAAGGCCGAGATCAGCGCCGCTGACCTGCCGATGATCCTGCCTACCGCCTGGGCGGTCGGCAAAATAAATGCGGCGCTCCAGGGGACGGCTGATCCCGCAGGGAAAAACCTGATCGCCCTGCCGTTCCAGTCCCAGCAGGGGATGACCGTTGCCGGTGTACTGGGAGAGGGAAGTGAAACGGTCTGGACCGAGGGGGACCTGGTGCAGAGCAAGTTCGCCGCTTCCCCCGCGTATAAGACGGCGGTTTATGTCGGCGGCGCCTGGAAAGATGCCGCCAATACGGCGAATGCGCCGGCCTTCGAGCTTGACCCTCGTTTCGGCAACTGGCTCATTACCAAAGCGAACAAGACGGCGACCTTGATCGGCGAAGTGCTGCATGACAGCCCGACCGTGGCGGTCGACGTTTACGGCGGCGCCGGCCTAACGACCGGCGGGAAAACCTTGCTCGGCCTGGTCTATCCGCAAGCGTTGGGCCTGACCGCGACCACGCTGATCAATGACGGAGCCCGGGCGGGTGACCTGATCCAGTTCAAGGTTTCCCCGCTTAATCCGGCCTATATTTCCGCGGTCGTGAGCGAGGGAGCCTGGAAGAACGCGGCCAATCCGAGCGAGCCGCTCGATCCGCGGATCTCGTTGCTGCGAACGCCGAACAGTTACATCTATGTCAGATTTGGCGATGGTACGGACGCCGGTTTTAAGTGGCTCCGGACCAAGCCTTAAGAAGGAGATGGTTATGAGAAAAATTATATTAACGGGAGGGTTGCTGTTGTTGTGTCTCGGCCTGGCTTCGCCCGCGCGAGCGGCCGATAAAACGCTGTTCATTACCGGCACCAACATTACCCGCGCGAGCGGCAACGTGACGGTCGGCAATGACAATATTCAGTTTTTCAAGAACGGCGCGTCGCTGACCTTGACCATCCCGGGCGGCAGCACGCCGATCAGTGATTTTGCCATTAACGCCGGGGCGGTGGAGACGCTGGGCAGCCCAGCCGGCCGCAACGTTCAGGTTGATTGCGTGATCGGGAACAGTCTGTCCGCCACGGTCTGGACGCCGGCGGTCGGGGCGGGCAATTACTACGGCCGGACCGCCCTATCGATGAGCGCGGCCAATTTTGATGATTCCGCGCTGACCTGGAGCTGGAACAGCCTGCGCGTCGATTACAAAGCGGACGCGCCATACAAGCCGGCGATCTCCCGGTTCGAAGAAGCGACCGTTTACCCGACCGACGGCTCCGGCTCGACCGCCACTTTAAAGGTTTTCGCGGCTGGCGGGAACGGCGCGGACGGCCTGCGCGAGGTGACCGGCCACGCCTGGAAGTTCTGGCAGCCGGCTAACCCCTCCAGCCCGGCCGTTGACGAGCCGGGGGCAACAGTGACTGGCGCGGCCGGCTCTACCCTGCAACTCAGCTCGGCGGAGGTTACCGCCGGCAAGACTTACGCCTTCCGCGTTCTGGACAGCAACGAATGGGGCTCGACCTGGAGCGATATCTACGCCCACACCCTGGCCGGCTCTGCCGCCGGCGTGACCGCGGGAACGGTCAGTTTCACTTACGCCCTTAAGAAATCGGAAACCGGCAAGCTAATCGTTAACAGCGTCACCTTGCCCGGACTTAATTTGGTCAAGCCGACGACAGCGACGGTTGCTAAAGCGAGCGAACTTGTCAGCCTGATCAATAGCAGCGCCAAGAGCCCGATCGTTATCGCGATCAGCCGCTGGGACACGACTTTGGCCAGGGCGCAAGGCTACGCGCCGATCTACGACGATAAGGGAGCGATCAGCGGCTTGACCGGCGAAGATTTTAGCCTGGCAGCCGGCGAAGGGTATCAGCTTTTCGTCAATCAAGATCTGGAGGTCACTTTTGAGGGGCGTTAACCAACTACTCCTGACCGGCTTATTAATAGTAACGCTGGTTATGCCGGCGCTAGCGCAGACTTATTACCCGACCTACTGGGTCAAGGGGGAAGTCGTCAGTGACGCTGCCGTGTCGGTTAACGGCCGGCAAGTTGTCCTGTATGAAAGCGAAAGCAGCCGGCTGGCCGGTTCGTACACGTCCGATACCAGCGGGCCAACCGGGGCCTCGGCCCAGAACGCGCGGTTCCTGCTCAACGCCTATGGCCACGAAAAACCGTTCGCCGAAGTCGGCCAGACTTATCTGGTCGCCATCCCGCAGGGGGCGGACGGTTACGGCGCCAATCCGGTCCCGGTCGTTTTGACCGGCCACGGCATCGATACGGTCTCTTCCCGCCTGGTCTTGGCTAAAGGGGCGGGGCCGGGTGCCGTTGCCAACCCGCCGGTCATTTCCGACATCCGTTTTGGCAACCGCTTGTACCAGAAAGCCCTGGTCGCCAAAGGGGAGCCGTTCATTGTCTCCAGCACCCCCAAGATCTCCGCCCGGGTCAACAGCGATTCCGATGTCGACACGGCCAGCATTTACATTAGAACGGCAAGCCTTTTGGCCGGCACTGCCCCCAAGACCCATTACATGTCGGGGACTAATATTATGGCCAAGAGCCCGGAGACCGGCGGGATCCGGAGCATGAGCCTAAGCTACAACATTCCGGAAACGGATAAACTGGCCGAGGGTGAAAATGAAGTGGTGATCGCGGCGGCGAACAGCGCCGCTGCGACCAGCGAAACTTGCACGGTAACCGTGCTGGGCGGCCCGCTCAAGGTGATCGGTCCGGTCGTTTTCTACCCGCAGCCGTTCAGCAGTACGAAGCACCGGCGCGGCGAGATCCAGTACACGCTGTCGCAGGACGCCGAGATCGAGATCTATCTCTTGACGGGCAGCGGCCAGACGATGAAGAAACTTATCTGCCCGAGCGGGACCGACGGCGGTTCGGCCGGCGTCAATAAAGTTGGCTGGGACGGCACTACCGACCTCGGGCCCAAAGCCGGCAACGGTGTTTATGTTGGGACGATCGTTTCCCGCCTTGACGGGAAACTGCTAGCCAAGTTCAAGTTTTCGATCGTTGATTAATTAGTTAATAGTTTAATGAAAAGAACGTTAATAGCGATAGGTGTTTTAATCTGCGCAGCTAGCTTGGCTTTGGCTGCCGACTTTGTCGTGACCAGCGAAGCGGACAGCGGCGCCGGTTCGCTGCGCGAGGCGATCGAGCTGGCGAACAGCACCGCCGGCCCCGACACGATCACCTTTGAAGCGGACTTCAATCTCGTTCTTTCTTCTGCTTTGCCGGATATCACTGAAGAAGTGATAATTGACGCCGGGACAAAGGTCGTTACCCTGGAAGGGGGTGGGAGCCGGACTTACGGCTTGGTTATCGGAGCGGATGACTGCGTCGTGACCGCAGACGGTTCGGTCAAAGGGCTCAGGATCACCGGTTTTACCACTGTCGGCATTTTGCTCAATAATGTCGATCGGGCGACGATCAGCAATTGCCGGATCTACGGCAACTCTAATTGGGGGATCAAGGCCAATGGCGCTCACACCGGGCATATTATCCGCGGCTGTTATCTCGGGACCAACGACGGACTCAGCGCCGACGCTAACGGGGGGAACGGCATCGATCTGGCCGGGACGAACCATTATGTCGGCGGGCCGAACGCGTCTGACCGGAACATCATTGCCGGCAACACCGGCAATGGGATCAACTTATCGGCCAGCGGCTGCACGATCGAAGGGAATTATATCGGCCTGCAGGCAGGCGGCAATGCCGGTTTAGGCAATGGCGGCAACGGGATCTGTCTGGATAATAGTTCAAATTCGGTCGACAATCGGATCATTGCCAACCGGATCGGCGCGAATGTTAATCACGGGATCAGCATCAATTCCGGCAGCGGCGGCGGGAATATTATCCAGGGGAATTACATCGGAGTTGGGGCTGACGGGTCGACCGACCAGGGCAATACGAAAAGCGGTATTTATCTTGACGTCGGTATCAGCTACGAAGTGATCGGCGGGACGCTGGAGAGCGAGCGGAACGTCATCTCCGGCAATGGCAACCAGGGGATCACTATCTTTGGCCCCTACAACCAGGTCGTCGGTAATTTTATCGGGACCACGGCCGAGGGGATGGCGGCATTGCCCAATGATTTCGGCATAGCTACGGTCAATGCCTATCATTGCACCATTGAAGCCAATTTGATCTCCGGCAATACCAATTTTGGCCTCAGAATTTTAGACGGCACCCAAGCCAACCGGATCGTCAGGAACCGGATCGGGACAAACCGGACCGGGAGCGCCTTTTTGCCGAACCTGATCGGGCTCCATGCCTTAACGGGCGGCTCGGCGATCAGCGGTAATGAGGTGGGCGGACCGACGACAGACGAAGCGAACGTCATTGCCGGCAACACCACCGCCGGGCTCGTGCTGGACGGTGCTAGCGTTTATGGCAACAAGATCAGCAAGAATTCTTTTTATGGCAATAACAGTAGCGCCCCGCAAGGGATCGTCCTCGGGAGTGGAGCGAACCACGGCATACCGGTGCCGGTGATCGGCCTGGCGACCAAGGAGACAGCCGGAGCAGTGGCAACTTATCTCAGCGGGACGGCGACGCCCGACGCGGTGATCGAGGTTTTCCTGGCGCCGACCGGCTCGAATAACAGCAGCGCGGAAGGAAAAACCTTTCTGGGGACGACCGAGTCGAACGGGTCAGGCAGCTGGGCGCTGGCCTTGACCGGGCTTAGCATTGGGACGACGCTCTGCGTCACGGCGACGAACAACCTGAACGACACCTCGCAATTCTCGTCTGGCAGGCTGGTGGCCCTGGCGCCGAGCGACCTCTATGTGGCGTTGACCGGCAGCGACACGACCGGGACCGGGTCGGTTGGCAGCCCATTTCGGACGGTGACGAAAGCTTTATCCCAGATCACGGCCGGCTACGCGGTCCACGTGGCGGCGGGGACCTATAACAGTGCCGGCGGTGAGGCGATTCCGTTGACTGTTCCTGCCAGTACCCGCCTGCTTGGTGCGGGCAGAGGTTTGACGACGCTCGAAGGGACGCCGGTGGGAACAACGATCGACCACCTGGTCAAGTTAGAAGCAAATTCCACGCTGGAAGGATTCGCGGTCAGGGCTTCCAGCGCGGGGGTCGGGTTTCATCGAACAGTGGTTTATCTGGCCGGCTATGGTTCAGCTTTGCTCAGCAGTGAAGTGATTGATAACGGTTCGAGCAGAGGGAGCGTTTATGTCGGTTATGGGCAGGTGCTGGTAAGGGGAAATATTGTCCGCTTGGCGAGTACGTCGTACGGCATTTTGGTCTCCAATTTCTTGACCGGTGCATCGGTCGACGGGGTAATGATCTCTCATAACGGGATCAGGGATAATTTGATCGGGATAACGCTCGCTGGGGTCGGCGCCGGTCATTCCTTGACCATTAATAATAATACTTTCGTGAATAACGGGAACGGGGCGGGCGGCTACGGCATTCTTTCGAGCGACGGCGGTCTCGGTAATTATCAGGGAATAGCGCACTGCTACAATAACATAATTTATTCCAGCGGCAGCAATGCCAACGGGATCAGGCTTGGCTCGGCGGCCGGCACGCTCGAGGTCCGCTATTCGGATCTTTACGGGCTCGCGACGAATTACTCGCTGGTCACGCCGGGAGCCGGCACGCTCGAAGTCAATCCGCAATTCGTTAACGACAGCAATGATCTTCGCATCTATGATTCATCAGATTGCACCGCGGGCACGCCGGAGGGGACGGTCATGGGCGCCTATGGGATATACTCTCCGTCGCCGCCGGCCTTGGTCAGCAGCGTTAGCCCAAATACCGGCACGGGCGGCCAAACCGGCCTGCAGGTCAGGGTAAATTGTTTGTACACTCACTTTGACGCAACCACCACGGCAGATTTTGGGGCGGGAGTCACCGTGACGAATTTGACTGTTGAAGGGAAGAGCCGACTGGTGGCGGTGCTCAGCATCGCCACCGGAGCAGTGGCGGGCAGCCGCAACGTGACGCTCAACACGGTCAGCAGTTCGGAAATCGTGACCGGGGTCGGCTCTTTTGGTGTGACCGCCGCGCCGGGCGACCGCTACGTCAGTTCGCTCAACGGCAGCGACAGCAACACCGGATTAAGCTTTGGCTCGGCGTTCAAAACGATCAAAAAAGCGCTAACTCAAGTCGGGACCGGCAATACGATCCTTGTCGGGACCGGGGAATATACAGCAGTGGATGAGATTTTTCCGATTGTCATTCCGGCCGGCGTGACACTCGAAGGGGTAGGAAAGGGTTACGTCACGATCGAAGCGGCGATAAGTGGGATGTTCGGCTCAGCTGTAACTCTGGCGAACGGCGCGGCGATCAAGGGGTGCACTTTGTTTGTGACTGGGAACGGCGGGAACAAGAATTACCTCGGTATTTATGTCTCCGGCGCTGATAATTGCCGGATAAGCGAGATGACGATCTACGGCAACGAGCGGTTCGCCAATTTCGGCGGGCCGGAGATCAACGCCGGTATAATCGCGGGGGGGATAGGTGGACCGGGAGCCGCTAATAATTTGCTGGTTTCGACCTGTGAGGTCCGTGACCTCGGCTCGGCGGTCGTTTTCGCCGAAGAGACCGGGACAACCGCGTCATTATTGAACAAGAATACTATTGTCGGTTGTTTGAATGGTCTATTAGCGGTCAATAGCTGTACCAATACTTATAATATTACTAACACGATCATCGCTTCCTGCGAAAACTCTGGCGTCATGCAAGACTGCGGCACGATCAACTTCTTCTACAATAACACCTGGGAAGCGGCGCCGGCGATCAGCGGCGGGACTTTTAACGCGGGAGCGGGCAATATTTCCGTCGATCCGCTTTTCGTCAACAAGGCAGCCAAGGACTTCCATCTCTCCTGGGCGAATTATCCGACGGTAGATGGTACCAAGTCGCCTTGCATCGACAGCGGAACGCCGGCCCTGACCGACATGGGCGCCTACGATTTTATCCCGCCGTCGGCCGGACCGATCAACCCGCCGACCGCGTTCTCCGGTAGTGCCGAATCGACCTTCTCGATCCGCTGGAGCTGGCAGCACGACACGACCAACCTGCTCGGCTTCCGGTTGCTGAACGAATCCGGGGCGACGCTGGCGATCATTAACCCGGCAACGTCAGTTTCGACCGTCGAGGACGGGTTGACGGCCAACACTCGCTATCAACGGATCGCTCGAGCTTACAATAATACCAGCAGCGCCGACGCGACCGCTGCCCGTTACACCTGGGCCGACGTACCGACCGCACTGGCCATTGCCAGCCGGGCTTCGACCGAAGTGACCTTGAGCTGGCTGGGCAACGGCACCCGTTATCAGGTCGAACGTTCATTCGATGGGACGAACTTTACTTTCCTCACGACAACTATCACGGCGACTAGTTTTGCCGACAGTCGCCTGCTGCCGAACAAGCGATACTGGTACCGGGTCAGCGCTTTTAACGGCGACGGGATCATGACCGCGCCATCGCTAACGGTACTGGCGACGACCGGCGCCTACACCGCCGGGCCGATCATTCGCTACGCTACGGCCACCCGGCGCCAGATCAGGGAAGGCGATGTGGTCAGCAGTCGGCCGCTGATCGGGGCGATCGTGGAAAGCACGATCGGTTTCGACCGCGATGGTGTTTTTAACGCAACCTTTACCAGGATATCAGACGGGACAAGATATGGCCCGTATTCTGTGAGCACCTATTCTCGCTACGAGGAAGGGACCGATCTTTACGCGATCGGCTGGAACCACGGACTGATGTCGACCATGGAAGCGGGCGAATACTGGCTCGACCTCTCGGTCACCGATACGCTCGGTAATACCGGGACCTTGCGCGTCAAGGTCAAGATCTACAGCGCTACGGGAGGGACGATTCTTATCCCTGGCACCGAGCCGACTGCCGATAAGCCGTCCTTTGACCCGATCGTCGGCGAAAGCGCCACGATCCTCTACTCGCTGACCACGCCAGCCAATGTCCAGATCATCGGTTACGGACCAACGGCTAAAATGGCATTCAATCTGCATTTCGCGGCCGACACTAACGGCGGGCTGGCCGGCACGAACAGTGAAGCAAAATGGGACGGCCGGGAACCGAGCGGCGCGATCGCCGGCAAAGGGATCTACGTCTACCGGATCATCGCGAATGGGAAAGCAATTGGGAAAGGATATTTGGTGGTGAAATAAATGGGAAGTTTCGGATTTAGGATTTCGAGTTTGTTTCGTATTTCGTGTTTCGTATTCAGTCTTTATGCTCTGACTTGTGCGGCCCAGGCGGCGCCGACCGCCACGACGATGACGCCGAGTGCCGTCTTCGAAGGAAAGATCACGGTCGCGACGATCGAAGGGGCCGGGTTTGAAAGCGGCGCGACGGTCACCTTTGAAGCGGGCGGGGTCATCGATGTGAACACCGGCCTGCCGGTCATTTCCGCCGAGGTCAAAAGCGCGACCAAGCTGGAACTTTACATTGATATTCAGCCGGGTATCCTGATCGGGGTTGCCCGGGACATTTTTGTGACCAACCCTGACGGCACAACCGCCCGGTTAGCGGGGGCATTGACCGTCAACACTAACCCGGGAACGGTCCGGATCGGCGCGGTCAAATTCTCGACCCCGACCGGTTTTGTCGACTACGCCAGCGGACTGCGGATCGATCCGGGAACCCTTTACCTGTCGGCCTTGATCACCGCCGATGCCGGCATCTCGATCGCTAACGGGAATGCCAAACTGCTGCTCGACCATGGGATATTTGCTGATAACCTGAGCAGCCAGCTTAGCCCGGAAGCGAGCGGTAAACTGGCTTACTTCTATCATCACGGGACGATCGCTCCGACCGGCGACATCGTCCTGACGCTCTACGCCGAGGACGATACCGGAGTACCGGGTCGGACCGATTGCCTGGTTACAGTGGCGAGCCCGCAGCCGCCCGATAAACCGACCGCCGGCACGGTCATCGCGAGCCCGAATAAGAACCCGACCGCCGCGAACCCCATGACCCTCCAGTTCAAGATCGACAGCACGATCACCAAGCCGCTCAAGGTCAGGTTATTCGGCGCGGCGCCGTCGCCGGTCAAGACGCTGGTCGTGACGCCGACCCAGCCTGGTTATGTCGAAGTTTCTTTCGACGGGAGCGATGACTCAGGCGGCATGGCCCGGAGCGGTGTCTACATGGTGACCGTCGATGACGGTTCCACTATCCTGGCGAAAGGGAAAGTGGTGATCTTTCGATGAGCGCCCTGAAAATAGGGAGAGTGTTGGCTATCGCGTTTTTGCTGAGCGCTTTTGCCGGCTTGGCACTGGCGGAAACATTCATCGCCTGGGACCCGAGCCGCAGCACGCCGAACGCCCGGGTACTCGGCTTGGGGCGCGCTTTTGTCGGGCTGGCGGACGACAGCGCGGCGATCTACACCAATCCAGCTGGTTTGGCTGAACGGACCGCCTGGGAGGTCAGCTCCCTGTCCGGTCATTTCCTGGACGAGTATAATTATTTTTCAATGGCCGGTTATTCACCGCTGCCGCTCGGTGTTTTCGGCATCGGGTTCGCCGGTTCGGCGATCTCCGGCGCTTACGTTTCCAAGGTCAAGGAGGGCTCGGACCCGAACGACCCGATTTACGAGCTCGATTATTCCACGCCGCCGGTTTCCAACAGCAATAACCTGTATGTCCTTTCCTACGGCGCGAAAGTGGGGGACTGGCTGAAGCTGGCCAAATACCAGAATGGATTCCTGGATAGTTTTAACTTTGGCTTGAACCTGAAGCTGTTCAGCGTCGGCATGACCGGCGACGGGATCACCGACGGGAGCGCCTCCGGCCGCGAGCTTGACCTGGCGCTGCAGTACCGCGCGCCCTGGCCGTGGCTCCGCGCCGGTTTTACCCTGCAGAACGCCTTGCCGTTCTCAATGGGCGGCAAGTTGTCTTACGCCAACGGGCACGAAGAAACCTATCCGGCAGTAGCGGAGACCGGCCTGGCGCTCAAGCTGCTCGGCCAGAAAGACGCGCTCCGGTCAGCGCCCCAGGAGCTGAGCTTTGTTTATGACGTTGACTATCATCCGTCGCTGGGCAGCTATCCGCTGATCAATCATTGCGGTTTTGAATGGAAACCTCTTTCGCTGATCGCCCTTCGGCTCGGTCTGGACCAGGACGCCAACGGCGACGGGGCCGGCGGCCTGGCGACGGTCTCGAACATGACGGCCGGCGCCGGCGTCTACTACGGCGGCTTCCGGTTCGATTACGCTTTTATGGAGAACAAGGCGGCGCCCGGCGTAGCCAACCATTATTTCTCGCTCTCTTTTGCCCCCCAGGTTAAGGAACAGCCGGCGGTGAAAAAATATTTGGTGATCGACCAGCCGGCGGACAAACTGCTGACCTTTGCCGGCGACGTCGACCTGAAAGGGCGGATCGGCGAGCCGGAGGTTAAACGGGTTTTTGTCGACCGGAGCGAGCTGATGACCGGCGGTAAACCGGCTTTCGCAAAGAAACTGGCGCTGGCCCCCGGGAAGAACAAGCTCATGGTGGAAGGTTTTAGCCAGCAGGGCCGGCTGACCTCGCCGCTGGCGACGGAATATATCCGGGTCCTGCGCCTGCGGGTGTTCAAGGATGTGGCGGCTGAGTACTGGGAAGCGAAGCCGATCTCTTTACTGGCGATGGCTAATATTATCTCCGGCTATCCAGACGGGGCGTTCAAGCCGGAAGGGAATATCACGAGGGCGGAGATGTGCTCTCTCCTCGTCAAGGCAAAATCCGAAACAATAAATCCGAAATCCGAAATAAATTCGAAATTCCAGGACGTAAATTCGAAACACTGGGCAGTGCGGTATATTGATCGTGCCGCGGAACTCGAGATAGTTAAAGGTTATCCTGGAAATGTCTTTAAGCCTAACGGGAACATTACCCGGGCGGAAGGGCTGGCGATGATCGCCCGGTTCGCGGAGATCTCGGAAGAAGCTTACACGAACCAGTTTGGAGATCTGCCGATCACCCACTGGGTAGCGAAATTAGCGAGTGCCGCTTACGCCGAAGGGATATTGGATTATCTGAAAGGGCGGCGGTTCGAACCGAACAAGCTGCTGACCAGGGCAGAGACCGTGGAAATGCTGCAGAAGACGGCGCGCGTCCAGTTTATCCTGAAAAAAGATCTATTAAATTGGGACTCTTACTAAGTCGGAAATAAAGGGGGAAAAGAAAATGAAAAAGATGATTTTGGTTGGCCTGGTGGTTGGGATGTTGGGTTGTTTGGCGGTCGGGGGAGCGGGCGCGGCTGTCCCGCGGCAAATAAACTTCCAGGGGGTGCTGACTGACGCCGCCGGCACGCCGGTTACGGGGGCGCAGCCGGTCACGGTCACCCTGTACGACAGCGCAAGTGGCAGTACTCAGGTCGGCTATTATAGTGCGAGTCCGACGCTTGATCCCAACGGCTATTTTAACGTCGTGATTCCCATTACTAACGCCGGGTTTACCTTTAATCAGCCGTGCTGGGTTGAGGTCAAACTGGGTTCAACGCCGATCGGCGAACGGGTGCAGCTTAACTCCGCCGCTTACGCTTTGAACGCCGACCGGTTGAACGGCATGACCACAACGGAAATAATCAGCCAGGCGGCCGGTTCGGTCAGTTCGATCTGGCAAAAAAAAGGGACTACGACCTATTATTCCGCCGGCCGGGTCGGGATCGGGACTTCTGAACCGTCCAGCAAGCTGAACGTGATCGGTAATGTCAATATTGAGGGGACTACCAATCTTTACGGGAGCATCTATGTTAATGGGATCAATGCTATCCAAACGACCGGCGCTCTGCAGCCGGCGGCGAACGGTTTGACCATTCAGGCGTATCAGCAGGGAGATAATACTACCAAGAAACCTATTGGTTTGAACCCGGCGGGAGGGAGCGTTGGCGTCGGGACACTGACGCCGACCGCGACGCTGGACGTCAGGGGGGTCGTTAAGGCGACCAGTTTTGTCGGCGATGGGTCTACCCTGACTGGTTTGCCTTCCAATCCATGGCAAGCGACCACTGGTGGTATTTATTATATTCCCCGGGTCGGCATCGGAACATCTGAGCCGGCGACCAAGCTGCACGTGGTCGGCAACCTGACCGCGGACGGGACGATTACCGGCTTAAAAGGTTTTCAGGCTGCCCAAGTTACCGTTGATGCTACTTATAACGGTGGCAGCAATATTAACGATAACAAAGTTAGCCGGGTCTCTGCTAATTCTTTCCAGACCCTGGGAACCGGGGTCGGCGCCATGTATATTGAAGGGAGCGCGATTGATTCTAGCCAAACAATCAAGATCGGTATGGGGAACGCCGGCAAGCAGGCGGCCAAAAAGGTGCTGGTCAGCACGTTGGAAGCGAACGATTTGGTGAAAGCAGCCAGATTCGTGGGTGACGGTTCTGCTCTGACAGGACTGCCGACTAATCCCTGGACCCCGGCAACCGGCGGGATCGCTTATAACACCGGCAATGTCGGGATCGGGTCAGCTGAGCCAAAAGCCAAATTGGACGTCAACGGTACGATTAATGCGTATGCTGTTAACGCCAGAGTGCTGACGGCAACTGTCGCCAATGCGGCCGGGGCGGTCGAAGGCGGCGAGATCCAGCTAACCGACAAAACCGGAGCACTAAAGTGGTTTATCGATGACCTTGATGCCGGTTTGCGGATCAGACAAAATGGTTATCCCGAGCAGTTATTCTTGCAGAGCGGCAGCGGCAATGTCGGGATCGGGACGGCAGCGCCTTCCGGCGCTCTTCATGTGAACGCGGCCGGAGGTGAAAACTGGCGCCATTCATTAAAATTAACGAACACCGCAGCTTCGGGTGATATTGCCGGCGGAATACTGCGGATCGAAACCGCGCAGGGAACAAATCCTAATGTGGTTATGATCAATGCCGTCCGGCCTCAATGGGGGGAACAGTTCTGGTTAAAAGCTGATGGATCGGCTTATTTTGCGGGTAATGTGGGAGTGGGGACAACGCCTACCAACCTAGGAAATCTACATATCAGAGCGGATGGATTATATGGGCAAAGATTCTTGGTACTGCAAAACAACAATTCCTGGATTAATCTGCCGGCTAATGCGCGGCAAAGCATTACTTGGAGAGATAGCGGTGGCGATGTAGCGGGGCTCGGGGCAAATTATGATCGTACAGCAAATACGGTCGATCTCGACTTCCATTCTATGTATAACAGTGGTTATAAGGACCAAAATGTTGTTGTGATGACGGTCAAAGGAAATGGGAGGGTCGGGATCGGGACAACTGCTCCATCCCAAAAATTACATGTTGCAGGCGGTTACGCGGTATTTGATCAAGAGATCGGCGTAAAAAGAGGGCCGGTTGGCGGTTATGCGGTAGCAGTTCAAGGAGAGGGAGGGTTTTATCATTTAAACAAGGCGGGGACTAAATCCTTAATAACCGCATTTACTGCCAGTGATACTGTAGCGCAGCTTCGTACATCCACCGATACAGATTTATTGTTACAGTCGGTTTTGTCAAGTGCTTACATCCGGCTTCATTCAAACGGAAAGGTGGGAATCAGGGGGGCAGTACCGTCGAGCGCGGCGGCTGATGTTTACATTTCCGGTAATACGGAGATCACTAACCAATTATACATGCCTAATATGTCAACTTCTCCGACGGGGACTCATTACGATGTTGGCATTGACTCACAGGGAAAGCTTTATCATGTTACCAGCAGTCGCAAGTATAAAAAAGATATACAAGATCTACAAATAATTCCGGCCAGGGTTTTAGGCCTCACGCCCAGAAAATTTAAATGGAAGGAGAGCGGTTCAGAGGATATTGGTTTAATTGCCGAAGAGGTTAATGAAACCATTCCGGAATTGGTCGTCCTTAAAAATGGTCAACCAGAAGCAGTAAATTATGATAAGGTTGCCGTTTATCTTCTTGGCGTTGTTAAAGACCAGCAAAAAGAGATTAACGAGCTGAAGGCGAAAGTTGACGCGTTAGAGAAAAAATAGGCGCTAGCTTACCTTTACTTGCACTAAAATATCAGTGTATAATAACGGCTAGATAAGATGCTAAAAAAGCAACTACTAGCCGCTATTTTTATTGGTTGTTTTGTCTTCTCCGCCGCCGCCGAATACCGCATCGCCGTTGACCCGATCGCGATCGGCGTCGGCGCGCGGCCGCTGGGGATGGGGAAGGCTTTTACCGCGATCGAAGGCGATCCCGCCGTCATCTTTATGAACCCGGCCGGTCTCGGGACCGTCGACCGGCTCAAGCTCAGCTCGATGGGCGGCAAGCTGCTCAATGAATATAACTACCTCAACCTCGCCGCTACTTGGCCGGTCCCTAAGGGGAGCATGGGGATCGCTTACGTCGGCAGCGGGATCAGCTTTTTAACCTCCGGCGGGACGGTTGACGCCGGCAGCGGGATCATTTACCCGACGACGACCGAGGGATCGACCTTCTCCAATGCCAACAACGTCCTGCTGCTTGCCTGGGCGCTGCCGCTCAGCAAGAAAGTGACGGCCGGTTCGACAGCCAAGCTTTATTTTGGCGGCCTGACCGGGCCCGGGATGTCGCAGACCTTCTCCGGCTGGAACGTCGACCTTGGCCTCCAGGCGCAAGTCAGCGAGCCGCTCCGGCTCGGCGCTTCGCTCAATAACGCGCTTCCCTTCGCGGCCGGCGGCAAAGTCAGCTGGAACGACGGGACTAATGAATACCTGCCGATGCTGTTCCGCTTAGGCGGTGCCCTCCGGCTGATCGGCGATGACGGGCTGGAACAGTACGGCGAGCAAAAGCTGACCGCCTCGCTCGACGGCGAATATTCGTTCCTTATTACCAGCATCCCGCCGCAATACCGGCTTGGCCTTGAATGGCAGCCACTCAAAATGCTGGCCTTCCGGATCGGCCTTGACCAGGACATTACCGGTTCGGGGAGCACGGCTGGCGTAGCTAATAATCTGACGGCCGGGTTGGGTTTGACGTTCCGCGATTTCCGCTTTGATTACGCTTTCCACCAGTACTCGAACTTGGCTGATAACGATACGCATTATTTCTCCATCTCCTACGGGGTCGGCGAGCTGCCGCTGCCCAAAGACCTGTTGGTCGTTACTCAGCCGCCGGGCTGGTCGACTGCTTACGCCGATAAGATCACGGTCAGCGGCCGGACGACGACCAGCCGCGTCCACCGGGTGCAGGTCGGCGACGAGCTGATCACTCCCGATGACAACGGCCGCTTCAGCACAGAACAGCAGCTCAAACGGACGAAAAACGTGGTCCCCCTGTTGGCGGTCGACCGGAACGGGAAGATCTTGCAGCAGCTTGACCGCCGGGTCTTGATGCTGGCCTCTTTCCCCGACGTTAATGACGGCAATGTTAATAAGGAAGCGATCGAGTATTTGGCCACCATGGGCGTGATCGCCGGCTATCCGGACGGCAACTTCCGGCCTGATGGCAAGATCACGCGGGCGGAGCTTTGTTCTTTGTTGATCAAAGCAAGACCCGCGATCCGCGACTTGCAACCCGGGACAAGGTTCGAGGATGTTCCGGCCAAGCACTGGGCCAGTGGCTACATCGACCAGGCAGTTGCGGCCTTTATCGCGAGCGGGTATCCGGACGGGACGTTCAAACCGAATGATAATATCAGCCGGCTGGAAGGGATCTTAATGGTCGGCCGGTTCGACAAACTGGGCAAGCCGCGGGTGAGTGAAGCGCCCTATGCCGACATTCCCGCCCGCCACTGGGCGGTTGCCGAAGTGACCGCGGCCAAGGAAGCCGGCTTGCTTGATTACCTGAAGACGACCGAACTGCAGCCGGAGGAAAAATTGACCCGAGGCGAGGCTGCCGCTATAATTTACCGGACCGCAGTTATCAAGGAGAAACTCAATGACCTCAAAACTTTCTAATAAGATCGCTTTCCTCGGCGGCGGCAAAATGGCCGAAGCGCTTATAGCCGGCCTTGGTAAGTCGGTTCAAGTGATCGTCTCTGATGTCGACGCTAAACGGTTGCGGCTGCTTAAGTCTCAGTATAAGATAACGATCGCAAAGTCCAACGCTGAGGCGTTCGCCGGGGCGGATGTCGTTGTCCTGGCGGTGAAGCCGCAACAAATTGCCGAAGCAATTGAGGGGCTGGGGACTAAGGGACTAGGGGCTGGGGGGCGTAAGCTTATTATTTCAATTGCGGCAGGGATACCCATTAGTTATTTGCAAAAGAAACTCCCTGGCTGCCGGATCATCCGGACGATGCCGAATAACCCAGCGCTGGTCGGACAGGGGATCACCGCCTTGGCCAAGGGGAAGGGGGTCACGGGTCGCGAGTCACGAGTCGCCAAAGAGATATTCAATAAAGTTGGCGAAGTGGTCGAGGTTCCGGAGAAATGGATGGACGCGGTCACCGGCTTATCCGGTTCGGGCCCGGCTTTTGTCTACCTGATCATGGAAGCATTGACCGAAGGCGGGGTCGCCCAGGGTTTGCCGTTCGCCGTCGCGGAGCAGCTGGCGATCCAGACGGTGATCGGTGCGGCGCAGACGGCCAAACAGACCGTCCATTCGCTGAAAGAGCTCCGGCGGATGGTCACCTCGCCCGGCGGAACGACGATCGAGGGGCTGGCGGTCCTGGAAAAATTCCGGTTAGTCGCCGCGTTGTCCGGCGCGGTCCGGGCGGCGGCGAAAAAATCCGGGGTGCTGAGCGCTAAATGGGGACGGTAATACTGGCGATCAACGTGCTGTTCGCGGCCGGCTACCTGCTGCTGGTCGCCGAGGCGGTAATTCCCTGGCTCCCCCTGCCGCCAAATAATGCTATAATAAGGGTGTTGCACCGGGCGACCGATCCGCTGCTGGTCACGATCCGGCTCGGCTTGCCGCCCGACAAGATCGGTTTTGATTTTTCCCCGTTCGCCGGAATTGTTTTACTCTGGCTGCTGCAGGGGTTTATCATCCACTATATTCTGGGAGGGTAATTTGTCCGTTCTGATCGTGGGGACGATCGCGCTCGACTCGATCAAGACCCCGTTTGGCGAAAAAAAAGAGATCCTCGGCGGCTCGGGCGTTTACGCGTCGGTCGCCGCCAGTTTCTTTGTTAAGCCGGCCCTGATCGGCCCGATCGGCGGAGATTTCCCGCCGGCGCACCTGGACTTTCTCCGCTCGCGGGGGATCGACCTGTCCGCCCTGCAGCGGCTGGACGGTCCGACGTTCCGCTGGGGCGGCTTTTACGAGTACGACATGAACCAGGCGCATACGCTTGCGACCCGGCTCAACGTCCTGGCGCAGTTCGACCCGCAGGTCCCGGCGGCGCTGCGGTCGGCGCCGTACGTTTTTCTGGCTAACGTCGATCCCGAGCTGCAGCTGAAAGTGATCGCCCAGCTCCAGGGGACGCGGCTGCTGGTTGCCGACACGATGAACTTCTGGATCGAGAGCAAGCGGGCCGCGCTCCACGAAGTGAGCAGGCAAGTCGACTTCCTGGTCTTGAACGACGGCGAGATCCGCCAGTTCATGGAGACGCCCAACATCCCGCTGGCCGCGCGGCGGCTGCTGGAGCTCGGCTGCCGGGGGGTCATCGTCAAGAAAGGGGAGCACGGGGCGCTGATGTTCACCAAGGAGGGGAGTTTTACCGCGCCGTCGTACCCGCAGGAGCTGCTGCGCGACCCGACCGGGGCGGGCGACAGTTTCGGCGGGGCGTTCATCGGGCACCTGGCCAAGAGCGGCGACCTCTGCGACGCGAACATCCGCCAGGCGGTCATCGTCGGTTCGGTCATGGCGTCGTTCAACATCGAGGACTTCAGCCTTGACCGGATGAAGACTCTGAAGTATAAGGAGATAGTGGAGCGGTTCGCGGCGGTCAGGAAAAGCGCCGAGTTCGCGGCGCTGAGTTAATGATCAAGAAGGAGGAAATGAATGTTAGACGAGTTTAAACGGATCGGACGGATGCTGTTCACGGAGGGCTTGGTCGACTCGCACGGCGGCGACTTCAGCGTCAAGCAGGGGGACCGGATCTTTATCTCCCGGCGCGACGTGATGCTGGGCGACCTGCGCGAGGGTGATATTATGGAGGTCGGCCTGGAGCCGGGGGAGACGGACAAGGAAGCCTCGAAAGAGCTCCCGACCCACCGGGCGATCTACCGGGAATGCAAGACCGACGCGATCGTCCACACCCACTCGGCGAGCGCGATCGCCGTTTCCCTGACCGACAACAAGATCATCCCGCAGGACGCCGAGGGGCTGGCGGTCTTCCGCTCGGCGGCCATCGTCCGCGCCCACAACGCCATCGCTTCCGACGAGCTGGCCCGGCTGCTGCCGACCTTCTTGCAGCCGCCGAGCGTCGTGGCGGTGGTCAAGGGCCACGGCAGTTTTGCCGTCGGCCGCTCGCTGGAAGAGGCCTACAAGTACGCCTCCGCGCTGGAGAACTCCTGCCGCGTGCTGGTGGCCGTCCGCGCCTCGGGCGGGCAGCGCCCGCCGGAGCGGAAAGAAAAGCCGCGCGAAATGCCGCGCGGTATACAGCACCAGCCGCACCACCGGAGCGCCATCCCGCCGGGGATCGGCGTTATGGACCGGAGCCGCTATAAAAGATAATGAAGGAACTCCTTGAGAAGATCAGGAGTTACAACCCGAAAGCCGATCTAAGCATCGTTGAGCGGGCCTACGACTTTGCCGCCGAGGTCCACCGCGAGCACAAGCGCCTGTCCGGCGATCCCTACATCATGCACCCGCTGGCGGTCGCCCACATCCTGGCGGACCTGGAGCAGGACCCGATCACGATCGCCGCCGCCTTCCTCCACGACACCGTCGAGGACGGCGAAGTGACCGCCGAGGAGATCGCCGCCAAGTTCAGCCCCGAGATCGCCCGCCTGGTGGAGGGGGTGACCAAGCTGAGCCAGCTGAGCTTTACCAGCCGCGAGGAGCGGCAGGCCGAGAACTTCCGCAAGATGTTCGTGGCCATGGGGGAAGATTTCCGGATCATCGTCATCAAGCTGGCGGACCGCCTCCACAACATGCAGACGCTCCAGTATATTTCCGCCGCCAAACAACGGGAGACCTCCCTGGAGACCCGGGAGATCTTCGCCCCGCTCGCCCACCGGATGGGGATGTGGCGGCTCAAGTGGCAGCTGGAGGACCTGGCGTTCGTCTACCTGGAGCCGGCGGCGTACGAAACGATCAAGGCGAAGGTCGCCGAGAGCCGGGGGAACCGCGAGAGCTTTATCAACGATTTTATCACCGAGATCCGGCTGCTGCTCGGCAAGTACCACATCACGGCCGAGGTCAACGGCCGCGCCAAGCATTTTTACAGCATCTACCGGAAAATGACCGACCAGCGGATTGAGTTCGAGCAGATCTTCGACCTGACGGCGGTCCGCATCATTACCGAAACGGTCAAGGAGTGCTACAACGTGCTGGGCGTGGTGCACGACGCCTGGAAGCCGATCCCGGGCCGGTTCTTCGATTACATCGCCATGCCCAAGAGCAACGGCTACCAGTCGCTGCACACCACGGTGATCAGCGCCGCCGGCCGCCCGGTAGAGATCCAGATCCGGACCCGCGAGATGCACCGGATCGCCGAGTACGGCGTCGCCGCCCACTGGCGTTACAAGGAAGGGGCGACCGATAAAGCGCTCGACCAGAAAATGGCCTGGCTGCGGCAGATGCTCGACTGGCAGAGCGAACTGAAGGACGCCAAGGATTTCATGGACAGCCTGAAGATCGACCTGGCGACGGAAGAGGTTTTCGTCTTCACCCCCAAGGGGGACGTTTACGGCCTGACGGTCGGCGCCACGCCGGTCGACTTCGCCTACCGGGTCCACACCGAGGTCGGCCACCGCTGCGTCGGCGCCAAGGTCAACGGCCGGATCGTGCCGCTTGACCACGCCCTGGAGAACGGGGATATCGTCGAGATCATCACCGGCAAGAAGGACGCCCCGAGCCGCGATTGGCTCGGCCTCATCAAGACGACCGGCGCCCGGGTCAAGATCAAGAAATGGTTCAAGGAGCAGCGGGGCGGGGAGCCGGAGGCGCCGCCGCCGCCGGTCATCGTCAAAGAAGAGCCGCCGGTCCGCAAGCCGCCGGTTTCCCGGCCGCGCGGCAAGGGGAAATCGGCGGTCAAGGTCGCCGGCCTTTCGAACGTCATGGTCCGCTTTTCCCACTGCTGCTTCCCGATCCCCGGCGAGGAGATCGTCGGTTTTGTCACCCAGGGGCGCGGCATTTCGGTCCACAAACAGAGCTGTCCCAACGCCGTCCGGCTGGCCGGGAGCGCGGAACGGCTGGTCAAAGTGGAATGGAACCCCGAGGCCCAGCAGATCTACCCGGTGGAGATCGAAGTGGAAGCTTTTGACCGGGTCGGCATCTTCAAGGATATCCTGACCAAGATCGCCGACGGCGGGACCAACGTCTCGGCCGCCAAGGTCACCACCAAACGCGGCAGTTCGGCCGTGCTCCGGCTGGTCGTTGACGTGACCGACGCCGACCATTTGGCCCGCGTCGCCGCCGAGATCCGCAAGATCGACGATGTTTATAATGTCCGGCGAAAGTGATATAATAGCGCCGTGCATCGCGTACTGGCCAGGATAAAACGCGTCGCGGCGGGCTACATTTTCACCGGTCCCCCGGACTCCGCCAAGCTCGACGACGCCCGCGCTTTCGCGCAGCGGATCGGCTGCGCCAAGCTTGACCTCGTCGAGGTCGTCCCCGACGGCGCCACGCTGAAGATCGACCAGGTCCGCGAGCTGCAGCAGCGCGTGCGCTACGGGCCGGCGGCGGGCGAGTACCTGGTAGTGATCGTCCGTGAAGCCGATCGCCTGACACCCGAGGCCGCGGCCGCTTTTTTGAAGACGCTGGAAGAGCCGCCGCCGCGGGTCGTTTTTATTTTGCTGGTGGAACGGGACGACCGCCTGCCGGCGACGATCGCCTCGCGCTGCCAGCGGATCGTGTTCGGCGAACAGCCGCGGCAATGGGAACGGAAGGCCGAGTTCGCCGAGTATTACGAAGCGATCAAGTCCGCCCGGCGGCTGGGCATCCTGGAGCAGCTCGAGCTGGCGACCAGGCTCGGCAAGGAAAAGACGGCAGAAGAGGGGATCGGCCGGGTCGAAGCGCTCCTGTACGACCTGGCGTTCTTCGCCCGGGAAGAGCTGAAAGACGTCAAGCTGGTCCGGGTGCTGCTCGACGGGATCAAGCATCTAAAGAAGAAAGCGAGCGTCAAGCTGGCGCTGGATAACATGTGCCTGCGGCTGGGAGAGGTATGAACGAACATTTAAAATTAGGGATCAGGCTGCGCAAGTTCAACCGGGTATGCCCGATCACCGGCTACCGGGAGGAATCGATCAAGATCGGCTCGCCGGTCATCGTCCAGACCGACCGGGGGGTGGAATACGGGGAGATCATTTCGTTCGCCCGGGGTTTCCCGCGGGCGCTCTCGCGCGACGTTAAACTGAAAAAGGTCATCCGCTACGCCACGGCCGAGGACGTGGAGAAGGAAAAACAGCTGACCGCGCGGGAAGCCAGCTCCACCGCCGAAGCGGCGGCCAAGGCCAAGGAATACGAAGTGCCGGTCAAGATCATCGCCCTGGAATATCTGTTCGACGCCAGCCGGGCGATCATCTATTACCACGTCGGCGAAGGGGAGAAGGCCCTGAACCTGCGCGATTTTTCCCGCGATCTGTCGACGCTGTTCGCCGCGCGGGTCGACATGCGGCAGGTCTCGCCGCGCGACGAGGCCCGCCTGTTCGGCGGGATGGGGCCGTGCGGCCGTTCGCTCTGCTGCTCCGTCTGGCTGGAAAAGCCGAAACACGTGACGGTGAAAATGGTCAAGGAACAGGGGTTGGCGATGTCGCCGACCAAGACGGCCGGCGTCTGCGGCCGGCTGATGTGCTGCCTGGAATACGAACACCAAAAAAAATAGGGAAGGAGGTTTACTGACATGCCAAAGATCGAACTGAGAAAAGGCGAAGATCTCGAACGCGCTTTGCGCAAGTTCAAGACCAAGCTGCGCCACGAAGGGGTCATGGACGAGATGAAGAAGCGCGAGTCCTACGAGAAACCGTCGGAGCGGAAGCGCCGCGAGATGGAAGAAGCCGTCCGCCGGGAGCATCGGAGAAGAAGAGACTCTGAATGAAGATCCTGGACCGTTACGTCGTCAGGGAAATGGCCGGACCGTTCCTCGTCGGAGTGGTCGGCTTTATCCTGGTGCTGGCGGTCGACCTGCTCTTCACCATGGCCGACCTGATCATCAACAAGGGCGTCCCGCTCTTCGCGGTGCTCAAGCTGATGCTGTTCAAGCTGCCGTCGCTGATGATCCTGACCTTCCCGGTCTCGACCCTGTTCGGCACGGCGATGGCGCTCGGCCGTTTTTCCCGCGACAACGAGCTGGCGGCGCTGCGGACCTCGGGGGTCTCGCTCTGGCGGATCGCCATCCCGATCCTCCTGGTCGGCCTGCTGGTTAGCCTGCTGTCGTTCGTCACCAACGAAAAGATCGTGCCGTACGCCAACCAGGTCTCCAACAACATTATCCGGCAGATCATCTACAAGCAGCCGCTGCCGGAGGTCAAAGAGAACGTCTTCTTCAAGGACGCGCGCAACCGCTACTACTACGCGCGCCGGGTGAACATGAAGGTCCGGACCATGGAAGGGATCATGGTCTACGAGCTGACCGACGAAAAGTTCCCCCAGGTCATCACGGCGCAGTCCGCCACCTTTGCCGGGCGGCTCTGGGAGCTGCAGCAGGGCGTCATCCACAAGTACGACCAGCAGGGCTACCTGAAATACGAGGCCGATTTTACCGCCATGAAGCTGAACGTCGCCGACGACGTGCTGAGCTTTACCGAGCAAAAAGGGTACACCGACATGGACCGCCGGGAACTGACCGAGATGATCAAGGTGCTGGAGAAGGGCGGGAGCAACACGGCCGCCCTGCTGACCGAGCTCTACATGCGCTTCTCGGTGCCGCTCACCTGCTTCGTCTTCGCCCTGGCCGGCATTCCCTTTTCGCTCTCGTCGCCGCGCTCCGGCCAGACCTGGGGCGTGATCATGACGATCGTTTTCATGTTCACCTTTTACGTTTTCGCCTCGATTTGCCGTTCGCTGGGGCGGGGCGGGGTGATCGACCCGGCGCTGGCGGCCTTTACCCCGCAGGCGTCGTTCATGCTGGTCGGGTTCGTGATGCTGGTCTACATGGGGAGACGGAAATGACCAGCGACCTGGCGGAGGTCCGGAAAAAACTGAACGCCGACCCGGGCGACGCCTGGGCGCTCCGGCAAGCCGGCAGTTATTACCTCGGCGACGGCGCCTTTAAGCGGGCGCAGGAATGCTACTCGCAGGCGCTGGCCGCCGCGCCGCGGCTCGAGTCCGAGATCCTCCTCGATTACGAAGCGCAGATCGCGGCCGGGCCGGAAAAGATCGGGCCCCGGTTGTCGCTGACCGGTTTCCTGCTGGCGGCCGGCGCGGTCGACCCCGCGCTCCTGGAACTGGAAGAACTGCTCGACGAAAACCCGCAGAACGTGGAGGCGTACAACGCCCTGGGGCGGATCCTGATCAAGCGGGGCGAGATCGAGGCGACGATCGGCCTGCTCGAGCGCTCGATCACGGCCGGCGTCAAGGACGTCCGGCTGTCGGAGACGCTGGCCTGGGCTTACCTGGAAAGCGGCCGCCTGGGCGACGCGCTCAAGTTCTACGAAGAGATCCTGGCCCAGCGCCCCGGCGACAAACAGACCCTGCGGGTGCTGGGGGAGCTGTACACCCGGACCGAGGACTACAACCGGGCGGCGGCCCAGTACGCGGCGATGTTTTCCGACGACCCGGAAGTGGTGCGCGAGGTGATCGGCCGGCTCGAAGAGCTCCTCCGCAAGGTGGAAGGGAACATCGGGATCAGGGAGACGCTGGCCGACATCTACATGAAGACGCTTAACCCCGACGCGGCGGTCGTTAAATTGCAAGAAATTATCCGCCTGGAATCGACCAAACTGGACGAGGCCGTCCTGCGGCTGAAAACGATCATCAAGAGCTATCCCAACCATCCGGCCGCCATGCTGGCGCTGGCCGAGGCGCTCCGCCGGCAGCGGCAGTATTCGGCCGCGGCGGAAACCTACCAGCTGCTGTGCAAGGCGAAACCGGAATATCTGGAAGAGGTGATCCGCGGCTACCACGCCGTCTTGGCCGATTGCCCGGAACAGGTGCTGGCGCGCGCCTACCTGGGCGAAGCGCTGCTGACGCAGAACAAAGTCGTGGAAGCGCTCTCCGAATACAGCAAGATGATCGAGGCGGACCCGACCGTGGCCGAATCGGTGATCAAGAAGTGCCGCGAGATCCTGCGCCAGGACCCGCAGCTGCTGCTGGCGCACATCGTCCTCGGCCAGGCCTACCTGGCCAAAGGCGATTTCCAGCGGGCGGCGGTGGAAGCGGAGGGGGCGATCGCCCTGGACCGGAACCTGACCGCCGCTTATCTGCTCATGGGCGAAGCGTTCGAGCGGCTCAATTTCCTGCGCAAGGCGGCGCAGGCGCTCCACACCGCGCTGGTCCTTGATCCGTTCAACGCCCAGGTGCACGACAAATACCGCCTGGTCAAACGGAAAGAAGCGGACGCCGAGATCGCGGCGAACACGAACCACTTTGACCTGGCCCGGCTCCGCCTGGAAAAAGGGGAGCGGGAAGAGGCGATCCGCGAACTGCAGCTGGCCCAGAAAGACACGGTCCGCGCCGCTTCGGCCTACAACCTGCTGGGCGACGTCTACCGGAGCGACGGGCGGTTCGACCTGGCGGCCGCGCAGTATAACCGGGCGCTGGAAATGGCGCTGCCGGAGCTGGCCAATACCGTCCGGTTCAACCTGGGGACGACCTACGAGGCGCGCGGCGAAGTGAAGAAAGCGATCAAGATCTACGAGGGGATATTGCAGGAAGAGCTCGATTTTGCCGACCTCGGCCGCCGGATCAAATATTTAAAATCGATGACCCTGGCCAGCATGCGCAACCGGCCGCTCCAGCTGGCGATCAGCGAATACGGGCAGAAGGACGTGATCGGCCTGTGGGGCGGGGAGGCGAAGAGCGGCGCCCGGACGGGACGGCGGGAAGAGGTCAGCGTCTCCTTTGGCCAGGAGCATAACGCCGAAGGGGTCGAGTATTTCCTGAAAGGGATGTTCCCGGCGGCGGAAGAGGAGCTGAACCTGGCCGTCCAGCTCGACCGGCGGTTCGGCGCGGCGCTGAACAATCTGGGGGTCACCCTGGCCAAACAGGGGCGGCTGGAAGAGTCCCGCCAGTATTTTAACGAAACGGTCCAGCTCGATCCGGCCTCCGCGGTGTATTACGGCAACCTGGGGACGGTCAACTGGCTGCTCGGCCGCGCCGATCCCGCCCTGACGGCGCTGGAAAAAAGCCACGCGCTCGACCCGCAGTGCGCCGCGATCTTGCTGAACCTGGGCGACGTTTATTACGCCAAGGGGGAGGTCCAGAAAGCGCTCGACTGCTACAAGCGGATCGGCCCGCACGACACACTCTCCGACCTGGCCCGCAAGCGGCTGCTCTACAAGGTGCCGTGAGCATAAATCTCCGTTCCACCCTCTACTTTCTACTCTCTGTTTTCTTGTCCCAGTCCCTTGTCTCCGCCGCCGAGATCCCGGTTAACATCAAGGCCGAATACCTGAAGTTCTACGAGGATTCCACCCTGGTCGAGGCGAGCGGCTCGGTCGAAGTGCGCCTGCAGGACGCGACGATCTTTGCCGACCAGCTGCTGATGGACTCGGCGACCAACGTGGTGACCGCCGAAGGGCACGTCCGCCTGGTCGCCGCCGATTATACCGGTTCCGCCGGACAGCTGGTTTACGATGCCGACGCCGACCAGGCCGGGTTCACCAGCTTTGAGGTCGTCCTCCGGCCGAGCACGCTGCGCGGCGACCTTTACCTGATCGCCGACCAGTTCCGCGACGAGGGGCGGGACATGTCCGGCCGGGACGTCGACCTATCGACCTGCCAGGACGCGGTCCCCCATTATTATCTGCTGGCGGACCGGCTGGAATATTTCCCCGACGACCACCTGGCGGCCAGCCGCGCGACCATGTACGTTGGCGAGCTGCCGGTCTTCTGGCTGCCGTACCTGTATTACGACCTGAAGGACCAGCAGCGGCGGAACTGGACATTCGGCCATAACGAGATCGAAGGGGATTTCGTCAAGAGCAGCTGGACCTACGCCGGCGGCCTGCTGTTGCTCGATTACATGACGAAGAAGGGATTCGGCATCGGGACTGATACGCCCTACAACGCCGGGGGCTGGGGACTGGGGACCTTAAAACTTTACAACAACAACGAAGCGGATACCGGCCGGGGCGATTGGATCGAGAAGCTCGACCACACCGCTAAACTGGGAGAGAAGACCAAGCTGCGTCTGACCCACAGCTACACCGACATCTACCAGATCCCGTCGGGCCGGCTCGATAATACGGCGATCGGCCTGGAGCTGACCTATGCCAGCAAGGAGAGCGCCAGCCTGAAGCTGAGCTACCTTGACGACCGCTGGGGGAAGACCGAGCGGCAAAATCTCGCGTTCAACCAGGCGACGACCCAGGAAACGACCGGCTACGTTTTGGACTATAACAGCGCCAAGGACGATCCCGGCTGGCTGCGCGGTTCGCAGCGCCTGGCCCACCAGCGCGCGCTGCTTCCCGGCAACCACCTGAACTTTGCGACCACCACCAATTATTACTACAACCTGACCAAGCGGGGCGACTCCGGCGAAGAGAAGCTGGACCCGCAGGTGGAGTTCAGCGGCCGGGAAAAGGATTTTAGCTGGCGCTTGACCCAGAACTGGTTCGTGGACCTGCGCGAAGACCTGTCGCCCGGCGAGCCGCGCTATGAATTCCTGGAGAAACAGCCGGAGTTGGAAGTCAGCCCGCGGCCGATCGACCTGAAACTGTTCAATCTGCAATCGACGATCGGCCTGGCCAAGTACCACGAAGTCAAATACGTGGCGGCGCTCGGCCATAAGCGCGACTTCACCACCGACCGGGGGCGGACCACGCTGAACGCCAACCGCTCGCTGCCGTTCGGCCCGGGGACAACCCTCGCGCTCGGCGCCGGGATCGACCAGTACCTGTACGCCCCCGGCGACCAGCTCTACGCCATGCGCGAATCGGCCAACGTGGTCAGCGACAACCGGCGCTGGTGGAAGAACGAGATCGCCTTCCGCCAGGGCTACACGGCGGGGAACACGCCGTTCTTTTTCGACCAGCTGGGCACCCGCTACCACGATATCCGGGAAAAGATGACCTTTTATTACCTGAACAAGTTCAACTGGTCGTTCGACGGCGGCCACAACTGGCAGACCAGCAAGTATTTCGACGTGATGACCCACCTGGTCTACGCGCCGGAAAAATGGCTCCGCCTGACGCTGAACACCGGCTGGGACATCGAGAACACCCGCTACAAAGACCTGGTCAGCTCCCTGCGCTGGCAGCTGACCGATTTCTACGGGCTGGAGGCCGGGTTTACCAAGGACATGAACCTGGGCGAGCTGAAAGCGGCCAGCGCCCTGCACGACCTGTACCTCCTGCAGGGGGCGCCGAACCAGTGGCATCTCCGCTTCAGCCAGGTGCTGGACCCGACCACCGAGGAGCTGAAGGTCCGTGATATAATGCTGGTCAAGGACCTGCACTGCTGGGAGATGAAGTTCACCTATTCCGACTACCGCAAGGAGTACAGTTTCGTTTACACGCTCAAGGCGCTGCCGGGCGAACCGGTCGGTTTCGGCTCCGGCCGCGGCTTCTATTACGACGGTTTTGAACGCGAGCTCGGCAAGCTCAAGCCCGAAGAGGAGATCAGGCGATACTGATGAAGAAAACCTATAGTTTATTTTTTATAGTTTGTTGTTTGCTATTGACGTTCTTAACGACCGGCTGCGCCCGGACGGTCACTTCCTACGTGACCTACGGCGAGGAAATGGTCGTTGACGTGACGCTGCGGGGGAACATGGACACCAACGCGAACCGCTACTTCCTGGTCCTGGCGCGGACGCCGGCTTACCGCGTGCCGCTGCCGCCCCCCGACAATATCGATTTTGAGATGATCGAGCCGGGGACGACGCCGCGCAGCGGCGCGCTGGCCGATTATTACGCGAACTTTTACGCTTCGTGGGAAGGCTACTGCATCGTCGATCCGGGCGGCTACTTCCTGGTCGACGGGCCGTTCGTGATCGGCGCGCCGATCACCCGCGAAGTGATCGCCAGCCTCGGCACGGTCTCGACCCGCCTGAAGTTCAATTTTGAGCTGAGCCGGGCGTTCGGGACGGTCATTCCCGACACGATCTATTTTGACCTGGTCACCGTGCCGTGGCCGGACGACGCGGCCCGGCTGCCGGCCGACCACCTAACCGCCACCGACGCCTATATTTCCAAGGTCGCCGGCTCCATTACCACGATCACCGACGACCCTAATCCGACGCTGGACGCCTCCCTGGACATCAGCAAATGCACCGTTACTATTCAATAGGCGCGGGGCTGCTGTTAGCCCTGGCTTTTCCCAAGTTCGACCTCTGGTGGCTTGCCTGGGTGGCGCTGGTGCCGTTTTTTATCGTCCTTGACCGGGCGGAAAAGCCGCGCGCCGCCGCGCGCGCCGCGCTGTGGTTCGGCCTCCCCTTTTTCGGCTGCACGCTCTTCTGGGTCACATCGCTCAGCCGCTATGTCGGCCTCTGGGCTTATGTCGCCTGGCTTTGCCTGATCGTTTTCCAAACCCTTTTTGTCGTCCTGTTCGCCGTCTGTTCGTACCGCTTAGCCGGCTTCTGGAAAGCGGTGCTTTGGGTGTTGCTGGTCGAGCTTGCCCGGGCCTGGGGTCCTTTTGGCGTCACGGCCGGCGGAATAGGCTACTCGCAGGTCCAATTGCTGCCGCTGGTCCAGATCGCCGCTTTTTCCCAGGTCTACGGCGTCAGCTTTCTCGTCGTTTTCTGCAACGCCGCCTTGGCTGACGTAGTGGCGACCTTTAGGTCGCCAGCCGGAAATGGCGGGCTAAAGCCCGCCGCTACTTTGGGATTGGCAATTGTTTTAATTCTAATTGCCTGGACCTACGGAGAAACAACAATTAATAATTCTAAATTATTAACTAATAATTTGCCCAGGATCGCCTTGCTCCAGCCCAACATTGACCAGTTCGACCGGATGAACCAGAGCCTGGTGAACCGGAATTTCGCCCTCCAGGCGGAGATGGCCAGGGAAGCGGCGAAAAGCAAACCGGAGGTCATCGTCTGGCCGGAGACGGCTCTTTACGCTTACATCCTCCGCGATCCGCTGATCTTCCAGCGGTTCCGGGAGCTGGCGCGCGAGACCGGGGCGTGGCAGGTGGTCGGCACCGCCCATTACGATTACGACGGCCTGATCTACAATTCGATCATCGCCATTACCCCGTCCGGCGAAGTGACGGCGCGATACGATAAGGAGAACCTGGTCCCGTTCGGGGAGTATCTCCCGTTCCGGCCGTTCCTTTTGCCGCTCCTCCGTTCGACCGGCTACTTCAGCCAGGACTTTGCCGCCAATCCGCGGTCGGTCCCGCTGCCGGTCGCCGGCCGGCAGGTAGCTGCCGGCGTCTGCTTTGAATCGACCTTCCCGGCGGCGATGAAAAAAAGGGTCAAGCCGGACTCGGCCTACATCCTGATCCTGACCAACGATGCCTGGTTCGACGATTCGGCCGCGCCGTACATCCATTATAACTGCGGGATCTTCCGCGCGATCGAGAACCGGCGCTGGTTCGTCCAGTGCGGCAACAGCGGGATCTCGGCGGTGATCGATCCGTGGGGGCGGGCGGTCAAGCGGACAAAGGTGGGGAGCCGGGCACTACTGCTGCTGGGTAAAACCGAGCCGGGCCTGTAAGCGCCGGTAAGCGCTATTGACGTCGGCCAGCTTGCGGAGCGTCGCTTCCAGGACCCAGCGCGCGGTCATCGTTTCCACTTTCAGCGCCAGGTTGTTCAGCTCTTTTTGCAGGGCGGAAAACTGCCGCCGCTCGCCGCTAAAATACTCCTGGAACTCCGTCGGCCCGGCTTGGGCAGGGGAGTAGTCGGCCGGCGACCAGCTATTTCCCCATTCCTCAGCGTCGCTGTAGAGGAATTCTTCCTCCTGCTCTTCAGCTTGCGGTTGCGGGGCGGACGGAGCGGGCGGCGGGGGGGCCGGTTTTTCGGTTTCCGCCGCAATGGCGGGCTTGTCGTCCGCCGGTTCCGTTTTCGGCAAGGTTGCGGCGGCTGGTTTCTCCGCTTTTTGTTCGACGATGACCGGGGGCGGCTCCAGGAAAACCTTGCCGCAGCAGCCGTCGATCATATCGGCCAGAGCGGTCAGTAGTTCTTTGGCCGGCTCGCCGAAAACGGCGAGCAGCTGCGAACCGTAATCCTGGAAATCTTTCAGGATGGCGAGGCGGAGCGTTTGCAGTTTTTCGTCCATGCCCGGCAGCCAGCCGTAATCGTTCTCCCACTCGGCCAGCGTTGCAAAGACCGCGAGGTAAGCTTCGATCGCCCGCTCTTCGAGCGCCGTCTGCTCGTCGCCGCTGAGGTCGCCGGCCTGCAGGGCCGCCAGCAGTTCGGCCTTGGCGTCGGTCACGCCGAGCGCCTGCCAGAGCGACGGGTCGGTCAGGTCGGCTTCGGCCGTATCCCAAACCTCCATAGCCAATCGGTCGATCTTGACCTCTGTGACCTGTTCGTGAGTGACGGGCGGGCGGACGCTGGTCAGCGTCGGGTCGGTCGGGATCGATTGCGGCTGGGAGACCGGGGCTTCCCAGTCGTAGTAGTCGTACCGCGGGTCGATCGATTGCATTTTACTGACGTTATTTGTTTCCATAATATAAATTTAAAAAGGGGGCGACGGGCCTGTTAACCGCCGCCCCCAATATTAACTAAATGATCGAATGGTACCCGAACTGGGACAGATCAATATCGACCGGCTGCGGCTGGAGCTGGGGAACGGGCCGCTCCGCCAGTTCGGCCAGTTCGATGGTCGTCCGGCCGGCGGCCCGGCGGGAATCCAGGACCTGCCGGGCGATCGTTTCTTCCTGGCTGTTGGGCGCATCGTCGTCGCGGAGCCGGGAGGCGACGACCGGCGCGACGGCGGCCAGGTCGGACATGATCCCGGCGCGGAAAGTGGCCATTTCCTCGACCCCGGCCTGGTCGTAGGCGACCCGGTAATAAGTTTCCAGCTCGCGCAGATAGCGGCTAAGCTGAACTAGCTTAGCGGCGTAAGCCTGCCGATCGTCCGGCGTGGGGACGCCGGCCATCCGCTCTTCCAGGTAGGCGATCTCCGGCTTGAGCGTGTCGAGTTCCGCTTTGACCACCTGGGCGCGGGCGGAGAAACCGGCCGCCGCCTGGACCGGGATCCGGAGGCGGACCGGGAGAGCGGCCGCCCACTGGTCGAAATCGAGCTTCCCGGCGTCGACCAGGGTGTTGATGATCTGCAGGCCGAGGTAGAGATCGGTCTCGGCGATCAGCTTTTCCGCCGAGCGGATGGTCAATGCGGTCTTGATCTCGTCGGCGCCGGCGACGACCTGAGGGTCGGTCGTCAGCTGGCCGGCGGCGTCGATCACGCCGAGGGCGATGTCGCTCCGGTGCTGTTCGCTGCCGAGCTGGTAACTGCCGTTCCGCTGCCCGAGCTGGATCTGGAGATAGCGGGAGGATTTTTCGGACGCGACCATCTCGGCCTGCTGGTCCGCCACGATCTGGCGGACGGCAACTTCGCGGATCGTGCCGTTCTCGTCCTGGATCGGGAGCGAGATGTTGTGGTCGATCAGGAACTGGAAATAAGCCTGGGCCTGGTCTTCCTTCAGGAAGTAGCTCTGGCTGTCCCAGCCGATCGCCCAGAACGACTGCGGGTTGAAATAAGCGTTGAAGCCGAGCGACTGGCGGAGCTCGCCGTTGGCTTCGGCGTTAAGGTCCCGGTTGATGGCGGCGACGTCGAAAGTGAACTTGGCGACGCCGTTCTCGAGCCGGACTTCGGCGTGTTTGAGGAATTCGGCGGCCATGAACCGGTTGGCGTTCTGCCAGTACCGGTCGCCGGTGGTCTTAATGACATAGTCGCGGCACGAGCTGCCGTCGGTCATGGAGCAGGCGCCGAAACCGGTGCCGAAGAAACCGTTAGACTGGATCGCGGCCATCATCTTGGTCCCCCAGAAGGCCTGGTCGACCTTGTTGATCGTATCCATGATCAGCCATTTGTCGACCCGGTACCAGGCGGTGTCCGGATTGTCCAGGGAATTCCAGTAATCCATCTTCTGCAGGGTTAGCTGGTCGGCGTACGCGTCCCAGCTGTTATAGCCGGTCGCGCCGTGGTAGCCGGTCATCGCCAGGTCAAAGCCGGAGCCGGCAACCAGCGAGATCAGCCCCCAGCCGCCGGTCTCGATCCCCCACAGCGCCTTGGTGGCGAGATTGGCGAGCGCGCCGGTCCATTCGCCGTAGACGTAGCTGTTGATCCGGTCGCTGGTAATGGCGAGGCCGTCGGCGATCCCGGCCTTGGTCGCGTAAGAAACGTTGTTCTGGTACCAGTCGGACTGGATGATCAGCTTGTCGAACAAGATCGAACCGCCGGCGGCCAGCAGGCTGCCGAACGCGGCGCCGCCCGCCTGGCGCGGCCAGGCCGCGGCGCGCCCGCCGGTGACCATCCGTTCGCCGAGCATAAAACCGCTCAGCCCCAAGGTCCCGCCGACGCCGGTCGTGATCCGGACGTCGACCGGCAGGGAGAGGTCGCGGGTCGCGTCGAGCATCGGCAGGAAGATGGCGTATCCCATGACAGCGGCTTCCGGTAAGCCGGCGACCCGGGCGAGCTCCATCTTCATTCCCATCAGGCCCCAGCCGGTCAGGCCGTTGACCGCGGAGTTGCCGACGTGGGCGAAATCAAAAGCGCGTCCCTGCCAGATGGCGCCGTAACCTTCAAAAATGGCGGCGACAAAAGACTCGGCCAGGGCGCCGGTCAAGGCCATGCTGCCGGCCCCCATGGCGATGCCGGCCGGGGTGCCGGACGGGGCGTTGAGCAGGTTGACCAGTTTGAACGTCAGGCTCTTGCTCTGGAGCTGTTCCATGACGAAGTTGCGGGCGAGAACCGGGTCGCTAAAGGTCCGGCTTTCCCGGCCGACGGTGACGCGGATCTCGCCGGTCGCCGGGTCGACGGTCACGGAGCCGTTCTCCAGTTGCGGCAGGGAGATGGCGGCCAGCGCTTCGGCCTTGAGCGTCAGCGCCCGGGAGGCGCTGATCTGGTACTTTTCGGCGATAGCGGTCTCGCTGTTATTGACGAGCCAGGCGATCTCGCCGGCGGTCGCGGCCGGCGTTTGGCCGCCGAGCGCGACGCCGGTCTTGGCCTGGAGATATTCGCGGATGTTCCGGACCAGTGCCTGCTGGTCGGGCGTCAGGTTCCGGTCGATCGCGATGGCCGGCGTTTCCTGAACGGCGCCGTTCCCGCCCAGTTTCCTGAGCGTCGGGTCCCAGATCTCCTGGAAGAACTGGGCGCCGTTGGCGCCGACGGTCGAACCGTTCGCCACCCGGCTGATCAGGCCTTCTTTGATATTGATCGTTTCCACGCCGTCGACGGTGGTGACGACGACCTGGAACTTGGCCGGGACGTTCCCTTGTTCGATCAGGGTGGCCAGTTTTTCCAGCGACGCTTCGCCGCCGTGGCCGAAGCGGACGTTCTCTTCAAAAACGATATTGTTGATCTTCCCCTGGGCCTTTGCTTCGGCGACCGCGCGGACAAAGCGGCGCTGCAGTTCGATGTCGACCCCGTCCAGGGCTTTGCCGGCGTCGATACCGAGCGCGGCCAGGTCGGCGATCGGCAGCGAAGGAGGGGTCACTGGCGGAGCAGCTTGCTCCGCTACTGCCGGCGTTGCCGCTTCCAGCGCCTTAAATTCGGCTTCGATGACTGCGGCCGGGGCGGTGAGCAGCCGCGGGCTGGTGACCGTTTCGGCCGCCGCGCCGCCGCTGACCGCCGACCTGATCTTGCCGCCGATCTCGGTCCGGAGCGCCTCTTCAATGCCGGAGAGCGCCTGCCGGAATTTCGCTTTTTCGGCGTTAAAGATCCGCTGGAACTGCGCCTCGGTCAGGACGCCGTCGCGGTTGAACGCGGCCAGCTCCTCGGCCGAGAGATGCTGCGGGGCGAGCGCTTTGACCACCGCCTTGACGGTGTCGAGCCGTTTCAGCGAGTATTCCTGATAGAGCTGGGCGGCCGCCTGCTTGAGCTGGCGCCGGCTGAACTTGTCGCCGGCTCCTTCGGCCAGCATTTCCCGGTAGATCGCCTGCCAGTTCTTGTAGGCCGGTTCGCCGAGCGAACCGGAGCGGAAGAGATCGGTCAGGAAGTGGGTGCCGCCGAGGCGGCTGTAGCCGACCTGGAGCGGCGTGCTCCGGCTGATATCGCGCATCATCATGCCGGCGTCGTTGGTGCCGAGGGCGCCGAGCGTCGCCCAGCGGATGATCCGCTTGGCCATGCTACCGGCGGAGAATTTGAACTTGTGCTCCATCACTTTGCCGGATTCGATCTGCGTCGCCTGCATGATGTCCTGCAGGGAAAGCCGGCCGCTGCGGAGCGCTTCGGCGTTCAGTTCCAGGAGGTTGGGGACGATCTCGCCGTGCAGCCGGGAAGTGTGTTCCCGAGCCCAGGCGCCGGGGCGGGTGCTGGTCGCCATGTTAGCAAAGAGATTGGTCAGGGCCGATAACTGCCGGCCGACGACCGGCAGTTTGAAGAGCGGATCGGTCGTGAACTGCTTCATTGCGCCGACGATCTTATTGAAGAGCGACGGCGACAGATTCTGCTTGTAGAGGTTCAGCAGGTCGGCGCCCCGGACCCGGAAAGAGATGTTCCGGAACTCGCCGGTCGGTTTCCCTTTGGCGTCAAGGACCGGGACCCGGGCGTCCTTGATCTCAATGATCGCTTCCGGGTTCTGGGCGAGGTAGATCATGTTCTTCCAGAACATGTGCTGTTCGGCGAAACTGAGGCCGGTCGCCTCCTGGAGCTTGGTCAGCGGCTCAAAAACGATATCTTTGGCGCTGGAGAGGAGGCGGCGGACCGTTACTTTTAGTTTCGGGTCGAACTTTCCTTCTTCAAAAAGGGCGTTCTCGGCCAGGACCGTGGCTTCACCGGCGATCTTGGTCATTTTCTCCCTGAGCCACTGGTTGGTGATCAGCTTGCGGCCGTATTTCTTTTCCAGCGACTTGATCAGCTTGTCCGTTCCCATCTTGAGCAGCTGCAGGGATTTGTGCAACGCCATATTACCGAAGATCAGGTCAATAGACCCTTCGGCAAAATTCCCCTGCAGGAAGTTGTTGGCGGCACTGCCGTACAAGGAGACAAAGTTGTACTGGAAAGCGAGGAAGCTGAGCCGGAGCTTGACCAGCTCTTCGACCGCTTTTTCGGCGGCGGCGGAATCGCCGGCGGCCCAGGCGCGGGTCAATTTGGCGATCACGCCGGCCTGCATCCCGAGCTGGATCGTCGGGTGCATAAAGAGGCCGAACTGGAATCCCTTGGTGAGACCTTTCCATAACTGGTCGCCGATCCCGTTCCCTTCCCGGTCGAGGGCGGCGGGGGCGCTGAACGACAAGGCCGGCTGGTTCGGTTCGGACGTGCCCGGCATCGCCGCCGCGCCGCCGAAGACGATGTCGCCGTCGCCGATCTGCCAGTGATTCGCCTGCGCGGCGAGGATGATCGGCATGTTGACGAAGTTGGTGTCGGCTTCGCCTTCGGCGACCATTCCGTAGTTCGGGATGATCTGGCGGACAAAGAAGACAAGGGCCGCTTCGATCGCCGAGTCGTTGTTATCGGTAAAGCTGAGTCCGGTGATCTCGCCGCCATTGTAGCTTTGCATCAGGGCGGCCATGGCGGCCATTTCCCCTTCGGACTTCTTGAAGAGCTTGAGCAATTCCTGCTTGGCCTGCGGGTCGAGGATCTTGTTAAAATCGGCGAAGAGCCGGCCGGCGTAGCGGATCATCTCCGGCGACAGGTTTTCGTCGAGCAGGGAGAAGCCGCGGGTGAAGTGGTAGCCGGCTCCCTGGTTCCCCGCCTTGAGCAGGAACGATTTAAAACGGAGCGAGTAGAGCGAACCGAGATTCGCCGGCAGGGCAAAGGTCGGGGCGGTGTCGTCGTAGCCGAAGACGTTGATGCCGATGAAGTTTTCCAGGGCGGTGAGCTCGGTCTCGACCGCGCTGGTCCGGTTCTCCATCCCCGGCCGCCAGAGCATCAATCCGGCCTGGAGCATCAGCTTGATCTGGCGGGTCTCCGCGTCGTCGTCGGGGCTGATGTCGAGCTGGATCGTTTTGCCGGAAGCTTTCAGGCGGCGGGCAAAATCTTTCAGCGCGGCCGCCGGGTCGCTCGGCATGCCGGCCTCGCCCCCCTCGCCGGTCACGAATTCGTTGAAATAGGAGTGGCCGAACAGGGCGCTGTAGTTGTCGGCAAAGCGGTAGATCAGCTCGGCGTCCCAGGTAAAAGCGTCGGGCGAGGAGCCCTCAAAGAAGCGGCGGCTTGCGTAGCTGACCGGCTTGCCGTCGATCGCGGAGACGACCTGGCCGCCGTTATTGCCGCGGCGCAGTTCCGCTACCACGCCGCCGAGCAGCGCCTCTTTCAGCGCCAGGATCCGGTCGCTCTCGAACATCTGCATTTTCTTGAGCATGATCGGGGCGGGGAGCTGGGAGGCGGCCTCCAAGAGCTGGGACGGAGAGTACCAGGCGGTATCGCTCTCGCGGCGCATTTGCCCCAAGGCGATATCCTCGTACATGGCGCCGGCGACCGGCTGGGTAATGCGGGCGATCTTGTCGTACCAGTTCTGCAGATAGCGGGCGGCAAACTCCACCAGCTCGCGGTCGGCAGCGGAGATCCCGCTCCCTTCGCGCCAGGTCGGGGTCGCCCCTTCGGTAAAGAGCCCGTTGCCGAACTTGATAGCGTAGCGCTGCATCACCTGGGCGGCCTTGAGGAGCTTTTCGCCGTTCTCGGCGTCGCCTTCCCGGGATATCCGCCAGTTACCGAGCTTCTCCACGTCCTGCCAGACGATCTGGTTGCGGACGACCAGTTTGCCGTCGCGGTGTTCAAACGGGACAAAGTTGCCGCCGACCCGGCTGTTGCCGTGGAAGTAAAGGAGAACGACCGCGGCCGGCTCCTGCCACAGCCACTGGTGCATCGACTGGAAACGGTCGAGGCCGGCGCTCTTGTCGGTCAGCCAATCCTGCGCCCGCTCGGCGACCGCGGCCTGGGAAGGAGCGGCGATCTCGATGCCGCCGGCGGCGACATAATCGCGGGCGAGCAGATCGGCGACGAAAGTGTCGACGACGAAGAACGAGGTCTTGTTCATTTGGTCGCCGGCCGCCGTGGAGATCGCAGCCAGGTTAAGCGGGGCGAAATCGGACTTTAGATAGTAGAGGATCCGTTCGGTCACCAGCGAAGCGGTGTCCAGGACCCACTTGGCGTCTTCCTGGCTGGAAGCGCTGGAGATGACCTGCGACTGCAGCAGCTGGGCGGTGACCGCCAGCAGGTCGGCTTTGACGTTCTCGAGCATCCGGAGCTTGTCGTTGAGCTGGGAGCCGGCGGTCCCCTGCTGGCCGCTGATGGCGGCGGTGACGGTGGCCTGGTTAAGCTCGTTGCCGCGGAGCAGCTGGTAGATCTGTTCGATGGCGCCCGCCAGCTTGAGCCGGGCCGGTTTTTCGCTGGTGTCCAGGGCGAGCGTTTTGACCGCTTCGATCAGGCACTGGAAGAAGAGCGACTTGTAGGCCGGGTCGCTGTTGAGCCGGGCGATGATCTCGCTCCCTTTCGGGCTGCGGGCGATGCCGGTCGCCAGGTCGAGCGCCATACTTTCCAAATTAGGGGAGAGGGCGCCGAAATCGCGGTAGTAGGAGTTCAGGAAGAACTGGACCTTGTTCTGCTCGGTCACGCTCTTGCCGGCGTAGTAGCTCTCGTACAATTTACGGAACAAACCGTTTTCCGCGGCCGTCAGGGGGGTCAGCACGCCGTCCTTCATCCGGAAGAACTCGACGTTGTTCTCGCCGGCGATCAGGCCGTTCTCGTATTTTGCCTTGGCCACCAGCCGCGCTTTGCCGGTCAGAACGTCGCGCAGGAAGGCGAACTCCGGGCTGTCGACGGCGACACCGAGATTGTTGGCCAGTTTGGCGATCTCTTCCGGCTTGTTCCAGACCTCGCTGAGCCGGAGCTGGCCGCGGACGTAGTCGGACTGCTGCTGTTCGGCGATCCGCTCGTTGGGGAAGAGTCCGAGCCAGGTCTGGCTGTCGAGCTGGCCGTTAAAGACCTGGTCAAAAGCGCCGGCCGGGTCGTTGACCTTGCCGTCGGGCGTGGAGAGCTGGAGCAGGCCGAGCAGGAACTGACCGCTGCGCGACGCCGGGTCGTGGATATTGATCGCCTGGTAAGTGTACTGATCGGCGGCCTTGGGATCGCTCTTCGCTTGTTTGCGGACCTCGTAGATCACCGGCAGGCGGGTGCTGAGATAGGTCTTGCCGTAGACCGGGGCGAGATAATCGGCAGGGACCGCGCCTTCGGCGCTCTTTTTCTCGATCTGCTGGTAGGCCAGGTTCAGGGCGTAAGTTTCGTCGTCCGGCACGGCGTTGCGGACGCCGAGATTGTTGACGAACCGCTGCAGGTCGACGATGCTCTGCACCCCCTGGCTGCTGTAGAGGAGGCGGGCGTCCGCCTGAAGCTGGGTGCTGCCGAAGGTCGGCCCGCCGACATAGCTGTAATAGGTCTTGGTCTGCTCCCAGAGAATGGCGATCTTGAACTGTTCCACGTAGCTGGGCCAGGTGGCGGAGATCGACGCGGTAAAAGCGGCTTCGGCCGCCGGCAGGCTGTTCTTCTTTTGGGTGAGCTCGGCTTGCAGCCGGGCCGGAGCGTCGAGGATCTCCCGGATCCGGTCGCGGCTTTCGGGGGTCAGTTTATCCAGGTTTGCCCGGAGCTGGGTCTCGTCCCAGTTGTTCTGCCGCTTGGCGTCTTCCAGCACGCTCTGGTAGCGCCGCTGGGCGATATAAAGCTCGGTAGAAAGGCGGTTGACGTCGTCGCGCAGCTGCTGCAGGGCCGCTTTGACCGGGGTGTCGGCGCCGTCGTTGAGAGCGGCGGTCAGCGCCCGCGTTTTGGCCTCTTCTTCGACCGCCCGGAGATGTTCGGCCGGTAAACCCTTGACCAGCGCGTACCACTGCCTGCCGGCGACGGTGTCGCGGACCAGGTTGTACAGGGTGGAGACCTGTTCGGTCGTCAGGTTGGCGCCGGCGGCGCGGGCGGGATCGTTGGCCAGTTGGCCGGCGATCTCGCTCCGGTAAAAATCGAGCTGCTTGTAAGGGCCCTCAACGTAAGAGCGGCCGGGGACCGACGGTTCGTCGATCTTGGGGAACAATCCCTGGAAAGCGTTGACGACCGCGAGGTCGGGCTGGTATTTGGCCGCGAGTTCCTGGCGCTTGAGCATCCCCCAGGTGTTGATGAACCATTTGACCGCTTCGGGGGTCATGATCTCCGAAGTGGGATAGCCGGGGAGGGCGTGAGCGGGGAGGTTGCGCCCGCCGGTCTGGGCGGCGATTTCCTGCAGCGCTTTTTCGTCGGCCGCCCTGACTTCCGGCATGATCGTTTCCAGGAAGAACTTGACCTTGGGGTCGTTGGACGCCGCGGCCGGCGTAAAGTTGACGCCGGCAGCCCGCAGGAGGAAGAGGCGGACCTGGTTGCCCAGCGGGGAAAAGCTGCTTTCGATCTTCCCCCGGACCCCTTCCGCCAGGGTGCTGTCCTGCGCGCGGCCCATGGTGTAGCGATAGTTATCGATCAGGGCGTTGACCGTCCAGTTATCGATCTTCCGCTGGTTCCACTTTTCCTGCCACTTGTCGCCGTAGAACGCCTTGTAAGCTTCGATCAGTTTGGCCTTGAGCGCGGCCCCTTCCGGCGTTGACCAGGCCGGCTGGAAAAGGAACGGGGCGGTTTTCTTGAGCTGTTGTTCGATCGCCGCCATGACTGCGGGGGTGAAACTTCTTTCCAGTTTCCGGCGGGTCTCGCGCGAGGTCGCCGCGTTGTTCAGTTTCTCCTGGATGATGTTGTACTGGTCGAGCAGGTCGGACAGCTTCCACTCGTCGACCTTCTTGCTCTGCCACTTTTCCAGCCATTTGTCTTCGCCGTAGAGGGCCTTGAACGCTTCCATCAGCTGGGCTTTCAGGGCGGCCCCTTCGGGCGTCGACCAGGCCGGGGCGTCCAGCTTGTATTTTTTGCTGATCGCTTCGAAAACGTCGCTGCCGGCCGGTAAGCCTTCCACGGTAAAGAGGTCGACGGTGGTGTAGGAGAGGGCACCGGTCTCCAGCCCCGCGAAGTCGAAATCGAGCGAGGTGCGGCCCTGGAGGAGGGCGGCGCGCAGCGGGAAGAGGAGCGGCCCGTAAGCTTCGCGGTATTTCGGGTCGGCCCACTTGCTCTTGATCTCGCCGATAAAGCGGGTCAGGTCGGCGACGGTCCAGGCATCGACCGCGGTGGACAGCTCCAGGCCTTTGGCCGGGTCGTCGGCGTTGAACCGGACGATAGCCTGTTTGATATCGTCGATCAACGGTTTGACGGCCGGGATCGTGCTGATCTGGGTGTTAGTGGTGTAGGGGATGGTGTCTTCCGGAAAGCCGTTGGTAAAGCTCAACTGCTGGTAATACTCGGGGAGTTCGCAGATCGGCTCCTCCGGGGAATAATAGGTGTATTCCTCCGGATGAAGGGAGCTGTAATTCCGCGGATTCAGATATTGATTATATAAAGGTCCAATATTCATAAAAAAACCACGATTCCCAACAGGCCCGATCCTGCCTGTTATCGTCGTGGTCCATACCTAAACCGTTATCGCGCCCAACTCCGTTAACAGGCAAACCGAGAGCTGGGTCCCTATCTACATATATATCGAAGTTAGAGGGGAAAAACTTGCATCAGAAAGGGGAAAAATCAAAGGCCGGGAGGGGCCCCGGCCTTTATTATTTGAGCGTTATTTTACCTCGCCAGCGGGTCTTCTTCTGCGGCTGTGCCGCCGCTGTCACCACCACCGCCGCCACCGCCGCCGCTGCCGGTCGCCGAATTGGCGACCTCTATCGAATTATTGATATAACCGATGAATTGGCTCCTCCCGACGAGCCCCTGGCTGCTGTGCTGGACCGACTGCCCTTCGGGGATCATCTCCGCCAGGGCGAGAATGAACTTGCCGAGCTTCAATTTAGCCGTCCGGCCGTTGGTGTAAGTGACCGTGAACTGGGTGTTCTTTTTGCTCTTATCGTAAGCGCGGACCGCCGTCTCCGCCGTTCTGGCCATGCTGTTCAAGACCTGCTTGGCCAGGACCTCGTAAGGGGTGTTGGGCTGGTTAGCCAGCGGGCTAAAGCTATCGTACGCGGCGCGGTTCGCCAGCTGGGCCTTATTGAGGAGCTCCAGCTTCTTGCCGAGGTCGGGCTCTTTTTCCGCCAGCTTGGCGTAGATCTCGCCCATCATCATGTTGATGTAGCCGAGCCGGGCCGGGTCGCTCGCCGCGGCGGCGCGCAGTCCTTCCAGGGCGGTTATTTGGGCCTGGGCGGCGGTGACGTCGGTCAAGGTGCCGCCCGGGATAGCCCGGTTCCTGATCTCGATCAGATCTTGCGGCAAGGAAGCCCTGGCCTGGATGACCTGGACGTATTCCTGGATCGAGGTCTGCTGCTGGCCTTCGGCCGAGACCTGGTAAGTATCGGTTTCCGTCGCAACCTGGCGGATGGCTGCCAGCGCCAGTTCGCGGTCCGCCTGGGTGTTGGAGGCGACCGCTTTTTGCGCTAATTGGACAAGCAGCTGGTTCTTGTAATCGTTCTCGGCCGGGAGCTGCTGCAGGATCTCGTTCGCTTGCGCATAGTCGCCCTGGGTCATCGCGGTCTGGGCCAGCTGGGCGTAAGCCTTCCACTTCGCGTCGCCCGGCTGCATTAAGCCGATGTAATGCATGCCGAGTTGCGGATCGTATTCGCTGTCACGGTAATATTCGGCCAGGAAGCCAAGGGCCCGGGTGTTGTTTTCCAGTTCCGGATGTTCCCGGTAATACTGGTCGGGATTATCGCTGAGCGACAGCTCTTCCAGCGCCTTGTTGATCTGCCGGGTGGTGTAAGCGCCTGAACCGGTCCGGCCGACCTGGACCGTCTGGCCGGAGAGATAAGCGTTGATGTTGGCGGCGGTGTAATCGGCGCCGGCCGGGAAAAGGCGTTCGAGCGGGACGGTGATCCCGTAGTATTCGCGCTGGACGGCGGCGCTGGAGCGCGAGGCGTAGAGCCGCAGGATCATCGCCTGCACGACCTGGTTAACGTCGATATTGGCCTGGCCTTCGAACTGGGCGGCGACCGACTTGGCGATATGGGCGGCGTAGCCGGCGCCGGTCAGGATCCCTTCCAGGTTGGCGGCGCCGAGCGGCGCGCCGTTGCGGGCAGCTTCGATCCGGCCGGCGATGGTGGTCGCGGCGCCGTCGACGTCGGCCCGGGAAACGGAGATGATCGGCTGGGTCTTATAGAGCATCAGGACCTGGTCGAGTGCCATGCCGGTCCGCATAGCGTGCCACTCGGCGATCTCGTAGAAGCGCTGGAGCTCGGCGACGGTGATCAGGCCGTTGCCGGCGGTGCCGGTCGGGCTCATCATGTTGTCGACCACGGTAAAGAGCCGCTCGTTGATCCCGTATTTGGCCGCTTCGCTCCGGTCAATGCCGTTGTTATCGGTGTCGATATCGCCGATGTCGACCGTGCCGTCGTTGTTGACGTCGGCCACGCCGATCTTGACGTAGAACTCGGCCGGCAGGTAGCCGGAAACGGCCGGGGCGGTCAGATCGTAGACCCGGGCGGTGAATTCAGGATTGATCCGCCAGGCGACATCCCGTTCCACGGCGATCCGGTTCTCTTCCAGTTTAACGCCTTCTCCTATAATGTAAGCGGCGCCGTCCGAGGCGGCGGCCACTGTCCAGCCGCTTTCGTTGGTTCCCTCGACGACCAGGGTCCGTCTGGCCCCTTCTTCCCAGAAGGAGACGATCCGCTGGTTGACTGCGGTGAGGGCGGCGTTCAGGGCGGGCCGGAGCGAATTGGGGATCTCGGTCGTCGGCGCGGCAAGGAGGGCCAGGCGCGCTTGCTCACCGAGCAAGGTTTGCAGTTCCGGATCGGCCTGGATAGCCGCTGAATTGGCGGTATAAACCGCCGTCAGCTGCGCCAGGGTTTGGCCGGGGACGCTCAAGGCCGTTCTGGCCTGCTCTTTGGCGGCGGCGGCGGCCTGAGCTCTGGCGTCCGCTGTTGCGGCTTCGGTTATCTCGTTGTTCCTGCCGTTCAGCTTTGCTTTGGCCTGGTCGATCCGGTCGCGGATCGCGGCCGGCAAGGTTTCTCCGTAAGTCCCTTTGAGCGCGGTTTCGGCCGCGGTCAGGGCGGCCAGTTGGGCGGCGATATCTTCGGCGGTGGCGCCGGTCAGACTGGCGCCGCAGTACGTTTCCACGTCGGTCACGGCCTGCAGCTGGGCGCTGGTCGCGGTGGCGACCGCCGCGTCCGTTACCTGCGCGGTGACGACGGAATCAGCGACTTTCTTGTCCCGCTGGTTGGTGTCGGCGGCGACCACGGCGTCGTAAAGCGCTTTCAGGTCAACAACGTCGCCGTTCAGCCCGCCGCTGGCGGCCAGAGTGATCAGCTGTTTGAGGACCTTGGAGAGGTGTTCCTTGTTGGTGTCCCGGCCGTAGATGGCGGTCAAGACGTCGCGGATGTTCTTGTCGCTTTTAACGGTCGTGCCGTCGGCGCCCCGCTCGTAGACCACGATCTGCCCGGCTTCCACGCGGGCCAGGTAGGTTTTGCCGTTGGCGGAGCCGAGGATGATAACGGTACTGGGCGAAGCCTCGAACAGGTCGTCCAGCCGCTGGATGGAGGTGTTATAGCCGTTCCCCCGGGTGACCGGCAGAGCAAAGGAGGCTTGTCCCCCCTGACCGATATTGTTTGGCGCTGTCATCTTTACTCATTCCCCCTAAATAAACAAAAAACCAAGATTCTCGACAGGCTCGAATCATGCCTGTAGATAATCCTGGTATTTCACCGGCTACAGGCAAGCCGGTCAAATATTCACTTTCATATATACTATCGGGTCCGGAGCCGGAAAACTTGCATCGGGCAAGCGAAAAATCTTAAGCCTGGGAGCCGCCTTTCCCTTGCGCCCAGATCGACTTCATGTTCCGCTGGTGGTGGCTTTGGGCAAAGGCCTTGAACATCTGCTGCATCACTGAATTCCGCAATTTGCTGTTATTGCTGGCGTCGAGCGCCTGGTAATTCTCGATCCCTTTTCCGGTGTAGGAACTTGCTTTATTTACTTCTGCCATAGTTCTTCCTCCACCTATATATCGCAGGCAGGCCGGAAAAACTTGCATGGAGAAAATGGGAAAAAGGCCCGTAAGGGCCCGGAGGGGCTAAAAGGGCTTAAGCGGCGAGCAGTTCGGGCAGGCTGGCCGTTGCCAGCACCGCTTCGTAGAGGTCGTCGGTGGCGGTGTCGATCTCGCCTTTTTTGATCTTGGCGACGATCTTGGCCAGCTCTTTTTTCTGCTTCAGCAGTTCGATCACTTTATCGACCTGATCCATCCGGCCGCGGACCAGGCGCATGATAATGCCGTACATCATAACTTGCGCCGACAGGGTAAAGACCTTCGACCAGGCGATCGGGTCCCGGGCGCTGACGCCGCGGGCGGCTTGGGCTTCCAGCGCCTGCACGACGTTGCGCAGGCTGCTGGCGGCGCGGGACTCCGCCAGTTGGGCCGGGGTTTGCGGCCGCTGGGGGCCGGGGAGCGACGGGACGAGCCGGATGCCGGCCAGGCCGGAGTAGATCGATTCGACGATGCTCTTGGGGAGGATGAAGCCGCCGTGGTCGGCCGCCGCCATTACTGCGCGCAGGCTTTTTTGGGCGGCGGCGAAACGGGCCTGGATCGCCGGGTGCCGGTTGGCCGCCCGTTTGGCCAGGGAGTTGACGATCCCGGTCTGCCGGTTGACCGGCGCCACCCGTTGGCGGGCTTCCGCCGCTTTCGCTCTTTTTGTCGCCTTGACGTTGTCGAGATTCTTGACCACTTCGCTGGAGCGTTCGAGCTTGACCGCCAGGCCGATCACCGCTTTGGCGGTTTCCAGGCTGAGCGTTTCCGGGCTGAGCCGGGCCGGATTGGCCGCGGCGATGGCGCGGATATTGTCGAGCGCCCGTTCCAGTTTGACCGTCGGCGCGACGGGGGCCGGCGCGGCGGCGGCGATCTGCCTGACCGCCTGGACGATCGCTTTCTGGCCGATCGCCGTCACGGTCAGCGGTTGTTCCTTGGCGTTGGCAAAAGCGAGGACGACCGCTTTTTGGCCGGTCTCCGACCGGGCGAACTCGAGGATCGCCTGTTCCACCGTCTTGACCGCCGCTTCGTTGCCGGCGCTCATCTGCTGGGCGTGGACCCTGATCAGGGCGGGAAGGGCGGCTTCCGGCTGCTGCTGCAGCACGGCCTGGGCTATTTCCTGGCTTGCCTCCTGGATCTCCCGGGCCGGTGTTTTAGCGGCGGTCGGCCTGGTGGTCGGTGCGGCGGGCGCAGCCGGAGCGGTTGGCTCAGCGGGTGCGGCGGGCGCGGGTTCCAGGGAGAGCGGTTCGTAGGCCTGTTCCGGTCCCTTGATCAAACTGGTTAAGGCGTCAACCAGCTGGCGCTCGGGTATCCCGGGGGTGGCAACCGCCTCGGCAACGAACTTAACCAGCTCGTTGTGGGCGACCGATTCGATCTTGGTTTCCCCGCGGGCGGGCGCGGTGGCCGCGGCGGTTTTGATCTCCGCGATGGTCGGCGCGAGGAGCGGGACGGTAGCGCCGGCGTCGGCGCGGACCAGTTCGGAGACGATCTCTCTCAATTCTTCTTTGGCCGCTTCCCCCCGGATCATCACGCGGACGGTGTTCTGTTCCCGGTCGTAGGCCAGTTCACGGCTGATCGGCACGGCCCTTTCCCGGACCCGTTCCGTTTCCTTCAGCTGGCGGTTGATCTCCTTGACCGCGTTCTCGAGCTCTTCCCGGGTTACCTGGCCGGAGCGCTCGCTCTGCCGGACGATCTCCCGGCTCAACCGTTCGATCAGCAGGCGGGAAGAGAGGCGAAGGACAAAGGCGCTGAACCGGCTCCGCGTTTCCAGGCGGAACAGGCCGGTCAACAGGCGGAGGATAGCGCGCGGGTCGAACCGTCCGGTCCGGTCGCGCTGGGTAAGGCGGCTGAGCGAGAGTGTGCTCTCCAGCGAAAATCTCTCCCGTTCCGCCGGCCGTGCCCGGTCGATCACGGTGATGGAGTGATTGGCGCGGAGCGGGTCGGTAGCGACAAGGGGGCGGGTCGCGGCGCCCTGGTCGAAGATCCTGGTTTCTTTCAGTTCGGCCAGGCCGGTTTCGAGCCGGGCGATCAGTTCTTTTTCCAGTCCGGCCGGTTTTCTCTTTTCCCGGTATTCTTTCAGGAGCAGTTCGAACCGTTCGACTTCCAGCCGGACGATCGGTTTGTTCTCCAGCAGTTTGCGCGAGAGCAGGTCAATGCTGCTGAGCAGCCGGAGCTCGAGGGTGTTCGGCCGGGAGAGCGACAGGAAATTGCGGAATTGGGTCAGCACGTCCCGGAGCACGGTCCGGGTGCGGCGGATGTCGGTCGGGCTGCGGCGTTCTATAGATCTGATCGGTGGCATGATTTCTCCATATATATCGTCACTTTCCGGGCGGAATTTCAGGGAAGAGGGAACCGGAGGTTAAGATTCGATTTGGGAAAGGATCGAGGCAATTGGTTCGGACTGGTTCAGGACAAAAAAGTGGAGCCCGGGGACGCCGGCGGCCAGTAGTCCCTGGGCCTGGGCGAGGGCGTGTTGACCCCCAATTTTCAGCGTTTCAACAGGATATTTTTCCAGCCGGGCCAGCAATTCCGGCGGGATCGTGGCGCCGCACGTTTGGGTCATCCGCTTGATCTGGCCGAGACTGCTGATCGGCATCAGGCCGGGGATGACCGGCACGTTGATCCCGGCCGCGCGGCACCGTTTCAGGAAAGCAAAGTAGTGCTGGTTGTCGAAAAAGAGCTGGGTGATAACGTATTCCGCGCCGGCGTCGATCTTCTGTTTCAGGTAGGTAATATCGGTTTTCAGGTCGGGCGCTTTGGGATGGCCTTCGGGGAAACCGGCGACGCCGACGCAAAACCGCGGTTTGCGCGTTTTGATGAAAGCGACCAGCTCGCTGGCCAGTTTAAAACCGTCGGCCGGCGGGACAAAATCTTTTTCGCCCTCCGGCGGATCGCCGCGCAAAGCAAGGATGTTGCCGACGCCCAGCGCTTCGAATTCGTCGAGCTGCCGGGCGATCTCGGCGCGGCTGGCATTGACGCAGGTCAGGTGGGCGACCGGTTCGATCTGGAATTTATCCTTAATTTCCTTGACCCAGTGCGCCGTCTTTTCCCGCGTCCGCCCCATGGCGCCGTAGGTGACCGAAACGAAGTCCGGTTCGAACCGCTTAAGCTCTTTTACCGTCGCGAAGAGGCGCTCTTCCTGCTCGGGGGTCCGGGGCGGGAAAAACTCGAAGGAGAGGGTCGGGTCGCCCTGGCGGAGGGCTTCACTGACCTTCATTAGAGCTCGTGCCAAGCGGTTTCATGTGCGGGAAAAAGAGAACGTCGCGGATCGACGGCTGATTGGTCAGGATCATGACGAGCCGGTCGATGCCGATCCCCAGGCCGCCGGCCGGCGGCATGCCGTACTCCAAGGCGCGGAGGAAATCCTCGTCCATCGATTCCGCTTCCTCGTCGCCGGCCGCCTTCAGGTCGGCCTGTTTCTTCAGCCGGGCGCGCTGGTCGAGCGGGTCGTTCAGCTCGGAAAAAGCGTTGGCCAGCTCCATGCCGGCGATGATCAGCTCAAAGCGCTCGACCTGCCCCGGCTTGCTCCGGTGCTTTTTGGCGAGCGGCGAGGTTTCCAGCGGATGGTCGGTGATAAAGGTCGGCTGGCGGAGCGTCCCCTCGACGAACTTGTCGTAGAGGACGTTGATGATCTTGCCGATCCCGATCTCGTCGGCCCCTTCAACCCCTTTGGCCTTGGCGATCTTTCTGATCCCGGCTTCGTCTTTGCCGGCCAGGTCGATCCCGTTCTCCTTGAGCGCGTCGAGGAGCGAGATCTTTTTCCAGGGCGGGGCGAGGTTGATCTTCTCGCCGCGGAACTCGATCTCCAGCGTCCCCAGGACCTCCCGGGCGGCGGCGACGACCAGGTCTTCCGTCAGCTGCATGATGTCGGCGTAATCGGCGTACGCCTGGTAGATCTCGATCATCGTGTATTCCGGGTTGTGCTTAAAGGACATCCCTTCGTTGCGGAAGACGCGGCCCATTTCGAAGACCTTCTCGAAACCGCCGACCAGCAGCCGTTTCAGGTAGAGTTCCGGGGCGATCCGCAGGAAGAGCGGCATATTGAGCGCGTCGTGGAAGGTCTCGAACGGCTTGGCCGCGGCGCCCCCCTGCAGGACGTGGAGGACCGGCGTTTCCACTTCGAGAAAACCTTTGGCCTCCAGGAAGCGGCGGATAAAGGAGACGATCCGGCTCCGCTTGACGAAAACGTCCTTGACCTCGGGATTGACGATCAGGTCGACGTAGCGCTCGCGGTAGCGGAGCTCCTTGTCGGAGAGGCCGTGCCATTTTTCCGGGAGCGGGTGGAGCGATTTGCAGAGCAGGGTAAAGGACGACAGCCGGACGGTGAGCTCGCCGGTCTTGGTCCGGAAGACGTGTCCCTTGACCCCGATGATGTCGCCGAGATCGAGCTTCTGGTAGAGGCCGTAGAGCTTTTCCCCCAGGACGTCCAGCTTGCCGTAGACCTGGACCTTGCCGCTTTCGTCCTGGATATGGGCGAAAGCCGCCTTGCCGTGGCCGCGCTTCAGGACGACCCGCCCGGCCAGGGAGACTTCGGCCGGGCTTTCTTCGCCCTCCTTGAGCGCCTGGTACCTGGCCAGCACGCCGGCGGCGGTCGCATCGGCCGCGTATTTGTACGGGAACGGCTCCATCCCTTGGGCGCGGAACTCGTCCAGTTTTTCCCGTCTAACTTTTAACAGATCGCTTAATTCTTCCGACATAGTCTTAACCCGTACAGGGTCAGGTTATCGTCTATTATATCAATAACCGGCGTGTACTTACAAATCAGCCGCGCCAGCCCGCCAGTCGCGATTACCTTCAAGGCTGAATGCCTAATGCCTAATGCCGAACTGATGTGTTTAATAAGCCCTTCGACCATGGCGACGTAACCGAACACTAGACCGCTCTGCATCGCTTCAACGGTGCTCTTGCCGACGACATGTTTGGGGGCTTTAACGTCGATCCGGGGGAGCTTGGCGGTCCGTTCGTGGAGGATGTCGCGCGAGAGCATGATCCCGGGGGCGATCGCCCCGCCCAGGTATTCCCCTTTGGCCGAAACGACGTCAAACGTGGTGGCGGTGCCGAAGTCGACGATGATCGCCGGCGCGCCGTACAGCTTGACGGCGGCCAGGGCGTCGACCAGGCGGTCGATCCCGACCTCGGCCGGCCGGGCCATTTTCACTTTAAGCCCGACATCATGATAAGTGACGAACCTGGCCCGGGGGAAGCGGCGCCGGAGCGTTTTGTCGGCCTTGGGGACAACCGAACCGATGATGACTTCCTTGGCCCCGTAGTCCCTTAGTCCCCGGGGTAACTGCGCGGTCGCCACGCGCCAGGTCTTTACCAGTTTCGCGCCGCTAAATAACCCGCAGGTCGTGCTCGTATTCCCGACGTCGATGGTCAGCAGCATGACGACTAATTTTAGCACAATTAAGAGGTGTCGGCCCGGCCGTTCTGTGCTATAATGTCCCTAATGCTTACCCTGGGTATCGACCCTGGAACAGCTACCACTGGCTTCGGCCTGGTCCGCCAACTGGCAGATAAGCTCGACCATGTCCATTGCGGCGTTATTACCACCACTCCCAAAGATTCGCCCCAGGACCGTCTCCGCAAGATCCACGCCGAGCTCAAACAGCTGATCATCAAGCACAAACCGACCCACATGGCGGTGGAACGGCTCTTTTTCGGCGTCAACACCAAGACCGCCATGGCCGTCGGCCAGGCGCGGGGGATCGTCCTCCTGACGGCGGCCGAGCACGGCCTGCCGGTCATCGAGTACACGCCGCTCGAGGTCAAGGTCGCGGTCACCGGTTACGGCAAGGCGGAAAAGAAACAGATCCAGCAGATGGTCAAATTCCTCTTAAAGATGGCCGACATCCCCAAGCCCGACGACGCCGCCGACGCCCTGGCGGTCGCGATCTGCCATCTCCACTCCCACAAAATGACGACCGCCGCCAAGAAATGATCGCGCATCTCCAGGGTATCCTTGAGCATGTCGACCAGGGCCACGTGGTGATCGAGGTCGGCGGGATCGGTTACCGCGTCAACGTCCCCTCCGCCGTCCTGGCCCGCCTTCCCCAGGTCGGCCAGCAGGTCAAGCTGTACACCAGCCAGATCGTCCGCGAGGACGACATCTCGCTCTTCGGCTTCCTGAACCGGGAAGAGCGGGCGCTTTTCAACCTCCTGCTCTCCGTTTCCGGCGTCGGCCCCAAGCTTGCCATGGCGCTCATTTCCGGCTTTCCGCTCGACCGGCTGGTGGCCGGCATTGCCCAGGGCGATATTGCGCTCCTTTCCTCGATCTCCGGGGTCGGCCGCAAGAAAGCGGAATTGATCGTCGTGGAGTTGAAAGAAAAGATCGCCAAGACCTATGCCGTCAAGCCGTCGGAAATGGCGGCGGGGATCAAGGGCGAGGGGGCGCTGGTCTCCGACGCGATCGCGGCGCTGATCTCGCTCGGTTATTCGCCCAAAGAAGCCCGCGAAGCGATCATGCGGTTAAAGACCGACCACCTTGCTTCGGTCGAAGCGATCCTCAAAGAGGCGTTGAAAAACCTAATTTAGCCAGCACCCAGTCCTCTGCCTGCCTCATCCAGATCCGCGGCGCGAAACTCTCCGGTATCCGGTGCCAGATGAAGATCGAATATAATCCGACCAGGTTCGCCCCCAGGATATCCATGAAGAGCTGGTCGCCGATCATCGCCGTTTCCTCCGGCTTGGCCTTGAGGATCTCCAGCGAACGCCGGAAAGCGAAGGGGAGCGGTTTAAAGCCGAACGAAATGGCCGGGACGCCGAGCGTGTCGCCGATATACTTGACCCGGAGCGGGTGCCGGCTGTTCGACGTCAGGCAGAGCCGGAAACCCTCTTGCTTGAGCGCGGCGATCCGCTCATAAAGCTCGGGGTAGATGTCGTTGACCGCGCGGGGGAGCAGGGTGTCGTCGATATCGAACAAGAGGGCGGTTATCCCGCGCGCTTTCAGCGCCCGGAAATCGATCTCCCGGATATCCTTGACGACCGCCCGGGGCCGGCAGGCTTCAAGCAACGCGTTCAAACCAAACATGTTTGCCAAGATTTTCCAGCACCCTTTCAAAGCCGGCCTGAAAATCAGGCGCGACCATTAATTTGAGCGTTGCATACGGTCCCGTCTCCGGCTTCGGCGTGCGGATCGCCGCCATCCCTTCGAACGCCTCGAAGAACGGGCAGATCAGGAAGATGTCCTCTTTTTTCACCTTCAGGAAACAGTCCCGCGAATCGCTCATAGCCGCTCGATGTAGAACAGGACGACGGCCGGCAGCTGCTTGTAGAGCAGCCGGTTGATCTCGCGCAGTTTTTGTCCCCGTTCGCGGGTCAGCGCCGGATTAAGGACCGAGAGCTGGTCGAATTGCCGGTTGACGGCCGGGTCGCTGAAATAGCCGAAATTCGCTTCGCCCCCCTGCTTGAACAACGGCGCCAGCAATTGGCCGCTGTCGGCGGTAGCGACCGTCGCTTCGGTGGTGAACAGGGCGCCGGGGTTTGCCTTATAGCCCAGCAGGAAGAGCGGGTATTTGCCGGAAGCCAGTTCCCGGTCCCACTGCGCCTGGTCCTGGTAACTGACCTGGACCGGCTCGATCTGCAGGCCGATCCGCCGCAGATCGGCGGCGATCCGTTGGGCGATCGCGATCGTCTTGACCCCGTCGGTGTGCAGGAGCGGGATGTTCTTGAGCCGGCGGTCGTTGACGTTGTATTTGGCCCGTTTCAGCAAGGTCTTGGCGAAGGGGATGTTCTGTTTGTAGGGCCGCAGCTCCGGATCGTAGCCGGGCATGCCGGGCGGGACAAAGCTGACCGGGACCACCTCGTCGCTGACGATCGTCCGGGCGATAAACTCCTTATCCAGGGCGTGGGCGACCGCCTGCCGGACCCTTAAACTGTCGAACGGCGGCAACTGGGTGTTGAAGCCGAGGAACCAAATGCCGTCGTACTCCTTGGCATTAGCCGGAAATACGAAATACGAAATACTAAATACGAAACAAATAAGAAATACTAAGCGGCAAGATCTAAAGCGCATCGAACAAGTCTTTTCCTTTACTGTCGATAGCAACTATGGCGGGAAAGTTGACGACCTCGAGCCGGTGGACCGCTTCGGCGCCAAGCTCGGGGTAGGCGAGCACGGCCGCTTTCCTGACCTGTTGGGAAAGGAGGGCGGCTGTCCCGCCGGGAACGACGAGAAAAACGGCGCCGTATTTTTTCATCGCCTTTTTGACTTCCGGCCCGCGGCGCCCTTTGCCAATCATCACTCTCAAGCCTTTGGCCAGCAGGGCCGGGGTAAAGGCGTCCATCCGCGAGCTGGTCGTCGGCCCGATCGCGCCGATCACTTTACCGGGCGGGGTCGGCGTCGGCGAAGCGTAATAGAGGATCGCCCCTGGCAGGTCAAAAGGCGGGTTGTTCCCGAACCGCTGGTGGGCGGCGTCGCGGGCGGTATAGATCGTCCCGCTGATCAGGACCCGGTCGCCCGCTTTCAGCTTTTTACGATCCTTATCAGATAGTGGTGTTTTTATAGCGATGGGCATGGCATTCAATGTTGACCGCGACCGGGAGCGACGAAATGTGGCAAGGTCTCTGTTCGATGTTGACGGCCAGGACGGTCGTTCGCCCGCCGAGCCCCATCGGCCCGATCCCCAGCTTGTTGGCCCGGTCAAAGAGCGACTTTTCCATTTTAGCGACGTCAGACGCGCTGTGATGATGGCCGACCGGGCGGAGCAGCGCTTTTTTGGCCAGTAAAGTTACTGAGTCAAAGTTCCCGCCGATCCCGACGCCGACGATCAAGGGGGGGCAGGCGTCCGGTCCGGCTTTCTTGATCGTTTCCAGGACGAATTCCTCGATCTCCTTGGCTGGGGTGGTGGGCTGGAACATCCGGACGGCGCTCTTGTTCTCGGCGCCGCCGCCTTTGCAGAGGAGGCCGATCTTGACCTGGTCGCCGGGAACGAGCTCGGTGTGGATGACGGCCGGCGTGTTGTCGCCGGTATTGCCCCGTTTGAGCGGGTCGGCGGCGATCGACTTGCGCAGGTAGCCTTTATTGTAACCCTGGCTGACGCCTTCGTTGACCGCTTCGGCCAGCGTGCCGTCGGTCAAATGGACTTCCTGGCCGAGCTCGATAAAGACGACGGCGGTGCCGGTATCCTGGCAGAGCGGCAGTTTTTCTTTGCGGGCTATTTCCGCGTTCTGGATGATCTGACGGATGATCTCGCGGGCGTCCGCCGCAGTTTCGTCTTTCAGCGCCTTGTTCAGCGCCGCCTCGACATCTTCGCCCAGGTTGGTGTTGGCCTCGATGCAGAGGGTTTTGACGGCTTCAGTTATTTTCTTGGCGGATAGTTCGCGCATGGTTATGGCAGGACCGGGTAAAGCGCCTGGACCGCTTTAGCCGCGTTTTGCAGGGCGGACCTTTCTTCGCCCGTCAGTTCGATCTCCACGAGCTCCTCAACGCCGGCTTTGCCGAGTTTAGCCGGAACCCCTAGGTAAACATCCTTGATCCCGAACTGGCCGTCCAGGCGGCAGCAGCTGCTGATTACTTCTTTTTTATCCTTAACGATCGCTTCGGCCATCTTGGCGGCGGCGGAGCCGGGGGCGTAATAAGCGGAGCCGGTCTTGAGCAGGCCGACGATCTCGGCGCCGCCGCTCGTCGTTTTATCAACTATAAGTTTGATCTGTTCCGGCGTCAGCAGTTCGGTGATCGGTTTCCCTTTAGCCGTCGATAACCGGGGGACCGGGACCATCAGGTCGCCGTGACTGCCAAGCACTTCCGCGTAAACATCCTTGATCGAGACTTTCAGCGCCTGGGCGATAAAATACTGCATCCGGGCGGCGTCGAGGAGCGGGGCCATGCCGAGCACCCGGTTGGCCGGGAAACCGGAGATCCGTTGGGCGTAATGGGTCATCACGTCGAGCGGGTTGGTGACGATCAGGAGGACGGCGTGCGGGGAATACTTAACGCAATTTTCCACCACGCTTTTCATGATCGCGGCGTTCTTGTGGATCAGGTCGTCGCGGGACATTCCCGGTTTGCGGGCGAGGCCGGCGGTGATGACGACGACCGCGGAATCTTTGGTGTCGGCGTAATCGTTCGTCCCGGTGATCACCGAGTCAAAACCGTCAATTGCGCCGGCCTGCGACATATCAAGCGCTTTCCCCTGGGGAAGGCCCTCAACGACGTCGATCAGCGTGACGTTGGCGGCCTCGCGCTGGGCCAGCCGGTAAGCGCACTGCGCCCCGACATTCCCGGCCCCGACGACGGTGACTTTTGGCTTCATATGGCTGATTATAACAGAGATTTGGCCAAGGCGGCAAACTCCGCCACCGAGAGCGTCTCCGGCCGGCGGTTCAGGTCGATCCCGGCCGCGGACAGGTCGAATTCATCAAGTGAAGTGCTCAGTTTTTTTCGCCGCTGCTGGAACGCGGTGTGGACGATCTTGAAGAACTTCTTTTCGTCGAGACCGGGGAAGAGGGGTGAGGGATGGGGGGTGAGGGAGACGATGGCCGAGCTTACCTCGGGCCACGGCAGGAACGATGATTTGGAGACGAGCGACTCGAGCTTAACGTCGGCGTAGAACTGGCAGAAGACCGAGAACGAGCCGTAGCGCTTCGAGCCGGGCTTAGCCGCCATCCGTTCCGCCACCTCTTTTTGCGTCATCAAGACGGCTAACTCCGGCCGTTCTTGGGCGGTCAGGATCTTGTCGATGATCGGCGCGGTAATGTAGTAGGGGAGGTTGCCGACCACTTTATATTTGCGTCCGAGCGTCAGCTCCGCCAGGTCGACCTTCAGGATGTCCTGGCCGACAAAACTGATGTTCGGGTACGCTTTCAGGACTTCCCGGCTGATCTGCAGCAGTTCCTTATCGATCTCCACGGCGATCAGCTGGTAAACGTGCTGCGCCAGCTCGGCGGTGACGACGCCGAGGCCGGAGCCGATCTCGATCGCCAGGTCGTCGCGGCTGAGCGCGGCGGCGGCGATGATCCGCTCCACCACTTTAGGATCGATCAGAAAATGCTGGCCGAGCTCCTTGCGCGGATAGCGGTTGTGCGCGATCAGCAGTGCCCGGGTGATTTGGGCGAGAGTGGGCGCCATCAGCGGCGGGCGAAGTGGGCGGCGACCTTGACCGCCTCGATCAGACTTTGCGGATTGGCCATCCCTTTGCCGGCGATATCGAAGCCGGTCCCGTGATCGACCGAGGTCCGGACGAACGGCAGGCCGACGGTGACGTTGACCGAGCGGTTGAACGAGAGGAGCTTGAGCGGGATCAGCCCCTGGTCGTGGTACATGGCGATGACGATGTCGAACAGCCCCCGGTCGGCCAGGTTGAAGATCGCGTCGGGCGAGATCGGCCCTTTGACGTTGATCCCGTGCCGGCGCGCCTCGTCGACAGCCGGCTTGATGATCTTTTCTTCCTCATGGCCAAAGAGGCCGTGTTCGCCGGCGTGCGGGTTGAGCCCGGCGACGCCGATCTTCGGTTTTTTACCGCGGACCCGGGTCAGCGTCTCGTGCGCCAGCTTGATCAGCCCGGCCAGTTTTTTCCGGTCGAGCTGCCGGCTGACCTGCGCTAACGGAAGATGGGTCGTGGCCAGCATCACCCAGAGCCGGTCGGAGACGAACATCATCGCGTATCTTTTGGTCCCGGTCCGGGCCGCCAGGAACTCGGTATGTCCCGGGAAGTTATAGCCGGCCAGGTGGATCGCTTCTTTGTTGAGCGGGGCGGTAACGATGGCGTCGATCTTTTTCGCCTTGGCCAGCTTGACCGCTTTTTCCAGGTATTCCATGGCCGCTTTGCCGGCCGCTTTGGAAACTTGCCCGATCTTGATCTTGGCCGGGTCGGCATTGTGCAGATCGACGACCTCGAGCCGGTTCGGCAGCCAGCGCTGATCGCCGATCACGATACAGCGGGCGAATTTAGCGAGCGTGGCAGAGGCGAGGGCTTTGGCGCAGATCTCCGGGCCGATGCCGGCCGGGTCGCCCATGGTGATGCCGATGACCGGTTTGTTAGGCATACCGGAAGCCGGCTTTTTTGATCCGTTCGAGCGCTTCGGCGAGACGCGCTTCATTGGCGACGAGCGCCGCCCGCAGGTAGCCTTCGCCCAGCTCGCCGAACGCGACGCCGGGGGCAAAAACGACGCCGGTCTTTTCGACGATCTTCATGCAGAACTCGGTCGAGTCGTAGCCTTGCGGTACCGGGAACCAGACGTACATGCTCGCTTTCGGCTTGCTGATCTTCCAGCCGAGCGCGTTCATCCCTTCCACAAACAGGTCGCGGCGCCGCTGGTAGGTGGCGCGGACCTTGGCGATGTAGGCCGATTCGTCGAGCGTCATCGCCGCGATCGCCGCCTTCTGGACGGCGGTGAAGAGGCCGTAGTCGAGGTTGGTCTTGATCTTGCGGAGCGATTCGATCAGCTGCCGGTTGCCGACGGCAAAGCCGCAGCGCCAGCCGGGCATGCCGAACGTCTTGGAAGTAGTGTGGAATTCGATGCAGACGTCTTTGGCCCCGGGGATCGACAGCATCGAGATCGGCTTGTTCCCCTCAAAATAGATCTCGGCGTAGGCAAAGTCGTGGACCAGAATGATGTTGTGCTTCCGGCAGAAGGCGACGCACTCTTCGTAGAACTCGCGGGTGGCGACCGCGCCGGTCGGGTTGCTCGGGTAGCTGATGATCATGATCTTGGCCTTATCGGCGATCGCCGGGTCGATGTTCTTGAGGTCGGGAATGTACCCCTTGTGTTCGGTCGTCGGCAGGATATACGGGTCGCCGCCGGCCAGGATCGTGCCGCGGAAATGGGCGGGATAGGCGGGCATCGGGACGAGCGTGATATCGCCCGGATTGATGTAAGCAAAAGCGAAGTGAACCACGCCCTCTTTGGAGCCGATCAGGGTCACGACCTCATGTTCCGGGTCGATGCTGATCCCGTACTGCCGTTTGCACCAGCTGACGACCGCCTGCTTGAACTCGGGAGCCCCTTCGAACGACGGGTAGCGGTGGTTTTCCGGGTTCTTGAGCGATTCGACCAGCGAATCGATGATCTCCGGCGGCGGCGGGATATCGGGATTGCCCATCCCGAGATCGATCAGGTCCATCCCCTTGGCGGCCATTTCGGCCTTGACCTTGTCGAGCTGGGCAAAAACGTAGATCGGGAGTTTAAGTAACCGGTCGGCTTCCTGCACTTTTAACATTGTTTATCGTTGCCTCCGCGTGATATGAGCTCCGGACGAACGGGCCGGCTACTACCTGGCCGAGACCGAGCCGTTGGCCGATCGCTCGATACTCGTTGAACTCGGCGGGCGTAACGTAACGGTCCGGCTGCCGGTGCGCCTTGGACGGGGGAAGGTATTGGCCGATCGTCACGATCTCACAGTTGGCCGTTTTCAGGTCGGCAAGGACCGCCGCGACCTCTTCCTTTGTCTCCCCCAATCCTACCATAAAACCGCTCTTGGTGTAAATCGCCGGGGAGAGGCGCTTCGCGCTGGCCAGCAGCCTTAACGACCGTTGATAATCCGCCTGCGGGCGCACCGCCGGATACAGGCGCGGCGCGGTTTCCACGTTATGGTTCAGCACGTCCGGCTTCGCGTCGAGCACGGTCCGCAGCGCCTCTTCATCCCCCTTAAAATCCGGGATCAAAACCTCAATGCGGATTGCGGAATGCTGATTGCGGATCGTGGCAATGACCGAAGCAAAGTGGCTAGCCCCTCCGTCAGCCAAATCGTCGCGGGTAACGGAAGTAATAACGACATATTTAAGGCCCAGCTTCTCAACTGCCCGAGTCAGCCGCCCCGGCTCGGTCGGGTCCGGAGCCGTCGGTTTACCGTGCGTTACGCCGCAGAAAGCGCAGTTCCGGGTGCAGGTGTCGCCCAGGATCATAAAGGCGCAGGTCCGGGCGGCGAAACATTCGCCGATGTTCGGGCATTTGGCCTCTTCGCAGACGGTGCAGAGCGAGCGGTCGCCGAGCAGCGCGCGGATCCGCCGGATGTTCTCTTGTTTGGGGACCTTTTTGACCAGGAAAGCCGGGAGTGGCTGGGCCATCGGCCGGGGTCAGATCTTCCCTTCGATCATCTTTTCCAGTTTTTCCCGGCTGATCGAATAGGCGAGGGCGGATTCTTTGCTGATGAGCCCTTTCTTGAACAGAGTGTAAAGGGCGTTGTCCATCGTCAGCATGCCGAACCTGCCGCCCAGCTCCATCATCGAATAGATGTCCTGGGTCGCCCCTTTGCGGATGATGTTGCTGATCGCCGGGGTGGTGACCAGCAGTTCGAACGCGCCGATCAGGCCGGCTCCGTCCTGCCGCGGGATCAGCTGCTGCGAGAGGATGCCTTTCAGCGTCAGCGAGAGCTGGGTCCGGATCTGGACCTGCTGGTACGGCGGAAAGACGTCGATCATCCGGTCGACGCTCTGCACGGCGTCCTGGGTGTGCAGGGTGGAGATGACGAGGTGGCCGGTTTCCGCGGCGGTGACCGCCATCTGGATCGATTCCAGGTCGCGCATTTCGCCGACCAGGATAACGTCGGGGATCTGGCGGAGGACCCGTTTCAGCCCTTCGCCGAAGCTGTCGGTGTCAAAGCCGACCTCGCGCTGCTCGATGACCGAAAGCTTGGGGGTGTGCACGAACTCGATCGGGTCTTCGATGGTGATGATGTGGCACGACTTGGTCCGGTTGATCAGGTCGATCATGGACGCTTGGGTGGTCGATTTACCGGAGCCGGTCGGCCCGGTCACCAGGAAGAGACCGCGCTCCAGCTCGGTGAAGCTCTTGACCAGCGGCGGCAAGCCGAGGTCGTCCAGCTGCGGGATCTCCTTGGGGATGCGGCGGATCGTTGCCGCCATGCTGCCGAGCTGGAAATGGAGATTGATCCTGTAGCGGCTGTGCTCGTCCTCGTAAGACGTGTCCAGCTCCTTGACCCGCTTGAACTCCTCGATCTCCTCCGGCCGGATGATCGGCGTGATCAGCGCTTCGACCTCGGCCGGGGTCAGCGCCCGGTCCTCGATCTTGACCAGGGCGTTATTGATCCGCAGGCAGGGGGGATTTTTAGCGGCCAGGAGCAGGTCGGAAGCCTTGGCCTGGCTCAGCTGGGCGAGTAAGTTGCCGATCTCCAGTTTTGACATGATCGTGCGCTTACTATATAATTTCCCCAACTCCATGTCAAGTTTAACTCTCCTCTACTGGTTCGCGCTCGGCGCGGTCATCGGCAGTTTCCTGAACGTCTGCATTTACCGCCTGCCGCGGGGTGAATCGGTAGTGTTCCCCGCTTCCCGCTGTCCGCATTGCGGCCGCCGGCTTAACGCGTTCGACCTGATCCCGATCTTCGGCTACCTGCTGCTGCTCGGCAAGTGCCGCGGCTGCCGGGCGCCGATCTCGCCCCGTTATCCGCTGGTGGAAGCCCTGACCGGGCTGCTTTTCCTGCTGATCGTCGGCCAGGGCGGCGGCGACCCGGCGCGGCTGATCTTTACCGCTTTTGTCGTCTGCTGCCTGATCGTCGTTTTTTTTATCGACCTGGAGCTACAGGTTATCCCCGACGCGGTCAACATTGCCGGGACGGCCGCCGGCCTGGTCTACAATCTGTCGCGCGGCCTGGCCGACTTTTTCCTGCCCGCCCTGGCGGGGATGTTCGCCGGTTACTTGCTGATGTTCCTGATCGGCAAGCTGGGGACCTTCTTGTTCAAACAGGAAGCCCTGGGCGAGGGCGACATGTATTTGGCCGCCATGCTGGGCGCTTGCCTGGGCTGGAGCGGGATGCTGCTGGCGGTCTTTCTCGGTTACCTGGCCGCGGCGCTGGTTTTGCTGGTTTTATTGGCCGCCGGACGGGTCAAAATGGGGCAGCAGGTGCCCTTTGGCCCGGCGTTGGCCGCCGGCGGGGTCATCGTCTTGCTGTGGGGGGAACAGATCATCCACTGGTATCTGTTCCTGATGATCTGAAACGATGAAGCGGCTCGGTTGGCTGCTCTTCTTTTTTTTCCTGCTTTACTTTATTTTTCTGATCCGTCAGGATATAATTGACTACCTTGAGCTGCGCGCCGAAAAGGGCAAAATGACCCGCGAACTGTCCCGCCAATCGGCCGGCCTGGAGTGGCGGCAGAAACGCCTCTCCCGCCTCAAGGCGGACGAATTGATCGAGGAGCTGGCGCGGACACGGCTCGGTTTGATCAAAAAAGGCGAGACCGCGTACAAAGTGATCAATTGACATAGGGGGTGAATTTATTGCCGATCGAGATCGGTTCGGAGATCGAAGGAAAAGTGACGGGTATCACCAAGTTCGGGGCTTTCATTGAGCTGCCGGAAAGTAAGGTGGGCCTGGTCCACATTTCCCAGATCGCCGATTCCTATGTCACTGATATAACCAAACACCTGCAGGTGGGGCAAACCGTCAAGGTCAAGGTCCTGGGCTCGGCCAAGGAAGGCAAATACGACCTGTCCATTAAACAGGTCGGGAAACCGGCCTGGCAAAACCGGCCGCGCCGGACCAAAGATGAAGCGGGCAAACATCCGCCCGGGTCCTTTGAGGATAAGATCACCCAGTTCTTGAAGCAGAGCGAAGATAAGCTGATCGACTGGAAACGGAACCTCGAGACCAAGCAGTCTGGTAAGAAAAAGAAACCGGTGCGCTAAGCCCCAAAGCCCAGGTGGCGGAATTGGTAGACGCAAGGGACTTAAAATCCCTCGGCTGCATAAGCTGTGCCGGTTCGAGTCCGGCCCTGGGCATTTACTCGAGGTAGGAAGGTTTAACTTGCAGCGCGGCCGCCAGGCCAGCCCCGGCCAGGCCGGAGATCTCGCCCAGCTTTTTAACGTACTTTTTTTCGAACGCCGCCGGATAATCGCGCCCGTAAGCCGCCGTGCCGCCGAGCAGCAGGTCGAGCGGCAGGTCCTCGGCCTCGAGCCGCGCCCCGTCCACCGTCAAGACCGCCCGTTCCAGCAGCAGCCGGAGCTGGCGGGCATTCCCCGGCCAGGCGTAGGCCGCTAAAAGCTCCAGCGCCGCCGCGCTCGGTTCGCCAAGCTGCCGGCCGTGGCGCCGGTTAAAGAGCTCCAGGTAATGCTTGACCAAAAGCGGCAGGTCGCCGATCCGTTCGCGCAGCGGCGGGACGGTGACGACCGCTTCGGCGAAATGATCGAAGAGGGGACGGTTGGTTTCCGCGAGATCGGTCCGGTCGCTGGCGCCGATCAGCCGGGCCGTAACGGCGACCGGCTGGAATTTCAGGTGCTCGATGTGCCCGAGAAAAAGCGTGCCGCCGCGGGTCTCTTCCAGCAGGCCGCTATCCTTGTGCAGGTCGGCGGTCGTGCGCCCCTGGTCGCGGCCGTACAGCCGGGCCTGGGCGGCTTCCGGAGAGAGGGCGGCGGAAAGGTAAAAGGTTTTAAAGGGCAGGTCGCGGCGCGGGCCTTGTTCGTGGATCAACCGGGCGATCTCGGCCTTTTCCGTTCCCGGTTCCCCCAGGACCAGGACCCGCTGCTCCTGTTCGGCGAGCTTTTTGATCTGCTGGGCGAGCGCCTCGATCTTGTCGCTCCGGCCGATCAGCTGCGGGTTGTCGCGGCGGATCAGCGCGCTGCTTTCCTGGGCCAATGCCCGCCGGCGCAGGATCCGTTCGGTCATTTTCAGGATCGCTTCGACGTCGAACGGCTTGATCAGGTAATCGCGGGCGCCGAGGTTGATCGCTTCGCTTGCTTTGCGGACGTCGTTGACCGCGGTGACCATGACGACTTCGACCCCGGGGTCGATCGCCTTGAGGCGCTGCAGCGTTTCCAGGCCGTTGAGGCCGGGCATGCGGACGTCGAGGTAGGCGAGGTCGATCTGGCTGTCGGCCACGTGCTTGAGCGCCGCTTCGCCCGAGGCGGCGGTGGTGACGCTGTATTTCCCTTCCAGGATCAGCGAGAAGGACTCGCGGATCGAAAGTTCGTCGTCAACTACCAGTATCTTGTTCATTAATTATGAATTGGTGAAACGGTCGATGATGATCAGGGCCTGTTTCTTCAGCTGGGAATCCGTCAGGATGGCGCGGGTGATGGATTCGACCATCGGCCGGGCGCCCTGAGCGGCGACCAGCGTTGCCCCGAACTCGGCGGCCAGGGCCATTCGGACCATCTTGGTCACGGCCTGCTCGATGCTGTCGCTCGGCTTGATCTCCTTGGCCAGCCCTTTCTCGAAAAGATCGAGCTTCTTCAGCTCTTTCTTGTCCAGGGCCTCGGACGGTTCCTGCCCGAGGATCAACGGCAGGAAATTCTTGGTCGGTTTCCACTCGGACTTTCTAACTTGTGTGCGCATGTTGCTCACCTCCGCGACAGTAGCAGCAATCTTATTGCCACGCTCAGGAGGTTAATTTAGCACAGATAGTTGTGCAAAGCAAACGGGGGATGCAAGCGATTATGGGCGGTTAATTGTAGGCGACGAGCTTGAACTTGCCGAGGACCTTTTTCTCCGCGCGGGAGATGATCGTCCCCATGTAGATGCCGTTGCCGATGATCCGGCCGAGGTCGGAAAAACCGTTCCAGCGGACCTTGTTGGCCGCCGCTTTGCCGCCTTCCTCGCCGCTCTGCACGGCCAGCTTCTTGACGATCTCGCCGCTGCTGGAATAGATGTAAATGTCGATGTCGGCGTCGGTGCTCAGGTTGTACTGGATGGCGACCTCTTTATTGCGGGCGATGGAGAACGGGCTCGGGTAACAGAGCGGAGAGAAACCGACCAGCCGGAGCGGGCCGCCGGTCTCGGCGCAGAGCGCGGGGGCCAGGGCGATCAGCAAAGCGGCGATCAGTAAGTTTTTCATTTACTTTACCCGGTACTTGCGTTCCAGCTGGAGCAGGGTGTTGCGGTGGATGCCGATCATCTTGGCGGCTTCGCCTTTCTTGCCGCCGGCTTTCTCGATGGCTTGCTTGATGAACTCCGATTCGAACTTGCGGACGGCGTCCTTGAAGCGGGTCTCGGCCGCCCCGGGCAGGCAGGTCAGCTCCCCCTTGATCTCGGGCGGGAGCTTATCGGTCTCGATCTGCGGGCCGCGGGTCAGCACGACCAGCCGCTCGACCAGGTTTTCCAGCTCGCGGACGTTGCCCGGCCAGTCGTAGGCCATGAGCAGCGGGGCGACGGCCTTGTGGAACCCTTTGATCTTCTTGCCGAACTCGTGGTTGTACTTGTGCAGGAAGTGCTCGGCCAGCAGCGGGATGTCTTCCGGCCGTTCCCGCAGGGGCGGGAGGTGGAGCGGGATGACGTTGATCCGGTAGTACAGGTCTTCGCGGAACTGCCGGTTCTTGGTCTCGGCCTTCAGGTCGGAGTTGGTGGCGGCGATGATCCGCAGGTCGATGGGGAGCGGCTTGCTGCCGCCGATCCGTTCGATCTCTTTTTCCTGCAGCGCCCGCAGCAGCTTGGCCTGCATCGGCAGCGGCAGGGTGCCGATCTCGTCCAGAAACAGGGTGCCGCCGCTGGCGATCTCGAACTTGCCGATCTGCCGGTCGAGCGCGCCGGTGAACGAGCCCTTCTCGTGGCCGAACAGTTCCGATTCCAGGAGATTCTCCGGGATGGCGGCGCAGTTGACCGCCACGAACAGCTTGTCCTGGCGCGGGCTCCGGTTGTGGATGGCCCGGGCGACCAGTTCCTTGCCGGTCCCCGATTCGCCGGTGATCAGGATGGTGGCGTTGCTCTGGGCGACGTCCTCGATCACCCGGAAGACCTCGCGGATCGCCGCGCTCTTGCCGACGATCTTTTCGTACTGGTACTCGGACTCGATCAAATGGCGCAGCGACCGGTTCTCCCGGGCGAGCGCGCGCTTCTCCATGATCTTTTCCACCTGCTCGGTTAGCGCCTCGATGTCGAACGGCTTGGTCAGGTAGTCGTAGGCGCCGGCGCGGATCGCCTCTACCGCCTTGCCGACGGTGATCACCGCGGTGACCATGATCACTTCGATCGAATCGTCCAGCCCCTTGATGATCCTGAGCACTTCCACGCCGTCGATCTCCGGCAGGCGGATGTCGAGCAGGACCAGGTCGACCCGCTGTTTCTTGACCAGCGCGATCGCTTCCCGGCCGGAAGCGGCCAGCAGGACCTGGTAGCGGTCCTTGAGCAGCATGTGCATCGAATCGCGCATGCTCTTCTCGTCGTCCACCACCAGTATTTTCGGTTTGGTCTCGGTCATTTTTTTCTCTCCAGGGCGGTCGGGATCCCCAGTTCCTTGCGGTAGTAGGCGACCGTCCGCCGGTCGATCGCCGCGCCTTTATCCTTCATTAACTTGGCCAGCTGCTCGTCGCTGCCGGGCTCGCGCTTATCCTCCTGGTCGACCAGCTCCTGCAGCATCGCCTTGAGCCGGGCCGCCGTCACTCCCTTGGGCCCCCGCGGGCACATGATCCGGAGCGGAAAGAGCCCCTGCGGGGTCTGCACGTATTTTTCCGCCACGGTCCGCGAGATCGTTGACGGGTGCAGGCCGAACTCGTCAGCCAGGCTTTTCTGGGTCAGGGGCTTGAGCCAGATCGCCCCCCGGTCCAGAAAGTCGGTTTGCGAGTCAATGATCTTTCGGGCGATCTTCTCCAAAGTTTCACTTCTTTTCTGGAAATCTTCCATCAGCTCCCGGGCCCGCTTGACCCGCTCTTTCAGGAACTCCCGGGTCGGGGCGTCGGTCTTGGGATCGTCGAGCATTTTCAGGTACTGGGGGGAGAGGTTGATCCGGGGGCCGTAGCGGGTTTCCAGATTAACCAGCTTGTAGCCCGGGCCGCTTTTTTCCACGGCGAAGGAGGGGATAACCTGGCGCGGCAGGTCGCCGTACGCGGCCCCCGGGTACGGATTAAGGTTGTTTTTAATAAAATTGGCGATCTCGGCGACGCCGGTCTCGGGGATGCCGAGGGCGGCGGCCACTTTTGGCCGGTCGCCGGCCTGCAGGTCCTCCAGATGCTCCTTGATCACTTTGGCCAGCAGGTCTTCCAGCTCTTCGTTCTCAAAAGAATAAGCCGCCACTTGCAGGAGGAGGCATTCTTGCAGGTCGCGCGCGCCGATCCCGTCCGGCTCAAAGCCCTGGACGATCTTTAAGACCTTATCGACGGTCGGCCGGGAAACGTCCTGCTCTTTCATGATCCGCTCGCGCAGCTCGGGGTAGGCGAGCAGGTAGCCCTGGTCGTCGATATTGCCGATGATCTCCCGGGCGATCGTTCTCTGGCCTTCCGCCAGGTCGGCCAGGTCAAGCTGGTCGAGCAGGTGCTGGTCCAGCGATTTTTCCATCCGGCTGATGTTCGACAGCCCGGGCAGCTCCTGCAGATCGATCTCTTTGCGGACTTTTTTGTCCGAGGTCAGGTAGTTGAGGAATTCGATATATTCGTCCTGGCGCTCGACCTCCAGGACCGGGTTTTCTTCGGCTTCCCTGGTCAGCGTTTCGACCGCTTCCAGGTAAGGCAGGGAGAGAATCTTGAGCATTTGGAGCAAGCGGGGGGCCAGGAGAACGTCGAGGGTCTGTTTTAGATCAACTTGCAACCTTAGGTCGACCATAGTTGTAAAGTTAATAGCGGGGGTGGGATTTGAACCCACGACCTTCAGGTTATGAGCCTGACGAGCTACCGGGCTGCTCCACCCCGCGATAACTTTAAGCGCAGTATATCAGCTTTTCAGGCGTTTCTCAAGAGCCTTGAGCTCGGCAGCCAACGGTTTGGGGAGGTCTTTGCCGAACGTTTTGAAGAACGCGGCGACGCTTTCGGCTTCCTCTTTCCAGTCCGCCTTGCTGATCGCCAGTAGTTTATTCATATTGTCGCGCGGGATCCGCAGGCCGGTCAGGTCGATGTCGTTCTCGTGCGGCAGGTAGCCGATCGGCGTCTTGACCGCTTCCACCTCGTCCTTGCACCGGCTGATGATCCATTCCAGGACCCGGAGATTCTCGCCGAAACCGGGCCAGAGAAAATGGCCTTCGTCGTCCTTACGGAACCAGTTGACGTTGAAGATCTTGGGCGGCTGGGCCATTTTTGCCCCCATCTCCAGCCAGTGGGCGAAATATTCGCCCATGTTGTAGCCGCAGAAGGGGAGCATCGCCATCGGGTCGCGGCGCACCTCGCCCTGGGCGCCGAACTGGGCGGCGGTCCGTTCCGACGCCATGGTGGCGCCGACGAACACGCCGTGCTGCCAGTCGAACGATTCGTAGACGAGCGGAGCCAGCTTGGCCCGGCGGCCGCCGAAGATGATCGCCGAGATCGGCACGCCGTGGTGGTGCTCCAGCCGGTTGGTGATCGACGGGACGTTCTGGATCGGCACGGTGAACCGGGCGTTGGGGTGGGCGGCCAGGCTCGGCTGCCGGTTCTCGTCCACCATCCCCGGTTTCCACGGCTTGCCCTGCCAGTTGAGGCCTTCGCCCGGGACCGGCGGATCGCCGCCTTCCCACCAGACGGTCTTGTCTTTCTTGAGCAGGACGTTGGTGTAGATGGTGTTCTTCTGGATGGCGGCCATGATGTTCGGGTTGGTCTTGGTGTTGGTCCCCGGGGCGACGCCGAAAAGGCCGTATTCCGGGTTAACGGCCCACAGTTTTCCGTCGGTATCGATCCGCATCCAGGCGATGTCGTCGCCCACCGTCCAGATCCGGTAACCTTTCCGTTTCAGGCCTTCCGGAGGGAGGAGCATGGCCAGATTCGTCTTGCCGCAGGCGGAGGGGAAGGCGGCGGCGACGTAAGTGACGGCGCCCGACGGGTCTTCGATCCCCATGATCAGCATATGTTCGGCGAGCCACCCTTCGGTCTTGCCGAGATAGCTGCCGATCCGCAGTGAGAGGCATTTTTTGCCGAGCAAAACGTTGCCGCCGTAGCCGGAGCCGACGCTCCAGATCGTGTTGTCCTCCGGGAAGTGGAGGATCAGCCGCCGGTCGACGTTCAGATCGGCCTTGCTGTGCAGGCACCGGGTGAAATCGCCGCCGGTCTTTTCCAATTGCTGCAGTACGGCCTTGCCCATCCGGGTCATGATCCGCATGTTGAGGACGACGTAGATGCTGTCGGTCAGTTCCACCCCGATCTTGCTGAACGGGGAGCCGACCGGCCCCATCGAATAGGGGATGACATACATCGTCCGCCCCTTCATCGAGCCTTTGAATATTTCGCCGGCCCGCTTATAGCCGTCTTCCGGCGACAGCCAGTTGTTGGTCGGGCCCGCGTCGTGCTTGTTCTTGGTGCAGATGTAGGTCAAATGCTCGGTCCGGGCGACGTCGTTCTGGGCGGTCCGGTGGTAGGTACAGCCGGGGAGCTTCTTTTGGTTAAGCTTGATCAGTTCGCCGGTCTTGAAAGCCTGCTTTTCCAGCCTGGTCCTTTCTTCTGCCGAACCGTCGCACCAGACGATCTTGTCCGGCTTGCAGAGTTCCGCGCACTCCTTGACCCATTTGTGCAATTCTTTATGCTTGCTCATGCGTCCATTATATCATACGATTGCATAGGGGTCAGCGGATATAGTATAATGATGCCGATGAAGATCATCTCCCAAAAGCGCGAGGGGAATAAGGTTTTCCTGGAAGTCGAAGAGGATTATTCCCGTTTTCAGCAAGCCGTCCAGAAGACCATGGCCGAAGCGGGCAAAGAGGTCAAAGTCCCCGGTTTTCGCCCCGGCAAAGCCCCCAAAGAAATGATCGAAAAGGCGCTTGACCGCGATTTTATCGAGCACCGCGCCGCGCAGGCGCTGATCGCCGAAGTTTACCCCGAGCTCATCGACGCCGGCAAATTCGAGCCGGTCGACTACCCGAGCGTCGAGATCACCCGGCTGGAAGCGGGAAAACCGTTCCAGTTCAAGGTCGCCGTCGACGTTTATCCCGAGACCAAACTGGGCAAGTACAAGGGGCTCAAAGTCGAGAAAAAAGCGGCGGCGGTGAGCGAAGAGGAAGTGCTGGCGATCCTGGGCCGGCTGCAGGAGCGGTTCGCCGTGACCGACGCGGCCGGGCAAAAGACCGTGCTGCCGCTTGACGACGAATTCGCCAAGAAGGTCAGCAAGTACGGGACGCTGGCCGAGCTGAAGGAAGAGGTCCGGGCCGTGACCCTGCGGGACAAGGTGACGGAAGCCGACGGCGACGTCCGGGACCAGCTGCTCAGGGCGGTTTCGGCCGAGACGCAAGCCGAGGTCCCGCCGGCCATGATCGAGCGCGAGACCGACATCATTATCGACGAGCTCCATTCCTCCCTGTCCCAGAGCGGCCTGACGCTGGACGATTACCTGAAAGGCGCCAAGAAGACGGTGGCCGGGCTGCGCCAGGAGCTGGCCGCGACCGCGCTGATGCGGGTCAAAGGCAAAGTCGCCCTGAAAGCGGTGGCGGCGGCCGAGAACCTCGCCGTGACCCCGGCCGAGCTGGAGGCCGAGATCAAGGAGATGCTTGTCGGCATGGGCGAAGATCCGGCGCAGAGCCGGGGAAAGATCAGCCCCGAAATGATCACTTATATGCAGGATTATTTATTGCGGAAGAAAGCGCTCGAGTTCGTGTTGGCCCAGGCGAACGTCAAAGAGATCAAGGAGGAGCAAAAACCATGAAACCGACGTCACAATTGATCCCGATGGTCGTTGAACAGTCCACCCGCGGCGAACGCGCTTACGATATCTATTCCCGCCTGCTGCGCGACCGGATTATCTTTGTCGGCGGGCCGATCGACGACGACGTGGCCAACATCATCATCGCCGAACTGCTCTTCCTCCAGTCGGAGGACGCGGGCAAGGACATTTACATGTACATCAATTCGCCGGGCGGAGTAGTGACCGCCGGGCTGGCGATCTACGACACGATGCGCTACCTCTCCACGCCGATCTCGACGATCTGCATCGGCCAGGCGGCCTCCTTTGGCGCGGTCCTTTTGGCGGCCGGCGAAAAAGGGCGGCGCTACGCGCTCCCCAACGCCCGGATCATGATCCACCAGCCGTTGGGCGGCGCCCAGGGGGCGGCGACCGACATCGAGATCCAGACGCAGGAGATCCTCCGGATCAAGAAACTGCTCAACCAGGTGATGGCGACCCATACCGGGCAGCCGCTGGCCAAAGTGGAAAAAGACACCGACCGCGATTTTTACATGGGCCCGGACGAAGCGGTCAAATACGGCATCATCGACGAAGTGATCAGCTCCATCAAAGGCAAGACCGACAAGAAGAAGTAATGCCTGAGTCAAAATCAAGGCCAGAAAAGCTCGGCGAGTGGAAGGAAGAGCTTCCGCTGATCCCTTTGCGCAACATGGTCGTGTTCCCCCAGATGATCGTTCCCCTCTTTATCGGCCGCAGCCGCTCGATCAAAGCGCTGGAAGACACCCTGGCCCGGGAAAAGATGGTCATTTTCGCCTCGCAGAAGAACGAAGAGGTGGAAGAGCCGGGCCCGAAAGACCTGTGCGCGATCGGCACCCTGGCGGAGATCGTCCAGATGCTCGCGCTCCCCGACGGCACCACCAAGGTCCTGGTCGAGGGGATCTGCCGGGTCAAGATCGAGAAGTTCACCCAGGAAACCCCGTATTTCCGGGTCGCCATCGCCCGCGTGCCGGAGCCGGAAGAGTTCTCGGCCGAGGCGGAGGCGCTGGTGCGCACCGTCGTCAAGCAGTTCGAGGAATACGTCAAGCTGAACCGCCGGATCCCGTCCGAAACGCTGATGTCGATCATCAACGTCGATAACCCGGGGCGCCTGGCCGACCTGATCTCTTCCTACCTGACCCTGAAGGTCGAGGAGAAGCAGGATATCCTGGAAGCGCTGACGGTCGAGAAGCGGCTGAAAAAGCTCTCGGATATCCTGGAAAAAGAGATCGAAGTGCTCGGCGTGGAAAAAGCGCTCCAGGGGAAAGTGCGCAAACAGATCGAGAAGGTCCAGAAAGAGTATTACCTGAAAGAGAAGCTGCGCGCGATCCAGGAAGAGCTGGGCGAAGCGGAAGAGGAAGGCCAGCCGGAAGCGGCGGAATACAAGAAGAAGATCGCCGAAGCGAAACTGCCGCCCGAGGTCAAGGCCAAGGCGGACAAAGAGCTGGAGCGGCTGAACCAGATGCCGGCGATGTCGTCGGAATCGGCCGTGATCCGCACTTACCTGGACTGGCTGGTGGAGCTTCCCTGGAAAAAGAAGACCAAGTCGCGGCTGGACATCGCCGAAGTGGAAAAGATCCTGAACGCCGACCATTACGGCCTGGAAAAGGTCAAGGAACGGATCCTGGAATATTTCGCGGTGCTGCAGCTGACCGGCAAGATCGGCGGCACGATCCTCTGCTTCGTCGGCCCGCCCGGCGTCGGCAAGACCTCGATCGCCCGCTCCATCGCCCACGCCATGGGGCGCAAGTTCACCCGGGTGGCGCTCGGCGGAGTGCGCGACGAGGCGGAGATCCGGGGCCACCGCCGCACTTACGTCGGTTCGCTGCCGGGGCGGATCATCCAGTCCATCCACAAGGTCAATGTCAGCAACCCCGTTTTCCTGCTCGACGAGATCGACAAGCTCGGCAACGATTTCCGGGGAGACCCGGCCTCGGCCCTTTTGGAAGTGCTCGACCCGGAGATGAACAAGGAATTCTCCGACCACTACCTGGAGGTGGAGTTCGACCTCTCCGACGTCTTCTTTATCACCACGGCCAACACCCGCGAACCGATCCCGCGCCCCCTGCAGGACCGGATGGAGATCATCGAGATGTCCGGCTACACCGAGGAGGAAAAGCTGGGGATCGCCAAGGGGTATTTGATCCCGCGCGAGCTGGAAAAACACGGTCTGAAGAAAGGGAAAGTGGAGCTCGAAGAGGACGCCCTGCAGCAGATCGTGCGCGAATACAGCCGGGAGGCCGGGGTGCGCAACCTGGAGCGGGAGATCGGCACGATCATGCGCAAGATCGCGACCAAGATCGTCCGGGAAAAAACGGACAAGCGCTTCACCGTCAAAAAGTCCGACCTGGTCGATTATCTGGGCGCGCCCAAGTACAGCTTCGGCGTGGCCGAGGAAACGGACCAGATCGGGACCGCGACCGGGCTCGTTTGGACCTCGGTCGGCGGCGACACCATCCCGATCGAAGTCACCGCCATGACGGGGCGGGGGAACCTGACGCTGACGGGACAGCTGGGCGACGTCATGCAGGAATCGGCCAAGGCGGCGATGAGCTTTGTCCGCTCCCGGGCGGCCGAGCTCGGGCTGGAAGAGAATTTTTACCGGAAATACGACGTGCATATCCACGTGCCGGAAGGGGCGGTGCCGAAAGACGGCCCGTCGGCCGGCATTACCATCGCGACCGCGCTGACCTCGGCCCTCTCCGGCATCCCGGTCCGGCGCGACGTCGCCATGACCGGCGAGATCACGCTCCGGGGCAAGGTCCTGCCGATCGGCGGCCTGAAGGAAAAACTGCTGGCCGCCCGCCGCGCCGGGATAAAAAATGTTATAATTCCGCACGAGAACAAGAAGGACCTGGACGAGATCAGGAAAGAGATCCCGGCCGACATGAACTTTACCTTGGCCAAGGAGATGGAAGATGTCCTGGCGGTCGCCCTGGCGAAAAAGCTGAAAGACAAGGACAAGGGCAAGGCGAAAGATAAAGGGCTGATCTATTTACCGGGGGCGCAGCCCCCGCAGTTGTCCGCGTAAGTAAAGGGAGGGATCAGGATGAAAAAGGATTTGAAGTGGATCGCGTTCATTTGCCTGGTTGGGTTGGCGGGTTTCATCGGCCTCAGCACGCTGGTCGCGGGTTGCGGGGAAAGACAGGAGACCACCCTGTACTATTACGGCCCCAGCTGGACGCGGGCCGGCGACCTGATCCTGATCAAGGGGCTGCAGACCGTCCGCAAGGACGTGATCGGCACCCAGCTCGGCTCCAGCTACACCGAATCGCTGGTCACCATGAGCACGGCGGGGGCGGCGGAGACTTTCCTGCTCGACGTGACCAATAAGCCGCCGTACTCGATGTCGGTCTCCCCGGTCAGCGATTATCTGCTCTATCTCGACGAGCTGCGCAGCGGCCTGTTCGGCAAGGCGGTGATCCTCAACATCGCGGCCGGCGCCCATACGGGGCTGGACAAGGTCGAACTGGCGTTCAACCCGGGGATCAAAGCGGCGGACTGGTCAAGCGACGGCCAGAAGATCGTTTATTGCACGACCGCCGAGGTCCGCACCGTCAACCTGGACGGCACCGGCGACACGCTGGTGGTCGCGGCGAACGAGCTCTCCTTTGTCGCCTGGAAGAACGGGAGCCGCATCGCTTTCGTCTATAACAACGGCACCGACAACGTGCTCTCCCTGATCAAGGCGGACGGGACCGGCCGGGTCGACCTGGCGGCCGCCGCTTCGGTCGCCGACCCGCAGATCGATCCGCTTAACAATAACCTCATTTGGGGCTTGGCGGGGGGCAGTTTTTGCGGCACCGATGCCGGCGCCGCCGTTCCCGCGACCAGCGAGGTCCTGGCCGGCTGCAAGGCCGATCTCCCCCGGCTGAACCAGGCGGGCGGCAAGATCGTGTACGACAAACTGGGCGAACAGAGCGGTGTCTACCTGCTTGATCTGGCAACCTCGGCGGAAAGCAAGGTCAAGTAAGTGAAGGATTTCCTCTCTATTCACGATCTGACGGCCCGCGAGGTCGTCCAGATCCTGGACCTGGCCGCCGACCTGAAGGACAAGCAGAAAAAACAGGTCAAGCACGAGTACCTGTGGGCCAAATCGCTGGCGATGATCTTCGAAAAACCGTCGACCCGGACCCGCGTCTCCTTTGAGATCGGGATCTGGCAGCTGGGCGGCCTCGGCATCAACCTGGACCAGGAGGCGACCGGCCTCGGGACCCGGGAATCCATTCCCGACGTCGCCCGGACGCTCTCCCGTTTTGCCGACGCGATCCTGATCCGGACCTTCGCCCACGCCAAGGTGATCGAGCTGGCGAAGTACGCCTCGGTCCCGGTGATCAACGCCCTGTCCGACGAATCGCACCCGTGCCAGGCGCTCTCCGACGTTTTTACGATCATCGAAAAGAAGGGGCACGACCTGAAGAAGCTCAAGCTCGCCTACATCGGCGACGGCAACAACGTCTGTAATTCGCTGATGTACGCGGCGGCCAAGGTCGGACTGAACATGGCGATCGCCACTCCTCCCGGCTACGAACCGGCGGAAGCGGTCACCGCCAAAGCGTTAACGGACGCGAAAAAGGCCGGAGTGGAACTGGCGATCTTAAATGACCCGGTCGTGGCGGCCAAGGACGCCGATATTATCTATACCGACGTTTGGGCTTCGATGGGGCAGGAGAGCGAAGCGCAAAAACGGGCCGGCATCTTCAGTTATTATCAGGTGAATAAAGAGCTGGTCAAGTTGGCTAAGCCGGACTATATTTTCATGCACTGCCTGCCGGCGCACCGCGGCCAGGAAGTGACCGAAGAGGTCATTGAATCCAAAAATTCGGTCGTTTTTGACCAGGCGGAGAACCGCCTTCACGTCCAGAAGGCGATCCTGGTCAAATTGTTAGGAGGGGATCATGCCCAAAATCAATAAAGTCGTACTCGCTTATTCCGGCGGCCTGGACACTTCGATCATGATCAAGTGGCTAAAGGATAATTACGGCTGCCAGGTCGTCTGCTACGCCGCCGACGTCGGCCAGGCGGAAGAGCTGAACGGCTTGCGGCAGAAAGCGCTCAAGACCGGCGCCGCCAAGATCTACATTGAAGACCTCAAAGACGAGTTCGCCCGCGATTTTGTTTTCCCGATGCTCAAGGCGGGCGCGATCTACGAGAACCAGTACCTGCTCGGCACCTCCGTTGCCCGGCCGGTGATCGCCAAGCGGCAGGTGGAGATCGCCAAGAAGGAAAAGGCCGACGCGGTCGCCCACGGCGCCACCGGCAAAGGGAACGACCAGGTCCGTTTTGAGCTGACCTTCAAGGCGCTGGCGCCGAATTTAAAGATAATCGCTCCCTGGCGGGAGTGGGAACTGGGCGGCCGGGAAGAGGAGATCGCCTACGCGCGCGAGCATCATATCCCGGTCCCGGTGACCAAGAAGAAACCGTACTCCTCGGACCGCAACCTCTGGCACATCAGCTATGAAGGCGGGATCCTCGAAGACCCGTGGTTCGAACCGAAAGAGGACATGTTCCTGCTGACCGTCGCCCCGGAAAAAGCGCCGAATAAGCCGGAATACGTCGAAATTGAATTTGTTAAAGGCGAACCGGTGGCGGTCAACGGCCGGAAAATGCCGCCGGTCCGGCTGATCGCCGCGCTGAACAAGATCGGCGGCCGGCACGGGGTCGGCCGCGTCGATATCGTAGAGAACCGGCTGGTCGGCATCAAATCGCGCGGCGTCTACGAGACGCCGGGCGGCACGATCCTCTACGCCGCCCACCAGGCGGTGGAGACGCTGACGCTCGACCGCGACGTCCAGCATTACAAATCGCAGGTCGCCCAGCGCTACGCCGAACTGGTCTACTACGGCCAGTGGTTCACGCCGCTCAAGGAAGCGCTCGACGCCTTCATCGACCGGACCCAGGAGCACGTCAGCGGCGTCGCCCGGTTGAAACTATACAAGGGGAGCTGCACCGTGGTCGGCCGCAAGGCCAAACGGTCGCTCTACCGGCCGGACCTGGCGACCTTTGAAAAAGAAGCCGTTTATAACCAGCAGGACGCCGAAGGGTTCATCAATCTCTTCGGCTTGCCGCTCAAAGTCGCCGCTTTGCTCCGCCGGTGATCGACTTCAGCTGGTTATTCGCGGCCAGCGAGCTGTTGGCCGGATTGTTTTGCCTCAGTGTCGGTTTAGTTGTCCGCTACCGGCTGCAGGACCGGCTGACGGCCGCGTTCCTTAGCATCACGCTCGGCCTCGCCCTGGCCGGCGGCTTTCAAGCGCTGCTGCGGATCGCGCCCGACCTGATACTGGCCGACCTCTGCTGGGACCTGGCCACGGTCGGCTGGGTGGTCATGATGACGTCATACCTGCATTTTGCCCTGATCTTTGCCAGGCGAGAGCCAAAATACCCGATCCTGATCTACCTGGTTGGCCTGCCGGTCCTGGTCCTGGCGGCGGCGACCGGCCTGACGACGACGGGCTTCGTTCGGACGCCGTTCGGCTTGTTGTTCAAACCCGGGTTCTTATATCCGCTATACCTGACGACGCTGCAGCTGTACTTGCTGGTCGGGCTCGGCTTTATCACCGGCGTTCTCCTCCGGGCGCCGGAGTTTTACCGGCGCAAACAGGCCCGGTACATTATCATTGCAACGCTGCTGCCGCAGGTCTTTGGCTTGCTCTTTGACCAGCTGGCGGTCGTCAGCCAGCTGACGCTGTTCCCCCTGGCGGTCTTCTTCGCGGCGCTGACCAGCGGTTCGATCGGTTACATCATTATCAAGTTCTTTCCTTTGCGGACCGTTTCCCCCGGAGAGGCGGCGGAGGCGGCCGCGCTGGCCTTGTCCGACCCGCTCTTCCTGACCGATGAACGCCAGACCATCAATTACGTCAACCAGGCCGCCTGCCGGTTGGTCGGCTGCCGCGCCGATGAATTGCTCGGGAAAGAGCTCGGGACGGTTTATCGGCACGACAACGGCCAGGCGGAGGCGATCCGGCAAAAGTCCGGCGTTTTTGAGCCGGTAGAGATGCGCTCTTTCCCGATTACCGGCGGTCGGGGCTTCATTTACCTGGCCCGGGCGCTGGGGCCGATCGCCCGTTCCCGGGCCGCGACGCAGCGGGCGACCGCCGAGCTAAACGGGCTGGTCAAACGCGAAGAGCGGACCATCACTTTCCTTTTTGAACTGTCACGGCAGAAAGATGAAGCGGCGCTCGAATTGGCCTGGGACAAGATCAAGCGGGAAGGGCTGGAGTTGCAGGCGACCCTGCAGCCGGTTTACCAGCTGATGCGCGATTACGCGCGGATCCTGGCTGAGACCGAAAGGACGCGCGACGCGCTCCTGAGCCAGACCAGGCAGCTGACAATGCTTAATGAATTGCTGGTCGGCCGGGACCGCACTTTCAGCGAATTAAAAGAGGAATACCGGAGGCTGCAGGGATGATCCGCTTAGCCTATTATTTCGATCTCGTCGGCCTCGCCCTTTCCCTGACGGTCATTTTCGGGATCACCGTTTTTGTCTGGCGGCAGAACCGCCGCGCGCTCGTCAACCGCTCGTTCGGCTGGCTGGGCGCCGCGATCCTGATCTGGATCGCCACGACCCTGCTGGACCATTTCTGTACTTTACCGGGCCAGGCGGACCTCTTGATTAGACTAAGTTACTTTGGCGGGATCATCGGCGAAATTTTCCTGGTCTATTTTGTGATCGTTTTCCCCCAGGGGAAAGACATCAAGCTTGTTCTCAAGCTGCTGCTGTTCGGGGTGGCGGCCGTTTTTTGCGGTTTGGTCATTTTTACCGATATTTTTGTCGCAGGGATCGTACCGACCGGTAAGCCTTACCTGTATTTGGAACCGATCCGCTACGGCCGTTATCATTTAATTTACGAACTGTATTCTCTGCTGCTCATCGTCGGCGCGATCGGGATGTCGGTCCGGAAATTGCTCTACTACACCGGCGTGGAGCGGAAGAGCAGCGCCCTGCTGACGGCGGCGATCTTTATCGGCGCGCTGGCCACCAACTTTTTTACCCTGTGGCTGCCGCGGCTGGGAGTGGCTCAATTTGACGCGATCGGGCCGATCTCCCTGATCGTCCCGTTCCTGCTGGTCGCTTACGCCATCGCCCGCTACCGGCTTTTCCTGGTCACGCCTCAGGTGGCGGCGGCCGATATTTTGCGGTCGCTCGGCGACCGGGTCCTGGTTTGCGACCTGAACGGCGAGGTGCTTTACCGCGGAGCGGCCGGGGAGCCGTTGCCGGCCGGGGTGATCGGGGAGTTGATCAGAGAGGTCGTCGCCCGCGACGCGGTCGATAATTATTACACCCAGTTGGGCCCGGTCATGGTCAGCCTCTCGGCCCGTTTTCTGACCACCGGCGGCGGGATCGTGATAGTCATCCACGATATCAACGAGCTGGAAAAAGAAGCGGCGGAACTGAAAAAAGCCCAGGCCGCCTTGCACGTCCAGCTGGAAAAGACCAGGAAGATCAGGGAACTGCTCACGGCGATCGCCAGGACGAATGAGCCGGGCGCCGCCGCCGCTTTGCTCGATAAGATCCGGCAAGAACAACAGCTGGGGCCGCAGGACCTGACCGCGCTCAGCCGGATGGCCGAGCTGGCCGGCGACCGGCAGCGGCTGCTGGCGGAGATCGAAGCTGATCAGCGTTCGCTGGCCGCCAAGCTGCCGGAGGTCACGGCGACGCACAAAGCCGGTGTCCAAAGGGAGCTGGAAATGATAGAATTAAAAAAGCAGATCCAGGCACTCAAGGAGGCAAAAGGGATATGAGCAAGGAGAAAAAACCGTGGGCCGGCCGGTTCCGCCAGCCGACGGCTAAAGCGACGGAAGAGTTCACCAGCTCGGTCCATTACGACGTCCGCCTCTATAAACAGGACATTGTCCAGAGCATCGCTTACGCGCGCGCTTTATTGAAGGTACGCGTCCTGAGCGCGGCGGAATGCAAAAAGATCGTCCAGGCGCTGGAAGCGATCATGCGGGAGATCGAGGGCGGCCGGCGCAAGCTCGACATCAGCCTCGAGGACGTCCACATGAACATCGAGTCCGCCCTGATCGAAAAGGTCGGCGAGATGGGAAAAAAACTGCACGCCGGCCGGAGCCGCAACGACCAGGTGGCGACCGATCTGCGGATGTACCTCAAATACGAGGTGACCGAGGTCCTGCTTCTGATCAAGAAGCTCCAGGCCGTTCTGCTGGACCAGGCCGAAGCGAACATCAAGGTGATCATGCCCGGCTATACCCACCTGCAGCGCGCCCAGCCGCTGCTCCTCTCCCACCACTTCATGGCCTATTTTGAAATGCTGCAGCGCGATAAGGAGCGTTTTCTGGCGGCCGGCCGGGAGGCCGACGTCATGACGCTCGGTTCCGGCGCGCTGGCCGGGACGGCCTTTGACATCGACCGGGAAGGGCTGGCGAAAGAGCTCGGTTTTGGCAAACTGTCGCGGAACAGCCTGGACGCCGTGGCCGACCGCGATTTTGCGCTCGATTTTATCGCCGCTTGTGCCCTGCTGATGATGCACCTCTCCCGGTTGTCGGAAGAGCTGGTCATTTGGTCGACCTACGAGTTCAATTTCATCGCCCTGTCGGATAAATACACGACCGGCTCGTCGATCATGCCGCAGAAAAAGAACCCCGACGTGGCGGAGCTCTCGCGCGGCAAGACCGGGCGCGTCTTCGGCGACCTGCTTGCCCTGCTGACGGTGATGAAAGGCTTGCCGCTCGCTTACAACCGCGACATCCAGGAAGACAAGGAAGCGGTCTTCGACGCGGCGGACACGGTCAAGGGCGTGCTCGGCATTTTCCCGGAAATGCTGGCAACCATGAAGGTCAACGCCGAAGAGATGAAAGCGGCCTCCAAGAAAGGTTTCCTGACCGCGACCGACCTGGCTTATTACCTGGTCCGGCGCGGCGTCCCGTTCCGCGAAGCGCACGCGATCGTCGGTAAGATCGTGGCGTATTGCGAAGAGTCGAACATGCAGCTGGAATACATGTCGCTGACGCAGCTCAAACAGTTCTCGGACGCGTTCTCTTACGACGTGACCCGCATCCTCTCGGCGGAAAGCAGCATTGCCAGCCGCGACATGCTGGGGGGGACGGCGCCCACCAGAGTGAAGGAGGCAATTAAGCGTGCCCGAAAAGACCTTTTGCATGATAAAGCCTGACGGGATAGCCCGCGGGTTGGAAAAAACGATCTTGTCCCGGATCGAAAAGACCGGCCTCCAGGTCGAAGTTAGCCGGACGGTCGCGCTGACCCCGGCGGAGGCGGCCGATTTGTACCAACCGCACGCCGGCAAAAAATTCTATCCCGGCCTCGTCAAGTTCATCACCTCCGGTCCGGTCACCGTTTGCCGGGTGGCGGGCGACGGCGCGATCGGCCGCCTGCGGCAGCTGATGGGCGATACCGACCCGCTGGCCGCGGAAAGAGGGACGATCCGCGGCGACCTGCGCGAACCGGACGTGATCAATGAGGACGGCATCATCAAGAACCTGATCCACGGCTCGGACAGCCCGGAATCGGCGGCCAGGGAACTGGCGATCTTCTTTTCCTCGTAATGCGCCGGCTGCTCGCCCTTATTTTACTCCTCAGCTGCGCCTGCCCGCTGGCGGCGCAAAAGCTCGAACAGCTCCCCGAACCGCAGGGCGTCGTTTCCGATTACGCGGAAATAATCGAGCCGGCGGCCAGCGCGAAGATCGTGGAGATGGCCGGCCAGCTGCGCAAGGTCACCTCGGTCAACCTGCAGGTGCTGGTGGTCCGGACGCTGGAAACGCCGGACATCGAAGGTTACAGCCAGCAGCTATACGACCGCTGGGATGTCGGCCGGCGGTCGGCGGGGTTGGACCACGGGGTCTTGCTCTTGGTCTCGCTGCTCGACCGGCGGGTCAAGATCGTGGTCGGCAAGGAAGTCGGCCGGGTCCTGACCCCCAAACTGCGGGAAGACATCGAGTGGTCGGTCCTGGCCCAGCTTTCCAAGGGGATGTTCTCGGAAGGCGTCGACCTAGGGGTGATCGCCATCAGCCAGACGATCATGACCAACTGGCCGAAAGACGAAAAGCCGGGTTTAAAAGTGAACTGGCAAAAAGCGTCAATGCCGCTCTTTTTACTTTTGGTCGTGGCGGTGGCCTTGACGCTGGTCGTCGGCGGCGGGTTCCTGATGGCTTTCGGCACGACGGTCGGCGGCCTGTTCGGTTATATCTTTCTCGGGATGTTCGGCCTGATCATGGGGGGGATGCTCGGTTTTTTTCTCTTTTACAAGCGCAACGACCAGCAGGAACTGTTGTCCCTGTATGAGGGGAAGAAAGCGGTCGAAGAGATGTCATACGGTAAGGTGAAAGATGAGAACAAAAAGTAAGCTGATCGTCGTGGTTTGCGCTGTTTTGCTGGGGGGAACGGTTTGGGCTGCGGGCCTGTCCTTGCCGGAGTACTCCGGTTTCGTCAATGACTACGCGGCGGTCCTGAGCCGGGAAGAAGCGGCCAAGCTTGAAAGTCTGGCCCAGGCGGTAAAGGCCAAGACCGGCGCGGAAATGGCGGTGGCGATCGTATCAACGGCCGCCCCGGCCGACCCAAAGACCTACGCCCACGAATTGTTCAATAAATGGGGGATCGGCCAGAAAGGGAAAGACAACGGCCTGCTGATCTTCCTGGCGATGGCAGAACGGCGGGTGGAGATCGAGGTCGGCTCCGGCCTGGAAGGGGCGATCAACGACGCCAAGGCGGGCGCGGTCCTGGATAAATACGTCATCCCTTATTTTAAACAGGGCCGGTTCGGGGAAGGTCTTTACGAAGGAGCGGCCGCGCTGGCGGCCGAGGTCGCCAAAGAGGCCAAGGTCGAGCTGGGCGACGATTATCAGGCCAAAGCGGTCGCGGGGCGGGGAGCCAGCGAGGAAGACGACCCCTGGGGCACGGCCGCGGTCACGATCCTGATATTATTAATGATGTTCGCGCAGGGGCTCGCTTTCGGGATCATCGGCGCGATAGTCGGCGGGGCGCTCGGTTTTGCGATCGGCGGCCTGTTCGGCGGGCTGGTTGGAGCGCTTCTCGGTTTTGTGGTATCATATTTCTCGTTCGGCCGCGGCCGCTGGTACGGCGGCGGTTGGACCGGCGGCAGCTGGGGCGGGGGCGGCTGGAGCGGCGGCGGCGGTGGTTTTGGCGGGTTTGGCGGCGGAGGCAGCGGCGGCGGCGGCGCGGGGCGAAGCTGGTAATCAAGGAGGAAAAACAATGAACGCAGGAAAATGGTTGATCGGGGCTCTGGTCGTGGCGCTGGTGATCGGAATGTGGGTAGTCGGCCTTTATAACGGGCTGGTCGGCAAGGACCAGAACGTCAAGCAATACTGGGCGCAGATCGAGAACCAGCTGCAGCGGCGCTACGACCTGATCCCGAACCTGGTGGAAACGGTCAAGGGCTATGCCAAGCACGAAAAAGAGCTGCTGGAGAACATCACCGCGGCGCGCTCGGCCTGGGCGGGCGCCAAGACGACCGGCGAAAAGGTCGCCGCGGCCAATCAGGTCGAAGGGGCGCTGGGCCGCCTGATGGTCGTGGTCGAGAACTATCCGCAGCTGAAAGCGTCGGAAAACTTCCGCGCGCTGCAGGATGAACTGGCCGGCACCGAGAACCGGATCAGCTTCGCCCGGCAGAACTACAACGAAGCGGTCCAGGACTACAACACTTCCGCCCGCAGCATCCCGACCGCTTTCTTTGTCGGCCTGTTCGGGTTCGACCGGGAAAAAACGTTCTTCCAGGCGGTCAAGGAAGCGCAGGAAGCACCCAAGGTGAAGTTCTAACCATGAAGATCAGGGTGGAGTGCGGCGCGCTGGAAAAATATCCCTGCGACTTGCTGGTCGTCAACGTTTTTGCCGGCCAAAAGAAGCTGACGGGAGCGACCGCGGCGGTCGATCAGGCGCTGGGCGGCCTGATCTCCAGCCTGATCAAGGACGGCGAGATCGACGGCAAGGCGGGCAAGGTGACGCTCCTCCACTGCCGCGGGCGCCTCAAGGCGAAGAAGGTGGCGGTCGTCGGCCTGGGCGAACACGACAAGCTGGACCTGGAAACGGTCCGGACGGCGTCGGCCGCGGCGATCAAGAAAGCGCGCGACGCCCGGGCGAAAAAGGTCGCCACCATCGTGCACGGCTGCGGCTGCGACGACCTGGCGGCGGCGGAAGCGGCCAAGGCGCTGGTCGAAGGCGCGGTCCTCGGTATTTACAAGTTCGCCGGCTACGCCAAAGAGAAGGATGAGCCGGAATTTTCCCCGGCCGAGCTGGTGCTGGTCGACCGCGACCGGGCCAAGATCGGCAAACTGAGCCGCGGCGCCAAGCTTGGGCTGATCATCGCCGAAGCGGAAAACCACGCCCGCGACCTGGTCAACGAACCGGCCAACCGGATGACGCCGAGCGTGTTCGCCGCGCTGGCCCGGCGGATCGCCCGGATCAATCGCCTGAAGTTCACCCAGCTCAACCCGAAGACCGCGGGGATGGAACTGTTCTGGGCGGTCGCCAAAGGCTCGAACGAGCCGCCCAAGCTGGTCGCTCTGGAGTACCGGGGGAACCCGCGCAGCAAGGAAAAGCTCGCCTTGATCGGCAAAGGGATCACTTTTGATTCGGGCGGCATCTCCCTGAAGCCGTCCAAGAACATGGACGAGATGAAGTCGGACATGGCCGGGGCGGCCGCCGTGCTCGGCGTCATGAGCCTGCTGGCCGACCTGAAGCCGAAACAGAACGTGCTTGGCGTCATCCCGCTGACCGAGAACATGCCGTCGGGGCACGCCACCAAGCCGGGCGACATCGTCGGTTCGCTCTCCGGTTACACCGTTGAAGTCACCAACACCGACGCCGAAGGGCGGATGATCCTGGCCGACGCGATCACTTACGCCCGGCAGCGGAAAGCGACCAAAATGATCGATATCGCCACGCTGACCGGCGGCGCGATCGTGGCGCTGGGCGACGCGGCGACCGCGGTGATGGGGAACGACCAGGCGTTGGTCGACGAAGTGCTGGGCGCCGGCAACCGGAGCGGCCAGAAGATGTGGCAGCTGCCGATCTACGACGAATACAAGGAATCGATGAAGAGCGAGGTGGCGGACCTGAAGAACACGGCCGGCACCGGCAAAGCCCAGCCGAGCACCGGCGCGGCGTTTCTCGCCAAGTTCGTCGGCGAGACGCCGTGGGCGCACCTGGACATCGCCGGCACCGCTTTCCTGCAAAAGGGGCGCGGTTACCTGCCGGCCGGAGCGACCGGCGTGCCGGTCCGCACCCTGATCGAGCTCCTGAACGGATGAGGCCTTTCCTCCCCGTCCTTTTCCTGCTGGCCGTTGTCGGGACGGCCGCGGCCCTGTCCCCGCTCGATCACGAAAACAACCCGGAGTTCGCCGAGCAGTACCGGATCAAGATCTGGAACTCGGCAGGGGGGACGATCGAAGTCAGCCCGGACAAAGGGAAGAGCTGGCGGCAGGTCGGCCGGGTGATCTATCCGTCGGCGCGGACCAATTCCGACGCTTACGCGGCCGCCGCCTGGGTGCCGGACGGCAAGGTCGCCGCCACGGCGGTCAACGCCATCCACCTGAAAGTCTCGGCCGAAGCGGACGGCCGCGGCGTGATCTTCAGCCTGCTGCCGCGCGAACTGCCGGTCAAGCCGCCAGGGTACCGCTCTTATTTTAATCCGACCTCTTCGATCTACACCGATATCCCGGCCGGCACGGCGATCTTCGGCGGCGCTTACGCCCCCTATGTCGGCAATATTATTTTGCTTTCCCGCCCGGGCTACGCGATCGTCGCCTGGCCGACCGGTTATCCGCCGCAGGTCGACGACAAGATCTACATTCTGGTCGACAAGCCGGTCGATTATCCGAAAGAGATCGTGCTGGAGAATAAAAAGGACGGCGCGGTGACCATTACCTACTTTAACGGCTCGGCCAGAACGATCGGCCGCGTCGTGCGGCCGGTCGCCGGCGTCGGCCGGTTCGAGGGAACCAAGTACGCTTCGGTCGGCCGGATCAGGGCCAACCATGCCGGGGTGATCGACGTTTCGACCTCGCGGCTCGGCGCGATCGGCGGCTTCCAGATTGTGCCGGCCCAGCACGGCGCGAACTTGAAATATCCGCTGGCTTCTTCCCAGTGGCTGGTGCTCGGTCCGGCGGACGCGAGCGGCGAAGCGTACGAGGGGCGGGCGCCGTTCTTTAAGTACTTCATCAGGCCGGCCTACGGGCCGGAAGACTTATCGGCCGAAGCGTGGGAGGAAAAACTGCTCGACCGGTTCCTGGTCGAAGTTAAGTTAAAAGGGTCGGACAAGTGGCAGCCGCTGACGGAGTGGGAATTTGACGATTATTTTTTGACCGGTCCGGTGCCGAATTGGGCGAACAACGCGCTGCGCGAGATAACCGCGATCAGGATCCTGTTCCCGCTCGCGCCGCAATAAGTCTTACTGCCACCAGCGGCCTTCGGTCCCGTACTTGAGCTTGATGTTGATCCCGGCGGCGATATCCTGGCCCGGGGTCGGCGATTCGCCGATCCGGCCGCCGATCCAGACTCCCCCCTCAATGAAGAAACCGGGGCCGAACCAGTTGCGGGGGAGAACGCTTCCCAGCCAGGCGTAGATCCCGCCCAGTTCGATCCGCCGCTGGCCTTCGTCGAGCTCCGGATCGAGGGCGACCGGCACAAAGGCCTGGATCCCCCAGCCGGACCACGGTTCGGAACGGATCATGCCGCCGATCTTCGCTTCCAGCGTCAGGACATGGTTGTCGTAATCGTTGCCGAAGTAGCAAGCGTACTTGGCGCCGAGGCGGAAGGTCAGGTAATCCTCGTACAGGTTGAACCGGTAGTAGGGAGTAAAAGTCACGTACTGGGACGGCTCGCCGTCATTGCCCAGGTTATTTGCCCCGTATTCCAGCCGGAATACCGTCTCGTCCCAGTTGTGGCCGACCGTGACGTCGGTCAGCAGGTCGAGCGAAGAGGGAACCTCGTCGTAGGGGCTGTGGACGGTCAGCGGGAGCCGGGCATAGAGCTCCCAGCCGTCGCCCAGGTGCCGCTGGTACTGCGGCTCCAGGACATAATCGACGTGCTGGTGTTGCGAATGATAGAAGTTGTCCGCCGCCGGCTCCCGCTGATCGATGATCTGGCCGGAGAAAAGGAGCCGGTCGGTCTCGTTGTTGATCGGCAGGACGCCGAACTGAAGTTCGCTTCGGTGCAGGGTGTTATTGAGCGAGAAGAACGCGTGCCGGTCGAAAGTGTCCGGCGGCGGTTCGGCCGCCTCCGGTTGCTCTTTGACCTCCGTTGCCTGGGCCGGCGCGGGTTCCGTACTTTTTGCCCTGGTCTGACGGAACGGAGTAAATTGACTATTTGCGCCAAGCGGCGGAAGTACGTCCATGCGTTATTATCGGAGCCAGCAGGGGAAAATTTCAGTTATTTATACTATAATTAGCTATATGGCGGAGAAGTTCTACTTAACTACCCCCCTTTATTACGTCAATGACGTCCCCCACATCGGGCACGCTTACACGACGATCGCCGCCGACGTCCTGGCCCGCTATAAAAGGCGGAAGGGGTATGACGTCCATTTTCTGACCGGGACCGACGAGCACGGGCAAAAGGTCTGGAAAGCGGCTGAGGCGGCCGGCAAGACGCCGCAGCAGTTCGTCGACGATATCGTCGGCCGTTTTAAGGACGCCTGGCAGAAGCTCGGTATCACTTATGACGATTTTATCCGGACGACCGAGCCGCGGCACGAAAAGGCCGTTCAAGCCATCTTCAGCAAGCTGCTCAAGCAGGGCGATATCTATAAAGGGGAGTACGAGGGTTGGTATTGCGTGCCGTGCGAGACGTTCTGGGCGGAGGGGGAGCTGAAAGAGGACATGGAGGGGCGGAAAATTTGCCCCGACTGCGGCCGGGTCACCGATCTGTTGAAAGAAGAGACTTACTACTTTAAACTTTCCCAGTATCAGGACCGGCTGCTCAAGCATTTGGAAGTGAATCCCGCTTCCGTCCAACCCGATGCCCGGCGGAACGAAGTCGTCCAGTTCGTCAAACAGGGCCTCAAGGACCTTTCGATCACCCGGACCGCTTTTCCCTGGGGGGTCGCCGTGCCGGAAGACCCGAAACATGTCGTCTACGTCTGGTTCGACGCGCTGATCAACTACATTTCGGCGATCGGTTACGGGACGGACGACGCGCAACTGAATAAATGGTGGCCGGCCGACGTCCACCTGATGGGGAAGGAGATCGTCCGTTTCCACGCCGTGATCTGGCCGGCGATGCTCATGGCCCTGGACCTGCCGCTCCCCCGCAAGGTCTTTGGCCACGGCTGGTGGACGGTGGAAGGCCAGAAGATGAGCAAGAGCCGGGGGAACGTTGTCGATCCGCTCGCCTTGAGCGCCGAGTACGGCGTCGAACCGGTCCGCTACTTTATCCTGCGCGAGGTCCCCTTTGGCGTCGACGGTGATTTCTCCCTGAACTCGTTCGTCAACCGGTTCAACGCGGACTTGGCGAATGACCTGGGCAACCTGTTGAGCAGGACGTTGACCATGGTGGAGAAGTACTTCAACTCCCAACATCCAACATCCAACATCCAAATGGCGAACAATGACCAATTGACAAGGGAGCTCAACGAACTGATCGCCCGAACACCGGCGGCCGTTGACCAGGCGATGGATAAGCTGGCCTTTTCCGACGCTTTGGCGGCTATCTGGAACCTGGTCAGCAGCGCGAACGTTTACATCGAAAAACAAGCCCCCTGGTCGCTGGCGAAGAAAGGGGAGACCGACAAGTTAGCCGTGGTCCTTGCCACGCTGGTCCAGGCGCTTAAGGTCGCGGCTGACAATTTAACCTCCTTCATGCCCGAGACCGCCCAGAAGATCCTGGCCCAGTTGAACCTGAGCGGTGAGAAGATCGCCAAGGGTGATCCGCTTTTCCCCCGCTTGCAGAAGAAGTAGCTGTCGAAAAACGCTACAATCCTCCTCGTTTTCCTCGTGGCAATAAAATTGCTGATCAAGTATTCATGCTTAACAACCGCCAAACTGCCGTGTTCTGTTCCCAATTAAAAGCTTTGTTAGCGTCGGGCATGCCTCTGTTGGAGGCTTTGGGGATCGTCCGTAGTTTAACGCAGAACAAAAAGTGCTCTGCCCAATTAGCCGGAGCGATCGCGCTGATCAATGATGGCAATCCTTTAAGCCAAGCGGCCGGCGGATTGCTGCCGGTGATGGCGCTGGGCGCGATCGGGGCGGCCGAAAGAGCGGGAGACCTGGAAGAATGCCTGGGGAGGCTTGCCGTCCATTATGAGAACAAGGCGGAACTGCAAGAGAAGCTGATCGGCTCGCTGATCTATCCCGTCTTTGTCCTGATCCTCTGCCTGGCCTCGCTCTTCCTCCTGGTCTTCTTTGTCCTGCCGGGGATGAAAGGCCTGTTCAGCGATCTCAATACCGCCTTGCCCCCCTTGACCAGCTTGGTGTTGAACGGCAGTGACGGGTTGGCCCGTGCCTGGCCGCTCTGGCTCGGTTCAATTCTAACGGCAGTTGCCTGGCTCGTCGTCTTGCGGCAGCGGCAGCCGATCAGGCTGGAGCAGCTCCTTCTCAAGGTTCCGCTCCTAGGTGGCTTGTACCGGCAAGAACTGACCATTCAGTCGTTCGGGACGCTGGGAGCCTTATTGCGGGGCGGGACGCCGATCCTGGAAGCGCTGACGATCACGGCGGGATCCGTCAGCAGCCCTTATTGCCGCCGGGTCATCGGCCGGAGCCGCGAGCGGGTGGAGGATGGGGTAAGGTTGAGCGAAGCGTTCCGGTCATCACGATTTTTCCCGGCCGAGGCTATCCAGATGATCGGGATCGGCGAGGGGAGCGGCCAGCTGGCGGAGATACTGGTTAGCTCCGCTGGATTTCAGGCCAGACAGCGGGAAGCGGCGCTGAAGCGGTTAACCACCTTGCTGGAGCCGGCGTTGACCCTGACCGTCGGCGGGGCGGTCGCCCTGGTCGTCCTGGCTTTGTTCCTCCCCCTGGTCAATATGATTTCCAGCCTGCAGTAGGGTATAATTACGGAGGTGAACTGACAATGAGAAAAGGTTTTACTCTGGTCGAGATCCTGGTCGTCATCGGCATCATCGGCTTGCTGGCGGTCTTCTTGGTGCCGAACCTGCTCGGCGCGCGCGATCGGGCGAAAGAAGCCGCGGTCAAAGGGGTCATGCATTCGGTCCAGCTGGCGCTGGAAGCTTACCAGATGGAGAACGACATTTACCCGGTCGCCAAGAATTTGCCGCTCGAGTCGCTCTGCAAGAACTATCTAATGGCCGGCGATTACCTGGCCGACGTCCCCAAAAACCCGTTCACCGGTGCCAAATATGCCGATGGGGACCTGTCCGGCAAGATCGTCTACAGCTACGACGATACTGCCGGTAAATACACGTTGACCGGATATAAGCGGAATGGGCTGGCGAAACTGCAAGAACTCTCTAATATGTAGCCTGGTGCTGGCCACCAGTGTCCTGGCGGCCGGCCACGATCCGGACGGCATCCTCCGTTTCTCCCTCGGCGGCGAAGTCTCGGTCCTCAACCCGATCCTCTCGACCGATACCGTTTCCTCGGCGGTGGAGGGGGTCATCTTTTCGGGGATGGTCACCTTTAACGAGAACCTGGAGCCGGTCCCCGACCTGGCCAAGAGCTGGACGGTTTCCAAAGACGGCAAAACCTGGACGTTCAAGCTCCGGCAAGACGTCAAATGGCACGACGGCGCTCCCCTGACGGCCGACGACGTCGTCTTTACGTTCAATTCGATCCTTGACCCCAAGGTCAACTCGGTCCGCCGGAGCGATTACATCATCGACGGCAAGCCGATCGTCTTTTCCGCGCCCGATAAATATACCGTTCTGGCTTCCTTACCCAAGCCCTTTGCCCCTTTCCTGATCCACGCGGCGATGAGCATTATCCCGCAACACCTGTTGCAGGGGCAAGATATCAATACCGCGGCGTTCAACCGGAAACCGGTCGGCACGGGACCGTTCATCTTCAAGGAATGGCAGACCGGCGATCATATTACGGTGACCCGTAATCCGCGCTACTATAAAGGAGCGCCGCTGCTGAAGGAGATCAACTACCGGATCATCCCCGACGACAATTCCTCCCTGGTCGCCCTGGAAGCGGGGGAGATCGACGAGGCCGACATCCCGCCCAAAGATTACACCCGGCTGAAAACGGTCAAGGGGATCAAGGTCTACGAATCGGACGTGCTGCTCTACGTTTATCTCGGGCTCAACCTGGCCAACCCGAAGTTCGCCGACCAGCGGGTCAGGCGGGCGCTGGCTTACGCGACCGACCGCCGGCAGCTGATCGGCCTGATCTTCCGCGGGCTGGCGTCGCCGGCCTACGCGCCGTCCGCCCCGATCTCCTGGGCTTATTCGGACGCGGTGCCCAAATATCCCTACGACCCGGAAAAAGCGCGGCGGCTGCTCAAGGAGGCCGGCGCGGAAAACCTGGAATTCACCGTGCTGGTCAACCAGGGGAACAAGGAGCGGGAGAAAGCGGCCGTGATCCTGCAGCAGCAGTACAAGAAGATCGGCGTCAAGCTCAACATCCGGGTCATGGAGTGGTCGGCGATCCTCAAGATCGTTAACGCCGACAAAGACCCGAAAGATTTCGAGGCGATCATCATGGGGTGGTCGCTCGGCCTGGACCCGGACTCATATTCGATCTGGCATTCCAGCCAATATCCCCAAGGTTTTAACTTTATCAAGTACAGTAACCCGACGGCCGACCGGCTGCTGGAAGAGGGGCGGACGACCGTGGACCGGTCCAAACGCCAGGCGGTCTACGCCAAGCTGTGGAAAACGATCGCCGACGATCAGCCGTACATTTTCCTCTGGTATCCGAAAGCGATCGCCGGGGTCAACGAGCGGGTCGGCGGCCTGGCTAAGCCCAGCCCGGCCGGGCTTTTCCTGCACATTGAAAAAGTCTTCATCAAAAAATGAGAAAATATATTTTTCGCCGCCTGCTGCAGCTGGTCCCGCTCCTGATCGGGATCTCGCTGATCTCTTTCTTCGTCATGCACCTGGCGCCCGGCGATCCGACCGCGCTTTTTATCGACCCGAACGTCAGGCCGGAAGAATTGGCCAGGGTCAGGGCAAATTGGGGATTGGACCAGCCGATCTACGTCCAGTATTTTCTCTGGTTAAAGAACGCCGTGTTGCTCGATTTTGGCCGGAGCTACACGACCGGCCAGCCGGTGATCAAGGAGATCGCCGAGCGGTTGCCAATGACCATGCTGCTGATGATCCCGTCGTACATCCTGACCTTGCTGATCTGCATCCCGCTCGGCGTGATCTCGGCGGTCAAAAAGAACTCCTGGTTCGACAACGTCTTTACGGTCCTCTCCTTTGCCGGGATGGCGATACCGACCTTCTGGCTCGGTTTAATGCTGATGCTCCTTTTCTCCGTCCAGCTCCACTGGCTGCCGGCGGTAGGCGGCATAGTTTTGCCTTTAATGACGATGACGATCGGTTCGCTGGCGGGGTTGACCCGTTACCAGCGGGCGGCGATGCTGGAGGTCCTTAACCAGGACTTTATCCGGACTGCCAGGGCCAAAGGGCTGCCGGAAAGGGTAGTGATCTTTAAACACGCCTTGCGCAACGCCCTGATCCCGATCGTTACGATCCTTGGGCTCTCGCTCCCCGACCTGTTCGGCGGCGCTTTTATCATCGAGACGATCTTTGCCTGGCCGGGGATGGGGCGGCTCGGCGTCCAGTGCATTTTCCAGCGGAACTATCCGGTCATCATGGGGGTCGTCATGTTCTCCGCGGTTTTGATCGTGCTCGGCAACATGCTGGCCGACGTCGGTTACGCTTTGGTCGACCCGAGGATAAGATATGGGAAACGCGACTAAGTTCGGGATTATTTTGATCTTGCTAATGATCGCCGGCGCGCTCTTTGCCCCCGCTTTGGCGCCATTTAATCCGGATGATATTACCGAGTCCGAGATCCAGGGGCCGTCCGCCCGGCACTGGTTCGGGACCGACGACCTGGGGCGCGACCTTTACAGCCGGTCGCTCTACGGGGCGCGGATCTCGCTCTCGGTCGGCGCGGTAGCCGTGGTGATCGCCGTGATCATCGGCACGGTCCTCGGCGCGTTGTCCGGTTACTACGGCGGCTGGCCCGATAATTTAATAATGCGGTTCGTCGACGTGATGCTGGCGTTCCCCTCGATCTTCCTGATCCTGGCGATCCAGACGATGCTGACGCCGAACATTTACAACGTCATGATCGTCATCGGGTTAACTTCCTGGATGGGCGTTGCCCGGTTGGTCCGGGGGGAATTCCTGAGGATCAGGGAGCTGCAATACGTCGAAGCGGCCCGCGCCATCGGTTGTTCCGATCTCCGGATCATTTTCCGCCACATCCTGCCGAACGCTGCGGGCCCGATCATCGTGGCGGGGACGCTCGGCATGGCCGGCGCGGTCCTGACCGAGTCCGCGTTGTCGTTCCTCGGTCTCGGCGTCCAGCCGCCGATGTCCTCCTGGGGGAACATGCTGATGGATTCGCAGGCTTACATGCGCGACGCTCCCTGGATGGCGATCATCCCCGGGGTGTTGATCCTGTTAACGGTGCTGTCGCTTTATTTTGTCGGTGAAGGATTGCGGGAGAAGTTGAATGTTAGAGGTTAAAGAGCTGACCGTTACTTACAAAGGCGAGGGAACGCCGGTCACGGCGGTCGATCGAGTCAGCCTGCGCGTTGCGCCGGGAGGCTCATTGGGGATAGTGGGGGAGTCGGGTTCGGGCAAATCGACCATCGCGCTGGCGATCATGCGGCTGCTGGCCAATCCGGGCAGGATCGAGCGGGGCGAGATCATCTTTAAAGGGCGCGACCTGCTCAAATTGAGCGAGCGCGAGATGATCAAGGTCCGCGGCGGCCAGATCTCGATGATCTTCCAGGACCCGTTCACCTCCCTTAACCCGGTCTTTACCGTCGGCGACCAGATCGCCGAAGCGGTCCAGATGCACCAGGGCCTAAGTAAAAGGATGGCCTGGCGCAAGGCGATCGAGATGCTGGCCCTGGTCCAGATCAAGGACCCGGCCCAGCGGGCCGGCGACTACCCGCACCAGTTCTCCGGCGGGATGCGGCAGCGGGTGATGATCGCCATGGCGCTGGCCTGCCAGCCGGCGCTGCTGATCGCCGACGAGCCGACCACGGCGCTCGACGTCACGATCCAGGCGGAGATCCTCCGCCTGCTCCGGGAGCTGCAGCGCCAGCTCGGCCTGTCGATCATCTATATCACCCATAATTTCGGGATCGTCAAAGAGCTTTGCGGGCACGTGGCCGTCATCCATCGGGGGAAAGTGGTCGAAACGGGGGAGACCGGCCAGGTGTTGAGCGCGCCGCGAGAGGCGTACACCCAAAAACTGATCAACTGCCTGAAAGTGATAAGAGGGACCGGATGGCGTTAATTGAGATCAAGAATTTAACCAAGGTGTTCGGGCCGACGACGGCGGTCGACCATCTGTCGCTTGATATCATCAAGGGAGAGACGCTTGGCCTGGTCGGCGAATCGGGTTCCGGCAAAAGCACGCTGGCCCGGCTGATCCTGAAGCTGATCGAACCGGACGCCGGGACGATCGCTTACGGGAGCGAGATCGCCGGCATCCGCCGCGACTGCCAGATCGTCTTCCAGGACCCGCAAACCTCGCTCAACCCGCGGATCAGGATCGGGGAAGCGATCGCGGAGCCGATCGTTATCCAGCAATTATTACCGAAAGATAAGGTCCGCGACCGGACCATCGAGCTGCTGGCGGCGGTCAAGCTGCCGCTGGCTTACGCCCAGCGTTACCCGCACGAGCTGTCGGGCGGGGAGAGGCAAAGGGTCGGGATTGCCCGGGCGTTAGCCTCCAACCCGAAGTTCCTGATCCTGGACGAGCCGGTCTCGGCGCTCGACGTTTCGATCCAGGTCGATATTCTCCAACTGCTCAAGGAGATCAGGGAGCGGCTGAAATTGACCTATCTTTTTATCGCGCACGATCTGCAAGTGATCGGCTACATGAGCGACCGGATCGCGGTGCTGAAAGAGGGGAAGCTGGTGGAACTCGGCGCGCCGGCGGAGATCCTCTCCACGCCGCACCATCCCTACACGCAGAAACTCCTTGCCTCGACGCTGAAACTTTAGCTACTTCTTCGGGTTGAACCCGGCCAGGCCGATATATTTCGCCTTGGCGCCGAGCAATTCCTCGATCCGTAGCAGCTGGTTATACTTGCAGACCCGTTCCGAACGGGCAGGGGCGCCGGTCTTGATCTGGCCGGAGTTGGTGGCGACCGCGAGGTCGGCGATCGTCGAGTCTTCCGTTTCCCCCGAGCGGTGGGAGGTCATATAGGTGTAGCCGGCCTTGTCGGCGATCTCCATCGCCAGCAAGGTTTCCGACAGGGTGCCGATCTGGTTCAGCTTGATCAGGATCGAGTTGGCGACCTTGGCTTTGATCCCCTTCTTGAGGATCTCAGGATTGGTGACGAAGAGGTCGTCGCCGACCAGCTGGATCTTGCCGCCGAGCCGCTCGGTGATCAGCTTCCAGCCGTCCCAGTCCTTTTCCGAACAGCCGTCCTCGATCGAGATGATCGGGTATTTCTTGACCCACTCTTCGTACATGGCGACCATTTCGGCGGGCGTCAGCGCTTTCCCTTCGCTCTTCAGCTGGTACTTGCCGTCCTTAAAGAACTCGCTGGCGGCCGGATCGAGCGAAAGGAAGACATCCTTGCCCGGGACATAACCGGCTTTTTCGATCGCTTCCATGATGACCTGGATCGCTTCCTCGTTCTTCGTCAGCTTGGGGGCGAAGCCGCCTTCGTCGCCGACGCCGGTCGGGTAGCCTTTGTCTTTGAGGACCTTTTTAAGGGTCTGGTAGACTTCGGCGCCGATCCGGAGGGCGTCAGAGTACGTCTTGGCCCCGGCCGGGGAGATCATGAACTCCTGGAGCTCGTAGTTCCAGCCGGCGTGGGCGCCGCCGTTCATCACGTTCATGTTCGGGACGGGGAGGGTGACGGCCTGGTCGCCGCCGATATACTGGAATAAAGGAACGCCGTAGGAGAGCGAGGCCGCCCGGGCGACCGCCAGGGAGACGCCGAGCAGGGCATTGGCGCCGAGGTTGCTCTTGAACTCGGTCCCGTCGAGCTCCAGCAGCAGATTATCGATCTTCAGCTGCTGGTGGGCCGGCATACCGACCACTTTGGGAGCGATTTGCTCGTTAACGTTCTTGACCGCGGTATAAACGCCCTTGCCGCCGTACCGCTTGTCGTCCTTGTCTCGGAGTTCGAGCGCTTCGTGTTCGCCGGTGGAAGCGCCGGAGGGGACGGCCGCTCTGCCGAGCGTTCCGTCCTTCAGGGTGACGTCGACCTCAACGGTCGGGTTACCCCGCGAATCGAGGATCTGCCGCGCCTTGATAACTTCGATCCGGGCGCCGCTCTTCGCTCTCTCTCCGACAAAGAAATACTCTTCAGACAATCTGACCATTTTACTTTCCCCCTTAAACTTATATTTGGACAAAAAAATGGAGCGGGAGACGAGGCTCGAACTCGCGACCCCGACCTTGGCAAGGTCGTGCTCTACCAACTGAGCTACTCCCGCCCGTTGTCCTCTGATTTTAGCACAATACCATGAAATTTTCAAAACCCGGAGGCGATATCAAGGTGTTATGGCCATGACGCTCCACTGGAGAGAGATCAGGAAAGAACACCTGCCGGTCCTCGGGCAGAAGTGCGCCCGGCTGGCCGACGTCAAAGCCCGCCTGGGAGTCGGCGTCCCCCCATTCTTTGCCTTGACCGCGCCTTGCGTCAAACAAATCATCGACGCCGGTCGGGTGCCGGACGCGCTGCGGCCGGAACTGGCCGAACGCGTCAAGGAGTTGGAGGCCGAGACCGGCCAGATCTTCGGCGGGGTGTTCGATCCGCTTCTTTTGGCGGTCCGTTCCGGCGACCCGATCTCGATGGTGGGAACGATGACAACCTTGTTAAATGTCGGGATGAACGACCGGACCCTGAACAGCTTGATCGCCAAATACGGCCACGAGAACGCCCCTTCGCTCTGGCGAATGTACCTTGATCTCCATGTCGACATGAACCTGAAAGCGGGCGGCCTGACGCGGGAGGCGATGCGCGACCTGCTCCAGGAGATGAAACGGAAACCGGCCGACGTCCAAAAGCTCGGTGAGTTGGTGATCAGGGCGCGCGCTTACGGCTACACGCTCCCCCAGGACCTTAATTGGCAATTGACCGAAGCGGTCAGGGCGGTCGCCCTCTCCTGGCTTGGTTCGTCCAGCCAGAGTTTTGTCGATACTTTCAAGCTTGGTGCCGACACTTATCCATCGATCATGGTGCAAAAAAAAGAGTACGCGGCGTTCGTCGACCGCGCTTACGCTTCTTTTTCGACCCGCAACCCGCTGACCGGCGAACGGGGGATCACCGGCGATTACGCGCTCGGGACCGAAGGGCGCTCTATGATGCGCGGTATCTGCCAGGCCAGGCGGGATATCCGGACGATCGACGAGCATTTTCCCGGGACGTTCGACCTAATATCTGCGGTCGCCCGGGAGGCGGAGCGTTTGTATAAGCGGCCGCAGGATTTTGAAACGATCATTATGCCCGACGGCCAGTTGATCGTCTTGCAAGTCAATGACTTCATCATGCCGGCCGAGGTCCACGCCAAAGTGGAAAACGACCTCCGGGCGGAGGGGATCGTTGGGGCGGAGGGGATGCCGCGGATCGAAGAGATCCGGCGAGCGCTGGTGATCAAAAGATATAAATTGGACCCGAAGGTGGAGCATCAGGTGGTCGACCGCGGCCGGCCGGTCTCGCCCGGCGCGGTCGAAGGAGTGTTGATCCTTGATCCGCGCGAGGCCATCAGGGCAAAAAGGCGCGGCAAATCGGTGATCTTGTTGACCGTGGCGCCGGATGAGCGGGCCTTGAACATGATCTTGAAGCGGGAGATCGACGGTTTTGCCGCCACCTATTTCAGCGTCCACGACGAAGTCGCCGCCCGGGCCAGCCATTTACCGGCCGTCATGGGGCTGAAAGGGCCGACACGGCCTGTTAAGGAAGGCGACCGGGTCATTCTGGACGGCGATTCCGGCCTGCTCTTGACCTCCGGCCGGGAAGAGATACTGGTCGAGAACGGCCACGAGATCTGGGCCCCTTATGCGATCGACGGCGACCGGATGTTCCGGGCGATCAGGAAAAAGTTCGGCGCTCTGGACTATCAGGAGCTGCTCCAGCGGCACGCCGAGTACGCCGGGCGATCGCGCACTTTCTCGCCGCCGTTGGCCGATCAATCCGGCCAGGAGAAAAAGACCAGGATCGAGCTGGTTACCCATTTTATCCATCTGATGGTCCAGGAGCAAGGGGAGGCGCTGGGCAAGAACGAATTGCAGGTTAACCTGGATGTCGCGCTTGCGGACGGGACATTTGAACGCGTGCCGGGTTTGGAAAAAAGCGATTTTAACCTGAAGCGGGCCGGCGACCGTCTTTTGATCGTGACCGGGGCGATGGACGATAACGAAGCCTACGATAGCAGCGGGGGCGCCATTACCCTGGGGATAACGGATGTGACGCCGATCATCGCTTTTCTGAAGGAGCGCGGCTTGTTGGTGTTCCGCCATACCAGCAAATCCAAGCCGTCCCAGCATACTCAGGAGATCTGGGAATACGGCATAACTTTCCCGCCCGACCGACTGGCGGCGGTCGCGGAAGCGCTGGCCGAGTATCTGGAAAAAAACCGGTGAAATTTTCGCCGAGCCGACCCGATAAAAAATAGGACCCCGGATCAAGGAGGCAATATATTATGAAAGAATTCCGCTGCAAATTTTGCCATCGCCTGCTCGCCAAGGTGGCCGAGGGGAGCAAGGTCGAGATCAAGTGCCCCAAATGCAAAACGATGAGCCTGTACAGCGAAGAGACGGTCATCGTTTACGAGATCCCCGAGAACAACGTCACCAAGAAGATCATCGAACGCGGCTTAATTAAGTACGACCTGCTGCAGAACTAGAAAAGGGGAGAGTATGCCGGTTTATTCATCGATGAACAGAACGATGGGGGGAAGCGTTTCCCTAGAAACAAGACGGGCCACCTGGTTCGTTCACTACAATCCGACCTCAGCCCGCAGCACCCGGGAAGCGATCTTGGGGAGCACCAGCTATAACGACGCCCAGCGCGTCATCACCGGCTCCGACGGCAAGATCCACAAGATCGGCGGTTACCGGATGCTCCCGTTGCAGAAGCTCGGCATACTGTTTCGCCAGCTGGTCGACCGGCAAGGGAATGATATCCCCGGCGCGGTCTTCCCGTTCGACAAGCATTCACTGCCGATGAGCAACCTCGGCACGCCGGTCCGGAACGAGAACCACGTGATGGGGGTCAAGACGCTGGCCGTGTCCGACCTGCACGGCGAAGCTTATCGCCTGGCTCAGCTGATGTTCGAACTGCCGGAGGCGGAAAAAGTGGTGGTCAACGGCGACATCGTCGACCGCGGCCCCGGCTGGTGGCGGATCTATATGGTGCTGACCGGCTTTACCGACCTGCACTACAACTGGGGAAACCACGACGCGATGTGGTTCGGCGCCGGCGTCGGCAACAAGCCGCTGGTCGCCGAGCTCTTCCGCTGGCTTTTCCGCTACAACGAACAACAGTCCTTCGCCGAAAAATTCGGCATCAATTTCGACAAGCTAGAGGCCTACGCCCGGGCGAATTACGGCGACGCGGCCGGCAGCTACAAGGCCAAGGTCAGGAAAGGGAAAGAGGATATCGGCAAGATGATGGAAGCGGCGCTGACCGCGATCAAGTTGAAACTGGAAGCGCAGGACCGCTATCCGGCGCCCGCCCAGCCGCTGAGCGAGAGCGAAATGCGGCTCCTTCGGGCGCTGCGGCATACCGGGGCGGTCGACGAGTTGACCCAGATGGAAAGGCCGGTATTCGAACGGCTGACGGCGAAAAAGATCTTCGGCCTCGATAAGGAAGAGGCAAAACGGTGGTCCGAGCTGAGCAAGCGGGATTCGCTGACAGCCGCCGAGGTCCAGGAGCTGAGCGAGCTGACCCGGATCAAGAGAGAGGGTGCGGACCTGCTGGCGATCGTCGACCGGCTGAAGGCCGCCGACCGCCGCCTTAACGACGCCGAGCAGGAGATCGTCGACGACTTGGCCAACCAGCTGCTTAACAGTAAAATCTTCCGCGAAATGACCCTCTGGTTCATCGAAAAGGGCGGGATGTACACGATCGCCGACGGGAACCTTTACACCCATAGCCATTACCCGGTCGACAAGAACGGGGACCTGCGGCCGATCGACGGCCGGGTCGGCAAGGAAGCTTTTGACGCGATCACCGAACGGGTCAAGAAGGTCGGCGCCGCCCTGCGTGTTTTCCACGAGACCGGCGACCGCGCCGAGCTGGACAAGGTCCAGGAAGACGTCCGCTGGATGCGGTTCCTCGCTTGGGACTACGAATCACCGCTCTACGGCCGCGTCATGCAGACCTGGGAACGGGCTTACCTAAAAGAGGAGTCGGGGACTTACAACGAGCCGGAGGACCCGTTCTATAGTTTTGTCGAACCGAAACGGCCGCTCCCTGCGGACCCGAAGAAAGCTAAGGACAAGAAGAAGCTGAAAGCGTGGGAAGAAGGGGACGGGAAAGTCGAAATGGCCAAATACTCGGACAAGCTGAAACAGGGGCGGGACGTGGTCGCCCGGCTCGTCGCCGCGTTTGGTCTTGATCCGGAGACCGCCTCTTTGATCAAAGGACACAAGCCGGAAAAGGGCGATAACATCGGCAAGCCGACCGTCCACTTCGACGGCCGCTACGCTAACATCGACGCGGCCATGTCGGGACCGGCCGCCGACGTCGAACAAGGTTACGGCTTGATCCTGGTCACGACCGACCGGGGCGAAATGATCGAGATCTCGATCGCTCCCCAGCGCAAACAGCTGATCAAGGATATTTAGCCGTTTTTTTGTTATAATGGCCGGTGATGAAAGCAACGCCGGTTTATCTCTGCATCCTCGACGGTTTCGCCCTCGGCGAGAACAAGCAAAAGAACGCCATCTACGACGCCATTTCGCAGGGGAAAGCCCCCTTTATCGCCGAACTCTTCGCTAAACACCCGTACGCTAAGCTCGAATGCTCCGGCCTGGCGGTCGGCCTGCCGGCCGGGACGATGGGGAACTCCGAAGTCAACCACCTGAACATGGGGGCGGGCCGGGTAGTTTACCAGTCGATCGAGCGGATCAACGTTGCCATCGAGGACGGCAGTTTTTTCACCAACGAAGCGCTCACTGCCGCGGTCGCCCGCTGTAAACAGAAAAACTCTACTCTCCACCTGATGGGCATCCTGCAAGGTCACGGCGGCACGGTCCACGGGAGCATCAAACACCTGTTCGCCCTGCTGGCACTCGCCAAGAAGAACGGTTTAAATAACGTGGCGATCCACCTTTTTACCGACGGCCGGGATACGAACCCGCAGGCGGCCGGGGAAATTTATCTGCCGATGCTGGAACAGGAACTGGGGACTATGGGGCTGGGGACTGGGGCGAGGATCGCTACCATCATGGGCCGGGAGATTGCCATGGATCGGGATACTTCGTGGGATAAGACCCTCATTGCTATGAAGTGTCTGGTGAACGGGGAAGGGGAGCACAAGGCGGCGACCGCCCGCGAGGCGATCGAGTCTTCCTACGCGCGCAACGAGACCGACGAGTTCATCCGGCCGACCGTGATCGGCGGCTACGCCGGGATGCAGCCGCAGGACGCGGTCATCTATTTCAATTTCCGCCAGGACCGGACGATCCAACTGACTGCCGCCTTTTGCGAGCAGGACAAGCAGTACTTTAACTATAAGAAGGGGACCAAGCCGATCGACGACCAGGTGTACGCCGGGATCATCGCCCTGCAGAACAAGGTCAAAGGGCTGCTCTTTGTCGCCATGACCGAATATTATCCCGGCTTGAACGGCCTGACCGCTTTTCCCGAGAAAGAGATCCCCGATACCGTCGGCCAGATCGTCTCCGAAGCGGGTTTAAAACAGCTCCGCCTGGCCGGTCCGGAAAAGTTCGCTCACGTCACCGGCTGGTTCTCCGGCCGGCGGACCGCGCCGTTCGACGGGGAAGACCGCCACCTGGCCCAGGACATGTCGCTGAAAGAGCGGACCGAAGAGGGAAAGCATTACGACTGGGTGCCGGAAATGACCGCGTTCCTCGAGACCGATTACGCGCTCGGCGCGATCGCCAGCGATAAGTATGCGCTGGTCGTCCATAATTTCCAGAACGGCGACATGGTCGGCCACACCGGCAACCTGGCGGCGGCGACCGAAGCGATCGGCGACCTTTCCGCCTGTTTGGCAAAACTGGTCCCGGCCTGGACGGCCAAAGGGGGCTTGTTCATCGTTACCGCCGATCACGGCAACGCCGACGAAATGATGCTGGAGAACAAAGGGCAAGAGGTCGTCAGCACGCAGCATTCGCTCAATCCGGTCCCGTTCTGGGTATTGGGCGGCGCGGTAAAACTGAAAGAGGCGGGGATCATTCCCGATATCGGCGTCACGATCCTCGACCTGATGGGTTTGGCCAAGCCGCCGGCGATGACCGCCGCCAGTTTACTGGTCAGGGAGAATAAATAGAAGCCGGAAGCGGCTGCCGGTCGTGACCTCGCTGGGGTAGGCCGTGAAGCCCGTCCGCTGGGTCGCGACCCACCTTTTACCGCGCGACTCGAGTTCGAACGAATCGGGTCTCAGGCAAATGTTTAACATTCCCATCCCGCTCGTTTGTTCCGGCAGTTCCCCCGCTTCTTCACTTCGGGTGGCTTCGCTGTGGGCCCACAAACTTTGTTTAAAGAGCTTGGGTAGGTCGTCGATCCCCGGCCCCTGGTCCTCGGTCAAAATTTCCAAAAAGCGGCGCCCGTTCTCCCGCAGCATGCTGACTGTCATCCTCCCGCCGCCGCCGTGCAGGGCGACGTTATAAAACAATTCGCTGACGGCGATGCGGCCGCCGCGCGGCAGGGGGAAATGGGAGAGCAGCCGGCCGATCTCCTGGTCGAAGATCAGGCTCGCGGCCATGATCAGGTCGCCCCGGTGGCCGTCACCGAGCGCCGGGACCCGGACGCTGAGCAGTTGCCGCCGGCAGACCGGAGGGAGTACCCGCAGGCCGGTCGGCTTTGGTCCCGGGCCGGTCGTATTGCCGATCACGCGGCGGCCTCTTTGGCCAGATGGGCCAGCAGTTCGTCGACCGAGCGCCAGAAATGGAGCTGAACCTGGGAATCCAGGCCGCGGGCGGCGAGGATTTCCTCGTAACGTCCCAGAACATCGGGCCGCGCCGGCGGGAGTTCCTTGAGCTCGGTGGTCTCCTGTTCGCCGTCGTACTCTTCGATCTTGACTCCGCTGTAGTAAAGGGTGTCGGCGGCAAAGTGGATATTAACCGGGTTTTCCCGCGGCCTCTCGTTCAGCCGCAGGTCGTCGAGCAAAGCGTTAAAGGCGTTGAACTGGCAGCGGCCGATCTGGTTTTCCGGGAAGCCGGGATAGTAGCTTGCCGGCAGGAGCATGCTGCCGCCGGCCATGATCACGTTTTCCGCCTCGATGGCCCCCAGGTTGTAATCCATCCCGGTCTGCAGATTGACCTGGCCGGAATGCTGCAACAGCGGGGGAAGAGTGCTGGAGCGGTGCTCAAAGACGCGGCCGGCGAGAGGGCTATCGGCTAACCGCTGGCAGTTTTTAGCGACCGGTAAAAAACCGCCGATATAGCGGCGCTGGACATGCGTGATGATCGTGATTGTTTTAGCTGATATGTTCAACATATTCTTCCCTATATATATCGCGAAAAATCACGCAATATTTCACTAAAAAAAGTGAAATTACGCCGGGCGGGGGGCGATAAACAGGCATGAGTCCGGTCACCAGTATCTGCAAGAACAGCCGTTATCTCAACAGGCTGGCGCAGCGGCAGGAGAAAGTCGGCATCGTCTTCTCCGGCGGTCCGGCGGCCGGCGCCAACGCGGTGATCGAGATGGCGACCCACCTGCTGCTTAACCGGCATATCCCGGTCCTCGGTTTTTATCGCGGTTATAATTATCTGGAAAAATTGCCGGCCGACGCTTTTAAGCCCGGGACCCATTATCTGGAGATGACCCACCAAATGGTCGACGGGCTCAGGGAGAAGGGGGGCGTTATCCTTAAGACTTCGCGGGCCAATCCCGGCAAACTGGGCGAGGTGGAGATTAGGAGCGAGGCCGACCTCAAGGACCCGGAAAAGACCAAAAAACTGCGGCAGGTGATCGAAGTGTTCCGGCAGCTGCGGGTCGGCGCGCTAATCTCGATCGGCGGCGACGATACGCTCAAGACCGCTTATTACCTTTCCCGGCTCGGCATGCCGACCGTCCACGTGCCGAAAACGATCGATAATGATTACTACGGCATCCCGTGGACGTTCGGTTTCTGGACCGCCGCCCAGAAAGGGGGCGAAGACCTGCGCAACTACCGGAAAGACGCCCAGACGACCGACGCCTGCTTCATCATCGAATGCATGGGGCGCAAGGCCGGCTGGTTGACGGCCGGCACCGGCCTGCACGGCAACGCCAATTTGATCCTGACCCCCGAGATGTTCCCGGGGCGGATCAATATCGACCAGATCGCCGACCGGACCACCGCGCTGATCCTGGAGCGGGAGAAAGCGGGCAAGCTCTACACGATCGTGGTCATTTCCGAAGGGCTGGTCGAAAAATTACCGAACTCACAGAAGCCCAAGGAACAGGACGAACACGGCCATGTTAAACTTGCCGCCGCCAAGATCGGCGACATGCTGGCGAAAAGGATCCAGATCAGGCTCAAGGAAAAAGCGGTCTACGTGAAAAAAGCGCTCTCCGAACCGGAAGGTTATGTCACCCGCTGCGAGGACCCGTGCGCTTACGACGTGGTCCTGGGACTGGCGCTCGGGCTCGGCGCGTTCGACCTGGTCGCCGCCGGCAAGTTTGGGCAGATGGTCTCGGTCTATAACGACCTGCACCAGGGATTCCAGATCGGCAGCATGCCGTTCGCCGACCTGATCGACCGGACGACAATGAAGGTGCGGAACCGCTTTATCGATCCCCGGGGTGATTTTATGCGGTTGATCATGGCGGCGCAGTATCCGTTCCTCAAGGACAAGAAACCGCTTTAACGCTGGTTGAGGTTATGCAGGCTGCGGCTGAGGACCGCCAGCGACGCTTCGTGGAGAGCTTCGGGGTAGCTGGGGTGAGCCTGGAAAGTTGCCGCTAATTGCTCGATCTTTAAGCCTTGTTTTAACGCTAAAGTCGCCGCGCCGATGATGCTGGTCGCTTCCGCTCCCAAAATATGGACGCCGAGCAGTTTGCCCTGGTCGTCGGCCACGACTTTGACGAACCCTTCGATCTCGCCCATCGCCTGAGCGATCCCCAGGGCGGCCATAGGGAACTTGCCGATCCTAACGGTCAGCCCTTTTTCCCGCGCCTCTTTTTCCGTCAGGCCGACGCTGGCGATTTCCGGGTTGGTGTAGATGCCGATCGGGACGCAATCGTAGTTAAAAATCTTATTGCCGCCCAGGGCGTTCTCTGCCGCGATCGCCCCCTGTTCATAAGCGACGTGGGCGAGCATCTTTTTGCTGACCAGGTCGCCGACCGCGTAGACGCCGGGAACGCTCGTCTCCATCTTCTCATTGACCCAGATACTCTTCCCTTCCATCCTGGTCCCCAGTCCCTCAGTCCCTTTTACATTTGGCGTCCGTCCGACGCAGATCAAAGTTTTTCCTTCGGCCTTAGCCGGGTCGAACCGCGTACCGGTCAGGACATTGATCTTCCGCCGGTTCAGGAGCCGCTTGACGGTGGCGACGACCTCTTCGTCGATCCCGGCGAGGATCTCGGGGAGCGCTTCGTAGATCGTGACCGCGGCGCCGAGGGCGCTGTAGATCAGCGCGAAGTGGATACCGATCACCCCGCCGCCGACCAGGTTGATCTTGTCCGGCACCGACTTGAGCTCCAGAGCGTCGTCGCTGCAGAGATAGCGGTCGCCGTCGAACTTTATTCCCGGCAGGGAGGCAGGGGAGGAGCCGGTAGCGAGGATGAGCGCCCGCGACTGAACGTCGCGGTTTCCAACTCGCACAAGGCCCGGGTCTTTTACCTTGCCTTCGCCCTGGATAACCTCGATCCCGTTCTGCTCGATCAGTTTCTGGAGATTCTTGACGATCTTGCCGACAAGTAGGTTTTTCCGTTCGACGATCTTGGCCGGATCGATGGCGGGGCTGCCGACGGTGATGCCGTAGCTGTCGGCCTTCTTGATCTTTTCGTAGAGGTTGGTGCAGGCGATCAGCGCCTTGGTCGGGATGCAGCCGCGGTTGAGGCAGGTCCCGCCGACCTGGTCTTTTTCGATCAGGGCGACTTTCGCGCCGAGCTGCGCTGCCCGGAGCGCGGCCACGTAGCCGCCCGGCCCGCCGCCTAAAACGATGACATCGAACTTATCGGACATAAGTCTCCTCGTAATACGGTCTTAGCCGGAATTGTACACCAAGATCGGCGGCGATCTGCCGGCATTTTTCCTTGTCGATCCCGGGGAGATCGACGACCGTCGCTTCGACTTCGGGTATGTATTTCTTCGCTTCCTTAATGAAATCGATCATCGCGCCGTATGCTTTGACGCCTTGCAGCGGCTTGCAGATCCGGTTATAAACTTCCGCGTTCTCCGCGTTGAGGCTGACAGAGACCTTGTCGATCAACCCTTTCAGCTCCGGGAGGATATTCCTGCCCCAGAACAGGTTTCCGTGGCCGTTCGTGTCCAACCGGGTCACGGGTCGCGGGTCACGGGTCGCGAGTCGGGCGGAAACCTCTTTGATAACTTCCAGCCGGATAGTCGGTTCGCCGTAGCCGCAGAAGACGATCTGGTCATACTTATGGGGATCGCCGATGGCGGCGAGCAGCTCGTCCGCGGTCGGTTCTTTGTCCAGCCAGAGGTCGAACTCCCGGTTGAACTTCCGGCTCTTGCTCCGGATACAGAACGGGCATTCGTTGGTGCAGCGGTTGGTGATATTCAGGTACAGGGAATTCCCGACCGGGTAGGCGATCGCGCTCATGGTTAAATTATAACATATTGTGAAATTTGCCCGTATAACAAGCGAAAAACAATTGATATGGCAATGACCTCGACCCCCAAGATCGATCGGCGGGTAGGACGGGTGATCGACCTGCTGCGCCACGGCAAGCCGGCCCGCGCGCTGATCAGCCGTGAGTCGGAAGCGAACCTGAAAAGGCTGGCTCTGCTCCGGCCGGAAATGACCCGGGAGTTTATCAAGACCCTGGTTCGCCTGGACCGGTTGGCTTTGCCGATTGAAAAGCTCGTGGTGCCGGCAGTGCTGGCCGAGGTCCAGAACCAAAAGGTCCTGCAGGAGCTCCGGTCGATGGGTTTTGTCGGCAACCTGATCTGCGCGAACGACGGCGTGCTTGACCTGCGCAAGGCCGGCTTGAAACAGGAGCTGGGCTTTATCGACCTGACCCCGAAATACCAACCGCTCCAGCTGGCCGATTTCCGCCGGATCATGGACGACGCCCTCCCCAAAATGAAAGGCGACCAGATGCTCGCGACCCTCTTCCTGTTCAAGGCGGTCATGCGCCTGCGGATCGACCTGTTCGTCGCCGGGGAAGAGCGCTCCAAACTGGTCAAGCGCGGGGAGAAACCGGGCCTGACCCCGGCTTTTATCGCGTTGCAAGAATTTTGCGGCCGCCTGGCGGCCGATTTCCCGTTCGGCCGAACGACCGAACGGCAGCAGCTCAAAGAGGGGATCGAGATCGCCGCCGTGCTGATCGGCCTCCAGAACAACCCGGCGGCCGAAGCGAAACTGACGTCGGTCTTTGACTCCCTGGAAACGGTCTTGACCCGCCAGATCGTGGAGCGGACCGCCGCCCGGCCGAAAGAGGTCAAGATCGAATACCGGAACAAAGGGCTCTGGCAGGTGCGAACCAGCGGTTTCCGCCGGACCGAGCTTGGCCTCAAGCAGAAAGATAAAGTGGTCAGCGAGGTCCGGACGCCGGAGCTGCTCAGCATGCTCGGGCATATCCGGGAGTCGATCGAGGAGGAGCGGACGGAGAACTTCCTGACGATGATGGACGTCGCCGCCCTCAAGCAGCATTATCCCGACCGCTGGGACCGGTTATTCGAGCTCTATTTAAGTTTTTCCGCTTTTAACGCGGCCAAGAAAGAGAAGGCGCGGAGCGAAATGGAAGGGGCGCTGGAGCTTGCCCGGGTCGGCACCGACCAGGCGCTCCGCATGGCCAAAAGTTTGCTGTCGCTGGCCGAGAACGACCTGGAAGCGCGCAACGAGGAGCTAGCCGCCCAGCACTGGCGTTTTGTCACCCTGGAAAGGGAAGTGGAAGAGAAGATCGGGCGGCAGCTGGCCGATTTCGCCGGGCAAGTCGTCGCCGAGATCGTCCGGCCGGAAATGCTTTTTGATCTGGAAACCGTTTTTAAGGTAGAAGCCCGGTTGGGCGCCTATATGGGGACTTTTTTACGGGGCGAACTGCGGGAAGACTGGCTCCGGCGGGCGAAGAGCCGGGTGGTCGGTGTTAAACAGGCTTTGCAGCGGGTCCGCGGGCGGCTGGAACAAAAACAGCATTTTCTCCAGCTGACTAATGAGATCAGGCTCAATTTTCAGGTCGAGCGGGGGCAGATCTGGGAGGCCCGGACGTCGCTGGCGACGAAAAAAAAGGAGCTTGCCCGGCTAAGGCGGGAAGTCCTCGGCCTGGTCGGCAAGAACCTGGAAACCATCGCCAAGATCAACGCCGAGCTGCAGGTTGGCCTGAGCAACGCGGCCAGGTATCTGGTGCTGATGAACGCCGATTTCGCCAACCGGCACGAGCGGACGGTCGAGCCTAAAGAGGTCCAGGCGCAGGCGCCGGCTTTTCCCGCGCTGGCCAGCGAGCTGGTGGAAACGCTGGGGACCGATGGGGAAGTTTTGGGCCGGGCCTTTCGGCGGGAAGCAGTAGCGATGGGGCTCCGTTTTCGGGAAATATCAGCCTAAAGCTTGTTTTAGCAGTTTCGTCGCCACTTCCGGGTTCGCTCGCCCCTTGGTCGCTTTCATCATCTGGCCGACAAAGAACATCATCACCGCTTCCTTGCCGCCCTTGTACTGTTCGACCTGCTGCGGATTATTCTTGACCACTTCCTGAGCGATCTTTAGAAGCTCATCTTCACCGCTGATCTGCGTCATCCCCGATTCGGCAATAACGTCCTTGACCTGTTTGCCGGTCTTTAGCACGGTGAAAAGAACTTCCTTGGCGATCTTATTGCTCAATGTCCCTTGTTCGATCAGCTGCAGCAGCTCGGCCAGCTGGGCCGGCTTGAAGTTGAGCTCGGCGAACGCTTTTTTGGTCTCTTTACTATAAGCGGTCAGGTCACCGATCAGCCAGTTGGCGACGGCCGCTGCTTTTGCCTTTAGCTTGACCGCTTCGTCCAGGAAGTCGGCCAGCGACTTGTCGTTAACGATAAGTCCGGCGGTTTCCGCCGGGATGCCGAGGCCGATAAAGCGTTCTTTTCTTTGCCAGGGGAGTTCGCCGATCGTCTGTTTGATCTGCTCGACCCATTCCGCCGGCGGTTCGACCGGGACCAGGTCTGGTTCGGGGAAGTAACGGTAATCGTGGGCGTACTCTTTGCCGCGCATCCCGGTCGTCGTCTCCGTAACGTCATCGAAGAAGCGGGTTTCCTGAATGATCTTACCGCCTTCCGCCAGGACCTCAGCATGGCGTTTTTCCTCGGCCAGAAGCGCTTTCTCGATCGCCCGGAACGAGTTGATGTTCTTGACCTCGGTCTTGGTGCCGAACTCCTTTTGCCCGGCCGGACGGAGGGATATGTTGGCGTCGCAGCGGAGCGAGCCTTCTTCCATCTTGGCGTCGCAGACGGCAAGGTAGCGGAGGAGGTTCGCCAGCGTTTCGGTGTAAACGGCCGCTTCTTTCGCCGAGCGGATATCCGGTTCGGAGACGATCTCCATCAGCGGGGTGCCGGTCCGGTTGTAGTCGACCAGCGATTCCCCGGCCCCCATGATCCGGGCCGCTCCCTTGTGGACCAGCTTGCCGGCGTCCTCTTCCAGATGGACGCGGGTGATCCCGATCTTCCTCTTTACGCCGTCAACCTCGATCTCCAGGGAACCCTTGGTCGCCAGCGGCAGCTCGTACTGCGAGATCTGGAGGTTCTTCGGCAGGTCGGGGTAGAAGTAGTGCTTGCGGGCAAAAACGCTGCTCGGCTCGATCGTGCAGCCGAGCGCGATCGCCGTCTTGATCGCCAGTTCGACCGCTTTCCGGTTCGTGACCGGCAGGACGCCCGGCTGGCCGGTGCAGATCGGGCAGATATTGGTGTTCGGCCGCGCCCCGAACTTGTTCGGGCAGGCGCAGAACATCTTGCTCTCCGTTAGGAGCTGGGCGTGGACCTCCAGCCCGATTACTGTTTCGAGCCCCATGGTTTTATTATATTCCATTTCTTTTTCGGTTGGGAGACCGGTTGTTCGATCAGTTCCCGCAGCTCTTTTTCCGACAACCCTTTCAGGTCGAGCCACTGTTTGGAGACCGGGATATTGATCTCGGCCGAATACTGCCCTTTGTACTCCTTGACCAGGAGGAGCTTGCCGTCGCCGAATTCCCAGACATAGAGGTATTCGACCGTTTTCGGCCCCGCCGGGCCCGCTTTTTGCCCGGCCGCGGTTTCCCAGACCTGGCGGGCCGGCGCGGCGGCGTACAGGGTCTCGATCAATAAACGGTTGAGCAGCATCACTTTCTTCTGCTGATAGGCCGACAATTTGGCGAACGGTTTGCCGCGGAACGCCGCCGTCTCGGCGATCAGCCGCTTGAGCTGCGGCGTCAACTTCGGTTTCTTGCCGCTCCGCTTGATCAGGTCGTAAAAATCGGGCACTTTCAGGATGGTGTTCAGCTGTTCCAGCGCCGTGCCGGCCGGCTGCAGCTTGAGCTGTGGATTGTCCAGCGCGATCGCCAGCGCCAATCCTTCGGGAGTCGAGCCGGGCTTCAGCTTGAACTCGTTCTGGTAGAATTTGGGCGAGGCGACCCGCTTGAGCCAGTTGTTCTCCGCCTGCAGCTTCCGCTCTTGCGCGAACAACCGGGCGGCTTCCGCTTTTTTCTTCTGCGCCAGCAGTTTTTCCCGCTTCTGCCGGAGCTTTTCCTCGGGGGAAAGCTTGATCGCCTTGAGCTCTTTCTCCAGCTTTTCTTTCGGCACGAAGACCTTGAACTTCTTGATCGCCGATTTGCGCAGGATCAGGTATTTCTTGATGATCCTTAAGCCCTCGTAGTTGATCCGCAGGACCAGATATTTTTCCCCCGCTTTCATCCGGACATTTGCCTTAAAATTCTGGCTGGCGTCAAAAGTGACCGGTTTGCCGTTGACCGAGATCGAGCGGACGCCGGACGCCGCCTGGCCGTAGATCTCGCCGGCGACCGGGGGGAACTTTTTAATGTCGGCCTTGCTGGCCGCCAGGGCGGCCGCCGCCAGGCAAACGAGAAGGGCGAGCGTTAAATTGCAGCGGATTTCTGGTGCCATTCGCTGTTCTGTTCGTAAGTAAAGGCGACGCGCAGGAGCGTCTCTTCGGCGAAGGCCTGGCCGATCAGCTGCAAGCCGATCGGCAGGTTGCCGGTAAATCCGCAAGGGAGGGAGAGGGCGGGCAGCCCGGCCAGATTGACCGGGATCGTGGCGATGTCCGACAGGTACATAGCGAGCGGGTCGGCCGCTTTTTCCCCGAGCTTAAAGGCGACGGTCGGCGCCGTGGGCGAGGCCAGGACGTCGCAGCGGCTGAAAGCTTTTTCAAAGTCCTGCTTGATCAGCGTCCGGACTTTCAACGCCTTCAGGTAATAAGCGTCGTAATAGCCGGCGGAGAGGGCGTAGGTGCCGAGCATGATCCGGCGTTTGACTTCCGCGCCGAACCCGGCGCGCCGGGTGCTGTAATACATCGAGATCAGGTCTTTGTGGTCGGTGCTCCGGTGCCCGTATTTAACGCCGTCGTAACGGGCCAAGTTCGAGCTCGCTTCGGCCGGGGCGATCAAATAATAGGTGGCGACCGCGTAGGCGAAAGAGGGGAGCGAGACTTCCACGATCTCCGCCCCCAAACCGGCAAGCCGGTCGGCCGCCGTCTTGACCGCTTGCCGCACTTCCGGCGCGATCCCTGCGCCCATCAGCTCTTTGATCAGACCGACCCGGACTTTTTTCACGTCATTGACCAGCGCCTGGCGGTAGTCAGGGACCGGCCGGTCGACCGAAGTGGCGTCGAGCGGGTCGTGGCCGGCGATCGCGCCGAGCAGCAGCGCCGTATCGGTCACGTCGCGGGTCAGCGGGCCGATCTGGTCGAGCGAAGAAGCGAAAGCGACCAGGCCGTAGCGGGAAACGCGGCCGTAGGTCGGCTTCAGGCCGACGACGCCGCAGAACGAGGCCGGTTGGCGGATCGAACCGCCGGTGTCCGAACCGGTCGCCATGACCGCTTCACGGGCGGCGACCACGGCGGCGGAACCGCCGGACGAACCGCCCGGTACCGTCCCCAGGTCCCAGGGGTTGCGGGTCGGGAAGAAGGCGGAGTTCTCGGTCGAAGAGCCCATGGCAAATTCGTCCATGTTCGTCTTGCCGAGGAGCACGGCGCCGGCCTCTTTTAATTTGGTCACGACCGTGGCGTCGTAGGGCGGGAGGTAATTAGCCAATATTTTGGAGCTGCAGGTGGTCTTGATCCCTTTGGTGCAAAAATTGTCCTTGACCGCGATCGGGATGCCGGTCAGCGGGGTAACGTGATCGTTTTTTTTGATCCGCTCATCGGCCGCCGCGGCCTGTTTGAGCGCTTCGTCCCGGGTCAGGGTGACATAGCCTTTGACTTTGTCGTCCGTAGCGGCGATCCGGTCGTAAAGTGCCTTGGTCAACTCCACGGAACCGACCTTTTTGCCGGTCAGTAAACTATTCAGTTCGTGCGCCGTTTTATTGTGCATTAGCCCTCGATTATCTTGGGCACTTTGAACATGTGGTCTTCGACATCCGGCCCGTTGGCCAGGATATCGTCGACGTTGGCGCAGGGGACGGCTTTATCCTCGCGCAGGACGTTCTTCATGGGGATGGCGTGCGCCGTCGGCGGAACGCTGCCGGTGTCCAATTTTTGCAGACTGGCGGCAAAATCGAGGATGGCGGAGAGTTGCTTGGCGAAAAGTTTTTTTTCTTCTTCCGACAGGCCGAGCCGCGCTAGGCGGGCGACATGTTCGACGTCGATATCCATGCGGCCATTATAGCAAGCTTAAAGGGGGAGGGTAAAGTAAAAAACCGCGCCCTGGCCCGGGCCGGCCGAGACCGCCCAGAGCCGGCCGCCGTGCGCTTCGACGATCAGCTTGGTGAGCGCCAGCCCGAGCCCGGTCCCCTTGCGCTCGGCCGATTCCTTGCTGGCCCGGTAGAACTTCTCGAAAATGTGGGGGAGATCGACCGACCGGATCCCGATCCCTTCGTCCCGGATAGCGACCTGGACCTCTTTTCCCTGGGGAGCGATCGTCAGGAAGATCCGGCCGCCGTCGCTCGAGAACTTGATCGCGTTGGACAAGAGGTTGGTCAAGACCTCGAGGATCTTGTCTTCGTCGATGCCGACCGGCGGGGTCTTCGGATCGATCTCCTGGATCAGTTTCAGGTTCTTCGCGTTCAGCGACGGGCCGATCTCCTCGATCACGTGGTTGGCGAGCTCTGCCAGCTCGGCCGGTTTTTTATCGATCTTGGTCCGGCCCGATTCGAGGCGGGCGAGACTGAGCAGGTCGTTGACCATTAACAGGATGCGGTTCGATTGCCGCTTGATGACGTTCAGGGGGTCCCGGAACTTCTCTGCGACCTCGCCCAGGCCGCCGGAGGCGAGGATGTCGGTGTAGCCGATGATCGAGGTAAGCGGGCTTTTGGTCTCGTGCATTACCATGTTGACGAAGTCGGCCTGCGCGTTGCTCAGCGCCTCGATCTGCCGCTGTTTTTCCCGGAGCTTGTCGGCGAGGTAGGCGGCGATGTAGACCATGAGGCAGGAGCACAGGAACAGGGAGAGCGCTTTGGACAACCCGTACGGCGCGCTCAGGTAAAGAGTGCCGGGCAAGGAGATCAGCCGATAGTGTTCGATAAAATTGTAAGCTTCCAGGTGGAGGACGACAACGTAAAAAACGGCCGATTGGGCGGCCAGCAGATAAGCGATCTGTTCATAACTGAAAAAGGCGAGGGTCGCCAGCTCAAGAATGTAAAGAAAGGTAAAAGGGCTTTCCACGCCGCCGGTAAAATGGACCATCAAGGAAATGACCAGGATGTCGAGCGAAGCGCGCAGGTAGGTGAAAAGGACGCTCTCGGAGAAAAAACCAAAGCGCTTGATCAGGGAAGGGAAGATCAGGTTGTAAACGGCCGCCAGAAAAATGATCGCCAGACAGGGGAGGAGCGGGAACTGAAGTTTGCCGGGATAGAGCGAGGTCCAGATCACCATCAGCATAATGATGATCGCGCCCCAGCGGAGGCGGACGTACCAGAGGGCGATCTGCTGCTTCTCGGTCAGCTTTACGGGCATGGGCAGATTATAGACCTATATCTTTAGGCTGGCAACGGGGGAAAGCTCCAGGTCACGGGTCACGGGTCGCGAGTCGCGGGTCGATATTTGATAAAAAGCGGCGCAGGCGATCATCGCCGCGTTGTCCGTGCAATATTCGAACGGGGGGATCAGGACGTTCAATCCTTCGGCTTTTCCGCGTTCCGGCAATTGAGACCTTAAAAGCGAATTAGCCGAAACGCCGCCGGCGATCGTCACTGTTTTGCAGCCGTGATCCAGCGCCGCGCGGACCGTTTTCTCGACTAGGACGTCGACCACTGCCTGTTGAAAGCTGGCCGCGATATCTTGGGTCGCGGGTCGCGGGTCGCGGGTCGCCAGATTGACCACGGCAGTCTTGATCCCGCTGAAACTAAAATCGTACCCGTCATGCAGCATCGGGCGGGTGAAGCGGACGGCTTTCGGGTCGCCGGTTTTGGCCAATTGGTCGATCACCGGCCCGCCGGGGTAGCCGAGGCCGAGGAGTCGCGCGACCTTGTCGTACGCTTCGCCGGCCGCATCGTCCCTAGTCCGGCCGAGGGTCTCGTACTGTCCGTGCCCGTTAACCTTGATGATCATGGTGTGTCCGCCGGAGACGAGGAGACAGATGAAAGGGAACGGGGGGTGGTTAGTAGGGAGTAGAAAGTTCGCATAGATATGCCCTTCCAGATGGTTAACCCCGATAAGCGGTTTGCCAAGCGACCAAGCCATGGCCTTTGCTGCGCAGAGGCCGACGATCAGCGAGCCGACCAAGCCCGGCCCGTAGGTGACGGCGACGGCGTCGAGCTCTTTAAAGCCGACGCCGGCCTTATCGATCGCCTCCTGGATGACCGGGGTAATGACCTCGATATGCTTCCGGGCGGCGACCTCCGGCACGATCCCGCCGTACTTTTTATGGAACTCGATCTGCGAGGAGATGACGTTAGACAATACTTCCCGCCCGTCCTTCAGAACGGCGGCGGAAGTTTCGTCGCAGGAAGTTTCGATAGCTAACAAGAGCACAGCCAGGTTTCTCCTTTCAATATTCATTGAGATTATAACATATACCAGAGATGCTATTAGATTCACTTGCTAAGGCTAAATGATGAAATATGCCGGGTTGGCATCAATAATTCATCTAGCTGCGTTCTAGCGTGGTCTGGATATAAACTAAACTGACTTCAGACGGCATATTTATTGCTTTCTCATGATTGATTTTACATTAAAATCGTATTTGTTATTCTACCAACAAATATTGAGGGTGCGATTTAACCCTGGGTAATCGATAAAGTAAAATTTAGGCAACTATGAAACTAAGTATGGGGGAGTTACTTGTTCAACCACTCTTGATAGATTTTACCGATCTCATCCTCAAGCAATTCTGCCTTTGGATTTACATAAGTTGGAATATCAGATGGCCTAATGCCCTTTGCTTTGAGTATTTTCTCTGCAACTTGATCAACTTCTAATCCTTGATCTAGGAGCTTGATAACTTCAGATCTATCAACATTGCCACTCGAATCTGCAAGCATTACATCGGATTTCAATACCGTCTGTTGTGGAATAATTTGCATCGATGAATTCAGCAGCTCTATCACTATGCGATTGCCATTATCCTCTACGACCCTGTACTTCTCTTCTCCCTCGCCCGGATCTCTCCGTCCCAGTACAAGTTTTACAATCGAACCTCTTATGATGTCTTTGCTGTCATTCAATCTTTTTAACTTTGTCATAAAGCGCCTTTGCCGTAACTCTCTATCCTTGTTATTATATTATATCTGAAAAAGATAGTAAATGTATGAGCAGCCTCAAATGTTAAGCCTCCAAGTGTTTGATTGCAAACAATTAGAATTTAGGCCGGCGGTGCTATTTTATTCGAAAAGGAAGCTTGCAGTGGAGATCGCTCTAATTCATAATGGTGCTGTCAACAAGTACAAGGTCCAGGCAAAAGCAATAGTCTTGTAAATGCCAAAGCTTTTGTCGTAAAATATGAACAAATATGCTGAATAAACAAAAGAAGAACTCAAGGCTCAGCCCCAAGGCAATTTCATTGTTTGCAGGGTGTGGGGGATTAGATCTTGGGTTTACGCAAGAGGGGTTTTCTGTTTTATGGGCGAACGATTTTAATCATTGGGCTTGCGAAACATATAAAATTAATTTTGGAAATCATATTGTTGAAGGCGACATAGCAGATATAAAAACGAAGGATATTCCCGACTGTGATTTGATACTTGGGGGTTTCCCATGCCAAGATTTTTCAATGTTGTGGAAACGAGGTGGAATAAACACAGAGCGTGGCAACCTGTATCGACATTATGTTCGAATGGTTGACGCAAAAAGGCCTCAAATGTTTATTGCTGAGAATGTTAAAGGGATTTTAACCGCTAATGACGGGAAGGCGGTTGAGCAAATTGTAGGCGATTTCGACAAGGTTGGATACAGGGTTAAGGTTAATAGAATTAACTTTGCTGATTATGGCGCACCACAGCAAAGGCACCGGGTATTAATTGTTGGGGTTCGAAAAAATATTCGCATTGATTTTGAGATGCCTTTGCCCACCCATTCCCCTGATAATTATATGTCTTCGAAAAAAGCTCTTGCTGGCGTAGAAAAAGTATCCCATAACAATGAGCATCAAAACATAGCCAATAAAACCCGCAAAATGCTAGAGCTTATTCCGCCGGGAGGCAATTTCACATCGATCCCAAAATCTTCGCCTTATTATGTTAAAGGAATGATTAGCCATGTTTATCGCCGGTTACACCCAGATGAGCCTTCAACTACAATAATCGCTGGTGGGGGTGGAGGAACTTGGGGGTACCACTATGCAGAACCTCGTCCTTTAACAAATCGGGAACGCGCTCGTTTGTTTGGGTATCCTGATGATTTTATATTTGCAGGGTCAATAACCGAAGTAAGAAGACAAATCGGCAATTCCGTGCCACCTTTAGGGATTAGACCAATCGCAAAAGCAGTTTATGAGTTTTTTAGGAAGTTGAAATGATTTACGCGAATAATGACGACCATGGCGGAGAATTACTTGAGGTTGTTGATAAGCAAATAAAAAGCTCAAGTTCTGTTGCTATCGCTAGCGGTTATGTTTCAGACGATATTATCACTAGATATGAAGAGGATTTCTATCGCATAGCTGACAAAGGCGGAATTGTTAGGCTTCTCGTTGGCATGGCCTTTTATGAGGGCCTAGCAGAAAGAAATCTAAGGCACTTACTGAGTGTCGAAAATCGACTGCGAAGCATTGAAGGAAACAGCGGAATATTTGTTTGCTATACTCGTCGTTTCCATGGCAAGGTCTACTATTTTAGCCATCCCGGTCATCATGAAAATGTTTACGTTGGTTCGTCTAACTTTTCTCGAAGCGGCTTATCGCAAAATCTTGAATGTACGGCAGAAATAATTGATGAGCGGACAAAGGCAGAGGCAAAATCGTTTATTGAATTTCTGTTTTCAGAAGATACATCAACATCAATTCTGAAAGCTGAAATTACCATCCCAGGCTCTCGCGAGCTATTGCCACAAAATCTTGATGATCTGGACAGGTACGACTCTTCAACTATTGATAAATCGGTCTTGCATGGGTTCGATTACCCATTATCCCGCATTGTATCTTCTGATAAATCTAGCTTAAATGTTTATTTCGGTAAGGGTAGGTGGGCGCGTACGACAGGCAAGGTTATTCCTCGTCCATGGTATGAAGTCGAGCTTATTGCGCCAGTAAGCATTAGTGCTAATCCTTTATATCCAAAAGGCGATTTTCTAGCATATACTGATGATGACTATATTATCCCAATGAAAACAAGCGGTGATTATTTTAAAAATATCCGCTCACGAAGCAATCTTCAGATTCTTGGCCAGTGGATAAAAAACAAGCTTCAAAGGTCAGGGGCGCTTATCCCTCTAACGCCCGTAACACAAGAGACCTTAGATAGGTATGGAAACGATACAATCCGTTTTTATAAAATTAGAGACGGCGAATATTACATGGAATTCTAAGGCTTTTTATGGTTGACGTGTTTTCTCGGCCTGAACGAAGTCGAATAATGAGCCTCATTAGAAGCAAGAACACTAAGTTAGAACAGCATTTTCTTCAATTATTAAGCTCTGTTATTTATCCGCAAGGTCTGAGATATAGAAAGCATTACGCTGGACTTCCGGGCAAGCCGGACATAGTATTTGTGAGCAAAAAGATTGCTGTATTTATTGACGGAGATTTTTGGCACGGCTACAAGTTTAGGGTGCAAAAACAGCGATTGCCCAGAAGATACTGGCTAAATAAAATCGAATCGAATATATCGCGAGACAGAAAAATAAACCGCACGCTACAAAAGATGGGATGGAGGGTAATAAGAATATGGGAGCATCAGATCAAAAAAGCTCCTTTGAGGGAAGTCGCAAGTATCGTTAAGATTATTCGTTCTTCTAAGTAGCTATTTAGATTTCATTGCCTTCTCAAGTAATTTGACCGGTGACGCATGGAGCGATTTGGCTATCTGAACAAATACTGCTATAGACATGTTTCTGTGATTTCTTTCGATGGTCTGGAGATATTTCTCATGGAGGCCAGAGCGCTCGGACAATCCTTCAAATGTTAGCCCTTTTGCTTGGCGAAGATTCTTAAGCTCAAGGGCTATAGCCTTAAGCAACTCAGCGTCTGGTTTATAGAACGAGGATGCTTTCATTGTGGACACTATTGTATCCGCGGACTATAATTATCAACACAACCGATAGTATCCATAGGGCCAGAGCCAGTGGTTGAGTGGGGGGCATAAAATGAGTAATATTGATAATAATGAGAAGCAGATTTATGGGCATTATCAGGGCTATCTAAACAGTTTAGCAAAAGCAAAATTACCATCAAAAAAGCTCGGATTGAAATCAAAAGCATTTACAATTGGCATATTGCTAAGAATGTATTATTTCTATAAGGCGCAGGAAGAATATTGCGATAATATAAATAGAAACCTCAAGCCTGCCGGATCAAACTATTTCGAGGACGCTGTGGCTTCATATCTAAAAGCATATCTGGGTAATAAATATGACGTAGTTATTGAAGAAAAAATGAAGCAATATCGACCCGACATAATTATTAAAAAAGCAGGAAAACCAATATATATACTGGAAGCAAAAACTCAATTGGGCAGAACGAGACTGACCTGGGGCGCAGACTTTATAAAAAGGAAAAAAGAGCTTAGTAAAATATTTAAACTGCCAGGTGAAAGGATACAGATGGTTGTTATGAGCGCGACCAATTGGGATATACAAGACAAGCCAAATGATGTTTGGGTGCTGACAAAGGGCGATCCTATTGCGGGAACGAAAATCAAGGAAGATATTATAGGCCCAGACAATATCGCTAATCATATTGAGCCACTATTTGAGGAAATTAGTAAGGCTGAGCGGCGCTGACCTGATATATGCAAAAGCGTTGTGAAAGATGTTCGAGTTGATCAAAAAGGAATATAATCCAAAGGCAATCAGTTGTACGAGTAATAATATGAGCGAATATAAATTAAATAATGATTCTTACTATAATCTCCCCTTAATCACAGGTAGTGTTAATAATAATATCAATTTCCCATGTGAAGATATTAATACATGTATTCAGGATCACGACATGCAAACTGAGGCGGTGAATAATGATAGTGAGCTATTAAAAAAGCTTAATCAAACGAAGGTTCAATGCCCGAAATGCAACAGTAGCGATCTATTACGCCTGTATTTTAGGAGCCCACAGGAGACCTGGGCTGCCTTATATGGAAGAGCAGGGTGGCTGTTTATGTGCAAAAAATGTAATATCCAGATCGGGTTCTACTTGAGGGAACTAAATTGAACGACAAAGGAACGATTGTTTGCTTGCCTCGTAGATATGAGCATGTGAAATATATATCAAATAGCCTTATAGATGGGAATGACGTTGTTTTAGTTCTGACTAAGGTTGGGAAAAATGACGCCAAGAGAATATTAGAATATGTGAGCGGTACGGCGTATTATCTGAATGGCTATGTGTATAAAATAGACAACAGAATATATATGTTTTCAAGGCAAAGTAACATCGAAAGCACGGTAAACTGAAATGAAGAATAATAGCAATAAGTCTGCATATGTATGCCCAGGCTGTGGTAACAATGCATTCATTCAGGAAGGCATGGCAAAGTTCAAGGATAAAGTAACGATCTCAGCCGGAAAAATGGGAATGATCGTTGAAGGTGGTTGTCCAGAGCTTGATATCATGGATGCAACGATCAAATGTTCAAAGTGCGGAGTTGTAATTGATCTATAACAGGCAATTGGGCTGTGTATGAGGCTCAGCTATGGAAAAGACGCCAGGAAAGAACAAGGATTAGTTGAAATGTTGATGCCTTTTATATATGCCAAAGGGCATTTTGCTGAGAAGGTCTTTGTCCCCTATAGAGAAATACGCATCTGTTAACTTGCTGAATGTTGTCTTGGTTGTTAAATCCACGATTAATTGTTCAATCATGAACGCTGTTTTGTCTATGACATTTGTCAATGAATTGAAAAACAATCTGGAGCTGTTTTCATTTACTGTTAACAAGAATGCATCTGCATCCCTGTAATTCGACCTTGTTCTTAGTCTGTAGAAGGCATCGAATACTGAAGTTGGCGGTAAATTGTGATCCAATGTCTCTTTGACCCCTCTTGGAAGATTCTTTCTTGGTCCCCGGGTAGTTGGGTTCTTTTGTTTCCAATCATTGCCTCTCTGCTCTAATATTCTTTCTCTTGTTGTTCTTAATAACATGCATAATGAGCTATAAAGATCATTATCATTAAATAGCATTGGATTCGATAAGCTACATATTGTGGTAGGAATATATTCTGCTGGCAAATTGGTGTATTTGGGTATATCGCAGTCTTCACTACAGCATATCCCCCATGGATTGGGGAATATCTTTTCTTGAGACAATAGGTTGTTAGCAACAATATTTAATATCTTTCGGTGCTCAGCTTTTGGACGCATGCCTTTTGCGATAATCAATGCCCTTAAGAGGAGATACAAAACATAATAGCCTTGAACAGGCGCCCAATGATTGGTCAGCCTAATATATTGGTTATCAAATCTCGAAGGCAGATTAAGCAAGACTTCCGTATTCCAAGCGTTATAAAGAAGCTTTCTTAATATATCTAAATCGTTGGAACAGTCCACATTGTTTAGGCGCTTATTAAAGCTGTCTCGTAAGAGGCGGTAATCATCCTTAAATAGTTTCCTAATTAATAGATCGAGAGCAACAATATAATTCTTATATACAGTAAATTCTTGCGGATCACTTAATATATTAGTTATGATAACCATAAATTAGTGGCTTTATGAGTTGAAGATGATTATGATTATAGTCCCTCGCTATTCTAAGTCAATAGAACAGACCGCGGATGTACAAGCGCTGAAGACTATATTAAGATATCCCTCTAAAAACCCGTAAATAGGAGGGCGATATGATTAATGGAGAAAAAGAAGTGGTTTTGTATGCAAGGACCTCAACAACGGAGCAGACCCCTGAGAATCAGATGTTGGCGATAAGAGAGTATTGCGCCAGAATGAAATATAAGGTTACAGCTCATTATGTTGATGATGGGTATAGCGGTAAAAACGATAAAAGACCAGCTTTTGAGCGGCTTATAACTGATATAAGGGCAAACAAGATTGGTTGCGTCGTTGTATACAAGCTAGATCGGATAGGGCGTTCATTACAGCACTTGTTAAACCTATTTGAGGAATTCAAGAGCCAAAAGGTCGAATTTATCTCAATAACACAAAATATCAATACGCAAACACCTGAGGGGAAGATGTTCTGGCAGATGCTGGGTGTTTTCGCTGAATATGAACGGGAGCTGATAGTCGCCAGGACAAAGGCTGGTCTTTACAGGGCTGTTAAGCAGGGGAAGGTATTAGGCAGACCTCAAGGTAGTAAGGATACCAAACGAAGAAAAGTGTCTGGTTATCATCAGAGATGGGCTAAACAGGGCAGTAAATAATCCTCCCCCCGCTTATTTAACCTCTTTTGATCATATTTATCCCTAAATAAACAACCGGTGGTATATTTACTATGGTTTGTTTTATCCCTCCTGCTTGAAGTCCGTTTGTTACTAATTCATAATTGACTACATTAGTATGAAAATTGTATATAGTTTCAAGGAAATCGCAAAACAATTGGGCGAGGAATACGAAAAACAAAACCCGCCAGATTTTATTACGCATTTGAATTATGTTAAATGCTTAGAAGCTATTTCTAAGGATATATCTTTAGATACGAGTTTAAGCATTGAAAAAGCTATTGAATGCAATATCAATGTAAAAAACAAGGTAAATCTAATCAAGCTGACTTTGGACAGCCTCGAACAAGAAAAGGTTCTTATACAAAAGAACCCGGAATATGCCGTGGTCTGTGTATCTTGGATATCCGTAAAGGCATATTACGTTATATTCAATATGTGTCTGTTGTTGAAGTACCTTGTAACCTGTAATAAGGATGCGTTTAATTCTACCCATTCAAGTGTCTTGGGCTGGCTCAAAGACCACATTGAGAGAAAAGAGATATTATTTAGTGATGAGAAATTCAACCGGCTTGTGAATATTAGGGAGGCATTAAAGCTAAAGATTAAATCAGGCTCAAACATTAAGAGATCGCCCGTTGATGTTGAGGAAAGGCTGACGCAAATATTTAAGAAATTAGCAAATTATAGTATTGAGGAATTTAGAAGAACGAATAGGATAAAAACGTTGCATAATAAGAAAAGTAAGGCTATGTATTCAAAATATATAGATGAAAGCTTCATAAGCCTATTCGACTTCTTCTATTGGTACAGGATAAAAGCCAACTATAGGGATCTTGAGTATCTGAACAAGGACATCCACGACGAACAATTTAAGGAGTATTTCCTTTCTTATTACGGGTTGCTTGTGAACCTTTATAAACCTTTGGGCGTACTCATAAATAAAATAGCTATGGTTAGGATTGGCCATAATATTATTTAAATAGTTACTCAAGAGGATGTTTTTCAGCGGCTTTTCTCAGGTCTTTCATCGTAGTGTGTAAATATATCCTCGTAGTTGGCAGTTCAGCATGACCATTGGGAGGCGCTCCCGGGCAACCAACCTAATATTGCTTAGATTATGGCGGCTAACTCTAGTCTACTAATAACCAGATTCGCGGTATAATATCAATATCTTATGAAAAAGAAACGGACGGAAAGCTCAGCGTCACGAAATACCTATTTAAAGCAAAAAGACACTATTGCCATCCTAGAACAAAGCCCAAGATTTAAGCAGCTCTGCGAAAGCTTTAAACAAAAATGGGGCACAAAAAACTGGTGGGAGGCTGAGATAGAAGGGGAAGACCGTTATCAGGTAAAAAATATGTATGAAGATGACTTAGCGGTAATCCGAAAAGAATTCCGCTTGGGCCCCGAGTGGGAGTTCGGCATATTGGAGTACATATTCTCGGGGGAAAAAATCTTCCCGCCCCCCTCACGAATTAACATCCAGTATGATCCGTTGAAACAAAAAATTATTATTGAGCTTGGTGTTAATTCGACAATCAATGACATAAGAGATAATTGGTCAGTTATCGAGAAATTTAAAAAGATGGTTTTTGGCAAAGACCGAGCCAGTTTGAAGCCCATTGAAAATCTGAGCCGAGACAGAGAAATATATTCGTTGCATAATGAAGGAAAATCGTATAAGGAAATATCGGAAATAATGGGCCTTCACTTATCACATGACGAGGTCGGAAAAGCATGTAGAAGATATATAAATAGGCTTCAGATCAACAAAAAACAGCCGGACACATAAAATCCCTTTTCTGCAACCTATCCAGGCCTCCTTCCCCAATTTAAAATGAATGTCGACCAATAATGTGGTCGGCATTTTTTTTGCCGATGCGCAAAATATTGGGTCAAGGAGGTGAAAATATTCATGGATGACGAAATGTCGCCGTTGGATCGGTTATGTATGAATGCTGTTGTTGAATATGTTGTACGCCCCGAGCATCTTGAATTGGTAAAGGAATTCTTTGCCTTGATGGAAGCTGAGGATCGTGAGATGGCTTTTGTCCCGAAGAAAAAGACCATTCACAATAAGAAATAAGGTCCGTGTTCAGATAAACATGGGCGCTAGCAAGTATCAGCTAGCCGCTCAAGCGCCAATTTGACCTTATTGGGCTCATGTTTCGTCTCTTGGTTGGAAAACACTTAGGAGGTAAATAAAATGACCAAAAGATATGGATTAGAGAGCTTCAAGGATAATTCCGTGAATAATGATTTGTTGCTGCTGAAGGCGGGAGGGAAGGCGCTAGTGCGGCTCCTGCAAGAACCTGAAGACATGGCCGTTATAACAAGGCACTGGGCAAAGGGGTATGGCTATATTCATTGTATAGGAGCCGACTGCCCGCTGTGCTCAAAGGCGAGCGCTGAGTGGGGCGCTCCGATCACCAAGGCCAAGGATACGTTCCTTGCCCCGTTAATTGACCGAACCGATGACAAGGTCAGGGTATTCGAGGGAGGGCGAACCATCAAAAATACGCTGTTACAGTTTTATAAGCTGAACGGCAGTATTACGCAGAGCGATTTTGTTATTAAGCGTAATGAAGGAAAAAAGGGGAAAGATACATATGAAATGATCCCGATTGTTAAACTCCCGGTTCTGCTGACACAGGCAGAAATTGATCGAATCAAGGAGGTAGACCTGGAATGGTTGATCAAGCGGGGCGATAGGACCGAGGCTGAAATGTTGACCATTATAGATACCATAATGGCTAATAGCGACGACAATTAACGTGTTCGGGAGCTGAAAAGATGATTATAATCTATTCTCGATAGGAGGGGAATGAAATGTCCGATTATGAAGCGGCGGGCAAAGATCAAAACATTAGACGGCTGACGACCAAGGAGAGTCAGGCTCTGAATGGTGTGTTAACCAAGGTTCTGAAGTTCTTGGAGGCCGAGGGGGACAATGACAAGGCGACCAAATATTTAAGAAAGGAACGGGGCATTAGCATTGACGACTTGTCGGGGCTCAGGGCATACCATTCCGATCATTCTTGCGGGGAGATCAGGGAAATGCTTTTGCTGTCAGGAGGCAAAGCGGAAGAAATTAACTGCTATGAATTTATGGGGGATGAGCATAGCTGGTTCTTTAAGGATAGTTTGATTGTCCCTATTGTTCGGGATGGTTTAGTTGTTAACCTCTATAGCAGGGCGCTTTCAGATCGGCAAGCAAAGCACCTGTTCCTCAAGGGGCTTGGGAAGGGGATATTTAATTATGATGCTGGTAAAGAGGCGGAGGCGATTATATTAACTGAGTCCATTATTGACTGTATGACGCTTATAAGCAGAGGTTACCCTGGCGCAATGGCGGTATGCGGGATCAAGCCATCCGAAGAACAAATCGACCTGTTAAGAAAGCTAAGAGGCAAGAAAGTATTTATATGTTTTGATAATGACTCAGATCAAAAGATCAACAGGGGCAGAAAAGCGGCGTTAGAGCTAGGGAGGATTATCCCTGACGCTCGGATAGTTGAGCTGCCAGCTGAGGACAAGACAAAAGTTGATATTAATAGCTATTTTAAGGAAGGAAACAGCAAGAAGGATTATGGTGACCTGCTCCGTGGCGCAAAAAGGGCGGCATGTTATGAGCCGTTCTTAGATCGGCATGGCGAAGATGAGCTGATTTATCGGATTGGTGAACTGGATTACCTTGTTAAGGAGCATTCATTTGCTGGGAAAGGCGGGAACATAACGGCAGTAATCGAGCTTTATTCCAGCAAGGATCTGATTAATAAAGATGAGGTCAAGCTGTGGAAAGGGTCTTCACGGGACGCTTTTATGAAGAAATGCAAAATGAAGGCTGCCCCCGACATTGAGAAGCAGTTGGTCATGCTTGAAAAAGCATTGATAGCGTTTAATAAGAAAAGCGTTGCAGATAAAAGCAAGGCCGTTAAAGTGCTCAGCGCCGAAGAAAAAGAGGAAGCTATGGCGTTCCTGAGGAATCCGAAGCTAATTGATCAGGTGCTTGCGGACCTGGAATCGCTAGGGTGCGTGGGAGAAAACCTTAATAAGCTATTGCTGTATCTTTCGATGACATCAAGGAAGTTAAAACGACCGATAAGCCTTGTGGTAAAGGGGGAAAGCTCGGGCGGAAAGTCATACATAGTAGAGAAAGTATCCGATTTATTCCCTGAAGAAGATGTCATAGCCAGAACGATGGTTTCAGCCAAAGCTCTGTTCTATTTAGAGGATAAAAATGCGCTGAAGCACAGGGTGCTTATTATTTATGAGAGAAATGGTGCTGAATCGAGCGATTACTCTATCCGTAGTTTGCAGAGCGAGGGTGGCCTGTCTATGTCCGTAGTCCAAGTTAATCCTGAGACAAAACAGATGATCACCGTAGAGAAGAGCATTGAGGGGCCTGTTTGTTATATTGAAACAACAACCAAAGTATCTATCCACCCGGAGAACGAAACTCGTAATTTCGATCTATTTATTGATGAATCTGTTGAGCAAACCAAAAGAATCCAGCAAATTCAATTATCAGAGTATTTGCCGGAAGAGAAGCTATCGGCGAAGCGGACAGAAAATATTATAAATCTCCACCGCAATAGCCAGAGGCTGCTGGAGACGAATAAGGTAATGATCCCTTACGTTAGATACATTGAATTCTCGCAGGAATTGCTTCGAAGCCGAAGGGATTTTCCAAGATTCTTGGCGTTGATCGAAACCTCCGCCTTGTTACATCAGTATCAGAGAGAAAAGCATGATATTAGCGGAGATAAATACATTATCGCAACCCTTGATGACTATGCTGTGGCGTATAAAATGGCCGAGCAGGTCATTCTGCGAACCGCAAAGGAAGTTGCGCCAAAAACAGAACAACTGGTTCAGGTGGTCGATGCAATGCTCATAGACATATCTCGTAAATGGGAAGAGAAAGACTATCGCAAACAAACATTTACCGTTGAAGACATAACGACAAGATTGGATTGGTCGGTGCCGACCATTACGAAGTATCTCAAGGAAGCATGCTCAACAGGGGCGATTATTTTGGTTGAGGGCGGGAGAGGAAGGCTCTGCCACTACAGGTTAATCTCGCGAGAGAAGATGTTTGTAAGTGTCTTGCTTACGCCAGAAGAACTCAAAGATAAAATTGAAAAGGGCGACTATGAAAAGCAAATATTATTAGAAAAAGCTATTAAGGCGGCTGAGGATGCGAAGGAATCCTTGTTTGGAGAAGAAGACGATGATGATGAGCAGGAAGGTGAGGCAACAGCTTCAGAGCATGGATCTGAGCCAGGAGGGCCGGAGGACGAGCCGTAGAATAAAGGTATGAAAAAAGCTTTAAATATTAGTTATTTATAGGTTATTTGTTATTGCTATAACAAAAACAATAACGTTGAAAAGATAGAAAGGGAAGGCTATAGGAAATATTTTAGAAGTGGATTAATAAATAAATGTATAAGGTTGGCTTTTATTAGTTTCTAGGTTTCATTATTTCTTGGCAGGATAATAAAAAAGTTATAAAAATTGATTTTTATATGATTTTTATAGGTTTATAGGTTGACGGACTGTCTAAAAAAAGGGGGCAATAAACATGTTCCAAGATCCGGATATTGATCAATATGATACTGAAGTGACGGGGAAAGAGATGAAAGATATCTATGAGCTATTGGAAGGGTGGGTCAGGGAGGACGAAGAAGGCGAACAATCGAGCAAGGGGTAACCATTGGTAAGGGTTGCAATATATATAAGAATATCTGCTGAAAAAGAGGATCGCGAGGATCGGTCTTTGGATACCCAACAGCTGCGATGTATTGAATGGTGTAAACATCAATTTCCATCAGGCTTTGATCACGAAGTCTTTTCTGATATTTGTTCGGGCACAATTGAAATCAACAACAGAGAATCGGGGAAGCTGCTAATAAAGAAGCTTAAAGAGTTCGATTATATTGTTGTTAACCGACTTGACCGGATGTTCAGAAATGTTGCTGATTGTAGCGAAAAGCTAAAGGTATATAAACAGCAGGACGTAAAGTTCGTTTCTCTTTCGGAGCATATAGATACTTCTAATGCTATCGGAGATCTTTTAGTCAACATTGTCTCATCAATCGCACAATTTGAAGCTAAATTAGATGGGGAAAGAATAAGGGAGACTAATGCGGCAACAGCAGCTTCTGGTAGATGGACAGGAGGGCAATATGCGCCTTATGGTTATGACTATGATAAAGACGATAAGGATAATAAAGGGCTAAAGATCAATAGTGATGAGTCATCAACGATCAAAATGATATTTCGTTGGTTTACAAAAGACTTATTGAGCGGAAGGGCGATCGCCGACAAGTTAAATGCGATGAAAGTGTTCACTAAGGCCGGCAAAATGTGGATGAGCCAAAGAGTCTTAGCAGTTATAAGGAATCCGATCTACACCGGTAAAATTGCTTATGGTAGACGAAGGCCTGTTTTAAGTACTACGAGAAGCGACAAGAGATGGTGGAAACAAGCAGAATCAAAAGACTGGCAAATAGCTAAGGGATTACATAAGCCGATAATTGATGAAGAGGAATTCAGAACGGCTCAAAAGATGCTGGGAGAAAGGAAAAAGACCGCATCTTTTAGTCGGCTCAAAAGGTATCATCTTTTAACCGGGCTAATCCGTTGTGGTTTGTGTGGCTATTCAATGGGAGTTAAAACATGTAGATCAACCCCTAAGCACCCCAGGAAGACGTCATTTAGCACATATTACTGTCGTGGATATCTTTATGGGGGGAAACATTACTGTAAAGGTGTTAATGCTAATTATAAGCGATTAAATGATGCTGTTGTTCAAGCGGTAAAAGAGAATATTGAGGGGACAACTTTTGTTGATGAGTTTAATGAGCACCTCAAAAGCAGGAAAAAGAAAGAAATTGTCGACATTGAGCCATATGTTAAGCGGCTCAATGAGAAATATAGCAAGCAAATTGAGATGTATGAAAATGGATTAATTACTCTGGATCAGCTAAAACAAAGAAAAGAGGCTTTGGATAAAGAGAAGGCAGACCTGTTCCAATCATCAAAGAATGAAACCAAGCAAGCCGTCTCAATAGGTAAAATGAAAAAATTCACATCAATCTGGAGAAAGATGACTGACGTAAAGCGCAAGATGTTCTTACGAGAATTGATCGAGGTAATAATCGTAAAGAAGGATAGGGCGGTGATTAAATTCAAGCATTTAAAGCTAAATGGATGGGAAACAGAGAAAATAATTCATGGCTATTAAGCCAAATAATCACTGATGTGTTTATGGGGCTAATGAAGTTTCGACGGCAAGGATCAGCATAATTAATTATAACATTTTTGCTATAATCAGTTACTATATGCCAGATCAGGATCTAACCGCCCGGGTCGTCGCCCAGTATCGGGGTAAATACCGCGTCAGAAGCGGCGCCGCCGAGTGCTGGGCCGAAGTGACCGGCAAAATGATGTTCTCCGCCGCAGCCAAGACCGATTATCCGGTCGTTGGCGATCTGGTCATAATATCAGAGTTGGAGCCCGGCCATGCGGTGATCCGGGAAATATTGTCCCGCAGAACTATTCTGTCCCGTAAAGCTGCGGGCCAGGATGATGTACAGCCGATCGCGGCTAATATAGATGTGGCTTTTGTGGTCCAGGCGGTTGACCGGGACTTCAATCTGAACCGGTTGGAGCGGTATTTGACGATCGTTAAAGCGGGCAAGATCGAGCCGGTCATTGTGCTGAACAAAAGCGATCTGGCGTCAGAAGAGGAATTAGCGGACAAAGTCGCGCAGCTCAAAGAGCGATTCCGGGATATCGAGATCGTCACGACCAGCGCGGCCGACGGCTCCGGGATCGCCGGATTGCGTCAAGCCATCAGCAAAGGAAAGGTCTATTGTTTTGTCGGATCTTCCGGGGTGGGCAAGTCATCGCTTATTAACGAGTTGCTGGGCCAAGAGCTGTTAAAGACGAAAATGATCAGCGCCTCCACCAAAAAGGGGAGACATGCCACCACTCACCGTGAACTGTTTGTCCTTAAAAACGGCGGCATGGTCATCGATAATCCGGGGATCAGGGAGGTTGGCTTGGCTCAGGTAGGCGAAGCGGTGGCGGATGTTTTCAGTGATATCTCTGCGATAGCTAAGGCTTGTAAATTTGCCGATTGCACCCACGACCACGAACCGGGTTGCGCCGTTCTGGCTGCGGTCCGCTCCGGGGAATTAAGCGAGGCCAAGTATCAGAACTATCTTAAGCTGAAAAAGGAATCCGCTCATTATGATCTATCGAGCCTGGAAAGGAAGCAGAAAGAGCGCAGTTTTGGGCGAATGCTCAAGAACTATAAGAAGCAAGCTGGCTAACGCCTTTTATTTGTAGAGCAGAAAGAAGATCCCGAAAGCGATCAGGACGATGCCCGCGTAATTTTGGCTTAACAACTTTTCCCCAAGCATAAAATAGGAGAGCAGAACGACAAAGACGTAAGTCAGGGCGGTCAAGGGAAAAACCAGGCTTAATCTGAACCAGGAGAGAATGAACAGCCAGAGAACAAAGGAAGCGGCCATCAGTCCGGCGCCCAGCAATATGTAGGGACTTCTTAACAAGCCCGGCAAGATTAGAAAAGCGTCTTTGGTGCTTTGCAGCGAAAAGCCGGCCATTTTGCTCATTCCCAGTTTCAGGAATATCTGGCCTAAAGCCATGACCAAAGTATAAATAAACATCCAGGTCAATAAATGCCGCATGACTGGTGAATTATAGCATATTAATGATTCACCCCCCTTGCTCCTGACCGCTGTAAAGTAATATAATAGTCCCGATGTACGAGCACCATAAACAGCCGCTGCTCCCCTTTAAGCATTTTATCGTTCGGCTAACCAAGAGTATCTTTATCGCCCTCGGTTTTATCGCCTTCTCGTTATGGCTGGGCGCGGTCGGTTATCATTATACGGAGGGATTATCCTGGCTGGACGCTACGCTCAACGCCTCCATGATCCTGGCCGGCATGGGACCGGTTGACGTATTGCGGACATCGTCCGGCAAAGTCTTTGCCACATTTTACGCGCTTTACAGCGGCATCGCCTTTTTGACCACGGCGGCGATCCTCCTAGCGCCGATCATCCACCGTTTCTTGCATAAGTTCCACACCCCGGGAAAATAAGGAGGAGTTATTTTGATCTGGTTAATTTGTCTGGCTCTGGTTGCCATCTTCTCGACCGTTAATATTGTTTGGTCCAAGAAACCCCGGACGGCGGCGAATATCATTGAGATCATCCTGCTTTATCTATTGGTTTTCCAGGTCGGGGTCATGGGCCTGCTGGCTTATATTAACCATGTGTGGAACGGGGCGGCGATCGCCGCGCTGATCGGTTGGCCGGCCGGCAGCCCGTTCCAGTACGAGGTCGGGATGATGAACTTGGGCCAGGGCGTGCTTGGGATCCTCTGTATCTGGTTCCGGAAAGATTTCTGGCTGGCGACCGCGATCGTTGCTTCGATTACGATGGTCGGCTGCGGCGTTGGTCACGTGCGGGAGATCATCTACAACAACAACTGGTCGCCGTATAACGCCGGCCTCGGCATCTGGATCGAGACTGTTCTGATGCCTATCGCCCTCTTAACGCTGGTCAGTATCCTTCGGCGGTGGAATAGCCGAGCAGGTTCTTGACCGCGCGGCTGGTGTTATAGAGACAGGCCATTTCGCCCGCCAGGTCGTTCCAGTTGATGACGGAGGCGGACATGACGACCGTCACATCCTGGACCGGATCGCAGAGCGCGGTCGTTAAATATCCGTTATGCGCCCCGTTATGACCGTAACCAAGCCCCGGTATCCTAAAGATCCCCAGGCCGTAGTTCCTGGCCGTGGCTTCGGTCGTCATCAGGCCGACGGTCGCGGCGTTCAAGCCCGCTGTTCCTTCGATCAGCGCTCTCATCCACTTAGCCAGGTCGGCCGGCGTGGTGATCACGTTCCCTTCAGCCAAATGGCCGGACATGTTATCGACCGTGACGTCGGTCAGGGCGCCGGACAGGTACTGGTACCCGGTCTCGAACGGAGTGGGGATAGTTCGGTCCGTCCCCAGGTAAGGGAAACTGGTCTTGGTCAAGCCGTTCGGTATTAACAGGTTTGCCTGCATGAACTGATCGTAGCGCAGGCCGGAAACCCGCTCGATGATCTTACCGAGCAGGGAATAGCCGGTATCGCTGTATTCGTAAGAAGCGCTGGGGGTAAAATTGCATAGTTCACAGGTTGCCACGACCCCGACCAGCTCGTCACAGGTGAATGTATGCTCCGGATCGATTCCCTTGACGTAATCGAGGTAGTTATACCCGGCATACGGCTCGGTTTCCGTGGAAGGAATATCCTGGTTAGTGATGTCCCACACGCCGGCCCGGTGGTTGAGGAGCAGCTTGATCGTGATTGCGTTCTTGTTGGGGATATTATAATTGGCGGTGTTCGGGACATATGGTTCGGTCGAGCCGGGGATGTTAGCGGTGATCAGGTCGTCGATATTCAGCTTCCCCTGCTGATGGAGGAGCATAATGGCCGCCGCGGTATAACTCTTAGTAGTACTGGCCCCGCGGAAATGGGTGTCCGCGGTCCCGCCCGGCATGTTGGCCGACACGTAGAAACTCCCTTTGGGGGAAATGATGTACATCGCCAAACCGCCGCCAAAGTTCGCTTTCCCCGCGCTATAGTTCGCCCACTCGGCCGCCAGTAAGGCATTAAGGTACGGCTGGTACTGGCCGGGCCCGGAGCTGCTGGTGCTGCAACCGGAGAGGAGCGAGAGACCAAGGATCGCGGCCAGGCCCAGAATAAATAATTTGTTATTCATTATAATAACGGCGTTAATTCACCGTTGGCCGGGACGAACCAGTTGTCGGCCGCGATCGGCGTTGCCGATTGTTTCGCGCCCGGTTTGAAGTCAAGCTTCTTCAGGTCGATGGCCCTTAGGTTGGTATTTTCATCGTCGATCACGTAATAAACGAGGTTCTTATGGTCGCGGACCAGGCCGTATTCGGTGATGCTGTTCTTCACTTCCCCGTTGACCAGCGTTACCCGATCGAGGATATGCCTGGCGTTATTGACCGCCTCGCGGGCATTCCTGGACCGGGCGACGAACTTGTTTAAAACATAGATCCGGGCAAAACGGCTCGGCGGGAGCGAGTCGCCCGGTAAACCGAGCATACCGCCCCGGTCGTTGTTCAGTTTATTGTACCGGGCCAGGGTTTTGACCATCTCCGGGAACGGCGGGTCGTTGGTCATGACGTTGTACGGATTATCGTAGATCTGCCACTTGCCGCCGACGAACTCGACGACCAGGCTCTTCTTGTTCCGGTCGTGAATCGCCAGATGGAGCGGCAGGAGCATGTTATTCATCTGTTTATACGGCACGCCGGTGACGACCGTTTTTGTTAACGCCAGTTTGACCTCGTCGACGGTGGCAAAACTGCCAAGTATCCAGTGGGCGACGTCGCCGATCTGGATCACTTTGCTCCGGTCAACTTTGGAGACGTCGGGATATTTGGTCGCCGTCAGCCAAAGGGTCCCGATTGATAACCCTTTCTCGTTCAAGCCATCGGTAAAAGCGGGGAGGTGGGCGACGTTGGTCCCGACAAAACCGTACTTTGACGTCCACTTCATGTAAGTGTCGGTCTCCGAGAGGGCGGAAACGCACTTCTCGCCGCGGGGGACGACCACGACCTGCGCCTGCAGTTCGAGACCAAAGTCCATTGTCCGGGCGGAGACCACCTGGGAACCGGAATTATTAAGCAGGAAGTCGGAACAGGCGAGGGCGGGCAGGGCCAAGACCGCGGCCAGCAGAACGAACAATGTTTTTTTCATTGAAACCTCCATAGTTAAGAATGATTTTGCCACTCCCGCCTTTCCTTGTCAATGGAGTCCGCGACGCGATAGAGCAATAAAGATGAAAATGTTGAAATATTGTCTTCTTTATGACGACAGTTATCCGGAAGTTAACATGGCAATTGCCAGGATCGCACCGCGAATAATCCAGCCCAAAAGAAGGCTGGCCCTATTGGTCAACCAGGCGGACCAGCCGGCTGACTGGTCGATCCCGTATTCCCGGATCTTGGCCCGGTCAGGGAACTGGGGGAGAGGGAATTGCTCGATCTATCAGCTGGAAGCGGCCCTAAGGGGCGGGCGGCTGGACCTCCGGTCGGACGCGGCCTATCATCTGGAACACCGGGAGAAAATAACCGGGCCGGAGCGCGACCGGCGCGTAGCTGAGGCCTGCGGGACGGTCGAGATCGCTTACAATGAAATGATCGACAATAAAGACCCGGCCTGGGGATACGGAGTGATCGAGCGGCGGGCGAATTTTTCCGACGACCTAAGTTGGGGGCTGGCGCAGATGTGCTTCAATATCCATTGTGCCGTTGATGTTTACAAATATCGGGCCGGCTCAAGGGTTGCTTATGAACAAATCCTCAAAGTATTCCCCGACCTGGCGGATCCCCAGGCCGCCGTTTACCGCGCGCTGGCGTCTTTCTCGCAAGTCGCGGATAAGGATACTTTGACGCTCATGTTTGTCCGGGCGCACGGCCTGCCGGACCGGATCGGGGACCTGCTTTACCGGGAGCTGCTGGACAAGCTCGACGCCATTGCCGGTAAAAAGGTGCTGGTTTTTATGGCCTGCCATTCAGGGGCCGTTGTTGACCATGTGCGTGCTCGGGCGACCGCCGCGGATTATCTGGTCATTCCGTCGACCATGAAAAAAGATCTCGGCTGGAATTGGGGCGAAGATGTCATGCTCGACGAGCTGGCGCTGCTGGTCAAGGACAGCCGGCCGCTGACCGAATTCGGCGACGCGCGGATCTTCCACGCGGCCGGCGAGCGGCAAGCCGCCGTCCCTTATTACCCCTTTGACGCTGTTCTTTAACAAAAACCCGGATTATAATGATGAGTCATGAATAAATGGCTTGGCCTCGCGTTGATCTTGCTGATCGTGATTTGCCTCGGCTTGGGGTTTTTCTTTATTAACCGGAAAGAGCCGGGGACAACCTACGAGGGCGTCCTCCCCGGCGCCGATTGCGCGGGCTTAAAGACCGAGCTGACTTTGTACCAGGACGGCACTTATTTCTTGAAGGAAACCTATCTGGCGACGCGGGACGGGGACAAAACATTCACTTCCGCCGGTAAGTGGCAGACGGTCAAGTTCGGTAAGTACGAGATCATCCAGTTGAACTACAACAAACCGCAAGAGATCTACAACTTCCGCCAAAAAGACGCCGATCATCTTGTCGTTGTCGATAAAGAGCTAAAAATGATCGATTGTCCGATGAATTTGACGTTGAGCAGAAAGAAATAATAAGACTCGTCTGTTTGGCTTATAAATATCAGATAATCTGTTTGTAGAAGTGTCTTAAGATCAACTGTCGAAAATCACTACATTTCCCCCGTTGTTCCTCGTGGCAATAAGATTGCTATAGGCTGGACATGAACGAACTTGTCCCGCTTGAGCGGATCGAAAGCAAAATATACTTGATCAGGGGACAAAAGGTGATGCTGGATCGGGATCTGGCCGCCCTGTATGGAGTGGCGACTAAAGTGCTAAAACAAGCGGTAAATAGGAATCTGGACCGGTTTCCAGAGGACTTCATGTTTGAACTTGATCGGAAAGAGTTCGATGATTGGAGGTCACAATTTGTGACCTCCAACGCGGATAGGATGGGGTTGCGGTGGCGCCCTTACGCCTTTACCGAACAAGGCGTCGCAATGCTTTCATCGGTCCTTAATAGCGAACGGGCAATACAGGTTAATATTCAGATCATGCGGGCGTTTGTGAAGTTCAAACAGGCGCTATTTTTCCATAAGGAACTGGCGCTGAAGCTCGACCTATTGGAAGAGCGGTTTGGCAAACGATTGGATAAGCATGAGCGGGAGATCGGCGCGATCTTTGAAGCGATCCGCAAAATGTTGATCGTGGAAGAGAGGCCAAAGAAGCGAATAGGGTTTATTTGAGAAGCTGCTTAGCAAATTCCCGCGCGTTTTGGATATCCTTTTCGTTCGGCCGGCCCTTGCTGATGCCGCCGAAAAAGTACTTGATGAAACTGAAGTCGATAAACCCCGGGCAGGTAAAATCACCGATCACCGCAAACCCCTTTTGTGCCAACAGCGGTTTGAACCGGTCGTTAAAAAGTTTCAAACCGAACGTGTTGGTGGAAAAAACAAAGGCCTTTTTCCCTTTTAGCTCGGGCAGCCTGGCGACCAGGTCCAGGATGCCGACATGGAATTTGCTGTCGTAAACCCCGGAACCGAACCCGATCAGGTCGTAGCCGGCTAGGGAGGTCGGATCAACATCCGCCGGCGCCGCGATCTTCGCACCCAGGACCTCGGCTATCGCCCGGGCGACCTTTAGCGTGTTCTGGTGATGGTAGGAAGCGCAGATTAGTAACGTTTTCATCGGGAAGCTCCTTTAACGAACAGCATTTTCGAGAAAGCGAAGACCCAGTTGTCGGGCAGCAGGCGTTTCAGGAACAAAAGGAATTTGCCGTCCGTTCCGACCACGTAGCGGAACTTGTTGCGGTTGTCGGAGGCCGCGCGGTAGATCACCTCGGCCGCTTCCCGGGGCGGGTGGCCGCCCTTATCCATCTGCTCGATCCACGGTTTGACCCGGGCGATAAAGGGCTCGTAATCGGTCAGCTTGGGGTCGACCAGAATATCGGCCGAGGAGTGGCTGAACTCGGTCTTGATCCCCGCCGGCTCGACGACCTTCACCTTGATATTTAACGGTTCCAGCTCAAAACGGAGCGCTTCGGAAAAACCTTCCACCGCCCATTTGGTCGAATTGTAAAGCGTGTAGAGCGGGAAAGTCGTCCGCCCGGCGACCGAAGTGACGTTGATGATCAGGCCATTCCGGCGCTGACGGAAATGGGGAAGGACCGCTCTGGTAACTGCCATTAAACCGAACAGGTTCGTCTCGTACTGGCGCACGATCTGCTCCCGGGTCGCCGCCTCAAAAGGACCGACCGCGCCGTAGCCGGCGTTGTTCAATAAGACGTCGATCCCGCCGAACCTGGCGATCGTCGCGGCGACCGCCGCCTCGATCGTTTCCGGTTCCGTGACGTCGAGCGCCGGGCAAAAGATCCCCGGCAGGGCGCTTTTCCCCGGCTGGCGCATCGTCGCCGCCACGTTCCAGCCGCGCGCCTGGAAGAGGAGGGCCGTTTCTTTGCCGATTCCTTGCGAAGCGCCAGTGAGCAAAATGGTTTTCTTGTCCATATCACGATTTTCCCACCCGCGACCCTTTCTGTCAAATATGTTGAAATAACCGCCGAACATCGCCGAAAATAGCTTTGAACGGTTTTGGCGCAATAAGGAGCAAATAAATGGGGGTTACAACTGTTGGACCGGCGCGCACGGCCGGCCCGACCCGGCCGGTAAACAATTTCGAACGGATCACGCGGCGGAAACAGGAGCAATTCAACCGGCTGCCACTGAGCGGTTTCCGGGACCCGTCGGTCAAAGGACTGGTCAGGGAGATCGTCGAAGGCCGTAAACAGGCGGCCGCGGAATACGCCGCCGGGAACGATTTCCTGAACGCCGGTTTCCAGCTCGGCCACGCCTCTTCCGCCGTCGAAATTTTTGCCAAATATTTTCTGGTGCAGGAGCGGACGGGCGACCCCCTGCCGGTGAGCCAGCCGGAAGCGGTTACCCTTTTGCAGGAAGCGCTCGCTTTGCGCACCGCATCGCTGCAGCAGTTCCAGCGGCTGAAAAGATCGACCCTGCAGATCGCCTACGCGCTCTCTTACCGGGCCAACGCCTTGAGCTTCCTGCGCAAGAACGCCCCGGGATTCGACACGCTCGCCAATCTGGAAGAGGTGATCGAGAATAAGGAGCGGGCTTACCGGTTGTTCTCCGATAAGCGGGAAATGCGCGGCGCGACCTTTGAGCTCGATAACCTGGTCTCGCTCTATTTCGAAAAAGGGGAACGGTTCGACGCGGAATGTTACTTAAAAGCCGCCGAACGAGCGCTTGCCATGTACGAGCTGATCAAAGATGCCTTGGCGGCCCTGCCGAGAGCGGTTAGCCCGTTGAAAAGAGCGGTGTCCGCCTACCGGCGTTACGCGCGGCAGGTAAGTGATCCGGAGAAACGGACGTCTTATTCCCAGCTCGCGGACCGGCTGGAGAAAGGGATCAAGGCTCCGGCGTCGGCGCGTTAGTCGTCCCCGTTATCCACTGGCCCGGGTTCAACCAGCTCGCTTCGTAGGTCGTCGCGAAGTGGACATAAGCATCGCCGGCCGCTTCCAGCAAGGTCAGCTCCGGTAACTCAAAAGCGTAAAATATCCTGGTCGCCCGCGCCCCCTGGACGAAACACCACGCCTCCACTGTTATCCCCGTTGCCTGCCGGATCAATGTCGCCATATCGGCATAACGCTGGGAATATTCTCCCCAGATCAGGTCGGCTTCAAACGTGGTGACCGGGTGCGGGTCGGTGTAATGGACCCCTTCGATCGAGACGGTCCCGTCGCTCAGCGGGTAAGCGCGTTCGTACCAGTATTCCTTGTTCATCGTGATATAAGAGGGATATTGCTGGGCGGTCGACGTCGTCGTCCCTTCATCCCAGATCGCCCGGTAAGTTTCGGTCGAGGTATAGCCGTTGATCGCGTTAAGGAGCACGATCAGGTTGTCGCGGTTCGGCGAACGCGACCAGAACCCGTAGCTGACGCGGACGCCGGCCCGTTGCAGTTTCGGTTCCAGCACCACCGCTTCATAAAAAAGCTTCGTGGTAAAGTCCTGGCTGGAAAGTTCGGCCAGTTTAACGAGCGGATCGGTAAAGATCGGGCCGGTCGAGGGTTGGCTTTGCTGGCCGCAACCGACAAGCGCAAAAAGGCCGATCGCCAGCAGGAAAAGATCAACGGCTCGTTTTTTCACGCTGGTATTATAACAGAAATGGGGAAAAGGGACTGGGGAACTGAGGAACCAAAAGCATTAATGGGTGAAATGTCGGGGACTGCCGGGCGATAAAAAGGGTATGCTCGCGGCAAACAAAACCAGGCAGGCCAGTAATTTTCTTGCCACCCGGCAGGCGATTATCAACCGGGTCAAAAGCGCCGGTGTTGGCGGGGCGGGCGATTTCCATCCGTTAAAACTCGGCCTTGGCTTGACCGATCGCTGTAATTCTCGGTGCGCTTACTGTTCCGCCAGCGTTGGGCCTGACGGGAAAGAGTTAATGTCGCCGGAGATCATGGCCAAAGCGCTTGTTGGAGCAAGAGAGAGCGGTATTCCCGCGGTCGTTTTGACCGGCGGAGAACCGACCACCCGCTTTGAAACTTTACTGGGAGCGGCGGCGCTGGCTATCAGGGCGGCATGGCTGCTGGCGATCCAGACCAACACCAAAATGCCGGAGTTGACCGCCGTCAGATTGTTCGACCGGCTCTGGCAGAACGGGTGGGGAAGCCGGACAGAGAACGTTTTACAATTCAACCTTTCTTACGCTTTGTCGCGTTCCGAAGAGGAAGCCAGGGGGCTTATTAATTTTGTCCGCTTGTTCGGTGAGAGCGGCCTTAATGGACAGATCGTCATCGAGGCTTTGCACGACCAGCCGATCCCCGCAGAGGAAGGGATCGAGATCATGAATCACCGGTTGGGCGACAGGCTAACCGGTTTGGGGTACCTGTTCCAGACCGGAGAGAAGCGCCTCAGGGTCTTGAACAATTTCCCTTTAATGGTAGGCCGCGCGAAGGTCCTAAGAGAAATGCCGCTCGGGGCGATCATCCGGGAAAATAGTCCGTTGCTGGAGCTCGATTCTTACCGCCGGGTCGAGCAAATCGCCGAGGATACTATTGCCGTTGATCCGCTCGGTTTTGTCTACCCGGCCGGATTATACATGTATCTCGGGTTGTACCCGATCGGCGACCTGGTCGAGAACACGCTTCCCCGGATCATTGCCGACGCCAATTTTGACCCGGTCCTGATCATGATCAGCCGGGGAATGGCGGGCGACTTGTATCGGCTGGCTGCTAACCTCTATCCCGAGTTCGGCCGGTTAACGGCAACGTGCGCCGACCCGTTCGAAGTGATCGCCGACATTCTGGAAGAGCCGGACAAAGCCCTGGCGATCATGGACAAAGCGGCCGATTACCTGAAGATCACCGCCAGGGAATAGACGAACATCGTCAGGTGGATGAGAGGCAAGGCGGCCAGCTTCGGGATCGGCAGTTTTTCCTGCAGGCAGATAACATTGGCGATAATGATCAGGATAAAGCCGAGCAGGAACCAGACGGGAACGACGCTGCCATAAAAATACAAGAGTGAGCCGCCGACCAGCAGGTGGAGCAGTGAAAACCCGGCGATCCACGCTTTTGCCCCGTTGATCCCGTACAGGATCGGGATCGCCTTCATCCCCCGGGCCCGGTCGTTCTTCACGTCGATCAAGTCGTTGATCCCCAGGTGAGCTTCCGCCAGCGGATAGAAAAAGAGGAAGATCAGCAGCGCCGCCGGGTCGGGATGCGCCACGCACAAGTAGCCGGCGACGGGAAAGAGGGCGAAATCGGTCCGGCCGATCAGTTGCGACCAGGGGAAAGACTGCCGCCGTTTCTTCAATTGGTAGAAAGCCTCCGCCGCAAAACTGTAACAGCCGATCGCCATGACGTAGAGCGAGTGCGGGAAAGGAAGCGAGAGCGTTAAGCCGACCGCGCCCAGGAAACAGGCGGCGAACAACCCCCAGGCGGCGCGGACGCTGATCGTGCCGTTGGCCAGCGGCCGGGTATGGAAGGGGCGGAAATAATTGGTCAGGTCCGGTTCGACGTCTTTCTTGTCGTGATCGACGTCGATCAGGTCGTTCAGGATAAAACCGCATTCAAAGCCGAACGCGGCGATCAGGACCGCCTTGACGACCAGTCCGACCGAGAAGCCGCCGTGGAGAATAAAGCCGAGGAACAGCCCGCCGCAGAAGATCGCCGGCCAGGCGGGAAGGAAATGGAGCCGGAGCAGGTCGAGATAGGCTTTAAATTGTTTCATTTAACCGCTATGGCGAAGGACTGGCGCGGTGCGCCGGCGGCCAGGTTGAATTTCTTCAGGTCGACCGTTTTCCAGGCGGTATTATCGTAGGTCTTGAAGTAAAGGACCCGATTGGTCAGGTCTTTAATCACTACCCACTGGGCGAAGCCGTATAAAAAGACGTCGGGCACTTCGGTCGGTTCCTTGACCGCCCCTTTCGGGATATCGACGATGTTAAGCAGGTGTTCGGCCAGGTTGACGGCCCCGGCCGCGTTTTTCGGCGGGAGGGCGGCGTCCAGGGCGAAGGCCAGGCGGACGAAGCGGGAGGGCGGCGTCCAGTCGCCCGGCAACCCGTGCAAACCGCTGCCGACGCCGGTCGCTTCGATCTTGACGCCGTTGAGCGTTTTCGCCGCGACGTCGCGGGCGTTCAGGTTGACGTAATTACGCAGGTTGCTCAGCTGCCAGTCGAAACCGGGGCGGTTGGTCATCACCCCGAGCGGATTGTCATAGACCTGCCTTTTCCCGCCGATGAACTCGATCACCAGGCTGCGGCCGGACGCGTCGTGCACGGCGATGTGCATCCCCAGGTCCTTGAGCTTTTTGTTGCGGGGGGCGGTAATGCTGACCGTCGTCAGCGCCGCTTTCACTTCGTCGACGGTGGCAAAGCTGCCGAGCAGCCAGGGGCCGAAAGAGTCGACCGGCAGGGAGCGGCCGGCGACTGCCGGCTCATATTCCGCGCCGGCGTACATCAGCCCGTCGAGCGACAGCCCTTTTTCGTTGAAGCCTTCCACGTAAGCGTCCTTGATGCCGAACGCGTTGATCGCCAGGAAACCGTATTGCCCGGCGCCGCGCGGGACGACGCAGACCTCGGATTTAAGATCGACCGGGAATTCCATTGAACGACCGACCACGATCGTGCCGTCCTGGGCTTTGACCCGGAAATCGCTGCAGGCGGCGGCAAGCGGAGCAAGCAAACAGACGATCAGGGGCAGGAGCACGAAGACCGATCTTGATTTGTTCATTTTTTCCTCCCGGTTAGTGCGGGGTCCGGGCAGTATTATAGCAAAATGGCCGGGGCCTTACAGTAGATTGGATAGAGGGAGAGAAAAGGGGCAGACCAGATCGAACCGGGAGAACTGTTCGCCGAACGCCCGCCGGCAGGCGAGCGCGATCTTCGGCAGGTCGTTTTCCCGGACGAAGAATTCCGCCGGAACGGCGGGATCGAACGATTTGACCAGGCCGGTGATCGCCAGCCGGACGTATCCCCCGGTGTAACTGACGGCCGCCCGGTAGACCCGGTCGCCGTAAAGCTCGAGGAAAACCGGCGAGAACATCTTAACGCACTCGCTGTGTTCGCCGTCCGCGCCGACAAAATCCCGGTTGTCCATCCGGCTGATCTTCGGGAGGATAAGCGACGCGTCGTCGGTGATCCCCGGCAGCCCGGCAAAGAGATACGCGCCGTGCCCGTCTTTCAGCGCCAGGTGCCGTTCGCTCGGCTTGATCGGGCGGGGGAGCGTCAGCGTATTGCCGATGAAGATCTGGCCGGTGCTCCCCGTGACGAGGGGGAGGGATTCGGCGCGCGTGGGATCGGCGATCAGCCTGACGTTCGACTTTTGCAGGGCGATCTCGAAAACCTTTTTTTCCAGGGGGGTCAGGTCGTGGTCGCCGCCCAGCAGCAGGGAATCCCTGACCTTTTGCAGGTATGGGGCGCTGCTCGGCTCCCCGGCGAACCGCCGCAGGCTAAAACCGTTCTCGCTCCGGGCCAGGCCGTATTTTTTCCCCCGCTGCAGGGCGATGAACAACTGGAAGAAGTCCATCCCGAGATTGTCGGACAGCAGGTCGAGCTCCAGCGTTCCGCCGGAGCGGACAAAGGCGCTAAGCAGCGCGAAGTTCCGCATATAGTTCAGCTGGGAGGAAAAAGTGGCCGTTGGATTGGTTTCGTAATCGAGCGGTTCGCGGCCGGTCAGCCCCTTGACCCGGTCGGCTTCGGCCAGCAGGTTTTTTTCCAGGCCGAGCAGGGCGAGGGAATACCGCCTGGTAAAAGCGTTGCCCAACTGGGCGCCCACCTCCGGGTGATCCGGCCGGAGCTGGTCGAACAGCGCGCGGGCCCGGTTCGCTCCGGAAAAACTGCCGTGGTCATTGAGCAGTTCGCTGCTCCGGAGCGTCATTGTCCGCCGGGGGGCGATGGTGGAAACGCTTACCATGCCCTTTTATCGCCCGGAAACCCGGGTGATTTCAGGCGGAAACGCTGGCCAGGTGCTGCCGCGACTTGGAGTAGAAGAAGCCAATTATCCCGAAGGTAATGACCGGGGAGAGCCATTCCGGCAGCTGAAAGCCAAAGGCGCGTAATAACATGATTATCCCCAGCGCCACGATCGAGTACATCGCCCCGTTCTTCAGATAGAGATACTTCCTGATCTGGCTGATGCCGGTGATCGTTAGCTGGCGGACGACTATGGCGCCCAGGCCGTTACCGATCAGGATCAGCGGGATCGACAGCGTAAAGGCGAACGCCCCCAGTACCCCGTCGATCGAAAAGGTGGCGTCAATTATCTCCAGGTAAAAAATCTTGCTGATATCAGAGTAGTTGCTGCCGAGCAGCTTTTTTTCGTTCTCCTCGGCGTTTTGCTTGAAGCCGTGGGTGATAAAGAAAGCGGTCGAGCCGACGATCGCCCCGAACGCCATCATCGCGTCGCGCTGCAGCGCGAACCAGGAAACCAGCGTCAGCATGAGGGAAACGACGGCGTAAAACCAGACCCCCTGACGGAGAAAGAATTTTTCCGTCTTCGGCAGGCCGAAGTTCTTGTCCTCCAGAAAAAGCCAATGGAGAAAGAGAAAGATCAGAAATATCCCGCCGCCGGCCAGGAGGATCGGAGCGGAACTTTCAACCGCCGCCACGACCGCCGGGTCGCTGGAAAAAGAGGCGGTCAGCGCGCCAAGCGGGCCGAGCGCGGGATTGACCGACCAGACAATTAACCAGGGGAGGAAACCGCGGATCACAAAGACCGCTATCAGAATGCCCCAAATCAGGAACCAGCGCCGCGCTTTTTGCCCCATCGTGGTCAGGACTTCGGCATTGATAATGGCGTTATCAATGCTCGAGATGATCTCGAACAGGCAAAGCCCGGCGATCACTAACAAGGCTGAAAAAAGGTTCATCAGGACTCTAGATCCAGCCCAGGACCGCGCCGAAAACGATCAAGCAAAGCGCGTCAAAGCCGAGGATCGCGCTGACGGCAACCACCTTATCCCGGACCTTCTTCATATCGTGGACCCAGAAACAGACCACGAAGAAGGGGAGATAACCGATCAGGAAGATCAGCCACGGCGCCCCAAGGTTCCACCACGGGAACTCCCAGGTCAGCGCGCCGACCAGGTTGAGAACGACTTCGATGCCGACGGCGAGCAGGGAATTGAGCACGGCGAAGAACCAGCGGTTCGGGATGCCCCAGATCTTCAGCTTCTTGTCGGCCGGAAGCATTTTGCAGGCGTAAACGCCCATAATGGCGAACATGAAGGTGATCTCGATATTCAGGCCGATCAATATATTGTAAGCGGTGGCGCCCGGCGTTCCCCAGACCGGAGCGAATTTATTGAAATGGAAAAAGAGCCCGTTCCAGATCTCGTTGAACCAGTCCATCCCCCACAGGGCCAGGCCGCCAAACACGATGTTCCAGTTCTTTCTTTCGACCTCGACGGAATAGATGTACAGGACGACCAGGAGCAGCGGAACAACGTACCATTGAAAATGCGCGGGATCGCGGAGGATCGCCTGGGCCTGTTTGGCACTTTCTGCTATCATTTTTCATCGCCTCCTGGGCGGATTATAGCATAATGTTTTGTTCAGCGGCGATAGTAGTCGGGTTGCCGTGGCCGGGGTAGACGGCGGTCTCGGGCGGGAGCTTGAGCAAACGCTTGAGCGAATCGACCATGGCCGCTTCGTCGGAATAGGGGAGATCGACCCGGCCGCATGTCCCGAGGAAGAGCGTGTCGCCGCTAAACAGGACTTTTTCCCGTTCATTGTAAAGCGAGATGCCGCCGGGCGAATGGCCCGGCGTGTGCATAACCGCAAAATTCAGCGTTCCGCATTCCACCTTATCCCCGTCCTGGAGCAAGCCGTCGGGCTGGGGGGCGTCGGTCGTTTTTAAGCCGAATAGGTCGGCCTGGTGCATCAGGAAGCGGGCGCCGGTCTTCTCCTTGAGCAAGCGGATCCCCTCCAGATGGTCCCAATGGCCGTGCGTGGCGACGATCAGCGTTAATTTCAGCCCGTTCTTGGCGAGCAGGGCGAGGATCTTTTCCGGTTCCCCGCCGCAATCGATGACCAACGCCTGCTTGCTCGCTTCGTCTGCCACGACATAGCAGTTGGTCCGGATCGGACCGGCCTTGAGCCGCTGGACCTTCACCCGACCAGCTCCCGGAGCTTGCCGAAATCGTCGATCAGGAAGTCCGGCTTTTGGGCGGCCAACTTTTCGCGGCTGTCGAACCCGTAGGTGACGGCGCAGGTGCGGATTCCGGCGTTCTTGCCGGTCTCGACGTCCACGGTCATGTCGCCGACGAGGAGCGTTTTTTCTTTGCTGATCCGCTCCTTTTTTACGAGTTCGTTGATCGTGCAAGGGTCGGGCTTAAGGCAGGTCGAGGAATCGCCGCCCAGGATCTGCGTGAAGTAGGGGCGTACCCCCTGTTCCTCCAGGATCAGGTGGATGAATTCGTCCCGCTTGTTGGAGAGGACGATCTTGATCTTGTCCTTGAAGTATTTAAGAGTTTCCCGGACGTGGGGGTAAAGCCGGATCTCCGGGACCCTGGCCCGGACCTGATGGTAATAACGGTCGCGCGCCTGCCGGAGCTTAGCCGGGTCGTCGCTCCCGATCGCGCCGGCGACCAGGGCTACTTCGCCAAAGCCGATGTAGCTGTTGATCTCCGCGGCGGTTTTGGGCGGGTACTTAAGTTCCTCCAGCATCGCCTGGATCGCGGCGACCGCCGCCGGCAGCGAGTCCGCCAGCGTGCCGTCAAAGTCAAAGAGGAGCAGGTCGACCGGTATCATTTGATTTTAAGTATAACATAGTGCTATTATCTACCCAAAACAGGGGGGTAAAATGAAAAAATGTTTATTGGTTGCTTTGGTGCTTGGTCTCATGGCTGGTTCGGTACTGGCGAATACGCTCAACGTTTCCGGCCGGGCGGGTATGTACAATCCCGGGTCCGGCGTCAGCTCTTCAATGATGTACGGCGTGGCGGCTGAGTACACTTTAGTGCCGAACGTTTCGCTCCGCGGCGCAGTCGATACCACCACTTACAATGACGCGCTCGGCTCGGTCACTTACATGCCGGCGACCGTCGACCTGATCTTCAGCCAGACTTTTGCCGGGGTGGTCACTCCCTACGCCGGCGCCGGTCTCGGTTACCATTCGGTCACCAGAGGCGGGTCGACCAACTCGACGACCGGTTATCAGGCGGAGATCGGGGCCAGAATGGGGGTTGGCGGATTGACGGCCGGTATTGAGTATCGCTATATGGTACCCGATGCCACCAAGTCCACTTCCACCTCCAACTCCACCGCGTACGTCCAGGGCGGTTTCTCGCAAAGCTTCAACATTTAACCGGCCGTGGAGCTAAATGGCAGTTACGCGCTGAACGCGGCCCCGCCGGCGGAATGCCAGCTTGCCCTGCTTGAGGACGGCCTGCGCGTCAAGCCCAAAGAGGGGCCGGCGCTTTTTTACTCCCTGCGCGACATTGTTGAGCTGGCCGGCGCCGACTTCCGCATTTCTCTCGTCATGTTTTCCGGCGAGAAGCTCGCCTTGAGCGAGCTGGGCTACGACTATGAGGACTTTCTCCGCACCCTGGCCAAACGGCGTAACGAACAGATTATCTCGGATCTGCTTATTAAGGAAAAGGTCCGGCTGGGCGACGTTAAGGCGGAGCTGGGCGGCGTTCCCTGCGAGCTCCGCTTATACGAAACCGCCCTGGTCATCATGCCCGACAAGGCCGAGCTGATCCGCGTGCCGCTGGCGGAGATCACGGAAAATCGCCAGGCTGATTTCCGCTTGACCGTCAAGGCCGGAGATAACCGGCAGTATGTTTTTACCATGATGGGGAGCTGGCTCGAGCCTTTCAGCCGGGAGCTGCAAACCGCTTTGGCGGAGCTCAGTTTGCGGGCCCAGGCGCTGCTCAAAGCGTTATCGCCCGGTTTGAGCCCGGAAGCGACGCGCCAACTGGCGGAACATTTTCGCGAGGGGCGGGCGGCCGCCCAAAAAGAGGTGGCAAAGCTGGCGCCCGGTCTCTGGCCGGTTTTGGAGCAGAAATTGGCCGGCGCCGTGGAGCAGGGCGACCCGCAATATTTATTTTCTTTGGCGGACCGGGAGCAGGTTTTGTTCGGTCTCAAGCGCGGCCTCGGCGGCGGCGGCGAAGCCGATTATCTCTGGGCGCTGATCCCGCTGCCCAAGCAGCGGGCGGTCGCCCTGGAAGCGGTCTCCCTGTCCGCCGAAGAAGAGGATAGCCGGGCGACATACTTTTTCCGCCTGACCGGCCAAGACGACCTGCCGCAGCTTAGCCGGGCGCTGTGCGAGATCAATTTCCGCCGCGAACCGGTCTATCTGCCGGCGGAAAAGCTGGAGGAGCCGCAATACCAGCGTTATAAATTCTCGATCGCCCGCCTGCCGGGCCTGAAGCTGCTGCGCGAGCGCTTCCTCGGCCGCGCCATCCACTCCGACGCGGAGCAGTGGAAAAAAAGTGTGGTAGAATTGCTCGGGATCGAAAGCGATAAGGAGGCCTCCTGATGGTCGGTTATAAAGTCCCCTGCCGGTATTGCCACGAATTGATCTCGTCCGACGCCAACGTCTGCCCGTTATGCGGCAAAGTGAACCCGGCCGGTTCTCCCCGCTGTCCTAAATGCCGCAACCCGCTAAAAAAAGAGTGGCAGAAATGCGAGCACTGCGGTTTGGAACTGCAAGTGAGCTGCCCCAAGTGCGGGCAGAAGACTTTTTTCGACGATTACTGCGCGGCGTGCGGCGCCCGGCTGACGGTCGTCTGCCCGAAGTGCAAAACGGAACAGCCGCCGCTGGGCGACAACTGTGCCAAATGCGGGAAACCGCTCAAGGGGGGTAAATAACGATGGCGCTCCAATCCTTTACCGATAACATGCAGGACAACTCGACCGAGGCCGGTTTTCAATTCACTTTTTATTGCGACCTCTGCCGGGAAGGGTACAAGACCAAGTTCGTGGAATGCAAGGCGACCAAGAAGGCCGGTTTCCTGAAAGGGCTGGCGGCCGGCGTCTCCATGGCGGCTTCGATGATGGGGAAATATAACGTCGGTTATAACCTGGAACGGGGAGCGGACTTGCTGACGCAGCGCTTCAGCGGGATGTCGCCCGAATGGCAAAAGGAACACGACGCGGCGTTCGAGTTAGCCCAGAACGAGGCAAAAGAGCATTTCCACCGCTGCCCCAAATGCAAAAAGTGGGTTTGCCCGACCGACTGGAACGAGCAAGAAGGCCTCTGCGTCGATGACGCGCCCCGTCAGGCGATCGAGGTCGCCGCGGCCAAAGCGAAAAAAATGGTCAAGGATATCGAAGCGCAGGCGGAAAATACCACGGTCTTCAAAGGGGAGATCAAAAGCAAGCAGACCCTCTGCCCCAAATGCGGTAAACCGGCAGGCGAGGGGAAGTTTTGCGCGAACTGCGGCTCGCCCCTGGGGCTGGTCAAATGCGCCAAGTGCGGCGCGGAAAGCCCGGCCGGGACCCGGTTCTGCGGCGAGTGCGGGACGAAGATCTAAGTCTTGTGAGTGATATCGAGGTTCAGCTCTTTTAGCGTCTCTTCCCGGCCGATCAGGACCAGGGTGTCGTTCGCCTCAATGATCGTGCTCCAGGCCGGGATCACCATGTTCTCGTTCCCCCGGCGGACCGCCAGGATCGTGACGTTGAACTTGTTGCGCAGGTCAAGATCGGCCAGCTTCCGCCCGACCCAGCTGGCCTGCGGCTTGGTCCCGATGATGGCGATGTTCTCCCCGACGTCGAAATAATCGAGCACGCCCTGGCTGGTCAGCTTGTTGACCAGCTTGATGGCGGTATCCTGCTCCGGGAAAACCACCTGGTCCACCCCGATCTTCTGCAGGATCTTGCCGTGGACGGTGTTCTGGGCCTTGCAGATGACGGTGGGGATGCCCATGCTCTTGCAGATCTGGGCGGCGACGATGTTGCTCTCCATGTTGGTCGACTCGGCGATGATCACGACGTCGCAATCGCAGACGCCGGCCTCCTTCAGCGCCGCCTCGTCGGTGATGTCGCCGACGAACGCGTGGGTCACCTGGTCCTTGATCCCCTCGATCACCGCTTCGTCCTTATCGATGGCGATGATCTCCTGCTTCTTGTAATACAATTCCCGCGCGATCTTGCTCCCGAACCGGCCGATCCCTAATACCGCGAATTGCTTTTTCATCCGATCGAAATTCCCTCCTTTGGTAACTCGACTCTCGGTTCTTTTTGGCCCATGGCCAGGGCGAGCATCAGGGTAAGCGGGCCAACCCGGCCGATGAACATCACCAGCATTATGATCAGTTTCCCGGCGGAACTCAAGTAGGGGGTGATCCCCATTGAAAGGCCGACGGTGCCGAAGGCGGAAAAGACCTCGAACGCTTCTTCCATCACGCCGAAGCTCTCCGTGTTGTTCAGGACGAAGATGGCGAGCGCCACGACCGTCAGGGCGAGAAAGGCGACGGCAAAGGAACGGCGGATCGTTTCGGCCGGCACCCGGCGGCCGAACAGCGTCGTGTTCTTAAAGCCCTTCAGCGTCGCCCAGATCGTCGCCAGGATCAGGGCGAAGGTCGTCGTCTTGATGCCGCCGCCGGTACCGCCCGGGCTGGCGCCGATGAACATCAGGAACATGGTGAACAGCGCGGTGGCCGGCACGACCTTGCCGAAATCGATCGTGTTAAACCCGGCAGTGCGCGGCGTTACCGCCTGGAAATAAGAGGCCAGGACTTTGCCCTGGAGGTTGAGCGGCCCCAGGGTCTTGGGGTTGCTCTGCTCCAGGGCGAAGATGAGGATCGTGCCGACGAACAGCAGGGCGAGGGTGGCGGTGATCGCGACCTTGGAGTGGAGCGATAATTTCTTGTGCTGCAGAATGTCGGCGATGACGATAAAACCGATGCCGCCGACGATGATCAGCGAAGTGACCGTCAGGTTGACGACCGGGTCGGTGACGTACGGCATCAGGTTGGCAAAATTGGCCGGCAGGGCGAAACCGGCGTTATTGAACGCCGAGATGGAATGGAACACGCCGTAGAGCAGCCCCTTTTTCCAGCCGAACTCGGGAAGCCAGCGGAGAAAGAGGACCAGCGCGCCGGCCCCTTCGATCAAAAAGACGATACTGAAGATCTTGCGCAGGACCCTTAAAACATCCTGGGTCGAATAGATGTTGAGCGCCTCCTGGATCATCAGCTTCTGGGAAATAAAGAGCTTTTGCCGGAAGACCAGGAGAATGAAAACGGAGAAGGTCATGTAACCAAGCCCGCCGATCTGCATCAGCCCCATCAGTACGACCAGCCCGAAAAGGGAAAAATGGACGCCGGTATCGAGCGTTACCAGCCCGGTGACGCAGGTGGCGGAGTTAGCGGTAAAGCAGGCGTCCAGTAAATCGGTCGGCGTGCCCTTGGCCGAGGAGACCGGCAGAGACAAGAGTATCCCGCCGGCCAGGATCACCAGAAAAAAACTTAAAGCGATAATAACGGGCGGCCGCAAATGGAACATTTCCCGATTATATTAATACTAATTTGTATCGAAAGCAACTTGGTGCTATGCTACTGCGCTTGATGGCCAGTTTGCTGAAAAAGCGGGTGTCTTTATTTGGTTCGATCACCGGTCGGTTGAAACGGCTCTTTATCGGTGAAGCGCGCAACCCGCTTGACCGCTCGGTTTTTCAACACCTTTCCCTGATCGCTTTTTTTGCCTGGGTCGGTCTCGGGGCCGACGGTTTGTCTTCTTCCTGCTACGGACCGTCGGAAGCTTTTATCACGCTCGGTAAACACCATTTTCTCGGTCTGCTGGTCGCCCTGGCGACCGCGGTCACGATTTTTGTCATTGCCGAAAGCTATTCCCAGATCGTCGAACTGTTCCCGACCGGCGGCGGCGGTTATATCGTCGCCAGCCATTTGCTTACGCCGGTGGTCGGCATGTTCTCCGGCTGCGCTTTGTTGATCGACTATGTTCTGACGATCACCCTCTCGATCGCCAGCGGCGCCGACGCGTTGTTCAGCCTGCTGCCGCCCGATTGGCTGATCTGGAAGGTCCCTTTTGCCCTGGCGGCTTTGGTCATCCTGATCGTCCTTAACCTGCGCGGGGTCAAGGAGTCGGTAATGGTGCTGATGCCGATCTTCATGCTCTTTGTCCTGACGCACGCGTTCGTTATTATCTTCGCCCTGGTCACCCATTTGTTCAATCTGCCGGAAGTCGCCCGGGCGACGGCGGTCGATGTCCGCAGCTCTACCGCTGAACTCGGTTTTCTCGGGATGGTCTTTTTGCTGCTGCGCGCCTACAGCATGGGGGCGGGGACTTACACCGGGATCGAAGCGGTCAGCAACGGTTTACCGATCCTGAAAGAGCCGAAGGTCCAGACGGCCAAAAAGACGATGAAGTATATGGTGATCTCGCTGGCGTCGGTCGTGCTCGGTTTGATGTTCGCCTACGCGCTTTACCAGGTTGCACCGGTGGAGGGTAAAACGATCAACGCGGTCCTGTTCGAACGGGTCGCCGGCAATTGGGGGATATTCGGCCTGACCTTTATTTTAGTCACCCTGGTGTCGGAGGCGGCGATCCTTTTTGTCGCCGCCCAGGCAGGCTTTATAGACGGCCCCCGGGTGCTGGCCAATATGGCGGCCGACCGCTGGGTGCCGAAACGTTTCGCTTTATTGTCCGACCGGTTGGTTTCGATGAACGGGATATTGATCATGGGGATCGGGGCGTTGATCCTGATGGTCGCGACCGGCGGGTCGGTCGGTTACCTGGTCGTGCTTTACAGCATTAACGTTTTTATCACTTTTTGCCTTTCCCAGGTGGGGATGGTCAAGCATTGGTGGGAAGTCCGCCGCACGGTCAAGGACTGGCGGACCAAACTGGCGATCAACGGGATCGGCCTGCTGTTGACCGGCTTTATCCTGGTCTCGGTGGTCGTGGTCAAGTTCTTTGAGGGGGGCTGGATCACCCTGCTGATCACCGGTACCCTGGCGGCGCTGATGGTCCTGATCAAACAGAACTACGAGCAAGTCGACGAACAGATCAAGAAACTCGACGAGATCGTCGACGAGGTCGAGGCCAGTCAGCCGGTCCGGGATATCCCCGAGGTCGCGAAGAAAGAGGTGAACCGGCAGGACCGGACAGCGATCGTTTTGGTCAAGGATTTTAACGGCGCGGGGCTGAAGACGATCTTCCATATTTTTCCGTCGTTCCTGACGCCGTTCCGTAATTTTGTTTTTGTCCAGGTCGGGCTGATCGATTCGGCCGCGTTCAAGGGGACGGAAGAGCTGGACCGGGTCCAGCGCAAGGTCTCCGGCGAGCTGCAGCGCTACGTTGAATTAATGAGAAGGCACGGCTACCACGCGGAAGCGCACGCCCTTTACGGGATCGACACGGTCGAAGAGATCGAAAAGTTCGTGCCCGAACTGCTAGCGCGTTATCCCAACGCGACTTTTTTCGGCGGGCAGATAATTTTCCCCAAAACGGCGATCGTCGCGAACATTTTGCACAACCACACGCTTTTTGCCCTGCAGCGGCGCCTGTACGAAATGAAACTCCACCTTTATGTCCTGCCGGTCGAGCTTACACCGGTGGTTTATTCTGGTATAATTAGCCCATCATGAGCAAGGAAGCCCAGCGCCTCGAGTCGTACCGCCGGACCGTCGCCGTCGTCGTTTCCGTGGTCGTCATCCTGCTGTCATTTTTGATCGTTCGGCCGTTCCTGGTGGCGATCCTCTCGGCCGCCGCGCTCGCTTACATCTTTTACCCGCTTTACCTGAACATCCTCCGCTACCTGCCGAAAAAGATCCGGGCCAAGGAGCTTGGTTCGGTCCTGACCTGCCTTTTTATCGTTACTTTAGTGCTGATCCCGACCATTTTTATCACCGTGGTGCTGACCGCGGAGATGAAAAGCGGTTATTTATTCCTGCAAAACTTCTTAACCGACCAGCAGCCGCTGAACAACTTGCCGCCGGCGCTCAGCCAGTGGTCGGCCTATCTGCCGCAGTTCAAAGAGGTGGCGACCGATCTGGCGGGCCAGCTGATCGGCGTGGTCCAGGGAGTACTGAAAAGCGTTCCCGGGGTCATTCTCAATATCTTTATCACCGTCTTTTCGATGTATTATTTTCTTAAGCACGGTAAAGACCTTTACAAGTTCTTTTCCGAGCTGGTGCCGCTGCCGGAAGGCCGGTACAAGCAGATATTGCTCCGTTTCGACGATCTGAGCCGGGGGATGATCATGGGGCAGATCGTCGTCGGCTTGGTGCAGGGGACGCTGGCCTGGCTCGGTTTCTGGGCACTGGGAGTCCCCAACCCGGTCCTGCTCGGGTTCCTGACCGCGATCATCTCCATTATCCCGCTGCTCGGCGCGGCCGTCGTTTGGATGCCGGTGGCGCTTTACCTGGTCTTTGTCGGGATGATGTCCGGCGCCTACTGGCCGGCGATCGCGCTTTTTATCTACGGCACGTTCGTCATCAGCCTGATCGATAATTTCCTCAAACCGAAGATCGTCGGCGACCGGGCCAAGATCCACCCGCTGGTCATCCTGTTCGGGATCCTGGGCGGCATCCAGCTGTTCGGTATCCCCGGCATTCTGATCGGCCCGCTCATCCTGACGATCTTCGACGTCGTCATCGAGATCTACAAGGAGACCCTTTAACCGATGCCGGAACTGCCCGAAGTCGAAACTGTCCGGCGCGGCCTGCAGCAGAGCATCGTGGGGAAGACGATCGCCGCTTTTACCTGTGATACTAAAAAAATGCTGAACCGGCCGCTCGCTTTCTACCGGAAAACCTTGCCCGGTCTCCGGGTGCAGAGCGTCGACCGCCGGGCCAAGATGCTGATCATCAAATTGACCGACGGCTGGAACATCCTCGGCCACCTGAAGATGACCGGCCAGCTGGTCTTTCGCGGCGGCCACCGGAGCGTTGTCGGCGGTCATCCGATCAAAGAGGGATTCGAAAAAGACCCGAACCGGTTCACGCACGCAACCTTGACCTTCCGGGACAAGAGCCGCCTCTTTTTCAATGATGTCCGGAAGTTCGGCTGGCTCCGGCTTTTTACCGATGACGATCTGGTGAAACAGCTTGACCACGACCTGGGGCCGGAACCGCTCGACCACCACTTTACGCTCGAGGTCTTTCGCCGGGAGCTGGCCAAACGGCCGAACGAACGGATCAAGCAGTTCCTGATGGACAACAAGCACGTGGTCGGCATCGGTAACATCTACAGCGACGAGATCTGCTATTTTGCCCGGGTCCGGCCCGACCGCCGGGTCAAAAGCCTGAAAGGGCCGGAAGTCGCCCTGCTGTTCCGGGGGATCAAGAACATCCTGACGGAAGCGATCAAGTACGAAGGAACCTCGATCAGCGATTACGTCAACGCGCAGGGCGAGGCGGGGGCGTACACTAAGAAGCTCCGGGTCTACGGCCGTTACGATGAGAAATGCTACGGTTGCGGCGGCACGGTCAAGCGGCAGAAGATCGGCGGACGGACGTCGTCGTTCTGCCCGGGGTGCCAAAAATGAAGTTGAACCCGACCAAGATCGTTTGCGTCGGCCTGAACTACAAGGACCACGCGGCGGAGCTGAAAATGCCGCTGCCGGCCGAGCCGGTCCTTTTCCTGAAACCGCCGAGCGCCCTGATCTTTAGCGGCGAAGCGGTCGTCTATCCGCCGCAGACCCGGGAGCTCCATTACGAGGCCGAACTGGCGATCGTGATCCGCGACCGCTGCAAGAACGTCAGCGTGGAAGAGGCGGCGAACCACATCCTCGGTTTTACTTGCGGCAACGACATCACCGCCCGCGACCTGCAGCGGCAGGACGGGCAATGGACCAGGGCCAAGTCGTTCGACACTTTTTGCGCCCTCGGTCCGCGGATCGTCAAAGAGGTCGATCCGGACAACTTGCGGATCAAGTTATTGCTCAACGGGCGGGTCAAGCAGGACTCCAGCACCGCCAACATGATCTTCAGCGTCGATCAGCTGGTCTCGTTCGTTTCGCAGGTGATGACGCTCGAACCGGAAGATGTTATCATGACCGGCACTCCCCCCGGCGTCGGCCCGATGGAACGGGGGGATACGGTCGCGGTGGAAATTGCCGGGATCGGCAGATTGGAGAATAACGTCACATGAGCAAAATAACCGGTTACGCGCGCCAGGACGAACCGACCTGGCTTTATATTTCGCTGGCCTTGCTGGCGCTGGGCGTGATCGCCGCGCTCCTGTACGGCGGGTCGGCGTTCTACCGCTGGGTCGAGAGCGGCAGCGCCGCGCGGCTGAAAGCCGCCGAAACGAAGCCGGCGGAGATCAAGGTCGCGCAGCCGGCGGTCGAGGTCAAGGCGGCGGTCGGCCCGGCCGGCGCGCTGGGCGGCGTCACGGTGGAAAGGATCACTTTTACTTCCGAGCTGGACGAGGACAACCAGCCGAGCGACGACCTCAGCGAACTATCCACGGCCGACACCAACACTCTTTATTGTTCCACCCGGATCAAGAGCGATAAGGCCCAGGCTGTCCGCCACGTCTGGCTGCGGCCGGACGGCAAGATCGCCGCCGACATCACCCTCCATTTGGGGACGCAGACGGTCGACACTTACAGCTACATTAGCTTGTACGGGGCGCAAAAAGGGGATTGGCAAATGCAAGTGAGAAACGAACGGGACGAAGTGGTCGCCGGGAAGACGTTTAAGATCAGCTAGCCTTCAATTCCCCGTTGCGGAAATCGATCACCAGGATATTCCCCGCCCGCAGTTCCACGCTGTCGGTCGCGTCAAGCTTGGCGGTCACGTTGAAACGGTCGGCGATCGCGCTGACGGTCTCGCCATCGCGGACGCGATGGAAGTAGACCGGGACCCGGGCGGCGATACTGGAGGCGAAAGTTGTTGCAGTACCCATTACATTATCTTATTCGCAAGATCAGCCGCAAAACTTGCGTTAAATTATGCTAAAATATCTTTTACTTGGGCCCGTGGCGCAACTGGATAGCGTATTTGCCTCCGAAGCAAAGGGTTGCGAGTTCGAATCTCGCCGGGCCCAAGTTTTTTATCATGGATTTCATCAAATTCCTCGGGACTGCCGGCGCCCGGATCGTCGTGGCCAGGCAGTTGAGGGCCTCCGGCGGGATCTGGCTGTCGCTGGACGGGACCAATCTATTAATTGATCCCGGCCCGGGCGCGCTGGTCCGCTGCCTCCGTTCCCGCCCCAAACTTGATCCGACCACGCTGGACGGGATCGTCCTCTCCCATAAGCACCTGGACCACGCGGCCGACATCAACGTGATGATGGAAGCGCTGAGCCTGGGCGGCCGGGCGAAGAAGGGGACGGTCCTGGCGCCGGCCGACGCGTTCGGGGGAACGGACCCGGTCATCTATAAGTACGTCCGCTCGTACGTGAAAAAGCTCGCCGTGCTAAAGGAGCGGCGAACGCGGCGGATCGGCAACCTGGCGGTCACGGCAGCGGTCAGGCACCGGCACGGCGGAGAGACTTACGGCCTGATCATCAAAGGGCGGCGGCGCACCGTCTCTTATATCACCGACACGAAATATTTTCCGGAGCTGGCGCGGCGCTACCGGCCCGACGTCGTGATCATCAGCGTGCTTAGCCCCCAACCGACGCCGTTCGATCACCTCTCGGTCGAGGACGCGCGGCTGATCATCAAGGCGCTCAAGCCCAAGGTTACCATTCTGACCCATTTTGGCCTGCTGATGATCAAGGCCGGTCCGCGACGGGTCGCGGCGCGGCTCGGCGCGGAGCTGAAGCGCAAAGTGCTCGCCGCCGGCGACGGCCTGACATTCCCCCTTTGACCGAAAAAAGTTTATATGATATATTACTGCTGCGATGCAGAAGAACATTAACCAGCTGAGATTCCTCGCGCTGCTTGCCACGGTCGGGATCTCCGTATACATTATAATGCAGCTGCCGATCACCCTCGGGCTTGACCTGCAGGGCGGCACCCGGCTGGTGCTCGAAGGGCAGGACACCGCCAAGGTCAAGATCTCCGATGACGCCATGGCCGGCGTCGCGGCCGTGATCCGCAACCGGATCGACGCGCTCGGCGTGACCGAACCGACGATCCAGCGCAAGGGAAAAGACCAGGTGATCGTAGAGCTCCCCGGCATCAAGGATCCCGAACGGGCGATCAAGGTGATCGGCGATACCGCTCTCCTTGAGTTCGTGGAGGCGGAGTGGTCGCCGGGCGATTCGCGCACCGTGTCGGCCGAGAAGATCAAGGAGTTTTACGGGCCGGACGCCCGGCTCGATTTCGTTAAGGAAATGCAGGGCGGCCGGGTCGAGAGCGAGCGGCCGATCATCCTTAAAAAGACCGTTTTGACCGGCGCGGACCTGAAAGGGGCCTGGCCGGGGCTGGACCAGTACGGGAACCCGGTCGTCGATATCGAGTTCAACGGCAAAGGGGCGGAGATCTTCGGCGAGGTGACCGCCCGTTCGGTCAACAAGCCGATCGCCATCATCCTCGACCGGAAGATCATTTCCGCGCCCAACGTTCGCGAACCGATCCCCTCCGGTAAAGCGCAGATCTCCGGCAGTTTTGCCGCGCAGGACGTCCAGGACCTGGTCATCAAGCTGAAGGCGGGCGCCCTGCCGATCCCGGTCAGGCTGATCGAGACCCGGGTCGTCGGCCCGTCGCTCGGCCGCGATTCGATCGACCGGAGCAAGATCGCCGGCGTCATCGGCTTTGCCATCATTATCGCTTTCATGGTCCTGTATTACCGCTTGCCCGGTTTCCTGGCCGACATCGCCTTATTAATATATGTACCGCTGACGCTGGCCGGCCTCTGTCTTTTCCGGGCAACCTTGACTTTGCCCGGCATTGCCGGCTTCCTGTTGTCGATCGGCATGGCGGTCGACGCCAACGTCATCATCTTTGAGCGGTTAAAAGAGGAGCTCCGGCTCGGCAAGACGATCAAGGCGTCGGTCGAAGCCGCTTTCCAGCGGGCGTTCGCGGCGATCCTCGATTCCAACGTCACCACGATCATCGGCGCGGTCACCCTTTTCTTCGTCGGGACCGGCACGATCAAGGGCTTCGCCGTCACGCTGACGGTCGGCATCATCGCTTCGATGTTCACGGCGCTGACGCTCACGCACATGATGATGAACATGCTGGTTGACGCCAAGATCGTGACCAAGCCGGAATCGAAGCTGCTATATAAATAATATGGATATAATTAAGAACACTAAAGTCTGGTTCCTGATCTCAGCCGTCTTGCTGGCGGGAGCGCTTTTTGCCTTCGGCTTTAATATCTTTGTCCACGGCAAGCCGATGAACTTCGGGATCGATTTTACCGGCGGCACCCTGCTGAACCTCCGCTTTGAAAAGCCGGTCAACGTCGCCGCGATCCGCGGCGTGCTCGACGAGTTCAGGCTGGGGGAGAGCGTGATCCAGAAATCGGGCGACAGCGATATCCTGGTCCGGACCGTGCCGCTGGAGAGCGAGACCCGGGCGGCGATCATCTCCACCCTGACGACCAAGGTCGGCACCTCCGAGATCCTGGAGGCGGACATCATCGGGCCGTCGGTCGGCAACGAGCTGACGAACCAGGCGCTCTGGGCGCTGCTGGTCGCTTCGATCGGCATCATCATCTACGTCTCGTTCCGCTTTGAGTTCGGCTACGCGCTGGCGGCGCTGCTGGCTTTGTACCATGACGCCATCATTACTACCGGGATCATGGCGCTGCTCTTCCGGACGATCGACGTCACCTTCGTGGCGGCGATCCTGACGATCATGGGCTATTCGATCAACGATACCATCGTTATCTTCGACCGGATCCGCGAGAACCTGAAAAAGCCGGCGCTGGCCAAGAAAAAGTTCGGCGAGCTGGTCAACATCAGCATCTGGGAGACGATGGCCCGTTCGATCAATACCGTGTTGACCGTCATCGTCATCGTCCTTTGCCTCCTGCTGCTCGGCGGCGAGACGCTGCGCGAATTCTCCCTGACGCTGCTGATCGGCTTCTCGCTCGGGATGTGCTCTTCGATCTTCGTCGCCCCGCCGCTTCTGGTCATCTGGCACCAGTGGGAATCGAAGCGCTAAAGTACGGTTTCCTCGGCCTCGTCCAGGGGCTAACGGAATTCCTGCCAGTATCCTCGCAAGGCCATCTACTGATCGCTTACCGTTTTTTCGGCTTGACCGAGAACCTCGCTTTCGACACGGTCGTCCACCTGGCAACGGCGCTGGCGGCGGCCGCCTATTTCTGGCGCGACCTCATGGCGATGTTACGAGTCACGAGTCGCGAGTCGCGAAAGATGCTTGGCCTGGTTCTGGTTGCGACGGTGATCACCGGCGTGCTGGGGATCGGCTTTAAGGATTTCTTTGAGGCCTTGTTCGCCGATTTTCGCTACGTCGGCCCGTTCTTTATCGTGACCGGGATGGTGATACTCCTTGGCGAATGGCTAGGGACTAGGTACCAGGGGCTGGGGACCAGGGGAGAAGAACGGATGAACTGGCAGGATGCTTGCTTGATCGGGTTGGCGCAGGGGGCGGCGATCATTCCGTCGCTGTCGCGGTCGGCCATGACGATCTCGGCCGGTCTGGCCTGCGGTCTGGAACGCCGGCTGGCCGCCCGGTTCGCTTTCATTATCGCCATTCCGGCGATCGCCGGAGCCGGTTTGCTGCAAAGCAAGGCGATCTTCAAGGCCGGAACGATCGGGATCGGCGCCTGGCCGCTGCTGCTCGGTTTTCTGGCCGCCCTGATCTCGGGCTGGCTGGCGATCAAGCTTTTTATGACCCTGATCGAGCGGACCAGCATCCGGGTTTTTGCCTATTATTGTATCGTTCTGGGTCTGGCGGTCATGCTGATCGGCGCACTGGTCACTCCGGCTCAGGCGGCGGTTAAAAAACCGGCCAAAAAAGTTACGGTCAAGAAGAAAGCCCCGGCCAAGAAAAAGGTCAAGAAACGGCGGGTCCGCCGGCCTTATTACCCTTTAGGTTCGCGGCCTAAATTCCCGGTCGCGGCCGCAGAAAAGCCCAGGCCGGAACCGGCGCCTGCGCCGATCATCATGCCGCCTGTCCCCGAGAGAAAGCCGGAGGGAAAAGCGGGCTGGTTCGCGGAAGGCGGATTAGCCGGCGGAGCGCTGGCGATCACAGGGGGCTATGGCAAGCAATTCAGCGATAAACTATATGTAAGCGGCGCGGCCGGGTACGCCGTTGGCAGCGGATTCGGTATTGTCGTGCTCGATCCGGTCAGGGTAAGTTACGACTTGGGGAATTATTATGTAGGGGCGGGGTTGAACTACGCCATGTATTCCAAGCTGGTCAAGAATATTCCCGGACTGGGGAATATCAGCGAAAAGAACCTGGCCGGTATCGAGCTGCTTGGCGGACTGAAGATCAATGAACGGTTGTCCGCCCGGCTCGGCTACAGCACCTGCCTCGGCCTGCGGGTCTCGGCCGGTTACCTGTTTTAAAATATGGCTGCCGGGGTATTGACAAAACAGCCGGTTAATCATAAAATGACTCATTCTTCCTAGGAGGGAAACTATGTCTAAAAAGGTTTGGTCCGGTCTGTTTGGGTTCCTGGGTTTCTTGCTCATCGCGGTCGTTGTTGCCTCCTCGTTCGGTTGCGCCACCACCAGCTCCGGCGGAAAAGTTGATCCGGGTATATTGACCACGGAAGCGGTCACGATCAGCGGATCGGCCAGCTATTCCGGCGGCGTGGTCGACATTTCGCTCGGCGCCCTGATCGTTTCCGGCGAAGCGATCACGGTGGAAGCCTCCAAGTTCTCCATCTTTGTCGGCAAGTCCGGCACGGCGACCTCCGAATGGAAGAGCGTCGACTTTACCGTCCCCGGCTCGGACACCAAGAAGCCGATCGACGTCGCTTTTATCCTGGACAACACCGGCAGCATGTCGGGCCGGATCAAGGCCGTCAAGGACAGCATCGCCGCTTTTGCCGCTTCCCTTGAGGCGGGCGGCGTTGACGCGACTTTCGGCGCCGTCGCTTTCGGCGATTATTCCGTTTCCAAGGAAGCGATGAAAGGCCAGACCGTGGAATTTGACGATATCGACCTGACCAACGCGACCTCGCTCGGCGCCTGGCTCAACGTGCTGCCTGGCTGGTGGGGCGGCGACGGTCCGGAAAATCCCCTCGACGGCGTGATGTACGCGTACAACAACTTTACTTGGCGGTCGGGGGCCCAGAAAGTGTTCGTGGTCATCACCGACGTCAACTGCCACCAGGTCGCTTCCAATGAGTACGGCAACGCCAATTACCCCAACGACGACCTGACCGGTTCGCCGATCAGCGCCTACAATATTGCCCTGGTCGTCAACGCCCTGAAGGGGAAAGGCGTCGTCCACGTTATCAGCTATGACTATACCTACGATTACACTCTGACCGGCCGCCCGTACGGCGACACCCGCCAGCTGGCGGATGGTTTAGGCCGCGGGCTCCTCACGCCGGAAGCCAATACCGGCGGGCGCTGGGCCGAGCTGGCATCCAGCGGCAACGTCGACCTGACCTCGCTGGGGATCTCGGAGATCCTGTCCCGCAGCTACGCGTTCCGCTTCAGCTATACGTTTGAGGCCGGGACCTGGTTCATCCACATCCTGGTCGACACGGACGGCGACGGCGTGTTCGACAGCGACCTGGTCATCAGCGTGGTCGTCGCGGCCGGCGCGTCGGTCCCGCAGACCAAGGTCTTGGGCTTGACGCCGCTCGCGGCGCCGGAAGGGACCAAGAACTAAGACCTTCCGCTCTATTAGTCAGCAGGAAGCCCCCGACGAAAGTCGGGGGCTTCTGTTTTTTGACGGTCGTTGCCGGATTATGATATACTTCCTTTGTCATGCCGCCGAAAAAGAATAAGAATACGGCCCGTAAACCGCTCAAAGAGTCAAAGCTCCCGTCCAAGTTCAAACAGGATATCGTCGCGATCTTATTGATCGCGATCGCCATTTTTATCCTGCTTGCCAACCTTTCCTCGGCGACCGGGCTATTAGGGCTGTTCGTCGTTAAGAAGGCGCTCCGGTCGGTGATCGGGGCGGGGATCTACCTCCTGCCGGCCTTTATCGGCCTCTACGGCGTCATTATGCTCCTCCGGCACGAAGTTAAAGAGTTGACGGTCCGGTTGACCGGCCTGCTGGTCATGTTTTTGGTCTTTATCTCCGTTGCCCAGTTCGCCGCGCCGACTTACTTCGCCCATGTCACTACTCACGAGCTGTCCAAGGGGGCGGGGGGAGTGATCGGCTACGCGGTGACCTTCTCCCTGGAAAAGACGATCGGCCTGGCCGGCGCCTATGTTTTCCTGTCGGCCCTGGGGTTGATCGCGACCCTGTTAATGTTCAACATTACCGTGCAAACCCTGATCGACCTGATCGCCGGGATGCTCCACTTTGACCGGAAAGCGCCGGTCGAGCCGCCGAAAAAGTCGGCCGCGCCGCCGGTCAAGCCGCTCAAGCCGGTCGATAAAGAGGTCATTCCCGCGCCGCCCATTGAACCGGACAAGCCGAAGCCGGTCGTCGAAGTCGTTCTGCCCAAGACGCCGGCTGAGCCGGTCAAGAAGGCGAAGACTGAAGCGCCAGTTGATGCCAGATATGAGGACTATGAATTGCCGTCGCTTGATCTGCTGGAAGACTCGACCGTTAAAGAACGGGCAGCCGCCGAGAAGTCAAAGGCCCTGACCCAGGAAAGGGCCAAGCTCCTGGAACAGTCGCTCCGCAACTTCGGGATCGCCGCCACGGTCGTCGCCATCTTCCAGGGGCCGGCGGTCACCCGCTACGAGCTGCAGCCGGAGCCGGGGGTCAAGGTCAGCCGGATCAACAGTTTGTCCGACGATATCGCCCTCGCCATGGCGGCGCAGGGGATCAGGATCGAGGCGCCGGTCCCCGGCAAGTCGGTGATCGGGATCGAAGTGCCGAACCAGACCGTGACCCCGGTCCGCCTGAAAGAGATCATCAATACCAACGAGTTCATGCACCATTCGTCCAAGCTGGTCTTCGGCCTCGGCAAAGACCTTTCCGGCAACCCGATCTACGGCGACATCGGCAAGATGCCCCACTTGTTGATCGCCGGGACGACCGGCTCCGGCAAATCGGTCTGCATCAACTCGCTCATTACCAGTATTTTGATGCGGGCCAGGCCCGATGAGGTCAAGATGCTGATGATCGACCCGAAGATGGTCGAACTTTCGATCTACGACGGGATCGCCCACCTGCTGGCCCCGGTCGTGACCGACGCGGCCAAGGCGGCCGTTATGCTAAAAGAATGGGTCATCAAGGAGATGGAGCGGCGTTATAAACTGTTCCACGCCGCCGGCGCCCGGCACCTGGAAGCGTACAATGAAAAGGTCAAAGACGAGCCCAAGCTCCCTTATATCCTGGTGATCGTCGACGAGCTGGCCGATCTGATGATGGTCGCGGCCAAGCACGTGGAGCCGGCGATCTGCCGGATCGCCCAGATGGCCCGCGCCACCGGCATTCACCTGGTCATCGCCACCCAGCGGCCGTCGGTCGACGTCATCACCGGCCTGATCAAGGCGAACATCCCGTCGCGGATCGCTTTTGCCGTCGCCACGCAGATCGACTCGCGGGTCATTCTCGACGCCTCGGGGGCCGAGGTCCTGCTCGGCCGGGGCGACATGCTGTATAACCCGATCGGCGCGATGAAGCCGACCCGGGCGCAGGGCTCTTTCGTGACCGACAAGGAGACCGAAAAGATCATCAAGCACGTCAAAGCGCAGGCCGAGCCGGAGTACCTGGAAGAGATCATCGGGATCAAGCCGATCGATTTCGGCAAGGATTCCGGCAATGGGGAAAGGGAGACGGGCGGCGGGAAAGACGCGCTGTTCGCCGAGGTCGCCCAGCTGATCATCGAAAGCGGCCAGGCGTCGACCTCTTACGTCCAGCGGAAGTTCCGGATCGGCTATAACCGGGCGGCCCGGCTGATGGACGAGATGGAAGGGGCGGGGATCGTCAGCGCGCCGGAAGGCGATCTCAAGGTTCGCAGAGTCACCGCTACCAGAGAAACCCTCAAAGCGCTCGGCCTCGGTTCTTAGTCCTTCTCGTCAGGCTCGAAAAGTTCGATCTGCCTTTTTTCCCAATCGATCCGTTCGATCGGCGGGCGCCGGTCGGGCGCCGGTTGGTTGGCCCGGTCGGCCGGCAGTTGATGTCCCGGCCGCAGCGTGATCACCCCGAGCTTTTCCAGCAGCTGCAGCCGGCCGGGCGACGGTAAATTTTCAAAATAGGCGGAGTTCCGGCCGAATTGGTCTTCGGTCGCCGCGCCGGCCCGGATCATATCCGCCAGGTGATCGCGCCGCAGGTTGCGGAGCTGGACCTGGACCACGTGCCCGTCCAGCTCTTTGGCTTTCTGGGCGATGGCATGCAGGGCGTTGGCAAAGAGGAGCGGCGAGATCGTGTTGTCGTACAGATAGACGGCCAGCTCTTTGACCGCGGTTACCGGTTGCCTGCCGAGCATGACCCGGTCGGCCAGGCCGTAATCCCTGATGATCTTCAGGGAGACGTTGATCTTGCCCAGTAACTGGCGGAAAGTGTTCTGAAAGTTACGGATGGGGATATCCCGGCCGTTGGGAAAGAACGGTTTGCCGGCGCGCAGGCTGTATTTCCAGACGATATGTTCGACCATACCGGATATATATCGCCGAAAAACCGCCGGGATTTCATGATATAATGCCTTAAATTAATGCGTAAGCTCGTTCTTGGCCTGTTATTATCGGTTTTAGCGGTTTCCGCCGTCTCCGCTTTTCCCCAAAGGATCGTTTCCGGTATCCCCTCGGCCACCGAAATGCTGTTCGCCTTGGGCCTTGGCGACCGGGTCGTCGGCGTAACGACCAACTGCAATTACCCGCCCGAGGCGGCCAAAAAAGAGAAGGTCGGCGCTTTGACGCTGAACCTGGAAAAGGTCGTTTCGCTCAAGCCGGACCTGGTCGTCATGCTGGCGGATGCTCAGCCGCGCGAGATCGAGCGCTTGCGGGCATTCGGGCTGCCGGTCTTTACCATCGAGCCGCGCACGGTCGCCGGCGTGGAAGAAGCGCTGCTCCGTTTGGGGGCGGTGACCGGAGCGACGAGGGAAGCGGCCGAGCTGGTCGGCTCGATGCAGGAGCGGCTGGAGTCCCTGGCGCCGCCGGAAAATGATCTGCGGGCGGTCTTGCGGCGCCCCCGGGTGCTGGTGATCGTCGGCTACGAACCGCTGATCGTCGCCGGCGGGGGAACTTTTATCGACGATATCCTTGGCCGCGCCGGGGTCGAGAACCTGGCCGCCCCGGCCCGGGGCGCCTATCCGCATTTCAGCCTGGAACGGTTGTTAAAAGAGCGGCCAGACTATATAATTGTTCCCGCAGGGGTCGTCCGGCGGGGGGAATTGGAAAAGCGGGGGGAGTGGTCGGTCATTTATCTGAACCCGGACATCGTTTCCCGGCCCGGCCCGCGGGTCGTGGAGGCGGTCGAAGCGATCGCCAGAGCTTGTCATGAAAAGAAAATTTAACAAACAGCAAAGCGCCGCCGCGATCGTCGTTCTGAGCTTGGCATTGGCCGCGGCGCTGGCCGTTTCTCTCCTGCTTGGTTCCGTTTTCCTGGCGCCGGGCGAACTGCTGCAGAGCAAGATCTTCTGGCAGATCAGGTTCCCCCGCGTCATTCTCTCCGCGCTGGTCGGCTTGCTCCTGGCGGTCCCCGGCGTCGTCCTGCAGGGGGTATTGCGCAATCCGCTGGCGGACCCTTACATTCTCGGGGTTTCGGCCGGCGGCGGAGTGGGGGCGGCGATCGCCATCGCTTTCGGCCTGCAATTCACCCTGCTGGGGATGAGCTCGGTCCCGCTACTGGCGTTCGCCGGCGCGCTGCTGGCCGTTTACGTCGTTTATAAGCTGGCGGAGATCGGCGGCAAGGCGTCGCCGGAGACGCTGGTCCTGGCCGGCGTGGCGCTCTCCTCGTTCTGCGCCGCGGCGCTCGCGCTTATCATTATCGTGACCGGCAATCTCCAGTCGATCTATTTCTGGCTGCTGGGGAGCTTGTCGGGCGCCAGCTGGGGTAACGTTTTGACCGTCCTCCCTTATGCCGTGCTCGGGACCGGCATCGCTTACTTTTTCTCCAAAGAGCTGAACGCGCTCCTCCTGGGCGAGGACATGGCCCAGACCCTGGGGGTGGACGTAGAGAGCGCCCGTTTCAGCCTGATCGCCGCGGCTTCCCTGATGACTGCGGCGGCGGTCTCCGTTTCCGGCCTGATCGGTTTTGTCGGCCTGATCGTGCCGCATTGGGTCCGCCTGCTGATCGGCCCGAACCACCGTTATCTGCTGCCGATCGCCGCGCTCTCCGGCATGCTGCTGATGGTCGTGGCCGACGCGCTGGCCCGCACCGTGCTTTCCCCGCTGGAAGTCCCGATCGGGGTCATTATGTCGCTGGTCGGGGCGCCGTTCTTCCTCTACCTGCTCCGCCGGCGGAGGACCGAAGGGCGATGAGCATCTTGCAGGTCGAGAACCTGATCTGCGGCTACGACCGGAAAAAACCGGTCATCAAAGGCGTCTCTTTCGCGGTCGGCGACGGCCAGTTCGTCGGCATCGTCGGGCCGAACGGCTCCGGTAAGACGACCCTGCTGCGGGCGATCACCGGGTTGATCCCCGCTTTTCACGGGGCGGTGCTGGTCGGCAAGCACCGGATCGACCAGCTGGAGCGGAAAGAGTTAGCCCGGCGGGTCGCCTTTGTCCCGCAATTAATGGAGCCGGTCGACGGCTTTTCCGTGGAAGACCTGGTCATGCTCGGCCGCACCCCTTATTTGGAACGGTTCACTTTCGACGGGCCGGACGACCGCGAGGCGGTCAAGTGGGCGATCGAGGAGCTCAAGATCGGCGAGCTGAAGGAGCGGCAAACGACCGAGCTGTCGGGGGGCGAATTCCAGCGGGTGGCGATCGCCCGGGCGCTGGCCCAGGAACCCAAGGTCCTGCTGCTCGACGAGCCGACCTCCCACCTCGATATCCGTTACCAGGTCAACATCTGCAAACTGCTCCGCCGGCTGCGCAGCCACCGCTCGGTGGTCGCCACGTTCCACGACCTGAACCTGGCTTCCCGGTTCTGCTCCCGCCTGGTCCTGCTCAAGGGGGGCGAACTGATCGCCGAAGGGACGCCCGACGAGGTCGTGACCCCGGAAAATATCTGGAAAGCTTACCGGATCAAGGTTTCCGTGAAGAAAAACCCCCGCACCCAGAAAGCCCGCTATGTCCTTTTACCGTAAGTACCGCGGCGACCTGCTGGCGGTCGGCGGTTTTTTTCTCCTGACGCTGGCGTTCTTCTGGCAATTTCTCGACGGGAGCGTTATCCTGTCGTTCAAGGACCTCTCCCGCTATTTCTACCCGCTGCGCCAGCTGATGGTCGAACAGGTCAAGGCCGGCCACCTGCCGCTCTGGAACCCTTACATCTTTTGCGGTTTTCCGCTGCTGGCCTCGCTGCAGATCGGCTTTTTCTATCCGCCGACGGCGATCCTTTACCTGCTGCCGTTCGCGCTGGCTTTTAATTACTACACGATCGGCCACTATTTCCTGGCCGCCTGTTTTATGTACGCGCTCCTCCGGCACTACGCGCTCCGCCGGCTGGCGGCCTTTTTCGGCGGCCTGGTCTTTGCCTTTTCCGGTTATCTGCTCTCGGTTTCCAACATGAACACTTCCCTTTCCTCCGTGATCTGGCTGCCTCTTGCCTTATTGTTCCTGGATAAGCTGATCAACGCGGGCCGGGACGCCCGGCGTTGGCTGCTGGCCGCTTTAACCATTGTGCTTGCCCTCATGTTCCTTGGCGGCGAACCGACGATCATTTACGTTTCCGCCTGGTTCCTGGCCGCTTATGTCCTGGTCTTTTCCGCCGATCGCCGACGCGACCTGTTAGCCCTGGCGCTCGCTTTTGTCTGGATGGCCGGACTGGTCGCCGTCCAACTTATACCGTTCCTGGAGCTGGCCCGGCTGTCGGACCGGCTGGTGCTGACCCAGTTCGACCTGATCAGCTTCCGTTCGCTCCCGCCGCGCGAGATCATTAACTTTGTTTTCCCTTATTTCTTCGGCAATGCCGGTCTGCTGGGCGGATATAACGAGGTCTTGCTCGGCAAAAGCAACCAGGACTGGCTGATCTCGATCTATTTCGGCGCTATCCCGCTGATCTGCGCGTTTTTCGCTTTCAGCCGCAAACGGGCGGCGTTCTTCGGCGGCGCCGCGCTGGTCGCGCTGCTGCTCGCCTGCGGCCGGTACACCTGGTTCTACCGGCTGGTCTTTTACGTCATCCCCGGGATTTCGCTGGTCCGGTTCCCGGTCAAATATCTCTTCCTGCTGACCTTTTGCGCGGCGATCCTGGGCGCTTTCGGGGTGGAGGAGCTAACGCGCAGCCGGGAAAAGACGGTAAAAGCGGCCAGGATATTCGGCGCTTTGGCCGCGGCGGCGTGCCTGATCTCGCTGCTCGGGTTTTTCTTTGTCAGCCAGATCTACTCTTTTTTGCTGGCGCGTTACCCGGCGTCGATCCCCAGGGTCTTTTTCGACGTCTTGCGCAATATCATCGCGTTCAACCTGACCAGCGCTTATAACCTGACCGGTTACCTGACCGGAGCGTTCATTGTGCTCTGGCTGGCCGTCCGCCGGCGGATCAGCCCGGCGGTGCTGCTGGCCGCGCTGATCCTGATCACGGCGGCGGACCTGCTGGCCAACGGCAGTTCGATCGCCGTTGGCGTCACGGCGGAGGTGTTCAGCAGGGAAACGGAAACTTTCCGGTTGATCAAGCGGGAGGACGCTTTTAGCCGGGTCTATTACACCCGGCGGGTCGAAGAGAACAACCGCCTGATCTTCGGCCAAAGTTACGCCGACGCCCTGCTGAACGCCAAGGATAACTTTACCGCTAACTGGCATATCCCGGCGCACTTGTTCGATTTTTACGGCTACGAATCGATCCGGCCGCTGAAATTGACCTGGTTGATGGAAAAGAGATTTACCGACGCCAGGGTCGGCGGCGAGATCCGGGCGCTCGGGGAGTATAACGTCCGGTATATTTTGACCGACCAGCCGCTCCGCCAGAGAGGCTTGAAGTTATTGCGCCAAAAATACGCCTACGGCCACGCCCTTTTCCTTTACCGGAACGAACTGGCCAAGCCGCGCGCTTATCTGCTCAGCGGCCAAGGGCGGGTCACGATCGATTCTTACCGGCCGGGCCGCATCACGCTGCTGGCAACGGCGGAAACGGCGGCGACCCTTTTCTTGAGCGAGGCCAGTTATCCCGGCTGGCGGTTCCTGGTCGACGGAAAATTCGCCGGCGCGCCTAATCCGCAAGGGGTCTTCAGCGCCGTCGCCCTAAAACCGGGCCGCCACCGGGTCGAGTATGCGTACGATCCCTGGAGCCTGAAGATCGGCGCCCTGATCAGCGCTTTAACGGCCGCGCTGGCCGCCGGACTGCTGCTGTGGCGTTCTTTGACCCGCCGGCGGGTGCCATGAAGCGGACTTGGCTTATATTACTGCTGATCATGGCGCTGCAGCTGCTCCTGCGGCTGCCTTTTATCGCGGAGCCGCTCTCCCAGGATGAAGGGATCTACTCCTGCGTGGCGGCGCGGCTGGCGCACGGCGACGTGCTTTACCGCGACCTGATCGACAACAAGCCGCCCGGGATATTTTATCTTTACCGCTCGGTCTACCAGCTGTTCGGCTGGAGCGCGCCGGCGCTCCGGTGGTTCACCGCTTTTTTCGGCCTGTTATCCACGCTGGCCGTTTTTCTGCTCGGCCGCCGCTGCCGGGACGAGCGGGCCGGACTGCTGGCCGCGTTGTTTTTTGCGGTCTTTTCCGGCGGCGTGTTCGTGGAAGGGGCGGGCTCGAACACCGAAGTCTATATGGTCTTGCCCTTACTGTTGGCGCTGCTCGCTTTTTTCTCCGGCGCGTTGTTTTGGGCGGGATTATTGTCCGGCCTGGCGCTTTTGTTCAAGCCGGTGGCGGTTTTTCCGCTCCTGGTCCTGCTCGGCTTTGCTTGCTGGTCAGGCGGAAAGCCCGGCTGGCGGCGGCCGGCGCTCTTCCTGGCCGGCAGCGCCGGCCTCCCTCTGCTGACGCTCCTTTATTTCTGGTCCCAGGGCGCCGGGGAAGGCTTTATCAACTGCAACCTATTCTACAGCCTGGGGATGGTCAATCCCCGGCTTGGTTATTTCCTGTTCAAGACCGTTTACCTGATGCTGTTCGAGAACTCGGTATTGTGGCTGCTGGCGGCGCTCGGCCTCTGCCTGGCTTTTAAAGAACGGCTGCTGCTGGCGGCCTGGACGCTGGCCGCGCTGGCCGGCGCTTTTGCCGCCGGTTATTCGTTCGGCCATTACTATTTGCCGCTCATTCCCGGCTTGTCATTGCTGGCGGGGATCGCGGTCGCCGGTTGGCCGGAGCTGAAGATCGCCCGGCGGGGTCGGGCCGCGTTCGGCGTCCTGCTGGCCGCGTTGACCTTGCTGATCGTCGCCAGCCAGTATGAATTTTATACCGTTTATTCCCCCGCCGAGATCGCGCGGCAGCGGTACGGCACGCCGGCCAACGAGCTTGCCCGGCGGCTCGGGGCAAGGCTCGGTGAGATCACTTTGCCCCGCGACCGGATCCTGACCAAGAGCTTATTCTCCGCGGTATTCTATGCCGGGCGGCTGCCGGCCGGGGGGAATTACCTGACGGTCCGGGGCGGGATCGGGGAGATCTCTCTGTTCGGCCGGCAATTGTTCGCCGGAGCGCTGCTGTTCCAGCGCGATCCGGCGATGGTCCGCGCGATCGACGAAGATTTTTACCGCGCGCTGGCGGACGACCGGACAAAATACTATGTCGTTTACCTGCCGGACTATTACGCGCCGCCTGATGCCGCGGCCCGGCTGCAGGAATACGGCTATCGGCTGGACCGGTCGTTGACCGACGCGGCGAACGGCGTCATCGTTTACCGGCGCGAGGTCGGCAAGATCGGAGTGGCCGGACGGAGAGAACGAAGGAAAAATGGGGTGAGTGAGGAGACTTGAACTCCCAACCCCCAGATCCACAATCTGGTGCTCTAACCAGTTGAGCTACACCCACCACCCGGCCTAATTATAGCAGAATGTCACTTCCGCTTCTTGACCGAAAAGCCGAAACGGCCCAATTCCTTGCCTAAAAGATAATATTTACCGTGCGAATAGCAGATCGGCTCGGTCCGGGCAAGGTTGAACGCCCCTTTTTTGTCGATATATTCCTTGTCCGCCTGGATCCCCAGGACCCTGGCGATGAACATGTCGTGCGAACCGAGCTTTTTGATCTCCTCGACCCGGCATTCGATGTTGAGCGGGCTCTCTTTGAGGAGCGGGGCCTTAACGTGCGCCCCTGTGAGCGGCGTCAGCTTGAGCTGCCGGAACTTGTTGATCTCCCGGCCCGACTTGACGCCGCAGTAGTCGACGGCGAACGCCAGCTTTTTGGTGGTCAGGTTGATGACGAACTCGCCGGTCCGCTCAATGATCCCGTGCGAATGCCGCTCCGGCCGGACGGAGATGTAGGTCATGGCCGGTTCCGAGCAGATCGTGCCGGTCCAGGCGATCGTTAAGAGGTTGTAGTTATCCGGCGCGTCGCCGCAGGAGACCAGCACGGCCGGCACGGGGTAAACCATCGTCCCCGGTTTCCACAGGCTTTTGCTCATAACGACGCGGTCACCTCCTGCAGGTCGGTGATCAGCTCTTTCCAGTAGCGCGCGTTGCCCGATTCCGGAAAATGGACCGGGAAGTCCGGCTCGCCGCTTTGCACCGCCAGCCAGGCGGCAAAATGGACGAGCCGCATCCCGCGCAGGGTGGGGACCAGCCGGAGAGTTTTACGGTCGAACGACCGGAACGTTTCGTACCCCTTGAGCAGCCAGGTTAATTCCTGTTCGGCGTGTTCCAGGCCGCCGGGCAGCAGCATCCAAACGTCCTGGACGGCCGGGCCGCAGCAGAGGTCGTCAAAGTCGACGATGAATATCCCCTCGTTCGGCCGGTGGATCAGATTCCCTTTGTGCAGGTCGCCGTGTAATAAGATCTGTTCCGGGCCGTCGAAGAGCGGGTCGGCTTTGGCCGTGAAGTCGTTAATGACCCGGTCAAAGGCCGGACGGAAATCGGGGAGAAGGAAAGAGGAGGCGTTCAACGTTTCCAGCTGCTGTTTGGTGGCGATCGCCGGGCGCCAGGTGACCCGCGTTGACGTTTTGTGCAGGGCGCCAACCTGGTGGATCCGGGCGATGTGCCGGCCGATCTCCTGCCAGCCGTCCGGGCTGAATTCGTCGAGCGCGCGGCCGCCCTTTTTGGGAAATAGGGAGTAGGGAATAGGGCCGGAATAGAACAAAGTTTCACCCTTGATCTCCAGCGGCGGGATAACGGGGATCTCTTTACCGGCCAGCTCCCGCAGGAAAGCGTGCTCTTCACGGATCATGACGTCGGTCCAGCGCCCCGGCCGGTAAAATTTAACGATCAGCCGCTCGCGGGAATCGTCCTCTTCCAACTCATAGACCCGGTTGATGTAGCTGTTCCGCTGGCGCAGGACGTTGCTCAGCTTCTTGCCCAGCGTGGTTTCCACCGCGCTATAGATCGCTTCGTGGGTCAGTTCCGACCAAACCGTCATGGGTTAAATAATAGCAGAATTAGTCGGTTTTTGCTGTCTGCTTGAGGCAAACAAACCACTTGCCGGCCTGAGTCGGGCATTCCCAGGCGGAATCGACGACATAGACGGTGGCATAAGCCGATCGGAACTTGTTCAGCCACCAGTCGACGCTGTTGTTGAAATACGATTGGAGCGGAGTGACGAACCAGCCTTCGTTCCGGCCGCTTTTCGAGACCGGGACCAGGTGAAACGAGGCTCCCTTGACCGTCCGGTGACATTCCTTGACGGTTTTAACGATCCCGTCTTCCGTGAAATGTTCGAGCGAGCCGATGGAATACGCGTGATCAAAAGCGTTGTCGGTATATCCGCTGTTGGTCGCGTCGCAAATCTTAAGGCGCTCCGCGGGAATCCCTTTAGCAATGGCCCGCTTGATCAGTTTGTCGGAGATATCGCAGCCATGGACTTCGAGCTGCGGCGAGGTGCGGGCGAGGATCTCGATCACCTTGCCGGTCCCGCAGGCGATGTCCAGAACGCGGCCGCGGCAAGCTGCCAGCAATAGGGGGATCTCTTGCCAGACGGTCTTTTCGCCCCAAGTATCCAAAAGAGCGGCGAAGTCGTCGTCCCAATAGATCCCAAGTTCCTGATGTTCCGGGCTGTTCATTGCGCCTGATGACGCACTGCTGAAATGGCGGCGTTTTCTTTTGGGCGGAGGAGAGAACAGGGCGCGCTTGACCGCGCTCAGCGATCCGTAGATCACCGGCGGGCAACAGAGACGGAACAAGGTCTTTAAGCGATTCATAATAAAAATGCGCCATGAAGGACTTGAACCTTCAACCAACTGATTAAGAGTCAGCTGCTCTACCAATTGAGCTAATGGCGCGTAACTGCGGCAGAAATGCTATTATAGCGCATTTTTTTAAAATGGGCGAGAGAGGACTTGAACCTCCAAGCCTTGCGGCACATGATCCTAAGTCATGCGCGTATGCCAATTCCGCCACTCGCCCAAAAAAACTCGGGCCCGAGAGGATTCGAACCTCCGACCGACAGATTAGAAATCTGTTGCTCTATCCAACTGAGCTACGGGCCCAAAAGCGGGAGACGAGATTCGAACTCGCGACATCCACCTTGGAAGGGTGGCGCTCTACCATCTGAGCTACTCCCGCACACTGGTCGGGGCGACTGGATTTGAACCAGCGACCTCGTGGTCCCAAACCACGCGCTCTACCAAACTAAGCTACGCCCCGGTCGGTAAAAAGCATAACACGGGTGAAATTTTTAGTCAAAAGAGGCGATAAATAGAAGGACTGGAGAGCTCGTGACTCGTGGGATCGATCTACCTTAACCCGGTGTCGCCCCGCTAGACGGCTTTTCCAGTCCTTTTCTTTTATCATTATACCACGATTTTACTTCCCGGTCAAGATGAGCTAAAATTGACCTATCATGCTCAAGATCAAGCGGAACGTCTGGGCCCTCGGGCTGACCAGCTTCTTTACCGATGTCAGCTCCGAAATGATCATGGTCCTGATGCCGCTTTTCCTCACTTCGCTCGGGGCAAGCCGGGCGGCGATCGGCCTGATCGAAGGGGTGGCCGACGCGACGGCCAGCTTTCTCAAGATCATCTCCGGCTGGGTCTCCGATAAGCTCGGCAAGCGGAAGCTGCTGATCGGCCTCGGCTACAGCCTTTCGACCCTGACCAAGCCGCTGGTCGCCCTGGCCAACACCTGGCCGCTCGTCCTCTTTGTCCGCTTTACCGACCGGGTCGGGAAGGGGGTCAGGAACGCCCCCCGCGACGCCTTGATCGCCGATTCGACCGAGCCGTCCGAGCGCGGCGTCTCGTTCGGTTTTCACCGGATGATGGATACCGCCGGCGCGGTCGGCGGCGCGCTGCTCGCTTCCCTGTTACTTTATATTTTCTCCACCCACTTTAAGATGGATATCATGACCCAGTACCGGACGATCTTCTGGATCTCCGTTATCCCCGGCATCTTGTCGGTCCTGACGATCATCTTTTTTGTTAAGGACCTGCCCGGGAAATGCGAGCAGTGCGAAGAGAAAAAGGCGAGCGGCGGGTACCGCCGCGGGTTTACCGCTTTCATGCTCGTGATGGGGTTCTTCCAGCTGGCGAATTTCTCTTACGCGCTCTTTATCCTGCGGGCGTCGGACCTCGGGGTCGTCGCCTTCCTGATCCCGATCATTTACCTGGTCTATAACCTGGTCTACGCCAACTTTTCCATCCCTTTCGGCCGGTTATCCGACCTGATCGGCCGTAAAAGAGTGCTCGGCGAAGGGTTTCTCCTGCTGGCTTTTATTCTGTTCGGTTTCGCTTTCGCGACGCAAACCTGGCAGGCCTGGCTGCTTTTCGCCGCTTACGGCCTGGTCTCGGCGATTACCGAGAGCATTCCGCGGGCGATCGTTTCCGACCTGGTGGCGCCCGAGGTCCGGGGAACGGCTTACGGCATTTATTACACCCTGATCGGCGTCACCGCCCTGCCGGCTTCGGCGATCGCCGGCCTGCTTTGGGACCGCTTTGGCCGGGTCAACGGCCCGGTCATCGCTTTTGGCTACGGGGCGCTGCTGGCGATGGTTGCCACTGCGCTCCTCTTATACCTGGTCCCCGATCTGCGGACGGAGAAGAAAGGACAAAACAGATGAACAATCAGCGCCGCTTAGCCCTGGCCCTGTTCATTATCCTGATCATTTTCCTGGTCGAGCTGGTCGGCGGTTTTGTCTCCAACAGTTTGGCCTTGCTTTCCGACGCGGGGCATATGCTGACCGATACCATGGCCCTCGGCCTGGCCCTGCTCGCGGCGCTCTTTGCCGCGCGGCCGGCGACCAAGGAGCGGACCTTCGGTTTTTACCGGCTGGAGATACTCTCCGCCCTGTTCAACGGCTCGCTCCTGGCCCTGGTCGCCCTGTATATTTTCTATGAAGCGGTCGTCCGGTTCCTGCACCCGGTGGCGGTCCGGAGCGATATCCTCTTGCTGGTGGCGACGGTCGGTTTGCTGGCCAATGTCGGGGCGGCGGTCATCCTGGCGAAAAGCTCCCGCGACAGCCTGAACGTGCGCGGCGCTTTTCTCCACGTCTTGTCGGACCTCGTCTCTTCGGTCGCCGTCATCATCGGCGGGATCTTGATCCGCTATCTTGGCTGGTATTATATCGATCCGTTCCTGGGGATCGTGATCGGGATCATGATCCTGCGGGGGGCGCTGGGACTGGTGCTGGAATCGGTCAATATCCTGCTGGAAGCGACGCCGCGCGATACGAAGCTGGAAGAGGTGGCGGCCGCGATCAGGCAGGTCAACGGGATCGAAGACCTGCACGACCTCCACATCTGGACGATCACCACCGGAATGAACGCGATCTCCGCCCACCTGGTCATTGCCGACGCCCTGACGGACAAGGCGGCGGCGATCGTCGCGGAAGTGAAGGCGGTCTTGCAGGCGAAATACCAGATCAATCACGCCACCTTCCAGACCGAATGCGAATCGTGCCCGGAAGGGCTGATCTGCCGGACCGAGCCGGCGGCAAGGGAGCATGGACACCGCCACTGAGATCATCCGGGTCGACGGCCTGACCCGCAAGTTCAACGATCTTACCGCCGTGGACGGCATCTCCTTCGCGGTGAACCGGGGCGAGGTCTTCGGTTTCCTCGGGCCGAACGGGGCGGGGAAGACGACGACGATCAACATGCTTTGCACCTTGCTTCGGCCGACCGGCGGGACCGCCCGCGTCGGCTGCTGCGAGGTCGCCAAAGAGCCGAACCGGGTCCGCAAGGAGATCGGGATCATCTTCCAGGACCCGTCGCTCGATGACCGGTTAACCGCCGAAGATAACCTCCGTTTCCACGGTTATCTCTACAATATGGACCACCAAAAGATCGAGCAGCGGATCGTCTCGGTCCTGTCGTTGGTCGAACTGCTCGACCGGCGGCAAGAATTTGTCCGCAAGTTCTCCGGCGGGATGAAACGGCGGCTGGAGATCGCCCGCGGCCTGCTGCACCAGCCCAAGCTCCTTTTCCTCGACGAACCGACGCTCGGCCTTGACCCGCAGACCCGCGTCCATATCTGGGACTATATCCTGAAAATGCGGCAGGAGAACGGCCTGACGATCTTTATGACGACCCATTACATGCAGGAGGCCGAGGTTTGCGACCGGATCGCGATCATCGACCACGGCAAGATCGTCGATATCGCTACCCCGGCCAAATTGAAGGAGAAGCACGGCGAGACGACCCTGGAAGGGGTCTTTCTGAAGGTGACCGGGCGCGAGATCCGCCAGCAGGCGGGGGAATCGGCCTGGTCGCAGTGGATGAGGCGGTCATAATGGGCGATCTCTGGGCCATTTATATCCTCTGGCTGCGCGACCTGAAGCGGTACTGGTACGACAAGCCGCGGATCTTCGCTTCGCTCGGCCAGCCGATCCTCTTTCTCTTCGTGCTGGGGACCGCTTTGGGCCCGTCGGTCGCCACGCCGGGGGGGATCAACTTTTCCGAGTTCATTTTTCCGGGGATCATCTGCATGACGGTCCTCTTTACTTCGATCTTTTCCGCCATTTCCATCGTTTGGGACCGGGAATTCGGCTTCCTGAAAGAGGTACTGGTCGCGCCGGTCTCCCGCTGGTCGATCGTCATCGGTAAAGCGTTTGGCGGTTCGACCGTCGCGGTCCTCCAGGGCTGTCTGATGCTGGTCCTGGCCCCGCTGGTGGGGGTCAAGTTGACGCTCCTGATCGTGGTCCAGAGCGTGCTGGTGATGTTCCTGATCGCTTTTGCCATTACCGGCCTCGGCATCGTTATCGCGGCGCGGATGAAGGAGATGGAAGGGTTCCAGATGGTCGTCAACTTTGTCATTATGCCGATCTTTTTCCTTTCCGGCGCCCTGTTCCCGCTCGACCGGCTCCCCGGCTGGCTGGCGGTCCTGACCCGGATCGATCCGCTGACCTACGGCGTCGACCTGCTCCGCCGGGTCATGCTCGGGATCAATACCTTTAATCCCCTCCTGTCGGTTGCCGTCATGGTTAGTTTCACCCTGGTCATGTTCGCTATCGCCGTTTTCGAGTTCAACCTGGCGGAGTAGGTTCCCTTCCTTGCCTAAACTTTAGGCATCGGCTATAATCAATTAATCCTGAGCATGGGAGGAAATAATCATGGCATTAAGCGCGGCGGCTAAAGAAGTTCTGGAGAGAGCGAAGTCCGACGGGGTCCGGTTCGTCAACCTGCAATTTACCGATATTTTAGGGGCGATCAAGTCGGTCGCCATCCCGGTCGAGCGCCTGGCCGACGTCCTTGATAAGGGGATCTGGTTCGACGGGTCGAGCATCCTCGGCTTCGTCCGGATCTGCGAGTCCGACATGATCCTGCGGCCCGATCCGGCGACCTACGCCGTTACTCCCTGGACCCCGCCGGAGCGCAAGTCGGCGCGCTTTCTCTGCGACGTGCACACCCCGGACGGTCAGCCGTTCGAAGGCGACCCCCGGTCAACCCTAAAAAAGACCCTGGCCGAAGTCGCCAAGCTCGGTTATGTCTACAACTGCGGTCCGGAAGTCGAGTTTTACCTCTTTAAGAAGGTCGACGGCAAGATCACCACGCAGCCGCAAGACTCCGGCGGTTATTTCGACTATTCGCCCCGCGATATGGCGAGCAATGTCCGCAAGGACATCGTTATCGCCCTGGAGCAGATGGGGATGACGGCCGAGATGTCGCACCACGAGTGCGGACCCGGCCAGCACGAGATCGACATCCGCTACGCCGACGCGCTGACGGCGGCCGACAACGCCATTACGCTCAAATATACGATCAAGGCGATCGCCCAGAAGCACGACCTGTTCGCCTCCTGCATGCCGAAGCCGCTCTATAAGCAGGCGGGGTCGGGGATGCACGTCCACCAGAGCCTGTTCGACAAGAAGGGGAAGAACCTCTTCTTCGACGCCAAAGATAAGTATAAATTCTCCAAGCTGGCGTACTCGTTCATGGCCGGCCAGCTCGATCACGCCAAAGCGTTAGCGGCGGTCGTTGCCCCCACGGTCAACTCGTACAAGCGGCTGGTCTCCGGCTACGAAGCGCCGGTCTACATTTGCTGGGCGCAGATCAACCGCTCGGCCCTGATCCGGATCCCGCGCTACTCCCCGGGCCGCGAACAAGCTACCCGGATGGAGCTCCGCTGTCCCGATCCGTCGTGCAACCCGTACATCGCCTTCGCCGCGATGCTCAAGGCGGGCATGGACGGCGTCAAGCGCGAGCTGACCCCGCCGAAGCCGGTGGAAGAGGACGTTTACGAGCTTGACGAAACGCGCCGGGCCGAACTGAAGATCGACATGCTGCCGTTCTCCATCAAACGGGCGGTCGAAGAGCTGAAAAAGGACAAGGTCGTCCAGGAAGCGCTCGGTAAACACACGCTCGAAAAGTTCGTCGAAGCCAAGCTGGCGGAGTTCGACGACTACCGGATGCAGATCACCCCGTGGGAAATCGATAAATATCTCGAAGCGTTGTAATATAACTACACAAGTATTATAATCCCTTCAGGGCTTGGACGGTGGGGATGCTGATGCGAAAAAATACGCTGATATTTATTGTCCTGTTGAGCATCAGTGCGGCAGCTTTTGCCGGCGTGCTTCCGTGGGGGTTGACTTCGACCATGCTGATCAGATGGGAAGATGACCGGCTGGATGCCGATCCCAGTGTGGGGAAAGCCCGTCTCACCCTGAAAAAACCCGTTCAAGCAGGAAACGTGAACTTTTGTACGCAGGTCTATTACCAGTATGACGCGTACGACAGTTTTTTAACGAGCAGTCACAAAGAGACGGATATAGGGATCCTTTTTGATTTTCTCACCGTTGATAACGAAGCGGTTAAACTTACGGTAAGCCCGGGTTATGAATATCAGGACTGCAGCGGGAACAAGGATGGCTTAATGCTTTTGCAAGTAAAGGCGGACCTGTGATGAGATCGATCGTAAAAATAACCGTGGTCCTCTTTGCCGTATTATTAGTGGCCAACCAGGCTGGCTTATGCCAGACCGATACTGCCAAAGTTAACATCCAGCTGACCGCCGAAGAAAAGGCTTTCTTGGCCGCTCACGCGCCGATCAGGATCGGCATCATGAACAATTGGCCGCCCCTTAATTATTTGGCTCACAATGGCCAGCCTGCTGGACTAGGCGTTGATTATCTTAAGGCCATCAATCAGCGCCTTGACAACGCGCTGGTCATTGAGCCTGCCCCTTTTAGGGATAACTACGAGAAGGTCAAGAACCGGCAGCTTGACGCCCTGATGGATATTACTCCCAAGCCGGAACGGCTGGCGTTTTTCGAATTCACCAAGCCGTATTTGGCCATCCCGCATGTGATCGTCGGCCGGAAAGGCGACCCGTATTTTTCCTCGGAGAATGACCTGAAAGGGAAGACAGTGGCACTGGAAAAAGGCTACTACAATATCACCCATTTCCGCCAGAATTATCCCGAAGTAAAGATCAGGGAGTACGGCTCGACCGGTGACGCGCTGGACGCGGTGGCCAGGGAAGAGGCCGATGCCTATGCCGGCAACCGGGCGGTGGCGATCTACCTGATCGAAAAGGAGGTCCTCAGCAATCTCGATCTGGAGGGGAGGTTGAGCATCCCGCCGAGTGAGCTGACGATCGGCGTCCGCAAGGACTGGCCGATCCTGGCCGTTATCCTTAATAAAGCGCTGGCGGCTGTCCCGGAGAGCGAACGCGCGGCGCTCAACGCGCATTTTATTACTAGTTTTTACGAGCCCTGGTATACAAGCAGGCAGTTCTGGACGATTGTCCTGATCTCGATCGGGGTCGTTGTTTTGATCGGACTGTTCAGCCTGATCTGGAACAGGGCGCTGCGGCAACTGGTCGAACTGAGGACGAAGGAGCTGCAAGAAAGCGAACGGAAGTACCGCGCCCTGGTCGAAAACGCGGGGCAATTGATCATGGTGCTGCAGGACGCGCAGATCAAGTATATCAACGGCAGAAGCGTGGACCTCTTCGGCCGCCAGCCTGCAGAAGTATTGAACCGGCCTTTCATCGACTTTGTCGATCAGGCCGATCAGAAACTGGTAGCCGAAAATTACGCTAAACGGATGCGGGGCGAAAACGTGCCCGCCTATCCTTTTCGGGTCATGGCCACGCCGGGTGTGACCAAATGGGTCGAGGTCAGCGGGGTCAGGTTCGAGTGGCAAGGGAAACCGGCCACGCTTGTTTTCCTGACCGATATCACCGAACGCAAGCGGGCGGAGGAAAAGGAGATCGAACTGGTAAAAATACGCGAGCTGGACCGGATGAAAAGCCTGTTCATTGCCAGCATGAGCCACGAACTGCGGACCCCGCTTAACTCCATCATCGGCTTTACCGGCATATTGTTAATGGGGATGACCGGCGAGCTGAGCGAAGAGCAAAAGAAACAGCTGGGCATGGTGAAGAGCAGCGCCAGCCACTTGCTGGCGCTGATCAACGACGTGATCGACGTCAGCAAGATCGAGGCGGAAAAGATCCAGCTCTCGATCGAAGAGTTTAACCTCCCGGATACCATTCAGGGGATCAGGGACACGTTCCTGACCACGCTGGAGGAGCGGGGCCATAAGCTGACGCTTGATATCCCGGCCAAGCTCCCGGTCAAAAGCGATGAGCGGCGGGTCAAGCAGATCATTATGAACCTGGTCAGCAACGCAGCCAAGTTCATGGAAAAAGGGGAGATCGTTATCAGGGCGGCGGTCAAGGGGAACAAGGTTGAGGTGTCGGTCAGCGATACCGGTTACGGCATCAGGGCTGAAGATATGCCCAAACTGTTCCAGCAATTCAGCCGGATCTTTACGGAAGGCCAACCTTTACAGGAAGGGACCGGGCTGGGCCTTTACTTGTCGCAAAAGTTGGCCGGGATACTGGGGGGCGTGATCAAAGCGGAGAGCGAATTTAAGCAGGGGAGTACTTTTACCTTTATTCTTCCGTTAGATCGTCAGGGAGGTAAAAAGTGAAGAAGATTTTGATCGTAGAAGACAATGCCAAGAACATGTACCTGATGGACTTTATCCTGACAAAAAAGGGTTATGCCGTCGTCAAGGCGGAGACGGGCGAAAAGGGGGTCGAGCTGGCCGGACGGGAGAAGCCGGACCTGATCTTAATGGACATCCAGCTGCCCGGCATCGATGGCTATGAAACAACCAGGCGGATCAGGGCTTCCGGCAGTGCCGGTAAGGTTCCGATCATCGCGATAACTTCCTACGCCATGACCGGGGACAGGGAAAAAGTGCTGGCGGCGGGCTGCAGCGGCTATATCGAAAAACCGATCGATCCGGAAAAGTTTGTCCCCGAGGTCGAAAAACACTTGATGTGAAGGGGGAATAAAATGAAGGTATTGGCCGTGGACGATAACAAGCAGAACATTAATATGCTGGAAACCATATTAAAAAATGCGGGGTATGAAGTGGTCAGCGCCGGCAACGGAGAAGAAGGCTTGGCCATTCTCCAGCAGGGGCCGGTCGACTTGATCATTTCCGATATCCTGATGCCGAAAATGGACGGTTTTCAGCTTTGCCTGAAGTGCAAAGATGATGAAAAGCTGAAAAATATCCCTTTTATCATGACGACCGCGACCTATACCGAAAAAAGTGATGAAAACTTCTGCCTCCAACTGGGGGCCGGCAAGGTGGTGGTTTGGCCGATCGAGCCGGACGAATTTATACGAACGATAAACGAAGTGCTGGAGAAGACGAAAAAAGAAGGGGTGGCCGGCCATCGAGAGCTTGATCAATCCAGCGTGGAATTTTTGAAAGGCTATAATGAGCGGGTAGTGAAACAGCTGGAACATAAAATGGTCCAGCTGGAAGATGACATTGCCAAGCGCGAGCAGGTGGAAAAGGAGCTCAAGAAAAAGCTGGGAGAGGCGGAGATCTTCTACAAAGCGGCGATGGACCGCGAAGACAAGATCCTGGAACTGAAGAGGAAGCTGGCAGCGCTGGAGAAGGAGGGCCGGAATGCCTGATCAGGCGGACCGGCGGCGGCCAGCGCGCCTGAAGGAACGGGGACCCAAGGCCAAATGAATTACATTTTTGCCGTCATTTCGATCAGCGGATTTTTGGCCGCGGGTGGCCTGGCGGTCTATGTCCTGGCGCGCGATCCCCGGGAAAAACTTAACCGGCTCTTTTTTGCTTATTCCCTGGCGGTCTCCATTAATGAACTTTTAACCTTCTTGTCGATAATCAGCAGGGGGCCGCTGAGCGCCGATCGATATTATCAGTTATCGAACGTCTTTTGGGTGCTGTTTATCGTGGTTTTTTTCCATTTCTGCGTTATATTTGCCCGCAGGGAAACGCCCTTTATTAAGCGGATAATACTGCCGATCGCTTATCTTTCCCTGCCGATCATGTCCGGCTTAAGCGTCGGCACGCACTGGTTTTACACTATTCCCCAAATGACTGCCTTTGGTTTTTTTCCCGGTTTCGGCCAATATTACTGGGCATTCGTCCTGCATACCGTCGGTTTCCTGCTGGCGCAGCTGTGGCTGCTCTGGTCGATCTGGCGGGGAGCGAAAAGCAAAAGAGAAAGGGAACAAGGGCGGGTTATTTTCCTGGCCCTGGCGCTTTCTTTTTCGCTCGGGATTATTTCCGACGTGATCTTGCCGTATTTGGGCATGGATATTCGCTCTCTTGTCCCGCTGGCCATCAATATATTTGTGATCATCTTTGCCTACGCGATGGTGAAATACGGGGGGCTCAGGGTGACGCCATCCGCCCTGGCGGAAAGCATCGTTAAAACCATGCCCGATCTGTTGGTTTATGCCGATACCAGCAAGCAAGTTGCGATGGTCAACTTGGGTTTCGGGAAAGCCCTTGGCTATTCCAATGACGAGATAGTCGGCCGATCGTGTTCCCTGTTCCACGCGGATGAAAAAGCCCACCAACAATTACATGAGCTTCTTTCCCGGCAAGGAATGATCGCCGGGCAGCAAACCTTGCTAAAAAGGAAAGATGGGGTAGTGGTCCCGGCCAATGTCTCCGCCATGGTGGTCAGGGACTCCGCCGGCGAGGAAGTGGGAAGCCTGGTTATTTATCATGATATTTCTTCCGAACAGAAACTGCTGGCCGAACAGCAGAAATTGGTTGAGGAATTGACCAAGAACAAGGACAGGATGCTCTCGATCCTGGAAGACACGACCGCGGCGCGCGACGAGGCCAAGGCCAAAGCGGTGGAACTCGCCCGGGCGCTCGAGGGGCTAAAGGCGGTCGATCGGATGAAAACCGAGTTCCTCTCGGTCATTTCCCACGAACTGCGCACGCCGCTGACCCCGATCCTCGGTTACGTCGGGATGTTCCTGAACGAGCAGTTCGGGAAATTGCCGCCGGAATATCTGCAGCAAGCCGGGATCATTAAAAAGGAGAGCGAACATCTCCTCAGCCTGATCGACAGCATCCTGGACGTTTCCCGGCTGGAGCAGGGCGTCCAGCTGTCCCTCGATAAAAAGCCGATCCTGCTCCGGGCGCTGCTGGCGGACCTGCAGGAGGTGTTCAAGCCGGATTATGAAGCGCGGCAGATCAAGATAGAGGTTGACCTGCCGGCGGATTTTCCGACGATCGTCGGCGACAGCAGCAAACTGCACCGCCTGTTCACCAACCTGCTGGGGAACGCGTTGAAATTTGCCCCGCGGGGCGGCTGGGTCAAGGTCAGCGGCCGACCGGACGGCGATCAGGTGGTCCTCGAGGTCCGCGATAACGGGATCGGGGTCGCTCCGGAGAACCTGTCCCGGATCTTTGAGAAGTTCTATCAGGTTGACGGGACCTATACCCGGGCGACCGGCGGGGTAGGATTAGGGCTGGCGATCGCCAAGGAGATCGTCGAAGCCCACGGCGGACGGATCCGGGCCGAATCGCCCGGCCTGGGCCTGGGAACGAAGATCGTCTTTACTTTGCCGATCACCGGATAAATGGAGGCGTACTATGGTTGAGATTTCCGGCCAGGAATTGAAACAATTTAAGCTGCTCGCGGCGGCGGTCGACCAGACGCTCGACGGGATCGCGTTCACCGACCTGCAAGCAAATATCCTCTACGTGAACAAGGCGTTTGCCGACCTGCACGGTTATCCGGCCGCCGACCTGCTCGGCAAGCATGTCTATCTTTTCCACAACGACCAGCAAAAGCCCCAGGTCGACGCCGCGATCAGCCAGGTCAAGGCGACCGGTAAGTTTAGCGGGATCGTCTGGCGCGTCCATCGGAACGGCGCGGTCTTCCCCAGCCGGATGTCGATCTCGATCTTTCACGACCCGAAGGGGCTCGCGCTCGGGATCATCGCGGTCGTGCGCGACGTGACCGAACAGCTGCGAACGGAAGCAGAGCTGAGGGGGATAACGGCCAAATATGACGCGATCCTGAAAGCTGTCCCGAACATTATCATGGAAGTCGATGTGAATAAAGTCTACACCTGGGCCAATGAAGCTGGTAAAATGTTCTTTGGGCCGGAGGTGGTAGGTAAGGAGGCGGCCGCTTATTTTGCCGGGCCGCAGAGCACTTACCAGATCGTTGATCCGCTCTTTGCCGGCAGTGAGGACGTGATCTATGTTGAAAGCTGGCAAAAACGGCACGATGGTGAACCGCGGCTGCTGGCCTGGTGGTGCCGGACATTAAAGGACGCGGACGGGAAAGTGGCCGGCGCTCTTTCCACCGCCCGGGATATCACCGACCAGAAAAAAGCGGAAGAGGCATTGTTGCAGGCAATGAAGGAGCTCAAGCTGGTCAATAATGCGGCGATCGGCAACGAATTGAAGATCATCGAGCGGGAAAAAGAGATCAACGGCTTGTTAAAAGAGCTGGGCCGGGGACCGGAATATCGGTGAATCATGAGGAGGGAACGGCATGATCGAGATCGCGGATAATGATTACCGGCAGCTGCAAGACGCCAGAGAGATCGCCGAAAGCACGATTAATGCCGTCCATGAGCCGTTGATCATCCTGGACGGCGAGCTGAAAGTGGTGTCAGCCAGCCGCTCTTTTTATCAGGTCTTTAAAGTAAACCCCGCCGAGACCGAGCGGCAGTTCATTTATGAACTGGGGAACAGCCAATGGGATATTCCCGCGCTGCGGAAATTGCTGGAAGAGATCATCCCCGGGAACGAAAGCTTCGATAATTATGAGGTCGAACATGAATTCCCCGTTATCGGCAAACGGACAATGCTCCTGAACGCCCGGCGGATACCAAGGCCGCCGGCCAAGCCGCGCGTGATCCTGTTGGCCATTGAAGACGTTACCGCGAGCAAGCAGGTCGCCGAGCGCAAACGGCTGCATGAAGAGCTGTGCCAGAGCGAGGACAAGTTTTCCAAGGCTTTTCAGACCTCGCCGTACGCCATTACCATCACCCGCGCGGCCGACGGCCAATTTATCGACGTCAACGACGCTTTTATCTCGATAACCGGGTTCAGCCGAGAAGAAGCGCTGGCCGGCTCGTCGGTCGGGCTGAAGTTGTGGGCCAATGAAGCGGAAAGGCAGCGCGTGGTTGCCGAGCTGAGCGCCGGCCGGGCCGTGGTAGGCCGGGAGTATCAATTCCGGACGAAGAGCGGCCGCGTCATCACCGGCTTGTTCTCCGCTCAGACGATCCAATTGAGCCAGGGGGCCGGGATCCTGTCCAGTATCGATGACATCACCAAGCGCAAAGAGGCGGAGAACGCTTTGGCGGAAACGATGGAACAGCTGAAGCTGGTCAACGGCGTGGCGATCGGCAACGAATTAAAAGTGATCGAGCGGGAGAAAGAGGTCAATCTTTTGCTGGCCGAGCTTGGCCGGGAGCCGAAGTATAAATGAACAAGCCCGACCTGGCGAGCGTGGTCGAGAATATCCGCGACATCGCTTACGTTTCTGCGCTGGACGGCGAGATCAGCTACATCAACCAGCGGGTGACCGAATACGGCTACCAGCCGCAGGACATTGTCGGCCACAACCTGGCCGAGTTCGTCCACCCCGACGATCTGGCGCGGGTGCGGAAAGAAATGGAGAAAATGCTGGTCAGCGGCCGGGATTTTCCGACCGTCCTCCGGCTGCGGAAACGGGACGGCGCCTACGTCGACGTGGAGGACCTGAGCCGGACGGTCGTGAAAGAGAACGGGGAGACCATGATCATCGGCACGATCCGCGACATTTCCGAGCGCCGGCAGCTGGAGGACGAGATGCGCATGGCGCTCAAGAGCATGATCAACGCCTTTGTCATCTTTGACTCAGTCTTTGACGCCGCCGGCAAGTTCATCAGCTATCGCTTTGTTTATATCAACGATGCTTATGAACGGATCACTGGTGTCAAGAACGAAGAGGTGAAAGGAAAAACGGTCCAGGAGGTCTGGCCCAAGACCGAGCCGGAATGGATCAAAAGATACGGCGAGGTCGCCGTGACCGGCGTTACCCAGACGTTCGACCTGTACCACGACCCGACCAAAAAGCTTTACCACTGCGTGGTTTACCGCCCCTCTGAGACCAAGGACCGTTTTTGCGTGATCTTTGAGGATATCACCGAGCGGCAGCGGGCGGACCAGCAGCTTAAGGAGCATATCGAAGAGCTGGAGGTATTCCATCACGCCACCGTCGGCCGGGAGCTGAAGATGATCGAACTGGAGCAAGAAGTGAACAAGCTGTTGACGGAGCTGGGAAGGGAGACGAAATATAAATGACCGATCTTGATCTGTCGAGCGTTATGTCCAATATCCGCGACCTGGCTTACATATTTGAACCGGACGGGACCGTTTCTTTTGTCAGCGAGCGCGTTGCCGACTACGGCTACCTGCCCAAAGAGGTCGTCGGCCGCAATATCGCGGAATTTATCCACCCGGACGATCTGCCGAAAGTGCTGGCCGATTTTAAGGTCACCATGGAGACAGGCCGGGAGTTCCCGACCGCTTTCCGCCTGCGCGGCAAGAGCGGCGGGTTTATCGAGGTCGAGGACCTGGGCCGGGCGATCAAAGAGAACGGCCGGGTCGTCAGCTTGGTCGGCACGATTCGCGATATCACCGAGCGCCGGAAGATCGAGAAAGACCTGGCCGAAAAAATGGCGGAGATGAAGCTGATCAGCGACGCGGCGATCGGCCGGGAAACGAAGATGATCGCGCTGGAACAGGAAGTGAACCAGCTGCTGCAGGAGCTGGGGAGGGAGGAGAAATATAAATAACGTAATGGGCAAAAAGATCTTACTGATCGAGGATTACAAGGATACGGCCGAAATGATCGCCAATGTCCTGCGCCAAAAAGGCCATGACGTTTCCTGCGCTTATGACGGGGATGCCGGTTTGCGGCGGGCCCGGGAAAGGGGAGCGGACCTGATCCTGCTGGACATCATGCTGCCGGGAATGGATGGATTTACGGTTTTACAGGAATTGAAGAAAGACCCGGTTACCGCCGGGATCCCGGTAATAATCGTGACGGTGAAAGTGGCGGAAGAGGACGTTGAGCGGGGCCTGGCGTTGGGCGCCAGCGAATATGTCTGCAAGCCGTTCGATCTCGAGAAGCTGGCCGGGATAGTGCAGAAACATCTATAATCAGGAGCCCCGGGTTTCCCCGGGGCTCCTTTGACATGCGGCAATAAGGGCCGTAGATCCGCGTTAGACGATCCCCTGCGCGTACATTGAGCGGGCAACCTTGAGGAAGCCGGCGATATTGGCACCGACCACCAAATTACCCGCCTGGCCGTACTCGGCGGCCGCTTCTTTCGACTGCTTGTAGATCGCCTTCATGATCCGGTTCAGGTACTTGTCGGTCTCCTCGAACGTCCAGGAGAGCCGCTGGCTGTTCTGGCTCATCTCCAGGCCGGAGGTGGCAACGCCGCCGGCGTTGGACGCCTTAGCGGGGCCGAACGCGACTTTGGCCTTCTGGAACACCTTGATCGCTTCCGGGGTGGAGGGCATATTGGCCCCCTCGGCAACCGCCCAGACGCCGTTCTCCACCAGCTTCTCGGCCGACTTCTTGTCGATCTCGTTCTGGGTGGCGTTCGGCAGGGCGATGTCGCACTTCACCTTCCAGATGTTGTCGCAGCCCTCTTCGTAGGTCGCTTTCGGATGGTACTTGAGGTACTCCTTGATCCTTTTCCGCTCGACTTCCTTGAGCTGCTTAACGGTCTTGAGGTTGATCCCGTCCTTATCATAGATATAGCCGTTGGAGTCGCTGCAGGCGACGACCTTGGCGCCGAGCTCCTGGCACTTCTGGATCGCGTAGATCGAGACGTTGCCCGAGCCGGACGAGACGACGGTCGCTCCCTTGAGCTCCTTACCCTGGTCCTTGAGCATCTCCAGCAGGAAGTAGATCAGGCCGTAGCCGGTCGCTTCGGTCCGGACCAGCGAGCCGCCCCAATCGAGCCCCTTGCCGGTCAGCACGCCGGTGAACTCGTTGCGCAGCTTCTTGTACATGCCGAACATGTAGCCGATCTCGCGGCCGCCGACGCCGATATCACCGGCCGGCACGTCGGTGTCCGGGCCGATGTGGCGGAAGAGCTCGCTCATGAAGCTCTGGCAGAAGCGCATCACTTCGGCGTCCGATTTCCCCTTCGGGTCGAAGTCGGCGCCGCCTTTGCCGCCGCCCATTGGCAGGGTGGTGAGGGCGTTCTTGAAGATCTGCTCGAAGCCGAGGAACTTGATGATGCCGATGTAAACCGAGGGGTGGAAGCGGAGCCCGCCTTTGTACGGGCCGATCGCGCTGTTGAACTCGATGCGGAAGCCGCGGTTGATGTGGACCTTGCCGCCGTCGTCAACCCAGGGGACGCGGAACATGAGCTGCCGCTCGGGTTCGCAGATCCGCTCCAGGATCTTGGCTTGCTTGTACTCCGGGTGCTTTTCGAGGACCGGGGCGACCGATTCCGCGACTTCCTGGACGGCCTGGTGGAACTCGGCTTCGCCCGGGTTTCTTTTAATGACTTCGTCGATGATCTGTTTTACCATTGTGAACACCTTCTTAATATGATATATAATTGGACGGGTAGGGAGCCGGTCGGACTTGAGGCGCACCTCCTTGCTCTTGATTTGATCTCGGAATCCGGGTAAGATTATACGGCAAGTGGTTGCCGTATGTCAAGTATATGACTGAATTAGACAGAAAAATAAACGCAATATTGAAGATGGTCGCCGAGGCGAAGGAGCCGATCGGGTCGGCGGAGATCGCCGAGAAGCTAAAGGCGCAAGGCTTTGACATGCCGGAGCGGACGGTCCGCTACCACCTGAAGGAACTGAGCGAAAAGGGGCTAATGAAGGGGCTGTGGAAAGAGGGCCGGGTCATTACCAACAAGGGGATCGAAGAGCTCGGCAATGCCATGGCCTTTGATAAAGTTGGCTTCATGAACTCCCGGATCGACAATATGGCTTACCAGATGGATTATGACCTGGACAAGAAGAGCGGCCGGGTCATCCTGAACCTCTCACTGCTGAAACAGAGCGACCTGGCCGGGGCGCTCAAGATCATGGCCCCGGTCTTCGCGCGGCAGTTCGCGATCGGCAACAAGGTGCTGCTCGTCGAACCAGGCAAAGATTTTGGCGCTTTCACGATCCCCGCCGGCTGGGTCGGTTTCGGCACGCTCTGCAGCGTCAACTTGAACGGGATCATGCTTAAGCACGGTATCGCCCTGGAGCCGAAAATGGGCGGCCTGCTGCAGATCGAAGGGGAGCGGCCGGTCCGCTTTACCGAGATCATCAATTACGAAGGGACCACGCTCGATCCCCACGAGATCTTTATCAAGAGCCGGATGACCGGCGTCAGCGCCGCGGCGGCCGGCGCGGGGAAGATCTTGGCCGGCCTGAGAGAGATCCCGGCCGCGACGGTCCACGAGGCGGAAGCGATCATCCGCAAGATCGAATCGGCCGGCCTGGGGCGTGTCCTGGTGATCGGCAAGCCGGGCCAGACGATCCTCGGTATCCCGATCGGCGTCGAGCGGGTCGGGATCGTCGTCCCGGGCGGCTTGAACCCGATCGCCGCGGTCGAGGAAGCGGGGATCGAGACCGCCAGCAAGGCTTTGTCCGCCCTGATCGAAGCCGACCAGCTGGTCGGCTTTACCGACCTATGACCGCGGTCAATTACGTCAGTACCGGCTTGCCCGGCTTGGACCAGGTCCTGCAGGGTTTGCGGCTGGGTGACAACGTCGTCTGGCAGGTCGACGACCTGGAAGATTACCGCCGGTTCGTCAAACCTTATCTGGCACAGGCGAAGGCCGATAAACGCCGGATCATCTATATTCGCTTCGCGCAGCATCCCCCGGTAGTCGCAGGCGAGCCCGGCATCACCAGGTACCAGCTTGACGCGGCGACCGGCTTTGAATCGTTCTCCAAACAGATCCATGACATTATTACCAAAGAAGGGGCCGGCGCCTTCTATCTTTTCGACTGTCTCTCCGACCTGCTTTCCGCCTGGGCGACCGATCTGATGATCGGAAACTTCTTCCTGGTCACCTGTCCCTATCTTTTCAAGCTGGACACGCTGGCTTACTTCGCGATCCTGCGCAATAACCATTCGTACAAGACGATCGCCCGGATCAGGGAGACGACCCAGCTGCTGCTCGACGTCTATAACTACGACGGGCATATCTACGTCCATCCGCTCAAGGTTTGGAACCGCTATTCCCCGACGATGTTCCTGCCGCACACGGAGAGCGGCGGCAAATACCTGCCGATAACCAACAGCGTCGACGCCACCCGGCTCTTTGCCCACATGACCGACCGGGGCGAGGAGAGCGCCCGGCGCAACCTGGATTACTGGGACCGGTTGTTCCTGGCGGCGGAAGAGCTGGCCAGGGAGCCGAACAAGGGCGCGGCAGTCGGCGACATGCGCGATAAACTGATCCGGATCATGCTGGTGCGGGAACCGCGGATGCTGGAGCTGGTCCGGCAGTACATTACGCTGGAAGACCTGCTGGAGATCAAAGGACGGATGATCGGCACCGGCTTTATCGGCGGTAAGGCGCTCGGCATGCTGCTGGCCCGTAAAATATTGGGCCGGGAATGGGAAGAAGTGCTGGAGCCGCACGATTCGTTCTTTATCGGTTCGGACGTCTTCTATTCCTACGTCGTGGAGAACGGCTGGTGGGACCTCTGGCTGGAACAGAAGACGGAGGCGGGATTCTTTACCAAGGCGGCCGACCTGAAGGAAAAGCTGTTGAGCGGGAAATTCCCCGACGAGATCAAGGAGCAATTCAACCAGCTGCTCGAATATTTTGGTCAGTCGCCGATCATTGTCCGGTCGAGCTCGCTGCTGGAGGACGGTTTCGGCAACGCTTTTGCCGGCAAGTACGAGAGCATTTTCTGCGTCAACCAGGGGACGCCCGACGTCCGTTACGCCAATTTCGACCGGACCGTCCGCCAGGTCTTTGCCAGCACGATGAACGAGGACGCGCTGACCTACCGGCGCCAGCGCGGCATGGCGGAACAGGACGAACAGATGGCCCTGCTGGTCCAGCGCGTTTCCGGCACCCACTACCGGCACAATTTCCTGCCGTACCTGGCCGGGGTCGGCGTTTCTTACAACACGTTCGTCTGGCACGAGGAGATGGACCCGAAGGCGGGGATGCTCCGACTGGTCTTCGGCCTGGGAACGCGGGCGGTCAACCGGGTCGAAGGCGATTACCCGCGGATCATCGCGCTTGACCAGCCGCGCCTTCGCCCCTACGCCGGCGACGACGTCCGGAAATATTCCCAGCACGACGTCGATCTGCTGAACATCGAGAGCAACGAGCTGCAGAGCGTCCCCCTGGCGGAGCTGGTTGCCGCGGAGCCGGAGCTGAAACTGGACCTGGCCGGCACCAGAGAGGGGGATTGGGTGCTCACTTTCGACCAATTGCTCGGCCGGACCGATTTTACCGCCCGGATGAAAGCGCTGCTGGCCAAGCTGGACGCGACCTACCGGTATCCGGTCGACGTGGAGTTCACGGTCAACTTTACCGCGGCCGGTAAGATGCGGATCAATCTCCTCCAATGCCGGCCGCTGCAGGCGAAAGGGGCGGGTGGGCGGGTGCGGCTGCCGGAACGGATCGACCCGGAGCGGTTGTTGTTCGAGACCGCCGGGAATTTTATGGGCGGCAGCGTCGATTTGCGCTTGCCGCGGGTCATTTACGTCGATCCGCAGGCGTACGGCAAGCTGCTGCACGGCAAGAAATACACGGTCGCCCGCCTGATCGGCAAGCTTAACCGCGGGACAAAAACGCCGACGATCCTGATCGGGCCGGGGCGCTGGGGGACGCGCGACGCGACGCTCGGCGTGCCGGTCAGCTTTGCCGAGATCAACAACTTTGCCGCGCTGGTCGAAGTCGCCGTGCCGGCGATCGGTTTCATGCCGGAGCTGTCGTTCGGCTCCCACTTTTTTCTCGACCTGGTGGAAGCGAACATCTTTTACGCCGCCCTGTTTGACGGGCTGGACCCGCAGCTGCTGGCCGGCCGGCCGAACCTGTTCGGCGCGCTGCTGCCGGACGAAAGCGAATACGCCGGGGTGATCGGGGTCTACGACCTGCCGCTCCGGCTGATGGCCGATCTGACCGCCCAGCGGCTGGTCTGTTTGACCGATGTGCTATAATTTTGCCCAATGTCTAAGATACTGAAAAAAGAAAAACTTAACGCCAGCGTCAGCCGGATCACGGTCGACGCGCCGCCTATCGCCCGCGCCGCCAAGCCGGGACAGTTCGTGGTCATCATCCCGGCCGAGAACGCCGAGCGGATCCCGTTAACCATTGCCGACACCGACGCCGGCAAAGGGACGATCACGATCATCTTCCAGATCGTCGGCGCCACCACCACCGTCCTCGATTCGCTGCCGGAGGGGGCGGAGATCGCCCACCTGCTTGGCCCGCTCGGCGCTCCCTCCCACATTGAAAAATTCGGCACGGTCGTGGTGATCGGCGGCGGGGTCGGCATCGCCGAGATCTACCCGGCGGTCAAAGCGCTGAAAGCGGCCGGCAACGAGGTCATCACGATCATCGGCGCGCGGGATAAGGGCTTGCTCATATATGAGCAGGAGTTGCGGGTCGCGAGTCACGAGTTGCGGGTCACTACTGACGATGGAAGCTACGGCCGCAAAGGCTTTGTTTCCGAGGAGCTGAAAGATATTATTGCCTCCGGCAAGAAGATCGGCTTGGTCTTCGCCGTTGGCCCGGTCCCGATGATGCGGGTCTGTTGCGACGTTACCAGGCCGCACGGGATCAAGACCGTGGTGTCGCTCAACCCGCTGATGCTCGACGCCACCGGGATGTGCGGCATCTGCCGGGTCACGGTCGGGGGGAAAACCAAGTTCGCCTGCGTCGAAGGGCCGGAATTCGACGGGCACCAGGTCGACTTCGCGGAGCTGACAGCGCGGTTAAAGGGGTATCGGGACGTGGAAAAGAAAGCGCATGATCATGTATGCAAGCTGCTAGGGACTAAGGGGCTAGGGGGCTAAGGGACTATGGCTGAGAAAAAGAAAAGACTACACATGCAGGAACGGTCCGCCGCGGAAAGGACCCGGGATTTCCAGGAGGTGCCGCTCGGATATACGCCGGAAGAGGCGATAGAAGAGGCAAAACGCTGTATCCAGTGCAAGAACCCGCTCTGCGTCAAAGGGTGCCCGGTCGAGGTCAAGATCCCCGAGTTCATTAAGCTGGTCGCCGAGGGGAAGTTTGCCGAAGCGAGCCGGAAGATCAAAGAGACCAATGCCTTGCCGGCGGTTTGCGGCCGCGTTTGCCCGCAGGAAGAACAGTGCGAGCTGAAATGCGTGCTCGGAGTTAAGGGCGAGCCGGTGGCGATCGGGACCCTTGAGCGTTTCGTGGCGGACTGGGAGAGGGATAACGTTAAACTTCAAACATCCAACCTCAAACCTCAAGATAAGATCTCAATAAATAAATCACACAAGATCGCCGTCATCGGGTCTGGCCCGGCGGGGCTAACTTGCGCCGGTGATCTGGCACGGCTCGGTTATCAGGTCACGATCTTCGAATCGCTCCATGTGACCGGCGGCGTGCTGCGCTACGGCATCCCGGAGTTCCGGTTGCCGAAAAAGATCGTCGACCTGGAGGTTGAATATGTTAAAACCCTCGGGGCCGAGGTTAAAACCGACATGCTGATCGGCAATGTCTACACGATCGAGGAGCTGCTCAAGGAGTACAAAGCGGTTTTCGTCGGTTCCGGAGCCGGTTTGCCCAAGTTCATGGGGATCCCGGGGGAGAACCTGGACGGCGTTTACTCGGCCAACGAATATCTCTTCCGCGTCAACATGATGAAAGCGTGGCAGTTCCCCGAAAGCCTGACGCCGGTCAAGATCGGCAAGCGGGTCGCCGTGGTCGGCGGCGGGAACGTGGCGATGGATGCGGCCCGAGTATCTTTGCGGCTGGGGGCGGACGAAGTCACTATCCTCTACCGCCGGACGCAGGAAGAGATGCCGGCCCGGATCGAAGAGATCAAACGGGCGGTGGAGGAGGGGGTCATTTTCAAGATCCTGACACTACCGGTCGCCTATCACGCTAATAATGAGGGGTGGGTAACGGATGCGGAATGTTTACAAATGCAACTGGGTGAGCCGGATTCTTCCGGTAGACGGCGACCGGTAGAAATCCCAGGCTCAAACTTCAAACTGCAAATTGATACGGTAATTGTGGCGATCGGCAACTCGCCCAATCCCCTGATCCCGCTGCGGACCCCCGGCCTCAAGACCGAGAAGTGGGGCGGGGTGATCGTGACCGCCGAAGGGTTAACCTCGCTGCCGGCCGTCTACGCCGGCGGCGACATCGTCCGCGGGGCGGCGACCGTGATCTCCGCCATGGGCGACGGCAAGACCGCGGCCAAGGCGATCCACCAACTGCTCGCAAAGTAACTGAAATCCCCGCCGCTTTTCGCCGACCAATTAGCGATGAAGATCCCGCCTGATAATAACGGTAAGACCTGGTCGGTCAGCTCCCGGGAGATCCGGGCGAAACTCCCGCTGATCAAGCCGGCGTTCGTTTCCTGGCTGCGGACCTACGGCAATCAGGCCGTTATCCTCGATCACGCCGGACCGGCGCTGACCGCGCTGGCGCAGGAAGCCAAAGAATTGACCCGGCTTCTGGGCGGCGATTTTCTCTCGCTCGCGCTGGGCGGTAGTTTGATCAGAGGGCTGGGGACGGTTGAAACCAGCGACGTCGATTATTTTATCTACACCAGGGACATCGGCCAGCAGTGGGCCGACACCGTCCGGGACGGCTCGTGGCAGCGGTTGCGGCAAGCGGGACTAACTCCTTGCGACGACCACCCGGTGATCAGATTGGCCCCCGGCTTACCTGATATCGCGGGGAACACGCTCGGCGTGTTCACTAACCACCTGGTCTTTGAAGCGAAGCCCGGAGCGAGCCGGCGGATGGTCCTGGAAGTTCTCGCTCAATTATTGGCGGCGGCGCCGCCGAATGCCCGCCGGGAGCTAAAAGAGACGCTGCGGAGCGAGTATAACACCTTGATGCATAACAGCCAGGCCTACGCGGCCAGAAAATTCGTGCAAAACCGCGTCCGCCCGCTGATCGGCGAGGCAATGAGCGAGTCAATGCTCTGCGACCAGCATTGTCTCGATGAATTAGCCCGGTTGGCGGCGCCTTTTATCACCGCCCGGCGCGTTAACTTCCCCCCGCCGCCGGAACTGGCAAGTTTACTGGCCTGAAGATTATGTTAAAAAGTGAAATTATCCGGAAACGGGGGCGATAAAACATCGGTTATGACAACAGAAGCGATCGCCAGCCGCCTCAGCAGCCTTAAGCAAGAGCTCTACCAGCCCGGGCGCCAGACCGTGACGCCGGCCAAGCAGAGCGTCCTCCCCGACGTTTCTTACCAGCCGGTCATTATCCCGCCGGTCAGGCCGGCTCCGGAACCGCTGCCGGGTGATATCCCGGTCGCGCCGGGCGAATCGATCCAGGCGGCGATCGACAGCGCTCCGGCCGGTTCGACCATCGTTCTCGCGGCCGGCGACTACCAGGAAAACATTATCTTAAAGGACGGTGTCAGCCTGCGGGGCGCCGGTGCCAACCAAACTACTCTGAGCGCGGCCGAGGCCGCCCTGCCGGTCATCTCCGGCGACGCCGGCCAGCTGACCATCTCTAATTTTGCCATTAACGGCGGGTCGCCGGCCGTATTCCTGAAAGGGGACGGCATCACGGTCAACGACCTGCTGGTGGACGGCGGCGACGCCGGCCTCAGTTTTGACGGAACGGACGTCCTGATCACCGGCTGCAAGATCATCCATATTGCCGGGACCGGCGTCGAACTGCTTAACGCCGACGGGAGCACGGTCAACGCGACGATCATCGCCCGCTGCGAGGGCGATGGGCTGCGGATCAGTGACAGCACCGGCGTTACGGTCGTTAATAACACGCTTGTTTATAACAAGCAGAACAGCGGCGCGGGGGTCAAGGTGGCCAATTCCACCGCGGTGGCGATCGCCAACAATATTATTGCCGGTAATTACTATGGCGTGCTGGTCGAGTCCGGCGAGGCCGCGGTCAACTTCAATGATATCTGGGGGAACAACAAGGGGTGCGAAGGTTGCGCCGCCGGGGTGCTCGAACTCAACGCCGACGGCTGGGATATCTTCGACAATATCGCCCAAAGCCCGGTCTTGATCGGGGAAGGGGAAGCGCTTTTTGACGACAACTGGCAGTTCACCGAATTCACTTATGTTGATAATGATTTTAACCTGAATATTGAGCCGGTCGGCGACGTGCCGGTTTCGCCCTGTATCAATGCGGGGGACCCGGACCTGATCGACCGGGACGGGACGATCCTCGACCAGGGGGCATACGGCGGCCTGACCAGTCTCTACGACGCGACGCCGACCGAGTTCACGCTTGTCGATGATGGGAACAGCGTCACTTTGTCCTGGGTTAGGCCGGAAGGCGTTCCGGTCCTCGGTTACCGTCTCTACCGGCTGCCGGTCGATACTTACGGCGGCTGGGCGAGCGAATACGACCTCTACCAGCAATTAAACCAACCGTACGCCCTGCTGGCGGATATTCAGGACCCGCAGACCACCAGCTACACCGATACCGGTTTCCCGACCGACGCCCAGATGATCTATTTCTATAAAGCGGTCACCGTCCACGGCCCGAACGAATCACGGCCGACCGCCGACCAAACTTTCTACTGGTACCCGGGGCTCTTTGGCGGCGACGATGATGCCGGCGCCGACGCCGCGGTCGATAATGACCAGGCGGGCGGCTGCGGCTGCTCGGCCGTCGGCCGGCCGGCCGCCGGCGGAAATATCCTCAATTCTCTTTGGTCCATTATCGTCGATTAACCCGGTGCCGGTTTTATTCCCGCGGACGATTGTGGTAGAATTGCCCCCGTATGGCTCTCTCCGCTAAGATAGCAAGCTGGATCAAGGCCCAGGTCGCCGGCGCCGGCGCTAAGGGGTGTGTTGTCGGCCTCTCCGGCGGGATCGACTCCGCGGTCGTTGCGCTCCTCTGCCAGAAGGCTTTTCCTGAAGATACTTTAACGCTGCTGCTGCCGTGCCATAGTCTGCCCGCAGATATGGATTCCGCCCGCCAATTCGCCGAGCGGTTTAAGCTGATATTCGTCAGCCCCGACCTTACCGCGGTCTTTGATCAGCTCTACCAGGCGCTGGAAGGAGAAACTTATGGCGGGCAAACCGACTTGCCGACTTGCAATCTTAAGCCGCGCCTGCGGATGGCCGCTCTTTATTATTACGCCCGCAAGCTGAACTACCTGGTCGTCGGCACCGGCAACAAGTCGGAGCTCGAGATGGGATATTTTACCAAGTACGGCGACGGCGGCGTCGACCTCCTCCCGCTTGGCGACCTGCTCAAAACGGAGGTCCGCGCTTTAGCCGGGGAGTTAGCCGTTCCCCAGGAATACATTGAGAAAGCGCCGAGCGCCGGGTTGTGGGCGGGACAGACCGACGAAGGCGAGATGGGGATCACTTATGAAGAGCTTGATGCTATCTTAGCCGGCAAGGGCGGCGACCAGCAGAAAGCGGCGCTCGTTGACCAGCGCCGGCAAGCCAGCGAACATAAACGGCGCCCGGTCCCGATCTTCAAGGTTCCAGGCTGAAGTATTCTCCCCGACTATTATTGTTCAGCAAACGGGCCGACTCAATGGCCAAAGCCTGGAAATAATTCTTGTCGCCCGGTTTAAGCATCTCGCCCGACATTACCAGTACGACTATTTGGCGTATTTCCCGACTAGAAAACCAACTAAACTCCCCAGGATCAGCGTCATGACGGTGACCGGGATCAGGCTGACCGGCTGAATACCGGCGATCAGGACGGCGGAGGGGAGCAGGGTCAGAAAGGCGATCAATAATCCTTTAAGGACAGGCTGGATATTCAGGTCTACTGCTGCCACAAAGAAACCGACCACCACCCAGAGGGAAAAAGCGGATAGATTCGCGTCCCAGTTCATTTTGGCCAGCAACATTGGGGTAATATCGATCAATCCCGCCCCCGCACCAATTAAGAGACCGGTCATTAGCTTTTTCATGATTACCTCCTATTCGAACGCCTGCAGCGTGATCGTGACGTTCCCTTTGTTCGGAACCCCCAGCGAGGAATCCCGCCCGAAGACGTCGTCAAAAGCGAGGGCGTAGGCCCGGCCGTCGATCGTGTAGAGGCCGTTATGGAAGAACTCGGCGAATTTGTTGAAGACGCCGCCGTTATGCGCGGCCGAGGCGGTGTAAAATTTATCGCTGTCGCCCTGATCGGTCACGGTCGGGTTTTTGATCACCCCGCGGTTGAGCGCGCCGGACACCCATTTGACCAGTTTGGCGTCGCTGCCGGCCGCGACCTCCTGCCCGAACAGCTGGAGGGTCGTCGGCTTCAGGTAAACGCCGTCGGCGCCGAAGTCGAGCTTGCTGCCGTCGGCCGTGCCGCTGATCTGCCGCCGGACGGTCTCGTCGGTCAGGATGGTGACGGTCTTGCCGCCGGCCCAGTATTCGTTGATCAAACTGTCCCAGTAGCCGTAAAGCTCCGGGAAACTGGCGGCGTAACCGGGCGCGATCTTGGCCGGATTGAGGATGCGCAAGCGGTTACCGGCCGCGTCGCGCAAGACGACCTTTTCCCAGCCGCCGCTGAGCGCCGCTTCGTAAGCGTCCAAGATCTGTTTGCGGGTAATGCCGTCGTTGAAGCCGCGGGTCTCGGCGCCGACGGCGAGCTTGAGCGGCAGGGCAAAATAGTCGACCTGGGTCAGGTTGACCACGTTGCCGGTGCTTTTCACGGTCAACTCGACCTTGTCGTAGATCGTTCCGTCGGCCGCGCCCGGTTCGGTGAAGTTGGCAAGTTCATCCGCCACCAGCCGGTCGATCCCCAAATATAGCCGGGCGGATACGACATAAGGGATGGTGACCGGTCCGGCAGTGATCAGGGTATCCAGGGTCACGTCCGGCGCGGCCGCCGCGCTGGTCGAGCTCAGGAAGGCAGCCGGGGTCTGCGTCAGATCGAGGTTCCGTTCCACCCCGGCATTGTCTTGTCCCCGCAGGGCGACATGGATCCGATTGGCGGCGATTCCTGAATTATTGACGAAAGTGACGGTGACGTAAAGATCGGGCAGGGCGGGGGCGGAAGAAGCCGTCTGGCAGCCGGTAAGGACGATTGACAGGACCAGGAATAATAAGCCGCCGCCTGCCAGGAACCCTAAACGCTTCATCCAGACATTTTCCCACCAGGGAGAGACCAAGTCAAATGCCATAGTTGACAAATATGTAGATAGTGATACAATATTGTAGTATGAGCCCGACCAGAGATGTTACCGTTAAAGTTCTCAGCGAGATCAGCAGCGCGCTGGCCTCTTCGCTCGACATCGAAAGCACTCTTAACGCCATTCTCAATATCCTGACCGAACGGCTGGAGATGCAGCGTGGCACGATCACCCTTGTCGACCCGGCTACCAATGAACTTCACATTGAGGTCGCTCAGGGTTTGTCGCCGGCCGAAAAGGAACGGGGGCGCTACCAGATCGGCGAAGGAATAACCGGCAAGGTGGTGGAGAGCGGCCAGCCGATGGTCGTCAAGGATATCAAGGCGGAGCCGCTCTTTTTGAACCGGACGCAAGCGCGCAAGGAATTGAAAGAACGGAACTACGCCTTTCTCTGCGTGCCGGTCAAGGTCGGGAACAAGGTGGTCGGCGCGCTGTCGGTCGACCATCTTTTTCGCGGCGATATTTCCTACGAAGAGGACATTAAGCTGCTGACGATCATCGCCTCCATGGTCGGGCAAGCGGTCCGGATCCGCGAACTGGCGGAAAAGGACAAGCAGGCGGTCGTTTCCGAGAATATCAAGCTGAAAAGAGAGCTGCAGGGGAAGTATAAATTCGGCAATATCGTTTACAGCTCCCGGGCGATGGAGACGATGCTGGAAGGAGTGCTGCAGGTTGCCGACACGCAGGCGACGGTGATGCTCCTGGGCGAATCGGGCACCGGCAAGGAACTGGTCGCTTCCGCGATCCATTATGCCAGTCCCCGGAACGGTAAACCGTTCGTCAAGGTCGCTTGCGCCGCCCTGCCGGAAAACCTGCTGGAAGCGGAGCTCTTTGGCTATGAACGGGGGGCGTTCACCGGCGCGACCGAAAAGAAACTAGGCCGCTTTGAGCTGGCCAACGGCGGGACGATCTTCCTTGATGAGATCGGCGACCTGACGCTGCCGACCCAGGTCAAACTGCTCCGCGTCCTGCAGGAGAAAGAATTTGAGCGGCTGGGCGGGACCCAGACCGTCAAGATCGATGTCCGGGTCGTTTGCGCCACCCACCGGGACCTGGAAGAACTGATCAAGGAGCGGAAGTTCCGCGAAGATCTTTATTACCGGATCAACGTTTTTCCCGTTCATTTGCCGCCTCTCCGGGAGCGGAAAGAAGATATTCCCCTGCTGGCTGACCATTTTATCCATAAGTATAAATTAGAGAACAAGAAGAAGATCAAAGGGATCAACCGGGCGGCGCTGGAGCGGTTAATGGCCTACCGCTGGCCGGGTAACGTCCGCGAACTGGAGAACGCGATGGAGCGGGCGGTGGTCATCTGCCAGAAAGAGCTGATCACGCCGGCGGAACTGCCGTCCAACCTGAGCGGCGGCGCCGACCTCGATCTGCCGGGCGAGGGGGCTTCCCTGCCGGAGATCGTGGAAAGCATCGAAAAGCAGCGGATCACAGAAGCCCTGGAACGCTATAAAACCCAGCGTCAGGCGGCCAAAGCGCTCGGCTTGACGGAACGGATGCTCGGGTACAAGATCCAGAAATATAAGATCGCCTGGCAATAACCTTGCTGAGTCCGACGTTAAAGGGGGAATGATCATGAAAAAGGTCTTTTGTGTAGTTTTGGGCCTCGTTTGCCTGGTCTCCGTCGCCTCGGCCGCGCTCCTGGACGTGAATGTCGCTTACGTTTCCAAGTATATTTGGCGGGGGCAGGACCAGGATAGCGGGCAGCCGGCGCTGCAGCCGGGCGCGACCCTTTATTTGGGCAATACCGGCTTTTCGCTCGGGCTGTGGGGGAACTATAATATCGGGGCCGACTATCTCAACGTCGGTACCGGCGGGAATATCGGCCGGGAACTGACCGAGATCGATTACACGCTGACCTACGCCGCCTCGTTCAACGACGACTGGAGCTATTCCGTTTATTTTTCCCAGTACACTTACCCGGCCGGCCAGTTCATCCGGACGGGAGAGCTGTTCCTGACCCTGACCGGCAACAGTTTGCCGCTGACGCCGACCCTGACCCTTGCTTACGACAATGACCAGGGGAAGGGATCGTACGTTTCGCTGGGCGGGAAAAATTCGTTCCCGGTCGGCGCCCTGCAGATCGACTCCGCCCTGACGGCCGGCTACGACGGCGGCCAGTACGGGGCCAAACCGGGTTTTAGCGACGCTACCCTGGCATTTTCGACCGCGCTGCCGGTCAATAACCTGACGGTCACGCCGACCGTGAACTATACGGTGGTCGGCAAAGACACCAGGCCGACCTCGGAAAACACTTTTTGGTTCAGCCTGAACGTCGCCTCCAGTTTATAGCTACAAAATAGTAGACAAGATTTAAAAGGGGTTACAAAAATGTAGCCCCTTTTCTTTGCTCCCTCATGGCAATAAGATTGCTCCTGTCGGGCAGGAGGTGCGGTGATGATAAATTCCGGTGATACGGCCTGGGTCCTGATCTCGACCGCCTTGGTCATTCTGATGACCCCGGCCGTCGGTTTCTTTTACGGGGGGATGGTCCGGAAGAAAAGCCTGCTCTCGACCGTGATGATGTGTTTTGCCTCGCTTTTCCTGATCAGCGTCCAGTGGGTCTTGATCGGCTATACATTATCGTTCGGCCCGAGTAAGGCCGGTTTGATCGGGGGGCTGCAGTGGTTAGGCTTGCTCGGGGTCGGACAAGCGCCGAACCCGGACTATGCCGCAACGATCCCGGCGCTGGCGTTCATGCTTTTCCAGGCCGCTTTCGCGATCGTGACGCCGTCCCTGATCGTCGGCAGCTTTGTCGAGCGGATCAAGTTCGGCGCCTTCCTGATCTTTACCGGTCTTTGGTCGCTCTTGGTTTATTATCCGGTCGCCCACTGGGTCTGGGGAGTCGGCGGTTGGCTCCGGGCTTTGGGCGCGCTCGATTTTGCCGGCGGGACCGTGGTCCACGTTACGGCCGGCTTTGCCGCCCTGGCGGTCGCCCTGGTGATCGGCAAGCGGATCGGTTACGGTAAAGATAATATGGAACCGAGCAACATTCCGCTGGTCGTCATTGGCGCCGTTTTGTTGTGGTTCGGCTGGTTCGGTTTTAACGGCGGCTCCGCCCTGGCGGCCAACGGCTTGGCTGTTTCCGCCGTCGTGGTGACCAACACGGCGGCCGCGGCAGCGGCACTGGTCTGGATGATCTTGAGCTGGCTCCACCGCCGACCGAGCGTCCTGGGCGTCGCCACCGGTGCGGTCGTCGGTTTGGTCGCGATCACTCCGGCCTCCGGTTTTGTCGACCCTTTATCGGCGCTCGCGATCGGCGGGATCGCCGCGGTGATCTCCTATTATATGATCGTCCTCCGGATGAAGCTGCGGATCGACGAATCACTCGATGTCTTCGCTTGTCACGGGATGGGCGGGGTTTGGGGGTCGGTCGCGACCGGGATCTTTGCCAGCCGGGCGATCAACGCGGCTGGTAATAATGGCTTGCTGTTCGGTAATCCCGGACTGCTCTGGGTCCAGATCGTGACGGTCGTGGTCACGGCCAGCTTCTCTTTTGTCGTTACCTATGTCCTGGCGACGCTGATCGATCTGTTTATCGGTCTGCGGGTCAGCGAGAACGAGGAATTGGTCGGCCTCGACATTTCCCAGCACGCGGAAAGCGTTTAAAGGGGGGATAGCATCATGAAAAAGATCGAAGCGATCATTAGGTCGGAAAAGTTGGAGGATTTACGCGAAGCCCTGGATGCCCAAGGGTTATCGGCGATGACGGTGACCGAAGTGAAGGGGCGGGGAGCGCAAAAGGGGATCACGCTGGAGTGGCGGGTCGGCGAGTACCGGGTGGAGTTCATCCCGAAGATCAAGGTTGAACTGGTCGTTAATGCCGAGGCGGTCGATAAGGTGATCAATATAATTTTGTCGGTCTGCTCGTCCGGCAAGGTCGGCGACGGCAAGATCTTTGTCTCAACGGTGGAAGAAGTTATCCGGATCCGGACAAAAGAAAAGGGACACGGCGCTTTATAGGCTGAAAAACAATAATATTGTAGATAATCGGGCTGGAAAATACAAAAACGTATTAATTCCCGGCCGCGTAGCCTTGTGTCCAGCGTGGCAATATTCTTGCTCATCCTTCTTGGCCAGCAACATTGATCAAGGAGGTTCGTAATGATAAATGCCGGTGATACCGCCTGGGTTTTGATCTCCACCGCTTTAGTGATCCTGATGACGCCCGCCGTCGGCTTTTTTTACGGCGGCATGGTGCGGAAAAAGAACATTTTATCCACTGTTATGATGTGCTTCGCCGTACTGATCGTCCTTAGCCTGCAATGGTTCCTGGTCGGCTTCACCCTTTCATTCGCCCCGTCACTGCGCGGCCTGATCGGCCGGCTTGATTGGCTCGGTCTGGTCGGGGTGGGAGGGCAGCCCAACGCGGCTTACGCGGCGACGATCCCCTTTCTGGCGTTCATGTTCTTCCAGGGGGCGTTCGCGATCATCGCTCCGGCGCTGATCGTCGGCGCCTTTGTGGAGCGGATCAGGTTCTCCGTTTTTCTTTTCTTTTCGCTGGTCTGGGCGACCTTGGTTTACGATCCGGTCGCGCACTGGGTCTGGTCGGCCGGCGGCTGGCTGCGGGCCCTGGGCGCGCTTGATTTCGCCGGCGGCTTGGTCGTCCATATCACGGCCGGGTTTTCCGCCCTGGCGATCGCCCTGGTGATCGGCAAGCGGCTCGGTTACGGTAAGGATAATATGGAACCGAGCAATATCCCGCTGGTCCTGATCGGCGCGGTCCTGCTCTGGTTCGGCTGGTTCGGTTTTAACGGCGGCTCGGCGCTGGCGGCCAATGGTTTGGCAACAACGGCGGTGGTCGTCACCAACGCCTCGGCCGCGGCCGGCGCGGCTGTTTGGATGATCTTGAGCTGGATGCAGCGGCGGCCGAGCGTGCTGGGGGTCGCGACCGGCGCGGTCGTCGGCCTGGCGGCGATCACCCCGGCCTCGGGCTACGTCTCCCCGTTGTTCGCCATGCTGATCGGCGCAGTCGCTTCGCTGATCGCTTACTACATGATCTGGCTCCGGATGAAACTGCGGATCGACGAGTCGCTCGACGTTTTTGCCTGCCACGGGATGGGGAGCTTCTGGGGGGTGGTCGCGGTCGGCCTGTTCGCCAGCAAAACGGTCAACCCGGCGGGGGCCGACGGGCTGTTCTTCGGCAACCTGCACCAATTCTGGGTCCAGTTGTTCGCCGCTTGTTTTATCGCTTTCTTTTCTTTTGCCGTTACTTACCTGATCGCCAAAGTGATCGACGGACTGGTCGGCCTGCGGGTCAAAGAGAACGAGGAGCTGGTCGGCCTCGATATCTCACAGCACGCGGAAACTGCCTAGGGGGGCGGAAATGAAAAAAATCGAAGCGATAATCAGGTCGGAAAAACTCGAGGACTTACGCGAGGCGCTGGACGCTCAGGGTCTATCGGCGATGACGGTAACCGAGGTCAGGGGGCGGGGAGCGCAGAAGGGGATCACGCTGGAGTGGCGAGTCGGCGAATACCGGGTCGAATTCATTCCCAAAGTGAAGGTTGAACTGGTCGTGAATGCCGAAGCGGTCGATAAGGTGATCGGGATCATCCTGACGGTCTGCTCCAACAATAAAGTCGGCGACGGCAAGATCTTTGTTTCGCCGGTGGAAGAAGTTGTCCGGATCCGGACCGGCGAACGCGGGCAGCAAGCGCTGTAACGGTAATTAAATTGCTAAGCGGTAGCCGATGCCCGGCTCCGTGATAATAATGTCCGCCAAGCCGTGTTTTTCCAGTTTTTTTCGCAGCTGGCTGAAATAGATCCGGAGATAATGCGACTGATCGACCGCCTCCGGTCCCCAGACCTCCTGCAGCAATTGCTTTTGAGTGACGATCTTGCCGGCGTGCTGGGCCAGCAGCTTTAAGAGGTCAAACTCCGTATTGGTCAATTTTACCGGTGCGCCGGAGACTTCCACCGCGCGCAGATGGAAATCGATCTTCAGCGGGCCGTTGGTGAACACGGGTTCTTCCTTGAGGTTCAGACTGTGCCTGAGCGCGACCCTGATGCGGGCCGATAATTCCGAGATATTGAAGGGTTTGGTCAAATAATCGTCGGCCCCCGCGTCAAGCAGGGAAACCTTATCCTGGCCGGAATCTTTAACGGTCAAAACTATGACCGGGGTCGCCGTTCTGGCCCTGATCTTTTTCATGACTTCCAGCCCCGGCAGGTCCGGCAAGCCCAGGTCCAGAATGACGATGTCCGGACGGAAATTGGCCAGCAGGAGCAATCCTTCCCGGCCGGTTTTCGCCAGGGCAACGTTGTAGCCCTCGGAAGTCAAGCTGATATCAAGCAGTTTGCGGATCGACTTTTCATCGTCGATCACCAGGATTTTGGCGCCTTTATTCATACGGGGAAGCTTTAACCTCCGGCAGCGTATCGATCGGCAGAGTAAGCTTGATCTCCAGCCCGCCCTTTTTCCGGTTACGGGCTTCGATCGACCCGTTGTGGGCCTCGACGATCGCTTTGGTAATCGCTAAGCCCAGGCCGGTTCCGCCGGGCAAGGCCGCTTTGGTGCGGTAAAACTTATCAAAAATATAGGGCAATTCGTTCTCGTCGACGCCGGGACCGTTGTCCGCGATCGTCAGGGCGATGCGGCCGTATTCCAGCGCGGTCGTCAGTTCGATCGCCGAACCGGCCGGGGTGTAATTGAGGGAGTTCCAAATGATGTTTTGCAGCGCCTGGTCCATCAGGGGAAAATCGATCTTGATCAGCGGCAGGCTTTCTTCGCCTGCGACGATAACCCGGCGCCCCTCCAGATTACGGCTGAAACGCTGGAGGCTAGACCGGACCAGTTCGTTGACGTCCTGCCAGTCCTTTTTGATCGACAGCATGCCGGAGGCCAGCCGGGACATGTCGAGCAGATTGGTGACGACCCGATCGAGGCGCTCGGCCGAATCGGACAGTTCCTTGGCCAGGTCGGCCAATTTCCGCCGGTCGCAGATGATCCGGTCGTCCTTAAGCGCCGCCGCAATGCCGACGATCGAGGTTACCGGCGTTCGGATCTCATGCGAAACGCTGTCCAATATCGTCCGGTACAGCCCTTCGGATTTCCGGAGCTCGTCCGACTCGAGCGCCCGCTCTTTGAGGATCTCCCGCTCCAGGTAGAGCGCCAGCTGGTTGGCGGCCGTGTACAAGAAATCTTTTTCGTCCTGGGACAACTGGCGGTAATGTTCGGGGCGGTACAACAGAACGCCGATGTTTTCGGAGGGACCTTTGAGGGCGACGTACAAGGCGCCCGCGAAAGAGAGGGTTTCGGTCGACCAGCCGGCGATCTCGCCTTTTTCGTAGGCCCAGACCGCGACCGACAGCTCTTTTTCGTCGCCGGTAATGGTCTGGCGCAGAACCTCGTCAAAGCTCTGCCGGTCGTTCTTGACGATGACCTTGCATTTCCCCGGCAGGATCACGCCCAGTTCTTTTTCGATCGCCGCGATGCAGTTGTAGCGGTTGACCGCGTTGGCGATGATCGAGGTGATCCGGTGCATGGTATCGGTCCGGGCTTCTCTTACAGCGAGCAGCCCTTCATCCCGCCTGATCTTGCTGGTCAAATAACCGGTAACGACCGCGGTAATAATATAAACTACGCTCATGATCAGGTCGGTAAAATTAGCGATCACAAAGGTCATGGTCGGCGGGATAAAAAAGAAGTTCCAGATAAACACGCTGAGAACGGCGAAAACAACGATGTAAAGGAAGGAGACGAACATGCTCAGGACCAGGACGGCAAAGAGAAAGACAAAACCGATCGCCTCATAACCGATAAAAGGGGCCAGCAGATAATTGATCAGGGAAACCAGGAAAATAGTGCCGAGGGTCTTCCAGAAATCACTGAGCGGTATTTCCGGGCCGAAGATCAATTTGAACCAGCTTTCCGTGGCCGTGATCTCGCCGCCGGTCGGGATGACATGGATCGCGATGTTCTTCGTGCCACTGAGCAGTTTACTGGCGGTCGAGCCGGTAAAGATCGCCTGGAAGGGGCTCTTTTCCGAGTGCCCGATCACTATCTGGGTGATGTTCTTTTCGCGGGCGAATTTCGCCAGCGCGTCCGAAATGTTCCGGCCGGACAGGATCGTTGTCGCCGCGCCCAACTGTTTCGCCAGGGTGAAATTGTTCCCGAGCTCTTCCTTCTCCTTTTGCGTCCATTTCTGCGAAAATAACAGAGGGCTTTCCACGGCGACGACGAACCATTCGCAGCGGTACCGCCGGGCGATCAGCGCCCCGCGGCGGATCAATCTTTTCGCGTTCGGGCTGGGGCTGACGCAGACCAGGATCCGCTCGGTAGTTTGCCAGTTTTCCTTGATACCGTGCGCTTTCATGTACATTTCCAGTTCTTCGTCGACTTCCTGGGCCGTTTGCCGCAGAGAAATCTCGCGGAGCGCGTTAAGATTGCCTTCGCGGAAGAAATTGCCCAGGGCGTCCGTGATCTTGTCCTTTTTATAGATATCGCCGCGCTTTAACCGGTTCAACAGGGCGTCCACGGTGATGTCAACGGCGACGATCTCATCGGCATTTTCCACGATGCTGTCGGGGATGGTTTCCCGGACCGTGACGCCGGTGATCTGTTTGATGACATCGTTCAGGCTCTCCAGGTGCTGGACATTGAGCGTGGTAATGACGTTGATGCCGGCCCGGAGGATTTCGTCGACGTCTTCGTAGCGCTTAGCGTACTTGGAGCCGGGAACGTTGGTGTGGGCCAGCTCATCGACCAGTACGGTGGTGGGGTGCCGCCTGATAATGGCGGCGGTGTCCATTTCTTCCATGATCTTGCCGCCGTACTCGATCATCTGGCGGGGAACTACTTCCAGGTCGCCGATCTGTTTCTCCGTTTCCGGGCGGCCGTGCAGTTCCACGTAACCAATGACCAGGTCTTCCCCCCGCTGATGGCGGCGGTTGCCCTCGTTGAGCATGGTGAACGATTTGCCGACACCGGGGGCATAACCGATAAAGATCTTCAGTTTGCCCTTCTGGGGATGTTCCGAGGCGATCTTTAAGGCCTCTTCCGGAGTGAGCCGTCTTGCAAAGTCTTCCAATTAAATCCTCATTATTTAACGATGTGATCCAGCTCGGCGTTCAATTTCAGGACATTAAGCCGCGGCTCGCCAAAAATCCCAAGCGCTCTGCCTTCCGTTAGTTTACCGATCAGCTTGATTATCTCATCTTTTTTGGCTGAATCAAACCCGCGGGCCTTGACCACCCGGTCGACCTGAAAAAGGGCGGCGGCGGGACTGACGTGCGGATCGAGGCCGGAGGCGGAAGCGTAGAGCAGGTCGGCCGGTATTTCCGGCTCAGTCTTGGCTGGATCGGCCTGGAGCAATCTTTGTTTCCGCTCCGCCACGGCCTGCGCCAACTGTTGGCTGGTCGGGGAAAGATTGCTGCCGCCCGAGGGCAGGGGATTATAACCCTGGGAAGAAGGCCGTGACCAGAAATATTTTGCCTGATCGAAATTCTGGCCGATCAGCTCAAGGCGCCCGTTAGAGCTTTGCGAGAAAAAGAGCTGCCCGATCAGCGTGACCAACAGCGGGTAAAACAAGCCGGTCAGGATCGTTAAAGCGATAAAGAGCCGGGCGCCGATCATCATGTTCTTCATCTTATTTCACCAGCCGCAAGAAAACGACCAGCAGATCGATTAATTTTATCCCGATAAAGGGCGCGAGCAGGCCGCCCAGGCCGTAGATCTGCAAGTTGCGCTTAAGTAAATTACGCGCGCTCTCGCTGTGGTAAGCCACCCCTCTTAAAGCCAGCGGGATCAGGATCACGATAATGATCGCGTTGAAGATGACCGCGCTTAAAATAGCGCTGAGGGGGGAATGAAGCCGCATGATGTTCAAAACGGCCAGGGGACCTTGCGTTTCGTGCGGCCCCGCGTAAAGCAGGCCGAACATCGCCGGAATGATCGCGAAATACTTCGCCACGTCATTGGCAATGCTGAAAGTCGTCAGCGCCCCCCGCGTCATCAGGAGTTGCTTGCCGATCTCGACGATCTCGATGAGCTTGGTCGGATTGCTCTCCAGATCGACCATGTTGCCGGCTTCGCGCGCCGCCTGCGTGCCGGTGTTCATCGTCACGCCGACGTCCGCCTGCGCCAGCGCCGGGGCGTCATTGGTGCCGTCGCCGGTCATGGCGACCAGGTGGCCGTTCGCCTGCTCGCTGCGGATGCGTTCCATCTTGGATTCCGGCGTGGCCTGGGCGATAAAATCGTCGACGCCGGCTTCCGCGGCGATCGCCGCCGCGGTGATCGGATTATCGCCGGTGATCATTACGGTCCTGATGCCCATCTTGCGCAGTTCCCGGAACCGTTCCTTGATCCCGCCTTTAACGATATCTTTCAGGTGAATGATGCCGAGCGCGGTGTTGCCGTCGGCCACGGCCAGCGGCGTGCCGCCGCTGCTGCTGACTGTTTTTGCCGCCGCCTCAAGACTGGCGGGGAAATGGCCGCCGCGCGCTGCCACCTCCTTTTTGATCGCCTCGACCGCCCCTTTCCGGATCGAACGATAGACTTTTTTGTTTTGATCGTGAAAATCAACGCCGCTCATTTGCGTGCCGGCGGAAAAAGGGAGGAACGTCGCTTCGCTGGAGTGCAGGCTTTGCGCTCTTAAGGCAAAGCGCTCTTTCGCCAGGACGACGATCGAACGGCCTTCCGGGGTTTCGTCGGAAAGAGAAGAGAGTTGGGCGACCTCGGCAAGTTTCTGTTGTTCGATCCCGGCCGCCGGGATAAAATCGGCGGCCATCCGGTTGCCGAGGGTGATGGTCCCCGTTTTATCCAGCAACAGGACGTCGATATCGCCGGCCGCCTCAACCGCCCGGCCGCTTTTGGCAATAACGTGCCGCCGGATCAGCCGGTCCATCCCGGCAATGCCGATCGCGCTCAATAAGCCGCCGATCGTTGTCGGGATCAGGCACACGAGCAGGGAGACCAGCACCGGCACCGTTACGATCGACGAAAGGTCTTGTCCGGCCGCCGTGCCGCTGTAATCGGCGAAAAATTTAAGCGTCGTAACGGCTAACAAAAAGATAATGGTCAGGCCGGAGAGCACGATGCTTAAGGCGATCTCATTGGGGGTCTTTTGCCGTTTGGCGCTTTCGATAAGCTGGATCATCCGGTCGATGAAATTGCCGCCCGGATCGGCCGTGATCCTGATGACCACCCGGTCGCTGATGACCCGGGTCCCGCCGGTCACTGCGCTGCGGTCGCCGCCGCTCTCTCTGATGACCGGGGCGGATTCCCCGGTGATCGCCGATTCGTCGACGCTGGCTATCCCTTCGATCACCTCGCCGTCGGCCGGGATGGTGTCGTTGGTTTCGCAGACGACAACATCATTTTTCTTCAGTCTTCCCGCCGGAACGACCGTTTCCCGGTTATTGTCCAGCAGCCTGGCCGTAACTTCTTTTCTTGACCGTTTCAAGCTTTCCGCCTGGGCTTTGCCCCTGCCTTCCGCCAGCGCTTCGGCAAAATTGGCGAACAGGACGGTGAACCAGAGCCAAACGCTGATCAGCAGTTCAAAGAGGGAAAAGACGCCGCCGGCCAGATGGCGGAAAAAGAAAACCGTCGTAATGGCGGAGCAGACCAGAGTGACGAACATGACCGGATTGCGCATTTCTTCCCGCGGATCAAGTTTCAGGAACGAATCCTTGACGGCTACCAAAATGATCTTGTTGTTGTCCGTTTCGATCTTTCTCGTCATTTTAGAACACCCTTCCTTTGATCATGAGCAGATGCTCAATGATGGGCCCCAGCGAAAGGGCGGGGAAGAACGTCAGGACGCCGACAATGACCAGCACGCCGACCAGCAGCGCGGCGAACAGAAAATTATCGGTGGCAAATGTCCCGCTGGAAGCCGGAGTGATCCTTTTAACCGCCATATTTCCCGCGATCACCAGGGCCGGGACGATGACGCCAAACCGGCCGATGAGCATGCAAAGGCCGAGCGTTACATTATAAAAAGCGGTATTGGCGTTCAGCCCGGCAAAGGCGCTGCCGTTGTTTTGCGAGGCCGAAGTAAAGGCGTAGAGGATCTCGCTGAAGCCGTGCGGCCCTTTGTGCAATAAACTCGAAAGAGCGGCCGGCAAGAGGCAGGCGGTCCCCGCGCCGATCAAGATCGCCGCCGAGGGCAGCAGAATGGAGAGGAGGACCATTTGCACTTCCTTGCGCTCGATCTTTTTCCCGAGATATTCGGGCGAACGGCCGACCATCAGCCCGGCCAGAAAGACGGTCAATAAAACGATATGCAGCATGCCGTAAAGCCCCGAACCGATCCCGCCAAAGACCACTTCGCCGAGCATCATGTTGAACAGGGCAACCGCTCCGGCCAGCGGAGTCAGCGAGGAATGCAGGGCGTTGACCGAGCCGTTGGAGGCGCAGGTGGTGGCCGTCATCCAGATCACGCTGTTGGTCAGGCCGAGCCGGGTTTCCTGTCCCTCGTGAATTGAGCCGGGGACCGAATATTCGGAAAAGAGCGCGACCCCCAGACCGACGGCGAAGATGACGAACATCACGAAGAAGAGCAGCCAGCCGTGCTTCCGGTTATCGATCATCACGCCGTAGGCATAGACCAGCGCCGCCGGGATCAGCAGAATGGCCAGCATCTCCAAAAAATTGGCCAGCGGCGTGGGGTTCTCGAGCGGGTGAGCGCTGTTGGCGTTAAAGAAACCGCCGCCGTTAGTTCCCAGTTGTTTGATGGCGATCTGCGAGGCCGCCGGTCCCAAGGGGATCGTTTGTTTGGCTCCCTGGAGCGTTGTTCTTTCCCGGTAAGAAGAGAAGGTTTGGACCACGCCTTGGCTGTTTAAAATGACCGCCAGGATGATCGACAAGGGGAGGAGAACGTAGACCAGCGAGCGGACCAGATCGACCCAAAAATTCCCCAGCGAGCTTTGTGATTTTGCGATCAGGCCGCGGGTCAGGGCCAGAAAAACGGTGATGCCGGTCGCCGCGCTAAGAAAATTTTGCCCGGTCAACCCGATCATTTGCGTGAGGTAACTCATGGTCGTTTCGCCGGCATACGACTGCCAGTTGGTGTTGGTCGAAAAACTCACGGCGGTGTTGAAGGCGCAGTCCCAGGAAACATTTGCCAGGTTGGCCGGGTTGAGCGGGAGAAACTTCTGGACCAGCTGCAGGGCGAAGAGAAAGATAAAACCGAGCAGATTAAAAAAGAGCAAGGATTTGGTATAGGCCTTCCAATCCATTTTTTCGTTTTGGTCAATGCCGCAGGTCCGGCAGAGGGCCCCTTCCAGCCAGCCAAGCGCCGGGGAGACGATCGTCTTTTTCCCGGTAAACACCCTGGCCATGTATAGCCCCAGCGGCGGCGTCAGGCCGATCAGCGCTAAACAAAAAATAATTATCTGTAAATAATCGGTCGCTTCCATGGCTCGCCTCCCCCTAAAACTTTTCCGGGTTGAACATGGCGTAGGCCAGATAGATCAACAGCAGGCCCGCGATTATCCCCGCAATAAAAAATCCCATTTTCTTTCTTTCCTTTTGTCCCTTCCTTTTATCCCATGGATTTTAACGATGATCAGCTGGATCAGCCCCGCCAGGGCAAGGAATATGAAATATGATACACCAAAAAACAGGGCGATAGCTGTTATTCCGATCAGATAGTCCATGGTTTTACCTTCCTCTCCCCATATTTCAGAAGTCGCCCGAACGACGGTCAATAAATGGTACTACTATGTCAAATAAAATTGTTGTAAAAACTCATCCTTTAGTGGTAAAAACGGCGTAAAGATACGGCCAAAAACCTAATGACGGAAAGCTTTGTAGACGATTATTCCCAGACCTGCTAAAATACGCCCGGAGTGGCGAAAGCATATTTCACAGCGGCTTCGCTCGGTCTGGAGATCGCCGTCGCGGTCTTTCTGGGTGCCGGCCTCGGTTATTGGCTGGACGGTCGTTACCAAACCGGGCCCTGGCTGATGGTCGCCGGCCTGGTGATCGGCGCGGCGGCCGGGATGTGGAACGCGTACAAGATCGCCGTAACCAATGAGCGTCCTTGAACATTTAGAACAACAGCCTGTTTGCCCGCTGGAGATCGCCGGCGTCGATCTGACCATTACCAATGGAGTAATTACTCTCTGGTTATCCGCCGTACTGGTGGGCGCTTTCTATTTTTGGCTTTCCCGCCGCTTGAGGACGGTCCCGGGCCGGGTCCAGAACCTGGCGGAAGTCGTTATCCTTTTCCTGCGCGACGAGGTCGCCGGGCAGATCGGCCACGGGCGCGACGCCTGGCTCCCTTTCATCATCGCGGTTTTCTCTTTTATCCTGGCCAATAACCTGCTCGGCTTGGTCCCGGGCTTGTCCAGCGCTACCGGAAATATCAATGTCACGGCCGCTCTGGCGATCGCGGTCTTTTTGGTGGTCCAGTCGGCCGGGATCGTCAAACATGGCCCGCTGGGCTATATTAAATCGCTGATCCCGCCCGGTTTGCCCCTGCCGATCGCCGTTTTCATGCTGCCGATCGAGATCGTCAGCCAATTTGCCAAGCCGTTCTCCCTGGCGGTCCGGCTTTTTGCCAACATGTTCGCCGGCCACGCCGTCATGCTGATGCTCCTCTCGCTGATCTTTCTCTTTAAAAGCTACCTGATCCTGCCGCTGCCCGTGCTCGGCAATACGGCGGTCTTGCTGTTCGAAGTGTTCGTTGCCTTTATCCAGGCGTATATCTTTACTTATCTGACGACATTGTATATCGCGACGGCGGTCGAAGGTCACTAGTTAAGGGAGGTCGATGTAAATGGACCCAAAGACAGCGGCGTTTTTTGCGGCGGGGATCGGCATGGCGGGGGCGGCGTTCGGTACGGCGATCGGGATCGGCTGGTTAGCGTCCAAAGCGATGGAAGGGATGGCGCGGCAGCCGGAAGCGGCCGGTAAGATCCAGACGGCGATGATCCTGGCGATCGCGTTCGTCGAGGCGATCGCGCTCTACGCGCTCGTCGTCAGCCTGATCCTGGCGACCAAGGCCTAATAACCGATGCTCGAGTTCGAACCAGGCTTATTTATCTGGACAACGGTCTCGTTTTTGCTGCTGGTTGTCCTCTTGTACAAGATCGGTTTACCGCCGATCCTGGCTTTTTTGGCCGAGCGCGAACGGCAGATCGCCGACCAGCTGGCGACGGCCGCGGAGAACCAAAAGCGGTCGGAGCAGGTGCTGGCCGAGCATAAAAAGGAGCTGGCGGCGGTCCACCAGAAAGCGGAACTGATCCTCTCGGAGTCGCGGGCGGAAGGCCGCCGGGCGAAGGACGAGATCGTTGCCAAGGCGAACAGCGAAGCGGACCGGGTGATCGCCCGGGCCAAGATTGATCTGGAGCGGGAGAAAAAAGAGGTCATGAGCCAGGCCAAGCAGGAGATCGTCGGCCTGGTGACGGCGGCCGCCGGCAAGGTCCTGCGGCAAAAGCTGACCGCCGATCAGGACCGGGCGATGATCGAGAAAAGCCTGCGGGAGGTCAGGGGATGAAAGAGATCGACGCGCTTAAACTGTATGAAATAGCCGGCGCCAGGTCGGTCGCTCTGGAAGAAGAGCTCCAGGTTTTTGCCGAAAAACTGCTCAAGCACCCGGAGCTGCGGCGGTTCCTGGCCGGCAATGCGGCGCTGAAAGCGAAAAAAGAGATATTGGCGGCGGTGATGACCGATTCGTCGCCGCTGTTCCGGCAACTGCTCGATCTTTTGGCCAGGGAAGGTTTGGTCAATAAGCTCCCCTGGCTGGCGGAACGGTATTCGGCGGTCGTCTCGGAGCGGATCGGCGCCTGTTATGTCGAGGTCAGGCACGCCCACCAATTGAACGAAGCCGAGCGGATCAGGATATTTTCCCTGATCGAGAGCGGCTGCCGCGTCCGGTTCGTGCTCGATAAAACGGTGATCGGCGGGGTCAGGCTCCGCTGGCAGGATGGTCGTTATTTCGACACCTCGCTGGCCGGCGACCTGGCGGAAATGAAGGAGGCCTTACTTGTCTGAAGATCTAGCGGCGATAATTAAAAAACGGATCGAAGCGTTCTCGCCCAAGGCGCGGATCGGCGAGGTCGGCCGGGTCGTCGAGTCGCTCGACGGCATTGTCCGGATCGAAGGCCTTTCTTCGGCGATGGCCGGCGAAATGGTCGAATTCTCCAACAAGTACCTGGGGATGGTCTTTAACCTGGAGCGGGAAGACGTCTTGGCCGTATTGCTCGGGCCGCACACCGCGGTCCGCGAAGGCGATACCGCCAAGTCGACCGGCCGCGTCATGCAGGTCCCGGTCGGCGACGCGCTGATCGGCCGGGTCGTGGACGGCCTTGGCAACCCGATCGACGGGTTGGGCCCGATCAAAACGGCGAAGTTCCGGCCGGTGGAACGGATCGCGCCGGGGGTCGTCGACCGGATGCCGGTCACCCAGCCGCTCCAGACCGGCTATAAACTGATCGACGCGCTGATCCCGATCGGCCGCGGCCAGCGGGAACTGATCATCGGCGACCGGTCGACCGGTAAATCGGTGATGACGATCGATACGATCTTAAGCCAAAAAGGGCAGAACGTTATTTGCGTCTACGTGGCGATCGGCCAGAAAGAGTCGACCGTCGTCCAGTTCATCGAGGCGTTAAAAGAGTACGGGGCGCTCGACTACACGATCGTGGTGACCGCCGGCGCCTCCGACCCGGCGTCACTGCAGTACCTGGCGCCGTTCGCCGGCTGCGCCATGGCGGAGGAGTTCATGTTCTCCGGCCGCGACGTCCTGATCATTTACGACGACCTGACCAAACACGCCCAGGCATACCGGATGATCTCGCTGCTGCTCCGCCGCCCCCCCGGCCGCGAAGCTTACCCGGGCGACGTCTTTTACCTGCATGCCCGGTTGCTGGAGCGGGCCGCGAAGCTGAAACAGGCGCTCGGCGGCGGGTCGATGACCGCTTTGCCGCTGATCGAGACCCAGCTCGGAGACGTTACCGCTTACATCCCGACCAATGTCATCTCGATCACCGACGGGCAGATATTTTTGGAAAATGACCTGTTCAACGCCGGGGTCCGTCCCGCCGTTAACGTCGGTATCTCCGTTTCCCGGGTCGGCGGCAAAGCGCAGGTCCCGGCGATGCGCAAGATCGCCGGCCGGCTCCGCCTGGACCTCGCGCAATACCGGGAGAAACAGGCGTTTTCCCTCTTTGCCACCGAGGTCGACGAAGAGACCAAGCGGCAGCTGAACCGGGGGGCGCTGATGATGGAGGTCCTGAAACAGGACAAGTACCAGCCGCTGCCGGTCGAGGAGCAGGTGATCGCGATCTACGCGGCCACTCAAGGCTATATGGATACCATCCCGATCGGCCAGGCGGCCGATTTTGAAAAACGGTTGATCGGCTTTGTCCGCCGGACCGAGCCGGAGCTCGTCCCCTTGCTGAAAGAGCTCAGCAAAGAGAGCGAGGAGCGTTTGGGGCGCCTGATCCTGCAATTCAAGGAGACATACGGTGTCGCTGCTTAAGTTCCGCAACCGTTTAAAGACGGTCAACAGCCTCCATTCGATCTTTGCCGCCCTGCAGGTAGTGACCGTGGTCAGGACGAAAAAGGTCAAAGAGCAATACCACGGAATGGAACGGTATCTGCTGCCGATGCGACAGGTGTTATCGGGTCACGGGTCACGGGTTACGGGTCAAGAAGGGAAAAAAGTACTTATTGTTATTACTTCCAACCGGGGGTTGTGCGGCAATTTTAACAAGGCGGCCGTTAACGCCGCCCTGAAGTTCTTGCGCGCCGATCCCGCCGCTAAACTAGTGGTTTTGGGCAAAACCGGGATAGAACTGTTCGGCAAGCAGGGCCGCCGGGCCGACCTGACCGACGTTACAGCGGTCGAGAAACCGGTTTTCCGGAGCGCGGCCCGGTTATTCCGGCAGATCGCCGCGCTGGGCGATGAGGTCTACGTCGCCTACAATGCCTTTAAAAGCACGATCGTCCAGGAGCCGCGCGTGGACGCGCTGGATGATTTGCCGGCCGATACTGATCCGGCCGATTTCCTGCTGGAGCCGGCCGAGCTGCCCGGCCAGCTTTATTACCATTACCGGGAGAGCCGGTTCTTTAAACTGGTCCTGGAATCGCAAATGGGGGAGCTGGGCGCCCGGTTCATGGTCCTGAAGGGGGCGGTCGATACTTCCGGCGACATGTCTCGCGACCTGAAGATGGCGATCAACAAAGCGCGGCAGGCGAACATTACCAGGGAGCTGCTGGAGATCGTTTCCGCCGCCGAAGCGGTAAGGGGTGTTTATGAATAAGGGGATAGTAGTTTCCGTGGTCGGCGCCGTGATCGAAGCCCAATTCCCGATCGATAAGGTGCCGACGATCAGGAACGCGCTCCGGATCGAAAACCCGACGGTCACGGCCGAAGTCTCGATGCTGCTGGAAGAAGGAGTGGTCCGGGCGGTCGCCCTGCAGCCGACCGACGGCCTGCGCCGCGGGGCCGAAGTTACCGATACCGGAGCGCCGCTCAAGGTGCCGGTCGGCCCAAAAACGCTCGGCCGGGTCTTTAACGTGCTGGGAGAGACGATCGACGACGGCGGCGACATCGGCCAGACGGAGCGGATGCCGATCCGCCGCGACCCGCCGCCTTTCGAAGACATCGTTTCCCAGACCGAGATCTTTGAGACCGGGATCAAGGTGATCGACCTGCTGGCTCCCTTTGTCAAAGGGGGAAAGACCGGCCTGTTCGGCGGCGCCGGGGTCGGCAAGACCGTTTTGATCATGGAACTGATCAATAACATCTCGGCCCAGCACAGCGGGACCTCGGTCTTCGGCGGCGTCGGCGAACGGACGAGGGAAGGGAACGACCTCTGGCTGGAGATGAAAGAATCGGGCGTGATGAAGAACACGGTGATGTGCTTCGGCCAGATGACCGAGCTCCCCGGCGCCCGCTTTATCGCCGGCAACTCGGCCCTGACGATGGCCGAATATTTCCGCGACGTCGAAGGGAAGGACGTCCTCTTCTTCGTCGATAACATTTTCCGCTTTGTCCAGGCGGGCTCGGAGGTCTCGACGCTGCTCGGCCGGATGCCGTCGGCGGTCGGTTACCAGCCGACGCTGGCCGCGGAAGTCGGCCGCTTTGAGGAGCGGATCGTTTCGACCAAGAAAGGCTCGATCACTTCGGTCCAGGCGGTTTACGTCCCGGCCGATGATATAACTGACCCGGCCGCCGCCGCTACCTTCGCCCACCTGGATGCCACGACCGTGCTCTCCCGGTCCCTGGTCGAAATGGGGATCTACCCGGCGGTCGATCCGCTGGCGTCCACTTCGCGGATCATGGACCCGCATATTTTGGGGGAAAAGCATTACGCGACGGCACGCGCGGTCCAGAAGATCCTGCAGCGTTATAAGGAATTACAAGATATAATCGCGATCCTCGGCGTCTCCGAACTGCCGGAAGAGGACCAGCTCCTGGTCTCCCGGGCGCGCAAATTGCAGCGGTTCCTTTCCCAGCCGTTCTTTGTCTCGGAGCGGTTCACCCAGATCCCCGGCCGCTACGTCAAACTGGCCGACACGATCAACGACTTCGCGGAGATCGTGGCCGGCAAGGCCGACGACCTGCCGGAGCAAGCGTTCTACATGGCCGGCACGCTGGCGGAGGTCCGGAACAAGCAATGAAAAGCTTCGCTTTGGAGATCAGGTCGCCGGAAAAAGCGTTCTTGCTCGAACGGGTGATCAGCCTCTCCGTGCCGGCCAGCGACGGCAGCTTGGGAGTGCTGGCGGATCACGCCCCGCTGGCAGCCCGGCTGGCGGCCGGCCAGATCGTCTACAGCTTCCAGGAGGGGGAGCAGGCGAGCACCCCTTGCGCCGGCGGCTTCCTGATAGTGAGAAATAACCAGGCTGCAATCCTCCTCGACAGCTGATTGCCCGCTTTTTAATCACAAAATTGTATAAAAAATAGGCAGTATCTACAATATTGTATGTTTCCCTCTTGCCCGCCTTGGCAATAAGCTTGCTATTTCCCATATGTCCGTGGTCCCCGATCGAATAAAAAGAGGAGAATGATCACCATGGTAAAGACCGCAAGTCAAATTTTCGGCGAGCTCACTTTCAGCAAAAAGGTGATGAAGGAAAAATTAAGCAAAGAGGTCTACGCCAAGCTGGTAGCCACTTTGGATGGCGGGGCCCCTTTGGACGAAACCATTGCCAGCGACGTGGCCCATGCCATGAAAGAGTGGGCGATCGAGAACGGCGCCACCCATTTTACCCACTGGTTCCAGCCGCAGCGCGGCGGCACGGCGGAAAAACACGACGCCTTTCTCAGCTACGGCAAGGACGGAGAGATGATCGAGCGTTTCAGCGCGAAACAGTTGATCCAGTCGGAGCCGGACGCTTCCAGTTTTCCTTCCGGCGGGATCCGCTCCACCTTTGAAGCGAGAGGCTATACCGCCTGGGACCCGACCAGCTCGGCGTTCTTGCTGGAAGCGGGGGACACCAAGACCCTGGTCATCCCGACCGTTTATCTCTCCTGGACCGGCGAAGTGCTGGACCTGAAAACGCCGCTCCTCCGTTCCATGAAGGCCCTGACCGAATCGGCGATCAAACTGCAAAAATTGTTGGGGAACAATTCGGTCAAGAAGATGAAAGTTTACGGCGGGCCCGAACAGGAATATTTCCTGGTCTCCAAGGAACTGTATGCCACGAGGCCGGACCTGCAAATAACCGGCCGGACGCTGTTCGGCGCGGCCCCGGCCAAAGGCCAGCAGCTGGAAGACCATTACTTTGGCGCCATCAAGGACAAAGTGATGATGTTCATGGAAGATTTTGACATGGAGCTTTACCGGCACGGGATCCCGTCAAAGACCCGGCATAACGAGGTTTCCCCCAACCAGTTTGAAATAGCGCCTCTTTATGAGGAAGCTAACCTGGCCATCGACCATAATCTGCAATTGATGGACATCATCCGCAAGGTCGCCGACAAGCATGGGCTGGTCGCGATCCTGTACGAAAAACCGTTCGCCGGGGTCAACGGCTCGGGCAAGCATTTCAACTGGTCGCTCGGCGATGACAGCGGGACCAATTACCTGGAACCGGACGATTCGCCGATCAAGAACATCAATTTCCTGCTGACCCTGGGCGCCATCCTGCTGGGGGTGAACAAGTTCGGCGGCCTGCTGCGGGCGGCAGTGGCGGACGCCGGGAACGACCACCGGCTCGGCGCGAACGAAGCGCCGCCGGCCATCATGTCGGTCTATCTTGGGGAATATCTGGCCGGGTTGATGGATGACATCGAGGGGATCGGCAATAAAGTTGACGAAAAGAGCCTCTCCCATATTAACCTGGGCGTTAAAAACTTGCCTAAGGTGGCCAAGGATACCTCCGACCGGAACCGGACCTCGCCGGTCGCTTTTACGGGCAACAAGTTCGAATTCCGCGCCGTCGGCTCATCCCAGAACTGCTCGGAAGCGGCGACCACGCTCAACCTGATCGTGGCTTACGGCTATGACGAGATAGCCAAGCGGCTGGCCGCGAAAAAAGGGAAGAACGTCAACGAAAACGCGATCCTGGTCATGAAGGATGTCCTGAAAGAGACCAAGCAGGTCCGTTTTGAGGGGAACAATTATTCTGCGGAGTGGCACAAAGAAGCCGCCAAGCGGGGACTGCCCAATACCAAGAACACCCCGGACGCGCTCGATCTGATGCTGGAGAAAGATAACGCGGCGCTGTTCGAGAAGTACGGCGTCCTTTCTAAGCGCGAGCTCCATTCTAAAGTGGAGATCAAGCTGGATGCCTACATCAAGATCAAGGATGTCGAGCTTAAGGCCGGCCTGGACATTGCCAGAACGCTGGTCCTGCCTGCCGTTTTGGAGCAGATCGCGGTGTTAGGCGAAGCGGTCAGGGCAACTTCCAAGGCCAGCGCCATGGCCGCCGACCTGAAGGTTGCTTCGGCCCTCTATGCCGATATCAAAGCGGCGATCAAGGGGCTGGAAAAAGCGATCGTTGTTTGCGAGCAGGAAGATAACTTGGAGAAGAAGGCCAAACTCTACGCCAAGAACGGGGCGAACGCTTTGGCCGATCTGCGCGCGAGCGTTGATCAGGCGGAAACGCAGGTCGCGGACAAGTTCTGGCCGATGGCCAAGTACCAGGAACTGTTAACGATCTTGTAAAGGGAAAGAGCGGGGGGCTTGCCGGCGAAAGCCGCGGTTCCCTTCTTTTTTGCCAGGCGCTGCGTAAATGTTAGGCAAGGATGAAAAAAATGGAACAAGAGATCAGTGATCTGTTATTGACCGAAGAACGGGGGCACGTTTACCGGCTGCTGATCGAGTCGGTAGAACGACCGCTGCTGGAAAAAGTGTTACACTTTACCGGGGGTAACCAGCTGGAAGCGGCCCGGATCCTGGGGATCAACCGGAACACTTTGCGGACCAAGCTTAAAAGGTTGGGGATCCAAAAATGAAAGCGCAGGGGCTATATAATCCGGAATACGAGCACGACAGCTGCGGCGTCGGCTTTGTCGTGGATATCAAGGGGCGCCCCAGCCACCAGATCGTCGAACAGGGGCTGGAAGTCCTTAAGCGTTTAGCGCACCGCGGCGCGGTCGGCGCCGACCCGAAGACCGGCGACGGCGCCGGGATCATGATCCAGATCCCCCACGATTATTATGCCGGGCTTTTGGACCTGCCCAAGCCCGGTTCCTACGGGACCGGCCTGATCTTTTTCCCCCGCGATAAAAAGGTGCGGGAGAAATGCAAGTCGGCTGTGGCCGGAGCGGTCGCCCAGGCCGGCCAGAACCTGATCGGCTGGCGGGCGGTCAAAGTCGACCATTCCGATATCGGCAAGAGCGCCCGCGAGAGCGAGCCGGTCATCGAACAGCTCTTTGTCCGCAAGGGGAACAAGGTCAATTCGCCCGAAGAATTCGAGCTGCGGCTTTTTGAGCTTCGCCGCCAGATCGAACGGACGGTCCAGGTGGACGGTTTTTACGTTACGAACCTGTCGGCCCGGACGGTGATCTATAAAGGGCTGCTGATGCCCGACCAGGTCGAGAAATTCTATCCCGAGCTCAAGGACTCCCGGGTCAAAAGCGCGCTGGTGCTGGTCCATTCCCGCTACAGCACCAACACTTTTCCCGCCTGGGACCTGGCCCAGCCGTTCCGCTGCCTGGCCCACAACGGCGAGATCAACACGCTGCGCGGCAACATCAACTGGCTGAAGGCGCGCGGCCTGGACGTTATTCTCCCCGGCGGGAGCGATTCGGCCGCGCTGGATAACGTCCTGGAACTGCTCACGCTCTCCGGCCGCTCCCTGCCGCAGGCCATGATGATGCTGGTCCCGCAAGCCTGGGAACACGACCAAGCGATCAGTAAGGAGCTCAGGGATTTTTACCGTTTCCACGCCTGCTTTATGGAGCCGTGGGACGGCCCGGCCGCGCTGGCGATCACCGACGGGATCAGGGTCGGGGCGCTGCTCGACCGCAACGGTTTGCGGCCGGCCCGCTTCATCGTTACCGATCAGGACCAGGTTATCATGGCTTCCGAAGTCGGCGTGCTCGACATCGATCCGGCCTCGATCGTCAAATCCGGCCGGCTGGAACCGGGGAAGATCCTGTTCATCGACACCGAACAAGGGAAGCTCATCGATAATGAAACGATCAAGAACGAACTGGCCGCGCAGCAGCCGTACGGCACCTGGCTTGCCGCCAACCTGATCGAGGCCGATGAATTGCCGCGGGTTGCCGAACCGGGGGACAGGGTGCCGGACCTGGCCGCCGCCTTGCTGGCATTTGGGTACAGCAGGGAAAGCTTGAAGATGATTTTGAAGCCGATGGCGGAGCAGGGGAAGGAACCGATCGGTTCGATGGGGAACGATACTCCGCCGGCCGTCCTTTCGCAAAAACCGCAGGTCCTATACGACTATTTCCGCCAGCTCTTCGCCCAGGTCACCAACCCGCCGATCGACCCGATCCGCGAAGAGATCGTGATGAGCCTGGACAGTTACCTTGGCCAGCAGCAGGACATATTAAAGGAAACGCCGGAGCACTGCCGCCTGCTGCGGCTGGCCGAACCCGTCCTGACCGACCTTCAACTGGAGCAGATCCGGCAGGTCAACAAGCAAGGTTTCCAGACCAAGGAGATCTCGCTGCTTTTCGGGGCTAAGGGACTGGGGACCGGGGGACTAGAGGAAGGATTAGACAGAATATGTAAGGAAGCGGAAGAAGCGATCGAAGCGGGGAATACGTTCCTCCTGCTGACCGACCGCGGGGTCAACGCGGAAAAGGCCGCTCTGCCGGCGCTCCTGGCGGTCGGCGCGGTCCATCATCACCTGATCAGGAAGGCCTTGCGGACCAGGGCGAGCATTATTTTGCAGAGCGGAGAGCCGCGCGAGGTCCACCATTTCGCGCTCCTGTTCGGTTACGGCGCGGACGCGGTCAATCCTTATCTGGCTTACGAAGCGATCGAACTGCTGGTTACCCAGCGGGAATTGAATATCGACGCCCGGACGGCCGTCAGGAACTTTCGGACGGCCGTTAACCACGGGCTGGAAAAGATCCTCTCCAAAATGGGGATCTCGACGCTGCGCAGCTACCGCGGCGCCCAGATCTTCGAGGCGGTGGGGATCGGCCAGGCCGTGATCGACCGCTGTTTTACCGGCACGGTTTCGCGACTGGGCGGGATCGGTTTCGACATTATCGCCGAAGAGGTCCGGCTCCGGCACCGGCAGGGCTTTGGCAACGGCCGCCTGCTGCCGGCCGGCGGCGTTTATCAGTGGCGGCGCGACGGCGAGTTCCATCTTTGGAACCCGGAGAGCATCGCTGCGCTGCAGGACGCGGTCAGGAACGAAGATTACGGGCGCTTTAAGGAGTTCTCCCGGTTGATCGACGACCAGTCGGCGCATCCGACGACGCTCCGGAGCCTGCTGAAGTTCCAGCCGGGGAAACCGGTCCCGCTGGAGCAGGTCGAACCGGTCGAGAACATCGTCCGGCGGTTCGCGACCGGGGCGATGAGCTTCGGCTCGATCAGCCGCGGGGCGCACGAGACGCTGGCAGTCGCCCTTAACCGGCTCGGTGGCCGCTCGAACACCGGCGAGGGGGGGGAAGACCCCGACCGGTTCCAGCCGCTGGCCAACGGCGATTCCAAGCGGAGCGCGATCAAGCAGGTCGCGTCCGGGCGGTTCGGCGTCAACACCAATTACCTGGTCAACGCCGACGAACTGCAGATCAAGATCGCCCAGGGGGCCAAGCCGGGCGAGGGGGGGCAGCTGCCCGGCCACAAAGTGAGCGCAATCATCGCCAAGACCCGTTTTACCACGCCGGGCGTGACGCTGATCTCGCCGCCGCCCCACCACGACATCTATTCGATCGAAGATCTTGCCCAGCTGATCTTCGACCTGAAGAACGTCAATCCGCGCGCCCGGATCTCCGTTAAGCTGGTCTCCGAGGTCGGGGTCGGCACGATCGCCGCCGGCGTGGCCAAAGGGCACGCCGACATGATCCTGATCTCCGGCGGCGACGGCGGGACCGGGGCGTCGCCGCTCAGCTCGATCAGGTACGCCGGCCTGCCCTGGGAATTAGGGCTGGCGGAAACCCACCAGACGCTGGTGCTCAACGACCTGCGCAGCCGCGTCCGGCTGCAGACCGACGGCCAGCTCCGGACCGGCCGGGACGTCGCCATTGCCGCGCTCCTCGGCGCGGAAGAATACGGTTTTGCCACCGCGACGCTGATCGCCATGGGGTGCGTCATGCTCCGCCACTGCCATTTGAACAACTGTTCGGTCGGCGTAGCGACCCAGGACGACTGCCTCTCGCGGCGCTTTGCCGGTAAACCGGAGTACGTGGTCAATTTCCTCCGCTTTGTCGCGCAGGAGCTGCGCGAGATCATGGCTGAGCTGGGGATCAGGACGGTCGACGAGCTGATCGGCCGGACCGACCTGCTGGCGGTCGACACCGCGATCCTCCCCTGGAAAGCAAAAGCCCTAGACTATTCAAAGATGCTCTGGAAACCGGCGCCGCAGCGCTGCACTGTCAAACAGAACCACGGGATCGATAAAGTGCTGGATAAGAACCTGATCGCCGCCTGCCACGCCGCCCTGGAGAAAGGCGCGGCGGTCAAAGGCGAATTCAATATCAAGAATTCCGACCGGACGACCGGGGCGATGCTGAGCGGCGAGCTCTGCCGCAAGTTCGGGGAAAAAGGGCTGCCGGAAGACACGGTCTGGCTGAAATTCACCGGGGTCGCCGGCCAGAGCTTCGGCGCCTGGCTGATCAGCGGGATGACCTTTGAGCTCGCAGGTTTGGCCAACGATTACGTCGGCAAGGGGCTTTCCGGCGGCAAGATCGTCGTCCACAGCCGGAACGACCAGGATGTGGTGATCGGCAACACGACCTTTTACGGCGCGATCGCCGGCGAAGCTTACATCAGGGGGAAAGCGGGGGAGCGGTTCTGCATCCGCAATTCCGGCCTGAACGCGGTGGTCGAGGGGGTCGGCGACCACGGCTGCGAATACATGACCGGCGGCCGGGTGATCGTCCTGGGGCCGACCGGCCGCAATTTTGCCGCCGGGATGTCGGGCGGCATCGCCTACGTTTACGACCGGGACGGCGATTTTGCCGCCCGCTGCAACCAGGGGATGGTCGCCTTAGAAAGCCTGTTATCGGAAGACGAAGTCCTGATCATTAAAATGCTGAAAAAACATCATGAGTTGACCGGCAGTACGGTTGCGCAGGCGATCTTGGAAGATATTGGCCGGGAAAAGCGCCGCTTCGTCAAGGTCATGCCGGTCGAATACCGCCGGCTCCTGCTCGAATCGGCGATGGACCAGGAAGAGCTCGACCTGTTAGGAGTGTCCGATGGGTAATCCGCAAGGTTTCCTAAAAGTCAAAAGGGAGAAGACCGAATACCGCCCGGTCTGCGAACGGGTGAAGGATTACGCGCCGGTCGCGCGGCCGCGCGCCGATGAACAAACGCGCGAGCAGGCTTCGCGCTGCATGGATTGCGGCACGCCGTTCTGCCACTGGGGCTGCCCGCTCGGCAATTACATCCCGGAATGGAACGATCTGGCTTATAACTTCCATTGGCGGCGAGCCATAGATTTGCTCGAGGCGACCAATAACCTGCCGGAAGTGACCGGCCGGGTCTGTCCGGCGATCTGCGAGTTCGCCTGCGTGCTGGGGATCAACGACGATCCGGTCACGATCCGGGAGAACGAACTGGCGATCGTCGAACACGGTTTCCGGCACGGCTTGATCAAGCCGAAGCCGCCGGAGAAGCGGACCGGTAAAAGGGTCGCTGTCGTCGGCTCCGGCCCGGCCGGCCTGGCCTGCGCCGCCCAGCTGAACAAAGCCGGCCATTTGGTCACGGTCTGCGAGAGAGCCGACCAGCCGGGCGGGCTGATGCGTTACGGGATACCGGAATTCAAGCTGGAAAAGTCCATCCTTGACCGCCGGCTCGATCTCTGGCGGCAGGAGGGGATCGAGTTTCGTTGCGGCGTTAATGTCGGCGTCGATATAGGCGTCGACCAGCTGGCAAAAGAGTACGACGCCGTTGTGCTGGCCGGCGGCTCGCGCGTGCCGCGCGACCTGAAAGTGCCGGGTCGCGAGCTCGCAGGGATCCATTTTGCGCTGGAGTATCTCATCAAGCCGAATAATATTGACGCTAAGGGGAAAAAGGTCGTCGTGATCGGCGGCGGGGATACCGGGGCCGACTGCGTCGGCCTGGCCAATCGTCAAGGCGCCGCCTGTGTTGTCCAGATCGAGCTCCTGCCGGAACCGCCGAAAAACCGGCCGGCGCACCAACCGTGGCCGAAATACCCGGCGATCTTCAAGACGTCGACCAGCCATGAAGAGGGCTGCGAGCGCCGCTGGTCGGTCACGACCGAGCAATTCCTTGGTCGCGACTCGCGGGTCACGGGACTCAGAACGGCAGCCGGGACGGAGATCGAAGCGGACCTGGTCTTGCTCGCGCTCGGCTTTTTGCATCCGGAGCCGGTCCCGGGGCTGGCGATCGCGCTCGACCAGCGCGGCAACTTCCAGACCGACGCGAACTACCAAACCTCGCGAAAAGGTTTTTTTGCCGCCGGCGACGCGCGGCGCGGCCAATCATTGATCGTGTGGGCGTTGGCGGAAGGGCGTAGGGCCGCCCGGGCCGTCGACGAGTATTTAATGGGCGAGTCGCGCTTGCCGCTTATTTGATCAGCCGGCGGATAAAATCCTCAACGTCTTTTTTATCGGGCGATTTAGGGAGCGGGATCTCGCCGCTGGCCGAGACCGGCGCTTCCACGGCCACCCCCTGCAGCAGTTCGGAGCGGAATTTGCCGTTGAGCCGGTAAGGGACGCTTTTCCGGCCGGCGCTGATCGCGTTGGCCAGGTCGGCCGCCACGCCGAAGACCTTGACCAGGTCGATCCGGGTCGACAGGGTGAACGTGTTCTGGCCGGAGCCGCCGACCTCGATCCGCGAGGAGCGGCCGGTCGTGAAGTTTTGCCCGTTGACGATCAGCTCATACTCGATCTCTCCCTGCAGGGCGATCGGGTTGCTGTTCTTGATCGAAAAGTGGGAATCAGCCCGGACCTCCTGGAAAGAGAGCGGGGTAAAATCGGTCCCGGTGTGGGCGATCTTGGGGGGATCGAGGGAGACGCAACCGGTCAGGGCGACTGCGGCGAAAAAGGCGGCGGCGAGCAAGAGCATTTTTTTCATTTCCGGCACTCCTTTAGCAGTATTTTTAAGGCCTGGACAGGCAAGCCAACCACATTATCGTAGTCGCCGTCGATCCTGTCAATAAAGATCTCCTCGATCTCCTGGATGCCGTAGGCGCCGGCCTTGTCGAGCGGCCGCCCGGTGGCGACATAATCGCGGATCGTGCCGGGGCTTACCTTTTTCATCCTGACCGTGGTGGTAACGAAGGTGGCGCCGGCCTTTTTGCCGACCACCGCCAGCCCGGTGACGACCCGGTGGGAGCGTCCGGCCAGGGAGCGGAGCATCCGGACGGCGTCTTGGGCGTTCCGCGGCTTACCGAGGACCTTTTTCCCGAGGATAACGATCGTATCGGCGCCGATCACCGTCGCCCGGGGGTGGCGGCAAGCCACGTCGAGCGCTTTGGCCAGCGCCGTCTTGACGGCGATCGCCTCCGGGCTTTTTCCCCGGACGGCGCTTTCGTCGATCCGGCTGGGAACGACCCGGAAGCTTTTGAGCAGTTTTTTCAGGAGCACTTGGCGCCGCGGCGAGGCCGAGGCCAGGATATATCTCACGCCGTCCATTATATGATAAAATGAGTACCCCATGCAATTACGCCCGGTACTGATATTGTTCGCGTCGCTCTTCCTGGTCATGGCCGGTTTCGGCCTCGTGATCCCGATCATGCCGTTCTTCGCCCTGAAGCTGGGAGCAACCCCGCTCCACATCGGCCTGCTGATGGCCAGCTATTCGCTGATGCAGTTCATTTTTTCCCCGATCTGGGGAAGCCTCTCCGATAAATACGGCCGCAAGCCGATCATCCTGGTCGGCCTGGCCGGTTTTACGGTGACCTTTATCCTCTTCGGCCTGGCGGACAACATGTTCCTCCTGTTCGCTTCGCGGATCGCCGGCGGCATACTCTCTTCCGCCTGCCTGCCGACGGCGATGGCCTATGTCGCCGACGTGACCAGCGAGGAGGAGCGGGGGAACGGGATGGGGATGATGGGGGCGGCAATGGGGCTCGGCATGATCGTCGGACCGGCGCTCGGCGGCCTGTTCTCCGCCTGGCATTTCGGCCTGCCTTTCTTTATCTCCGCCGGCCTGGCGGCCGTTAACTTCATTTTTGCGGCGCTTTTCCTGCAAGAATCCCGGAAACCGCACGCTGCCAGCGAGGTCCGCTACAACAATATCCGCCACCTGCTCTCCCTGCGCGGCTTTATGGCGCTGGTCTTTATCCTGGTTTTCCTGACCTCGTTCTCGGTCAGCGGGTACGAAGGGACGTTTTCCCTGTTCGCCAAGGAGCGGCTCGGCTACGACGCTTTTGATATGGGGATCGTCTTCACTTTTATGGGCTTGGCCAGCGTGATCGTGCAGGGGCTAATGGTCGGCCGGATGATCAAAAAGCTGGGCGAAGCAATGGTGATCAAGGTTGGCCTGGCCTGTACGGCGCTCGGCTGCGGCCTAACGGTCTTTTCGTTCAACCGGCCGGAGATCGTGTTTTTTGCCTGTCTGGCCGTGCTGGGGCAGGGATTGCTCCGGCCGAGCCTCGCTTCGCTCATTTCCAAGGACACGGTGCTGGAGGAGGGGGCGACGATGGGGGCGATGCAATCGGTCGACAGTCTCGGCCGGATCCTGGGACCGGTGGTCGGCGGCGTGCTGTTCAGTTTTGGGACGCTGCTCCCTTATCTGGGGATCGGCGGTTTTAACCTGCTCGCGTTTATTCTGCTGCTGGTCCTGATCTAGCCAGGCCGTATTCCCGCAAAAAAGGCCCGATCCTGGTCGGCGAAAGATCCGCCCCCTGTTTAACGGCTTTTTTCAATTCCGCCAATAATATGTAAGGCTGATCAAAGTGGACCGCCGCCAAGCGGGGGATGGTGTATTCCGCGAATTCTTCTTTGCCGAACACGCCGCAGATCCGCTGGTGGTACGCCTCCGCCTGTTGGAGGACCGCGATCACCCGAGGGGTGAGATCGGTTTGCCTGGCGGCTACCTGGAAGAGCGTGACCGGCTTGGGGTCTTCCGCCGCGCTCAAGGTGACCAGCCCGCGTTGCAGGTCGGTCCGGTAGGCATCGTCCGGATTAAAACAGGGAGCAACGGCCGGCAGCTTAATGCCGAGGCCGTTCAGCACCCTGATCACCCAGGGGAGATCGGCAGGCTGGCCGCTGCCGACGCCGAAAACGCAAAAGCCGGTCAATCTATTGGTATTGGCCCCAAGCAGCTCAAGGGTGTTCACCATGTCGGTGATATCATTCAGGATATCCTGCCGGGTCGGCACTTTATGGGCGAGAGAATCGGTGTAGTGGATCGTCTCGAGATGGGACGAAGCGCCGATCTTTTTGGCCGGATCGAAAAGCGCGACCTGGGTGCAATGCTCCAGGCCGAGATTGACGTGCACGGCCGTACCGGCGATGTAGCCGAAGTCCTGGGTCAGGACGTGCCGCTTGTTCAGCCGGTCGAGTTCCAGTTCGGGCCGGCGCTCGCCGTGGTGCAAAGCGGAACGGGCGACAAAACCGGTCTCCCGGCACGTTGCCCGCAACTGGTGGACTGGGGGAAAACTGATCCGCATGACTGATTATCGCCGGGCGGGGCGGGATATTTCAGGGAAAATCAGGCGGCTCTATCGCGGTTCAGGGCCTTTAATCCCTCGAACCAGAGCAGGCTGACCAGCGCGCCGAAAAAGGCGATCAGGACGTCATTGAGGTGCATCGTCTCGAAGTGGAAGAGCGATTGCAGGAACGGGAGATAAAGCACGGCGAACAGGGCGGCAATGGTGCCGCCGGCGACCCACCAGAGGGCCGGATTTTTCGACTGCAAGGTTTTCCAGAGCAATTGCGACCAGGAAAGGTTATTGACGATCAGCATGATATTGGCGAACACCAGCGTGGTGAACGACAGGGTGCGGGCCTCTAATTCTCCCTTGCCGCTGTAGAGCGACCAGATAAAAACGATAAAGACCACCGCCAGGACGCTGACCCCCTGCAGCAAACTGAGGAAAAAAGCGCGGCGGTTGAAGAGCGGCTCGAGCAACTTGCGCGGCGGGCGCTTCATTATATCCTGGTCCTCCGGTTCCGCCTCAAAGACGGTCGAGCAGGCGGGATCGATGATCAATTCCAGAAAAGCGATGTGCGCCGGCAGCAGGACGAGCGGCAGGTTAAAGAGGACCGGGAGAAACGACATGCCGGCGATCGGGACGTGGACGGCAAAGATGTAAGCGATCGCTTTTTTCAGGTTCTCAAAGATCCGGCGCCCCAGCCGGACCGCCGCGACGATGGAAGAGAAATCGTCGTTCAGCAGGACCAGGTCGGCCGATTCCCGGGCGACGTCGGTCCCGCGCTCGCCCATGGCCACGCCAATGTGCGCCGCCTTCAGGGCCGGAGCGTCGTTGACGCCGTCGCCGGTCATGGCGACGATCTCCCGGTTCGCCTTGAGCGCCTTGATGATCGCCAGCTTCTGCTCCGGCACCACCCGGGCGAAAACGTTGACCGTTTTGATCCGTTCCGCCAGCTGCTCGACGGTAAGCTTTGCCAGCTCCGGGCCGGTGATGCTGGCGGCCGGATTATGCAGGCCGATCTCCCGGGCGACGTATTCGGCCGTGCCCGGATAGTCGCCGGTGATCATGATCACCCGCAGACCGGCGGCATGCGCTTCTTTGACCGAGCCGGGAACGCCGGGCCGGACCGGATCGATAAAACCGAGCAAGCCGATGAATGCGAACTGGAAATCATGCTGCTTTTCCGGCAAAGCGCTCTTGCGGAACGCCGCCTTGGCCACGCCGAGGATCCGCTGTCCCTGATGGGACAGCACTTCGATCTCCCGCAGCAGACCGGCGGTCTGTTCCGGGGTAAAATGGCAGAGGTCGGCGATCGCTTCGGGCGCCCCTTTGGCGGCGATGATGTAATTTTCCTTGTCCGGCGATTCCCAGACGTGAGAGAGGGCCAGCAGTTCTTTGGACAGGTTGTATTCTTTGACCAGTTTCCAGTTCTGGTGGATATGCTCCGTGCCCCGCAGGTACTCTTCACCCAGCTGTTTGACCTCTTTTTCCAGCGGATCGAACGGGTCCTTTTGGCTGGCTAGGATACCGTATTCGATCAGGTCGTGGAAATTTTCCGGGACCTGCTTCGCGCGGTGGTCGATCTCCTGGTAGCTGCCGTGAGCGAACAGGCCGGTCAGTTTCTGCTGGTTCATGGTCAGGGTCCCGGTCTTATCGACGCAGAGCACGGTAGCCGCGCCGAGCGTTTCGATCGCCGGCCGGTTGCGGGTCAAGACCTGGCTCTTGGAGATCCGCCAGGCGCCGAGGGTCAAAAAGATGATCAGGACGACGGGAAATTCTTCCGGCAGCATTGCCATGCTCAAGGTCAGGCCGGCCAAGAAACCTTGCAGTAGATTGCCGCGGGTCAGGGTGTAAACGACAATGACCAGCAGGCAGAGAATGATGCCGCCAATCGCGAAATTGCGGACGATCTTGCCGGTCTCTTTTTGCAGCAAGGTGTCTTCTTCCTTGATCCCTTCCAGCGCTTTGCCGATCTTGCCGATCTCGGTACCGACGCCGGTGCCGGTCACGCGGGCCAGGCCGTGCCCCTGGACGATCATCGTGCCGGAATAAACAAAGGGGAGGTCGTCGCCTCCCGGCCGCCGTTCCGCTTCCCGTCCGTCCCACTCGGTTTTGCGGACCGGCATCGATTCGCCGGTCAGCAGCGATTCGTCGATCGACAGGTTGGCGCAGGAGAGCACCGTCGCGTCGGCCGGGACCCGGTCGCCTTCGCGCAGGACGATGATGTCCTCGCGGACGACGGCGCGTCCGGCGATCCGCTTTTGCCGGCCATCTCTGATCACCAGGGCCCGCGGGCTGGAGAGGTCGCGGAGCGCTTCGAGCGCCCGTTCGGTCTTCCGCTCCTGGTAAAAAGTGATGCCGATCACCACAAAAACAAAGGTCATCAGCATCAGGGCGTCCTTCATTTCGCCCAAAATAATGTAGATCAAGCCCGTCCCGAGCAGGAGGAGGAGCATCGGTTCGCGGACCACGTTCCAGAGGATAACCAGCAGGCCGAGCTTTTTCTGCGAAGGGAGCTCGTTAAAGCCTTCCGCCTTGAGCCGGATTTGGGCTTCTTGTTCGGTCAAACCCTGGACCTGATTGGGGTCGAACATCGCTGATTATTATATCAGAATTTGCTATAATCGCCTAAGCGATGGATGCCAGCGATAGCCGTCTGCAAGAATTAGCAGCGAAATGCGCCGAATTGGAAAAAGAGGCGGCGCGTTACCGGGCAATAGTCGAGGACACCAGCGAGCTGATCGGGGTAACGACCTTTGCGCCCAATCCGGTCTATACGTACATCAGCCCTTCGCATAAAGGGGTGTTCGGCTACGAACCGGCAGAGCTGGTCGGCAAGGCCGGCGCCGATTTTATCCATCCCGATGACCTGGTCCGGCTGCTGCCGCTGATGGGGAAATATCTGGAGAGCCAGACCAGAAAACTTCTGACCGGCAAACGGGTAGACCTGACGGAGCGCATTAATTTCCGGTTTCGGGACAAACAGGGGAGCTACCATTACATGGAAAGCACCGTTAATCTGATGCAGGATGAGATCCTTTTTGTCTCCCGCGACGTGACCGAACGGAAACAGGCCGAAGCGCGCTTCCAGGAAAAGGTCAAAGAGCTGGAGGACTTCCATAAGCTGGCCGTCGGCCGCGAGCTGAAGATGATCGAGCTGGAAGACAGGATCGAAAAACTGCAGGCCCAGCTGGCCAAAAAATAAAGTGAAATCCGCTTGCAATCCGCGCGATAACAGTGTAGGATAGAACAGTCGAACTTAATGGTTTAGCAGTTAAAAGTCTCTGCGTCTTTTTTCTCAGGTGTGTCCCCGCAACGGGTCCCCTCCATTAAATCAAGCAGAAAAATACTAAAAAAGGAGAACAGACACATGAAGAGCATATTCGTAGGTAATTTGCCCTGGTCCACCACGGACGCCGAGCTTTCAGCGAAGTTCGCTGAATTCGGCAACGTGATCTCGGCCCGGGTAGTTTCCGACAAGTTCACGGGCAAGTCCCGCGGCTTCGGATTTGTTGACATGGAAGATGCGGATGCTGAAAAAGCCATCGCCGGGATGACCGGGCAGAAATGGGGCGACCGCGAACTGACCGTCAATGAAGCCAAGCCCAAGTCGGAAAGCCGCGACCGCAATGGCGGCGGCGGTGGCAGACGCGATTTCAGCCGGTTCTAATAAAAAGAACCGTTGAACAACAGAAGGCCCTGGTGAAAACCAGGGCCTTTTTGTTATATAATGGGGGTTCCATAAGGAGGTTCCCATGAAAAAGTACATCAGTCTGGTCATTGCCCTGGTCATCTGCTTTGGCGCTGCCGCCCTCGGTTCCCTGGCTACCGCCCCGCAGATCGCGACCTGGTACGCGGGGATAAATAAACCGTTCTTTAATCCGCCGAACTGGATCTTTGGCCCGGTCTGGACGATCCTTTATGCCATGATGGCGGTAGCCGCCTGGCTGGTCTGGGAGAAAGGCCAAAACAAGAAAGAGGTCAGATCCGCCTTGCTGGCTTTTCTGGCGCAGCTGGCGGTCAATGTGCTCTGGTCTTTTCTCTTCTTTGTCTGGCACTCGCTCTGGGGCGCTTATCTGGGTATAATTGTCCTCTGGCTATTGATCCTGCTGACCATTATCCGGTTCTTTAAGCTGGACCGGACGGCGGGTTGGCTGCTGGTCCCTTACATTCTCTGGGTCAGTTTTGCCTCGTTCCTTAACCTGGCGGTCGCCATACTAAACTGAAATCAGTAAACAACTTCCCCGATAAGCAGGCATATGGACCTGCTGGTGAGATCGTACAGCCGCTTCGCGCGGTCGAGTACTTTTCCGGGAGCGGAGGCCGGGCTGAAACGGCTGAAGAGGGTGCCGCCCGACCGGCGCAAACCGTTGATCAAGAAAATGATCGGCTGGGGCGACGGCTTGACGACCAGGCTGGTGCTGGCCGACACCGAGGGGCTGCTGCAGGATTTTCGGGCGCGGGAGCGGGTAGCGTTATACGGCCAAATCCTGCGCGATAAATATTTCTCTTACATCGCGCAATATTTCCGGCCGACCGAAACAAAAGTGCTCGACTTGCTCAAGGCGTCGTTGACGCTCAACCCAGAAGCTTTTCGTTCCCTGCCGGTGGAGAGCGCCGCCTGGCTGATGGCTTGCGTGACCTGGGACCGGATACCGGCCCCGCTGAAAAAACACCCCGTTTTTGCCGACCGGCATTATTCTCCGCTCAAACAACAGGTTCTCTCGTTGTTCCGCGAGCCGGGGCAGCGCTACAGCGCGCTCTCCGGCGCCACGCTTTGCCAGGCGACCGAGACGCAGTTCGTCAGCACGGTCGACGACTTCAAGGTGACGCTGGTGAACGACCATTTCCTCTTTTCCGACGGGCCGGAATGGCAGGTCGCGCTGACCCTGCGCGGGGTCCGCTCCGTTTCGGGAGCGTTCTTCCCGAAAGGGATGTTCTATTTCGTCTCCGGCCGGCAGAACAAGGAACGGATCGAACAGCATCCGCGCGACCGTTTGACCATGCCGGACCTGGCCTGGATACCGGTCCGGGCTTTTAATGAGAGCTGGTCGCACGGCACCTCGGTCAACGAGCTTGCCCGGCTCTTTCCGCCGGGGAAAAAACGTTGAAATCAGCCCCGATCCGCCCCGATAGTACATTTGTATGCGAACTACCATCGATAGAGCGCAAATACCAAAATTGATAACGACCGTCAACACGCTGTTGGCCAGACGCGGCGACCGGCGGATGAACTTGACCGTGGCGATCGGAGAAATGCACAAGATCGTCGCTTCCGGTGTTCCCGCGCGGGAGTGCGCCGGCGCTTATTTCCAGCTCGTTTCCCTTTACCGCGAGAACGATCACCTGGCCGGCATGCTGGAAGGGGGCCAGATCAATAAAGAGACCCTGGCCCTGGTGGAGCGGACCTTTAACGGTTATTTCGAACTGCTGGGCGCCGCGAAAAAGGGCGAGATCAAGCTTCATCCCGCCGCTGTAGCACAAGCCGAAGAAAACTTCCCGTACGCTAAATTCTACGCCGGCGTTTTTGCCCTGCTGCGCGGCGAGACCGACGCCGCCTTCGACCATTTTTCCGGCGCGGCCGACCAGTGGGGGATAAAGGCGGAAGAGATCGCGACGCTGATCGTGGAAAAGCCGGAGCAAGCGGCGGAAAAACTGGGGAACCGGTTCGCGCTGCTGAGATCGATCTATCGCCCCTCCGCCAATGTGCCGGTGACCAATCCGGCCCGTCAGGCGGCGGCGGCGCCGAGACCGGCGGAACGGCCAGCCCAGCCGGTCGATACGCGGACTGCCGAACAGCGTTTCCAGGACCACTTGAGAAAAGCGCAGGAGATCGTCTTGAAAAATCGGCTTGGCGCTCTCCGGGAACTGCGGCAGGCGACCGAGATCGATCCCGCCAATAAGGCCGCCCAAAAGATGCTGACCAGCGTTTTAAGCCAACTTTGCGGCGAGCTCGAGTCGGCCGGCAACGATCACGCCGAAAGAGCGCGGCAGGCAAAAGCGATCCTGGCGATCGTGCCGGAAGAGGCGCGGGCCCGGTCCGTGCTGACCGCGGCTTTGGTCGAGCTGGGGAGATACGAAGAAGCGCTGGTCATGTTGGCGGAAGCGCGGGGTAAACTTTCTGCCCAGGATAACACGACCGAGCTCGATTACCAGGAAGCGATCTGCCTTTTCAAGCTGAAAAGGAACGAAGAGGGACTGGCCCGGCTCGAATCGATCGGCGAAACGAACCGGCTCTATCGGCCGTCGCTCAAGATGCGTTTGTTCATGCTTTTTAACGTCGGACGGTTCGACGACGGCCTGGCGCTCTTGAAGAAACCAGAGACGGAGGCGGGGCTGAAAAATTACGATTATCTGCAATTTAAATCCCGGTTTCTCTGGCAAAAAGGGCAAGCTGTGAGGGCCGAGGGGAAATTGCCGGAGGCGGTCCGGTTGCTGGAAGAAGCCCACGACCTGGCGGACAGAGCTTTCAAAGCGGCCAGGAACAGCGGTCGCGGCGACCTGGCGGCCTCGATCAGTACCAATCTGGTGCAAGCGGTCCTCAAGGAGATGATGGACGCCCGGGGGGAGAACGCGCGCGCCAAAGCGGCGGCCGCTCCCAAGCCGGTCCCGCCGGCTGCTCCGCCGCAACCGACGCCGACTGAACGCCTGGCGCAACGGGAAGGGGCTTTAACTGCCAGAGAAGGAGAGTTGGCTGCCAGAGCGTCCGGTCTGGAGCAAAGAGCGGCCGAACTGGCGCGGTTAAACGGACAATTGGCCGAACGGACCAGGGAATTAGATGACAAAGAACAACGGTTACAGGCCATTGCGGATGAACTGCGCCGGACTTACGAGCCACTGGAGCAGGCCGTGCCGCAGGGAAAACGGGTGGTCAAGATCGAGACGATCCAGGTCGGCCGGCGCCAGACCATTAAAGAGCGGGGATTGGTCGAGGCTTGCGGGCTGATCCTGAAAGGGGAGTATGATGATGCAGCTGCAACCCTCGCCGGATTAAAGTTCCGGAGCTCCGGCAATGTGGCCATTGACGCGCTGGAGGCGCTGCTCGAACAGGTGACCAAGCTGAAGGCGTTGACCCAGAACGCGGAGACAGCCAAACTGCAGAAAGAGATCGATAAGTTAAAGGAACAGGCGCGCAAGGACCGGCAGGAGATCGCCCGGCTGGAGGGGGAGAACGCCAGCCAGCGGGAGTCGCTCCGGCGGGCGCAGGACACGATCGCCGCGCTGCAGCGTTCGGCCGCGGTCCAGCCGGAACAGCCGGCCAAAAAGAGCTTTGACGATGTCTGGCGGGAGTTTACCGGCCTGACCGATGAGGAGCTGACCGCCGTTAACCCGGCGCTCTCCGGCCTGATGTTGTTTGAAGTCGGCACGAGAGGGGCGGCCTTGAGCGGACCGGAGATCATTGCCCGGCGGCGCGAAGTGCTGGGATTCATCGTTGGTAGAATGCTGGCAGGGGAAAAGGTCACTTCGACAACGATCCAGCGCGAAGAGTACGAACTGTTCAAGAAAGTCGCCGGCAAACGCGTCCTCCCCAACGGCTTTGAAAGCGCCTTTGTCTGGGCCGAAGCGCTGAAAGAACTGCTTAGTTAGCCTCGCGGGTTGCCACCAAATCCACTCCCAGGCTCAACAGATCCTTGATCACCACATCATCGACCTTAACGGGGTGGGTGAGGCGGGCGCGGGAGATCAGGGCCATCGCTTCCAATAATCTCGCTTTGGGGAGCGGTTTATTCGTCCGGACCGGGACCAGCTTCGGTTCGATCCCCTCGGCCAAAACGGTCGTCGTCAGGACACGCATTGGGTTTTCGATCTCTTGTTTAGCGTAAACAGGGCCTTTTTCACATTTATTGCCTGTTAGGCTGATAACACGACCGCCTTCCTCATTGATCTCCAGCTGACAGCCGACCGGACATTCGATGCAGGTTAGCTTCTTAAGCATTTTTCAGGTACTCCGCGGCCGCGGTGCCGGCCTTTTCGCTGTCCCGCGTCACGTTATCGACCAGATCGTAAACCTTGAACGAGTTGCCGCAGACGAAGAGACCGGGGAGGGCGATCTTCGTTACGTCGAGCACTCCCGCCATCTCGATCAGCTCGTTCTCCGGGATCAGTCCGACCGAAACAAGGACAGTATCGCAGGTGAGCTCAAAGGTCTCTTTCGTCTCAATATTCTCGACCGTCACTTTTTCCACCCGGTCTTTCCCGTGGATCAGAGCGACCCGGTGCTTAAGATAAAGCGGGATCTGGAAATCTTCCAGGCACTGGACGACGTTGCGGACCAGGCCGCGCGATTCCGGCTGGATCTCAATAACTGCCTTGACCTTGGCCCCCTCCAGCGTGAACCGGCGCGCCATGATCAGGCCGATATCGCCCGAGCCGATGATGACGACCTCTTTCCCCGGCATCCACCCTTCGATATTGATCATCTTTTGGGCGAGGCCGGCAGGGTAGACGCCGGCCGGCCGGGTGCCGGCGACGTGGATCATCTCGCGCGTCCGCTCGCGGCAGCCGGTCGCCATGATCAGCGCCTTGGCCTTGACCGTTGCCATCTTTCCCGGCTTGAGGTAGGTGAGCTCTTTGTCGGCCGTCAGCTTAACGACGAATGATTTTAAACTGACCTCGATCTCTTTAGTTTGCTTAACTTGCTTGATGAAGCGGTCGGCATACTCCGGGCCGGTCAGGTCGGCCTTGAAGTGATGCAAACCGAACCCGGGGTGGATACATTGATTGAGGATGCCGCCAAGATACTGGTCGCGCTCTAAAAGGAGGATATCTTTAACGCCGGCTTTCTGCGCGGCCAGCGCCGCGGCCATGCCGGCCGGGCCGCCGCCGACCACTACCAGCTCACGCCCGCTCATCTTTTATTACCTCCGAGCCCGGGCCGCGTTTGGTGATCCCGGTCGGCTTTATTTTCAGCTCTTCCGCCATGATCTTCATGACCCGCGTGGTGCAGAAACCGCCGTGGCAGCGGCCGGCCTGCGCCCGGGTCCGGAACTTGACCCCGTCGAGCGTCCGCGCCCCGCGCCGGATCGCGTCGCGAACTTCCTTGGCCGAGACCATTTCGCAGCGGCAGACGATCTCGCCGTACGAGGGGTCGCGTTTGATCAAGGCTGGTATGCGGGCAACGGGAAACGAGAAGAGGTGAATGGTCTTGGCCCGAAAACGGTGAAAGAGAAGTTTCTTCTTCAGCTTTAGTCCGTTCTTTTTCAGGAGGTCGACGACCATTAAAGCGATCGCCGGACCGGCCGTTAACCCCGGCGACTGGATCCCGGCAACGGTGATCATCCCCGGGACTTTCTCTTCGTGCCGGATAATAAAATCATGGCCGGCGACCGGCCGCAGACCGGCAAAATAGGCGATGATGTCGTTCTCGTTAAGCGAGGGGACAAGCTGGCGGGTCGCCGTTAAGACTTGCTGCAGGCCGGCGTCGGAAGTTGTCCGGTCTTCTTTGTCATCTATATCCTGTGCCGTCGGCCCGATCATCGGGTTGCCGTCCGAAGTTTTGATGACCAGCACCCCTTTGGTGGTCGGGGTAGGGAGGGGGAAGATGATATGGTTGACGAGATGCTCCCGCTTTTTATCGAGCAGGAACTCCTCGCCTTTGCGCGGCTTGACGGCGAAGTCGGTAATGCCGGCCATTTTGGCGATGTCATCGGCATAAAGCCCGGCGGCGTTGATGACGTAGCGGGTGAGGAACGTTCTTTGTCCGGCCGTTACCGCAAACCCGTCATTGGCCGGTTTGATCCCGGTCACTTTGCAGGAGAGGTTGATCTCCACGCCGTTCCGGGCGGCGTTCTCGGCCAGGTCGTAGACCCAGCGGTACGGGGAGATGATCCCGGCGGTCGGCGCGTAAAGGGCGGCGAGGGCGTCCGGGTTCAGGTTCGGTTCGTGCGCGCGGAGCCAGGCGCGGTCGACGATCCGCAGGCCGGGGACGCCGAGCCGTTCCCCCTCGACCTTGATCTGCTGCAGCCGGGGCCGCTCTTCTTCCTTAAAAATAACGATCAGTTCGCCGACCTCCGCGAAATGGACGCCGAGATCGCGGGCGATCTTTCTGGTCAGCCGGTTCCCCTCAACGCACAGCTTGCCTTTCAACGAATCGGGCGGGTTTTGCGTGCCGGGGTGGATGATGCCGGAGTTGGATTTGGAAACGCCAAAAGCGAGCTCGGCTTCTTTTTCCAATAGAGCGATCTTCAGCCGGTAGCGGGAAAGCTCGCGGGCGAGGGTGGCGCCGGTCACTCCGCCGCCGATGATTATAACGTCATGCATGCTTTTACGGCTTTCAGCCAGCCTTGATAAAGCTGCGGGTCGGCTTTGCGCGGCTTAAAGACCTTGCCGACCGACCAGAAACGCTTGATCTGGGCGCTGTTCTTCCAGAACCCGACCCGGAGGCCGGCGAGATAGGCGGCCCCGAGCGAAGTTGTTTCGATGATCTTCGGTCGGAGGAGCTTGACGCCAAGAACATCGGCCTGGAACTGGCAGAGGAAGTTGTTGGCCACCGCGCCGCCGTCGACTTTCAGGTCGCGGGTCGCGAGTCGCGAGTCGCGGGTCATGGTATCCAGCACATCTTTGGTCGCATAACACATCGCTTCGAGGGCCGCCCTGACGAGATGGTTCTTGCTGGTGCCGCGGGTCAAGCCGACGATCGTCCCGCGGGCGTGCTGGTCCCAGTAGGGGGCGCCGAGGCCGACAAAAGCGGGGACAAAGTAGACGCCGCCGTTATCCTTGACGGCCAGCGCCATCTTTTCCGAGTCGGCCGAGCTCTTTAACAGCCCAAGCTGGTCGCGCAGCCACTGGATGGCGGCGCCGGCGATGAAAACGGAGCCCTCGAGCGCGTAGGCGACTTTCCCCTCCGGTCCGCAGGCGAGGGTGGTGATCAGCCCGTGCCGGGAAGCGACCCGTTGGCGGCCGGTGTTGAGCAGAATGAAACAGCCGGTCCCGTAGGTGTTCTTGATCGTTCCCGGCTCAAAGCAAGCCTGGCCGAAGAGCGCCGCCTGCTGGTCGCCGGCGATCCCGGCGATCGGGATACCGGCCGGCAGCTTACCGAGCTTAACGGTCCGGCCAAAGTCGCTGGAAGAGGGTTGGACCTTGGGCAAGATGGAGCGGGGAACATTAAAGAGCTTTAAGAGCCGCGGGTCCCAATCAAGTTTGTTGATATTGAAGAGCATCGTCCGCGAGGCGTTGGTGTAATCGGTGGCGTGGCTTTTCCCGCCGGTCAGGTTCCATAATACCCAGCTGTCGGTCGTGCCAAAACAGAGTTGCGAGTTGCGGGTCACGAGTCGCGAGTTGCGGAGTATCCATTCGATCTTGGTAGCGGAAAAATAGGCGTCGATCGGCAGGCCGGTCCGCCGGCGGATAAAGTTCCCCCACCATTGCCGCTTCAGCTGGTCGCAGCGGGCGGCGGTCCGCCGGCATTGCCAGACGATCGCGCGGTAGACCGGCTTGCCGGTTTTCCGGTCCCAGACGACCGTGGTCTCTCTCTGGTTGGTGATGCCGATCGCCGCGATGGACGAAGGAGGGACTTTGGTCAAGACTTTCTGGATAGTTCGGTAAACGCTCTGCCAGATCTCGGCCGGATCGTGCTCGACCCAACCCGGTTTGGGGAAATACTGGGGGAATTCCTGGTAAGCGCTGGCGACCTGCCGCCCTTTTTGGTCGTAAACGATCGCCCGGCTCCCGGTCGTTCCCTGGTCGATCGCCAGTATGTACTTCATTTAGATCCTCTTGTCGAGCCAGGCGAGGATATCGGCAAAGACTTTTTCCCGCCCCTGTTCGATCGACAGGGCGTGGTACATTTCGGGATATTCGATCTTGGTCTTGTCCGGCGCCGCCAGGCCGCGGAAAGCGGCGCGGCTGGCGTTCGCGTCGACCAGCAGGTCATGGCCGGCGAGCAGGAAAAGGGTCGGGGTCTTTAATTGGTTCCCCCAACGCTTGGCCCCGAGCTGGGCGAAGAGGGTGTTGATCAGCAGTTTAACGCTGGCGACGCGGAGCTCGTCCGGGTTGTCGTTCATGACTTTTTGGTAAGCGGCGTCCCGGGTGCACATCTCGGCGGTGAACGGGACCGGGATCGTCTTGCGCGGATTGAACAAAATATTGTTGAGCAGCGTCAGGTACGCCGTGAGCGGGAACTTCATGGCGTTGGCGAAGGCGGGCGAGATCAGGACCTGCCCGGCGAACTTGTCGGCGATGAGAAACGAGACCAGGCCGCCGAGGCTCTCCCCCAGGATAAAGACCTTCAGGCCGGGGTTTTGCCGCTTGATCGCCGCCAGGAGGGCCAGGATATTCTGGCGCCAGATGTTAAATGAGTCGATATGGCCGCGCGGCCGGTCGGGCGTCTGGCCGAACCCTTTCAGCTCGATCGCGTAAGAAGCGATCTCCCGGGCGGCGAAGAAATCGGCGAGAAAATCCCAGCGGGCGGTGTGGGCGCCAAGGCCGTGGACAAGCAAGACGATCGCTTTGGGAGAGGACGGCCCCCAGCGCCGGTAGAGTATGCCTGTGTTGTCCAACTGCTGCAATTCCACGGTATAATGATATTATGCTTTCCGGGTTTTTGCAATCGTGTGTTCTGTGCGGCCACCGCTGCGGCGTCGACCGGACTGCCGGCCAAACCGGGCAATGCCGGGCCGGGCGGGAACCGGTCGTCGCCTCTTCTTGCCTGCACTGGGGCGAGGAACCGGTGATCTCCGGCTCGCGCGGCTCCGGCACGATCTTCTTTGCCAATTGCTGCCTGAAATGCGTCTATTGCCAGAATTACGAAATTAGTCAAAAGGGCAAAGGTAAGGAAGCCGGAAAAGAAGAGCTGGTCAGGATCATGCTGGAGTTGCAAGCCAAAGGAGCGCACAACATCAACCTGGTTTCGCCAACGCATTACGCGCCGCCGATCGTAGAAGCTTTAAAATCGGCCAGGCGGCAAGGATTAAAGCTGCCGATCGTTTATAACACCGGCGGTTATGATAGCCTCGAGCTGTTGCGCGAACTCGACGGCCTGATCGATATTTATTTGCCGGACTTTAAATATTGGGATAATGACAACGCGGCCAAATATTCCCGGGCGGAGAACTATCCGGAAGTAGCGCGGCAGGGGATAACCGAAATGTTCCGCCAGGTCGGCAATATTGTTTTGGATGACGAGGGGGTAGCGGGAAAGGGATTATTGGTCAGGCAGCTGGTCTTGCCCAACGGCCTGGCCGACAGCGCCAAGATCCTCGGCTTTCTCGCCGCGCTCTCGACCGAGCTCTGGATCAGTTTAATGGCGCAATATAATCCGCAGCACCGCGCCAAAGAGCGCCCCGAACTCGCCCGGCCGCTCCAGCCGGAGGAATACCGGCAAGTCGTCGCGGCGGCCGAAAGCTTAGGATTGAGCAACGTTTACGTCCAGGAACTGGAGAGCAGCGAGGTGTTTTTACCCGATTTCCGAAGAGACGACCCCTTTTCAGCGGCGGGCTAAACGGTCGACCGCCCGGCGGAGGTTGCGCGAGCTTACCCCGACGATCACCCACTCAGCCTGTTTATTCTGCGTTAAAAAGAGACCGACGGTCTCGGCGGCGCCGGGGACGGAATAGGAGGCCGAAGCGGTCGCCTGCCGGCCTTTTTGCGTTAACTTGTGGACCCGGAAATTATTGACCGCCGCCCGGCGGGTCCCCGCGCCGGTCCGGAACATCCGCCTGATCTCCCAGGCCAGGTAAGCATTGGCTGCCGTCTTGACCGTTTGCCGGGCGGCTTTGGCCGCCAGATTGGTCGAGTGGGGGAAGACCGCCCGGTTAACCTCGGCGGCGACGATCGAGCCGACGGCCACCCGGCGGTAAAACGCGCCGACATCACCTTTGAGTACCGCCTGTTTCATGGCGGTGATCCCCTGGGGGAGCGTTTCGGCAACGGCCGCGGTTGAGAACAGGACCAGACAGAGGCCATAAATAAAATGTTTCATCGGTCAATCAAGATTGTACGGCTGGTAGACTTTTTCCGCCCGGAGCTTTTGGAAGCGGATCGTGTTGCTGAACAGGCCGTTGAGGAGGAAGAAGGGCGGACTGTGCCGGTAAAGCTGGCAAACCGGGGAAGAGAGGGCGACCGTCCTTTGCCCGTCCGGATACCGGACGGCGAACAGGGAGCGGACCTGCGTGGAAGCGGCCCCGCGGTTCGCGTCGAGCACCGAAGAGTAGAACAGCAGGTCGGGCTGGAGCAGTTTGGCCGGCAGGGCGAAATAATAAAGACCGTCCGCCTGGTGCGGCTTGACGGCGAGCCAGCGCTTTTTGGTCCATTCCTGCGGGCCGCCGAGCGTGTAATAGAGCCGGACGCTCTTGATCGCCGCCGCGGACCGGACTTTGACCGGGATAATGATCCGGTCGGCCGTTTTTTGGTAAGGGGTCAGGTTCTCGATCTGCGGGAACGGTTTGCCCTTCTTTAAGTACAAGTTTAGCCAGGCGAACGCGGGATCGGTCGCCGCAGCGAGGAACCGGTGCTTTAAATTGGGGATCAGGTAATAATGTTTCGGGGCGGTGACCGCCGCGTAACTTTTCTGGAAGATCGTCAAATAGTAGCAATGGTCGTTGGTCCCGGTAATAAAGAGGATCGGGGCGTGCTGGGTCGGAAGAAAGTTCTTCGGGTCGAGGTATTCGCTCCAGAGCTCCTTGTCCTGCGCCGGCATGGCATTGAACCAGTCTTCCCAGGTACAGCCTTCCGGGATGTAGCCGGCGCCGAAAACGTTGACCGCCGCCTTTAACCGGTTATCCTGGCCGTTGGTCAGGAGCGTCAGGACGCCGCCCCAGGAGAGGCCGATCATTCCGAGCCGGTCGGGATCGACTTCCGGCCGCTGGGCGAGAAAACTGATCCCGTTCCGGGCGGCGGCGACCGCGTGGACCAGGTAATTGTAGCTCGGGTCCGGCTGCGTCCTGAGCAGGTTGACGACGTCCATGTCGGGGCCGCTGGAGCGCGAGCCGGCGCGGTTCTCCCCCTTGCCGGGGAGATCGATCGCCAGGACGGCGAACCCTTTTTTCGCCCAGCCGAAAGCGCGGGGGAGGCTGGCGCTGCCGCCGCCCCCGTGGGAGAGCAGGATGCCGGGCAACCTGGCCTGGTGTTTTTGAGGGTAACAGAAATAACCGAAGATCTGGACCGGTTTCCGTTTAAAAGAGCGGCTCTGGTAACGGACTTCTTCGATCCGGACGCCGCCGCGCTCGTAAGCTTTAACGACCTGATATTTGACCTCGCCGGTCGGCACCTCCCAGAGCTGTTTCAGGACTTCGGGGTCAGCTGCTTGCGCCGCGCCGAAGAGGAGCGAGGCCAGGGCGAGGGAGAGCATGATTGAACGCATTGGGGTTCATTATATCACACCGGAAAATATGCTATACTAAATCGCTATGAAATACGCCGCCCCGCGCGGGACGAAAGACATTTTACCGGCGGAAACAGCGCTCTGGCAGCTGGTCGAACAAGTCTGCCGCCATCTTTTCGCCCTCAACAATTACCAGGAGATCAGGACCCCGCTTTTTGAAGCGACCGAATTGTTCACCCGTTCGATCGGCGACACGACCGATATCGTCAAGAAAGAGATGTACACTTTTCCCGACCGGAAGGGGCGGAGCCTGACCCTGCGGCCGGAAGCGACGGCGGCGGTGGTCAGGGCCGGGCTGGAGAACAATCTGATCTCCACCGATAACCTGGCCAAGCTGTATTACCTCGGACCGATGTTCCGCTACGAACGGCCGCAAGCCGGCCGCCAGCGGCAGTTCCACCAGGCGGGGGTCGAAGCGTTCGGCTCCGGCGACCCGCTGCTCGACGCGGAAGTCGTCAAGCTAAGCGTCGACCTGTTCACGGCGCTCGGCTTGAAGGAACTGGAGGTCAACATCAACTCGGTCGGCTGCCGGAACTGCCAGCCTAAATATAAAGCGGCGATCCAGCAGTACTTTAAACAGCATAGCAACGCGATGTGCGAAGATTGCCGCGCGCGCCTGGAGGCAAACCCGCTCCGGATCCTCGATTGCAAGGAAGCGCCGTGCCAGAAATACATTGAGAAAGCGCCGGCGGCGCTCGATTCCCTGGACCCGGAATGCAAAGCGCATTTTGACCAGGTGACCGGCTGGCTGGATACCCTGGGGGTCAAATACCGGGTCAATGACCGCCTGGTGCGCGGGCTCGATTACTACACCCGGACCGCTTTTGAGGTCGTTTCCCGGCAGCTGGGCGCGCAGAACGCGCTTTGCGGCGGCGGGCGTTACGACAATCTGGTGGAGGAGCTGGGCGGCAAACCGACGCCGGCGATCGGCTTCGCGCTGGGCCTCGAGCGGGTCATTGAAGTGATGAACAAACTGAACCTGGAGCGTCCCGAGACGGGGGTCGAGCTCTTTATCGCGACGATCGGCGACGCGGCGAGGAAGGTCGGCGTGAAAATGCTGGCCGAGGCGCGGGCCAAGGGGTTGAGCGCCGATCTCGATTACCTGGGCAAATCGCTCAAGGCCCAGTTGAAAGCGGCCGACCGGCAGAAAGCGGCCCACGTTTACATTATCGGCGAAGACGAGCTGAAAAAGGGCGCCGGCCTGCTCAAGAACATGCGGACCGCGGAACAAAAAGAGGTGCCGTTCGACCAGCTGTTGGCCGTATCCGAGTCGTCCTGCGGCTGTTCTGATGACGGCTGCCGCTGCGCATGAAAGAAGCCGCGTTTTACCAGCAACTGAACTACGACAAGGTCCAATGTTCCCTCTGCCCGCATAACTGCACGATCGCCGCCGGCCAGCGCGGGGTTTGCGGCGTGCGGGAGAACCAGCAAGGCAAGTTATATAGCCTGGTTTACGGTAAGGTGATCTCCTCGGCGATCGACCCGATCGAAAAGAAACCGCTCTTCCATTTTCTTCCCGGTTCTTTTTCCTACTCGATCGCGACCGCCGGCTGCAATTTCCGCTGCGATTTTTGCCAGAACTGGCAGATCTCGATGATGGGGAAAGGGGCTAAGGGGGCTGAGGGCCTGGGAGGGAAAGGGATGCCGGGCATGGAACAGCTGCCGTATCAGGTGGTGGCGGCGGCGCTGGAGAATGAATGCCGGAGCATCTCTTACACCTATACCGAACCGACGATCTATTTTGAGTTCGCTTACGATTGCGCGAAGCTGGCCCGGGAAAAAGGGGTAAAGAACGTCTTTGTCACCAACGGCTACATGAACCCGCCGGTCGCGGAGCAGATCGCCCCGTACCTCGACGCGGCCAATATCGACCTCAAATCTTTCCGGGAGGAGTTTTACCAAAAGGTGTGCGGCGGCCGGCTGGCGCCGGTCCTTCAGACGATCAAGCTGCTCAAGCAGCGGAAGGTCTGGATCGAGCTGACGACGCTGGTCATCCCCGGCCTGAACGATACGGTTGAGGAGTTGACCGAACTGGCCGGTTTTATCAAGAACGAGGTTGGCGCGGATACCCCCTGGCACGTTTCCGCTTTCCGCCCTACATATAAGATGGCCGACCGGCCGCCGACGCCGCCGGAAAGCCTCCTCCGGGCGCGGGAGATCGGCCTGAAAGCCGGCCTGAAATACGTCTATACCGGCAACGTGCTGGTACCGGGGGCGGAGGATACTTATTGCGGCCAGTGCCGGCAACCGCTGATCGTCCGGTCCGGTTTCACGGTCAAAGATAATCAGTTGAAGAGCGGGCGTTGTCCCAAGTGCGACGCCGCGGCGGACGGGGTTTGGGCTTAGGGGTGCGGGGCCGTTCCCTTATAACCTTCGAGCAGGTACATTTTGTAGCTATTGGTGATATAGTCTTCGACCAGGTAAAGTTTAACGCTCGGTAACTCCCTGACCAGGTTGAAGTTAGCGGCCGCTTTTTCCGCGAACTGCGGATTGTCGTCGCCGAAATAGAGGACCGTTTCTCCCTTCTGCACGGTCGGTATCCCCCAGAGCTCGTACTGTTTTTCGCCCCACGGCTGGCCGATCTTCATCGCGCCGGTCGCCAGATATGTCTGCCGGCCGGCGTAGAACTCAAGCAAGGAGGCGGCAACGTTCGTTTTGGCAAAGAGCTTGTACTCCGACGGGATCAATTTGGCCAGTTGCCGGTTTTTCGCGTAATCGGCCTGGTGCAGCAGCACGCCCGGCGAAACGAAGAAGAGAATGACCAGGATCAACCCGGTGAACAGGCCGATCCAGGTAAGGAACTTTTTCAGCGATTTGCCGTTCTCCAGCAGGTAATAGACCGCCAGCGGATAAGCGGCCAGGTAACCGATCGACGGCCAGTGCGCCCAGACCTTGATCTTGAGCGGGAGGAGGAAGAAGAAGAGCAGGATCGGCCCGGAGAAGGCATAAAGCAATTTGGTCTCGGTCGACTTGCGCCGGGAGAACCGGAAAACGTTGTACAGAGCGAACACCAGGAACGGGGTGAAGTGGACCAGCTGGTCGGCGATGAACGGGAGGAGGTGTTTGGCCCACGGTTCGCTGGTCGCTTTGGTGCCGTGGAAAGTAAAGGAAACCCAAGCATGCTGGTAGTTCCAGATAATGACCGGCAGGAAAAGGCCAAGGCTCAGGAGGAGGCAGAGATAGGGCTCTTTCCGTTTTAACCAGAAACGGTTCTCCGGGGAGAGGAAAAAGAAGACCAAGAGACACGGCCAGAAGAGGAACATCGTGTATTTGCTTAAGGTCCCGAGGCCGATCGCGAGCGCCAGCGCGTACCACCAGTAACCCTGTTTAGTCCGGACGATCCGGACCATGAGCCAGAGGGCGCTGACCCAGCAGAGGGCGAGCGGGAGCTCGACGAACTGGGTCAGCCAGACCACGACAAAGTGGGGGATGATCTGGAAAAGGACGACCGACCAGAAAGCGACCTGTTCGTTGAACAGCTCCCGGGCGATCCGGTAGAGGACAACGCTGACGCCGAGGGTGATCAGCACCACGCCGAGCCGGAGGGTCCACAAATTGGCGATCCCCAGGGTGAAGAGATAATTGACGTAAGCGATCACCGGCGGGTGGTCGACGTAAGAGAGGCTCAGGTGCTTGGACCAGAGCCAGTAGTACGACTCGTCGGCGGTGAGCGGGAAAAGCCAGGCCAGGAGGAGGCGGACGGCCGAAGCGACCGCTAAAAAGATGATCATTCTGCGTTCCATGACCTTTTCATTATAAGGCATTTTGCCGGAAAAAACATTGAAATTCTCCGCCGACAACGCCGAGAACATGGGGAGTGCGTTTTCGACCAAAGAGGGGGAGTAAAAATGGGAGTTACCGGTTTGTCCGTGGTTAAATCAGTTTTAAAGGTTTTCAAGGCCAGCGGGAGCATCAGCGACCTGAAAAGAGTGGCGACCGGCCTGAAAACCACTTGCGGCTTGACCCTGCGCCTGGGGAACCGGACGCTGCACGAAGCGAGCTCCGGCCAGGTGGAAGAGTCGCTGCGGTCCGCCGATCTGACGCCGAAATCGCTCAGCTTGATCCTGGAAAAGATCGTCGACTGGCACCAGGACAATGAGCCGCTGGCTGCCTGGGAGTTCGACGTCCTCGACCTGCGGGCGGTCGCCGCTCGCAACGTCAATTTGGGCCGCGACCTGGACCTACTGGCGGAAACCAACCAGCTGCTGAAGAAAGCCACCGAGTGCGAACTCCTGGAGATCAACGTGACTTTAGCGGGCCAAAAGCTGACCGCTTTCGGCGCCAGCGCCGGCCGCAAGGCCGAACTGCTGGTCGGCTTAAGAGCTTTATTGAGCCCGCTCGGTCTGCCGATCAGCTACCTGACCGCGAAGATGGATAGCATTAATCTGGAAGGGAAATATCCGGTCGAAGATCACCGGGTCTGGCCGTAAGGCGTTCAGCGGACCAGAAATAATCCGGAATAATTATCTTTGGCCAGCAGTTTAGCTTTGCCAGTCAGCGCGAGCTTCTTCCAGCTTTTTGTGTCGCTTAAAACGACCGCACTGCCTGCTTTTAAAATCTTCCTTAACTCCTGACCGTTCCAGAAATACCTGTCAGCCGGGCCGGCCAGGAAGTCGACCCAGAAGAGGTCGGGGCTGTAGAAGAGCTGGCGGTCCGGCGGCCGGTAGATATAAAACTTTTTCCCCTTTGCCTGTTCCTGTTTGATCATCCCCGGCCATTTAACGTCGGGATTGAACGCGTCGGCGATCGGTCTGGTGTTATAGAAAAGGGCGCCATAAGCGAGAACGATCAAGGCGTATGTGGCGACGAATTTATAACGCTTAGGCTGCCACAGGTATGAGGTGAGCGGGATGAGGGCGGCGGTGAACAAGGCGAAAGGGAGGATCGCGTCCGCCAGGCTGAACCCCTCCTGATTGACCGGCTTCATTATCCCCGTGACCAATAAAAGCGAAAAGACGCCGACAAAAAAGAGCTGCCAGCCGATCAACCAGGCGGAACGCTTCAGGTTCAGCAGGCGCAAACCGGCCAGGATCGCCAGCGGCGGGACGAAAACGGTAAAGGTCCGCAGGTCGTTCTGCCGGTAAAAGAACAGCAGGAAAAGGATGTTCGACCAGAACCAGATGTTGCAGAAGGTGTTCAGGTTGATCTTTTGCCAGCGGAGCTTGAGCGTCGAAAAGAAAAGCGGCGTCCAGGGGAAGATGGTGATCAGCAGGTAACCGAAAACTGACGAATAAAAGCCAAAGCCGGTGTAACTGGTATTGTACTTGCTCTGGATAGTGATCGACTTGAGGTAGGGGAGGAACTGGGGGCCGAGGGGAATGCTTTGCATGGCAAGCACTCCGCCAATAAGCGCTAAAAATAGGACGGCGTTCAGTAACGAGTAACGGGTAACGAAAATGGCCAACAACTTTTGGCGGGCCTGAGCGTTGAAGATGAGCAGGAACAGTACGGTTAACGCCGGCAGCAGCAAACCGAAACCGCTTTTGACGAGAAACCCGGCGGCCAGTGACAAAGTAAAGGGGATAAGATAGGCCGGTTTGTCCTTTTTCAGGAAAGCGTAAAGCGAGATATGGGCAGTGAAGACGAACAGCGTCAGCAGAACGTCAAGTTTGGGGGCACGAGAGTAGACGACCAGGCACAAACTGGACGCCGCCAGCAAGGTGGCGTTGAACGCCAGCTTTTTGCCGGCTAACTTTAAAAGCGACCAGTACATGAGCCAAAGCAGCAACGCAAAATAAAGGACGTTCGGGATATGGATATTTAGCTCGCTGACGCCGAAAACCTTGAGCGGCCAGGCGAGGAGCCAGATGCCGAGCGGCGGCTTGTCCAGGAAAGAGTCGGGATCCCCCGGGGTGATGAATTGCGCCAGCCACATGTTATGGACGACCGCGTTCTTGGCGGCGAGCGCGTAGAGCGCGGCGTCGTCGTTCTGCAACGGGTTGCGCGGGAGGGTGATGAAGCTGACAATTATGAGCAGGAAGAGGAAGCCGGCAAGTAACTTTCGCGTCACGGGATCAATCCGCCTTTATAACCTGCGGCGTGGTAGATCTGTGTCAGGGTAGGGAGATTGGCGTCCTTGTTAAATATCCTTTTATTGGGTTCGATCCAGACTTTCCGGAATGAGAGTTTGAGCTTATCATAAAGCGGCGTTTCGTTCAGCGCGAAATAGATGATGTTATCCCCTTTTTGCAGCTCTGGTTTACCCCACAGGTCGACTTGCTTTAGCCGTCCCGGCGCCATGTAAGCCCTGGTTTTACCGTGGAAAGTGACCAGGCCGACCATCCCAAGATCGTTGGCGAAGACCCAGGTCCGGCCGGTTTTAGGCGCTGAATCTTTGATGAATTGCGGCAGCTGCTGGTTGATCGTAAATTCTTTCCCTTTCAGCTCGGCCGGGGTTGGGTAGAGCCAGAGATAGTAGGCGAAACCGACGCTGTTGACGAACAGGGCGAAACCGACCATCGTCCAGATCACCCATTTTTTCGAGCGCGAGATCTCGATCAGCGCCGGCAGGTAGGAGGTTGACGGCCAGTGGCCGCCGACGTTGATCAGCGGGCTGATCAAGAGGAAGGGGAGGAACACTGCCGCCGCGTAGAGTTTGGCGAGCAGGTCCTTCCCCTTAAAGATCAGATAAAAAGTCAAAAAGAAGACCGGCGGAGTATAAAGGAGCATTTGCAAGCCGAAGAAATTGAGCAAATTGTCGCCGATCCGCGGCCCGGCCCCCATTTTCCCGCCCCAGTAGAAGAGGGGAGTGAAGCCGAGCCTTAAATTCCAGAGCAGGACCGGTGAGAAGATCAGCAGGGATAACAAGACCGCCAGGTACGGCTCTTTGCGGGTCAACCAGTAGCGTTGTTCTTTATTAACGGCGCAGTAAACGACCGTGCCGACGAAGAAGAGCGCCATAACGTAGTCGCTTAGTAAACCGAGCCCCGCGCTCAGGCCCAGCAGGTACCAGTAATAACTTTTACCGGTCTTGATCAGCTTGACCATTAGATAGAAGCTGAGCGACCAGAAAAGGAAGAGGACGGTTTGCGGCACCAGGAACATCCCGCCGCCGAAAAAGGTCGGCACCAGGTTGAACAGGACGGCGGAGAGCTGGCCAAAGCGTTCGCCATGCAGCGCCCGGCCGGTCAGGTAGATGATCCAGCTGATCAGCAAAACGATCAGGATCGCCCCCAGCCGGACCGCCATTTCGTTCTGGCCGAACAAAAACGTCAGCAGGTGGTTGACGTAAGCGATCATGGGCGGATGATCGACGTAGGAAAGGTCGAGATGCTGCGACCAGAGCCAGTAATACGCTTCGTCGCCGATCAGCGGGAAGAAGCGGGCGGTCGCCAGCTTGAAGAGGTTGATGGCGACCAGGAAAATCACGAAATACATGGTAAAATTATAACATGTCCGCCGTCCAAAATATCGGCCTGCTGCTGACCCGCAATGAGGAAGACGTCATTGCCGAGGTCATGGACGCCAACAAAAAGTATTTCGACAAGATCCTCGTCCTGGACGGTTCCGACGACCGGACGGAAGAGATCGTTCGGAGCTACGACTGCGTCAAGTATTTCCTCAAGGACCGGGAGATCATCGACAAGCTGCCCGGCCGCAAGTTCGAGGACGGCGCCCGGCAGTTCCTGCTGGCCAAGGCGCAGGAAATGTACCCGGTGGAAGGGTGGTTCACCCTGCTGCACGGCGACGAGATCTGGCACGACGACCCGAACTGGGTCGCCGCGCAGGCGGAAAAGGCGCGGGCGGAGAAGGTCAACTGGTACGTCATGAACTTTTTTCTCCATACTTCGGACAAGGGGCGCGACCTGGCGGCGATCAAGTCGGTCCAGGAACGGGTCCTGTGGTATTGCCCCGGCTACCTGGAGATCCGCTCGTTCCGTAACAAGCCGGGGATCCATTACGAGCTGGCGCAGCGGCACGAAACGCTTCCCAAAGGGATCGGCTGGCAGATCTACAAGCATTTTCCGATCTACAAACATTATCCGTACCGCTCGGTCCGGCAGATGCTGAGGAAAAAGGAGCAGAACGTCCGGTCGGGATTCTCGGAGAGCTACGAAAAATACTCGGGCGCCGACGCTTGTTTCGTCGACATCCTGCCCAACTACAAACAGGCGAGAAAGTATGACGGCTCGTTCCACGAGTTCGAGATCAAGGACCAGGGTTCGTTATTGCGCCGCTGGTTGAGGGGGCATAAGTACATCACATGGTAAAGGTCTTGATCGTCAAGATCGGGGCGATCGGCGACGTGCTCCGCACGACGTCGCTCCTCCCCGGCCTGGCCGAAAAATACGAGCCGGCCGCCATTGATTGGTTGACCTCGGCCGCCTCCCGGGAGCTGCTGGACTGGAACCGCTACCTGAACCGGGTGTTGACCTGGGAAGAGCGCGACCAGGGCGCTGATTACGACCTGGTGATCTGCCTGGAGGACGAAAAGGACGTTTGCCGGTTCGCGACCGGGGTGAAAAGCGACCGGATCGTCGGCGCTTATCTCGACCATGGCAAGGTGACATATACTCCGTCCGCCTGGTTCGACATGGCGCTGATCTCGCAGTTCGGGCTGGAGCGGGCCAACGCGCTGAAAAAAACGAACAAAAAAACCTATCAGCAGCACATGGCCGACCTGCTCGGCATCAAGGTCTCCCCGTATGTTTTTAAACTGACCGCCGACGAGAGCGAGGCGGGGCGCAAAACGGTCCGCGATCTGGGGCTCGGCAAGGGGGAAAAGGTGGTCGGGATCAACACCGGGGCCGGCCGCCGCTGGCCGCAGAAGAGCTGGAGAGCGGAGCAGACGATCGACCTGGTCAAGCGGCTGAAAAACGAGCTTGGCGTGGCCTCCCTGATCCTGGGCGGGAGCGACGAGCGGGAACGGAATTTAGCGATCGCCAAAGAGACCGGTATGCCCGACGCCGGCCTCCATTCCCTGCGCGGGTTTGCCGCCGTTATCGACCAGTGCCCGGTACTGCTGTCGAGCGACAGCCTGGCGATGCATTTTGGGATCGCGCTCGGCAAGCGGCTGGTCGTTTTCTTCGGCCCGACCTCGGCCGCGGAGATCGAACTCTACGGCCTGGGCACAAAACTGAGCGCGCCACTGGATTGCCTGGCCTGTTATAAAAAAGGGTGCGAACGGCAGCCGAACTGCATGGACGAGCTGACGGTCGAGAGCGTTTTCCGGGCGGTCGACCGCGAGCTTAAAAAGAGCGCCGGTTAGCTATGCCGGAGTAATAGTCGAGCAGCGCTTCGCCGCCCGGCAGGTCCCGGCCGTCGTCCGTGAAATAGTAGACGGGAAAAGTCATGGTCAGGCTGGTCAGCAGGGCCGAAAGCCTGACCTTGAACGGGGTATTGGCGAAAGCCTGGATCAGGTTGATGTCGTATAAGTGATAGTAATCCCGGAGCACGCTGAGGGACATGCGTTTTAGTTCCGCCTCGGAAAGATACCAAACGCGCCAATTCCGACTTTGTAAAACCTTGACCGCCTGCTTTGCCCGCTCATGATCTCCGCAGACCAGGATATTAAGGCTTAGCCGGAGCCGCTCGCTTTTTTCCTCGACGGCAGTCAACGCGCCTTGTCCGCTAAGCAGCTCGCTGATCGCTTGCGCGACCTGCGCCGTGCTGATCTCGCTGGTGCAGAGGTCGCGCCGGCAGGTCGGCGGATGGCAGGGGAAGGGGCAAGCGGAGATCGCTTTGATGATCTTGTGCCGATTTGCCCAGGGAGCCCAGCGCCCCGGTTTCTGGAATTTGGACGTGTAAAGAATGACCGAGGGGACCTGCAACGCTGCGGCCAGGTGGGCCGGCCCGGTGTTATTGGCGACATAAACGTGCATCTGGCTCAGCAGGCCGATCAGATCGGCCAGCGAGAGATCAAGCAAAATAACGGCCTGAGCGGCGATCTGCGGGGCGATCTTTTCGAGCAGCGGCCGTTCGTTGGGCCCTCCCAGAACGATGACCTTGGTCTGATATTGTGCGGCCACCAGCTTGAGCAAATCACGGAACTGCTCGATCGCCCACGGTTTGTCGCTGCCGCTAGTCCCGATGTTAAAGGCGATCAGGGGTTTGCCGGTCAGGCCGTTGGCGGCAATGAGCCGTTGTCCCGCCTGCACCGACGCGGCGGCCGGGATGACTTTTAATTTCGCGTCCGGTTTGAGCTTGATCCTGAGCGGCGCCAGTAATTCAAAATGATGCTCCACTTCGTGGATCGCCCAGCTGTTAAAGCGCTGAAGCACGGGGAAATTGTAGAGCCAGCGGTAGAGCAGGCGGCCTTTATCCCCGATCCGGTAGCGGATGCCGGCGAGGAACATGATCAGGGCATAGGCGAACTCGCCGCTAAAGTTGATCGCCAGGTCGAAACGCTCCTGCCTGATCGCCCGGGCCCAGCGCCAATAGCGGCCGCAGCCGATCGCCTGGCGCTGGCGGATCAGGGGATAAAGATCATCTTCGATGATCCGGTCAATATCGGGGTTGTTCTCAATGACCGGCCGGTTATAGCGGCGGCCCCAGACGACGATCTCGGCTTGCGGGAACTTTTCCCGGAGAGCGGCGAGCGCGGGGGTAGCGGTTACCATGTCGCCGATCGCGTCGGGGCGGATCACCAGGATCTTCTTGAGCGAGGTGAGATCTAGGACCGGCACCGTTTTATTTTCTTGGCCAACAGTTCGTCGATCCGGTCGATCGCGTCGTTCCGCTCCTGATTGTCACGGTCGATACCGTGCTTGAGCTGCGCGACCCGGCGGTCGCTGGTCCCCTTGACCCGGACCTGGTCTTCCAGCCCCCAGAGGTGGAGATTGGTCGCGGCCAGGACATCGATCAGCTGGCCAAGCTTGTTGATCCGGTGTAAGGCCAGTTGCGACGGAGGATTTTTATACAGCTTAACTTTCGGTTCCCTGATCACGACCCGCCCTTTAACCGCTTTTTTCAGGAAATCTTCCACCTCAGCCGTATAAGCGGCGATCTGGCCGTTGACCAGGCGGATAGCCAGGGCGACTTTGGGCGACCGGGCCATCTGCTCCAGATGGTGCAGACGGATCCTTTTAATGATCAATTTATCGATGATGCTGCCCAGGGTTTCGGCCATGTTTTAATTATACCTCAAGGATAACGCGTTTGAATAGCCTAACGGCGTCCGCCGCAAGAGCAGATAATGTTTTCCTTCCCGCACGACCCGAAAGCGCCGGTCACGCCGGATCAGCTCGTACAGTGGGGCATAGTCCTTTTTCCGCATCGGGCCCGGGGTCGGCGCCTCGCCGATAAAAATATATTCCATTATCTTGCCGTATTCTTTTCGGTCGCGCAGTTGCGCTAAAGCCGGCGCGTAGTCGCCGTCGACCGGCCAGGCCGGGTCAAGCTTGCAGAGGACAAGGTAATCCGCCCGTTCCCGGTTCTTCGGGAAGAGCCAGATGTTCCGCCGGTGGCAGAGGTGCGGATAGATATTGCCGACGGCGCAGACCGCGGCGTCCGGCGGGACCAGCCGCAGCAGCTCATGCCCTTCCCGGACAGCCGGCGTGATCCAGGTATAACGGAGAAAGAAGCCGAGAAAAAAGTAGAGCAGGGAAAGAGCGAGGCAAAAGACGACCGTCCGCCTGATCAGGCGCAGGTCCGCCCGCGGGCCCAACCGCTGCCAGCCGAGAACGGCGGCCGCGAAAACGAACGGAACGATCGCCGCCGGATAACGGGTGCCGAGCTGGTACATGTCGCGGTAAGTGCTTAAAAGATTTAAACCGACGACCGGCAGGGCGGGGAGGAGCGCGAGCGGGCTGAGGCAGGCGAGAAAGGCGACCGGCAGCAGCAGGCCGAACAGGTAAAGCAATTTGTCGCCGGTCAAAACGTGCGCCAGGACAAAGAACGGGCGGGTCGCCAGGGTGGTGACGATCGCCGGGATACTGCTCCCCAGATAAGCGTAACGATCGTAATAAGCGTATTGGCCGCCGCCGTTAAAATGCGGGATCACGACCGCAACGGCCAGGATGAACAAAGCGATCCCGGCGGCGAACAGGGAGAGACCGAAGAGCTTTCGTTCCTTGACCGCTGCGATGTACAGCCCGAAGAAGGCGGCGACCAGGTAGATATTCTCCTGGCAGAGCATGGCCGCTGCCAGCCAGCAAAGGAAAGGCCGGTACCGGTCGTGCGTCAGATAATAGAACGCCAGGAGGAGCGGGGTCATGCAGAGCGCCACCGGGTAGTAACCCTGAAAGGTCATGTTGACGATCGGGATCGAGCCAAGATACGCGGCCGGGATCAGCCGGGTGCCGGGGTGATCGTCGCCAAGCTGCTCCCGCGCCAGCCAGTAAAGCGGCAGGGCGCCGAGCGCCGTGAGGAGCGGCGGGAGGAGGAACAGGACCCAGGGGCCGAGCCCGAGGGCGTAGAACGGGACGAAGATCAGGGTGGCTAGCTCCAGGTGGTCGCCGAGCGTTACGTAGCCTTTGATGTCGCTCTGCATAAAGTTGCCGTGCAGGGTGTTCCAGATCAGGTTATCGTTGAAGCCGTCGTCGAGCGCGTTGTTGGTGAAGGTGTAATGCTGCATCAGCCGGAACGCCCCGAAGAAAAGGGTGAAAACGATGATCAGCCAGACCAGCCGCTTATTTTTGCCGGTCCAGAACATCCTTGACCAGCGCGGTGATCCGGCCGACGCCCCCCCATTGCGGTTTACTCGCCCGGCCGATGGCGGCCATGGCGTTCAAGCGGTCTTCATTGCGGAGCAGCGCCGCGATCTGCTCGGCTTTGGCCGCGGCGTCCCCTTGGACGATCTCCATCGAATGGCCGGTGATCTTCTGGATCTCCTGCCAGCGGCGGAGCGTTGTCTGGGGGCCGCTCCCCGGAAAACAGACGACCGGCTTGCCGAACGCGACCGCCTGTTCGTTGGCGATCCCCGCCAGGCCGATGATCAATTTGGAATTAAGGCAGACGTCGGCGAACTTCCCTTCCACCAAGAGGGCGGTCGCACCGCCGGCCGAGGTCAATTTGTCGCCCGCCAGTTCCCAACCCGGCACCTTGATCTTGTGGCGGTCGAGGGTGGAGGCGATCAGGCCGACCAGGTTGCGGTCGGTCTGGTAAAGTTTTTCCAGGATCTCCAGGATCAGCCCCAGATTGGCGTAGGCTTCGCCCCGCGTCCCGGGGAGGATACCGATCACCGTCGCCGCCGGCGGCAGGTCGAACTTCTCGCCGGTCACCGGGACGTAGTCCATGACCCAGTTGCCGAGAAAACGGGCGGGTAACCCTTGCTCAACGAGATAATCGGCCGTTTCCCGGTCCTGGACCACGATCTCCCGGCAGTACCGCCGCATTAGCCAGAGCTCCAGGGGCTGATAACCTTCGATCTTGACCGACTTGGGCCCGTCGACAAAAATGAGCGGGCGGCGGGCGAACAGGCCGCAGAGGGCGACGACGTAAGCGTCGCCGACGGCGACGACGAGGTCGGCGTCCCGCCCTGCGCGGCGGAGAATGCCGGCCTGTTTCCAGGTCAAGCCGAGCAGCCCGCCCAGCAGGTCCTTGAGGAGGAAGGAGGTCCCTTCCTTCGCAAAGCCGCCGCTCGGCAGGATCTTTTTCAAGCCGAGATTCTCGATCCCCTCCCGGTCGTAAGCTTGTCCCAGTCCGACCAGGGGGAGCGCTGCCAGTTCGCAATCCTTGAGCCCGGCGCCGATCGCCGCCGCGGCCAGGTCCTCGGCGTGGCCGTTGCTGACCAGCAAGACCCTTTGGCGCGTCCGGTAAGGGGGGAGGAGGTCGTTACGGACGGCTAACCAGAAGATCTGCCAGTAAGCGGCCAGTTTTTCCCGGTAGGCGGGGAGGAAGGACGGCAGTATGACTAGGAGGACGGACAGCGCCATAGTGGCCGCCAGAAGCCAGCGGTAAAATTGGTAAACCAGGTTGCCGTAATGCTTCCGGCAAAAATAGAGGCCGCCGCGGAACCCCTCGACGAAGAGCCGGCGGTCGAACTTATTTATAGTGAACCCGCCGTAGTGGACGACCTCCGCTTCGGGCAGAAAATAGATGTCCCAGCCGGCTTTTCTGATCCGGCGCCCCCAATCGAGGTCTTCGTTGCTGAAGAAAAAGTTCTCGTCGAGGCCGCCGACGATGTCGATCACTTCGCGGCGGACCATCAGGCAGGCGCCGATCACGTAATCGACCTTGACCGGTTCGGCGGACAGCCAAAAACGGCGGGCGAACAATCCCCCCTGGTGCTGCGGCGTCCCGTTGCGGTTCAGGAGTTTCGGCCCGCAGGCGCCGGCCTTGGGCGACTTGTCCAGGAACTTCAGCATCTGGTCGAAGGCGCCGTCGCGGACGACGGTGTCGGTATTGAGCAGAACGGCGTAACGGCCCTGGGAAACCTTGAGCCCCTGATTGTTGGCCGGGGCAAAGCCGAGGTTGGTCCGGTTCGCGATGATCCTGACCGCCGGGAACTGCCCCTTGACCAAAGCCAGTGAATCGTCGGTCGAGCCGTTGTCGACGAAAATGATCTCAAAGGTCGCCTGGCGGGTGGCGCTGTAGACGGAGTTGAGGCAGTCGGCCAGGAACTGGCGGCCGTTCCGGTTGACGATGATGACCGAGAGATCGATCATCGCCGGAACGGGTGGGCGAGCTTCCAGAGGGTCAAGTTGACCAGGTGCTGGAGATATTGCCTGGTCTCGCGCCAGCCCATTTTGCTTTCACCGGCCTCGCGCTCGCGGAAAACGATGGGGAATTCCACGACCTTGCCCTGATGGTTCCCCTTGACCATCAGCTCCAGGCCGACCTTGCAGCCGATCGGGTTGATCTGCGCCCCCTCGAGGATCTTTTTGTCGAGCATGAAGTAGCCGGCGGTCAGGTCGTTAACCGGGGTCAGGAAGCGGCCGAGCATCCGCGCCCCCCAGGAAAAGAATTTCCGGTACCAGATCCACTTGGAAGTGCCGCCCCCCTTGACGTGGCGGCTGCCGACGACCAGCAGCGCTTTCTGGTCCTTGATCAGGCGGTACATGTCGGGCAGCGTTTCAGGCGGATGGCTCAGGTCGCCGTCCATGATGCAGACGACCGGCGCCTGCGCCAGGCGGATCCCGTCGAGGATGGCCGGGCCGGGGCCTTCGCGCTTGGTCCGGATATAGACCCGGACCGGGAAAGTGGCGGCCAGGCTGTCGGCCAGCTGGGCGGTGCCGTCGGGCGAGCTGTCGTCGATGACGATGATCTCGCCCTTGATGTGGCGCTGCTTCAGCGCTTCGCTGACGCGCACGATCATCGTTTCGATGTTCTTTGCTTCGTTATAGGTCGGGATGCCGACGGACAGCTCCGGTTTGTTCATGGTTTATATTATATCATCAGCGGTAGACAAAAAGCTCCCCCTGTCTGGCGAACAGGCGGCCGAACGCCAGCGGGCGTTCGGCGGTAAAGAGAAAACCTTGCCGGGCGTTGAGAAAACCGCGCGCTTCCGCCTCGGTGCTGAGCATGACGACTGTCCGGCTGTTATAAAAGACGATGCCCGGGCGGTTGCCGACACTATAGGCGGCGATCCGTTCCGCCGGCCGGATAACGGCGGTGACCTTTTGGCCGAGCTCTTTTTCCCCCTTGAGCGGCTCGACCGCCGGCAGCGCCCAAAGGGTCAGGACCAGCGCGATGACAAAGACCATCGCCGGGATCGCCGCAAAGGCAAGGCGGTAAGCTTTCAGGAAAAAGAGCGTGATCGCGGCGGCGGAGCCGAGGAGGAGCGCCGCGGCCAGCGCCTGGAGCGGCGGGACCAGTGTCGCGTACTGCGCCGGGTACTGGTTATTGCCGACCATCATCACCCCGGCGAAGATCAGCGCGACGACAACGGCCAAGAACAGGTTCGCGATCAGGAAACCGCGCCGCTCCGTTCCCGGTTCCCGCAGTAATTTGTCCCAGGCGGCACCGACCATCAGGGCCAGGAACGGATAGAGCGGCAGGACGTAGTTCGGGATCTTGGTCTTGGCGACCGAAAAGACGATCAGGGCGGGGATGATAAAACAGAGCGCCAATAATTCAGGGTCGTTTTTCTTGGCCTGCCAGGTTTGCCAGAGGCCGAGCGGCAAAAGGTGCGACCACGGGGCGAAGCCGATCAGCAGCGCCGGGAAATAGTAGTACCAGGGGCCGGTATGGCCGGCGACCACCCCCTGAAACCGGGATAAAAACAAAAATCCAAGGGCAAAATTCAAAAATACTTGGCCGTGGATCAGATATTCCGCGATATACCACGGCAGGCCGATCACGGCGACGATCAAAATGCCCGGGATGATCGCCAATCCTTTGATCTTGACCAGCTCTTTTTTGAACAACAGGAAAAGAAAGATCGCGCAGCCGGGGAGGGCGACGGCCAGTAGCCCTTTGATCAAGACCCCCAAAGCCAGGGGGAAATACATTAAAACATAATAACGTCGGTCGTTGGTCTGATAACCGGCCAGGAAAAGAAAAAGGGCGCTAAAGAGAAAAAGGGTCAGCACGACGTCCAGCTCGGCGATCCGGGACTGGACCAGGAACTGGAACGCGGTCATCACCACGACGCCGGAGAGGAAGCCGGCCCGCTCATTATAGAAACGCTGGCCGAAGGCGTAGGTTGCCAGCACGGTCAGGACGCCGGCCAGCGCCGCCCAAAAGCGCATCGCCCATTCGTTGAAGCCGACCAGCCGGGAAAGCAGGGCGGCCAGCCAATAGTAGAGCGGCGGTTTGTCGAAAATGACCTGGCCGTTGTAATGCAGCGTCAGCCAATCGTTCATTTGTAAAATGTTCTTGGTGAACTCGCCGTAGGTCGTCTCCGCCGCGTCGTAGAGCGAAAAGGCGCCGAGCCGGAAGAAATAGAGCGCCGCGGCCAGCAGGCAGAGGAGGATGGCGTTCTTTTTCATCGGTTCTCGTCCATGATCCCGCTGATCTCGTCCTTATTGAGGAAGAGCGCCCACTGGTCGGGGTAAGCGCGGACGAACTCGTCGAACGAGCGGCGGACGTGCTCCCGCATCGCCTCGCGGTTGCCGGCGGTGATCCGGAAAGGGGGCTCGAGCTTGACCACCAGCCGCCCGTTTTCCCGCCGGCAGGTGCAGATCATCAGCGTCGCCGCGGAGCGTTGCGCCAGCGTCAGCCAGCCGGTCGCCGCCGGCATTTTTTTGCCGAGGAAAACGATCGTTTCGTTGCGGCTTTCCCGGGCGCCGGTGTCGATCAGCAGGCCGACGATCTCGTTAGCCGCCAGGCGGGCGAGCGATTCGCGGTACATGTCGGCGGTCTCGACATTGATCAGCCGGCAGCCGGTCGCCGTTCGGCTCCGGTTGATGAACTGGAAAAGCCGGTCGCCGGGCGGCGCTTTCATCACCGCGTTAAGATGGTACCCCAGCTGCGGCAGCAGGACCTGCATGAACTCGTAGTTGCCGGTGTGCATCGTCAGGAGCAGGACCCCTTTGCCGTCGGCCAGGGCGAGGTCCAGATTCTCCCGGCCTTCCAGCCGGCCGAGCAGCCGAAAATGCTCCGCGCGGAAAAAAGGGAAACAGAGCACTTCCATGATCGAGCGGCTGACGTTGTCCAGCAGCTTGTCGGCCAGCGCGTCGGCGTCGGCTTCCGGGAAAAAGCAGCGGTAATTGGCGCTGACGATCCGGCGGAGCGGGGTCAGCCGGGCGATCCAAAAAAGTCCTTTGGCCTTCAGGCGGATGAACCCGAGCGCGAGGCGCGGCGGCAGCCGGAAGATCAGGCCGCAGCACGCTTGGCTAAAAGAGAGTAAGGCGATCATCCTTTGTTCTGGAGCTGCAGTTCGTATAATTTCTGGTACAGGCCGCCCTTGGCCAGCAGCTCGCGGTGGTTCCCCTGTTCGACGATCCGCCCGCCGTCGAGGACGATGACCCGGTCAACGTGTTCGACGGTGTAAAGGCGGTGGGCGATGATGAAGGTCGTCCGTCCCTTCATCAGTTTGTCCAGGGCTTCGCGGATCAGCGCTTCGGTCTCGGCGTCGAGCGACGAGGTCGCCTCGTCCAGGATCAGGATCTTCGGGTCGCGCAGGACCGCCCGGGCGATGGCGATCCGCTGTTTTTCGCCGCCCGACAACTTGGCGCCGCGCTCGCCGACCTCGGTCAGGTAGCCGTTGGGGAGGGCGCTGATGAACTGGTGGGCGTTCGCGGCCTTGGCCGCCGCCTGGATCTGATCGCAGGTCGCGTCCGGTTTGCCGTAGGCGATATTGTCTTCGATCGTCCCCCGGAAAAGGGCGATCTCCTGCGGCACGATGGCGATCTTCTTGCGGAGCGATTCGCTGGTCACGTCCCGGAGGTCGACGCCGTCGATCAGGATCCGGCCGGCGCGCGGGTCGTAAAAACGGGGAAGCAGATTGACCAGGGTGCTTTTGCCGGAGCCGGTCCGGCCGACGAGCGCCAGCGCTTCGCCCGCTTTGACGTCGAGGTCGATATGGTTCAGGACCGGTTCCCGGTCGTAAGCGAAAGTGACGTGCTGGAACTCGATCCGGCCGACGATCTCCCGCAGCGGCTGGGCGCCGGGCCGGTCGGCCACGCTCGGCACGGTGTCGATGATCTCGAAGATCCGTTTGCTCGACGCGAGCCCCTGCTGGATAACGGCGAACGCCTTGCTCAGCGTGCTCCCCGGGTCGGTCATGATGCCGAGGGCGGTGGCGAACGAGATCAGCTGCGGCAGGGTCAACTGGCCGTTGATGATCTGCAGGCCGCCGAGCCAGACGATGCCGACGGCGGCGGTCGCCTGGAGCAGGGCGATGACCGGGCTCTGGGTCGAAAGGATCTGGACGGCGCCCATGGTGATCTTGAGCGCCTTGGCGTTCTCCGCGCGGAATTTTTCCGTCTCGGCCTTTTCCATCGTGAACGCCTTGACGACGCGGATCTGGGAGACCGTTTCCTGGACGTGGGCGGTGATGTCGGCCGTTTTTTGCTGGACCCGCTCGCTGATCTGGCGCAGGCCGGAAGCGAACCAGCGCATCAGCTGGACGATCAGGGGGAAAGCGACCAGCATCAGCAGCGACAGCTGCCAGTTCAGGACAAAGATGTAGACCAGCAGGCCGATCAGCAGCAGGCTTTGCGGGATGATCGCCGTAAAACTGGTCAGGATCGTCAGCTGGAGGTTGGCGATATCGTTCATCATCCGGGAAAGCAGCTCGCCGGTATGCCAGCGACCGTAGAAATCGAGGGAGAGTTCCTGCAGGTGTTCGTAGAGGCGGACCCGCAGGTCGACGATCACCCGGTTGGAGACCAGGTAGGAGAGGTATTCCTGCCCGTAGGTGAACAACCCTTTCAGGACGTACAGGCCGATGACGCCGAGCACGGCCAGGTTGAGCGAACCGAGGTTTTTATCGCCGATCGCCTGGAAAGCGTAGCCGGCCAGCGGGGCGAGGAGCAGGGTGGTGGCGGTGACCAGGATGGTGCAGAACCAGGTGACGACGATCTGCGGCAGGTAAGGCCGCAGGTACTTGAACAGCCGGTTATATTCCCCCACAGATCTCCTCCACGATCTTTTTGGCCGCGCCCGGTTTGCCCAGAGCGGCGGTCAGTTCCAGCGACATCCGTTCCCGGGCGGCGCGGTCGCGCAGCAGTTCGTCGACCTTCATGGCGACCCCGAGCGGTTCGATCTCGCCGCGGATCTCCGGGGCGATCTCGCGCCCCGCTTTCTGGTTCGGCAGGGCGAAGAACTGGGTCTTTTTCACAATTAGATTTGCGACCCAGCGCTTGAACGGCTTCCCCATGACCGGCAGCTTGCCGAGCAGGTCCGCCAGCCCTTCCATGGGGATGACTTCCGGGTGATTGAGCGGGAAAACGATGATCTGCGGGATGCCGCGGGCGGCGATCTTGGCGGTGTTGGTCCCCGGGATCGTTACGACGAGCTCGGAATTGTGGATGTCCTCGAAGTGGACCGTTTTCGCGCCGGGGATCGCGTGCGCCCGGATGAACGGCGAGCTGACGATCTGGAACTTGACCGCCGGGTTTTCCGCCCGGATCAGCTCCATTACCTGTTTGTAGAACGGGGTCATGTAGTCGATCTCCCATTTGCGGCTGCCCGGCATGAAGGTGACAACGTTCTTTTCCGGCGCCCATCTTTTCAGCTCGGCGATCGAGTCGACCATCAGGTTGCCGACCAGGGAGACCTTGCCCCGGGGAGCCTGCCGGGTGAACTTCTTGAGGGCGGCCTCGTCCGGGACATAGAACCGCCGGAAAAAATTCTTCCAGGCGATCCGCTCGTTGAGGTAGGCGTAAGCCGGGTAGTTCAGTTTTTTGGCGATGAGCATGGCGTGGAGCAGGTCGCCGCCGAGGAACAGGACGACGCCCTGCGGCGCGAACTTCACTTTGGGCTGGTGGTTCATGATCGCCCAGTTGCGGTATTCCCCGGCGGTGATGATCTCGGATATCCCCTTGATCTGCCGGCTGAACTCGACCTCCACGCCGCTGGTGTACTGGCAGGGGGTCAGGACCAGGATGATCCGGCAGCCGGGCCGCTGCGCCAGTTCGGCCACGATCGGCCGGACCAGCGCGGAGAGTTCACCGGGGCTATTGGCGACGAGGACGATGTCTTTGTTCATAAAGGTCGGTCTTACTTCAATTCGGTCACGGCGCCGGTCGGGACCCGGGCGCCGTCGGCCAGGACCAGGATCGCGCCGGATGACCCGTCGGTGAAGGCGACGCTGCTCACCACGCCGCTTTTTTGCGCGGCCGAGTCGGCCGTATAATAAGAGACGGTCCGGCCGATCAGCGGGGAAGTTTCCTCCATGGCGGCAAGCCGTTTCAGGTTGAGGGTCGTTTGCTGCTCGGCCAGGCTGTTCAGGGTGGAATCCTGTTCGCCCAGGAAGGACGTCGAATCGGCCGAGCCGGATTGATCGTCGCTGCTGGCGGTCAGAATATCCAGCATCTTGCTGAAATTCTGTTCGTTCTGGATCAGGAGAGAATCGACATTGGTGCCGGTGGCGGTCGAATCGGTGGCGTTCAGCGCCGCCGCGCTGTTAAGTTTGGCGTTCTTGAGCGCCTCGATCCGGGCGGAGACCGCGGTCAGATTGGAAAGACCGTCCAGGGTGCTTGACATGGCCTTATTTCCCGGCGGAGCGCCACCGCTTCAGTGTCGGCAGGGTGTTTTGGGCCAGGAGACGGGCGTTCTCCGGCGGGATATTCACTTCTTTGGCCCGGGCGATCATTTTTTCGATCTTCTGTTCCATGGTGATCCCCTCATCGGTGAATTTCCCCCCGGCATAGCAGAAATGGCAATAATCCCGGCTCCGGCTCCCGTCGGCGTTGGTCCCGCGGTCCTCATCTTTTCTCAGCGGCATGCTGCAGCTTTGGCAAATGTCCATTGGCAACTCCTTTGAACCCTTATTATACCATTAATCGAGGGGGAATATCTCTTGAAAAACGTCCGGTGAGCCCGGCCCGCTGATCGGCCCGGCAAAGCGGACTAGCCCGTGCGGCGGATCGTTGTCGAGCCAGTAGTTGACGTTGGGGATCACCGCGCTGATCAGGCCCAGGTCCGGCTTAAGCTCAACGCGCCGGGCTTGCAGGGCTTTCCCCTTGACCGTTACGGTTTCCGGCTGATCGGTCAGTTTCAGCAAAAAACCGAATGTTTGCCCGTTGGGGAGGAGCGTTTTCACCTTCTCTTCCCGGACGCCTCTGGCCGGCAGTGATGGGAGATAAAGATCGAGGTCCATGACCGCTACCAGCGCCGGTTCAAGGGGGACGGTCTTGCCGACCTTGTCTTTTCTGACATAGTCGTTGTAGTCCACCCGAACGGACCGGCTGGGCCAGTCAAATCTCAGGTCGTAATCGGTCCACGGCTTGCCGTCACTCTTGGTTTCTCCTTTGAGCGAGTAGCTGGTTATCTTTCCCTCGGCCAGCAGGAAGTAGCGGACCAGGGTGCTGGTGAACGGTTTCCCTTGCATGGTGCCGGACGACCGGCTGGTCATGACCAGGTAGGTTTTTCCCTGATAGGCCAATTTCTCGAATTTGGTGGTTGACTGGCCAAAGAGGGAACCGTCTTTCTTGAGCCGGGTTTCGGCGGCGTAGCGCCGGCCGATCATTTCGGCCGGGAAGGCGAACTGGTAGAGGGCAAAGGCCGGCAGGCAGAAAACCAGAACAGCGACGGCAATAACGATCGGCTTTTTCATGGCTTAATGGTGCTCGATCCGGTGCATGATCACGTCGGCCGCCAGCTTTAAGCCCATAAATAAGAGGAGGGGGGAATAAGCGGCCAGGGTGGGTGAGCTGAACATTTCGCCGACTACCGCTCCCAGGATGATCGTCAGGTGCATCGGGATGATTCGCGCGTAGGGGAACATCATCAGCCGGGAAGCGTCGGCCTTGGCCGCGTCCTTTTCCCGGTTATAGAAAAAAGAGAACCCGTGGTTGGCGATAAACATCACCGAGACCCCGAGGACCGACCACCAGTTGATCGCGGCCGCGCCCGGAAAGACCTCGCTGCCGGCGAAGGTGAAGACCAGCAGGAAGATCGCGTAGATGAAGTGAAAGAAGCCGTAGTGGAGGGCGAAAAAAGCCGCGTTGGCCCAATTGGTCTGCAGGGTGACCGACTGCTTGTTGATCGTGACGTGGACGGGAAAGGGGGAACTGGCCGTCAGCAAACGGAAAAAATTGAAGACGCCGATCGTGACGCTCTGCGCCCAGTAGATCCACATCAGCTCCAGCAGGCTCCAATTGAACTTGAGCGCCAGCAGAATGGTCAGCAAATTGACGGCGATCAGCGACCAGATTGTCGGGTCGTTGTCGCGCTGGAGAAACGGGGCGCTTTTCATGGGGATATTATAGCACTCCGCCGTTGCTGGCGCCGGGCGGAGGCTTTGGGCGAAGAATTTAGCCGAGATCGAGGTGTTTGAGCAGATTGACGACCGAAAGGCCGTAAAGCAGATCTTCTTGGACGCGCGGCTTTTCGAGCAACAGAATGGCTAGGGCGTCGCTTTCATGGGCGTTGAAACGGAACCGGCGGAAATGATCGCGGTAGACGTTGGCGGCCGCTTCAATGATCTTATCGCCGTTCAGGCAGTCGTTCAAGATCGCGTCGGCGATCGCCTGCATCGGCGTTTGGCTGCTAAGCCGGGCGCAAAAAGCGGTCGCCCGGACGACCGGGTTCTGGCTGCCGAGAAAATATTGCCGGCCGATCCCCTTATTGATCAGTTTGGTCCGGGCGGTAAGCGACAGGCGCGTCAGGGCGCTCTTGATACCCATACGGATGTATATCGGCAGATTTGGCGGATTATTTCAGGCCAGTTATTATTTAAGCGAGCGGCGGAAGCGGGAAGTCGCACAATTTGACCGCCCGGAGGCCCACTCCTTTGCGCGGATCGACCAGGGGGGTGAATTCCCGATAAACGGCGCCGTGCTCCGCGCGATACGCGTCCAGCCGGGTGATCAGCTCCTCGTGCCGGAAATTGAAGAGGCCGCGGGCGCACTCGGCGCTGAGAAAATAGGCCAAGACCGTTCCCTGCGGCGCCGCGACCCGGATCGCTTCGTCGAGCGCCCGGAGCGGATCAATGATCCCTTTCAGGCTGGGGCGGGCGATGACATAAGCGAACGTGTTGTCGGGGAACGGCAGGGCTTCCAGCGCGCCCGGGACGACACCGACCGTTTTGGCCCAGGGTTCCAGCGGCAGGTCGTATTGCGGCAGGAGGGCGGAATCGACGCAGACGACGTCAAGCGACTTGCCGTAGAGATGCTGGAACTGGCGTTCGGCGACCGCGAAGCCGGGCTTGATGAACAGCGCTTTGCCCCGCGGCTTGCCGGGCGGGACATCCAGACTGGCCAGGTCGACCCCGAACTCGCGGGAATAAAGCGCCAGGTCCTGCCGGGCGCCCGCTTGGAGCAACAATTGCGGATCGTCGCGGTAAGTCCGGGCTAACCGCTCGTACGAGTGGACGCAGCGGAGCTCGATCTCGTCGCGATCGGGGACGCTGGCCGGTAGGTTGACCCGCAAATGGGTGACCAGGTGGCGGGTCCCCCGGGTGGTCGGTAATATTCTGGGTAACGGCATGATGCTCATGTTGGCCGGTTATATTTCCGGCCGATCGGCGGTAAATTTCAGGGGATTAACCGAGGCGGAGGAGGCGTACCAGCCAGGAACGTTCCAGTTTGACCGCGTCGTATTCGCACAGTTCGTGGCAGCAGAAACAGCTGATGCAGTTTTTCTGGTCGATCCAGACGACCTTGGCCGCCTGGTCGTGGATAATGGTATTGGCCGGGCAGTTATGGAAACAGGCCAGGCACTGGACGCATTTAGCCTGGTCGATGGCCGGATAAATGGTCAATTGCCGGACGATCGGCCCGGCCAGGTTGACGATGAAATCGGGAAGCCAGTTGACCAGCCCCTGAACGTTGAAAGCTTTTTTCCAGTCCGCCTGCCGGAATTCGTCCAGCCGCGGACCGACCACCTCGATCTTGGCCAGGTCCATTTCCCCCAGCTTGCGCCGGGCGGCGACCGTGGTGGTAAAGATCTCCGCCGGTTTATAACCGATCAGGTCGGAGCAGACGGCGTCGAGCGCCACCGCGTCGGCCGCAGCGAGGAGCGCGCCGAATTTCCGCGGCGAGCCGTTCGACGGGCCCGGTCCCTCCATGCCGACCACCGCGTCCATGATATTGAGCGCCGGCCTGACCGCCTGGAAGACGTCGACGATCGACTCGGCGAAATCGCGGGGGCGGGGATGGGCGGCGTGGAAGCTGGTCTTGTTGAACCCGGGGACGACGCCGAACATGTTCTTGATCGCGCCGGTGTACTGGGTCAGGTTGTGGGTCTTGAGTTTCGGCAGGTTGATGATGACGTCGGCTTCGAGCGCCGGTTTGGCGATCATCAGCGTCGGCAGCCGCTTGTTCCCGCTCGGGCTCGGCACCGCCACAACTCCCTGTTGCTGGAAGTAGATCAGGATCCCGCCCGCTTCTTTCACCGCCTGTTTGATCCCGGTCTGTTCCATGGTGTGCGGCACGTTGCTGTGGGCGTTGCCGGGGCTGTCGCCGACCAGCGCGATCCCGCCCGCTTTTTTGACCTCCCTGATGACCGCGGCGATCAGGGCGGGGTGGGTCGTCACGGCGTCGTCCGGTGCTTTGCCGAGGAGGGCGTTCGGTTTGATCAGGACTTTTTGGCCCGGTTTAACAAAAGCTTGAATGCCGCCGAGGGGAGCGAGGAGTTGGCCGAGATCGATTTGGCGATAATCGGGACAGCGGGTGATCGAGACTCTAGTAGCCAAGGGCTTTGGCGACTGCTGCGGCTTTACAGGGGATGAACGCCGGCTTTTCGCCGAACATGATGGCGTTGTCGGGGTCCTTGAGGCCGTGACCGGTCAGGATGCAGACGACGGTCGAGCCATCGGGGATCTTGCCGGCTTTGACGAGCTTGAGCACGCCGGCGATCGAGGCGGCGGAGGCCGGTTCGCAGAAAACCCCTTCCGACCGGGCAACAAGCTGATACGCGGCAACGATCTCGCTGTCGGTGACGATCGAAATTGAACCGCCCGATTGTTCGGCCGCTTCGACCGCGGTCTTCCAGCTGGCCGGATTGCCGATCCGGATGGCGGTGGCCAGCGTTTCCGGTTTCTCGATCGGGTGGCCGCGGACGATCGGGGCAGCCCCTTCGGCCTGGAAACCGATCATCTTCGGCAGGGTGGAGATCTTCTTGGCGCCGTAATACTCTTTGTACCCTTTCCAGTAGGCGGTGATGTTGCCGGCGTTGCCGACCGGAATGGCGTGATAATCGGGCACGGCTTCCAGCTGGTTGACGATCTCAAAGGCGCCGGTCTTTTGCCCCTCGATCCGGAACGGGTTGATCGAATTGACGATCTCGACCGGGTATTTGTCGCCGAGCTCGCGGACCAGGTCGAGCGCCTGGTCGAAATTGCCGTCCACCTCAAAAACTTTGGCGCCGTGCATGATCGCCTGCGATAATTTGCCGAGGGCGATCTTCCCCTTGGGGATAATAACGATACAGTCCATCCCGGCCCGGGCGGCGTAAGCTGAAGCCGAAGCCGAAGTATTGCCGGTCGAGGCGCAGATCACCGCTTTGCAGCCGCGCTCTTTCGCCTTGCTGATCGCCATGGTCATGCCGCGGTCCTTGAACGAGCCGGTCGGGTTCGCTCCCTCATATTTTAGATAGACCTGGCAGCGGGTCAGTTCGGAGAGCTTGTGGGCCTTGAGCAGGGGGGTGTTGCCTTCGCAGAAGGTAATGACCGGTGTCTCGTCGGTCACCGGCAGGTAGTCGCGATATTCTTCGATCACGCCGCGCCACTGCATAACGCTGAAATTATAGCATAAATTTGCCGATAATAAGAAGGGCAGAATGATGGTAAACGCGACAATGAATACCAGGGTGAGCGGGCAGAGAGCGCTGCGGCGGCTGTTTTACCAGCGGCTGCAGGCGATCGCGCCGCAAACCGCGGTCAAACCGAGCTGGCACGGGCTAAATGCTTTCTTCCGGCTCAACACGCGGTTGCAGCCGGCGCACGAAAGCGTCAGGAAGATCGCGCTGCTCCCCGACGCGGAATTCCAGCCGAAAGAGGTGGAAGTCGGCCTGATGACCGCGGCAGAGCTGCGCGCCGGTTTTGCAGAATGGCAGAAAACCGCTGGATATACGCTGCAAAACCCGCTCGACCGGGCTCAAGAATCGGCCGAACGGATCCTGAACTTTGATCTGGCGGGTAAACTTGAATGGTACGCCGGCCGGACCCTGGCGGTCAGGGATTACGAGACGATGCGGATCGAGGCCTACGGCATTTTTCACGAGCCGACCAACCTCTGGTTGATGGAAAACGCTCCCTGGAACCAGGCGGCGGAAACTCGGTCGACCTACGGTTCCGCTTCGCTCCTCTGGGAAGTCCTTTTTGAGAACGCCATTGCCGGCGCCCGGCCGAACCTGTACCGGTCGACCGAGCAGCTCAAGATCTTCGGTGCGACCCAGACCGACGATACGGTCCGGCGGTTAAGCTTGTTATTCCTGCAGCCGTGGAAAGTGGGGCAGTATCCGAACGGCGAAAATATCGTCTTCGGCCTGTTCCATCTCCAGCTGTTCCGCAGCCTGGTCCTGCAGGAAAACCCGAGCCTGGCGCAGACGGCGAAAGATCTGGTAATACCGGAAGGAGTACTTGCCCCGTTCGTCCGGCAAACCGCCGATCTTTACCAACGCTATAGATTGGGCTAACGGCCTTCCTCTATGTTATAATCAGTCCGTATGAAACGGACGCACGGCTGCGGCGAGATCAAAACCAAGGATGAAGGGACGAAGGTCGAACTTTTGGGCTGGGTCCACCGGCGGCGCGACCACGGCGGGCTCATTTTCATCGACCTGCGCGACCGCTCCGGCCTGGTCCAGGTCGTCTTTAGCAGCAAGGACGCGGAACTGCACGTCAAGGCCCAGGACCTCCGCTCGGAATACGTGATCGAGGTCAAGGGGACGGTCGTCAAGCGCTCCCCGGAAACCGTTAATAAAGACCTGCCGACCGGCCAGATCGAGATCATGGCCTCTTACCTCGAGATCCTGAACACCGCCAAGACCCCGCCATTTGAGATCGCCGATCCGCGGACCGAACCGGACGAGACCGTCCGCCTTAAATACCGCTACATCGACCTGCGTAAACAGCAGATGCGCGAGAACCTGGTCTTTCGCCACAAAGTGATCAAGGCGATGTCCGATTACCTCGACCAGCAAGGGTTCCTGGAGATCGAAACGCCGTTCCTCGGCAAGTCAACGCCGGAAGGGGCGCGCGATTACCTGGTCCCGAGCCGCGTCAACCCCGGCAAGTATTACGCCCTGCCGCAATCGCCGCAGCTTTACAAGCAGATCCTGATGGTCGCCGGGCTGGAAAAATATTTCCAGGTCGCCCGCTGTTTCCGCGACGAGGACCTGCGGGCCGACCGCCAGCCGGAGTTCACCCAGCTTGATCTGGAGATGTCTTTTGTGGAAGAGAACGACGTCATTGCCCTGATCGAAGGGCTGCTCAAGCATTCGCTCGACGCGCTGGAAAAGGACATTGATCTTTTCCGCGGCAAGAATATCCCGAAGATCAGCCTGCCGTTCCCCCGGTTAACCTGGAACGAGGCGATCAGCCGCTACGGCGTGGATAAGCCGGATACCCGGTTCGGTCTGGAACTGGTCGATGTTTCCGATCTGGTCAAAGAGACCGAGTTCAAGGTCTTCCGCGAAACGGTCGCCAAGGGCGGCCTGGTCAAAGGGATCAATATCAAGGGGGGCGAAAAGCTTTCCCGTTCCGACCTGGATCACCTGGAAGCGACCGCCAAAGGGCTCGGCGCCAAAGGGATGGCCTGGATCGCACTGTCCGCCGGCGGAATGAAGTCGCCGATCATCAAGTTCCTGAAACCGGCCGAGGTTGACGCGATCGTTGCGCGCCTGAAAGGGGAGACCGGCGACGTGCTGATCTTCTGCGCCGATACTTTTAAGGTCGTCCACGCCGTTCTCGGCGAGTTGCGGCTCGAACTGGGGCAAAAACTGGACCTGATCGACAAGAACAAGTTCCATTTCCTCTGGGTCACCGATTTTCCGCTTTTTGAGTACAGCGAGACCGAGAAGCGCTGGGTCGCGAACCACCATCCGTTCACCGCGCCGCACGGCCGCTGGGACGATCTGGCGGAGCGGTTCCAGCAAGATCCGGGAGCGCTCCGGGCGCAGGCCTACGATATCATCCTGAACGGGACCGAGATCGGCGGCGGCTCGATCAGGATCCACCAGTCGGCGGTGCAAAACACTATTTTCCAGATCATCCGGTTGACCGAAGAGGAGACCAAGCGCCGCTTCGGTTATTTCCTGGAAGCGCTGGAGTACGGCGCGCCGCCGCACGGTGGTATCGCCCTGGGGTTGGATCGCTTAGTGATGCTGCTGGCGGGGATGGACTCGATCCGCGACGTGATCGCCTTCCCCAAGACCCAGTCGGCCATGTGTCCTTTGACCGGGGGGCCCGACGTGGTCGATCCGCATCAGCTCAAAGAGCTGCATATCAAGAACGTTCTTTAACGCCGCGACGCTCTCTTCAGCTTTTTATTGTTTTTCGACGTTTTCTTGGCCGGGACCTTTTTCTTGCTCTTGGCCGGCGCTTTTTTGAGCGCCGGTTTAACCGGCTGCAGAATTATTGCCGGCACGACCGGAGCGGGGGCAATGACCGGTGCCGGCGTGACCGGCGGCGGAGCGGCGACCGGGATGGCCGGCGCGGCCGAGGTTGGCGCGACAGCGGGGAGGAAGGCGAGAGTGAAGTAGTGCGTCGAGTTAGCCGCCAGCGCGCCGTCCATTAGATAGGCGTAATCGAAATTGATCCCCTTGAGCGCGAAACCGAGGCCGGCCATCAGGTTCAGCGCGGCCGAGGAATTACCGGTCGGGATCCGCTCGAGCCCGCCACGGACCGCGAGGAGCGGCGACGGTTTCCATTCGGCGCCGGCGTGGAACGCCAGCGGGGTCAGGTCGGCGTCGGCCGCCAGGGTGAAGTCTGCGCCGGCCTTATAATTCAAGCCCCCCTTGAGGCCGAACGCCAGGCTTTCATTCGCGCCGGTCCCCCAGTTAAGGCTGCCGACGACGTTTTGCGCCGCCAGGCCGAGGTTGAGCTCCTCCCGCGGATTAAAAAGAACGCCGAGTTCGAGACTGTAGCCGTTGCCGCTCCCCTGGCTGCCGAAGCTCTTGCTCACGACCTTGAGCGAACTGCCGGCGGCCAGCGCCGGGTTGAGCGCCTTGCCGTAGGCCAGGGTGATCGTCGAGTTGCCGTAATCGAAAGTGGTGCCGGTCGGCACGACGCGGCCGGTCGCGTCCAAACTGGTCACCGCCAGGCCCGTTGAGCTTCCGCCCAGGTAGGCGAGTCCCACGGTCCCGCCTAGCAGATTCTTGGCGCCGCCGAGCAGCTGGTAGTTCATCTCCCCCTCGAGCAGGGAAGTGTACATGGAAGTCACGCCCCAGTTATTGAGCGCCGCGGCGTTGGCCGGATTGATGAAGAGCGAATTGATGTTGCCGGGGTCTGCCGCCGAAACCCGGCCCATGGCCAGGGACCTGGCTCCCACCGCTATCCGGCTCGGGTCGACCGAGGTGTTTGCCGCCATTGCCGTTACGGTCAATAGGACCGAAAGGAGCAGGACGATCAGGCATCTCATTTGAGCACCGCGATCTTGGTCTTGCCGACCGGTTTGCCGCCCGAAACAACGCGGAGGAAATAGATATCGTTGCCGACGACGCCGCCGAAGTCGGACTTGCCGTCCCAGGCAACTTCGTTATAACCGGTCAACCCGCCTATCGAGCCTCCGGGGTAATCCCGCTTATAGAGCAATTCGCCGACCGAGTTGAAAATATAGAGCGAAGTATCGGCGTCGCGATTCAACTGGTAGGCGATCCGGGCGCTGCCGGCCGCGGGATTGTAAGGATTGGGATAACAGTAGACCGCGACCGCTTTCAAGTCGCCGCTGTCGACCTTGAGGGTCAGGGAGAGCGTGGTCGAATTGCCGGCGTTATCGGCCGCGTGCAGGACGAGCGGATGAGCGCCGTCGGCGGAGAGGGCAAGCTTGTAGATCAGGAGCTTGGAATCGGCGTCGTACGAGGAGCCGCCGGAGAGAGCGGCAAAACTGGTGGCGGCGCCGTCGACCTCGAGCGAGCTGGCGATCAGGTCGAGCCCGGCATCGCTGGAGACGACGGCGGTCAGCGTGCCGTTATTTTTCACGTAATCGTTATTAAGCACCGGGGTGCCGTCGACCCGCAGGTCGCTGACCATTGGCGGGTTGGTGCCGACGGTGACGATGATGACCCCGGTCCCGGCGATCGTGGTGTAGCCGGGGCTGGCCGCTGTGCCGGCCGCCGGGCTGCCGATCACCGCGATGCCGGTGTAGCTGCCGGACGAGCCCGCGCCGCCACCGGCGCTGATGCCGGACAATTCCGCAGAATAACCGGCCGCGGCGCCTGCCAGCAACTGGCAGCCGAGCAGGAAAGAGAAAACGCGCCGGCAAGTCATGCCCGATATCGTAGCAATTACGCCCGGCACTTGCAACTTGGAGATGATGTGATAAAATAAACGAGCCCTGCTTAACGCGGGGTCTTTTTGTGACCCGCCGCAGGCGGATAAATATGACAGTTACAGTTATTGTCGGTACTCAATGGGGCGATGAAGGAAAGGGGAAGATCACCGATCTTCTGGCCCGCGACATGGACATGGTCGTCCGCTATCAGGGGGGGAACAACGCCGGCCATACGGTCGTGATCAAGGACGAGACCTTTAAGCTCCACCTGATCCCCTCGGGGATCTTTTACCCGGGGGTTACTTGCGTGATCGGCAACGGCGTGGTGATCGACCCGGCCGTGCTGGTCCAGGAGGTCGCCGGGCTGCGCAACCGCGGTTTCGCCTGCGGCAACCTCAAGGTCTCTTCCCAGGCCCACGTTATTTTTCCGTACCACCGTGACCTGGACGCCGCCCAGGAGCAGAAGCACGAGGCCGGCCGGATCGGCACGACCAACCGGGGGATCGGCCCCTGTTACGTCGACAAGTTCAACCGGCGCGGCATTCGGGTCTGGGATTTCCAGAACCCCGACGTCCTGCGCCAGAAGCTGGAATGGAACATCAAGGAAAAATCGTTCCTCCTGAACAACTTTTACGATTATAAGGTCGATTACAACGCCGACCAGATCATCAAGGACTATTTCGCCCTCTACGAGCAGTTCCGGGAACTGGTCGTGGAGGAATCGACGGTGGTGATCGGCGAAGCGATCGACCGGAACAAACGGATATTGATGGAAGGGGCGCAGGGGACGATGCTCGACGTCGACCACGGCACTTATCCGTACGTCACTTCGTCCAACCCGATCGCCGGCGGCGCCTGCAGCGGCGCCGGTTTCGGCCCGGTGGAGATCGACGAAGTGATCGGTGTTGCCAAAGCATACTTTACCCGGGTTGGCGGCGGTCCGTTCCCGACCGAGATCGAGGGGGGGATGGGGGACCAGTTGCGCGAACGGGGCGGGGAATACGGGACGACGACCGGCCGGCCGCGGCGCTGCGGCTGGTTCGACGGCGTCGTCATGCGCCACGCGGCTAAGGTGAACGGCATTACCCAGCTGGCCATTACCAAGCTCGACGTGCTCGATGCGCTGGAAAAGATCGACGTTTGCGTCGCCTACGAGTGCGACGGCAAAAAGGTCCGGGACTTTCCGACCGACATCCGGCGGCTGGAGAAATGCCGCCCCGTTTACGAAACACTGCCGGGCTGGAAACAGGATATCACCAAGATCACCGATTTTGCCCAGCTGCCGGCCAACGCGAAGAAATACCTTGATAAATTGTCCGAGTTGTCCGAGGCCAAAGTTTCGCTGATCTCGGTCGGGGCCGAGCGCGGCCAGATCATTAAACTGTAAAACCTGCAATTTTCCCCGCTTTTTACCGATATATAACCAAATGGGCATTAGCGCCGTAAAAGATCGCATTAAATACTATGCCGCCCGCCTGACCGGTAAGGTCATGCGGCTGGACGCGGGAAAACCGTGGCCCCGGGGGCTTAAGATCGGGCCGTTGACCTACGGGGAGTGGGATACGGCCCTGGAGAATATTTTCGCGATTGTTAAAACACGCTCGGCGCTCGTGATCTCCTATGAAATTGCCCGATTGGATGACTTGCTGACTTTCACCTATCAGAAAGCGCTCGAGCGGGGGATGCAGGTTGAGAACGCCAAGATCGATTTTTACCACTATAAGCCCCGGCTCGACCGGCGCTGGCATCCGACCACGGAATTGCTGCCGACGTTGAACCGCAAAGCCGCGGAAAAGCTTGGACTGGCCAGCGACGGGGAATACAGGACGCTGCGGAAATATGCCGGCTTATTCATTAATTTACGGATCGCAGAAGCGCTTCGTAACCAGGGGGAAACTCTCAGCCCCGATCATTTGCAGGCCTTGAACGACCAGTGCGAATACGCCGGGGTTATTTTCCGCATAAAGATCTGAAATATCCTCCGCTTTTTGCCGATAATATAATAGAGATGCCATGAGCGCCATTAGACCGACCATTACATTGCCTCTTTTCCATTTAGCCTCGGTAGCGGTTGCTCCGACCCGCTATCGTCAGGGTTACTACCGGCTGCCGCCGGAGATCGCCGCGCTCAGGCAGCCGAAGAACCAGGTTGCCAATTTGTCCCCGGTGCTCCGTTCCGCCTTCGAGCAGGGCGGATCGGTCAATAAGGATTTCCCTCTTCCCGGCCGCTACTTTTTTATTAGATTACCGTCGGGCGCAATGACGATCGACGGGACGCCATGCGACCGGGCACTTTACGAGATCTACCGGGAGTGGCGCGCCGCCGAGGGGCTTGGCGACCTTGCCAAGGAAGAGACGATGCGGCACATGAGGTCGGTCGGCGACCGGCTAAAGTCCCTCGGCATAGTCCTGGAAAATCAGTTCGGAGCAGGTTATTGCGATCCGTTAACCGGGCTGGTCCAGAACGGCGAGGCCTGGCGGATCATTGACGAGGTCCTGAATATCCTGCCGGATAAATTATTGCGGAACGAAGACTTGCACGAGCTCAAGATCGGCACTGGCCGGGTTGGAGCCGCCCTGGCCAGCGCGTACGACAACCATGCCGTTTATCTCTATGCCGGCGCGCTGCAAGGGTCGCGCCGCGAGCTGATCGCCAAGATCATCCACGAGATCGGCCACAGCACCGAGAATAGCCTTGATCCTCTAACCTTGGTCAGGCTGGCGTCGGCCCACCGCCGGATCAAGCACGACCTGATCGGTTTGGATATCATGGGCGGCCCGGAATACCGCCGGGAGTATCAGCTTTTCTTCAATGAGTTCCTGGCCGAGATGCATTTGCTCTATGTCTGTGCCGGCCCGCAGCTCCGGGCGAAAATCGACGCTTGCGCTCTCGGGAGCAGGGAGAGAAAAGCCTGGGATTATATTTACTCCGTTTTTCGCGACGAGATCTTTGACGGCCGGGAGTACGACTGATAGAATGGCCGTATGGCCAAAGCGGTAGTCCTCCTCTCCGGAGGCCTCGATTCTACCACGACCCTCTACTATGCCAAAAGCAAAGGTTATCAGTGCTTTGCCCTGATCTTTGATTACGGGCAAAGGCACCGCCGCGAGCTGCGGAGCGCGATGGCGGTAGCGAAGTGCGCCGGCGTTAAGCATCAGGTATTACAGATCAAGCTCCCTTGGAAAGGGAGTTCTCTCCTTGATAAGAAGAAAAATATCCCGGCTAACCGCAAGCTAAAAGGCATCCCTTCTACCTACGTTCCGGCCCGGAACACGATTTTCCTGAGCTTTGCGCTTTCTTATGCCGAGGCGATCGGGGCGAAAGCGATCTTTATCGGCGCCAACGCCGTTGATTTCTCCGGCTATCCGGATTGCCGGCCGGCCTTTTACCGGGCTTTCCGGAAAGTGGCGGAGCAGGGGACCAAGGCTAAAAAGATCAAGATCGTTACCCCGCTGCTTAAATTGACCAAAAAGCAGATCGTCACCCTGGGCCGGAAGCTGAAAGCCCCGCTTGACCTTACCTGGTCATGCTACCAGGGCGGCGCTAAACCGTGCGGCGTTTGTGACAGCTGCCGGCTCCGGGCCCGCGGCTTTATGCTATAATTCCCCCATGAATCCGCTCTTGATCGTTTGCGTCCTGACCGGCATCATCCATTTCACCGAAACGGCCGCCTCGTCGCTCCGGCTGGCCGGGGTCAGGACCCGGCAGATCGCCACCTCGCTCTCGTTCGTCAACGCGACGCTGCTGATCACCCGCACCTCCAACATGCTCCAGGCGCCGTTGATCGGCGGCCTGGTCGACCACGCGATCATGCAAGGCGATCCGACCATGCTGGTCACCGGGTTCCGTAATGTTATTTTTGCCGCTTTTATCGGCAACCTGCTGGGCGCGATCTGCACCCCGTTCTTCGTCGCCGTCTTCACCAAGGCGATCTTCCGCTTTGAAAAGGTCGGTTCGGTCCCGGTCCTGATCGTTGCTGCTTTCCGCCCGAAAAACCTGCTGGCGATCGGCCGGCGCTTCCGCCTGCCGACCAGGGCATCGTTCATCAATTTATCGCTCCAGGATATGCCCAAGGGCTTTCTCTGGACGAACCTGATCGTCGTCTCGGTCTACGCGATCGGCGTCTTGTCGTCGCTCTACGCGGGGGCGCTGGTGCCGGAGTTTCGCATCACCGCGTCGCAGCTCTCCGCGATCGTCAACGGCATCGCCACGATCCTGCTGGTCACCCTGGTCGACCCGACCTGCGCCTATATTACCGATCAGGCCGTCCGGGGGAAGAGAAAAGAGTCGGACGTGCGGGCGATGGTTTTCTATATCATTTTGGGGAGGGTAGTGGGGACACTGCTGCTTTCACAGCTGCTCTTTTTGCCGGCGGCCGAGTATATCCGCAACGCTACCCTGCTGGTAAAAGGTTTTTTCCGCTAATCGGCTGCTTGCCTCTTTTAATCGGTGGCCAGAGTGACGTATTTTAACATGCCGGTATAAGGGTAGCTGCTGCTGGAATTGACCTGATAGGCGATGTACGGCACATTGTCGGTGCCCAGGGCGATCGCGACGGTATTGATGTTGCCGCTTTCCTGGGAAACGGTGTAGGTCGTCCAGCTGCCGTGAGCGTTGGTCGAATAATACAGCGAGCTGTAATCAGCGCTGATGTGGGCGACGTGCACTAGGCCGTTGCCGCCGACCGCGATCATGTTCTTGTACCCCGAATCGGCCTTGATCAGCCGGGGAGTTGACCAGGCGCCGCTTTCTCCGGAGATGTAATAGAGATCGCCGTTGTAAGTCACTCCCTGGTAAGCAACATGGAGTTTATCGGTTGTCGGATCGATCGCCAGGCTCGCATCGTTATTTTGAGTGTCGACCGTTGCCAGTTGTTCCGTCTGCCAACCGCCATCGCTGTAGACATGATAGACCCCGCGAGGGGACGCATTATAACTGGAATAGACCATATGCCGATCCCCGCCGCTTTTAACTACGATGCTGGCCGGGTTCGGATAAAGACCGGACGTACCGGTGATATCCCCGTAACCCCAGCCCCCCATATTCGTCAGGTAATAAAGGGCGCTGGTGCCGCTGTTATTTAGGCCGACCAGGTGCAGTTCGTTGGCCGAATCGAGCGTCAGATCGTAGATGGCGACCTGGGTCGAGGCATCGGGGGTGATCAGCGACCAGCTGCTGCCGGAAGGTTTGTTCATAACCTGGACAGCCCGGGAGGCGGTAGAGGTGAAGGCGCAATAAAGATCGCCGGCCCCGCTGACGGCGCCGTTGGCGCATTGCGGCTGGGAATGGTCCGGGAGAGTGGCGAGCGTTTCCGCGACCCAATTGCCGATGGCGCTTAAATATGAGTGTTTGATCGCCGCCGCTCCCGTGGTCTCGTTGTTGAGCGCCCAGAATAAGTGCGGTTTATTGTCGGTGGCCAGCGCCAGCCCGACCCCCTGTCCGACATCCTGGTTGGCGATCGTAGTGAACGACCAGGTCAGTGGGAAAGTGGTCGTCGTGGTTGTGGTGGTCGTCGTAGTGGTGGTCGTTGTCGGCGCGGCTGTAGTGGTAGTGGTTGCCGGCGTGCCGGTCGTGGTAGTGGCTGGGGTCCCGGTGGTGGTGGTCGAAGAGGGCACTCCGGTAGTGGTCGTGGCCGGTGTCAGCGTCGTGGTCGTCGGCACGCTGCCGCCCCCTCCGCCGCCGCAGCCGAGGAAGAGGAAGGAAAGAGCGCCGACGACCAAAATAGCCGATAACCCGAGCAGGAATATTGAGCGTCGTGCCATTTTCTGCTCCTTCATTTTAGGGATTGGTAGTATGCCAGACGTCGTTATAATAAGTGTTGGTCAAGTTCCAGCCGCCGATCAGCCAGAGCTTGTTGTTGTAAACCAGCGAGGTGGCGGCGGCGCGTCCGGTGTACTTAGTGCTGGTCGTCGCGGTCGGCCAGCCGGTCCCGCTCTGCGAATAACGGAGATCGTCGTCATAAACGTACCGGTTAGAGGCGTCGATCGACGAGATGCCGCTGAAGATGAACATGTAAGGTGTCCCGTCCACCGACAATGTTCCGCCGTTCCCTAATCCCCGGGCTTCAGCGCTAAAGACCGGTGTCACTGCGGCAAAAGAGGAGAGGACTCCCTCCCTGGTCCAGGTGCTGCCGTTGACCGAGGACCAGACGTCGTTGAGCAGATACATTTTCCCGCCCGCGATATCGTTGTAAGCGCCGCCGATCACCCAGAGCTTGCCGTTATGCGACAGGGTGATATGACCGATGCGCGGCGGGAAAAAGGGAGTGCCGCCGCTTCGCGCGACTTCGGTCCAGGCTTTTCCGTCCGTTGAGGACCAGACTTCATTGGTGGGGACATCGCTGTCCGTTACGCCTTTGACGTTACCGCCGATCGCCCAGATCTTGCCGTCAAAAACGATACTGGAGTGCTGGATCCGGGGCGTGAAGTTCGCCTGCCCCATATCGTTCCAGGTGACGCCGTCGCTGCTGTTCCAGATCTCGGAAGTGACGATGCCGTTGTTCTGTCCGCCGATCACCCAGATCTTGGGGACGACGCCGGTGGTGTAAACGACGCTGGAATGCTGGCGGAGGAACGGCAGCGAGCCAACGCTTTCGGACGCCCAGGTTGCGCCGTCGGTCGACGACCAGACTTCGCTGGTCCCCTGGCCGTAGACGGCGTTGCGGCCGCCGATCACCCACATCTTGCCGTCAAAAACGACGCTGGTGTGCTGGGAAACGCCTTTAGGGAAAGCGTTCCCAGTCGCCTGCGTCCAGGCGAAATCGGGGAGGGAAGTGGTAGTTGTTGTCGTAGTCGTGGCAATGATTGTGGTCGTTGTTGCCGCCGCGCCGGTCGTGGTGGTCGAAGCGGGAGCGCCGGTCGTGGTCGGGCCCGAAGGGATAGTTGTCGTGACTGGGGTCACGGTGGTGGTCGGGACTTCGCTCCCCCCTCCGCCGCCGCAGCCGAGGAAGAAGAAAGACAAGGCACCAACGAGCAGGGCGACCGACAAGCCGAGCAAAATAACGGAGCGTGGTTTCATGTTTTTTTCCTCCATAATATTACGGGATCGGCGCGTACCAGACGTCGTTCAATTTGCTGGAACCGTCCGAACCGCCGATCACCCAGATCTTGCCGTCATTGACCAGCGAGACGTGGTTGATGCGCGCCGGGTAAGTGGCGCCGGCTTCGGCCGAGATCCAGCGGGTGCCGTTGACGGAATAACGGACCCCGTCGTAATAGTAAGTAGTGGAACCGCCAACAATAGTGGCGCCTCCGGTCAAGGCCATGTAGCCGGTGCCGGCTGCTTCAAAAGTGATCCCCTGCAGGAAAGCGCGTGCTTCCGGACTGGTAACGTAGACCGGCGCCTGGGCGGAAATATCCCCTTCGCGGATCCAATGCTGGCCGTCGGCTGTGCTCCAGACGTCGTTCAGGACATGGTAGGCGCTTGCCTGGTCGGCATAGAGCCCACCGATCACCCAGATCTTACCGTTAAAAACGAACGCGGCGAAATTGGAGCGGGGCGGGAAGAACGGGGTGAGAGTTTCGTTCGTCCAGGTAGTGCCGTCGGTCGATGACCAGGCGTCGTTGGTCGAGACGTCGGGCGAAGAATCGTTAATGACCCCGCCGATCACCCACATTTTATTAGCGAAAACGACGCTGGCGTGATACTTGCGGGGGGTGAAGCTGCCGAGCGCGCTGGACGCCGGAGCGGTATACGATATGTTGCCGACTTCGTTGGTCAGGCCGCTTTGTCCTTTCCCGCCGATGATCCAGATCTTGCCGTTATAGACCAGGCCGGTATGCTGCCGGCGGTAGGCGACGTCCATCAGCCCGACGCTGTTCCAGGTGGCGCCGTCGGTGGAATACCAGACCTCGTTGGTTACAAGATCGAGGTCCGTAGTGCCGCCGAAGATAAAGAGGGCCGGGTCGCCGCCGGGGGGCGGCGGGGCGGGATAGATGATGCCGGCGAAATCCTTGACCGGCGGGAAAGCGGCGCTGCCGGTGGCCTGGACCCAGGTTAAATTGAGAACGGTCGTGGTCGTGGTGGTGGTTGTTGTCGTGACCGTGGTCGTTGTCGTGGCCGGCGTGCCGGTCGTGGTGGTAGCGCTGCCGCCGGTCGTGGTGGTCACGATCGTGCTGGTCGTTGAGACCGGGATGGTGGTGGTGTCGATGACCGGGTATTCGGCGCAACTGAAAGAGAGAAAAGCGGCGCCGGCGAGCAGGACAATGAAAATGAGGCCAAAGACGATCTTTGTTCGGTTCATTGTCTAACCATTTTACCATTTTTTCCCGGCATGGTCAATCGCTCCGCTTTATAATATAATGTTACAGCAGGCAACAATGAAAATAATCAGGCATCCAGTCAGAACAAGGTTGAGGAAGCCAGTTGTGGCTTTGGGGACTTTTGACGGCGTTCACCTGGGGCACCGTCAAGTCCTGCTCCGCGCGGGCAAGGAAGCCGGTAAGCTGGGCACGCACTCCGCGGTCATCACTTTTGATCCCCATCCGCAGGAAGTTATCGCCCCGGAACGGGGCTTAAAGCTGCTGACTACGCTGCAGGAGCGGGAAGAACTATTCTGCTCGCTCGGGATCGACGCCGTTATCGTCTTCCGCTTCCGGCCGCAGCTGCGACGGCTGACTTCGCGCGCTTTTATTGAACGTTACCTGGTCGGCAAGCTGGGGGTCAGGGGGGTCGTGGTCGGCTACGACTACGCTTTCGGCCGCGGCCGCCGGGCGGGGGTGGCTGAATTGCGGCGCCTGGGCCGCCGGTACGGTTTTGCGGTCTTTATTGTCCCGCCGGTCAAGCGCGGCCACCACCTGGCGAAATCGGGGAAGATCCGGGAATTAGTCGCTAACGGCGAGTTCAACCGGGCGATCAAGCTGCTGGGGCATCCCTACCGGATCACGGGGAAAGTTGTTAGGGGGAAGGGAGTAGGGGTTAAATTGGGATTCCCAACGGCTAACCTGAAAGTTGACCGGCGCAAGCTGGTCCCTGCCGAAGGGGTCTATTTTGGGCATGTCGGCCGGCGCAAATGCCTGGTCAATATCGGTTCGCGGCCGACTTTTGGCGGGGGGGCGAAGCAGGTCGAGGTCCATTTGCTCGGTTTTCGCGGCAATTTACGGGGAAAAACGCTGGCGGTGGACCTGGCCAGCCGTTTCCGGGCGGAAAAACAGTTCGCCGATGTCAACGACCTGATCGAGCGGATCAAAAAAGATATTGCCCGCGCCCGCCGCCTGTGATATAATCAGACCATAATGCCATTAAAAAGAGATAAAAAGAGTGAGATAATCAAGAAGTTTGAACAGCATACTGGGGATACCGGGTCGACAGAAGTCCAGATCGCCCTCCTGACCAGCCGGATCGAGCAGCTGGTCGGCCACCTGAAGAAGAACTCCCACGATAACCACAGCCGCCGCGGCCTGCTGATGATGGTCGGCCAGCGCAAGCGGCTTCTCCACTATTTAAAAAGGACAGACGTGAAAAAGTTCGAAGAACTGACTTCCGCGCTGGAACTCCGATGATCAAAAAAGTTGAAAAAGACCTGGGCAACGGGCAAGTCCTCTCGCTGGAAACCGGCCGGGTAGCCCGCGAAGCGGGCGGCTCCGTGATCGTCCGCCTGGGCGACACGATGGTCCTGGCGACCGCCACCATGGCTGCCACCCCGCGCGAGGGGATCGATTTCTTTCCCCTGCTGGTCGATTTTGAGGAAAAACTGTACGCCGCCGGCCGCATACCCGGCGGATTTTTCAAGCGGGAAGGGCGCCCGTCCGAAAAGGCGATCCTGACCGCCCGTAAAATTGACCGCCCGATCCGCCCGATGTTCCCCGAAGGTTTCCGCAACGACGTCCAGATCGTCGTGACCCCGCTCTCCGTCGACCAGGAGAATCCGCCGGACATCCTGGCGATTATCGGCGCCTCGGCCGCCCTCTCGATCTCGGAAATACCGTTCGACGGCCCGCTGGCCGGCGTTCGCGTAGCCAAGGTCGGCGACCAGTTCATTGTTAACCCGACCTCGACCCAAATGAAAGAATCCTCCCTGGACCTGGTAATTGCCGGCAATAACGACTCGATCTCGATGATCGAGGCGGGCGCCGACCAGGTGAGCGAAGCCGACATGCTGGCGGCCGTTAAGGCCGGGCATGCCGTGATCAAACAATTGATCGCTCTGCAGCTGGAGCTGGTCAAGCAGGCCGGACAGCCGAAGATCGCCGTGGTTTGCCACGAGATCGACCCCCAGATCGAGAAGCTGGTCCACGACAAGGCGGCCAAGATCGAAGCGGCCTTGAAGATCGCCGACAAGGACAAGCAGGGCGCGGAGATCAAGAAGATCATCGAAGAGATCAAGCAAAGCGCGCAGGGCAACGCCCCCCTGGCGGAGCTGGTTGCCAAGAACCCGGGCGACATCAAGAAAGTGATCGAAGATATCGAATACGACGCGATGCGCCGGATGATCTTAAAGGACGGCAAGCGAATCGACGGCCGCGGGCCCAAGGATATGCGCCAGCTCAGCTGTGAACTGGGGGTCCTGCCGCGGACGCACGGGTCCGCCATCTTCTCCCGCGGGCAAACCCAGGTCCTGACCGTGGTCACCCTCGGTTCGGCCGGGGAAGGGCAGCGGCTCGAAGGGCTGGATCTGGAAGAGACCGAAAAACGGTACATGCATCATTATAATTTCCCGGCCTATTCGGTCGGCGAGGTTCGCCCGCTCCGTGGGGCTGGCCGGCGCGAGATCGGCCACGGCGCCCTGGCGGAAAAAGCGCTCCTGCCGGTCATTCCGGGCGAGGATACTTTCCCTTACACCATCCGCCTGGTTTCCGAAGTGCTGGGGAGCAACGGTTCGACCTCCATGGCCTCGACCTGCGGCTCGACCCTCGCGCTGATGGATGCCGGGGTCAAGATCGAAGCGCCGGTCGCCGGTATTTCGATCGGTCTGATCACCGAAGGGGACAAGGCGGTCACCATTACCGACATTCAGGGCGTGGAAGACCACCTGGGCGACATGGACTTTAAGGTGACGGGGACCCGCAAGGGGATCACCGCCATCCAGGTCGACATCAAGATCAAAGGTTTATCGTTCGAGATCATCGAGCGCGCCCTGCAGCAGGCCAAAGAGGGCCGCAACTTCATTCTCGACAAGATCGATGAGACGATCAAGGCGCCGCGGGCCGAGCTGTCGCCGTACGCGCCGCGCGTCATTACCATTAAGATCGACCCGAGCAAGATCGGCGCCGTCATCGGCCCGGGCGGCAAGATGATCCGCTCGATCACCGAAGAGACCGGCGTCCAGATCGATATCGAGGACGACGGAACGGTCCTGATCACCACCGCCGACGCCGAAGCGGCCAAAGTCGCCAAGGCGCGGATCGACGCCATCACCTTTACCCCGAAGATCGACGACGTTTTCAAGGGCGAAGTCGTCCGGATCATGAATTTCGGCGCTTTCGTCGACCTGCCGGGGGGCAAAGACGGGTTGATCCATATCTCCCAACTCTCCAACAGCCGGGTCGCCCGGGTGGAAGACGCCGTGAAGATGGGCCAGGAAGTCATCGTCAAGGTGACGGAGATCGACGACATGGGCCGCATCAACCTGACCATGAAGGGCGTCACCGACGAAGACAAAAAGCGGGCCATTTAAGCAGTCTATTTAGTTTATTAACAAAAGGCCGGGAATTTATTCCCGGCCTTTTTTGTTGCTTGTAGCGCGTTGCCCGATTATAAGCGTAATTAAGGTATAATTACCATATGGCTTGGTGGAAGTGGAGATTAATAAAATGCCCAATAAATTATTAAAGCGAAAACTAAAAAATCTTCTCTCTGTCGCTGAAAAAGTTGAAACGAGGATAAACCAATTAAGGGAAGAGTTAAAAGAGCTCGAACAGTCCTACGAGCTTTGGGCCCAATATCTATTTTTGTTTGTTGTCTTCAACAGAATTAATGAGGTGCTTATCGAAGCCAATAAAGAACCTTTTGATCGAAAAAACATTAAGGGATGTAGGGATGCGTTGGCGCACCCCGAAGTAACAAGTTTGCCGTTTGCTCGACCCATTGATGTTGATGAAAAACGTGAATATCTTAGCATAGCAAAAGAAGAGGGGAGAAAACGCAATAGGAATGGTGGGAAAATAATATATCCTCCGTTTGAACATTGGTTAATGGAGTTTGATGTTAGTGACCCAGAAAACAGAAAATTAGTAGCTTCTTATCTAACGGAAACTCTTGATGGGTTAAAACAACACATAAAAGGATTAAAAATTGAGCTGTAGTATTAATTATCAAGTTTATAAGCTTTATGGGTTGACGGATGAGGATGCCTGAGTGGTGGAGGGGGAGGTTTAAAATGATATTTGGAAAGCCTTACGATAATTTTGTGGGATCATTAGCTGATTTGTTTGATTTAGTATCGTATTTTCAAACAAAAAACGAAAAAAACGATGTAAAACTTAAGCTTCGCACGCAAACACTTTATCAGCTTGTTATTGTGAGGCTTGTTTCTATTATTGAAGGTTATCTTGAACATAGATTCATAACGATTCTAAATGAATTCCCTTATTATAATAAAGCGTTTTATGATAAACAAATAAAGATATCAACCCTATATAAAAATGAAATATTAAGAGGCACTGTTATTAATCCGTATTTAGGGGACATTATCGCTAATCAGTATAATTATCAAAATATTGAAGAGATAAATGAGGCCTATGGGAAAATATTAAATAAAGATATATTTGATGGAGAAAGCAAAAAGAGAATGGAAGATATATTAGCGTTGCGCCATAGGATTGTCCATAAGCACCAGGAAACACGACCGGATATTAAGGGATTAGAAGTCTTTCCAGCTGTTTATATGTTTAGAGAATTCCCAGTCATTACCATAGAAGAATTAAATAATATGCGAGTATTTATAACTGAATTTGTAAAGTCCGTTGAGGTAAGGTTGAGGCAAAAAACCTTTAAGTGCTGGCTTTCGGGCCGTAAAAGAGCAGACGACTCTCTTGATTACGAAATACTTAAAAAGGACTATTTAGCCTTCTTGGACAATTTCCATTATGATGAGAAGACTAAAACTAGAAAGGCAAAAGAAGTGAAAATGATTTGGGATCTGGATATGAGGGTGATTGGTAAGGCATAAGGGAATGGGATTGAAAGTATATGTGAGTGAAACTAATAATGCTAAAAAATAAGACATTATCAAGAATTAAAGAAACTGTTTATGAGAACGCAGTTCGGCTGTTTGTAGATGCTTGTTGTTTGTGCGAACATGCTTCTTATCCTTCAAGTTATTATTTGTCTTTAATATCAATTGAGGAGATAGGTAAGTTACACATGGTCGATCATATATGCGACGATATTATTCTGAACAAAGATAGGAGAGGATTCCTGATTCATCTTTTTTCCAGGGATATGTTTTATTCTCATAAAAACAAACAGGGCTGGGCAGCATGCGAGTTCCATTCAGGGATACGTAAGCAGTATCAAAAGTTTTTTAGGAAAAGTATAGACAGAAGAAAGCAGAGGGCTATTTATGTGGATTATGACAGAAAAAGAAAGAAGATAATGACCCCAGGTTATATGAGCAGAAAAGCGGTTGTGAGGGCATTAAAGGTAAATCTCCATCTTTTAAGAGAGGTTAAGGATCTTGGTTATAATGGCTTCCAATGTATTTCGACTGCTGCAACTATTCGTAAGGCAGAAAAAAAATACAATGAAGCACTATTTGCATTTGAATTGTGTTTGCAAAGACGAAGGGTTTAGCTTGAACATGCGTAAATTGTTAGGAGCACCATATTTACTCGATTAATTGTCATCTTCTCTTTAAGATGATAAAATAAGGTTGTAATGGAAGCTAAAGTCTACCGCGAACTAGGCCTCAACGATCAGGAATACCAGCGTATTCTTTCCATCCTCAAGCGCGAACCGACCCCGACCGAACTGGCGATGTTTTCCGTCGAATGGTCGGAGCATTGCGGCTATCCCCGGTCCCGCAAATGGCTGAAACTGTTCCCGCAAACCGGCAAATATTCGCCGCTCGTCGGCGAAGACGCCGGCGGGATCGTGTACGACGACACGGCGATCATCTTTAAGATGGAATCGCATAACCATCCCTCCCAGGTCGAGCCCAAACAAGGGGCGGCGACCGGGGTCGGCGGCATTATCCGCGACATTTTTACCACTGGAGCCCGGCCGGTCGCCCTTTTTGACTCGCTTCGTTTCGGTCAGCTTAATACTCCATTGAATAAATACATCTTCAACGGCGTCATCGACGGGATCCAATTCTACGGCAACTGCGTCGGCGTGCCGACGATTGGCGGCGAGATCTACTTTGACGACGCCTACGCCGGCAACTGCCTGGTCAACGTGATGTGCATCGGCGTCGGCCCCAAGGACAAAATAGCCCGGGCGCGGGCCGGCGGCGTCGGCAACCCGATCATCTATGCCGGGAGCAAGACCGGCCGCGACGGGATCGGCGGCTGCTCGATCCTGGCTTCTTCCGAGTTCGAGGCGGGGGAGATCGAAAAACGGCCGACTGTCCAGGTCGGCGACCCGTTCACCGAGAAATGTTTGATCGAGGCGACGCTGGAAGCGCTGGAGACCGGGGTGGTCGTTGGCATTAAAGACATGGGCGCTGCCGGGCTGACCTGCTCGTCAGCGGAAATGGCGGCGGCCGGCGACGTCGGCATTGAGATCGACCTGGACAAAGTGCCGCTCCGCGAAACGGGGATGGAACCGTGGGAGATCATGATGTCCGAATCGCAGGAGCGGATGTTGATCTGCGTGGAGAAAGGGAAAGAAGATAAGGTCCTCAAGGTCTTCCACAAGTGGGGGCTCGACGCGGTCGTCGTCGGCAAGGTCCTGGCCGAAAAACAGGCGATCATCAAACAAAACGGGAAAGTCATTGCTAAAGCACCGACGGAAGAACTGGCTAAAGCCCCGATATATGATATGGCCTTCAGGAAACCCAAACCTCAAACTTCAAACTTCAAAACAAAATGGGCCAAAAATCACAATATCCAATTGCTCAAACTATTATCGGACCCGAATATCGCGAGCAAGAAGATGGTTTACGAGCAGTACGACCACATGGTCCAGACGAACACCACGGTTTACCCGGGCGGCGACGCGTCGGTCATCCGTTTGAAAGGGAAAACGTGGGGTTTAGCCGCGACGACCGATTGTAACGGCCGGTATTGTCTGGCCGACCCGTACACCGGCGCCCAGATCGCCGTCGCGGAAGCGGCGCGCAACCTGGTCGTGACCGGGGCGGAACCGGCCGCCGTGACCGATTGCCTCAACTTCGGCAACCCGGAGAAGCCGGACCGCTTCTACCAGTTCAAGCGCTGCGTTGAAGGGATCGCCGACGCCTGCCGGTTCCTGGAACTGCCGGTCGTCTCCGGCAACGTCTCCCTCTATAACGAAAGCCCGAAAGGGCCGATCCTGCCGACGCCGACGATCGGCATGGTCGGCATCATCAAGGATATTGAAAAACGGTGCTCCGTCCCCTTCAAGGATAACGGCGATATCGTTGTCCTGCTCGGCCATAACCGGGAAGAAGGGGAGATCCCGGAGCTTGACCTTGACCTGGAACGGCGGGTCCAGCTGGCCTGCCTGGAAGCGATCCAGATCGGCATGGTCAAGTCGGCCCACGACCTTTCCGAAGGGGGCTTGGCTGTCGCCCTGGCGGAGTGCGCCATCCACGCCGGGAAAGGGGCCGTCATTAATTTATCAGGTAATTCCCCACACTTAAGGGTGGGGAATAATTCACTCTTATTTGGCGAAACCCAGTCCCGGATCATCCTGACGATCGCTCCCGACAAGATCTTTTCGCTCTCCGACGTGGCAATGCTTTACCAGGTGCCGTGCTCGATCATCGGCAAAGTGGGGGGCAAGGAGCTGACGATCATGCGGGACAAAAAGACCCTGGTCAAACTGCCGGTAACGAAATTGCAAGAGAGGTATTTTAACGCTCTGCCCGAGCTGCTAAGGAGCCGCTGATGGACGCGACGACCGGCGCGATCGTCCTGATCTTCATCATTTCGATCTTTTCCGGCATGGGGAACAATAAAGGTTACACCCCGCCGCCGGCCCCGAAATTCCCGGTTGCCGCGCCAACCGTTCCGGCCCCGGCCGGCGCGATCGACACGGGAGTGGCTGTTGCGCCGCCCCCCGCCGGCTTTGCCGCGGTTGACCCGGCCCAGACCTCGACCGCGATCAAGACCTATATCCAGAAATACCGCTCCAGCGACCTGGCCGCGGAGATCACCGGTAGCATCATGAAACACGCGCAGACCTACGACCTTAATCCCAAGTTGGCTGCCGCGCTGATCGCCCGGGAGTCGAAGTTCAACCCGCGGGCGCTGTCGTCGTCCGGCGCGATGGGGCTGGGCCAGCTCCTGCCGTCGACCGCCAAGGGGCTGGGCGTGGAGAACGGGTTCGATATCGACCAGAACGCCCGGGGGACTGTCCGCTACCTGAAATCGCTGATCGACCGGTTCAGCGGCAACGTCTCGGCCGGGGTAGCCGGCTACCTGGTCGGCCCGAACGCGGTCAAGCGCGACGGGACGATCTCCGCGCATACCCGCTCGTATGTCGAAGATATCTACAAGATCTACTATAAAATGTAGCCCCCGCTGACTATTTCCCTCTGCTCCAGCGTGGCAATAAGATTGCTATCGGCTTTGCGTGAACCTTGATCTGACCAAAGAGCAGCAGCTTTTACTGATCGGCTTAATTGTTGCGGTCGTGGTCGGCCTGGGAGTGATGGCGGTGCGCCAATTCAGCCCCGGCCAAACCGGGGAAATAAACCTCGAACAGCCGACGGGAGAGAGCAATGACCGGATCATGGTCCACGTTTGCGGGGCGGTCGCGCGCCAGGGGGTCTTTCGGGTCGCGGCGGGGAGCCGTTGGCTGGAGGTCATTGCCCTGGCGGGCGGCGCGTTACCGGGCGCCGATCTTTCGGCCCTGAACCTGGCGGAAGCGGTCAAGGATGGCCAGAAGATCATTGTTCCCGACAGGCTGCCGGTTAAAGCCGGCAAATCGACCGAACAGTCTGCCAGGGTAAGCATTAATACTGCCGGTGTTGCAGAATTTGACGCGCTGCCGGGGATCGGCAAGGCGACCGCGGAAAAGATCGTCGAGCTGCGGCAGAAGAACGGGCCTTTTGTCCGCTTGGAACAGATCATGGAGGTCCCCCGGTTCGGCAAGGCTAAGTTTGAGAAGATAAAAGACAGACTGACGCTGTGAGGTGCCTTAGTGGGCGGACCGATTCCAATAATTACAATTGCGTTTGCTGTGGGGATTGCCCTGGCGAAAAACCTCTGCCTGCCGCTCTGGTTGACGATCTTCTGCCTGCTGTTATTTTTTCTGCTGACGGCCGTTGCCGCCGGCAAAAAGTATGATCTGACCATTTTTATCCTGGCCAGCTGCCTGTTGGCAGGCATATTTGCGTATCAGGTCCGCAACCTGCCGTCAGCCAACGACTTTTCTCGTTTTGTCGACCGCGGATATCTGACGTTAAACGGTCAGGTTGACGGTGAGCCAAAGTCTAAAGAGGGAAAGATCTCTTTCCCTTTGCTGGTTAAAAGTCCGGCCCAAGGCCTTGTCTACGTGACGATCCCCGGTGAGGAGGGATCTTTGGCTTACGGTGACCGGGTCGAGGTGCGCGGGATCGTTACCGAATCGGCCCAGTTCGCCAACCCGTTGCTCCCCGCAGGGCGTAAAGTCTTTTTTCTCCGGTCGTTCTACGCTAAGAAGCTAGGATCGGGCGGCAACCCCCTGGTCAAACTGACGCTCTGGCTGAGCGGCCGGTTCAACGGCGTTCTGAACAAGCTCTTGCCGCAAAAGGAAGCTTCGCTGCTGGGGAGTTTTCTGCTCGGCGGCAAAGTCTCGCCGCTTGACGATGAGACCAAGGAGAAATACCGCCAGGCCGGGCTGATCCACCTGCTGGTCGTCTCCGGCACGCAGGTCTCGATCCTGATCGGCGTCTGTCTGGCTTTGACCCGGGGGGCCGGTCTTCCGGTCTGGTTGAGCGTGGCGCTCACTTCCGGTTTCAATTTCCTGCTGGTGATCATGACCGGGGCGGGCGCCTCGATCGTTCGGGCGGCGATCATGGGGGAGGTGATGCTGGTCGGCATGCTGTTCGAGCGGGAAAAAGAGGTATATACGTCGCTCGCTTTGTCGGCGCTGCTCCTGCTGGCGGCCGACGCCAATGTCCTGTTCGATCTCGGTTTCCAGCTTTCGTTCGCCGCGACCTGGGCGCTGGTATATGTCGCCCCTCTGCTGCAAAAAAAGCTGCCGCAGCTGCTAGCCGTTTCCCTGGCCCCGATCCTGGCGACTTCGCCGATCATCGCTTTTAATCTGAGCCAGATCACTCCGGGAGCTTTACTGTCAAATATCTTAGTGCTTCCCTGGGTCGAATGCCTGGTCATATTGGGATTGTCCGCGACGCTGCTGGGGTTTATCTGCCTGCCGCTCGCCCAGCTGCTCGGCAATACGCTCTGGCTGGCATTGGTCCTGCTTGACCGGATCGCGGCGGTCGTTGCCAGCCTACCGGGCGCCTGTTTCTATATTGCGCCGCCGTCCGGCGCGCTCGTCATCGGCTATTACGCCGGGCTGATCGCGCTGTTAAAAAAGCGCTGGTCGCTCCTGGCGGGGATATTGCTGCTGGCCGTGGTCTGGCATTTCGCTTTGTTGCCGGCCGGCATCGGCGGCCGCGAGTTGACCGTTACTTTTCTCGACGTCGGCCAGGGGGATTGCTCCCTGATCGAGACGCCGGACGGCAAGAAGATCCTGATCGACGGGGGCGGGACGGACCGGCCGGCGCAGGAAGATAGCGTCGGGGCGAAGCTCGTGGTCCCTTTCTTGCGGCGCCGGGGGATCAATGAACTTGACCTGGTAATGTTGTCCCACCCGCATAACGACCATGTCGGCGGCCTGAACCCGGTGCTGGCGAAGATCAAGGTCGACCGGGTGATCGACAACGGCGCCGTTTACGATTCGGCCGCCTACCGGCGGTTCAAAGCGCTGATCGCGGCAAATAAGATCAAATATTCCGCCGGGCGGACCGGTCAGTCCCTGGATTTTGGGGAAGGTATCCGCGGCCGGTTGTTCCGGCCCCGGGTCGGTGAGGTTAATTCCGATTCGCTGGCCATGCGCCTGGTCTACGGGGAAATATCATTCATGTTCACGGGTGACCTGGAAGCGCCGGGCGAAGAACTGATCGCGGCCGGTATGGCAAGGTCGACGGTCTTGAAGGTCGGCCATCACGGGAGCCGGACCTCGACCACCGACCGTTTCCTGCGCGCGGTCGCGCCGCGGATCGCCGTGATCTCGGTCGGCAAGGGGAATCGTTACCGCCATCCGGCGCCGTCAACCGTGGCCAAGCTGCAGGCGAGGGGGATCAAGGCCTATCGGACCGATCGGGACGGGGCGATCGTCATTAAGACCGATGGTCGACGGGTTAGGGATGAGCCGCAGAGACGATCCCGGTATTCCACCATTCTTCGGCCCGTTTCTTGATGGCCGGAACCTGGTAGAGGACCTCGCAGGCCTCGGCGCGGGTAAAGATGTCAGCCGGTTTAAATTCCTTGCCGGCCAGGTAATTCAACATCCCGATCTTCTTGGCCGGCTCGATGAACTTGCTCGCCCAGAACTCCGGTTTGAGGTCGGGGAACGGCGCTTCTTTCAAGTCGGCCGCTTCAGCCAGCTTGGCGTAACGGGCGAGGAGCGTGACCCCTTCGGCCCGGGTCAGGACCTTGTTCGGTTTAAAGGTGCCGTCCTTGTAGCCGGTGACATAGCCGAGCTGGTTGCCGTAAACGATATATTTGGCCGCCCAGTGCTTCTTCTGGACGTCGGTAAAGACCTCGCTGCTGGCGAGCGGATCAAGCTCTTCCGGCCGGACGCCGAGGCTCTTGACCAGCAGGGTGACGAGCTCGGCGCGCGTGATCCCCTTGTCCGGTTTGAAGGTGTTATCCGGGTAGCCGGTGACCAGTCCCAATATCCCGTTCAGCATGATCGGCTCGATCGCCCAGAAAGTGACAGGCGTATCCTTGAACGGCACGATCCGCAGGACCCTGATCTCGGCCGTTCCCTGGCTCGGTTGGAAGATCTGGCTCGGGGAAATAATCTCCGCGCTGGTGAAACCGACCAGCTGGATCACGTTCCGCCCTTCGCGCAGCGGTTCCTTGAAAGCAAAATGGGCCGGGGTGGCGATCGGCCGGCCGTTGGCGAAGGCCGAGGTGAGCGCTTCCCTGGTCGTGACCTCGAAAGCGTCCGAGGTGGCGGAGACCGAGGTGACGGTCCAGGTCCGTTTCTGGTCGATCACCAGTTCGGTGTAGCCTTCGGCCGAGACGTCGACCAGGTCCTGGTCGGTGATCAGCCGGTCCTTGGGATGGATAACGCGGAACTTGGAGAGTTTTTTCTTGAGCTGGCGGTCGTAGGTCAGTACCCGCTCGCCGACATAGGAGAGCGAGAAGTAATGCGGGGTATCGCCCGGCATCCCCGGCCGCTGGTAATAGGCGTAATCGAAGCGGAAGCCGCCGTTGACCATGCCGATGCCGAGCGTTAGGCCGCTGCCGGCTTGCTCCTGGTTAAGGCCGCCGCGCAGAGCGATGTTCTTAGCCGGGAAATATTCGAGCCCGAGATGGTAGAGCAGGGAGTTGCTGGCGCCGAGGACGCCGGCTGGCAGGTCGAGATCGATGCCGGCCCGCAGCGGCTGCGCGTTCTGGTAGAGCGCTTCGCCGCTGGCGCCGAGGACATTGGCGGCGATCCCGAGCTTATAGTAGCCGCCCATCTTGTCTTCCGCGTTGGTCCACTTGACCGACCCGCCGACCAGGTTTTGCAGGACGGCGCCGGCCGTTAGCCAGGAGAGGGGCCGGTAAGTCGCGCCAAGGTCGATCCCCATGCCCGTTCCCTTATCGCTGGCCCCGGTGCCGGTGATCGCCTGGGTAAAGAATTTCAAGTTGGCGCCGACCGTCATCTTGACCGGCGCGGTCAGGTCGCGGGTGTAGGAGAGGGCGAGGACGCTGTTGCTGTAGCTCCCCGCTTCCTGGGTCGGGTCCTGGATGATCCGGTTCGTCCCCGGATCGATCGCCGTCGGCAGCGAGCCGCCGACGCCCAGCCCGGCATAACCGAGCCCGAAAGTGCCGTAGTCGGTCGGCATAGCCCAGCCGAGAAGGAGGTACTGGCTCTCGTCGAGCATCAGCCGGCGCGACGAGGTGGTCAATTGCGGGAATTCAAAACCGGTCAGGCAAGCGGGGTTGGCGAACACCCCGTTGGCGTCATTGGCGAAAGCGACCGACACGCCGCCCATGCCCAACTGCCTGGCGTTAAAAAGGGTCCGGCTCGGATCGAGCGTCACGCCGTTGACCGCCAGCGCGGCGCCGGCCAGGAGCGGTATTAAGATCAGGCCGATAAGTTTTTTCATCTTTTCAAGACCGTTAATTTCCCTTTGGCCGCGACCTTGCCGTCGGCCACCAGGATATAGACGTAGATCCCGTTACCGGCGACGTCGCCGGCCCCCGATTTGCCGTCCCACACCACTTCGTTATAACCGGCCCAGGCGCCGGGATCATTGGCCGCGATGTCTTTTTTATAGATCAAATTACCGGTCAGGTCGAAAATGTTCAGGGTCAGGTTACCGGCCCGCGACAGGATATAGGAGATCCGAACGGTCTCGCTTCCGGCGTTGAACGGGTTCGGGTAGCTGAGCGGCGCGCCGTAGACCCGCAGGTCGCCGGTCGTTTGGACGATCAGATTGACCGCTTCCTTGGTGCTGAAGCGGTAATTCCCGAGGGGATCGACGTCGGCCGCCTCGATCAGGACGTTGTGGATCCCTTCCGGGATAGTGGCGAGGTAGGTGACGCGGTTCACGAAGCCGGGCGCGGCCGGCATGATGCCGGTCCGGACCCCGTCGAGCGAGAACCAGAGCGCCGCCAGCGTCTGATCGGTGACGACCGTTACCTCGAACGAGGGGGTCGGGTCGATCGGGTCGCCGTTAATGATCGTCGTGCCGTCGGATTTAAGGGTGAGCTCCGGCCGGCCGGTGATCTCCCAGAAAGCATAGCTGGGGAAATCGGCGGTGGCCGTGATCCCGGCGGCGTTGGCGGCCCGCAGCTGGACCAAGTGTTCGCCGCGCGTCACTTCGCTGGAGATCGTGAAGACGAACCGCTCGGTCGGCGCGTTAAAGGCGCCGTCGAGCGGCAGGGTGGCCTGCCAGTCGCTCCAGCCGCCGTTGAGGATGCGGAACTCGACGTTGCTGACGGAGGAGCCGTTCTCATCGGTCGCAATGCCGGTCAGGGTCGGCGTCGAATCGGTGGTGACGTCGGTGGCGACGCCGCTCTCGTTGCGGATCCGGTCGACCGTAGCGACCGGCGGGGCGGAGGCGGCCGCCGTGCCGGCGGTGAAAGTAGCGGTGTAATCGGCGCCGAAGACGGTGCCGTCGGTTGCCGCGGCGCTCGCCAGGACCTTTAAGGCGTAAGCGGTGCTGGCGGTCAAGGTTTTGCTGATCGTTAGGGTGGTCTTGTCCGCGCTCCAGCTCCAGTCGGCGCTGGTTAACGTGCCCGGTGTCAGCGTCAGCCAGGTGTCGACCGCCGTATCGTTGGCCATCGGTTTGGTAAAGGTGATAACGACCGGCTGATTGAGCGCCACGCCGGTCGCGCCGTTACCCGGCTGCAGCGCGCCGACGGTGGGGGCGATCCCCGTGCCGCTGGCGGAGTAGGCGGACGCGTAGTTGCGGCTGGAACCGCCGCCCAGGTAGAACTGCTGGGCGCGGTCCTGCGAAACTTCTTCGGTGCCGACGATCAGCGGGCGGGCGACCGGATCGGAATAGCCCGGCAGCTTGTAGAAAGTTTGCAGGAACCCGTTGCTGTAAACTTTGTAGACCGCGAAGCCGGTCGGGAACTGGAGGCCGGACGAGGTCCGGACGAACGGGATATTGTTGAACTGGCGGTAGCGATTGTCGTGGAAGTGGCCCATGAAAACGCCGGCGGTGACCGGTTCGCCATTGCTCAAGATATGGCTGTTCAAGGTATTAAAGAATGCGGTCTTGTTGGTTAACCTGACTTTGTCCCAGTCGGAATCTTCCCAAGTGGCCTCGTCCAAGACCGCCTTGAGGATACTGGTCGGGATGTCCGCTTCCTCGGATGCCTCGTGGTGCATGAAGATGAACGCTTTTTGCTTGGCTGCTTCGGCCGCCGCCAGTTCCGCTTCCAGTGTCGCGATGTTCGCCTCGGCGGTGGTGCCGAGGACGGTCGACGAATCGAGCATGATGAAGCGGTAGCCCTGATAGGTGAAACTGTAATTGAAAGTCGCGTCGCCGGCCGGCAGCCCGGCCCCGGCCGGATAAAGCACGCCCAGATTATCGGAGACCCAGTCGTTCCCCGCTCCGTAATTGATGTATTTGTCGTGGTTGCCGGGGATCGGGTAGTACTTGGTGGCGCCGGCGGCGGTCAGGTTGTCCAGCCGGGCCTTGAGCTGGGTGACCCGGGTGGATGGCGTGTCGACCCCGGCGTCGAGCATGTCGCCTTTAATGATCGTGAACGCCGGGTTGACTTGATTGACCGAAGCGACCAGGGCGTCGACGATCGCGTCGCTGGCGGCGTATGGGCGGCCGCGGACGCTCTCGGTGTTGGCCTTGTTCGGAGCGTAATGCAGGTCGCTGAGCACGGCAAAGGTGAAGAGGTAGTTGCCGCTCGGCCGGGCGAGGGTCTTGAACGATTTAATGATGCTCTCGGTCGTGCCGGACGCCGACTGGCTGAACAGCCGGTAAAAATAGGTCGTGTTGGCGCTCAGGCCGGTCAGGGTCAGATAATGGAAATTGGCCGTCGCGCCGCCGTTGGCCGTGTAAATGGTGGAGACGGGGAGGGAAAGCCCGTACTTGATGCCGGTCGTCGCCGCTTCATCGGTCGTTTGCCAGGTGATGACCACGCTGTCGTCGGCGACCGAGACTATTTCGTCGAGCGAGATGGTTGGAGCGGCTCCGGCCAATGACCAATAACCAAGCAATAATGACCAAGTGATGATCAATAACCAATTACCGGCTCTTTTATTTGTTTTCATTAGAATTTATAGCTCACTTTCATGGTTTGGACGTACCGGATGAACGACGGATCGAATTTGGCGTTGGGATCGGTCCGGTTGCCGTAAGCGCCGGCGGTGGCGCCCGGGTCGACCGCCGCCAGATAGCTGAACTGCCAGTAGCCGTACCCGACGTACATACTATAGTAGGCCAGCTTGCTCAGGTCGAGGTTCAGCGTGTCGAGCTGCGCCAGGGAGAGGAGCGGGGTTAGATTGAGCCCGGTGCTGACGCCGGGCATCACCCCCCAGGCGTTGCCGTCGGCGCCGAATTCCAGGGCGACCGGCAGGACCCCGAACTTAAAGGCTTTGTCGGCGTTCTCCATGACCTTCTGGTCGAAGTTCTCGATTGACGGCTTGAACATTAAAACGGTAGAGCCCCGGAGCCAGACCGGCGCGGCAAAGAGCCGGGTCTCGCTGCCGATCCGGAGCAGGTTAATGTTGCTGACCGTGCCGGTCTTCGTTTGTTTGGTCGTGCTGTCCTCGTATTTCACTTTGATCGGCGCGGAATTGCTCTCGTAATCGAGCGCGATCAGGATCGGCCGGCGGAGCGCCAGGCCGACCCGCATTTTTCTGGGGAGGATGGCGGTCAGCTGTTCCTCCAGGTAATAGTTCTCGGTCCCGTCCACCGGCTTGAAAGTGTCCGAGAAGGGCGACCAGGTGAACTCCTTGGTCGGATCGAGTGCGGGTGCTTCGATCGAGGAAACGCGGCTGTTGACGTAAGCGACCCGGCCGGTCCCGCGAAAATCGAGGGTCGCGCCGGCCAGGTTCTCAAAGACCAGACCGAACGTCACCGCGTCGTTCAGGTCGTAGCTCGCGCCGAGGTCGAGCCGGGTGCCGCTCGCCTGGTAAAAGCCTTTGTAGCGCGCTTCGCCGACCACTTCGCCGGCCGGAACGCTGACGACGTTCTTCTTGTAGCCGACCTCGGTGGCGTACTGGTCGGGGTTGTCCGCCCAGTTCAGCAGGCTCTGCTCGTCGCTCGGGTCGAAGTTCGGCTGGTAGAGGGTGATGTCGGGGGTGCCGTCGGGGATGATCGCCCGGACGCTGTTATTGATGTTGGAGCTGGCGCTGATCGGGGTCAGGCTCAGGCCGACGTTCCAGGATTGCCAGTGGGCGGCGCCGACCATGGTCAGCGGGGCGCTGACGCTGACGTCGTTGCGCGCTTCCATCATCGTGACGAGCGGCACGTTCGACGTCTGGGAAACGAAGCCGCTCCACATCGACTGGTCCAGCGTCTTGGTGTAGGTCGCGCTCCCTTCCGGCGTGATCAGCAGGGTCGCCTGGCCGCTGTTGTTGATGTTGATCGTCAGCTGGTCGCTGAGATTAAAGCTGGAATCGCCGAACTGCGCGGACATCTTGCTGTTGGCCGTGAATTGGCCGGACATGTCGATCGTCGCGGCGGTGGCGCCGCGCTCGACAATGCCGAAGCTGAGCCAGTCGTTAAGCCGGTGACCGGCCTTGAAGTTGATGCCGGTGCCGGCGGTCTCGTAGATGGCGTGGCCGGTGTGTTCCCGGGTGGCCGGCACGGTCACGCTTTGGTCCGGAGTGAAAAAGAGGCTCCACTTGAATTGCGTCATTCCCCCCAGCGTTTCCTGCTGGTCGGTCGTCTGGTATTTGGCGTTGTAGCTGACCGGGCCCAGCTCGGAGATCAGGGAGAGGTCGGCCTGGGTGTTCTTCAGCTTGCCGAGCGAGGCCGGGTTCCACATTACCGTTTCGATCCCCTTGTCCAGCGCGGAATAATAATTGCCCAGCCCGGGGAACGGATTATCGAGCGGATTGGTCTGCAATTGGAAACGGCCGTAGGGGAAATCGGAACCGGGTACGACGGCCAGGGCGACGCCGGAGATGATCAAAACCGCTATCAGGGCGCGTGCGAACCTCATTGCGCCCCATTCTATGCCTGCCGTCCGGTTTTGTCAACGGAATTACCGCGTGTTATAATCGCGCCATGACGATCATTGGGTTGACCGGTCCGGCGGCCGCCGGCAAGAACGAAGTTGCCCGCGTGTTGCGGCGCCGCGGCGCGCTGGTGATCGACGCGGACAAGGTCGCGCACGGGCTGTACGCCGCCCAAACGCCGGTCTGGCGGGAACTGATCAGGAATTTCGGTTCCCGGGTCCTGATGCGCGGCGGCAAGATCGACCGGAAAAAACTGGGCGAGATAGTCTTTGCCGACCGCCAAAAACTCCGGCAATTGAACAAGCTCATCCACCCTTATTTAAAAGCCGCGGTCAGCGCCGAGCTCGCGGCCTGCGACCCGCGACGCGAGACCGTAGTGGTCAACGCCGCGGTGCTCAAAGAGATCGGTTTGCTCCCCGCGGTCGACCAGGTTTGGACGGTCAACGCGCTCCGCGCGACCAGGTTAAAACGCTTATTGAGGCGGGGCTTGAATAAAAAGGAAGCGGAGCGTTTGCTCGATGCCCAGCCGCCGCAGAAAGAATATCTGGCGATCGCCGACCAGGTCATCAACAACAATGGGACCAAATTGCAGTTAACGGCCGCCGTCCTGCGGGCCTGGGCCGCGGTGAAAGGTTAGAGTCTCTCTCGGAGCCAAGCTAGGAACCGTGCCAACGGTTTAGCCGGCGGGGTGGGTTTGGGCCCGTTCCCCAGTTCGATCCGCACGCTGCCCATCTCCAGCCGGCCGCCAAGGCTTTCTTTCTCCAGCTGGGCCAGGGAAACGACATAGGTTTGCGTCCGGTCGGTATTGGTTTTGATCTGGTCCAGGCCGAAGCGGGAGAGTTCGAGCGCGCTGGTCCGGGAGAAAGTCGGGTCCTGGGCGACCCTGGCCATGCGGGCGATCAGCGCCGAGTAAAGGTGGGTCGGCAGGTTGGTAACGGCCGGCGGCGCGCTGACGCCCCAGGTTCCCAGAAAGATCAAGCGATGTTCGCCCGGCTCCAGTTTCATCATCATGTTTTCCGCGGTGACGTAGTCGCAGTCCTCGCTGTAGCCGAAATCGATGGCGGGTTTAAGGCGTAAGATCCCGAACGACCGGCCGCTGTAGGAAAAATGGTCGAAACCGGCCTGAGAGAGCCGCGGGAAATCGATCTGGCCGTGCTTGAACAGCGCCTGGGTCAGTTGGTCGCGCAGGGCTTGTTCCCGCTCCAGCTTTTCCAGCGCCGGTTCGGTGGCGAGCGCCAGGTGCCGGTAGAGCGGGTGTTTGCCGAGGACGCCGCTAACGCATTTCCCCAGCCGGACCAGGTTTCCCTGCTGCAGATGAAAAGCGACCGCGCTGGTTTTATCGATCATTGACATGGCCGATTGGTTATCGTGGACGGTGGCGCCGGATTTCAGTTATAATGTAAGCATGAGCGAGTTTGAACTGGTCGCAAATTTCGCCCCGCTGGGGGACCAGCCAAAAGCGATCGAGCAGCTGGCCGCCGGCCTTAAAGCGGGTGACCGTTACCAGACGCTGCTCGGGATCACCGGTTCGGGCAAGACCTTTACCATGGCCAACGTGATCCAGGCTGTGCAGCGGCCGACGCTGATCATTTCGCCGAACAAAACGCTCGCCGCCCAGCTTTGCCAGGAGTTCCGGTCGTTCTTTCCTAAGAACGCGGTCGAATATTTCGTCAGCTACTACGATTACTACCAGCCGGAAGCGTACGTCCCCCAGACCGATACATATATAGAGAAGGATTCCTCGATCAACGACGAGCTGGACCGGCTGCGCCACGAAGCGACGGCCTCGCTGCTCTCCCGCCGCGACGTGATCGTCGTCGCTTCGGTCTCGTGCATTTACAACCTGGGGACCCCCAAAGATTACCTGAAGGCGGCGCTGGTGTTCCAGCCCGGCGATCCGGTCGACCGGGAAGAATTGATCAAACAGCTGGTCGGGATCAAGTACGAGCGGAACGATTTTGAGGTGAAGCGGGGGCGGTTCCGGGTCCGCGGCGACATTATCGAGGTCCTGCCTGCCTATGAAAAGAACCTGCTCCGGATCGAGCTGGACGGCGACCGGATCGGCCGGCTCACCACGCTCGAGCCGGTGACCAGCCGGAAGCTGGAGGCGCTGGAGCGGGCGATCGTTTTCCCCGGCACGCATTACGTCACCGTGGAGGACAAGATCGAGGGGGCGCTGCAGGCGATCAAACGCGATCTGGACGAACAACTAGCCGCGCTGCGCGGCCAGAACAAGCTGGTCGAAGCGCAGCGGCTGGAACAGCGGACCAAGTATGACCTGGAAATGATCAAGGAGATGGGCTACTGTTCGGGGATCGAGAATTACTCCCGCTACTTCGACGGCCGCCGGCCGGGCGATTCGCCCTCGACCCTGATCGATTATTTCCCCGACGATTTCCTGGTCTTTATCGACGAATCGCACGTTACCGTGCCGCAGCTCCACGCCATGTACAACGGCGACCGGGCGCGGAAGGGGACGCTGATCGATTTCGGCTTCCGCCTGCCGTCGGCGCTCGACAACCGGCCGCTTAAGTTCGCGGAGTTCGCGGCCAAGGTCAAACAGGCCGTTTTTGTTTCCGCCACGCCGTCCAAATATGAGCGGGAGATCTCCGGCCGGCTGGTCGAGCAGATCATCCGCCCGACCGGCCTGATCGATCCGGCGACCGAGGTCCGGCCGGCGGCGGGGCAGGTCGAGGACCTCTTGCAGGAGATCAAGGTCCGGGTCGCCAGGACGGAGCGGGTGCTGGTCACCACGCTGACCAAGCGGATGGCGGAGGACCTGTCCGAATACCTCAACGAGGCGGGGATCAAGGTCCGCTATCTCCACTCCGACGTTGAGACGCTCGACCGGATCGAGATCCTGCGCGGCTTGCGGAAAGGGGAGTTCGACGTGCTGGTCGGCATCAATCTGCTGCGCGAGGGCCTGGACCTGCCGGAAGTTTCGCTGGTCGCGATCCTCGACGCCGATAAGGAAGGTTTTCTGCGCGGCGAGACCTCGCTGATCCAGACGATCGGCCGGGCGGCGCGCAACGCCAACGGCACCGTCCTGCTTTACGCGGAAAAAATGACCGATTCGATGAAGAGGGCGCTGGCCGAGACCAACCGCCGGCGGAAGATCCAGATCGAGTTCAATGAGAAAAATAACATTACGCCGCGGACGATCGTCAAGGAGATCGCCGACATCTCCGACCGGGTCCGGGAGAGCAAGCTGTCGGAGGTCAAGCGGATCAAGGAGTTCATTCCGGCCAACGAGATACCGGACTTGATCAAGGCGTTGGAAGGCGAGATGGCGATGGCGGCAACCGAGCTTAATTTTGAGCAGGCCGCCGAGATCCGCGACCGGATCAAGGAGCTGAAGAAGGCGTTCGGTCTGAAATAAGGGCGAGGTGCAGTTCGGGATTAACGCCGGCCAAACCGGCCATGATCTGTTCACGGTCCTGTTCGTGCCGTTCGATGGCCTTCCGGGCGATCTTCAGGCTTTCCCCGACGTAACCGAAGGCTGGCCGCCAACCCCGCGGCTTCGACGAACTGGCCGTGACCTCATAAGTGTCGATGTTGACCTCATGAAAATGTTCGAAGCGGTAGCCTTTCAGATATTCGTCTTTGGGCAGATGCCGCAGTAATTGCACCACGGTTTCCGGGTCAGCGTCCGGACTCATGGCGGCCGCTCCCTTTTCCGGCCAGAGCAGGCGCTCCCGGGTCTGCACGTAGCGCTCGCGCAGGTGTGCGATGTTATGCAGGGGCCGGGTCCATCTGGTCGCGGCGAAAAGCCCGGTGACCGTGCCGGCCGCCGCGCTTAAGATCACCAGGGTCGTCGCCAGATACTTGGCCAGTGGTTCGTGGGGATTTGGCTCGCTCAGCATGTAGCCGGCACCGCAGCCAAAGAGCAGGCCGAGCACGCTGAACAAGGTAGTCCGGGAAGACGGCCATTGCGGTTCCAGCCCGCCAAAGAGCGCGGTCGCTAAAAGCGAGCGCCGCCGGAGCTGTTGCCGCAGCAGAGGCGTTTTTTCGTCCAGCAAGTAGAGCTCCCCATCCGCCTGCCCAAGGAGGCGGCGGGTTACGCTTAAACTGTGATCGGTCAAAAGATTAAGCATTTCTTTGATCTGCAAAGATCCCAGCCCTGGCGCGAGATCGATCTCCTGTACCCCGGCTTTTGCCAGCGCGCGCGCGTAATGCTCCGAGCGGTGCAGGACGATCTGTTTCTGAGGGGTTTGCAGCGACAGGTGTTCCGGCGAGACGATGATCCGGGCATGATTATCCAGGTTGAAGCCGAACAGGGTGGTCGCGACGGTCTTGGCGCCGCGGGTCGGGGTTATTCTGTTGAATAACAGGCCGAGCCGGCCGATCGTTCTTTGTTTCAGGCTGATCGTTACTTTCGCGATCATCTTATTCCCGCTCCAGGATGTTTTTGCATGCCTCTTTTATATCGAGGCCTTTTTAGGCTAATTTCACTTGGTGTGTAAATAAGATATGTTGTAAACATGGTTGGGACCGTCCGGCGAACGAGCGCAGCGGCGATCGGTCGATCCCGCTTTTTTAGCGCCCGGCAATATGCTAAAATCATCCTATCTGGAGGTGTCCCGATGACCGAACTTGGTAAATTAATGACGGCGATGGTGACGCCGTTCAAAAAAGACCTCTCCGTCGATTACGAGCAGGCCGCCCGCCTGGCCAATTACCTGGCCGATAACGGTTCGGAAGCTCTGGTCGTTCACGGCACGACCGGCGAATCGCCGACCCTGACGCACGAAGAGGAGTACGAGCTCTACCGGGTAGTGAAGAAAGCGGTCGGCAACCGGGTCAAAGTGATCGCCGGGACCGGTTCCAATTCGACCGCCACTTCCCTTAAATCGACCAAAGAAGCCGAAAAGATCGGCGTGGACGGCGTGATGATCGTCGTGCCGTATTACAATAAGCCGTCGCAAGAAGGGATGTACCAGCACTTCAAAGCGGTGGCGCAGAGTACTAAGCTGCCGATCATTATCTACAACATCCCCGGCCGCTGCGTGGTCAACATGCTGCCCGAGACCGTCGCGCGCCTGGCCGCGGACTGTCCGAACATCAGCGGTTTGAAGGACGCCGCCGGCAGCGTCGAGCAGACAAAAAAGACGATTGCCCTGGTCCCGCCGGGCTTCACGATCTGGTCGGGAGACGATTCCTTGGCCCTGCCGATGATGAAGGTCGGGGCGGTGGGGGTCATCTCGGTCGCCTCGCATATCGCTGGCAAAGAGATCGCGCAGATGATCGCCGCCTACCACGCCGGCGACCGGAAAAAAGCCGAGGTCTTGCATGACCGGCTAATGCCGCTCTTTAACGTCCTGTTCATCACGGCCAACCCGACGCCGGTCAAAGCGGCGCTGGGGATGATCGGCCTGCCGGTCGGCATTCCGCGGCTGCCGTTGATCGAAGCGACCGCGGCCGAGAAAGAGCAGATCCAAAAGGTGTTAAAGGACCTCGGGCTTGTCTAAATTATTTTGGAAACCGGCGACTGAACGTCGCGGTTTTCGCCTTTTCTTCTCCTGTTTCCTTGTTGTCCTGTCAGCGACTGCTACTTTTGCTTATTCCTTTGTTGTCTTCGGGGATAATCAGGGCAATTACCGGGTCCTGAACGACCTTTTGGCCAAAGTTAAACAAGAAAAAGGTTTGAACTTTATCGTGCACACCGGCGATGCCGTTCCCTACGGGGAAGACTCCCATTACCAAAAATACCGCAAGATCATGGCGCAATTGCCGGTCCCTTATTACCAGGTGATGGGGAACCACGACGGGGTGCGGGGCGGTTGGCGGCGTTTTGCCAAATACTACGGCGCCTTTTATTATTCGTTCGATTATCAGGGCGACCGTTTTGTTTTTTTGAACAACGCTTTTAAGGAGAGCTTTGACCAGGCGCAGTTCAACTGGCTGAAACGGGAACTGGCCCGGACCGGCGCCCGCCATATCTTTGTCTTCATGCACAAGCCGGCGTTCGATCCGTCGGAGATCTACCGGGACCACGTGATGTCGGGCCGGGCGGTGACCGAAGAGCTGGTCCGGCTGTTCGCCAAATACAAAGTGGCCAGGGTCTTTGCCGGCCACGTCCACGGGTACGCCAAAACGGAGCGCGACGGCGTGGTTTATTCCATCTCCGGCGGCGGGGGCGCTCAGCTCCACCTGCCGCCCGAACTGGGCGGGTTTTACCATTATCTCCGGATCGACGTGAACGGCGACCGGATCGATGATAAAATAAGGCGGGTCTATGAATAAACCGGCCAAGGCAAAGAGCAAACGCGATAATCAGGCGATCACCGAACGGAACCGGCTGGCGCTGGCCCATTTGCTTTTGGCCGGCGACCGGCTCTTTACCCGTTTGCCCGACGACGAAAAGGCGACCCTGCTCAAAGAGGTCATGCGGATTGGGGACGAAGCGGCCGACTGGGCGAAAGCCGAGTACGGGACCGACGACCCGCGCAAGATCGCCGTGAAAATGGGCCTGAAGGTCTTCGGCGAGGAGCACCGGAAGCTGAAGCGGAGCGAATACCGCCGCGAGCAGAAAGAGATCGTCATCTCCCGCAAGTTCCACGAAAAGCTGCTCCGCGAGGTGGAGTCCCGGGAGCTGTCAGACCGTTTGCTGAAGCTGGTCGTCGCCCATGAGCTGTTCCACCACCTGGAAGTCGAGCGGCTCGGCGACGTTTCCCGGCGGTTCAAATTCAAGCTCTGGCAGCTGGGGCCGATCGTCATCGAGCGGCGGATCAAGGGCTTGAGCGACGTTGCCGCCCAGTCCTTTACCCAGCGGCTGCTCGGCCTGGAGCTGACGCCCCCGGTCTTCGATTACCTGCTCTCGATCAATTTACGGCCGCACCAAAATTTGTTATAATTAGCCTAATGCCAGCCGACCTCCACATGCACAGCAACCTGTCCGATGGCAGCGATTCTCCCGAAGAACTGGTCAGGCTGGCTCAGGCGGCCGGGTTAACGGCGATCGCGCTGACCGACCACGATATCGTCGACGGGATCGGGCGGGCCCAAACGGAGGCGCAAGCCCAAGGCCAAAACGTGGAAGTGATCCCGGGGATCGAGTTCACGACCGAGAACAAGCAGTGCGAGGCCCACATCCTCGGCTATTTTATCGATCCGGACAACGCGGAACTGGCCGCCGCCCTGGCGCAGATCCAGGAGGGGCGGGTCAAGCGGATCTATAAGATCGCCAAGAAACTGCGGGCTTTGAAAGTCGAAGTTGAGCCGGAGGAAATACTGGCCGCGTCCGGCGGCAAAGCGCCGGGCAGGCCGCATGTCGCGAAAGTCCTGGTCAAGCGCGGCTACGTCTCGACGATCAAGGAAGCGTTCAACCGCTACATTGATTCGCGGGGGCCGGCTTACGTGCCGCATTACAAGTTGGCGCCGGCGGCAGCGGTCGGCCTGATCAAGCGGAGCGGCGGGATACCGGTCTTTGCCCATCCGGTGATCACCAATTGCGACGAGCTGATCGTTGAGCTGATCGGCGCCGGCCTGCGCGGGATCGAGGCGATCTATCCGGGGTATTCTCCGGACCAGATCGAGCGTTACCGGGCGCTGGCGCTTAAACACGGGCTGCTGATCACCGGCGGTTCGGATTATCACGGGGCGAATTTCGCCCGGGAGCAGAAGCTCGGCGAGCTGCCGGTCCCGGACGAAGTAGTGGAGAAATTAAAAGATGAACACGCACGCGGAAATTAACCTGACGGCGATCAAACATAATATCGCGCAGATCAAAGGGCTGCTCCAACCCGGCACCCGGTTCATGGCGGTGGTCAAAGCGAACGCTTACGGCCACGGCGCGGCCGCGGTCGCCCGTTCGGCGGTGGAAGCGGGGGCCGATTACCTGGGCGTGGCGAACCTGAAAGAGGCGCTGGAGCTGCGCGAGGCGGGTATCCTGGCCCCGGTCCTGATCCTGACCGAATCGCCGACCTCGGTCGCCGACGAGATCGTGCAGCACGACCTCACCCAGACGATCTACTCGTTCACCGAAGCCAAAGCGCTGTCGGACGAAGCGCAAAAACGGGGAAAAACCGTCCGGGTCCACGTCAAGATCGATACCGGGATGGGGCGGGTCGGCGTCCTGCCGTCGGAAGCGATCGCCTTTGTCACCAAGGTCGCTTCGCTCCCCGCGCTCGCCGTGGAAGGTTTATTCACCCACTTCGCCAAGGCCGAGGACCCGGAAGACCATTTTACCGTCGACCAGTTCAGCCGGTTCCAGCAGATCGCCGCGCGCCTGCCGCAGATCCCGCTCAAACACACGGCCAACTCGGCGGCGGCGCTTTTCCATAAAGATACCCACCTGGACATGGTCCGCTGCGGCCTGATGATCTACGGGTTATACCCGCAGGGGAACTCGCGCCGGCTGATCAACCTCCAACCGGCCCTCTCTTTCAAGACGCGCGTCACCTACCTGAAAAAAGTGCCGACCGGCACGCCGCTCTCTTACGGCAGCACCTTTGTGACGCCGGCGGAAACGACGATCGCCACGATCCCGGTCGGCTACGCCGACGGTTTCAGCCGCCGCCTCTCCAACAAGGGGTCGGTCCTGATCCGCGGCAAGCGCTATCCCGTGGTCGGACGGGTCTCCATGGACCTGACGCTGGTCAACGTCGGCGCCGGCCGGGTGGAGATGGGGGACGAGGTCGTCTTGATCGGCGAACAGAACGGGCAGGGGATCTCGGCCGACGAGATCGCCGCGCTGGAAGACACCATTTCATACGAGGTCGTGTGCAGCATCGGCAAGCGGGTGCCGCGGGTGTACAAATGAGCTACGTTTCCCTCTACCGCAAATGGCGGTCGCAAAACTTTGCCGAGATCGTCGGCCAGCCGGTGATCGTGCAGACGCTGCAGAACGCGATCAAGCTGGACCGGATCGCCCACGCCTACCTGTTCGCCGGCCCGCGCGGGACCGGCAAGACCTCCACCGCGCGGATCTTCGCCAAGGCGCTGAACTGCAAAAAGGGGCCGACGCCGACCCCGTGCGGCGAATGCGAGAACTGCGCCAAGATCAAGAGCGGGCAGGCGGCCGACGTGATCGAGATCGACGCCGCCAGCAACCGCGGGATCGACGAGATCCGGGAGCTGCGCGAGCGGGTCCGCTACGCGCCGCTGGAAGGCCGCTACAAGGTCTACATCATCGACGAGGTCCACATGCTGACGCCGGAGGCGTTCAACGCGCTGCTCAAGACGCTGGAAGAGCCGCCGGCGCATACCCTGTTCATCCTGGCGACCACCGAGCTGCAGAAAGTGCCGCTGACGATCGCCTCGCGCTGCCAGCGGCTCGACTTCGGCCGGATCAAGATGCCGGAGATCGTCGCCCAGCTTAAGAAGATCGCGCAGAGCGAAAAGTTCCAGATCGAGGACCAGGCGCTGGAGCTGATCGCCCGCTCGGCCGAAGGGGCGATGCGCGACGCGATCTCGCTGCTCGACCAGCTGGTCTCTTTTTCGGGCGACAAGATCACCTACGACGACGTGGTGACCCTGCTCGGCACGGCGGACGAGGCGCTGCTGTTCGGCTTTGCCGACGCGGTGGCGGCGAACGACCCGGCCGCAGTGCTCGACCTGGTCCGCCGCGGGATGGAAGAAGGCCGCTCGATGCAGCAGGTAACGCGCGAGCTGGTCTTCCATTTCCGCAATCTCATGCACGTCAAGGCCGGCGCCGGCGACGCGCTGGAGCTGACCGCCGACCAACGGCAGCGGCTGGCCGAACAAGCCCAAAAGTTCTCGGCGGAACGGGTCAAAGAGGTGCTGCGCGCGCTCTCCCGCGCCGAGCTCGACATGAAGTGGCATCCTTACGGGCGGCTGGTGCTGGAAGTAGCGCTGCTGGAGCTGCTCGGTGAGCGGCCTGTGGTAGCGGAAGTGAAGCGCGTTGCAGAGTCCAACGAAACGCGCGTTGCAACCGCAACCGAACAACGATCCCCAACAGACGGATCGCTGGCCTCGATCAAGGAGCATTGGGAGTCTATCTTAGAAAACATGCGCAAGAAAAGCATCTACGGTTTCGTTTCCCTCCATGAAGGAGAGCCGATCGAACTGGCGGCGAGCGGCAAGCTGGTGATCGGTTTCCGCAAAGGCTATTCCTTCCACAAGGAGCGGCTCGAAGAGCAAAAGAACAAGCAAGCGCTGGAAGACTCGATCCGGGAAGTGGTGGGACACAAGATCCCGGTCGAGTGTATAATTAGTGATCGGCCGAAAACGCCGACCCTGTCGGTCAAATCGGTCGCCGAGTTCTTTGACGGAAAGGTGGTCTAGCGATGGCAAAAAAATATAACGTCTGCGTTTTGGGCGCGACCGGGATGGTCGGCAAAGAGATGATGAAGGTCCTGGAACAGCGGAATTTCCCGGTCAATAAGTTCCTGCCGCTTGCCTCCGAACGGACGGCCGGGAGCAAAGTGACTTTCCAGGGGCGGGAATATACCGTGGAACTGGCCGAGCCGGGCTCGTTCGAGGGGATGGAGATCGGCCTGTTCTCCGCCGGCGCCAAGCCGTCGGCCGCGCTGGCCCCGGAGGCGGCCAAACGGGGCTGCATCGTGATCGACAACACCAGCCATTTCCGGCTGGACCCCAGCGTGCCGCTGATCGTGCCGGAAGTGAACGGCCACGCCATTAAGCAGCACAAGGGGATCATCGCCAACCCGAACTGCTCAACCGCCCAGATGGTTTTGCCGCTCAAGCCGATCTACGACGCCGTCGGGATCGAACGCCTGGTCATTTCGACCTACCAGGCGACCTCGGGGTGGGGGAAAGAGGCGATCGCGGAGATGTACGAGCAGACCAGGCTCGTGCTGGACGACCCGAACGCCAAAGTGCCGGTCAAGTACCTGCCAAAACGGATCGCCTTCAACGTGATCCCGCAGATCGACGCGTTCACCGATAACGGCTACACCAAGGAAGAACTGAAGATGGTCAACGAAACGCGGAAGATCCTGGAGGATGAGTCCATCAAGATCACGGCGACCACCGTGCGGGTGCCGGTCGCGATCGGCCACAGCGAGTCCGTGAACATCCAGACCAAAAAGAAGATCACCGCGCAGCAGGTCCGCGAGCTTATCGGCAAGTTCCCGACCGTTACCGTAGTGGACGACCCTAAGAACGGCGGCTATCCGACTCCGATCGATTGCGTCGGCAAAGACGACACCTTCGTCGGCCGGATCCGCGAGGATATCTCCATCCCGAACGGGATCGAAATGTGGATCGTGGCCGATAATCTGCGCCGGGGTGCCGCGCTCAACGCGGTGCTGATCGCCGAGCGGATGATCGCGGACGGACTTATTTAGGCAGGACCTGTTCTAGCCAGCTGCTTTTTTTCCAGATCTGCAGATGATCGCCGCACCCGACCACGGCCAGCTCCTCGTTCTTTTGCAAGCCGACTAGCTCCATGACCGACTCGGGTATCCGGTAGCGGCCGTGCTGGTAGTCCTTTGGCTCAAAAGTGAAAGCGGTGATCGATTCCAAGGCCGGTGAAGCGAGACGGGCGACGTTCTCACGCCACTGAGCATCCTCGAAACCGACGATGATCCGCTCCGTTTCCTGCATCACGGTCATTACCAGGCGGTTCTGACCGATCATCCGCTGAAAGGCGGCCGGCAGCACAAAGCGGTTCTTGTGATCGAGCTTGGCAAAATGGAAGCCGTTAAATTTTATCGGCGGCTTGCCGACCTGTCTGATCGCGTTCATGGCCGCGGAAACGCCCAAGATGTTCATACCATAATGTCGGCTGATAGCTCAATAAATTTCAGTCCGGATTTGCTATAATCAAACCATGGACCACCAGGCGCAGATCGATTATTACGAGGACCTCTTGGCGAAGCACGGCGACAGCCCTCAGGCCCTCGACTGGAACTCGCGGGAAAGCCAGCGGCTCCGCTACCATGTCTTGAAAGAGCTTTTCGTTTACGGCAAAAAAGGGTCCGGGGTCTCGGTCCTGGACGTCGGCTGCGGGTTTGGCGACCTCTTCGGCTTTTTTAAAGCGGAAGGATTGCTGAACCGGCATAAAATCAGCTATACAGGCTACGATATTTCGCCTAAAATACTGGATGTAGGCAGGAAAAAGTACCCGGACGCCCGGTTCGCGCTCAAAGACATCCTGGCCGACCGGCAGGTGCCGCAGTTCGATTACGTTTTCTGTTCGGGCGCGCTGAACATCCGGACGGCCGGGCGGGAAGAGCATCTGGAGTTCGTCAAGGAGATGATCTTCCGGATGTACGACCTGGCCAAGCACGGGGCGGCGCTCAATTTTCTGGGAGAAGGGATGATGCCGATCGCCGACCCGGGCGACCTGAATTCCGGGCGCTATTTCTTTTTCAGCCCGGAGCTGATCCTGAGCTATGTCCGGTTCGTGTGCGGCCGTTACGTTTTGCGGCACGATTACCATGCCGGCGACTTTACGGTCTATATGTTGAAATAACGAAATGGAAAACAAAAAACTCGATATCGTGAAGTTCCAGATGAACCCGCTCCGGCGGCTGATCGTGCCGGGCTTGCTGCTCCTGGCGATCGTGATCGTCGGCATCAGCGGGTACATGGTGCTGGAAGGGTGGAATTTCCTCGACGCGCTCTACATGATCGTCATTACGCTCTCGACGGTCGGTTTCCGCGAAGTACACGAGCTCAACGCGGCCGGGCGGATCTTAACGATGGTGATCATCATCACCGGGGTCAGCACCGCGCTGTACGCCGCCGGCCAGATCATCGAAATTATCCTGGAAGGGCAGATCATCGGTTACAGGAGGAAAAAGAAAATGGAGAACATGATCAGGGAGATGAAGGACCATTTTATAATCTGCGGCTTCGGCCGGGTAGGGCACCAGATCGCCCAAGAGCTGAGCGACGCGCGCGTTCCCTGCGTCGTGATCGACACCAAGGCGGAAGTCGCGCTGGAACTGGAGCCGCAAGGCATTCCCCACCTGCTCGGCGACATCACCTCGGACGCGATCCTCAAGGAAGCCGGGATCATGCAGGCCAAGGGGCTGATCGCTTCGGCCGATTCCGACACCGCCAACGTCTTTGTGACGCTTTCCGCCCGCGTCCTGAACCCTGATCTGTATATTATTGCCCGGGCCGGGTATCCCGACGCGGAAGAAAAATTGAAGAAAGCGGGAGCGAACCGGGTGATCTCGCCTTACCTGACGGCCGGCAAACATATTGCCGATATCGCCATCAAGCACCGGCGGGACGGCATAAAATGAGCGGGCAGGAGCCGGCGTTCCGCGCGGCCGCGGTCGCCCGGGTGGCCGAGGAGCTGGCGCTGGCGGCCAGGACGGCTCCGAAAGGGCGCGGCTTGGACCTGCTGGAGGTACTGGTCCTGACCGGTGCCGATATTGCCAAGCTGTCGGCCCAGATGCAGGCGATCGGCGAGCGGGAGAAACACCAGACCTTCCTGCGCGACAGTGAGAACATCAAAGGCGCCCAAGCGATACTGCTGATCGGGACGAAGCAGAAAGTCGTCGGGCTGCGCTATTGCTCATTCTGCGGTTACCCCTCGTGCGACGAAGCGGAGCGGGCCGGCGCGGTTTGCGCTTTAAATTCCGTCGACCTGGGGATCGCGGTCGGTTCGGCGGTCTCGGTCGCGGCCGACCACCGGATCGATAACCGGGTGATGTACACCGTCGGTAAAGCGGCGGTCGAAATGAAACTGCTCGGTCCCGAAGTCGCCATCGCCTTGGGAATACCGCTGTCCGTTTCGAGCAAGAACCCATTTTTTGACAGGAAGTGAAATATGTTTGACGATATCAAAGTAATATTTGAAAAAGACCCGGCGGCCAGGAACCTTGAGGTCCTGCTTTACCAGGGGCTGTGGGCGATCTGGGTCCACCGGCTAACCCATCTCCTTTACCGCTGGCACATCCCGTTCTTTCCCCGTTTGATCTCGCAGATCATGCGGCTCTTGACCCAGATCGAGATCCACCCCGGCGCGACCATCGGCCGGCGCTTTTTTATCGACCACGGCAACGGCACGGTGATCGGCGAGACGACGGTCATCGGCAACGACGTGATGATCTACCAGGGGGTTTCCCTGGCCGGGACCGGCAAGGAAAAGGGGAAAAGGCATCCGACGATCGGCAACAACGTAGTGATCGGCGCGGGGGCGATCGTGCTGGGGAACATCAAGGTCGGCGACAATGCCCGGATCGGCGCCGGCGCCGTGGTGACCAAGGAAGTGCCGCCCGATACGACCGTGGTCGGCAACCCGGCCTGGATCCTGAAGCAGGAAGGGCGGCGGCTCGATCCGCTGGAGCACGGCGCATTGCCGGACCCGGTCCACCGGGCGCTTGACGAACTGAACACCCGCCTCAAGGCACTGGAAGAAAAGCTGAAGTAAATGGCGCTTAAGGTCTACAATACTCTCACCCGCCGGAAAGAGGAGTTCCAGCCGCTGCAGCCTCCCGCGGTCGGCATGTACGTCTGCGGCATTACCCCCTACGACGAGACGCATCTTGGCCACGCCCGGGCGTACGTGACATTCGATGTCATTAAGCGCTATCTGGAATACTCCGGGTATCAGGTCAAACATATCCAGAATATCACCGATATCGATGACAAGATCATCGCGAAGGCGAAGGAGCAGGGGGTAGGGGTTAGCGAGATCGCGGGGAAATATACCGCTTCGTTCTACGAAGTGATGGACCGACTGAACGTGCGGCGGGCGACGGAGTACCCGAAAGCGACGGAGAATATCGACGGCATGATCAAATGGATCGCCGGCCTGATGGAAAAGGGCTACGCTTACCAGTTGGACGACGGCGTTTACTTTGAAGTCGATAAATTCGAGGCTTACGGGAAATTGTCTGGTAAGAAAAAAGAAGATCAGGAATCGGGCGCCCGGGTCGAGGTTAAAGGGGCGAAGAAGAATCCCTTGGACTTCGCGTTATGGAAAAAAGCCAAACCGGGCGAGCCGTCTTGGCCGAGCCCGTGGGGAGAGGGTCGTCCCGGCTGGCACATCGAATGTTCGGTGATGTCGACCAAATATCTCGGCGAGCAGTTCGACATCCACGGCGGCGGACTCGATCTCGAATTCCCGCACCACGAGAACGAGACGGCGCAGACCGAAGCGCTGACCGGCAAGTCCCCCTGGGTCAAATACTGGCTCCACAACGGTTTTGTCAACGTCAACAAGCAGAAGATGAGCAAGTCGCTCGGCAACTTTTTCACGCTCAAGGACATCTTCAAGAAATACGACCCGATGGTCATCCGCTTTTTCCTGCTGATGACCCACTACCGGAGCCCGATCAATTACTCCAACGCCGAGATCGACAGCGTTAAAGAAGGCTTTGAGCGGATCCGCGGTTTTATCCAAAACCTGGACTTCCTGGCGGCGAATACCCAGGAAGAGGCGCCGGAGATCGAGCTGGAAGACCTGGACGAAGAGTTAATGCCTTACCGGGAAAAGTTTAAGGCGGCGATGGATGATGATTTTAACACTGCCGGGGCGTTGGCCGCCGTGTTCGACCTGATCAAGTTCTGCCGCAAGGCCCTGGATGAAGGGGAAGCGGAAAAAGAGTGTCTGGCGTTGATGAAAACTTCGGTCGTCGAGCTGTGTGACATCCTTGGCTTAGTTGTGGCGCCCTTGGCCATTAGCGGCGGAGAGAAAGCCGTAGATATCAAAAACCTGGTGGCGGAGCGCGAGACGGCCCGCAAGCAGAAGAACTACCAGCGGGCCGACGAGATCAGGCAGCAGCTGACGGAGCTGGGGATCGAGATCGAAGACACGCCGTACGGGACCAAATGGCGAACACGAACCTGATCCAGCTCCTCTCTTATGCCGCCCTGATGGCGTCGTCGATCTTTATCCCGCTCCTGGCCGAAAGTTTCGGCGCCGGACCGGGGACGGTCGGCCTGATCGTCGGCGCCTATAACGGTTTATTCCTCTGCTCTTCTTACCTGTTCGGCGTGTTGGCCGATAAATACGGCGGCCGGCTGATCCTGCGCGCCGGGCTGCTCTTTTGCGCGGCGGTCTTTGCCGCCCAGGTCCTGGCCCACGATATCGTTTCGCTCTTTTACCTCCGTGCGCTGGCCGGGGCGGGGGCGGGCGTTTTTCCGGCGGCGCTGGCGGTCTACGCTTATTCCGAACAGCGGGGGAAAATGGGGAAGTTTCAGGGATTCGGCTCGCTCGGCTGGGCGCTCGGCTCGATCGTGGCCGGTTTGCTTGCTGCGACCAGCGTGATCTTTGCGCTAAGCGCGGTCTGTTTCGCGGCCGCTTTTTGCGCTTCCCTTCAGCTGGAGAGCGAATATCCGCCGCCGCGGCCGGTCAAACTGGTGCCGTGGCGCTTGTTTTGGCGGAACAGCCGGGTCTATGTCCCGTATTTTTTCCGGGCGCTCGGGGCGCAATCGATCTGGGCGGTCTTTCCGCTGTATTTGGTCATGACCGGGGCCGACAAGCTCTGGGTCGGCATCGCTTATTTCGTCAACACCTTTTCCCAGTTCCTGATCATGGGGCGGATCGAGCGGTTCCATAACCTTTTCCTGGTCAATATCGGCCTGCTCTGCACGGTGATGACGTTCGCCGGCTACGCGCTTTTTCCCTACCTGCCGGTCGTCCTCTTTTTACAAGTATTACTGGCGCTCTCTTTTTCCACTTTGCAGGTCGGGTCATTGCAGGAGCTGATGACCCGGAACCAGGCCGAGCAATCGGTCGCCGTCGGCCTGCTTAATTCGATCATTAACTTTACCGCGGTGGTCGGCCCGTTCCTGGCCGGCTGGATCACCCAGGATTTCGGCTTTGCCAGTTTGATGTGGGCGGGGGCCGGGTTGGCGTTTCTCGGTTTAGTTACTTTCACTTCCGTGTTAGAATAAAGCTATGCTGGACCCAAAATACATCCGCAGCAAGGTCGATGACGTGATGGCCGGGCTGTGCAACCGCGGTTTCGACATCACGGTGATCGAAAGCTGGCTGCAGAGCGATGAAGAGTGGCGCAAGCTCACCACCCACATTGAAGAGCTCAAAGCCAAACAAAACGCCGCCTCGGCCAAGATCGCCGAGCTGAAGAAGAACAAGCAGGATGCCGCGCCGCTCCTCGCCGAAATGAAAACGCTCTCGGCCAGCATTAAGGACCGGCAGGAGGAGCAGTCCCGGTTCGAGAACGAACTGAACAATATCCTGCTTAATATCCCCAACGTGCCGCAGAAGAGCGTGCCGATCGGCAAATCGAGCAAAGATAACCCGGTCGTCCGCGAGTGGGGCGAGCGGACGAAGTTCGCCTTTAAGCCGCTTGCCCATGACGAGGTCGGCAAGAAGCTCGGCTGGCTCGATTTTGACCGGGCCGGCAAGATCTCCGGCTCCCGCTTTGTCGTCTATAAAGGGGAGGGGGCGGCCCTGGAGCGCGCTTTGATCAGTTTGATGCTCGATCTGCACACCAAAGAACACGGTTACACCGAGGTTTTGACCCCGGTGCTGGTCACGCCCGAAGCGATGAAAGGGACAGGGCAGCTCCCCAAGTTCGAGGAAGAGATGTTCAAGTGCCGGGATGATGAACTGTATTTGATCCCGACCGCCGAAGTTTCGGTGACTAACCTATACAGCCAGGAGATACTGCCGCCGGGGACGCTGCCGATCAGGCATTGCTGCTGGACCCCGTGTTTCCGGCGCGAAGCCGGCTCGTACGGCAAGGACGTTAAGGGGCTTATCCGCCAGCACCAGTTCAATAAGGTCGAACTGGTCAAGTTCGTCGAGCCGGAGAAGTCCAGCGCTGAACTGGAAAGCTTGACCCATGACGCCGAAATGGTCCTGCAAAAGCTTAATCTCCCTTACCGGGTCGTCCAGCTTTGCACCGGCGACCTCGGTTTTTCCTCGGCGAAAACCTATGATATCGAGGTCTGGTTCCCGAGCGAGAACGCCTACCGGGAGATCTCGTCGTGCTCGAACTTCGAGTCGTTCCAGGCGAGGAGGGCGGGGATCCGTTACCGGCAGGAGAAAGACGCCAAACCGGAGTTCGTCCACACTTTAAACGGCTCCGGCCTGGCCGTGGGACGCTGTTTGGCCGCTATCTTAGAGAATTGCCAGCAAGCTGACGGGACGGTCAATATCCCGGAAGCGTTAAAGCGTTACCTCTAGAACTTATAGCCGACCGTCGCCGTCAGGCCGAACGCCGTGCTGTAACCGAGCCCGGCGCTCATTTTATTGTTGATCTCCTTGCCGACCGTCAGGCCGATCCCGGCGTGCGCTCCCTTGGCGGTGTCGCCCGCCAGACCGGGGATATTGCGCACGGCGGAAGAGTAGTTGGCGTAATCGAGCGAAAGGCCGACGTTGAACCCGCCGACTTGTTTGACCGCTTCAAGCTGGGCGGCCATGACGTTAAATTTATTGCCCAGGCCGTAACCGACATAAAGGCCGGTGGTGACCGGTCCGGTCGGCAGGTAGTAACCGAGCTCCGCGACGCCGGCGCCGCCCATCAGGCCGCCTTTGGCCGCGAAACCGCGATTGCCGGCGGCCGCCGGAACGGTGACCGGGGCTTTCAACGGGGCGGGAGTCAGGACTTTTTTGACCGGAGCCGGTTTCTTGGCCGGCACTTTCTTTTTGACCGGAGCGGCCAGCGAAACGGACGCGAGCAGCAGCACTAGGACCAGGGAGAGAATGAGCGCTTTTTTCATTTGTTTTCCTCCATGCAGCGGATCGTTGCGACTAATTTTACCGATTAGTGGACGGTAATGCAAGTATTTCTTTTATTATTACGATAAATATTATGATGGTAGGCGATATTTCCAAGATCTATGATAGTTTTAAGGTGGTTTCCACCAACCCGGTCAGGTACGCGGGGCAGGGGAACTTCATGGAGACGCTGAACGAATATTTTAACGACGCGCAAAAGCGGCTGCAGCCGGTCGAAGGAATGCCGGGCGTGTTCACGATCAACCCCCAGCCGCCGCAATCGCTGGAAACTCTCGGCCTTTAACTTCGTGCTATAATATTATTCGATGCCTCTCTATGATTACAAATGTGCCAAGTGCGGCCACGTCTTTGAAGTGCTGCAAAAAATATCCGCAGAACCGTTGAGGTTCTGTCCGCAATGCAAAGGGGCGATCAAGCGCCTGATCTCGCCGGCGGGGATCATCTTCAAAGGGCCGGGATTTCACGTCAACGACTACGGCAAGAAAGAAGTTAAAGAGACAAAAAGTTCTGCAAAAGACGCTTCCCCGAAGAAGTCAAAATAGATTCCGGGTGGAATTGGACCCCTTCGACCTTCAGTTTCTGGTGACGCAGCCCCATGATCTCTCCCTCTTTGGTCCAGGCGGAGACCGTTAGCACGCTGGGCAAGCTTTTCCTTTCCACGACCAGCGAGTGGTAGCGGGTGGCGGTGAAAGGCTTGGGCATCCCCCGGAAGACCCCCTTACCGTCATGGTAGATCTCCGAAGTCTTGCCGTGCATGATCCGCGCGGCGCGGACGATCTTTCCCCCGAACACTTCGCCGATCGCCTGGTGGCCCAGGCACACGCCCAGGATCGGCATTTTGCCGGCAAATTCCAGAATGACCGCTTCCGAGATGCCGGCGTTCCGCGGTTCGCCGGGACCGGGGGAGATCAGTAACCGCTCCGGTTTAAGCCGGGCGATCTCTTTCAGGGAGATCTCGTCGTTGCGGAAGACCCGGACGTCGGCGCCGAGTTCGCCCAGATACTGGACGAGATTGTAGGTGAACGAGTCGTAGTTATCGATGACCAGAATCATGTTATAATTGTAGCACGAATGCAGGCGAAAATAATCACCTACCCGGAGCGCGACCGCTGGAACGATTTCGTCGCTAATTCCCCGTACGGCTCGGTCCTCCAATCGTACGAATGGGGGGAACTGAAGTCGCATTTCGGCTGGCAGCCGCTCCGCATCGCGCTGGAAGAGGACGGGCGTTTCCGGGCCGGCATCTCCATTCTGAGAAGGGAGGTTCCGGTCATCAAGCACTCCCTCTTCTACGCCCCGCGCGGCCCGGTCGTCGATTACCACGACAAGGAACTGCTCCATCAACTGCAGGCGGTGATCGAGAAAGAAGCGGACCGCAACCACGCCATTTCGCTGAAGATCGATCCGGAGGTCCCCGAAGACGACCGGCAAGCCGTGGCCAACCTGACCGCGCTCGGTTTTGACCGGGCGCTCAAGCAGGTCCAGCCGCGGGCGACCTTCATCCTGAACCTGGAGCGCGATCTGGACCAGCTGCTGGCGAGTTTTGAAGAGAAGACCCGCTACAATATCCGTTTGGCGGAGAAAAAAGGGGTCGTTGTCCGGGAAGAGCCGGACGAGCACGGGATCGCTCATTTTCACGAGCTTTACCGGGTCACGGCCAAGCGCGATAATTTCCTTGTCCACCCGGAGGCGTATTACCAGAAGATCAGGCAGGTCCTGTTCCCGGCCGGCCTGGGGACGAACTTTATCGCTTATTACGAGCACAAGCCGATCGCCGCGGTCATCATCTTCGCTTTCGGCAAAACGATCTGGTACATGTACGGCGCGTCGGCCTCCGAATACCGCAACGTCATGCCGAACCATCTGCTCCACTGGGAAGTGATCAAGTGGGCGAAGGAGCGGGGCTTCAAGGCGTACGATCTCTGGGGGATACCGGCCGCGCCCAAGGAGGACCACCCGCTGTTCGGCGTTTACCGGTTCAAGAAAGGCTTTAACGGCGCGCTGGTCAAATACGTCGGTGCCTATGATTTTCCCTACAGCCCGCTTTTTTACCAGGCGCTGGAGCACGGGGTGGTCTGGTGGCAGAACCTGCGCAGCCTGATGACCAAGGGGAAGATCGAGGATTCACTAAGCGAATGATCCAATACGATTCCCGGAAAGTAAAACCCGGCGACACGTTCGTGGCCATTCCCGGCCTGAAGCGCGACGGCGCGGACTTCGTGCCGCAGGCGATCGCCAGCGGCGCGACAACGATCGTGGCCGAGCAAAAGATCGCGGTCCCCGAGGGGGTCAATTTCGAGCTGGTCCCTTCGGCCCGGCAGGCGCTGGCCTATCTCTCGGCCAAATACTACGACTTCCCGTCGACCAAGCTGAAACTGATCGGTGTCACCGGGACCAAAGGGAAAACGACGGTCTGTTTCCTGGTCCGGTCGATCCTGAACAAGGCCGGGTTCAAGACCGGCTTGATCGGGACCATTACCCACGGGATGACGACCCCCGAGTCGGCCGACCTGCAGGCCGAATTGGCCAGGCTGGTCAACGAAGGTTACACGCACTGCGTTCTCGAAGTTTCCTCCCACGCGCTGGCCCAGGAACGGGTCCACGGCTGCAAGTTCGCCGTCGCCATCTTCACCAACCTGGCGCACGATCACCTCGATTACCATAAGACGATGGCGGAGTACCTGACCGCCAAGAAAAAGCTGTTCGAGATGCTCGATAACGAGGCGACCGCCATCATCAATGTCGACGACCCGGCGAGCGCCGCGGTCATGGGAGTGGTCAAGGGGGAGGTTGTCCCCTTTGGGATCGATCAGGCCCGTCATGAGCTCCGGAGCACCAAGCATAATGAGTTTGATACGGAGGTTGCCGCGGTCCAAATTCGTGACAAAGAGATGACGGTCAAACTTAACACGACCGAGATCAGGACACCGCTGATCGGGACCCACAATGTCTACAATATAGCCGCCGCCTGGCAATGCGGAGTTACTTTTGGTATCCGTCCGGCTATTCTCAAGGAAGGGATCGAAGCGGTCAAGGTCATTCCCGGCCGCCAGGAAGAGGTTGCTTGTGGCCAGCCCTTCCGGGTGGTCGTTGACTTTGCCCACACGCCGGACAGTCTGCAGAAACTGCTGGAGACTTACCGGCCATTGACCAAAGGGAAACTGCGCCTGGTTTTCGGTTGTCCCGGGGACCGTGATCGCGAGAAACGACCGCTGATGGGGGAGATCGCCGCGCGGCTGGCCGATCAGGTTATCGTTACTACCGATGATCCGCATAGCGAGGATCCGCAGAGGATCATCCAGGAGATCGTTGCGGGGCACGAGTCGCGGGTCGCGAGTTGCCTTGACCGGAAGGAAGCAATTGTCCAGGCCTTGAAGTCAGCCGAAAAGGGCGATATTGTCTTGATCGCGGGCCGGGGACACGAGCAGTATCAGGATTTTAACGGCCGCCAAGTGCCGCTGGACGATAAAACGGTGGTCCGGGAGCTACTCGTAGGTCAGCGGCAGGTTTAATTTCCGCTTCAACGCCACGTTATATTCGTCGATCTTCGCCTGAGCGTATTCCGGCCGGATGTAGTGGTCGGGGGTCAGGTTAAAGGCGCTTAAGAAAAAGCCGCCGGTCATGACGAGCGCGCCGGTGGTGATGACGCCGGACCCGGCCGAGGCGACCGCGCCGCCGAGCATGGCAATGACCCCGCCGCCGATGCAGGCGGTGCCGAGGTTGCGCCAGACGGCCTTGCCGCTTTCCAGTTCGTTGATCCGGGCCAGCTCCCGGTTATCGCCGACCAGCTTGAGAAAATCGAAATCGTTCAATTCGCTGATGCCGCCCAGGTAAACGTACCATTCGTTGATCTCCTTGACCTCCGAGCGCTGCAGCCCCTGGTTGGTGATCCGGGTGGTGGTGTCGGAATACGATTCGAACGAGAAGGTGGTCGAACTGATGTCGGTGTAATTGTAGTGGCGTTTTTCGTCGATCAGCCGCTTCTTGGTCACCAGCTCCAGTTTATTATGCTTGTAATAGAGCTTGTTCAGATAATCCTGTTCGGCGGCGGAAACCTCGGCCCGGACAAAGGTTGCAATCGCGACGATCGAGATGAGCGCGAAAACTAGTTTCTTCATGCCTTAAATTATAATACAATTGCGGCGGGAGGTAAATATGAGCAAAACCAAATATCCCCTGGACAAAGTCTACCGGTTGCTCGGTTCCGGGCCGACGGTCCTGATCAGCTCCAGCCTGAACGGCAAGCCGAACGTGATGACGATCGCCTGGACGATCCCGCTCGATTTCGACCCGCCGCTTATCGGCTGCTGCATCGGCGACCAAAATTACACGTTCCGGATCGTTAAAAAGACGAAAGAGTTCGTCATTAACATACCGGGCGCCAAACTGGCGAAGAAGGTGGTCGCTTGCGGCAGCGTCTCCGGCCGCAAGATCGACAAGTTCAAAAAGGTCGGTTTAACTCCCGTGCCGGCGTCCAAGGTCAAGGCGCCGCTGGTGCAAGAATGTTTTGCCAACCTGGAATGCAAAGTGGTGGACGCAAGAATGGCCGGCCAATACAACCTTTTTATCGTGAAAGTGGTCGCCGCCTGGCTGGACAAGGGAGCGGAAAAAACGCCGACCCTGCACCATGTTACCGGGCACCGGTTCAAGATCGGACGGGAATAATGCTTAAACGGGCGGAGGCCACTTTTTTCGGCCGGGTCCAGGGGGTCGGTTTTCGTTTTACGGCCGAGAATGTTGCCAATGCTTATAAATTGACCGGGTTCGTCCGTAACTTGCCGGATGGGAGCGTTGAGGTAGTGGTCGAAGGGGAGGAGGGAGAGATCAAGTCTTTTCTGGCGACAATTAACGAAGAATTGGATAACTATATCGAGAAATACAAGCTCAACTGGTTCCCGCCGACGGCTGAATATAAACGGTTCACTATCCAGTCATTTTAGGCCGGGGAAGACCGTCGCCAATCCCGGATGGACGATCTGGCCGGCTTTAATATTTAGCCCGCCGGCGATCACTTTATTCTCTGCCGCCGCTTTCTCCAGCCCTTTATCGATGATCTCGACCAAGTAAGGGAGAATGACCGTGCCCAAAGCTTCGGAAGTTGTCCTGGCCCCCATGGAGGGGAGATTGGGCGGGGCGAAGAAGAATACCTCCGTTCCCGGGAGCACCGGCAGATCGAACGGTTCCAGAATACTGGTCTCAACTATGCCGTCGACGCCGCCCCCCTGATCGATGTCGACCGGGTAGACGCAGCCGCCGGGGACCATGGTGCGGAGCAGGTCGAGCGTGACCAGTTTTTCCGGCCGTTTGCCGGCGCTATACATCGCGGTCACCAGGAAAAAAGCGCCGGCCAGGGCGTCCCGGACGCTCTGCGGGGAAAGCTCGGACACTTTGACCTTGGGATAGCGCAACTGGTGTTCTTTGAAATATTCGGCCAGCGCTTTGGCCCGGGCCGGGACCTTCTCGAGCAGGATAACTTCGCAGCCGCGCTCGGAAAATTCTTCGGCCGCCGTCCGGCCGACGCTCCCGCCGCCCAGGATCGCGACCTTGACCCCGTGCAGCCCGGTCTCCGGCAGGCCGGAGGTGATGATCTTCTTGCTGAGCAGGGCGTATTCGTCGGCGTGGCGGGCGATGACCTTGGCGGCCGCTTCGCTCATCGGGGCGAGGCAGGGGAAACAACCGCTCTCATCCTCCATCGTTTCGTAAGCGAGGTAAGTTGCTCGCGTCCTGAGCGCCGCTTCGGTCCGCTCCCGGCTTTGGGCGAAATGCTGGTAGGAGAGAAAAAGGTTGTCGCGCAGCTTGGCAAAATCTTCCGGCCGGGTCTCTTTGACCCCGAGGACCAGGTCCTGTTCCAGCGCTTTGGCGTGCGAACAGATGTAAGCGCCGACCTGTTCGTAATCCTGGTCGGCAAAATCGATCTTGGCGCCGGCGTTGCTTTCCACGTAGAGCTGCAAGCCGGGAAAGCGCTCTTTCAGCCGGCTGATGAGCGGCGGGGTCAGGATCACGCGGCTCTCGACCTCGCGCCCGCGCGCGTCGGTCTTGGATTCCCTTAAGACGGCCAGTGATCTAACCATTGAATTTATATTTTAATATTTCCGGGTCGGTTTCGTCGACCTTGATCATGTTGTAGGGGAAGAAAATGTCGGTGTCGGTCTCCCGGATGCTCAGGTCGTCCAGCTTGATCTCCAAATGAACGTCGGCCGGCACCACTCGCAGGTCGCGCGCCTTGACCCCTTCCATCGGCTGAGCCCAGTTCTCGATGATCCGGCTGATGATCTCGCGCCGGCCGGAGAATTCTTCGCCGAACTCGGTCAGGATCGCCAGGGCCGGCTTGCCCAGCCGCGCTTCTTTCAGCAGATTGATGCAGCCGAGCATGCCGAGGTGCTGCTTCAAATATTTGCCTTCCTCTTTCTCGACCGAGCCGATATTAAGGAGAATGACCTGGCAATCGCGGTATTCCTTGCCGAGGCCCACCTCGTAGCGGGTATCGCCGGTAATGCCGATGCTCATTTTTTCCCCGCCGCGATAAGGGATGTTGGTATGGATGACCAGGCCGACCGCCGATTCCTGGTTGGTCCAGCGTTCGGTGTGGTGGGCGGACTTGGCCGAAATGGTAAACCCGTATTTGTCCAGGAGCGACGCCCCTTCCACCTCGGCGACCTCCGCGCCCGGGATCAGCAGTTTGTAATTGATCTCCCGGTTGCCGCCCGGGTCGGTGGCCGAGAGCAGGCCGTGAAACTTGAGCAGCACGCCGGCCGAGCCGAAGATGTCGAGCACCTTGCTTTTGCGCTGTTCATTGTGGTCGTTGTATTTGGCCAGGAGGGAGAGGATCCCTTCGACCGATTCGGTGTGGTCGTCGTGGTCGTGGGTAATGATGATCGCGTCGATGTCGGCGATCCCCATTCCCAGGTCGCGGAAGATATTGAAAAAATCGTAACCGGGATCGACGGCGATCCCCTTGATCTCGCCCCGGCCGTTCTTCAGCGTCAGGAAATAACCGCCGCCCTGCGAGATGCCGCGGGAATAGAGGGGGCTGGCGGAATTCCACTTGTGGATCGTCCGCAGGACGTTGGGCCCGATCACCCGGCCGAGCGCGCGCGGCGTGTTCAGGTCGCGGACCAGCTTCAGCTGGTTCTGCTTGATCATTTCCCGGGTGGGGAACAGGGTTTCTTCCATGTAGGCGATCGCCTGGGTGGAGGGGGAATTGAAGTTCTTGGTCTGCAGGTCGGACTGGTGCGAGAGCTTGAAGTCGCCGTACGCATCCTGGAAACGGCCTTGCAGAAAATGGGCGATACCGCGGAAATAGGCCGGCAGCCCCAGGCTCTTGTGCTGTTTCTGCAGCTTCCTGATCAGTTCGTCGTAGATCGCTTCCGCTTCCTGATAGAGGTTGTTGTTGATGCAGGCGTAGCCGATCGTGTTCCAGAAACCGTTCCCTTCGTCGCCCAGAGAGAGGAGGGTCTTGAGCAGCTCCTTGAAGTTACGCTGGATCCACTCTTTTTGCTGGCCGGGCGAGGCGCGCTTCAGATTTTCCCAGGTATTGGGCCGGAGCGCGTCGAGCACCTCGGAGGGCATTAGAACCTCCAGGTTCCCCCGACCATCTGCGTCCGGTTATAACTGCCGCCCAGGACCGCATAGTCTATTATTAAATTCCCGACCGCCAGGCTGAGGCCGGCCGACTTGCTGCCGTCGTTCAGGCCGGCGCGGGCAAGCAGGCCGGGGAGGATGACCGCTTCCGCCCCGTAATGCATCGTGGCGGTCTGGCCGTTCTGGTTCAGGATATTATGGGCGTCGGCCGCCAGCGTCAGCGACGGGAGCGGTTGCACGGCAACGCCGCCGTTGACCAGCATCTCGTAACCGCGGGTCGTTTGCCCGTTCTGCCAATGGAAATCGGTCGTCAGCACCCCCTTGGTGACCAGGCCGACCGCGATGTATTCGACCGGCTTGGCGATGACGCCGACGTCGAGATCGGCGCCCATCCCCCGGATGTCGGTGCTGATCTTGGTCAGGTCGTAAAAGTTGACGCCGAGGCCGACGGCGATCCGCTGCTCAAAGCCGGAGGCGAGCGAAAGGGTGTACCAGTTGCTTTTCTGGTCGAGCGGCTGATTGACGTCGTTGAGCCAGCTGAGGCCGAGCGCGAACTGCGCCTTGGTGCTTTCGCTCTCCACGGCCGGCTGTTCCCAGTAGTGGGGGCGCTCGTAATTGGGCCGGTACCACAGGGGAACATAGGGGATGAACCCGATGTTGATCTGAGTATTCTTGGCGACCTCCTTGGCAGTGTCCCGGGTAGAGCGGGCAAACGACTTGGCCGATTCTTTCGTATCGCCGCCGATCTTTTTTGCCAGGTCTTTTAACTCTTGTTTCAGGCTGACGATCTCGGTCGTCCCCTGGACCAGCGGCGTCACCGCTTCCTCGCGGGAGGGGGCGGGGCCGTCGCCGCTCCGGCTCCAGTTCTTTTGCACGACCCCCTGGTCCTTAAGATACAGGGCCCCCTGCAGGGCGACGGCCGAAGCGAGCCCGACGCCGGCGATCCAGACGAACGGGTTCATGTCGGCCTCGTAGCACATTTTCAGGTTGGCGGTGTTATCGCCGATCCAGGTGTTCCGGTTATTTAACTGAGTGGAACCGGTCAGGGATACTTCGGGGTTCAGGGCCAGGCCGGCGGGATTCCAATAGGCCGCGCTGGCGTCATCGGCGACCGCGGTGAACGCGCCGCCCATCCCCATCGGCCGGGTGCCGAACAGGGCCAGGGCGCTTTGCGCCGAGAAAGCGAGCAGGACAAAGACGGTCAGGAGTTTTTTTGCCATAATGGTGAATTGTAACAAAAGCACCTTGTCGAAGCAAGGCACCGATGTTAAAATGGCTCGCAGTCATGTTACAGCGGGCATATCAATTGATCGTGGCACCGGACCAGGCCTGGCAGGCGATCAAGCGGGAACAAGTGACGCTCGGCCGGCTTTTCCGCGGATACGCCGCTCCGTTGGCCCTGGTCCCGGCGCTCAGCGCCGCCGGCCGCTTGCTGCTGCTGCGCGGACGGATGATCAGCTGGTCGTTCCTGATCGACCTGTTCACCGCCGGGCTGGTAAACTACATATTATTGCTGGGCGCGCTCCTCTTCAGCGGTTGGGTGATCAGCCTCCTGGCCCCGTACTTCGCGGCCAAAGCCGACCTGCCGGCCGCGACCAGGACGGTGGTTTACTCGCTGACGCCGGTCTGGTTATCCAGCATTTTTCAGCTGGTTCCCCGTTTAAGCGCGTTGACGCTGCTCGGCCTGTACGGGGCGTTCCTGCTTTACACCGCGCTGCCGGTCATGCTGGAAACCCCGCCCGAAAAGCAGACCGGCTTTGCCGCGACGATCATCCTTTTTGGCTTGGTGGTAATGATGTTCCTCTCGATCGGCGGCGGCGGAGCGCTGTACTTATGACCGGACCGGAGATCCTGACCTTTAAACAGCTGCTGGAGCGGAACGCCGCCAAGTTCGCCGATAAAGTAGCTTACCAGATCAAGTGCGACGACCGGTACCGGCAATACACTTACTGCCAGGTCGCGGAGCTGGCCAAAAAAGTCCAGGTCAAACTGGCCGCCCTGGGGGTTGGGGTTGGGGACCGGGTCGCGCTGATCGGCGAGAACCGGCCGGAGTGGCCGATCGCCTACTTGGCGATCACCGGGCTGGGGGCGGTGGTGGTGCCGCTCGACGCGATGCTGAAGAAGGAAGACATTACCCCGCTGATCGCCGACGCGGCGCCTAAAGCGTTCATCCTCTCGGCCAAGTTCCTCGATTTCGCCAAAGGGACGATGGTTGAAGGGCGGGAGATCGTTATGGAAGGTTTCGACGCCTTGCCCGACGGGACAGCGCCGGATAACCTGGTAACGCTCGACCACCTGGCGGCGATCGTTTATACCTCCGGGACGACCGGGAACCCTAAAGGGGTGATGCTGACCCACCGCAACCTCCTGTCGAACGCCATTTCCGGCGCTTCCTGCTTTGAACTGGGGCCGGGCGACAATTTTCTGTCGGTCCTGCCGCTCCACCACACTTTTGAGACGACCGGCGGCTTCCTGGCCCCGTTCTACACCGGTTGCCGCGTTACTTACGCCGAAAGCCTAAAATCGTACAACCTGCTGCAGAACATGCAGGAGACCGGCGTCACCCTGATGCTGGGCGTGCCGCTCCTTTACCAGCTGCTGTTCGACGGGATCATGCGGAACGTGGAAGAACAGGGGAAGACCAAGTTGTTCTCGCTTCTGTTCGCCGTCTCCCGGTTCTGCCGGAACGTCATCGGGTTTAACGTCGGCCGTAAGCTGTTCGCCGTTATCCATAAGAAATTCGGCGGCAAGATCCGTTTCCTGGTCTCCGGCGGAGCGGCGATCGACCCGGCACTGATCCACGGCTTTGACCTGATGGGTTTCCCGCTCATCCAGGGGTACGGGTTGAGCGAATCGTCCCCGGTCCTGACCGCCTGCACGCTCCGGGACAACGTGATCGGCTCCGTCGGTAAACCGATCCCCGGCGTGTCGATCAAGATCGCCGGCGACGATCCGGTCGGCGAAATACTCGGCACCGGGCCGAACATCATGAAAGGCTACTACAAACGGAAAGACCTGACCGACAAGGTGCTGATCAACGGCTGGCTCTTTACGGGCGATGTCGGCTACCTGGACGAGAGCGGGCATCTCTTTATTACCGGCCGTTCCAAGGACGTGATCGTGACCGGCTCCGGGGTCAACGTTTATCCGGAAGAGCTGGAGTTCAGCCTGAAAAAGATCCCGGCGTTCAAGGAGATCTGCATCCTGGGCGAAAAAGCGACGACCGGCGTCAAGCGGGGGACCGAACAGGTGGTCGCGGTGATCGTTCCCCAAGAGGGCGTGTCCGCGGAGCGGGTCCAGGCCGAGGTCAACAAGTACAACGAAACGGCCGCCGATTTCAAACGGGTCGCGCGGGTGATCGTGCGGGCGGAGGAGTTCCCCAAGACCAGGCTGCTCAAGATCAAGCGGTTCGAACTGCGAAAGGAGCTGGGATTATGAACGAGGAACAATTAAGGGGCGAGATCCGCCAGCTGGTCGCCAGGATCACCAAATTGCCGGTGGAAAAAGTCAGTTACGAGGCCAATCTGTTCACCGAGCTGAACGTCGATTCGCTCCTCGGAGTGGAGATCTTCGCCGCGCTGGACAAGAAATACGGGGTCAATATCCCGGAAAACCAGCTGAAAGCGGTCAACACCTTGAACGACCTGATCGCCCTGGTCGGCAAGCAGCTCGCTAGTAAATAACCTTATTCAGCGGATATTCGACCAGTCCCCGGGCGCCCGCCTTGATCAGTTTCGGGATCATTTCCCGGACCAGCTTTTCATCCACGATCGTGTCGACGTCCACCCAGTCGGGGTTGGATAGCTCGGCCACGGTCGGCGTCTGCAGAGCGGGGAGGGCGGCCAGGACCTGGCGGAGCCGGCTTTTCATCACGTTCATCTTCAGGCCGACCTTGGTCTCCGCGTTCAGCGCCCCCTGGACGAGCATGACCAGGCTGGCGAGCTTCTCTTTTTTCCACGGGTCGTTCAGGCAGGCGGCGTTGGCGATGACCACCGTGTTCGATTCCAAAACGGTATCGATGATCTTGAGGTGGTTCGCTTTGAGCGAGGAGCCGGTCTCGGTCAGCTCGACGATCGCGTCGGCCAGCTCCGGCGGCTTCGCTTCGGTCGCTCCCCAGGAGAACTCGACGTCGGCCGCGACCTTCTTTTCTTTCAGCCATTTTTTCGTGACGTTGACCAGCTCGGTCGCGATCCTTTTCCCCTTCAGGTCCTTAACACCCTTGATCTTGCTGCTTTCCGGCACGGCCAGGACCCAGCGGACCTTGCGCATCCCCTGCTTGGCGTAAACGAGATCGGCGACCGTCTTGACCTTGCAGCCGGAATCGGTCACCCAGTCGCTGCCGGTCAGGCCGGCGTCGATCACACCATCTTCGACGTAACGGGCCATTTCCTGGGCGCGCGCCAGGGTGACTTGCAGCTCCGGGTCGTTGACGGACGGGAAGTAAGAGCGGGACGACGGCTTAATGCTCCAGCCGGCCTTGCGAAAAAGCTCGAAAGTCGATTCCTGCAGGCTCCCCTTGGGCAGACCGAGTTTTAAAGTATTTGACATGATCTCCTCCTGTGAGGGGATTTTATCACCGGTAGAAATTATAAACAAGCTGAAATTATTTCCCGGGATAACGATAAATAACCGATGCATAAAGTTATGTCTTTGGCCGTCCGGCAGGGAGCTTTGGGCGTTAAGATAAAAGCCGGAGGAAAAGAGCTCGGTCCCCTGCGGGAGGTCCTGTGCAAGCGGGAACTGAGCTCGGTCCGGCAAAGATTGGCCGACCTGGAGCGGTTTTGCTTTGATTTCCGGCGGCTGGACAGGATCGATCTGGAACACCTGCATCTGCCGGAATTCGTTCCCAGCACGGAGATCACGGTCCAGACCGAGATCCGCCGCAACGATCGCCTGGACCAGCCTTACTTCCCTTTCATTTTTTCTCAGGCGGGAGCAACGCCCCGGGAACTGGGCCGCGTTACCCTGATCTATGAACCGTCGGCCAGGGCGTTATCGCTCTATACTTGCGGCAACCTCCAGATCAACCACGGCGAGCGGCTGCAGCTGGAACTGATCCCCCGGGCCTTTATCGGCGCCGCGCAGATCTTGCGGGCGCTCAGCCTGCCGGTCGAACACGCGTATGCTTTTTACATCTTGTGGGGCGACGATTACAGTAATCCCGAAATGGAAATTGTCGATCCCCAGGTGCAGCAGCGGATCGACCGGGTTTTTCACGTCCTCGGCCAGCTCGGCTTTAGCGCCGGGCATCCCGCCAATATCGCGCAGTCGATCAACCCGGGCGGCGCGATGATGATCGGCCTGGACCGGCTAGAAGCGCTGTACGGCGAGAACCGCTGGCAATGGACGTATTTACAGCGTTTCGGGCAAGAATGGGCGGAGCTGCTCGACCGGGACGAGATCGAACAACGCCTGGATGAAGCCGAGCAGGCTTTTACGCGGCAGAGCGCGCTGGCGCTTGCCCACTGGCGGGGAAGCAAGGAGGAAACCGCCCGGTTAATGGCCGGCGGCAAGACCGAACTGCTCCGGCTCGTAGCGGACAACCGGGTTTCGCCCGCCCTGACGGCCGAAGCCGTTCACCGGCTCGTGACCGGTTTTCCCCTGGGACGCCAGGACAAGGAAGAGCTGCTCGAACTGTTCAAGCTCAGCGAATACCCGGTCAAAGCGCTGGACGATGAGAGACTTGACCGGGACCTCTGGCATTCTTTACCCAATGGCGTCCGTTATCGGCTCCTGCGGTCGGAGCGGGTTGACTGGGCGATAAAACGGGAACTTTTCTTCTACTTCCGGGACCTGGGCGGCTTGGCTAACTTGAAAGATCCGGCGGTAATCGGCTTGGTAAACGAGGCGGTGCGGGACTTTACCCGGGAACAAATAGTGGAGTTGTTCGGCCTGTCGGATAAATACCGGAACAGCCAGGTGGCCGAGGTTTTTCGCCGGTTGTTGAACGAGGAACTCGCGCGCCGGGGCGGGCGGCCGGAATAGCGGCTTATTTCTGCGGCGCGTTTATCTTAGCTTCAGGGCTGACTTCACAGGCGGGGACGATCTCCATCTTCATTATCTCGAGTTTATATTTAGGGTCTTCCTTAGGTGCGGCCGGTTTACTCCCCATGGCATAAGCAGCGCTTAAGGTCATCGTTAGCAGGGCGAGGACAGCCATTAGTCGCTTCATTTTATCTTGTTCCTCCCGTCAACATGGACGATCTGCGGTTTGATCTTGCCCGCTTTTCTTTGTTCTGCAAAGCCGTAAGAGAGGATGATCACTTTCTGGCCTTTTTTGCCCATTTTCGCGGCCGGGCCGCGGAGCGATATTTCCCCTTTTTTGCCGATTATAATGTAAGTCTCGAAGCGCTTGCCGTTGTCGAAATTCAGGACATGGACCTTTTCGCCGGCGATCAGGCCGGACGCTTTAAGGAGGAGGGGATCAACGGCGATGCTCCCCTCGTAGTTTAGCAAGGTAGAGGTGATCGTCGCCATGTGGATCTTCGATTTTAGGACGGAGATCAGCATATTCAGGCACTATTATACTTGAATCAGGGGTCCTTTTCAAATATAATGGCCGCATGGCGGAAGAACTGAGGATCCACCGGAACATGACGATCGCGGAGGCGCTCAAGCTGAAACCGCTGATCGCCGGCATCCTGATGGGGAAGGGGATGCATTGCCTTGGCTGCGTCATCGCCCAAGGCGAGACGATCGAGCAGGCGGCGGAGGTCCACGGGTTGGACGTAGAAGAGCTGATGCAGGAGCTGAACGCCTGATGGTCAAGGTTTACTCGACCCCCTCTTGCCCGTACTGCAAAATGGCCAAACAATTCCTGGCGGAGAATAACGTCGCTTTCGACGATATCGACGTTTCCCTCAACCAGAACCTGGCGCACGAAATGATCCAGAAGTCGGGCCAAATGGGGGTACCGGTCTTGGACATCGACGGCCAGATCGTCGTCGGTTTCGATAAGAGTAAGATCAAGCAGCTGCTAAATCTTAAGTAGCAGCCCGGGGAACGCCTGTGGGGGCGTTGAGAGCTCCGAGCGAATCGGAGGACCCGAATAACCTGAACAGGTTAAGACCTGCGGAGGGAGAAAAACATGAACAAGGAAAAACTGCCCGAGCTCGGTAAGATCCATCCCGCTTTTTTTGACCGCGTCATCTATCCCCGTTTAGGTAAAGCGGATAAGCAGATCGTTATCGGGCCCCGCCACGGCGTCGATTACGGGGTCCTCAGGGTCGGCCGCCAATACCTGGCCATGTCGACCGATCCGTTCTTCATCGTTCCCGCCTTCGGCTTCCAGAAAGCGGCCTGGTTCGCTTTTCACATCATCTGCTCCGACGTGGCGGTCTCGGGCTTAACGCCCAAGTATCTGGCGATCGACCTCAACCTGCCGCCGGAAATGACGGAAAAACAAATGGCGCAAATGTGGGAGTCCGTTCACCTCGAAGCGAAAAAATACGGGATCAGCATCGTGACGGGCCATACCGCCCGCTACGCCGGCTGCAATTACCCGATGGTCGGCGGGGCGACGGCGATCGCCGTCGGGCCGAAAAAGGAACTGCGCGGTCCCGCCCTGGTCAAGCCGGGCGACCTGATCGTGGTGACCAAAGGGCCGGCGATCGAGACGACCGGGCTTTTGGCCGTCCTTTTTCCCGCTCAATTCATCAGGGCCGGCGGCCGGAAATTCCAGCGGGAAGCGGCGGCGGTTTTCGGCCAGATGTCGGTCATGGACGATTGCGCGATCGCCCGGCGGTTCCCCGGCGTCCGCGTGATGCACGACGCGACCGAATGCGGGATCTGGGGCGGTCTGTACGAAATGGCCCGGGCCGGCCGCTACGGTTTCCGGGTCGAACAGGAGCTGATCCCGGTCCAGCCGGTGATCAAGCGAACAGCCGAGCTGTTCGACTTCGACCCGTTCTGCGCGATCAGCGAGGGAACGCTGCTGGCGGTCGTCGACCGGCGGGAAGCCGGTAAGCTGGTTGGCGCCTTTGACCGGGCGGGGATAATGAGCGCGATCGTCGGCGAAGTGACCGCGGCGCGGCAAGGTTTGAAAATAGCCAGCCAGGGGCGGGAACGGGAGCTGGCACATCCGAAAGTCGACCCTTACTGGCAGCTGGTAGAGAAATTCTCTAAGCCGGCTTGACCTCGAACTTCTCGACCAGTTTACAGGGCTGGTAAGATAACTTAGCTTTCCTGATCCCGGGTATGCCCAGATCTTGTTCCAGGTCGATGTGTTTAAAGCCGCTAAAGCATTTATTATTCGCTTCCCAGAGCGTCGTCTGGAAACCGCCCGAGAGCTCCGGGTCGCTGTAGAGAAAGTGGACGGAAACCGTTTCCGGGTTGAGCTTGCTGCCCAGAGTAAACCCTTTCATTTGCCCATTGACCATCAAGGCGCCGCCCAGAAAGTTGAGCGGCTTAAAAAGAGCAAAAGCTTCAGTAATGGCTCCTTTTTGCGAAATATAAGCGAGGCGGGGGAAATAACGCGACTCTTCACGGACCTGAAACCACTTTTCAAATAAAGTTAAAGCCTCTTTTTTATGTCCCGGGGTTAGCGCCACGAACCGGTAATCGGGGTATCTGGCCTGGAACCTTTTCAGGTGGTTCCGCTTGCCGTCGTATTTCCGTCCTTTTAGTTCGGCCAGATCGGTCCGCAAATAGAGATAGTCGAACTGGTTGCGGAGCGGGGAAAAATGATAATGATCTTTTGGCAAAAGATCGGCAAAGCTCCGGGAAACCCGGGAAACGCGTCCGCTATGTTTCAACATCACCCGGGTCGTATCGCCCAGGTTATTACGGCCGAGCGGCTCGAGAAAATAGGCGGGTTCATTCGGCGGGTCGAGCAAAACGCAGGTATTATTATTGATGCAGGTGACTTGCGGCCGGTCGAATTCCCGCCAGACGAAAAGGTTGCCGAGAGAGAGTTCGCAGATCTCCCGCGAAGTTGCCCGCAGCTGACGCACCAGCAGCGCCTTGTCCTCGAGCGAGAGCGGTCTAAAGTCGGGATAATGGGGGATCATCCGGATATTTTACCATGACGGCGCATTGGCCGGGGAGGCATTGGTCGCAGCCGTAGACCGCTTTCGCCGGGAGACCGGCGAGCGGCGCGGTTTCCTGGAAACCAAAACGCCGGAAAAAGCCGGGGATGATCGTGTAAAGATAAACGGGTTTCTTTTTATCGGACAATACCGACTGGAGCAGGGCGGTAGCGATCCCTTGTTTTTCCCGGGCCGGGAGAACGCCAAGCGAAGTTAGGAAAAAAAACTGCGGGTGTTCTTCGAGCCGGACGACGCCGACGATCCGGCCGACGGTCTCGGCGACAGTAAAGTGATCGAGCGTTTCCGCGGAGTAGCGGAGGTCGGCGGCGTCAAGGACCGCGGCGATCCCGGGGAGATCGGCCGGCGCAGCTGGCCTGATCGTGATCACTTGTACTTTGGTTCTTTCCCGAGCTGGGCGCGGAGCGCGTCGACCTCTTTTTCCAGCTCGACCATTTTTAGCTCGCGCCCGACGGCGAGATCGCTGATCTGCTTGAGATCGGCGGCCGAGTCCCGGAGCGATCGTTCAGCGCTCTTGAGCGCGCTGATGTCGGTCACGACCCCCAGGATCGCCGGGCCGTCGCCGTATTTGATCAGTTTCGTCGCGATGGTGGTGGCGATCCGCCGGCCGTCCTTGGCGATCAGCGCGTACTCGTAAGGAGCGATCTCCGCTCCGGCCAGATGGCTTTGCATGTTTTGTTTGACCCGCTCGAGATATTCCGGCGCGATCAAATGCAAATAATTGAAATCGGGGCGATAAAACTCCTCAAGGGAATAGCCCAGCATTTCGACCGCTTTTTTGTTCGTGAAAACTACCCGCCCTTGTTGGTTGATAAAGATCATGCTGGGGGACGATTCCGCCAGCGTGCGGAACGTCTCCTCCGATTTGGCCAGCTTGGACTCCGCCGTTTTGCGCTCCGTGATGTTCCGGACGATCACCAGCGCCTGTTCGTGGCCGGCCGGGGAAATGCTGGCCTGGAAATACTGTTCGCCGGCCTTGAGCGGCAAGCTGTATTCAATGGTGATCAGCCGGTTATTGCGCAGCGCTTCACTGATCGCCTGCTGAGCCCGTTGGCCGGTCGGCACGGGGAGAATATCGGAGACCGGGCGGTTCATAAAGACGTTGGGCGGGACGAACAGGTCCGATTCCCTGCCGGCCTGGTAATCGACGATCTTTCCTTGGCTGTCGGTAATGAACAATAGATCGGGGATCATCTGGAAGATCGCTTTCAGCCGGGCGGCCTCTCTTAATTCCAGCTCTGCCAATTCCTGCCGCGCTTTCAGCGTGGCAGCGAGCAGGTTGGCGCAGCAAAAAGTGAAGAGCGCTCCCCAAAAAAAGACCTGGGCGACCACGGTCCCCTCCAGATAGTGATTCTTGCTCGTGATCAGGTTGACCAGATAAACGAGATAGCCGAAGATAAAACCGCCGAGTAAAACGCTCAGGGCGATCCACCAGCCGAACAAGCTTTTTTGTCCGTAGTTGCGCCATGTCAGCCAGAAGTAGTTAAGTGAGAGGCCGAGCAGCACGGTGCCGAGCACGACGCTGATGATATTGAACATTTTCGTCTTCTTCTCCTCGGCCGGCAAAATGCGGCTCTTTTACTCTGACCCGCTAGGGATTATATGCTAAAATAGTGTGTATGGCAACAATTAAGGAATTGATCATTGTCGGGGCGGGGCCGGCGGGGATCACCGCCGCGGTCTACGCTGCCCGGAAGAAGCTCGATTTTACCTTGGTCTCCCGGGATATCGGCGGCCAGGCGGCCTGGTCGGGCGAGATCGGCAACTATCCCGGCTATCAGTACATCAGCGGGTTTGAACTGGTCACGAAATTGCGGGAACACCTCAAAGCTTTCCAGTTCGAATTAAAAGAAGGCGAGGAAGTGACGGCGATCAGGCAGGCGGAACAGGGCTTTGCGGTCGTCCTGCAGAACGGCGAAGAGCTGGCGGCGAAAACGGTCATCATGGCGACCGGCAAAAGGCCCCGCCTGCTCAACGTTCCCGGCGAAGCGAAATATTTACGCAAAGGGGTCAACTTCTGCGCCACCTGCGACGCGCCGCTCTTTGGCGGTAAGGAGGTGGCCGTGATCGGTGGGGGGAATTCCGCCCTGGACGCCGCCCTGCAACTGGACCGGATCGCGAAGAAAGTTTACGTCATTACGAACGGCAAGGAGTTCACCGGCGACGCGGTAATGATCGATAAATTGAGAAAATCATCCCGGGTCGAGATCCTGTGCGAAACAAAAGTGCTGGAGTTCTTCGGCGAACGGTTCCTCAAAGGGATCAGGCTCGAGCTTTTTGGGCTGAAAAAAGAGCTGGCGGTGGAAGGGGCCTTTATCGAGGTCGGCCTGGTCCCTAACGCGAATTGCGCCGATTTTGCGGCGAAGAACGAGCGCGGCGAGATCGTGGTCAACAGCGCGACCGAGACCGCGGTCCCCGGTTTCTTTGCCGCCGGCGACGTGACCGACGTGCCGGAAAAACAGATCATCGTGGCCGCCGGGGAAGGGGCGAAAGCGGCGCTTTCCGCTTTTCGTTTTCTGACGAGGCACTAAATGGAAGAACTGCTCAGGATCGATGACCTGCATTTACAAGTCGGCGGGCGGGAGATACTGCGGGGGCTGCATTTCGTCCTCCACCGGGGGGAAAAGGCGGTGATGTTCGGCCCGAACGGCGCCGGGAAAAGCTCGCTGATCTACGCGCTCCTCGGTTATCCCGGTTATCAGGTGACCAAGGGGAAGATATTCTTCCAGGGGCGCGACATTACGGCGTTGCCGACCAATGAGCGGGTCAAGCTCGGCCTCGGCGTCTCTTTCCAAAATCCCCCGGCCATCCGCGGCATTAAGCTGAGCGAGATGCTGACCGTTTGCCGGCCGGCGATCACGCCGGCGGAAATGGCGCAGAACGCGGCGGCGCTGAACCTGACCGAGTTCCTGGGCCGCGACATCAACCTCGGGTTTTCCGGCGGCGAGGTCAAGCGCTCCGAACTGCTCCAGCTCATCGCCCAGCGGCCGGCGCTGGCGCTGTTCGACGAGCCCGATTCCGGCGTTGATCTGGAAAACGTGGAACTGCTCGGCAAACGGATCAACGATTATCTAAAACTTAATTCCGGGCTGATCATTACGCATCAGGGGTATATTCTAAATTATATCGAAGTGACCAGGGCGTGCGTTCTCTATGATGGGGCACTGGTCTGCAGCGGCGACCCAAAAGGGATCCTGGAGGATATCAAGCAAAAAGGTTATGAAGGCTGCGTTAAGTGCCGGGTGAGGAAGCACGATGAATAATGCAATAAACAAATTAAGCGAACTGCCGCCGAACGTCCAGGAAACCTCCCTGCTGGTCGGCGTCGATCCGAGCGAAAAAGAGCGGTCCGGCTCGTTCTTTCAGGTCGACCAGCAAGTCCTCTGCGCCCGCTCGGTCCAGCCGGGCGTCGAAATGTTGAGCACGGAGGCGGCGCTGCGGAAATATGGCGGGCTGAAAGAGTATTTCTGGCAGGCGGTCGACCCGCACAAGGACGAATTCACCAAAGCGGCCGCCGCCGAACAGGCGCCGAAAGGCTATTTTATCCGGACCGCGCCGGGGGTGGAGACGATCTATCCGCTCCAGGCCTGTCTTTACATCGGTAAAGAAGGGATGGCGCAGAAGGTCCACAACGTCATCATCGCGGAAGAAGGTTCGCATTTGCATATTATCACCGGCTGCACGATCGCTACCCATATTAAAAGCGGGATGCATATCGGGGTTTCCGAGTTCTTTATCAAGAAAAATGCCAGTATTACTTTTACCATGGTCCACAATTGGGCGGAGGAGGTCGAGGTCCGGCCCCGGACCGTGGCGCACGTTGCTGAGGGCGGAACTTTTATCAGTAATTACATCTGTCTTAAGCCGGTCAAGATGCTGCAACTTTATCCGACCGTGCATTTGAACGGGCGCGGGGCGAGGGTCGTCTCGAGCTCGGTCGTTTACGGCAAGAAAGATTCCGTGATCGATACCGGGTTTCGCGCGATCCTGAAGGCGGAGGGGACGAGCGCCGAGAACATCGCCCGGGCGGTCGCGACCGACCGGGCGCGGATCTTTGCCCGCGGCCACATGATTGGCGCGGTGCCGGGCATAAAGGCGCACATCGAATGCCGCGGCCTGGTCCTGTCGCCGACCGCGTCGATCCACGCGATCCCCGAGCTGGAAGCGCAGCGGGAGAATTTGGAGATGTCGCACGAAGCGGCGGTCGGCAAGATCGCCGAAAAAGAGATCCTTTATCTGATGTCCCGCGGCCTCTCGGCCGACGAAGCGACCGCGGCGATCATCCGCGGGTTCCTCAAGGTTGACTTGGTCGGTTTACCTGATAAGCTGAAAAAGGAAGTCGACAAATTAATGGAAATGGAGTTGGCGATATGAACATCTGGTTCGCGTTGTTATTATCCGGCCTGGCCGGTCTGGCGACGATCATCGGCAGTTTTCTCGGCATCATCTACCACAAGCCGAGCAGCCGCTTTATGGCGGCCACGCTCGGTTTCTCGGCCGGGGTCATGATCCTGGTCTCTTTTGTCGAGCTGCTGGGGCAGGGGATCCACTTGGTCGGTTTCGGCCCGGCCCATGTGGCTTTTTTCGGCGGCCTGCTGGTGATGTTCTTGATCGACAACGCTATTCCGCACGATTACCTGGCCGAACATAACCTGACCGACCAGCACCACATTAGCAAGAATTTGCTGCGTACCGGTCTCTTTGTCGCTTTGGGTATCGCCATCCATAATTTCCCCGAGGGGTTGGCGGTCTTTGCCGGCGGTTTGTTCAACGTCAAACTGGGGATCGCCATTGCCGTCGCGATCGCCCTGCATAATATCCCCGAAGGGATAGCCGTTTCCGTGCCGGTCTACGCGGCGACCGGGAGCCGGCGCAAGGCCTTTCTCTGGTCGGCATTCTCCGGTTTGGCTGAGCCGCTGGGGGCAGTGATCGCGGCGCTTTTCCTGATGCCGTTCCTGAACCAGGTGCTGCTGGGGTACATCCTGGCGGCCGTAGCCGGGATCATGGTCTTTATCTCGATCGACGAGCTGGTGCCGACCTCGCGCGCCTGCGGCCACGAACACCTGAGCATCGCCGGTTTTATCGGCGGGATGATGGTCATGGCCCTCAGCCTTTGGTTGATGATGTTATGATCGACGAACGGATCAAGCAACAGCTCCTTGTTTTCCAGCGCAACGAGATCACCGAGCACCTGATCTATCTGCTGCTGGCCGCAACGGAAAGGTCCGAGCGCAACAAGGACGTTCTGCGGCGGATCGCGGGCGACGAGCTCCGCCATTACGGGATCTGGCGCAAGATCACCGGCCAAGAGGTTCCGCCCGACCGTTTTAAAGTGCGGCGCTATCAGTTATTGGCCAAATTATTGGGAGTGACCTTCGCGATCAAGCTGATGGAGAGCGGGGAAGAAGGGGCGCAAGACGCTTACGGCCGGATCGCTGCGGTAGTGCCGGAAGCGGCGCAGGTCAAAAGGGAAGAAGAGGGGCACGAAAAAGAGCTGATCGCCCTGATCGACGAGGAGCGGCTGCAGTATATCGGCTCCGTTGTCCTTGGCCTGAACGACGCGCTGGTTGAACTGACCGGAACCCTGGCCGGGTTAACCTTTGCGCTGCAGAACGCCAAGCTGGTCGGCGTTGCCGGGTTGATCACCGGGATCGCCGCTGCGCTTTCCATGGCCGCTTCCGAATACCTCTCGACCAAGGCGGAAGGGGGAGCAAAGAACCCGCTCCGCGCCGCGGTTTATACCGGGATAGCTTACGTGATCGCCGTGACGGTGTTGATCCTGCCGTTCCTGCTGCTCGGCAACCCTTATGTTTCTTTGTTGTTAGCGTTGACCGGAGCGATCATCGTGATCTTTTGTTTTACCTACTATTATTCCGTGGTCCGCGGGGGCTCTTTCCGGCGGCGTTTTCTCGAGATGGTCGGCGTTAGCCTGGGGGTAGCCGGCCTGAGCTTTCTGGTCGGCTTGCTGGCCAGGCAACTGCTCGGAGTCAACCTCTAACCTTCAACGATCCAGCGTTCCTGTTCGCGGAACCAGTCCGCGGGGCGGTTCAGGTATTGTAAGGTTTCATCAAGAATGGCGTAGTGCTCTCTTTCCTCCTGAGCCAAGGCAGCGTAAAACTTTCGGGCGGTTGGGTCGTCGCTGCCCTGCGAGATCTTGTCATACAGCGTAAAACTGTCCCGTTCCAGCCCTTCGGCGATCTGATAAGCTTCGTTGATATCATCGGCTGATTCGAATTTTTTGTTCAGACCGGTTTTTAACCGGCTGAAGATCGGCCGGAGCAGTTCTTCTTTGGTCGGCGGGATCTCAACGGTCGCCAGCCAGTTGTCGATCAGCGGTTTTTCTCCGGTCAGGCTCCGATAGAATTCACCGATCCGTTTAATATGTTCCAGCTCTCGTTCGGCCAGACTGGCCAGGGTTGAGGCGGCCAGCGGGTTACTTGTTTTCTTTGCCGTTGCAGTATAGAAAGCGTACCCCTTTTCTTCCAGTTCGATCGAGAGCTTGACGTCCGGTTTAATATCCATTATTTCCCTCCCGGTAATATTCTGGCATTGTAACAAAGGGAGTTGCCTTGAACAAGGAGATTTGAGAGAATGACCCAGGAGGTGCCTTTATATGGCAAGTTTGTTAGGGATCTATAAGTGCGAAGTTTGCGGGAACATCGTTGAAGTGCTCCACGCGGGCGACGGCGAGCTGGTCTGCTGCGGTAAACCGATGAAGCATATGGCGGAAAATACCGTGGACGCGGCCAAGGAAAAGCACGTGCCGGTGATCGAGCGGAGCGAACGGGGTTTGCTGGTCAAGATCGGCGCGGTGCCGCACCCGATGGAAGAGAAACATTACATCGAATGGATCGAGCTGGTGGCCGGCGGTTTGACCTACCGCAAGTTCCTGCGGCCGGGGGACAAACCGGAAGCCTTTTTCGAAGTGACCGCCCACAATGTCACCGCCCGGGAATATTGCAACATCCACGGGCTTTGGATGGCAAAGGAATAGCGGAATGAAAAAATACGTCTGTAAGGTTTGCGGCTACGTTTACGACCCGGCGCTCGGCGATCCGGACAATGGGATCGCTCCCGGGACAGCCTTTGAGCAGATCCCGGACAGCTGGGTTTGCCCGGTTTGCGGCGCCGACAAGAGCCAGTTCGAGGCCCAGGCGTGACCGCCCGCCTGCTCAAAGATAATATTTGGGCGGTCGGCGCGCTCGACTGGGACCGGCGCTTGTTTGACGAACTGATCCCGCTCCCCGACGGCACTACTTATAATTCCTACCTGATCCGGGGGAGCGAAAAGACGGCGCTGATCGATACGGTCGACCCGACCAAGGAGCGCGAGCTGCTCGCGAACCTCCGGGAGCTGGCGATCGGCAAGCTGGACTATGTCGTTGCGCACCACGGCGAACAGGACCATTCCGGGGCGATCCCGGCGGTCTTGGCCGCGTACCCCATGGCCAAGGTAGTGACCAACCAGAAGTGCGCCGACGAGCTCAAAGAGCATCTGCTGGTGCCGGATGAGAGGTTTATTATCATCAAGGACGGCGAAACGCTCTCGCTCGGCGATAAGACCCTGCAGTTCATCTTTACCCCCTGGGTCCACTGGCCGGAAACCCTGGTCACCTACCTGAAAGAGGACCAGGTCCTTTTTACTTGCGACTTTTTCGGGTCGCACCGGGCGGACAGCGAGCTTTACGCGGTCGACGAGCCGGCGGTCTACCGTTCGGCGAAGCGCTATTTCGCGGAGATCATGCTGCCGTTCCGGACGCAGATCAAAACTAACCTGGACAAGCTCAAAGACCTCGGCTTTACGCTGATCGCGCCGAGCCACGGCCCCGTTTACCGGCGCCCGGCATTCATTATCAACGCTTATAAAGAGTGGGCTGCCGACCAAGTCAAGAACGAGGTCGTCTTTCCTTATGTTTCGATGCACGGGAGTACGGCGGCCATGGCTGACCGCTTCATCGGCGCCTTGATCAAGAAAGGGATCGCGGTCAAACCGTTCAACCTGCCGCGGACCGACGTCGGCGAGCTGGCCATGGCGCTGGTCGACGCGGCGACGGTGGTGATCGGTTCGCCGACCGTGCTGGCCGGCCCGCATCCGGCCGCGGTCTACGCCGCATACCTGGCGAACGCCTTGCGGCCCAAGACCAGGTACGCTTCACTCCTTGGCTCGTTCGGCTGGGGCGGGAAAATGGCCGAGACGCTCGTCGGGCTGCTGCCCAACCTGAAAGTTGAGATCATCCCGCCGGTGATCGTTAAAGGATATCCGAAACCGGCCGATCTGGCGGCGCTCGACCAGCTGGCCGAAATCATATATAATAAGCACCAGAACGACCCGTTAGTGAGAAAGGAGTAAGACGGATGAAGAGCGTTAAAGGATCCAAAACCGAACAGAACCTGTTAAAAGCGTTTGCGGGCGAGGCGCAGGCGCGGAATCGTTACACTTATTTTGCCGGGGTAGCGAAAAAGGCCGGGTTGGAACAGATCGCGGCGGTCTTTTTGGAAACTGCCGATAATGAAAAGGAGCATGCCAAGATATTCTTTAAGTACCTGGAGGGTGGGGAGCTTTCGATCACCGCGGCTTATCCGGCCGGGGTGATCGGCGACACGGCGGCCAACCTGCAGGCGGCGGCTGATGGTGAAAAAATGGAGTGGTCGAAATTGTACGCTGATTTTGAGCAGACCGCCCGGGCGGAAGGCTATGAAGAGGTCGCGGTCTCCTTTAAAGAGATCGCCGAGGTTGAAGAACAGCATGAGAAACGCTATCGGGCGCTGCTGAAGAACGTCAAGGAAGGAAAGGTCTTCAAAAAGGGCCAGAACGCCAAATGGCATTGCCGGAATTGCGGCTACGTTCATGAAGGTCCGGAAGCGCCGGCCGTTTGCCCGGCCTGCCGGCATCCGCAGGCCTATTACGAACTGCTGGCGGAGAATTACTGATGAAAAGCTATATTTGCCCGATCTGCGAGAATAAGATCGAAGTGCCGGAGACGGTCAAGGTCAAGGAGCGGATAACTTGCCCGACCTGCTTCGCCCAGCTGGCGCTGCACAATGTTCACGGCAAGCTGATCCTCGGCTGCGCCCTCTGCAACGAGCCGCAGTTCGATCCGTCCAACTGCGGCGATTGCGAAACGCGCCGGGAGAAGAAAAAACTGTACACTGACGGAGCGCTCTGATCCTAGCCCCTTTCCTGGCCGCTTTGACGGTGATCGCGCTGGCCGAGCTTGGCGACAAGACCCAATTGCTGACCTTCGGTTTTGCCGCCCGCTATCCATTCTGGCCGGTTATGTCTGGGGTGGCGTGCGCCACGGCCGCCCTGATGGCGGCGGCGGTCATTTTCGGCGGTTTCCTCAACCGGTTCGTTCCGCTCTTTTACGTCCAATCATTCGCCGGGACTTTATTTATTCTCTTTGGCCTCTGGACCTTGTTCGGCAAGGAAGAGGCGGAGGCAGAGGCCAAGACGGGGGCGGGCGGTAGCCCGTTCTGGATCGTCTGCGGCAGTTTTTTCCTGGCGGAACTCGGCGATAAGACCCAGCTGGCGACCCTGGCCTTGTCGGCCAAGTACGGCGCGCCGCTGGCGGTCTGGGCCGGAGCGACCCTGGCGATGGTCTTTATTAACCTGATCAGCGTCCTGGCCGGGGGCTGGACCCGGCAATATGTCCCGGCCAAAGCGGTCAAATACGTCGGCGCCGCCGTTTTTATCCTCTTTGGCCTCTGGACCTTCTGCGAGCTGTTCCGTGCTTGATCGCGGCGTTGTTTACCGGTTGGACGGAGACCGGGCGCTGATCGAAATGTTCCCCGAAGCCAAGTGCCGCGGCTGCGCCGCCTGCCAGCTGCTGGCGCCCGGGCGGCACGGCCTGACCGCGGCCAATCCGCTGGGCGCTAAGGTCGGCGATCAGGTCGAGGTCGAAATAACGGCGGAAGCTAACCGTTTGATCCCGCTGATCGTCTTCGGTTTACCGATCGGCTGCTTTGTTCTGGGTCTAGCGGCCGGAAGCTTGTTCTCCGAACTCTGGAGCATTATTCTGGCCTTGCTTTTTTTGGGAGCCAGCTTTTACTTGGTCCGCCGGTTCGACCGTTTTGCCGCCACGCAGGCCCGCTTTCAGAGCCGCATTGTCGGGGTCAGTTAGAATATGGTATAGTTACCCCATGGAAATACAAATTGTTTTTGTCCTGCTGTTCGCTTTAAATCTTTGGCTGATCTGGCAGTTCCCCGCTTATCGGACGGTCGGCAGTGGCCTGTTCCTGCTCCTGCCGCTCGGCACGGTGTTCTTTCCCCAACCGCAGTTCGCGCTCGATTATTTTTGGTGGCGGATCGCCGGGGCGGCGCTAATTGTCGCCGGCGCCGGCCTGATGGCCTGGGTCAAGATGGCCGCCGGCCGGACGCTGCTGGAGATCGGCCAGGTCCCGGCCGGGATCGCGACTGCCGGCCCTTACGGTTACCTGCGCCACCCGGTCTACCTTGGCGTTATTTTTATCCAGGTCGGCTGGTGGTGGCTTTGGGCCGCCGTCTATTCGTTCTATTTCGGGATGTTCATTGTCGGCTTGATCTGGCTGCAGGGCTATTTGGAAGAAAAACTGGTCATGCAAAAGCAGTTCGGCGACAAGTTCCTCGACTACCAAAAAACGACGGGAATGTTCTGGGTTAAATAACGGGGGGAGCGGATGGCCCTGACCGAAAGCGAACAAAGCCTGCTGGCCGCCGACCTGAAGATCAAGTTCTTCTGGGCGATCTTGGTCCGTTACGCCGTCATGCTCTTCGGCCTTTTTCTGCTGTTCTATTCGTATTCCAACGGGATCAACATCGGGCCGATCATTAATCTATTGGTCTTCATCAGTGCTTATAATTTACTGGCTCACGCTTATTACCTGGCCCGGTCCCGCCAGCGGTTCTGGCAGATGTTCCTGGCAATCGGCCTGGTCCAGCTGCTCGACCTGCTGGCGGTGACATATTTGATCTACCTGACCGGCTGGCTGGAGAGCCCCTACTGGTTCCTTTATCTGGTCATGATCATCATTGCCGGCTTCGGCTACTTTTCCCGCTACTCCAGCGTCGTTTTCCTGATCGCCCTCTTTTCGGCCCTGTTCTATTTTGGCCTGCTGTTTTTGACTTATTTCGGCATTATACCGGCTTACGGCCCCAGCTTTACTTTATCGCCGCACCAGCTGCTTCTTTTGATCATCAACCGGGCCGTCTTTACCATTAGCTCGTTCTTCCTGTTCGCCGCGACGATCTACTATTTTTCCAAGACCCTGACCCAGAACCAGGACGCCCTGGCCGGCAAGAACCGCGAGCTGGTCAACGCCATGGAAGCGCTCCGGCAGATCGACCGGATCAAGGACGATTTTGTCGCGACCGCCTCGCACGAGCTGCGGACGCCGCTGGCCGTGGTCCGGGAGAACATCAGCCTGGTGAAAGACGGACTGGCCGGCCCGGTCGCCCCGAAACAGGCGCAGCTGCTGGCGACCGCCCAGCAGAACATCGACCGGCTGGCGCAGATCCTGGACAGCCTGCTCGACATCGCCAAGATCGAGTCCCGCTCGCTGGAATTGAAACGGGAAAAAGCGGACATTGCCAAACTGGCCGAGCAGGCGGCTGGCTTGATCATGGGGTTAGCGGAGAAAAAACAGATCAGCGTAGTGGTGAAACCGCCGGCCGGCGGCGCGCTCGCCTGGGTGGACCGCGATCAGATCCTGCGGGTCTTTATCAATCTGCTGGATAACGCGATCAAATACACGCCGAATAACGGCCAGGTCACGGTGATCGTTTCGCTGCGCGGCGGGGTGATCCGCAGTTTAGTGGCGGACACGGGGCTCGGGATCGCGCCGGAAGACCTGTCGCTGATCTTTGAGCGGTTTGTCCGGCTGACCGGTGCCGCCGAAATGGCCAACCGGGGGACCGGGCTCGGCCTGTCGATCTGCAAGGGGATCGTCGAACTGCACGGCGGCAAGATCTGGGCGGAAAGCCGGCCGGGGACGGGAACTAGGGTCATTTTTGAATTGCCCGAGGTGGTATCATGAGCGAACCGCGCAAGAAAATCCTGGTGATCGAGGACGAGCTCGACCTGGTGGAAGGCCTGCGGCTCCGGCTGGAAGCGAACGGTTACGAAGTGCTGGTCGCCAGTGACGGCGCGGACGGTTTAAACCAGGCCAGGAACAAATGTCCCGACCTGGTCATTCTCGACGTGCGGCTGCCGAAGCTGGACGGCTATAACGTCTGCCGGATGCTGAAGTTCGATGAAAAATACCAGAAGATCCCGATCATCATGCTGACCGCGCGGGTGCAGCAGGCCGACGTCAAGCTCGGCAAAGAGGCCGGGGCGGACATTTACATGACCAAGCCGTACAAATCGGAAGAATTGCTGGCGAACATCAAGAAGCTGCTGCCCGGGGGTTGATCAGCGTTCCCAGATCCGGGCGTTATATTCCGCCACCATCCGCTGGGTGTTGAAGAAGCCGGCCTCCGCAAGGCAATTGATCATCATCTCCAGCCATTCCGACTGCTCGATCGGCGTCCGGCCGCTGGCCGTGCCGTAGTAAAGCGGGATCAATTCCTCGAGCGTTTTGTACAGTTCCTGCGAGTCCTGTGCCAGCTTCAAGTCATGCTCGCTGCCGATCTCGCCGGGGGGCGGGACGTAGCCGAAGATCCGGCCGATCTTTTTGTCGGCCGCTTCCACCACCCAGCCGTCGAGGGTGGAGAGCTGGAGCACGCCGTTGTGGAGCGCTTTCATGCCGCTCGTGCCCGACGCTTCGAACGGCGGGAGCGGGTTGTTGAGCCAGACGTCGACGCTGCTGGTCAGCAGTTTGGCGAAATAGGTGTCGTAGTTCTCCAGGAAGACGATCCGCAGCCGTTTGCGCTCGCCGGAAAGCATGGTGATCTTTTCCAGCATGTTGTCCATGTGGATGGAGGCGGGGACGTCCGCCGGATGCGCCTTGCCGGCGATCACGATCTGGATCGGGCCGTATTTCTTGGCCATTTCCAGCAGGCGGTTCGGGTCCTGCAGCAGCATGGTCGGCCGTTTGTACGGCGCCAGGCGGCGCGCCCAGGCAATGGTGAAAGCGTGTTCGTCGAAATACCAGTATTCCAGGAACTTGGCCAGGGCGCGCTTGTTCTCGACGTGCGCCTGCCACAAGTCGCGGCGGAACTCCGGGTCGTTCTTGATGTTCTGGACGTTCTGCAGCAGATTATTATCGTTGACCCAGTCGCCGATCCGCGCCTGGTATTTGAGCAGGACGTTCTTGATCGCCGCCGACATCCAGGTGGGGGTATGGACCCCGTTGGTGATGCTGATGATCTTTTCCTTGAACCGGGGGAACTGGAGACGGGTGACCTCGCCATGCTTGGCCGCCACCGCGTTGGCGTGCGCGCTGGTGCTCATCGCCAATAGGGTCAGGTTGCCGACGTTGGGTTGTTTTTCGTCCCGGCCGTAACGTTTGACGATCTCGGCGGCCTCGTTGCCGATCGTGGCCGTCAGCTCCTGCAGGTCAAAGCGGTCGTGCCCGGCCTCGACCGGCGTGTGGCAGGTGTAAGCGAACGAGCTCTTGAGCTTTTCCGGGTCCTCTTTTTTCGCTTTTTCCACGAAAGCCAGCGCGGCGTGCCCTTCGTTCAGGTGGTATTTGCTGATCGAGTAACCGAGCGCTTCCAGCGCCTTGACCCCGCCCATCCCGAGGATCGCCCGCTGGCAGAGCTTGATCCAGCCGTTGGTGCTCCGGTAGAGCTGGTCGGTCAGCTCGCGGAAATAATCGGGGTTTTCCGGCACGTTGGAGTCGAGCAGGACGAGCGGGATAACGTGTTTCAGGTCGTGGGAGTAGACGTAATATTTCCAGAGCTTGAGGAGCAGTTTCTGGCCGCTGATCTCGATCTCGATCCGCGGTTTGAGCGGGATCAGGCCGGGATAGGAGTGCGGGTCCCAGGCCATTTCGTCGGGGGCCTGGCCGCCGGCGCGGAACCAGAACTTCTGTTTGAAGTAACCTTTTTCCCAGAGGATGCCGACACCGGCCAGCGGGAGCGCCAGATCGGCGGCCGACTTCAAAGCGTCCCCGGCCAGTACGCCGAGGCCGCCGCTGTAGATCGGCAAATCGATGATCTTGCTCAAGGGGAGGAAATGGTAGTAATCCATGTCCTTCATGTTGGAAAAGACCTCGTGCTGGGCGATCCGATTCGAGCCGCTGATCGGGTTAACGGTCTGGAAGGTGTGGTAAACGCTGGGGGCAAGGCCGAACTCCATGGAAAAATAGGCGATCGAGCGTTCGGCCGCGGCCAGGAGCCGTTCTTCCGCTTTGATGATCGGCTCGAGCGGATAACCGCAGAACTCGGTCTCGGAAATATCCTTTAAATATTTTTCCTGCGAGTCATCGAGCCGGGAGACTTCAAGGAATCTTGGTATCATCACTGTTTATTTTATAGAAAAAACCGGCCCGGCGCCACTACTATTTTGTTTGACACGGCAGACGATAAAAATTATACTCTTAACAATGGCGAAAGTCCGTCTATTCGCGGTTTTTTTGTTAATTTTATCCGCTTTTTGTGGCCAGGCGATCGCTGCCACTTATTACGTTGACGCCGCCACGGCCGAAGGGAACCTGGTCGGCGACGGGTCTTCCGGCAATCCCTGGCAAACCATCACTCACGCGCTGACCATTGCGTCGACCGGCGACACGATCATGGCCCAACCCGGGCTTTATTCCACGACGATGACCGGCTCCGCGGAAACTTTGCCGCTGATCGTCAGTAACGGCATCCAGGTCAAGGGGAACGGGTTGGCGACGGTCGAAGGGGACGGGAGCAATAACATATTTCAGCTTGAACGGTTCGCGGTGCTGGAAGCGCTGGACATTACCGCGCTCGGGTCGAAAAAAGGGGTCCTGATCACCGGCCCCGGCAACGAGGTCAGAAGCTGTACGGTCTATTCCGGCACCATGTCGAGCGACGGGATCCATTTTGACGGCGAAGTTTCTTTTGAGGCGTCCGGCCGCGTCGTCAATTGCCTGGTCCGCAACGTTTTTCGCGGCATCCGCCTGAATGGCGGGTCGGGGACGGTGACGATCGAAACCTCGACTATCCGCAACATTACTCAAGAAAACATCAAGCTCGACGGCTGGACCGGTTACGTATTGATCAGGCAGAACCTGATCAGGAGTGCCGTGGCCGGTTGGCAAGGGATTGTTATCTATGCCGGCGATCCGTCGGTCTCGATCGAAGGGAATACGATCGTTCGGAACAGCAAGGGGATCGAACGGTCCAGCGGAACGGTTTCGGCCCGGAATAATATTATCGCGCTTGGCGGAGCGGGCAGTTACGGTATTTACGGGACGGTTGCTTCCACTTACAACGATCTATTCGGCAATACGACCAACTGGTCGGGGGCTGCGTCGGGCGAGGGGGATATCGTTGCCGACCCGCTGTTCGTCAGCGCCGAGGCGCATAATTATAATCTCCAGTACCTTTCGCCGGCGGTCGACAAGGGCGATCCCGCGTCGCCGGCCGATCCGGACGGGACGCGTGCCGACATCGGGGCTTACTACCGTAACCAGACCAATGATCCGCCGATCGTGGCGCTTACCGCGCCAAACGGCGGCAACAAGATCAAAGGGGGGAGCGATTATACCGTGACCTGGACGGCGACGCAGGCGGCGGTTTACGTCGGCTACGTCGCCATCGATTATACGACCGGCGACGCCTATTCGTTGATCGCCACCAACGAGGCGAATGACGGCAGTTACAGCTGGACCGTCCCGCCGGTCACCACGCTGGAGGCCAAGGTCAGGGTCACGGCCGTTTCCACCCTGGAAGTGCCGGGGACCGCCGAGTCGGCGAGCGTGTTCACGATCGACTCGATCGCGCCGACGGTTTCGGTCACTTATCCCGACGGCGGCGAAAAGCTGCGGGGCGGGACGCTTTGCACGATCACCTGGACGGCGAGCGATAATTTTAACCTGGCCGCCAACCCTATTACTTTAGCTTACACGACCGGCGACGCCTACGTGACGATCGCGACGGGAGAGGCGAACGACGGCAGTTACGGCTGGACCTTGCCGGAGATCGATACCAGTGAAGCCAAGGTCAGGGTCCAGGCGGTTGACGAGTGCGGCAACGTCGGGACCGACGAAAGCGGCGCCGTCTTTATCATCGACGTGACGCCGCCGACCGCGCCGGTGCCGGTCACTCCGGCCGACGGGGCGGTGACGCGCGAAACGACGCCGCAGTTGACCTGGGAAGCGGCGACCGACAACCTGTCGGGGGTCGTTAGCTACGAGATCCACCTGGATACAAGCTTGATCACGCAAGGGGCGACGACCGACTATACGCCGGCAACCCCGTTAGTCGATGGTTTGCACACCTGGGAGGTCCGGGCCAAAGATGGCGCGGGGATCTGGGGGAATTACGGGAGTACCCGGACATTCAGCGTCGATACGCAAGGGCCGACGGTGGAAAGCCTGGCGCTTAAAGACCGGACCACCGGTAATACTCAAGAAACGAACGACCGGATAGTTTCCGTGGAAGCGAGCGGGGTCAGCGGCGCGCCGTCGCAGCTGATGCTGTCGGGAAGCGCCGATTTCAGCCTGGCAGAGTGGCAGCCGTACCAGAACCCGGTCACTTTCGAGGTTGGCGCCGGCGAAGGGAGCAAGACCGTCTATTACAAACTGCGCGACGCGGTCGAGAACGTCTCCGTGACGTTCGAGGCGGCGATCTTTCTCGACCTGACGCCGCCGGTCGTGACGGTGGAGGCGCCGGTCGGCGGCGAAAAGTGGCAGGGGGGGACGGTCAAACAGATCAACTGGCTGGCGACCGATATCCGCGGTTTAGCGGTAAACCCGATCGCGCTCTATTACACGACCGGCGAAACCTATCAGCTGATCGCCAGCAACGAAGCGAATGACGGAACTTACGATTGGACGCTGCCGGAGACCGATACCAGCGAAGCTAAGGTCAAAGTGCTGGCCCGCGACCTGGCCAACAATACCGCCTCGGCCGAGAGCGCGGCGCCTTTCATCATCGACGTCACACCGCCAACCGCTCCAGTCCCGGTTACCCCGGCCAACGGGAGCACGACCAAAGAAGCGGCGCCGCAACTGACCTGGGAAGCGGCGACCGACAATTTGTCGGGGGTCGTCAGCTACGAGGTCCGCCTCGATCTCAACCTGGTCACGCAAGACGCCGCGACCAGCTACACGCCGGCGCCGTTAGCCGAAGGGCTGCATACGTGGGAGGTGCGGGCGAAAGATGGGGCGGGGATCTGGGGGAACTATTCCGCCGCTTTCCTTTTTACCGTGCTGACCCAGGGGCCGTCCGTGGAAAGCATTGCGCTCAAAGACCGCACGACGGGAAGCACGCTGGAGACCAACGACCGGATAATGACGGTAGAAGCGGCCGGCGTTACCGGCAGCCCGACAGAGATGCTCATCTCGACCAGCGAGTCGTTCGCGGGAGCGGAGTGGCGCTCTTATCAGCCGCTGACGACGTTCGAGGTCGACGCTGGCGATGGGAACAAGACCGTATATTACAAATTGCGCGATGCCGGGCTCAATGAAAGTAACACGGTTTCGCGCTCGATCATCCTGGACACTGCGCCGCCGACGCTTAGCCGGATCGAACTGAGGGACCGGACGACCGGCAGTACGCTGGAGACCAACGACCCGCTGGTCACGGTCGAGGCGTTCGATGTAGCCGGGTCGCCGGAAACAATGCTGGTCTCGGAATACGAGGATTTTTACGGCGCCGAGTGGGAAACTTATTACCAAAAATTCGTAGGTATATTGACGGCCGAAAGCAGGGTCCAGACAGTGTACTTTAAACTGCGCGACCGGGCCCAGAATATCTCGGTGACTAAAGAAGCCTCGATCTATGTCGATCTGATCCGGCCGCTGGTGACGGTCGAATCCCCGGCCGGTGGCCAGAAATGGGCGGGTGGAGCCGCCAGGCTGATCGATTTTTCCGCTACCGATGAGCGGGGGATAGCGCCGAATTCGTTGTCGCTCCGGTATTCGACGGACGGCGGCTCGTCGTATCCCAATTTGATCACCCAGGAAGCGGCGGTCGTTTCCCCGTATAGCTGGAATATCCCGGCGACGATCAACTCGACCCAGGTCAGGATCAAGGCCGCGGTCCGCGATCAGCCGGGGAATCTGGGGACGGGCGAATCGGCGGCGAATTTTACGATCGATTCGACGCCGCCCCTGATCACGGCCGAGGTCCCGGCCGGCGGGGAAAAATGGCAGGGCGGGGCAGCGAAGACGATTAACTGGCAAGCCACCGACAATCTCGCCCTGGCGGCCGATTCGGTTTATCTCTACTACACGACCGGCGAGGCGGATCTGCCGATCGCCGCCGGCATTGCCAATAACGGGACATATCCGTGGACCACGCCGGCGCTTAATACGAATGAGGCAAAGGTCAGGATCACCGCCAGCGACGAGTGCGGCAACATCGGCTCGCGGGAGAGCGGCAGTTTTATCATCGATATCACGCCGCCGACGGCGCCGGTCTTGCTGACGCCGCCGAGCGGCTCCACCACCAGCGACGCGACCCCGCTCTTCAGCTGGACGCCGGCGACCGATAACCTGTCGGGCATCGCCAGTTACGAGATCAACCTCGACTCCGCCCTGATCACCCGGGACGCCACCGCCGCTTATACGCCGGCGACCGCGCTGGCTTCCGGGGCGCATACCTGGGAGGTTCGGGCCAAAGATGGGGCGGGGTGGTGGGGGAGCGAGAGCGCGCAGTGGACTTTCACGATCAAACTGAACGGGCCGGCCGTTGACGGGATCACGCTCCGGAACCTGGCGACCGGCAACGCCAACTACACCAGGGAGCGGATCGTTTCGCTGGAAGCCGCCGGGGTCAGCGCCGACGCCGCGGAGATGATCGCGTCGGAAAACGCCGATTTTGCCGGGGCAAACTGGACCGCCTACCAGAACCCGGCCACTTTTGAATTGAGCGCCGGCGACGCGGTCAAAACGGTCTATTACCGGTTGCGCGACATCGCTCTGAATAAATCGATCACGGTAGAAGCCGCGATCAGGCTGGATACCATCGCTCCGCTGGTGACGGTGGAAGCCCCGGCGGGCGGCGAACGCATAGCCGCCGGATCGACCTTTAACATTCTCTGGTCCGCCACCGACGGCGGGAGCGGCGTCAAAGCGAACGGGATCACGCTCCGGTTCTCCGGGGACAGCGGCGGCAGCTGGTCGCTGATCGCCGGCAACGAGCCGAACGACGGCGCCTACAGCTGGACCGTGCCGGGCGGGGTGGAATCGAGCCATTGCCGGGTCAGCGTTGAAGCGGTCGACCGGGCGGGCAACGCCGACGGCGCGATGAGCGCCGGCGACTTTACGGTGGTCGCGGCCGGGCCGAACGCGCCGGCCTTGCTGACCCCGGCCGACCAAAGCTATCTCGCCACGGCGCAGCCGACCCTGGAGTGGGGAACGAGCAGCGGTGCGGTCAGGTACGCGTTGAGACTTGACGGGACGGAAGTCGCCAGCCAGGCGGCCACCAGCTATGCTCCGGCCGCCGCCCTGGCCGAAGCATATCACACCTGGGAAGTCCGGGCGCAGAATGACGTCGGGATCTGGGGGGCTTACAGCGGTGTCGGGACTTTTGCCGTCGACCAGACGGCGCCGGCGACGGTCTTCGGCGCTTTTCTCGACAACAGCAATCCGCTGCCGAGCTTTGAGGGGACGGCCAGCGATAATTTCCGGGTCGCGTCGGTCGAGGTCCGTCTCGATAACGGGAGCTGGAGCGCGGCCGTGCTAAGCGGCCATTTGTCGCGCGAAACGTTCAGTTATCAGGTCTTGACCGCGCTTGAGCGGGCCGGCCACACCATCGAAGCGCGCGCTTATGACGCGGCCGGCAACCTGACGCCGGCCGGCCAGCAGGCGCTGCTCAATTTCACCATTACCAAGGCGAGCGTTACGGTGCAGACCGCGGTCAACGGCGTGACGGTCGCCAGCGGCCAGGTGATCTCTTACCGGCCGGCATTCACGGTCAGCGTCGTTTCGCCGCTGGCGATCACGGAACTGAAGATCTCCGTCGACGGGACGATCATTTACTTAAGCGACGAGAGCTTCAAGAGCAAAACGGTGACCGTCTCGCCGGCGGGCGACCTGGCGGTCGGCAAGCACACGCTGCGGATCGAGCTGCGCAACGCTTTTGACGACACTTACACGACCTCCTACAGCAACCTGACGGTCGTCTCCGACGTCCGGGTCAGCGCGATCCCGACGGCGACCGGGGTGAATTTCACGGTCACGACCTCGTCGAGCGGCCCGGCGCTCTTCGTGATCCGGCGGCCGGGGCGGGAGACGATCTTCCAGAAACCGATCGCCGACCTGGGGACGGTCGGCACGATCACGGTCGATCGTTACGTGGCGGGGGAGACCCTGAAGGGGGCCTATATCTGGAAGATCATTTACAACGGCAACAAGAGCTCCAACACGGGAGGGTTCATTGTACCGTAAATTATTATTAGTTTTGGCGCTCTGCGCGGCGGCGTCCGCCTGGGCCGACACCTCGCTCAGCGGCTACAACGGCGCCCGGCCGCTGGCGCTCGGCAACGCCTACCTCGGTTTGGCCGACGACGGTTATTCGCTCTATTCCAATCCGGCCGGGATCACGGGCGTAAAGACTTTTAACGTCGTCAGTCTTTATTCCCAGCCGGAGACCGGGGTCGCTTACGCCTCGATCGGGGCGGTTTTCCCCGAGGCGTTCGGCGGCTGGGTCGGCGTCGCTTACAAGCGATTGTCGCTTTCCGGTTTCCAGGCCTCGGCCGAGACGGTCGATTACGCCGACCAGGAGGCGATCATCGCGCTGGCCCGGCAGTACGGCGACCAGCTCTCCGCCGGCCTGAACGTCCACTTTTTCGTGAAAGGGCTATCGCGGAACGTTTCCGGTTTTGAGGGAGCGAACGGGAGCGGCTCGGCCATTGACCTGGCGCTCAAATACCGGCAGTATTCCTGGCTGAACCTGGGCCTGGCCTTGCAGGATTTTGCCGGGCGGATCGATTACCGCGACGGTTCGCGCCAGCAGCTCGATCCGACCATCGGGCTCGGCTCGTCCTTTAAATTGCTGGGCCAGGGAGCGCTCCTCTCCCGGGAAGCGCACGAAGTGACCGCCAATCTCGACCTGAGCCAGAACGGGGGCCGCCCGCTCTTGCTCCATTCCGGCCTCGAGTGGTGGCCGGTGTGGTTCCTGGCGGCCCGGTTCGGGGTGGAACAAAGTTTTACCGAGGTCCAGGGTACGACCACCAGCAACGCGGTCTTCAACAACCTGACGGCCGGCATCGGCCTTAAATTCCCCGGCTTCTCTTTTGACTACGCGCTCTACCGCTACGGCGACTCGACCGGCGACCAGGTCCATTATTTTTCCTTGAGCTACAGCGAGGTGCCGGATACCGACGGGGAGTGGCGGACTTCCACGCCCGAAGCGGCTGTTGCGACGCAAGAGGGCCAGATGGTGAAACGGCTGAAGCGCCGGCATTTCAGCGACGTTCCCAAGAACTACTGGGCGCGGGAGGCGATCGAGCTGCTAGCCACGGCCGGGATCATGGACGGCTATCCGGACGGCCGGTTCCGCCCGAACTTAAAAATGACCCGGGGCTCTTTTGACACGATCCTGTCGGTCGCCCGGAGCAGCATGCCGGCGTTCGTCAGCGAGCCGGACCAACTGTTATCCCGCGAGGCGGCGGCGAAGATGCTCAACCTGACCGGCAATGTCACCCGGCCGAAGGCGGCGATCACCCGGGCCGAAGCGGCGCAGATGATCTACAAGACCTACTGGGCGCAGGCGTTCCTTAAACGCCTCCCGCCGATCGAGGATTAAAGTTATCTTTACTCGATCTTGACCCCGAAAGGGGCGAGCAGGGAGAGCGCTTCCGGATAAGAGAAGCGGGCTTGCTTGAGCTTGTTCCGGGTCGGATCGATATAGTAATTCCAGGCGCCGAGGAAGATCGCCTTCTCCAAGTTAACCCCGTCAAAGGTGCTGTTCTGCAGATCGGAGCCGGAAAAATCGGCGGCGGTCATGTCCACCTTGATAAATTCCGTTCCCTGAATGACGCATTCGGTGAAACGGCTCCGCTTCAGGCTCAGATCGCTGAACTTGCAGAGCGCGATCTTGCATTTGGTGAAATCCCAGTTCAGGAGAAGCGGGTTAACTGTCGAAAAGACGACGCCGACCAGCTTGCAGCCGTTAAAGACGCAGGAGCGAAAACCGCAGCCGTTGACCTTGATATTGGAAAGGTCGCAGTTATTAAAATTGCAGTCGACGAACAGCGCGCCGGAGAGGTCGCAGCCGTTCAGCTCGCATTTTGTAAAGATGCAGTCGGAGAACTCCTTGTGCCGAAGATCACCCTCCGGCAGGACGACGCCCTGAAAAGTCCGGTCGGCAAAGGAATCGGCCGCAAAAATATCCGGGTTATGTCCGCTGGTAGTCATGTTCCGGCAATATATAAATAGATCGCCAGGAAATGCAGGAACGAGCCGAGGAGGACGAACAAGTGCCAAAGCTCGTGAAAGCCAAAAAACCGGGAGAAGTTCGGTTTCTTCAGCGCGTAAACCACGCCGCCCAGGGAGTAGGCCAGTCCGCCCAGGAATAAAAGCCAGATCCCGTTCGGCGGCAGCGCGGCCAATAATGGTTTTATGGCGACCAAGACCATCCAGCCCATCCCAATATAAATTAGGGTAGTAAGGCGCCGGTCAACGTTGATGTAAATGGCTTGGACCATGATCCCGATCAAAGCCAGTCCCCAAACGACGCCAAGCAGCGACCAGCCCCAGGGGCCGCGCATGGTGACCAGGCAAAAAGGGGTATAAGAGCCGGCGATCAATAAGTAGATCGAGAGATGGTCGAGCTTCCGGAACAGCTGGTTCTTGCCGCCCAATTCCGGCGGCGCCCAGTGATAGAGGGTGCTGAAATTATAGAGCAGGATCAGGGTCGCTCCGTAGATCGAGAAAGAGACGATCTTCCAGGGAGAATCCAGGCCGTTCAGGATGAGGGCAACCAGGGCGAGGACGGCAAGGACCGCCCCCAGGAAATGCAGCGCGCCGCTGAGCGGCTCTTTTAATCTTAATTTCATGGTCCGAAAGTGATTATATCATTTCCGGGGCCCCGGTTACTTTGCTATAATGCCCCTAAGCTTGTAAATAAGGAGAAAAAACATGAGTGCCTTGTTCACTTTCATCCCCTGGCTGAGCTATTGGGTCTTTCTCTCCCTTGGCCAGATCCATTGGGCGGTCTGGCTGGCGTTCAGCGCCGCCCTGGCGCTAACCTGGAAGGAATGGCGTGCCGGCAATTTGAAGATCTTAACGGTCGGGACGCTCGTCTTTTTCTTTTTAATGGCCCTCTTGCTGACTTTGACGCGCCCGTTCTGGCTGTGGCGCGAGATCAGCTTGCTGGGGAACCTGGCCCTGGCGCTGATCACCTTGATCTCGATCGTGGTCGGCCAGCCGTTCACCCTGCAGTACGCCAGGGAAAGCACCCCCAAAGAGAGATGGCAGGCGCCGGAGTTCATTCACGCTAATTATGTGATCACCTGGGCCTGGCTGATCGCGTTCCTGTTCATGGCGGTCCCTTCGGCCGCCGGTCATTGGGGGATCGAATCCCCGATCTGGTTTACTTGGGGGTTTTCCCTCTGTTGTTTCGCCGGCGCGACCGCTTATACCAACTGGTATAAAAAGGCCAGCCGAAAAAAATAATATCGGACGCAGCTGGGCTTCCCTTGCCCGCGGCGGTAAATGTTGCTAAAATGGGGGCGCCCGCAAGGGACGAGGTACTCCCCGGTAGCGCAGTGGTAGCGCAGGTGACTGTTAATCACTTTTCCTTTCATCCCAACTTCTCAAGAGGAGATGTTGGTGATGGTAAAGGGATGCTGCCGAGGGGATCGTGATCTTAATGTTCATATAATTGGTCAGTGCGTCCGGTGGCTATCCGCGGCCACATCCTCCGGCGTCCTGGCCTTTTTTGTTAGTGCCCCAACAGTGCATCATCCCTCTAATAATGTCGGCCGATTTTCTCGTCAATTAATACTTCGGATTATTCAAGCGTTTAATTTTGGCCCGAGGTGTAACCAAAGGGGGGGTGAAAAATGTTTGACGCAAGCTGGATGATGCCCTTGACGCCTTATGTTCAGGCCGCGCTGGTCCTGGTGACGGGGACGTTGTGGGGGCTGACGATCAAAGAGTTGAGGTCGAGCAAATAAAAAGCCGGAGTTGTCGCTCCGGCTTTGTTCGTAAGGGACCCAGCACATCTAAGGGGATTATACAAAGGGGAGGGGGAAATGTCAAGTCCAGCGGATTTATCAAATGGAGAGCGGAGATTCCGGGCCTCGATCTACATCGACGTTTGGGTCCCGCGAACTGCCGACTTGGAGGAAGACCGGGACGAGGCGACACGGATCGCCAGGGACTTCGCCAGTTTAAGAGCCAACACCTTTATCGGGGGGATCGCCCTGGTCACTGGCGACCTATCGCAGCCCCTCGATCGGATCATATAGGAGGAGATCATGACCTTAAAAGGAACCGTTACGTTAGAGGCCGGAAGGAATCAGTGCATCGAGGTCGACATGGAATTCACGGATCTGGCCGCCGCCGAGGCGCTGGCCAGCCGGTTACGAACCGAGAGCAACAAGCGCGAAAAAGAGGGGGCCCCAGCCCCTGCGGCCGCCGCGCCGGCGCAGACTCCCGCTCCCGCGCCCGCTCAACCGAGTACGCCGCTCTGTAAATTTTGCGGCACACCCACGCTGGACGTGAGGGGAAACAAGAAGGGGGAAAAGTCCCCCGATTTCAAGTGTCCAAAGAAAGGGTGCGGCGCGGCGGCTTGGCTGCCGAAGAACCCGGGTGGGAACCTATGGTGGAAACAGTAGGGATCAAAGAGGTAGCCGCGTTCTTTGGCGGGAAGATCGTGGGGGCCGATCCGGCCCCAATCTCTCCGGAGCAATGGGATCAGGCCAAGCAGAGGCTTGCTAAGGCCAGGGCTCCCTTCGATTTCCTGCGCAGCATGGAGCAGGTCAAGATGGAATTTCTGGAGGGGATCGATGCTGAAAAAAACCGAGTTCGATAAATACCGGGCCCGCCTGGAAAGCCAGGATATTCAGGAGGTTTTATCTTCCGGCAACCCGGATGCGATCAGCAAGTTGGGCGGAGAGGTGGCCGCCTATTATGCCCGGGTAAATAACGAATTGGCGGATGTCAAAGACGTCGTAATGGCCCTGACGTTCGAATATCTCCAGACAAAACTTGACCGGAAGGGAAAGCCCATAACTAAAGGGGAAGCAGAGATCGAAGCCGAGCTCGTGATCAACGGCAAGAACGAGGTTACGCGCCGGCAGATGAAATATCTGTGCGATGGCCTGGACAAGATCAGTTACGCCTGCTCGACCCGCATTTCGTCCTTTAAGAAGGAGGGATTTTACTAAAATGGAAAACCTGAAAACCAAGATCGTGTCCCTGCTCGAGACCTGCCACGTCGGAAAGCGCAACGCTATTACCTTCAAGGCTTTCGCTCGCCAGATCGGCGTCGAAGATCGCCGGTGCCGGGAACTCGTAGCCGAGATAGTGACCAGCGGGGCCTGCCCGATAATTTCCTCATCGGACCGCGAGCACGGCGGCTATTACGTCGCCGGCAGTCCCGCCGACGGCGAGGCCGCTTTCCATGAGGGCTACCATCGGATCAAGAGTCTGCAGCAGCGCATAACCGGGCTCAAGCTGGGGATGGAGCGGCATTTCGGCCAGGAGAAGATGGATTTCGCGGAGGCCGTGCGATGAAACTCGTTATCGTTGCCGACCTGCACTTCCAAGGGAAGATACTCAAGGACAAGACCGTCGCCTGGGATAACGTGGTCGATAAGATCCTCGAAATGAAAGCCGACCGCGTGAACCTCGCTGGCGACGTCTTCCACAAGTCGAATATCGCCGATCGCGAAGCGAGCATGGGGACCATCTACCGGCCGTTCATGGACGGAGTGAACCGATTGACCGGTGCCGGCATAGTGGTTGAGATCGACCAGGGCAATCACGACATGGCGACCGGCGATCAGAAGTCGGCGCTCGAGCCCATCAAAGACGCGGGGATCCGCGTGGTCGATACGTTCGGGCAAACGACGGAGGGCGACGACTTTATTGTTTGCCATATTCCCTGGATCGCCGATACCGAGGAACGGCAGAAAAACCTGGCGATCTGGCTGACGGAGATCAAACGGCTGTTCAGGGGGAACCGCTCGAAATGCAAGATCGTGGTCGGTCACATCATGGTCAAGGGCGCGCAGTTGAATTCCGGCGTCTGTCTCCGTAAAGGGTCTTTCGAGGTTGACCCCGAGATCCTCGACGATCTTGGCGCGGACGTGATCGCTTTCGGCGACATTCACAAGCGCCAGCGGTACTACGTCGGGGCCATGAGCCAGAATAATTTTGGGGAAGAGGGCAACCCGCAGGGGTTCATGGTCGTGGACACCGAAAAACGGACGCATGAATTCATTGAGATCGCGGCGCCGCAGTATCGGACAATCGAGGTTGAAAAGGATAGTTCAGCGGATGTAATCGGTTTGCCGGGAGATTATTTGAAGGTCAGATATCTGTCAAAGCCGAATCCCCTAATGCTAGAAACCCTGCAAAACGATCCGCGCTTTAAGAACATCACCATTGAGATCGTGCCCGAGCGTGTCGCGCCGGTTCGCCAGGTCGAGGGCGTCGAGGCCGGGCGTTCTGACGCCGACCTGTTGGACGCATATCTCAAGAGCCAAGGCAGGAACGATGTCGATCGGGCGCGGATCGCCGGGGTGGCCCGGGAACTGGCGGGGGAGTTGCGGTGAAGATCAACAAGGTTCATCTACAAAACATCGGCCCCCACCGCGATCTCACGATCGACTTTTCCGATCTCGGGCCGCTCATCGCGATCACTGGTGAGAACGGCGCGGGCAAGTCGTTCCTGATCGAAGCCGTCGTCGCCTGTCTTTACGGCGTTTTTCCCTCCCGGCCGGGATCTCTTTACGATCGGATCACGCAGGGATTTGAGGGGGAAGCGGTGATCGCGATCGACTTTGAGATGAATGGCGAGAGTTATACGGCAACGAGGTTGTTAAAAAAGACCGGGAAGACCACGAGCGCGCAAGGACGATTATTCAAAGGCAAGAATAAACCGGGAAAACTGCTTTCCGGGCCGAAAATCAACGATTTCGAGCAGGCCGTGGTCAACCTTTTGGGACCGCAGGATCTGTTTATGGCCTCTGTGTTCAGTTCGCAGGCCAATTCCGGGGACATTTGCAGCGCCCGGCCGAGCGAACGCAAGGCGGTCTTCGGCCAACTGCTCGGCCTGGAGAAGTTCGACCGGCTGTCGGCCGCGGCCAAAGGTAAGGCGGCGGCGGCCGAGACAGAGGCGGCCAGCCAGGAGCGGGAGATATCGGGGTTGAGAGAGCGGGCCAAAGGCCTCCCAGCGGCGCAGGAAAGTCTTGTATGCGCGCAGAAAGGACAAGAGGTGGCAACCATTGAGTTGGCGCGCCAGTGTGCCGTTGTGTACGATCTGGAGGCCAAGAGCAAAGCCGGAGAAATCGCCCTTGAGCGCTGGCGATCGCTGAACGGTCAACTGCAGAAGCTCGACCAGGAGATCGTTCAGGCCGAGAAACAGGTCGATAACGACCGGCTGGAGTGGCGGCGGCTCAAGGACATGATCGACCGGGCGCCGGCGATCGAAAAGGCCGAAGCCGCTCTGGCGGCCGCTTTGGAGATCAAAGAGGGGCTGCAAGCGGAGTTATCCGGGATCGAGAAGGAAAACAACGCGGCGCGGCTTGACTTTGAACAGAAGCGATCGGAACTTGATCGCTTGACGCGGGACGTGGAGGACCGGCGAAGGGATCGGGTGCAGCTGGCGAACCAGGCCAAACTGCTGGACAGCACGCCTAACCAGGCCTGCTGCAGCGGTTGCTCCCTGGTCGCCAGCGCCGTCAAAGCCCGGGAAGCGTTGCCGGCGGCGATCGAGGCCGAAAAGGCGGCCGAGAAGAAGGTCGCCGGCTTCCAGCTGGGAAAACTGATCTTAAAGGACGCGGCGGAGCACGAAAAGACCCTCCGTGAACAGGTCGATCTTATCGGCCGACTCCGGGTCGAAACCGCCGACGCGCCGCGGCTCCGGGAGGCCCAGGGCAAGATGAGCGTGCTGGCCGAGGCCGGCAAGAAGAAGGCGGTGGCCTTAGAGGCCAAGAAGACCGACCAGGTGAAGCTAAAGACTGAAGCCGCTGAGGCGGAAAAGGCGATCGCGGGCGTCGATAAGTCCGTCTACGACCAGGCAAAGGCCGACCAGCGGCGCAGTGAAGAAGCGCTCGCCGGGTTTGCTTCCCAGATCGGCGCGCTTAAAGAGCGGATCGCCGGCCTGGAAACCGCCGGCCGGCAAGCGGATGCCCTGGAGGCACAACTGGCGGCCGGCCGGATCGCGATCGCCGATTACCGGGCGATCGAACAGGCGTTCGGCCGGTCCGGGATCCAGCCGCTGATCATCGAGCAGGCCCGGCCGGAGCTGGAGCAACTTGCAGGCGAAATGCTGGGCGCGGCAACCGGCGGCCGGATGGTCGTCAGGTTCGAAACCCAAAAGGAAAACAAAGACGGAACGATCGCCGAAAGCCTCGACATCATCATCACGATGGACGGCCTGGAACGCAAAATCGAAGAATTCAGCGGCGGCGAACAGAAGATGATCCGCACAGCCGTCCGGCTGACCCTGGCGGTCTGGCAGGCGCGCCGGGGCGGCTCCCGGCTCAAGTCGCTCTTTATCGACGAAATCGCCGACGCCCTGGACGGGGAGAACAGCGACCGGATATTGAAACTTTTGGAGTCGCTGACCGGCCAATTCGAGCGGATCTTCATCATCAGTCACGACGACGACCTGCTGGCCGAAATGCCGGTGCGGATCAATATCGAGCGGGGCAGGGTGGAGATCATCAAGTGATCGGATCAGAAAAAACAATTAGAGACCGCTTGATTGAGATTGCTAAGGAAAGCCGGTTTTATCAAAGCATTGACGCCTGTTTAGACGGTGAATGGTCCGCAACGATCGAGGAGAGTTACCCCGGGCAACTTGAAGCAATGATCGATGATCTTCTAAGGGAGGTGATAAAAATGGGAGAACAGTTTTTGAGTTTCGATGTTGGCAAGTCCGGGAAACAATACTACGTTACGCCGTGCGAACGCTTTAAGAACGAGGAAGGTTCCGAGCTTTCGCGTTGGGTTCCATCGAAACGGAGGTATTTTGACAGTCTGAATGAGGCCTTGGCTTACGTCGAGAAGAACGAAGGGTCGTTAGTGGACTGAATAAAACGGCCCCGGAAACGGGGCCGTTTCTTAAAAAGAAAGAGAGATGACAATGGGAACCGATCGTCTATTTATTGCCGACAATTCAGGGGATAAAAAGTATTTTACGCAAATCCCTAATATCGTCCCGGCCCTCGCAAAAGCTAACGAGCAATCCCTTTATCTGGTGATGAAAAGCGTCGCCGGCGAAGCGGGCGTCTGCTGGGCCGGCACACGCGAACTGGCCGCCCGGATGGGTGTTAGCCGGGCCACCGCCAAAAAGGCGTTGGCAGCCCTATTGAAACGCCGCTGGATCGAGTACATCGGCGAACGTAATCTCGCCACCGGCGGCGGCCGGCAGCCGGTCAAATGCTACCGGGTATTGGACATCTGGCCGGAGAACCTGGCGTACTTTGAAGGTGGGTCTATTTTGACCCACCCGGAGTTATCCACACCCCCCAAGGTGGGTCAAACTGGACCCATAGGTGGGTCTATTTTGACACGAGGTGGGTCAAAAACGACCAAAGGTGGGTCAAACTGGACCCCTAATAATATCCGGAAAGATAATAATATAAATATAGGGGGCCTTTTTCAAAATCAACCGGATCCCCGGACTTATTCACAGGGGGAGGCGATTCCAAAAGAGATCCCGGAGGAGTTCAGGGCCGCAGTAAAAAAGTTAAAGGGGGAATTGGAAGATGAAAAACGTTAAAGAACTCTCGCTGACTGAAGTGGTGATCTCGATGTCGAATCCGCGGCAGAAGATGGATGCCGGAAAGTTGAAGGACCTGGCCGAATCGATCAAGGCCCAGGGAGTGATCGAGCCGATCGTGGTGCGGGACGTCGTTTTTACCTTGCCGGAGAAAGTAAAAGGGAAGGGGCTAAAGGCCGAGGTCGTTGAGATGAGCGACATGAAGGTCCGCAAATACGAGGTCGTTTGCGGGGCGCGGCGCGTCGAAGCCGCGAAACTGGCCGGGCTGAAAGAGATCCCGGCCGTCATCATGGACTTAGACGACGCCCAGGTCCATGAAATGCGGCTGATCGAGAACCTGCAGCGGGAGGACATGAACGCGATCGACGAGGCGAACGGGTTTGCCAGGATCGTCGAAGAAACGAAGATCACCCAGGAGGATCTCGCGTCCAAGGTAGGGAAAAGCCAGGGCTACGTCGCCGGCCGGCTGCAACTGCTCGAGTTGTCAAAGACGATCCAGAGCGCGATCGCCAGCGGCACGATCACCCCGGGGCATGGCGCGGTGATCCTACGGCTCACTCCGGGGGTTCGGGACAAGTTTTACGGCCATATCGTAAAGGAAAAGTTGTCGATCCGTTCCGCCGAGAACGCCCTGGCCGAGTTTGCCCGGGAGTTGAGCCAGGCGCCGTTTGATAGAAAGGAATGCGTCAAGTGCAACTTTAACGGCACCCAGCAGGCTGGGTTGTTCGACGTCGACACAAAACTCGAAGGCCGATGCCTTAACGCCTTATGTTTCAAGAAGAAAGCGGAAGATTTTATTGCAGCTAAGGTGGTGGAACTGAAAAAAGCCGGTCGCAGGGTGCTGTCCATAAAACAGTATTACGCCACGCCTAACTACTACTCGATGGTTGACATTGGCGACAACTATGAACGGCGGACGCTGGGAAAAAAGTATGAGGAAAAATGCCGCGAATGTCCCTCTTTAATTTTCGTGGTTGACGAGAGAGTTAATGCCCAGATGCCCTCGATCTCGGAGCATTGCCCGGATAGTTCCTGTTATCGCCGGCTCACCACTTCCCAGCGTCCGAAGTCGGAAACCGGAGAGGACTACCGCAAAGAGCGCGAGAAACGGCAAGCCGAGGAGCGGGTGATCGAAGCGAAGCGGCGTTTTTGGAAAAAGAGCATCATCGAGGGCGCTTCGCCGGCCGATATAGACTGCATAGTCGCCCATCTTTTGCTGGAGTATGTTTCTCATTATGCCTCGATTAGGGAGGGTTCTAATCCGCTCATCGACAAACTGAGTGATCTGGACTGCAGCGGGAAGATTGCCGAGAAATTCCTGGCTTTGCCCTCAAAAGAATTGGCGACGGTCATGGTCCATCTGTTCGACATCGCCATCAACCGCAGCCTCAACCTGGAAGATGAAGACCTGGAGTATTTTGCCGCCCACCTGAAAAAGTCGGTCGCGAAGGATTTCGTTATCGACGAGGCGTACCTGCAGCCGAAGACCAAGGCCCAGCTGCTCAAACTAGCCAAGGAACTCGGGCTATACAGGAAAGCCGAGGAGGCAACCGCTCTCGCGCAAATGAAGAAGCCGGAGTTGATCACCTGGATCCTGGGGCATGATCTCAAGGGCAAAGTGCCGGCGGAGATCGCGGGCAAGAAGAAAAAGGGAGGTAAATAGACATGGCAAAGCGGTGGACGCCAGAAGAGATAACGAACCTCACGCGGGCCGTTAAGAGAGGCGACGGTCCCGATGACTTAGTCAAACAGTTCGGCCGGAAGATTGGGACCATCAACGCCAAAGCCACGTCCCTGGGGCTGAAAACGAAAGGCGGCGCCCGCAAAAAACGGGGGGGGGGGGGCAGGAGCAGCATGGGGCCCGGAAGTAGAAAAGCTGCAAAGCATGATCGACAACCGGGCGACTGCCCGGGAACTCGCCGATGCCTTCAACCGGCCGTTCGACGAGATCCTGGCGGAAGCGGAGAAGCTTAGCATGGACTGCGGTTATTTGAAGGGGGAGGGTTCGTCATCGTCGTTCGCTTTGCCGTTCGAGAAAGAGATCAAGTCCCGGCTCGGCCTGGTCCTCGACCTTGACGTAAAGGTGAACATCCGGACCTTCCAGGTCGTAGTCGGCAAGCAGGGAGGATGAATGTTCTTAACCTGGGAAGTTAAAGGCTGCCCGCCGTCCATGAAGAACGACCTCGACGGCCGGCACCGGCACCGGGGCGGCGCGGTCGCGCAATATAAGCGCGATTTTGCCCTGCAGACGCCGGTATCGGCCAAGCTCGGGTTGACCGGGCCGGTGGCGGTCAGACTGGTCATCTACAAGAAGGACCGGCGGCAGGACGGCGTAAACATGGACGACGTGGTTTACGATGCCCTGCAATTCGCCGGCGTGATCTTAAACGACCGGCAGATCGAGCACTGGGAGGTTGAGACGTTTGTTTGCCCGGACGATCCGCGAGTCCGCATCTGGCTGCAAAAGATAGAGGAGGGAACAAAAGAATGAAGGCTTATAAAACCACGACGGTCAACTGGGCCAAGAGCCAGACGGCGATCGTAAAAATGCTGAACCAACGCGGCATTTATCAGACACGGTTCACGAACGCGGAGAACCGGTTCGCCATAGAATTCCTGGCAAAACTGCCGGATCAGGAAAAGCCGGTTGGCGTTCGTATTTTGGTCCCGATCATTGTTAATTTCCCAAAAACACGGTCCGGCAATATCGAAAAAAAGTACGAGCAGGAACTGAACCGGCTGCACCGGATATTGTTCTACCACCTCAAAGCCAAGTTCGTGGCGATCGATAACGGCCTGACGGAGTTCATGGAGGAGTTTATGCCGCACCTGATCATTTCCGATGGCCGCGGCAACAGTTCCACGCTCGGCCAGGTCTTATTGCCGCAATACAAAGAGCAGATCGAGAGCGGGAAGCAAAAGGAATTTTTGTTATTGCCGGAGACGGTTCAAGTGGAGAAAGAGCAATGAAGAAGACAAACATCGAGTGGACGGAAATGACCTGGAAGATCACGACCGGGTGTAAACATAACTGCCCTTATTGCTACTGCCGGCGCTTCATGAAAGACACGACGCCCCGCTACCATCCGGAACGGCACGACGAACCGTTGGGGCTTAAAAGGCCGACGATGATCTTCGTGGCGAATACCGGCGACCTGATGGGCGAATGGGTGAAGGATTGGCAGATTAAGGAAGTGAAAGAAGTGGCAGAAAAGTGCCCGCAGCACATCTTCCAATTTTTGACGAAAAACCCGGCTCGTTACGCCGACTTCCAGCCGTACCCGAAAAACTGTTGGATTGGCACGACGATCACTTGCCAGGAGGACGTCGGCCGGGCGGACGATATAAGGGGGATCGAAGCCGGGCTAAGGTTCATCTCATTCGAGCCGATCCTGGGCGTCATCAGAGAGATCGACCTCGATGGCATAGATTGGGCGATCGTCGGGGCGGAGAGCATCGGCAACGCTTATACGCCGAAGGATGAGATCTCGAGCAAGGTCTGGGCCAAACCGCTGATCGAAAAGATCCAAGCGGCCGGCCTGCCACTTTTTCTTAAGCCGAACTTACGCTGGCCGGAAAGAATCCGGGAGATGCCTTTCGGAAAAAATGATCCCAGCCGCATTACAACAGCTGGGTAAGGGCGGCGGGTGGGGGAGCAGGCTATTCTCTCTCGCCCGCTGGCCCGGTTGAAAAAGAGGAGGGAAAAGAATGGAACGCAAAATAATGACCCAAGCAGCGTTTGACGCTATTCCAAGGGACGAGAACGGCTGGAAAAATATCCCGGGGAATACAGATTTGACGGAGATTAAAGTCTTTCCCGAAAAATGTGTATTTGGTCAAGGCTGTTTAGTCGGCCAAAGCAGGTTCGCGGCGCGGTGCAGTTTCGCGGAGTGGTGCAGTTTCGCGGAGTGGTGCAGTTTCGCGGAGGGGTGCAGTTTCGCGGCGCGGTGCAGTTTCGCGGAGTGGTGCAGTTTCGCGGAGTGGTGCAGTTTCGCGGAGGGGTGCAGTTTCGCGGAGCGGTGCAGGTTCGCGGAGCGGTGCAGTTT